>Ga0153980_1000001_pt1 | contig 1046700 bp, 1000 predicted proteins | sample TSGA064MetaG_FD_104722 | JGI IMG/M metagenome (GOLD analysis project Ga0153980, IMG submission 104722) | Attine ant fungus gardens microbial communities from Georgia, USA - TSGA064 MetaG | ecosystem: Host-associated > Fungi > Mycelium > Unclassified | place: USA: Georgia, Magnolia Springs... | reverse complement strand
GTTGTTGTACCGCCCGGCGTCGTTACCGTTACGTCTATCGTTCCTGCACTACCCGCCGGGGCGATGGCCGTGATTTGTGTCGCGGAGTTCACCGTATAGGACGTCGCCTCCGTTGCACCAAACATCACTGCCGTTGCATCGGTCAGATTCGTACCGGTCAAGGTGACGGTCGTGCCTCCGATCGTCGGACCCGATGCCGGCGACACGCTTGTGATCGTTGGGGAAATTGCATCTACTAGCACGCCCGCCGTACTGCCCACGCTATTAAGCGTTAATACTGCGTCGTTGCCTGCTTCATCCTTAATTGATCCGCCATTCAGTGACAAGGCTCCTATGGTAATCCCGTTACTATCAGATAGTCCGGGTTGGACGGTATATCTAAATTGCAACGCGCTTGTCCCCGAACCGCCTGCATAGGTCGCATATACAGTCGTTGCTCCTACGACTATCGAGATTGTTGGAATGCCCGTTACGACCGCGATCTCGTCCATGTTCACTGTAAAACTCAAGTCCTCTTCTACACCATAAGTGCCATTGCTAGGAACAGATACACTTGTAACGGAAGGCATAACTGTGTCAACATAGTAATTGTTAGATACTGTGGTTCCGCTCCCCACATTGCCTCCGGCAATTACACCTGAATGATCGAGCGAAATATGGAAGGGGCCGCTGCGATTGCTTAGAGGCGGCGTGAGGGTTGCGGTATAGGTGATATTGTCAGAAGTTGTTAATTCACTAAGAATGCCGCTACCTGTTGTCAAATCACCATGGTCAAACCCAGTCACCGCTTCTGAAAAGGTAATCGTTACCAATGACGTTTCTCCGGAAGTCAGAAGATCGTCAGCTACAACAATGGTGGCTGTTGGAGTGGCGGCAAACGCCTTGTCAAATAAGTACAATGGCAGCAAACTTAAAATGATTACACCTATAAATAACTTTCTTATTATCCTTGTTTTATACATATCCTGTTACCCACTCTCTAAGTTAGGATTCACCGCGAATTTCAAGAAAATGCTTGTCCAGTTATGTGCTATTATATAACATTGTGAGTTCTCGTTCAGTAAATTATTGAATAGTATTGCATTTGGCACTTTCTTCGTTCTATCAGCATATGTCCATACAAAAACAAAAAAGCGCAGTTCCGAAGAACTGCGCGCATTTACTATTTTGGTGGAGCCTAGGGGGATCGAACCCCTGACCTCATCGCTGCCAGCGATGCGCTCTCCCAGCTGAGCTAAGGCCCCAAAATTTGAATATAACAAGTTGTCCAACTCTGCAATGCTCTGCAGGCGACTCCTATATCATATAAAATACAGCTTATGCTGTCAATAATTTTTTTACCAACCAAAATCATTGGAGAAGAACAACCTTTTTACTGGAACACACAGAAGGTAACCCCAGAATGCTCTTCCCCTTTTACCCATTTCACTAATCCTCGTTGCCTTCTTTGGACAATAGGGATTTCAGTTCTTTCATGAACATATTGATGTCTTTGAATTGACGATATACCGAAGCGAAGCGCACATAGGCTACCTCATCCACTGGAAACAGCTGTTCCATCAGCAGTTCGCCAATCTGACGGCTCTCTACTTCTGCATCGGCTGTATTTCGCAGAGCTTTTTCTGTCTCGGATACCATCATCTCCAGCGTTTCTACCGACACCGGCCGTTTTTCGCAAGCTCGAATCAGACCACGGAGAATCTTGTCTCTGCTGAACTCTTCCCGGCTACCATCTTTCTTAATAACGATCAACGGTGTTTCTTCAATCATCTCAAAGGTTGTAAATCGACGGCTACATTGCTCACACTCACGACGACGACGAATCGATTTCGATTCATTGGCCGGCCTTGAATCAAGCACCTTTGTGCCCAGATAGGCGCAATAAGGACATTTCAAATCAGATCACTTCCCACGTTTTACTTTTTACCAGAAATTGCCTACATGCATTTAGTTATGAAAATCGTATTGCCGACACATAATACTTTTACCAACCGCGAGGAGGTGAACAGCAATGGCACAAAGCAATGGTAACTCCAACAACCTGGTGGTAACTAAAGCTTCCGCAGCTCTCGAACAACTGAAATATGAAGTTGCTCAAGAACTCGGAATCAGCATCCCACAAGACGGATACCAAGGTAACATGACTTCTTACGAGAACGGTTCGATCGGTGGATACATCACGAAGCGTCTGGTAACAATTGCAGAACAGCAATTGGCAGGTCAATACCAATAATATCTGCATCGTAATACGGTACACAGAGGAGCATGGAGCGGCCGGTGAACAACCGGCCTGCTCGGTGCTTCTACTTATTTTAGACCATGAATCCAGAGTGTATTAACTTAGAACGTATTATAGATCTTTACATACTGATTATAATAATAAATGACGCGTTGTACATAGTGCCGGGTTTCTCCAAACGGAATATCTTTGACCGTCTCGAATGAACCATCCCATACGCCATCCCTTAACCATGAGTTCACTTTACCTGGACCTGCATTGTAAGCAGCAATCATAGCCGCTTCATTCCCGTCAAATTGATCTGACAGATTGCGTAGATACCAGGTACCCAGCTGAATATTCCTTTCAGGCTCGTGCTTCAATTCTTCCAGTGAGGTGCCCGGTATTTTAGCCTGCTCCATAATCCAGTTAGCAGTGTCAGGCATCAGCTGCATTAATCCGATGGCACCTCTCTTGGATTCCTTGCTTGTCTTAAAATTGGTTTCCACCTTGATGATGGAAGCGATCAGAAACGGATCAACCTCATAACTCTGAGACTGGGCACGAATCTCTTCCTTATAATGAATCGGATAGAACCATGACATCCAATTGGTATTCAGGAACAGCACCAATACAAAAGACACAAACATCAACAACAATACCCGTTTCTTACGCAGCAATCTCATATTAGGCCCTTACGATGCAAAAATGAAATGAGTTGCTGCTCCGTCTCTGACCACAAGCCGCTGTTATCAATAACTACGTCAGCACGCTGCTTCTTATCTTCAATATCCATCTGCACGTCGATACGGGCATCTGCCTGTTCGGCCGTCATTCCATCCCGGCTCATCAGTCGTTCCCGCTGCACTGACCTCGGAACGTAAACAACCATCACTTCTTCGAAGCCATCCTCCAGCCCTGACTCGTACAATAACGGAATATCCGATACGACCAGCTTGTCCGGATGTTCTAGCTCATACAGAGCAGCGCGCTCGCGCATCTCCTTGCGGATCGCAGGATGTGTAATCGCCTCAAGTGCCTTACGTTCCTCTGGATTCTGAAACACAATACTGCCCAGCTTTTTCCGATCCAGTGTTCCATCCTCATTCAATATGGCTTGTCCGAACCGCTGTACAGCCGCAGCCAAAACGGGATGCCCGGGCAGCATGACTTCCCGGGCAATAATATCTGCATCAATGAGCAACGCTCCCTTACTGGCGAGAAAGGCGGACACGCTGCTTTTGCCTGTCGCGATCCCGCCGGTTAAGCCAATATTCATTATTTCACCTCACAACAACTTCATTATTCCCATAAACATTAATAAAAGAGCAGGTAATACAGATAATCTTCGCATCCACCGTAAAGCAGCAAAGCGTAATCCAACTTTCATGCCCAGTGACAGAAATGCCCCACTAAACAACGCAATAACTAATGCTGTCCACAAAGTCGGGAATCCCAATAATGCGGCCCCTAATCCTGCACCGAAAGCATCCAGAGAAAGGGCTATACCAAGCCACATCGCTTCTTGGACGGATATACTGCCCGAGTTATCCATATCTGCCTTTGAGGGACTACGCAGAATTTGTATAACTACACCCAGCTTCCGTAGCTCCAGTGTAAAGACCATTCGTTCCAGAGATCCTCCAGAAGCAGATGGCTCAAGTTCAAGCGCGAGCACCTGATTTCTGCCTTTCGACTGAGATTCTGGTGAGGAGGCTTGCGTACTATTGCGGATTGTTCCTGCTGCTGTTCCCTCACCCACTCCATTGTCCGTTTCCAGTTGTTCTTTGTCTCGTTTTCGAATGAGTTGCAGCAACGACCATGCGCCAATACCGATCAAAATAACCGCTCCAACAATTGAAGCAACGTCCGGAGATACGACATGAGACAGAAGCACACCTACTTGCATGGATAATGCAATAACCAGACCTGAACAGATGGAAATGACGACAATGGATAACAGCGGAATTTTAGTCCTCCGCAGCCCATATGTAATCCCGACTCCAAAACCATCTAAACTAAGCGCCAAAGCAAGCGCCAGTAATGAAATAAAATGATGCAGCACCCCGGATTCCTCCCCTGTGCGGAACTCGTTCCAACTGGCGCCTGCCAGTATGGGTATACGCCCGCTTATTTCTGCCATATCAGTATATGGAGGGAGGAATCCAAGGGTGCTACAATTTGACGATTTCGTTCATGCTGCCAATCCCATCAACGATTTAGAGCAGCGGTTGACATTTCGGACAGTAATGCGTGCCTCTACCGCCAACTACACTCTTCTCGATTAACGTGCCACACGTTGCACAGGGTTCAGACTTGCGTCCATATATTTTCAACTGATGCTGGAACATTCCCATCTCGCCCTGTCCATTGACATAGGACTTAATGGAGGAACCACCTGCATCCACCGCATCCTGCAGCGTAATCACGATCGCTTCATGAAGTACGGTTAACTGGGCTTCAGTCAATGTCTTGGCAATGGTCTCTGGATGAATGCCTGCGCGGAACAATGCCTCGTCCACATAAATATTCCCAATGCCGACGACATATGCCTGATTTAACAAGACGGCTTTGATTTTGGTCGTGCGTTTGCCAACAGCTTCACGGAATGCGGCTACGGTAAACGCAGGATCAAGCGGCTCCAGCCCCAGCTTTAACAAAGGTTTGGATACTAGTTCCTCACCTGCATGAAAGAGATGCATTGTACCGAATTGACGAACATCCTTGTAACGCAATTCTGTACCATCGGTAAAGTGAAAGATAACATGGGTATGCTTCTCCACTTCCTCATGCTGTTGGTACACCCCGTACCTGCCTTCCATCCGCAGATGGGAGACAAGTACCAGCCCGTCCAGCAAAATACGCAAAAACTTGCCCCTGCGCTCCACACCGATAACGGTATGTCCCTTAAGTTCCATTGCAAATGCATCTATGTCGTCCGGCCGTTGAATAATCCGCGGCAAGCTAACGGTAACTGAGTCAATGGTCTTGCCAACAATAAGTTGATTCAATGTTCTTCTGACTGTTTCGACTTCCGGTAATTCCGGCATGATGTTCTCACCTCCCCTATATTATAACGGAAGATGGCGCTCAGCGGGACCCCTTCTTGTGTCGAAAACAGTTGAACATCATTTTGTAAAATAACGGAAAACCCGTTTAGAATCTATTATTTAGCCTCGTACCAGTTTTCTCCGTAGCTAACTTCCGCTTTTAGCGGCACTGACAGCTGCAATGCTTTTTCCATCACCGAAGGAACCAACTCTTTCATCAGTTCCAGTTCATCCGCAGGCACTTCGAATACAAGTTCATCGTGCACCTGTAGCAGCATGCGGCTCTTCAGCTTGCGTTCACGCAGTGCTTCATCCATCTGTACCATGGCAAGCTTGATGATATCTGCCGCAGTTCCCTGAATCGGCGTATTCATCGCTGTCCGTTCCGCGAAGGAACGCAGATTAAAGTTGCTTGCATTGATTTCTGGCAGATAACGACGGCGTTCCAGCAACGTTTTGACATAACCATCCTGACGGGCTTCCTTCACAATATCATCCATATATCGACGTACACCCTGGAATACTTCAAAATATTGATCGATAAACTGTGCTGCTTCTTTCCGCGTGATGTGCAGGTTCTGGGAAAGGCCATAATCACTGATGCCATATACAATCCCGAAGTTAACCGCCTTGGCAGAACGACGCATGTCTCCATCCACCTCTTCTGGCTTCACACCAAACACATCGGAGGCCGTCTTCGTATGGATATCCATGTCCTGAACAAAAGCTTCCTTCAGCCGCTCATCATCTGAAATATGTGCAAGGACACGCAGTTCAATCTGAGAATAGTCTGCTGCCAAAATGGACCATCCTGGTTCGGAAGGAACAAATACCTTCCTGATTTTACGACCTTCCTCCATCCGAATCGGAATGTTCTGCAAGTTCGGGAACTGGCTGCTCAGACGCCCAGTAGCCGCGATCGTCTGACGGTAAAACGTATGCACCTTACCATCCTTATCTGAAATCTCTTTGAGCAGTCCTTCTACATATGTGGACTGCAACTTGGCAAGTTGACGATATTGCAGAATATGCTTGACCACATCATTATATGGAGCCAGCTTCTCCAATACTTCGGCATCGGTAGAGTATCCTGTTTTTGTTTTCTTCACCACAGGCAGACCGAGTTTATCGAATAAAATCTCACCCAACTGTTTCGGTGAATTCAGATTGAATTCCGTGCCGGAAAGCTTGTAGATTTCCGCCATCAACCTGCTGATATTTTCTTCGAACTCGCTACCCAAAGCCTGCAAATCTGCCGTATTAGCCTTAATACCCTGCTTCTCCATATCTGCAAGAATACGTGACAACGGCATCTCCAGTTCATGGAAAAGCGCGTTCATCTCATTGCTCTCCAGTGCCTGCTCTTGGAGTGGAATAATGGCTGCTACTGCCGCCGCTTTGCGACACAGAAAATCGCCCAGTATATCCGCCTCAGGCACCCTGTATTTTGCACCTTTGCCCATAACCGTATCATCCTCCACAAGGGAAGGCAGACCGTACTTCGTGGTCAGGCCGCTGATCGTCTGATTCGATTCGGTTGGATCAAGCAAATAGGCAGCCAGCTGCACATCAAAGGACGCTCCAGCAAACTCAATGCCATGCGCATGCAGTGCCAGATCAACACGGTGCAGATCATAACCACGTTTGGGTTGATCTGCATTGCCAAGCCACTCTCTTACTGGGGCCGCTGCCTCAGACTGAAGCAATTCGGGAGACAGGAATGTATAGGTTCCGGCTGAACCAACAGCAAGTCCAATTAGTTTCGCCTGATGCGGGTTATCGCCATGTGTTTCCACATGCAGCACATCAATGGATTCGAGTAAACCAAAAAGTTCACTAATCGTTTCTTCAGTTGCAATGGAGGATTCTACCACGGCAGCTGGAACGGCTTCCTGCTCAGATACTATACTTCCACGGAATGACAGCCGTTCAAGCAAAGACTTGAATTCGAGCTTGGCCAAAGCCGGACCTGCCAGTTCCTCTTTTAAGCCAGCGAACTGCATATCTTCCCATGTTTGTTCCAATGGAACTTCACGGTGGATCGTGGCAAGCTGCTTGCTCATACGTGCATCTTCGGCGTGAGCCTCAATCTTTTCTTTCATTTTGCCCTTTAGCTCACCTGTACCGTTAAGCACTTCTTCAACCGAACCGAACTGGTGCAGAAGTTTCAGAGCTGTTTTCTCTCCGACGCCAGGAATGCCCGGAATATTGTCGGACGTATCGCCCATCAGACCTTTGAGGTCAATGATCTGCAACGGGGTCAGGCCATAACGTTCCTTGATCTGAGCAGGATCGTACAGCTCAATCTCGGTTACTCCTTTGCGCGTAAGCCCGATATGCACATGTTCAGAGGCAAGCTGCAGCATATCTTTGTCACCAGACACAACAAGTACCTGTCTTCCGGCTTCATCCGCACGTTTCGTTAATGTTCCGATAATGTCATCCGCTTCAAACCCCGCAAGCTCAAACTGGGCAATACCGAAGCCCTGAAGCAGTTCTTTCAGCAGCGGAAATTGCTCGGACAATTCCGGTGGTGTTTTCTCCCGACCACCCTTATATTCCTGGTAACCTTCGTGGCGGAACGTAACTTTGCCCGCATCAAATGCCACCATCACATGTGTCGGTTTATGTTCTTCCAGCAGGCGCAGCAGCATCGTTGTGAAACCGTACACCGCATTGGTGTGCAAGCCTTTTGAGTTCGTTAGCGGTGGCATTGCAAAAAACGCCCTGTAAATAATGCTATTTCCATCTATTAAAATAAACTTGTCCATTCCAGCACCTCACGTATCGTATGGTCAATCCTTCAATTACATCTACTCTCATGATACCATACACACCAGTTACAACAAAAAAATTAGTCATCTTTTCAAGTCATAAACTGATCAAAAAAAGGAACTTCCTCCGCGGTTAGCCTGTTCAAAGGCCAACTGAGAGAAAGTCCCTTTATTTCGTTAGGAATAATACCCCAATTCCACTTAAAGTGGTTACTTATTGATTCAAATCAGGGCGTTTTCCTGTTACCAGATACACCGTGCTCTCACCAATGTTTGTTGCGTGATCACCAATCCGTTCGATATAACGTCCTACCAACATCAAGAGCATCGCTTGGGAAGCCTTATTTGGATGGTCTGTCATAAACGAGTAGAGGTCACTGATCATATGACTGTACAATTGGTCAACCTGATCATCGGTCTGAGCCATTTTGTAGGCCAGATCCGTATTTTCTTTCAGGAAGGATTCAATGGATTCCTCAATCATGGACTTCACGATTTCCGCCATTCTTGGAATATCCACAAGCGGTTTAATGAGATCCTGCCCATCCATACGAAGGGTCACTTTGGCCACATCCAGCGCAAGGTCACCCATACGCTCCAAGTCACTTGAGATTTTGAAGGCAACAATAATGCGTCGCAAATCCTTCGCTACCGGCTGTTGTGTAATGATGAGCTTCGAACCCAGTTCCATAATCTTGTCTTCCAGGGCATTCAGATTCGCATCATTCTTGATGATGACCTGAGCTTTCTCGGCATCCATCGTCTGTAAACTTTCAATAGCACCATCCAACGCTGTGCCTACATGCTCACCCATTTGCCGAAGCAGTGTGCGCAGTTCCTCAAGCTCCTGATCAAATTCTTTTCTGCGAATCATAGATTCCATGTCCTCCTTATCCATCATCTCCGGACACGCCGGGATCGTTCGAACTCAGCTTGCTTATCCGAACCGTCCGGATATATAATCCTCGGTTCTGGAATCCTGCGGTGTGGAGAACAACGTTTCTGTATCTGCTGCCTCCACCACTGCACCGTTCAGGAAAAATACCGTACGACCTGATACCCGTGCAGCTTGGTGCATGTTATGGGTTACCATTACAATCGTGTATTTGTGGTGCAATTCCTTGACCAGTTCCTCGATTTTGAGCGTGGAGATCGGATCAAGTGCAGACGTTGCTTCATCCATCAACAGTACGTCAGGCTGCACGGCCAGAGCACGTGCAATACAGAGACGCTGCTGCTGTCCACCGGAGAGACTCAGTGCCGATTTTTTGAGCACATCCTTTACTTCATCCCACAGTGCAGCATGAACAAGACTCTGCTCAACCAAACGATCCAGTTCGGCTTTTTGCGTCACCCCGTGAAGTCGAGGTCCATAGGCCACGTTATCGTAGATGGATTTTGGAAAAGGGTTAGGCTGCTGAAATACCATTCCGACCCGCTTACGCAGCGTCTCCACTTCAATCTCATTGCTATAAATGTCGGAACCGTCCAACATAACTTGTCCTTCCACACGTACGCCGGGAATCATGTCATTCATCCGATTCAATGTACGAAGCAAAGTCGATTTACCACAACCTGACGGACCAATAAATGCAGTAACCGTCTTCTCCGGCAGGTCCATCGATATATTTTTAAGCGCGTGATGCGTATCATAGTATAAATTAAGTCCTTCAATGTGAATGAGGTCCTTCATGGATGTTCACTTCTCCTTCGCGGCAGGGACAACCAGATTCCCTTACGTAGACCGATGCCAATGATTGAACTTGGCTCTCGGTCATCTATAATATCCTACCCTCTCATTGTAAAAACAGTATCACTTTCATGTTAACGGAATGTAAAAAGAGACATCTTTCACACCGATGACCCTTCTACCCGATCATTGCGTATGAATGATGCCTATCCTGCTGTCATTTAGTCATCCGCCTGGACCATCTCTTCCAGTCTCTCCCAAATGTGCTCTGCCAATTCTCCCGCCGTATTGCCTTCCATCGCGATATCCTCTGCAATATGGGACATGCCTGCTACAGCCTTGACTAGCTGTTTGAACATAGCTCCACCTTCGTTTACATGAACGGAGCTGTTGTCAATCTCTGCCGCGCTTGCACTCACCAGTTCTACAGTCTGTCTGGTCAATCCTCCGATATCATCCAGCAAAGAGGACATATTTCCCGCAACCTCACGGGTCTGCTTGGCTAGTGCACGAATCTCACCCGCGACGACCTGGAAGCCCCGTCCGTACTCCCCCGCATGTGCTGCTTCGATGGAAGCATTCAGAGCCAGCAGCCCGCTTTGGTCAGCCAATGAACGAATGGAACGTGCCATCCCGGAACCCATGTCAATGGAACGCAGCATGTCATCAGCGTGCTTTTGCTGACCTTCCATATGCTGATATACACGGTTATAGGAAGCATCAACCTGTCTGAGACTGCTCGCTCCCTGTTCGGACAACTGCATGATCTGAGACGCTTCTTCCTCCGCCTTTCGAGCGGCTTGAACCAGTTTGGTGACGGAGTCGTTGATTCTCGTTATTTCCTGCCTGCTCTGTGTAATAATATGTACACGTTCTTCCGAAGCCATATGCTGCAGCTTACGGGAAAGGGACATGACATCCCTCATCGTCAGCACACCCAGCAATCGGTCTTCTTCTGTAACGATCAAACAATCGTAGAAATATTGCTCATTGCGCGCCAGAGCAATGTCAATAATCGCGGTCGGTTCTGCATGCACATCGACAATAACAGGAGAAGAGTCCGCTGCATGTACAACTGGCTTCCGATAGAAAAGATCTGCCGCGAAGCGTCCATTCAACATCCGGTATAACGTCTCTCGCATCAACAAACCTAAAGGCTGCATGTAATCATCGCATAATACAATACAAGGGAACTCCTGATCCTGATTGAGCAGGCTTGCCGCTTCCCCACAGGTAGTATGAACATCAACTACAGGTATTTGACGGCAATAATCCCGTAATGAGATTACATTCTCTTTGGTGACCCCAACTTTATCATCCTCTTTTTGTTCTCCCATGGGAGCTATGACTTGTTCCTGTTGCGTATCTATTATTTCTTCGGGCTGGTCGGGCTTCACTTCGAGCAACATGGGCATAAATGCGCAATCTCCTTTACGTATGAGCTCCGTCCTGAGGTGGAATATGTAGGTACAAAGTATCACTCAGACAGCTTCATCCTACTCCCTATACGTAAAGGAACATAATTGTTTGTGTTAAAGTAATGTAAAATAAAACTCCCCGATCATTGTTAACTTGAATGATGGGGAGTTTTTCTTTTTACAACCAATTTATAACCTACACCGCGTATCGAATCAATGTGAACCGATTCCGGATCAAGCTCCAACTTTTTCCGCAATGAACTGACATGAACGTCCACCGTGCGCTGTCCTCCGATATAATCGAAGCCCCAGACTGCATTCATCAGATCATCCCGTGTAAGCACAACACCCGGCTTCTTAGCCAGATAAAGCAGTACCTCAAACTCCTTGGGACGAAGACTGATGGATTGTCCACCCAATGTCACTTCATACTTCAATGGATAAATCTCAAGCTCTCCAAGAATAATACGGGAACCGTCCTTATCCTCTGGTTGCGGCAAATCTTCACCGTTTGAATAACGTCTTAATACCGCATCTACGCGAGCAAGCAATTCGGATACACCAAATGGCTTCGTAATATAATCATCGGCACCTGATTTTAAGCCTTGTACCACTTCGGCTTCACCGTTTTTGGCTGTGAGAATAATGACCGGTGTGCTAACACCCTGAATTCGTAACTTGTTTAGAATATCCAGACCATTCATTCCAGGAAGCATCAGATCCAGCAGAATCAGATCAAACTCCTGGGACAACGCCCGATCATAACCTGAAGATCCGTGATCCTCAGCAATAACATCATAGCCCTCTTGTGTCAGGTTGTACGTTAGCAATCTTGATAATGTTGGTTCATCTTCAATAACGAGCAAACGCTGCGCCATGATATCCCTTCTCTCCTATAGGTTGTCTGTTGCCACAACACTTTGTTTATCATAGCACCTAATTGTTAACTCTGTGTAAAACAGCACATTCCTTTTACATTTCACTTCCATCGCACTAGATTTCTTCATCCTGAATTAATGGAAGGATAACACGAAACGTTGTTCCCATGCCAAGTTCACTCTCTACAGACAGCTTGCCATGGTGCAATTCTACCAGATGTTTAACAATGGAAAGTCCAAGTCCAGTCCCTCCCGAATTACGGGATCTGCCCTTATCCACCCGATAGAAGCGTTCAAAAATCCGTGGCAAATCTTTCTTCGGAATACCAATTCCTGTGTCGGATACCGCAAATACAACTTCTTCTTCGTCCTCATTATGTTCAACCGACACTTGTAATTTTACCCGTCCACCCTCAGGAGTGTAATTAATACCGTTGGATAACAAATTAATAAAGATCTGCTTCATTTTATCCTCATCAGCTTCAATATACAATTCTTCGGGAACATTCATCTCCAGCCGAATCTCTTTCTTCTCCGCCACCTTAGACAAGGTACCCAGGACCATCTCGAAGAACGAATGCACATGTACGGGTGAACATTGCAGCGGAGCCCGTTTAGACTCAATTTTGGACAATTCCAGAATATCTCCGATCAATCGGTTCAGTCTGTCACCTTCATCATATATGATTTGCAGGAAGGAACGCTCCGTCTCTTTATCCTGTACCCCACCGCTAAGAAGCGTTTCGGCAAAACCTTTGACTGCAGCTACCGGCGTCTTAAGTTCATGAGATACATTCGCTACGAACTCACTGCGCATCGATTCCAGCCTGCGAATTGCTGTTACATCCTGGAGAAGGAAGAGCATTCCCCGATAAGCGCCGTCATCTTCGGACATCGGTACTCCATCAATACGAATTAATTTTTCCACCGGATTGAACACACTTACTTCTTCATGCATCGGTTCTCGCAATGCAACACTTTCTTCAATCGTTCGTGTCAGCTCATAATGCCGCTTCAATTCAATATATGGTTTCCCGGTAACCCGCTCAGCCTGAATGCCAAGCATACGCTCCGCTTCCCGGTTAACCAGCGCAATAGATTGACCTGCATCAATCATGATAATGCCGCCTGTCATGTTGGCAAGCACGCTTTGCAGCAGCGCTTCATTATCTCTAATCGTTTTTAGCTGCATCTGAAGGCTGTCTGCCATTCCGTTAATGGCAAGTCCCAGTTGACCGATCTCATCATTACGAGTTACCTCCACTCTCGCATCATAATCCAGCTTGGTGATCCGGTGAGCCACCTTCGTAATATGCTCAATGGGTGATGTCAGCCCCCGCGCAACCCGGTAACTTACCAGAGCCACAATCAGGAACAGAAGGCCCAGAGTGAAAAACATCAAAATCCAGCCCTGCTGAAGACCCTGATCTACAGCTTCAAGGCTCATGGATAGTCGAATGTAACCGTCAAATTTCCCATTGGGTAACTCGATCATGTCGCTTTGATCCGAATTCACAGGAAGCGCAACATACAGCATGTCCTGCCCTAATGTTGCACTATAGCGAATCGACTGACCATAGTTTTGCCCTTCCGCTTCTTTAATCTCCTGACGGTTCAAGTGATTGTCCATTGAATTGGGATCGCTCTCCGAGTCGCCAATGACCGTTCCGTCTTTATTGATAAAGGTTACCCGTGAATCCGTCAGTCGATCCAGCTCAACAGCGCGATCTGAATAATATTTCTGTGTCTCTGCATTAGTTGGATCGGATGCATCATGGAACGGGAACGTTGCTTTCAGCAAGTTAATCTCACGCACCATCGTTTGCTCCAGTGCGTTAATGTGAGTAGTCTTAAAAACTCTGCCCATCGTATAACCCGCCACAATGACGGAAATACCGATCAGCACCATCATGATGATGGCAAGGCGAATTCGGAACGGTCTCATCTATCTCTTCCTTTGTTATAAAATTAATAATCTAACTACATGTCCATTTCTATTCGATCACCACGAGTGGTGGGCTGTGAAATGACAAGAAACTCTACGTCTGCTTCGCTCCGATTCTGCATCTGATGTGGCATACCCGGTGCAATCTCTATCCCTTCATGGGGTCCGATCATGAACTCTTCCCCATTAAGTTCCAAACAGGCCTTACCACTGAGGATGAAAAAAAACTGCCGACTCATCGAATGATAATGCCGGGTTTCTGATGTTCCTGAAGGCATGCGCTCATGAATAATGCTTAGTGTTTCATTTTGAACGAGATGCCAGCCATCGCACTGTCCACCCCATATATAGTGTGCTGCATTTTGTTTGCTAATCTTCATGTGACCGCCTCCGAAGCTTACTTGTTCGGTCTATATCATATCACAGATAGCTTGAAGACCCTCCCATTTTTGATAAGCAGCCAGAACGGCAGCTGTTCTAGAACTTTCCACAGGCAAGCCTAATGATAAAATATCATGATTGTATCAACGCCGATCCCGACTTTTGTAAACAGGATCAAAATCAAATCCATTTCGCAATATACTCATAAAAAAAGACGTATCGACCAGTCGTGCTGGTAAACGATACGCCTTCATTCGAATTACGCCGTCAATCAATTATCCGTTCACCACTTCGCCGCCATTAACGTGCATCACCTGACCACTCACGTAGGAAGAATCATCCGAAGCGAGATACACGTAAGCTGGAGCCAGTTCATCCGGTTGCCCTGGACGTTTCATCGGCTGAGTAGCACCAAATTCACTCACTTTTTTCTCATCAAATGTGGAAGGGATGAGCGGGGTCCAAATTGGCCCAGGAGCAACAGCATTCACACGAATTCCCTTCTCCACAACGTTCATCGACAAGGAGCGTGTAAATGAAGTGATTGCTCCTTTCGTAGATGAATAATCAATTAACGTCGGATTTCCCCGATATGCGGTAATGGAGGTTGTATTAATGATTGTACTGCCTTTTTTAAGATGTGGCAGAGCAGCCTGTGTAATATAAAACATGCCAAAAATATTTGTGCGGAACGTACGCTCCAACTGTTCTGGAGTAATATCCTCCAGCTGCTGCTGGGGATGTTGCTCCGCTGCATTATTCACGACAATATCCAGCTTACCTAGCTGATCCACTGTCTGTTGCACGGATTTTTTGGCAAACGCATCGTCACCTATGTCACCGGCAATCAAAATGCATTTGCGTCCTTCTTGTTCAACCTGACGTTTGGTCTCCTCAGCATCCTCATGCTCACTCAGGTATACAATGGCGACATCTGCGCCTTCCTTCGCATAAGTAACGGCAACAGCACGTCCAATTCCACTGTCTCCACCTGTAATCAAAGCAACTTTATCCAACAACTTACCCGCTGCTTTATATTCGGGCTTCTCAAACTCTGGTTTGGGGTACATCTCCGATTCAATACCAGGGCGTTGATCCTGATGTTGGGCGGGCATCGTCTTTTTGTTTTGTGTGTCGGTTGACATCTGGCATTTCTCCTCTCAAAATGGAATGTCTGATTCAGCTTCATTCAGTAGGATGGCATGAACCGTACAGATTATTCCTTTTTGTAACAGTCATGCTCCAAATTCCCTGTCTGTTGTCTCGATACTTACTTACCACTCCCTTTTGGCGGTCAAACAGAAAAATTCCCAATATTAAAATGGTTATTAATTTACCGTTTCTCGTAAACCTACGTCAACTGGGGTAAAGCCACATTGATCCCAACCTATTTTGCCAAACATTCGAAATTTTTTCGAAATTGAACTGATTTGCATCCCAAATTGTATTCCTATGCCGTAGGGGCTGATGTACAATGTATAGTATACAGATAAGCTTTAAGCTACATTTAATCCAGTTTAAGATGAAGCTTTCATACGGCCCAGCTAAGCAAATATTCTGATCTAATATGGAGACCTAACCCATGGAATTGCACATTAATTCTTATATAACACTTGTAACTACATCAGCTGTGCTGAATGTTTTTCTGTGTTTATATACTTATGTTAGAAGAGCAGAAATCCCCAGTTCGAAGATATTCATTCTCTATACAGCAGCTCTGTCTGTTTACACCTTCGGATACGCGATTGAACTCGCCAGCACTACACTGGAGCAAATGAAATTTTGGACGGTCGTAGAATACATCGGCATGCCTTTCTCTGCCTCCCTTGGGCTGATGCTCATGATGCAATACACGGGTAAAAAGTTATCCAAAAAAGTTTCTGCGGCGCTGTTTGTAATCCCTTCCATTACCTTGTTTATGGTGGCAACCAATGATTTTCATCATCTATTTTATAAAAAAGTATGGCTAAGAGAAGACAGTTCCATTCCCCTAATGGATATTGCCATAGGACAATGGTACGTCGTTCATGGTGCATTTACCTTCTCCTGTCTGTTATGCGCATGCCTTATTCTCATTGGACAATGGAGACATACCAAAAAGATGTATCGTCGTCAGCTACTCACACTAATTACCTCACAGATTATTCCGATGGTAGCGGCCTTTGTGTATTTACTGGGTCTGACTCCAGGTGGAATGGACCCCGTTCCGGTGCTCATGTGCATTACATCCGCTATGTATATATGGGCTATTCTATCCTCTCGTCTGCTAACCATCGTACCTATTGCCAAGGATAGTATCTTTGAGAGCATGCGTGAAGGCGTTATTGTACTGGATAGTTCCAATCGTCTCGTCGACTACAACAAATCTCTGCGTGATATGCTTCCAGAGCTTGATTTCAGCATGGTGGGTCAATATCTGAATGATATATGGCTTTCACTCGCCGGCGAGACCTTTCCGGTGGAGTATGGTCGGGAAGGTCTGCAAACGGATCTGTACTGGCAATTGAACGGGGAGACCGTCTGTTATCAGGTTAGAACTTCTTATGTGTATAACAAAGAAGGACAAGCCGTTGGCACTTTGATTATGCTGATTGATATTACAGAGCAACGTTTCCTTCAGGAACAATTGAAACAACTGGCCTACTTCGATGGTCTCACCAAAATTTATAACCGTACGCAGTTCCTGCTTAGAGGTCGAGAGATACTGAGTGAAGCCCAGCTTAATCTGAAGCCTGCGGCCTTTATATTATTTGATATTGATTATTTCAAACGAATTAACGACACCTATGGACATGACGTTGGGGATCAGGCCATCATTCATGTGGTCTCTGTATGTAACCGTTATCTGGACCCGGAGATGTTGTTTGCACGTTATGGAGGAGAGGAGTTTGTAATTGCAGTTCCCAATGCAACATTGCAAGATGGTCAGCAACTCGCAGAGAAGTTACGCGTGGCTTTGTTAAACGACCCGTTGGAGGTACAGGGCACTCGTATTCCACTAACTTCTAGCTTCGGGGTGGCACAATATAATGGAGGGTCCGATTCTCTGGAATCTTTGCTGCGTGATGCCGATACGGCACTATATGAGTCCAAGCGTAATGGTCGCAACACCGTATTTGCCCACGCTGTGAGTCTAAGTTAACAAAATGTAGCGTAAACAAAGTGAACCCCTACATGCCGTTAGTTCAACATCACACACCTTGCTTCTTGTCAGACAGTATGCCAAAACCGAGCGAACAAAAATAGACAGCCTCTGGGCTGTCTATTTCACTACGGTTCAAGACCTTACTTACTTATTCAGCTTGTCCATACGTTTGAAGTGCAAACGCTTTAAGTTAAGCTTGCAAATAAACTTGTTCGCAGCTGTTATTAGATTACCTGGTTGTTCACCATCAGATATACCATGATGAGCAGGAATACAGCCAGCAATGTGCTGAACGTACGAATCTTGCTCTGCTCTGCACTCACGTCACGATTGCTTTTCACAGCCTCTGCTGCCAACCGTAGCGGTTTCCCCATAATGCCACCAATTGCTGCGATAGCCAGCAACAATACCACTACTACGCCCATCCATAGATAGGAATAGTCACCCTTGGTCATCAAGTAACCACCCGTAAGAAGCTGAATTACAAGTCCGTACTGTGCAATACGGTTCAATGAACGGAGCGATGCAAATGCTCCCTCTTGAGCGGCAACACTCAATGTACGAATTTTGCCAACTACGAATGGCAAGATCAGATAGAAGCCCATCGCCAGTGCTCCAATAATATGGAGCAAATACATAATCATTGTCAAAATATCCATCCTCCTCAGAAATTTCATTCAGTGTGCTATACATCACATCTCATTATACTGGGGAACTTATCCAAAGAAAAGAAAACCTCCGGATGATCCGAAGGTTTTCTGTCTGTTCCTGTCAAAAAGTTTTCAAACTTTTACAGGTTCACTACTGAAATGACGTTACGAACCGAATCCGCAGATTTGTCGAGTCCTGCTTTTTCTTCAGCAGTCAGTTCCAGTTCAAATATTTTTTCAATTCCGTTACCACCCAAAATGGTTGGCACCCCAAGGAACAAGTCATTGTAGCCATATTCCCCTTCAAGGTAAGCAATAACCGGAATAATTCGTTTTTTGTCTTTCAAGATGGCTTCAGTCATTTGCACCAATGAAGCTGCTGGTGCATAATACGCGCTGCCGTTACCGAGCAGGTTCACGATCTCACCGCCGCCAACACGTGTGCGTTGTACGATGGCTTCAATGCGCTCTGCCGGGATGAGGGTATCGATTGGAATACCGCCAACGCTGGAATAACGAACGAGTGGTACCATATCGTCTCCGTGACCGCCAAGAACGAATCCACGGACGTCTTCAACCGATACATTCAGCTCTTGTGCAATGAATGTACAATAACGTGCAGTATCCAGTACACCGGACTGACCGATTACGCGGTTTTTAGGAAAACCAAGCGTCTGATAAGCTGCATATGTCATTGCATCTACCGGGTTGCTTAGAATAATGACGATGGAATCAGGGCAATATTTTTTCACATTTTCACAAACAGACTTCACGATTCCTGCATTCGTGTTGACCAGATCATCACGGCTCATACCCGGTTTACGAGCAATACCTGCCGTAATAATAACAATCTCCGAACCTGCAGTATCCTCGTAGTTGGAAGTACCAACGATATTGCTATCGAAGCCCTGAACAGGACTAGCTTCCCACATATCGAGTGCTTTACCTTTAGTCGGGTTTTCCAATTGTGGAATATCAACCAGAATTACATCCCCGAGTTCTTTTTGGGCAAGCATCAAAGCCGTTGTAGCTCCGGTAAATCCGGCGCCGACTACTGTGATTTTTTTGCGCTGAATAGTCACGATTCACATCTCCCCTTACAGGTTTTTAATGATTTGATCAGCAAATTCAGAACATTTCACTTCAGTAGCACCGTCCATCAGACGTGCAAAGTCATAAGTAACTGTTTTGTTGTTGATGGATGTTTCCATACCTTTGTAGATCAGGTTAGCCGCTTCTTGCCATCCCAGGTGCTCAAGCAACATAACGCCGGACAGAATAACAGAACCAGGGTTCACGACATCTTTGTCTGCATATTTAGGTGCAGTACCGTGAGTAGCTTCGAAGATAGCATGTCCTGTTACATAGTTGATGTTCGCTCCTGGAGCGATACCAATTCCGCCAACTTGTGCAGCCAGTGCATCGGACAGATAGTCACCGTTCAGGTTCAACGTTGCGATTACATCGAACTCACCTGGACGAGTCAATACTTGTTGCAGAGCGATATCGGCAATAGCATCTTTCACGATGATTTTGCCAGCATCTTCAGCTGCCTTTTGAGCTGCATTAGCTGCATCCGTACCGTCTTTTTCTTTAATGATATCGTATTGTGCCCAAGTGAACACTTTGTCAGCGAACTCTTCTTCAGCAACTTCATAACCCCAGTTTTTGAAGGCACCTTCAGTAAATTTCATGATATTGCCTTTGTGTACCAATGTAACGCTCTTACGGTTGTGATCGATAGCATATTGTACTGCTGCACGTACCAAACGTTTGGAACCTTCAGAGGAAACTGGCTTGATACCAATACCGGAAGTTTCAGGGAAACGGATTTTGTTTGCACCCATCTCCTGTTGCAGGAATTGGATTACTTTTTTCACTTCTTCGGAACCTTCTGCGTATTCAATACCCGCATAGATATCTTCCGTATTCTCACGGAAAATGACCATGTCTACCAGCTCAGGACGTTTAACCGGAGAAGGTACACCATTGAAATAACGAACAGGACGCAAGCAAGTGTACAGATCCAGTTCTTGACGAAGTGCTACGTTCAGGGAGCGAATTCCGCCGCCGATTGGTGTAGTCAGTGGTCCTTTGATCGCTACGATATACTCGCGAATGGCTTCAAGCGTATCGTTTGGCAGCCACTCCCCGTATGTATTGAATGCTTTCTCGCCAGCAAACACTTCATACCATGCGATTTTTTTGTTGCCGTCATATGCTTTTTCAACAGCTGCATCCAATACACGTTTGGAAGCTTTCCAGATGTCACGGCCTGTACCGTCACCTTCGATAAATGGAATGATCGGGTTATTAGGTACTTGCAGTGTACCGTTATCAATTTGAATTTTTTCGCCTTCAGTTGGGTGAGCAAATTTTTCTAATTTCATTAGTATAATTCCTCCTTGGGTTTCGATGCAGTATGATATCACACCGCTTGTCTTATTGGAGGAAGGGTTATGAACTTGCTGCTAGTTTTAGCCAACAAATTACATCCCTTCACCCCGTCCTGTTTATTATACTGGTTTTGATGCCATTAGCGAAGTTCGATTGAAACGTACTTCTGATCTGTTGGGCCTGTGTACTCGGCACGCGGACGAATAATACGGTTATCCGCAAGCTGTTCCAGAATGTGAGCAGTCCAACCTGATACACGGCTAATCGCAAAAATCGGGGTAAACAGTACTTCTTCAATACCCAATTGGGTATATACGGAAGCAGAATAGAAGTCTACATTTGGTTTCAGACCTTTTTGACCTGTCACCAGTTCTTCGATCTTCACTGACATTTCATACAGGCGTGTATCGTTGTTCATTTCGCCCAGTTCCTTGGACATCTTTTGCAGATGTTTCGCACGTGGATCTCCGTTTTTGTATACACGGTGTCCAAAGCCCATGATCTTCTCACGGTTGTTCAATTTTTCTTGAATAGCCGCCTCCAGACGATCAGGTGTGCCAATCTCATTAAGCATTTTCATAACGGCTTCGTTCGCACCGCCATGCAATGGCCCCTTCAATGCGCCAATCGCAGAAGTTACTCCCGAATAGATGTCGGAAAGCGTAGCAACGGTTACACGTGCTGCAAAGGTAGAAGCGTTCAACTCGTGATCCGCATGCAGGACAAGCGCCTGATCAAGGGCTTTAACAGCGGTTTCGGCTGGTTCTTCTCCAGTCATCATATATAAAAAGTTCTCTGCGATGGAAGCGCCTTCTTTTGGAGCCACAGGTTCTTTGCCCTGACGGATACGGGCTATGGCTGCAACAATAGTAGGCAACTGCGCTTGCAGCTTAACCGCTTTGTTCTCATTCGCTTCCGCTGTCATCTCATCAGCCTGCTCATCGTACAGAGCGAGTGCGGATACCGCGGAACGCAGTGCTGCCATGGTACTCATGTTTTTCGGATACAATTGGATTTGTGCAATCAACTCGCTCGGAATCGGCGCGTAATCGCTCAAGCTTTTGCGAAGGGATTTCAGTTCATCCGCAGTTGGCAATTTACCAAACCACAGCAAATAGGCAACTTCTTCAAAACTTGCATGTTCTGCCAGATCGTCAATATCGTAACCACGGTATGTAAGCACACCGTCTACAATGGAGCTGATCGAAGAGGTTGTTGCAACGATGCCTTCCAGACCTTTGGTAGCTGTCATATTACATCTCTCCTTTAATAAACGAAATCAAGAACCCATCCAGAGTGTCATCTACGTGCTCAAACGCACTCGTCCTTCTTTTGTAACCATTTACATTTCAAAATTAATAAATACCTCAAAATCCGTTTTTCATATCTGTCAATCGGTATTTCCTTCTCTCATCATACTGGATTTTGTCGTTTATGTGAACATGATGCGGGGTCATCCGCACATCAAACTTCTTTATCGGTCTGATAAAGCATTTTTGAAAACCTTTACAAAAGCAAGGTTGACATTTTATTCTTTTTATATAAATCCATGCTATAAACCAAGTTTTTATTGCTATATTTTGTGAACATGAGGCATACTCTAGGCAAAAGAAAAGATATAATTCGACGACATCCTAGCGTTTCAAATCAGTGTATTTGCTCTATATTAACTAGATAGCTTCCTGTGCTTTCTTCATGGCAGCTTGAAATGGAATAAGGAGAGTTGATGCTTGGATAGAATCATACTGAAACGCCTGTTGCGCGGCTTATGGGTGATTATCGCGACCATACTCATTGCCGTTGCCATATACCTGTTGTTCCCGCTGTTATATCCTTTTGCCATCGCCTGGATTATCGCTTATGCGATGAACCCTCTGGTGAAGTTGCTTCAATACAAGGCCCGATTTCCTCGCTGGCTGGCTGTAACCTTATCACTAATCATTTATTTCGGAGCCATTGCCGTCGTATTGTCTGCTGCGGTAACCCGTATGGTAAAAGAAGTCATTTCACTAACAACAAGCTTCGACCTTCATGTCGATGAGATTAAGGCTACGTTCGTCCGCTGGACTCAGAATGACACAATTCAGAGTTTAATTGGACAGATTAATGAATTTTATAAGGAAAACCCCAACTATCAGGAGACCATTAACAGCAATATTAGCAAAACAACCGAAACGGTAGGTACAGCAGTAACGGATCTGGTCACCGGATTTTTCAACATGATCCTGAACCTGCTCACTTCTCTACCCAATATGGGAGCCGTATTAATTGTGGTCCTGCTGTCAACTTTCTTTATTAGCAAAAGTTGGACCAGACACAGCATTACCGTATCGGGCTGGGTGCCCTCTTCCATTCGCAAACCGATTACCGACATATGGAATGATCTCAAAAAAGCACTGTTCGGTTATGCACGAGCCCAGTTGATCATGATCTCCATCACCGCATTATTTGTCATGATCGGATTGCTTGTGCTCCAGGTTAAGTCTGCCTTCACGATTGCTTTGCTTATCGGTCTGGTGGATCTGCTTCCTTATCTCGGCGTTGGCTTGGTGATGGTTCCCTGGGCCGCATACCTGCTTATGAATGGAGATCTGTACCTGGGGATCGGCATCAGTATTGTATATCTCATTGTGCTGATTGCCCGCCAAATCATTGAGCCCAAAGTGCTGGCCAGCAGTGTCGGATTGGACCCTCTCGCCACATTGGTTGGCATGTTCGTTGGATTGAAGCTGTTCGGTGTACTCGGTTTAATTATCGGCCCTGTCAGCCTCGTTATCCTTGATGCATTCAATCGAGCGAACGTATTCCGTGATCTCCGAACTTACATTATTAATGGACGTGTCCGATGAAATCATGATTTCTGTTCTGTCATCCACATATAATTAAGATCAAAAAGGCACCTCTCATCAGACTGAATCTGGTGGTGGGTGCCTTTCTTCTAAATCATGCTGGTAAATCCTATTGTTTTGGACCACGATAAAACTTAATACTTCCATTTCTCATTTTCTTCTCCAACCAGCCCAGGAAGAATAGGCGGTACACTGAACGTGTTACTGGAAACAACAGTGTAAATCCGATCAGATCTGTAATAAAACCCGGAATAAGCAGCAGGAAACCACCGACAAAAATAAAAAGTCCATCTACCATCTTCCTTCCGGGTACTTTACCGCGCTCCATCTCGGATTTAGCATCGATAAGTACTTTTCGTCCTTCAAACTGCAACATTGCTATACCGATCAAGGACGTGAGAATCATGAGAAGCAATGTCTTTCCGGCTCCAATCCAGTCACTCATAAGAATGAAACCAAACAGTTCAATCACCGGAATGAATAATAGCAGGGCCCACATCCATCTTCGCATTACGTATTACCCCTTTCCTGAAAGCCACACTTTCTCAAGCGCGCTGTAGAGCTCAGAAGCTGCCTTATCCAGCCTGACTGGCTTCCAGTCCCCATTGACCCATACATGCTGGGTAGAGCCTGTAACCAACCTTTCACCAGGAAGGGACTCCTCAGATGACCATACTCGTTGCCCGATGCCTATCTGCTCATTAAGGTCTGGAGTCATGCGCCTTATGTCATACTCATAGTTCAGTCGCAGACCACTAAATGCAGCAATATGGGTAAAAATGATGATGTCATCATCATACCGGGCAGGTTTATGATATTTCACATCCAGTCCGGTTACCGGAAGCAGTAACCCCTGTTCCTCCATTTTACGATATGTATACCCCATTTGGCGAATCATCTCGGTTCGACCGATTTCAAACCAATTCAAATAGTTGGCGTGATAGACCACGCCCATCTGGTCACTTTCTTGATAACGCACGCGAAGGCGTGCCGTGTACCAACTACCATTGCTGTGTTGTTGCATGTTACCGGCCTCCTTCGATATACCAATTCTTACGTATCTAGCGGCGCTAAAGTGTCATAAAGATGGAAAAAAAGCAACGGGACGAAAAACGCCCCATTGCTTCATTCCTGTTGCTTCTCGTCCAAACACAATTATGCGTTGTTTGGAATTTGGCTTACTTTGATCAGGTTAGTGGAACCGGAACGACCCAAAGGTACACCCGCTGTAATAACAACCAGGTCTCCTTCTTTTACAAGTCCGGATTTCACGCCGCCTTCAATTGCATTTTCAAACAAAGCGTCAGTGGAATCAACAAGTCTTCCTTTGACTGGTGTTACACCCCAAGCCAGTGCAAGACGACGGGAAGTTCTGTCTTCCGTTGTCACTGCGATGATTGGAGATTCTGGACGATATTTAGAAATCATGCGTGCTGTATGACCGGATTCAGTCGAAGTAATGATCGCTTTAGCGTTCAGATCTTGAGCTGACAGGGCAACAGATTGGCTGATTGCTTCAGTAACTGTTGTTTGTTGAGCAACACGTTGTTTCAGATACAGCTCTTGGTAAGGCAGAGCGGATTCTGCTTTTTCAGCAATACGGGACATCGTCAGAACGGATTCAACTGGGTATTTACCCGCAGCTGTTTCACCAGACAACATGATTGCGTCTGTACCGTCGAAGATCGCATTGGCCACGTCACTTGCTTCCGCACGTGTTGGACGCGGGTTGCGTTGCATGGAATCCAGCATTTGTGTAGCTGTGATAACCGGTTTGCCTGCAACATTACATTTTTCGATCATGCGTTTTTGTACCAATGGTACTTCTTCCGCAGGAATCTCTACACCCAGGTCTCCACGAGCAACCATGAGGCCATCGGACACTTCAAGGATTTCATCCAAGTTGTCCACACCTTGTTGGTTCTCAATTTTGGAGATGATTTGGATATGTCCAGCATTGTGTTTTTCAAGCAATTCACGAATCTCAAGGACGTCGCTTGCTTTACGAACAAAAGAAGCCGCGATGAAATCGACACCTTGTTCGATACCAAATACGATATCGTTGGCATCTTTTTCAGTGATACCCGGCAGAGAAATGGCAACGCCTGGAACGTTAACACCTTTTTTACTTTTGATCGTACCGCCGTTAACGATACGGCATTTGATCTCTGTACCTTGCACTTCCACCACAGTCAGTCCGATCAGACCGTCGTCGATCAGAATTGTAGATCCCGGTTCAACATCACTCGGAAGATCTGCATACGTAATGGAGAGACGTTCTTTGGTGCCCAGAATTTCTTCTGTTGTCAAAGTGATGTACTCGTCTTGAACCAGTTCAATCGGCTCCACTTCGAGTTTACCTGTCCGAATTTCCGGTCCTTTGGTGTCCAGCAAGATCGCTACTGTCTTGTTCAGCTCTTCGCATGCTTGGCGAATTGCTGTGATCCGTCCGCCGTGCTCATCGAAATCACCGTGGGAGAAGTTCAAACGGGCCACATTCATACCGGCCATAATCAATTTTTTGGTATTTTCCAATGATTCACTGGATGGACCAATCGTACATACAATCTTTGTTTTGCGCATTTTGGGTTTCCTCCGATTTTAAAGGTCTATCTTTTTATCTCTTTTTCTTTTTCCAACTATTAAATTTACTATACTTTTGCTCATTTGTATAGGAAATTCGTCACATCATTCCGCATTTCCCGACAAATTACCTGCTGTATCGACTTCTACAGGCACTTGATGGTTCTCGATCTGCACTTCAGGTTCAAACGTGACTGATCCAATTTTACGGAATTTCTCATACCGATCCTGCTTCAACTGGTCACCACTCCAGCCTTTCATCTCGTCCAGGTGACGAATCAAAGCCTTGCTAATCGCAGCCGCAGATTCTTCATAATCCCCATGAGCACCACCTCGTGGCTCAGGGATTATTTCTTCAATGACCTCCATCTCCAGAAGGTCTTTGGCCGTTATTTTCATCGCTTCTGCCGCTTGATCTGCTTTGGAAGCATCCTTCCAAAGAATGGATGCAGCACCGTTCGGAGAGATCGCAGAGTAAATCGCATGCTCCAGCATCAACACACGATTACCCACAGCCATAGCTAGAGCCCCGCCGCTACCGCCTTCGCCGATGACCACTACTATAACAGGCACCGAGAGCTTCGCCATTTCCAGCAGGTTACGGGCAATAGCTTCCGATTGACCTCTCTCTTCAGCAGTATTACCCGGATACGCCCCTTTAGTATCAACGAATGTAATAATTGGACGACCAAATTTGTTTGCTTGCTTCATCAAGCGCAGTCCTTTTCGGAATCCTTCCGGATGTGCGCTCCCAAAAAAACGGGCGATGTTATCCTTTGTATCTTTCCCCCGTTGTTGGCCAATGACCGTTACTGTTTTTCCGTTCAGCTTCGCCAGTCCACCAACAACCGCCAGATCATCTCCGAACATGCGATCGCCGTGCAACTCCATGAAATCGGTAAATATCAGTTGGATCAGATCTAGTGCCGTAGGACGCTGCTGATGCCGCGCCAGATGCATTTTCTGAGCAGCTGTTATGCCGGAATAAATCTCTTCTTCGAGTCTATGATAACGTTCTTCCAGGCGGGCAATTTCGTCGGTGAAGTCGATGCCTTTTTCCTGTCCGAACTGTACGAGCTCTTCAATCTTTTTGCGCATCTCAACCAGAGGCGCTTCATATGGCAACTCACCCGCCATTTAGACCCCTCCTTTTTCACTGTGCATGTCTAGAAGCTTGCCAAGGGTGGCTCGAAGTTCTTTGCGATGGACCACCATGTCCAGCTGGCCGTGCTGCAAATTAAATTCTGCCGTCTGGAAATCATCAGGCAGTTTCTGACGGATCGTCTGCTCAATCACGATTCTTCCAGCGAAACCAAATACAGCTCCCGGCTCAGCAATGATGATATCACCAAGGCTCGCAAAACTGGCCGAAACCCCACCTGTCGTCGGATCGGTGATGACCGAAATATATAACCCGCCCTGTTCATCCAAACGGGACAAAGCAGCGCTTGTTTTCGCCATTTGCATTAGGCTAAGAATACTCTCTTGCATCCGGGCACCCCCAGATGTTGAGAAAATGATCAAAGGCAAACGCTTCTCTATTGCATGCTCAATCGCACGGGTAATTTTCTCCCCTACAACCGAACCCATACTGCCAGTGAAGAAGTCGAAGCTCATGACAGCAACAACTACAGGCAACCCTTCTATGGTTCCCTCGCCCGTAATGACAGCTTCCTTCAGTCCGGACTTCAGGCGCTGTTGTTCCAGTTTGTTGCTATATCCAGGGAAGTCGAGCGGATCAACCGAGATCATATCAGCGTCATGCTCCACAAACCCTTGCTCATCTAAAACCATAGCAATACGTTCCATTGCGTTCAAACGCATATGGTAACCGCAAGCCGGACATACTTTCAGGTTTTTCTCCAATTCCTTGCTATATTGAATCGTGCCGCATTTGCTGCACTTGTTCATAAGCCCTTCAGGTATTTCACGTTTTGGACGTTCTCCAGCTTCCTGACCTTCGCCACGAAGCGCACGCTCGGAAGGTATGGTGGCGTACTTCCGTTTTTTCTGGAATATATCTTTGAACACAACTACACCTCTCCAGCCGTTGATTTGATGGCCGCAACCTGCAATCCGTTGCATGTAGCAACTTCATCCGCGCGCTGCGGTAAACCGCTTACGACCCATACGCTGCCATGGGCCTTGTCCAGCATTCACAACAAAAAAATCCGCCGGTATAAGGCAAGGATCAGCGGCTTCTGTCAGCACGATTGATGTTACCTGCAATAACCGAAAGATTGTTGCGCCGATGTTTGAATCTGTCTTGGTAGGGTCTCTGGGAGCAATCTGGTCGGTCCTTGTCCTAACAAAAAAAGAAGGAAGGACAGCAGCATACAATACATGCAAGTCGATTCCTCACTCCGCTTACGCGGTCAGTCCCTTATGTACCATTGGTACTTCTTCATCTGCCAAGGCACGTCTGATATCGAATGAATCAGGAATGCAGAATCGAATTCAGCACTTCCTGAACCTCTTCCAATTCCCCTGAAGGGACGCGAATCTCAAATTGCTGCTTGGATAAACTGATGGGACGGGTCTGTACCAGAAAACCTTCTTCCGAAAGCTTGGTCTTAATCTTGTCCGCAACCTTTGCTGTCGGTGCAATGTAAATCACCGTCCACATGCCATGTCCGCCCCCTAAGCTAATGTTCAGAGCCCGTATATTGGACTAATGATAACATACCTCACTTTTTTTCTGCAAGGAAGGGTTCGGGACCTTTGGGGAGAAAACGAGAACTAGAGGGACATTTGTCCCGCGAGGATAACCGATATGGTTAATGCCATGTTCCTAGGACTTTCCTTTTTAAAAAGGGATTTCAGGCCGCTCAGGGCAGCAACAGCCACCCTGGATGACCTTCCATCGAACAAACAAAAGATACCAAATGAATGAAAACACAAATGAAGAAAATCAGATATCCGATGGATATTTCTTGGCTTTAATATTTTTGTGAGCAATTCGGGCAGAAGCAGCAGCAGCTAGCCCGGCAACCAGGTCGTCCAGAAAAACATGTATAGCTGGTCCTGCTTCGTTCAGATCATGAATGACACCGATCTTTTCTTTATCCAGATAACCAAAACTGGTTAAACCGATCATACCATACACATGGGTAATGCCAAGAGCAAGAGTCTCGTCCACTCCATACAGGGATTCATCCGCCTCCATAATTGCCTGTAAAGGTTGCGGCAAAAGGCGTTTCTCAGCAAGCTCGTCGAGGGCTATACCTGTGTATAGCGTATATTGCACCTCACGTTTCTGCAGTACTGATTTCACACTGGTGACACAGTCATCCATAGTCAGTTCCGGGTGGTACCCTTTTTGCAGACGATATACAATTTCCGCGATTGCATCAATCTGTACACCCCGCCGGGCCAGCATGGCTTCTACGATTTCATATGACATATCTCGACCTCCCGCATCGCTCCCCCAAGGACCCCCAGGTCCTTCGGTGTTCTCAAGTGTATGCGGCAAACTCGCAAAATGTTCATAAAAAATGCAGAATGCGCATTCGCTTTGGTAGTCTGCTTATCCAATACATGTTGTAAATTTTTTTACATATTAAATTCTTGCTTGCTTTGAATATCTCCTTCTCTTGCATACCTGATGGAAGTGGTAAAATAAATACAAAAAAGCCTGTTCGGCAGATGGCCGAACAGGTTTTATCATTGGAATACTAGGGGGAGTCGCAAAGTCATGAGCATGGCCTGAGACACCTTCTTAGTTTTATTTGATTCGGGCCAAACGAATTCAGTACACGCAATTAGCTCCCATTTTCACAAAACTGCACTTTAACAACCACAGAGATGTTTTCGTCATTCTATAAGTCATGCCGCATTTTTGTACCGGAATAACGTCTCTAAAGTTCGTTAAACTTTGCATTCCACAATCTTCCGCTTTTAAGGAGCCGCCGATGATTCATTCGTGCTTTGAATCGAGAAAACATTTGCTTACGTGATAACCTATTATTTTATTTTGACCGTGCCCTCACCCAGCATCTTCTCCATCTCGGAAAACAAAGAGGGCGAAGGTTTAATCCGATAGGCATCACTCAATGCGAGCAGCTTCTGCTGCTGTTCATAGAAGAGCACCGTCGCCACCGGACCCGAATGCTGCTGAAGCAATTGTTTCAGTCGGGCCAGAAGCTCTGGATTCTCCGCCTGCGGAGTGATCTTCACGAACACTCGCTGCTCCACCACTCGCGGCCCACGACTCTGCTCCGTGCCGCCAGCGGCCTCAGCGGCCCGGAGAGCCACGGAAGCGGCCCCATTAGCATTGGCCGCTCCAGATCCACCCGCAGCGCTGTGCGACGCTGACGGGGCTTGGCTTCCGCTGCTGCGTGCAGCTCCAGCATTCACGCCTGCGCTGCTGCGCTGTGCTCCGGCTCCCGCGCCTGCCGCCTGCCGTGGCGGAGCCGCCGGGCGCGAAGCACTGCCGCTGCCGGGCTTACCGCGCCGTTCGCGGCTGCGCAGCTGCTGTTCCAGTGCCGCCGGTGACAACGGCGCCACTTCCTCGGCCAGCAGCTTGAACCCTTCGTCCTGCTGCTGCACCTTGGCGCGCACGACGAGCAGTTCACCTTTCCCGACATGCTGCTGGCTTCGCCGCCATACTTCGGGAAAGAGAACCACTTCACAGCGTTCGATCTGGTCTTCCAGCTCCATGAACGCCATAGCCTTGCCCTGTTTCGTCGTAATCGACTTCACAGACACAACCATCCCGGCTGCGACGGCCATCGTATCGTCAGCCGCTTCCGTCAGTTCCATAATGCGATCTGCGCCGCTGGATTCAAGCACATCTTCATAGTCATCCAGTGGATGACCAGACAGATACAAACCTAACAGCTCACGTTCCAGCTCCAACTGCTGACTCCCGGAATAAGGCGGAATTTCGGGATATTCAATCTCCCAGTTCGGCGTCTCGACAAAATCAAACAATTGAATTTGCAGATCCTCGCGTTCCTTGCGCCATTTCAGAGCCGCTTCCACCGTCTCATCCAGCATCGCCAGCAATTGGGCGCGGTGTCCAGGCAATGTGTCAAAAGCGCCCGCCTGAATAAGCGATTCAATCACACGTTTGTTGCATACCCGCAAATCGACGCGACGACAAAAATCGAGCAAACTGTCGAACGGTCTTTCCTGCCGTACAATCATGATACTCTCCATCGCCTGGGTACCTACATTTTTCACCGCAGCCAGACCAAATCGTATCGCCCCGGTTGCTGTATCTGCATCAGAGTTCTGATCCGACAATCCATCTTTCTCCTGTACAGCGGACATTTCATGCTGTTCGGAATGCGAGGACTCCTCTTCCCCAGTTCCATGCAGACGTTCTGCTGTAGAAACAGTCACTACGCCAGAATTATTTCGATCCTCGGACTGCCCTGGCACTGTCGTCGCTGCCTGCCACTCGTATGCATCACCGTCTTCGTCTGGTGCGGGGCCCGGGTCATCCGGCAGAGGTGCTTCGCCGTATTCCGCTTGTCCGGAATAATGATCCTCATGTGCAGCATGTTCCATCGTAGAACTTGCTGCACCGTTCTCATCATTTTCTCCCCCCAAACGTTGGGTTTCCGCCGCTTGTCCAACTCTAGTTTTGTTCGATGATGCAAGCACAGGTGTAAACAGAATGCCGCTCTCATTCACATCCGGTGGAAGCACTTCAATATTCATGCGTCTGCATTCCACAACGTATTCCGCTACTTTACGGTGACTGCCCATAACGGCTGTTAACATCGATGCCATAAAATGAATCGGATAATGTGCTTTCAGATAAGCCGTCTGGAAAGCAAGCACGCCATACGCAGCGGCATGAGCACGCGGGAAACCGTAGTTGGCAAACTTGACGATCATGTCATAGACCAGGTCTGCCTCCGCTTCACTGTATCCTTGCTTAAGACTGCCCTGAACAAAATGCCCACGTTCGAGATCCAGTACTTCCCGTTTCTTCTTGGAAACCGCTCTGCGGAGCAAATCCGCTTCACCGAGTGAGAAGCCTGCCATCCGGGAAGCAATCTGCATAATTTGTTCCTGATATACAATGATGCCATACGTATCCTTGAGAATGGACTCCAGATCCGTATGCGGATAATCCACTTCGATCTGACCATGTTTCCCCTGAATGTATTTGGAAATGAACTCCATCGGGCCCGGACGATACAAGGCCAGCACGGAAATAATATCTTCAAATACGCTCGGCTTCAGCTCCTTCAGGACACGACGCACTCCTGCGGATTCGAGCTGGAATATGCCCATCGTGTCGCCTCGACCAAGCATCTCATACGTGAGTGCATCGTCGTCAGGAATATGACGGAAATCCGGAATTTCGCCATTTTCACCAATCCAGCGCAGACAGCGTTCAATAATTGAAAGGGTACGCAGACCGAGGAAGTCCATTTTGAGCAGTCCAATAGACTCCAGGTTTTCCATGGAATATTGCGTTAAGGCCGTTCCCTCACTGCCTTCCTGAAGCGGAACAGCATCCGTGAGCGGATCACGGGAAATGACCACCCCCGCCGCATGCGTAGAAGCATGACGAGGCATGCCTTCCACCTTCATGGCCATATCGAGCAATTCACGCGTTTTCGGCTTGGTCTCATATAAAGCCTTCAGTTCAGGTGTAGCTTCCATCGCCCGTTGAATGTTAATGCCAAGCTGTGCCGGGATCAGCTTCGCTGCCTTGTCCACCTCGCCATAAGGCACATTGAGTGCACGTCCGACGTCCCGAACGGCTGCACGGGCAGCCATCGTACCAAAGGTAATGATTTGGGCGACATGGGCTTTGCCGTATTTTTTCGCAACATAATCAATGACTTCGTCCCGACGTTCATCGCTGAAGTCGATATCAATATCCGGCATGGAGATCCGTTCCGGATTCAAAAACCGCTCAAAGAGCAGGTTATATTTCATGGGATCAACGTCTGTAATATGCAAAGTATAGGCAACCAGACTACCTGCCGAGGAGCCACGTCCTGGTCCGGTAACGATTCCCTGCCTATGAGAATAGGCGATAAAATCCCATACGATCAGGAAATAATCCGAGAACCCCATACTGTCTATAACCCGGAGCTCATAATCCAGCCGCTGTTCAAGTTCGGCTCTAAGTTCCGTGTCCGTCCAACGTGAAGATTCACTATAGCGCTCTTCCATTCCCTCTTCGCACAACTGCCGCAGATAGGCAGAAGGACTTTTCCCTTCAGGAAGCGGTCTGTATTCCGGCAAAATCGATTTGCCGAATTCCAGCTGTAACTCACACGATTCCGCGATGCGAACTGTATTCGCCAAAGCCTCGGGCACATGGGGGAACAAACGCGCCATTTCTTGTTCACTCTTGAGATAAAGCTGATTGGTTCCGATGCGAAGCCGATTCTCGTCATCAACCGTTTTCCCTGTTCCGATGCAGATCAACACATCCTGAAGCTCGGCGTCCTCTTCGGACAGATAGTGCGCATCATTGGTCGCAACCAGTGGAATATCCAGCTCTGCTGCCAGACGAATCAGTTGGGGGTTCACTCTTTTTTGCTCAGATAGCCCGTGATCCTGCAGTTCCAGATAGAAATCGGCACCAAAAATATGTTTGTAACGCAGTGCCGCACGCTTCGCCTCTTCCTCGCGTCCATGCAGCAAATGCTGGGGAACCTCGCCTCCCAGACAAGCACTGAAACAGATGATACCCTCGTGATGGGCAGCCAGACTCTCCATATCAATACGTGGTTTGTAATGGAAACCTTCCAAATGACCGATGGAGCATAATTTCATCAGATTGCGATAACCCGTCATATTTTTGGCCAGTAAAATCAAATGATGGATCGGCTGATCCTTGCGGCTTCCCCGTTCTTTGCGGGACCCGGCAGTCATATAAGCCTCACATCCAATGATCGGCTTAATTCCCCGCTCGACGCATGCTTTATAGAAAGGGATAGCACCATACATTACACCGTGGTCGGTCAATGCCAGCGTAGTCATTCCGAGATCCGCGGCCTTATTCACGAGATCCGGTATACGCGCAGCGCCGTCCAGCAAACTATATTCACTGTGAACGTGCAAATGCACAAAAGAACTCATGTTTTTTCTTCCTTTCGCCATGGACAGTCGCAGCAACCTTCTTGCATCAGGTTACTGCACTATCTTCTTCTATCCGTATTTTCATCCTTCGGTTCAGACCGAAAGTTGCTTTCTGTATTCATGTAAAAAGCTCTATTAATGAAATGAATGAAAATATAAGGATTCATCCTATTGAAGAGTGTTTTATTATTCTATTTTATCATAACGTTCGGGGGCACGCCCATACAATAGAAGTACAAGCCGCTCCCCCTGTTACGGACCGAAGACAGGAGGTGTGCTGCTGGGTCTGAAAGGGGTGTTGCCGGATGAGCACATTTTTGTCCAAAGCTATTCTTGATTTCTTCATTGCGTTTGGGATCGTGCTGGGCGGCGCGATGATTGGAGGTATAGGAGCGGTGGTCTCTCTCCAGCCTCCGACACAGACGATGCTTGATGTCGCTGGGAAAATTAAAATTTGGGCGCTCGCGGCGGCCGTTGGCGGTACAATCGATCCGATGCGGGTGATCGAAAGCAACGTGCTGGATGGCAATCTGTCTCCGGCAGTCAAACAAATTTTGTATTTGATATCCGCATTTATGGGTGCCCACATGGGTACCGAACTGGTGAAATGGGTTTGTGGTGGGGGACGGGGTTAGCATGACTCCATTACAGCGCCAATGAGAATCCCGCCATTTTCACGTTACCGCCCGCTTATGCGCATGACTGCTGTTTTTGTTCTGGGAATGATCGCCGGTTGTGTCGTATACAACGGTGTATTTCACTTGAGTTACAACGAGTTGTGGCTCAACAATCAGGAGTTGCAGCTTCAGCTGCATCAAAATGAGGAGGATATTAAAACGCTGAAAAAATACAGTAAACGCCAAACCGTCATTAAGGAAATCAAGGTTCGTGCAGAAGATTCTGACAAAGGTCCGGACGAGGCATCCCTTAAAGTGATGTTACAGAAACTGGGGGATGAACTTGAGGTACTCCGGGGCCGGGACGTATTTAACATCGACGAGTACAGCAAAATGACGCGGATCATGCTGAACCAAAAAGTGTACATGGTCAGAGAAAAGGAATATACCGTACAGGTGAAAACGATGCTGGTGATGGAAGGTGTGCTGCAAGTTTGGGTTCAGATTCGGATGCACGTTCCAGCTTAGGAAAATGGATGTCAGTCCAGGAAAAAAACTGCCCTTGCACTCTGCCTGCATGGTACAATAAGGGCAGTAAATGCTTTCCAGAAAAGGAGCTGCGTCTTTGTGTTCATCGATGTACTCAAATATGCCCTAATCGCTATCTTCGCCCTCGCCATGGTCTGTTCGGCTCTGAACAGCATTCGTTCGCGCAGAACCACTGATCCCATCGCCATAGGTCTTTATCGCTCATGGACCAACATCTGGATGGGTAGCATGCTGATTATTCTTGCCCTCATCCTGATGTTTGTGTTTACCGGTTCTACGCTATCCGTCGTTGTGGAAGCGCTATTTCTGATTATGGGAGCGTACAACCTGTTCGCCGGATTACGTAACCGCAGTTACTATGCCCGTCTTCAGCAGCACGCAGACGGCGGAGCTGACAAGACATCCGGACAATCTGCCTGATGCATTTAGAACGATGTCATTGCGCTCTGCGAAAAAGAGAGTAACCTCATCTATCGAACAAGCCTGAACCACGTTGATTTCGGGGTACAATGCGCTATTTCGATAAGAGGATACTCTCTTTTTTCTGAACTCATAATATTTATTTCTGGATTCATAATAATTTTCCGAACCGAATCCTTGATCTCTCGCTTTTCTAGGCATGGTCAATGGATTGCAGGGTCATCACTGCTTTACATACAACATTCCCATCACGGGAAATGACAATATCCATTTTGCAGGTCCGACGGCTTGTCTCCAGAATAATGGGACGAACCAGAATCTGATCTTCAATCTGTACCGGACGAACAAAATACGTTGTTACATTATCCACCACATGGTCGTTTCCCGTAACGTCCCAGGCGGCACGCCGTCCCGCCTGTGTCATCACATTCAACAGAACGCCTTCCGAGATCGTACCGAGGTCTGTCGCCATCTGCGGGATGATAAATCCGTGGAAAAACAATTCGTTCTGCTCTCCGCGCTCTTCCGCAAACCCGTTCCAGATCAGATGATCAAACGTCTCTCCAAGCTGTGGCTGCTTCTGTGCATCACGCATCGCCTGCAGCACTTCCTTACGTGTGACGGATGCAATCAGTTTACGGTTCCGATCCACAATCGGTAGGAAATCAATGCCCTCCCACGTCATGATCTGTGCAGCGGAGGCGAGTGAGGTTTGCAGCGAAGCTGTGATCGGGCGGCGTACAACACACTTCTCAATACTCTGATCCTCTTTTAACTCGCTCACATCTTTGAGACTTACGATACCGATAACCCGGTTCCATTCATCTACTACCGGAAAGCGATGCTCTCCCGTTTCGGAAACCAGCAGATGAAAATCAGCGGCTGAACTGGTCACCTTTAGCACCTGAAGACGTGGTTTCTGACCGATAATGTCCTCTACCAACATAATCTTTTTCTTAATCAGTCGATCGAAGATCGCACGGTTAATCATTGAAGCTACTGTAAACGTGTCATGTCTGGAGGAAATGATGGGCAGACCCAACTCATCAGCCATCACTCTCACTTCACGGCTTGTACCGAAGCCACCTGTAATTAATACACCTGCGCCCTGTTCGAGGGCAAGGGAATGTGCATTGTCCCGGTTACCAACAATCAACAGGCTTCCCGCGTCAATGTATCGGGCCATGGCCTGCTCTTTCATCGCACCGATCACGTACTTGTGAAGCGGCTTGGCCAGACCGTCACTTCCACCCAATACATGACCTTCGACGATGGTTACCACATCAGCAAAAGTCAGTTGCTCGGTCATACCGCGAGGTCTTTTCTCGATCCGCACCGTTCCAATTCGTTCCTTGGTCACGACCAGACCGAAGTTCTCTGCCTCTTTTACCGCACGATACGCTGTTCCTTCGCTTACGCCCAATTCCCGTGCAAGTCCACGCACCGAAATTTTACTGCCTACCTTCAGCTGTTCAATATGTTGAAGCAATTGTTCATGCTTCGTCACATTTTCTTCTTGTCCGTCCATCTGTACCACCCCCGAAGATGCATCTGTACTATTCTGTATCTATTATAACACGACCTTAGGAAAATAACCCCATTCTACGCACCATTCTCCTAAAGATCTGCGCTACATTGATCTGATTAATCCGGACAGCGAATTAAAGGTACAAAAAAAAAACCGGCCCCTTTTTTACCAAAGGGAATCCGGCCTTACTTAGACAGATAGAACCATCTCTATCACCATATTGGATGTGATCCAAACCTTATACAGATTTGCTCTGCTCCTGCTTGTCCACCAGCTTCATCTCCCACTGCCGCAGCTTTGCCCGACGAACAGCTTCCAGTGCACGCTTCTTCTCTTCATCCACACCAAGAATAAAATGTAGATGTGCACCAATGATTAATAAAGAGAACAGCACCCATACGATGCCAAAAATATTAACCCAGTCCATTCCACCAGCAAAGGAAATCCGCGGCAACGCAATGACCAGCATCGACAACGCGATAAGCAGATAGATTACATGTTTTGCTTTCTTCAACCTTTTCACCATTCACAGCTCCTTCGTTCTTGATCGACTCTATATGTCTAGTCTATGAACGTTAAGGAGCTAATATGAGAGGTTCAGGCAAAAAAACGGGACAAGTTTTAGGCTTAGGCTTCAGCGCCACCGTACAGATGACCCAGGCTGTCTGCAATAATTTTATTCACATCTTCGATAATGACACTGAGGCGACGTTCAGCGTCAAACAGACGACGGATATTCAGGTTCAGGCTCAATACTTCAAACAGTTTTTCCATTTTTTCCATCTCGTCCGGTGCAGGCATATCCCCACTCATCATACGTTGTTGCAATTCCATCTGTTGATCACGGAAATTATCCAGCATAGCCTTTGCTTCCGGGTCTGCTTCGATCAGCTTCATCGCAGAAGTAATCTCTTCCACCTCGCTGCTTTCTCTCAGTGCTTTGGCCAAATCATTGGCTTTGTCATAAATGTTCACTATAATTCCTCCTCAAATTGGGTTGTTCTTCTGTTATCCATTCGTTTCATTCGCATTCTCATCGCAACGTTCACCCGTGTTAATACACGTATTTCACTTCCGTCAAACAAAGGTTACGGAAACATGCCATCCATTACCTGCCGAGCATCAAATGCATTTAATCCAAATGGGTCAATCACCAAGGGTTATATGTCCTCATATGATGAAGCACATGCCATGTTCAGATGCCGTTCAAACTTCGAGATCAGACATCAAGTTGCCGCCCGGAAGGAGATCCGTGATGTCCACTAAAAAAGTAACGATTCAGGTTACCGGCTCGGGCATCCTGCAGGACGACGTCATCATGCTGGGCGAAGGGGTGCTCAAGGCACTTAAAATCCCTTCAGGAAGGCCGCTTCAACTGCAATTTGGCTCTTTCCGCCGTGAGGTCACTGTCATCCCTGTTCCCAGGTATGACGGTCTGCGCATCAATCAGACGGTAGCCAGCAAGACCGGCCTTGTTCCCCGTTCGGTCCTGAGGATATCTTATCGTTCAGCCAGCCGTACGCTGCGTCTTGGACCCTACATCAGTGTATTAATCAGCCGGGATTATCCCGATCAGCCCGATCGGCCCTTTGGCTCCATCACGATGTTCTGTCAAGAATTGGTGAACGCCTGCCGGAAGCAGGGCGCCTATGTATCCTTTTTCACACCGGAGGATATTGGAGCGGTAACGGGTTCTATGAAAGGCTGGGTGTATGATGACGGCTGGAAAAAGACCGTTCTGCCTATAGCAGACGTCGTCAATAACCGGCTGACGTCCCGTAAGCTTGAGAACAAACCTAGCGTACAGCATTTTATGAAAGAAGTAAAATCGCTCTACGGTACACAAACCTTCAACGAAAAATTTCTGGACAAAAATGAAGTATTCGATGCCCTAAAGTCCATTTCGACGCTGAAGAGAGTCCTTCCCGAATCCCATTTGCTCAAAGCTTCGGCTATGCTCAAAACCATGTGTAATCGATATCCAGTTGTCTTTCTGAAGCCGGTTCGCGGGTCACTTGGTAAAGGAATTATTCGGGTATCCAGACAAAACGACGGAAGCTTTCTTACCCTCGCCACTGGCGTTGGAGGTACCCGCAAACAAACGTACACTTCTCTGGATAAACTGTATGCCAGTCTGTCCGGGAAAATGAAAACAACGCGCTACCAGATCCAACAGGGTCTAACCCTTATCGATAACAGCGGCAGACCCGTAGACTTCCGTGCGCTTGTGCAAAAAAACCGTACGGGCAAATGGAGTGTCACTTCCATCGTCGCACGTATTGCAGGCGGCAGTCACTATGTATCCAACTTGGCACGAGGTGGAAGTCTCAGCACCGTCAAGGAAGCTGTAGCCAAAACCCAATTGTCCTCATCAGCCAAAGCTTCTGCGTATGCAGGGTTGCATACAGCGGCGCTGGATATCGCCAAAGGCATTGAAGGTGCCATCCCCGCTCATTTCGGCGAACTCGGCATCGATTTGGCCTTGGATACCAGTGGAAGAGTCTGGCTTCTTGAAGTGAACTCCAAACCATCCAAGAACGATAATACGCCACTTAGCGAGAGTAAAATCCGGCCTTCGGTCAAAGCGATGCTGGAATACTCCACCTATCTGGCCGGATTCTGAAGAGTCATCCATTAGAGGAGGTGCAGCGGAATGTTCCTGCAACATCAGACAAACACAGTTGCTATCCTGGTTCGGGCAACAGAAGGCTCGCCTCCTTTCGTAGATGAACTCTTCTGTCGTCGTCTCAGTTTGGAAAGCCATCAATACGGCCTAAATATCATTGTGCTGGCCGTATCGAATAACCCCAGCGTGTCTCGTCTCACACAGTGCTATGTATTTGACAGAGGTGAATGGAACATCGTGCCTCTTCCTGCTGTAGACCTGATCATGGACCGCTGTCTACTGCCACTTCCCAGAACTTTCAAACAACAACTTCAGCAACTAGTATCCTCAGGAACCGGACACCCTGCCCGTTACTGGTCTGCTTCTTTACCTGGTAAATGGAAGGTATATCGCGCCTTGTCTACTAATATAAGACTTCGTGCTCTTCTTGCGCCTACGACACTTCTTAAGTCGGATACCCTATGGGAACAATGGCTGGAGCGCTGGCCGAAAGGTATTTTCTTCAAACCTGTATCGGGCACCCATGGTAAGGATACGTTTCGCCTTTATCGCGAAGATCACCACACCTCCTGGATTATGGAGGGCAGAAATACACGGAATGAATTGATTCACCGTACATTTGAGCGTCGCCAGGATGTCTCTGTCTGGTTGGATTCACACAAGGCCGGTAAAAAGATGATCTTACAGCCGTATCTCGAACTGAGTCATCATGGACGACCGTTCGACATTAGGGCCTTGGTGCAAAAAAATGGGCAAGGACGCTGGTCTCTAACCGGATGTATGGTACGGGAAGGACCAGCTGGCTCACTCACTTCCAATTTGCATGGAGGTGGAAAGGCGTACCCTGTGCATCCTTATCTACTGGAACGATATGGGAGCAAGTTATCCAACGCTCTGCTAGAGACGATCAGGCAGGCTGCTGCCCGCATCCCTACCTTTTTGGAAAGCCGATTTGGCAGACTGGCCGAACTGGGTCTTGATTTCGGAGCAGATGTTCAAGGTCACCTCTGGCTGCTCGAAGTGAATTCAAGACCAGGACGTTCCTCATTCGCAGAGGCGGGTGACCCCCGTATGCACAGTCTGACCTACACCCGTCCACTTGCCTATGCCCGTTATTTACTGCAACAACATGTTCTCACGGACGTGAAGCGTCCAATAAAAATGCCGAATACATCCAGCACAGCTGGCCTGAAACCCATCCCGATTCAAGGCGGTTGAGGCACGCAGCGCCCCGCTTGCCATGGAGCCGACGGATCTTTTTCAGGATAGGAGGATAAATCATGAGTTTGACCTTTTGCAATCTGCATTTTACACAGCAGCCGGATAAAGTGGTTTATGTATCCAACGCATTAATGAAAAGCCTAAATCTATCCGGCAAAAAAACGATTCATCTACGGTTTGGCCGTGATCGGGTACCCGCAACCATCAAACCGATTAAAAAGGCTGGCAAACATCTCTATCTCGCTTCGGGCATACGCAATCTGATGAACGTACCGAAACGGGGAAGCATCTACCTCCGCAACTTACAGAACGATGAAGTCCAGTTGGGGCCATTGATCGGCGTGCTGTCTGACGGACCTTCGTCTGGCTCCAACCCGTTTGGATCCCGTACCGGTTTTATCAAACAACTGCTCCGCGAAGGCAGCCGTAAATCCTATATTTATGCGTTTACCCCAAGGGATATTAATTGGCAGAACGAAACGGTGTCCGGTTTTTTCCTTAATGACAATGGAAGCTTCAGTCGGAAAACGGTCCCTCTACCAGATGTCGTGTACAACCGATTGCCTAGCCGCCGCTCCGACTTCTCACCAGCGATTAACCAGCTGCGGGAACGATTCATTCGGCGCAAGATTCCTTTCTTTAACTGGAGTTTCTTTAACAAATCAGATATCTACAATTTGCTCGAGAATGACCCGGCAGCAGGGAGATATATACCTGAGTCCATCACCAATCCGACTGTAGAACAGATGAGAGAGATGCTTGAGCGCCATCAGTTTGTCTACTATAAGCCTACAGCAGGCAGTCTCGGCAATGGCATTTACCGATTGACCTACTCTCCTAAACGTGGATATTTTGCCCGATATCGTAAAAAAAGCGGCAACGCACTTCTGCGTTTTGGCTCATTTAACAGCCTGATGCGAATGCTTCAAGGCAGACATGGCAAACAGCTTCGCGGTTATGTTGTTCAACAAGGAATCCGGCTTATTGAGATTGACGAATGCCCTATTGATTTTCGTTTTCACATGCATAAAAATGGAAACAACCAATGGGTCGTCGTTGGCATCGGCGCCAAAAAAGCTGGTCGCGGCAGTGTAACCACCCATATCAAAAACGGCGGCTCCCTGATGACACCCGAGCAGGCTCTCAAGCGGAACTTTGGTGATCGCTCTGGAGAAGTGCTTCAGCATGCCAAATCTGTCGCAATAACACTGGCCCAGGCGATTGAAACCCAGCACCAGCATCTAATTGGTGAGATTGGCTTTGATCTGGGCATTGATCAGGAGGAACATGTATGGATGTTCGAAGCGAACGCCAAACCCGGCCGCTCCATTTTCCGTCACCCTTCACTGCGGCTGGAAGGAAAATCATCGGTGGAGCACATCCTGGAACATTGCCTGTATTTGAGCAAATTCCGGAAGAAAGACGGCATTTGATGAGCTTGCAGGATGATTTTAGACCCGTTATTGCTGTCTTGACCATGCATGATGATCGTCGGATGTTCAGAGGAAACCAGCAAAACTTCTTGGATATTGTACAAACGGGCGAAAATATGGGATATGTGGTGTACGTTGTGACTGTACGAGATTTAAATGTGAGCGGCCCCACTGTGAAAGGATACACGTACAATAATGGAATTGGGAGATGGACTTCACAGTCCTTCCCCCTTCCCCATGTGCTCTACAATCGGATTCCCAACCGGGAAGATGAACGCAAACCTTCAGTACAGCGCAAAATTGAGGAGTGCATGCATTCCGGAATCGAACTGTATAACCCGTTTTTCTTCAATAAATGGAATTTGTTCGAATGGCTCAAGAAATCCAAGTCCACCCAGCACCTGATTCCCTATACTCGTCGAATGCGAACAGCAACCGCTTTGGGGACGGTGCTTCGATCGTATCCTTACCTGTATCTGAAACCAGAGAGCGGCAAGGCTGGGAAAGGAATCATGATGCTCAAGTTCCAGGAAAAAGAACGTCTTCCTTACCGACTTAAAATACAAAGTACCCGCAAAAGTACCACCTACAAAGCTGCTACCCTTCCCAAGTTATGGGCAAGGATTCGTAAGGAGACCGGACACACGCCTTATATCATGCAACAGGGTATTGAGCTGGCTTCGTCCCGGAAGCGTCCATTTGATCTACGGGTACTTGTGCAGAAAAACGGCAAAGGACAGTGGAGCGTAACAGGGATCGGGGCCCGGCTCGCCGGCTCTCGAAGCATTACGACCCATGTGCCGCGCGGCGGCAGTGTAGAGGACCCGGAAAAGCTGCTTACTGACCTTTTCGGAGAAGAAATGTCGAATACATTGATGAAGCGGGTGAAATCCACTTCATTGTTGATCGCGCGTCAAGTGGAACGAGGTTCAGGCCATACGCTTGGTGAAATGTCCATGGACCTGGGCATTGACGATCTGGGCGAGATCTGGTTCTTCGAAGCGAATGCGAAGCCGATGAAGTTCGATGAACCGCAGATTCGGCGGAGGTCATTGGAACGCATTTTTCAGTACAGCGCCTACCTTGCCCGTCAGTCCAAACGATGATGAACAGGAATAACAGCTAAAGAAGGTGATTGTTTGTGTCCTCACCTGTTCTGGGCATTATGACGTTGTACTTAAATGAACATCGCGCTCTGGAGGAACGGAGCATATACCGCAGAATGATCCTTGAAGGGCGCAAGCGGGGACTCGATATATATGTGTTCACACCTGCCGATGTACACTCAGGAGGCAAACAGATAGAGGCAATGGTCTTTCATTCGGAAAAAGGCTGGTCCCGGGAATGGCGTTCATTCCCGGACATGATCTTCGATCGCTGCCGTATACAGCGAAATCGCAGATTCCAGCAACTGCTTGCCTTTCGGGAAAAGTATGGGCATCTGCTCTTTCTAAACCGTCCACTGCGCAATAAATGGACCATTCATCAAACACTCTCGGCAAAATCAGCCTTTCGTGAACATCTGCCAGATACTGTTCTGTTTCAGGATATGTCCGATGTGAATCGTATGCTGAAAGCCTCCTCGCTTATCTATCTGAAACCCATTAATGGAACCGGAGGACGTGGAATCCTTCGCATCGAACGTAGTGGCAGCGAGGCCAATACGGTTCTTGTACAGGGACGGGACCAGAAGCGACGGATCATCACCCCACGCAAAGTCCATCTGTCACGCTTGGGTTCACTGCTACAGCATTGGAATATGAAAGATAAATACCTTGTTCAGCAGGGCATTCAGCTTCAGCTTCCGAATGGCCGGGTTCATGATTATCGAATGCTGGTCCAGAAGAATGGTGAAGGACAGTGGGAATTAACTGGATGCGCAGGACGTATGGGTGCGGAGAAAAGCGTTACCTCTAATCTGCATGGCGGTGGCCAGGCCATTGCGATGCAAAAATTGATGAAACAGTGGATTATCGATGAGAAGGAACGGGCTGAGATCAGCACCACTGCCGAGAAATTCGGGATTGACGTTGCTTCATTTCTGGAGAGTACCTATGGCACCTTGTGTGAATTGGCTCTGGATTTGGCGATTGACAAGAGTGGACGTATCTATCTGCTTGAAGTGAATCCGAAACCTGCACGTGAAGTATTTGCCCGCATTGGAGAGAAAGATACTTATTCCAAGGCAATCACTCAACCACTGGAGTACGCCTTATGGGTGTACCACAACCAGCCAAGTGCGAATCGTCCCCCTCGTGGCGTGAAGGTAACCAAACCAGTCAAACGCGTAAAAGGGAAGTCGGCCACCCTCAAAAGGACCAGAAGATCCCGATTATGACCGTCAGACTTCATTATAGTGAACCAAATTCTCCTTGAATCAAAAAAATGACCATCCAACATCCGAATGGATGTAGGGTGGTCATTTTTTTCTATTCGGCTTCCCGATATAAACGAAGCAGTTCCGTAAAATCAGAGATTAGTACATCTGATCCTGCAAGTTCTTCATCTCGTCCGAACCCTGCATAGGCGCAGCCGATGACGGTCTGGTTGTTCATTTTACCTGCTTCCACATCCGAAGAGCGATCCCCGACCATCCATGCATCCTGAATCCGATGCTTCTCAAGCAGGATCTGAACCAAGTTAACTTTGGAAGGGGTCTTGTACTGTCCTGCACTATAGACTCCTTCAAAGAGCGGCATGATCTCATGGGCAAAGGCCACCCCTTTAACATAGTCCTCCAGTCCGTTGCTGGCGACAAACAACCGTACACCCTGTTCTTTCAACGCTTCCAGCGTCTCTTTTACTTGTGGGTACAGCTGCGAGCTCCCCCCATCGAGCCCTTCAATCTCCAACTGAAGCAGCAGTTCGTCTGCACGTCGATGGGCCGCAACTGAAGCTTCAGGCATAACCACTTTCCATATATCTTCTAGCAACATCCCCAGGCTTCCCAGCATTCGTTCTTCAGGAGGAGTCTCTCCCTCAAAATGCCCTTCGGCCCGCAATGTATCAAACAGCTGATGATAGGCTGGCAGCAACAGAGTTTCCGTCTGAAACAAAGTACCATCCATATCAAAAATCATTGCTTCCGGTTTACGCAATACCGTCTCTTTTGTCATGTCCAATGTTCCTTTCGGATTGGGATATGTATTCGGAATCGTTCCCCTTCCATGATAAACATAAACGTTTGGCAGTGTAAACCGCACAATGTAAAACATCTGTGTCATCAAGGCCATACACAATCCACAAACATTATACTTAAGATAAACAAACTATATACAATTCAACTTCCTTTCAGTATAATACTGAAAAATAGTTCTTTAGACACCACATCTAAAGAACTAAAATAGCTCTCATCCAAGTTTTTTCGACAAATACATATACCCCAAGGAGAGGCATAACAAACATGAAAAAGCACAGAACATTCAAAATTTTCTATAAGATTGGTTTGGGCTATTTGCTCGTACTCGCTGTTTTGGCGGGTTGCATTCTTTTGATCCAGAACAGTACCAGCAAGCTTCAAAACGAGTTGGATTTTCTCGTGGATCATGATATGAATGTACACGCCCTGACTTATGAGATTGAGAAGAACATGGTCGATATGGAAACTGGCCAACGAGGTTACGTTATTACAGGGCAGGAAAATTACCTTGATCCGTATACCCATGGAAAAGAACAAATGGTTGTACTTAAGGATCAACTCGCTACTTTGATCTCGGACAACCCCTCACAGCTGAAGCTGTTGGAAGATATACATAAGACCATGGAACACTGGATTCAAATTGCAGGAGAACCGGTTGTTGCGCTGCGCCAGGCCAATGATCTACCTTCGATCCGACAATTTTTCACAACAGATCCTGGTAAACAGGATATGGACCAAATTCGGCAATCTCTGATTACATTCCGTACCAATGAACTGGCTCTGACTGAAACCCGTACAGAAGTACTGAAACAGAAAAACAAGGTGCTCAACTGGGAGTTGTACGGAGCATTGGTCCTTGTTGCCTTAATCTCAGTCATCGCTGCCTTAGTCCTGTCCCGGTCCATTGTAAGAAACATCCGTGCAGTGACTCATGCACTGAATGATATTGGCTCCTCCAATGGTGATCTGACCTTGCGAATTGCTACCCCGATGAAAGACGAGACACGAGAATTGGCTGAAGCTGCGAATACCATGCTCTTGGGTCTGCAGCAAATGATGCTCGACATTCAAAGTAATGCCACCATTCTGAGCACAGCCTCCGATCGACTGGACAAAGGCGTTTCTGACAATCATATTGCTGGAAAAGAGGTGGCCACGGCCATGGAGCGAGTCGCTGAGGGTGCCGATGAACAAGTTGCCCTTACTCAGACCATGGTCGCTGCGATGGAACAATCGCTCATCGGACTTAATCGAGTAGCAGCTTCAACTGCGGACGTAGCTGAACGTGCCGTACGCACCGAATCCATCGCCGTTGATGGACAACAGCGTATCGATAATGCCGTAGGAAAAATAACGTTCATTGAACAAACCTTCTTGTCTGTGCAGGAAGCCATTAACGAAATCTCCGAAATGTCTGATCAAGTTATTAATATTGCCGATTCCATGTCCGGGATCGCAAGACAAACAAACCTGCTCGCACTTAATGCCGGAATTGAAGCCGCTCGTGCGGGGGATCATGGACGTGGATTTGCTGTCGTTGCCTCTGAAATCCGTAATCTGGCAGATCAAAGTGCCACGTCAGCGAAAGAAATTACAAACATATTGGAAACTGTCGTAACCGGAGTCCAAAACACAGCGCAGGTTGTGGACGAAAGTACACTCCATGTCAACGAAGGATTACGGACGATTGAAGATGCAGGGCATGCATTCACCAATATTACCCAGCACATTCATGATCTCAGCGGTGAAGTTCAGGACGTATCCGCTGTTGTAGAACAACTGACATCCGGCAGTGAAACGGTGATGAAGTCCATTAACGAAGTATCCGCCGTAGTTGAGGATACCGCATCAGCGACAGAAGAGGTATCCGCTATGACCGAAGAACAACTTGCTTCCCTACAGGAAATGACAGACACCTCCAAGCAGTTAAACGAAATGTCCGATGCGCTTAATCAACTGGTTAACCGATTTAAGCTGTCTTGATCCTATAGATTAGAGCCAGATAACACAAAGAAGCAGATCCCTACTCTATAGGGATCTGCTTCTTTATTCAAAAGAATGCAAAATTAACACGAGTCTGCTTCTAGCGTTGTACTATAGTGGGATCAGGATTGATCCGGATTACGCAGTGCTTCAAGGACAAGCTGTGCATGATAACCATCGTTGAAATCGTATATTTTGGCTGGTTGGCCTTGAATAAGGGCAATAACGTGTTTAAGTACAGGCAACTGGCTTAAGGATTCATCAACTTCGACGGGAACAAGCGGCTCTCCGATGCGTCCACTCCATAGTTGGTCCCAGTTTTCCAAAGCAATTGTTCCTCCTGTTCCGTAAACCACCATGGATACACGCTCTTCACCTGCAAAATGAGCAATTCCATTTAACTGGATTCGGGTTCCATCCTCCAGCTCCATCGAAGCCTGAACTTCATGTTCACATTCATCTTTACTTTCAGGAAATTGAACCTGACTGTTGATCACCTTGATAGCACCAAACACTTTTTGGATCATATGAATCCAGTGAATCCCCACTTCAAGTATAAATCCACCCTGCTCACGACTGGTAATCCAGGGATTTTGCTGCCACGCTCGTGGCCACTGAGGGAATTGAAGAATCAGATCAATTTTGCGAATCTCGCCAACCGTTTCCTGACGGATCAACTCCTGCAGCTTGACTACTGATGGTTCATGCGGCATGGAGAAATGGATTGCATGTACTACACCGGCATTCTCGGCTGCATCCAGCATTGCTCTGGCTTCCTCCACGCTGTTTGCCAATGGTTTCTCACAGAATACATGAATCTTACGCTTTAGTGCCTCCATAACGACGGCATAGTGATATTTAGGCGGGACCGCAATGTACAGCAGATCAACCGCATGTGTGTCTAGTAATTGCTTGAAATCCGCATACGTCTTCGACTCAGGATGAGAGGAAGCAAAGGCGGCCAAATTTTCCTCACTGGCATCGCATACCGCTACAATCTCTACTTTCTTGGATAATTCTGCCTCTGTTGCCTGATGTATCATATGTAATCCCATCTTGCCCAATCCAATTACTGCTATTTTTATCGTTGTCATTCAACTCACTCCCATCGAATTTCAGTATAACAGAAAGCTTAATATTGCCAATCATTACACTGATGCGAAATAGAAAGCACATAATCCTAATTTGATTCATACAAAAAAATACGATCATATTTTATAATATTTTACATTTTATTCTATAAATTATGTTTATAGGTAATTTGTTGCAGGAATATATAACCAATTTATTTTCTCTTATGGGACAAGACATTAAGCGTTTCCAACCTAAGAATTAGGAACTTATACTCATAAAAGCAGTTGACAAAAAACCACAAAAAAAGCTACTCTTCCTATTAACAAGGATTAATTTCCTTTTACAACCTTAGACAACGACATACACTCCAAAAATGGAACTTGACCTGTGGGTCCAAAAACCTATTTTGTGAAGCGAGGTGTCCCGCATGAAAACAGTTGCGGACTATTTGGCAGAAGCTCTGCGTAATTTAGGCGTTACTCATGTCTTTGGTATTATCGGAAAATCCATATGTCCTGCTGTCCTGAAAATGGTCGATTACGGTTTGGAATTCATTCCAGGTCGCCATGAATCCAGTTCAGGCTTCGCCGCATCAGGCTATGCCCTCCAAACTGGGAAACTGGGTGTGGCATTCGCCACTTCTGGTCCAGGTGGAACCAACTTGCTCACCGCCGCAGCCCATGCGAAGGCCAATAACTTGCCTGTTCTTTTTATTACGGGGCATCAATCCATTCAGGAATTGGGACTTCCGCAATGTCAGGACTCCTCTTCCTACTTGGCTGATTTGGCGGAGATGTTCCGTCCTGCCACGCTATTCAGCAAGCTGGTGGAACGCGGTGATCATTTCAGCACCATATTAAATCATGCCCTTTCCATTGCACTCGGTCCCAACAAAGGTCCGGTCCATCTCTGTCTTCCGTTTGATGTACAAACCGAATACCTCGCTGATTTCCGGGTTGTCATCCCGGAGCCAGAACCCCTGATTAGCGTATCCAACTTGAATCGTATCCTTCCCTTACTTCAACAGTCCAGTCATCCTTTAATTATTGCAGGCAAAGGCGTCAGCCGCGCCAGAGCCCATGATGAATTGCTCCATTTTGCCGAACATTTCAATATTCCTGTCATTACTTCTCCTGGAGGAAAAGGGGCTATTGCCTGGGATCATGCCCTTTACCATGGGCCATGCGGTGTTGGCGGCTTTCCTCATGCAGATGAATTGCTCAATCAAAGTGATCTCTATATCGTACTCGGTTCACGTTTGAGCGATATGACGCTCTGTAATTTGAAGCCTGAAAACCATCCTGTCCACCTGATTCAATTCGACGCTGATCCTACATTCGTTGGTAAAATACTTAGCGCTCAAACTTTACATATCACCGGCGACTTGAAAGACAATCTGCAGTTTTTGCTCGGTACACTCACAGAACAACCTGTTGTTTCAAGAGAAGCCCCTACTGCGGATTACACCTTGCCTCTCCCGGATCTGCCGCGTCTGTCCTTGGCTTCCATCTTGGAAGAAATGAGTGAACTGCTCCCATATGATCATAAGCTGTTTGTGGATGATGGCAGTCATGGTTTTCATGCGGTTCAACGATATAAAGTCAAGAAACCCGGCAGCTTTGTGTTTGACGCCTACTTTGCCTGCATGGGTAATGCCATAGGCATGGCTATTGGGGCCAAGACTGCCGCACCAGAAGAAACCATTGTATGCATTACAGGTGACGGATGCTTTATGATGCTTGGAACCGAGATTAACACCGCTGTGTGCAACAATCTGCCGGTCATCTTCATCGTTGTAAACAATAAGCAGCTGGATATGGCACTAAAAGGCATGGAAAAAACAACAGGCCGAATCGATGGTACCTTGTACGAGGTTCCCATGGATGCGGCAAAGTTTGCAGAGTCCCTCGGTGCTGTTGCTTTTCGGGCGGAAACACGAGCTGAATTCACCTCTGCTCTCCAAACCGCGCAGCAGCTGAACCAAGTTACTGTCATTGAGCTTCTTACCGATCGCGACGAGATTCCACCCACGGCTCACCGTACCGTGACTTTGAATTAGGAGGAACATAGACCATGAGTGAACAAGTGACTCAAGGATTGGAGCGTTTTGCAAAGCTGTCCGGTGAATATGGTGCAAAAGCACTGGCACCAATTAAGGATCAGTTCCCTGAGCTCGCCGAATTTATTATGGGAACGGCGTACGGGGATATTTTTCAGCGCACAACCATTTCCGATCAATGGAAGGAAGTTGCAATTATCTCTTCACTGATCTCGCAAGGGCAGTATGAGCAATTGGGGGTTCATTACACGATGGCATTAAGCGTCGGTGTAACCGTCGATCAGCTTAAGGGGATTTTGCTGCATCTGGCGCCTTGTGTTGGCGCTCCGCGGATTATCAGTGCTTTTAATATATTGCTCGCCACATTGGATGAAATCCAATAATTCACTCTTCTACATTTTTATACACGATTCGACTTTTTTATTGATCTTATTACATCTCTACCTTTATAATATGGTTAAATTATCCTTCCAATCCGCCTACATCTCAGAAGCAGTCAACGGGGGCCTCAAGGCCTATGTCTTGGTTAGCAGGATAGCCTTAACTCATTTAAAGGAGAGAGAACAATCATGGGAAATTTTATACTGAAAACTGACGTTCCGAGCAAGGTGCTAAACATTGAACTGGAGGGCTCTTTCTCTCAAGAAGACGGTTTACGCTCCATTTCGGCATATCAGGACACAATCGCTTCGATTAATACCAAAGAGTATCAGCTGAACATCGATTGCAAAAAGTTGAATGTTACCGCTCCGGAAATTGTGCCTCTTCTCGAAGGCTGCCTGCAGATGTTCAAAAAAGATGAATATAAAAAAGTGGTGTTGACACTTGAGAATAATGCCATTCTGAAAATGCAGCTGTCCCGTCTCGGACGGTCTGTCGGACTGGACAATCTTGAGATCATCTCCACGGTTACGACCTAATAAACCAGGCGGACAAGCTGAGGGTTCACCCATCCGCTCAAGAGGAGAATGAAGATGGCTGGAATTCGTATTGTAGATATCGATATCTATCATCCCACGAACAAGGTGGGTAATGATTTTTACATTGAACATTTTGATGCAAGGGGTGTAGATATTCGGGGGTTGTTAAAGGCACTTGGACGTGATACACGTTACAAAATTGACAACGATGATGAAAACTCACTAAGCATGGCCTTTGAGGCCGCCAGTAATTTGCTTGAAAAGACCGGACTCACTGGTGCCGATATCGATCTGATTGCTTATGCAAGTCAAACGCCGGAATACATCTTTCCTACGAATTCCTTAATGATTCATCGCCTGATCAACGGAGCATCTCATACGATCTGCATTGATAGCAATGCTAACTGTGCGGGCATGACTGCAGCCTTTGAACAAGTTAGCCGTCAGATGCTGGGCAATCCCAGAATTCGTCGTGCTTTAATTATTGGCTCGGATTACGTCGCTCCTCACGCCAGTCCGGACGATCCAGTATACTTCGCTAACTTTGGGGACGCAGCAGCAGCTGTCATTGTTGAACGGGACGAGCAGGCTGTCGGTTTTATTGACTCGATCTATCAGACCGATACCTGTGTGTACGGCAATTCCCTCTTCCCGGCACAAGGTCTTGCAAAACTGGGCCAAACCGGTGTTGACGCAGGTGCCTTTCATGTCAAATTCATACCGTTTGATGATTCCATCTGTGTAGGCGCTGCCTCTGATTCGATTCGAACTTTGCTAAGTCGTAATGAAATCGGAGCAGATGAGATCAAAGCCGCTTGTTTCTCCCAATTATCCATTGGCAATATACGTGCTGTATCCGAGAACATTGGCATTGGCGAAGATATTGCCGTCTACATTGGAGACGAATTCGGATACACCTCAACCAGCAGTCCGTTTATTGCATTGCATCGAGCCATATCATCCGGCCAAATTCAGCGTGGTGATAAAGTGCTGTTCTGGACCGTCGGAGCTGGGTGGCAAAATGTTGCCATGGTCGTTGAATACTGATGGCTTGACACTGAACCCCAAAAAGCAGGGCATCCCTTTTTAAACCCAAAAAAGGATGGTCCTGTTTTTTTATATTTGAAATGATAACTTTTACTGAATAACATCCCATTACCATTACCTCAAAACCAATGAAGAGCATGCTCTGAACAATTCCTTTCATCGGAAAAACCGCTCCCTTGACAGAGAACGGCAATAAAAATGATATGTTGTCCTCATTAGAAAATCTTCTTTGTCTCCCGATCATCCTTCAGAATCTCGACCGCCTCACGAAAACGTAAGGAATGCACAATCTCCCGTTCCCTCAGAAACTTGAGACTATCCTGAAGATCAACGTCATCCGTTAGATCGATCAACCACTGATATGTAGCCCGTGCCTTCTCTTCCGCTGCAATATCCTCGTACAAATCTGCGATAGGATCCCCTTTCGAGGCAATATAGGCTGCTGTAAATGGCACACCGGAAGAATTGGTATAGAACAAAGCAGAATCACGCTGAGCATAGTTCGGCCCTAGCCCCGCTTCTTCCAGCTGCTGGACAGTTGCATCCTTCGTTAACTTGTAGATCATGGTGGCAATCATCTCGAGATGAGCAAATTCCTCCGTGCCTATGTCATTCAACAGGCCTATAATCTTGTCCGGAATCGTATACCGCTGGTTCAAATATCTCAGGGCTGCCGCCAGTTCTCCGTCTGCGCCACCATATTGTTCCGCCAGCAATTTCGCCATATGAGGATCACATTTGCTAACACGAACGGGATATTGCAATTTTTTCTCATACACCCACATGCAGACGCCTCCTCTTATAAAATGAGATCTCCGACCTGTTACGACTATCCCTCGAGCTTCCGGCTGGAATGATTGGAATTGCAAGGAAACCCGAGGCTGTTATCTTACACTTGCCAAGGCCATGGTGTCTGGGACCATTCCCACGGATATTTGGAGAAAGCATGCCCAAAGTTCATCAGCGGTCCATACAATTGCTGGAACTCATGCGCTACCCTCATCCGTTCCTGGCTGAATTTGTTGTATTGCTCAATGCTCTGATAGTCACCCGGGTGGGTGTCCAGATACAGATTCAACTCAACCAATACAAAATCCAGGGCCTGAAGTTCTTCCAGCAGCTCATAGTATTTTGCATCACAGGCTTTGGGTGCTTCAGGTTCCATCCGCTTCCACCTTCCTTCCCTTTGAGCTCGCAGGTGTATAAGGACTGTATAAAGCAGGCCACAACGTTCCAATTCTTAAGGCTTCTGCAGGACTGAACTGCGGCCAGCCCATCGGCTGAAATGGGATAAACAATTGCGGAGGAACCAGGTACGTCCGAATTCTCTTCGGTGGACATGGATCAAACGGCCCCACAAAAGGGGCGTAAGCACGAAGCTGCAGATCTGACACAGAACAACGCCTCCTTCATCACTGATTTGGTACACACATCGCATTATTACAAGCTTTCATTTCCCGTCTCTATAACCATATGTCGCTGTCCCCCAAGTTAATTCCATATTTAGCAGAACGAAAAAAAGACCCTCGATCGACTCACCCCGCTGGGTAGTCTCCGAAGGTCACTTCAATGGATATAGCGGCCATATGCAGCCATAATTAATTCATCAATACTCAGTTCCTGTTACGATCACGGTCAACTTCCTGCATCGAACCTGGTTCCTGTTCTCCTAATTCCACCTTATTTTCTTCCGGATCCGGTCGCTTATATACCTTCACTCGAGTAATTCGGAGACGGGTGGACTCTTCCACTTCAAAGACATAACCGTTTTGCTCCCGTGTTTTACCTTTGACCGCACTGCCTTCCAATTCCTTGAACAGCCAGCCGCCAATCGTATCGACTTCCTCATCCTCAATGACAGCACCAGTCCATTCATGGACCTCTTCAATCAGGGAACGACCATCGATGGAGAAAGCTTCTCCACTGCGCTCCATATGCGGACGTTCATCTTCGAACTCATCATATAGATCACCAACGATCTCTTCCAAAATCTCTTCAGCAGTCAGCAAACCTGCTGTGCCGCCATATTCGTCGACCACCAGGGTCATCTGAGAGTGCTTTTTCTGCATCAGACGAAGCACATGACTGATCTCCATTGATTCAGGAACATTCAGAATCGGACGAACAAGTGCCGCTAGATCATGCTGCTGGTCTGGTTCAGCGAGAAGCAGATCGGTAATGTGGATAAATCCGATAATTTCATCCTTATCCTCAACAGCCACAGGGTAACGGGAATGCTTCGTTGCATTAATGATTTTCAGGTTTTCTTCCAGCGACATATGAGTATATAAACAGTCCATATCCGTACGCGGCAGCATAATTTCGCGTGCCAGCATATCCGAGAAATCAAAGATGTTATCCATCAGTTTGATTTCATCCTTGTCGATGACACCACTCTTCGCACTCTGCTTCATCAAAATGCGAAGCTCATCTTCCGAATGGGCCTCACCTTCGCTGGCGGGTTCAATGCCTGCCAAACGCAGCAGTGCATTGGCTGACGCATTCAGTACCCAGATGAACGGGAAGAAAATTTTATAAAACAACAGCAACGGTGCCGACAGCAGCAAAGCGACTCCGTCTGTTTTTTGAATCGCCAGAGATTTGGGTGCAAGCTCACCCAGCACAATGTGCAAAAACGTAATGATACAGAAACCGATGATGACCGATACCGTGGATATAAGTCCTGTATCCGCTACACCAAGCTTGAACATCAGAGGTTCGACCAGCAATTCGGAAATAGCCGGTTCACCGAGCCAACCAAGCCCCAGCGATGTCAGCGTGATTCCGAACTGGGTTGCCGATAGATAGGCATCCAATTTACCATTCACCTTCAGTGCATAACCAGCCAACTTATTCCCTTCACTCTGTAATTGAGTGAGGCGTGTTTGTCTAACTTTGACCAGAGAAAATTCCGCTGCGACAAATACGCCATTCAAAAATACGAGCAGAAACACACAGACCAGATTAAATACCAACTGCCCGAGATGAAATTCGGTATGAATACCCAAGTCGAAACTCCCCTTTTCTATCTATTTCAGGAATACACCTGGAATATCAACGTGTAATTGCTTTTCTCGATTTGAAATCCACACCTTTATAATACATATCCGCCACCAGCAGATTCGGACCGCAGCAAGAAGCAGCATCACAATGACAGTTCACTGTCTGATTCAAAGGATGTTCCGCTGACCACTCATGGAATACATCATCCAGCTTCCGGTCACGAATGTTGCCAAACGCCGGGATGTCGGCAAAATCCGTAACATACACGTTCCCGGTGAACATGTTGACGTTAACGCGGTTACGACCGTCGGGGTCATTACGAACCGTCACTTTAGGCTCGCTATACAGGCGGTTAATCAGTTCGCGATCCTGCTCTGCTGCACTGCATGCAAAGAACGGAAGTGTACCAAACAGCATCCACATATCCTTGTCACGCACATCCAACAAACGATGAATAGCCGCTCTCATATGATCAAGAGAAAGCACCGGCAGCGAAGAAGCAAAATTCGAATTATACATCGGGTGCACTTCATGACGGACACAGCCCATCTCACGGATCAATTGATGGATGCCCTCAAGCTTGTCATGGGTACGGAAATTAATCATGGACTCCGCAGAGATAAACATGCCCGCTTCACTGAGCTTACGAGAATTTTCAATCATTTTCTCATACATCTTCACCGCGACTTCCCGCTTAACAGGTCTGCCACTGTTGGCAAACCCAACTTGGTGAAAGTCATCGGCGTTCAGATAATTGAATGAGATATGCATAACGTCCAGATAAGGCAGAAGCTGCTCGTAGCGACGGTAATCCAGCGTCAGATTCGAGTTGATCTGGGAACGAATGCCTCGTTCCTTGGCATATTTGAGGAGCGGAATGATCATCTCATCCACGGTCTTCTGGCTGAAGCTCGGCTCACCACCCGTCAGACTGATCGTCTGAAGGTGCTCAACCTCATCCAGCCTTTTAAGCATTAAAGGGAGCGGAAGCGCAGGTGCTTCCCGCATCGTTAACATATCTCCTACCGCACAATGCTCGCAGCGCATATTGCACAGATGAGTCACGGTCATTTCTACACTGGTCAGCACATGGCGTCCATATGTACGCAAAGAGCCGATCGGATCCCAAGGATCATTAGTCGGCGATAAAGGCATCGGCTCTACCGATCCTGAGTTTAGCATGGTCATTGTTCTTCACCTTATTCCTTTTATTAACCTAAAAAGTTTTTTTTACATCATACTCCGTCAATATCTTTTTGGAGTTATCTTTAATCATAGCACAATTTCCTGTGCTCTGGCATGAGCATGCTCTGTCCATTACATGACAAAAAACGCCCGCGCAATATCGGGCCATATTGGCCCAGGTATTACGATATGAGCGTTGATCCAATCTCCTTTGGACGTCAGGATATCAAAATAATTCGCCACGCGCTGAAGCTGGCGTAACGTCTTCCGCACCTTCAACACCTGTAATCATAACAGACAACGCTGTAGATAGATCGATCTCATAAGGTGCACTTAGTGTCTGCCCATCTGCATCCTTGAGAACACGAATGCGTGGTCGTTGCGGAACGCGAGAATGAATGTCTGCAACAACACCGATCTCACCGGTACTCAGCGTAACGGAAATACCTAAGGGATAAATGGCTACACAGTCTCGGAACTTCTCCAGCATTCGCTGTTCATATAAAGTCCCTGAGCCCGTGTATAACACTTCCACAGCTTGATGTGGAAGCAAAGCTTGTTTGTATACCCGATTGGTTGTCATCGCATCATATGAATCGGCAAGAGCGAGCCATTTGGCATATTCATGAATCTCTTTGTCTTTCAAACCAAAGGGATAGCCGCTGCCATCAATCCGTTCATGGTGTTGTAATGCGCAATGGGCAGCAAGGAGCGGTATACCCGGTTCATCTTTAAGAATACGATGTCCATATGTAGTATGTTGCTGTATGATTTTAAATTCCTCATCGCTCAATTTGGCCGGTTTGTGTAAAATTTCTGGCGCGATCTGCGTTTTACCGATATCGTGCAACAGAGCTCCCAGTCCAATCTCCATTAACTGCTGCCGAGTATAGCCCGATGCCACACCGAGAACCAGTGTATACACACATACATTGAGAGAATGGTTATACAGGTCAAAATCACTGGCGTTCATATCCATCAGCATAATCATCGCTTCCTTCTGACTGCCAATGTCCTCCAGAATCGTATTCATTAACCCGCTAAGTGCTTTTCCGAAGTGTGGGATTCGGCTTTTGGTTTTGAGACCCGACATACTCTGAAACTGCTGTTTGATCTCCACAAGCGCTCTACGCCTGGTCTCTTCCTGCAGCATATCCGGAATGATGATGTCCTCAGTTGCTGCATCCGAAATATACACATATCCAATTCCCAGATCCTTCAGACGTCCAATCAACCGACTGGTCAGCTCCACTCCCTCACTGAGCAGAACCAAACCCTCTTCACTATAAATTCGTTTCCCCAGCTTCATGCCAGGCTGCAATAGGTTTATATGTACTAAACGCACAGCCTATCCTCTCCCGCTCCGTAGATGTAATTTCCACTAGCCGCCGCTTCAGCAGAAGGCAAGTACTTGTTAGATTTCATGCCAACGGGACCGCAGGCTGTCATCCAGCGCCCCTGGCCTTTTTAGTTCCGATTCGAGCAGATCACGTATGAATTCAGGAAGTCGATACGATGTATCCGTTCCAAGAGCTAGAGACGGATAGCCTACGTTAAACGTAAACATGTCGAGTGTTCCTACCACATATTCTTGTTCATCACGCATCGGCTCGCCCTCTATATATAGGGCACGGATTTTCTCGTATGGAGGTGAATGGGGATCATACTCCACATCCATTCCATCCATGCATAATGTTCCTAAAATATCCCCGCGAAATCCAAACCCGATAATCGGCTTACGTGAAAACTCTGACAATAGGGACTGCTCCAGTGCCTCGCGAATCTGAATTCCATTCAAGCATATTGTACAGGCATTAATGGGAGATGGACATAGGGAATGTAACATTCCTTTGGTGATATTTCCCTGAGGAAGATCTCCAAGAAGCTGCCCGGCATTAATAAGGGACAACTGCGCTCCAGTGAACTGACGAACTGCCTGGGCAAGCAATGACGCAAATGCAGACTCATGATCGTAATCAATGGTCAATGTCCTGTCCGTAATAACGGCTGTTTGACCAAGCGTACGCTCCGCTTCCGTCCGATGTGTGTCTATAGCCAGCGATACGCTTTCTTCGAGCAACATGTTCTGTACCGGAACACATCCGCTGCTCACCAGTGTAAGTTCGTTCGCTTCAAATTGCCGCTCCAGTACCAATTTACCGAGCCACTGACCAAACTTGCCTGCGGCTCCAAGCACCGTCTGACCAATGACTAAGGGTTCTTCCAGTACATGATGTGTATGTCCACCAAGAATAACATCGATGCCCTGGATCTGTTCGGCCAATCTGCGATCTGTGGAAAGCCCCAGATGGGACAAGATAACGACTACATCCACTTGAGCACGCAAAGCTTCAACCTGTTCACGCAGCGTCTCTACCGGGTCCAATACATCCCAGCCCAACAATTCATAAAAGGCGGTAAAGGGTGCTGTAGCACCGAGCAAACCGATGCGAAACGGCCCCTTCTCCAGAATGAGAGAGGATTTCATCCAGACTGGTGGCAAGCCCGAAGCCTGATCCACGACATTTCCACACACAACAGGACACAGAAGTCCAGAGTAAGACTGCGCCAATTGTTCGGGTGTAAATGTTAGTCCTTCGTTATTCCCGATCGTTATCGCATCATAACCGGTCAGGTTAATGACATCCACGTTGGCCGCCCCCAAGGTACCCTCCGTCTCAACTGCCATCCGGTCCATATGATCTCCGATATCCACGACCAGAAATTCTCCAGCCTGTTTCTTCTCATGTCCGATCATGGCGGCGATGGAGCTCATGGAGCCAAAATGACTATGGATGTCATTGGTGTGTAGAATCGTTAATGTTTGTGTCTTTTTGGTGCTCATCACACCGCCTCCCTCTTATCATCGATAACGTACATTCCTCTAATGGATAAGCATAACATTTTCCGGGTCGTTATGATATATTTATAGGGTTTAGAGATTAAAAAGAGGTGAATTATTCCCATGAAATTAACAATTCAACTATTTGCAGGCATCGCTGAACGTCTGGGCACATCCCTGCTTGAATATGATTATCCCGGAACGGATCCGACCCCCATGCAATTAAAAGAAAACCTGGGTCTTGCTTATCCCGAAGCAGCTGCTCAAATACGAGTTTCTTTTCTGGCAGTAAACCAGCAGTATGCTTCTGCCGATATTATAATTAAGGCTCAGGATGAACTCGCCTTAATTCCCCCTGTATCGGGAGGAGATGGTACCCGCTTGAATGGTGACGGACATCGTGCTTCTTATCCTGAGCATCGTACGGATGACGGATTATTCCTGATTACTCAGTCTCCACTTTCTGTGGAAGCTACAACGGAGCTCGTCATCACAGCAAACCATGGGGCTGCCCTTACTTTTGTAGGCACTACCCGCGAAATGACCGGACAACAACGAACGGTTCATTTGGAATACGAGGCGTATATACCAATGGCACTCTCTCAGATGGCAGCTATTGGTAGTGAAATCAATGAACGCTGGCCAGGCGTAAAATGTGCGATTAGCCACCGGATTGGGAAGGTCGATATAGCAGAGATCAGCGTCGTTATTGCCGTTTCCTCCCCTCATCGCAGCGACTGTTACGATGCAAGCCGTTACGCAATCGAAAGACTTAAACAGAATGTCCCCATCTGGAAAAAAGAGGTATGGGAAGATGGTTCCGAATGGAAAGGTCATCAGCTAGGACCCTGGAACCCCACTGACAATTAAATAACTAGTCATTCGACCTGTTCAACAGGTGATGGAATTAGTAAATAAGTCGTTGTCAACCCATTTTTTTCTTGTTATTATAATCATATATGTCGATATTAGTCGAGGAAAAGGTGGTTTATACGTGAGAGTGCATGTTACTGATCTTAAAACTGGCGACCTGTTAAAAAATGATGTGTACAACAGTTCGGGTCTCCACATGCTGATGAAAGGTTCCACACTCAGCGACGATGATATTGCCAAGCTGCTGCAGCATGGAATCGATTATGCGGATGTAGAGCATACAACATCTGACCAACACTCTGATGCACAAACCTTACCTTCCGATCAAACCCGTCTGTTAACTAACCTGTTTAACGATACGATCAAAGGTACAGAATCTCTGTTTGAACAAGCGATGGAGAAGGGGTTTATTGATGAGACTCAGGTCGATGAGATTTTGATAACTCTAACGGGACAGCTCGAAAAACAAAAGGACGTTGTTTCCTTGCTGCTGATGCTTGACGGGGATAACGACTATACCTACAACCATTCCTTACAAGTCGGAATGCTCGCTTTTTATATCGCCGGCTGGATGGGCTACAACCCTGAGGAATGTCTGACCGTAGCCAAAGCAGGGTATCTTCACGATATTGGCAAGTCCAAGATTCCTTCTGAAATGTTACATAAGCCGGGCAAGTTAACGCCCGAAGAATTTGAAGAAATGAAGAAACATACGTTATATGGTTATGAGATTGTCAAAGAATCCACTCAGGACGAGATTCTTGCAACCGTTGCCCTCCAGCATCATGAGCGCGAGGACGGAAGTGGCTATCCTTACGGACTCAAGGGCGACGAGATTCATCCATTTGCCCGTATAACGGCTGTAGCCGATGTGTATAGCGCGATGACAACTAACCGGGTCTATCAGACCAAGCAGGAGCTAATCTCCGTGCTATGCGAATTGTACAGCCTCAGCTTCGGTCAGTTAAATGCTGAAGTTACGCAGGAACTCATCAAACATATGCTACCCAATTTTATTGGTAAAAGGGTTCTGCTCACGACCGGCGAAACCGGTCTGATTGTCTTGAACAACCCTGCGGATTACTTCCGTCCACTCGTTCAGACCTCTACAGCCTTCATTGATTTAGCGAAGGAAAGAGATGTAGCTATCGTTGAAATCTATATCCAGTAGGCATTAGCATTTAGGTATACGCAGCAGCAGTTAGAGTAACCCAAGTTCAAGAGAACATATCCTACGTTTACATGCTTTACATGTAAAAAAGGGAAGCCGTTAAGGCTTCCCTTTGTTTTATTCTTATTCGTTGACTCCGATTAAACGCAGAATGCTTTAGTGATGATAACCAACAGAATGAACAGTACCAAGATCGCACCTGTGCTGGTGAACATATTGTATCCGCCTACGCCGCCAACGTTGCCACCACAGCCATATCCAACTTCGCTCATGTGATTGCCTCCTCTTCATCAGGTATACCCTAACATATGACGTTTGAGTTTGGATGAACAGGGCGAACTGGCAACATTCAATAAATGGTTGTCTGCCTGCTTTGCCTAAAAATCAAGCTTCTTGTTTCTCATAATCTATAAGTTAACTTGAAGAGGTGGAAGAAACCTTGATACCCTTCTCCTTGCGATACATGATGACAAGCAATCTCCAAAAATCATAACTGCCTGTATCGTTATTTATATACGATTGGTAATATTGATAAGCTTCCTCAGCCCAAGACGGACAAGCCATACTTGAAATGTTTTTCTGCTGCTGTATCCAGGTCGACTGGGATTCCAGCATCTTCTCCATCGCTGTTAACCGCTCTCTTTCCTCCGTCGTCATTGGGGTTCCCTCCTGTCCTTCAACCGTTGAACTATATTCAGATTGCAAGTAGATTCCTGGATCAACAACACCATTCTCACTAGCTGTGTATCCATACGAAGGGGAGCTCGTTTTGCGAACCTCATAATGCACATGCGGTCCCGTGCTCTCACCTGTGCTTCCCTGATTGCCAAGAAGCTGCCCTTGTTTCACTTGCTGTCCAACTTTTACTGCAATTCGGGAAAGGTGAGCATAACAATGCAAGTAGCCCCTATGATCCTGTACCGCAACCGTAAGCCCGTAGCCGCCGAATCCTGAGCCTGTAGCACCTTCCGCAGCAAAGCGTACAGTCCCGTCCATAAATGCATGTATCGGCCCATTCCATGGCTCTGTGACGAGATCGATTCCACGATGAAATGTCTGACCACCAGAAATAGGATGGATTCGATAGCCAAATGAACTTGTAATCCGATATCCCTTAAACGGATTTATGCTCATGTATTCACATCCTTTTCTATCATTAGATGCTTAAATCTAGTAAACGGCTTGTGCTATTGATCCTATTTTATTACAAATAAACCCAGGATAGAGCAATCAAGTGTGTTTCTACTGCAATAAAAAAAGATCGAGGGAGTTTATCCCTCGATCTTTTTTGAAAAGCTATTTAGTTCCTGTGAAACTGATTCAGCATAATTTCGCCACAATCAGAATCGACGTTTTCGAAACGGGTTAGGGCAGTTGGATTAACCAATGGAGCCTTCCATTTCGAATTTGATCAATCTGTTCATCTCTACCGCATATTCCATCGGCAGTTCCTTCGTGAACGGTTCAATAAAGCCCATGATGATCATTTGTGTAGCTTCAGCATCAGTCAAACCACGGCTCATCAGGTAGAAGAGTTGGTCCTCGGACACTTTGGATACCGTAGCTTCATGCTCAAGCATGATGTTATCATTCATGATTTCATTGTAAGGAATCGTATCGGATGTGGACTCATTATCCAAAATGAGTGTATCACATTTAATATTGGATTTTGCGCCTTCCGCTTGGCGACCAAAGGAAGCCAGACCACGGTAGGTTACTTTACCACCATGTTTACTGATCGACTTGGATACAATTGTTGATGTTGTATCTGGAGCCAAGTGAATCATTTTCGCGCCTGCATCCTGATGCTGATTTTTACCAGCTACAGCGATGGACAGAACCGAACCTTTAGCTCCGCGGCCTTTCAGTACAACGGCTGGATATTTCATCGTCAGTTTGGAACCGATGTTGCCATCGACCCATTCCATCGTTGCATTTTCTTCAGCAACCGCACGTTTCGTAACCAGGTTGTAGATGTTTGGTGCCCAGTTTTGAATCGTTGTGTAACGAACACGGGCATTTTTCTTACAGATGATCTCAACGACCGCACTGTGCAGTGAGTTCGTGCTGTAGATCGGAGCTGTACAGCCCTCTACATAGTGAACGAAGCTATCTTCGTCCGCAATGATGAGTGTACGCTCGAATTGTCCCATATTTTCGGAGTTAATCCGGAAATAAGCTTGCAGAGGCACTTCACATTTTACGCCTTTAGGTACGTAGATGAAGCTTCCTCCGGACCATACGGCACTGTTCAATGCAGCAAATTTGTTATCTGCTGGTGGAATAACCGTTGCGAAATATTCACGCAGGATTTCCGGATGCTCTCTAAGTGCAGTATCCGTATCCATGAAGATTACGCCCTGATCTTCCAACTCTTTTTGCATATTGTGGTATACAACCTCGGACTCATATTGAGCCGATACACCTGCGAGGAACTTTTGTTCCGCTTCAGGGATACCCAATTTATCAAAAGTTTCCTTGATTTCGGAAGGTACCTCTTCCCATGTCTTCCCTTGTTTTTCAGAAGGACGAACATAGTACTGAATATCGTTGAAATCCAATCCGTCGAGATCTCCGCCCCATTTAGGCATCGGCATTTTTTCGAATTGTTTCAGGGATTTTAAACGGAATTCCAACATCCATTCCGGTTCATTCTTAATCTTGGAAATTTCGGTAACGACTTCTGCAGTCAGACCTTTACCGGTTTGAAAGATGGATTTGTGTTCATCACGAAAACCATATTTATACTCTTCCATTTCTGGTGCTTTTTTAGCCATCTTGCTCTACCTCCCTATCGTTATTGTACATTGTCCTCTTCGTCAATTCCTTTGCGTAATGCATTCCAGGCCAATGTGGCACATTTGATGCGTGCAGGGAACTTGTTCACACCGGATAGGGCTTCGAGATCCTCATAATCGTCGAAATCGACTTCTTCCCCCTTCATCAGTGAGGAAAAACGGTTAGCCATATCGAGTGCCTGCTCCATCGTTTTGCCTTTCACTGCCTCCGTCATCATCGATGCCGAAGACATGCTGATGGAACAGCCTTCCCCCGTATACTTGGCTTCCTGAACGATTCCGTCTTTCAGCAAAAGTTGCAGAGAAATCCGGTCGCCGCACGTTGGATTGTTCAAATTCACCGTGACAGCTTCATTATCAAACGTTCCGCGGTTCCGCGGGTTTTTGTAGTGGTCCATTATGACACGCCGGTACAGATCATCAAGTTGCATCGCCAAAATACTCCTTTGTCTGGATTAAGGCGCTGACAAGCCGGTCCACATCTTGTTCATTATTGTATAGATAGAAACTGGCACGAGCTGTTGAACTGACTTCCAGCCAGCGCATCAGCGGTTGGCAGCAGTGGTGTCCGGCACGAATGGCTACGCCACTCGCATCCAGCACAGTTGCCACATCATGCGGGTGTACATCACCGAGGTTAAATGTAACTACTCCGACATGACGCTTGGCTGGTCCATAAATGGTCAGTCCGTCAATCTCGGCCATACGTTCCGTTGCATAAGCTGCCAGCACACTTTCATGATGAGCAATCTCATCCATGCCAATCTGCTCCAGGAAATCGATAGCAGCGCCCAATCCAACCGCACCTGCGATAATTGGCGTTCCGCCTTCGAATTTCCAAGGAAGCTCTTTCCAATTGGATTCATAGAGACCCACATCATCAATCATTTCACCGCCGAACTCAACCGGCTCCATGGACTCCAGCAGCGCCTTTTTGCCGTAAAGTGCACCGATCCCGGTTGGTCCGCACATCTTATGGCCGGATAATGCGTAGAAATCACAGTCCAGATCTTGCACATCCACCTTCATATGCGGTGTGCTCTGTGCGCCATCCACAACGATGACAGCACCTTTGCGGTGTGCAATCTCAGCGATTTGTTTTACCGGATGAACCACACCCATAACATTGGATACATACGCGATTGCTACAATTTTGGTATTGTTCGTAATCGTCTTCTCCACATCAGCCAAATCAATGTTGCCATCCGGCTGAAGCGGAATGTATTTCAATGTTGCTCCTGTTTCCTTGGCGACCTGCTGCCATGGAATCAGATTGCTATGATGTTCCATCTGCGTAATAACAATTTCGTCGCCTTCTTTGCAGACTGCGCGTCCGTAGGACGAAGCCACCAAATTCAGAGCGGTCGTTGTCCCACGGGTAAAAATAATCTCCTGTGTGCGGCGTGCGTTGATAAACTTGGCAACCTTCTCGCGTGCGCCTTCATAAGCATCCGTTGCACGGCTTCCAAGCGTATGAACACCACGATGCACATTGGAGTTCTCATATTCATAATAATGTTTAATCGCTTCGATTACAGCCAGCGGCTTCTGGGAAGTCGCTGCGTTATCTAGGTATACGAGCGGGTGTCCGTTGATTTCCTGGTGGAGGATCGGGAACTGCTCGCGGATAGCCGGGTTCATTGTCCCAGTTTCCGTTCGATGAGAGACTGCAATTGGGTACGCAGTGCTTCCAGAGGAATATCCGCCACCACCGGAGCCAAGAAGCCGTAAATGATCAGGCGTTCCGCATCCGTACGGTTAATCCCGCGCGACATCAAGTAATGAATCTGCTCCACATTGACTTGACCTACAGAAGCCGCGTGACCTGCTGTTACATCATCCTCATCAATGAGAAGAATTGGGTTGGCGTCTCCACGTGCTTTCGGGCTCAGCATCAGTACTTTCTCTGTTTGCTGTCCGTCCGCTTTGGTAGCACCTTTCTCAATCTTCGTAATTCCGTTAATGATTGCAGAAGCTTCTTCACGCATAACTGCACGTGTAATCATCTGACTTGGCGTGTTTTTGCCAAAGTGACGAGCTTCTGTTGTGTAGTTGATTTTCTGGGAGCCGGAGCCTACTGCGATCACTTTGGAATCAGAGCTTGAGCCGTTTCCTTTGAGAACCGACATCGTGTTGCTTGCAGTATCGCCGTTATTCATCTCGCCAACGATCCACTCAATCGAACCGTCGTTCTCTACTACTGCACGGCGGAAAGATACGTCTGTAACACTCGCGCTCAGTTGGTGAACCGAAGCGAAACGAACTTTGGCACCAGCTTTCACGAATACTTCCACAACACCGTTATGGAATACAGGTGAAGTCAGTTCGCCGGATACATAGTTATCCACATAAGTAACGGAGCTGTTGGACTCAGCAACGACAAGCACGTGCGGTGCAAATGTTGCAGTAGCATCATCTGTGAGCAGTACCGCTTGCAGTGGAACTTCAATCTCTACGTTTTTCGGAACATAGAGGAATACCCCACCGTTCCAAAGTGCTGCATGCAGTGCAGCAAGGGAATGCTCATCTGCTTTTACAGCCGTATTCAGATATGGTTTTACCAAATCGCTATGTTCGCGAACTGCTGTAGCCAGATCTGTGAAGATAACTCCTTTTGCTGCAAGATCAGCAGACAACTTGGAATATACCGTACCGGAATTACGCTGGATAACCAGACTGCCTTCCGCTTGGTCCTTAACCAGATCTTTGATAGAAGCTGGTACTTCCTCAAGGGAAGCAATCGCTTCACTAGCTTTGTATGTGCCGTACTCGCTGACATTCCAGCGTTCGATTTTTTGTTTTTCCAGTTTGGGAAGCGCAAGCCCGCTTGCAAGCTTAAGGGCTTCGAGTCGCTGCTCGGTCAACCAGCCGGGTTCATTGTTACTTTCCGACAAGGCGCGAAGCGCTTCAGATTCAACCGGAAGAATTGTTTGTGTAGTCATTGATTATCCTCCTCCGTTTTGTCTTTACGCTTGACCTACAGTTTCGTCCGTGATTCCCAGCTCTTCCTTAACCCAGTCATATCCTTCAGCTTCCAGACGGTGTGCCAGTTCAGGTCCGCCAGACTTAACGATACGACCTTGCATCATTACGTGTACATAGTCAGGCGTAATGTAGTTCAACAGGCGTTGGTAGTGAGTGATGATCAGGAAGCCGCGATCTTCGCTCTTCATTGCGTTTACACCGTTTGCCACGATTTTCAGAGCATCGATATCCAGACCGGAGTCAATTTCATCGAGTACTACGATTTTTGGATCAAGCAGCATCATTTGCAGAATCTCGTTCCGTTTTTTCTCACCACCGGAGAAACCTTCATTCAGGTAACGGTGAGCAAATTCAGGATTCATGTCGAGTTCTTTCATTTTACCTTCCATTTGGCGAATGAACTTGATCAGGGAGATCTCGTTGCCTTCACCACGACGTGCGTTGATTGCGCTACGCAGGAAGTCGGAATTCGTTACACCGGCAATTTCACTCGGGTATTGCATAGCCAGGAACAGACCAGCACGAGCACGCTCGTCTACAGCCATATCCAGTACATCTTCCCCGTCAAGTGTAATCGTACCGTCTGTTACTTCATATTTAGGGTGCCCCATAAGTGCAGAAGCCAGTGTTGATTTACCAGTTCCGTTCGGACCCATGATTGCGTGGATTTCTCCACCTTTCATTTCCAGGTTGATGCCTTTCAGGATTTCCTTACCTTCGATCGTCGCTTTCAGACCTTCAATGACGAAATTCGTAGCCATGTGTATTGTTTCCCTCCATTGATTAAATTGATGTTTACTGTCGAAAACGAAAAAGCACCTATTAATATCTGAACAGGGCTTCCCCTGAATTTCTCCTGTACTCCAATCTCCAAAGCAAGAATCACTTTAGAATAATTCTAAACTGATTCTCAATGATTATCAAGTCATTTCCTAAGAACTCTTGTCCCTTACAGGAAACATTATTCTATCTGATTCTATAATAAAAGCCAGATTGAATCAAATGACAAAACTTCTTCGTCATAAATAGACAGTGAGAAAAATCACAGGGATTCAACCTTTTATCAAAAACTACTCCTCTCAATCGAAAAAGGACCTATCCATATCATGGACAAGTCCTTCCGATAAATAACATTACATTTTGAGCGTCTCGTTAATCTTCTGTACCTGTTCGTCAAAATCCGCAACGTCCAACACCGGCGTCATTTCGCGCGGCACCGGACCATTCGGAATGGAAATCCAAGAACGGCATCCGTTGTATTCAGGTAATACGGGAATCTCCATCGGTTCCTTCAAACGGTACACTCGGAGTATCAATACGTGGAGTGGATCTTTGCGTTTCCACTTTAGGCGGTCTTCGGCAAAATCCGCAGTCCACATATGAAAGTCAAGAAGTCGATCCAGCATCTCCTGATCTCTGATCTCCAAATCCTGTACCACTTCAGCATATGCTGTGAGACGGATCGCCGAAGATTCAGGCACCCATTCGGCCAATGATTCCTCAACATAGAAATGATCAGAGGACTTTATCAGTTCTTTACGCTGATGTTCATAAGTCGGATACAGATAGAACGCTGGACTTTTCAACTCAAAACGTCGGGTTTCCTCCACAATCCCGCCTTTGCGCATCACCATAATCTGGCGACCCGTTTCCAGCGCTTTGATTGCGGAGGCCCATTCTTTTAATGCTGGTATCGTTGTGCCTATCATAAAGTTCTCCTCCCCAAGTCATTCTTGTCAGCAGTATAGTCGCTTGGCGCTATCCTGACAACGTGAAAGTTAGGTTGAAGTAAATGTATGTTTTACAAGGCAGCAAACTCGGTGAGTGAGAGTGAAATTAGCCCAAGAAAGAGCGCAGCATCCACATATGTTTCTCCAGATCAGCCTTGAAGCCTGTCAGCATATCAGAAGTCGGTTGGTCTTCCGCAGCTTCTGCTACTTCAATACCTTCTTGGTACTCGTTCGACAATGTAGCAAAATCCTCGATTAGATTCTGTACCATTGTGTTGGCATCTTCGCCACCAGCAGCCTCTTGAATGGAGGACAACTCCAGATATTCTTTCATTGTAGCTGCAGGGCTGCCTTTGAGGGTAAGGATGCGTTCAGCGATTTCATCCATTTGTACAGTCACTTCGTTGTAGAATTCTTCGAATTTCACGTGCAGTGTGAAAAAGTTAGGTCCTTTTACATACCAGTGATAGTTATGGATTTTAACATACAGGACGTTCAGGTTTGCCACCTGACGATTAAGTACTTGTTCCACCGATTTTGCTTGATTTGTTTTGTTTTTTGTAGCCATCTTAATCCCATCCTTTTATTATAAAATTAGTCTGACATTCACTTGATTCAGGTCAACCTGAATATAAATGACAGAGATTTAACATTTCGGCACCGCCTTAATGCGGAGAGCCTTGTCGGCGGTATTTCTATCAACCGTCCGGCCTATTTGTTTTTACCCGTACACCGGAAGTTCGAAACAAGACCGGTATGGCTGTCTCAAAAAAAGGGTACAAAATCACAGTTATTTCCGATATACTGACATATACCAAGCAAAGAAGTGGGTTTTCCTGTTTCTTCATATATATGGAGGTGGCATTCTTGTCCCAATATCACCCTTTTACACCCCAGGATGCAATCGAACTGGCCAAAACATTACCGGGTCCGTTTGCGGCAGATGCGAATCTGGAATGTCGTGAGATCGGTGACGGCAATCTGAATTTGGTCTTCCATATCACGGATCAGAACTCCGATAAAAGTATCATTATCAAACAAGCTCTTCCTTATGCGAAAGTGGTCGGAGAATCATGGCCATTGTCTCTGGTGCGTGCCAGAATTGAACGGGAAATTCTACAGGAAGAGTATCGTCTATGTCCGGGAATGGTACCGGAAGTGTACCATTATGATGATGATCTCGCCTTAACCGTGATGGAAGACTTGAGCGATCATGTGATTATGCGGAAAGGCCTCATCGCTGGCGGAACATATCCTCTTTTTGCACAACATATCGGGGAGTTCATGGCAAGAACGCTGTTTTTCACTTCAGATCTTGGCATGAACCAGCAGCTGAAGAAAGAGAAACAGGGAAGATTCGTCAATCCGGATCAATGTAAAATAACTGAAGATCTGATCTTTGATGAACCGTATCGCATTGCGGAGAAAAATAATTATGAGGCTTCCATTGAAGACGAAGCGGAAGCACTTCGTACAGATGGAGAACTTCATCTTGAAGTGGCTTTGCTGCGGGAGAAATTTCTCACCCATGGTCAAGCTCTACTTCATGGTGATTTGCACACAGGCAGTATTTTTGTCACAGCTGAATCAACGAAAGTCATTGATCCCGAATTTGCCTATTTCGGCCCCATGGGATTCGATGTAGGAGCCGTGCTTGCCAATCTGCTTCTCCACTACGCCTCGCTGCCAGGTCGAATCCAGGATCAGACAGCTCTTCATGAGCGTGAAACGATATTGCTGGATATGGTTCGTGACGTATGGACTGAATTTGAATCCCGTTTCCGTGGTCTGTGGACTTCCGACCTGGTTGATCCTATGGCTAAGGCGCCTGGATACGAAGATCTTTACGTACAACAATTATTCAGAGATTCTGCTGGCTTTGCCGGCGCAAAAATGGTCCGCCGTATTGTCGGACTTGCGCATGTCGCAGATATCGATACGATTGAAGATGCGACACAACGCGAACGTGCTCAGCGCAAAGCGCTGGCAATCGGTAAAGCACTCATCAAGCGTAATCGCAATCTGAATACCATTGGTGAACTTCTAGATACAGTAGCTACTGCAGTTACTTATATTAAAGCCTAACTAAAAGAATGATACGGCTTAACTCAAGGAACGGAGGAACATCCATGACAACCCCTGAACATCAGCCTCTGTCCTCTCTTATATGGAAACAGGACAAGCTTGAAATGCTTGACCAGCGTCTGCTGCCTGAAACAATTCTGATGCTGAAACTGTACACGCCCGAAGAGGTATGGGAATCTATCCACTCAATGAAAGTACGCGGTGCTCCCGCCATCGGGATTGCTGCTGCATTCGGCGTCGTACTAGGTGCCAAAGCATATGACGGACTTGCCATACAAGGCTGGCTGGATCACGTAAAATCCATCTGTGCTCATCTTGCGACTTCCCGCCCAACGGCTGTTAACCTGTTCTGGGCGCTGGATCGTATGATGCAAAAAGCCAGTGATCTCGCTGAATCCGGTGCAAGCATCGAAGATAGCAATGCTGCTCTTGAAGCGGAAGCACTTTTGATTCAGAAAGAAGACGAAGAAGTTTGCCGTCTTATCGGTGAAAATGCTCTTCCTTTGTTCGCAGACGGTATGGGTGTGCTCACACACTGTAATGCAGGCGGACTTGCAACCGCGAAATACGGCACGGCGACTGCACCGATGTACCTCGCTCACGAGCGCGGCATCAACCTGAAAGTATTCGCAGACGAAACTCGCCCTGTGCTTCAGGGTGCACGCCTTACGGCCTTTGAGCTCCAGCAAGCCGGTATTGACGTTACCTTGATCTGCGACAACATGGCTGGCATGGTGATGTCCAAAGGCTGGATTCAGGCAGTTATCGTGGGTACAGACCGCGTCGCTGCCAATGGGGATGTAGCTAATAAAATCGGAACTTACAGCGTAGCGGTCCTTGCCAAAGCGCACAATATTCCTTTCTATGTTGCCAGCCCACTGTCCACCATTGACCTGTCTACACCATCCGGCGATCTCATTCCGATTGAGGAACGGGCTCCCGAGGAAGTAACTGAAGGTTTTGGCAAACGCACGGCACCACAAGGTGTGAAAGTATTCAACCCGGCGTTTGACGTCACTCCTAACGAATATGTAACTGCCATTATTACGGAAAAAGGCGTCGTTCGCGCTCCTTTCAAAGAGAATCTCGCTGCCTTGTTCACCAAGGATGAAGCTTAATTAGTGAAATCATGTTTTATCGTTTGATATAGGATGGGTATATGTAAATTAAAGAGAGGGCTTCCCAGTAGGGTAGCCCTTTTTAAATCGCCTAATATTCAGGGATTAGATCATCTTGAGCAATGCTTCTACACCCGTCATCCCAACCGTAATGCCCATGGCTTCGGCTTCCGTTGTCACCGACTCCATAGGTGCATGCAGCAGCTGTTCCAATGTGCGCACGCCAACCGCCCGAGCTGCAATAATCTTGCGATCCCCAAGCTTCTCATTAAGTAATCCCACATCGAGTGCTCCACACATGATATATCCTTTGGATGTATTAATCGTCAGTAATGTCGTTTTGGGCAACTTAACTTCAACCCCGACCAGAACATGTTCTCCAACCACAATCGGCTCCATCGTCACCATAATTTCCCGATACACCTCCTCTTCCACAGGTCACGATAATTGTATGCCTCATTCTGGATCGCCGTGTGGACACCTGCGGAAAAGGATTGGAAATGCATATGCTTTTTCTTGTATTAGCCTAAGTGGTTGGCTCATTTTCTATGTCTCCAGTACTATGATTATTGCCTTTTTAATGATATAGTGTATTGAAGCATGTTTTTGCTGACATATCTTTTAACGGGGCTGGGATGAATGAAAGAAACCATATCCAACGAAGAAGAAATCGGCTTTTTATTCAATGTCGATATTCTTATTAAGAGCCGCTCGAATGCATTGGCACTGCAGTCCCTGTTGGAGTTCATAAACAAAGAGGAACAAATTGCGGACTTCCGGATTCAATCCGGCATAGAGCTTGGCAAAATTATTGAAGTGACACTGCAGTCCAAAAAGGACTCTTTCGCCTTTCTTCATAAAGAAAGAAAAAAATCACAATCCAATGCAAGACAGAAGAACTCTTCACCAAATCAAGCGACGGCTTCAACCGTTCCAGTCAAACCACAAAGTGAAATCGAAACACCTGATTCCCAGAAAGCTCCTTCAACCGAAGCATCCAACACTACCAACGGAAATTCATTCGATGTATGGATTGATACCCTTATCAAAGAAAACCGTCTTACTCGAATCGTTGTGAACAACAAGAACGGCCGGCATCAGAGCATTCCATGCCGAATCTTGAATTTTGATCGGGATACCAGCATTGTAAGTGTCTATCATGTGGATGAAAAACAAGTATATACGTTCCGAACGAATGAAATTGATGAGTTTCTCTAACTCAATGAGCATTCATACGAAAAGCAACTTACGGGGGAATTCCATAACATTTCCCAGGCAAGTTGCTTTTTTAAGTGTTCATCACGTAACAAGGAGCTGGCACATCGTTAGTTATCCTTAACTACGCCCAGATATTGTAAATCATCATGAGCGATCTTTTCCCCGCTGCCATACGTCTATTGCTAATAACAACCATCCGACAATAAAGGCTACCCCGCCGATTGGCGTGATGGCTCCCAATATTTTAATACCTGAAATACTCAGTACATACAGACTACCCGAGAATATGATAATTCCGATAAACAGCAGACGCGCTGCCCACTTGAGCTTGGTGGACGGTCCAAGTTGACCCGCTGTAAGACCAATGATCAGTAGTCCGATCGCATGTATCATGTGGTACTGCACTCCGGTTTCATACACGGCTATGGCGTCTGCACCAATTTTTCCCTTGAGCATATGTGCACCAAACGCACCAATAGCTACAGAAAGCATTGTCAGTACAGCACCAAGCATCATCCATTTCCGTTGCATTTGCCTTCTCTCCCTTAATTCATCTCTCAACTATTCATTTTAGCGAATCCTTGCAGTGTTTACCAGCCAGCTACGATGTGAAGGCATTTATATGTCTGGTTATATATACTTTACTTCGCTTTTGCCCCAAAATCGACGAAAACTGGCGTTAAACCTTGATTTTTATCGATTTTTATGGAAAAGTAAAAAGGAATGCCTTCATTCTCTTGATGAGAATCATAATATCCGAATTAGGTTAATTACACTCATGACCACGATTAAGGGAGGGATAAACCATTTATGGATAATCAAAATAACCAAAATAACCATCATCCGTATCAATCCGGTTCCACTACGGATTATTCGGAACCCAATCATGATAATCTTTTTTCACCTTACCCCTCCGACCTTGAAGATCCATCCTTGGTTCGATTGAAACATTCCGGACCTGGTATTGCAAGTTTTGTGATTGGATTGGTCTCGATCATTGGTTACATGCTGACTTTAGGTATTGCCACAATGGCTATCAACAGTACAATTGGCGTCGTAACTACACCGATCCAAGTGGAAGAGATTGCATTACATCCAGCAGTTGTTCTGGCTTCTCTGGCTGTTTTAGTTTGTCTGATTCTTAATCTTGCTGGACTTATTCTCGGTGTGATCGGGCTCATTCTCAAAAATCGTAAAAAAGTCTTTGCTATCATCGGAACCATTCTCAGCGGAGTCATGATTCTGGCATTTGCAGGCCTTATAATCGCAGGGATCTATATGATGTAAAAGCGTAAATCCGCTTCATATTCACTCTTAAAAAAATGTCAATGAAATAACACTGACCCATCTTATCTTCATTTATTTGATCTATTCTATTGCCAAATTTTCGTATCCAAAGGAGATTGACATGTCACGAATCAAAATATTCACGGACAGCACAAGTGATCTGGCCCCAGCATGGATCCAGCAGCACGATATCGGTATCATCCCTTTATATGTCGTGTTCGGTGAAGAATCACTGAAGGACGGTGCTGAAATTAAACCGGAGCAGCTCTATGAACGTGTAAGCAGGGATGGGCGTCTGCCCAAAACGGCAGCACCTTCACCTGCTGATTTCATGACGGCATTTCAACCTTACATAGAACAAGGGTATGATATCTTATATATCAGCTTGTCCTCTGAACTTTCGTCAACTTACCAAAATGCAAGATTGGCGAGTTCCGAATTTCCGGAAGGTCGCATCTCTGTCGTAGATTCTCTGAATCTTTCTTCCGGAATTGGCCTAATGGTCATGAAGGCTGTTCATGCAGCAGAAAAAGGGCAGAGCCTGACGGAGATTACACAACTCGTTGAAGCCATTAAACCGAATGTACGAACGGAGTTTGTCATCGATACGTTGGAGTATCTGTACAAAGGTGGACGCTGCTCTGGCATGCAAAACCTGATTGGCAGTCTGCTCAAAATCCGCCCTGTCATTCGGGTAGCTGATGGCAAAATGTCTCCTGCTTACAAGGTGCGTGGTAAACGGGAAAAAGCGCTGGAACAAATGCTGCAAAACACACTTAACCATAAGGAACAGATCGACCGTGATCTCGTTATCGTCGTGCATACCATGGCCGAACAAGACGCGCTTGATTTGCAAAAGTCTCTGCAGGAGCAGACTGGAGCACGAGTGGAATTAACTACGGCTGGGTGCGTTATATGTAGTCACTGTGGTCCCAAAACGATCGGTATCATTTACAACACGGTTCTATAAAAGGGCTCAAAGTCCAAGCCAGAAAGGGCATCCCAAGCTACCGTAGCTCAGGATGCCCTTTTTCTATTGTAAACATGTAACATTAATAACTTTTTGTTTTCAGGTCATTCAAACTTTTGAACGCATATCCTTGCTTACGTGCCTCATCAATAATGGAAGCTAGCGCCTCCGTGTTATCCTTCGACACAGAGTGAAGCAGAATGACTGCTCCTGGATGAAGCTGTTTCAAGACTTGCTGACGTGCATACTCTGTCCCACGTTGCACTTTGGTATCCCAATCTTTATAGGCAACGGACCAAAATACATTAACGTAACCTTGGGCATGGCTCTCTGCAAGCGTCCGGTTGTTAAAAATGCCACGTGGTGGCCGCAAGAAAGTCGCTTGCTGTCCAGTCAATCGATTGACCTCAGATCGCACCTGATCGAGCTCTGTTCTTATTTTCTCATTGGAAACTCGGGTCATATCGGGATGGCTCCAGGAGTGGTTACCCACAATATGGCCTTCTGCAGACATTCGCTTCACCAATTCAGGCTGGTCTTTTAGATAATGTCCGGTGACAAAAAAAGCAGCTGGCACTTTTTTGTCGCGCAGAACATCCAATATTGCTGGCGTAAACCCATTTTCATATCCGTTATCAAACGTAAGATACAGCTCTTTCTGTTTCGTATCCCCCAGGAAAATGGCATCGTTATGCTGTAAAATCTCCTTAAATCCTTCCTGATCAATGGAAGGCAACTGGCCGTTTTGGCTCTTTTTGAAGCCAAAATGATAAGCCCCATTTATTGGCGATGCTTCAGTATGTGCCGGTAATATACCAAACGTCAATACAGCCAGCAGCATGTAAAGAACCATTCGCTTCATTGCTATCCGCTCCTGTTCCTGAAAAATTCGGTTTGTCGTTTCCTATCACGAACACCTTCAGGTAATATGCCACAGGAACAGCTAATGTATGTAAATTTCGATTACAGATCGCTTCACATACTTACACTAAGGGACCCCTGCTTCCGTTCAAAACCGTTTATTGTCTCGCTCGGGATGATGAAATAATTCAAGTAAGGTCTGAGGTTTCCCACTGGAGGCCAACCACTCTCTTACCATTTCTATGGCACGTGTCTGACCGTCACCACTATCCCGCCAGGTGAGGAGCTCGATAACTTTAATAATCAGGGCAGACATATTATGGTTATCATGTTCAGAGCGATCTGCCCGCAATTTATGATATAAAGCCTCCTGCTCCCAATCAAGCAAAATCTCGTCACCAATGGTAGGCTTCATCAAGGTATAGGCCCTGCCACATCCTGAACAGCGAACTGCACTGACCTGCTCTTGAGCAAAGGTAGCCTGGATAGCCTCATCGCAATCCGCGCACTGGAAATATACCTGTATGTTGTGTATGTTATTGTTCATGTTGGTCTTCCTCCTGCTATGTATGTACTAAATCTATACCCGAATTGTCGTCGATTCACGCTAAATTCCGTCAAATTCAGAAGGTGCTATAATCTTGTAAATATGTTAAAATATTATACATATCATAGGTAGGAAGAGGCGGATATCCATGTCTAAGGAAGAGCGTAATATTACCTGGCAGCAATCCAGCTTAAACAGGCAGGACAGGGAGAAGCATAACGGTCATCGCAGTCGTGCCTTATGGTTCACCGGCTTATCCGGTGCAGGCAAATCCTCGCTTGCATTTGCCCTGGAGCAGTATTTGTATGAAAAAGGAGTTCATTGTTACGTACTTGATGGGGATAACGTACGTCATGGACTAAATCGAGATCTTGGGTTCACGGCCGAGGATCGGCAAGAAAATCTGCGCCGGATTGGTGAAGTATCCAAGTTAATGGTAGATGCCGGGTTATTTGTTCTTTCCGCCTTTATCTCGCCAGATGCACAAGATCGGAATATGGTTAGACAGCTGTTTGAAGCTGATGATTTCATTGAGATTTATGTTCGTTGTTCAATCGAAGAGTGTGAACGACGTGATCCGAAGGGACTTTACAAAAAGGCCCGCAGCGGTGCCATTCCACATTTCACAGGAGTCTCTGCCCCATATGATATTCCAGAAGATCCTACACTGATCATTGATACTGAAGAGCTGTCCATTGAAGAAGCCGTGCATGAAATTGTGCAGCATCTGGAACGTGTTGGTGCTTTTCAGCTGCCGCAGCCTGTTAGCAATGTCATCGTTCACTAAATTCAAATGGCAATCAGATTGAATTACTTTCCTACTACACATACTTCAAAGGCGCTGCCTCTAATGGCGCGCCTTTTTGCTTTGTTCATTTCCGGATTTACAGAGAGAATTATTGCCCCACAACTCCCGCCTGCATGTTCAACAGTTTGCTGAACGTGCCTACCGGATCAGTAGACAATTGCTGATAGCCCCCTTGTTGGATAACCCGGCCTTCATCCAATACAATCACTCGATCCGCTGTTCGAATAGTGGATAGTCGGTGTGCGATAACAATTACGGTAACGTGCCCTTTCAGGCGCTCAAGAGCCTCATGAATATGCTGTTCGTTCTCACTATCCAGCGCACTTGTCGCCTCATCCAATACCAATACAGAAGGGTTTCGAAGCATCGCACGGGCAAGCACTAAACGCTGACGTTCACCACCGGATAAGCGGATGCCCCGGTCTCCAATTATGGTATCCAGTCCTTGCGGAAGTTTGCGGACAAACGCTGCAGACGAAGAAAACTGTAATGCCCGCCACATCTGCTCCTCGCTGGCATTTGGGTCAACCAGGCGCAAATTTTCACGAATACTCGTATGGAACAGAAAGGGGTCCTGAGAGACATAACCAATTGAACTCCTCCAGGCTAACAATCGATTCTCCGTTAACGGCACCCCATCCACCAAAATCTGACCGCTCTCCGGGCGAATGAGTCCCATAATCAAATCAATCATCGTGCTCTTCCCAGCTCCCGACTTACCTACAATGGCCGTCATGCCTTTCGCAGGGATGGATGCATACGCTTCGAATAACGAGTAGGAATCACTGCCTTCATAGCGATAATTGACTTGCTGACACTCGATGGACTCCTTAAGCAACAAAGGTTCAATAGACCGCCCCTCGCCATATTCCTGCTCATTCGACTTAACTTGGGCGCTCATTCTAACCGAGCGTGGGCCGGGAACCGTTAACTCCTGATCATATGGTTCACCAGCATTAACCGTTTGCTCGCTAATCTCACGGCTTTTCTCGGTCTCTGTCTGTAAGTCTCTCACAATCTGAAATGCGGGCAGCATCGAACTCATATACTCCAGATTGGATTGAATGGACGTGAATCGTGGCCACAACCGTGAAAAGATTAAAATGATGAGCAACAAACTTGCCGGAGGGACAGCGAGCACATGCAGAGATAAATAGATAAAAGCAGCAATAATGACCGCCGCGGATATTCGATGAATCAACTGTGTGCCACTGTTCAATTGGCTGAACTGAATCACGTTAGTTTCAATACGCCCACACATACGCTCAAACCAGTGAATATGTGATTTTTCGAGCATATTGCTCTTAATATCCTTGATACCGTTAAAGTGCTCTGTAATGCCGTTATAATAACTCTGGGAATATTCCGACGTCTGATCGCCAATCTGTTTTGCCCGTTTCACGAATTTTCTCAAAACAATAAACAAAATCAATCCGCACACCAGAACTAGGGTAGTTAACTTGGCAGACAACCAGAAAGCCAGACCAATTTGAATGCCGGTAAAGATCAAGGAAGCCGCCATTTGCAGCATAATATTCGTCCCCTGACTGACACGGGCAAGTTCGGTCGTTAATATATGATTAAAATCGGATTTTCGTTTTTGGAGAAAAAAAGACCACTGTGCCATAATGATAGCACGATAGGTTTCCATGCGCAGCGTTCGAACAAATTGCTGCTGAATTCGAGTGTTACGAATCGTCTGAAGACGTTGTAGCCACGCCTGTCCCGAGACAATGAAGACAAAGGTTAGCAGCACCAGCAGCAGCCGGCCGTTTTCCGGAAAACGATTTAAAAATTCTGAAATCCAGGGTAAATGCAGACCTGTTGAACCCATTTCAAAAATACCAATAAGACTTAACATCGGAACGAGCATATATATGCCTATTCCTTCCATCAGACTGATGCAGATCATACCCAGCAGGTTCCAATACAACACTGGGCCCGTTACACGGTGCAGCTTACGCATAAAAAATTGTAATTCCGAAATCATACGTTATCCCCTCTCCGTCATCGTGTTCCTTTTGATTCGCCGCCAGAACCAGAGAAACGGACGTAACGGAAAATACAAAAAATGCAATGAACGCGGAAGTGGTAGTTGGTCGACATCCCAGGTACTCGGATACAAACGTTCGATAAAGAAAAACAGCTTCTGCCTTGTGCTTCGCAATGCGAACAGATAGGAACGATAACTCTTTACATCTGCCGGGCTCTCAATCATCTCATTCATGAACACGACGCCGCGTCTGGCTAATTTCTCTCCCGCACGTTCATGAGAAGACGACAAAGCCTGATAATTGGCATCCAAAGGGGTTTCCAGTAATGCTGAAGCCAGATGAAGAGCTTGTGAACCGATAGATAATCTGCCTTCTGCTTTCAGGCGTCGCTCCACTTTATTGACATCCAGTGGCATATTGCGAATCATCTGGTCGATATCCAGTAACCAACGCAGTCTGAACCACCCGTGTCTTGCGCCGTGCGTCACCAAATATGCCCACAGATCCTCCCTTTCCAGCATACGGACAGGCGTTTGGGTATAGGTGCTAAATCGGCTGCGTTTCCACAGTAATTCAAAATCGGTTTCTCTTCCGGAATCCGGGTTAAGCCGCCAATGGATCTCGACTTGGGTTCTTTTGACCGGGTGTTTGTAACAAATATGATGTTCCCGCCATTTCCAGCTGGCAACAGTTGGTGTTCTCTTACCTTCCTTCGATTCATAACCAAGTGATTCAAGGATTTCTTCAGCGAACTCCACATCATCAAAGGGAATGAGAATGTCCAGATCTTTAGAGGTCCGCAAAGAAATATCTCCGTATAGATCATGTGCCAGCGCAGGCCCTTTGAGCGTAATATTCCGAATGCCTCGTTCACGAAAAGCGCCACATACCTGCTCCATCTCTGCTGTCAGATGTAACATGCGGAACGTATTGGCTGTATATTGCTGCCTCAGGTTTTCCACTACAAAAGCGGGAATAAGCGCTGAGTCCAACTCTTTTATTTTCAAATAGAGAACAGAGTACAGTCGATGATGATGGGCCAGCTGCAAAAAGAGCTGCCAGTCCATGTCCTTCATCTGTATTTGGGCGTCCTCAGGGGTTATTGCTGTTAGATCGCCTTTAATCATGCTCAAAATCAGCTTAAGCTCCTGCGGAAAATCCACTGTATATTGTTCCCACTCATGTATCGTAGACAATCTCCCCAGCTCCCTTCTCAGGACACCGTTTGCCAAACACGCCGACAACCGTATATTGGTCCATTGTATCTGCTCCAGTCACGATCAATTTCCCACTTCTCAGCCATGCATGAGCCATCATTTGGCCTTGTTTATTTCGTGCAGTACCCATGTATAGAGTACTCTCCACTTTACGGCGTTCCAGCATCTTCATTGCTGCGATTGCCATGACAAGGCAACGACTCTCCCATAAGGTATACCTGCTGGCAATGAGTATAGCTTTAGAAATATTTCGTATTGTCGTCACATCACTTCGATTGAGTCCCGTCATTGGCGTTTCGTACATCGGTGTACCCAGACCAGGGGCAATCTTGGCAAAAGGCATCGCCTTAAGTATTCGTGCCCATCCAAGGTGGACATAGGCTTCCCATACCAATCCACGAATTTCACGCGGCAATGAACGATATGCTTTTATTTTTCGCAACATAATCTACTCTCCGCGGGTAACGTCAATTAATCCTTCATGCTTCAAATGCTCTAGAAATTGCACAACCTGCTCACGACATAGGTCTGGTTCAATCTCATATTCTGAGGCTAACACTTCAACCAATTCGGTCAATGTTCGCTCTTCACTGATTAGATCCCAGATTCGTCCACCCGTGCTGCCCAAATTATAGTACTTGCCGTTATGGATGCTCATCATGACTTTTTCCCCACCCATGTCACTGACAAGATTACCTTCCTTCCGCAACACACGATCTTCCCCATTCATTGGCTTCGTTGCTGTCATTGTCCCGTATACACTCCTTTGTGTGCATATTCTGTAATTCGGTCAGCCATCTCAAATGCCGTAAAATCAGAGCCTGACCTCGTGATTCTGAAAACGTCAATACCGGCTGACAGTCGTGAGACCGTCTCGAACAGCCATTGTGCCAGACCCTGCCTGGAAATAAGTCCACTACGAAATGTATGAGAGCACAGCATGTGAAGACGTTCCAATCCGGCAACTTCCTTCAGCTCTACGGGTTTCAGCATCTCTTCCGGCTTCGGATCAAGTTCAAACACAGCGGCAAGTGGAACGGGTCTATCATGAAAATAATGCTGAACCGGTATAGCGTATTTCGTAATCTCCGCATGAACCGTTGCGTAATCCTGTTCCTTCATGCCGAATCCGTCTAGACTGGGCTGCCATAACTTTTGCTGCGGATAACCTGGTGATACGATTGCTCTTCCTCCCGCATCCCATGTCAGTGCCACGACATCATCCGTTAAGAGAGGAAAGCCGCGTGAAGCAAGTGCAGCTGATAAAGTGGATTTGCCTGCACCCGAGTGTCCAACAAATGCATAAGCCCAACCATCAATGACTACCGCACTTCCGTGGAGTGGAAGAATTCCGCGCTGCATCATAATGACGGCCATACATGTGCCCAGCACAAACAATCTAACCTTTTTGTCATCTGCTCCCGTTAGAGGGGATACCACAATACGACGTCCTTGTTCCATGAGAAACAGACCCGTATCCTCGATCCGAAAAAAAAGACTGCCATTCCGGGATACAAAGTTATCGCTCCCCACATCCCATGCTTCCCACTGTGCTGCCAAATCAGCTATTTCAATGTGTACGTCGGTATGGGCAGTAAGAGAATCTGTACCGCTCTGTACGATTTGGAGTTCAGGCATTGGGAATTGGCTCAACCAACGCAAGCCATACGCTTCATACTGCACAGGCAACAATGAATGACTCCTCCTTCGCAATTCTGCATATAAGTAAAAAAAGCCCTTATATTCGTACTGCTCAATATAAGGGCGGAGGCGAAAAGTTGAAATATTTCCCTTTCCGCCCTTCTAAGTATGATGGCACATGTTAAAACTAAATAACTTAGGAAGTTGGATTGTAGAGATCAGCATCGTGGACAGTAATCCAGTCGATCTGTCTGTAACCTACTCCCGCCATCGTTTGGTTCACTTCCAAGACTTCCAGTGCTGGTGCTTGCCATTCCTTTTTTTCCATTTGCATCGTGTTCACCTCCTCTCATGAGTTAATTGATCAATGAACCCGTATCCCGGATAATATCACTATTCCCACTAGCTGCATCAGAACTTTCGGATGAATCGATAGACGATCAAGCTATGCATCATCAACCGCAAGTCGGGGTGGGAAGCAAGCTCCGGCCGAGGGTTTGGAAAATTAGCAAGTGCGGACTTGATTCGCTCTGTGTTCAATATGCCAGCGACCCGGCTGTCAGAACATAACGCACGCAATTCGGCAGTAAAATCGCCCCAATTGGGAATCATGCGGTGCAACCAATCCGCGGGCTGAACACCACGCACTCGCTGGTTTAACCTCACTTTGTCAGGCAGCTCAGGTGATGTAGCCCTCCGAATCAAAGCACGATCCGTCCCTTGATTAACATATTGTTCAATCGGTACGGACAGACAGAAACGGATCACTCTAGCGTCACTCGTAGGATCACGCTCCCACGCCCGATAACGTAGAGAGCATTTGGTGGCGACAGCACCATTTTTGTTCGCAATCGCCAGATTGTTGAACTTCTCTGCCCGTACTTTGAGCGCATCTGCCTGAGCACCACCCTGCAGAACAATAATGGATTTGAGCCGTTCCAATACGCCTGTTCGTCTAGCAAACTCCGGATGGATTAATTGCACCGACGCAGCTTGGGCAGTTCCCTTTGCCATGGATTTGAACAATTCCGGATATGCTTTACGACCCGTAATTTTGGCAATTCGCGAGAACTTCATCCCGGTACGTTCACTGTACTGCTGCATTTCCCGGATCCACCGGAACCAGCGTCCGCTTTTTAGCAGACTGGCGTAATAATCCAGTGCTGGGCCCCAGGAGACCGTGAAGTTACCCCGCGCTCCAGTCAATAGAATGCCTGCATCCTGCTGGCTCGCTTTTTCATAAAAACCACGAATCCAGAAAGAGTTCTCAAAGTATTTATAAGGCATTTCCATAATATCAAGCCAGGTGTCCACTTCACTAAGTGGGCTTCTCCCCTCAAAATCAAGATAATTCTCTGTGATATTACCGACATGATTAACCGTAGACTGGATGAACGGGCGTTCATCTGCTAACAGTGTTTTCGATGTATAATCCGTAAAGTCAGATACCGGAACATAGCTGTAGGCATTTAATGTTTTCCCTTGACTCCGCAGTGTTCCTGATGCATATCCAACCACAGCCCCAGAGTCCAACCCTCCGCTTAGAGCAGCAGCCACTTGCCGATGCGTTCGCAGACGCGATCCAACAGCTTGACCAAATACCTCACGGAATGCTTCTACATATTCCCCGTCGGACTTGAGTCTTAGAGGCTCCACTTCGTCCCAGCGATGATATTGTTTCTGTTCCAACCTGCCATCCCTAAAGCTAAGCGTATGGGCAGGGGGCAGCTGACTCACTCCGCGATAGACGGTCGAATGGATATCTGCTGAGTCATGCATGTCGGGAATGGCAAGAAATTCGGACAACCAGATTTCGTCCAGTTCTTTATGTACACCTTCCAATTGCAGCAGCGGATTCATTAAGGTACAGAAGGCAAACCGCTCACCATCATGCCGGAAATAAAAGGATCTCATGCCCGTAATATCTCTGGCAGCGAAGAGTCTGCGCTTGCGATCATCCCAGATTGCGAAGGCGAAATCGCCAAGCAGCTTCTCGGCCATATGTTCATCCCACCGCTGATAGGCTCGCAGGATCAGTTCACTATCCGACAATCCGGATAACTCCGCTCGCGATAAGGACAGTTGATCTGCCAGCTGCTCCCGATTATCCAAAATGGCATCCGCCGTTATGGTCAGACCACTCACTTCATCATATAAAGGCAATTGCTCGCTGACCGACTCCGGCGTAATCCACTGGGCGTGGCAGCTTAGAAAAGCTTCATTACCTTTCCATACCCCCGTTGTATCCGCCGGAACGTGGCCCAGACTGGCATATAAGCGCCAACTGTCCTCCCATAACGCTTGCTGACCATCGGTATGAACAATTCCTGCTATAGCGCTCATGACTTTCCTCCCCGGAGTATCTTGCGCTGTGAAGCCCAAGCGCTTATCTGGTTCCCAAACGGAATCAAGGATTTGATACGCTGAATCTTGCTGTGAGCAGACGCAAGCTGTACCTTCAACCGTTCCCGCTCATTGTACCCTCGTTCCAGCCGATTATCGGCTGCACGTAATGCGGCTTCCAACTGCCTGATCGTTGCCAGTGCGGCCAGTGTCGGGTCAATCGCATCGGGTTCATTCGCTGCCTGATTATCCCTGTTTCCATCTGGAGTATTGCTCGCTAGGTCTACAGGCTGCATCCGGTAACCTTGCTGCCAGCTGCTGCCCGTTGCTTCTGAGAATTGACGCGTTACCCTGGATATGAATTCCTCATCCGGGTCAGCTTCGTAACGTACACCTGTCCATTGCTCAGCTTCTTCGAGCTGTTCACTGTAGCCCATCCGATGAAACAAATCTGCGCCCATCACACGGCAATACAATTCAACTTCCTGTGGATCGAGTATTTTTTTCCAGTTGTTAACAGAATCTTTGTGAGCTTCCTGATGCGAAGACAGAAATGGATCGCCGACACCCATACTATAGAACATATTCGACTTTGTGCTATCCACAAAGCGTCCATATTGCTCTATCCCCTCTTCATATCCGATGCCAAGAAAAGCGCAGAGCTTTTCCATTTCGTCGCGAGGGTTGGAAACAAGTTGTTCGTACTGAACTTCATAGGCATTCGCGTGTTTGTCCGCAAAATAATCGTTCAAACGGAGCACACCCAGTGTAAGATCAACTGCTTTCATATTAAGGTTCGGACTCTGCAAGCTGCCAATCAGTTCGAATCCTTCTCCTGTATGGCGGTTTACCTTTTTGTAGGAAGCAGCTATGGCAAGGGGGTTACGCTGGAGATGAATGCGCTTGGACTGTGGAAATAGGCGATCAAGCCATTCCAGCATGTAATAGTAACGAGGAGATTTATCTACGATGAAGTCTGCCCCGCTCCCCTCCAGAAATCCGTTATAGATTTCAAGAGCAAAGCTTCTGCATGCCTTCTCAAAACCTTCGTCTGATACCATAGCGCTGTAAAACTGACGGATGATTGCACTTCCGCCATAGGGGCGGGAATCGGCCTTCTGCAAATCTACAAGATTCATCAGAAACCACATCTCCTGTGTAGCAAATACACGGCTGTGATTTTGCAACATCACGGTGGATAGTGAACTTCCACTGCGAGGTACACATAGGAGTAAGACAAGTCCGTTACCATGAACATCTACCAATGGCAGCCTCTCCTCTGTAAAATTAAAATAAGCATGCAGTTGGTATAGGTCTTTATATCAATATCCGCTAATATTCCCATACGGGAATAGGTAAAATGGATGATGTACTTTCGACAATCTTTAGATACGATATGTATTCATGCTTTTACTCTATGATACAAAATGTATCATGTCAATCTTTTATTTTCACCTTTTCATAATATCTTTCTATCCACTCTATTCTGTTTTCTGTCGTTTAAGCACTTATACTTATTCTATGACCCTCATCATTTGTAACTGTTACATAAACGTGAAAAAGCTCCAGAGCAGTTTACGAATAAACAGGCCCACGGAGCTACTATTATTAATGTTGAACATTAGCTATAAAAATTAATAACTACTCATCCTGTCGATCTTGCCTCTGAGCCTTTTCCCGAAATGGGATGATGCATCCAGCCCTGCCCTTCTTCCTGATCCGCCTGAATCGCATCAGACATGCCCTGCTGCACTTTCACAGTCACTAGCACAGCAATCCCCGCAGCGAAAAAGAAAATTAGCGACAGAATTCCCCAGCGGGTTGAACCTGTTAATTGGCCCACCCAACCAAACACAAACGGTCCAAAAATGGAAGAAAATTTGCCCGTAATATTTACAAACCCAAAATATTCTCCTGTTCTGCCAGCAGGCATCAAATTACTAAACAAGGAACGCGCTGTCGATTGACTTACACCCTGAACTACGCCAACCAGCCCGGCGAGCAGATAAAAATGGATAGCTGATGTCATGAAATACCCCAAGATGACGATGCATATGTAAATGGACAAACTGACCATCAACACCTGTTTCGCGCCCCAACGCTGTGCCCATGCCCCCAGCAGCAATGTGCAAGGAAATCCGATAAATTGGGTCAGCAGCAAGGCCAGCATCAGATCTGCTGTCCCAATCCCAATGCTTGTTCCATAGATCGTCGCCATCAGGATAATCGTGTTAATGCCGTCATTGAAAAACCAAAAAGCAACCAGCATACGCACCAACTGAGGAAAACGCCGTATCTGGCTAAAGGTTTGACGAAGTCTGCGTATACCCACACCGGCATATGCTTTCCATGACTTTGGCATATCCGGTGCTGCTGGACGGCGCGGCGAATGGCGAAATAACGGAATGGAGAACAACAGCCACCACAATGCAACGGAGATGAAAGCAAGTCTTGTTCCCGCAAGTGTACTCCCCATTCCAAACCACCCAGGCTGCTGAATCATTAGCATATTGACTGCAAGCAGCAATCCCCCACCTATGTAACCATAGGCATAGCCTTTGGAGGAGACCATATCTCTTCGATCAGCTGATACCAAATCTGGCAGCATCGCATCATAGAACGTGTTACCACCTGCAAACCCGATCGTCGAAATGACCAGCAGTGCAGAAGCGAGCAGCCAGTCTCCCTCCCCAATAGTGCTGAACCCAAGTGTTGCGACGATGCCAATGATAGAAAATACTCGCAGAAAATCGCCTTTGCGTCCAGATAAATCTGCTAATGTCCCCAGCAAAGGAGTTAGCAGCGCTACACATAACATGCCGATGGAATGGGTGTATGCCAGATATGATGCTGCCGTATCTGTATCCAGTGTAGCTGCAGCAACGGAAGCGTAGAAGACGGGAAGAACAGCTGCAAGTACCGTCGTCGCATAAGCCGAATTGGCCCAATCATACATAATCCATGCCTTAACTGCCCGTTTATCCAAATGGTATCCTTCCTTTGCACACATCCCTCCGAGGGATGCCAAGTAAACACCTGTCTCTATTGTAAAGGAAGTTCGTCACACTTGTTCATCGTTTCTGTAAAAAAGTTCCGGACGATCTGTACAATTTTAGTTGATCCCTGAAGGGAAACTCGCGTAATTGTATCATTTTATCTACTCACGCATCACATATCGTCCCCGCCCGTGAATATACTTAATTACCGACAGGCCAAACTGTGCCGCGTAATCAATGGGGGGTGCCTACATGTCAAATTCACACCAGCCTTACTCGTTCGTCGTATCCCGGGAAGATTGGTCGCTTCACCGCAAAGGGTACCAGGACCAGCAACGCCATCAGCAAAAGGTTAAAGATGTCATCAAGCAGAATCTGCCTGATTTGATTACTGAAGAAAACATCATTATGTCCGACGGACAACAAATCATTAAGGTACCAATCCGCAGTCTGGATGAGTACCGTTTTGTGTATAACTACCAAAAGCAAAAACATGTGGGGCAGGGAGACGGTGACAGTCAGGTCGGGGATGTCATCGGTCGTGATCCCGCTTCGAAGAAGCCAGGCAAAGGTGAAAAGGCTGGAGATCAGCCTGGGCATGACATTGTTGAAGCCGAGGTCAGCATCGAGGAATTGGAAGATATGCTTTTTGCGGAACTGGAACTTCCAGATCTGAAGCAAAAAGACAAAGATCAGATTGAGACACATACAGTGGTATTCAACGATATTCGCAAAAAAGGCATGCAATCCAATATTGATAAGAAACGCACCATATTGGAGAACTTGCGTCGCAACGCCACTACCGGGAATCCGGGTATTCACCATATCAGTCCGGATGATCTGCGTTACAAGACGTGGGAAGACAAAATCATTCCACAGTCCAATGCAGTCATTATCGCCATGATGGACACTTCCGGGTCCATGGGCTCCTTTGAAAAATATTGCGCACGCAGCTTTTTCTTCTGGATGACCCGTTTCCTCCGCCGTCAGTATGAGAAGGTCGAGATTGTTTTCCTCGCCCATCATACCGAAGCCAAGGAAGTGACCGAGGAGGAATTCTTCACCCGCGGCGAAAGTGGAGGCACCATCTGCTCCTCTGTATATATGAAGGCACTGGAAATTATTGATAGCCGTTATCCGCCTTCCAGTTACAACATCTACCCTTTCCACTTCTCGGACGGAGATAACCTGACCTCGGATAATGAGCGTTGTGTCAAGCTGATTGGTGAATTGATGAAGCGCAGCAACATGTTTGGATATGGCGAGGTGAACCAGTACAACCGCAGCAGCACACTCATGTCCGCCTATCGTCATATCAAGATCGACCAGTTCATGTATTATGTGATCAAAGAAAAAGGCGAAGTGTACAAAGCTTTGCGCAGCTTTTTCCAGAAACGGGAAGGAGGCAGCGTAAGATGACAGATGAAATCCGCGACCTTGAATACGCCATTGCCGAGATTATGGAGATTGCCGATGGATTCGGCCTGGATTATTATCCGATGCGGTATGAAATATGCCCTGCCGATATCATCTATACCTTTGGAGCGTATGGTATGCCGACCCGGTTCAGTCACTGGAGCTTCGGGAAGACTTTTCATAAAATGAAAATGCAATATGATTTTGGACTCAGTAAAATTTATGAGCTCGTCATCAATTCCAACCCTTGTTACGCATTCCTGCTGGATGGCAACTCACTGATCCAGAACAAGCTGATTGTCGCACACGTGCTGGCTCACTGCGATTTTTTCAAAAACAATGCCCGCTTCTCCAAGTCGAATCGCAATATGGTGGAGAGCATGGCAGCGACCGCTGACCGGATCAGCAACTATGAGATGGAATATGGTACAGAGGCCGTTGAAGCCTTCATTGATGCCGTTATTGCGATTCAGGAACATGTCGATCCACAGTTGATCAAACCCCGTCATTTGGACAAACAACGTTATATGGAGATGAAAATGCGGGAGCAGCGTGGAGAGAAAACGCCACGGCCGGAAGGTCGCTATGATGACTTGTGGTCCCTTGATGATATCCAGACCGAGGAAACACCTGCGGAGGGCATACAGGTGCATCACTTCCCGCCAGAACCGGAAAAAGATATCATGTGGTTTATCCAGGAATTTTCCGAAGTGTTGACCGATTGGCAGCGGGATATTATGAGTATGATGCGTGAGGAAATGCTCTATTTCTGGCCGCAGATGGAAACGAAAATTATGAATGAAGGCTGGGCCTCCTACTGGCATCAACGTATTATACGGGAGTTGGACCTGAACAGTGAGGATACGATTGAATTTGCCAAACTGAACTCTTCCGTTGTGCAGCCATCCAAGCAAAGTTTGAATCCCTACTATTTAGGGCTGAAAATATTCGAGGATATTGAGCGTCGCTGGGATAACCCCTCCCGCGAAGAAAGAGAACGTTTTGGGCGTCAACCTGGGCAGGGTCGTGCCAAAATGTTTGAGGTGCGCGAATTCGATTCCGATACCTCATTTATCCGCAATTACATGACCAAGCAATTAACCGAAGACCTCGACCTCTATGTGTTCGAGAAAAAGGGCCCGGACTGGAAAATTACCGACAAGTCCTGGCAAAACATAAGGGATCAGCTTGTATTTTCACGCATCAATGGTGGTTCTCCGTATCTCGTCGTTCAGGACGCCGATTACCTGCGAACAGGAGAACTCGTGCTCAAGCATCAATATGAGGGCATCGAGCTGGATCTGAAGTATATGGAACGGACTCTTCCTTATCTGTACCGTCTCTGGGGTCGTACCGTCCATGTAGAAACACGGGTGGAAGATAAACCGATCTGGTTCACCTATGATGGCAAGAAGCACCACCGCAAGTTTTTATCATAAGAACACAAATAAGCGGCAAGTCCCTGACATATGGCGGGGACTTGCCGCTTGGCATTTCGTAAATATTAGAGAATCGTTGGAGCTCCATGCAGCCGCAGCGGCACAAAAAAGTCATGCTCCACTTCGCTTGCCGGCAATGGGCGACTGAAATAATATCCCTGAATTTCGCGGCAATCATTTTGCATCAGAATATCCAACTGTCCTTTCGTTTCGATCCCTTCCGCGATCACTTCCATCTTGAGATTCTGAGCCATTGATATGATCGTGGCCACAATCGCCTGATCACTTCGGCTCTCCGTAATATCCGTCACGAAAGAACGGTCAATCTTCAGCTTATGAATTGGAAAATGCTTTAAATAACTCAGCGAGCTATATCCTGTTCCGAAATCATCCAAGCTGATTTTAACTCCAAGCGCTGTAAGTTCATTCAGAATACCTGTGGATACGGATGCATCCATCATCATGCTCTCTGTAATTTCCAATTCAAGATAACAGGCATCAAGGCCCGTCTCCACTAATGCATTTTTGACCTGCTCCACCAGATTGGATTGATGAAACTGCTGACTAGACAAGTTAACGGATACCGGAATGAGCGGCCCGCCACTGGCATGCCAAAGTTTCATCTGTCTGCATGCTTCGCGCAATGTCCAGTTCCCGATCTCATAGATCAAGCCTGTCTCTTCAGCCAGTGGAATGAACACATTCGGAGACAGAATGCCCTTGTCTGGATGATTCCAGCGAATCAGGGCCTCCACGCCGATCATACGACTGTCTTCTGTACGAATCTGGGGTTGATAGTACAGGACCAACTCATCCCGTTCCAATGCTTTGCGCAAATACCCTTCCAATTCAATTCGTTCATACAGCTCCGAATCCAGTTGGGCCGTGTAAAACTGAAAACCATTCTTGCCATTTTTTTTGACCTCGTACATGGCGGAATCAGCATGCTTCAGCAACGCATCCGCTCCTGTTCCATGATACGGATACATCGCGATCCCGATGCTGGCTGTAACATAAAAGTCGTTTTCCTTTAATCGATAAGGTAGCTGAATCGCTCGAACAATCCGCTCTGCCAGATCAGCCACCCTTTCCTCATTCCCCTGCTCATTCGTAACAACCAGTGTGAATTCATCGCCCCCCATACGGGCAAGCATGACATTATCCTTTGCATTCGGGTCAGAATCCTGGATTGCATTCATAATTCTGCTACTCACTTCTCGAAGAAACACATCTCCAATCGAATGTCCCAGAGAGTCATTAATCATTTTGAAACGGTCGATATCCATCACCATAACCGCAAATGAACTTCCTGTTGCCCCAGAAGTCGTGATCGTGCCCTCCAGCACATCATCCAGCTTGCGGCGGTTGGGGAGCCCAGTCAGCGGATCGTGCAGAGCCTGATGGCGAATGCTTTCCTGAGCCTGTTTCTCCTCGGTGACGTCTTTGATCAAAATGTGGCTACCCTGATGTTTACCATCAATCAGAACAGGCACTACAGCGATACTTAGATCAAGCTGATTTCCTTGAACGTTTTTCATTCCCCCCATAAAATGCTGCTGTTCACGGCTATCATCATCCCACACCACATGCTGCATTTCACTTGTCCAATGAATATCAACATGCTGTGAAATTTCATCAATAGAACGATGAATGATCTCTCTTTCCTGATACCCTGTAATACGTGTGACTGCAGCATTCATCCCCTTGATAGCCCCTTGCTTATCCACCGAAATAATGGCATCTGAATGGTTTTCGTACAGGGCCTGATACCATTGCTCATTTTCGTGAATCCGGCGATCTTTCTGAGTTAGACGCTGATTAATAAAGATACCGAACAAGGTCAACCCCAAGGCAATAAAAGTACCCGCTGCGATCAGATACGCGAGAAGTGAAGGTTCTATCTGCATCCCCAAACCAGCCATTGCATCATGTGCATGATGAAATTGTGCAGCTGACATCCCTGTATAATGCATGCCCGAGATGCCCAGCCCCATAATGAGTCCGCTACCCACCTTGTACACCCATGTATAACGTGACTGATGCTGCCGGAAGAAAAACATGAGCCACAAGGCAGCAAATGAAGCTAAAGCTGCGATCAGGATGGATAAGACCACTATGCCTGGTTCATATGTGATGGTAACCGACATGGCCGCCATTCCAATATAATGCATGCTGCTAATGCCTGCCGTCATGAGCATTCCTGCGATTAGGAGCTTGCTTATTTCACCTGACTGCTGACCCACAATATTTAGCGCTACACCAGATGCAATGATTGCAAGCAGAACGGATAGAAAAACCTCACCTGTGGAATACGACACATGCATGGGAAGAACAAAGGCAAGCATGCCTACAAAATGCATGGACCAAATTCCCAAACCCATAGATACTGCCCCGCAGGTAAGCCAGACATTTCGAGACATGCCTTTAGCCAAGCTAACCCGGCCTGCAAGATCAAGCGCTGCATAAGAAGCCAACGCTGCAATAATATAAGATAAAATAACAAGTTCTAAGTTGTACGTTCCATGTAGGTGCTCCACTCACTTTGTCCTTTCAACCGGGAAATGCTTTGTATGTATGCAAAATGTAAAAAAGAAGCGAGTACGCTGTCTGGATGACAGGCACTCCCTCCACATCATTTGTCTGGAGACCACCGACTGTAAAGCCAAAGTCATACATCTCTAACCCGTTAATATTGATGTATATAGTCTAAACGTCCTAAGCGCGAATATCAACACTTTTTTCCAGAAAAAACGGAGCTTTAAAATCGCCAAATCCCTATTCGCCATGCGCCCTTGAAGCGTTTATTTTCCCCTTTCCTTCCTTCCTCGCCTATCCTATTCCCCTTGAACCAGTTTCGCCTTCTTTCGGATTTCATTGGTCATCGTCTGCTCATAACCCTTCACATCGAGCTTGTTGAACTCTCTCACATATTTATCCCAGACCTTATTGAAGTCAGCCGGACTGGAAAGGACCAGTTTGGGCACATATTTCTTTTGCAGGTCCGTACGTTTCTGCCCATAGATTTGGGTCGGGGAACCTTGATCAAAAGCAATGCTCCAAGCCGGGTACCATGGACGTTCATCCGGCGCAGCAAACAGTTGGGAGAACGTCTCCACACCATACTTCTCCAAAATGAGCTTATCTCCATTCGTGTAGGAGAATTGAGCAACTTCGGATTGTCGTTCTACACCGACAGAATTACCGTCAGACAAAGTCGATCCATTACCGTAACGAGGCCAGCCGTACTCAAAATATTTGAATCCGAACGATTGACGGAACTCATCCGAATCCGTTTTTCGAATCATTTCAGCTGAGCGCGTATACCGTCCCTTATCATTGATTTCATAGGTCTCTCCTTCGATTCCCCAGTTGGACAGAACCTGATTCTCATCCGTTAACAGGTTATCGAAGAATTGGATGATTCGAATCGGATCATCCGCACTTACGGTAATGCCAATCCCCCGGTTATTAACAAAGCTCGGCGGATCAGTATACTGATCCTTGGTGTTTGTGTCATATACAATCGGCAGAGCCATATAACGCAAATCATCATTGCCAGCTTCCTTCAGAATGTTCATTGCTTGCCCCACCTGCCAGGCATAATCAAAGAATCCTAGCACTTTCCCCCGGGTCACTTTCGCAAGATACTGATCATAGTTATCCACGAAGGAAGATTTATCGAATAGTCCTAATGAATTCATTTCATTCAACTTCTGCAACCAGCGTTTGGTTTCTTCGGTCAGCCCATAGTCCCTGGCTTCCTGTGTCTGCATGTCCACCATGATGGCTCCATCATTCGGATAACCTGCAAGATGCATGACCGGGTTGGTGATCGCAAAAAATTTATCATCATACGTCAGTGACAGAAACCCAGTCAATCCTTCATCTTTGTGTTTGTCAGCGTATTGTTTGATCAGATCCATGTATTCATCCAGCGTGGTAATCTTTGGATATCCTGCCTCTTTCAATACACGACGCTGTATCCAGAAGGCACCTTGATCCACATTCGGGTTAGGCAGATAGTCTCCAACCACTGCACTCATTGGCAGAAAATAAATGTTGCCGTCTTCCTCTTTCATCAGATTGTAGTACGGCTCATACACCCGTTTAATGTTTGGGCCATACTGATCGATTAGATCATTGAGAGGAATAAACGCACCCGCATCCAGGATTTTGTCAATAGCCCCGTCCGGCACCATCACATCCGGGTACTTATTACTCGCAATCATCGTTCCGATTTGGGTATTGATATCCCCAACCAGATACTCTATTTTGAAATTGACTCCGGTTTGTTCCTCCAGCTTTTTCCCGATTGTGGTTTCGTTAGTATTGATGTCCTTACCAGAACTCGCATTAAAATATGAAAATGTAACTTTCTCTGTGCTTTCCTTGCCATCTCGTCCTGTCCCGGCTTCCGGTGTGCTCCCACTTCCTGGCCCGGAACAAGCCGTCAACATGGTTAAAGCTAATACAGCCGGCAGCCAGCGCTTCAATACGTTGTTAACCAAAATGAATGCACCCTCTTTCTCCATCCATTCATGTAAACACTTTCATTATAAGGTTAACGATAAACTTTGTTTACCGGGTAAACTATAGGGTTTCGCTTTAGAATGTTTAATGTTTGACAGATTTTATGAGTCATCAACGGGCAATGCAATTTCCACACGTGTGCCTGTCTTGGCAGCGCTATCGATCCGAATACGGAAACGACTATCGTAGATCAGCTTCAAACGATAGATGACATTCTGTACACCTACGCGATCACCCATTGAGTCTTCCGTATCCACGTAAGAGAGTAGCTGCTTTCTTTTTTCTTCTGTCATGCCAGCACCGGAATCCTCCACAACACAGAACAGTTCTGTACCGGTTCGCCGAATCTGAACTCGAATTTCGCCGCCTTCCTTCAATGGTTCGACGCCATGAATGCTGGCATTTTCAACAAAAGGCAACAATGTCATCTTGGGAATGGAACAATCCGCAGCCTCTGAATCCAGATCAATCTTATAATTCAGCTTGTGACCGAAACGATATTTCTGGATTTCAAGAAAGCAGGTCACATACTCCAACTCTTCCCGTATGCTGACTTTATCCCGATTCCAGGTTAGGGCATTCCGAAAAATTTTAGCCATATGATAGATAATTCGTGCCGTCTCATCTTCATCTTTCATGAGACTGCGCATGCGGATGGTCTCCAGCGCGTTAAACAAAAAATGCGGATTAATCTGGCTCTGCAATGCGTTTAATTGGGCATGCCGCCGCTGTAACTCCATATTTTTATGTTGAATATCTGCTACGTAGACGTCGTTAATTAAACGATGGATCGTCATCGTCATGCGGTTGAATTCGGCTGTCAACTGCCCTATCTCGTCCGACGACTCCGGTTGTCTAATCGGTTCAAATCGCTGATGTTTCACTTTTTCCATATGTTTCAGTATTCGTGCCAGCCTCACGTGGATTGTGCGTGTCATCCAGATAATGATCCAGGTCGGCAGAATCAGATTAATACAGGCCAGTACAACGACAAGGTGACTGGGTTTGCCCAATTCCTTGTAAACCTCGGATTCATCGAACACCCCATTGATTTTCCACCCCTCCATTTCACCCGACAACGGATAAGCCATTTCGAATTCTTTTTTACTTTGTTGATCCAGGACATCCTTATAATTCACAAGTTGGCTAGTCCATGGGATACCAGAATCCGTCGAGTAGTCTATTTGTCCAGCCGGATTAATCAGATACAGGTTGCCCTGTACGTTAAGGTTGGTGAAAATCTGGCGAATCGTCGACGGCTTCAGATCCAATCGTACAAACTTTTCCTTCCATCCGGGCAGAGCTTCATAATAATTCAGTTTGCGTAAAATGCTGAACGTCTGCCGATTCCCTTCAGGACCGGATCTCATCAGAATGGGTGCGGAGTGTTCACTGTTTGCTAACAGCCTGTATGGCTCGGACTGTCGAACCTCTTCAGTCAGAAACTCAACTCCCCCGGAAGGCAGTACACTTTCGTTATCCACATATATCGTCAAGCCTTGAAGGGAGCGGTAGCCGGAGTAATAGGTATTCAGGATTTTGCGAAGATAGGAATCGTAGGCTTCGATATACTGAACCGGATTGGTGTAATTCACATCCAGCATGTCATTTAACATACTATCCGTATAAAAGCTGGAGGAAAAATCGGACGCATTGCGAATTTCCCCCATAAATTGACTTCGAATCTGTTCCATTCCTTTGGAGAGGTCTGCCATTCGCTGGGACTTTACGTTCGCTATGGTTACCTGATAGAAAATAACATTGGTGAGAATAACGGGTACCAACACAAAGAAGAGATATAAGATCAGCATTTTATCCCGTAAGCGAATATTATTAAAAAAGTTGAGCTTCACGGTTTCATCTCCCTACCTTCATCCATGATGCGATTTCGATATTCCGTAGGAGCGCATGATTCCGTTTTCTCAAACTGAGTCGCGAAATAATCACTACTTCCGAACCCAACCCTCGCAGCGATTTCATATACCCGCATATCCGTCTGACGCAGCAGCTTTTTGGCTTCCTCCATCCGAAGCTGAAGCAGGAAATCATTGAAATACACGCCATACACTTTGCGGAAGCGTTGACCCAAATAGACCGGATTCATGTAGAATTCGGAGGCAATACTCCTCAAACTAATATTGCTGCTGTAATTGGCTTCAATGTAATTTTTGATTTTTGTCATGGCTCCCCTATGATTGTACTGACGCTGTTCCGCCAGCTTCCGCGCTGAATCCAGCATGAATACCGTTAACAACTGCCTGGCCTCAGCCAATGTTCCCTGCTCCGCTTGCCATGCCAGAATTGGTTTGAATGAAGGTACCTCCTTTACATTCACCTCCACTGATTTCAGAATCGATAGGACAGCTGAGATCAATTGGTGAATTGCTGACGTTACTGCAATAGGAGCATAATGGGCCGTTCTCATGCCGGTGAACCAGTCATCAAGTGCATTCTCCAAGGCCTGAACCCGCTGCTCCTCCATAAGTGTCAAGAGTTCCTGCTCCTTTTCATGATCGATATGTACCCACTGTATAGGCTCATGCTGCATGTCATCATACAGGACGATTCCACTCTGCTCTGAAATAAATTTATAGGAGATCGCCTTTAATGCAGTCTGATAGGCATGTCCTATGAGTAAAGGTTCATAACAAACCTTCCCAATATATATGCTCACAGAGTCATGGCCCATTTCAGCGAAGCAGGTTTGCATTTGTCCAGCAATCTCATGAAGATTTATTGAAGAGGGACGTAAATGTTCCGCAGTTAACAGAGCCCCGATACGTTCGCCATGCTCTTTAACATGCAGATACGATCGATTTGCATACATCTTTCCAAGAGCTGACTGTACAGTCCGGCCAAAATCCCCTGCGTTTCTGGCTCCCGGCTCCTCTTCTTGAGCATTATCCAAAACCCGGAAATGTGGCGTGTTATTTTCAAACAGCAGATATGTCAGCGGATCATTAGCATGTGTACCCGTCAGTTCAATCCACTGTTCCACCGTATCCGAATCTGGTTCGCCGTAGATAAACTGATCAAGTAATCTGACGTATTCCTGCTCACGTCTGGTTTGTTCAGCATGCTTGTAACGATTCAACTCCTCCGCCAGTTTGCGTAGAGTCCCTTCAAGTTCAATCTCATCAATTGGCTTCAATATATAATCCTGTACCCCGTACCTTACGGCCTGCTGGGCGTAAGCAAAATCATTATATCCGCTTACGATGATAAAATAGGGCTGCTTCCCCTTGGTTAATACCTGCCCATTAGGCTCAACCGTGCGCCGAATCAATTCCAGTCCATCTGTCTCCGGCATGCGTATGTCCGTAATGACAACATCAGGCTGTAACTGTTCAATCCGGGTACAAGCCTCATCCCCATCATTCGCCTCTCCAGCCACCTCGAACCCGCATGCTTCCCAGCGGATCAGTTTTCGAAGTCCTTTGCGTGCGTATACTTCATCATCAACCAGCAGTACCCGATGCATGACCATCACCCTTCCCATTTGATTGACAATTGCAGCGTCCCTATATTCATTTTTTAAAAGTAAGCGATTACAAAAGATTGTGTTATTATGCCTTTTATTGTTAAGGTCTGTAATCTAAAAAGTCAACAGCTTTTCCTGCCAGCTTGGTACAGCAACTTCTGATCTTGTTAATTATTAGAAGGAATTGACACACCAAAAAAGCACAACCCTATAGGCTGTGCTCGTTAGAGGACCTTTACGCTTGCGCAGGTGCAGTCGTTTGACGAATCACCAGATTGGATGGCTCCGTAATGACTGGGGGAGTATAGGCAGGATTCTCAATCATGGCGATCAGATATTCAATGGATTTAATCCCAATGGAATGAATATTTTGATTAATCGTAGTCAACCCCGGTTTGAATACTTCCGCATAGTAGGTGTTATCAAATCCGACAACAGATACATCCTCCGGCACCCGTAAACCATGCTTCTCAATTTCGTGGATCGCACCGAAAGCAGACATATCTGAAGCACAGACAATCCCTGTAGGCTGGTCCTTCAATGCAAGCAATCGGCGAGCTGCCTTACTGCCACCATCAAAAGAATAATCACAGACCTCGAGATACACCGTTGAATATGGAATGCCGCAGACACGTAAGCCTTCCCGATATCCATCCAGTCGAAGATTCGCTACGGCCGGCCCAAGTGTACCTGAAATATAAGCAATTTTCTGGTGACCCAGTTCATGCAAATGCTTCACACTCATGGCAATGGCATTTGCATTATCCGTCGTTATGTATCCTGCCCGCTTGCCAAACAAGTCGGTATCAATGAACATCGTTGGAATCTCCGCAGTAACCAATTCCTGAAGACTCTTGTTGTCTCTTCCTTCCCCGAATACAACGACGCCATCCACATTTCTACTGCGGCAATGTTTAATAAACGAGTATGTTGGATCATCAAAACGTGTAGATAAGCGAACAAGATCGTATCCACTGTTTTCCAGCGCTGTTTTGATTCCTTCAAGCAGCTCCGATACAAACGGATTGGTAAAAGGAACCGTCAACAATACACCTACCGTCCAAGAACGGCGTTTTACAAGTCCACGTGCAACCACATTCGGTTGATATTTCAATAGTTCGATGGCTATATTGACTTTTTTGCGAGTTTTGTCACTTACATCGGGATAATCGTTCAGCACTTTGGAAACGGTTGCAACAGATACGCCCGCCTCTTTGGCCACATCATGGATAGAAGCCACCTGATCACCTCAACCTCTTTTAAATCCCCTGTCTCCGGCTGCATTCACTATAACATCGGCAGGTTTGTCTACCCATTATAGCTTAAAACAGCCAGAAACGGTATCACAGCTTCCGGCCAGCATTACTACCTAATCCTGATGATCCAATTTCCTTAGATCAAAAGCCAGTTTCTCCATAGTGGTAGCAAAAACCGCGAGCTCTTCTGAACGGGATGCCTGACGCCTTGCTCCCGAAGCGGTATGTTCCGACTCCTGTTGAACACTGCCCAGCTTTTTCATGATCTGTGCTAGGTTCGATTGGATCTTCCCTTGAGCTTCACGGGAACTTGCCGCAAGCTTGCGAACCTCACTTGCAACCACCTCGAATCCCCGGCCAAATTCTCCTGCGTGTGCAGCTTCAATAGCGGCATTCAGGCCCACGAGATGACTCTGATCCGAGATTTCACGAATGATCTCACCCATTTTGCCAATCTGATGAATCTCCTTGGTCAGCTCTTCCAACAATCCATTTGCCTGATCTTGAGAAGCTGCCGTTTCCCTGGCCACATCAGAGATCGCCTGAGCATTTTCGTTCAATTCACTAATCATGCCCGTCAGCTGCTGGGTAATCTCCGTGATTGCCAGCAACGTATGTTGCTGGTCTTCTGCGAGTTGATTTAATTTTTCCTTTTCCTTCTTCTCATAAGCTTCCAATACAAGCTGTGAATCGAGGTTAAACATTTTACTAAGAGCCTGGATGACCAGGTGCCAGCTTTCAGGGATGACCTGCTGGAATATGCTTGTTGCGATATCGAGGTAAACCATATATGTCCCCAGATAGTAGTCTTCGGATAAACCAATACGGGAATGGACCAGTCCGATCGCAATGCGTTGTTCAATGTATGTATCATCAACTACACCATCGGTCATAGATAACCAGTATAACTTCTGCGTTTCCTTCAAACGGTCAATGGAAGAGAAGCGGGCAATCAGGTCGACCAAATTCGGATAATTACCCACATGATTGTAGAAATGGTCCACCACTTCGTCCACGACTTTCTCAAAAGCAGGCCGATGATCCGCAAGCAACTTCAGATCTCCGGCAGTCAACCCAATATAATCAAGTTGTTGTTGTCTTGCTATAGTAATACTCATAACTAGTTCTGTCAGCTCCTTAATAACCACAAAAAATATTAAATTGTAAATATCTGTTTACCGATTATAGACTAAATGACCTAATTTTACATATACCATTAGAACTAATTTGTCATGAAATTGACCTTCTCTGTCATTTTACTAGTCATAATTATACATATACCTATATAAAAAGACCCCTGACCCTGCTGTGAAGGAGCCTCACAACAGGCATCAGGAGCCTGATCCGGAATGGTTCGTTGCAGGTCAGCGATTCAACAGACTGCCCACATAGCGGAGCAGTTCATTCGCACTGGCTGCGGTATATCCATGTTCTTCAATCAACCGTTTAATCACTTCATTCATTCGTTTCAGTTGTGTCGCATCCGGTGTCTTGGTTGAAGTTGTAATCTTCACAATATCCTTCAAGTCAGCGAACAATTTCTTTTCAATCGCTTCACGCAAACGATCATGACTGCTGTATTCGAATTTCCGTTCTTTGCGGGAATAAGCCGAGATGCGGATTAAGATCTCTTCCCTGAAAGCCTTTTTGGCATTTTCGGAAATACCGATCTGCTCCTCTATCGAACGCATCAAGCGCTCATCCGGATCCATCTCCTCATCCGTCAGTGGATCACGAATTTTGGACCAGTTGCAGAATGCCTCGATATTATCGAGGTAATTTTCGAACAGCGTTCTGGCCGACTCTTCGAACGAGTAGACAAATGCTTTCTGCACTTCCTTCTTCGCCAGCTCATCATATTCTTTCCGAGCCAGGGCGATAAAGTTCAGATAACGCTCGCGTTCCTCTTTTGAAATCGATGCATGCTGATCCAGGCCATCCTTAATTGCCCGGAGAATATCCAGCGCGTTAATGCACTGAAGATTTTGCTTAATCAAAGCACTGGATATCCGGTTGATGACATAACGCGGATCGATGCCCGACATGCCTTCATCCAAATATTCATTTTGCATCTCACGCAGATCAGCTTCTTTGTATCCTTCGACTTCTTCACCATCATACATCCGCATTTTTTTAACCAGATCCATACCTTGTTTCTTCGTTTCTTTCAAGCGGGTAAGTATGGAGAAAATAGCTGCAGTCCGCAGGGCATGCGGTGCAATATGGACATGCTTCATATCACTTTGCTGAATGAGCTTGCCATAAATCTTTTCTTCCTCGGAGACCTTCAAGTTGTAGGGAATTGGCATGACGATCATCCGGGATTGCAAGGCTTCATTCTTTTTGTTGGAAATAAATGATTTGTACTCGGATTCATTCGTATGCGCCACAATCATCTCATCCGCACTGATCAAGGCAAATCGGCCTGCTTTAAAATTACCTTCCTGCGTCAAGGATAACAGGTTCCACAGAAACTTCTCATCACATTTCAGCATCTCTTGGAATTCCATTAATCCACGGTTGGCCTTGTTCAATTCCCCGTCAAAACGATAGGCACGTGGATCGGACTCGGAGCCAAACTCAGTAATGGTTGAGAAGTCGATACTTCCGGTCAGATCGGCAATATCCTGGGATTTGGGATCGGACGGACTGAATGTTCCGATTCCCACCCGGTTATCCTCAGAAATGATGACCCGTTCCACCCGGACCTTGCTGATATCACCGCCATACTCGGTCCGAAGACGCATCTGGCAGGATGGGCAGAGATTGCCCTCAATGCGGACACCGATCTCCTTTTCCACTTCGGGCCGAAGCTCCAGCGGAATCAGATGCAGGGGTTCCTCATGCATGGGGCATCCTTCAATAGCGTATACAGCACCCTTCTCTGTACGGGAGAATTGTTCAAGTCCACGTTTCAGCAGCGTTACCAGTGTTGACTTTCCTCCGCTGACTGGACCCATAAGCAGCAGAATCCGTTTCCGAACATCCAAGCGGCGTGCTGCCGAGTGGAAATATTCTTCCACCAGCTTTTCAATGGACCGATCCAGCCCAAAAATCTCCTGTTCAAAAAACTTGTACCGTTTGTGCCCCCCCACTTCTTCCACGCCAAACGATTCAATCATCTGGTACACTCGTGCGTGAGCCGTCATTGCCGGAGTCGGGTCCTCTCTCAGCAGTGCAATATAATCTTCAAATGTCCCGTTCCATGTTAAACGGTCACTCTCTGCCCGATGTTCCGCAACGCGTTCAAAAATATTCATGCTTGGTACCTCCCATGGCTCCTTTAGTGTGATTGTCAACCATTCCGAATGGTATGAAGAAATCAATAGAATTACGGCTTGTGCTTGAATACCAATCTTACGGTCCGGATAAGTCCCGCCACCCTCTGTCCAAACATCATGTATTGTTGTGAAAAGTGTATTACATACCTATGCGGCAAATCGGATAAGTTGACCTCTTTTTTTCAATCCGCAGGTCTTAATTTGAGGCTTCCCCTGTTCTATCAGACATCTTGTGCGTTCAGAAAAAAAAGAACGGATATGATATAATGAAGGTTCTAAATTCAGAAAACGGGACAATAGATAGCCAGAGACGAGCCACTTCAGGGAAGGAGCAGAAACAATGGCAGTAAAATACGAAACCGAGTTATATTCGCCTGTAAAGGCTTTTTTCGAACGACGCGGCTACAACGTGAAGGCTGAAGTCAAACATTGTGACCTGGTTGGGGTCAAAGCGGATCAGAACGAACCTCTCATTGTGGAGATGAAAAAAACATTTAATCTGTCTCTGCTGCTACAGGGAATGCAGCGCCTGAAGCTCAGTCCCTGTGTGTATCTGGCTGTTGAGCGAAATCGCAGCAAGCGTGGTGCCGTGAACCAGCGCTGGGGCGAATTGACCACACTGTGCAAACAACTTGGACTGGGGCTTATCACCGTCACGTTCTACAAAACGAAATCACCTTTGATTGATGTGCTGTGCGAACCTGCTGTCCAAGCTCTTATGCCTGGTAGCGGCACCGTTGTCCGTAAGGGCGGTATCCGGCGACAACGACTGCTGAAGGAATTCGATGAGCGCAGTGGTGATTACAACACTGGAGGAAGCACTCGCAGACAACTGGTCACCGCTTACAGGGAGAAAGCCTTACGTGTGGCTTCCGCCCTTCGAGCTCAGGGAGAAGCCTCCCCCGCCATGATCAGCAAACAGACAAGCGTGGGTTCCGCTGCGGCCATTTTGCAAAAAAATTATTATGGCTGGTTCGAGCGGCTATCCCGTGGAAGATATGTGCTGACGATTAAGGGAGTTCAAGCACTGACCGAGCATGCTCACATGCTTGAGGATAATGATATGATTGATCGAAGTATAAATGAACTAGAAATGGATTTTCCTCTCCTTCATCATGAGAATATTGAACTGGAGCATATTGCTGAAGTAGCGGAGCCCTACCTGATCCACGGAAGGGATGACTGAGGCAACGTAGTACCTGCAACACGATGCAAAAAAAGCCTGTTATCTCCGCTGGAGATAACAGGCTTTTTTGTATTTCTATAGTTTAGGCTATTAGAAGCTTGCTGCTACTTCGGAAGCCAATTTCAGACCTGCTGCTACGATTTCTTGGGAACGGTCAGGTGAAGCATTGTGGCCTTCAACGATAACCAGTTCAGGGTTTTGAATACCCCAGAAGTTCAGTACATTGGTTACATATTTAACGGACATTTCAGCGGATGCCATTGGCTCTACGGAGTAAACTCCGCCACGTGCGTTCAACAATGCCACTTTTTTGTCGCCTACCAGACCTACAGGGCCTTCAGCAGTGTATTTGAACATTTTTCCAGCTTGGCTCAGGTAGGAAATGTAGTTTACCAGTGGTGCTGGAACAGTGAAGTTCCACAGTGGGAATGCAAATACCACTTTGTCTGCTGCCAAGAATTGATCTTGCAATTGTGCTGCCAGTGCAGCTGCTTTTTGTTCTTCAGCAGTTGCTTCAATACCATTAGCGGCTTTATAGCCACCTGTAATTACAGTGTTGCCGTAGTAAGGAATATCTGTATTGTAGAGATCCAGTTCGGTAACAGTGTCACCTGGGTGGGATTCTTTGTATGCGCTCAAAAATGCATCGTACAATTGTACGCTGACTGCTTGATCTGCAGGACGGTCGTTTGCTTTGACAAATAAAATGTTAGACATGTTCGTTCCCCCGTTAGTTAAAATATATGAGTGCTTCTCCTGAACTTGCAATAAATGCAGCTTATATAAAGAAAACAACAACTCATTAATACATATTATATATAAAAATGTTAGTGGATGCAATAACGTAATTACTTTGGGGGTAACTTATTTGCTTCCAAATCCAATGCCTGGAAACTCTGCTGTCACAGGTTCCAGGCATGTATTTGACCATACATTTTTTTCTTTTCTATATCTGGTTTAGCTCCGGGCTGTAAACTCTGCTATGGACTCACTGATCAGATTCATGCCAAGCAGCAACTCATCCCGGCCGGGATGGCTGAAGTTCAATCGGATGTACCGATGATCCTGTTCACCCGTGGAGCAGAGAGAACCGGGAAGAAAGGACACCCCTTTTAACAGAGCTGCTTTGAGCAAGGCTCCGCTGTCCAATCCATCCGGCAGCTGGACCCACAGATACATCCCACCTTCAGGAATACTGTACTGGCTCCCTTTCCAACCCGGACGCTTTAATAATTCGAGCATAAGTTTGAGCCTGGTCTTATATTCCCGGTTCAGCATGGAGAGATGATCACTCCACTTAAAAGGAGAATGAGCGAGCAGTTGATACAGCAATCGCTGATTCATGGGACTGGACTGTCCATCAGCTATCCGTTTCACTGAGGCCATAGCCTGAATCAAGGCCGGATGTCCGGCAGCCCAACCTGTACGCAGGGCAGGTGCTACAGTTTTGCTAAACGAACCAATGTAGAGAACATGTCCACCCTGATCCGCTGTATCCAGCGCAAAGAGGGAAGGATACTTTCGGTAGAAGTCTCCCGGCTCCAATCCATCAAAATGAAGTTCGCCATAGGAATCATCCTCCACGAGCAGCACACCATAGCGTGAGCACAGATCAAGCACAGCCTCACGCCGTTCCATACTCCACAGTACGCCTGTTGGATTGGAAAAACTGGGTGCAGCAAAAAGCAGCTTCGGTCTCACCTGCTGCATGTGATGCTCCAAAAGGTCAGGCAAAATGCCATCCCCGTCACCTGTGACGGGCACGATTTTGGCACCTTGCATCTCCAAAACCTCGAGACAGCCTGGAGAAGTAGGATGCTCAACCAATACGGAATCTCCAGGCTCAAGCAGCAGACGCATCACAAGATCGATGGCCTGCTGGGTCCCTGTGGTCAATAAAATCTGCTCCGGGACTGTCCGTATGCCCTTGCGAGCATTCCAATCATTGTCAAGCCATTCTCTTAACGGTCTGTATCCTGCCGGTTCACCATACTGCAATGCGGAAGGTCCGGAACTAAATACAGACACCGCTGCTTCTTCCAGCAATTTGAATGGAAACAGCTCCTCCGCAGGCAGTTCTTCTGCCAGAGAAATGAAATAATCCCGACCAGACATCTCACGTATGTCCCTCAGCGGTGATGTCAAAAGCCTGTTTGTACGGGAGGCGAAGAAATATTTCATCGATCCGTTCCCCTTTCATCCCTAATCCGAACTGTGCTCGCAGTCCGTAGCCCCTACAACCTATTCCTGTTGGACACTGAATATGACCAGACCGGACACTTGACGAGACATCGTACCTAGGGATTTATGGAACCATGCTCGTCAGGATACGGTTTTGGTCTGCCTCGCATATAAAGCGTAACGTTCAATCGCCTGTGCCCTGCTGCTTACATCCAGCTTGACGTATATTTTACGCAGGTAATTATCAATCGAACGTCTGCTAACGTTAATCTCACTGGCTATTTTATCATAGGTTACGCCCTGAACAATTCTTTCCATAATAAAAGTTTCGGTTTCTGTTAATTCAACAATAAGTTCTTCTGCCGGAGATTCGACGGGCTGGGCCCACTCCGAACTCGCTAACCAGGATAATGGGATGGATACACAACCCTCACGCAGCCCGGAAATCAGATGAATCAGCTGGCTAGGGGAAGCCTGTTTGGACAGCATGCCACTTGCACCAAGGCTGATCAGATGACGAAATAATTTAACATTGTCCTCGTCCGTTAGAATAATGATGTGACTATGCGCCGACAGATTTTTCATTTGGGATATATACTGATCTGCCTGCCCCTCAGGAAGCCGATAATCCATCAAAATCAGATCGGGCTGGTGAATGTTCACCAGATCAAGACCTTCGGACCCGGTCGAAGTCATCCCCCGCACCAACAGATCCTGCTGTTCTTCCAATATCAATTTCGTACCCAGCATGCTGGTGGGGTGGATATCTACGATGACCACCTGCCATACTTTTTTCATTGTTGTTCCCCCTGTTATGTATTGGACAAATTCCTTTTCCACCATCAGCCGTGATGATGCCTCTATCCTTGCGACAGTCCGTGTATAGAAGAAGTAAAAGTCGGATAATGTCGAAAAATAGAAAAAAACTTGATACAGCTGTAAGAACAGCTCTATTTCTACTGTATTTTGCTGTCGTCACATCAGGACTTTTGTCTTCCTAAGTGAAGAAAGATCAAAATATAGTATAAATTTCCTGCATTTCTATCTAAAAAAGTCGAAAAACTTGCCCAAAGTTCCTACTTATTGCATCTATAAGAAATTGTATCCTAGGACTTCCTTCCGATGCAATCTCTTTTTATCCTATTACTCAAAGAATTTCATTTTTGCGTAATCAATAGTGGCGTGATAGAATGAGGACTGGAAAATTTTTTGTACCTATAAATAACCAGGAGTGATGATATGAAACCTTCTGTCCAACCCTCTGACATCCATCACACCCGGAGCGCCAAAGGTAAGGCCGGATCTTCAGTCAAGCTGTTTCTGGTCATGTGGATTGTTCTCATTGCACTTGGAGTACTCGGAACCTACTATTATAGTAACCACCTCCAGCAACAGATGATTAATCAGCTTCAGACCCATAATCAACAGCAGATTGCAGCGCTCAAAGCCGACTACGAAAAGCAGCTAACAACGATATCCAAGGAAGTATCCGACCTGCAGGGCCAGGTGCAGTCCTTTAATGAATTGCTGACTTTCACCAAGGATAATGCAAACGATAAAACCGACAACAGCAACAAATTGTATACCCAGCTGAGCGAAGTCAAAAAACAACTGGAGACACTCCAGAAAAAGATGGACCTGCTCAAATGATTACACCCGTAAAAAAGGTTAATCGTTTATTTATGCTTGCACTTGCTCCTTTTGTTGGATTGATATTATGCATGCTGCTGATTCGTCCTCCGCTTGTACCCGGAGATTTCATTGATTCTGGTCTGGCTGAAGAGACCGTTACACCCCGGACCCAGGCAATTAGCCAGGAGCTTGCAGGGGCAAAAGAAGCTGCTGTTCAGACTTCTTCTTCTATTAAAAGAACAACACAGCTGTACAATCAGACAACGAGTACGATGTCGACGCTTGTACAGAAGGCTACGGTTCAAGCCGCTCGCCCGGAAACGATCTATAATCAACGGATTTCATCCAAGCTGGGCGTTCCGTTTGAACGGATAGACAGTGATCGACTTACGATTGAACTCTACAGGGTCAATCCAGGCCCCTATAAAGGCTATGCGATGAAAATTAAGCTAAAAGATCCCACGGCCATGAAGATGGCTCTGGACAGCGAGCCAGGCCGATCTGAGACAACCATGCAGGCAGTCAAGCGCAGCGGTGCCATTGCCGGAATTAATGCCGGCGGGTTCGCCGACAGCGGCGGTAAACGGTATCCGCTGAGTACAACGGTTATGGATGGCAAGTATGTGAATGGCTTTCAGGCCAGCTTTAAGGATCTGTTTTTTGTAGGTCTTGATGATGCCGGTAAGCTGGTAGGCGGTAAATTTTTCGACAAAAGTTCCTTGGATCGCCTACAACCACAATTTGGTGCCACATTTGTACCCGTGCTCTTGCAGAATGGACAAAAAACGGTCATTCCCGCCAAATGGAAAGTGTCACCCAAGCGGGCTCCACGCACCGTGATCGGCAACTATAAGGACGATCAATTGTTAATTATCGTTGTTGACGGGTATAACGAAGGGGGCAGCTCAGGAGCCACCCTGGAAGAGCTGCAAGGACGATTGTACAAGCTTGGCGTCGTGGACGCCTATAATCTGGATGGCGGCGGATCGTCCTCGCTCATCGTGAACAACCGGGTTGTGAATAACCCTTCAGACGGGAGCCTCCGACCGGTACCTACTCACTTTTTATTTTACAAATGATGGAGTGAAGCATTCCTTTTCTTCCTATAATGGTTATAATAGAAGTAAAGATTGTGCAGGAGGTGCTATGGTATGTCATTTTCACTGACATTTTGGATTATTGCAATTGTATTGGCTCTCTTCCTTACAGGCATTCTCACTTCATCCTACAACAATGACAAAACCAAGGGCCTATAAGGGCCAAGCCTCTCCTTGTGAGAGGTTTTCTCATTTTAATGAGTCAAATAAATAAGCTAAACAAGAGACAAGGCTTAAAAGAATGCTTCAATTCTTCTAAGCCTTGTCTCTTGCTGTACAGTCTTCGTTTGACACAGCATCCATGGAATGAAGAGGGGGCAGCGTTGTCAATAGCTAACCGCCTTTTCACCCTGGGCTTGCGCAAGATATTCTGACTGAACCTTGCTGTTTACCGACCCGCCCTCCACCAGTGTCACGTAGATGCGTTCATGATCGACAGGCTCTCCGGCAATAATCTTGATTAATTGTTCGGCTGCGAGTGCGCCCCATTTTCGTTTGGAATAATCAATTGTGACCAGTCTTGGCTGCACATATTTGCTAAGTTCAATATTATCGAATCCGATAATATCAATCTCCTGACCAATGTTTAACTCGCTATCAGCGAGCCGGTCACACATCCCAATCGCCATCTCGTCATTGAGGCAAAACACCCCAACCGGTTGAGTATATTCCTGAATAATACGGTCCGCTGCCCGTTCTCCGCCACTCTTCTCGAAATCTCCGGTGATCTCAATCCATTCCACGTTCGCTTCCCGCTCCGATACTTGCCTTACAGCCTTCAACCGCTGAGCTGAGTCAAATGAACCTTCAGGACCTGTCACGACATAGATCTTCGTGTGTCCCTGTTCAATCAAATGCTCCATCGCAAGGGTTGCTCCTGCCTTGTTATCCAGCAGAACCTGATTAATATTTGGATGATCCAGTTCCCGGTCAAGTACTACAATCTTGTGTCCTCTGTCTGCATATTGCATTAGTTCCTTGCTCGCAAATGTATGATCCAGAATGACAGCACCATCAATCATTCGCTCCGGAAGCATTCGATGAGATTGTTTCCCGCTGCAAACAATTAGGTCGTACCCTTGCGCGTTGCATACAGACTTCATTCCACTAAGCAAGTCTCCATATACATCCCCGCTAAAATCCGTCAGAAATACACCCAGAATTTTGGATTCTCTCTTCTTCAATGTTCTGGCAGCAGCATTGGGAACATAGTTCAGCTCTTTGGCGATAGCCAAAATTTTGGAACGGGTCTCATCTGTCACTTTGTTGCTACCATTCAGAGCATATGACACGGTAGAGATCGAAACTCCCGCCTGTTTGGCGATATCCTTGATACTGACCACATTCTTCGCTCCCCTGTTATGTTCATCAGGCCCTCCGAAATCGAAGGACCTGACATCTAAAATATTTATACTTGATAAAATGGACTAACGTTTACACGATCAACTGAAAATCTCAATCACATTATTCTCGCTCAGGCTCTGTTCAAGAGCCGTGCGTGAAATACGTAGTCCACCAAGACGATAAGGTTGTTGCAACCTAGTCGCATCCAGCTCTTTGCCATTCAGCACAATACGTTGTACAGCCTCTCCGCTGAGATGATAGACGAAGGTTACTTTTTTGCCCGCAAATTGGAAATCAAAATGCAAACCATCCAAGCTGGCAGGTAACACAGGGTCCAGAATCAGATCTTCTTCCTCCTGACGAATACCCAGGGCGTTCGAAATAAGCTGATTCATGTAGATTCCCGGTCCACTGGAGTAGATTCTCCAGCCGCCCTTCACCTGTACATCTCCCGTGCGAAGCTTATCGAATTGCTCCTGCGCTGCATAACGGTTGTTGAATTTCCCGTCAGAGCTGCTGAAGTAGGCATTACTTTGACGCAAATCTGCGTTAGGAACAGCGTCCTGAATACCCACTGGATTGATAATACCTAGGCCATTCCAGACTTCATCCGGGTTGCCCAGCTTCGCCATGGCTTCAATATAACGGATGTGAGCATGAACATATTGCAGGCCCACTTCACGTCCGAAGTTGGATGCCTGCTCTGCACGTTTGAAATGAGTGCTGACGCCGCCATCATACTGTGCTGGACGATTCATCAATCGGACACCATCCGGGCAGTACAGCTTGTCCTTGATCAGTTCATAATGGGATTGCGCTTGCTCCGGCTCCAGCAACTCGGCAATCATGCTGCGTGTCATCGGCAGCAAACGGTACTGAATTCCTGTCTCGCTGTCATCCGGATGCAGCATGCGCTTCGCTTGTGCCGGATCTTCCATATATACAAAGCCTGGAATCACATCGGTATCCAGCATGTATTTGCTGAAGTCTCTTTTCACCCCCGCTGCCATGTCGCTTAAATCGGAAGAAAGCTCCGGTTTCACAGGCGCAAGCGCTCTGGATAGCTGCTTCAACGTTTGATAGGTGAGCGCTACAGTCCAACTGCTGACCATATATTGCTTCAATTGAGCATTGGCAGGCTGTAATGTATCGTCCCAGTCCCCGTCACCATATGATGAGAGGAATGTATCATGCAGGAAATGGCTGCGGATATACTCCAATTCTTTTTGGGCATGCTCCAGCACGCTGGCTGTCTGCGCAGTAAAATCAAAACCATGTTTTACGGTATAAGGTACTTCCTCATTCAGAATTGAATAATCCTTGGTAGCAATCAGATAATCACTTAGCACTTTAAGAGGCCAAACAATAATGTCACCATGGCTTTCTTCCTGCTGAACTTTAAAATAACGATCGAACATAAACCATTGCGGCCAGTTGCCGTCATCCTCATACTGGTGCGAGTAAACTGTCTTCAGAATATCGCGAACCTGCTCATACTTTTGTGTAGCCATAAAGTATTCGACTGGACCCTGGCAGACATCCCGTGTTCCCCAAGCCGCACCGCCATATTGCTCCAGCCCGTGAGGAACAGAGTAATGCACCAGCATATTGTGGGTGTACCACCATGCAAGAGCATTCACTTTAAACAGCTCGTCTGCTCCTTGTTTCTGAGGTTGGGACAAATGGAATCCATTCATCACTTCTCCATAGAAGGTACGATAAGCTGATACTTCCTCTTCAAAGCTGCGTGTCGAGGATGCAGTCTGTCCTCCTTCCAACAGCCCTTGAATGGTCAATGTCCATTCAGCGCTGCTGTCCAGCCGTAAAGTCGTCAGTGAGTCGTCGCCTGCGTTTACTCCACTAGCCAGCTCAGTCTCATCGCTAACCTTCACTCCTGCTCCGCTGACCCGCATGCGGTACTCCAGATTCGGATAAACTCCAGCACTGAGGGAGCTGTGATCTGCCTTGAAGCTCAGCTCACCATTCTGCTCGGTAACGTGAACAGGCAGTTCATATTCATTCACATTCATCGTAATCTGATTGGTGATCAGGTAACGATAAGCTAGTCCTTTTTCCGACTTCACATGAAGATGTACTTCAGGAGTATCCAAAGTTGTATAATTTGTGATGATCAGCGTGTCCTCAGCTGTTTTGTAATACCAGCGAACATAGTTGAAGCCCATTTCAAACAGGGAAGGCATCGTGAGTAGGTGGAAGATTCCCTCAACCTCGACGTAGATCCGCTGACCGGATGATTTGGGTATGTTAAGTGCACTACGTGCATTGCTCATCATTTTATTGAAGTTCGTATTTCCCACAACCACATGGGAATTGAAGATACCATACATATAGGAAGATGAAGTGATTACGTTCTGACCCAGCTTCACATTGTTGCCACTCATCAGAATATGTCCATGCGGACGTTCCACGCGCATTTCCTTTTCCTTCAGCACAATATGCTCATACGTATCTGTAAAGAACGCCAGCAATTCACCATCCGCGCGCTCTTCCTGATGTCTCTTCGAAGCCGGGAAGCGGGAATTCACTTCTTCTTCAGTCATCGATAAAGTAGGCAAGGGTTCACCGATTACCGGATGGAGAGATACTTTTGGGAATACGTTGGTTACTGCCTGTACCGTGTTTGCATTCTCTTGACGCTTGACTTCGTACTCGTCCCACGCCTGTTGGACAACATCCTGGTATTCAAGTTCCTTCACCGCTTCAGGGTGGTTAGCCTGAAAGAGTCCATAGAACACAAAACGAGCTTCGCCACTCAACACCACTTTCTCGGACTGCAGAGCTGTGTATGCAAATTCATACTGGTACACTTCATTCGCAAGTGCTGGCTTGCTCAGACTTTCAGGGACATTCGTTTCCTTGTAACTCAAGCCAAAGAACTGAAATCCATCTGTGGAGTAACCTGCTGCACGGGTTAATGAACCCTGTTGAAGATAAGGAAAAGCCCCACCCTGCGGTTGATTCTGCCGTGAAGCTACGATATATCCCAGCTTCGCATCCTCAAATACGGCATGGTCAATATATTGCGACAAGTAAGCCTCATTGCTGCGTACCGCACCTGCATCGGCATTGCCGACATCCTGGCCATAGACCACGTCGACCTCTTCTCCATTCCCATTTACGGTTACATCCCAGAACCATACACCTTGTGCTGTTGGAGCAAATACAACCTGATAGCCTACGCCCTCGGCGGTACCTGTCCATACCATACGACTGCCGTCGGTGCTCACCTGGCTGTCAGAGTGAATGCCAAGCATTGGCACAAAACCAATGCCGGAATCACTGTGAAAACGCAAGTACAGATTGTTCATGGAGCCGTCCACCGGACTAGCCATCCACTGATTAATCATCGTTGTTCCACTTACAGCCTTGAACAAATCACCGCTTTCCCAGAACGTAAAGCACAGCTCTCCGGATTGCACGTTGATTTGAGATTTATTCATGGTCTTCATATATCTATTCATATCCTCCTATCCTGCCTTGTTCCCTGCTGTTGTACAGAAGAGAAGAAGGCAGTGCAGATTTGCTGCTTTTGTATAATGAGTTCAATCATTCATCGATATGAGGTGTATCCCATTACACCAGCTTGAACGTACTCTCCAATGTATCGCGGCTATTCGGCCCTACAAAAATGTGGAATGTTCCTTTATCACTGCGATGACTCAAATCGGAATGATGATAACGAAGCTGTTCTTCGTTTAATGTAAATGTAGCCGTACCACTTTCACCCGGTGCGAGTGACAGCTTAACATAGCCTTTCAGCTCACGCATTGGACGCACAACTTCACCAGTGACATCACGTACGTACAACTGAACCGTCTCCACACCAGCACGCTCGCCAGCATTGGTTACACGCACTTGGATCGTCAGAGGTTGATCAGCAGTCATTTCATTGCTTGAAACTTCCAGGTCACCATACTCAAACGAGGTGTATGACAAGCCGTATCCAAACGGAAGCAGTGGATCATTCGGACTATCAATATATTTGGAAACATAGCGCTCTTCCGTCTTTTGCGGATTGAGTGGACGTCCTGTATTAAAATGATTGTAATATACCGGTATCTGACCTACAGATTGCGGGAAGGACATCGTTAGACGCGCAGATGGATTCACCACACCTGTCAACACATCGGCGATGGCCGCTCCACCCTCACTGCCCGGGAACCATGCTTCAAGCACAGCATCAGATTCTTCAAAAACGCCATGCAAGTCCAGAGGGCGACCGTTGAAGATCACGCTGGCGATTGGTTTACCCGCTGCTTTGAGCTGTTTTACCAATTCCAATTGAGCTGCCGGCAAACGAATATCCGTACGTGATCCACCTTCACCACTCATTTCGGAATCTTCACCAAGTGCTAGCACGATCAGATCAGCTTTGCTTGCTACTTCAAGCGCTTCAGCAATCTGTTCAGCGTTGATGGTGTGAACGTTGCTGCCTTGAGCCACATGAACTTTCCCAGCAGCAAGACGTTCCTGCAAAGCAGTTCCGAGTTTAACGGCATCCTCTTTGACACCTTCACAGGACCACCATCCGAGAATGTCTTCACTTTGGGCAAAAGGTCCGATTAACGCAACGTTGGCTTCTGGCTTCAGCGGAAGCACGTCATTATCATTTTTCAACAATACAGCGGATTTGGTTGCAAGCTCATACGATACCTGACGATGTTCTTTCGAGAACACAATCTCGCGCTCACGTTCCGGATCAGCTGCACGCAGAGGATTGTCGAACAATCCCAGCTTTTCTTTCAGTTGCAGAATACGCAGCACCGCTTCATCAATGAGCGTTTCTTCCACTTCTCCGTTCTTGATCAACTCTGGCAGATGATGGACATAACAAGGTGTCATCATCTCGATGTCCACTCCTGCACGAATGGCGCGGTATGCGGCTTCACGATCATCTTCAGCTGCGCCATGAGCAATCATCTCGCGAATGGAAGCCCAATCCGAGATTAATACACCATCAAAGCCCCATTCGTCACGCAAAATGTCACGCATGAGCTTCTCATTTCCGCTCGCTGGAATACCCTCTACGGTATTGAATGAAGCCATTACCATTTCGACGCCTGCATCCAGTGCTGCCTTGTAAGCCGGTAAATAATACTCACGCAAGCTACGTTCAGACATGTCGACCGTGTTGTAATCACGACCACCTTCTGCTGCCCCATATGCTGCAAAGTGTTTTACACAAGCCGCCAGACGATCCGGCTCATCCTTCAAATTGTCGCCCTGATATCCACGTACAAATGCCGCAGAGAACAGACTGTTCAAATAAGGATCTTCGCCTGTTGTCTCCATTACACGCCCCCAGCGCGGATCACGAACAAGATCGACCATCGGAGCAAAAGTAACATGCAGGCCAGATACGGCGGATTCACGTGCTGCAATCTCAGCACTTTTCTCTGCCAATTCAGTGTCCCATGAACAGCCAATAGCTAGTGGGATGGGGAAAATGGTTTTAAAACCATGCACAACGTCCGCCATGAACAAGAGCGGAATGCCGAGTCGGCTTTTTTTCAGGTAAGCTTGCTGTACATCAATAATGGCCTGTGCACCGGACAATCCCAGAATGGAGCCACTGGCATCCACGGACTGCTCCGTGATTCCCATCTCTTCCATTGGACCTGTGATCTGACCTTCAACACTGGTTCCTTCATAAAAGTTCGCGGTCAGCTGAAGCAGCTGGGCCGTCTTTTCTTCCAATGTCATTTGTTTTACAAGGTCTAGCAACTGCTCGTTATTCATAGACATTATCCTCCACTACATGTTGTTGAAATAAAGAACCCGGCTGCGTTCGGGGAGAGACCGCGCACCGGGTTCGATTGGATGGGACCGACAGAACACATCTGTCATATCCCATCTTGCTAACTACTGAATGATTACTTGAATTCTTTGTTCAGTTCATCCAGATAAGGTTGAACCAGGGACATTTTGCTGTTTACCCATTCTTTCCAGTTCGCTTCCAGATCTCCACTTTTGAGGATCAAGTTAGCATATTCATTCTGGTAGTCAAATGAAGCCTGACTTTTAGCTTTGGAATCGTACAGGTTGACATCCCAGTCGTATGTTGCGAGTGATTGGCCTTCTGTACCGAGTTTTGCTTTTTCCTCAAACAGCTTCACAGCTCTATCACGATAATCTTTTTTAATTGCAGGGTTTACAACACTGAAGTCGTCACCCAGAAGATACAGACCTTCGAAACGTGCAGGGTATTTGTCTTCCAGAACAGTTCCTTCTGGCAGCAAGCTAACCAGTTCGTTGTTTTCATCATATTTCCAATCTGTTCCTTCGAAGCCCATGTTGATCAGCAGTTGTCCTTCTTTGGTAGTCGAGTAGTCGATCAGATCCATGATCCGTTCGAATTTCTCGTCACTGATGTCTGGATTGAAGATCAATGCAGACCAGAAGTTGGCTTGCTCCATGTTACGGTATTTTCCGTCGTCGCCCACTACGATTGCTGTGTGTACCAGTTCATCACTATCTACACCCAGATTCTTTCTCATATCGGAATCCAGACCTTGTCTGTACGAAGCCAATCCGCCCAGACTTGTTACTGCCGCTGTACCTGTTACTTTGAAGTTATTTTGACCTTCATTGTTTTTCCATGTGTAGAACTCAGGATTGAGCAAACCATCTTTGTAGGCTTTTTGCATCAATTTAAGTCCTGTCAAAGTTTCAGGATCTGCTGGTCCCCAGTGGAACTGACCATCTTCACCTTTGTAGAACGGCGTGTCGGTCATGGCATGGACACTGTTCGGCATAATGATGTTCGTCATGGCATCTGCCGCATTGTAGGACAAAGGTACAAGTTTGTTGCCCACTTTGCCTGGATCTTTTTCTTTCACAAGCTCAGCGTATTCATTCAATTCTGTTGTTGTATATGCATCTTTCAGTTCGAAACCAACCGCTTCAGCCCAGTCTTTACGAAGCGCAATAACACCAATTTGGTTCGTCAATGGGTCAGCTGGTTTGTTCTCGAAATAGATTGGTCTTGGCAGGACGTATGTTCCACCCGTCAGTTCTTCCAGCTTGTCTCCAAGACCGGTCAACTTGTAGGCTGCTGCCACGTTAGGCCAGCGTTCTTTCCAGTCATCCGGGAATTTGTAGAACAGGCCTTGATCAATACTGTTCATGGCATCGCCATGCACGTAGTTCCATACCGCTACATCTGGCAAATCGCCAGAGTTGATCCACAGACGAAGCTTCTCGCCCCATGAATCCCAATCAATATAGTTGTAATCCCATGTTACATTGAACTTGTCTGTCCAGAACTTGTGAAAATCATTATCCAAGTTCCCGTTTTTGATTTCTGTCAGGTTTGCTACAGAGATGGTCAGATTGTCTTTGTAATTTCCCTCTGCATCTTTTTCGTTACCACCTGAAGCTCCTTGGCTGGAACAAGCGGTCACCATCAGCATAACTACACTAAGCGTGATGGCAAAGAGAGCTCGTACTGACAACTTTTTGTTCGTTTTCATGTTTTACCCCCATGTTTTTTAGTAGAATTTTAATGCAAAATCCTATACGTATAATCAGGTCTTGATAGCCCCTGTTAATACCCCTTTGGCAAAGTGTTTTTGCAGCATTGGGAAGAAACACATAATTGGTACCATGGTGACAAATACTGCCGCCATTTTCATACCCATTGAGAAATTGCTTGCTTGGGCAGCGTCCACACTGGATGCATTGGATGCGTTCGTCTGCGATGTAACGATAATGTTTCTAAGCACATTCTGGAGCGGCAACTGATCCGCTTTTCGCAGGAATATCATCGCATCGTACCAACTGTTCCAGTACGCCACACCGTAGAACAACGTGATTGTAGCCATAATTGGTGTAGCCAGCGGAAGAACAACTGAGAACAGAATTCTCCACTCTCCTGCTCCATCCAATCTCGCCGATTCCATCAGCGATTCAGGCAAGGTATAGAAGTAGTTCATCATCAGAATCATGTTGAAAGCACTGAAGCTGCCCGCCAGGATAACGGACCACAGCGTACCTGTAAGGTGAAGTGATTTCATGATCAGGTAGAGCGGTACAATACCACCATTAAAGATCATGGTGAACAGTACTAGGAAAAAGAGAAATTTCTTGAACGGGAATTTGTTGCGACTAAGGCCATATGCCATGCTTGTTGTCAGGAACAAGCTGAGTGGCAAGCCGATGACCAGCAAAATAATTGTATTTTTGTAACCCGACAGAATCGTCCCGTCAGCGAACAACGCCTTATAGGAATCCAACGTCCATTCTTTAGGGAACATCAAAAATGGATTTTCAGCATATTCTTTTTGTGTTGCGAACGAGATCATGATGACATTCCAGAACGGAATCAGAATCATTAGGGCAAGCACAAGTAATATGGCGAAAATAATGTAATCGAGAAATGTCATTTTTTCTGTACCAATTCTCGGTTTTTTGTTAGCTTTCTTGCTCATTTCATTTTTCCTCCTCTCTTATCGGAACAAACCGTCTCCGCCAAGCCACTTGGCAAATCTGTCTGCGAGAAGCAGCAAGACCATATTCACGAGGGAACGGAACAAGCTGACCGCTGTCGAGAATGAGAAGTCCGTTGAGGACTGGAACGTAATCCGATAGATATATACATCCAATACTTCCGATACATTTTTAGTTGCCGCATTTGCCAAGTTGAAGATCTGGTCGAAACCGGAAGACATCAATCCACCAACCGACAGGATGAACATGACGGTGATTGTAGGAAGAATGTTTGGCAATGTGATGCGGAACATCTGTTGCATACGGGATGCTCCGTCAATCTGTGCTGATTCATACTGATCCTGATCGATACCTGAAATGGCAGCCAGGAAGATAATTGCACCCCATCCACTGGATTTCCAAATATCCGTCAACAGCAGCATCGGTACAAAGTTAGACTCGGAACCAAGGAAGTTAATGGTTGGCAATCCGAGTAATCCAAGTGCACTGTTTACCAGTCCGTCATATGCCAGGACGTTGATGACTACCCCGGATACGATGATCCACGAAAGGAAGTGCGGGAACGTAAGAACCGTTTGGAACCACTTTTTCCCTCTGCGCATCCGCAACTCATTCAGCAACAAGGCCAAAATGATTGGGAACGGGAACTGAATAATCAGTTTTAGAATGTTGATGTACAGCGTCCGCCATACCGCGTCAATAAATGTTGGATCCCGGAAAACGTATTTGAAATTTTCAAATCCGCTCCATGGGCTTCCCCAAATCCCTAGGTTCGCCTTGTAGTCTTTAAATGCAAGAGACAGGCCACCCATTGGCATGTAGGCAAACAGGATCAGCCAGACGAGCCCCGGAATAAGCAGGGTGTACGTCATTCTGTGCTTCCAGATTTCACTCCAGAGCGAATTGCCTTTCAAGTTTCCCTTCAGCTTTTTGCTAGGTCCTTCGGCTGCAGGTTTCAAATTGCATCTCCTCACTCTACTTTGGTCTTGTCGTTATACAGAAAATCAAACATGGTTCTCAGGTGTTGCTCCCAGAATCTCCATTCATGAGTACCCGGTGTTTCCACATACCGAAACTCGAAATCCGTTTCCTGCATGTATTCCGCGAATTTGCGATTCATGTCCACAAAGGGATCAATGTCACCACAGCAGCTCAGAATATCCGGTAAATTTCCACCTTGCTTCAACAGCTTGGCAGACAGTGCGTACAGGTCCTGATCGGGTTTTACCTGTAACCGTTCTCCAAAAACCGCTTTCATTTCCTTGATCATACCTGATGGCATATTCGGATCATGAAGCCGAGTCTGGATATCAGTTACACCTGATAAGGATACTGCTTTGCGATACCTCTCGGGATATGTCAGTGCACATTTCAATGCACCGTACCCACCCATGGATAGACCGGCGACGTAAGTCTTGGCCGGGTCTGTATTGAGATTGAGCTGACGCCTGCAGAATTCAGGCAGCTCCTGAGTGATGTAATGGAAGTAATTCAGGCCGTATTCCATATCGGTGTAGTAGCTTCGGTTCGCTTCCGGCATAATGATGGTACAGCCATATTGTTGCGCGTACATTTCAATTGTAGTCAAACGTTGCCATGTACTTGCATTATCGCCTGCCCCATGCAGCAAATATAGCGTACCGCCTGAAGTGTCTCCGGAGTCACTGGACACTACATGTATGCTTGTGTTCATGCATAACGTAGGCGATCCGGTTTCGATCGTTATATGCGCCATAAGTAACCCCTTTCATCGTCGGCTGCTGTCTGTAAACTTCTGTTTCTCTGCCTTTTTGTTGCAAATTCCAGTGATTCCCCCGTATTTCGCTCGGTTATCGAAACGATTTTCTCGAATCGTTTCAAAACATAGCCAACGTTGATTTACTTGGACTTGATTACAACACTTTTTATGTGGAAGCGATTTCTTCGAATCGTTTCGAATAAATCATAATCCCGAAGTGCAAACCCTGTCAATAACCTTTTTACAAATTTCGCGCTTTTTTCTCAAAAAACTGATTTTTCGTGATAAAATTTGCGTCAAAAGGCACTTTTAATGTAAAACAATATCCTGTAAGTAACCGTTTGCACTTCTCCATTGACATTAAACCAAGATTGTACTAACATAAGTTCTAATTTTTGATCCAGATTGCGGAAACGTTTCACCAACAGCAAATTTCTTTTATTTATCTTCTTTTTAGAAAGGATGTTACAATGTCGAGTATTATTAATTCTTTTGTTCAACATATAGATGAACAGCAGTTAAACGTTCATTCTGTTCGGGTATTGCAGAAAGGGGTTACAATCGGAGCTTGGGATCGCACTAGCGATACGCGCCGCTTACAGCATTCTGTCAGCAAATCGTTTACATGCATGGCAATTGGCCTGGCTTTGGATGAGGGCACACTTACACTGAAATCCAGACTAGGGGACTATTTCACATCACCAACACCTGCTTCCCATTTAACAGCCTTCCCTCCTGCTGACCTCACCCTGTACGATTTGCTGCGAATGTCATCAGGGCATGACGTACCTGTGTTATGGGCAGAAGAGCGAGCCACCCTTCCTGAGAAAGATTGGGCTAAATATTACATGTCCCTTCCTTTGAACAGAGTTCCTGGTGAAACGTTTACATACAGCAGTGCAGATACGTTTATGATCTCCGCCATGTTTCAGGCTGCCACTGGTCAAACCGTAAAGGACTATCTGATTCCCCGGCTATTCGAGCCACTGGGCATTACGAATGTAGAGTGGGAGACTTCTCCCTTGGGTATTACATTGGGCTGTGCGGGCTTGCAGCTCACTAACGAGGAATTAGGTAGATTCGGTCAACTGTTGCTTCAGGAGGGCCACTGGAATGGCAAACAGCTCATTCCTGCGGAATGGATTCGTTTAGCGACAACACAACAGATCCCTACACCAGGGGACGGCGACTGGGGACAAGGTTATGGATATCAATTCTGGAGATGTTCCCATAACGCTTACCGTGCTGATGGCGCCAATGGTCAGTTATGCGTTGTCCTACCCGAGCTGGAGTCCGTCATTGCCATTAATAGTGATGAACAAAATATGCAAGCCATTCTTGACCATGTATGGTCGGATATACTGCCTATTCTGGAGGGAAACATTTGAATATACGAGCAGCCATTAAGGCAGATTATGCGGAGTTAAGAAACATTTATCTGGAGTCACGACGTGCCCGATTCCACTGGGCTAAACCGGAAGAACTGTCTCTGCAGGATTTTGACACAGACACCGTAGATGAGCATATCATCGTGGCGGAAAATAAAGATGGACAACTTCTCGGCTTCGCCTCGCTGTACCTTCCCGAGAACTTTATTCACCTTCTGTTTATCCATCCCGGTTTTATCGGCGGGGGTACAGGCTCACGCTTACTTGATGCGTCAATTTCACTCATGCAGCAACCTGTTCGATTGAAATGTGTATCTGATAATCATAAAGCCATTGGCTTTTACGAACGACAGGGTTGGCGAAAAGTCATCGAAGAAGGTGCACCCGGGGAGAAATATTGGGTGATGGAATACAACACGAATAGCTGATCCCATTCGGTTATCCCGGTAAACTAGAAGTGGACATGGTTTTTCCACACAAAAAAAGTATCATGACCTTTAGAGGCCATGATACTTTTTATTTTACCCGTGCTGTGGAAGCTGGGTCATTTCATCTAAACATTGTGCGCATATGTAACGCTCTTTGAACTCATTGACTTCTTCCATCGATCCACAAAAAATACATTTTGGACGGTATCTCTCCAGAATGATATGGTCCCCTTGCACTAAGATCTCTACAGGATCTCCCTCATTCATTTGATACCTTTTACGCAAAGATTTAGGCAATACGATCCTACCCAATTGGTCAACTTTGCGAACGACTCCAGCTGGCTTCATAGCTACGGCACACCTCTCCTATCTTACTCTAAATTTCTAGGTACATTTGTACTATGTTTATTAATTCGCCAACATTTTGTCGAATCCTGCTGGAAATAAACATTTTTTGTCCTTTTTTTTGAAAAATGTTTTTTTAGCGAATTCTAACCGTCACATATATGCGAATTAGATTAATCCAGACCCGGGAAATTAAGTTGACGCAATGCCTCATACACAATGATTGCTGCTGAGTTTGACAAGTTCAATGATCTGACATCACCTGTCATTGGCATCTTCATACAAGTATCCGGATTAGCAGCAATTAATTCTGGAGGAAGGCCTTTTGTCTCCTTACCGAACACTAGAAAATCTCCATCCTGAAATTTAAAATCGCTATAACGGTTCTTCGCCTTCGTGGTTGCGTAGAAGAAACGCCCCTCAGGGTACTGTTCCTGAACCTCCGCAAACGAATCATGATATTCAATATGAACGGCATGCCAGTAATCCAGACCCGCGCGTTTCAGCGTGGCATCATCCGTACGGAATCCGAGTGGACGCACGAGATGCAAATGTGTGCCGGTAGCCGCACATGTACGAGAAATATTGCCCGTATTTGCCGGAATCTCCGGTTCAACCAGAACGATATGTAAAGCCATATGTGTTCATTCTCCTTTTCATTTCATGTAAACGACAATTCTCTAATCTTAAAGAAAAGCCCTCCACACGTCAATGTGGAAGGCTCTGGTAAAGCACAAGTGTGAATGCTTGAATTCACAACTCGCTGCCAGGTTGTTTATCCATTTGTCTTCTGGAAGTGGCTCATGAAGTCCGTAAGTGCTTTAACACTTTCATAAGGAGCAGCATTATAAATGGAAGCACGCAGGCCACCAACACTCCGATGCCCTTTCAGACCAACAAATCCTTCTTGCTCTGAAGCCTTGATAAACTGTTTCTCCAGCTCCTCGTTAGCCAGACGGAAAGTCACATTCATCAGGGAACGATCTGCCGGATCTACGCAACCACGGTAGAAGTCTCCGGAGGAATCGATCGCATTATAGAGCAAATCCGCTTTCTTCACGTTCTTCTGTTCAATTCCAGCCAATCCACCTTGTTCCTCGATCCACTTCAGAACTTCGTTCACCATGTATACGGAGAAGGACGGTGGTGTATTATAGAGAGAATTGTTATCCACATGTGTACTATAACGAAGCATAGTCGGGATCGTTTTAGGAGATTCACTAACCAGTTCTTCGCGAGCAATAACAACCGTAATTCCTGATGGACCCAGGTTCTTCTGTGCACCTGCATAGATCATGCCGAATTGATTAAGATCAAACGGTTTGCAGAAGATGTCACTCGACATGTCGGCAATAAGTGGAACTGAACCGGTATTCGGGAATGACTTGAATTGTGTTCCCTCAATTGTTTCGTTAGACGTCAAATGAACATAAGCTGTGCGTTCCGGAAAGCTAAGATTCGACACGTTCGGCAATTTCATATATTTATCCGCTTCGGAAGATGCTGCGATCTGCGTCTCCCCAATCAGTTTCGCCTCAGACAGTGCCTTCTTGGCCCAGCTGCCTGTCATGACGTAACTGGCTGTCTGCCCTTCCCCGAGCAGGTTCATCGGCAGCATGGCGAACTGAGTGCTGGCTCCACCCTGCAGGAAGAGGACCTTGTATCCCTTGGGATTGCCTAGCAGAGACAACAAACGCTCCTGAGCTTCATTATGTACAGATTCATACACCGCTCCACGGTGAGACATCTCCATAATCGACATACCCGTGTTCCGAAAATCAACAAATTCTGCCTGAGCACGCTCCAGAACCTCAAGTGGCAACGCCGCAGGTCCTGCATTAAAATTATAAGCTCTCTTTGTCACAAAATCCCCCGCCCTTTCCATCCGTAGCTGACATATGAAGTGAATATTATCGCTATGATATCAGTATTCCTTATCTGCTTCAAGGGCAATAAGCACCGAAGCAGCGAATCTGGGTTATCAAATTCCTTTATCACCCTGCAAAGTTAATGCACTACATTGTTTAATTCAAGGAAAAGCCTCCGAGAGCGAGTCCCGGAGGCTTTACATTGGGAACAGTTTCTGTTCCGACTGGATTAGCAGTCGAAGTAGAGGCTGTACTCATGCGGATGAATGCGAATTGCTACTGCTTTCGCTTCGTCACGTTTGAGGTTGATATAGTTTTCGATGAATTCTTTTGTGAAGACGCCGCCTTCAGTCAAGAATTCGTTGTCCGCTGCCAGAGCGTCAAGCGCTTCTTCCAGGGAAGCCGGCACACTGCGGATATTTTCTTTGTCTGCATCGGACAAATCGTAGATGTTTTTGTCGAGTGGACCATATCCAAGCTCAGTTGGGTTGATTTTACGTTTGATACCATCCAGACCCGCCATCAGCATTGCAGCGAATGCCAGGTAAGGGTTAGCTGTGGAGTCCGGTGTACGGAACTCGATACGACAACCTTTTGGTGTCACAGCTGCAACCGGAATACGTACTGCTGCGGAACGGTTACCTTTGGAGTAAACCAGGTTAACCGGTGCTTCATAACCAGGCACGAGACGTTTGAATGAGTTCGTACTAGGGTTAGTCAAAGCAATCAGAGCTGGTGCGTGATACAAAATTCCTCCGATGTAGTGCAGAGCCATTTCGCTCAGGTTTGCATATCCCGCTTTGTCATAGAACAATGGGGAATCGCCATCAAAGATGGATTGGTGAACGTGCATTCCGCTACCATTGTCACCAAACAGTGGTTTTGGCATGAATGTTGCTACTTTACCATATTGACGTGCAGTGTTATGCACGATGTATTTGTATACAAGCAGGTTATCTGCTGTTTTCTTCAACGTATCAAAACGGAAGTTGATTTCGGCTTGACCAGCTGTCGCCACTTCGTGGTGGTGACGTTCGATCGACAGGCCTGCTTCTTCCAAAATACGACACATTTCACTACGAATATCTTGTTGTGTATCCACTGGAGCTACAGGAACATATCCGCCTTTCGTGCGAACTTTGAAGCCCAGGTTACCGCCGTCTTCCTTACGGTTAGTGTTCCAAGAAGCTTCTTCGGAATCTACGAAATAGGAAGAGCTGTTCGTGCCGCTCTCATAACGTACATCGTCGAAGATGAAGAACTCGGATTCAGGTGCAAAGAATGCTGCTGTACCTACTCCGCTTTCTTTCAGGAACTCTTCCGCTTTGACTGCGATACCGCGTGGGTCACGCTCATAACGCTCGCCATCCGGAGTGAAGATATCACACATAACATTCAATGTAGGGTGTGCTGTGAACGGATCGACAAAAGTCGCTTCAGGATCTGGAATCATAACCATATCGGACTCTTCAATTCCGCGGAAACCTTGAATAGAAGAACCATCAAAGGCTACTCCATTTACAAAAGTGTCTGCGTCAACTGCCGAAGCTGGTAACGAGATGTGGTGCGCACGACCGGATAAATCTACAAAACGAAAATCTACCCACTCGATGTTGTTCTCTTGAATTGATTTCAATACGTTTTCAACCGACATGTATTCGTCCTCCCAAATATTCCGAACATTAAACAACCCCGCTAAGAAAATGTCCATATTCGAATTTTTTTCTGTCGTCATTATAAAATCTCAAATGTGACATCGTCAATACTTATGTAAGGTATTTTTTGCGACTATGTAAGCTATGCTCACATTTTATAAACCTACCAATTTCACTTAACAACGTATATACACTATATTTAACTGGTTTAATGCGGTAAAGCAGGGCTATATTTAGCCTAAATTATGGAAATAACATTACATCATAAATGTTTCTTATCACCTATGATTAATAAATGCGTTCAAAGCTCTAAATAACAGAAAAACCGGACATTTTGTCCTAGCCCCATTCTCATTGAACGGAGCCAGGGCATATGCCCGGATGAACTATATTACCTATACTATGAAGATCAGTTATACGCCAACTCGTGCTGGAAAGAACTCCGCCGGTTGTTTGGCTGTATTGAATGTTTTACCCACGATTGGTGCCAATTTCTCCAGATCCTGAAGCAGGTTGGCAAATTGGTCAGGGAACAGAGACTGCACGCCGTCACCCGTCATGGAGTTATCAGGGTCCGTATGCATTTCGATAATTAGGCCGTTAGCACCAGCAGCAACAGATGCCTTCGTCATTGGTTCAACCAGCTCACGGCGACCCGTACCATGACTTGGGTCCGAAATGACTGGTAGATGACTGAGAGACTGCAGGACAGGGATGGCCGAGAGGTCGAGCGTATTACGTGTGTAGGATTCGAATGTACGAATACCACGTTCACACAGCATTACATTCGGGTTGCCACCCGCAAGAATGTATTCAGCCGCATTCAACAGTTCATCATAAGTTGCACTGAAGCCACGTTTCAGCAATACCGGTTTGCCACACTCACCCAATTTACGTAGCAAATCGAAGTTCTGCATATTCCGTGTACCTACTTGCAGAATGTCTGCGTACTCGGCACAGATATCCACATATTCAGGCGTCATAACTTCTGTAATCGTCAACAGGTCATGTTTCTTACCTGCTTCTGCCATCATGATCAGACCTTCAACACCCGTTCCTTGGAAGCTGTACGGACCTGTACGCGGCTTAAATGCACCACCGCGAAGCACCTGTCCACCGGCAGCCTTAACCAGCCCAGCAATCTCATCAATCTGTGCAGCTGATTCAACCGCACACGGTCCGCCCATAACGACGAGTTCTTTCCCGCCAATATCTACACCTTTGATGGAGATAACGGTATCTTGAGGATGGAAATCACGGCTTGCCAATTTGTAAGACTTCGAAATCTTGACGACATTCTCCACACCTTTCATTTGACGGAGATGTTCAGCCATTTTCGGTTCCACTTTACCAATCAAACCAATGATGGTGCGGTCCTCTCCACGCGAGATATGGACCTGAAGTCCTTCCTTTTCAATTGTAGCGACGATATCCTGAATATGTTCCTCCGGAGTAGCTTTACCTGCGATAACGATCATTATAATTCCCATCCTTCCTTGTATGAGAGCGCCTAAGCGCGTCTGATTTAATCCTCAAAACTCTTCTCCACTTAAACGCTTGTTCGCTTTTAAGCTTTTATCCACTAAAGTAAATATAACATATTCACCCTTTTCAGTCAAGCCGACTCTTATCCCCTACAAAAAAAGAATCCTGCAGTCAGTCACCGGATTTCGGCTCTGTGCTGCAAGATTCTTATATTAATGTTTTATTTACGTCGTACGAGTCTTTTCCCTTACAGGAGGCAGTAGCTTGCTCATATTGACCGTACGTTTGATTTCCCATGTTTCCGGCTTGTCATGTTCATACTGCTCCAGATACAGGATGACTTCCTTCGTGATCGGAGTTGGTGTAGAAGCGCCTGAAGTAACCGCCACCTTATTCACACCTTTCAGCCATTCCTGCTGTATCTCAGCCACATCGGATACACGATATGCCGTTACACCCGCAATTTCCTCCGATACTTGTGCAAGTCGGTTGGAGTTATTACTGCGAGGATCACCTACAACGATGACCAGATCTGCCTGCCCTGCCTGTTCCGCAACAGCTTCCTGACGGACTTGGGTAGCCAAGCATATCTCATTATGAATCTCTGCGCCTGGATACTTCTCCAGAAGACGGCTCATAATGTGTTTAATGTCCCATTGACTCATCGTTGTCTGATTGGTGATAAGGATTTTGCCAGGAGGTACGTTCAGTCCGTCAATCTCCTCTTCCTTCTCGATCAGATGAACATGATCAGGTGCAACACCAACCGCACCTTCCGGCTCTGGGTGGTTCCTTTTCCCGATATAGATAATATCATACCCTTCAGCCGTCTTCTCCCGAATAAGGTCATGGGTTTTGGTTACATCCGGACAAGTTGCATCCACCGTAGTCAGACCTTTATCACGTGCCATCTTGCGCACTTCCGGAGATACACCATGGGCTGTAAAGATCACTGTTCCGCTCTCTACCTGGCTCAAAATATCAATCCGGTTCGGTCCATCCAGTGTAATAATGCCCTCATCTTCAAAAGAGTCCGTCACATGTTGGTTATGCACAATCATACCCAATATATAAATAGGCCGTGGTAGGTCCAGATTGCGTGCCGCCTGGCGCGCGAGCACCATCGCATCCACAACTCCGTAACAATACCCCCGCGGCGAAATTCGCAGTACTTCCACTTGGTTGCCACCCGCTTTCTTTCTCGGCAAAGATAGCCGATGTAATTGCAGTCCTGTCTATTATAACCTTATTCGATAGGCGGAGCAAAGACAACCGGCAACCAAATGATAAAGGTCGTTCCTTCTCCACGTCTGGTTACAACCTCGACAGATCCCTGATGTTCCTCAATGATCCACTTGGCGATCGACAGTCCCAGACCTATACCTGGTGTGGCACCGCGTGACTCATCCGCCCGATAGAACCGGTCAAAGATAAATGGAACTTCATCCCGATCCATTCCGATTCCCGTATCACTGATGCGTAGTCCTACCTGACCTTTATAAAGTATTGCATCAAACGTAACCGAGCCTTCTGGAGTGTACTTGAAGGCATTCTCGATAAAAATAAACAGCATCTGCTGCAAATAGTCCTTGCTACCGTTCACATATATGCCATTCAGAATCGATAGATCTCCTGGACGCCAGTCTGCCTGATGATCAAGGAATTGCGATCTGCGAGCCACTTCCTGAACCAAAATCTGCAACGGGATCGGATTCAGTTCGATTTTCTGTCCTGTATCGGCTCTGGCCAAAGACAGCATGTCACTGATCAGTCTACTCATGCGTTTGCCTTCATCCGCCATGTCCTCTATCGCTTCGAGCGACATTTGTTTAACCGTTTCTTCGTCCAAATTCGGTCGGTCCGTGCTCTCCTGATCCCACAGCTTCTTAAGGAAGTCCACATTGCCACGGATCGTGGTCAGCGGTGTACGCAGCTCATGCGAGGCATCAGATACAAATCTGCGCTGAGCTTTATTCGTCTCCTCGAGCCCTCTGAATGACAGCTCTGTCCGTTCAAGCATATTATTGACTGTTTCAATCAGACGTCCAATCTCATCCATAGGACCCGTATATTGAATACGTACACTAAGGTCATCCCCAGACTGAATCTGATTGGCCGCATCAATCACATTGACGAGCGGACGCATGGATTTACGAGCCAGGATCAGCCCCGAAGTAATGGCAAGTGCCATTGCGACGAGCCAGCCAAAAACCAGAATATTTCGCAGAGCTTCCAGCAATCGTTCCTGGGAACTAACATTGGCCCCGACTTGAAGGAGCCCTCTTATTTCATTGGTTCCCTGAAGAGACAGGGGCTGTTGATTCACCAAGAAAGGGGTCCCATTCACATAGATCTTGGATATCCCACGCTTTTTCTGAATCTCATTGGATTTCACAACGGGAAATTGAATCTGAAGTTTCTCCATATTGCCTGAGATTTTGCCAGATCTGCTCTGATAGTCCCACAACTGGATGTATATTTGAGCTTCCTGAAGCTGACTTTCCGTAAAAGGGTCCAGGTCAAGCGACTGTGAAAGCGGATTGACACCAATCTGATTCGTAATTCGTTCACTTTTATCTTTCAGTTGCTGTTCCACTTCTTGATACGTATTAAAATAAACAAAAGCGTAGATCACAACTCCCCAAAAAATGAGTACGGCTGCCAAGATGCCTGAATACCACGCGGTTAATCTTAACCGAATGGACATGTCAGGAGTCACCTCTCAAAATATAGCCGGCTCCCCGGATGGTCTGGATCAAACGTTTGCCGCCGTATTCTTCGGTTTTTTGTCTGAGCATGGCAATATACACTTCAAGCACATTAGATTCACCACTGTAATCATAACCCCAGATTTTATCCATTATCAGATCACGGGACAGCACACGTTTCGGATTTTGCATGAACAGATTCAGCAATTCGAACTCCTTGGCAGTCAGTTCCAGACGCTGACCGTCACGCAACACCTCACGAGAATCATTATCCAGAATAATATCCTCATACATTAGTCGATTATCAGGCGTGTCTGCTATATCCGCTTTACGACGCAATAAGGCACGGACACGAGCCAACAGTTCTTCAAGCGCAAATGGCTTCACGAGATAATCATCTGCACCTGTATCCAGCCCAATTACACGGCTCTGTACTTCATCTTTGGCAGTGAGCATCAGGACGGGGACCTTGCTCCCCGCTTCTCTGAGTCTGCGGCATACTTCAAATCCATCTATTTGCGGCATCATGACATCAAGAACCACGATATCCGGCTCTTTATCCATCAGCTTGCTGAGGCCCTCCGCGCCATTCGAGGCTGTCTGTACATCATATCCTTCAAAAGCAAGTCCCCGCCGAAGCATGGACACGATTTTTTCATCATCATCAACAATCAGAATAGTTGAGCGCATGGTCTTTCTCCTTTATCCCTTAACGTTTTAATCTTATTGTAACAGCCAAAAGCGCAATCTGCATCTTTCGAAACACCTTGTTTCTTTTCAAATCAACCCTTGATGAAGTACAAGCATATAGGCAAAAAAAGCGAAAGGGCCCTCGAACCCTTCCGCTCTTCTAAACCTTATGCTATAACTCATAATTCGGCATTACGGTTGTTGTTGCTGTTGTTCAGTCGTTTGTGTAGTATCATAATCGTTTTTGTTGCCGATTTTGATTTTCAGATCCATTTTTTTGCCGTCCCGCACAACATTCAGTGTCACTTCACTGCCGATTTCTTGTTTCTTGATGAAATCAATCAAATCCTGACTTGTGCTGTACGCTGTACCATTGGCACCTGTGATGATGTCATAAGCACGCAGGTCTGCTTGGTAAGCAGGGGATTGATAGATCGTGCTGGCTACCACTGAACCTTCAGTGATATCCGTTCCCATCTGTTTAGCCACTTCAGGCGTGAGGGCCATCAGAGATGCACCAATGAACGGTACGGGCTCTTTGGGAACTTCTTTGTTTTCTTTCAGATATTTAACCGCATCCGAGATTACACTCGAAGGAATGGCAAACCCAATACCCTGTGCATCCGCGCTAACCGCAACGTTCATACCAATGACTTCACCATTCAGGTTAAGCAATGGTCCACCGGAGTTACCAGGATTGATGGAAGCATCCGTTTGTAACAAGTGGCTGTACTCACGGGTTTTGCCTGTTTCTTCGTCCGGAATGCTGATCGTACGTTCTTTCGCACTCAACACACCTGCAGTAACTGTGTGTTCAAATCCTTCCGGGTTACCAATAGCTACAAGCCATTCACCCACTTGTGTGCTGTTGGAATCACCTAGTGGAGCGACAGGGAAAGCATCATCACCACTGTTCTTCTCGATTTTCAATACGGCAAGGTCAAGGTCGAAGCTGCTTCCCAGCAATTTCGCTTCATACGGCTTGCTGTTATTCTCCAACGTTACCTGAATCACATCTGCACCTTGAACCACGTGTTGGTTCGTCAGGATGTAGCCTTCTTTGTCAAAAATAAATCCGGAACCAATGCCGAGTGGAACCAACTGATTGCTGCTTTGTTGCTGCTGCTGATTTTGACCTTGGTAGCTATCTGTTCCGCCATTGCTTCCATTACCAAAGAAGTATTGGTACAATGGATCACTCATCGTAGAACCGCCCTGGCTGCTGCTGCGTGAAGATTGCTTCGCTAGTGTTTCGATTTTGACGACAGCCGGACTTGTACTCGTTACTACAGAGGATACATCCTCTTTGCCTGTTGGCAGTAATGACGCTGTTACGTTATTGCTGCTGCCTGAGTTGGTAGGAGAAGATGACTGACTGGAGCTTTCATTTTCTGCACTAGTCAGTGCTTCCTGTGGTGTAAACATGTTCGTTCTGTCCGCTGTATACATCAGCACTGTAATGACCAGCATCCCGGCGATAAAAGAGAACAGGAGCGATCTCACGGAAGAACGTGGCCGACGGTTATTGTAATTCCAGTTGCCATTGTTCTTGCCGCCGTTTCCTTGATCTCCTCCATTACCTGAACCATTACCGCCCCCTCTGGATGACGTATTGGCTTGATCAGATGATTCGTTACTGTAATTACTGTAGTAAGTAGGTACTGGCTTCACGGGGTCAGGTCTTGTAATCTCTACATTTCCTTCTTCACGTTGGTTTTGATCCCCATTATAACTTGCTGTATCTTCCTGATTCACGGACTGAAAAGGTCCATAAGAATAATAATAGGAGGAATCGTCCGTCCCGGATGAATTGCGATTCTCCGCTTGTTTAGTTTCATTTTCCTCGTCTTGACGGTTCGCTCTGTAATTACGTTCGTCCATGCCTCTCTACCTCCCAATCTCTTCTTCGCAAGAGATATTCTTTAACTGTCCTTATTTTGTACTTTAAACCTTAACCGTACCTTAAAAACAATTAAAAAGGAGATAAAAGCACGCTGTTATAGAACATTTTTCCCGCCAAATCTGCATTCTAACCCTTATTCTTCACCCATCCCTGACGATGAGCGTATATTGCAAGCTGTGTCCGATCGTCCATTTCACATTTCATCAGCAGATTGCTCACATGGGTTTTGACGGTTTTGATACTAATATGTAGTTCTTCCCCGATGTCCTTATTGGTCTTGCCCTCTGCAATCAGCAAAAGCACTTCCTTTTCCCGTTCCGTCAGTCCGGATTCGTTCTCTCTTGCTGTGCGCTGTCTGATGCCACGGGTCAATGCCTGGGAAACGTCGCCTGTCATTACAGGCATACCTCGGTATGCTCCTTGCAAAGCGTAGATCAACTCTTCAGCAGATACTGTCTTCAGCACATAACTAACCGCACCGGCTTCAATCGCTTGAACCACAAGGTCATCCTCCAGAAAACTGGTCAGCATCACAATTTTCATGCCCGGAAATTCGGCCATGATCGCTTGTGTCGCTTCAGCACCATTCATCACCGGCATCATCAGGTCCATTAGAATCAGGTCAGGAAGTTCACTTTCTCCTAGCTTGCGCAGCTGATTCAATGCATCCTGTCCGTTACCGGCTTCCCCCATCACATGAAATGTGGGTTCCAACATAAGATACGTTTTCAACCCCATTCGCACCATATCATGATCATCTACAATCATTACATTCACTTTCACGCTCATTCCGTTTCCCCCTCTGGTTCTTTCGGGAATTTCGGGATGAATACCCTCACCGTCGTTCCCGCTCCCGGCTTCGATATAATCTGAACCTGACCTCCAAGCTTCTCTGCCCGCTCACGCATCGTTGATAATCCGTATGAACCAGGCCGTTCCGCTTGCTGCAAAAACCCTTGACCGTCATCGCTAATACTCATGCTGATCTGATGTTCACTCTCTCGTATAGACAGACTGACCAGACCCGCTTCCGCATGTTTGACCACATTAGCGACCGCTTCCTGAATAACAAGAAACAGCTGGTGCTCGATGGCATCCGAAATTCCGCCATCCAGTTCCAGCTCTTTCACTCCTTTTAAACCATTCTGCCTGCAATAATCCGGGAACCAGCTATCCAGCGCTTCGCCAAGATTCCTTCCCTCCAACTCCACTGGACGAAGCTGAGCGATAAGCCCACGCATCTGCCGCTGAGCAATATGCGACATCTGAATAAGTTGATCCAGCACTTTGCTGCCGTGCTCGGGATTCACCTCCAGCAGACGGGGTAAGGAGGAAGCCGACATATGCATGGCGAAAAGCTGCTGGCTGACCGTATCATGCAAATCCCTTGCCATCCGTTTACGCTCTTCAATTACAGCGCGCTCAGATGCCTGTTCCTTTTCAATGACTTCCTGCTCACCGAGTCGCTGAAGTAATCTCATTTTTTTCTCAATCGAATCCATCATGACATTGAATTCCTGATATACCCGTCCGAATGAGGCATCATCTGCCTCAGGCATACGAACAGCGAGATTACCTTTTGACACTTTCAGCATGTTGAGATCCAGTAGATCAATCTTGCGTTGAAGTCGCAAAGCAGCAATATACCCCGTGATTACGGTAGCCAGAAGGACAACAGCAACATAGGTCCACGCACGCTGTCGCCCTGTTCCCATTAGCACTTCTCCGTACAGCAAGTAAAACCCGCCCAAAGTAATGAGTCCGGTCAGCGCAAAATACATCATCAGTTCCCACTTATTTGCTTTGAGAATCGTTCGAATCATGCGTTAACCCACCTTATTCACTTTGACATCTCCAATAAACACACTAACGACAATCCGTACTTTTTTTCCTGCTTCGCGATAATTCGCCGTTTCAGCCTGAGCACTGCTTAGGAATCCACCCCGTTTTTGATTTAACAGCGACATGTCTCCAATAAAGGAGTTCGTCGTCACGGTCACACCTAGATCCATATCTTCGGGTACAAATACCTTCACATCCCCGATAAAGGAGGAAATGTTAATCTTCGTCTCACCGTAGGGTATTTGCGCCTTCGTCAAATCAATAACCGTATCGCCAATAAATGCCGAAATATTCATGGGTTTCAGGGAGAACACTTCCTGACCCATATACATATCGCCGATAAATGCCGATTTGTTAATTGTATTCCCATGGCCACCATAGTAATTCGGATCATCATCATAGTGGTCATCGTGATCAAATGTTCCATATTCCTTTTTATTTGAACCGTAACCTTTATGTTTGTGATGTTGATGTTTATGATGGTGTTGATGTCCGTGTGTTTTAGGGTCTTCTTTATCTGTATAAAATGAGCCATGTGAATCATTCTTTTGTTCCTGTTCCGGTTTGCCAAATGTTTTCTCGAACTGTTCGTCAAACGAAGACGGCATTTCCAGGTCCTCAGGGGACAATGGCTTATAAGGTGGCTCCGGTGGAGGAGGCGGTGTCACTTGGTCATGGTGTTTCCGGTCACGACGACGGGGTCCGATCAGAACGAACAATCCCCCACCAATCAGCATTACCGGAATTAGGTAGCGAATGAACTCACCCATGGAGTAATCAATCCACCCCAGATTGCGTGCCAAGAAGTATCCACCAATCGCCAATACAATGGCGGGTCCAATCAATGCATGACTCCCATTGCGCCGAATTTCGGTTATACCTTTTACACCCCACCAAATCAAAAATAACGGCCAATATGTTCTGAACATGTACCCTATATCTATGTCATAGCCCAATTGCCTGAACAAAATTATTGCGCCAATCGCAATAAGAGGAATGCCAACCCACCAACGGTCCCGCGTAGATCGTTTCATCGCTCATGTCTCCTTTGTCTGTATTCTGTATCCAGTTTACATCAGACAAGGTTTGGTTAACAGCGGCGGCAGATGGAATTGATCTCAGTCTCCAGACGGAGACGGAAGGATATTTATGTAAAATATTAAAAACACCCTGGAGAAGTCTCCAAGGTGTCTGTGCATTGATTTACTTTTGTGTTTTGCCTGTGTTCTCGGTACCGAACTCAGCATTGTATTTTTCATCAGGTGTTTGGAAGTTATCCTTCACTTTGTTTTGCTGTGATTGTTTTACTTTGTTTGCTGCGTTCTCTTCTCCAAACTCTGCATTGTACTTCTCGTTTGGCGTTAGTGAACCTTGAGATTTCTTAGCCACGACGATCACCTCTCTCTTCATATTTACATTGCATGTCTGCAATGCGGGGTTCGTCCCCAGAGAGTATTATGTGACGAGTGCGGGTACGTTATTCATTTTTTATCATTAATCACTATACGGCCTTGTCCAGCCATGAATCCGGTACGGATTTGTACACATCAATGGCTTCCGATAACTCTTCCAGCATTTTTTCAGTGCATTTTCCAGCACCTTGTTTGATCACCTGTACTTCGACGTCCTTTTTCCCCCATTCTTTATACACTTGCTTTGTTGTAGGGAAATAAAGATCAATTTTATTGCCCTTGATTGCCGAGCCTGTATCAGCAACGATACCGTAACCGTAACCGGGTATATATAAAATGGAGCCCAGCGGAAACAGCTTTGGATCAGCTGCAATCGTTGATACCGTTTCTTTATCACGGCGCACCTTTACACCAGAATACGTGATTCCGTATTGAGGATGTTTTGGACCTTTTCCGGTTGATTCTACCCCTGCAGTGTATCCCGTAGCCGTCACCTTATGCGTATCCAACACCTGTTCTGTTCGCGGAGCGAGCACCGGCATGGACGGGTCAACTGCGATGTGCTTCTCCGGAATTTCCGGTCGCGGAATGACAATAGGCTGCGGTGACCATAAAAAGCCCATATATGCCAAGGTTGTAAGTTGAGCCTGATCACTGTATTCATACACTGCCGTTTCTGGCTGTATGCCCTTAAGCTCATCTGAAGTTTCGCTGTGCCGATTCTCCACATACATGACTTCATTTTCCTCTTCAAAGGTATATGCTTCTGCCTGATTCAAGCCTAAGACTATTCCAGAGAGCACCACATAGCAAGAGATGATGAACCTTATGTTTTTCTTTTGAATTAAGAATTGCTTTTTCATTATAGAACCTCCCCCTTACTGCAAAGGTTTTCCAAAATGAAAAAATTCTATACTTTTCACCTATTAAGGCTTTTAAACCGGATGTCAGAAAACCTTAAAACAACAAAAAAACCGTCTGAACCATTGGATTTCACTCCAATCTGATTCAAACGGTTTTCTATTATAGAAGCCACAATTCAGGATTACACCAGTCTTGTTGCAATCTCTTCTTTAAGTTGGGCTACAATTTCGTCCACAGGTTTCATGCCGAGATCGCCTTCTCCACGTTTCCGCACAGAAACACCCTCTGCATTACGTTCATTTTCACCAACGACGAACATGTAAGGCATTTTCTCAAGCTGTGCTTCACGGATTTTATAACCAAGCTTCTCGTTACGCAGATCCGCTTCAGCAGAGATGCCTGCACGTTTCAGCTTCGCTTCCACTTCACGTGCATAGTCGTCGAAGTTGCCGGAAACCGGAATAACCTTCGCCTGTACAGGAGACAACCACAGTGGCAGGGCCCCTGCAAAGTTCTCCAGCAAGAATGCAGTGAAACGCTCCATCGTACTGATTACACCGCGGTGGATAACGACCGGACGATGTTTCTGCCCATCATCTCCCACATATTCAAGCTCAAATCGCTCTGGCAAGAGGAAGTCCAATTGAACCGTAGACAACGTCTCTTCTTTTCCCAGTGCTGTCTTGATCTGAACATCCAGTTTTGGACCATAGAATGCCGCTTCGCCTTCTGCTTCATAGAATGGAAGGTTAAGTTCTTCCACAACTTCACGCAGCATGCGTTGGGACATCTCCCACATCTCGTCATTCTGGAAGTATTTCTCGGTATCCTTAGGATCGCGATAGGACAAACGGAAACGATATTCGTGAATGCCGAAATCTTTATAAACCGTTTGAATCAGCTCAATAACACGAGCAAACTCTTCCTTGATCTGATCCGGGCGTGCGAATATGTGAGAGTCGTTCAGTGTCATCGCACGTACACGGTGCAGACCTGTCAACGCGCCCGACATTTCGTAACGGTGCATCATGCCAAGCTCTGCAATCCGGATCGGCAGATCACGGTAGCTGTGCATGCTGGACTTGTACACCATCATGTGGTGAGGACAGTTCATTGGACGAAGAACGAGTTCTTCATTGTCCATAACCATTTTAGGGAACATGTCTTCCTGATAGTGCTCCCAGTGACCGGATGTTTTGTACAATTCAACATTACCCAATACGGGTGTGTACACATGCTGATATCCGAGGCTCTCTTCCAAATCCACGATATAACGCTCCAACGTCCGGCGCAGCTTTGCACCATTAGGCAACCAGATAGGAAGGCCTTGTCCAACCAGTTGGGAGAATGTGAAGATTTCGAGTTCCTTACCCAATTTACGGTGATCCCGTTTACGTGCTTCCTCCAAGAAGTGCAAATGTTCATCAAGCTGTGCTTTTTTCACAAAAGCTGTACCGTAAATACGTTGCAGCATTTTGTTTTTGCTATCTCCACGCCAGTAAGCACCGGCAACATTCATCAGTTTGAACACTTTAATTTTGCTGGTGGATGGCACGTGTGGTCCACGACACAAGTCGAAGAATTCACCTTGCTCATAAATCGTGATAACACTGTCCTCTGGTAAGTCACGAATCAATTCCAGCTTGTAAGGATCGCCCACTTCTTCGAAGATTTTAATCGCTTCCTCGCGACTAACTTCCTTACGTACAATCGGCAAATTCTCATTAACAATACGTTCCATTTCCTTCTCGATCTTTTGCAGATCTTCGGGATTGAGCGGTTGTTCCAGATCCATATCATAGTAGAAACCATCTTCAATGACAGGACCAACGCCGAGATGTACCTCTTTGTTCCCATATAAACGCTTCACAGCTTGAGCGAGCAAGTGAGCTGTACTGTGACGCATCACTTCCAGACCTTCTGGTGAATCCAGTGTTACGATCTCCACCAACGCTCCCTCATGAAGTGTTGTGGACAAGTCCACCACGATTCCATCCAGTTTGCCGGCTACGGCATTTTTGCGAAGCCCGCTGCTTATCGAAGCAGCTACATCTTCAATGCTGCTTCCGTCGGCATACTCGCGAACCGAACCATCGGGTAGTTTAATATTAACTGCCATTTGTCTCATTCCTCCTGTAAATTCAACCTCTGTCCATGTATCCTCATGGATGGATATTCTATTGCTGTTCCTGCAGTTTGCAAAGGAACGCAAAAAACACCCGTCCCGGCAAAGGGACGAGTGTTGTATACTCTCGTGGTTCCACCCTAATTCAGCTGTTTCATCCATATTGGAAGTACAGCCCTCATTGGCATGACGGTAACGGGCATGACCCGGCATATCCTTACTCATGGGTGACTACCTGTATATAGAGGTAATCTTCATATCCATTTTCAAAACTGCAGCTCCAAAGGGGTAAACCAAACGTGGCATCCGGAGGAAATTTCAGCCTGGTTCCCTCTCTCTGCACCGACCGTGCGTGTGGTTCTTGTCTTTGTCAACGCTTTTGTTATTGTTCCCTAACAACTTCAAGTAAATATCATGGATCAACAGTTATTATAATTGCCTAGATCACTTGCGTCAAGACCTGTCAACAATCCGGTGCGCAGCACTTCACACTCGGGGCAATGGTGGCATAATTGCACCTTGTCCTCAAAGATCTGACGAATTGTAGAGATGATAGGCAGGTCTGGAGTGCGTGTATGCAGCATGACTTTTTCAGGCGAGATAGAGATCAGCGTACTCACAATCATATCTTCAATATCCATTTCCAATTCAAGTCCCGGCATCTCCACGATGACCTGTTCATCCTTTTGTACAGGCAGTACATTAAGTGCAGCATCCAATACTTGAAATTCATGCAAACCTTTGTGTATCAAATGCACAAGAGGTACTTTCGCCTCCTGAAAGAACACAAAATACTTGAGCAGTCCCATAAATTCTTCATATTGACGATCCATCCAGAATTCATCCAGCGCATATTCTACCAGCTCATGAAGTTCCTGTTTATACTGCCGAATCCGGAAATTAAGAATACCTTCAAGGTGAAAAAAATGAACTTCCTCCAAATCCTGTTTCAATCCATTGGCCAGTGTGGTACGGCGGCGCTCGCGCAGTCCTGGCTGATCCAAGTCACCATTGAATAATAAAGGCATGCATATTCGGTTAACCTTCTCCACCTCATGTTCATCCATAACTGAGCAAGCTTTCGAAATCATCTCTTCTACCATACTACGTTCCCGCGTATCCATGATGTAGTCTGCAAGTCCCGTCGCAAGCAAATCACTGATCTGAGGCAGCCACTGCTGGAAGTCAGCGTGATTCTCATTTCCTTTACACACCCAGGCCGCTCTTCCGTCAATATGTTTGAAGGTGAGCCGAAATCCTCTTTTACTTATATGTAAACCTTTGGTTTTTTCCTTCACGCAACGATAAAATTGATCTGCTTCCTCCTGCCCTGATACATCGGTCCAAACGGCGAACAGTTCCATAAGAATCACTCCTTTCCTTCCTGTTCAAAGTATATGGCAAGGCCGATAGGGATATACGAAGCGGATTGATGGAAAGCGTGTCATGATTTCTCAGTATATTATCAATCTGTTTGGAGTTAAGACAAAAATGTGTTATTATTTTTATAACAGTATGTTTCACGGAAAAGGGGGGAAGCCAAAATGAGACAACAACCAAGAATACTCCGTTACGCTTTTATTATCATTTTGTGCGTATTCCAAGCGTTGTCCTTCCCTATTCCGATGCAGTCGGAGTCCGCTGTTGAGGTAACCGTTGAGACGACTTCCAACAAGGAAGTGCTCGTCCACACATTGGAGTCTCAGCAGAAACCTGCCATTCGCAAATACCCACAAGTCATGTCGAAGTTGATTGCGGTCACGCATAACAAACCTGTCTTTCTTGTGCTCGCTCTGTTGCTAATGCTGCGAATTCCTACACCGCGTCTGCCCTTTAAACCGTTGATTTGTCTGTTTAAACGCAGATTATTTCTGCTACCCATTAAATTCACCAGTATGTATGTATCTCCCACCCCTACAGCACCAAAATACGTGAACGCTCTTAACTAGCGCCGTTACGCCGTATTTTAGGTTGCTTTGCATGGAGACACCTCTGTCTGTGAGACGGTGTGCTTGTGCATAACTTATAACCCTTTTAGCAAATGTTAGATATCGATCAGCCTCATTGGCAACACCTAATTTGTTAGCATCTATTTTGTTATACCCATTTTCATTAAAAACTCAAAACACAAGGCTGTGTGTCAGGAGTCTCTGGCTCTGTTTACCCGCATCATTTACTGTTCCTAAGAGCAGCAGATCATTCTATTTTCGGGAAATAAGCCTGTCTTCTGTGGCCAGCCCTCAATTTAAGGAGGCATACTATCCATGGATGTACGCGAAACAGATTTGCCGGGAATCGGCAAGAAATTTCAGATTGAAACGAGCAGTGGGGATAAAATTATTGTCATTATTCACGATGATGGTCGCCGGGAAATGTACCATTTTGAATACGACGATCCAGATCAAAGCATCTCCATGATTACGCTGGATGACTATGAAGCAAGACAGATTGCTGCCATTGTTGGTGGATTGACCTATAAACCAAAGCAGCTTGAAAATATTGAAGTAACGTTTGACGACCTGATTATTGAATGGTACAAAATCGAGCCATCCTTTGGTTGCATCGGTAAATCTATTGGTGAACTGGACGTACGTCAAAACTCAGGGGCAACGGTTATTGCCGTTGTAGAGAAGAATCACAAAAAACATATCAGCCCCGGTCCGGAGGTCGTGATTAGTGCAGAGTCCACGGTAGTAGCCGTTGGCGAACGCAATCAGCAAAAGCTATTCAAATCCCTCCTCCTGACCGGAAGGGGGTGAGTCGATGGATCATCTGATATTTGAAGTGGGTCTGGCACTTGTGCTCATTGCAGCAGCCGGACTCTTATCCGCAAAACTGAGATTTTCTGTTGTTCCATTTTACATCCTGATCGGAATGGCCGTTGGACCTCATGCCATGAAGATCTGGCATCTGGACTTCCGTTTCATTGAAAGTCAGCCGTTTATTGAGTTTATGGGCCGTATTGGTATCCTCTTCCTGCTCTTCTATCTTGGGCTGGAATTCTCGGTTGGCCGTCTGATCAAATCAGGTAAATCCATTGCAGTCGGCGGTTCCATCTATATTGGGATTAACTTCACGCTCGGATTGATTTTTGGTTTTGCTTCCGGTTTCCCAGCTGCCGAGGCACTTGTCATTGCCGGAATTACAACCATCTCATCCAGTGCTATCGTCGCCAAAGTACTCGTTGATCTGAAACGAACAGCGAATCCGGAGACGGAAATGATTCTCGGAATTATCATGTTTGAAGATGTGTTTCTCGCTGTATATATCTCCATCTTGTCTGGACTTGTGCTCAGTAATTCATCCTCCATCGGAGGTGTCATTGTATCCGCACTCGTCGCACTTGGATTCATGCTCATTGTCATTATTCTTGGGCGTAAAGCAACACCTTTGCTCAATAAGGTGCTTAAGATTCGCTCCAATGAGCTGTTCTCCCTTGTGATTTTCGGTGCATTGTTCCTCGTTGCCGGATTCTCCGAAACCATTCATGTCGCCGAAGCGATTGGCGCCTTGCTTGTTGGTCTGGTGTTGGCTGAAACGGAACATGCGAAACGGATTGAGCACTTGATTCTGCCATTCCGTGATTTCTTCGGAGCTGTCTTCTTCTTCAGCTTTGGATTGTCCATCGATCCGTTGTCTCTTGGCGGGGAAGCTGTATGGCTTGCTTTGATCGCAGTTGTGCTCACATTATTCGGAAACTTCCTTGCAGGCATGCTCGCGGGTCGCAGTGCAGGATTATCACCAAAGGCATCAGCCAATATCGGTTTGACCATTGTGTCACGTGGTGAATTTTCCATCATTATGGCCAACATGGGTAAAGCCGGAGGACTTCTTCCGCTGCTGCAACCGTTCGCCGCATTATATGTACTCATTCTGGCAATCCTTGGACCGTTATTAACAAAAGAGTCCAAACATGTGTTCCGATTATTGGATAAAATATTTAAGTTCAAAGATCCTCGGAAGAAGAAAGAAGAACCGAAGGTTCTGCAGAAAGAAGGATAACCCCCTTGTCTGTTCAGAACAGACAACGTATCGTAATCGCGGCTCCACCGCCGATCTTTCTGTGATTAACCCAGGGAGAATTGCACGAAAGCCGCACAAAGGAGGATGACCTATGAAAGCACCTCTGATATCGGCTAATCCGGTGCCACAAACCGCCAAGACCAGATTATCATCTGCCCGTCGCATGTTGAATTTATTGTTTGTAATCGCGGGTGGAATTCTGGCCTCCGTGGGACTTGAATTGTTTCTACATCCCAATAAGATCATTATTGGAGGCATTACAGGCATCTCTTCGTTGTTCGCCCACTGGACCGAAATGAGGATTGGTTTGTTCCTGTTTTTGTTCAACGTTCCATTTATTTTTCTGTCCTATAGACTCGTGCAAAAGAAATTCGTACTGGTCACTGTTCTGGGTTTGGTTGTCTTTTCGATTGGTGCCATTGTGCTTCATCCCATGCCGCCGCTTGTCGAGCACCCGCTGGCTGCCGCCATGTTTGGCGGATTATGTCTCGGTCTAGGAATCGGTCTAGTCGTGCGGTATGGTGGGACACTGGATACGCTGGAAATCGGTGATCCGTCCTCCCGTCCACCTGAACGTGTATTTAGCGGGAAACGGATGCTTATCGAAAAAATAATCATGCTGCTCAACTTGTTGATTCTAACCGCCGCTGGTGTTGTCTTCGGTTGGGATCAAGCGATGTACTCGGTAATTGCTTATCTCATTGCATATGAAATGGTGTATATTGCATTCCGCGGATTCACAGCTAAGCGCAAAATATGTATTTTAACCACACAAAGCGCTCAAGTTGAAAAAGCCATCCGTAAACGGCTGCGCCGTGAACCTGGAACATTGGATCCTTCAGCGGATTCAGGACACCCTGCTGTAGCTGAAGGTTGGATCCAACACGTTCCAGGAGCACTCTACTATGAGATTCATTTCCTTGAAATGATCTGGCTCAAATCCATTGTGCGTCATATTGATCCACATGCAGGTATTGTGACGAACCCGGAAAAATAATCAAGATTTCTATAGGCTAGGCGCACAAAAACTCTCTCTGATTTCCCTTGGATGTTAACCATTCATTCAGGATCAGAGAGAGTTTTTTTCAGTTATTCTTTTTATAACTCCACTATCGCTTTCACTACATGCGAATCCGGTTGTAACCAGGTGTCGATCGAATCAGGCAATTGATCAAAACTCGTCCGGTGTGTGATGTAGCCGTCCATGTTCAACTTCTTCTCCCGCAAGATCGACATGACCTGTTCAAAATCTTCCCGTGTGGCGTTTCGGCTACCTAAAATGCTCATCTCACGCTTGTGAAAGTCTGGATCATGAAAGGAAATATCGGCTTTGACCAGTCCAACAAAGATTAATTGTCCACCATGAGCCACATACTGGATGGCATTATTCATCGATTGCATGTTTCCTGTTGCATCAAAGACAGCCGTCGCATAGTCCCCATTCGTGATTTCAGCAACTTGCTGTGCCGCTTGTTCATTGGCCTGAACCATAGCATCCACTCCGGCCCATGTGCGGCTAAGTTCCAGCCTGTCCAGATTCCGGTCAATAGCAATGACCCGAGCACCCGCCTGTTTGGCAAATGCCATCACACCCAGACCAATAGGTCCAGCTCCAACGACAACCACCTGTTCATCAGGCCTTAGGGCTGCTCTTCTGACCGCGTGAGCACCAATACTGAGCGGTTCTACCATCGCAGTTTCATCCAGTGTAAGTCCTTCAGCTTGGATCAGATGGGAGACAGGCACAACGATTCTCTCTCGCATGCCGCCGTCCACGTGTACACCCATCACCTGCATGGACACACAACAATTCGTCTTCCCTGATCGACAAGCGATACAATGACCACAATGCAAATATGGAATAATACTAACCTGATCTCCCTTCTTCAGTCCCGCTTCATTGTCCCCAATTTCTTCAATAATTCCTGCAAGCTCATGACCCAGTACACGAGGATAGGTGAAAAAAGGCTGATTACCTTTGTAGGCATGCAGATCTGTGCCACAGATTCCAATTCGGCGGATGGTTACCAGCGCCTGATTCTCGGTTCTTTCAGGTTCAGCTATGTCTCGCAACGCCAAACGATTTATTTCTTCACATATAACAGCTCTCATTCCTGTTCCCCCTTGGATGATGCTTGTGACTTCATGTTATGTTCAATGTTATATTCAGGGCGTCCGCTGGCCCAGCTCTCATTACGAATTGGGGCCAGAATACGCAGCACCACGGATAACAGTTTCTGGTCCAATGGTTCCTCAATCCAGGCTGCATTGTTGCGAATATTATGTTCACTTGCACTGCTGACCAGTGTTGTTGGAATCCGTTCATTGGCTGTTGCAAACTGTACGGCAAGCTTCGCAATATCAGTGCCCTGTTCCGCGCAGAACTGCGCCGCTTGCAGGCAAATCTGCTTCACGCGATCATCTGCCGGGTGCCAGGCAGGAGCTCCTCTTGTGCTTAATAAGCCCATAGAAAGAGGCGAAGCATTCACAAGGCCAACTTCTTTCTTTTCCAAAAGGGGCAGCAAAGACAGCAGTGAAGTATCATTTAATGCATAATGGCAATAGGAAATGATGGCGTCAGCATCAATCTGTGGCAACACTGTTTCGAATAACGGCAGCGGTAAGCCACAAATCCCTGCATGGCGAATGACTCCCTGCTCTTTCAGGCGAAGCAAGGTTGGAAAAGCTTCTTCAATAATAATATCGGCCGGGACAAACTCGATATCATGCAAGAATAGGATGTCGATATAATCGGTATGCAGCCGATTTAGACTCTCTTGAACACTAACATGTATCCGCTTACGCGAAAAATCAAATGCATTCTCCCCATAACGTCCAGCCTTGGTCGACAACGTAAACGAGCTACGTGGCAAACTACGGATGGCTTCTCCAAGCACCGATTCAGCCTTCGTTAATCCATAATAGGGAGAAACATCTATATAGTTCATCCCTGCATCTACAGCGGCGTGAACCGTACGAACACCCTCACCTCGGTCAATATCACGAAATACTGAACCTAGAGAGGATGCTCCAAAGCTCAGCACAGGTACTTCCAGTCCAGTCTTACCAAGTCTTCTCGTTTTCATCGGCCTGCCCCTTTCCAGCATGTCTGCATACTCACGTGTTCTTTCATTGTAACAGTTGAATTTCAAACTAAAATATCGCCAAATGCGTAATATGTACTGTTTGATGATCTGTGAATCATCGCTTGGTGTGAAAGGAAATTAAAAAGTCCGCCGATTCCCCTTATAAAGAGTAATCAACGGACTTTATTTCCAGACTGACTGAATGACTGAATGACTGAATGAACTTATCCATTCAATTCTTCAGCGTGATCTGTTATAAAATAAATATTAGTTCTGCATTACAAAATCTTGTTGAATAGCATTATTCTCATCAAACGTCCGCAGGATATCATATCTCGTGTTACGCTGTGCTGGAATATAACCGGACTCCCGAATCAGTTGCGTAATGGAACCAATGTTGACTTTGTACGTTGCGCCCGCAGCAGATACCACGTTCTCTTCAATCATGGTGCTACCAAAGTCATTGCAGCCAAATTCAAGTGATTTTTTACCGACTTCAGGTCCCATCGTTACCCACGAGGATTGAATGTTTTTGATGTTGTCCAATACCAGTCGGCTGATCGCTACCGTCTTCAGGTACTCTTCTGGCGTTTGACGCTCCAGCTTCAGGTTTGTGTTATCCGGTTGGAATGTCCAAGGAATGAACGCTAGGAATCCTTCGGAATCATACTTGTTCGCAATGCACTCATCCTGAGCTTCGCGTACACGAAGCAGGTGCAGTGCGCGTTCTTCCATCGTTTCACCAAGGCCGATAACCATCGTTGCCGTTGTGTTCATACCGATACGGTGAGCTGTCTGCATAACGTCCATCCAATCACGCCATGAACCTTTCAAACGGCTGATTTTGCGGCGTGTACGGTCATCCAGAATTTCGGCACCACCACCAGGCAGGGAATCCAGCCCTGCTTCGTGAATTGCGCGTACAACCTCTTCCAGAGTAAGACCGTCGGATACTTCAACCATTTTCATAATTTCGGCTGGCGAGAAGGAGTGCATTGTAATATTAGGGAAACGCTCCTTGATCGCTTTGAGCAGGTCGGTGTAATAACTAAACGGCAGATTCGGATTCGTTCCGCCTTGCATCAAAATCTCGGTACCATTCACGTCTTCGGTTTCTTGAATCTTCTGGAAGATGACTTCATCTGGAAGTACATACCCTTCGTCAGAGCCAGGTCTGCGGTAGAAAGCACAAAAACGGCAGTACACATCACACACGTTCGTGTAGTTGACGTTACGCCCAATAACAAAAGTTCTGTATGGTTCGGGGTGCATGCGTTTTACAATCACATTGGCGGCTGCCCCAATTTTGTCTACTTCATTGGATTCAAACAGCTGAATCGTGTCTTCCAAGTCTAAACGTTCGCCCCGAAGGGCTTTATCTAAGATACGGTCTACCGTACTCATCGTAAAAAAGCCTCCCTCATGAAGAGAAAATATAATCACGATCCGTCCCAACTTGCTCATATAGATGAAAGTTTTGGTGGCAACATCGCATTTCTGTACTCCACATATCGTAACACAGGTTACATGTGAAAAAAAGCACCTTATGATAAGGTGCTTTAAAAATTAATAAAAATGTTTACATATGCCATCTATTTCATTTCTTATTCAGCAGGCTCTAACACCCGTGTTTTAATACTATCGACTCTACGAGTCCTGAAGTGCCTGATCCAGATCTGCGATCAGGTCATCGATGTCTTCCAGACCAACCGAGAAGCGCAGTAATCCGTCAGTTATCCCTCGTTCACGGCGAACCTCAGCCGGCATAGCCGCATGAGACATCATCGCAGGATAAGACAAGATACTTTCAACCGCACCCAAACTCACCGCAACAATTGGCAACTTCACACGGTTAAGTACAGCTTTGGCCCGATCTCCCGAACCTACGTCAAATGACACGACAGCGCCGTATCCGCTTGACTGACGTTCATGAGCTTCACGGCCGGGATGATCCAGCAGCCCCGGATAAAATACAGCCGTAATATCACTGCGTCCACTAAGCCAAGCAGCCAGCTTCGCTGTGCTTTGTTCACTGTGTGCCATGCGCGCACCCAAAGTTTTCATACCACGCATCAGCAGCCAGGATTCTTGAGCCCCAAGTACGGTTCCAAGTCCATTCTGCAATTGTTTTAGCTGTCTCCCCAATGAATCCGTTCGAGCAACGGCTAAACCTGCCAGCACATCACTATGTCCGCCAAGAAACTTGGTGGCACTATGTACGACAATATCCACCCCAAGCTCAATCGGACGTTGGTAATAAGGCGTCATGAATGTGTTATCAAGAATGGAAATTAACTCATGTTCCTGTGCCCAGGAGGTGACTGCAGCAATATCCGTGATCCGAAGTGTCGGATTGGATGGTGTCTCCATATAAACAGCCTTCGTGTTCGGTTTGAGCGCTGCCTTTACTTCCTCAATATTGGTCATATCCACAAAGGTAGTCTCAATCTTCATCCGGCTCAGAATGGAAGTAAGCAGTCGATACGTTCCTCCATATACATCTTCCGTCACAATCATGTGATCGCCTGCAGAGAACATCATGAACACACTGGAGATGGCAGCCATGCCTGAGGAGTATGCAAATCCGCGTGCCCCACCTTCCAATAATGTAATGTAATCCTCCAATGCCTGACGAGTCGGGTTACCGGACCGACTATAATCATGTTGAGGTGGATTAAAAATATCAAAATGATGGAATGTGGAGGCCTGGTAAATTGGAACACTGGAAGCCCCGGTGGTTTTATCGATCTCGTCACCGAAATGCAGCAGCTTGGTATCGAACTTCAGGTCGGAATGAACATTTCGTTCATGATTGTTGGCATTATTGTTTTGCTCACTCATGATGCGTTCCCCCTTCAATCTCCTGCTGTGCAGCTGTGAGTGCATTGCCCAAATCAGCAATCAGATCTTCGGCGTGTTCGATCCCTACAGAGAAGCGCAACAGACGGTCATCTACACCTACAGCGTCGCGAATTTCAATTGGAATATCCGCATGGGTCTGTACCGCAGGATATGTCATCAATGACTCTACACCCCCAAGGCTTTCCGCAAAAGCAATCAGTTTGATGTTACGAAGCAATGGTTCGACATAACGAGCATCCTTTACTTTGAAGGAGAAAATGCCTGTATTTCCACTGGATTGTTTATTCTGTATTTCAAATCCGGGATGATCCGACAAACCAGGATGATACACTTCATTAACGGCAGGGTGCTCCAAAAGGTACTTGGCAATCGTCAAAGCATTATACTCATGCCGCTCCATGCGAAGAGCAAGTGTCTTCATGCCTTTCATTAGCTGATAGGAGTCGCTTGGAGACAACACGGCTCCAATGGAATTGTGCAGGAATGCCATTTCGGCTGACAATTCTTCCCCTTTGGTAACAATTAATCCGGCAAGTACATCATTATGACCACCCAGATACTTCGTGGCACTATGAATGATGATATCGGCACCGAGTTCAATTGGACGCTGGAAAAACGGAGTCAGTAGTGTATTATCCACAATGGTTAGCAAGTTGTGGCTCTTGGCCCAGGAGCAGACGGCTTCCACATCCGTAATCATCATTAGTGGATTGGTTGGTGTCTCAATAAATACCGCTTTTGTATTCGGCTGACGAACACTTTCTAAAGCAGTCAGGTCATTGGTATCGACGTAACTCGCCGTCACACCAAATCGAGACAGGATGCGTTCAAGCAAACGATACGTTCCGCCGTACAGATCCAGCGATACAATCAGATGATCCCCTTGTCCAAATAAAGCGAAAATCGTTTGCAAGGCAGCCATACCGGAGCTACAGGCAAAACCTGCATCACCAGATTCCAACGCTGCCGCTGCTTCTTCCAACACTTTACGGGTTGGATTGGTCGTACGAATATAATCAAATCCCGTGCTTTGTCCAAGCTTCGGGTGGCGAAACGCAGTGGATTGATAGATTGGAAAATTAATGGCGCCCGTTACCGGTTCATTGATAGACCCAATTTGGGCCAATCGGCTTTCGATTTTCAACTTGTTGTCTTCCATTGCAGCATCCTCCTGTAATGTCGATTAGATTTGCGGACCAATATCGTAAGGGGTCTCTTGATACACATAGTAATTGAGCCAATTAGAGAATAATAAGTTTGCATGTGCCCGCCATGTGGCTGGGGGAACACGGGAAGGATCATCATTCGGGAAATAATGTCTAGGAAGCGCAATGTCCATGCCTTTAGCTGCATCACGGTCATATTCCCATTTCAATGAAAGCGGGTCATACTCGGCATGTCCGGTTGCAAAAATCTGTTTGCCGTCTTTAGTAGCAACGAGGAAAATTCCCGCTTCTTCAGATTCAGCCAATATTTCAAGGTTTTCATTTTTTTCAATATCTTCACGTCGCACTTCCGTATGGCGGGAATGTGGGACGTTGAATACTTCATCGAATCCGCGCAGCAGCTGCACATTGGATCTGTTGATCGTATGTGAGAATACGCCAAAACATTTTTCATCCAGCGGAACTTTGGGAACTCCGAAATGATGGTATAAACCCGCTTGGGAAGCCCAACATATATGCATGGTCGAAGTCACATTGGTTTTGGTCCATTCGAAGATCTCCTGGATTTCTTTCCAATAGTTCACGTCTTCAAAGTCCATTTGCTCTACAGGAGCGCCTGTAATGATCATGCCGTCAAAACGGCGGTGTTCGATCTCATCAAAAGTTTTGTAGAATAAGTCCAAATATTCCTGGGAAGTGTTCTTGGACGTATGAGACTTCGGATGAACCAGAACGATATCTACCTGAATTGGTGTGTTTCCCACCAGACGAAGCAATTGAGTTTCTGTCGTTTCCTTTGTGGGCATCAGGTTTAATATAGCGATACGTAGTGGACGAATGTCCTGCTGGTAAGCAGATGTCTCGTCCATGACAAAGATGTTCTCTCCTGCAAGTACTTCCTTGGCAGGTAGTGTGTCTGGAATTTTGATTGGCATGGTGGTTCTAACTCCTCCTTGAGCATAAATAGATGCAGCCACTGCGGACTCGATACGATTCGCATCCGTACAGTAATAGGCTGCCATGAGCTTGCCTGCAGGCGCTGAATTGCAACCACATTGCTGGCGGCAAGCTCAAGTTCCTTAGCGAAAATCACTGCTGAGAAGTCGGTGCATATAACAAAGACCTTCCTCGGATTCCGAGAAAGGTCATATGTAAATAGATATGCGCCTCTCTCATCTCTCAGTTACAACAGTGTCACTTGGACACTTGGTCGCTGCAAGAATTAGCACCGTGCGGTATACCGCCGGTTGCCGGGTTTCATCGGGCCAGTCCCTCCACCTACTCTTGATAAGATTTCGCTTTATTCAATTGTAAAAACTAGTGTGGTTCACCTTTTACTTTAAGACATTAATCCCCTCACGTCAAGGTGTAGTTCAATGTCTGTTCCTCAGGATCGGAACCGTTCATCATCTCTCGTCATACACTGCTCCAGGGCGCGAAATCGACACATTTTTGCGCTTGAAAGGACCCTGTACCAGCGGTATACTAGACAAGTGTTATAAACCCTTATGTGAGAGGTGACATATTCAATGGATGGCGACCCGAGGCCTGACTGGCAGCCGAATTCCGACAAACCGCATAGAGAATTGATATCAGCATGCCGGCAGCGGGACGTTACTTCCGTTTGATTATAGAGCGAACGCAGTCCTGACTTCCAGGCTCCGCTGCCGACCGGCTGATCTGTTCTTTTTGCGCCCATATTGATGAAATCCGCCCATTTGGCGGGTGCAGAAGGAGTAGATGAATAATGAAAATCCGGTTGGTAAATAACGGTGTATTTATTCCGGTGGACGACATTCAGCAGGCGCTGACTCCACCAGCGGAGGGATTTTACTGGATTGATGCAGACGTAGACGATTTGGCGGTACTTCAACCGCTGTTCATGATGCATGATCTGGCCGTGGAAGACTGTTTAAGTGACGAAGAACAACGTCCGAAGATTGAAATTTATGAGAGCCATTATTTTATTGTTATTAACAGCATTCGTTTTGATGATGAAGAGATTTTTTTACGTGCCGTCAACTTGTTCCTTGGCAGACACTTTATTATCAGTGTCACCAAACAGAAAGTCAGCGAATTGCGGACATTGAAACCGATCCTTTGGGAACAGGAAATCAGTACGCCAGATAAGCTACTGTATCTGCTGGTTGACTTGATTGTTGATAATTATTTCACTGTCGGTGACCGAATTGAAGCGCGCATCGAGAAGCTTGAAGAGGACATTCTGATGCATACCAAGAAGTCACATCTGAATGAGATTATCGGGCTGCGCAGTGAGATTTTGTGGCTGAAGAAAGTGCTTGGACCTCAGAAAGAGGTCATTAACACACTCAATAAAAAAGATCTGCGTCTTATTGATGATCAACTGCAAAAGTATTTCAGTGACATTTATGAGAATGCTGTGAAAATATCCGAAACCTTTGAGACTTATCGCGACTTGATGGGGAACTTACGAGAAGCTTACCAATCCAGTATCGCCAACCGAGCGAATGAAATCATGCGTGTGTTCACCGCCATTACCACGGTGTTCATGCCGCTGACGGTTATCACTGGCATCTATGGGATGAACTTTACGAACATGCCCGAGCTGGACTGGAAGTATAGTTATTTTGTGGTTATTGGCCTGATGGTTACACTGGGCCTGAGCATGTTCTTTATTTTCCGCAAAAAAGATTGGGTTTGAAATAGCAAAAGACGAAGCGCTCCACTTCTGGAGACGTCTCGTCTTTTTTATTATCCGCTTAATGTATGACAACTAACGTCCTATTTCCAATCTAGCCTGCATTCTGCTCCGTCTCTGTATGACGACGGAACCGGATGCGAATCATGCGCAGTCTTTCGTAAACCTGCTCCAGATTGCTCCCGCCAGGCTTCTCTTCTCCGTACACCTTATGTAACACGGGCTTCAGGAACGTATCTCCCAGCTCCTCGTAGGCGCTCCATACCGCATCTTGCTCCTCTTCGGGCATGACAGCAAGCTCCGCATCGAGTAGACAATCGGTATCATACCCCTCCAAATCCAGTGTCTCCAATAACTCAATCAGCTCCCTACGGGACAATCCGGAACGATTCACGATCTCCTCCAACGTATATCCTTCTTTCATACCTTCAAGGACCTGCTTCCGTGTGGTGAATCTATCTAGCTCCTGCTTGTACTTCTGCTCTCTCTGTTTGTACAGCCAGCTCTCATATTCTTGTTCCTTCAGAACCGAGTACACCCAATCTAGCGGGAAAGATGTAGAACGTTCCAGTCCATTCGTAAGCTCCAGCCACTCCTCTCCATACTCGGAAGCCTTGCTCTCCCCTACGCCAGGCAGTTGCATCAATTCATCGATGGTTTGTGGAACAAATGCACTGATCATGCGCAACAACCGGTTCGTTGCAATAAAATAGGGGGCCTTCCGGTCAGATGCTGCTCTCTTCCTGCGCCATATGCAGAGGTCCATATACAGCCCTTCATTGCCATATAATTCACTGTAACAATGAAGACGTTGACCGCCATAACTGCGCGACTTCAAATCATCATTTTCGTGAAACAAACCTTGCAGCAACGGACGATATCCTTCGCCCATCTGTATGGCTAACTGATGGCGATACACATGCAACAGCTCGTCCCACGAACTTCCATCATACCAGATGGCATCCGTACGATCTCCTTCCTCATATCGGCTCCACCCCAGATGCCACGCCCCTTCTTCTTCACCAATCCACAACTGCGCATGCTCTTCATTCTGACCTGACATTCTGGATAATCTGTTCATGAAAATGACTTCCATATCTTGTCCCTCCTTCAATAGTTCAGCTCGACACAGTCTGTATTGTGCTAAAGTAGGCAGCACAAAAAAACACCTCTCCTGCAAAATCCATGCAAGAGAGGTGCTTCCTCATTAACCGTGCTATGCTGTTGCTCATATATTACCACAATGGAAAAATTCGTCAACTACTTGTTTGTAAAGCTATTTACTTGTTCAAAGCTAGTTTCGCCAAAGCAAGTGAACCACACAGTCCTGCATTATCGCCGAGTCCAGGTGAAACGACATACTGGTCAATTTCGGACTGAAGTGCAGGATGCTGAACGTATCCAGCGAGTAATTCCTGCAGTTTGCTGCGAACCATTGGGAACAGATGCTCCTGCTTCATCACACCGCCACCCATTACAATTTTCTGAGGTGTGAGGATCAATACATAATTCATCAGAGCATGCGCCAGGTAATGTGCTTCAATCTCCCAGGCCTTGTGATCTGCTGGCAGTTCGTAAGCTGGTTGCTCCCAACGTTTATTGATCGCAGGACCTGCGGCAAGCCCTTCCAGACAGTCTCCATGATACGGACAGAACCCTTCATACGTATCTTCAGGATGTCTGCGAACAATGATGTGTCCCATCTCTGGATGTGACAATCCATGGACCATTTTTCCACCTACAACTGCGCCTGCACCAATACCCGTTCCGACAGTAATATACAGACAGCTATCCAGGCCTTGTGCAGCCCCCCAGGTTGCTTCCCCAAGTGCTGCCCCGTTTACATCCGTGTCGAACGTCATCGGTACGTCAAAGTGCTCTTTGAGCTTACCAATTAGGTTGTACTGACCCCAATGCGGTTTTGGTGTTGTTGTGATGTAACCATAAGTCGGGCTTCCTTCAATCGGATCAATCGGACCAAATGAACCTACACCTAATGCTTCAATACCTTTACCTTCAAAAAAAGCGATTACTTGAGCCATAGTCTCTTCCGGTGTCGTCGTTGGAAAACTTACGCGTTCAAGAACTTCTCCTTCTTCCGTACCGATACCACATACAAATTTGGTTCCTCCAGCTTCAATTGCGCCTAAAATCGTCATGTTAGTCACACTCCCAAGTAGTTTAAAATTAAAATGGATCTTCGAATCTGTTCTCTTAACGAGGGCATGAATTAATCCTGTTCAGCAGTTTCGAGCTTGGCCAATCGCTTCAATAAGGTCTGCTTCCAGCTGTCGGCTAACGTTGGAATGGCCAGCAAAGCACGCATAGCAACCGCATCCTGCTTCCCCTGATGCATAATTCGATTGGCTTCCAAAACGCTCATTGATGCAGGGTCTGTGCTTATTCGTCTGAAAGTTGCAGAAGGAGTTACCTCGCCCTCTTGCAACACCCGAAAATAAAATCCGGTATGCCCGCTATCCTGGAAATAAACAGGCAGCTCTTTGTAATCATACCGTGCACCAAGCTTGAAGCAAGGCTGTCTTGGCTGGCTGACCTGTACCGTGGCTTCCCCCAATTCATACACATCACCAATGCGGACTTCTTCCTCCATACAGCCTTCAACTGTCAGATTTTCTCCACAAGCTCCCCAGTCCAGCTTGCGATCCATCAGTTGTTCAAGCGCCGGATAACGACTGTAATCGTATACACAAACCGCCTTGTCAGGCCCACCATGATGCTCCAGATCCGCCTGGGCATCCCCTGTCATTCCGGAGAATGACAGGAAGACCGGGCTGGATATGGGATGTTTCACAATGCCGCTCATCACTTCGCGCTTCTGGCCAGGCAAGGCCTGAAGTTGCCCTACGTTTACAGCTAATACCGCCGTTTTGTTTTCATCTGGCTTCCGGTTATGTGTGAGTGTCATCTGATCCTACCTCCCATATTAGCTTTCATTTAACGAACAGAGCCCCCAAAAACAAGTGTATTACTTAACAAGCGGCCCGGGGAAGTAAGCATTTTGCCGCCAGCATACATGCCAGAAGATGCACCACCATCCAGGTTCATTGCCTGCTTGGCACCAAGCTTCTGCATGACAGCAGCCCATTCCTTAATCGTCGCTCCAGAAACGGTAGCCAACATAACCGAACCGTCGGCCATAATGGCAATACCACTTCTTGCGCCGGAGGCATTGAGAATTTTGGTATCCTTGAAGCCCTCACTCGCTGGATTTACGGCAACTTTGCCGTCTTTCACCAGACGTGGACCTGCGCCCACAGCGGTGACTACATCTTGCCAAGGGATCTCTTTGCCTGCTGCATTGGTGTATTTATAATTCATCTCTACAATTGATCCAACGGTGAAGCGATCCGACGAAGATTTCTGATTTCCTGTGAAGACCAGCACCGAGCCATTCTTCGGAATGGCTACATCGGTATTCGGTACTTTCTTGGTGACAATCCCTTTCTCCATCACAACCGCCGTACCTCCTTTGAACCCGACTGTAGATCCCCGCTCTGGCGTGTATAACATCGTAATACTCGCATTCGCGGAAGGTGTTCGGTTAATAAAGGTCGCATACCAACTGCGTGATTTTCCTTCTGTATCTGTTACTTTACCCGTCAGACTCACTTGAAGCGAATCCATGATGGCTGAGCCGTCTTCCTTAAATCCAATCGTTGTTCCGTATCTACCAATATGTATAACTTTGCCGTTTGCTATTAACATGCCGTATGGATCTGGAGCTCCGTTATAAGCTTCAAAAAACGCTCCGTTAATGGCCGCTTGCGCGCCATACGCCTTAACAATCGAAGGTAATGTTGCGGTCTGACCGACCTGCTTCTTCGCTAATCCTACGGTAACCGGTGTACCCTTGGGAATACTAACCGTCTGCACGGTAAAACTGCGTCCTGCTGCTTTTACTTTCTGTACCTTGGTGCTAATTGCCGCTTTGGCATCTGCTGTCTGTGGAGCACTCACTGCTCCTGAAAGGACTACAGGCAAAGCAAGGACGAGGGCCATAGCCCCTGTCCACCACTTTTTACCCGTCCGTTTTGTCTGCATGCTACTCACCCTATTGCCACTCCCATCCAAGAGCCCAGGCTCTTCATCTCAAGTTGTTCGAACTTGTCCATCACCATATCCGGGTCAAGACGCAATTCACATACATCCAGTGCACAAGCTACCGGAACAGCACAGTGAATCTCTGCCAGTTTGCGGGACAGATGAAGCATGTCGAGATCATTCTCAATTTTGTTGCGTACCGAAGGGGTAAGCTTATCCATATTGTCCAAAATACCTTCAATGGAGCCAAACTCCTGCACAAGTTTCAGAGCCGTCTTCTCCCCAATGCCCCGTACCCCAGGATAATTGTCACTGGCATCACCCATCAGACCTTTCATGTCAATTACTTGACGAGGTGTCAGTTGTTTCTCCGTCATTAGAGATTCAGGCGTATACACCATGTAATTGCCATGACCTTTTTTCATAATAATAATGCTTGTACGGTCATCAATCAGTTGCAGCATATCATGGTCACCCGTAAGTACCATCACGTTCATATCCGTCTGCTCGGTGTAGTACTTGGCAAGTGTACCGATGCAATCATCAGCTTCATATCCTTGAGCGCCAATATTCGGAATGTTCAAACTATCCATCACTTCGCGAATCAGAGCAAACTGAGGAATCAGATCATCCGGAGCTTCCGGACGGTTCCCCTTGTACGCTGCATACTCTTCACCGCGAAACGTCTTGCCTCCCATATCCCAACAGCATACGACATGACTTGGCCCAAAGGTCTGAACCGCATCCCAGAAATAACGGATAAATCCGTATACTGCGTTGGTTGGCACGCCTGCCTTTGTACGTCTGATATATCCGCTTGCAGATGTTGCATAGAACGCACGGAACAACACCGCCATACCATCTACCAGCAACAAAGTAGGTTCATTACGTTGATTCACTTGAATTTGTTCTCTCCTGTCCTGTATCTAGCAAATAAAATATCGAACTAATTCTATCATTATAGCATAGTTCCGCCAAGGATCGACCAGCCAAAAAAGCCCTGAAATTTGAACATTCAGAGCCTTTTTTACTTGGTTCATTTAACAATCAATGAAATCATTCGGCTATAAATTAAACGTTGTTCCATTCCTGCTCATACGTGTCTTCCTTGAATCCTACGGTCACTTTGTGACCATCCGTAACGATTGGACGTTTAATCAGACGGCCATTGGAGGCCAGCAAACGAATCTGCTCTTCTGTGGACAACTCTGGCAGCTTGTCCTTCAATTGCTGCTCCTTGTATACCTCCCCACTCGTATTGAAGAACTTCTTCACTTCAAGTCCGCTCTTCTGAATCAATTCCGTTAATTCTGTTTCGGATGGAGGTGTGTCGAAAATAGGGATTAATTCCAGCTCATGCCCCTTAGCTTCCAGCCATTTTACGGCTTTACGGCACGTGCCACATTTGGCATATTGATATACTTTTAGATTACTCAACGTTACTTGTCCTCCTAAAATTGCTCCGGTATCGGGTGCTCCGGTTTCGATTTCTCGCTTCCCTTGGTTTGCTTCGCAAATCCAAAAGTCGCTCCAAACCGATACCATCGCAATGTAATTTTTAACTTCAAACCTTTTCGTGAATGAAAAAATGTCCATTCTGCTTTAGGATCAAAAGCCTAAAACATAAAATCCTACAACCTGAAAATTTCAAAAATTAGCCTGTGGCATTTTGTTCGGATGCAGTTTGCATGCCTCACAAGCATTTAGTTGACTAATCGTTGAACTTACAGTAGGACACATTGCACTAATGTAATATACAGCGCAAAACTCTGGCTGTTTCACAGCATTTTATAGTGCTTCTCTAGGGGATGCCTCAGTATCCAGGCGGGCCTCCAGGGCTGCCATATCAGCGGGCAACGGGGCTTGGAACGTCATCCGACTTTGCAAAATGGGATGGTCAAACGCCAGCTCACATGCGTGCAATGCCTGACGCGCAATCCAAGTGTCTCGTTCTTCCCGAACAGCCATGGTCTGCTCATCGATCTCATGCACAGGAAGGGTCTTGTACATCCGATCCCCAATTAACGGGCAGCCAATCGATGTCATATGCACCCTTATTTGATGGGTTCTGCCGCTCTCCAGCTTCAGGTTCACCGCACTTGCGCTTCCGCCCGCCCACCTTGCAACGGTCGTGTATAACGTTCTTGCGGAATACCCGTCAGGTGTAACGATTCGACGATGCGGCTCTTCGGGATCACGATCAATGGGCCCATCGATGGCCCCCTCTTCTTGGGCAGGACTACCGTGCACAAAGGCAATATATTGTTTATCCACCGTTCCTGCGATCATCTGTTCAGACACATGCTGGTGCACATATGGATTTTTTGCGATTGCCAGCACACCTGATGTTTCCTGATCCAGTCGATGAATCGGTCTGAAGCGGAAACGCTCGCCTTTGGACTTCCAATAATGGACAACCCCGTTTGCCAATGTACCTGTGTAATGCCCATGTGTTGGATGTACAATGACACCGGATTCTTTGTTCACGATAAGTAAATACTCATCTTCATACAGTATCGTAAAGGGAATCGGCTCAGGTAAAATATCATCCGACTCTTCCTGTTCCATCCGGACTTCCAGGACATCACCTGCGCTAACTTTGACGCTGATGTATACCCGCTCGCCATTCAACATAATTCCCTGCTCTGTAAGTTTAATTCTCGACAGGAGCTTGCGCGAAACCTGTAGGCGCCGCTGAAGCACGGTCTTCAGCAACCAACCATCTTCATTTTCAGGAACCGTGTAAGTAATTGGTGAATAATAATCGCTCATTCTTTGTCTTTGCGGCGGAATACTTTTTTGCTCCGCACATACTCAATGTCAGCTACCTGCTGTCTCGCATTGGCAGTCCGTGCTACAACGAAGAAATAATCAGACAGACGGTTCAAATAACGTCGTACAGAAGGGTTGATATCCGTATGCTGTCCGAGTGTTACGGCGCGGCGCTCAGCGCGGCGACATACTGTGCGGCAGACATGTAATGTGGAAGAGAGCAGACTGCCCCCAGGCAAAATAAACCGCTCCACCTTCGGATTTTCCGCATCATACAGATCTATCCATTGCTCAAGCCGGGTGACCATCTCATCCCGTACTTTATATTTGGTTTCGCTAATTTTTACAAAGGCGAGATCGGACCCGCAATCAAACAATTCTTGCTGAATTTCGAGCAAGTGTTCACGCAAATCCTCAAATTTCCCGTTTGCTTGATCAATAAAACTGATGGCTTGCCCAACAAAACAATTCAGCTCATCAATTGTCCCGTATGCTTCAACCCGATCATCGTCCTTGATGACCCGTCCACCAATGACTGAGGTTTGTCCCTCGTCACCTGTTCGTGTATATATGCCCATTGTAATCCCTCCTATTTTTAATATCATTCGCATGGTAGAACGCTGGGGTTAAATATAAATGCATGCCCTTCTAGAGTTTAACTTAATCAGTATACTTGACCTGCTATGAATACGGGAATGCTATTATTTTCAGAAACCAGTGAGATCCTTCACACGTATATATGAGTTGGTGTACTCTGCCGAGTATACGCCAAATCCTTGCAAACCAAAAGTAGAGGAGACGATTATGCAAAACTGGATAACCGATTTCATGGAACAATACGGCTACATAGGCATTGCACTCATTATTGCACTAGAAAACGTATTCCCCCCCATCCCCTCCGAAATCATATTACCTTTTGGCGGCTTCATGACCACCTACACCAGCCTGACCCTTCCCGGTGTTATTATTGCTGCTACCATTGGTTCTGTGCTTGGAGCCGTCATTCTCTATGGGATCGGACTGCTGATTGATGTCAATCGGCTGGAGAAGATTGTAGAACGTTGGGGTCATATTCTGCGGATCAAAAAAGAAGATATCCACCGTGTCGATGCATGGTTTGACAAATATGGAATGTGGACTGTACTATTCTGTCGCATGGTTCCGCTTGTTCGCAGCCTGATCTCGATTCCTGCCGGCATGTCCAACATGAAATTTGGTTTATTCCTACTCTTCACAACCATTGGAACATTGGCCTGGAATATTATTCTCGTCTCAGTTGGTGCGGCTCTCGGTGCGTCATGGGAGAGTATCCTGCATTTTATGGACGTGTACTCCCTGGTCGTATATATACTTCTGGCGATTATTGTTGTGGGCTGTATCATCTGGTGGATCAGACGAAATAAAACTCGGAAATAAAGAAATTTACACGTATCGCATTTGTCATAAAATAAAGCCTCCGCACCACATTTGTGGTGACGGGGGCTTCTTAGGTTCGGCCATTTTTTAACTCTATGAAAGGCTAATCTTCATATCGAAGCCCTTGATCTTTGAGATCAACAGCCAGACCGGATATCAACAGATACATCTGTTCCGAATGGGCCTGCAGCGCACGATTAACCGAAGCCATTCTTGCTGCAAAAATTCGTTCTTCCTCTGAGGGATACAAAGAACCGTGCATTTCATTGGTAATCACGAGCAGCTTTCCCTGGTAAGACAGGAGGGCGTCCAGCAACAACTGCGTCTCTGAACGCTGCTGATCCAGATCATCAGTTGCCCTGAACCCCGCAGCCATCCAGGCTGTCAAACTATCTACAATAACGATTCGCTGATCTGCCAAGAAGAGATTGGATTCTCGATTGATCTGGTGAAGCACCTCTGTCAGGTGCTGGCCGTTGCCGGCCTGGATGGCACGATAATGAGCGGATGGCAATTCGGGAATCACGGGATCATGATCACCAGTGGATAAATAGATGCCCTCCCGGCTAATCCGGGCTGCGTATCCAAGCGCAAATCGGGTTTTACCACTGCCTATGCCGCCTGTGACCGTAATTAGCAATCCGCTCCCCTCCTTCAGTAGCCATACTAGATTGCATTTACTCTGTCAGCGCCTTCAGCACTTTCTTGGATTCTTCGACATTGGACGCAGACACCGGAATGGTAGCAAACAGATTTTGCGCAGCATAATCTACATCTTTGAACATTTGCATGTCTTCCAGAGGAATGCCGTAGAGATGTGATTCTGTCTTGATATCTGAACCGTCATCTCCTTCACCCCTCTCAACCAGAACCCCACCTTCAAATACACCACGCGCATACTTCTCCGGATTAAATGTATCATCAAGCGGAATATTGGAGCCGTTACTTCCATACTGCTTCATATCAGCCTCAGGCAAAATGAAAATATCATGTCCGCCAGCCGCGTACTCTACCATAATTTTCTGAACATCATACATCGCACTGGTGATAACCTCCACCTTCGGTTCCTCGCCTAACTTCTGCTGCAAATTAGCTTGTAATTGCTCCGAGATTACGGATGGATTTCCTTGGTTGTCAATAATAAAAATCGTAAAACCGTCCTTACCGCCACAGCCAGCAAGTAGAAAAATCATAGAAATGATTGCGGTAAGACCCCAAAATCTCTTCATTCCAGTTCCCCCTTTAGTCTCCTATGTACAATATATCACAATTGTTCCACGCAAAAAAATAACCCTGCCTATCTGAAGCAATCTGTTCATAAATCAAAAAAAAAGACCCTGCTCGGGTCTTCTTCAAAGTACATATACGTAACGTTTCGATAGAACGAAAAATTACTTTCCTTTGATCGGATTAGCCTTCATATATTCATTTATCTTCAAATCTAGCAAACTGCTAATTTCAATTACAATATCGGATGTGAATGATTTCTCTTCAAGAAATATCTGTTCCATCTTGCGGCGTAGCATATGGATCTCATCTTCCAAGGAAACGTTATGCAAAGATGCGTGATCCGGTTTCACCGACCATCGGTCGCCATGATCGCCTTCTGCCAAATAATGCCCACGATTAGTCGGTAAATCATATTCAACACAAAACAAAGCCAACCCCTCCTTGGAAAAATTAGTTTCCAAATACAAGAAAAACACATTTCAAATTGAAATTATATCACAATATTTTGTAAAAGAAAGTTATTTTTTTCTAATTCGAAGAAAGTTTATGTCAGGTCAAAAGCTTCTAATTCCTATTAACCCTCTTTTTGCAGTTTGTAAACAAAGTTTCCGATTCGTTCCAACGCTTCATTCAATTGGGTTACGGAAGTTGCATAGGAACAACGAAGAAACCCTTCACCTTGGGGACCAAATACATTACCTGGAACAGCCGCCACTTTATTTTCCGTTAACAGACGCTCAGCAAAAAGATCCGAACTCAGCCCCGTCTTTTGGATACTAGGAAATGCATAGAAAGCTCCCTGAGGTTCATGGCAGTCCAGTCCAATATCCCTAAAACCCTGCACGATAAGGCGTCTGCGCTGATTATAGGATTCAACCATTCTATCCTTCTCACCCAAACCGTTCGTCAAGGCTTCAAGCGCCGCCACCTGTCCCATGGCAGGTGCACACATGACCGTATACTGATGAATTTTAAGCATGGCTGCAATCAGTTCAGGATGTCCGCACATATACCCAATTCTCCAGCCTGTCATCGCAAAAGCCTTGGAAAATCCACTAACCAAAATGGTACGTTCCTTCATATCCGGAATGGAAGCGAAACTAACATGTTTTTGCGTATACGTTAGCTCAGCATAAATCTCATCCGCAATGACGATTAGATCATGCTTTTTGATTACCTCAGCAATAGGCAGCCATTCTTCATACGTCATGATGGCACCTGTCGGATTGCTCGGATAACATAGGATAAGAACCTTGGATTTGGGCGTAATTCCCGCTTCCAGTGCCTCGGCAGTCAGTTTAAACTGGTCCTTCGCATACGTTTCTACACCAACCGGAATACCTCCACCAATCGATGCGATTGGAGAATATGCCACATACGAAGGTTCAGGAATCAGAATTTCGTCTCCGGGTACGATTAAAGCACGCAATGCCAGATCAATGGCTTCACTGCCACCAACGGTAACGATAATTTCGTCCTTGGGATCATACTTGGTATCAAACTGAGTATCCAGATACTCGCTAATGGCTTCCCTCAGTTTCGGCATACCTGCATTGGAAGTGTAACTGGTCATTCCTCTTTCGAGTGAGTACACACAAGCTTCACGCATATGCCATGGTGTTACAAAATCCGGTTCACCTACACCCAGTGTGATGATATCTTTGTTATCGCCAACCAGATCAAAAAATTTGCGTATGCCGGATGGCGGTATCTGTTGAACCAATGGTGCCAGGTACGAAGTCATTTTCTTGTTGTTTCCTGTTGTCTGTTCATTCACTATCATGACGCATCTTCCTTTACGGCGAGATCATGAGACGGTTGTCTTCCTGATGGTCTTCAAAAATAATCCCGTCCTGCTTATATTTTTTAAGAATAAAATTCGTTTTGGTTGAAAGTACAGAGTCAATCGGAGACAATTTCTCCGATACAAAATTAGCGACTTCACGCAGGTTGCCACCTTCTACTTCTACAAGCAGATCATATGCACCTGACATGAGATATACCGATTTCACTTGCGGATACAGATAAATGCGTTCAGCGATCCCTTCGAAGCCACGACCACGCTCAGGCGTAATCTGTACTTCAATCAAGGCTGTTACTTTCTCATCATCAATCTTGCTCCAGTTCACAACGGTTGCGTATTTCACAATCACGTGGTCCTGTTCAAGCTGGGCCACGGCGTTCTTGATCTTATCTTCCGACTCCCCCAGCAGCGTCGACAGCAGTGCGGGAGTCCTTCTCGCGTCTTCCTTCAACAAATCCAGAACTTTTAATTGCAGATCGTTCAGATCCTTCATGTCTTTCCCTCCAGCGTCATCCAGGTTCCTGAAAATGAATTAATACTTATATTACATGAATTCAACGATCATGCAAAGACAAAAACCGCCCGCCCTGAATTCGGGCAAGCGGTGGTATGGTCTGCAACAGTACCTGCTTCAAACCATAATGACAAAGGTTACATGTAATAAGGGTTACCGTAATTGGGTTGATGCTGGGATACATTAGGCGCCTGGCTGTACGCACTGGCCTGCGTATTCTTTTCTTGAATGAACTGCTGACATTTCTGTTGAGTCTGGTGAGCTGATTGAATCTGCTTGTCCACATCCTGGCGCAACGCCTTCGCAGATACCGAATACATGTTGTTCTGCTGCATCACATTGAACAGCTCGCCTTGCAGACGAAGTGTATCATTGGTCAAGTCTGTGAACATCCGCCGTGTAATCGGGCAGGAAGCTTCGGTTGTTGCTGTCGTATATTCGCGCGCGGTTCGTCTTAAATCCGCAAGAATCGACTTCAACAAATCCTGTTCCTGCATAAAGGATCCATTAGATGATTGAGAGTGAGAGTACACACGGTTTCCTCCTATACGGTTAGATTTTGCTTCTATTACTGGGCTTGTGTTGGAGCAATAGACTGATGTTGCTGCAAAGCATTAACCAGTGTGTTCAGATGTTGTTCATGGGAACGAACATAGTAATTCAATGCCTGCTGAATTTGTGGATGTTGTGAGATGGAAGCTGTAGCCGCACACTGCTTGATTAACAGTTCTTCATTGGTTATTGAATCCGCGATATAATTCAATTCTTTTGGGCTCAGGGCTTGCATGGATTGATTCTGCATGTTTCATTGACCTCCTTGGCATAAAGTTTATGCGCAATTATTGTTAACCCGGTCACACAAAAGTATACAAACGTAATCATGAAGGAGATGGTTATAATGGATTTGGTCTATGGTACACCTTACTGGCCTTCCACTTTTAATACAAGTTCCACCTATCCCTCGCTACAAACCGACATTTTCTGTGACTGCTTGATCATAGGCGGTGGTATGGGGGGCGCACTAACTTCCGAATTGCTTACGGAGCGTGGAGTTAACACGGTTGTTATTGATAAGAGAAAGATTGCGCATGGTAGCAGTTCTGCCAATACTGGTCTTCTGCAGTACACAAACGACAAAACACTGACCTCCTGTATTAACACTTTTGGCGAAAAGACAGGCGTGCGCTTCTATGAACTATGTCGTGAAGCCATGCAGAAGCTCACACAAATTGCGGGCAGGCTGGATACCGATCCCTGGTTTATTCCGCGGACCAGTCTCTGTTTTGCCAGCAGCTTAGATGATGTAGACCTGTTGGAGCAAGAATATGAAACGTTGCAGCGCTATGGCTTTGAAGCAGAACTGTGGAAATCCGACAAAATCAGCAACCATTTTCCCTTCAGTAAACATGCCGCACTGTATACGTTAGGGGATGCTGAAGTGAACCCGTATCGCTTTGTTCATGCTTTGTTTGAATCGGCAAGCAAACGAGGAGCACGAATCTATGGACAGACTGAGATGATCCATTGTGAGTTCGATGATGACGGTGTGCTGTGTCATACTCCAGGTGGAAAAATACGGGCCAGCAAGGTTATTTTTGCTGCCGGTTATGAGACACAGTCCATCAAAAGGGATCCAGGAGCCTACCTGCAAACCACCTATGCTATTGCTACCAAACCGTTGCCAGACCTGAAGGAATGGTATGAGCAGAGTCTGATTTGGGAGACTGCCCGTCCTTACCTGTATATGAGAACCACACCAGACGGACGGATCATTGCTGGCGGTCTGGATGAAGAGACACCGCGGGAAGATCAGCGTGAGATTCGGACTAAACACCAGGCAGATACACTCCTTGAACAAGTTCGCTCTTATTTCCCATTGGATGGTCTTGAAGTGGATTATGCTTGGGGTGCCGTGTTCGGAAATACGCACGATGGTCTTCCGTTTATCGGCCCACATCCTGAATACCCACATTCCTATTTTTTAGAAGGTTACGGGGGTAACGGAACGGTGTATAGTATGTTTGCTGCTTCTATTTTGGCAGATGTTGTAACAGGAGTTGAGAATCGCGATATGGAACTTTTCTCATTAACGAGAACACGTAAACCTTCTCCAGTGTGAGCAGCATTCAAATAAAAAAGGGTACAGCTCAGGGATAAAATCCGTAAACTGTACCCTTTTTCCTATGCAGAGGGTTCTTGCTGATCCGGTTGTATTAACATTCTGCGCATAAATATCCATCCGATGAGTGGGAAAACCCCAAGTGCCACAATAAGCCAGGTTAACGTTCGTAACGAGGGGCCATTCATGACTGTCAGAATAAATACAGCAAGGCCAAACAAACGACCGACCATCAAACAAAGCTCCCTTAATACGACAAGTTCAACCCTTTTCTCTACATTTTCGCCGCTCGTTCCCATCAGGTCGAATCCTGCCGAAATCATGGGTAAAATATACAGCGGCATCGATAAGGCAGATCCAACTCCCATAATTAAAAGCGTACCATAACTGACCTTCCATAACAGAGGGATCAATACGATAAATAACAATACTGCCCCAACTAACATCCCCTTGGACCTATATTGCGGCTTAAACCATTTCCCGGCAGCCCAGTAACTTATCAGAGCTACGGCAGAAGTGATTAGCGAGAACTGCCCAAGTCTATATTCCTGCTTCGTGGCCACATAGACGAGCAACGCAATTAGAAAGGCAAACACGCCTTCCCGCACGCCTTGTGCAAACAGTCCCATACCAAGCGGTCTCCATGCACTATCTTTGGCAGACAATTGTCGCCACGGTTCAGACCAGCAGTATGAGCCGCTGACCTCTCTTTTTTTCAGAAAAAAACTGAATACGACGGCAATTACATATATCACCAATGACACCGTAAATATAAGACGATAACCCGAATTGTCAGCCATTCGTGAAATAATCAGACCTGAGAACCATGGACCAATAATGCCTGTCATGGAACCAAGTAGCCCCACCCAACCATTAAACAGATCCCTATTCTCCCGGTCAGTCACCTCAAAGTAAACTACATTAAACGCAATCCAAAACAATCCGAGCGCACAGCCAAGCAAAATCCCCAGAGGCCATATCCAGTCAACCGCTTTTGGACCTGCCCATAACACAAGCATATAAAAAATACCCGACATGGCTGTTCCCAATCGTAATGCACCCATTTTGTTATGCTCCTTGACCCACTTTCCCGCAAGCCAAAACGTGAGTCCGAGTGCAATTTGCTGACTTATCGTGAACCATCCCAGCATAGCGTAGTCCGGGCGGCTTTTCCATAAATACACATTCAGAAACGTCCCCGACAAAGCTCCAGCTAACACAAACAATCCATTCACGCCTAGTAGCAGAATGGATTGTCGGCCCAGAGAAATCTTCATCTGCTCCCTCCTTATTCCGCCTGAAGTCAGCACTTCACAGGCAAAGTCTCAGGGTTAACGTACCCCAAGCAGAAGGAAAACATGATGAATTTCCCGGAATATTATATTCCAAAACGTATACTGCTTTTATTTCTGCGCACTCAAATTCTGAATTAAGCGCAGTCGGTCATCTTCAGACAAGTTATATTGAACTTGGAAGCAGCCTGAGCACACATATACTTGTACAGAGAACGGCGCATCTAACAACGAGTTCGCACCAGTAACGGCATTCGCAACAGGATTAAACGAATCCTTGGTTGTCTTCTGTGTACCTGTGAGAATCATGAATTCACGGCAGTGTGGACATTCCGGTACCTCTTCTTGCAAATCAAGCTGCTTCTCCACACCTTGTTCGTATTGAATCAGGTCATTTCCCTCATCCGCATACTTCGTCAATGTACGAAGCTCCGGCAATTTCAGCTCTACTTCATCACCCCACAGGTTGGCGAGATCCGTAGTTTGTTCATCGTTCTCGATATCATCCATATCATAGATGTCTTCATCGGCTTCATTGTTCTCTTCATCACCGATACTAATGTTTAGTGTACGATATCCCTTTAACTCATTGTGACAGTAAGGGCATTCTTCTTCAGGACCTAGCTCCTCATCCCATACAATCTCGGTGTGGCACCATGGACATACTGTTGGTTCCATATTGAATCAACCTTTCTCTTTCAGATAATCATGTATTCAACACATAAATGATACCAATGGCAAAAAATACTATCGATGCAGCAAATAGAATCCGTATCAGTATTTTCATGAACGGTCCCCCTACATGATGCTCGCGCCAATAACAAATGACAACGAGACGGAAATAATCATGGATATCAATCCAACGGCCCGGTTATCCGCTTCAATCTCCTTGTCAATGGAGAATACCGGTGTCAGGAACTCGAATAGAAAATAAGCAATGAGCAGAAGGACAAATCCTACAAATGACCATGTCATAGCTTCATACACCGATGATTTGGCCTGAATGCAGAAATGAAGCACGTTGCAGATTCCAAAGATTTTGCCTCCTGTAGCCATCGCAACCGCCACATTGCCCTTCTTGATCTCATGCCAGCATTTGTACTTGGTCACCAGTTCAAAACAAGCCAGAAATACAAGCAGCTCCATAATCGCTACGGAGAAAAATCCGAGCACCATCCCCAAGGGATGAGACAGCAATTGGTCAATCGTCCCTTTCACTCATCGTTCCCCTTCCCCATTCTGCTGCCTGAAATCACTCAGGCGGCAGAACTTCTTTGATTCTTGGTCAGGCTATTCCAATTCTGCGACGGTCACACCGTTTCCGCCTTCTCCGTAATTGCCCAGCCGGTAACTTTTTATATGTCTATGCTTACGCAGGTAATCCTGAATACCGGAACGCAAAATTCCTGTTCCTTTGCCGTGAATAATATACACCTGACCCAAATTAGCAAGAAAAGCTTCATCGATAAAACGATCTGTCTCCATCAAGGCTTCTTCCAGATTCGTCCCCCGCAAATCCAGTTCACTTTTCACATTGTCATCTCGAGTTCGTTTCACGCCGGTTACCGGTTTCTGCTTCGGTTTGGCTTCTGCTGGTGCGGACTGCTGTAATTCAAGGTCGTTTAGGGATACTTTCATTTTCATGATCCCCAATTGAACCATTGCATCCTTGGTACCTGACATTTCCACCACATGACCTTTTTGGTTCAAACTGTAGACAAGAACTTCATCGCCAGGTCCGATGGCCCGAGACTTCGTTGTCGTTGAAGTGCGTTTAACTGTCTTCTTGCGTTTCTCAGGTTCAGCCTCATCCAGTTGTTTGCGAGCAGCAATAAGTTTGTGCTCCTTCACGGATGCGCCTTCTTCCATGGCGAGCTGGCGAAGATCAGCTATAATCTTCTCAGCTTCCGCTCTGGCCTTGTCCACAATATTACGAGCATCTTCTTCCGCTTTTTCAATGCGGCGGTCCCGCTGCTGTTCCAATTTCTCCAGTTCTGCTTGATGACGGCTGCGCAATTTCTCCATATCTTGGCGCAAACGCTCTGCACTCTCACGTTCTTGCTCCGCAGTGAGTCGGTTCTCTTCAAGGGAAGCAATCATATGCTCTACGCGTTGGTCTTCCTCTTTTACTTCACCACGCGCATAATCCAGAATGTATCCTGGCAGGCCAAGTCGCTCCGCAATTGCGAACGCATTACTCCGTCCCGGCACACCGACGAGCAGTCGGTAGGTAGGGCTCAGTGTATTAACGTCGAATTCCATGCTGGCATTAATGACACCTTTGCGCTCATAAGCGTAAGCTTTCAGCTCACTATAATGCGTTGTTGCTACCATGCGGCATCCGGTCTGATGCATATGCTCCAGAATGGAGATTGCCAAGGCAGACCCTTCTGCCGGGTCAGTACCTGCCCCAAGTTCATCGAGCAGCACAAGGCTTTTGGTCGTCATGTTTTTCAATATCCGAATGATGTTCGTCATATGGCTTGAAAACGTACTCAGGTTCTGTTCAATGCTCTGTTCATCACCGATGTCCGCATATATCGCATCAAACACACATAGCTGGCTTCCATCTTCGGCCGGAACGAACAAACCAGACATCGCCATGAGGCTCAGCAACCCAATGGTCTTGAGCGTAACGGTCTTACCACCCGTATTGGGACCCGTTACAATAATGGACGTATAATCGTTGCCGAGTTCAATGTCGGTTGGCACCACATTTTCAATCGAGATCAGCGGATGGCGCCCCTTCTTGAGCTTGATGAATCCGCGATCATTCATTCGAGGCAATGTGGCTTTCAATTCACGGGCTAGACGTGCTTTGGCAAAAATAAAATCCAGAGATCCCAGCAGGTCAACATCGTACAATAACCACTCTGCCTGTTCACTGACAAGTGCCGTCAATTTCTGCAAAATCACTTCAATTTCGCGCTCTTCCCGAATTCGGGTCTCGCGCAATTTATTATTCATCGCAACAATGGATTCGGGCTCAATAAACAGCGTTGCTCCCGAACCGGATTGATCATGTACAATTCCGCCAAAGTACGAGCGATACTCGGATTTCACGGGAATGACGAAACGGTCTCCACGAATGGTAATCAACTGGTCCTGCAGCATTTTAGACACTGTCGAAGATCGAATCATCGAATCCAGTTTCTCGCGAATGCGAGCTTCACCACCACGCAGCTCACGACGTATCTGTGCCAATGTTACACTTGCACTATCGGAGACTTCGGCATTGTCATCAATACAAATACGAATTGCATCTTCAAGTGTTTTTTGTTCTGATAATTGATCACTGATATAGAAAATTGATTCCACCTTTTCATCTTCGTGGAGCGCAGCGATCTGGCGTTTCAATCGACGTGCTGCCAAGGTGGTATTGGAAATTCCCAGCAACTCATGCGGGTTCAACGTGCCCCCTATTTCGGCACGCTTAACGGAAGCGGTAATATCCACAATTCCCCCAAAAGATGGAGAGCCTTTGAGACGGTCAAACGTAAAAGCCTCATCGGTTTGCTGGAGTAGTCTCTTCACTTCTTCCAGTTCACTGATTGGCTCCAATTGATCCGCTTTCTTTTTCCCCATCGTAGTCTGGGCAAAGCTTTGCAATGTATTTAAAATTTTTCGATATTCCAATGTGTGTAAAATTTTCGTGTCCAAGTGTACAACTCCTTCCAAACTATAACTGTATTATAACGAAAGAAACATTCCAACGCTATTTAACGAATCCTTCCACACATAACTTGGGACATAGCGCCGCAAACTACAGGTGTCAGGATTGTGCAACCTCGCCATTGAACAGGATGTACAATGCTCAATCCGATCTGAATAAAGGAGGTATAACACTATGAATTTTCTGGGACATGTGGTGCGATTTATTATCGCCGCGATTGTATTAATGGTCGTCAGCTGGATCGTACCTGGATTTGCAGTCGGTGGTTTCTGGAGCGCACTCATGCTCGCTCTGGTTATCGCTCTGCTTGGCTGGGTTATTGAAGGCATCTTCGGTAAAAGGGTTAATCCTTTTGGCCGCGGTATTGTCGGCTTCATCGTCAGCGCACTGGTGATCTGGATTGGTCAATATGTCGTAGATCATGTGCATGTCAGTCTGCTTGGTGCCATTCTGGCTGCATTGGTCATTGGGATCATTGATCTATTCATCCCGGTTTCCACCCCTTTTGATGCCGGAAGAAGATCCAAAGATCACGCATAGGCTCCAACGTACCTACTTCCCATAGGCTTCCCCTAAACCTCTGATGGCTTAAACGCCTGATGAGGTTTATTTTTTTTAGGTTATGTACATTGCTGATGTTCAAAGAAACGACATAGGCAGCATGTACAGGCATCGTTAATTTGCGGTATGATGACTTGAGAAATCATTCAAATTTTATCCATATCACGCTTATTAAGGAGGCATATGATGAAGAAAGGCATGGCATGGCTTGCAGCCTGTATGTTGATTCTGGTCCTTGCTGCATGTGGTGGAACTGGACAATCCGCAGAATCAAACGGCGAGTCCGATTCAAGTGCAACTGCAAGCGAAGAACTGGTAATCAAAGCAAGCAACTATGAATTTGACCAACCTGAATACCATTTAAAAAAAGGTGTCCCGGTTAAGATTGTTTATGAAAATACAAACGGAAACCATGGTGTTCTCGTGCCCGAGCTGAACCTTCGGCTGGATACCAAGAACAGTTCCAAAGTGATTACTCCCGACAAAGCAGGGGAATTTGAAATGTCCTGTTCTGTCTTTTGCGGAAGCGGTCACAGCAGTATGATCTCCAAAATTATTGTTGAAGAATAGTGTTCAAGACAAGGAGCCCCCGTAGCGACGGGAGCTCTTTCTTCAGTATAACAAATTGTACAAGAGTGCGCTGTCCAGGATTCCAGTTATGACATAATCATCAGCTAGGTCTGATCCTGCTCAATCAATTCAATCCATTCGTTATATTCCGTCTGCAATTTTGTATATTCATCCCGCAATTGGCGGTAATCTGTATTCAGTTGCTCCGCTTTCTCCTGCTCCATCTCACGTTCAACTTGCAGCAAACGCAGTTGATTGGCCGCGAGTTCATACCGTTCACCGATCTCCAGCAGTTCATTTTCCATCGTCTGTTTTTCTTCGATCGCTTCTGCACGCTGCTGGGCAAGCTGCTGTCGCTCGTGTTCCAGCTCTTCTACCTTCTCCACACTGGCAGCACTTTCTTTCTGCCATAGATTCAATTCATTTTCCAGGGCATTCCATCGATCTTGCCAGGACTGCTCCTGAGCCGCCCATTCATCTGCACGACGTTGCCAAACCTGATCTAGTTGTTCCGCTTGTTGTTCTGCTTGTTCTACCCTAGAGCTTAGCTCAACTTCCCGAGTAGTCAGCTCTTGTAGGCGAGAGGAGAGCTCTGCCTGTTTGGCAGACAAGTCTTCATACTTAATCTGCCACTCAAGTGCTTCTTCTTCTGTCTGAGTCAGCAAGCTGCCTTGTTCATCGATCCGCGCGGATAACTGATTGGCTTGCTGCCTTGATTCTTCAAGCGCACGCACAATCTCTTTCTTTTCTTCGCTCATCTCATTCAGCTTGCGAGTATAGTTCTCTTCACGCTGCAGTGCATCACCATAATCCTTGCGGATTTGTTTATAATTTTCCTGCAGCTTGTTCAGTTCTTCACGTGCTTCATTCAATTCACCATCAAGCTCTTTATGTTGTAGCTCCAGATGACCAGCTTGTGCAATGTAACGTTCCGCTTCTTCGCTGGCGTGGCGAGCTTCTTCTTTAACAACGGATAATTCATCATGAAGAGACTGTACACCCGACTCCAACGTTTCATTCTGTTCTGCAGCTTCAAGTACCTGTGTCTCCAATTCGCCGATCTCGATTAGACGTTGTTCAGCCTGCTCTTTCCAGGACTGCTCGCTCTGCGTCAGTGCACCAAGTTCATGTTGTAATGTGCGTACTGCCGCATGGGCCTGCTCAAGCACTTTTTGCAGCCTACGCTGCTCATCCTCAGATTTCACTTCGGCTTCACGGAGTTTCTTAATTTCCTGTTCAAGTTGACCGTGCTGATCCTGTACTTTTCGCAGCTGTGCTGTCAGAGAAGATTCACGTTCAACGGTCTCGTTATACTGCTGTTTCCATTGCTGTTCCGCTTCCCGGAAATGTTCGGACTCGGCTTCTGTGTTGCGGAGTTGTTCAGTCAGCAGAGCACTATCCGCTTTTAATTGTTCCAGTTGCTGCTCCAATTCCGTAATTCGACGAAGCTGAACATCCTGCTCCTGTTTGTATACGGCTTGTTCACTGCGCAACGTTTCAGTTTGATTACGCTCGTGTTGGAGCTGTTGCTCCTGATCCACAACAACCTCTTGAGCATTCTTGAGCTGCTTACGTACCTCGGCTAATTGGCTTTCAACATCGTTTAAGCGCGATTTGGCCTGTTTACGTTCTTCTTCCAACTGCTGCTTCAGCTTGCCTTGCTCTTCTTGCAGCAAAGCCTCAGCAGTTGCCGCAGCTTCGTTCGCCTGAGTCTGGGCTGCTTCATGGATTTGCTGAAGCTGTTCTTCGTAAGCCGCTTCTTTTTCCATCCATTCCAATTCCGCCAGTTCAGATGACTCCTTGAACGTTGCATTCAGCTGTTCAATCTCAGCTAGTTTCTTCTGCTCTGCTTGTTGCAGCAGTGTGGCTTGTTCTTCTTTTGCCTTTTCAGTCAATTCTTGGGCTTGAATCTCAGCAGTTTGTTCTGCCTGCTGTATACGCTGCTCCATCTCAGTTTGAAGTTCACGATATTGAAGCTGGGCTTCATCCTGAACCTTCTGCAATTGAGCCTCGGCTTGTTCCAATTCAGACAAGATTGCTGCTTCCGCTTGTTCCTTCGCCAATTGTACCTGCTGTGCAGCCTGCATCTCGATTTTTTGACGTTCTGCCACGGCCCGAGCTTCGGCTTCTTTCAGTTGAACTGCCGTCTTCTCCTGCAGCTCCTTGTATTGTGCAGCCGCTTTGGCCTGGGCTTGCTGCAACTCATTTGCTGAACGTGTCTGTGCTTCCTTCAGCTGCGCTGTCGCCTGAGTCTGTGCATTCTTGATTTGATTCGCTGCTTTTTCTTCTGCTTCTTTGAGACGCGCCTGCGCCTTCTCCTCAGCCGCTTTCAGCTGTGCAGCAGTCTGAGCTTGAAGCTTTTGCTCGCGACCTGCTGCCTGAGCACGTTCCTGCTCCAGTAATGTATTCAGCTTGGCTATTTCTGCCTGCTGATCCTTTTGGAGCTTCGCGATGGTCTGTTCCGCCTCAGCCTTAAGCTTCGTTGCTTCAGCGAGTGCTTGATCTCTGCGTTCCAGTTCCTGCTGATGTTCATTTTGTATGGCATTCAGCCGATTGAGTTCATTTCTCATTTCGGTACGTTCACCGGTCAGCATTTTCAGCTCATTCCGAATTTCCTGAGTCTGAAGAGACTGCTCAGCCATATGTACAGCTGCCAGAACTGCAATACGCGGGGTATCCAGTCTGGAATTATGTTTGGAGATGGCGCTCATTCGCTCATCCACCAGGCTAGCTACTTGTTTCATATAGTCGGCACTGCTGCCAACCAGTTTATAGGAAGTCCCGTAGATCTCTACGGTGACGCGTGTACGATCAGGTATAGTCACAGTTGTGCCCTCCTTAAAGTCTGTATGTTGATTCTAAGCTGTAAAACAAAAAAAGTCACATCGATCCTCTAATGCTAAGGATTCGATGTGACTTCAAGCAATTCCTGCTAATCTTTGTTCAAAAAATTGACTTATGTTCTATTTACGCAATTCGGCTCCAAATTGCTCCTCCAGACGAGCAACAACACGGGCATGAACCTCTGTAATTTCTTCATCCGTCAATGTGCGTTCACGGTTGCGATAAACGAGAGCCATCGCTACGCTCTTCTTGTCTTCACCCAACTTGCTGCCTGTGAACACATCGAATACCTGTACGGTTTGCAGCAGTTCACCCGCAGATTCACGAATCGCACGCAGCATATCCCCAGCTTCGATATCTTTACTCACAACAACCGCGATATCCCGCTCAACTGCAGGGAAACGTGGAAGCTCACGATAACGGATATCCGCATCCGCTTCACTATAGATGGCTTCAAGACCAATCTCCGCCAGGTACACGTCGTTCAGATCATATTGCTGCTGCAGTTCAGGATGCAATTGACCCATTGTACCAATTAGCTTGCCCTCTCCGCCATCTTTTGCTTCAAGGTATACGGATGCGGAACGACCAGGGTGGAAGCCTTCTGGACTGTTTGCCACCAGGCGAATGCGCTCCTCCAGACCCACATAGGCGAACAGGTTCTCAAGTGCACCTTTCAAATCGAAGAAGTCCACTTTCTCTGCTCCCACATTCCACTGCTGGGATGCACGATTTCCGGTAAGCAACAAGCTCAGAACCGGAATTTCATGCGGTTGCTTCGTCAGCTTTTCCTCTTCAGTGAAGAACACACTACCTACTTCGAATACAGCCAGTGAATCATGCTTTCGGTTCATGTTATACACCGCTGCATCCAGCATTTGTGGCAAGATGCTCTTACGAAGCACGCTGCGGTCCTCACTCATTGGCATAGCCAACTTGACGGCCTTACTACCTTCGGTTAGAGCAGGGAACAAGGATACTTTATCCGGGTGTACGAATGAATAGCTGATCATTTCCTGCCAGCCACTACCTGCGAACAGGCCACGTATTGTACGGCGCATCGCTTGCGAACGCGTGTAAGCACCCGGTGTTGTTGGTCCTTCAATTAATGTAGTTGGAATATTGTCGTATCCGTACAGACGGGCAATCTCTTCAAACAGATCCACATCAAGTGTAATATCCCCTCTGCGGCTAGGCACTTCGACATCAAGCACTCCCTGCTGCGAATCACCACATGCAAAATGCAAACGAGCGAAAATGGTTTTCACTTCAAGCAGGGACAACTCGGTTCCCAGATAGCGATTCAGTTTATCCAGCGACAGCTGCACAACAAGTTTATCCGCTGCGGCCGTTCCAGCTTCCACGATCCCTTGATGAACTTCGCCTTCCGCATAACGCTGAATCAACTCAGCCGCACGGTTCAATGCCGTAATGACAGCAGCCGGATCGACCTCTTTCTCAAAACGCATGCTCGCTTCGGAACGCAGCCCCAATTGGCGCGACGTTTTCCGAACCGTTCCGCCGTCGAACTTGGCGGATTCCAGCAATAGGTTCACTGTGGTTTCCGTTACCTCAGAATTCTCGCCACCCATAACACCCGCGATGGCTACAGGTTTCACGCCATCTGTAATGAGCAGCATATGCGGCTCCAGCTTGCGCTCTTGGCTATCCAACGTCACGATCGTTTCGCCTTCTTTGGCCATCCGCACTTCAATGTGGCCCTTCTCCAGCTTATCTGCATCAAAAGCATGCAGCGGCTGTCCGTATTCCAGCATGACATAGTTCGTGATGTCAACGATATTATTGATCGGACGGATGCCAGCGGCCATCAAACGGTTTTGCATCCACTGCGGGGAAGGTCCCAGCTTGATCCCAGTTACATAGCGAGCTGCATAATGACTGCATTGTTCGCCAGCCGTAATCTCAACCGAGATATGATTCGCAGCCGCATCACCGATTTCCACCAACTTTTGAGTTGGATCAGGCAGTTTCACTTCACGACCGAGAATTGCACCTACTTCATAAGCAGCACCCAGCATGCTCAAACAGTCGGAGCGGTTCGGTGTCAGGTCCAGTTCAAGAACATGATCGTCGAGACCAAGCACTTGGCTGATTGGTGTGCCAATTTCCGTTTGTGCCGGCAATACGAGAATGCCTTCCTGTTGGTCCTTCGGCAGCAACTTGTCGTTCATGCCCAGTTCTTTCGCAGAGCAGATCATGCCAAGGGATACAACGCCGCGCAGCTTGGCTTTTTTGATATCGAGTCCACCAGGGAGCTTCGCTCCTACCAGGGCAACGACTACCTTTTGACCGGCATCCACATTTTTCGCACCACATACGATTTGCAGATCTTCTTCCTGTCCAGCATCAATCACACATACATTCAGCTTGTCAGCGTCAGGGTGTTTTTCTTTACTCTTCACGTAACCAACAACCACTTTGTCTACGCCCTGGTTCCGGTTCTCTACTACATCAATCTCAATCCCCGCACGGGTGAATTTCTCTGCCAACTCCTGCGGTTCCACGCCTTCCAGCGCGATATAATCAGACAGCCAATCTGTCGATACTCTCATGGACGTTCACTTCCTAATCTATGAATTGGTGTTGCAAATGACGGGCGTTCGCCCTGTATGCTACTTCGGTAATTACAGTCGTCCGAATTGTTTCAGGAACGCCATATCACTGTTGTAGAAATGACGAATATCATCAATGCCATATTTCAGCATGGCGATACGCTCTACGCCCATTCCGAATGCAAACCCACTGTATTTCTCCGGATCATAACCGCCCATCTCGAGCACTTTCGGGTGAACCATACCGCCGCCCAAAATCTCAAGCCAACCTGTCTGTTTACATACCCGGCAGCCACTGCCACCACATTGCACACAAGTCACATCCACTTCAGCACTTGGCTCGGTGAACGGGAAGAAGCTTGGACGGAGACGAATTTCGGTGTGTGAACCGAACATTTCGCGTACGAATTGCAGCAATGTACCTTTCAGGTCACTCATGCGAATGTTCTCGCTAATAACCAAACCTTCAACCTGATTGAACTGGAACGAATGCGTCGCATCGTCATCGTCACGACGGTATACTTTACCCGGACAGATGACTTTAACAGGCACCTCACCTTTCATGCTTTGCATCGTGCGAACCTGAACTGGTGATGTATGCGTACGCATCAACAGATCTTCTGTTACATAGAAAGAATCCTGCATATCACGCGCCGGATGGTTCTTCGGCAGATTCAGTGCTTCGAAGTTGTAATAATCCATTTCAACCTCAGGACCTTCCGCTATGCGGTATCCCATACCAATGAAAATATCTTCGATTTCCTGTACCACTTTGGTCAGTGGATGCAGTCCACCTTGACATCCGCGACGTCCTGGCAGGGTCACATCAATTTTTTCGGATTGCAGGCGTTTCGCCGTCTCTTCCTTCTGGAACTGCTCCTGCTTGCTATCAATGACTTCTTCAATCGCGCCGCGAACATCATTGGCAACCTGACCAATCACCGGCCGTTCCTCTGCACTAAGCGCACCCATGCCGCGCAAAATCTCGGTCAATGCACCCTTTTTCCCCAAATACTTTACACGCAGATCACTCAGCGTCTGTGGATCGTTCACGCCAGACAGCTGCTCCAGCGCTTCGATCTTTAATGCCTCCAAACGTTCTTTCATGTGTAAATGCCCCCTTTATGTGGTTTAATGCAACAAAAAAAGGCCTTCTCTCCCCTAAAGGGACGAAAAGACCGTGGTACCACCCTTGTTAGACATTCAATGCTGCCCGGCCCTTCCGGCCTGCAACATGTTTGCCTCACTCTATACGGAATAACGACCGTTAACCGTTACCCCCTACTGACTCCTGCGATGAATCGCAAGATATGGTTCAGGGAACCGCTCCGGAGTGAATTTCAGCAGCCTTGTTCTACAGAAACGCTCTCAATCTACGGCGCTTCCTCCCTGTCCAGAGGCACTGCTTACTTGTCTCCATCATCACGTTTGCATGTCAGATAAACCTTCAAATTTACTGATGATCGTCCATTATTATATGCAAAATCACTCGAAATAGCAAGCCGTAAAGCCGCATGTTCAAACGTTAAGCCAAAAAGTAAAACGACATAAGCTTGGTTAATCGATTACTTCTGTTTTCGCAGCTCGCGCAACTGTTTCAAACGACGCTGAATTTCGCGAACCTCGGCAACTTCAGCCGTCCGTTCAATTACATCATCAGGCCTAGTCAACACATCATTGCCCGCACTGTTCATGGGAGATAACAAATCAGATAAACGCATTTCAAGCCGCAGCCGTTCATCATCTGACTCCCGCACCTCAAGGGCGGACTCTCGCAACTTGATAGATTGCTCCCAATCCTCCACTCCACCTTCATACAGTGTAGCCTTCCCACCGGGTTCTAAATCAAGCAAGCGGCTAGCGAGTACTTTGGTCAACATACGGTCATGAGATACGAGCACCAGTGCTCCGGATGCCTGCTTCAATATATTCTCCATCACTTCCTGTGTGTCAATATCCAGATAATTGGTCGGTTCATCCAGCACCAGCACGTTAGATCCCCCGAAATACAACCGTAGGAATGCAACTCTGCACTTTTCTCCCATGCTTAAATCCCCAATACGCTTGAACACATCATCTTTTGAGAATAAAAAGCATCCGAGAATGGTACGTGCAGCACTTTGGGTCATGGATGGAAGTCTGAGCAAACTGTCCAGAAGTGTCTCGCTTTCCTGTAACCCCTCAAGCTCTTGCGAAAAGTAACCGATCTTCAGTTGTGGATGACGTGTCACTTTGCCCTGGGATGGTTCCAACTCTCCAATCATTAGTTTGAGCAGTGTCGTCTTGCCTGTGCCATTCGGACCTCGTACGGCAAGACGATCCCCACGTTCGACCGCAATCCGGATATGGTGAAGCAATGTCGTGCTTCCCGGATAAGCAAAGCTAACGTCTTCCAGTGCAAGGAGCTGGCGGGCAGCCAGCGTGTTCACTTGCAGCTCCATGTTCAATTTTGCAGCTTCGCGGGGTTTATCCACCCGTTCTTTCTCCAGGCGCTCCAGTTGCTTTTGTTTGGCATGGTAGCGGGAAATATTCTTGTTGGCTTTCGCTTTGTAAAAGCTCTGAGTTATTTTCACTTCCACATCGCCTGCTGAATTATGAGCCTGATGAAACCACTGCTGATAATTGCGGATCGTCTCTTCTAGCGCTTTACGTTCCAGCTCCTGCTTGCGATAGGTGGCTTCCTGTTCACGTAATTCGCGTTCCTTATGGCCTTTGTAATCAGTGTAACCGCCTTTATATTTGGTTAGTGCATCCGGACTAAACTCAATGACACCCGTTGCGACCTGATCAATAAAGGTCCGGTCATGAGAGACAAACAACAATGTTCCAGCATAGGCCGAAAGCCATTCTTCAAGCCAGCGCATGCTCTTTTCATCCAAATGATTCGTCGGTTCATCCAAAATCAGAAATTTGGGTTTACTGATCAGCAATCCTGCGAGACGGGCCTTCGTTTTTTGCCCACCACTCAAAGAATGATACGGCCGATTCCAATGTTCCGACGATAACCTCAGACGCGTTAGTACCTTCTCTACCTCAGTCTCCCACAAATACCCGTTCAATTGCTCATATTGTTCCATCGCTATCGTATAAGCTTCGAGCAGCCGCTGCTCATCTGCCGCTTCACTGTTGCTCATCCGTTGTTCCAGTAATTCCAGGTCACGCTTTACCTCGTAAATCCGTCCACTTTCCTGCCGGACAGCATCAAGTACATTCATCTCAGGCTTGATCAAGGAGCGCTGGCGCATGAAACCCCACTCCTGCTGCGGAATGTAACGTTCGATGCGTCCACCACCCTCTTCTTCTCCAAGAATGATGCGTAATAAGGTGGTCTTGCCACAGCCGTTGCGACCTAGAATGGCGAGCCGCTCACCTTCATTTATTTCGAGATTTAATCCTGCAAACAACTCCTTCCCGTTCCACTCTTTCGATACTTCATGTAGGCGTACCATTGTCATCATGAGGCCTCATCCTTCCTGCAATTCAAAATAAAAAAACCGCTGGCATCAGCCGGCGGTCTGGCAATTCAGGATTGGATAAAGCATCAAAAAACAAGCATAAGATACCCACGGTATGAACAAAGAACCCTTAAAAGGGTGAACACAAGCCAGAACAGCCTGCCTGCTTCCATACCTGATCCCATAGCTGAATTTGGACACACGAATCCCCTCATTGCTCAGCCGCTTTGGCTGACTGCGTCAATACACTCTCTGCAGTTACTGGGGTTCAATTCATGTGTTTTACTTCATGGGACGTATGGTTACCTCTCATTCATGTGTAGTATCGATTTCTCCACCATTGTACCAGATGATGGGGAAAAAGCAAAGGTTTTCAATTCAGCTCAACGATATTCTCCATTCAAACATGACTTAAAATACACTAACTTCTAAAAAAAGAAAAAACCCTTGTCTTCACAAGGGTTCTTGGTGTTGCACTAGTTAAGCGGGTGATGGGAATCGAACCCACGCTATTAGCTTGGAAGGCTAAAGTTCTACCATTGAACTACACCCGCGCATATGATGATCGGGACGACACGATTTGAACATGCGACCCCCTGGTCCCAAACCAGGTGCTCTACCAAGCTGAGCTACGTCCCGTCAAGTTCTGAGGAACATTAACATGAATTTTACAAAATTAATATACCATGATCATCCAACGCTTGCAACTTCTTTTTACCATTTTGCCCCTAATTTTACGAAATAAAAAAAGACAGAAGCGTGTCCACGCCCCTGTCCAGCCTTACCCCGTGGGTTTATCCACATCTCTTAAAAATTTTTTTTCAAAATCAGCTGCCACAATCGGTTTGCTGAAAAAGTACCCTTGAGCCTCATGACAATGCTGATCACGAAGAAACGAAAGCTGATCCTCATTTTCAACGCCCTCAGCCGTCACTTTCAACTGCAGGTGATGAGCCATCGACGTAATGGTCGACACAATTGCCGCGTTATTGCTGTCCTCCATCACTTCATTGACAAAGGAACGGTCAATCTTGAGGCGGTCAATCGGCAGATCTTTCAGATAATGCAGTGAGCTGTACCCAGTGCCAAAATCATCAATACTGATGTGCACACCAATTTCTTTAATTTTGCGCAACTGCTCAAACGCACGATCTTTGTCAAACGTCATGCTCTCCGTAATCTCAAGTTCAAGCCACACAGGTTCCAAGCCTGTCTCCTTGAGAATGCTGCTGATGTTGTCCAGCAGGTGGGAATGCCTGAATTGTCTCATAGACAAGTTAACCGATACACACAGCTTGCGGTAACCCGCTTCCTGCCACTGTTTGTTCTGTGCACAGGCCTCACGCAATACCCATTCTCCAAGCGGTACGATCAGCCCGCTCTCCTCAGCAAGGGGTATAAATTCCGCAGGGGATACTGACCCCCTCAGCGGATGCTGCCAACGCACCAATGCCTCCATACCCACAATCAAACCACTAGCCAGATTAACCTGCGGCTGATACACAAGATAGAATTGCCCGCGATCCAGCGCTTTGCGCAAATCATTTTCAAGCTGCAAACGTTCCTGGGCTTTCATCTGCATCGCATGTGCATATCGGTTTAGCTCCATTCCCTGCTCTTTGGCATTATGCAGCGCCGTATCCGCATTCTGGATGATTTCCTCCGGTGAATCTCCATCATGCGGGAATATCGCCATACCAATACCCAACGTGAGATGATACTCGTTTCCATCTACCGTTACAGGTTTTTCGAACAATTGCAGGATCGATCTTGTCCGCCGCAACGCCGTATCTGTTGTGAAGAAGTCTGTCATGGTCAGTACGAATTCATCTCTTCCCAGTCCGAACACTTCCTCTCCGGGGAGCGAAGAATGCTTCAAACGCTGTCCAACCTGACGAAGTACACGGTTAGCCGCTTGTTGACCCAGCGAATCATTAATCGTTTTGAACCGGTTAATATTTAATACCAGAACCCCGACAAGCTGCTCCTCTCCCCTAGCTGCATTCATCATCACCTTTAGGCGCTGAGAAAGACGACGTCGATTGGGCAGCCCTGTCACATCATCATGGTGAGCTATAAAGTTCATTTTCGCTTCCGCCACCTGTTGCTTGAGGAAAGGGGTATCCACCACAGACGAATACAATCCCTTCTGGATGAAGAAATAGCCTGAACAATCGCTTAACAGACCTAGCAGCAGATTGAGATCATTAACTTTTGTAGCGGAGACAAAGTATATTTCACCAAAGAAAAAACAGAGCATTGCACAAAGGATGGTAGGCAGATCACTATCTTTACTTTTTTTCCATTGAACAAATAACACAACCGCAGTTACACCATACAGCATTCCAATCAGAAAATGAATTCGGGTGAACATGCCGCCAAGCACATTCCCATTCAGCAAGTTTGGCAGTACAGTCCATTCCTGAATGGCCACAGTATACAAAATAACAAAAATACCAAGTGTTCCACTAAAGATTAGAAATTTGCGTGGTAACGCAATTTCCCTTTCGCGGACTGCATAAGTGAATAGCAAACCTGCCGCGCAAACAAGAGAGCCCAGCGACATCATCTTCAGCGAGAACTCCGACTCCACCATCGCCCCATTTGGCATTTCTTCGGCAAAAGAAACGATGTGAACCAATTCAAACAAACCAATCAATAAAAATAGCGTAGTCATAAGGACCCTTCGGAGGGTCAGTCTTTGAGTCTGAAATAACCAGCTTTGATTATAAATGCCGATACAGGCCGCTGCCGCAGCGAAGCCACCCAAGAGTGTCAAAACCGGGTAACCCGATATGATCAGATCAGAGCTTGCAGAGGAACGAAACCATTGACTTGCGAGGAAACACAATAAGCCGCCTATCGCGACCCAACCTATTTTTCTCTGATCTTGCTGATTAGCCTTCATGCCGTGTTTTTCCTTCCCGGGATCACCTATCCTGAAATAACCTTAACGATATAAAATCTTACATTGTTACAATATTCGACATTTTACATCTACCAACGTTCAATTCACATGTGAATACATGCTATCTGGTACATAATAACATTTATTTCCGCAGACGTGAACAAAAAAATAAGCACTCCTAGGAATATTTATTCATAGATATGTAGAAAAACAAGGCAATAAGAACTAAAAAAACATGAACCCTTCATCGGATTCATGTTTTTTTGAATTTGCAACTGTATTTCAGACTATTTTTTCGCCCCATGTATACCATTCGACTTAAAACGCTAACGCGCTAAAGTTATAGAGGTATTAAATCCATCTCTTGTTGACTGAAAGCCAATCTCAAGACTGGTGAGAAAAATTATTTGTCAAAATTCACTTCTGGTGTTGTCAATTTATCATAGAAATCAACAACCTTATCCTTGTCTTCCGACGAACGCAGTGCCATAGCCGAGCGAGGATGCTCGTCCAATGTACCTGTAATCATGTAAGGCAAAATGTAACCCCATTCTTCTTTTTCACGGAGTGGAACCATCAACTGTTCCAATACACCCAGTACTGGACGCAAATTGTATTTCGTGCCTTTCAAATGAGCAACAAGCAGTTCAGTAGGACAGTTTCCTGCAGCACGTCCCATACCGTATACGGAAGCATCCAGCAGTTCAACACCAAGCTCAGCTGCTACCAACGAGTTCGAGAACGCCAGTTGCATGTTATTGTGCGTGTGAACGCCAAGACGTTTGTTCGGCAGATGAGTCTTGAACTTCTCCACCAGATACTTCACATCGTTATGATCCAGGCTTCCATAGGAGTCTACTATGTATACAACATCCACAGCACTTTCCTTGATCAGTTCAAAAGCTTCCAGCAGTTCATTTTCCATAACATTAGACAATGCCATAATGTTCAGCGTTGTTTCATATCCACGATCGTGGAACGTTTGAACCAGAGCAAGTGCCTTGTCTACATCTTTGCTGTAGCAAGCTACACGGATCAGATCCAGCATGCTTTCGCTGCGCGGCAGAATATCATTCTCGTCCACACGTCCAACGTCAACGAGTGCAGATAATTTGGTATTTCCTTTTTGCGGAATTACTTTGCGCAGGAAATCATCATTCAGAAAACGCCATGGTCCTGCTTCTTCTGCACCTTTCAAGAGCTTAGGTGAGTTTTTGTATCCAATTTCCATATAATCAACGCCAGCTTCATTCAATCCAGCATAGAGCTGTTGAACAAAGTCCACGCTAAAGTCCCAGTTATTTACCAATCCACCATCACGGATTGTACAATCTACTATTTTGCAATGATTTGTCTTCATTAATGTCTGCTCCTTTTCTGACCAACTTGTGTATTCCTCTCATGATACTTGAACGTAACAAGAAAAGTAAAGGGATTCCCGACTTATTTACTTCGATAAGATTTCCATATCCGATCAATCTCACTCATCTCGGAATCGTCTGGAGATTTCTTCCCATAGCGCACAGCGTTATAGGTATCCGGTAGCATTGCAGAGAGCTTCTGATCATCTTCTCTGGCTCCATGCTGAACAATCGTCTCCGCAGCCTCTAGTGGCGTATGTGCACCCTGTATATGCACACCCCGGTGTGCAGCTCTATCGATCCACTTCCGATAATAAAATCGAACACGTTCAGCTTCCTGTGAGGGTAGCGACTCCTTCTTGCGGAACCAGGATTTGCGCGTTTTTGCAGGCGCCTCTAACGTTTCGCTGATGTCCACATACTCCGTCCGGGGTTCTACCTTCTTCTGACCGGGCTGCAGTAGCCCTTTGAAACGCTCCATAAGTTTGTTTATCGCCTTCTGACCCAAACGCAGGATAAGCCACAAGATCACAACTGCGACAGCCCCCATGACGACCCAGCCCAGGATATCCCAGAAAATAGAGGGCTCCCCTGCCGGTTCCATCCCTTCAGGTATCATTGGCGGCTCATTTGGAGCTGTAGGCGTAATCGGCGGCTCTTGATTGGAACTCGAGCCTATTAAACCTCTGATCCAAGCAAGCAGACGGTCACGCAGTGGTCCTAGCCAGGCAACAAGACTGGGAAATGCACCAATTCCTGCGATCACAATCAGCATCCATAACAGGCGCTGGTGATTCGCCCGGGCAAACTCACGTAACACGATTCTTCTTGAGCCATCATTTAATATCGCGCGATCCAGCTGCACACTATATTGACCTACCAACCAGCCAACAAAACTGATCACTCCCGCTGCATATATGGTTCCAGTGTAAGTCCGAAGAGGTTGCATGAATTCAATTCCATTGGCTGCCCCACTGAGCACAATTGCACTAACTACACCCCAAATCTGCAAGCGCCAAATCAAAATCGAACGGAAAACAGGTTGAAAATTCAACCCAATATAGGCTGAAATAACACCCCATACCACTGACGTCAGTAAATCAGGTAAAGGAAATGCCAGTACTATTGCGATAACCAATGAGACCAACAGCCCTAAAAGCAACGCTGCACCCCATCGAATAATCGTGTTCTTTTCACTGATGGTTGGTAACCTGTGCTGTACCCACTGACCTAACCAGCCAGCAATAACAAAGATAGCCATTAATGTGTATGGAAAATGACCCGTTGCATAGAGAGAAGTAAGCGTTAATAGCGGATAAAAATATACCCCAATCAATAGCACGGCCGACATGGATATAAGTACTTGTTCCTTGGTATTGTTGCTGTTGGACTCATTCATGCACTCACCGCCTTGGAATCGCTTTTCCCACCCTCTACGGGGAGTATGGTCACACGGTGGCCTTGCTCATGCAAACGCGCAATTTCATGTTCCATAGCTGGAGATACATAGGACGTAATCAAGAGATAACTGCGAACCTGCTGAGCCTCTTCATTCCGTTCGACTTCGTCACTCAGGAACTGCTCCATGGGAACCATGCATTTCAGCTCCGTCTCTGCCATAGCTTCCAGCAGCATTTCCAGATGAGGACTGCCGTAATCCGGCTCAATCCGCAATGGATCACGCCCTCCACTCACACGGTAACCATTATGAGCAAACCCTGCGGGTAATCCTCTTCCAATCGCATCTACCGCTGCTGTTGCCGCATAACGTAGTGCCCGTTCGATCATTTCCGGGCGGGTAACGACACTCCACATGTCTGCCGACTCCTGAATGTTGACCACAATCCAGGATTGAGGGTCCGCAGTCCATCCCTGCTTATAAACCTGCAATTCTCCTGTGCGTGCACTTGCTTTCCAATGAATACGGTTCATCGGATCACCCGCACCATACGGTCGTACCCCGAGAATCAGAAAAGGATCTTCAACAATCCAACGGGATACCTCAACCTCACCCTGCCATACCTGATAGATCGCAGGCAGATCCTCCGCATGAACAAGTGAAGGATATACGACCATCGACAGATGCACGGGAATTGGCTTCGAGGTACGCCAAAGGCCGAACAGATCCCCTCCGGTCATCGTTACAGTGTTTAACGTGTAGATCCCCCGTCTGCTGCATACAAAAGGATGCTTGCGTGTAATACGGGTAAACGGTTTCAAAGTGAAGATACTTTTATGATTCTGATAAATATCTCCCTGACTGATATCCATGCCAGAGCCGGAACGGAATACAAATGAAACTGGCATCATAGCTTCAAGTCTGAGCCATGGAACCGATATTCGTTTTTGATTCGCAATCGTCTCTACCATCTCCAGCTCATCCCCGGCATAACAACGCATTTTGCTGAACTCTCTGGTGTATTTCAGCTTGCGTAAAGCCGGACGGCCGAACCATATGCCGTGTACTCCAATAACAATGCCTCCAACAACGACAAGCCATAGTAATGCCATATGTTATCGCCCGCTGCCTGTAGCAAGATTCTCCGTCGGCACTTCAGTCTGGCTCAGAAGTTCCTGAATAATACGCTCCGCCAAGCCCTCTTGTTGTCTCACCCGGTTGCGGAATACAAGCCGATGGGCTAACACGGGCTCCGCCAATATTTTAATATCATCAGGGAGAACGAAGTCTCTACCATGTAAAGCAGCCCAGGCTTGACTTGCCTTGAGCAACGCCTGAGCTCCTCGTGGACTTACACCCAGTGAAAGCTCGGGATGCTGCCTAGTGGCTTCTGTCAGACGGATAATATATCGCAATAGATCTTCGTCAATTTGGACCGATGTATACGTGCTCTGTGCCTCAAGCAGCTGCTCGCGACTAATAATAGCGGACAGATCCGTAACAGAACGGCTCGCTACCGTACGTCTCAGAATTTCTACACTTTCTTCACTGCTTGGATAGCCCATTCGGATTTTCATCATGAAACGATCCATCTGTGCCTCGGGTAATGGAAAAGTTCCCTGGTTATCCACCGGGTTTTGGGTGGCAATAACGATAAATGGCCGTTCCAGCTGTCTGGTTGAACCATCAATACTGATCTGCCGTTCCTCCATACACTCCAGCAAACTGGACTGGGTACGCGGCGTAGCCCGGTTAATCTCATCTGCCAGCACCAGATTCGCAAACAGGGGGCCTGGTCTGAATTCAAAGTCACCTTCTTTTTGATTAAAAAAATGAATACCCGTCAAATCGGATGGCAACAAATCCGGTGTGAACTGAATACGCTGGAAGGTACAATCCAGTGAAGAGGCCACTGACTTTGCCAACATGGTTTTCCCCGTACCGGGCACGTCCTCCAGCAGGACATGTCCTGAAGCGATGATAGCTGTCATCACAAGCTCAATCGTATGGTCTTTGCCCACAATGATCTTTCCTACATGGTCCATTAGCTGTTTGTTCATTTGTTCCATTCCCTGGATATTCATAATTGGATTCTTCCTCCCGTAAATTGAGCTATGTATTCGCATTCATTCTAACTATAACCCTAATCGTCCCAACAAAAAACAACAGGAATCGGCGGGTAGGCCAATTCCTGTTCGCATAACTCTTGACTTTACACCAATGGAAGCATGATGATGAACCGGGTGCCTTCCCCTTTTTTGCTATCCACAGAGATGTTGCCTCCGTGATTTTTGATAATGCGGTAGCTCACCGAAAGCCCCAGCCCTGTTCCGCTCTCCTTGGTGGTGAAAAACGGATCAAACAGGCGCACAAGGGTGTTGTGGTCCATCCCCTGTCCATTATCAGCAATGGAGATCTGCACGTACTTGTTCTCGGTTCCCGTGGAGATCTGAATCAAGCCAGTATGCTCTTCGCCAACATCCTCGATGGCATCCATTGCGTTTTTAACCATATTCAAAATGACCTGCTTAATCTGTTTAACATCAATGGACACATTTAATGGGACTTCTGCTTCATCCAGGGTAATCTCGCACCCCTTCATTAATCCTTCGCTTTCTGTCAGCAAGACCACCTCTTTGAGCAAAGAGTTAACAGACATAATGGTCTTCTGAGGAGCTGATGGTTTCGAGGAATTCAAAAATTCGTAGATAATGTCGTTCGCCCTGTCAATCTCCGTTAGAATGATTCGAGCGTACTCGTCTTTCCCCAATTGCAGCAAATGTGGCCGAAGCAACTGGATAAACCCGCGGATAGCCGTCAAAGGATTGCGAATCTCATGGGCAATCGATGCCGAAATCCGCCCCAACATTGCAAGTTTGTCATTTTGATAAGCGGTCTGCTCAATCTGTTTATAATCGGAAACATCCTTCACACTAAAGAGGAAGTCTCCATCCATCTGATCCCCGTACGTAACTGTAACCAGCCAATGCCTTCCATACTCGTCAATCAATTCATGATAGCGCTTACGATGAAAGATAGTTTCCCGATAGATGCGTAAAATTTTCTTTTTCTTGAATCGGCTCATCTGTGGATGATGCAGCATCTGCATCAGGGTGCAGCCGCTCAATAGACTCCTAGGAAGCTCCAACAATTTTGCCATCTGAACGTTAATAAACGTCAATACACCGTTACTGTCAAACAACATTATACCGCTATCCAGATGTTCCAGGACATTCTCATACTTGTTGTTATCCAGATGTACAGGCGGGAATCCATTCGTTGGTCGAGGCACTGTATCCTGAAATTCACTAATCATGTCAGGTTCCTCCTTTTCACGTAAATGATAAACTTGCCATTCGGACATCATATCATCACAGAAACAGGAAGGGCCGATTTTATTTTTCATTACCGGTGCCCTTTCATTAGGGGGCTGAGCCGAAAATATGGATGGCATGTCCGGAACCCAAGCTGGTCTATTCCGGGTAACCAAGAGTCGATCCGGAAAACATTATACGTCTGTTCCATTCTAACCTTCTCCTATTCCCAAACACGAACATTTTTTGCTCCGCCTCTTTTGCAAGTCTGTTTTTATCATAGACAAGTTTATAGAAGAGAGTCAATCGGAGAAAGTGTCGAATGGAAATTATTTTAAGAAAAACCGTGAATTAGTTCCTATATACAACAAAAACGAAGCTTTTTCGCTCGATTAGCGAATAAGCTCCGTTTGTATAGTTTAAATTTTAAATAATTCAATTCAAATCTATAGCCCACTCTTGTTATGCTGAATTTTAAGTCTGCGCTGACTCATGACGGCTAAGCGACGTTTGAGTTCACTTTCCCACTTCTCATCCTTCATTTCCTTGGCAAGACGAAGTAGATCCAGAGACATGTCGATCTGACGCTGCACAATGACCATAGCATCCTCGCTTTCACGATTCACGCAATTTTCAAAAATCGCATCTTCATCTTCCGTCACGTAATCTTGAAAATCAATCTCCGACGCACCATCTCCATGCGCATATTCAGCCAAAATTTCATATTCATTTTCCACTTTATAATGCACTTCTACCCGGTGACACACCGGACAAAACAGCAGGGGAACATTATGAACCTGGGTGCGGTAATGCTTCAGCGTGCCCTTTGTTCCCACCATACTTGCCCCACAACAGTAACTCATTTTTGTTCACCCTCCTTATAACGTGCCGAGACTTTATAATGGATAACAGTCCCGTACACTTCAAGCACTTCCGAAAAAGGAATAGTTCCATCAGTGTATCACATTCATGTACAAATTATAAATGCAGAGCACCGGAATATTTACCGGGTTTCCATACCCTATTCGCCTTAAGGCCCTTCAATTCCTCTTTCCAGAGATAAAATGAAGGCTTTCTTCTATTACATCATTACCACGTTTACGTCCCTGTTTAAACACTTTTCTTCCTTTAGGACTTACATTCTCGCAAAAGGGTGCAAAAAGCCCTCAATCCCCTGAGGGATGAGGGCTTGAACAATAAACGTTCAAGTTCAATCAGGCTTACAGGTTGCTGTCGCCTGGTTTCCAGTTCATTGCACACAATCCACCGGATTGCAGAGCTTGCAGTACACGAAGTGTTTCTTCAACACTACGGCCTACATCATTGTGGTTAACAACTTGGTATTTCAATTCGCCTTCTGGATCGATGATGAACAAGCCGCGTAGTGCAACGCCTTCCTCTTCAATCAGAATGCCATAATCTTTAGCAACTTGCTTCGTGATGTCGGAAGCAAGCGGGAAGTTCAATTGACCAAGACCATTGCTGTCTTTAGGTGTGTTGATCCAAGCTTTGTGGCTGTGTACGGAGTCAACGCTCACGCCAAGAACTTCAGTATCCAAAGCTTTGAATTGCTCAGCAGCATCACTCAAAGCTGTAATTTCAGTTGGGCACACAAAAGTGAAATCCAAAGGATAAAAGAAAAATACGAGCCATTTGCCACGATAATCGGACAGTTTTACGGAACCAAAGTCTTGTCCATCTCCCGATACTGTTTCCATTGCAAAATCCGGTGCGGGTCTACCAACCAAACGTTCTGCCATAACTAACAATTCCTCCTTTGGGATTATGTAAGCACTCGAGTTGAATGCTCATCATCAAGAAAAACGAGAACGCTTTTCCTGTAATTAAATTGGGTTTGTTACTTGATAACAAGTACAAGTAAAATGTTATCATCCGGACTTCTCAAAGTCAAGATTATAATCGTTGTTTTTTTATAATAATTATAAATAAGGATTTTTCGTGGCAAAAATCATAAAGGAACAGCCCTCTGCAATTCCGGATCGGAGCAAAGGGCTGTTCTGTTGTTACTATTATTAAACCTGTTTCTGAATTGCTGCGACGATCAGATCGCCCATTTCCGTCGTGCTAATCGCTTTGCTCTTGTCTACAGCGATGTCGCTTGTACGATGTCCCGCATTCAGCACATCAGACACAGCTGCTTCAATTGCGTCAGCACCTTCCGCATAACCAAAGGTTGTACGGAACATCAACGCCAGCGAAAGGATCGTTGCGATCGGGTTCGCCAGTCCTTGACCTGCAATATCCGGTGCTGAACCGTGTACTGGCTCATACAGACCAAAGCTGCCTTCACCCAGCGATGCAGATGCGAGCATCCCGATTGAACCTGTCAACATCGCTGCTTCATCACTAAGGATATCTCCGAACATATTTTCAGTCACGATAACATCAAAGCTGGATGGACGACGCAGCAATTGCATTGCACAGTTGTCAACAAGCACATGTTCCACTTCAACATCCGGATATTCCGGTGCTACACGGTTAACAACTTCTCTCCAAAGACGGGAAGTTTCCAACACGTTGGCTTTATCCACAGAGGCGAGTCTTTTGCTCCGTCCTTGGGCAATTTCAAACGCCTGACGAACGATGCGCTCCACTTCGGTTACATTATATACGCATGTATCCACTGCCTCTTCGCCTTGTGCACCTTCACGTCTGAACTTTTCACCAAAGTAGATTCCACCAGTCAACTCACGCACGACCATCAGATCCGTACCTTCCAGCACTTCCGGTTTCAAGGTGGAAGCATCCTTCAAGCAATCAAATACTACTGCCGGACGCAGGTTCGAAAACAATCCGAGCTCTTTACGAATGCCAAGCAAGCCTGTTTCCGGACGCAATTCCTTGCTGTTGTTGTCCCATTTTGGACCACCAACGGCTCCGAGCAGCACAGCATCTGCACTCTTACATACTGTCAGTGTTTCTTCTGGAAGTGGTGTACCTTTTTCATCAATAGCGATTCCACCAAACAGCGCATGCTCTGTCTCAAAACGGTATCCGAACACTTCCTCCGTACGTTTGAGAACTTTCTCTGCCTCCGCTACAACTTCAGGACCAATTCCGTCACCTGCGATAACTGCAATTTTTTTCACGTCTGCCATGGGTTGTCCACTCCTTATATCCATTCATTCAGTTATTCACTTCAATAATTAACGTGTCATTTTTAACTCTCTCTTTTGTATCATATTCGGAGGTCATTTGACCAAGATATACAATCTATGACTTTAATAGTTTTTGCCTATAAGTAGTTTCGGATTGGTTGTTCTGTACCTCTGACTGAGTTAAAATAAAGCCTGAAGACAAATTCAGGTAACTCAGGAGGGAATGCAATCATGCAATACACGTACTTGGGAAAATCAGGTCTTAAAGTCAGCCGGATCTGTCTCGGCACGATGAACTTTGGTCCTGCTACAGACGAAAAAGAGGCATTCCGTATCATGGATGCGGCACTCGATGCCGGAGTGAACTTTTTTGATACCGCTAACATTTATGGTTGGGGCGAAAATTCTGGTCTCACTGAGGAGATCATTGGACGCTGGTTTAAACAAGGCGGCGGCAGACGTGAAAAAGTCGTTCTTGCAACCAAAGTTTATGGCTCCATGCATGATGATACAGACGGTCCAAACAATGATGCAGGTCTCTCCGCCTACAAAATCAGAAGACATCTGGAGGGTTCCCTCCGCCGCCTGCAAACTGATCATGTTGAACTGTACCAGATGCACCACGTTGATCCCGCCATCTCATGGGACGAGCTTTGGGGCGCGTTTGAGAACGCTGTTCATCAAGGCAAAATTGGTTATGTAGGTTCAAGTAACTTTGCAGGTTGGCAGATTGCCGTTGCCCAAAGTGAAGCGAAAAACCGCCATTTCCTCGGTCTTGTATCCGAGCAGCATAAATACAGTCTTAACTGCCGTTTGCCTGAACTCGAAGTCCTGCCCGCAGCGAAAGAGCTGGGCCTTGGCGTTATTCCATGGAGTCCCCTTGACGGTGGGTTACTGGGACGTAATGCACTCCAGAAGCTGGAAGGTACACGTAGTGGTGGCATTGCTGAGCGGATTGAGTCCCATCAAACTCAGCTGGAACAATTCGCAGCACTCTGCCGCGAGCTCGGCGAACCGCAGGATACCATAGCCTTGGCTTGGGTTGCCGCCAATCCAGCAGTTACCGCACCCATTATTGGGCCGCGTACGCTGGAGCAGTTTGAAACTGCGCTCAAATGTTTGGATGTACCTTTGGATGAAGCTGTTCTCAAACGTTTGGATGAAATCTTCCCAGGTCCGGGAGGACAAGCTCCGAACGCCTATGCTTGGTAAAAACTTATCGGCTTAACTGAGTACGTCTTTTCAATGAAAATACTCTAATAAAATGCAATTATCCTATACGTAACAACAAAAAAGTCTGACCTTCAAATGTTGAGGGTCAGACTTTTTATGTACCTCACTGAACTACAATACTTAAGGCTGGGAACCCCATCTCGGCTTCTCCAGACAGACGAATTCCAGTCCAATGAAGAGCTATGCTTGCTGCAAATGATGTGTTACAGGTTCACATTAACGCGATCCGTATAGGTCTTGCGTTTCTCGATTAATTTGTTCAATCCATCGACATAAGCACGTGCACTGGCACCCAAAATATCAGTACTTACACCGCGTCCTTGTACAGATATTTGGTTTTGAGTAAGTACGACGTGTACCTCACCCAGTGCATCCTTACCATGCGTAACGGACTTGATCGAGTAATCGGATAACGTTACTTCTTCTCCGCTCACTTGGTCAATCGCATTATAGATGGCATCTACCGATCCATTTCCTTCTGCTTGTTGTTCCACCGTATCACCATCAAGTGTAGCAATACGAACTTTAGCCGTTGGAGTGGATTCATCACCATATGTCACAAAGATGGATTCCAGTTTAAACACCTCAGGTGCATCCTGCAATTTCTCTTCGATGACCGCCAGCAAATCCTCATCCGTCACTTCTTTTTTCTTATCAGCCAGATCTTTGAATTGGGCAAAAGCACGGTTCAATGCTTCATCTTCCAGTTCATAACCGAGCTCAATCAAGCGCTCACGGAATGCATGACGCCCCGAGTGTTTACCCAGTACGAGCTTACTTTCCTTCAGACCGATGGTCTCTGGCGTCATAATTTCGTACGTTGTTTTCTCCTTCAGCATGCCATCTTGGTGAATTCCGGATTCGTGTGCAAACGCATTCGCACCAACAATCGCTTTATTGCCAGGTACAACCATCCCCGTCAAACGACTCACCAGACGACTGGTCCGAGCAATTTCAGAAAGTTGCAACGAAGTTTTCGCCTGGAAAAATTCCTGACGTGTCTCCAGTGCCATAGCAATCTCTTCAATCGCGGTATTACCTGCACGTTCACCAATGCCGTTAATAGTGCCCTCAATTTGATCGGCTCCATTCAGAATGGCTGCAAGCGTGTTGGCCGTTGCCATCCCCAGGTCATTATGACAGTGTGCACTCAGCTGCACTTTATCGATGTTGTGTACGTTTTCCTTGAGATGTTTGAAAATATTACCGTATTCATATGGGCTCAGATAGCCCACTGTATCCGGGATGTTTACAACAGCTGCGCCTTCTTCCACAGCCATATTTACCATCTCAACGAGGAAATCATACTCAGTCCGCCCTGCATCCTCCAACGAGAATTCGAGCTTCGAAAAAGTTTTCTTCGCATAACGAATGGCAGAACGAGCTGTATCGAGAACCTGGGCTCTGTCCATGCGCAGTTTATGTTGACGGTGAATAGGTGAAGTTGCCAAAAAGATGTGGATACACGGATCCTGAGCGCCCTTCAACGCTTCTTTCACCGCATCGATATCCTGCTCTCGGGAGCGTGATAAGCCAATGACGGTAACATTTTTGACCGCTTTGGCTACTGCATTAACTGCGGCCAAATCGCCTGGAGAGGCCGCGGGGAAACCGGCTTCCATCCGGTCAATACCAAGCCGCTCGAGCTGGTGTGCAATTTCCACCTTTTCACGAGTATTCAGATTGACCCCCGGGGATTGTTCTCCATCACGCAGCGTTGTGTCAAATACATAGATTTTACGCACGCCTCGCACCTCCTAGACTTGTATTTTATGTTCCTCTAAACCAGTAATAGCGGCACACGCATATGCACGGCCGCTATTCCCGGTTAAAGCTGTTAGTTTACTAGATTACGTTAAAGTGCATGCTTACTTCTTGATCCAGTGCATCATCTCACGCAATTGTCCGCCAACCACTTCGATTGGGTGTTCAGCTTCGTTGCGACGAGTTGCTGTCAGGAATGCACGTCCGGATTGGTTTTCCAGGATGAAGTCACGTGCAAATTTACCTTGTTGGATATCTGTCAGGACTTCTTTCATTGCTTTCTTCGTATCTTCAGTTACCACGCGAGGTCCAGTAACATAGTCACCGTACTCAGCTGTGTTACTGATGGAATCACGCATGCTTGCAAGTCCACCTTCATACATCAGGTCAACGATCAATTTCAATTCGTGCAGACACTCGAAGTATGCCATTTCAGGAGCGTAACCTGCTTCTGTCAATGTTTCGAATCCAGCTTTTACGAGGGCACTTACACCGCCACACAGAACAGCTTGCTCACCGAAGAGGTCAGTTTCTGTTTCTTCACGGAAGGAAGTTTCGATAACTCCTGCACGCGTACAACCGATACCTTTAGCATAAGCCAAACCGATATCTTTTGCTTTACCTGTTGCATCTTGCTCAATTGCGATCAGGCCCGGTACACCGAATCCTTCCACGTAGGTACGACGTACCATGTGGCCAGGGGACTTAGGAGCTACCAGCAATACATCGCTGTCTTTTGGTGCAACGATTTGACCGAAATGAACGTTGAAACCGTGTGAGAAGAGCAAAGCAGCGCCTTTTTTCAGGTTTGGTTCAATTTCGTTTTTGTATACAGAAGCTTGTGTTTCGTCAGGCAGCAAAATTTGAACTACGTCTGCACGGCTAGTTGCTTCAGCGGGGGACAAAACTTCAAATCCGTCATTTTTTGCAGTGTCAAAAGATTTACCTTCACGAAGTCCGATGACTACGTTCAATCCACTGTCACGCAGGTTTTGAGCTTGGGCATGGCCCTGGCTACCGTAACCGATGACCGCAATCGTTTTTCCTTTCAATACGCTAAGCTCTGCATCCTGTTCATAATAAGTAGTTACTGGCATGTTTATAAGTCCTCCTTTGTATTGTAAAGAACCCTTCATTAATGAGCGGGTGTCTCAAGGGACCGGCACGCTTTTCCTGTTTTAGCGTCTCTGGTCTGATCCGATCCGTTCAGACACCCGCCCGTTAATGCGGGGGTGTGGCTATATTGTCAAGCGTTACATCACTAAAATGTTAAATTGCGACTTCTATGGGGCTGGCACCTCATCTAAGATAACGGTATTTCTCAGCTTAATGCTGCTAACACACCTTTGTCATTCTGTTGATAAGCATCAGACCATGCTTTTTTTTCATATAACTGTTTAAACGTTGCCTCGTACCAATGCAGTTACGCCTGTACGGGACAGTTCGCGAATGCCGTATGGTTTAAGCAATTCAATCATCGCATCAATTTTATCGGTATCTCCAACCACCTGGACAATCAGGCTGCCGGGACCAACATCTACAACAGATGCACGGAATGTCTCAACCACACCCAAAATTTCCGGACGTTCGGACGGCTCTGCCTTTACCTTGATCAACGCAAGTTCACGAGCAACCATCGGTTTCAGACTGAAATCAACCACTTTGATGACATCGATGATTTTGTAGAGTTGCTTTTCAATCTGTTCCAGCGTTTTGTCATCTCCGATCGTCACAATGACCATCCGGGACAAACCCGGTTCCTCGGATTGACCTACCGTGATGCTCTCAATGTTGAATCCCCGTCGACCGAACAACCCTGATACCCGCTGCAGGACGCCAGGCTGATCGTTGACCAATATCGAAATCGTATGTCTTATCATTCCTCAGCATCCCCCATCAGCATTTGATCGATTGTTGCTCCTTGCGGAACCATTGGATATACATTTTCTTCCTTGCGTACTACGAATTCAACAACGACCGGTCCTGGTGTATCCAGGGCCTCTTGCCAAGCACGCTCAGCTTCTTCCTTGTTGGTTGCACGCAATCCTTTTACGCCATATGCTTCAGCAAGTTTTACAAAATCAGGGCTGCCTGCCAGATCGATATGACTGTAACGGTTCTCATAGATGATCTCTTGCCACTGACGTACCATTCCAAGAACCTGATTGTTGATAATAACAATTTTCACCGGGATGTTGTTAATGGCACAGATCGCAAGTTCTTGAGAACACATCTGCATGCCGCCGTCACCGTTGATGGAAATTACGAGTCTGTCCGGGTTGGCCATTTGAGCACCAATTGCAGAAGGGAATCCAAAACCCATCGTTCCCAGTCCACCGGAGGTTACCCATGAACGCGGTTGGTTGAATTTGTAATATTGAGCAGCCCACATTTGATGCTGTCCAACGTCCGTAGTCACGATTGCTTCGCCTTTGGTTGTCTCATTGAGCATTTCCACAACCCACTGCGGTTTTAACACTTCATCTGAATCTGTGTAGCTGTAAGGTTTCTCTTGTTTCCATTGTTTGATCTGATCTCTCCAAGCATCCGCACGTTCAGCACGCTGAACCTCTTTGTTCGCTATTTCGAGAACCGTTTTTACATCACCAACAATTGGAATGTCGGTTGCGATGTTTTTGCCAATTTCAGCCGGATCAATATCAATGTGTACAATTTTGGCATGTGGAGCGAATCCGTCCAGCTTGCCTGTCACCCTGTCATCGAAGCGTGCTCCGATGTTGATGAGCAAATCCGATTTTTGAATCGCCTGATTGGAAGTGTATGTTCCGTGCATACCCGGCATACCCGTCCACAATTCGTGACCACTCGGGAATGCTCCAAGTCCAAGAAGTGTTGTCGTGATTGGAATACCTGTCTTCTCCACAAATTCGAACAGCGCTTCGTGTCCACCGGAGTAAACTACACCGCCGCCTGCCAGAATCATCGGACGTTCTGCTTCCTGAATCGCCTGAGCCAGACGATCAACCTGAAGTTTGTTTGGCACTGTCCGTGGGTTATACCCTCTCAATGTAACAGGTTCAGTTATCGGTTCAAACAACGTTTTGTTGGCCGATACATCTTTTGGAATGTCGATTAATACTGGACCTTTACGGCCCGTATTCGCAATATGGAATGCCTCATGAATGACACGTGGCAGATCTTTCACATCTTTTACCAGATAACTGTGTTTGGTTATTGGCATCGTGATTCCGGTAATATCAGCTTCCTGGAAAGCATCTGAGCCGATCAGGCTGGAGATTACATTCCCCGTAATGACAACGAGTGGTACGGAGTCCATATACGCTGTTGCAATACCTGTAACTAGATTCGTTGCTCCAGGTCCGGAGGTTGCGATACAGACACCCACTTTTCCACTCGCCCGTGCATATCCGTCAGCTGCATGAATGGCTCCTTGTTCGTGACGGGTTAATACGTGCTTGAAATCCTCGAAACCATACATCGCATCGTAAATGTACAACACTGCGCCGCCCGGGTAACCAAAAACGCACTCTACACCTTCCAGCAACAAGCTTCTCAGCAGAATTTCGGAACCGCTAATGACCTCCGGCTTCATCCATTTTTCACGTAATTCATCTGTCGATCGTACTTCTGGAATTTGAGCTCCCATCAGTCATCCTCCTCTCGGAATTTACATCATTCTGACATTTAAAGTTACAAAAAAAACCTTCCATCCCTGCAAACAAGTTTATGCTTGCGAGGGACGAAAGGTTGTTGCTTCCGTGGTACCACCCAACTTTGTCCGAAATTTCGCAATAACGGACCTTACCAGGTACAAAAAACGATAGATCAAACGGATATACCCGTTCTCCATACCTGTTGTCTGTAACGCAGACATACGATTTTCCCTAATACGCGAGTGGAGTGACATCCAATGCTTTTCAGGAAAACAGCTCCGAGGTGAGCTCGTATATAAGGGGTAATGGTGGTGGTTTCAGCAATTCCAGCCACTCTCTGAGCAAAAGAGCCCTTAAAACTTCGTCCTCTTCATAGCCGATGAAATATTCTCGTTAAATGTTAGGAACATTATATGATTCCTCCAACCGATAAGTCAATACCCCTTTTGTATAAAAATTCAGAACGTCCCTAATCCTTCATTCTCCATCTTTAACGTTACCCCAATCCCACCGCTTCATTCAGTCACCTTTCAACTTGCCTCAGGCATAGGATATACGAGCAGCACGACTGGTTCTGAAAGGAGGCTTCCGATGGTGATTCGGCAACGTAAATCCAAGCTGGATGATGCCGCCATAATGAGGCTGATTGACTCTCAACTTGTTCCCTTATCTCATATGAGTGAAAGTGAAATCAATAAAATACGCAAAGAAATACCCCTGCGAATGAACAGGGGCATGACCTTCGTTGTTTCACCGAATCCTGACAACGAAGCTGTCGCATTCATTCATTTTCTCATGCACGGCGAACTGTTGTATGTGGATATGATGGCTGTCTCCACAAAAGAGCAGCGAAAGCGACACGGTCAGACTTTGCTGCTCAAAGCGGAAAACTTTGCGGCATCTCGTGGTTGTAAAAGATCCAAAGTGATGGTTGACGAAGGCAATACAAAAGGACTTCGATTTTACCAAAAAAATGGATATAGCACGATTCGATACATTATGTTAAGCCGCTGTTACGAGTTGGAAAAAACATTATAAGTCGGCCTAGAAAAAGCCTGGTGGCCGCGGTCCGTAGGGTCCATATCCAGGTCCTGGTCCATATCCACCACCAAAACCAGGTCCATATCCAGGGCCTGGTTTTGGTCCCGGGCCATATCCTGGTCCAACACCTGGACCAAAACCATATCCAGGGCCAGGGCCGTAAGCATAAGGCAGCGTTGCAACAGCGAGTAAATCAAATAATACCAATGGCAAAATGGCTTTGGTGCGTACTTTTTTGCCATTGGGACGTTTCAAAACCAATTTATTACCAGACACTTTCAAGAGTTTTCCCGTCACCCGAGTTCCGTCTTTTTTGATCGCGACAATATTTTTGCCTATTAATTTCATCGCTTCATCACGCGTAACTTGTTGTTTCATACTTCCCCCTCCTCCTCGCATCGTTCAAAACAGTGTATTCGTCCAGAGCTGGCTTCGCCTGTTTCTTTGTCCCTAAATGAAAATATGGGTGTCTTTATCCATAACAACTAAGAAGACTGGTAATCTTGTATTTTTCTTTATAAAACAAAAAAAGGTTCGCACGAGGCGAACCTTTTGAGTAAATTGTTTTGTAAGAAAACATAGTTCCTGTCGTTACCTTTTCCCCGGATCATACGGTTCTCCGAGTGCGGACGGAGCAGAAGAACGTCCAACAGCCGCAACGAGAACAATGATGGTGAGCAGGTAAGGCAGCATATAAATAATTTCCTGGGGAATACTTTGAGACCATTCGAACAGCTGTACATAGTTCCGGATAGCTTGCGAGAAACCAAAGAACACAGCCGCCCCAAATGCACCAATCGGATTCCACTTACCAAAGATCATTGCTGCAATCGCAATGTAACCTTGGCCGGAAACGGTATTATGAGAGAATGTGCCTGTCGTAGTCAGTGTAATTGCAGCCCCACCAATAGCAGCCAGCGCACCACTGATCATTACCGCAACATAACGATAACGACGCACTTTAACACCTACGGTATCCGCAGCACTTGGATGTTCACCAACCGAGCGAAGACGAAGACCGAATGGGGTTTTGTACATAATATAATACGTCAGAAAGACGAACAAAACAGCCAGATAAGTTGTCGGGTACACATTCTTGAAGAAAGCTTCTCCAAGCAAAGGAATATCTTTTAACAGTGGCACATCAAACTTGCTGAATCCTTGCACCAATGGTGAATCCCCGGATCCTTCAAACAGCAGCTTTACCAGATAAAGTGTGCTTCCTGCTGCCAGAAAGTTAATAACGATACCACTAATAATTTGGTCAGCCTTAAACGTAATAGAGGCTACCGCATGGATCAGTGAAACCACTACGCCCAGCACAACCGCGAACAAAATCCCCATCCAGGCAGACGTCGTTCCACCCATGCCAGCTTCTTGTGCATAATGCGCAGCAATCCCTGCAGCAAACGCACCAAATACCATGAAACCTTCAAGTCCAAGGTTGGTCACACCGGATTTTTCCGAGAAGATCCCGCCCAGGGATGCAAAAATCAATGCCGTGGCAAAGACAAGCGTCGTATTGATAATTTGCCCAATTGTCAACAAGTCCATCTACAACACCTTCTCTTTCTTGCGCTTGGAATAGAACGGTTTAAGTACCCAGCGCACGATGCCTTGTGCCGCAATGAAGAAGATAATCGAACCGATAACAATCCGAATAATCTCGGGCGGTACATCCGCAGCAAAGCTCATTCCCGCAGATCCATAAGTGAGCGTACCGAATAACAACGCACCCAGCAACACACCAAATGGATGATTCAAACCAATTAGTGCAACCGCGATCCCGTCAAAACCTGTTCCTGGCGAGCCCGACATAACGGTCTGATATTGGAACACCCCGAGTACCTGGAATGCACCGCCAAGACCTGCAAGCATACCACTGATAAACATAGCTTTAACGATATTGCGATTGACATGCATACCCGCATACTCTGCCGCATTCGGGTTATATCCTACGGCACGAATCTCGTACCCTTGTTTGGTTTTCCACATGTAAATATAAAAGAGTACAGCCATGACAAGAGCAATCAATGTTCCCATGTGAACACGGGAGTTGCCCATCAGCTCGGAAAGCCATGTCAGACTAATCGATGCGGTATCACTGATATCCACCGAACGATTTTCACCTTTTAACAGCAGGAATTGGCGCACGATCAGGTTGGCCAGATAAAGACCAATCCAGTTCAGCATGATACTACTGATAACTTCGTTAACCCCACGCGCTGCTTTCAGGTAACCGGCAATAGCTGCCCACAGACCACCAAATACCGCACCAGCAATCAAAGCCAGTGGAGCATGAATGTAGATTGGCAGACCTGCAAACTTCACACCTACAAAAGTTGCCGCAGTCATACCGACAAGAAATTGCCCCTCTCCCCCGATATTAAACAGTCCTGCACGTGCCGCAAATGCAAATGCAAGTCCTGTCATAATCAGCGGTGTCATTTCCCGTACGGCTTCACCAAAGTTGTACATGTCTCCGAAAACCTTTGTAAACAATGCACTGTACGCTTCAATCGGGTTGTATCCGCCGATCAGCATGACAATACCACCGAGGATCAGACCCATAATGATGGCTACAATAGGTAATATAAATGAATCACGGGTAAACCATTTTAATACGTTATTCATGCACAGTACCTCTCTTTTGGGTGCTGCCCGCCATCATCAAGCCGAGCTCCCTGTCATTGGTTTCTTCCGGCAGCACCTCGCCCACGATCTGTCCTTCATAGATGACAGCAATTCGGTCGGATACGTTGATAATTTCATCCAGCTCGAATGAAATCAGCAATACCGCTTTGCCCTGATCACGTTGTGCAATCAATTGTTTTTGAACAAACTCAATAGCACCTACGTCCAGACCACGAGTTGGCTGGGCAGCAATAAGTAGCTCAGGGTTCTTATCAACCTCACGTGCAATAATGGCTTTTTGTTGGTTCCCTCCCGATAAGGAGCGGGCCTTCGTTTCGATGCTTGGTGTACGCACATCAAATGCCTCCACAAGACGTTTCGCTTGCTTCTTGATCGCATCGAAGTTAAGGAATCCTTTACGCGTATAAGGAGCTTTATAATATGATTCCAGAACAATATTTTCACTCACAGAAAAATCGAGAACAAGTCCATGCTTGTGCCGGTCTTCCGGAATATGGGCTACACCCGACTCCGAGATATGGCGCGGAGAATGATTAGACAGTTCTTTACCCTCGAGGCGAATCGAACCGCTATCTACTTTACGCAGTCCAGTAAGAGCCTCAATCAGTTCGCTCTGTCCATTACCATCGACCCCTGCGATTCCTACAATCTCTCCTGCACGTACATTCAGGTTGAGTTCGTTCAGAACCGAGATACCTTCTTTATTTTTGGCGGTCAATTTGCTAACTTCAAGCACATTGTTTCCTGGAGTAGCTGGCTTTTTGTCCACTTTAAAAGTGACATTGCGGCCAACCATTTTTTCTGCCAACTCATTCGGATTCGTTTCCGATGTTATAACTGAATCAATCACTTTACCACGACGAATAATCGTCACCGTATCGGAGATTTCCATGATTTCTTTCAGTTTGTGTGTAATCAGAATAATGGACTTGCCTTCGGCTACCAATTTTTTCATGATTACCATCAGTTCTTTGATTTCCTGAGGTGTTAATACAGCAGTAGGCTCGTCAAAAATAAGAATGTCTGCACCACGATACAACGTTTTTACAATTTCAACACGTTGCTGCATTCCGACGGAAATGTCATGAATTTTGGCATGCGGATTCACTTTGAGTCCATACTGTTCAGACAGACGCTGCACTTCAGCAGCAGCTTTTTTATAATTAATGTTGAGACCTTTCCTTGGTTCAGATCCCAAAATAATGTTCTCTGTTACCGTGAACGGCTGTACAAGCTTAAAGTGCTGATGCACCATGCCGATGCCAAGATCGATTGCTTTGTTAGGGCTGTCGATGATGACAGGCTTGCCATTCACTTCAATGGAACCTTCATCCGGCTGATAGAGACCAAAGACAATATTCATCAACGTTGATTTACCAGCGCCGTTTTCGCCAAGTAGAGCATGGATCTCGCCTTTACGAAGCTGAAGGCTGATGGCGTCGTTGGCAACAATGCCTGGGAAACGCTTCGTGATTTGTTTCAACTCAACGACGGGGGTTGCTGCACCCATGTAATCACCCTTATACCTGATATAGTGTGGTTCCGCAAACGTAAGAAAAACGTCTAACGACGTTTATTCAAGGAAGATGACCGCATTTTAGCGGCACTTTTTCTTAGGATTATCGAATCCTTCAGTTTCACCGAAACTTCTGCATTCCATAATCTTAAGAAAAGCTCCTACCGGAGCGTTGATACGAAGTCTTCTTGCTTTTGCCTTGGGCTAATCCCCAATCACATAATACATAGCTTGTACAATTGTTATGATGATCTGAGCAAATTTTCCTACTTTGACAATCATAAGGCCGGTCAAGACCGGCCTCGATGATTATTCATTTTTACAGCAGAATCAGATTACTCTGTAGGAACTTTGATTTCGCCGTTGATGATTTTTTCTTTGTACTCGTCCACTTTGGCAAGTACATCAGCAGAAACATTTTTCGTAGAAGTATCAGCGACACCTACACCGTTTTCTTTCAAAGTCAGGTTCTCAGCTCCGCCTTTGAATGTACCATCGATGATTTCTTGGTTTACACGCTTAACAGCTTCGTCAACTTTTTTGATCATGGAAGTCAGTGTTACATCATCACCAAATACAAGAGACTGGTCTTTATCAACTCCGATTACCCAAATATCCTGTCCTTGTTCCTTCCGAGATATCGCCTCTTTAAAAACCCCATTACCGGTAGCACCCGACGCATGGAAAATGATATCTACGCCTTTGTTATACAGTGTAGCAGCTGCAGCCTTACCCAGGTCAGGTTTATCAAATGCACCTGCGTAGTTCGAAATGAACTCAGCATTCGGATTAACTGCTTTAACACCTTCTCTGAAACCAACTTCAAACTTTTTGATGAGCGGGCTCTGCATACCGCCAACAAATCCGATTTTATTCGTTTTTGTTGTCAGACCAGCTACAACACCAACCAAATAAGATCCTTCTTCTTCAGCAAATGTAATGGATTTAACATTGGGAGCATCCACTACGCTGTCGATAATCGCAAGTTTGGCATCAGGATTCTGATCAGCAACGGTTTTAATAGCATCAGCCAATTGGAAACCGATACCCCAAGTCAGATCGTATCCACCTTTAACAAATTCGTTCAGGTTTGGAATGTACTCTTCGTCGGCTTTACTTTCCAAGTATTTAACAGCTGTACCTGTTTCTGTTTCAGTCGCTTGCAGAGCTTCCCATGCGGATTGGTTAAACGATTTGTCGTTAACCCCACCTACGTCTGTAACCATCCCGATTTTCAAATCGGATTTAGCTTCAGTTTTTTCGTCACCTGCAGTTCCTCCGGCATTTGTTTCCTCTTTCGATTTACTACCGCAACCTGAAAGCATAACCGATACTGCCAGCAACATTACCAAAGACAAGCTGAGCATCTTTTTCATTTTCTGTTCCCCCTAATTTTATATACCTAATTTCAATCCAGATCACGTGAACGAAATCACAGATGTCAGGTTTGATTTTTACATAGAATGTTTGGTTTCTCAACAAAAAAAACACATTCTAACGTCAATTTTACTGATCATCTGTCAATAAACGAACATTGTAAACGACTAGGAGAGCAATTTAGGACTAAGCTACTAGAGGTGATTATACAATTAACCAGTGTTAAAATCCAGTATTTCATAACGGATTATTAAACAAATTCAATTATTCTTTTTTCAACTTTCTTTCTGTTACACGGCTCGTTAATTACTTGTGAGATTACCAAAACTTTCATACTCCTTTTTGAATCTTTTATTCGGATAATTGTAACTTAGTAAAGAAATCCTACATCAACAAGGGAAACGATAAGAGCCATCACTAAGGTTCCCAGCGTATAGAACCAATTTGCAGATCCTTACTCCTTCCCGGCAATACGGGTTACTTCAGTGCTGAATCTGTTATTTATGCATAGTCTGTGACCTTGAGAATAATTTTCGAAGTAGACCGTTTGTATTCTCACTGACTAGCCATAGTTGACTAGACTTGAATTAAAATCATAACCACACAATTATATCAACTTTTATTACTCTGGGGAATCTATCTCGACTTCATAGTATTTCATTTGAAACAACTCAATGACTTCAATATTTTCTGCACGCGAACAAATCCTTTGTCTCTTTCCTCATAAAAACCCGAATTTCAGAACTTGATTGAAACAAATCATAGATTCATTTTCAAATGAAAGAGAATTACATTCATATATAGCATGATGATACTACCGGCTCAGGTTTCAATACTCTTATCCGAACTGCTGCAATCGATAAACGTCAAGGTATAGCAAGGTTTAAAGCTAACATCACATCGTGGAAATTGATTCGGACAAATTATAAAAAAAATAATGTTACAATCAATTTCAAGTAGAAAACCATCCCGATTTTTATTAAAGGGATGGTTTTCTTGTTAACTAAAAGTATATGTTTACTTTTAGTTATATTTTAAATTTCCGTTACCAGCAACGCTGTAAGATCCAGCATTTCTGATCTCGAGAATATAATCACCAGCTTCAACATCTGTGAAAGTTCTTGTTGTGTTTACATTTGTAAAAGTACCAGTAATAATAACAGAATATTCTTTTCCTTGCCATTTTTGTTGTTTTAATTTATACACCATAACCGGACTACCTTTGGGATCGTTAGTCCACTGAACTACCGTAATCGGGATACTCCCACCTGAAGTAGTGAAGGTTCCAGTTTTTGTTTCACCTTGTACATCAAAACTAAAACTCAGTGTTTGTTGAGCTGCAGCCGTTACAGCTTTAAAGGAATTCAAATCATTTTGAACGCTTGATTGTTGAACATCAGGATTAGCATACGCACTAGATGATGCAGAAATAACAGCAGTAGTTAAAGCAAGAGTTAACATCAAAGACTTTTTAGATAATTTCATGATAACCTCCTAATATTTTTAAATAATTTCAAAAAAATCCACAAGGAATCTTATTCCAAGATATAGGATACTCATTAGTTTGTCAACATATATGATAAAATTTTCTTCTATTATTAGATTGACTTTTCATAAATTCCTCTATTAAGTCTAAAATCTAGCAAAAGATCCCCCTTCGATATCCAGTGATAATATACGCTTGTGTTTAACTCAGTGACCTTAAATCGACAGTAGTTACGCGTCTCATTCCGTATCTGACTAATAAACGGGAAGCGTCGTTAGTCCTATATAGTTGAGATTGTACTTTCCAAACGATTCCATAGCCCCCCACGAGAGAAATTTTTCTCAGCCGATCGTTAACTGCTGTTAAGTTTTTTTGAACTCTTTCACCCTCTGCATTTTCAATAAATCCAGTTTCACCTAATGAATTGTAGATTTTACGCCAGTGTTCCAAAAAACCCTTTAGCATCTTCTACTCAATGAGCCCCCTGTTAAACCCACCATTGAAAATATTCCTACGCACGTTTGGTATGATTAGCTTCTACATCTACAATTCTAAAACAGGTCAATATGTGATATCCCCTTAGAAATAAGAAGTTCGGAAGGATTCGACTCTAAAACTCTAATCTTTTATTCTAGAGGTCTGTCTTATTCCCCTCATGATCTGCACCTTTGCAAATTTCTTCTGAACTGATTAAACCAAAAAACCACAAGAAGAGTATGAAGTGCACCCTTAGAATGAACATTGGATTAAACCCTTAGTTTAACGGATGAAATTCTAAAGAGTGTTTGTATGACTATTAGAGCAAAAGTTTAAAACATATTTCGGAAGTGATTAAAAAAGAGGCAGTTCGTCTATATGTTACCGAGGAATGGAATTATGGATACCACTTTTCCCACTACAAGATCATGGCATCTGGATGAATCCAAGAAAGTTTTGCGCTTGATGCAGGAGCTTGGTATTCAAGCTGTGGTTCGCAGAAAGCGTCGTTCTAAGGTGACTACCCGGCTACTGAACGCGTAGCTGAGAATCTTTTTACACGAAGCTTACAGCGGAAAAACCAAACTAGTAATGGGTGACAGACGTCACGCAACACCCGATCGGTGAACGTTAGCTTTATCTTTCAGCGGTGAAGGGTTGTTTAACATGAAATTGTCCCTTACCAACTTGGCGAACGGAATGACAGTGGACTCCTTTTACAAACGTTTGCTAACATGTTTTCAAAACAATAAGATGTGACTGAACTAGTCATTCACAGTGATTAAGGCTTTCAGTATACGTCCCACGCTTACCATGACATTCTGCCTAAGGTGGGCGCCAGAATTAATTTTGTAACAGGCAAACTAAATAAACTGACACTGGTAGAGTATCGACATCAGTCCCAGTCTAGGTGTTTTTGATGTCCACTGAATGGGATCTTGACCTAGGGCATTCTTTTACCAAGTGGCCTCTTCTAGTGGGTTACAGTTCATCCACGCTTGTGATGTAAGTAGGTTGTTCTTGGCTACTAGTAGCCCTTGGACTCCCTTCCTGCAATATCTAATATATCTATTTAACAACAAAAAGGTAATCATTATTATGATTACCTCCCCAGCTAAACCTATCTATAAACTTAAACTTTTCAAAGCCGTAAAAAAAGCCGCCATAGGTACGGCGGCTTGCATAAACAATTTTAAGCGTTGATTTTGCCTTTAGCTACAGTAGCCAAAGAGTTGAACGCATTGATGTCGTTAACGGCCAGATCAGCCAACATTTTGCGGTTCATGTCTACTCCAGCAAGTTTCAATCCATGGATCAGTTTGTTGTAAGACAAACCATTCATACGTGCTGCAGCATTGATACGAACGATCCACAGTCTGCGGAAGTTACGTTTTGTGTTGCGACGGTCACGGTATGCGTAAACCAAGGATTTCATTACTTGCTCGTTAGCTGTTTTAAAAATACGGTGTTTGGAACCGAAATAACCTCTTGCCAGTTTCAAAACCTTTTTATGACGACGACGTACTACAAAACCGCCTTTTACTCTTGCCATATTAAAGAACCTCCCAATAAATATTAAATGTATCCGTGATATGCGTACGGCCTAGGCCGATCCCCCATACGGATTTACTATTTCAAGTTAGCCAGACCTTGTTTCAAACGTCTTACGTCCCCGGCAGCCATAACTGGGTTACCGTTCAGAACGCGCTTAGCACGTTTTGATTTGTGGGAAAGCAAGTGGTTTTTGTGAGCTTTGTAACGCAGGACTTTACCGGAACCGGTAATTTTGAAGCGTCCTTTCAAACTGCTGTGTGTTTTCATTTTAGGCATTTTGTGTTTCCTCCTCCAATGTTATCAGGCTTTAGGAGCCAGAATCATGATCATACTGCGGCCTTCCAATTTTGGCTGACGTTCGATGGTGCAAAGTTCTGCAACCTCCACCTTAACACGTTCCAAAATCCGTTGACCAATGGCGGCATGCGCAATTTCACGTCCGCGGTAACGAACGGAACATTTTACCTTGTCGCCCTCTTTCAAGAACTTAACTACATTACGAAGCTTCGTTTGATAATCATGCTCCTCAATATTGGAACGGAACCATACTTCTTTAATGTCAACAATTTTCTGGTTCTTACGGGCTTCTTTGTCTTTCTTTTGTTGCTCATAGCGGAATTTGCCATAGTCCATGATGCGGCATACCGGCGGTTTAGCCTGTGGTGCCACATTGACCAGGTCCAAGTTCAGGTCAATCGCCATTTGCAGTGCTTCCCGAATCGGCGTGATCCCAATTTGTTCTCCTTCAGCTCCGACAAGGCGTACTTCCTTCGCCCGAATCTCATCATTAATCATGTGATCTTTACTAATAACCGTCCACCTCCAGGTCATTTTGAATATCCTGTTACACAAAAATAAAAGGGATGCCGGTTAAGCTACCGACATCCCTGTAATCAACACAATTCTTCATGAGTAAACACTTCATAAATTATTGGGATCGTTGACCAGCCAACATGTTTGTTGATCAGGTGAGAAGTCGGACTTCTACTTGTGATTCCATTGCTATTCATTTAACGCACTTGAATACTATAACATCCTGCTAAACCATTGTCAACATCTCTACAATGTTTTTTTACAGAAATGCTTTCATCCAAGTCAACCACTATCCCTGCTTGCTCTGTACCTCATCCAAACGTACAACACGTGTATGTTGAGTATGGCTCCATTGTTTGTTGTTCTGCGTGAAGAACGCGTAGAACGTAATTGGATACCATGAAAGAAGGTAAATCGGGAACAAGATCAGGTAGAGATAAACTTTGGCAAAAGTAACCTTTTCAAGTGCCATGGACAACAAGAATGTCAGGACGTTCAAACCAATCGCTACGAATCCTACCCAAAGTGGGAAGTACCCATATATGTTTGCGATATGTGGTCCACTGAATATCGCTGTATCCACCCAAAGGACAGCTGTCATCAGGAACGTAAGCAGAACAACATAAACGTTTGCTCCGTACACAGCAAGGTCAAATTTCACCAAGCTTCTTTCCTTGATACTCTGCCATAGCAGTGGGAAGAAATATCTACGCGCAACCGTAAAGTGACCTTGCATCCAACGAAGACGTTGTCTTGCAGAAGCTTTAAAGGTTAACGGCTTTTCATCAAATACTTTGGCATCATAGTTAAAGACAGGATATACATTACGCTGAACACTGCGCATCGTAAACTCCAAATCCTCAACCAGACTTGTAGCGCCCCAACCAATTTCCTTGAGCAGGTTGGTCTCGAAGCACATTCCAGTACCTCCGAGGAAATTCGCCATATTCAAATTATGACGGGACAACTGCCACAGACGGTTGATGTACCAGTAAGATACGCCATAAGCTGCAGTGATCCAGGAATCCTCTGGATTTTTCGTATCGATGTATCCTTGAATTACACGCGAACCATTGCACAAGTCGTCATTCATCTCGAGCAAGAAGTTACGGTCAACCAGGTTATCCGCGTCAAACATGACAACTGCATCATACTGTCGTGGCAATTTCCACAGGTATTTAAGCATCCATTCGATGGCATACCCTTTACCTCTGAGATCAGCATTCGTACGTACACAAGCATTCAATCCATGCTGTCTTACAATTTGAGCCGTTCCATCCGTACAGTTGTCACAAATGACAAACACATCGTACAGATCTTCTGGGTAATCCAGTTGTTTCAAGTTCTCCATCAAAGCACCAATAACTTGTTCCTCATTGTGTGCTGCGACGAGTACAGCGAAAGATTTTGTCGCTGGATAATGTTTCTTTTTCTTTTTCTTAATCAGACCGAACAGCGAAAACGTGAATTGGTACACGGCTAGCAGTGCCAGAATGACCTGCATCGTGACGAATATAGCGTCCAACATCGTTCTCTGTTACCCCCTTTTTTTCAAAACCAGATTACTTTAAAACGTTTCTCTTCCTGGATTCTGCACTTTTTATTTTTTTGTGATGCGCAGAATATGACCCTGTTCTTTTGTTTACTACGCAAATATTTCAGACAATGTTTCAAGCATGGTTGATGCCAGTTGGCTGCTTTATCGATTTTGTATTCTTTTCAGCCATTTGTCAAAACCGCAATTCCACTTCCTGAAGCAGAAATGTGAACTTTAAACGCTGAATAGGCACTTCTTGATACTTCAACCTCGCATTCATGCCTGTTATATCTTATTTTCAGCCGTTTACTTGATTTTTATTTCTAAAGTCCCTGCTTTTTTTCATCAGGCTGATCTATATCGACAGGGGCTCTATATTAAATAACGTAAACAGACCTCAAAAAGTTCGGTCTTAAACTCACATTTTCTTAACCGCATTTCAGCCATGTTGAATCATTGTATCTTTTTTAGATCGTCCGAGTCAAAAAGTTAAGTTGGGTGTATATCCACTCTTTAACATGAATTTTACTTTCTTCACATGTGTTCTTCTTGAAAAGGACAACATTTAAAAATATGATAAACATATACCTGAAATAACCTCAAGTTCACGAAAAAACGGTTATATACTAATCAGGACGAAACCGGACACAGCAAATTACCGGAAATACTGCCGCCAACACGGGGCCTGACTGGCAGGAGGCCAATATGAGCCGTTTATTCGTAAAGTTTCAAGAGTATGATCGAAATGTATTTATGTGGATTAATGGTCGACTTCATAATCGATTTATGAACTTTTGGCTGTATTATTTCACCCATCTAGGCGGAGCAACCTCTTCTATTGCAGTATCCTTATTAATTTGGCTGCTGGCACCCGCTCCCTGGAGTACAACGGGACTTCAGGCATGTATCGCTCTAGCGGTTAGCCACATTCCCGTAGCAATCGCCAAAAAACTGTATCCACGCATTCGGCCTTACCTTGCCCTACCGGATACGATAACGTTCCGCAATCCATTGACGGACCATTCGTTCCCTTCGGGGCATACTACTGCCGTATTCTCGGTTACAGTTCCTTTTATGACAATGGAGCCATTCCTGTTGCTGATGTTGCTCCCTGTTGCATTAATTGTCGGATTTTCACGAATTTACCTGGGATTACATTATCCCTCAGATGTGCTCGCAGGTGCTACAATCGGTACTTTAGTCGCACTTGCAACAGTTGCTTTATGGACATAAAGTGAATATGTTAGACTAAGGAAAACCTAGCAGGAACAGGTGAAGCAAGCGTGGAGAAAAAAAGAGTATTACTATTATCTGAAGGCTTTGGCGCTGGTCATACTCAAGCCGCTTATGCACTTTCCAGCAGTTTGCGAAAACTTTCGCCGAATGTGCAAACCAAAGTGCTTGAGTTGGGAAGTTTTCTGAACCCAAGAGTTGCGCCACTCATCATTACAGCGTACAAAAAAACGGTCATTAATCAGCCCAAGCTCATCGGGTATGTATACAAGCACCAATATAAAAAATCCTTAAATCGGTTGACTACACTCGCACTGCATAAATTGTTTTATACTCATACACGCAGTATTGTGCGTCAGCTTCGTCCGAATGTTATTGTATGCACCCATCCTATCCCCAGTGCCGTCATATCCAGACTGAAACGTCTGGGTGTGCAGGTTCCACTTTGTACAGTCATCACGGATTATGACGCGCACGGGACATGGATTAGCCCAGAAGTGGACCTGTATCTTGTTTCTACGGATGAGGTAAAGTCCAAATTAATGCTGCGGGGTGTATCTTTAGACAAAATTCGAGTTACCGGCATTCCGATCCACCCCAACTTCTGGGAACATCCTGGGCGCGACGAGATCCGAAGCAAATTCAATTTGAAAAATATGCCCACAGTGCTTGTGATGGGCGGGGGCTGGGGAATGCTTAGTGATGAAGTAGTTAACCAACTATTAACACGCTGGCATGAGGACGTTCAGATTATTTTCTGCCTTGGTCGAAATGATAAAAGCCGAATCAATATGGAACAAAATCCGTTATATCAAAAAGATAATATCCATATCATCGGTTATACCAATGAAGTGGACAAATTAATGGAAGTATCTGATCTCTTGATCACCAAGCCGGGTGGAATGACATGCAGTGAGGGTTTGGCAAAGGGAATTCCCATGTTGTTCCATAACCCCATACCGGGCCAGGAAGAAGAGAATGTTCAGTATTTCACCGCAAGAGGTTTGGGGGAGCCCATTACTTCTCTTGACGTTGTAGTAAAATGGATGAATAAACTGCTTCATAACTACCCCGATATTGTTCGCAAACGCAAACGTCACATGGAACAGATTGCCAAGTACCACCCTATGCAGAGCGCACAGAGTATTATTGACCTTCTGGACTTGCGTCCCTACTCAGCAGACCAAGCCGGACTGTAACGGCTTCAAACAAGCCCGCATGTACACAGTAAAGGTGCCTTCGAATTGAAGGCACCTATTTTATTAATAGGAAGAAAAGTACAAACTATTGAATACCAGCAGTCTTCAAGTAATCCTGCCACTGTTTGGTATACTCACTCTGAATCTTCTCAAGGCCCGCCTGTTTGGCTTTTTCCATAAATGTATTCAGACCCGCCTCTACATCCTCTACCAATCCCACATTCAACGGATAGAGATACTGTTTCTCTACCTGTTCCAGTGCAGCTTTCTCAGCTTGATAAGGCGTCCAGTCTTCAGCAAATCCCGTAAAGATATCCGGCTTTTTCATTTTGTCCAGCTCTTTGAAAATAGCCAGCACATCATCAAAGCTCTTATCATAGAGCATGAACTCCGGATTACGCCAAGCCCAGCCATTCATGCCTTCGCGCGGGAATCCATTGGTCTGGGCATCGCCCACCATTTTATAATAACCGTCTTGAACTTCAAAGTTCTTGCCTTCCACACCATATTCGGTAAGCCAGTTGTAACGTTTGTCGGTCACCAGTTTTTCATAGAATGCAAGTGCTTTCTCCGGGTTTTTGCTACTGCGTGGAATTGCAAAACCATTGTGGATCGGGTGAACTGGTTGTGCAAACCCTTTGGCGTTAGGGTAAGGGAAATAACCGAGTTTCCAATCTGGGTGAGTAGACTGAACCTTGATCACATCCGCATTAAATTTGTTCGGGTTCTCACCCGACAGTACAACAGCCGATTTACCATTTTGCAGCAATGAGTTGGACGTATCCTTTACATTCAGCACGTTTTTCGGGAAAAAGCCTTTGTCCATCCAGCGTTTGTACGTTTTCAGGTCTTCCAAATGCTGTGCAGACCCCCAATAGGAAGTGATATTGGATGGTGCATCATACATGATATCCAGGCCATAAGGGAGCTGACCTGCTGTATTCACCAGCTTGGATGTCAATTGTCGAATACCATGAGTATGGTTCGCATTGCTATCCGCGATTGGAATCATATTCGGTTCATTAGCTTTGATTCCATCCAGATAGGCTTCGAGTGTCTCCAGAGATTCCGGTTTGGGCAGATTGTACTTCTCACGCAAATCCTCTCGGTACGCAATACCCTCAGTAACATATTCAGTCCATGTCGATGGTACAGTGTAGATCTTGTCGTTGACTTTTACCGCTTTCCACATGTCATCAGGTACATAAGCTTTGAGCGTTGGTGCTGCCTTGGGCAATAGTTCATCCAGTGGCAGGAATGCTCCTTTTTTCGCATAGGACTGGTAGAACGTCCAATCTGCGGTAAAGATCAGATCAATCGGTTGACCGGAGGACAGCAGCAGTTTGTATTTTTGGTCCCAGTCTGTCCAGGAGGTATAATTGAATTTTACATTGACGTTCAGATCAGCCTCAGCCAGCTTGTTGATTTCCGATTCAATCACAGGCAGATCCTTGGGTGCATCACCAAGCATGTAGAATTGCAGCGTTACCTTCTCCCCTTTGTTTTCAGAAGAACCACCCTGCTCACTTCCTTGTGCCTTTCCTCCCGAACCGCTATTACATGCGGCAAGCACCCCTGCAAACAGCATCAGGGCAAGTACCATAGACAGGTGCCGAATTGTTTTGTTACGCATACGCATCCTCCCTTTTTGTGGTCAACCTTATATGTTAGCGCAGACTCGCCATGATTCAGACGCAGACGGACACACAGCTATCCCGCAATCTGAACCCACATCGCGTGCACGTTCTAACCTTTCACCGCACCAATGGTAAGACCTTTGACAAAGTAACGCTGCACAAATGGATACAGGAACAATATAGGGCCAGTAACCACAATTGCCATCGCCATTTTGGTCGATTCGGTAGGTACATCCTGGCTAAGTGTTATGCCGGTACCAATCGCCATCTGATCAATGAAGGTAATTGTGTTCATCGTGTTATACAAATAAAATTGCAGTTGGTACATATCCGGGTTGTTAATGAACAAGGATGATGTGAACCAGTCATTCCAGTATCCCAGTGCCAGAAATAACCCTACAGTGGCAATGCCAGGCATCGCCAGCTTCAGCACTACACTAAAGTAAATGCGGAAGTCATTCGCTCCATCGATTTTGGCTGACTCAATCAGCTCATCCGGAACGGCTGAACGAATGAAGTTTTTCATCAGGATAATGAGAAATGGCGTCATCAGTCCCGGAAAAATCAACACGGTATACGTGTCTGTAAGATTGAAATAATTTGCCAGCATGATGTACCAAGGAACTAATCCCCCGCCAAAGAGAGTTGTAAAGTAGATGAAAAATGAGAAAGCATTCCGATACTTGAAATCTTTGCGTTGCAGTACAAATCCCGCCATCGTAATGAGAAACAGTCCAAGGGCTGTACCCACAACGGTTGTAAAAACCGTCACGCCATAAGCTTTAAGCACCTGGGTCGGAAATTGGAACACCATCTTATAACCTTCTATGGAGAAATCGGTTGGAAAAAGGTGATACCCCTCTCTTACAATAGATTCGTTACTGCTAAATGAGCCGGATAAAATTAAAAGAAAAGGAATGATACAGATTAAGGAAAGAATCAGGATCATGCTGTAAGCGATGATTTGAAACAACAAGGTGAATTCCGTATCCCGGGTACGCGTGTGCATAGTAGGTCTCCCTTCTGCCTATAGGTGTTTTAGAACAAGGCGTAGTCCTCATTGACTTTACGGATAATATAGTTGACGGTCATGATCAGGATAAAACCAAACAGAGATTGATACAGACCGGCCGCGGTAGCCATTCCGATATCAAAGGTCACTTTCAGAGAACGATACACATACGTATCGATGATATCTGTAGCGTTATATAAGACACCGTTGTTTCCAATCAGTTGGTAAAAGAGATCAAACTGTCCCTTCATAATGCTTCCGAGCGAGAATAACAGCAGAATGACAAAGGTCGGTTTTAGCATCGGTACGGTGATATACCAAATCCGCTGAAAGATATTGGCCCCGTCAATCCGGGCGGCCTCGTAATATTCATCGCTGATCCCTGTAATAGCTGCAAGGTAGATGACCATGCTGTATCCGAGATTTTTCCACAGATAAAAAATGATGATAAGGAACACCCATATCCAAGGTGTATTGTAAATATCGATTGGACCTGCCTCAAAACGTTTGAGTACCGTGTTCACAAAACCGGATTCATAGTTGAACATGTTGTAAGCGATCACACTTAATAGTACAAACGAGATGAAATAAGGTAAAAACATGACCGACTGCGTAATTTTCTTAAACACTTTCCCTCGAATTTCACTGAGCAAAATCGCACAGAAGATCGCTAGCCCGTTTCCCAATATAATGAAGGCCAGATTGTACCCCACCGTGTTGGTTGTCAGCTTCAGCAGCATTCCGGATTGCCACAGGAACTTGAAGTTCTCCAGTCCAACAAATGGGCTGCCGAACAAACCACCTTCAAAATCATAACGGGTAAACGCATAATAGATGCCGACCATCGGAAAATACGAGTTAATCAGAAAAAAGATCAGTGTAGGCAGCAGCATCAGGAACATGATTTTGTTTTTGTTCAATTCTTTGAGCATGGCTAGATCCCTCCCGAATTTCTTACGGCGTGGCGCGCAGTGGAACTCTGTTTTTATTGTAGTTGCCCTTTGTGCTACCGGATACTGAATCATTCGGCGGGATCATGAACGATTCTGCGAAACGGAATATGAACAATATGAAAGAACACTGAAATGAATGCGTGAGCGTTCACAAAAGTTGATATCGTGCATAGATTGAACCTAGTGAACAATAAAGCGAAAGTTGAACTTTAGCTAAGCAAATCGGGCATAGCAGCCGTTCTTCGTTGATGTAAACGCATACATATTATATAATTCAAGATACATCCGTGATTCACCACGCCCATATATGAAGTCTTATCCTTCGCTATGAAGTCTAACTTTGTTCATCCAAAACAGGAGGTTCACGGGAGGAAAAGCCATGCGTAAACGTTCAGAGGACAGCCAGAAGGTGTTTGCACGGATTCTCATTGGCATTATTGTTAGCACCGTTGCCACCTTGCTTTTGGCTTCTACCATTTTGTACGTCAACTATAATCGTATTGCCCTTCGCCAGGTTTACCGAACCGATATGAACGGCCTTACCCAGACCAGTCGGGAAGTCTCCAAAATGACCGAGACCGCCAAATCACTGTCTTATCAGATTTATCAGGATTACACCATCTCTGCCCTGCTGCTCTATTCGAATCCGAGTATCTATGAAATTACTCCAGCGATGGAGCAACTCGACAACTATCGCATGTCCCTCCCTTTTATCGAATCCATCTATGTATATAACTCCAAAAATGATGAGTTCTTTATCAGTTCCAATGAAGTTCGCAATGGACAACAGTCCATCTCGGAAATTGACGATCAGGGGATTACAAGCATCCTCGACAGGTTCCATGATTACAAGCCTTTTGTCCCCATTCCGCGTACATACCAAGTTGGCTCCACCGAGGAAACCCAAGTCAGCAGCTATACGTACCTCTGTTATGACACGATTAATGACAATGCCATATTGAATTATGCAGTTGTCGTAAATATCAAGGACGACTGGCTTAGTCCTAATATGAACTCTGCCGATCAGCCAGGAAAAACGTTTATTATTAATGAACAGGGACAACTATTGTCCGATTTCAGTAATCGTGCGTTGATGAAAGACCTTTCCAATGAAACGTTTATGCAGCCCATCCTGGAAAATACGGAGCAGTCCGCTTATTTTACCGCAGAGGTCGATGGGGAGAAGTCTCTTATTACCTACACTGCTCCTGACAACCTCGGGTGGCGCTATGTACGAATCACGCCTTATGACCTAATCACCGCAGATATACGTAATATGCGAACTCACACTGTTCTGTTTTGTCTTGGACTATTAATTGCGGGAGTGTTCTTGTCCTACCTCGTGTCCCGGAAGCTGTATCATCCCATTGATAAAGTGCTTGTCCGTATGCGTGTGATGGAAGCGGAGCGTCGTGGCAGTCTGCACCTATTACGACAGGACTTTCTACGCGGGGCTTTGCAAGGAAGGGAAACGGTAACGGGAGGCATGCTGGAGGAACGAATGAAGTTCTATGGCTCTTCTATTGATGCTCATCGTCTAACCAGACTGGTGCTGCTTCGGATTGATCATTTCACCGATTTCAGCGATACCTACCGGGATGAAGTCCAACTTGTAAAATACGCCATGATGAACATTTGCACGGAAACAGCCGACCTCTACTACCACACCGAAGCTGTGGATATGGGCGGCGATCTGATCACACTTATCTTTAATGATAAACTTCAGGATGAAGCTGATGATGATCACAGCCCCATTGAGGATCTGCTGCGCATGATGCAGGCTGCCGTGATGACACATCTAAGATGTTCTATTTCATTTACTATCGGACCAACGGAAGATTCACTGGAAAACAGTATTGCTTCTTATAGCCGATCAGCAGAAGCATCGCTTCATCGTTTGTTCATGGGTCATGGATGCCTGATTTATACCTCGGACATCATGGCGTACCATGCCAAAGAATATGCTTTCCCTGTTGGAAAAGAGAGACAGCTGATTGATTGCCTGATGACAGGCAAAACAGGCGAAGCCAAACAGGTCTATGCAGACATCGTGAGCGAAACGGCAACTTATCCATTTACCGTATTTCAACTCGCTCTGTCCCATCTGACCATGACCCTGAATCATGTGAGAAACACACTCAAAAAGAACAACCAGCTTACCCTTGAATCCATCTTCGATCGTTCAATGCTGCCGATCCATGATGCTGAGGATCTCAGTGAGGTTCACGCACACTTTTATCGCATGTTCGACGAGCTGGGATCCAAAGTTGAGGAAAAAAGAACGCTTAAACACGAAGAACTCATTCGCAAAATCAACTGCATTATTGAACGAGATTACGCAGACACTAATCTTTGTCTGACCTCGATTGCAGATGAACTAGCCATGTCACCCATCTATGTCAGCAGACTCTATAAACAACTAACGTTAAAAGGTTTAACCGATGTCATTAACGAGAAGCGCATAGCCAAAGCGCAATTCCTGCTCATTGAGACGGAAAACTCTGTAGCTGATATTGCCGAGCAAACCGGATTCACCAACAGTTCTTATTTCTATCGGATGTTTAAGAAATTCAACGGGGTTACTCCCAACGATTATCGACGTAAGGAGCTTCATTCGGAGCTTTAGCAGAAGTAAAATGGACATCCACAAGTAACGGCATGAGGTTTAGTTCATCCAAAATAGCAAAAAAGCGTGATATGAGAGTCTGGTAGCCAGATGCATATCACGCTTTTTTATAATATTACTCTTGATCTTCGCCAGACTCGTCCGCAGCTTCCCGAACTTTATACTTGTCCAAGCGGATCTGTTGATACTCGCGTAAAGCCTCTTCACCAACGATAACTTCAACCCGATGAATGTTCATGCCTTTACCCATGAATTTCTGCTCATACTCTGTCATGACATGCTCTTCATTCAATCCATCACGGTGCAGGTTCAGGGACAAATTGGTCATTTGCAGGCCAAAGTCGGCAATCGCATTAAGAGAGAAATCAAACAATGTCTCCGAATCGGTTTTGAAATGAATCTGTCCTTTAGTGTTAAGCAGTTCCGTATATTTCTTCAGGAAACGTGGATGTGTCAAACGACGACGTGCGTGCTTGGCTTTCGGCCAAGGATCGCTGAAGTTCAGATAAATCCGTTCCAGTTCTTCCGGTTCAAATACTTCCTCGATCTGTTCGATATTAGCAAGCGCCAGCTTCAAGTTGGGCGGTGTCTCCACTTCTGCCTGACTCCATGCTTTCCGAGCCTTCTCGCTGGCACGACGTACCAATTCATCATACATATCAATACCGATAAAATTAAATTCCGGATATTTATAACTCATTTGGCTGATAAATTGACCTTTACCCATGCCAAATTCCACAAAGATCGGATGGTCATTGCCAAACAGTTCAGACCATTTTCCTTTGTACTGTTTGGGATCAAGAACAACGAGGTCAACTTGTTGCTCCAAATTTTCACGAATCCCTTTTCTGCCACGTAAACGCATCTTATTCCTCCGTTTATCCATACTTGTCTCAGAATCATTTTGCCGAAGAACTGGCTAATTGTAAAGAGCAATGAAAAAGGAATCTTCGGATCTGCCACTTTGGGGCAAATCTCAAAGATTCCCTCTTCGATTTATTTGGAATTGGGGTCCAACTACTTTAATAGTTCATAGTCTACCTTATCTTGGTGTGAAAAATCAAATGTCTTTTCGAAAGCATCGCGAACTTTTTGTCTTGCAGCCGCTTTCACTTTCGGATTGCCATTGAAACGAACACCTGTCAAAGCCAGAGCTTCTTCTGCCGTCAGTTCTACAGAAACATGATGAAGATCATTATTTTTAACTTGGGAATTCATTCATATCACCTCACGGTATAGTATGGTCCATGACGTCAACATTGATTCAAATGCTGTGATGAATAGTACCCATTAGATGGTGTCTGACGTTGGTTTAAATATAACATACTGTGTAAACTATAGCAAGGATAAAACCTCGTTTCTACGGCCTATTTTTGCGACTAGATTCCCCTTTTTTTGAGTTTTTTGATACAATGGTAAAAGTTCAAAAAAAGTCAAATTCGGTAATATAATTAGCACGCCATTAGGTAAGTCAAAGGAGTACTTTGAAGATGAATGCACCTTCAATACAACCTCCTCTTCTGTGGGGGGATAAACGATTCCATACCTGGAATTACGAAATGAGAGACGAATTTAACAATAAGGTTTTCAAAGTGATGCTGGATGCGGGTTTCACCTGCCCGAACCGAGATGGGTCCATCGCCAAAGGGGGCTGTACATTTTGCAGCGCTCGTGGATCGGGTGATTTCGCCGGTAGCAGACGCGATGATTTGGTCACCCAATTTAATACCATTCGGGATAAACAGCATCTGAAATGGCCTACAGCTCACTACATTGGCTATTTCCAAGCCTATACCAACACATACGCACCCGTTGAAGAACTGCGTGAATACTTTGAGGAAATCTTGAAGCAGCCCGGTGTCGTGGGTCTGTCCATCGCCACCCGCCCTGACTGTTTACCGGAGGACGTCGTTGATTATTTGGCTGAATTGAATGAACGCACCTACCTCTGGGTTGAGATGGGTCTGCAAACCATTCACGAATCCACGTCAACCCTAATTAACCGTGCACATGATACGCAGTGTTATGAGGAAGCCGTTGCGAAGCTGCGCAAACGGAATATTCGGGTGTGTACACATATTATTTACGGACTGCCGCAGGAAACCCATGAAATGATGCTGGATACCGGACGGGCTGTTGCCAACATGGATGTGCAAGGGATCAAAATTCATCTACTTCATCTGATGCGCAAAACGCCAATGGTGAAGCAGTATGAAGCCGGGCTCCTTCGTTTCCTGGAACAAGACGAGTACATTAAACTGATCGTCGATACGCTGGAGATGCTGCCACCCGAAATGATTGTACACCGCCTTACAGGGGATGCACCGCGTGATTTACTAATTGGTCCGATGTGGTCCATGAACAAATGGGAAGTATTGAATTCCATCGATCGTGAACTGCGTGAGCGGGATTCCTGGCAAGGTAAATACTGGAGGGGGGCATAAGATGGGCTTTCTTTCGGTTTTAAGTTGTGCCCATCAATGGATTTCTTCCCGTCTACAGCCTGGAGATCTAGCTATTGATGCAACGGTAGGAACGGGGGCGGATACTCTGTTTCTGGCACAAAAAGTTGGTAAACGCGGGCAAGTCATTGGTTTCGATATTCAGAGCGAGGCACTTACCTTGGCACAAGCCCGTATTCGCAAACAAGAGGACAGCACTAAATTGGGGTCCATCTCCATGCTTCAATTAAGCCATGATCGAATGGCTGAGGCCGTTCCTGAAACATGGCAGGGTAATGTGGGTGCTGTAATGTTCAACCTGGGGTACCTGCCTTCGGAAGATGCGGACTCCAGCATTATCACAGAAACAGACAGTACCATTGCTGCACTTCAGGCTGCACTGACATTGCTCAAGCCGCGTGGCATTATTACGGTTGTGCTGTATCCAGGTCATGATGGAGGATCACAGGAAGCGGATGCGGTATTGGAGTGGTCCTCTGCTCTACCTGTAGAGCAGGTACAAGTGGTGATTTATCGCCAATTGCAGCGTGATACCTCCCCTTTTCTGATTGGCATCGAGAAAAAATAATTTCCTTTGTTCCACAAATGCAATAAACTAGACACAATCGCAACAAAGCACTCTTTGGGATCAATTTATGCGATTTGTGTTCTACATAAAGACGTGCAACCGTATTCACTGTTACATTCATGCCAATTCCGCGGTCATGATTGATTAAAGCGATCCACCATTTCATATACTAGAGGAGAGATTAGGAATGCCTACGCCATACCCACTGCAATTTCAACCAGAGTTTAAAGAACGTGTATGGGGAGGACGCGCGCTGGAGCAATTCGGCCTGACGCCACCTGAAGGACATATAGGAGAAGGCTGGATGATTGCGGATCATCCCAATGGTACAACCAAGGTATTAAATGGAGCACTTGCCGGAAAAGGCCTCGATGAAGTCCGTGAACAACTGGGGACAGCATGGCTTGGAACTAAAGGAGTTTCGGAAAAGGGCGGACGATTCCCGCTTCTGATCAAACTGCTTGACTGTAACGACGATCTGTCCGTACAAGTCCACCCAACAGATGACTACGAAGCGCTCCCTCCCGGCGAGCTTGGCAAAACGGAAATGTGGTATGTGCTGGATGCCAAACCCGGAGCACATATCATCTACGGCTTAAATGAAGGCGTTGATCGTGAAGTACTGAAGGAAGCACTGGAGAATGGTACGGTCATGGATACCCTTCGTCAAGTACCTGTAGAGGCTGGAGATACGTTCTTTATTCCTGCGGGAACGGTACACGCTTTATGTGCAGGTGTCGTTGTGGCTGAGATCCAGCAAAACTCGGATACAACATACCGGATTTACGATTATAATCGTCCGGGCTTGGATGGCAAACCACGTGAGCTGCATGTTGAGGATTCATTGAATGTAACGGCTTATGAGGGCGCTGGCGCTACGACGATGAAAACCAACAACGCAACTCCAGGTGAGTGGCTGAAGCTTGCGGAATGCCCTTATTTTGTAGTGGAAAAAGGGATTGTTACTGGCCGTTGGGAGCTCTCTACAAGTGCTGAAAGCTTCACTATTCTTGTGGTCTGTGAAGGTAGCGGAACGCTGGAGTGGGATAACGCAGAATCAGATAAGATTGATCTAAAAGCTGGACAATGTTACTTACTTCCTGCCAACCTGGGCTCCTATACGCTGGATGGTAACACTACTGTTCTTCGTTCTTATTTGCCTTAATCCAATAAACAATGATCTAATCAAGTGATTTACCTTAACTTATATGGCTCTATTGTGACCTGAGAAGGAGGATTTACACGAGATGCAGGAATCTACCTTTAGCCTGGTTGGCAATGAAGGTACCCGTATTCATGTGTACCGCTGGCTTCCCGATCCGGAGTGCAACATCAAAGGTGTGGTCCAGATTGCACATGGCATGAGCGAGACTGCTGCCCGATATGCTGAATTTGCCCAATATCTCACCACGCACGGTTACGCGGTCTACGCGAATGACCATCGTGGACATGGTAAAACAGTAGAAAACTCGAATATGTTGGGCAATGCCGGCGTCGATGCTTTCCGCTGGATGGCGAGTGACATGATGAACTTGGGCGAAGTTGCAGCCAAAGAAAACCCTGATGTGCCCCTTTTTCTGATGGGGCACAGCATGGGGTCGTTTTTGGTCCAGCATCTAATGTATGCTGGCCACGAGCGTTACCATGCATTTATTTTGTCCGGCACCAATGGCAAACGTGGTCTTCTTCGCATCGGAGAGAAACTGGCTTTCTTGCAGTGTGGCATTCAGGGGACGGGTCATCCAAGCATGCTGCTCAACGCGCTCGTATTTGGCGGATTCAACCGTTCTTTCCGACCGGCAACAACGCCGTTTGATTGGCTGTCTAGGGACCCCGAAGAGGTCAAGCGATTTATCGATGACCCTTTGTGTGGAGCCATCTGCTCCGCAGGTTTTTTCCGTGACTTTTTCAAACTGCTGTTGGACATTCATTTGCCACGCAACATGAAACGTATTCCTAAGGATAAATCAGTATATCTGTTCTCGGGTGAACAAGATCCGGTGGGGCTTCATGGCAAAGGGGTGCTTAACCTGGTCTCCCAATATCGGGAGCTTCAGCTTGAGGATATCGAATACCGCCTCTATCCCGGGGGACGCCATGAAATGCTGCATGAGACGAATCGGACTGAGGTTGCAGGACATGTCGTGGAGTGGCTGGAGAGGCATACGCCCGACTACAGTGTCGATCATTACACAGCACATGCAGAAACAGCCGATTCCATATAATGCGGTATAAATAACTTATACAATGAAGAAAACCCCTGAACGGGTGCACAGCATACACTGTGCTCGTTCAGGGGCTTTCTTTTTTTATTTATAAGATGGCAATTTAATGTTAATCGTTATGAATTACCCTTCGATCAGCAAAGATTCTGGATCTTCAAGCAATTCTTTCACCGTTACGAGGAAACGAACGGCTTCGCTACCATCAATAATACGGTGATCGTACGACAGGGCGATATACATCATCGGACGGTTCTCCATCCGCTCTGCATCAATCGCTACTGGACGAAGCTGGATTTTGTGCATACCCAGAATACCCACCTGAGGTGTATTCAAAATTGGTGTGGACAACAGGGAGCCAAACGTTCCGCCATTGGTAATGGTGAAGGTTCCTCCTTGCAGATCAGACAAAGCCAGCGTGTTGGAACGCGCTTTGGACGCCAGGTCAGCAATGCTTTTCTCGATCTCAGCGAAGCCAAGACGATCTGCATCACGTACAACCGGTACGACAAGTCCTTCTTTGGCAGATACCGCAATACCGATATCATAGTACTTTTTGAGTACTACATCTTCGCCATCAATTTCCGCGTTAATGGTTGGGAACTTTTTCAGTGCACCTACAACTGCTTTGGTGAAGAAGGACATGAATCCGAGATTGATTTCATGTTTCTCTTTGAACTTGTCCTTACGGCGTTTACGTACATCCATAATTGCCGTCATATCCACTTCGTTAAACGTTGTCAACATTGCTGCAGTCTGCTGTGCTTCTACCAGGCGTTTCGCAATGGTAGCACGACGGCGGGACATACGTTGACGCTCTACTGGTTTGGTATACGTGGACCCACCTGCTGCTGGAGCACTAGGTGCTGCAGCGGGAGCTTTAGCAGGAGGCGCTGAAGGAGCTGCAGCCTGAGTGTTGTGAGTTTTCACATCATCCTGATAAACACGGCCAATCGGATCCTTGCTCTGTACCTGATCCAGCTCAATACCACGCTCACGTGCAAGTTTGCGAGCAGATGGTGAAGCTGTCTTCGAACTGCTGTCCGAAGATTCCGGTGCTGCAGCAACGGGCGCTGGTGGCGGAGTTGGAGCTTCCGGTGCAGGAGCAGCTGCTTGTTTCTGATCCGTCGCTGCTGGTTGGGAAGCGGGCGCGCCGCTTCCTCCCCCAGTTCCTGCCGAGAGTGTTCCAATCGTTTCACCGATTTCAACAGTCTCGCCTTCCTGGCGAACAATTTTCTCAAGAACACCGCTCTCTTCAGCACTGATCTCAATATTTACTTTATCCGTTTCCAGTTCCAGAAGAACATCACCCTGATTAACGGTGTCGCCTTCTTTGACCAGCCATCTGGATACAGTTCCTTCCGTTATCGACTCACCCATTGCAGGTACTTTAATTTCACTCACAGCTGTTACCTCCCCAGTGGAATATTATTCTTCGTCGTTTGCTTCAATGCGGATGTAATGATCTGTTGCTGTTCCATGCCATGCACAAGTTGATAACCGCTGGAAGGACTGGCATGTTCCGGACGACCTTCGTATTTAACGGTTGTTCCTTCTGGCGCAATTTCACGAAGACGAGGCTCCATGTATGTCCAGGCACCCATGTTTTTGTTTTCTTCCTGTACCCACACCAGCTCTTTCAGCTTGCTGAAACGTGCAAGCACACGCTTAATTTCTTCCGCCGGGAACGGATACAGCTGTTCGACACGAATAATGTGAAGCCAAGACCAATCTGCCTTATCCTTCTCAAAAGCATCTTCCAGATCGATGGCGATTTTACCACTGCACAAGATGATACGCTCTACGCGATCCGGTTTCGTGCCCAATCCTGCTTGCTCCAGAACAGGCTCAAACTTGCCTTCGCTGAACTCTGTTGCTGGTGAAGCGACACGCGGATTACGAATGAGACTTTTCGGCGACATCATAACGAGCGGACGAGCATCTTCCGTTTCAGTCAACGAAGCCTGACGACGCAGCAGATGGAAATATTGCGATGCACTTGTCAAGTTCGCAACGGTCATATTGTCTTCTGCACAAAGCTGCAGGAAACGTTCCAGACGAGCGCTTGTATGCTCAGGTCCCTGACCTTCGTTCGCGTGCGGAAGCAGCATGACCAGACTGGATTTTTGTGACCATTTGGCACGGCCAGCAGATACGAACTGGTCAAAAATAACCTGTGCACAGTTGGCAAAATCTCCGAATTGTGCTTCCCAGATTACAAGCGTATCTGGTGAGTAGACGTTATATCCGTATTCGAAACCAACAACGGACTCCTCAGACAACGGACTGTTGTAGATAGCAAAGGATGCTCTTGCCTGTGGCAAATGATGCAATGGGCAGAATTTCGCACCATTCTCAGAGTCATGCAACACCAAGTTCCGATGAGCAAACGTTGCACGTTCTGCATCCTGTCCACTAATCCGTATTGGTTTGCCATCCGCCAGTATGGTAGCAAAAGCAAGCGTCTCTGCAAGGCTCCAGTCTACTTTTTCACCATCGTTCAGTGATGTACTTCTGCGCTGCAAAATGCGCTGTAACTTCGGATACACATTAAAGTTCTCTGGCCATTTCAGCAAGTCTGCATTAATTGCCCGCAGATTTTCCAATGGTACGGCAGTTGGAATAATCGAAACGGCTTCGGGCTCGCTAATTTGACGTTGGTAATATTCATGTACTTCATTGTTCTTCATCTGCTCGTAAGCTTCTTTTAAGCGGTTCGTTACAGCTTCACGAATGCTGTTGATGGAAGCATCGTCGATAACCGATTCCTCTTTCAGATGATCCTGGTACAAATGGCTAACCGTTGGATGAGCTTTTACTTTGTCATACACTGTCGGCTGTGTTGTTTCCGGATCATCTGTTTCGTTATGACCATAACGACGGTATCCAATCAGGTCAATCAGGAAGTCCTTTTTGAACAGGTTACGGTATTCTGCTGCCATACGAATAGCTGCGATACATGCATCCGGATTGTCTGCATTGACATGCACAATCGGAATTTCATATCCTTTGGCAAGGTCACTCGCATAATACGTGGAGCGTGAATCGCCGCTGTCTGTTGTGAATCCTAGACGGTTATTCACGATAATATGAATTGTTCCGCCATTTTGGTAACCAGGCAACGCTTTGAAATTGAGCGTTTCTGCTACAATACCTTCCCCAGGGAAAGCCGCATCACCATGCATCAGAATAGTTGCCGCTTTGGTTACATCCTGCTTCGGATATCCCGGATCACGGCGGTCATCCTGTGCTGCACGTGCAAAGCCCTGTACAACCGGGTTTACATATTCCAGGTGACTCGGGTTATTGGCAAGCGTAAGACGCGCTTGTACTGTTTCGCCGTCTTTTACATAACGGTTTGCGCCCAGATGATATTTGACATCCCCCGTCCAACCGTAATTGATTCCTGTTGACCCTTCAGAAGGAACCAAATCCTTGTTCGGTGAATGATGAAATTCAGAGAAAATTTTGCTATACGGCTTGCCCAGTACATGAGCAAGTACGTTCAATCGACCACGGTGAGCCATCCCCATCAGAATATGGCTTGAACCAGCGTGTGCCATAATCCTAACTGCTTCATCCAGCATAGGGACTAACACATCGTTACCTTCAATGGAAAAACGTTTTTGCCCAACAAATGTTTTGTGGAGGAAATCTTCAAATTGCTCCACTTCAACCAAACGTTCCAGTAAAGCTTTACGCTCCTCTGGATTAAGCGGTGCCGGCGAAGTACGAGATTCTGCACGGCGGTTCAGCCACTCCCGCTCATGAACTTCATGCACATGGCTGAATTCATAAGCGATAGGACCCGTATATATTTGCCGCAGGCGCTGGATGGCATCCAATCCTGTAACCGTCTGTCCATCTGCACCTTCCCAGATCAGGGAAGCTGGCAGAGCTTTCAAATCTTCTTCATTCAATTCAAAATGCTTCGGCTCAAGCAAAGAAGTATCTGAATCTTCACTGATTCCAAGGGGATCAATATCGGCCGCAAGGTGACCATAGGTACGAATATTCATTACCAATTTCCCTGCTGTAACCGCTTTCTGTAATAGTTGAATATCCACGCTTCCGGAAGCCTTTTGGGCATTGCCAGAATACGAGGCTGTATGTGCATCCCTGCCAGACATCGGCGGTGCACCCCATTGTTCAAATAATTCCCGATAAGCCGGTGTAACTGCACCCGGGTCTTGGGAGTATAATTCATATTGTTCCTGTACGTATCCCATATTCGGGCCATAGTAACTTTCCCAGGGTTTCTTGTTGCCTTCCTCGATCGTCATCGACGTTCCCTCCGTCTTGATTTAGTCATAAGTTTTTGACGGAAATCATTGACTAAGCCGTAATTTGCGTTCGTTCAACATTTTAAGCTAAATTTTTCATGAAGTCCAATAATCGTGCTGTTGGTGGTAGTAACGTTGTTCCGACGCTCCCGTCAAGGTTTGTCTGCGTTTTCAAAATCATAGTAAACTGATGATTATATATACCGTCGCACAGATGTCGAATACTGTCCTGATCCGTTCGAGGGTTACACCTTCCCCAACTTCTGCAAGTGAAGTCCGTGTTCTAATATCTATTCTATAAACTTTTACGCTCAGGAGCATTTCCTATTTTTAGTTCAATTGATGCATAAATTAGATGAATCGAATAATTGGAACATTTCCGACCCACAAATGTGCTCTGATTGTATGGCGTTTTGTTGGTAATCGCTTATCCTGCGATGGTTTCTACACATTTTCAGATTTCGCCCGATTTGTAGCCTCCTTATTTAGAATTGTGGTCCATAATGTTCAAAAACAAACCGTCAAGATAAATATTAACCATTTGGCTTGATATTCAACAAAAAAATGGGTGTCTCTTGCAATTTAATGTTTTAAACCAAAAGCCGCCTGAATGCGTAAAAGCATCCGGGCGGCTTCTTTTTGGATTGGTTTATTTAGGCAGACAGTCCTTTTATTTTTAATGTGGCACCTGAGACTGAAAATCGCTCCGGCTGGACTGATCTGCATGGTAAAAGACCACATCACCATCCTTCAAGGGCCAAGTTCGACCTTGACTGTCTACTGGGCGATTGTTGAAACCTTCCATCTGCCACTGATTCATCAGTGGAGCATAAATGTATTGCAGGTGTGGAGCTTCTGTATTCCCATCTCGAAGTGTCTCGATATTAAAGTTGACCACGATATATCCGTCCTTCAGAAATACAGAAGCCTTTTCATCCAGTTGATTTTGTCTGGCGAGCAATTCAAGATTGGTTCCCTTTGGCACGGTGTATACATCCGCAGGCAGGCTGTATTCTCCGTACCAACGTTGGATTGCCGCATTCGCTCGGTCTACACTAACACCCGAAGGAATGTCTGTCTTGGGTCCAATCAGTGTACGAATGGAAGCGGGAAGAATCATCCAATCATAGCGGCCTACCCACGTTTTCTGGTGAGAGATTTGATCTACAAGCTTAACCATATAATCAGCGAGCGAACTCTGGTCGCGTTCATCGGCAGACAGTTCATACGTATACTGATAACGCGCCGTATCCCCCAATCCCGTACCAGGTACGTTACGCAACCTCGAGTTCAGGACAACAAACCGTTTCTCCAAATCCTGCGCCGATCCTATCCGAATAAGTCGCTCTTGACCGCGGTGGTAGTATAGATCGACTTCTTGTCTGGAAGAGCCATCTTTGTTCACAAAGTAGAATGTTGGAGTAATTCGAACACCATCCTGTTTGCCAAACATATTGCCTTTAGTTTTCAGGTCGAATTTGATATGGTAACCCGTTTTCACTGCAATATTACTGAAACCCTGCACAGGATGACTGCCTGGACGAACAGGTAACACAAATGGTTCCAGGTTCCCCCGCGGATCACCATCAATACTATTAAGTCCTGTCCAGTAACTCACCCCTGTCGGCTCCGAACTCCCAAGCTGCTTGCGGAACACATTTTCCCAATTATAATCAGCGATATCCGTAACGTGAAAATCATACAATCGCCCAATAACCTCCACCGGAACCGTATCTGCCGCAACATGGTGGGTCAGATTCGTGTTGGCATCCTGCTGTTCGGTGAATGTCGAAGGGGCATTTTCCGCAATATTGCGAAATTCAATTCGGTAATGTCCTTCATCCACCCATACTGGAAGATAGAAAACGGTATCCAATTGGTTGACCGGAATATCCACCCATGTCTTGGCTGGAATAAACTGACTTCTATCGGCGTTATAGACATCAAAGGGGAAACGAACCTGCTTGATGCGAAAATACTTGGCATAGTCCCTATTGCCATAACCCGGGTAACTGGTTACGTCCAGATGCTGCCCTGAGGTCGGGATGCGTACGATAAACGGTCGTTCCAAAATAAGTGCCGAACTGGTCGGATCAGGCACTGTTTTCTGGTTATGCGGCTGATCATCAGATACCCATGCGTAGTTAACGACAGGCGTGTGCACTGTGACAGCATTGATTCCTTGAATAGAAAACTTCTGATCCTGACCGCCTTTAATGTTGCCAGGAATCAAGCCATATTGGATCTCGCCCGTTGTCGGTTGATCCGCCTTGTTGACCAGTGTATTCTGAATAGTTAAACGATTCTGGTACAGCACGTTGTCGCCGATCATATCAGGCTGAGGGATTGTCCCAGGGCGCGGAGCAGTCTTATCCATCGGAGCAGGATCCATCACAGTGGCACCATTAAACACTACCTTGTCATTATTTACAGTGTTCTCTTTGACCTCGGCCTCTGCTTTGGATTGGAATAATGACGTCTCAACAGGTGTAGCAGGTTCAGTGGAACCGCCCGGAACAGTTTCAGTGCCTAAATCAATTTCTTGGCAAGGCGCAGGTTTCACATGTGCGGTAACAGCATCATCATTAGCCGATTGTAAGGTCGGTGGTGTATATCCGCTTGGAGTCAGCGTTACTGTACCACCGTAGCCACCAAGTGCATAATTGGATATCGTAGCTTGATTTAGCTGATAGACTTCCAAATTATCGATCTGCCAATAACTATATTGACGTGTAACTTGCATTGAATCCTGTACAGGAACATCACGTTCTTTAGGTTCCGGCGGTGTACCAGGATCGTCTGGACCACTGGAGGGTGTCCCCGGTATAGTCCATGTTTTGTGATAGTTCTTCTTCACTTTCACCGTATATGTGACTGTACCCGTCATGTTCACCCAACGGTGCTGGAACAAGTATCCTTTAGCCATGACATTTGCATAAAGGTCTTCAGAAGTCGGGATGCCGCGTGTGACATCAAACTTCTCAGATCCCCGATCATCAGCTTTCAACACGCCCCGAACGGAGGGGTCCATGACAGCCGATTCGATCAACGCTCCTTTATTAGGTGGACTGATGGTCACGGGGCAACCCACAACACCGCCGTTACCGGGATCATTTCCCCCGTCTCCTCCGTTGCCTGTGCAATCCTTTACATCTAAAACCTGCGTTCCTTGCTCATCCAACTGCTGGGCAGTGTCCAAAAATCGCGCAGTGATGGTGGTGCTGCCAACGATCCCTTTGATCGTCATTTTTCCATCTGCACCTATGGTCGCTACTGCTGGATTGGAGCTTTGCCAGGTCAATTTGGGATGAGCAGTAAGCTCATGAACAGAAAGGTCTGACTTGGTCAGGATAGCTTTAGCTTGCAGCGGTGTAGCTGTGTCTGCTTTACAAGCGTTTGGCAGGTTTACAATAAGTCCTGGTTCGGACGTTACCCTAATGTCAGCCGTATCCGAGATGAGATATGTACCATTGTTCCAGATTGCACGTACAAAAGCAGTACCCGCCTTTTCAGCCTTCACCATTCCGGTTTTGGGTTCAATACTCACAATACTCGGATCAGATGACCACCAGGTAGTCTCAGCTTCCCGACGACTTACGTCGATGCCTTCACTAAATTGAGTAGCTCCATAGTTTTTCGTTTTAACTTTGGCTACCATCTGTTTAGTTTCTCCAACCGTTAGGGTGGAATCTGGGGTTACGTCAATTTCCTTTTCTTCTTCGAGATCCCCTTCCCAGATGATGTCCATTGGAGTGAAATAGGCAACTTTATGCTTAACACAACCTGCAGTTGTTTTCCCGCCATTTTCAAATGGGTCGTTCTGAGTCCACTCATGATCTCCACCAGTTAAAGTTCGAATACCGACTATTGTGCTTGGAGGTGATATAACCGTCCTTCCCACCCCCGTATACGATTCTTGTTCAGGTTTTGTTTGATACTCTACACTTTTGATTTTTACTTCCTTGAAACTTGAGGCCGACAAATTATTCCCATTATATTGCGGCCAAGAGACTGCTGGCCAGCGTGAAAAGTCAACACTATCCGGAACCTCTTTTAAAGCGGGATAGGGAGTTGTACAACCCCCATCATTGTTAGAATATGTGGGACCGCCACTGTGGTCTGCCCTAAATCTTCCATCATCAATTTGATACCAGTAAACGCCAGGGGTGCCGATTGTTTTTTCAGCTTGAATAGATTTTAAAATAGGACTTTTCATTGACTTCGGACCGTATGGATCGCTTGCAGCATAAATAGAATTATTTAACGATAGCCCTGCCAAGCCAAAACTTATGACGAAGAATACAACTAATATATTAGACCAATTGAATACGGGCAACCGCATTCGTTTTTTCATAGAAGTACAATCACCTCACTAATAATACATATTTTGTATTTTCATTTCTCCTATATTCTCCGAAGTGATATGATACGTCCCATTTTTGAAATCTAAAGATGATCTAGTCCAGAACCTAACTTTTTTGCCTTTAGTAATGAGTTCTTTAGGACTGTTAGGGATAGTAGTGAATCCGTTCTTCTGAGCATAATCTAAGTCTAATCTTCTAAACTTTAATAATGCATTATTCAGACCACTACTATAGGTTATTAAATCTGTGTTATCTGTGTTTGATGTAAAAGATATATCTGCAAATGTTAAATAGTAATCACCACTTGAAATTTTGGGTTCCACAAATAGTTTGGTATATACTCCTTTTGGTTTGCCATTTTGAACTTTCACTACTATAAACTTATGAAACGTGAGTAATCCTGAATTGTTAGATAATCTTATATCTCCCTTAGATAGATCACTTACCGTAACAGAATTTTTAGTATAAAAATAATTACTAATCGTCGTTAAATTCGTTCCAGTCGTGCCTACCTCGCGCATTTCATTCAGATCACTGTACTTCCCTGCATCCGTACCCTCGACATCCATATAACGCAGCAAAATGGCAGACACTTCAGCTCGCGTTGTTGGATCAGCAGGCTTCAAGGAACCATCCTCAAATCCACCAACAATGCCAGTGCCGCGAACAAGTGCAAGATAAGGAATTTGCTCTGCACGAATCGTTCCCCGATTCACTTCAGGGGTAGGTAGCAGTGTATTTTTGCTATCGTCAAAAGCATCCTGGAAACTGCTCCCGGATTTGATCAGTCCGTTCGCAATCCATTTCATCATCTCGTAGCGTGTCAGCTCAGTATTGGGGTTGAATCCTTTAGGATAATCATTAGCGTTAATAAAGCCTTGGGTAACCAACTGTGTCACAGCGGATTCAGACCAGTGTCCCTTGAGATCAGCAAAAGGATTCTGTCCTTGTACCTTTTCCAAACTGGTTGCACGGCTGAGAAGTGTGGCATACTCACCACGGGTGATTTTGGAGTTGGGGCGGAACGTACCGTCCTGGTAGCCAGAGATCAGATTTTTATCATAGGCTTTAACAATTGTGGCTTGCGCCCAGTGCCCTTTGATATCTTTGAACTTTGTGAGCGCAGAAGCTGTTGTGCCCGCTCCACTCGTGTTTGTAGCAGCATCCACAGTAGACACTAGGCCCATATTTCCAGTGGTCATCAGCGTTCCTGCCATCAAAGCCGTCGTCAACATACCGACTATCAACACATTCCTTTTTGATTTCCTACTGGTTAATCTCATCTGTTTCTTCAAATCTACTCACTCTCCTATGTACCTTAGTATGGGGCAAAATTCTGCTTCTTCAGCACTCGTACTACTCTTCAAACCAAAACCTAAATTTGTAATAATCATCAATATTCTACCATGCAAATCTAGGCTATTGGTATTATTTTTCAGCAATCCCCATCCCTACAAGGCATGCAACCTCCCCTTCCAAAGGCCCAATTCACCCCTAAAAAACACAAAAAAAGGCCACGAATCCGCAGATTCATAGCCTTATGCTTTAAGGTGTCAGTCCTATTCAGTTGAAAAAATTGTAATCTATCTATCACAGAATAAACGATTCTGTTCCATTTGACCAGTCCTAAAATTCAAATCAACGTAGGTTTCTATTAAAATTGTTAATCATATGCTCTGCAAATGGCGTCAACGATAACGATCCAACCTCTTCCATAGTAAACCATTGTGCGCCCAGTGTATCTTCGCCATCCGGTTCCCTTTTGATCTCATAAGGCCGACTTTCGCTTGTCAAATACACATCATATAGAATTCCAATATGGTGCAGCTCTTCCCGCTCACCTTCGTAAACCCACTCCAATACGTTCGATTCCGCAGAACGAATCACCAATTGTAGATTGGAAAGGCCCGTCTCCTCTTCAATCTCACGATGTAGGGCGGTCACCGGTTGCTCACCAAATTCTAACCTTCCTCCAGGCAAATCCCATCTCCCCATATAGGCTCCTCTTGCCTTATGAACTAACAGGAATTTTTGCTCCCAAGTGACTAAACCGTATACTCCCATGTGTGTGTACCGATCCACTTAAAGGTTCTTCCTCTCGTCTGAAAGATGTCTAACCTGCTCTTCCAATCTACGAATACGCTTATTCATCTGATAGAATGATGGAGTAATAATCACCCCAATAATAATAACAATGACCCAGACACTCAAATCATCAGCCCCCATCTAAGAGTCTCCCGCCTCTAGCGATAACCGAACAATCAGTTCTTCACCTTCAATCAACAATGCGGTTAGTCCTTTGTTCGAGCCAGATTGGTGATTCTCTCCGTTAGTCCAATACGCGGCTTCACCCGATCGTACAGCTATCCGTTCGCCTGCCTCACCTTCCACCCAACCTTCCCCTTCTAGCACCAGAAACACCTGCTCACCCACTGCTGGATGCAAACCTACACTTCCTCCTGCAGACAGTTTCAGTTGTGCTACGTGGCAGGCTGTTGTGCTTCGGAGTATCGGCGTAATCTCTGCTCCCTCACTGCCATAAGCGGTAATGCTTCGACGGTCCTCTGATTTGAGGCGATATATCTTCACTTCTTGTTCTCCTCTGCCACGGTATCCAGATCCAGAGCCAAACGAATCATATCGACGCAGCGAATACCATCTTCGATAATCTCTTCTTCATAATGTTTCACAAAAAAGTCCCGATCGACCCCTATAATGCGAAAACCGCAGCGTTGATACAGCTTCAACTGATGAAAACTTGAGTTGCCTGTCCCAATTTCTATCGTTCGACCACCGAGCCTGCGTGCTGCTTCTATCGCTTCCTTAATCATATGTTTGCCAACGCCCTGTCCCTGTAGCTCTTCCTGTACGGCAATATTAACAATCTCTACCGTCTCTGGACGTGTTTTAAGCAAAACAAACTCTCCTACCATTTCTCCTTCATATTCAGCGATAAAGCAAACACCGCGACTCAGATATTCGTCAACTATGGCTTTGGACGGATCAGCCATTAATAAAAGTTCATAAGGTTTTTCTTCTTCCCAGTCCAAAATCCGGAACGACAATTTCACACCAATCTCCACCTTTTCCTCGTACATATTCATTTACGTCCCGTTTGCAGAAGCCTATGTATGGCTAGTCACCAAATATATAACAACCTTCCGTATATAAATGTTTTAGTCTGAATTCATATTTTTCTCTTTTTATAACTTCGGGTTACTCCGGAACGATTTTTATACTTTATTTCAACCATCTCATTCACCAAATCTATTAGCTATTTACCGCTCCAGCCTGATTTTGATAATGACGAATCACCATGCCAGATGCTTTTTGCATGCCCTGTTTCTCGTAGAACTCCTGGAGTTCGTTATCGCACAAAAGATCAATCATATAGAGATCACCCAGACGATTAAACATACGCTTGATGAGATCTGTTCCAATACCTTTACCCTGATACTCCGGGAGCACTTCCAACAAGGGAATATATGCACTAAGAACTCCATCTGAAACCGCCTGAATAAAGCCCACCACATTTCCGGTTTCTTCATCAATAGCCAATTCGACAGCATAGGATTGTTCCAGCAACTTCAGAAATGTAGGCGTAGATGGAGGGTTTGGCCAACCTTCGAAAAAACCCCCGCTAAGTTGGTCGATACCTATTCCCTCCAGCGATTCACGAAATGTAATATCCATAATAGTAAGTCCTCTCCTTTTAAAAAGTAAACTTCATTATATCATAATATCTGGATATAAATATATAGAATTGGTTGATAAAATATGAGGCATTCTTCAAATAGAACCCTCATTTATTAGCTTTATTCATGTAGACTGTTATAAAAACACAACGTTCTATTCCTCACGTTATTCACCCGTGCTTAAGTGCTCGTGGATTAATTTCCATTCTCCATTGATGCCTGCAACAAATACATTGGTAGCCCGACCTTTTCCAGCAGCCGGCTGCCCTTGATACATTCCTTTCCAGTGATAGGTATAAATACAGACCGCCTGCTCTTCGCCAGTCGTAATCCACGTGACATCTTCTGCAGAATACACCTCATCCTCGACTGTCTCCCAAGCGTTTTCAAAATAAGCCCGAATTTCGTTAAGCGTAGTACAAGACGTTCCGGTAAACCAATATACGGCATCCGGTGATAACCACTTGCTTACCTCATCAAACTGATGTGTATTCGTCGCTGCAATGTATCCTTCCAGTGCATGCTGGTATCCCATGATTTCTTCCTCCTGTGCGTTTTGAATTATTTGACTTCACTTTGTTCAAGAACCGAATCGCTATACACCATAAACGTTTCTTTCAGTGTACGTCCGGTCGATTTCTCCCAGATCACACTCCGCTCGAACGTACCTGCTTGAAAAAATCGCGGGAAACGTTCCGCAAACCAATCCTGCATGGGCAGTTCTAGCGCTTGACCTAAAGACACCCACAACAATTCACCTTCAGGCGGCTCGCTCAGTAGCTCCCCCTCATAAGAGGTAGCCACGTAGTTGAATACCATATATCGCAATCCTTGCTCCGGATCACAAAATTCATCAAGACCTTTGTATGTAATCTCTTTCACCACAAGTCCTGTTTCTTCTTTAACTTCTCGCACGGCACCATCCACAATACTTTCCGGAAAATCGACTTTCCCTCCAGGAGCAATATATCCCGGAAATCCTTTTCGGTTCGGTCGATTCATTAACAGTACCTGATCCTTCCGTTTATCCCATACCATACACATCGTTAAAATCTCAGTTCTAGTGTCCATGTTTATCCTCCCAGTTGCCTTATACAGAACCTAATCCATTGCAATTCACACATAGAATTAAGCTTATATACTTCGTTGTACACTAACACTTCTGGTACATAGATAGATTCTCCTTCTTCACTCTCTATTCCGCATCCCTCTTAACTCTCCAGATTATCTGCAACGTCAATTTTGATATAAACGCATACGAAAGACGGACACCGGAAATTTCGGAAGCCCGCCTATTTATGATGTATGCAATACTGAACCAAATATCAAATATGCGCCACTCAGCTCATGCCTGTAATTAACACCCGACGCTCTTTCCACTCGGCACGGCGATAAGCCTGCAGCAGACCAAATTTGCGAATACTTGCTTTCGGCACCGATTTGTAAGGCATAACGACTGTAAAGTCCTCATCAAACGGCACAAAAGACAATCCTACTTTCTCATTGGAAAGCCACTCGGCCTGAATGGGCTGCCTTGAACAGGCATCGAAGGTAGAGCCCAGTCCATCAGCGAAAAAATCATAACGTGCAGCAGGTGTTCCGGGTTCCTCCATACAGAGAAAAAGGCTGAGCTGATCACAAAATAGCATAATTTCTAAATCATGTTTCAGCCTAAGCTTCAACGCTTCACCACCACCAAGCTGCTGTTCCATACTTAACTGATGCTCCCGTTCATCGTTCAGATATTCCCTGATGTCTTCATCATCATTGGCGTTAGCACCCAGGTTGTTTTGAAACAAATCAGTATACATCATGCTACACAACAACCCGGCGTACAGGTTTTTCTCCCGAACCTCTTCAATACCTTTACGGTAAAATACAAATCGTGGACGTAGCGGAAAATCACGAAACGAATACGGTATCTGACTATAATCATTCCAGAATGGAGCAGAATCCAGTTCAATCCATCCCCGATCATGCTCTTTTGCGGCAAAAATCAGATCTTCTCGATGCGCTTCATCAGTTAACAATTCCGTTTTCCAATGGGAAGCCATTTCTCCGGCTACTAGTCCATGCTCATGCTGTGCGGTCAAAACAAAATCATGCTCTCTCTCATATACGATCATTTGCTGTCACCCTCCCGCATGGTATACGTTGACTTTAACATAATTTGGTTTACAATTTCCTATAAGTTGCTTTTCATTCAACTTTCAGGGAATATACTAAGGAGCCATCAATGTAAAGGTGTTGTCAGTTCCCTGAAATTTGGTACACTAATGATTGTGCCAACATAACATTACATACAGAAAGCGGGATCTCATGAATTTATACTCTCCTTACACCGAGTTTAACCGCAAGGAATGGGCTGACTTGAAGAAATATCAGACCACTCTTCCACTAACGACAGCGGAATTGGAACAGCTAAAGGGATTAAATGAAGAGGTATCCATTCAAGAAGTTGAGGATATTTATCTACCTCTTACCCACTTTATTGACTTATATGCAGGTGCTTCACGAGAGCTGAATCGCTTAACGGCATCTTTTTTAAAAAAAGAAGCACATCACGCTCCCTACATTATCGGTATTGGGGGCAGTGTTGCCGTGGGCAAAAGTACAACTGCCCGCCTGCTCCAGGCTATGCTTGCAAGAGGTAAAGGAAATCCCAAGGTGGATCTGGTCACAACGGATGGTTTCCTGTATCCTAATGCCGTGCTGCAAGAGAAAGGCATTATGAACCGGAAGGGATTCCCGGAAAGTTACGATATCAAGTCACTGATTCAGTTCATGGGTGATGTCAAATCAGGCAAACCCGAAGTGATGGCTCCCGTTTACTCCCATCTTGCCTACGACGTCATTGCAGGTGAAGAAAATGCCATATGTCAGCCGGATATCCTCATTATTGAAGGAATTAACGTGCTCCAGGTTAAAAAGGAAACCCCACTGTTGGTCAGTGATTTTTTTGACTTCTCCATCTATATCGATGCGGAAGAGGAGCATATCCGTCACTGGTACATTGAACGTTTCAAGTTGCTACGCAATACAGCGTTTCAGAATGAGAATTCCTTCTTCCACAGTCGTTTTGCCAATCTGGAAGAAGATGAGGCTGTTCTTACGGCAATTCAGATCTGGAAAGATATTAATGCCAAAAACCTGCACGAAAATATCCTGCCAACTAAAGGACGAGCCAGACTGATTTTGAAAAAAGAAGCGGACCATTCGATTCAGCGCATTCAATTGCGTAAGCTATAAGCGTCATAATGAGCAGAAACATTCTGCTTAATACTATAAAAGGAGACAAGACCACATGCAGACCTTGATTATACTCGGAAGTATCATGATGTTTCTTGCTGTTGCCATTGGGGCATTCGGTGCACATGCGCTCAAACGCAGATTGTCTGCTGACATGATCAAAATATACGAGACTGGCGTTCAGTATCACCTTGTTCACGGAATCGGAATCATCCTGCTCGGACTGCTCGCTGATCGACTGGAGCAGCCATCTCTTGTGTTGCTGGCTGGATGGTTGCTATTCGCCGGTATCCTCTTGTTCTCGGGAAGTCTATATGTCCTAAGCGTAACTGGCGTTCGAAAACTGGGGGCGATCACACCCCTGGGCGGAGTAGCTTTCTTGGCCGGTTGGGTCATGTTATTCGTTGCCGCTTTGTAAAACCAACATCGTAAACTGAAAAGAGTGTTCTAGCCGATCTCAAAAATCGCTGGAGCACTCTCTTTATGTTTTAACTTCGCCATATACGGCGAATGCTGTGTGTAACTTTATCCCCCTGCTGTTTTTCCAGGACATATACATCAGGATTAGATAGATTTTTCCACTCTTCGAATCCAAAGGATGCATCATGCCTGCGAATGAGCAGAGATAACAGATTGCCGTGTGTAATTACAGCCCCACTATGCTCCGGCCTGCTCCACAACTCGTCCAGCACTTCAAGACCCCGAGCTGTCGCAAAACGTGAAGATTCACCACCTTCTTCTGTCCAATCTTCGTCCGTGTATGTAGGCTCAAGCACATCCATCCAGTTATCCAGATGATGGGTACTAAGCACCCTTTCTTGAAGACGTTCATCCGTATGTATATGTTGCAGGACGGTTTTACCCAGTGGCGCTGCGGTTTGAAGTGCCCTTTTCCACGGACTCGACACAATGTATTGGATTGGGTGCCCCGCCAACATCTCAGCAAGTTCTTCTGCCTGACGAAGTCCTTCATCCGTAAGCTCGGCGTCTGGTTCTTGCCCTGTTGCTTTGGCATGACGAATGAGATAAATAGACTGCATCGCCCCTCACCTCCTGTTGATTCAAATTACATTCAATGCTTCTCCAAATATTGAAGTGCAATTCGCATATTCTCCTGGTCTTCCGAACGGCCTGATGAACTAAGAAAAGTAACCTTATTCTCCATCCACTCGCCCTTTTGGTCTGCCAACCCAAGAAGCTGCTTCAAGCGTTTAACCGTTCCCGTACTGCCATCAATAATCTGAATATGATCTGGCAGAACCGTACGAAGAATTGATGTGTAGAACGGATAATGCGTGCAGCCAAGTACAACAGTACCGTATAAGTCCAGATCAAGATTAGCCAATTTGAAGCGGAAATACGACGCAATCTTCTGTGGATCAAAGTCCAGCTGCTCACACCACTCCACAAGTTCAGGTAATGGAATGGAATCGACACTGTGATGATCATCCACACGGGATACCAATTCATGATATTTCGTTTGACTTAAAGTCAGGGCTGTAGCAAATACAAGCACTCTTTTACCGCTTCTTCGATTCATTTCCACAGCTGGTTTCACAGCAGGCTCCATCCCGATAACGGGGATATCATATTTGGCACGCAAATCCTTCACGGTCAGACTGGTCGCTGTATTGCAGGCAATCACGATCGCTTTCACATTTTCCTGAACAATCGCCTCCACACAATTGAAGATATGTCCTCTAACCTCATCGGCGGACTTGGTCCCATAAGGAACATGCAGCGTATCGGCATAATACAGAAATGCTTCTTCAGGGAATTGATGTAAAGCCTTATGCAAGACGGTTAAACCACCGATTCCCGAGTCAAAAAATGCAATTTTTTTCTTCAAGGGTTTCACCTCTGTAACGTATTCTTTCAGGTTCCTGGAACCTCTCATTCCTGCTCATGATGACTGGGAGGTGAGTTATGTTATTCTACCTTCATTTTATACTGTCTGAGCCAGTCTTTGCCACTTTGCCAGTGTTCCACGGGATTACGCTCTCCGAGCAGCTCCGTACTTGCCTGAGCCATAAGCCATTCTTTAAGGCCATTACCTGCACTGGACTCCAGCAGCTGAATCAGGACGTTCAATCCCTCTTCACCCGTATCCAGAATCTGAGCATACGCATCTGTATTAGCAGCAATATAATCACCTGGACTACTGCTGGTCAGAATCTCAGGTCTATTCACGATCTGCTGAAGATTGCTTTCAATCTTCCAGCTCACATTCTGACTTTCCAACTGATTCGAACATGCTACCAACATCCATGCTGCACACAGCATCACCGTGCCGCTTACAATACGTTTGCGAATCATGGAACCACTCCTGTCCTGTTCGAGAACCATCTCCCATTTTTCTTCCGGCTATATGCTCATCCAGTTGAGTTAGACCAATACAGCAAGAAGCCGAATGATTCCCCTCGATAATCAATACACTCGACAAAGCTATGATCATAATTATACTCATCCCGATAGATACGGATATGCGCTACAATGACTTATTGCAGGTTCTTTTGTACAAAAGTCCTAATCATTGCTGCAACAACCCTTTTTAATTCCAGGTAAACAACGCAGCGGGTTGATGTCCTTCATTTAACATAAAGATTGCATCTTTTATGACGAAGTCGTGATGCTAAAGTCCACACCAAACTGGATTAGTCCCAGCTTCCGGGCAACAGCCTGTGAAGCTATATTATCCCATGATGTACTATAGATTGGAATGCGCCCGCTCTCTTTAACATGATACTGCCAGCACTTTACCGCCTCTGCCGCATAGCCCTGTCCTCTGAAATTAGGCGCCGTATACAGACTCGCCTCAGCACCCTGTTGGGATACACGGGCTGAACAACATACAGCGACAGCCGAATCCTCAATGACATAAGCGGCAACAGGCATTTTCTCATGCAGATGCTCAATTAAACCAGGAAAATGCTCTTCCAGCAGAAAAGTTCGATGACTCTCGATAAACTGAACATTTGGATTCCATTCGCCACACGACTCGGGAAATGTGTATGCCGGGCCCATCCATACACTCTTTACTGGCTTAAACGTCTCCACTCTCCGAATCAGCTTCGCAACATCGAGCGGAAGCTCAGAATCACAGCCTATCTCCTCAATCAGAGTGAACGGCAACTGCTCATGATAGTAGGAACATTGTCCAACAGAAGTTATTCCAATAAATAAGGCTGGAGCCTGCCCACTATCCGGTTCGTTAATACTTAACAGACGCTTCTGATTGTCCATCGTATACAATGTATCTGCCTGAATTTTCATCATATCCATGGGTGAAAGGTTTGAAATGGGATTCATAATTACGGAATGAACCTCTGCAATAATGGTTCGCCTACACTTCTTTTTCGAGCGTCATGCTGCTTCAGAAAATCAGTTATTAATCCTGATATCGTATATTGGCACATTGGCTATACCCCCTCATTAATTTCCATTATACGGTATATCCCGTGCAGATACGAATCCAATGTGCACAATTGCGTATGAGTTATATGCGAAAGGATTTCAAGATCCAGACAATGATCCAATATCGCTTATTTGTCCTGCAGCACGGCTTTTTTCCATGCTTCACTCAATTCAGCAACTGACGCATAGCGACTCTCCCGCTCAGGGTCTACTGCTCGAATAACCACCTGGTACAACGCTTCTCCCGCATCCCATCTGGCATAGGAACGATCCAACTCTCCACCCAGCAGCGAGAAAGCCATCGCTCCCATGTTGAACACATTCGTGACTTCATCCATTGGTGCACCCAACTCAAATTCCTCAGGAGACATAAACCGGGATGATCCCCACATCCGTCCCATCGTATTCGAGAAAGAGCCCTTTCGATACAAATCAATATCGCATATTTTCATCTTTTGTTTGTCAAAATCATAGATCAGACTGCCATCGTAAAAATCAACAGCCACATACCCTCTCCGCTGCACTTCGATGTGGAAATCCAAAATACGCTCCATCGCCTGAATACGCGTCTTTACCGGAAGCTGTCTGAACCGATAATAAGGGGAACGAGGGTCCTCATACTTGGCTGGTGGTGGAAAATCCCAATGGGAATGCAGACATTCTCCTTCCACCCAATCGAATACACAGGCGTAGCCATGTTCCGTTGCAAAATGTTCTTTTAAATGAATCAAGCTGTCATGTGCCAAATCTTCGTATATGGAAACGGATGATTTCAAATAATGAATCGCTTCGGCAGGTGCACTTAAACTGTTCGCATGAATTGTACGTGCTCCAGCATACTTTACGAATTCCCGCTTTCCGTCCTGACCCAGAATACCAAAGGACAAATTGCCGGAATCCTGCTGATCAAATACACGAAATACGGTACCCAAGCGCGCGATCCACTCGAATGAATGAGGTTCTTTTAACTCAAAAGAAATGCCGTCAAGTTCAAGCTGAACCGTGTCCGTCATATGTCACCACCTTTTTCAATATACTCAACGCTCTCATTCAAACAATCAGTATAGAAGTACGTCATATGAGCCTCATCGTAACCCTTTCCCTGAACGACTAGCGCATTACGCTCAATGCCATAAGTTTCAAAACCGTACTGCTCATACAATCGCCTTGCTGACTCGTTTGTGGTAGTCACACTGAGATTGATTTGCTCTATGCCTTCCAGTTCCCTGCCCCGATCCAACACTTCGCGGAGCAAGCGGGAAGCAAGTCTACATCCACGATAAGACGGTGAGACATAGACTCCCCAGATGTATCCTTTGTGCCTCAACTTTAGTCCCTCTTCTCTTTTGAATCCCATCGTTCCTGTAAGTATGCCTTCTTCTGTATATGCACCCAAAATGTAATCATCGGGTTCGGTATGTATGCGTTCCTGCACTTCACTCATGGGAAGCTGAATCGACATTTCAAATGAAGCTCCGAAGGCTTCCGGATGATTTTTCAGCGCTTCCAGCCGTAAAGGCCAATATTTCTCTGCCTCATCTCTGCGTATATTGCGAAGGATGAACACGTTCTTCTTTTGACCTTCATTCATGCTTCAACCACTCCCTGCATGTCATAAGGATAATCAATCTGGAGCTTCACATGTTCTGCAGCTTCCCGGCCTGCAAGCAAACCTACAACATAGACCCCAAGATCAATGGACGTCGCTACCCCGCCGGCTGTAATCACAGTTCCGTCTTTCACAATCCGGGTTTGAATGACCTCGGCAACGTATGGCTCAAGCAGTTCATAGACATTGGGATGCGTTGTTGCTTTTTTACCTGTCAAAAACCCAGCTGCCCCCATCAGCAGAGAGCCTGTGCACACAGATACCTTCAGTGGAACATTCTCGGCCTGTTTCAGCCAGCCCACAAAAGCCTCATCGAATCGAAGCTTGCGTGTTCCCATACCACCAGGCACAAAAACGAGATCATATTCCGCCAAATCAGGCTTCACCCGGTCCACCTTCAACGTTAGGCCTGATTCGTCCGTAACCTGATCTGCCATCGCACATGTTTCCCACGACGTGCCTTTGGTTAGTTCAAAGAAATTCAACCGATTGATCACATCATAGAATCCTGCAAAATCAAGGAAAGTCAAACCGTCAAATAAAACAAAAGCGATTTTCATATCAAAGCCCTCCAGTGTTTTTTATTTCGACGCATCCCGCTCCATGGCTTCCTTCACCCAATCTCGTTCTGGTAGTTTACTGTTGATACGGAAGAGCAGGCCAACAATGGATAGCAATAAAATAATGACGATGATTTCGAACATAGCTCTTTACCCCCAGCATATTAATTGAGTGCGTGTTGCCCTACTTCAGTCCACGCGCAATTATCCACTCCAGCCATTTCCATGGAAGCAGCAGCTTGCCGATGATAAGCAAACGCGAACCTTTACCCAGCGCATAACGAAGCCTTGGTGCACGCATCCGTGCGATACGAGCAATCAGATCGGCCACTTCCTGCGGGTCAGGTGCCGTCTCTCCAGCATGCTGGGAATAACGAAGAACCGCATCCAGCTTATCTTTATAGGGAGAATGATCACTTCTATGAATTTCATCCAACCCTTTATTCCATATGGGTGTACGATAAGCACCTGGCTCTACGAGCACAACCCGGACGCCGAACGAAGACATCTCATGACGCAAACTTTCCGTGAAACCTTCCACGGCGAATTTGGATGCAGCATAGGGCGCATAACCTGGAAAACCGGACAGTCCGCTGACGCTGGACAAGTTGATGATCAATCCCTGCTTTTGCTCCCGCATGACAGGCAGGACCGCACGTGTTACGGCAATCAAGCCGAACAGATTCGTTTCCATTTGCCGACGCCAATCTTCCATGGATACTTCCTCAATAAATCCGCCAAGTGCAAACCCTGCATTGTTCACCAGCATATCGATCCGCCCATAGTTTTGAAGTACCGTCTGAACAGCCTCCTGCACCGAATCAGCATCCGTCACATCCAGCCGAATAACCTGTAACCGATCCGAGATACCCGCCTGCTCCGCCAGCCTTACCAAGTCCACATTCCGACTCAAATCTCGCATCGTTGCAATAACACGATATCCTTGTTTAGCCAGCGTAACCGCCGTAAGCATACCGAACCCACTCGATGTACCCGTGATTAACGCCACAGGAGCGTTTGAGTCGAACTCTTTCGATTTCCCCACGGTTGAACCTGTTTCGCCCTGTATAGGATCTTCCTCTGTCTGTATCTTCTGTTCTGTCATCTGCTTCACCTCTTCCCTCGGTGGATTTAGTAGATGTAGTGATTATCCTCATTACCTCTATCATCAAAACGCTTCATTCAAGTGTGCTGTCTCTCCACTCGGCGCAGCTTCGTTATTCCCGGTTCAAACGTGTAAGGAACGAATCTGATCTCGGGTACAGTGCATTCCAGCCGCTCTCCCAGCTTCATCAGCTCCCGCTGCACATCGGCTTCCACCTTCTGCATCCCTTCTCCTCCTCCAAGCCGAAGCGATACTTCCAACATCCCATTACCTCGCTGTACGACCCGATAATGCTCAATAGCCGGAGAGGCTGCAATCACTGCACGTGTCACAAAATCCGGGAATACAGGTACGGCTTCGCCCGTTTGTCGATGTAGAAAATAAAGCGTGTCATCACAGCGGCCTTCGATCCGCTCAATGGCAGTGAACGAAGACCCACAGGCACAAGGAACCGCTGCCTCGGTCAAAATGTCGTTTAGCCGATACCGGATAATCGGCTGTGAGGTTCTGGAGAAGTCCGTGATCACAGGCACGAACCTCCGGGTCGCGGGATCAATGAACTCTTTTTCAATATGAACAATATCTTCATTCAAATGCAACGTACCGAAGCGGCAGGTTGCGCCCAAAAATCCCTCAGTACACTGGTACACCTGATGAATCGTTTGCCCAAAAACACTCTCCAGCACCTTGCGATCCAGGGGGTCCAGCACTTCAGCAACCGAAATGACTTTGTCCGGTACAGTGGTCAATGCGCCTGACGTATAAGCGTCAGCCAACATTCTCAGCATGGAAGGCGGCGCTACCCATACGGTGGGTCGGTATCTTTCCATACGTTCAACCAAGGTATCGACACGCTCCAGCAGATCAAAATATTGAAATTGCAGCTTACCCCGCTGCACCGATTCATACAGATTACTGTTGGCTCGGAGGAAAAAGGCGATCTTGGCAGGTTTCCACAGTCCGCCAGGCAGGAGTTTGGCCAGCACCGTCCCTGTCCACGCATCCTGCTCCTGATCACTCACCAGAAACAGCCCCCGGTTGCCTGATGTGCCTGAGGACAAGCCTACCGTCACGCCCTGAACGGATGGCTTGAAATTACGCGTTTCCTCGCTCTCCCCGGCGAGAGCCATCGCTTCGTCCTTGGAGATGCCAACCGTATTAAGCCGATCGAAATGCTGCATCATGATCGTTTTGTCAATTAGCGGAAAGCATCTCCAGTTGGCTGCATCAACATCACCCCACCACTCCCGGTAAAAAGGCGACTTTTTACGAACTCGCTCCACTTGCCGAATGATCTGGCGTTCCTGCCAGCGTTCAAGCTGCGCTCGTGTTTTCCATTTTCTCAATCCCCGTGCAAGTGCATAATGATAGACAATACGCAGTGCATTGCTCATATGTCCTCGCCACCCTCTGTACCCCAAGCTTCCAGCGCTTCACGGCAATGACTGGGCACAATCCGCATCTCCGGAAACTGCTGATGCAACTGAACCAGTCTATCAAAATTCCTTCGATACGCCTGACGATCCGACATAATGATTCCAGCGAGTGCGTGAGGTCTGCGTTGTTCCTGAAAAGCACGACTCGACCACACGGCGTCCGCGCACAGAAAATAGTCATGCGACTCCGTACTGAGCAAAATGCCCATCATGCCTTCCGCATGACCCGATACATCAACACCCAGCAGACTGCCATCACCGAAAATATCGTATACCTCAGGAAAAGGAAAATCCTCACCCGCTCTCACCCATCGCTCCGGATGCTTTGTAACAGGCAATGATCGGGCATCAAAGTCCTCTGGCAGCAGCCCGGACAGAAACCCTGCCTTTACAGACGTAATAGGTCCAAGTGAACGCACAGCGTCATAGGCTCTTGGCAGATAGATCAATTGTGCCTGTGGAAAATCCCGTACACCCGCGATATGATCCCCATGAAAGTGCGAGAGAATGATATACCGAATATCTGAAGCGTTCAACCCTAAACGAGCCAGAAAATGCACCGCACTGTCTTCTTCACGATAGACCACAGGTGTAATATGACGGTACAACGCATTTGGCAAGTGGGCGGTTTCCTTGAAAAAACGGGAGCTATATCCCGTGTCCAGCAGAATCGGACCATGTACAGGATGAATGATACACGCAAAGCCGGCCGGAAAGGCCACCGGACGCAAACTTCCACCACGCAGCGTCAGAAACTCCGGATGTTTGCAGTAACCCGCTGCGCCCAGATAAAGCTTTACCGAAGTTGTTGTCAGCATGATTCAGCCCTCCACCAGTCTGCAAATTGTTGTAACCCCTCATCAATGGACAATCGAGGCACATACCCCAGCTTCTCACGCGCATCTGTAATATCCAGCGTCTGCGGAATTGATAATGAACCAACCGTATACCGCGTCAATTGAGGTTCACCTAAAGCAGGAATCATGCGATGTACACGTTCCAGCACTGCAGCTGCTCCGTATGCTGCTTGGTAGGGAATGTTTCGACGACGTAAAGGCATTTCCAGCATTCCAAACAACGTGCTCACCAAATCCTGGAACGGTCTCGGATCTCCATTGGAAATATTGTAGGCACGACCCAGCGCTTCTGTCTTGGCATCCCTGCATAACAACAGCGCATCCACCACGTTATCCACACAAGTCAGGTCAATGAGGGCCTGTCCGCCTCCAATCATCGGTACACCCGATTTGGCATTTGCTGCAACAATTCTGGGAAAAAGCGTCTGGTCATACGGGCCAAAAATAGCTCTTGGACGAATCATGATCGATGGAAGTCCATTAGCATGAGCCTGCCAAACCACCTGCTCAGCGAGCCGCTTGGTGGCTGCGTAATGATTGGCTGGTTTGGATGGCAAGAGGTCATTCTCGTGTATGTCATATCGCGGACTATAGTTAAAATATATGCTCGGCGTTGATACATGAATGAAGCGCTGTACGCCACCTTTTATACAACGATCCACCAAATGCTGTGTCCCCTCCACATTGCTGCTGTAAAAATCCCGGTATTTGCCCCATGGCGACGATAACGCCGCACAGTGAAACACAACATCCTTGCCCAAACAAGCCTCATTCACCGCCGTCTGATCCCGTATATCTCCGTTATAAAATCGAATGCCTGCTGCCTCAAGCTGTGCACCGTGCTTTGGCTGGCGTCCCATACCTGTAACTTCCCAGTCTTGCTCTGCAAGCCGTATCGCCAGATGCCTGCCCAGACATCCGGTTGCTCCTGTAACCAATGCTCTATTCATCGTTGTTCACCGTTCCATTCTATGTCGTGAGTCAAAGCTTCAGTCAGCGAAAACTTATGTTTTCTTGCCAGCCGCCAGGCGGAGAGTACAATTGCAAATTGCTCAAACAAAGGTTTTATATCGTGTCTCAGATATAACACATCCCTCGTTCCTCGCCAGGCTGTCATCCATGTCCACAGGCTGCCCTTCCCCCAGATCTGCTGCAATCCACTTCCCAACATTGGAAGCATCAACATCGCTTTGCTTCCTTGCTTGGGGATGATCATCTTTGCTGCTTTCACCAATTCTTCAGGTGCAATTAAAGCACGTACCAAGCCATCACCAGGGTGAAACAAATGGATTCCACTGGTCGCCCTCGGATTACACTCAATGGCATACACTTGTCCGTCCTCTGTTTCAATAAAATCAAAACCAATCTGCCCGCTAAACCCTGTCGCCTGTACAAACTGCCTTACCCACTTGTAAATTCCTTCATGCTCCACATGTTCAAAAAAAACACTCGCCCCTACGCTGCCCGTTCGATAGCGACTGTCATAGGTCGTATGTGCAACGATTGTCCCTTCATAAGCTACGCTGTATGTACATAACATTTGTCCGGCAACATAAGCCTGCGCTACCCAAGGGGAAGTCGAGGATATTTCCGTGTCACCGGGAGGATCATTCTGTAAACGGTGCTGCTTCATTTTACCAGAGTATATCTTCTGATCAGGTTCAGGGGCTCCTTCATCAAAGTCTGCTGTAGACGATATCGGCATACGAACTCTGGCAGCAAAGCGGGAGTACACAGGCTTCCATACCCATTCCCCGTCTATTTCCAGAACAGCCTGCGCTTCCAACCATTCCTGGCGACTGTTGATCAGACGGGTATCCGGAACCGAAAGACCAAGCGACTCTGCAAGCTGGATAAAATGATATTTATGATGCAATTCATGCAGCTGCTCTATAGGCGAAACAAGTACACGGCAGTGATCACACAGCCTCTCTGCTCCTTGAGCAATATAAAAAACTTCTTCACACATCGGAATCAGCAAGTCGATCTGCCAGGCTTGAACCAGACGCTCCATCTCTAACAAATAATTCTCTGTTTCATGACGTGGAGATGGAACCATGAAGCACTGCTCCACCGCACTGGACAATCTGCACAAATGACGCACAACGCTCTCCGCGACGTAAACCCGGTGACCCGCACGATGAAACATTCGCGCCAGCTCGAGGGTTACCGGAGCCCGGCCGCCTGTGAGCAGCACATTTAAGGATTCTGATGTTTGATGTCCATTCTTCGTGAATCTAGTAGTCAAAAATAAGTCCTCCCAGTGACAATCCGGCGGCTGTACCGATCATTAGTACCCGATCTCCCCTTTGAATGCGCTGCTGCTTGATCGCTTCATGCAACCCCATCGGAATGGAAGCGGCAATGGTATTGCCGTGATTTCGTGTAATGTCCATAAAACGGTCCTCTTCGATTCCCAGCTTTTTGCGAATCAGCCTCATCGCCATGGCACTCCCCTGATGCGGAATTACCAATTGGAAATCCTTCATCTGATTACCGGTTGCCTGCAACATATCGTCCATAAATGCTGGCAGCAACCTGGAAGCCATACGGAAGATGGCTTGTCCATCCATATGAAAAAGATAGGGGTCCGGCTGCTCTGCCACATAGTTTGAGGCATGTAGACGAGTACCCCCTCCGGCAATTTCCGAAAACCGCGCGCCGCGGCTGTACGTTTTCAGCGAGGCATGTACAATCTGTGAAGACTCTCCTTCAGCGGATCGTTCAATAATGACAGCAGCAGCTCCATCACCGAACAGGGCAGCACTTTCCTTGTTCGACCAATTCAATCCCTTCGAAGCGATCTCCGTAGCTACAAGCAGCACCCTTTTATAACGCCCGGCATCCACCATATAGGAGATAACATCCAACCCGTTTAGGAAACTTAAGCAGGTCGCATCCATGTCAAAAGCCGGTACACCTGAATCCTGCTGCCCCATCGCCTGCTGTATGAATACCGCCGTACTGGGTAAAGGTTGTTCCTTCGTACCGCTCGTGCACACCAGACAGTCTATATCTGCGAACGTCAATCCCGCATCGGCAAGTGCGGCTTCGGCAGCCCTCGCTCCCATGAAGGAAGAGGTCTCTACACCCGAAGCGTAATGGCGAACACCTACACCTGTTGCTTTGCTGACCCAGCCCGCAGGCACCTGCAAACGGCGATCCAACTCCTCGTCGGTTACTTCCTGTTCAGGCAAATACTTGCCTGTTCCAACAATTCTCACTCTTCTAAGCTGCATATGACCTACCTCTTTCTCTTCTTCTGACTGACGATATAAGTTCAACTAATGAATATTTACGCTAACACTCCGATGACAGAACAGCCTTTAGCTCGCTGTTATCGTGTAGATGTTTACCCGATATATCTAATTGAAATTACACTTCACCCCGCCTGGCTAAACGCCATGACGAAGTGAAGAGAATACAGCAGAAGGGCAGATATCTCTGCCCTCCCGTTGTGTTATCTTTTTTTATTCAGTCATGTTGATTCATTTCCTTACTTCAAGATCTCGGCCAGCGCAAGATCGAGCGTATCATACTTGAATGTAAATCCTTCTCTTTCCAGCCTCTCGGGAATAACCCAACGGCTTTTGAGAACCAGCTCTGTTTCAGTCCGAATGAATCGCGCTCCCAGTTCCAGCATCCAACGAGGTGAAGGAAGTCCAATCCGAACTCCCATCTGCCGCCGCAGACTCTCCATAAGCTGGCGATTCGTAACAGGATGCGGAGAGGAAGCATTAAATACCCCAACCAGTTGCGGATGCTGCTGAACATAGATTACCATGCGGAACAAATCCTCTATATGAATCCAGCTAAACTGCTGGGTTCCAGGTCCTTGTGATCCACCCAGCCCAAAGCGGACCAGATTGGTCAATGGCTCCATGACGCCACCTTCTCCGAGCACAATGGCAATCCGTAATGCAATCTGACGTGTAGACGGCAGACTGAATTCAAAAAAAGCCTTTTCCCAGGCCTTGGCGACATCCACCGAGAATCCAGAGCCAATCTCACCCTCTTTCTCCGTCATGGGGCGATCTTCTGCATGTCTATATATGGTGGCTGTGCTTGAATTAATCCATAGTTCAGGAGGATTGCTGCACGCCAGAACAGACTCGCCCAAAATGCGGGTTGTGCGTGTTCTGGATTCCAGAATGATTTTGCGGTTCTCGTCCGTGTAACGGCAGTTTACGGATTTTCCGGCCAGGTTAATCAGCAATTCTGCACCTTCAAGTGCCTGTATAATTCCAGCCTGGTTCTCCCAGGCAATATGACCGGGCTGGCGTGAGATAATGAGCACCTCATAACCAAGCTTCTTGAATCTTTGGGCAAAATCCTGACCTACAAACCCTGTTCCACCCGCCAACACAACCTTTTTCACGGTATCCCCTCATTTCCCCATACTGGGTAAAGCAAGTACGCTATATAGGACTAACACCATCTGCGACCGTTTTGTTTGATTTTAATTTGCGCCCAAGGCTGCGTATAAGCGATTGCGTTCTTCGATCGCCCATGTGTTCGCTGAGTTTTGCTCCAACTGATACATAAGCTCATCATGGAAATCATGAATCATGAACCCTTCAGGCAAATTCCCCAGCATGGCTGTAAAATTGTATTCAGGCAGTTTTCTTTGTCCTTTACCGATCTGCTTCAACCATTCCATCCATTCGGCAAGCGTCAGCACTTCTGCCTGCCATAGTTCGGCCTGCAATCCAAGTGCATCCTGAAGCTGCTCATAAGCAGATGGCTCGGAGAAGGGGCGACATGCTTGCACAGCCAGCTCATACAACTCGATAACTGCGCGCCGCACCTCATGCTCAAGCTCAATCTCCAATCCTTCCATGAAGTCCTGAACTTGAATTGTCAGCCCGTCATCGTATAGTAATGGTGCGTGTGCCAACAGACGTACAATCTCATCCATGTCGTGCACTGAAACTTTCTTTTGCTCATAGAGAGCAGGTAACATATATGCTGTAATGATCATTCACTCCTACATCGTTCTTCTATTAATGACGTATATTATATCATGATTTGGCGTTGAAATATTTGAACACCTGAATCGTTTCTTCTAGATCTTCAGGACCTGAATAGATATTCATAACTTTACCGATTTCGATTCCAAAATCCACATAAGCACTCGCCTTGGCTGTAATGATATGTCCATCAACAACAACACCTTCATTCACATATTTCCCTTGGGCTGTGACTGCTCTCATCTCGGATTCAGCATTAGTTGTAAATGATCTGCTCTCCAATATTTGCGCTTGACCGAATAATAATGTTCCTGCACAGATGGCTGCAATGGGCGTCTTGCGCTCATTAAGTGCTTGGATGAAGTACATCAAGTCTGGACGTTGCAGCATTGCTGTAATATCTCCTCCGGGAATTATGAAAAGGTCCACTTCGGACGGATCTATCTCATTTAATAGAACAGAGGGATTAACTGAAAATTCTTCATATGACTGTAACGTTCCCTTTTCCAAAGCCACCGTTATGATGTCTCCTTGTGTTTTCATAAAATAGCTGGCTAACATAATTTCAAATGATACGTATCCTTCAAATAATAATATGTATGTTTTCAAATCAGCTGCCCCCTTCTTTTTTGCCCTTCTACCCTCGATACATATCAGTCCGCAAAAGTTTTAAAGCATACTAATTATTATTGCTGATCAGATGATCATGGGCCATTCTCAAAAATTAGTTGTGGGCATCATTTGAATCCCACAGCTGGATAAAATGCTTTTTAATCCTGCTCTTCTATTTCACATAAAATGATCTTGATCAGTAACTAATGCATCCTCTCATGTTTATCCCCTATTTATGTTTCAATTTTCCAACTACCTCAATTGTACAAGATTCTTTCGATTGATGGCGTGTTCCAACAAAAAAAACAGCCTATGTGAATGAAAACGAGGCAACTCTCCTATGAAGATAGCAACATTCAGAAACTAATTACCATCCTGAGAACCCATGAACCACATGAAAATAGCTATGGCTCTCAATATGATCACTGAAATTTTCAAAACGTATGATAAGAAACAACAAAAAGGCAACGTTCACTCGATTAGGAGTTGATCGTTGCCTTTTTTGGATCTGATGTCTTGAGGATTGTAATCCATTTTGAATTCGCGCATTATCCATTAAATAAATGCTTTAACCGATGCAAAATACTCCCGGATCATATTGATCGGTTTCAAATAACCCGGTGAAGGAGCGGAGATGCCGTATTCGGCAGCGTAACCGTTCTTGGCGGCCAGATACTTGGATCTGAACATATGGTAATCACTTGTCACAATCATGATCTCGGGATGCTTCAGCCCGGATGCATCAATGATTTTTTTGGAAAAAGCCATATTCTCCTGGGTGCTCGTCGATCGATCTTCCATAATGACTTGTGTCGGGCTGATCCCCTGATCAACAAGGTAGTTTTTCATGGCGAGCGCTTCAGGAATGGATTCCCCCGGCCCCTGACCGCCGGATACAATCACTGGCGTCTGAGGATGACTGCGGATATAGTCCAAACTGGCATCCAGCCTTTGTTTCAATGTCAACGACAATTCCGTTCCTTTGATGCCCGACCCGAGAATAATGACATAGTCCGCTTCTTCCCGATCATTTGCGTTAAGCTGAGTAAACACAAGGGCTTCGATAATGACAAATGAAACCGCAACAATCCCGAAGCCAGTAAGCAGAATGCGTTTTAGCAGGATATGCTTTTGATAATCAATTCGCCTTAACACGATAAAGGCTACAGTGATCATGCCAAAAAACTTCACCGCGAAGTTCCAGCCCCAGAAAACAAGGAAAAACACAAAACATGCAATGAAAATAAGATCAAGGATTAGCCCTTTTTCTCGTATAAACTTTTTCATAAATCCAGTAACACTCCTTCTTGGGCCTTCACTTCCGTCATATGCACTTGATTCAGGATTTTATGATCGTGAGCTTGGGCCACTGTTGTTGCCAGCACTTCTTCTCTACGCGATGATTATAGTAGTCTGCATCCGAGAAAAACGGACTTTGGCGTACGATTAACGAATACAGATCCTCCAGCCCATGCGGGGCACAGATACGTACTTGATCCTGTTCATCCAACTGTACACCTATGGCCGTAACGATTTCTGGCCAATATCGAAGGGCATCTTCTGTGGAATGATAGGGCTTGTTTCCATTGCGCAGATGCATCCTCGCCTGATTTTTCACCGACCACTTGGAATTGCCTGTTTGCTCGCGAAGCCCTTGTTCAAGCAGCAAGTCCCTCTCCTCACGCATGTCTTCCGTATCGTAATAAACCACATCAATATCGCTGTGCAGCTCACGAAGAGGATAGCCATGAAGCACATCCCAGATATAATTGCGAATATACCCCGCACCTATGTAACACTGAGGCAGATCAAGACTGCGAACCCGCCGCAGGTCGTGCATTAATGGTTCATGCTCCGTAATTGCCTGGATCAACTTTTCCTCATGCAGCATATAACGTCTCTCCCCGTCACTCTGTCCATTTCATTATAGAGCTATCATTGCTCGCTTTTACATTACCAACACGCTACTCCTTCCAATATATCATGTTTGAGTACCTGCGATAAAATAAACAAATCCCCTCAGGCAGTCATCCTAGGCTCATCTGAACAGATGTTCCTTAAGATTATTTACCCTGAGGGGATCAATTGAAGAGATTAAATAAAGTAATTAGGCCTACTGGAATTCCATTAGCCCCACATACCAATCAGCAATATGCCGCCAAAAATAACGATGGAACAGAGAATACGCTTCTTCCCCTGCTGTTCTTTCAGTAACAAAATACCGAGGAAGGCTGCGAATACCGTTCCCACTTCCCGAAGCGGACCCAGTCTCGCCATTGGCGCCTGCTGCAATGCGAACAGAAACAACAAGTACGAGCCCGGATTCAGCAGCGCACCCAGCATAATCGTTGATCGGTTCTTCTTCCACTCCTGACGCAGTTGGCGGGAAGCGAGCAGCGCCGGAGTCAAGCCGGCAACAAAACCAATGTTCGTCACTTCAAGCAACGACAGGGGTGAAATATGCTCTAGATTTAATTTGTCCACGAACACATAACTGGTTGTACATAACCCGACACATAAGGCCATCAGAACCGGCTTTGATCCGGTTACCCTTGAGCCAGATTTGCCAACTCTACTTCCCACACCACTCAGCACCGTAAATCCTACAATCATACAGGCAATACCTAGCCAGCCGAACATGGACAACGTTTCCCCCAGAAAAGCAACACCGATCAATGGCACCAACAAGGTGCTCGTTCCCCGCATAATCGGATAAATCTGCGACAAATCGCCCAATTCATACGTCTGCGATAGCAGCCAGGAATACAAGGCTTGCAGCGCCATCGATAACACGAGTAGTGAATAGGCTGGCATGGATAAAGGTTCCCGTACCAATTCCACAATAAGCACAGGCAGCAGTATTACGGTTGGAATCATCATGATGGACCATAAAAACACGCTTTTGTTTAAACTGCGTTTGGTGAACATACTCCAGACAGCGTGAGCCATCCCGGAAGCGAGCACCAGAACTATAGGTAAAATCATAATCAAAGCGTTCCTCTCTAATGCCTTGCTCTTCTATATTCTCTAATGTGAAGAAGTGTTCTCAGGTTGATGTTCTGGCTGTTCCTTCACGACCGATCCGTCTTCCAGACGAAGCCAGGTATCAAAGCTGCGTTGTCCCGCCTGCAATTGAATGACCCGTCCTCCGCGCAGCATACCTTCCCTTCCATATGTGCTGTGTCCACTCGAACGCCCGTAGCAGAGACGAATGCCGTGGTAAGTCCCCTGAAAATCATTCACATGATCATGTCCGCAAAAGGTCCCCATCACATCTCCCATCTCCAGCAGTGCAGAGAACAGACCCGAGTTCACTTGGGCAGAGCAGACAGGCTCGTACTTGCTGCCATAACAGATTTGTGTGTCCCACATGGACTGATATTCAGGAATCGGGATATGGAAAAACGCTAAGGCTGGGAGCTTCTCCCCGCGGCTGCGGCCGGGATTGACGCGTGTGGATTCAGACATCAGCCACTGGATCTGATTGGGCTGAATCCAGCCATAACCGGGAATGGACTCGAAGTGGGAATAGTTCCCCGAATCGAGTAAATACAACACTGCCGCCGGATGGCCATCCGCTCCTGCAATCTCCAGTGTGTAATTGCCTAGTCCCGCAATTTCACGTGGACCAGGTTCCGTCACATTATGGGCATGCTCCTGAATCACATCCATTAATCCATCGGGGGTAATCCGATTCTCTGTATCATGGTTGCCATATACAAAAGCCCACGGAATACCACGCTCTTCCACTACCGACACAGCATCACGGAATGCCTGCTCCGGGTGTTCACATTCCTTATTGCCAGGATCAACCGGTCCCGTGTAAATGACATCACCTGTAAATACAACCAGATCGGGTTGTTCCGCTTCAATGACCGTTTTCATTAATTGCCCGGTCCGAAGATCTTCAGGTCGCCCATCCTTCCAGTGTAGATCTGTAAATTGCACAATTTTGAATATTCCATTTTTTTGAAAAGCAAGCTGACGTTTCACCCTTTTTCCTCCCTGTTGATCCATGTACTATGGACTAAGCTTGAATGTTGTTTGTTGTGGTTTTACGTTGTTTTATATGATCTTATCGTCACATCATATTACTGTCAATACATATTAAGAACACAATATACTCCTCATTACCATTTCAAAATTGACAAGGTCTTCTCTCCAACATAAACTATTAAAACAACAACAATCCACACTATCTCACAACTCTAAACTAAATAGAACTTAGAATCGAAACTTCAGGAGGCACGACCCATGTCTTTAACGTATGAAGAACGAAGACACACCATTCTTATCCAACTTGCTACCCAGGGCAAGGTTCAGGTACAGGTTCTGGCGGATCTGTTCCAGGTATCCACGGAGACGATTCGGCGGGATCTGGACCGCCTTGAAAAGGAAGGCGAATTGCGCAAAGTATACGGAGGCGCTGTACGTGTACGCTCAGGCATGATCGAAGCCCCTTTTCAAAAGCGTGCGCAGCTTCAACTGAACGAAAAGCAGGCCATTGGCGTGGCAGCTGCCTCTTTGATTGAGGATGGAGAGACCATAATGCTGGACAACGGCACAACAACGATAGAGATCATGCGACAGTTGCGACATCGGTCTCAGGTGACCGTCATAACCAACTCCGTCCCCATTCTTACCTGTGCACTGGAGGAGTTTGCAGGCAAAATCATTTTCGCAGGAGGAGAAGTCACCCCTGTCGTACAAGCCTCTACTGGACCCATTGCTCATGAATTACTCAGTCAATTCAAAGTCAACAAGGCGTTCATCTCAGCAGGCGGCGTTTCGTTAACGGATGGAATCACAGATTATGTGCTGGAAGAAGCACTCATCTCCCGCAAAATGATGGAGCGTGCGGAGGAAGCCATTTTGGTAGCTGATCATACCAAGTTTGGACGTTCCACCTTCGCCCAGATTGCACCTATAAATCAAATATCCATGGTGATCACAGATTCTGGATGTCCTACAGAATGGGTAGAGGCTCTCCACCAAATGGAAATCGAAATGGTTCACAGCCTTTGACAATGTGAGCCATTTTCTATATTTTAGAACTATAGTGATCGTTCTATCTTATTCTGAAAGGAGCGTATTACTCATTATGAGCAGTAAAAAGGAAATGCTGTTGAACGTGGCTGAGGAATTATTCTACCTGCACGGCTTTCATTCTATCGGCTTGAAGCGAATCATCACAGATGCCGGGATCGCCATCATGACGTTATATAATCACTTCAACTCCAAGGATGATCTCATCGTTGAAGTACTTCGGCGGCGCGAACAGCGCTATCTGGAGCAGCTGCGGCAGTATGCCGACAACAAAGCGCAGCCCGTATTCCTCAATCTGGCAGAAGGACATGCACGCTGGTTGATGGAGCATGAATCGAGAGGATGTTTGTTTCTGCGTGCCAAGGAGGAATTTGGCGGAGATCCTGACAACGTCATCGTACAAACTGTCAACGCGCATAAGAAACATGTGATGACCTTGATCAAAAATCTTGATCCTGCCGCAAGCGACCGTGCAGTGTTGCAATTTAACCTGCTGCTGGAGGGTTCTACCGCACTCGCCGAGACAGAAAATGTAAATAGTGTCTGCCGGGAACTCATTGACATGACGCAAAATAGTTTCAAGTAGTCCCACACCGGGTGAGTTAGTAGTTCAACTCACTTTTTTATTTCAAAGAAAATATAATGATCGTTCTATCTAAAAGGCGGTGGATTTGATGAAAAAAATTATTTTCCCAGGGATCGCACTTATCGCTGTATGTTATGCATTCGGTAGATTCAGCTATGGGCTGTTTATGCCCGAAATCTCGGAAGCACTCCAACTGAACGATGCTCAATCCGGAGCAATTAATTCCGCAACCTACATTGCTTATTGTCTGTCTCTACTTAGTGCTCCACTGTTAATTAATCGCATCGGGCACTATCATGTCATTCAAATCGCAGGTGTTAGTGCTGTGCTCGGTTTATTAGGCATTGGCTTATCTCCAAACGCGTTAGTTCTCACGCTCGGCGTATTTCTTGCCGGATTAAGTACAGGCTTGGCCTCTCCTGCATTGGGCAACACCGTCTATGCTGAGCTTGCGCCTGATCAGCAAGCCAGAGGGAATAGCTGGATTAACACAGGTACCAGCTTTGGCATTATCGTATCCGGTCCGATCTACTGGTTGTTCACCGAGTATTGGCGTTTGACCTACATCTTCTTTGCTGTTCTGGGTGTTGGAGTGGTGATATGGAATAGTCGTGTTCTCTCCACACGCAAAACAGAGCCTTGTACCAAGTCCCTCTGGGCATGCATGAAGCCGACCAGACCCGGTGTGGCACTGCTCATGGCTTCCCTTCTGACAGGTATCAGTTCTGCGATCTATTGGACCTTTGCCCGCAACTTCCTCACAGACGAAAAAGGGGCCTCCGATTCGGAAGCCGTACTGTTCTGGATTGTGATGGGGGTTATGGGGATACTCGGCGGGTGTGCTGGCCGTATTATTGAACGCATCGGAATTGGATGGTCCTATCGGATAGGCCTTCTGCTCTTGTCAGTTTCACTTAGCATTATTCTTCTTCCATCGATGGCCGCCAGCCTGGTCTCAGCCGTTATGTTTGGCAGTACCTATATTTTTCTGACCAGTGTATTTATCGTGTGGGCGACCAGGCTATTTCGTCCAAATACGTCCATTGGGATCAGCCTTGCTTTTCTCGCACTCGGTGCAGGACAGTTCATAGGTTCATCGTTAGCGGGTTACACCATTGAGATGTTCTCCAACACGACAGCATTTCTAGCCTTTGCTGTACTGGGTCTGTTTGGATTACTTATTCGGGTGAAATAGCCCGAGCCTTATTCTACAAACAAGCAGACCACAGACTATACATCCGCTGCGCATCTGAAACCAATATGCCCAGTAGATGTATCAGGCGTGTTGGGTATTCTTGCTGCCACTCTATAGCGATTGCAGTAGGAACGGTGGCATAGGTAGGAACCGCCTTTTAACACCTTGCGGTTTTCATGAGGAGATAATTCCGTGTCAGCATTAGCATCCTTCTCATGATCCGTAACGTAGTTGTCTGCGCACCACTCCCATACATTGCCTGACATATTATAAAGTCCGTATGTATTGGGAGGAAACGATTGGGATGGAGCGGTGCCTGCATAACCGTCGGCTGCATTATTTTTCGTTGGAAATACACCCTGCCATATGTTGCAATAGTGCTGTCCATCCGGCCTTAACGTATCGCCCCAGGGATATTTCTTCTGAATCAGGCCACCCCGGGCTGCGTACTCCCATTCGGCTTCTGTGGGCAGACGTTTACCCGCCCAGCTGCAATACGCATTGGCATCATTCCATGAGATATGAAGAACCGGATGATCAGAGCGATCATTCACATGAGAATCAGGTCCTTCGGGATGAGCCCAATCTGCACCTTCAACAACCCACCACCAGGGTGTCTGTTGCACCACATTTCGAACTTGAGTCGCCGTTTGCGGAGAAACGAACAGATGAAAAACAAAAGACCAGCCAAACCGCTCCGCCTCAGTCCGATACCCCGTCTCACGAACAAACTGTGCAAATTCCGCATTGGTTACCGTACAGGCATCCAGATAAAAGGAGTTCACCTGAACTTCCCTGACCGGGCCTTCCCCATCTGCTTCAAAAGCTTCCGGGTCATTTGTACCCATCAGGAAACGTCCACCTTCAATACGAATGCTTTCTTTCTTCTCTGCTCTATTGGTTAGAGCTATCTTGAAATCAGCTGTATAACTGGTACGACTGGATGGCTTGTCCTCAACAGCCTCTACCGCTGCAGCCGTTTCCTCTGGCAGACTCTTTTCCTCCAACTTACCGTCTCGGCTTGCAGCGCAGCAGCAGGAAGCAGGTTTCTTTGGCAGCCGATCATGCATCTCAAGCATCCCCTTCTATGGTTAGGTTTAAGACTTGTTCTCCCTATTGTACACGGCAGGGTGAGTATTGGGATACGGTGGTGTTGTCATTCCTTCACCCATTTTTTGAACAGTGTATTTGCCAATAGCCTTATCTGTTTGGCATGTCAATGACGTTGATGATATGGTCTGATAATCCTCATCGCGACCCAATCCGGTTCGGTATACCAAGAATTCCAACCATGTGCATGCACCCAGGGTCATATAGTGAGGATAACGCTTGGTCGGTTTCCCACCTTTGGAGATAAACTGTTCGTAGGCTTTCCGCTCAAGTTCTCTTCGAATCATCATGTAATCTGTTGATCGCTGACTGGCAAAATTCCGGCCTTCCCGCCGGATATGCTGCGCAACGGCTTCTGCATCCTGCTCGGACAGACTGGAGAGATTGCGGAATGGTCCAACACTTTTTTCAAAATAATGATACGCGGCTCAGGTCTGTCATTCGAAGCTCCTCTCTTTTTCAGCAATGTAATAATCAATCTTTCACGAATACAGAGTATATTCCTCCTGCAAATCTAAGCCTCTTGAATAATAGATACGAAAAAAAGGAGCAGCCTGCCAACCTTCAGACTGCCCCCTTTTTTGAGCTACCGGTTCCTTTGAATTGAACAGGCTGCCGCTAGGCAGCCTCCAAATATCATAAATGCATTTGCTATGCAAATAGAGTCAACTTTGTGTGGGATTTTTATCAAAAGGTAGGAGCGGGTAATTCATCAATTTTTATACGAAGTAAACTATACGGTTTTTGTCTCAGGTCTCTTCCATAATGAAATCTCGCCTGCCTATGTAATTGATTCACAATTACATATAAGTATTGATCCGGACCAATAGAAAAAGTATCCGGCCATAAAATTCTAGGATCATGTACGATGGTTTCCATGATTCCATTTGGCAATATTTTTCGAATACTATCGTTTTCATAATCTCCAGCATAAACGTTTCCTTTTGCATCCGTTATCATTCCATCAGATGCACCTTTTTCTCCCCAATACTGTACAAGATAACTTAAATTGAAATCCGGTATCGTTCTGTCTCTTAAGGCTTCTGTTGAGATCGAGTATAGATGACGACTGGTTAATGGACAATAGAATAACACTTTTCCATCAGGGGAAATGGCTATACCATCAGAGGCCAATCGAAAGGGAGATGTCGAACCATCCGTGTTTCGATTCATCAAAATTTTACCTTCCACTTTCGGTAAAAAATATGGATCGGGTGAAGTTGAATCTGCTCCATGTAACCGTCTATATGCATTTCCGTTTTCTAAATTTACGACGATAATAGCGCCTGGACCATTGGAAGAAGAATCGGTTATATATGCATAACCCGCTTTACCTACACGAAAATCAAATCGGACATCATTCAGATACGTTGTCGGCAAAACTACATCTTCTGCAAATGTATATACATTTCTTACTGTATTTGTTTTTAAATCTACAGCGACTAATTTTGCGCCTCCTTTAATAGGCTCAGAAAAGTTTGGTGCAGCTGTATCCAGTACCCACAGGGTTCCCCTTCCATCTGCAACTACACTTTGGACACTGATGAAGGACATAGCCACATTCAATGGGTTGATCAAATTCGTTTCTAAATTTGGATAAGGCTGCACCCGACCATCAACAATTTCCGCTACCGTAAATCTTACGTCATCTCCCCATCTCGGAAAGCAAATGAAGATTCGCCCGGTTTCTGACACACTAACGCCTGTAGGCATAGCCCCATAAAATGAAAAAACGAGTTCTAACTTACCGAAATATTCTTCCATTGGCAACATAGGTTTTATGATATCCTCCCCAAACATATTTGAATAGATATTACCTATAATATGTTCAAGACATCATCTAATACCTGGCTCTTAATCATTCTTTTTCTAACCGAAACATCTCAAAAAAAACAAAGAAGCTTCGGCGCAAACCGAAGCTTCTAACAGTGAATCTACGTGTCTCTGGTCTTATGATCGTCAACACAGGTCATTTACCCATACGGAGAGCATTGCGTAAATTCAGGAAAAACCATCCCCATCGTCTACTCGACATAGACAGACGACCATACCTCGATATTAGGGAGCCTGACTCCACTTCTACCCAAAAAAAGAAAGCCAATCTCTGCCAAACAAACTGTTTATTGTTGGTCCGGCAGACGTAATGCATTGGCTGAAGTTATCGCTTGATCTAAAAACTCTTCTGCTCGGGTCAATTGCTGCCGGGCCTTCTCCAACGCTTGTGAACTGGTCGCCGCATTCGATTCACTTATGGAGCTTATTGCCTGATTTAAAGCCGTCTGCACCTCAGAAACCGCGTTAGATGCATGCTGCTCCAGCGTATTACCACTCGAGTTAAGTGCACCTTCTGCCGGTTTTCTTGCATTTACGGTGGCTAAATCAATTTTGTTTTTATTGGGCACCGTGAGTCCTCCTTCCATGAGTAAAATCATTCATTTAAACAGAAATAAGTATGGGGTTGAGATTTTGTTTATATCCCTGCGACTGCATGGGAATATTCGGATCTTACTTCTCCGGCAATCCATATTAGTATAAGATCCGATGCATTGGAAAATCTAACGTTGATGAAAAGGGAGGTGATCATTTCAGGATGACTAATCCAACATTAGCGCCGCACGAATCGATGGAACTGCATGAAGCGTTAAACTTCAAAACGCTCTGCCTCGCTAAGTCGAAACTTATGCAAGGCCTGGTCTTTGACCAAGAGCTCAAAGCCTTAATGCAGAAAGACGTAATTGAATCCATACAACAGATTGCCGAGCTACAAGCCATCTATGCAAGAGCTCCTTTCCAAGCGCCTGTTCCTAATAGCCCTACACCTATAACACATTAAGGGGAACTTAGATGAATACTGATTATTTAGACCCAATTAATTCATTAAATATGCCGGAAATGGCAGATATGACTTTTGCCATGGATTTCCTTCTTCGTGCCAAGGAGGGTGTACGTAATTTGTCCATCGCCCTGACGGAAACAGCTTCACCGGATGTAAGAGCCCTGCTGCATACTCATCTTAAGCAGGGGATTGCAATGCACCAAGAAATCACGGAGCTCATGATTCGCAAAAAATGGTTCCATCCGTATGAGCTGAACGAACAGTACCAACTCGATCAGCTTTCAGCGAAAAATACGGTGATGATCGGGCAGATGAATTTGTTCCCTGATGATACGTCACGTAAAGGGATGTTTGATCGGACCCCAGATGAACATATTGGAGGACATAAAGCATGAAGGCGGTAACATATCAAGGGGTTAAAAATGTCGTGGTCAAAGAGGTCCCGGATCCGAAGATTGAGAAACCGGATGATATGATCGTAAAGATCACCAGTTCCGCCATTTGCGGCTCTGACCTACACCTTATTCACGGGATGATCCCTAACCTTCAGGAGAATTATGTCATCGGGCATGAACCGATGGGGATCGTAGAAGAGGTAGGCCCCGGCGTAACCAAGGTAAAGAAAGGCGATCGTGTGATCATCCCGTTCAACATCGCATGCGGAGAATGCTTTTTTTGTAAAAATCAACTGGAAAGCCAATGTGACGAATCAAACCAACACGGGGATATGGGCGCATATTTCGGATACTCCGGAACGACCGGCGGATACCCTGGAGGGCAAGCCGAGTATTTACGGGTTCCGTTCGCCAATTTTACCCACTTCAAGATTCCCGAAAATTGCGAACAACCGGACGAAAAGCTAAGTCTGATCGCAGATGCGATGACGACAGCATTCTGGAGCGTAGATAACGCCGGCGTAAAGAATGGAGATACGGTCATCGTGCTCGGATGCGGTCCAGTCGGACTCCTGGCCCAGAAATTCTGCTGGCTAAAAGGAGCTAAGCGGGTCATAGCTGTCGACTATGTCGATTACCGCTTACAGCATGCGAAGCGAACAAACAAAGTGGAAATCGTAAACTTCGAACAGGATAAGAATATTGGCAATAATCTCAAGGAAATGACCAAAGGCGGCGCCGATGTCGTGATTGATGCGGTAGGAATGGACGGCAAGATGAGCGATCTTGAATTTCTAGCCAGCGGTATGAAACTGCAAGGCGGAACCATGAGCGCATTTATCATTGCATCTCAGGCGGTCCGCAAAGGCGGCACCATCCAAGTCACTGGGGTATACGGCGGACGTTATAACGGATTCCCGCTCGGCGACATCATGCAGCGAAATGTGAATATTCGTTCCGGACAAGCCCCGGTCATTCACTACATGCCGTATATGTATGAGTTGGTCACGTCCGGCAAGGTGGACCCTGGAGACATTGTAACGCACGTCATTCCGCTCAGCGAGGCCAAGCGGGGTTATGAAGTGTTCGATACGAAAACGGACGATTGCATTAAAGTCATTTTAAAACCTTGACTATGGATAGATACATGGGAGGATAATCCGAATGAATTCCAATTACGCTTTGCATGAGATGCTTGAGGTTCATGAAATAACTGCGTTCAAGACGGTTTGCATGACGAAATCCAAGACCATGCAAGCCCTGGTAACCGACCCGGAGCTTTTGCAAATTTTGCAACAAGAAGTGAAATTATCACAACAGCAGCTTCAGGAGCTCGGTGGAGTGCTGACTAAAGCGACTTTATAGGAGATAAAAAAATGAACCCAATATTAGAACACATGACAGGGCTTCATATGCTGACCGATGACGTCATCGCAATGGATTTGTTGATGAACGCCAAGAGCGGAGTCAGAAACTACGCCATGGCCGTGACCGAATGTGCCACCCCTGAAATCAAGCAAATTTTGATGAAACAGCTCGATGAAGCCATAGACTCTTATGAAAAGATATCCACTTACATGATGCAGCATGGCTTATACCATCCGCACCAGATTCCAGAGCAAATCCAGCTCGATCTGACAAACATTCAGACCGCTATGAACCTTCCGTCCTGATTTGCTCCGGCAACATGCTTAAAAACATAATGGCTCAGGATTGTTTATGATTTTTAGGAGAAGACTTCTGAGAACAAAATGTTTTCGTGTCAAATAATCCAACAAAGAAATAAGGGCGGATACACTCCGCCCTTATTTCAGTTGCGTTACGAAACTCACATTTATTCCTTAGATTTTAAATAAAGCTAAAATTCATTCAATCATACCTTTGCGCTAAAATCCCCGTCGACTTAGCGAAAAGACAAGATTAATTAGTATAGTCTTTTTCCGCCCATGACTGCTGGTATTTTTCTATAAAAAATCCAACTAGTGTCTGGTTCACGAATTCTGACAGTTATACAATTTGAACTTCTTGGATCGGCCTATTTAGCCTATTGTCCATCTTGTATTTCGTATTAAGTGAGCATCGAGTATAATTAACCCATGTATTACCATTTATAAACTCCGAAAAACACGCTGCAAGAGTGAAGAGGAAGAACTACATGGTTAACTGTGATATTAAAAGGAGGGCTTTATTATGTTAGGCATCAAGGTACAGCAAGTAGAGAATCAACTCATCATCCGTTGGCAGCTTTCCAAAATAGAAATTCCCATCCCAGATATTAAAGCGGTTACCCTTGATGATACATATGGTGGAAGTGAACCTTCAGCCGTTCGAATCGGCGCAGCGTATGGCGCTTCCGAAAAAATTCTATTTCGCACAACCCATCAATCCTACATCCTGTTTACTTCCAATGAGGCTTTATTTCCAAAAATCAGTGCCATGATATCCAATAAAGCAGGTTAGCTCTTTATTCAGACCTCATTCCTCCACAAGAAAGACGTCTCATATAAAAGGTGCTATCTCCATAGGCCTTCCCATATCGGTAACCGTGGCCGCACGGCTGGTGAGCGGAATGCGTCAAACTTGCAACGTGCTAACGAATCTAGCGCACCTTAAACGTCCGATTCTCAAGGCATGCCAATTTTAACGAACTTCAGTGACGTTATTTCGGTACAAACACAGCGTCAAAGCCTAAAAAGCGACGCAATACATAAAATAACGTCTCTGGGATTCGTTACATCTTAGAACAGTGTAAATGAGAGCGAATAACATGTGTCAGGTTCGTTAGGCCAAATTAACGCGAACAAGGGGGCGTCCACCGTCATGGTACATGACTTATGGAACAGCCCCTTTTTTTCACGTCAGTAGAAGTTCAGATAATACCCCTATCTCCAACTCCACTTCGGTAATTGATCCAGCGTAATGACTTCTTCACTATTATATACTTCCTTCAAATACGCCACTGTATTATGATTACCACCCTTTAAGAATTCCCCTGTCCAGGTACAGAACCAGCTCCAATGCACACCTTGCTCTTTCATTTGCTTTGGATTAGGAATGGAGCCGTTCTCAGCTAAGGCAATGATTTTGCTTTCTTTCACCAGTTCACGCAGATTCTCATAACGTTCAGCTAATGGGCTGTGATCGCCTGCTTCTGGATACACATCCACACTCACAATATCCACCACATCGTCTCCCGGATACCACTCCGGCTTTTCCGAGTTCCACACCCAGATCAGATTACCCAGCTCATACTTGTTGACCAATTGATCATACAGCAGGCGATATAACTGTTTGGCAGGTTCAGGTCCCTGGGCTCCCCACCAGAACCACCCTCCCTCCGCTTCATGAAGCGGCCGGAATAACACAGGCACCCCAGCATCCTTAAGTTCTTGCAGCTGTAATGCAATGGCATCGATATCCCGGATCAATAAGGTATACTCTTGCGATGCAGAATGAGCCAATGCTGAAGCGAGATCATAGGTGGTGGCATCCGTATAGAAACCGCGCCACCATTCCTTGCCTGGTTCATCCACCAGATGAGTAGGTGCATTCCAATGCCAACACAGAGTCACAATTCCGCCTTGCTGGTGCCATGCAATCGCATCCCGAATCTCCTGAGAGATCGCGCCGCGTTCTGTCCTTGATGGAGAATAATCCATGAGATCGAATCCGATCACCGCCGGCTTGCGGCCTGTATTCTCATTAATCCAGTTCAGATTGCCGTAATCCTGCTGACCTGACAGTACCCCTTTTCCATAACGCTCCGCCAAGTACGTCATCAGTTCTCTAGCCTCGGAAGTCGCATCTTTATTCACTAAATTACCGCTTATCTTTTGCTCCATCATTGAAAATCCCCCATTCCAAGGCAGGGTACATAGCGACCCCAATATCAAAAAAAATCGAATTACGCATCTTATACGACTACGCCAAGCCCGGTTAACCAACTACACCTGAGCGTTCAATACTTTCCACGAAATAGCGCTGTACAAATAAATACAAAATAATGAGCGGTGCAATCGCCAGCAGAATTCCTGTATCCACGATCATGGCAACATAATTGGGATCTGCCTTCATGCCCGAGTTTGAGCCAAAGCCCATCAATTGGGGAATTAACTGGTTCGCCTGGGCAGGCAATGAAGCCACCTTCAGCGAGATGAGTGGACTCTCACTCATGAATAACGCCGAATAGAACGTATCATTGTACTGCCAGACAAACGAGAACAGAATGACTGTGATCAGCGGTGAAATGGCGTTCGGCAGCATAATTCGGGCAAATGTCCGAAATCCGCCTGCTCCATCAATCAGTGCAGCTTCTTCAATTTCCTTGGGCATGCCCTTGAAGAACTGGCGGAAAATATAAATGAACAGCCCCGCCTTCAGCCCACCAGCCGTAGCCGCAGTAATCATGGACGGCCAGTATGTATTCAGCAGGTTGATCCCCTCTCGTTCCGTGAACAGATGAACCATGCCGAGGAAGTCAAAGTTGCGGAAATGCAGATACATCGGCACCATCAGGGTGCTTGTTGGCACCAAAATAGTTAGGATGACCAATACAAACAGCACATTGCTGCCAGGAAAAGAAAAGCGGGCGAAGCCGTACCCGGCTAACGCACAGGATATCGCTGTGAGCAGCGTTGTAATTGTGACGAATAACAGCGTATTCGCCAGCAAAGGCAAATAATCCATCACCTGCGCCGCAAGCTTGATATTATCCAGCGTAAAATGCTGGGGAATCATATAGATGGTCGGATTATAGATATCCTGTTTATCCTTGAACGCAACCGAGATTTTAAGAAACAACGGATACAAAATAATAAATGAAATACCAATAATCAATGCATATCTGAAGATGGAATACAGGAGGTCCGATGTCTTGTTTCGTACCCTCTGCATGCGGTAGTTCTCTTTCGGAACCACCACCATACGATCCGTTCCCGACACAGCCATAGTCTCATGCCTCCTTCAACGTTCGTTAGCTTTCAGTTGTAATGAACCCGTCGTGACAGTACCCATCCAACAACAACTAATACTAGACCGATGACCAGCGTGTACAGCCAGGACATGGCCGAGCTTAGGCCAAAGTTCTGGGTTTTAAACGCCGTCTGGTAGATGGCCTCCGTCACCGGGCTGCCTGCAAAAGAATCGATGATTGTATAAATGACATTGGTAAGAATCAATGGACTCACCATCGGAAACGTAATTTTCCAGAAGGATTCATAGGCCGTCGCTCCTTCAATTTTGGCCACTTCGTACATGGAGCCGGGTACCGATTGCAGCGCAGCGAGGAAGATCAGAATCTGTACGCCAGAGCTGCTGACAATATCGTAGATGCGCATGATGGCTTCCACGATGTAATCGACATATGCCATGGGCAGCCCTACATCATTCAGCATTCGCACGATTGAAACAACGTTGAACGAAGCCCCCCCTTCGGTAGACGATTCAATCGCACTGGCGTCCCCCATCAGGTTGATCAGACCTGCGGACTCAGCCGCTGCCACCGCACTGGAGGCCAGAATGACCGGCAGGAAGAAAATCGCACGCGCCATCGTTCTGCCCTTGAATTTCTGGTTAAGCAGTGTCGCCGTAAATAAACTGAAGAACAGAATCATCGGCACATTCAGCAGCATCGCTCCGACCGAATCCACCAGAATCCGGTTAAATGTGGCATCGACCAGAAGGGCATCCTTGAAATTTTTCAGCCCGACAAAATCCAGTACATATCCTCCTGGGGCAACCGACAGATTGCTCAAACTGAACCGGATCGATTGCAACAGCGGCGTAGCGAACAGGAAGATGAAACCAATCAGCCATGGCGAAATAAACGCAAGTCCAAGCAGCGCTCTCCGTGATTTCAGCGATAAACGAAGGGTTCTCATCGGTTCCCTCCTTCCACTGCATAGTCCGCCCCGCCAACGGTAATGCCATCAATCGTTACCGGATCAGCCGTGTAATTCACCAAAATCGTTGCACCGCCTCTATATGTGACACGTACCACGCCATCCTGAACTCGTTCATGCTCGGTTATTGGCTGGTTCCGCAAATGACCTAATACCTCATTCGCTTCCTTGTATAATGCAGCTGCGTCATTTACCCAATATGCAAAGTCAGTGGCATAAGCCGAATCATAATTGGTCAGCTTCAGCTTGGACGATGGTTCATACGTCCATTGGAATTGCGGAGCTGCGCCCAGCTCCAGACTGCGAAGCAGCTGTTTGCGCAGATCCTGATCCCCCGACGTATTCATTGCGGAAGCAGCGTAGTCCATATATCCATGAATGACCATTTCATAAAAAGGAACTTCCTCATCGGTAATGTTGAACCGGCTGGAGCCTGAGGGAGCATTAACAATATGCTGCGTATATCCCCACGCATAAGCATTAGCGGATGACAACATCATGTTCGGATATTCCTGCTGCAGCTTGCCCAGCTGTTCCTTCACGATGTTCTTCGCGGTTTCTCGGTGGATGACACGACGATCCCGATAATCCGAGCTCAATACCTGCCCAAGATCACGCAGCGATAATGCGCTGAGTTCCAGTTTATTGATTTTCCCGGCAAACTCGCTCACGACATACGGCAGCTTGGCGGCCGACAACAGATAATAACTGTCTTTGCTCTGATCCATCCGGTTGAGGGCAGGACTGTATGGATACAGTTCAGCTGTCTCCTTGGTGACAAAACGCGCTGCATCGGAGGAGGGAGCAAAGTTCCAATCGTCGTGGTAAACACGCTGGAACGCCACATCAGGGAATAACGCTCCACCGGACTGCTTCAGTTGTTCAGACAGATCATGCAGCTCAGAACGACTGCCGACTTCACTGTCCAGCTTGACCTGGGTAGGTGTATGGTGGCTGAACCCCCCGCCAAACCATCCCTGATACCGCATCTGCACGCGGTTCACACCTTCCTGCTGCAGCTTCGCAGCCATTTCAGCCGCTTGTTCATACGTCGTCATAGCCAATGTGGTCCGATAAGGTACACCCAGGAATGAAGCTTTTTTGTCCACTGCACCTAACACATCCACGTAAAAAGGCAAGGCTGATACGTCCTCCAGCGGTTTCAGTACGTTCTGCCCCACCAATTGCTGCTGATACAAACGGGCCATCCCGGAATAGCTGGCATCCTTACCATTAAGGAAATGGTATCGCACCTGAATATCCCCGCGGAATGGTTCCTCGCTTAATAGCTGAATCTCCTGCATCTTTTGCGAGGTATACATCTCCAGCTCATCCTCACCCCGCAGGGAGAACGTGCCGTAGACGTGGTTATAGCTATTTTGCCTGCCTCCAATATCCGCAGAGATACTGGCCATGCCATCCCCTTTTTCAATCACGGCAAACCAGGCATGTTCACCGTTCTTCAAACCAAAGACAGGCATATGGACAGATTCACTAACCTGCGGGCGACTGAGTGAATTGTCATTCGGATCTGCACCATACACACGCTGTACGTACTGCTCCTCTTTGACCTTTCCGTTATTCAGATGGATCAGACTGCCTGAACCGTCAGGTACAAACATATAACCTTCACCTTTCGTATCCGCGGCACCAAAATAAGCGAGCAGATCGATATTACGAATGCGGTATGGACCGCTCTCTTTCACCTGACTTAGCGGCACCGTTACAACCAGCGAACCTTGATCCAGCCGATATTCCACCGGAATGATGAAGCTTGGTTTATCCGATGTGCCCCCGCCTTCGACTCCATTCTCCTCATTGTCAAAAGCAAGATCGTCCGCGGTGTAACCTGCCGTCTCAAAGGCATCCAGCATCTTGTTCAGCACAAGCTGCTTGGATATCTGTCCATCCAACCGTTCCAGCACATCCGGATTGCTCTTGGTTGGATAGTAACGGGCAGATGTATATCTCGCGACTGTAGCATACAGTTTCGAAAGAACCTTCTCCTCCAGACGCTGTTTGCTGATCAGTTTAGGCAGGGCATCAATGCCGAGTGAGGTATCCCCAAGCGTGTATGTAACGCGAATGCCCTGATCCACATTGGCAGCTGCAAACTGTTTATTGCTGATACTGGAGCTAAAGTTCGGAAAGTTCTCCAGCGTGCCGATCGCATCCCGAAATGACACGTTCAGCTGGGAGGACAGCACCTCCTTTTCATAAGCAGAAGCCAAGCCATCCTGATTACGTTCGTTCGGATTGCTGTACCAGATCTGTCTACTCGCTCCATCACGAACGGCAATTTCCGTCGTTTCCTCGTTGTAATACAGCGCCAGTCCCTGGTCTTCGACGACCAGTCGCATACCCGGCACCCCCTCTGAAGAATCGGTAAGGAATTGCAATGATTCCGTCTCGGTTGGCACACCCTCTGTTGTTGCTTCAAGATAAGCCGTTGCCTCCACGGCAGGTACTCCCCTGTTATTGATATACAGCAGTCCAGCCGCGATCAGAATCACAGCAGCACCACTGGCCAGCACCGTATATATTCGTTGCCTTTTGTTCACGGATGCCGCCTCCTTTAGGTCCGAAAAATCAACTCGCGGTAGATGTTGTAACCGAATTCATATAACTGCTGCAACATGCTGAACACCAATGCTCCGAGGAACACGATTATGCCCATGACAATTACCGTCAGCAGCATCGTCAGGATCGTTTTGATCACGGTGTACTGGTGTACCGTCATCGTGCCAATGAAGAGCAGCAGCACGAACCAGAAGAACGCGATGCTATTAAATAAATAATAAAAAGCCGTCTCTTCCTGTACCATAAACCGGCTGATGATAATCATCGGGACATAGATCAAAATAATCGGAATAAGCGAGTATCCTGTTGCCAGAAAAATCTCCTTGAACTTTCCTTCACCTTCCATCAGGGTGGTTACCGCCCAGTTGGCTATGCACCAAAGAAAGAACGGTACTGCAACCGTTGCGATCTCCCCTATGCTGTTGATTGTGCGAGGATCGATGTAATTGACGAGAAACCCCGCGTATTGTTTTTGCAAAATCATCATGATAATGGTAAGCGCCAGTGCTCCAAAAGCAACGGTCAACCTGCCCCGCTGATCAGACTTGAGATCCCAGAATGCATCAATGGGGTGAAAAATGAGATGCAGCGGAAACTTAATGTAATCCTGCTTCACGGTCAATCTGCCTCCTCCGTCTCCATTTAACCGCCACTCGGACCAGGATCAGCATGAAAATCAGTGCGATGGCAAGCGTCAGAAAGGTGCCGAAATGTTCCTTCATCATCTCTCGCCGATATCTTTTGAACGCGACAGAATAACTTTTGCGATCCATTCCCAGTTCGAAGTAACCCAGAGCTTCCTCGTTTTTCTTCTCCATCAGCAAGGACTTGCCGATACCGATATAAGCGATATCATAGTTGGCGTTCAGCTTCAGCACTTCTTTCCAGATATGAACAGCCTCCGTATCCTCACCCTGATAATGAAGGGCAACCGCCTCATTCACGCTGGCTCCAAACCGTGTTGGCTCATAGATAACCAGATTGCTTTTTCCCCGATCCAACACTAATTGATGATCCCCGGACTGTTCCATGGCGACTGGTGTTTTGAGCGTTCCCACCTGATTTCCTTTGCCTCCATATACGTAGAGCAGATGACCTTCATCATCGTAAGTAAACACCCGGTTCTGCGTCGCATCCAGCACACTGTACATACCGTTACCCAGTACCTTCACATCAATCAGCTTGGACGGACCCGGGTTATTGCGGAATCTGATATCTCCTTTGACTTCAAAATAACCAAACCTCTTCAGCACATCCTCACCGGATGGATTGAGACGTTTAATCGGTTCGCTGGAACCCGGGTCGATATTGGTCGCATATACGAACCCTTTGGAGTCGATATCCACATTGGAAAACTCGGTCGGTACAAACAAAACCATCTGCGCCCGCTGGGCTTTGGTTGAGAGCATCCGCCAAATGTATTCGCCGTAGTCGCGTTCCACCTTGTTTGTACCAACGTATCCAATGAACTGACCGTGCTCGTCAAACTGCATAATTCCTTCATAGACACCCTGAGCCACCACATACACCCGGCCTACCCGATCCACAGTCAATTTCAACGGTTGGAATTGAAAACTGGTCGCGAGGATATCGGACTCCGGCTTCGTAATGGTATGAACCAGCTGACCTTCCGCATCCAGGACAACTACGCGGCTGTTCCCCGTATCAGCGATGTATACTCGATCCTCTTCATCCACGAATAATCCACCTGGCGTATTAAAACTCTCTTTGCTGCCGTCCATCATAAATCCTTCGATCACCCGCAGCAGCTTATAATCCGCGTCCAGGACAACAATTCGGCTGTTGCCACTGTCCAAAATATAAATCTGCCCGGAGGGAGAAACGTTTACATCACCGGGGTCTTTGAATTCGCCAATGCCCAGGTCGCTGCCCGAGATGGTTTGCTTGGGCAGATAGGCATCCGGTGAAGGAACGGCCTCTTGCCAGTAGTTGTAGTTATAACTCTCATACGGCGCCGGAGAGGCCGCCGCAGGCACGGCATTCACCAGCAGCAGCGATACTGCCGCCAGGAGAACAAGCCATCTTTTCACTGTGCGTGCCATATCCTTCCCCCTTATTCCTTCATGCCCGAACTCGCCATCGTCTCAATGATGCGGCTCTGGGAGAAAATGAATAGCGTAATGGGCACACTCATCAAAATAAGTGCTACCGCAGCACCTGCCCCGGCCCGGGATATCCCGCCCTGAATGATCTGACCCGCCGCATAGTGCAAGGTCTTGAGCTGTTCACTGTAGATGTATCCATTGCCATCACTGCCCCACAGCATCTGGAACAGCAGAATGATCAATGTGAGCCAGGCTGGCTTTACATTGGGCATGACAATGGACCAGAAAATCCGGTATTCACTGGCACCGTCAATTTTGGCTGCTTCCAGCAACGCATCCGGGATCTGCTCCATGAACTGCTTCATCAGATACAAACCCAATGAATAAGCAAATGCAGGAATAATGACGGCCCAATACGTATCAATCCAGCCCAGCCATGACATGATCATATAATTGGGAATGGCCGTCACGGCAGGCGTGAACATCAGGGAAAGCACAACAACCTGGAACATGAACACTTTGCCCGGAAATTTGTGCTTGGCGAGTGGGTACGCCGCTGCCGATGCGAGCAGCACATGGCCCACGATGCCAATGCCTGTAATAAATACCGTGTTGAATATATATCGTGAGAACGGAACCCACGAGTCACTCAGCAGATTCAACAGATCCGTGAAATTGCTGAACGTTGGATTTTTGACAAATAGCGTTGGTGGAAAAGTAAAAATCTCATCCAGCGGTTTGAACGCATTATTGATCGCATAGATCAGCGGCAGCACCATGAAAGCACCAAATACGAGCAGAAGGGTAAACAGGGAGATGCTGCCCGATAAGGAGCGGTTCACCCGCTTTTTGCCTGTCGCAATTGCAGCCATAGCTATTCTCCCACCCTTCGAAGCAGTTTCTGTACCAGCAGGTTGGTGCCCACCATAATCATGAACAGTACGGTTGCAATAGCCGAGGCGTATCCCATCTCAAACCGCGTTGTACCAAAGTCGATTAAATGGGTCACCACCGTCTCCGCCGCGTAATTCACGCTTGGGAACCCGGCCAGTGCAATAGATACATCGGCCACGGCGAATGAGGTCGTAAGTTGAATGACCGCACCGAACATCAATTGCGGACGCATCGAAGGCAGGGTAATATACCAAAGCTCCTGCCAGCGATTTTTGATCCCGTCTACCGCACCAGCTTCATATAACGTCCGGTCTACGGTCTGCAAACCGGCGATAAACGCCAGAAAGCCTGTGCCAAGACTGAGCCACAATTGCACCAGAATGAGGATTGGCATAATGTAGGCTTCCGTTTTCAACCACTGGATTGGCTCCAACAGAAATCCCCATTTGATCAGTAATCCATTGGCTATACCGTAGCGATCCCCCGAGAAAATCATCAACCAGATAAAATAGACATTCCCCGAAATGGATGGCGCATAGAAGATCAGCGTCATGAACGCTCTCCATTTGGGCGTTAATTCATTAATGATCCACGCAAATACGAAACAGGCAATATAACTGATGGGTCCGGTAATAATGGCAAACAGCAACGTATTTTTGATGGCAATCAGAAATACGTCATCCTCCAGAAACAGCCGGGTATAGTTCTGCCAGCCAATAAAACGCGGAAACTCCAGCATGTTGAAATAGGTGAAGCTGAGTATGATGGAGATGACCACCGGAATCACAGTAAACATGATGAACAGGATCATATAAGGAGCTAGCAGTACATAGGAATGTTTGCTGGCCTTCATTTCCTTGAGCTTCCAGGACCACCATGATTTCATGCCCATGCCTGGTGTTTTCTCAGGAGGACTGTTTTGTCCGTCTCGGAGTGATATTTGTGACACTGTTAACCCTCCCTCTGCTTACGGAAGACCAAATTCATTACGCTTGACTCGAATCTCGTCCTGAATATACTGGGTGTAATCCATGATGGATTCCCTGGCTTCCACTTGGCCAACAACCGTCTTGTAAAATGCATTGAACAGATGACGTCCGGTAAAATAACCACCAGGTACTTCGGGAATGCCCTTTACTGTCTCGAATTGTGCCTTCAGATTCGCATAGTCCTCAGCAGGCCATGGAAGTGAATCGAGTGCCTTGATGTTGGCCGTCGGATAACGCGCAGCCGCACCCATCAGCCCTTCCATCTCGCGGCCAAACTCAGCCTGAACCGGTGTACTGGTCCACCATTTCATGAACTCCCACGCCGCCTCCTGATCCTTGGCACTTTCCAGCATCATGACCGCACTGCCGCCACCCGGAACGTCCCGATTCAATGTTCCATCCGGCTGCACAGTCCCCGGAACAGGAACAAATCCCCATAATCCACGGATCTCCGGTGCAAATACGGACAACTGGTTATACATCGTGTAATCCGTCAGACCAATCGGCATCTGTCCGGTCCGGAAACGATTGGCAAAGTCATACTCCCGCTCCAGCTTGTAATCGGTATAAAACTCTGTCCACTTCTTAAAGGTCTCGATGCCGATGCGCGAATCCAGATCTGATTCCTTGTCGTCATTCCGATAGAAGGAGCCGCCGTTCTGCAGCAGCATCGTTGCATACTGCGAATTAGGCGGGATATTGACCCCCTGCATGTTGGCCTGGGCCACCACAGGCATGCCAAATTCCATATGATTTTTACTCAGAATCGCCAGCAGGCTCTCGACATCATCCCACGTTTGAGGAACCTCAAGCCCCAGCTCTGCAAGCACATCTTTTCGATAAAACAACATATTAAAGGTCTGTGTCTCCGGCAGGGCGTACACGCCTGAATCATAGGCGTACGGTACGATGGCACTGTCTCTAAACTCCTGTTCCACCGTGGTATAGTCACTAAACTGGGTGAGATCGACCGCCGAGTTCCGCATCGCAAAGTTCACCGGCAGATCATTGCCGATCTGCATCGCTACATCCGGTCCTTCACCCGATAAAGTGGCTGGCAGCAGCGTACCCATGTTAACCAGCTTCAAATTGACGTTGATGCCACTCTCCGGTGTGAATGTCTCATCAATCATCGCTTTCATGGTGTTCGCCTGATCACGACCACTGCCGATCCAGACCGTCACCGTGCGCTGATCCTTCGATGTGGCTACGTTCCCGATCTGGTTATAATCAATGAAGAACGAATGATAGAATGTCTTCGCTTCATGACCAAGCTTCGCCAGCGGCCCCATACCCGTTCCGGGAATACTGCTGTCTAATGAAGCAACATAAAGGGCATCAATCTCAAGCGGTTGCTCACGAGCCTGCTGTACCCAAGTCCCGAGTCCGCCTGTGTTCGTTTTGTATGCAGCAAGTCTTCTTGGAATGGTATCCGGCTTGTCGATCATCTCATCCAGCTGTTGGGCCATCGTTTTGATCAACGCTTCCTGATCGCTGGACTGGCCTGACAGAAGACGAAGTTGCCCTGCAACTACCTTCAGACGTTTGCTTTCTCCGCTAAACACCTCCAGCAGATTCGGGATCTGCTTCTCCACCCGATAATCCCGGAATTCATCCGGCTTGGTGCCTGTAATCATTAGAATCCTCCGGTACATGGAGTTCAGGTTGTACAGGCTGTCCTCCACATTGCGAATAAGTGGTGCGAAATCGCCCAGGCTGTTCTCCAGCCGAATGACATGTTTGCCTTTATCCAGCTGAAACTTGTAAGCTTTCTCACCGCCCAGCACATCAATGCGATAGTCGCTTTGGTAACGGAACGGAGCCTTTGTCATCTCCGCAAACGGAATCTCGCCATCGATGGTAAGCTTGCGTGTGGAATAGATGCCTTTGACAAAATTTTGCTGAGCGGTAAAACCGATATGATAAAGTCCACTTTCCGGCACATCCACTTCCCATTCGATCCACTGTCCTGGCAAACGCCAGTTAAAGCCACCAATCGTATTTATACGCACCTGGGAAGCGCTGTACGGAGATACAGCTGAACTTGATCTTTCACTGGTTGGATATAACGTAGGTGAAGATTTGGCAACAGCCGCTTCCCCTTCAATTCGGATGAGCACATCCTTAGGCTGACTGGAAGAATCCGTCTGCTTGGCCCCTGCGGTTTCTGCATAAGGAACGGCTGGCTTCTCATTGAATAGCCGTAGAGATCGAATGACCATGGGTTCGCGAGAGGATTTTAGCGTTAACGTGTGCTTTCCCTTTTCCAGATAGAACTTGAATGGAGCCTGTTCATACCCGTCCGAGTCCTGAAATGTTTCTTCCATCCAACGCGGCTTCTCCACTTGTTTTGGGCGAAGATCATTGCCCTGATTATCCTGTTCAACAGCTTGTTTCTCATTGCCCCATACCCGGTCAAACTGCAAATAGGCGGCTTCCGCAAACGGAAGTTCACCGTCAATGTACAATGCACGCTCAATGGCCGAACTCTTGCCTTCTACGGGAAAATAGACAGCAGAGAGGTTGAACAGTCCGGTTTCCGGCACGTCAACTACCCAGTCGATCTCACCTGTCTCCCCGGTATAAAGGGATACACCCGGCCTGCCCTCATAATCCTTCAGCTTGCGTACCTCTTCACCCTCTGCCCGTATGTAGTCTCCTGCTTCGATGGTCATTTCCACATCCGGTCTTGAGGCCTCGCCTGCCTGGGACAAATATTGTTCATATCCGTTCTTCTGCCTCGTCTGCTGCAAGATGGCATCCACCTCGATGGCAGGCAAACTGCCAGAAGGCACAACTGCACTCTTTACACCTGCACCGGAAGTAAGCAAAAGTATGACGCAGGCTGCCGCCGCTGCAATGACTATGGGCAGAACCCATTTCTTTCGTTGTAGAATTCCAGCCATCCTACGAGTCCTCCTCATCAAGGCTGATGCCAGCAATACTTAATTGGTGATACAGAAAAAGAGGTACCCGTGCGTGAGCCCGGACACGAGGCACCCCTGTCTGAATCATGCTGATATTACTGTTTGCCAAGCTTATCGACTGCTGCTTGTGCCTGCGCTTTATACTTCTCGGCTGTTGCTGTAACGGAAGCATTGTTTTTGATAATGTCGTTTACATAGTCACCGATTGGATAACCCGCGTAAGCGTCATCCAGCAGGATGCGGCCGGTTCCCGCAATATGCTCGCGAATCATAGCGATGTCCTTCTCGTCGGTATAACGGCTTTCCAGGTAATCCTGCCCTGGGTACTCTTCAATCTGCGGAATGTCGAAGGTTTCTTCATAGATTTGGTATACAATTTTAGGATCTTCCACACCTTTAGGAATGAATTTTGCTGAGGCAGCGTTGTTGGCGTATGTTACATCCTTGCTACCCTGAGGACCATTGGGAATGGGTACGACTCCGGCAGCAAAGGTGATATCACCCAACTGCCATTCCGCAGCAGTGAACAAAGCCACATCTCCATCCTTGAATGTGTTGCTTTCCTCCCAGTTCGTTTTGTCGCCTGTTTTGACTTTTACAACATTCTCGACGTTATACAGGCGTTTGACAAATTCGGCAGCTTCAATCGTTTTCGGATCGGACAATCCTTCTTTTGAATGTTCGTCATCTACAATCGTGCCGCCATTGGCTGCAGTAAAGTGACGAAGCACGTCAATAGCCCAGCCGGAGAACCCGTATACGTCAATTTTTCCGTCGTTATCCGTATCTTTGGTCGCTTGTTTCGCCAGTTCCAAGAATTTATCCCAGTTCCATTCGCCTTTGTTATAAAGCTCCTGAGGATCAGGTAACGACAGCTTCTTGAACAAGTCACGGTTATAGTGAAGTCCCAGACCGATGCTGGTTGGAGATTCAAATGCGTAGTAGTTGCCTGCGATGGCAGGGTATTTTGCGATCAGGTTTGCCTCTTGGTTGATGTTATTCTCAGCTGTGGTGAATTCGGAGATCGGAAGCAGTTGCCCTTTGAGGATGGCGGGTAATGCGGATTTGTACTCCATCTGAACGATGTCTGCGAACGGTTCGCCCGCCAGCGCTGTCGTTGTAAATTTGTTCATGTATTCTTCGAATGGTACGTTTACAAACTCAATTTTCACGTTGTATTTCTTCTCGACTTCAGCGATTTTATCCAGTCTAGCCTTATCCGATGCGGTCTCCCCCGCTGGCTTCAGATCCCACCAGGCCGCAACCTTGATGACACGTCCACCCAAATCAGGTACATCGACTGCCACTTCTTCCGTTCCGCCTTCTTTGTCTGTCTCGACGGTTCCAGTGCTATTGCCCGAATTCGCTGAAGCATCATCAGCCGGCTGAGTCGTCCCCCCACCACTGCAAGCGGATACAAAAAGCATTACGGCCAATAACATGAGCGGCAAAACGTTCCATTTTTTAGTCACGATTTTAACAACCTCCCCGAATGTGTATACAAATCATGGTCCGGCATAACTCCCTGTCTCCCATCTATCCTAATGAAATTAGATAATCACCACCATTTGTTATTTTATCGTTTGGTTTTGACAAACAAAATTTAACATAGCATAATGTAAGCGTCAACATTTTTATTGTTAACTTTTTCTAATTATTCTGATAAAATGCTGTTATATCCCTTTAAAATCTTATGATATAGCATATTATCCGAATGCGATTTTGAGTACTTCCATATCCAAAACGAAAATCATTTTGATTATTTTGTTATTTTATAAAATAACAAAAAGATAATAACTAATTCAAAATTCGCCTTTTTCTCCTGCAACATGTCCATCACCGTGGTCTATTTTCGTCGATGTATGTACGTGACCTAACATTTTCACTTCTGTAACCGTTATTAGATTAAGAGAAATACATCATGATATACTAGAAACAGCTTTATAGCACAATGTAAGGAATACGGCAGAACTACGAGTGTAAGGATGGTATGATGAAGACGAAGGTAACAATTCAGGAAATTGCACATTTTACAGGTCTGTCGAAATTTGCGGTCTCACGAGCACTGTCCGGAAAATCAGGTGTTAGTGAGCAGACACGGGACGTTATTCTTAAGGCCGCTGGCAAACTTGGATACTTTAAAGATAACAGCATGTTGTCTGGTGATATGTATAGCAGCAATGAACTTCAGGACCCGCAGAACACGCGGTGGAGTGGCACCATTTTGATTTTGTTTCCTAATGTTCGTTATCAGAATCAGGAATCTGTATACTGGGGGCCTGTCTTTAACGGGATATCCTCCAGACTGAACCAGAAAGGCATCAATATTCTTACTCTGACAGAGCCTTCTGCGGATCAACTGTTCACGTTGCTGAATCCGGATGCCATTCGGGGCATTATTACGGTTGGTTCCATCTCGACACCTATTCTGCTTGAAATCAAGCGTCTGGGCATTCCCGTTGTTATGGTGGATCATCTGGACCCCGTCTTTCACAGTGACAGTATTTTCACAGACAACTTTGCTTCCATGCGTGACATTATGCTCTACCTTCTACGCAAGGGATTCAAGCGGTTTCAGTTTGTTGGAAATACCAGTGACGCTCACAGCTTCTATGAACGATGGGTTGCCTATACTTCTGTGTTAATGGGACATGGTTTGAATCTGAATCAGATTCCGGAACTGAGCAGTCCCGAAGTGGATGATTTCCATAAGACATTTACTTCGGTCATTAACGAGGAGAACTTGCCTGAGGTTTTTGTCTGTGCCAATGACTTCTATGCGTTATACACCATCGAGGCCCTGGAGAGCATAGGGATTAGTGTACCCGATCAGTGCGTAGTCACCGGTTTCGATAATGTTTACGACAATATCCCTGTACTCGCCACGGTTAATGTGAACAAGGAACTGCTTGGTGCGCGTGCGGTCGACCAGATGTTATGGCGAATTGTAAACCCGGAGAGTAATGTAGAGAAAAAGCTCATTCTTGCTGATGTGATGATTCGGGAACAGTATGGAAGACATAGCGGATAAAAGATAAGGTACCCATAGACAGCAAAACACCCCCATAACCAGTATTCGACTGGCTTGGGGGTATTTGAATTTGAATTTGAATTTGAATGCCATATAAAAAATAGTTGATATTAAAAGTCCATGCTACGTATCTGTCCGTACATCATCCCAATCTTGATCCAGATAACAGATCAACCAATTAAGCGCACGGTGACGTTCGTAGGCCACTCCGCCATTCAGACCCCCAGGAGGTGTTTGCTCCTTCACACGACTGTCTACACACACCCAGTTGTACCGGTAGATTAGATCCGCTGCATCCAAAATCTCGCTTTTGGAGCGAAATTGTGCCCCGGCTACAAAGGCTTCAACATCGTCACATTGCTGCAAATATCCTACATCTTGTCCTACGTTACAAAGATTTACCGGTGCTCCGAGTTCTTTGACGTAGCCAAGCGCCCATAACATCACATGATAAGCCTCATATCCCCATGAAAAGGAGATAACCTCCTGATGCTCTGCCCCATGCTGCTCCACAAATCTTCTCTCCACAGGTGAAAAGAATGAAGCTGCATCATACTTATCGATTACTTCCTGGACCAGCGCTGCTGTATCTTCTGCGCTCTCCCCCGCTCCAAGGCATTCACCTTTGAGAGCTGCAATACAAAGGGCTACCGCGCGCTCTGCAACTTGTTCCACACTACGGATCGTAGTATGCTCATCCCCCGCTCTTGCAGGCAAATGAACATTGAATGGGATTCCTTGCTCGTTTAGAAGCTGCTCGGAGCGCTCTTTGCGCAGCATTGCAGATTCCGACGGGGGTCTGACATCATCCAGAAAACTGGTGTGCGCTGTCACTTTGTAATCCTCTACTTCGGATTCTCCGTTGACATCCAACAGCAGCTGACCTTGCGCATTCAGCAAGGAGCCACTTCCCCAGAAGATGACTGCATCCAGGGCATCGGCCAGATGTAATAATTCATTAAAGAATTCTTCGGAAATGTCCTCTTCCGTCTCGATGCCCACAACCATATTCAGTGTAGAGCATTTAATCAGTACCTTTTCCTGCAGCGAAGCATTCTTTCCCTCAATTTGACTCAGAAACCCCAGCATCCCCTGAATCATAGCCGTAAATTCTTCAGGGTGGGTCTGGCTCGTCATGATATTGAAGCCCTTTGTCTTCTTACTAAATAACTTCTTGCGTGTAACTTGAATATGGGTTTTGTCTTCCTTACGCTCAATTGTATCCTGAGGGTATATGGATTGAATTATTTCAAACAACTGATCCAGGTCAAACTGCGAGCTGTATATCGCACAATTTCTCATAAGGTTCACCTTCTTCTTTTTAACTAGTCCTTATACGGGTCGAATTCGTTGCCCCCGGCCATCGCGACACCTACGGGACGCAGGATATGGTTGATTTTCAAGGTATGCGCATGCGCATTCAGTACGTCCTGCAGCTTTTTGTACACAAATGGACTTTCATCCGTTCCTGCACCCCGAAGCTCCACACCATAGGCACGAATCGCCGCTTGCATCTGTTCTTCGCTAATCTCGCCGCCCATGCGTGTGCGCAGCTTGTAATTCATTTTGCCAGCCGCCTGGGTTCGGCTCATAATCCGACCTGCACCATGCACGGTGCTGCGGAAAGACTCGGTATTCTCTTCGCTGTGGATTCCTTCCACGATCACCGAGATATCTCCCATGCTTCCGCCCACAAAACCGAGCTGGCCCGGTGCCAGGGGCGTTGCTCCTTTGCGGACCACCACCACTTCTTCGCCCATATGCTGTTCTTTCCAGGCAAAGTTATGATGGTTATGAACCGAATACTCTGCGCTCGCCCCGAGAATGCCGAGCACCTGCTCAATCACATAATCACGCCCTGCGTATGCATACCGGCCGGCCAAAGTCATCCCGTCCCAATACATATCCCCCATTTCACTCTTGAGGTCAAACAGTGTTGGTGGTTGGTCCATCGATTCTCCCGGCGCTTTGCCACTAAATGCACGTCCGGCGGCCAGGTTCAGGAAACCACTGGCGACCTTATGCCCAAATCCGCGGCTGCCAAAGTGGTTTGCAATCCACACTTTACCCGTCGCCTCTTCCACAAAAATGTCGACAAAGTGATTGCCACTACCTACCGTCCCGAGCTGGTTGCGTGCGAGTGTCTTCAACTTGTGCTGTAGCCCATGCTCAATGGAATCAAACAGCTTCCAGCTAGCATCATCGAACAACTCATGCTCCACAGGATTTGGATTGTTGCGTCCTACACCGAAGGATATGGTTGCATTAATGTCATCCATAATGACAGCAATCTGATTCCGGATATCATCCCACATCAGGTTGGTGCGCACAGCCTTGTTGCCGCAGGCAATATCATATCCAACCCCTGAAGGACTGATCATGTTCCGGTAGGCAACCACGCCCCCAATGGGCTGTGAATATCCTTTGTGATGGTCCGCCATTAGAGCCACGCCCAGTACATCTCCATACTGCGAGCAAGTCACCGCCTGACTTACCGCATTCTCCAGCGGCTCCCCCCAGACTTTAATGTTATCTACGATACGCATGATCTGGTTAACCTCCTTTTGTCTTCACTACAACTTTAATGAAATATATACGTCCCTGCCCATAACTTTCTTTATTTTACCAAAGAGAGATCCTTCCCGAAACTATACATTCCTTCAGTTCAAGGTTATCCGTATAAAGTAAAAAAAGAGCGCTAGGCCCTCTTTTACATGATCGGTCCCTATTTTATTTCTTACTGATCTTAAACTTGAACTCCCACGTCGCTGTGTTACCTGAATAACGGCCTCTGTTCTCCGTCACGACAACCGATAGAGTCTTGTTGGTTGATTTGGAAATAGAGGAAACCTTAACGTTCATACTTTTGCTTCCCAGATCAGGGATTTTGTCCTGCTCTTCGGCATTCGCTTGTAATTTCAGCGTATCTGTAGGTTTCAGATTCAACGTGACCGACGAACCCTCCTCCAGACTCTTGCCGTTCACACTTGCCCCTATGGCCCATTCATTACCAACGGAATTGTTCTCCACCAGTTCTGCACTGACAAGCGTCACGGTCACTTTAACCGTTTTGGCAGCGGCATAGGATGTTGGGGAACATACAGCGAATACCAAACTCAGAATCATCAAGACATTAGCCCATTTTTTGAACACGAGAGTGCCTCCCTCATATCAGTTCATTTATTTCAAGACTATGCCTTATTCGCCCTGGTCCTTAAGTAGTCCTTCTACCGATTAGACATTTTCCGTGCTATATTGATTAATTAAAATGCTTCCGATAACCCTGAACTTTCTCATCTTTAAAGCCCAGCTTTTCATAAAAAATATGAGCCTCTTTACGCTGATCACCAGACACCAGAATCATGTATTCACATCCAAGATCTCTCGCAATGTGCTCAATCTGAAGCATAAGCTTCTGACCAATTCCCTGTCTGCGTACCTGATCGGATACAATCACATTCTCCACAACCATGAAGGGATTGCACTGACCTGCCAGATCCATACATTCAATACCCATAACTGATCCGGCCAGTTCGCCATTGTAAAATGCACCGAGTACATGGTAGTGTCCATTTTGCTGGATATAGTGAAACATCTTCTGCATCTGTTGTTCATTAGTCGGTGTACCCATCAATTCGTTGTATAACTGACTTAGCGCCGGTAGATCCTCAAGTTCGATTGCTTTAATGGTAACCATAATAATCCTCCTGATTTGTCCTATTTCGCATACATTGCTTAAGTTAGGTCCTTCTTAAAATAATAATGACTGTGTCCGGTCGGTGCATTGTCGATCGTTGTGATCAATTGGTAGCCATGCTTCTTGTAAAATTCCGGTGCTTGATATGAGAATGTGTTCAACATGACAAAATCACAAGATTTCTCTCGCGCAATTCGCTCAACTTCAAGCAACAACCGAGAACCATATCCCCGATGCCGTTGTTCAGAATTCACCCAAAGTATATCAACCTCCAGCCAATTCCAGCAAAGTGTAGTAAGCACACCTGCAACAATCTCGCCGGCCTCATTTTTGATATTGAAATTCAGTTCTTCGTAACGATGCCTTAATTCCTCGCTCACATGCGCAGCATTATATGCGATAAGTTGCTGGCGAACATATTCTGAATCCTCCGGAGTACTTGGATTGATATTGTTTTGGGTCATCATCTTCTCCTCCTTCTGGTCATTACTTCGTAGTAAATATCTGAATAGGACCTTCCCAGTCAGGCTCTCTAACCTCTTGGTATTTATCATCGGTATAGCGGGCAATGACCTTACGCCAGAAAATCTGAGCAGGCTCATTTGTCTCCATCTCCGCTACTTTCCATGTTCCGGGAAAAAGATTGAACACATGAATGGCGGCTTGCGCACCCACTCCCAGCTTTCTGTACTTTTTCATTATAAAAAACTCTGCCATTTCGTATACACTCGTCCCCTGTTCACTCTCGATTTCACGAATCAGTGCGAATCCCGCCAATTGTCCTTCTACCCGAAACAAAAAAGGATGTCTGCCCGCTTCTGTCCAATAATGGTCCAGATACACATACTCATATAACCCGTTTTCGTTGACGTCTTCCGGGTCATACTCACTAAAATCGTATTTGTACAATTCCATCAGATTGCGCAAAGTTGATTTCTGTTGGTACTCCGCTTGATGAATCGATAACATGAGATTATTTCCTTCTTTCCAGTTGATCATCGTTTGACGATGTCACTCGACGCCACATTCGTTTCTTGCATATTTTAACATGAACTTATCTCCTACAAAATAAAAACAACGCACCTTCCATATAGGGAAGGCACGTTAGTTTAACTTACTATAGTTCACTTATACCTGATGTAGAATACTTTATTCTAATTCTCTTAGATCAACGTACACGTGACCTATAGCCATTTTGCCCAGTGGGTCCGTAGCCTTCACCTCAATCCGAATAGGCTCAATACTCGTCCCCAGTGCTCTAACATATAATTTCTGTCCAACCATTCTGACATCTGCCAATTGTGGATCAGGTGAGTCCGCCATAAGTTTGAGGCTTGACCTGGCGTCATCTTCATCCTCAAACATGAAGGACAGGTCGATCTCAATCTCATCTCCATTAACATAAGCGGTATTACCCGCAGGTGCCTCCACCAGCACGGGGGGAGCATCATCAAAATCATACATGTACACACGTTGCAGCAACGTGTGATGCAGTGTGAAATCAGGCTCTTCTCTCAGGGATATGGAATTGTTGCTCACATCCAAGTATTGCAGTTCAGACAGTTCAGCAATTCCAATGGGTAAATGAACAAGCTCATTACTGTTCATATCAAGTTCCTGTAAGGAATGTAGTCCGCTAACATCCACTAAAGCCAGTCGATTATTCGCGAGATTCAGATACTCCACCTGATCCAGTCCCGTAACATTGATCTCCGTCAGTTGGTTACCGGATAAATTCAGCCAATTCAAGCGATCGAATCCAGAGGCATCCGCCTTGCTTATTTCGTTTCCGGACAGATCGATTTCGGTTATATTTAACCCCTTGAATATCTCGACTCCTGTCAGATCGGAAATGCCTGCATTCCTCGCATACAATCCCCCATTTGTCTTAACGAGAGCTTCCGCCAACTCATCTTTGGTCAGCGGATCACTCACATCCTTTTCCAACCAATATGCAATGGCTCCAGCCAAATGTGGATCAGGAAATTGTCGACCTATCGTATTGGCCTGTACCTTAATCTTAAGTTGTGCCGTGACACTTGCACCCTGATCATCGACAGCTTTGATCGTCAGCGTTATCTCTCCAACAGCCTGTGGTACAAGTCGAATTACTTGGCCCACCACAGTGGAGGAAACGATGGTTTCATCTCCTGCTATGACACTGAACTGCAATTCATCACCATCTGGATCACTAAAATAAGAGGAGGCTTGCCAGTCCAGTGAGGCGTGATCCAATGTAAGTTCCTGGTCAGGCAAACCGCCACTAACGATCACTGGATCCCTGTTTCCCGTACCTGGATTGGACGGAGTGGAAGGATTCGTCGGTGTTGTTGGTGCAGATCCACTTCCTCCACCCGAACTTCCATTTCCACTTCCTGGCGTCGCCTCGGAATTACCGTTTGTGTTTCCTTTACCGTTCCCTACGTCATTGCCGCCTGAAGTTGTACCCTGCACCTCAGTTACCTTTCCTGGTTCATTAGCATTGGAATCCGGATTGGCGCCCCCTTGACTCGCAGCTTCTTCAAGCGCTTTAATCACTTCAGTTGTGCGTAGTGCAATCACGGCCATTTCCTGTCTGGAAGTGGAGCGCTTCGGAGCAAAGTTTCCATTGTCCCCTTTCAAAATCCCCAATTCAACGGCCTGTTGTACACTTGGCAAAGCCCAGGTACTGATGCTGGACGTGTCCTTAAATGACAACTCTTGGGTCAGTTGTAACGCTTCATCATATCCCTTACTCTTCAACATTCGTATAATCGTCGCTGCCAGCTCTTCCCTTGTCACCAGACCGCCTGGACGAAACGTACCATCCTGATAGCCATTCATGATTCCGGCTAATTTGAGAGCATGAATATAGGATCCATTCTCAGCGTTACTGTCCAGATCTTTAAATAACTGATCTGGAAGCTGATCTGACGACAGCACGTTCATTTCCAATAGTTGTGCCAGTGTGTACGCAAGGTCCCCTCTTGTCAACGTTGCGTTCGGGTTGAAGTTCCCAGCTTCGTCTGCCAGAATCATCTGTTGCTCAGCAGCTCTTTCAATGGCTTCCCTTGCCCACGGTGCTGCCTGCTGCAAGTCATGAATACTTACTGCATCGGTCGCTGCACTCACTGTTCCGGGAACAGTAATGACGGATAAAGACAGAAGGGCCGCCAAATAAGGCGAGACCCTACGGTTTTTATTTTTAGAACAAAATTTTTGTTTGGATATACGTGTTGTCATCTCTTAACGTTACCTCCTACATGAACATAACCCTGGAGTCAGCAAAGACTCGTGCGTTATTTGATTATTTTCATTGTAGGAGAGACTATAGTTGGAAAACAGTCTACAAAAGAGTAGACAGCGTTTCAGCTCATCATAACAATCCCCGCTGCTCAGCAATTTGTACAGCATGAGTGCGACTGCTCGCACCCAGCTTCGCGAACACTCGGCGAATGTGTGTATTAACAGTGCCGGGTGAGATACCAAACTCGGCAGCAATCTGTCTGCTGGTCAGGCCCTCAGCGATATAACCGAATATTTTTTGCTCCATCGGGCTGAGCCCCACTTGCTTCGTATCCAGGTTTGCCTCCCCTACAGAGGAGAGGCCCCTTGCCCGTTTGTCTCTTGCGAATGCCGATAATAACTGCTTCACATAAGCCATTTTCACACCATCATCCTGTACTGCCTTCGTACGACGTAAATACAGGTAGTCCTGCAACAACCGCCTAATCTGCTCACCTTCTGCAACGAATGAACGTATATATCCTTCCGGTCCCCCCAACACCAAGGCACGGGATAATGCTGCAATACTGGCATCTGTGAATCCTTGCTTTTGCAGCATGATGGATTCTAGCAGAGCACACTCTACCTGTTCAGTCAGCCAATCCCGTTCTTCAGCCTGGTTACGGATTCGTCTCAGTTCCTCTTGTGCAAAATCATACTGCTCAAGGACAATCATCGCACGTATGCGAACCATGGAATGGAAGATTTGATCACAGCTGGTCTCAGCTGCTATACTGCCTTCGCCTGCTGGTTTAACCAGAATGGTTTGAGCCGATTCCACGGGACTCACTTCAAGTAAAATTCGATGTTGATGTGCTTCCAGTGCTGGCTGCCAGTAGTCCATGTCCTTCACAGATAACAAACCTGTGACCTGTTGAAGCAGCTTCATTCCTTCCTCGGGTCGACCCAATGTAAGTTCAAGTCTGGCTTTGAGTACATACGCAGGAACGAGCAGCGCAGCTACCTTGATCTGCAAAGCCACTTCAAGGGCTCGATCCGCATAACTTACCGCTTCTGATAACCGATCCTGTTCCATTAAAATTTCACCATATCCGACACCATAGTAGGACGTTACATAGGCATGTTCAGCAAACCAACGTTCCGTAATCGCCCCAAAGCAAGCTTGCCCACGCCGTAAATAGCCATTAACGCCATGAAAGCTGCGTAGGCGCATGCTCTCTCTCCGATCATAATCCATATACTGAAAGGCAATATCATCGGGATATCCCTGATCGATATAGGACACCAAATAATGAGCGAGCCCATCCAAATCTCTGTTCAGATAAGCCATGTAGGCTCGCATCACACAAATGACTTGCAGCAAATACCCGATAATCTCAGGTTCAAGCTGCCCTTGAAGATGCACCCGGATAACGTGTTCCAGTTCATCAAGCTGCTTCACCATCTGTCCATAAGGCATTTCGCGCGCGACTAGAAACAGGTAGGACATATATAGCTTCGGACGTGCTTTCACGATCTCCAGTGGCAAAACATCGAAGTATCGCCGGAGCGTCCACCACTCTCCCATAATAAAGTGGGCAAACAGCTCTTCCAGCAGTCGGGCTGCATCCTGCATGTGCTGTCCAATAATATAATGATCCAGTGCTTCAGCCGGGTACCCTTGCTGCTCATACCAAAGTGCAGCAAGGGCATGTAAATCATTCACCTGTTCTGTGCCATAACGAGCCAGCTCACGCCTTAGAAATGCAGAGAACAAATGATGATACCGATACCAGTGCCTTTCCCGATCCAGTGGAACAAGGAAGAGATGTTCCTTTTCCAGCTGCCTTAACAAGTGCGGGGCTTCCTGCATATCACTTAATACCTGGCATAAACTGCTGTTCATTCTTCTCGTGATCGCTGTCCGGAGCAGAAATTGCTGCATTTCCGGTGACTGACGCTGGAATACTTCTTCAAGCAGGTAATCCGAAATTGTCCTATCCCCAGGCTGCTCGTGATCTACACGAGACAGGGAAGTGGATGGGCCGACCGACGAGTCTGCACCCCAGGCGTGAGATAAAGCCAGCAGCTTCAACCCGGCAGCCCATCCCTCCGTCTGCTGTACCCAACCACGCGCATCCTCCCCCGCTATATCCAATTGCATAATCTCCCGGCAAAATTCAATACCCTCCTCTGCCGTAAACGCCAGTTCCTGAAGCGTGAAGTGCTTCAATTCACCTCTCAGACGCAGCTTTTCAAGCTTGAATGGAGGATAGGTGCGACTTGACAGTACCAGATGAATGGACAGGGGAAGATTTTCGATAAAGTATTGCATCTGCTCATGAATCTCAGGCTGGGCTACTGCATGATAGTCATCCAGAATAAGCAGTGCATGCTGATTGGCTTGGGCAACGCGGTTCAACAACAATATTAATGCTGACCTTGGATCTATCGGATACCGTTGCAAAAAGTGTGGCAGAACATCTCCGCAGAGCCCCTCTCTCACTCGATCCAGTGCATGGATAACGTAGAGCCAAAACTGAAGTGGGTCCTGATCTTTATCATCCAGGCAGACACAGGCCGCATGAACTGCTTCATTTCTCACCCAGCTGCCTAGAAGTGTGGATTTCCCTGAACCGGCCGGGGCAGTTAACAAAGTGACTTTGGATCGAAATAATTCTTTGCGCTGCAAACTGAGCCGTGGACGGTCCATTGTATCCGCTGGCAAGGGTGGCAATTCCAGTTTGGTTGTTAAAATCATAAATTGAAGCCAGTCTCCGTGGAGACCAGCGGTATGTTCCTGTTGCATGAGATCCTCCTGAATCAGCACCATGGTGCCCGTTTTCCGATTCATTGTATGTACATTCAGATACCCTAAGTATACAAGGAACCACGGCCATGCCCCACACATTTTTGAACAAAAACAATGACAAACAAACCCTGCACATTGAATGCAGGGTATCAATTGGATTATCGAACCATTATCCGAGTGGCTCTTCTATTTTCCTGTCTGAAGCAACTTATAGTTCACTACAATATAGTTCAATCCCGATAACAGCGTAACTCCTGCCGCAAGCCACAATAAAATCACATCAACTCGCACATCGGTCAACAAACTGAACGGAACATTATTCAATAACACAGCAATGATGGCTGCCACCTGCAGCACCATTTTGAGCTTGCCATACCGGTCGGCCGCAAGTGCGATCCCCTGTTCACTCGCAATCATGCGCAGCGCCGTAATGACAATTTCACGTCCAATGATGATCACAGCAATCCATGAACCGATCAGATTCTCCTGAACCATCATAATCAGCGCAACCGAAATCAATAGTTTATCTGCCAGTGGATCAAGCAATTTCCCCAGATTGGTGATCTGATTATATTTTCGCGCCACATACCCATCCAATTTATCCGTACCCGCAGCCAGTGCAAAAATAATAACACCAATCACCAGCCCATGCTGATCCAGAAAACGAATAAGTTCACTCGACTCCTGTATCCATGACGGCAACGGGATGAAGCACAACATAAACAAAGGAATCAATGCCATTCTCGCCAGGGTAATTTTGTTAGCCAGGTTCATGGAAAACCTCCCTCTACTTCACTCCAGTATGTTGTGATTTCTCCACCGTTGAGCCATCCTCCTTTTTTTCACAAAAAAAGAAAGGGCAGACTGTATATCATACAGTTACCCCTTCTTCGGAATTCTTTAATGTATACCTCTGTAAGTATCCTCTGATCTACAATGATTCCTTGATCACTCGCTTGTAATACCATATGGACAACAGGCCGAAGATTGAATACAACAACGTATACACAATCATGACGATTACAGTTGGTGTGGCAAGTTCGGTGCCAAAGAAGAACCAGCCTGATTTCACGGCAAAATAACTATGGCTCAGTCCCACGACAAGTGGAATGCCGAAATTAAACAACTGCTTGAACTGAATTCCGCGTAACAAATTGCCTTGCGTAAATCCAAGTTTGCGCAGAATGGTATAGTTTGATTTCTCTTCTTCACTCTCATTCATTTGTTTGAAATAGAGGATACACCCGGATGTAATCAAGAAAGTCAGTCCCAGGAAACCAACAATGAACATGATTAGGCCCATACTGGTACGTTGATTATTTCTGAATTCAATCTGGGAGAAGCTTGGAGCTTCCAATTTCAGATCTGCAAAAATGGCATACGCATTCTCGTCTTGACTTGAATCTGTAATTTGCACACCGTAATAATCTGTCCTTTCCACCTCCTGAATTTTCGGATCAAGATCCTGCGCAAGCTCCGCATAAACCGATTCATCCACAACCGCTACTGGCGTACCTTTGTTGTAATATACGGGAAGCACGCCCTGTTTGGAGGTTCCAATCAATTGCTGGTCAATCGTTTTCTTCAACCCGTGCAGAACAATGGGACCTTCCTCCCGAATGGAAAAGAACTGCTGAATCACATTGCCGTATCCCATGAAAACGACTTCTCCTGGTTTCAGATCAATGTTATCTACCATACTGTCACTTACTACACTGCTGAACAACAGCTCTTCCATTGTGGAGTCATTCATCACCTTGTGTGCGTCAATTTCAATATACAGAGGTTGTCTGTGTTTCTCTTCATATGGAATCTGTTTGTTATCCAATTCAGCTACAAAACGATTTTTCACATCAACCTGGGCAAATGAAAAATCTTCTGGCAGACTTTCCTTGGCCTGAGCCTCTGCCGAATAATAGGAAATGTAACTGAGCGACAACATACCTATGGCGAGTGCCGATACAGTAGTAATAATGGTCAGCAGCAAGGCATTCGACTTCATGCGAAACATGATGGAGGATAACGACAATACCTCGTTAATGGAGAGGTAACCTTTTTTGCTTTTGCGAATCATATTAAAAATAAAACTGACGGAACCTTTATAGAATAGATATGTCCCTAGAATGACCGAGAACAAAATCAAAATCATGGTGTACATTAACTGCTGCATATCCAATTTCTCGACGCTGAACAGCCGTGCAGACAGGATGTAACCGAACACGATCAGAGCAATACCCAAGATGCCCATCAGAATCTGCCCCACAGATAACTTCTTTACCTGCTGCTCTGTTGTAGAAGACACCCGAAAGAGTGATAGAATACTCTGGGCTCGGATAAACGTGTAATTCATCAACATGATAAGCAGATACATGACAGCAAAGACAATCAGCGTTTGCACTAGCGCCATCGGTGAGAAGTATAGCTTCGTGATCACATCAACGCCAATAATTTTGAACAAAATCATCAATATCAGCTTGGAACCCAGAAACCCAATTAGAATACCGATTACCATAGAACCAAAGTAGAGAATGCAATTTTCCGCACTCAAGATGACAAATATTCTCCCCTTCGTCAGTCCGATTAGCTGAAACAAACCGATCTCCTTACTGCGTCGCTTGATAAAGATCGTATTGGCATAGAGCAGAAAAATGCCCACAATAACAATCAGTAACACGGAGGATGCGCCGATCGCAGCCGCTCCTTTCGTTGATTCAGCAACCTCATCCATGGAGGGATCATACTGTAAGGTCACAAAGGAAAAATACAGGGCCACACTAAAAATCAGGGCAAAGACATAAAGATAATAATTTTTCAGATTTTTCCTCAGATTGCGAAAGATGATGTAGTTCAGGCTCATGGCTGCACACCACCCAATACGCCCTGAGTTTTGATGATATCGTTGAAGAAGGATTGCCGGGACTCGTCTCCTTTATTTAATTGGGTGTAGATCTGACCGTCCCGGATGAAAATCACCCTGCTGCAATAACTTGCGGCAAACGGATCATGTGTGACCATAATAATCGTAGCCTGATGCTTCCTGTTCATATCACTCATTTTGCCAAGCAGGTCCGAAGCCGATTTGGAATCGAGTGCACCCGTCGGCTCGTCAGCGAAAATAATGCTCGGATCATGCACAAACGCACGGGCGGCTGAAGTTCGCTGTTTCTGTCCACCCGAGATTTCAGACGGATACTTGTCTTTCAGCTCATATATACCCAGTTCACGGGCGATTTGTTCGAACTTCAGGTGTGCCTCATGCTTAGGAATACTCGTAATCGAGAGCGGCAGCAATACATTTTCCTTCACCGTGAGGGTATCCAGCAGATTATAATCCTGAAAAATAAAGCCGAGATGATGTTTGCGGAATTCAGCAAGCTGTTTCTCCTTCATGCCGGTGAACTCCTGACCCTCAATGTCAATCGTGCCCTGGCTGACCCGATCAATCGAAGAAAGAACATTCAGCAGTGTCGTTTTCCCCGAACCCGAGGGCCCCATAATACCTACAAATTCGCCTTTACTTACCCCGAGATCAATCCCCTTAAGGACTTCCTGTTTATTTAATTTGTTGCCATAGACTTTATGAATTTTTTTGGCTTCCAGTATCCACATATCCCACTCACTCCTCTTTGGTATATCTCTATCATAGGCGGGATGCTCCAATTAATCGTGCGATTCACCGAACAAAATCAAAAAGCATGTGACAATGTTGTCACACGCCAGCAAGGTGGATCATGTCATTTTTTCGCGGGAAGGTCAGCTTGACGCTAGTCCCTTCTCCGGGAGCAGACTGTACCTGAATGTCTATACGAAGTGTTTGTGCAACTTGTCGGGTCAAATACAAACCCATCCCAGTTGCCGTTCCTTCCAGCCTGCCTTGAGTTGAAGTGAAGCCTTTATCAAAGATACGTGGTAAATCCTGCGCTTCGATCCCTCGTCCATAATCCTGAATGGTCAATATAATGTGCCCATCCTGTTCCTTGCTTTCAATGACAATGTCAGAGGAATGGCTGTATTTCACCGCATTACTAAGCAGCTGCCGTATGATAAAACCTAACCATTTGCTGTCGGTCAACACCTTTGTCACATCTAATGACACGTGGAAGCCAATCCGTTTGGATATACACCATGACTTCAAAGCTCTAATCTCGCCGTTCAAAATCGGTTCAAGCTCTGTTTCTTCCACAAACAAATCATTATGCATAAATGGAATACGCTTCTGATGAAGCTGCTGATCGAGCAGTTGGTGAATTCGCAGCCATTCATACGTCATCTGACCCTGCAGCTTGTCATCCGGCATTCGCTCGATCATCAATTGCAGTGCGGTTAGTGGCGTCTTCACCTCGTGAATCCAGGCTAACATCTCATCCTTCTCCTGCTCCAGCAAAATAAAATGAGCTGAGGACTCCTTCCGATAACGTTCGGTCTGGGAAGTCACGGCATCGTGCACAATCCGTTCATAAGGGCTTTCAGCGATATCCAAATCCCCCGAATCATAGGTATGATCCCATGTGGTTAATCTTTTATAGAAACGAGTCTCTCTTGGATATCTCGTCCAGATAAAAATGATGCATACCACCACATTCAGCACGACGATATAGGATACAGATCGGAATGGAATGGACGTGTCGATATAGGCTACAAATAAAAAGATGAGCTGCATGCTTATAAGCAACACTAACCAGCTTAGCTTTTCCCGTATGTACTTACCAATCATGTTTCCGCCTCTTCTGTTGCCATGTAGCCCTGACCAACTTTCGTTTCGATATAGCCATCCAGATTTAGCCGCTCCAACTTCTTGCGAAGGCGATTCACGTTGACCGTGAGTGTGTTGTCACTCACAAAATGTTCATGATCCCACAGACTGCGAATCAGGTCTTCTCGGGTCACAATCTGATTTTTGTGCTCAACCAGCACTTTGAGAATGAACATTTCATTTTTGGTCAAAAGGACAGATTCATTGTCATGGGTAAGGGTATTTTTCACATATTCAATGGTAGCCCCACGCCATGTGCGCAGCTCAATCCGCTCTGTATTGTAGTTATATACCCTACGCAGGATCGCCTGGATCTTGGCAATCAGCACATCGAAATGGAAGGGCTTCTGAATAAAATCATCTGCGCCCAAATGCATTGACATGACCATATCCGTAGGATGATCCCGTGAGGATAAAAAGATAATTGGCACATTGGAATGGGCTCGGATCATGCGACACCAATGAAATCCGTCATACTGGGGAAGCTGAATATCAATAATGACCAGCTGTGGCTGAATGGCACTGTATTCCTGCATCACTTTGCCAAAATTCTGCACGCCATACACGTCATACGACCACTGGGATAACCGTTCTTTGATTTCACTGAATAACGATTCATCGTCTTCAATGAGCATAATTTTAAACATATACCTTCACCACGTTTCTGTTCTTCTTGGGCAGTTAAGTTATTAAGGTCGACTTCTGCGTGATAACCGTTACGGGTACGAATCGTTCTTTCGATCGCTGTTATCCCCAGATTTTTTTATTTCACCATCAACGGGGAAAATCCGGGGATAAAGGCGACCACTCCGTTTCTTCAGAATCGATTTCGTCCCCTCCACTATTTCCCTTGATGTATAACCTTAATTACGTCCAGTTCTTCTAATGTTTGATTGTGCATAAGCTTGGACAAGTGATCAACCAGGAGATCCTCCGAGAATGTACTGTGATGATGATAACATCTCTGATCATACAGCACCTTATCTAAACATCGTGAAATGTTAGAAGCAACGCCTATGTTTTTGGAATGCATAATCCAGCTTATAGCTTTCCAGTCCAAAATACCTTCATCAGTTCTGACAGGTGTATGATCGTATCTGTAATCTTCCGATAATTCAAGAAGATACAAATACAGTGCACCCGAAATTTGATTACTCTGCTCATTAGACCACGTCAGTAACCCTTTATAGTCTACACTGACATGCTTTGAATCGATATCCGTTTCTTCTTTTATTTCTCGAAGCATCGCTTCCCTGGGTTTTTCATCTTGTTCAACTTTGCCACCAACTCCATTCCAGCAGCCCATCCAAGGGGCTTTTTCCCTATTCAGCATAAGTACTCTGGAACCTTGTTTAATGAAACCGAGTGTATACAATTGCATGATGTTTATCCCTCTATAGTATGGAGGACCTTGCTTGGATCACTGATTTCTTCCATCCGTTCGATCAATTGTTTTGCGACATCTTGTGGCGATCTTAATTGGCCTGCTTCATAGACCTGACCGAATACCTCAGACAGTGCAAATTCCTCTGCACTTTTGCCTCTTGCCACAGCCTGTAGCTCAGTATCTACCATCCCTGGATCGAATGCAATCACTTCAACAGGATTGGGTTGCCCGGATTGTTCCATCGCTACGCACTGGGTGAACATGTTTATTCCAGCTTTGGAGGTACAGTAAGATGCCATTGAAGGTGCCGGGTAACTGCCTGACCCGGACGATACATTGACAATTTTTCTCCGTATGGTCAGGTGGTTGGTATGTTGTATAAAAGATGAAGTCAGAATCATAGGCGCTGCCAAACTGATGTTCAGATTAAGACTGATCTCCTCTGCACTGCACCGATCTATCGATTTCAGCGGTTCCAGCATCGCTGCATTGTTTATGAGCCCGATGAATTCAACTTCTTGCGGCGGAATCTGTTTCAATATGCCTGAGACAAGATCGTCGATGCTATGGATATCCGCCAGATCAAACTGAACATTCTGGTAACGCTCGTAGGCTTCCTCCAAGTCAGACGTTCCGCGTGCAATACCGTAGACGTAATCTCCCTTTTCCAATAACAATTCAGCAAGCTGTTTGCCGATTCCTTTGGATGTACCTGTAATGATAAAATGCCTTTGACCCATGTTCTCCCCGCCTTTCTCTCGCTTTGTGCAATATTGGTGTAACGTCAAATTCTATGCCCCCTACATCTGTGACTACTACACGTTGGGTTTTCTCCACAATGTCACCCATAGGATGGGCAAGCCAAAACAATCTTCATCCTGATCCATCGCCTTCATCGGTCGCAGCTCCACGCATTCAAATGGATCTTCAAGCAAGTAGCGAAGTTTTTCTTCCGTAAAAGCCAGACCACCTTTCATCGACTTCTCACGGTATACCTCCCAATCGTCCATAACGCTCTCCGGTCCACCCTGACCGCCAAATCCTGGAGCAAAGCAGGTCATTCCAAAATACCCTCCAGGTTTAAGTCCGTTCTGAATCATCTGTATGTAGGGAATTCGCTGATGTGGCAGCAGATGGTGAAGACAGCCCGAATCATAGACCAGATCGTACTCTTCCTGTGGCGCGAGTTCAAATGCTGATTTGCATTCAAAATTCACCTCAAGCTGTTCTTCCGCTGCTCTTTCCTTGGCCCATGCAATGGCTTGCTCCGAGAGATCATAAGCATCTACCTTATAACCCTGACGTGTTAGATATAATGCATTTCTTCCCGGGCCACAACCGAGCTCCAATGCTTTGCCCCCAGATAATATTCCCGAGTTCACATGTGCTACCAGATTTTCATCCGGTTTGTTTGGAAAGAAGGGAATTGGTCGCTCCCGATCCTCGTAAAAAGGTTCCCAAAATTGCTTCGCTGATCTGAATTCTGCGTCAAGCATGTCATATAGATCCTGGACATGTTTAATCGTCTTCTCCACGAACACATTCCTCCTCGAATTCATACAAAACATCCAGCACATTCCCTCTTATGTATCGATCTCTTTCCCTTTAAATCGCCCGCTTCATCACGGTTTCTGCGCTAAATCAACTACCCTCTATTATATCATTTTCACCCAATTCGACTCTATTTTTCTTGTAAGATTCGAGCCGAAAACAGTCCGATTATATGTAAAAAACGCTGTTAAGAAGAAAGTAATTCCCTGTCCTCTCAACAGCGTTATAATCCTTTTTATTCAGGATTCGATCAGCTTAACTTCTTCGTTAGATACAACACCACATCGTCATCGATAATCGTTTCATCGCCCCACTTTAGATAACGATCATGCTTGTGAATGCCCTGTCCATCCGGGATATATCCTCGACGGGCATACAGAATTTGGGCTTTGCCATAATCAGAAAACACCCCGACACCAATCCCGGCAGTATCGGTTCGCTCCTGAATAACTTCTTCTGCCGAGTCCATCAAACGTGATCCAATCCCCTGACGCTGATATTTGATCAGCACATTGAAATCATTAATTTCCGGAATACCCTGTTCCCTGAACGATGGGTACTGCGAATTCCATAATACATTCACGTAACCGGCAAAAGCTCCATCCACCTCCGCTACCAGAGTCACCCGCTCACCATTTTGCTGTTCTGCAAGATATTGAATGTACTGCTCCACCGATTTCGCCCACCCCTGTTCCTGAAACGCCTGCGAAATTACGACCGGATCGCCTTCATTTAATAGTCTGATATGTATATTCATCGATGTAATCTCCTTAATATTATGAGATATTTAAAGAATCAATTTCATAATACCTTTGGCTGCTTTAATCAAGGCTAGATATAGATCAAAACGTTTCAATTTGTCTATATCTAGTTACAAAACTCCATTTTAGTGAGTTATGAAATTGATTTAAATGTAATTTTCACAAAAAGTCAGATCCACAAAGTGTTCGTGTGTCCCTTTGGAAGAATATACCTTCCACTGATGCAAAAAAGAATAAAACATATCACCAAAATTCATGCCCTCTGGTAGTGTATCTACCATTTTCATTGCACCTATTTCGGAGTTAGGTTCCAGCGATAGAGCACGGAATTTCGTAATATTCGCATAATAAACCATACCAAACGTTCCATTCATTTGGTAAATTCCGAAAGGTTCTAGCATGAATCTCAATGCTCCTGTCTCTTCGTACAGTTCTCTTTCTGCAGCCCTAAGGACTGACTCGTCAGGTTCACGATTACCTCCTGGGAATTCCCAGCCTTGGCGTTTAAGGTTATGGATAATGACGTATTTCTCCTGAAACTGAGTAACCATGATGACATACTGAATCTCTTGTTCCAATTCATCATATTTACTGAGATCCAGCCACTGTTTCTCTATGATCAGAAATTACACCTCACATATTTCACCACTAGATTCCCAATCTGCTTCTAAGCGAGGTAATATGGGCAATGTGGTGTCTGCCATGCCATGCATATACGCCCAAATTATAGTCCAATCTGGTCGTTTCTTTGGAAGCGGGATGATAAAAGGTTTTAGCATAGTCTACATCTGTTAATGTGTTTAATAGAGCTACCCAACGACGGTGCAGCGCATCCAGGATTTGTAGAGAAAACTCGACATCCAGTTCCCGCGAATCACTCAGTTCAGCCCATCGTTCCTCGTAATATGGTCTTATCGTAGGGTTATCCTCCGTCAGTGCCAGCTTGAAACGAACCATGCTATTCATATGGCTATCTGCCATATGGTGTATGACCTGTTTGAGCATCCAGCCACCTTCCCGGTAGGGCAGCCTCAATTGATCTTCACTCAGTCCTTTGACCGCTTCGCGGGCACGCTCCGGCAAGTCGGCAATATCTTGAATCCATTGCTTACGCTGCTCTGGTGTGACCTCGCCTGTATGTTCAAATGATCCAATCGGGAATCTCAAATCCATCGATCATTCCTCCTTGTTTAAATGTTAAATTGTTTAAATATACATAGTACACTGCCTATGGGGTATACTCCATCAGCCAGCAGTCTCTCATCTGTCCTTCATGCAGCTCATGTTCTGGTAACAGTCGGACCTTCCTGAATCCACACTTCTCGTAACAGGATATGGCTCGTTCATTCCAGGATTGCGGGTCCATGACTACTTTCCGGGCTTGCTTATCATTGACCAGATAGGCCAACATGGACTGTACTAGTCGTGTTCCAATACCGCGGTTCCAGTAATCAGCTTCTCCAATAAACTGATCTGTTCCGTAAATGATTTCATCGGTGTCTCCATAACCATACTCATTCCGTTCTTCCTCCTCCAGTTCATAGAACTGAATATAGCCGATCGGTTTACCTTCGTGTTCAACCATACAACGATGTGCCGTATCGTCTTGACTATAAAAGTGCTCTCTGACCAAATTCAGATCATGCGGCTGATCACGGCCTTCGTAATATTGAAGTACTACTGGGTCAGACAACCATTGAACCAGGAGCTGCTCATCCTTTTCATCCAGTAAACGTACCGTAATTTCATTCCATTCATAGATTAGCTTCATTCCAAATACTCCTTAATGATCTCCAGAGGCTCTTCTGAGACCCAGCTCAGGTCCTTCCCCAATAATTTTTCCTGATGAACATAATAGATCATCGGTTGCCGAATCAGTTCTGTTTCCTCACCCAAAGGATAAATAGTAAAACGCATCTTGTACGTGCCCACCGCATCAGGTATGGAGAACCCTGCAAATTCAGTTATCGCCGTTGATGACTGCCCCTGTAACGCTTGACGAAAAATTTCTTCCATTGCACCTGTGCTGCCGACGGAAGTGGGTCGAATAAATCGGTTGTCCTGTTTGTCATCAAAAGATATTGAACCCCAACCAGGTACAAGCGGATATACGGTATGCTGACCCTTGTCTTCTTTTGTGCGTGTAATGGTTAATTGCACCTCGTATTCATCCGTAGCTGTCTGCCGAATCGTGCCCTTCATGTTAACATCCTGCGCTGTAACGCTTGGAGCCAGATTATTATATACAATGAAAGCTGCTACAATAACAATTGCAACTCCAGTTAGCCAAAATATCGTACTTCTACGCATGTATTTACCCCCAAGCTGATTAACCGTAAGTCTGAAGTAATTCGCTCTCCATTAGTGCCTGTGTAACGCTGTCCAGTTCCGGAGAAGCAGACCAATCACTATGTGTATTCAAACCATATTTAATCGTATGGATAACGCTATTGGCTGACATATATAAATTATGGTGTACTCCCGGTTCCACAATGATGTGATCTCCTTCGCCCATAACTCTGATTTCAAGCGTCTGATCATTCGCAAAATTTGCATAAGCAATCCAACCAGACTGCACAACATAGAACTCGGTTATATGGTTATGAAAGTGGCTATTTTGCCATCCTCCCTGAGATGAAGCTATCGTTCTGCAATAATAACTGCCATCCGCTGAAACCATTTTGTATTTCCGTTCCCCATTAGCCATCTGCTCGAAGGTGGTAATCACGTTGTCCGGCCCTAGATTTCGTTCTAAAGTTTCTCTATCCAAACCATTACACCTCCTGATCCGAAATACGAAGGTAGCATTCAAACTCTATAATCTTCCTTTACGCCTTACAGCCTTCCAGATATATTTGTGCTCACGCACAGCAAGTCTCCCATCCATCTGATTTTCCTTCAGCTTAACTTGAAGCTGTTCATGGTACTCAAGCCGTGTGTAATCCGGGTTGCCAGGGATATCGGAAAGAAATATAGCGAACTCTTTTTCATCAGGGAAAACCATTAAAGCCTCGTTGAATTCCTCAATCTCAATGTTTTCATACTGATTCGTGTGCAGCCTTTCTCGCACCTTACTTACATCGGTATGAATGCCAAAGATCACGCCACCCTTTCGCAGCAACCGCCCATGTTCAATAATGGACGTAGGTCCTCTGCGGTCATAGATCAGATCGAACTGTTCGCCTTCGAAAGGCAACTCTGTTTTGGTTGTGGCATAGATAAATTCAACATTTCCAACGTCACTGGCCTCAAGCCCAGCTTGAGCGATACGCAGCAGCTCCTTCGAGTTGTCAAAACCCGTAATATGATCGGCATAGGCCGACATTTTTAATGTAAATTCACCATGACCACAACCCGCATCGAGCACGGATTTATGCTGAGGCAGCAACTGCATCAAGCGCGCTTCAAATACATCTTCTGCTGAATTGCCCTCCCAGGTAAATACAGACCTACCCGTGTATCCTCCGTTACGCCGTGCGATCATGTCATACCATTCCATGCCCAATAGATATCCCTCCAGAAGAAAATCCCATATGAAACAACATTCGACACAGGAAAGTCGATTCCCCTGTTCATAAGTTAACTTTTTTCTCACTAAAAAAGTTTAACCTATTCACATCTTGTGCTTGTTAAAATTTGAAACGCTTCTCTCGTAGGCACCGTATTAAGCTCGAAGTCGTATTTTCCACTTGGATAAACCAATAGGATGTGGAGGTTGAATAAATGTCTTTTTTCAAGAAAATGTTAGCCAGTGTAGGTGTTGGAGCAGCCAAAGTTAATACAGAATTACATACACCTCAGGTTACGCCTGGAGGAGTCATCTCTGGGATCGTGTACATCGAGGGTGGAGACGTGGAACAGAATGTAGACCGAATATACCTTACGATCAAAACCCATTACATACGGGAGCACAATGATCGAAAAGTAAATGAAACTGCCGTTGTAGCCAAATACTTGCTTACCGAAGGTTTTATATTACAGCCTGGCGCCAAACTGGAGAAGTCCTTCTCATTTGATCTACCAGAAAACCTTCCCATTACACTGCATCGTGCAGAGGTGTGGGTTGAAACTGGGCTAGACATCTCAAGCGCCATGGACCCCTCAGACCGGGACAGACTCCATGTAGTTCCTACAAAAGATATGAACACTGTGCTTGATGCAATTGATCTCCTTGGTTTCAAACTGCGTGAAGTGACCAATGACTATGCTCCAAAGCTTGGTGGCAATCTTCCATTTGTACAGGAATTTGAATTCGTGCCAACGAGTAAATTCCGCGGTTATTTGGATGAGTTGGAAGTATTGTTTTACCCGATGGGAGATTCACTGGAACTGTTGCTTCAGATCGACCGCCGCGCACGTGGACTTGGTGGCATTTTCTCGGAGGCGATGGGGACGGATGAGAGCTTTGTCCGACTGCATCTCTACGAGAGACACCTTGCACGGGGTGCGCAGTCGGTTGCCCAAGGTCTGGAAGAAATCATCTCCAAGCATCTATAATCTATTAATAATAGATTCAAAAACAAAAACAGTTCTCCTACCAACTTTCATTGGTGTAGAACTGTTTTTTGAATATATTCTTCTTTTATTAAACAATCAGGAACGCTGTGTCCAGCGCTGTATCCCCGATCGAAGTCCATAGTATGCAGCAGCAAGCAAGAGAAATCCAACAGCAGCGACCAGAATCGAAGTAGTATCCCAACGGGCAATGGAGCCAAAATCAACCTTGGACTGCAACGTGCTGGTAGATGAATCGGTGTTCATCATTTCAGGTGTATGATTCAGCGTCATTAACATTCCTTGAATGACATTCCAAGCCATAAAACCCAGTGTGAATAGCAAAGTTACCAACAGGGACTCCATACCTAATCGTTTGTTGATACTCATCATTTTGCCTCCTCATTTACGGTTTGACAACACTTTGGAAGTTATAAAATTCACTACATCATCTGTCGTTTGGCCATCCGTCTGAATGTACTCTTCAAAGCGTGCTCCTTGGAATGCTTCGACACACTTAATCGCTTGTTGAAAAGTCCACCCACCAGGCTCATCCCCGCGCTTCAACAATCTCTCATGTAATGTTTCCATGGATGTCATCAGGGTAAAATGAAAAAGGTCAGTATCTAGCTCTTTCAGACCCCGATGGATGTAACTGAACTGCTCTGACTTGTAGATGGTCATTGGAACAATCAGATGTTTATCATACTTCTGCCTGATTTCACGGGCGACTTTCACGGTAAGGACTTTCCACAGCTCCATATCCTGAAAATCGTCCGTTTTCTCCACTTCCATTCGGACGTCATCCGCAATCACGTTTCTTAACATGTATCCAATCTCTTCAGGATCGTAGATCATGCTGTTCGGAATTAGTGGCTGCAGCTTGGTTGCAGCAGAGGTTTTACCCGAGCCAAATGCCCCATTAATCATCACAATCATAGTGACGCCCTCCTGCGTGTCATATTCAATTAGACAAGAGGTGCTCCAACTCCTGTTTCAGGCGATCTTTGTTCGTATCCACATATTGATAAAGGAGTTCAAATACCTCTTCATTATCTGATTGCATGCTTAAATTACCCGCTTCCAGCTCCACCCGTTGCAAAACCTCATGGATCTGTTGTCCATGCGTATTCAGGGTCGTCGTTACATCCTGCTCGGAGAGTGCATTCACATTCTCTCTTAACTGCTCAGGTGTTACACCACTTTCGGATAACATATGATGGATATTCTTCAGAATCTCTGCATCTGCATCATTGCCTATGCGCTGCATCGCTTCCGTCGTTTGACCCAGAAAACGCCCACTCGAATTTTCAAGAAAACCAGTAATGCCACTCATGGACAGCTCTGTATCCAGATCTATGATCAGGATGGTATCTCGCAATACCTGTGGAAGTTCAGGTCCACACTCTCGAATGGTCGCAAATTCCGCGCGATACAGATCCATGGCGACACTCCCCACCACTTCCTCACCTGACATGCTGTCAAACTGATCCAATGGTAATAGTTGCTGTAATTCTTCCTGTAATTTGTTCATCTCTCTGCCTCCTGTATCTCTCTATCTATATAAGTTGGACGAATGATTTCAACACGGGTCCACTATAACTAAACGCCTATATATCATAGCAGAATATGTTATATAAGTTTATCCGATGTAAGTTTGCCCCAGATTACTTCCCCGCACACTTTACATGGAATATGGATAAAGTTAACCTTCACTTGACCTTTGGAACATGATCCGCTGTTATGATCTTGTCATCAAGAGTCTTGGGAGGGGTTATGATGCGCCTGGCCTTGTTCACTGACACCTATGTTCCGGAAACCAATGGTGTTGCCGGTACGCTGCACCGCTTGAGTAATCACTTGAACCGCAAAGGCATTGAGCATCTGTTATTCACACCGCAGTCGGTTATTGAAGGCAATGATGCCGCTCCGGTCCGTTCGGTTACCAACATCCCCTTTTTCCTCTATCCGGAATGTCGTATCGCCTTACCTAATCGAGCATCCATCCATCGAGAGCTAAATACCTTTCAGCCAGATCTGCTGCATATCGCCACTCCGTTCAATATGGGTCTTTTCGGTCTCAGATATGCGCTCAAGTATCAGCTTCCACATGTCATCTCCTACCATACTCACTTCGATCGGTACCTCGAATACTACAAGTTGAAAAGTGGCATTCCTCTCTACTGGAAGTATATCCAATGGTTTCACCGAGCCTGTGATGCAACATTGACACCGTCTCAGGAGACCTTAAACGCATTGCAATCAAAAGGTATTCAACGTCTGAAGTTATGGTCCCGCGGGATCGATTGCAGTCTGTATTCACCTGATAAACGAAGCTCCGATATGCGTACTCGCTACAACATAACGGCTCCTCTAATTTTACTCTACGTTGGACGAATTGCCCCGGAAAAAGATATCGCTACCCTCACCCTTGCCATGCAGCAGTTGCCAGAGCCAATGCAATCCCGTGTACACTGGATCATTGTAGGCGATGGGCCATTGCTTCCCAAAATGCGTATGCAAGCCCCACCCAATGTCACCTTTACGGGGTATCTGCATGGTGAAGATCTTGCTGCTATGTATGCTTCGGCAGATCTCTTTGTGTTTCCTTCCTCAACAGAAACATTTGGCAATGTGGTGCTGGAAGCGATGGCTTCGGGATTGCCGGTTATCGCTGCGAATGGTGGCGGTGTAAAAGACTTGGTCACACATCATCGAAGCGGTGTTCTGGTTGAGCCGGGTAATACGGATGCATTGATTCGAGAGATATGCCTCTGGGGAGATCATATGGATCAACTGAGGAATATGGGTCTTGAAGGTCGAAAACTTGCTGAACAGCGTTCGTGGGATCACATTTTTGACAGGTTAGTTGGAGATTATGAGGAAGCCATTGAGAATCGGAGAAAACGCACGAAAGATCGAATCATCACAGCTTGATTTTCATTTAATAAACCGAATTGAATAATGGATGATCACTGCCGCTCCAAAACCCACCTGTTGGAGTTTGGATATCAACATCTAAAAAAGAGAATTTATATTCAATACTAGGTATTAAAAAAGAGCGGGGATGGCTAATATCCTCGCTCTTTATAACAGTTGCCTACAGACGTTTAAACGTATAGCTTTTTCAATCAGAGATAGGTCCCTTTCCCGGTCAAGACGTCTAACATTACACAACAGGTTCAAAAGATATCGTTTCTTGCATAATGCTCCATTCTACCCTCGGTCTAGCCGCTGCCCCTTCCCCCTTTAGGACATTACCGATCCATATCTCGTCGGTCTCCTGATTCTGCAAAAAGTGCCGGATCGCTGCTTTAATCAGAATGGATGTATGTAAATCCAGCAGCTCATCCAAAGGTATCCAAAATAAATCCCCTTCATCTGATGGAATAAAGGCTCGATGTGTCGTCTCACCAAAATATACAAACTGCTGCCAAACTTCACCGGCACTATACTGCATCAAAACATATCGAAGACGGAAATTTTCAATTTCCGCTTGCTTGAACCCCGTCTCTTCTTCAACCTCCCGGTAACTGGCGGTCATTGGTGAATTAAGCTCGCCTTGCTCCAAGTGCCCGCCAATACCACCCCAGAACTCAAAATCGAACAGCCTGCTGCCTGCCTTCTTCATCATCAACATGTCGTTGCCATTACTCAAAAATGCCGTAGCCATTTGTCTGATCTCCATGTGCACCTACCTCACTGTTCTGTTATGTAATATTGTGTGGTTTAAATCTAATCTGACGATATTTTCTAGAGTAGGCCTTTGAGTTCACCAAGATGCTCAATAGCATGCAATGGTTTGGTTGTAATGCTGTCCTGCCAAGGCTGATTGACCTTCATCCAGATCGTGCTCATGCCTACTTTTGCCGCTCCTTCAACATCATTGACGGGATGATCCCCAATGTAGATACACTGCTCGGGAGAGAAGTTGAAATGATCCAATGCCAATTTAAAAATACGAGGATCGGGCTTTTTGACTCCAGCCTCTTCCGAAACGATAATATGATCAAAATCATCCCGGATACCAAGTTGATCGATTTTGCCGTACTGAATCTCGGTTTTACCATTGGTGATTAAACCTGTTTTATATTTTCCCCTTAGATGCTGAACCACTTCTCGCGCCTGCTCCATCAATACAGCACTTTTCACATACTCTCTGCCATAGAACTCCATAAGCTCCGCGTGAGGTGGATTCTCAGCCCAAGGTAATTCATGGAGCAGCTCGTTGAACAAGACATCTTTGTCCTTGTAACCGTCCTCATCCAGCTCAATAATTCGTTTAAGAATATCATCCGTAGTCTCAAGATGAGCAAAATAAGTGTTGATCAAGCTCTGGCTGAAGCCTTCAAAGGTACTTGTTCTGTTGAGAATCGTATTGTCTAGATCAAAAATAATCGCTTTAATATGATCCATCGTCATGCTCCTCCTGTCTGGTCTGTAAAACGTTATTTCCTCAATAGTTGCTCCAGTTTCCGATTGGTTTCGGCCTGCTCTTGAATTAACCGTTTCGTATTACTTTCTATGCTGATGAGTGTGACCGTCATAATAATTACACAAATGATCCCAATAAACCCGATAATACTACTCACCTCTAACGTAATGTTTATTGTATTCTGTTAGCTGCGACTACCATGAATTATAAACATGCAAACCCAACCATAGATTAGACCAGGGCTGGGTTTAGCTTGTAAAACTCATTTTCATTTCTTCTTTTTGTGATAATGGTAGCCTGTGCAAAGGCCCTTTTGTTTGGATTTCGCGGAACAATTATGCCCACCATTTTTGTCCAGTCTGCCTGGATGGGCATACGCTGAAGAAGATACACCAATAAGTACGACAAAAGACAAGATTACAATGACAACCTTTTTCATAAGTCACCCTTCGATCATACCCTATGCTTTAGGGCTTAATTCATCCTCCATCATTCTACATGAAAACCCATAATTAGGATATCCTTATTACTCCAAACTTTGCTTATTCTATGATTTTAAACTTCCTCAACGCATGTGTGATGCCATCCTCACTTGCTCGCAGCGTGACATAGTCGGCACTTTGTTTGACACGTTCTCCACCGTTTCCCATCGCAATGCCAAGTCCCACATACTCTAGCAAATCAGTGTCATTTTCACCATCGCCAAAAGCCATTGCTTCCTCTTTCGATATATTCAGGTGGGCGAGCACTTTTCCTGCCGCTATCGATTTGGATACTTCATTCTCTTCCAGTACGTTAGACACGTAAGGATGAAACCTCACGAATTTTAATGTTGGAAATCTGGAATGGAATTTCTCCGCTTCGGCTTGATCGGCATATAAACAAATGCAATACACTTCCTGTTCCAAAGAACTGATTTTCAAGGGGGACACCATCAGACCGAGTGTATCTCTCAATGCATCGGTAACACGTACATCCCTTGTACATAAACCATTCATTTCGAATGACTCTGTAAAATAAGAAATACTGCTGCCGTTCAACTCGGCAAATTCACTGAATTCTCTAACCATTCGTGCTGAAAGCACCGATTTATGTATCACTTCTTCACCGCTCTTGATCAATGCCCCGTTAGCCGAAATCATGGTATCAATCCCGAGTTTTCTGAAATCTCGGCATAAATTGTACGGTCTGCCAGTGACCAGCACGACCTGTATGCCCCTTCGAACCAATTTTCGAATCGACTCCTCTGTACTTTGAGAGAGACTTCTGTCCTTCTCACTGAGTAACGTACCGTCCACGTCCATAAATACGATTTTAATCAAAGGGACACCTCCTGAGTTATATCAATTGAATAAAGCATATTTACACTTGCCACTCCGATGACAGAACAACCATCCGATCGCTGTTATCCCAAGATTTTTTTGATTTCTATTTTCAAAGGGAAAAATCCGGGGATAAAGGCGAACGCTTCGCTTCTCCAGGTTATTTCTGACCTCTCCGTTCTCGTGTAAATGTTTAGTTCAATTGATATAGAAATTAAAAATCAAACTTCCATAAAAAAGGCAAGTGCACAGTAAACTTAGTAGTCTTCCTGCACTTGCCTTTACATTATCGGGTCTGGACGTTCTGGCTCCGCTCCATATACCACAGCTGAAACGCCTCTACCGCTTCAAGCGGTATATCGTTTAGCGTGTGATGCAGAACAGGTTTGGCACGATTCACGGTTTGAATCGAAGCAACTCCAAACCAACGTTGCAGTAGATTCCGGGTGATCTGTACCTCAATGACTTTCTCCCGCTTGGAGATGTATAGTGTTGAGGTTAATGCACCGGTGCGCAACTGGATAAAGTTCTGATTCAGGACGTAACGGGTATGGAGAAAATCAGTTATTCTGCATATGACAATCCACAGTAACAGAATAGCGGAAATCATCCACCATGCCTGATTCTGGCCGAGAATCACTGGTTTGAAATAAAACAGCAACCCTGTTGCAATGATCCACACCCAGCTTGGTATCAGCATGCGTAACCATAATGATTTTCGTGGAAGCTTCTGCATCTCCTGCGTAACCTGATAGGATGGCAAAATCTCCGAGATCATATCGTAAGCTTGCTTCACAGGCAGAAAAGGATAGAGCGAGTTAACTTCCTGTTCGGATTCTCCCACACCACCTGCTGTCGTTAGTTCCACTTCTGCCAATCCCAGCAGTCTTTTCATCGGAGACTGTGTGATTTTCACCGCCTGGACTCGTTCTTTCAGGATCGAAAATGCGGTCTGTTCCAACATACCCTTCGTAATGTAGATACGTTTGCGATCAGAGGAGATTTGGAAATCACCATACTTCACAAAGGTTCTAACAATACCTAGCATAATGGAAACAGCAATAAGTCCTGTAATGATCAATGCGGTAATCCACCAGGTATCCAGCCACGTTAATAGGATGCTCTCCGTCACTTTTTCATCGGGAAAAAAATCTTTTATCGACGAATAGAGCGATCCCAGAATCGGAATAAGTACCAGAAAGCTAAGTGACGTAAACGAAGCTTTGAATATATCTTTTCTAGTGGACTTGTAATGGACATTCCGTTCAAGCTCTTCTTTTACAGGTAGTTGAATATCTTCTTCCAGTGTTACGTGTTCAGGTCGCATCACTGGTTCCTCATTTGGTTCTACAGCATCACTGGCGACATTCGCTTCCGACTTATGCCCTGCTACTACCTTTTCAAGCCGCTCCGATTCCGAAAGTGAAACGACTTGCAGCTGAAAAGTAGCATCGTCTCCCTTGATGCCCGTCTCAAAACGAATGGATGTGACGCGGAACAAACGATGAAACAGCGACGTATGCCGACTCACGTTCTGAATTTTGGTATAGGGTATCGTTCTTCTTGTGCGATTAAATACCCCACTGTAGATCTGAAAAGCCTTATCATCAGCGGTATAGCGTAGTGTAAACCAACTCCAGATGATGCTTATCACACTAAACGCGATAGCCACATAGAAGACGATTCTGCCATACATAATCCACGTGGACGCCGAGCCATGACGGAGAATAAATAAAAAAACGATAAATGCAAAAGAATTTTTCACCAGTTTCCACAAACTCCAGAGCATGGCTAACGGGTGTTGTCTTCTCATCTCGTTCATTCATCCACCTCATTAATCCTTGCATAGGACGCAATCTGATTACGCAGTTCAAGCGCCACTTCCTCTGGCAGCGCCGGGATTGTATGAGATGAACCCATCGTGCCAACCGATACAGAATATAGGCCATATTTTCTCAAAAGGGGACCTTGGTTCGTCGTGACAGATTGTACTTTGGCCATAGGAATGATCTGATGTACCTTTTTCAAAGCCCCGTGCTTTAATTGTAAGAACTCCTCATTCGCATCGTAATACCAGTGCTTGTATAACAATGAAGGCCGGATAAAAATCTCCCACACCGCATACAGCACTGAGATGGCAGTCACTCCCCACAGCAACCAACCAATCCACGCCATCCATCCATAGGTGGAATCCAGAACCAGCAGTGCTGCAAGCACAATCAACCCTATTCCGTTCGATATAATCGCACTGATTCTCCATATGGTTATGGCATTCGGCGATAATCGTTGCTCGGGTGTACTCTGTATGTACTGCATATCTTCACTCCTTTTTCTTACTGTACGAAGAATAGTTCTCTATCGATGCAGAAAGATTGACTTAGTAAAAGAGATGACCCCTGTTCAGTACAGGTCGTCATCTCTTCGTCATTTTATTTTACAGCAAAATCCTTCACATCGCATAACCACACCATATGGTCCGTGCCTTCACCCCAATAGTTCTTTGCCACGGCATAGGGTTCTCCAAACTTCCGCTGCCATTTCTTCTGCGCTGTCCGGTACCCACTATCCAGGCAAAATTGCGTAATCTCACGCCTCTGAAGTTCAGTTGCCAAAGCCTGAATGAGAGCAGAGCCAATTCCCTGACCCTGAACCTCTGGCAAAACGTAGAGACTACCCAGCTCCCCTACGTGGTTCAATTGGTGGTCAGTGCATTCTTGAATCTCCTCACCGCAAGGTCCATACGAAATGGTGCCCACGACGGTATCTTCCCTTTTAGCCAGCAGAAAGAAGACACTTGATTCCTTGTCGTTGTCCGGATGCAAAGCGAAGTGAAGCATCGCTTTTTTGTGTTCAATTTCATCCCGTATGTCTTCGTGCAGGGCATCCAGCCCTTCCTGTGCAAATGCATTCGTAATGGATGTCTCGAATACCTGGCAGGCACCCTCCATATCCGATGCGGTTAAAGGTTGAATGGTAATCAGGTGACTCATATTACCGTCTCTCCGTTTCAATAGCTAGTTAGTCCGTATAACTTTGAATCAGTTTCCTCACTCGGTTTGCATCCTCTATGGGTATGCTGTATCCTACGTGGGTATCCTCACGGTTAACCAGAAGGGCTGACTGCTTGGGATTTTTGCCTATGGAAAAATCATACTGGGTTAAGGAGCCATCTGCATCTGTTAAGCTCATTTTGTATTCCACGCTATAATCAAGACTTCCCGCTATACGCTCCGCTTTGTTTATAGCCTCGATTACGATTCCAATCTCAACCGGATCTTCGAATTTCACATCCTCGCACGCTTCAATCGAGAGATTGGGGTTGCAAGTTAATGTAATGAGCGAAGGCAGAGCTTCTTTCGGATTAGAATTAGTTCCATTTGGAGGATTGCAGCCCGCAAGTAGCACTACAAAGAGACTTAAGAGAATCCCTGCTTTTTTCATTAGCATATGAACCTCCCAATTCTTACTTAGAACACGAGCGTAAACGCTCTACTAATCATCTGTATTTAGCTCTAGATGCTTATGCTCGCATGCTGCAACTCGATGTCCCATCCTTGGAGCAGTACTTGTAAACCCCGGGCGGTATCGGCCAGGAAAGCACTTATCTTTACGTCCGTAATGAATTTGGGAACTATACCCTATGTTCAAGCCTGCACTCGCTCTGTTTGTATCCTCACAAATAACTGCTCCAAATCCGTATGAAGATCCGGCTGTTCGTTAACGAGCAGGCTTATGTATTCCGACCCGCACTCATAGAAAACAAGGCGATTAAACGGAGCTGTATCACCCATATGATTGATTTCCAGTCCAAATTTCTCCCGAATTCGATTCTCCAGATAGCGCGCGTAACCTTCGTTCCATTCCAGCCAGTTGAAGTACTCCCCTTGTTCTTCACTCAAAGAGCTGAACAGGGCTACTCTCGCCTCTTTCACTTGCAAGAGATCCTTACTCTTCAAGGCTGACAGCAGCGAAGTGATCCGCTGGACAACCATCTCATTGTCATAAGGAAACTCATAATCCAGTTCCCATGTTACACGTTTGATTTGCTCCATCTTACGTTTGATCTCAAGTCTGTCACCCATGTCGGTATACTGCTCATATACGTAACAATGGACAAACTCATGAAAGAGATAAACTTTCTGCTCAAAATTTTGGAACGCCGCATCCGTCACTACTGCGCACATCCGCCCACCCATGTGGTGCACCGGAAATGCTGCAAGGCATCCTTCGGGAATGTTCAGGTCATCTGGGACGGTTTTCACCCATTCATATTGCTGCGTCTTGGACGAATAATCATAGATATATAATAAAGTTTCAAATGCCACAACCACGGGATAATAGTCTGCGAATAAAGGTTGTATACTGACCAAATCTTTTTGAAGCTCCTGCAATTCGTTGATTTGCTCTAAAAAAGTATCCATGTCATTTACCCTCTCTTTAGTTGAATGATGAATTAATCATATCAATAGAACATCAATAAAACACTGAGAGAAAAATGATAATTCTATTGTTTAGTGATATTTCTACAGCTTAGAACCGTTCTCCTCGTTTCTCATATAGATAAATGTCCAACGCCTGAATCCCACGTTTAGCAAGTTTGATAAATAAAATGAGGGCATATACACCCAAACCGAATAACACCAAGTTAAATAAAACTGCGAATGTTGAAATGAATGAAAAGCTCATCACACTTCCTCCTTTTTTTTATCTACCTACTGAATTCATAATTCATATGATCATCATGATTGATAAAAAGTTCAATTTATTAATTTACCAAACTATTTTAGCATATTTTACCTCTATTTACTTTCTCCAATCAAATTCCTCATTCTTGATAGAGTGAATGCTAATCATAAAATTCAAAAAGTCTTCCCCCGAACATCCGGCAGGAAGACTCTACGTAAGACTTATTTTATTGGATACGTTCACCGCTTACCACATGCCAGTGTTGATGCTTCGAATCCTGGTAAGTGCCCAGGTTAGTTATGATTTTGGAAGAACCCGTCTGGACAACCATGTCCGCTGCAACCTTTTTGATAACCCGCATAATTTCCAGTAATAGTTCATCATTATTTTCTTCTTCCTGTGAAATGAACGATTGGATATGAATCTTTGGAATAACAACAATATGATGCTTGTAGTATGGTCGGGTATGATGATAAGCCAGCACCTTGTCTGTTTCCATAACGATATTTACTTTGGTATTACCACTAAGCACTTCATCACAATAAAAATCCTGTGTCATATACGATCTCCTTTCACTACTTAGTTAATATATCCCGCTTTTTTCAGCACATATTCCGTGAACGGATTAATCTCTGGGATGGGTATACTCAGATCAAAATAACGCAGTTCCAGTCCTTCATCATCCATAACGGTTGGTTCGCCCTGAATTTCAGTAGCTTCATAGACTGCCATGACATTATACACTTCATCTCCATGCGGATACTTGTAATACATGTCCTGACCTGAGAAAACGGTAATGAGTTTATATGCACCCGCTCTCAGTCCAGCTTCCTCATATAATTCACGGGCAGCAGCTTCCTCCAAAGATTCTCCCGGTTCCAATGATCCGCCAAGGGTTCCCCAATCCAGACTATCTGTACGTCTTTGCAACAGCAGATGGCCCTGCTCATTGAAGACCAACACACATGAACCAGCCATGATTAGAGGGCGTGAACCCACCAGCTTTCTCAACTCCATGATATATCCCATAAAGATTTTCCCCCGTCTGTAATCAGATAAGTTCAGCAATGTGCTCTAAGACTTGGATTTAGTCAAGATTCCTTTGTCTACGGAATTTTGGATAATCTGCTGTGCGTACGTCCACAACGTTTCGGAACCGTTCTCAATCTCCCGATTTCTATTTAACACCTGTTCACTTGTAATATTATATTTCTGCCACGTATCTCCCTCATTCTGATGATTGTGGATCAACGGCTGCAACCGATCCATCGACGAGGCAAACTGCGCTTCATGGGTCTCCTTTGCCTCAAACTCCAGCCACAGGTTCAACAGTTCTTGGGCTTGTTCCTCAGGTAAAATCCCAAATAGTCGATGCGCAGCCTTGATCTCTCGGTCATATTTATCCGCATGCCCTAACGTATCGTAGGCAAATGTATCTCCGGCATCGATCTCAACGAGGTCATGAACAAGAAGCATCTTAATGACTTTGAGAATATCCACCTCCTTGTTGGAGTGACTCTGCAAAATCAAGGCCATCATCGCCAGATGCCAGGAATGCTCTGCATCATTTTCGAGTCTGTCGCCATGGATGATTCTCGTTTTTCGTTCAATCGTTTTCAGCTTATCAATCTCAATAAGAAATTGAATCTGACTCTGTAATGATTCGTTCACGACCATTCTCCTTCGGATTATAGAATTCATGCTTATTAAGCTCGCTAATCATCAGTTCATTCCTTCCCGAACGACACTCAGGAAATACTCACGATGATCCGGATGACAGGCAATCAAATATGGCTCTGAATTCATGCCTTCAAAGGGAATCCCTTCAAAATCCATAACAATGGCACCTGCTTCTTTCGCCATTAATATGCCTGAATACAAATCGTCTCCTTCCGAATTGTAGAGCACAATGCCGTCAATATCCCCCTTAGCTAACATGCACCACTGTAAGGTTGGAGCCCATAATCGCATCATTCGTTTGAAACGAACATCCAGATGTTGACGTAGCCGTACAGCCTTCTCCTCATTTTGCACCTGATGCCCCTGAATCCAGCCAATGGTCCCTTTATGAATATGCTCTTTCTTTTGGACTTTCATGGGGTTCAGATTACAACTTGCCCCATTCCCACGTGATGTCACAAATAAACGATCCACCAGAGGTTCGTAAATAACCCCGAGGACAGGTTCTAAACGATACATTAATGTAATGGAAACGGAAAATATCGGTAGGCCAATGGCAAAGTTGTTTGTTCCGTCTAACGGATCAATCATCCACAGCCAGTCACTCTTCTGTCCGTTATGCCCCCGCTCTTCACTATGGATCTCATGATCGGGAAAACTTATGCTAATTTCATCACATATCATCCGCTCTGCTTCATGATCTACTTCCGTAACTACGTCGCCAAAGATGCCCTTCTCCTCTGCACAGGTGATCTGATCAAAATGCTCTTTAGCAACCACTCCTGCTTTTCGAATGACTCTCTCCGCAAGGTCTTGAGCTAAACGAATGGTTTGTTCGATGACAATCACTCCGTTCGTGTTATTAAAGCGCTCATTTTATGCAAATTTCATAGATCCGAGTCTCTTCATCATCGAGCAAATATCCTTTACCGATATACGCCCAGTTATTTTTTTCATAATAGTCCGTCAAATCCGTACATAAATACAGCTTATCGTAGCCCTTCGTCTTTACCTCATTAATCGCATGATTCTGTAGTTGCCTACCAAGGTTCTTGCCTCTGTATTCTGGATCAACATGAAGGCACGCAAACCACGGGAACAGATCCTGGCGGCTATTCAAATCACTCCTTAACAGAGCATATCCTCCAACAATCCTGTCCCCATCCAACAGTACATAAAATCGGGGTACATCACTCTCGGTTTCCACGGAACGCTCAATGCAATCCCGGTAAAAATGATAACTTGATTCCGAGCCCCACTGCTTCCAAAAGTATTGTACAGCTGTCTGCAGCATGTCCGGCTTTTGCCGAATATCAACTATCTCAAACATCACAGTCTACCTTCCTTATTATGTTCTTGTATATTTTTGTGGTAATAGATGCCCAATCGTTGTTTTAGAATAACCCTCTTCTCCCTGCAAGATGACCTGTGTGTCCTTCCCATAATCACTAATCAGTTCTCTGCAAATACCGCAAGGAGATACCACATCTAACTGGATTTCCGCTCTGTTCGGTGCATCATTGGGATCAACTTCGGGATGTCTTACGGCCACGATCGTTTCGAATTCATGTTCCCCTTCCGAAATGGCTTTACCTATAGCAATCGCTTCCGCGCATACTGAGACACGACCGATATAGGCTTCCAGATGTACCGCCGTAAATATTTTTCCAGATCGAGTTCGTACTGCTGCCCCAACGTGATGCTTGCCCTCCTGATACAAACGCGAAATTACGTTTTTTGCTGCTTCAATCAGTTCCAGATCCTCTGTCGTTATAATCATCATGATGTCTCCTTTTTATTTCATCCAACATGTACTTCGCATAATCCAGAAGTAAATCATCACTTAGATTCACGCTTTCCAGCTCACCGTTATATTTTGCTATACATTGTGAGATGACTTCTTTGTACTTCGGTAAAATATGAATGAGTGCCCACTCGCCTGCTTCTCGCTTGGAGTATATAACCGACTCTTTCACATACAATAGAACCCGTGCTAGGTTCAGAACATAGTAGACAGGATTCTCCGTTATTTCTTCCATAGCTGAACCAACGTCAGATGTAATAGAGGCCAACATATATTCACGTTTTACAGGCTGGAATAACTCCTTAATCGGTTTGCCGACAAGCACAATTCCACGGTCAACAATAACGGCCAGGTGTGCTACCAGATCCGGATCTTCGTATCCACCGCAAAGATATTGATCATCAGTTCTATACTTTTCCCGGTGATACCCCGAGTAATGAAACTCAAATGGAGTCGGAAATGTCAGTTTAGCAACCGTAGACTCCAAAACAATACTAAGTTCAAATCCTGTGACAATATGCATTTCATCTTCGGTCTGCATCAATATCTTCGCAATCCTTCGATAGGTATCAGCAGACAGCTGCTCCCGGCATACCACCAGTATATCGATATCGCTTTGATTAGGAAGGAAGCACCCCATAGCCATGGACCCGTGCAAATAAATTCCTACCAAAGAGTCCGAACATTCTTCTTGTAACAAATGAGTAACTGTATGTAGTACCGCCTGTTCATCCACCTAAACCCTCTCCTTCATTTACGTTGTTACGTATTCAACTCCACTTTCATTTCTTCCACAAAAACAGCCGTGCCTCGTATTCTGACATCCATGTCCTGTCCAGTTCTGACCACACTGACATGAACTTTCCCATCTCTGCCAATCTCATGCCCTTGCTCCACAACAAAATGAGTCTGACCCATCCCAGAATTCATATACTCCAAATAATAGGCACCCATCACACCGGATGCTGTTCCCGTAACCGGATCCTCCGTAGTTCCCGAAAAGGGCGAGGAAAAATGTCTGGCATGCATTAGCGCATCTGAATCGCGGGTTTCCAAAGCAAATGGATGCAGAGAAGCTTTCGGATTTTCATCTAATATCTCAGGAAATAGAGAAGAATCCGGTTTCATTTGTTGGAAAGAAGTCAGTTTGCGAATCGGTATCAACAAAGTCCAGGTGCCTGTACTTCCATAAACTATAGGTGTGGATAGATCAATATCATCCGTGGTTAGATTAATGGATTTTGCCAGCTTCTCTATGTCACCTTGGAATGGCATGAAACGGGGTTGATCCTGCTTCATCTCAATGTTGATCGTATCGCCATCCTGCTGGAACTGAATCGGCAATATGCCTACATTAGTCTCAATGGTAATCGACTGTTTATCCTCCAGTAGCCCTCTAGTCTTTAATCCATACATGGATGCCATTGTTGCATGGCCACACAGATTAATCTCATGACCCGGTGTGAAATATCGTAATCTAACGTCTGCCAACTTGGATCTCATCACGAAGACCGTTTCATTAAAGCCAACTTTATGCGCAATCTGCTGCATCGCTTCTTCACTGAGCGAATCGGCATGCAAGACGACTCCAGCCGGATTTCCTTTACCAGGAACCGTCGAAAAAGCATCATAATGATATACAGTGATTTCACTCATTGTAGTCCCACCTTTCACTTAACAAAATCCAGCTTGGTCATCTGAATTTCTCCCTCTTTGTTCACTAAACTCTTTTTCTAAAATGGAGAAGAAATATTGATCCGTCCATTGATTGTTCCACCAAAGTTCTTCCTTGAACACAGCTTCCCGTGTCATACCTACATTCTGCATCAGCGCAGCCGATCGGACATTCTGAGCATTGCACATACCTATCACTTTATGGGCGTGTAACCCATTGAATGCAAATTCTAATAAAAGATTCGTAGCCTCACTTCCATAGCCCTCCCCTACATAATTCGGAAGCAGCGCGAATCCGAGTTCCCAGCTTTTTCTATGACCTACATAGCTCCACATTTGGATAAAGCCAATTGGTTCACCTTCTGGATCTTCCAAACGACGAATAATGAAATCATAGGCATACGGCTTTTCCTCCACAGTAAAAAAATGACTACGATATTTATCGCGAACTTTCTCCGTATCCGTTTCAACGGTCTCCTCAAAACTCCATATACTCGCATCACATTCAATTTTGCTTATAAAGTCGAGGTCATGTTCTGTGACAGGTGTTATTCTTATCTTCTGTCCTGCGAACTCCATTTCAAATTATCTCCTTTGTTTGTTTAGGCCGTCGTTCCCCTAGGACTATTGCATCTGCCCATTAATATATCTTCTATGACTTGAAGATGCGTCCTGAGCCCACAATTCCAACTCGATTCTACTAACCAAAAATTGATCTTGAACCTTGATGAAAGGAAACATTTTTCCTTCAAAGAAACCCGATGCCGAGAAACTTCCTTGTTCGGCCTTAATAATGTCCATCACCTGTTCTTTAGTCATACTCAGATACTCCGCCGTTTCTTGGATCGTCATTAATGTTTTATTATTGTTCGGCACATCCTGTTCCACTGCCTGAGTCGATTCACTAGCTCTCCCCTGATTTGATAGCAACAGGCAGGCAACTATGAACGATATTCCCAAAACATGACACTGGCTAGTAAAATGGAGATCGGAATAGATTTCATTGTTTGGGAGTCTCCCACTCTGTATTAAGCATACCTCTACCAATATTCCATTGGGCAAGCAATGCTCGCTGTCTATTTTCCAAATCAAGATATGGTGCTGCAATACAGGAAAGTGTGTCGAACAGATGGATAAAATGAGGGCCCTCCTTAAAACGTCTAAGCCCGCCATACCCTTCATCATCCGCAGCCCATACGATCTTTTTGATCCCCGACATTAATATGGTGCATGAACACATGGGACAAGGTTCACATGTGGTGTAGAGAGTCAGGTCATTCTTCGTGTAGCGCTTCTTACTTACATCCAGCAAATGTTGCCCTGCCTGACGAATAGCATCGACTTCAGCATGTGCGGTGGGATCACATTCGGAGAAGACTCGGTTTCTTCCTTTACTAACGACATCCCCATCCGCATCCACAATTATCGCACCAATCGGATATGTTCCTTCTATTAGCGCCTGATCTGCTTCTTCCAGAGCCAAAACTAAATATTCATAGTCCGATAATCTCACGAAAAATCCCCCTTAGTTTAGATATTGATCTTTTATATTAGAGATCTCTAATCGTGTAATGCCCAGCTTCGCCTAGAAAGTCACTTCGGGTTAACCCCTGCTCTCCAAGAAAAGCTCTATAACTTGTTATCGTACCATCATGTGAAATGATAAAAGTACTCCCGCCCTGCTTTCTGCACCATTGAATTAGCTGTCCAGCATAAACCTCAAATAGATGTTCTTCCATTCGATTAATCCCATCCAACCAGCAGCCAAGTTCAAAATCAAGAATTTGCAACCCTGTATACTGAGCATTTAATTCGTCTTTCGAATAGATTTGATCACAGCGCAGAACAGAGAACTCCGGATTTTGAGGGAACATTCTCGGGCCAACGAGTGGACAGACCGTCAGTTTAGCTCTTGATGTTAAGAGGGATGCCGTTTCTATTGTTCGTTTCGTAGGACTCACCAACACTATGTCTTCTGGTAAGATTTTAATCTGATTTCGTAATTCAGTGGCCTGCCTCTTTCCTTGTTCAGTAAGTCCCGGATGCAACTGGTTTAGCTGATGAGGATAATGAAGCAAATGTTCAGCGTGACCATGACGAATAAATGTGAGATCCACATGCCCCTCCTATTTCTGAACGTAATGCTTAGTTCCCTCTGTATCATGCAGATTGCATAGATCCTTTTTCAGAAATACCGGATAAACCTCCATGTTTGGCAGCTCTTCAAAAGAAAACCAGTGGAATGTCAATCTCCCGTTGTCCTCGAGCCCCTTGAATTCCATTTCATTATAGAGCCTATGATCTTTCGGTAATGTGATGACATAATAAAATCCAATTTCGTGATACTTCATGCCATAATATTCAAAGAAATCTTCACTTACTAAGGCAACTCTCTGCGGTTGTACACGAACACCCAACTCCTCATACATCTCGCGTACAATGGCTGCTTCGGTAGTTTCGTTGAATTCCACCCTCCCTCCAGGCAAATTCTAGAAATCATCTTGTTCCGTTGTGTGCAGGAGAACTTTCCCCTGATGTATAACGATACCAGCCACACGGAAATTGAATTTATTGTTATCTTTTTCATACGTTATGTTATTGTTATGTGAATTTATCAAAAGATCCACCCTTTACTCTTTCAAAATCTTCTCCAGTTCCTCCTGGCAAGCAGCGTGGCTATATTCTGAATTGTCCAGCCAGTGCTTGTCCATCTTCAATAACTGATAAATCTCGGTCTCCAACTCTTTTCTTGCCTGAAGAACTTTCACCGTGCCCTCAACACCATGATATCCTTTCGCGAGTCCCCATCCTTGATTTGTGTAATATTGTACGAATCCATCTGACCATTCCTTGGGTCTTTCCTGGATTGCCTTGTCAAAGGTATGTGCAAGATCCTCTTGATGAATATAGATTAGGAGCGGATTCAATGGTTGAACGATGCGCTCCAATTCCAGAACATACTGCACGTTTTCTTCTCTGGATTGATTGGTTTTCACCATACCTATGGTCAGTGGATTTTGAATAAAACAACATTCGAATATGGTGATGGAATCATCAGCCGTACTTATCACGCTTTCGGCAAAACTCCGCCATTTTTCGGTGATCAGCTTCACATTTTGTTCAAAAGGCAGTTCATAAATATCTTTGCTGAATATCTCCTGCACCACATGATCAGGAAAATCCACTCCAAATTCCTTTTTCATTTTGCGATAAGGAATCAGGAAACCATCCTGATAGACTGCAGCTCTGCTCTCCAATATATGTTTACATGCCTCGTGAGCATCCACCAAAGCCCTGAACTCTTCCGCAGAATAAAAGGCCACACCATCATAATCAGCAGGGTGATCCAGATTCCCTTCCTGGATGAGTTGTACCCTTTTGCCTTGCTCAGTTAGAATCTCGGAAACCATCTTGGCAATCGTCGACTTTCCTGAACCCGGTAATCCCTCAATAAGTATCAATTGTTTTGTCATGATTTCATCACCCTTTACTTCATTTCCTTCAGTTGTTGTTAATCGATGTCTGCAAAGATCCACTTCGCAGCATCGCCATCTGCTTTCTTCTTCCAAAACACCATGCTAGGGCCGAACTCTTCCCCGTTCTCTCTTAATTCAGTAACCATCACAAGTGCCTCATAGAGCTTCTTTTGCTCTCGAATCTTGATCTTGCTCATAGAGATCACCTTGCGAACTTTTGAAACTGGCATGCCTGAGACTGGCGATTGTGGATCAAAAAGGCTCATATAGCCCTCCTCATCCTCTTCCCATATATAACGCATGCGCACGTTCATCAGTTTGACGATTTCCAGTTCATCACCTGTATACTTCGTTTCATCAAGATAGACAGGAGGAATGCCTTTGTCTTTTTTGGGTGCTTCTGCTTCATCGTCCTTCTGCTCGATTGCTTCATCAGTAACGCTTTCCGTCACTGGAATCGTTGGTTTCTGTGCAGCTTCATGGGTTGTTTTATCCTGACAGGCGATTAAGAACAGAAATAATAACGACAACACGGTTAACTTTTTCATATCCAAGCCTCCAACATATACACAACTTCGCCAAGATCTTTGCACTCATAATCCGGTGTAATCTGTTGCGGTTTGAGTTTTCCTTTTCGATTCAACCAGATAGCCTTAATTCCCGCATTTTGCGCTCCTTGTACATCACTGACCAGAGAATCCCCTATATGGATCACCTCATCTCGCTGCAAACCATACCTGTTGATCGCTTCATCAAACATCTCTGACCTTGGTTTATAAGAACGAACATCCTCACTTGTAATCACTCCGGCCACTTCAATGTTATGTGCCTTCATTGCAGCTTTCACGTCATCCGTATCGATATTGGACAGGATATATACTGGAATTTTAAGAGAATGAAGGAAGGGAATTGAATCAGCAAATATACCTGGGTTACGCCAATGTGCCAACTGTTCCTGATTAAGCGACTCAGCTTGCAGATCCGATTTGAAATGGAGAAGCGTTTCTGCCAGAGATTGCACATTCAGCATTCTTTGCGTGGTGAACTGGCTGCCATGGCTTGCATAAAACAATGTTGAAAAAGCCTTCCACCAATATGCTCCGATCTCATCCGTTGTACACTCCACCTGCGCTGTCGCTTGAACTTGTTTATAAATCACGGGTAGAATATCATCATCTTCATGAACAACTGTCCCATAGAAATCAAGGAAAATAGCTTTCATTCTATTCCTCCTACTGGAATAAATCTCAATCCCCGAAAAACTTCCTATGTATGTTAAATTTTCTCTGTAGGTACATCATAACCCATAATGTGGAATTTGCGAATGAACCAAATAACGTAATCCTCCCCCTCCTTACGGATTTGCTCAACACAAAAACCACGATGCTCTGCATGTTTTCATCATACAAAGAAGCGTGGTATGTATAACCCCTTTCCAACATCTGAACAGCAACCAACTATCTTTTAAAAAACATGTTCATTACACCAGTGGCTTTAATGTTGATCTCATTACCCTCAACATCCATAAAAGTCTCATTATACGTAGTAAAGATTCCCACATGCTGTATATGCCCGCTTCTGAAATTAAGACTTTTTTCCTGGCCGTTCGTGATCTGTGTATACGTCGTTTCATTGATGTCGTAGGAGACATGTATACCATACTCGCTTTCCAGCCAAGTATAAAAATCACTTCTGGTTGGATTGGTAATAATCATAATGACAACTAAAGTGACAAGACCCATAACTACTGGTAATTTACGGATCCTGTTCGGTTCATGACCAAATCTATTCTTCATCTTGTTCATTCCGCATCTTCGTTATCATCTCAACCTTTTTAGCCAAAACCCAGCCACTTAATCCATACGATGATGAAATGACAAAGTACAGATATTCCCCCTCGATCAACTTGGTTTCCAGTTCTTCATCAGTTTCATACATGATAGGCCAGCCCTGACCTTTCCCTTTCTCCAACAAATCGCGATTGTAACTAATAAAACAATCCAAACCAACGTCGTCAATATCGAAGATAATGCTGCCTTGCAACGGTGTTTCAAATGAATGTGCTAATACACCTGAGAAAAGGATATCAGTATCTTCAGACAAATCAGAGTGATACGAACGGGTACGCATCCTAATCCTCTCATTCTCCAAATCGACTTCGTAACTTAATATGATGTTATCATGCACACTCGGCATCATCCCACTCCTTTCAATGTTTGATTAGCTCATTTGCTTGCTCTGACTATGATCTGTTAAGCAACTGATCGTCAAACCATACATCCTCATAATCTTCTGCAATCACAAACCGCCATCCCGGCGCAAGTCCGAGGTACTTCTTGATTTTGGGGTCCCAGTCATCGATGTGTATGACATGTAAAGGTACGAAAAAATCATCTGCCTCCGAGTATTCTTCCGCCCAAATATACCATCCGGTTGTATCTCCCTCGGGCTGAATACGCATGCCGTGGATCGGTTCCAACTTCTCCTTAACGTTCCAGGCGATTCCAATCTTATGGTGCAGTTCGCTGGGTACATAGTCGGCGTTATATTTCTGGCACATCTGAATTTGTTCCTGGAGGGAATCAGCATTTGTCATCATTAATCACCTCACTTCTCACATGTTGGATATGACTAAGGTTGTTCATAATATTGTTTATAGTAAGAGACCCATTCCTCCTTGGAAAAATCAACAAAGTCATATGGCTCACACTGTCTAAGATAGTTCAACTGTTCTCTCACTTGATCCCCATCCTTCTGTTCCAGATAGGTCACTGTCTTCTCATAACCGGCACCACACAGAAGCTGCACATCAATATAACTGCCCGTATCCTGATTCTTGCGTTTTGCCTGCCAGACCAGCACAGTGTCCTCTACATTTCCGATGCAGAACACCATAATACATAAGGTTTTGAGATACTCATGATTCACTGCTTCTTGATTCTCAATCTCTTGCTGCAACAACTCTCTGATTTGCTGCCTATATTTGGTATCTGGATCTAAACCATACAACTCCAAAACCTTTTCTTCGTTCATTTCAGTACCCCTTGCTTACTTCAGAATATTATTTAATTCTTCCGCTTTTTTCCTGCTATCTATTCTAGCATAGAAATAGAAACCAATAATGTGCAGTACGATGGATAAGACCCACATTCCAGGGAACCAGGGAGCAATCAATAGGAACATGTCTGTAGAAAATAACCATACGATCGCCATTCCTCCTGCAATATTAAATGTGGAAGAAATGACGATATTCCACACCGGTTTCATCGTAAAGTAGTTCCAAAGTGCATTGTACATTACGCCAAACAGTATAGCGGCAATAGCTGAAATCCCGGCAATATTCCACAGGTAACCCATTTCAAAGGACTGACTTTTAGAGAATAGTGTCAATAACAAGGTGACCCACAACGAAGTTACTGTAAAAACCTGAAAAAATGAATGCTTCAACTGACTAATCATGATAATTTCCCCCTAAAGTTTTTAATATAGAATCGGCTAACAAAGTAACTGGAACCATCGTTCAGATCAACCTTGATCCTTGCATGGTCTGTTGATGAAAATTCGCTAATACAACGTGTGTTGATAATCGTTTGATTGTTAATTTTCACAAAATGGGATGATCCCAAATCCTGTTCCACAAACTTCAGGCGTTTGTTGAGCAAATACCTTTCGCCTGTGATGACACGTACACAGCACAACCGATCCTCTGATTCAATCGCGACCACCGAACTCAACTCGATCTGCACATTGCGATTGTTCTTGGCATTGATGACAACAAGTTTTGTTTCCGATTGGCAGATCGCTTCTTGGATACTGTCCCAATGGGACTTCTCATCAGGATGGGTTATGACCTTGGCCATGCTTTTTTCCATTAACAGTTCCTCTTCAAAAATGACTTTCATTTGCTGTTCCTCCTCTCACAACTCATATTACAAGCAAAGCCACGACAAACCCACAGTATTGCGTTTTGTTGCATGAAATTGCAGGTTTGTTACATCGGTACTGATTTTTCAGCGTATAGACACGATAAAAAGGACTACTCATTCAAGAGTAGCCCCCGTGTCTCTCTTTCAGACTGTCATCTGGAATCAGGTTACCGAACTGTTCTCCAGATACATCTCCTGATTTTGCCGAATTATTTCATTCATATGTAAAATAGCTTCCTGAGCAGCGGCTCGATATTTAGCGTATAGTTCTTCCGTTCTTTGCAGCAGGATTGGGTCTTTCTCCAAATCCGCAGGCAGGACCTCACGCCACGTATCTCCAACTTTATTTTTATCTGTAATCAAACGCTCGATGTCATCCAGCAGAGTTACCATTTCATTTTGGGTAAAATAGCGCATCCCGTTCTTAATTCCATTCCAGCTCTTCATGTCAATAATGTTGTACGCCGAAAACCAATAAAACTCCGCCAAGCTCTTCGTATGGTTATGATAGGAGTAGAACAAAAATATCGCTTGTTGTCCTTCATGTAATCGCCGATATACCTCTACTTTTGCTGCAACATCTTTACCACGAACGGAGATTAACATCGGCTCAACACACAGCCAGCTAAGCTGCTCAGAGCCTAAATCTTCTGGTTTGACATTAACTTTCAATAACATGCTCCTCTCTACTTGCGATGATTGTACATACGAACTTCACTAGTCATATGTTAAGGATTCTTTGGTGTTTCTACTGCGGGATCACTCTCTCCACCCATTCTACGTCTGGACGTTTCTTTCCTGCCTGTCGCTGGAACATGGTTAGACACTTTAGCCAACCCGAATTTGGGCATATTCGCATAGATGGTCTCATATGAACCGGATTGAGCTTTGTACGTTTCATGATAAATCCCCACGCTTCCATCCGCTCCAATGGATTGGTTAAATCGTTTCCAAGCCTCCAAGTGTAGGCCACCGCGTGCGTATTTCTCCAATTCATCATAAGATCTCCAATATTGCAGCAGAGTCACTCCACGCCAGCTCATAAAAAATTCCGTCCCCAGAAACCCGGTATCTGGGTTCATGTACAGTTCTTTAATCATCGGGCCCATGGATTTAAAAACAGGCAACCACTTATGTATGGCCCACAAGCGATTAACTCTCATTCCAATAATAAAAACAACAAACTCTCCTTCGATCTCAGCCGAATATCTTCCCTTGTGTATGTTCGCCACATTACTCCTCCTTTTTATCAAATAAGCCGTCTTGTTTGCCGTAATTCATGCCCTACACCATTCTATATTGCAAAATCAGTTGCAGACCATTGATGCCCATTTTCCGCTCGCCCATATCCAGAAAACCTGCTTTTAGATACAGCTTTTGTGCTGCAATATTCCCCTCATTCACAGCTAAAATAATTTCATCGACTTTCGGATAAAGCTGCTTAACCAGTGTAGGCAGTTCCCTCATGGCAGTGAGTGCATACCCGTTCCCCTGATGTTCTAACGTAATGGATAACGCACGTACCAGTATCGTACGGGAAGTATCACTTTCCTCTACGTATTCAGAATTTTTATGTAATATGAAGAAACCAACTGGAGTCTCATCATTTAAAATCACTACCGGATATTTGTTCGGATTTTGCAATGCCTCCTCCATCACTTCCGCAGGCATTGCAGTAAACTGAACCTGTTCATCACTTAACGAAAAATTAGCCAACTCTTGATTGTACTTCTCATTATATGGGGCGAGGCTAATCCGTTTTTCCATTTAGAATACCTCCCACTTTCCTTATTAAGGTCTTTAGTGAATCAGATGGTATAACCATGCCCATCATCAAGCTTCTTTCTTTGCCATTAACACCCTTATGATACTTGTTGCGTTGACGAATTTCATCCGATTATTTTTCTGGTGGCAGTCCCATCCTTGTTCTAATGCATGTTGGATGAGATTAGATATCAGCTTGGGTTCATAGACAAATATATCCCACGTATCTTCCCAAGGGACAACAAACTCCACGAATGTAGATTTATACGTATTCGAAAATATACGAATTATAATGTCTTGTGCTTGCTCGTCTACAACGTACAGGAACAAAGTATCTTTTATCACCATTTTACGGATTTGTTTCTTGTATACCTTCATAAATATCACTCCTTGCTCAAGCAATGCAGCATAAATCTTCAAATACCTCCCACTTTGCAAACAATTGTCTAAGTCTCTGGGCCGTTGTTTGTATAAACTCTTCTATAGCTTCCATAGATATAATGTTCAAATCATCTAAGGGCTCATTTTCAAGGTTATTCAAAAAGTCTACTTTTTCTTTTCTATACTGGTACACCTCTTGCTCCAGCAACCCACCTAAGTCAAAAGCTTTACCTGCTTCTAGTTTATTCAACAAATCATAGCCATCAGACCCTTTTCTCAAAATCATAAATTCCAGCTTCGTAACATCCTCCGTATAAATACTTCTTCCATCAGGGTGTTCTTCATATGCAGGATAAATCTCGAAAGTCCATACCCGATCCGTATATACATGAGCAATGTAGCCGCACAAATATTGCATGAACTTAGGATCACTCTGCGCAAGTTTCTTGTTGGAATTGAAAAATGCCCTGAGCTCTTCGTCTGTTGCGAAACGTCCTGCCTCTGGCATGAGATGAGTTTTTGCCTTTTCGGCTCTTTCATTCGTTCTCACATGAATGGAGTCAGGGGCAAGACTTCCCACTATAAATTCAGGAGTTGGATCAGATAATATTTCCGATGCGATTGCAAAATGAACCATGGGCCAAGGCATAATAAATGCTCCTCTCTCTATTAAAATCGGGGATTTTAATTTACTCACAAACTATATTTTCCCTATTCCCTCTCAAAATCTTCTTTATATCCTCTAGGGCTTAACGCAGAATTGTGAGTTCCCCTTGCATCAAATCTACCAATACAGGCTTCTGTACCTTGTTGATTGTGGAAATATCAATTTCATCTAGACTTTTAAAAACAAGCTCTAGCGATTCATTCTGTTCATCTTTAAATAAAAGGGTTGTTTGATCATCATCAAGTTTCCCACCCAACTCCGCGGTGACGTTGAACAGGAACATTACAAATACAACCTCGTTGCCATCCGGATATGTATATTTCATTTTCTCACCTGTGTAGATGGATGCCAGTTCATATGAACTGACGTCAAGCCCCGTTTCTTCTTTTACTTCTCTAATCATAGTTTCTTCAATTTTCTCACCGGGCTCCATACCACCACCAGGTAATCCCCAATCACCATAATCTGATCGTTTTTGCAGCAGTATTCTACCCATATGATCACGAATAATAGCTCCACCCGTAACCACAATGCGGCTTGTCATTCATCATTCTCCTCTCTAATGGCTCGCTTCCCCTCTAGTGAATCTTTCATTCATTATAACCATGTATTGGTAAATTCGAAATTAAAAGATCCTTTTTTTGACCAGAATCTCAGTTCCTTCTTCTTTGTACTTCTCAATAAATTCATTGGTCACATGATCATGATGAAGTACGCCCATATAGTCTGTGCCCGGCTTCTTCGGTCTGTAATCTGAGTGGATCGTGTAGATATTGAAGTGCACCTCATCTTCATCTTCTGACATGTCCGTATTATTGAAAAGTACAATCACTTCATCTTTAGTTAGAAACTGAAAATCCCCTTGTCTCTCCATAATATAAAAAGGATATTTCATGTCCTCTACTTGAATTAAATTTTGGTATTCTTTCAACTCTTCGGGGATTTGTTCCATGTAATGTATCGCTACCTCTTCTGCTTGAAATATTCCTGAAATCCACTTGAACCTGCCTTTTGAAGCTACTATAACAAACAAATTAATCATCCTTCCTAGCTACAATTATATAAATCTAGTCCATTCTTGCACGTCCAAAGGTTTGAGACAGAATCCGATGGCTTCCAGCGATGTTTTCAATTTCAATGCTATACTCAGACTCTACATATTCAATGTGATGATGTTCATAGTATTTTTTCCAGAATGAAACAGCTGATCGGTTATAAGCCAGTTGCTCCACTTTAAATTTGCCCTGAAATTGTGCAAACACCAAATCAACCGCTTGAGCTGCCAATCCTTGTCCACGATACTTTTTGACCAGAAACAGTTCTTGAACCGTATAATCGACATCATCATCTACATAAGGAGGAGAGCAAACCAGCACAAATCCGATTACCTTTTCCTCATATTGGATAAAAAACGGATGTAATTCCTCCCGTTCCAAATAGAGATAGGTATTCGTTGGATCGAATTTCCCCTCTTTTAGCAAATCCTCACCCGAGAATTCGGAAAGATCATACAGATAAAGGTTGTACAAGTTTAAAAATAATTCTTTCTGACTTTTATCGATTCTGGTGATCTGTACATTCATGTTATTACACCTCACTTTATTAATAAACCGCAATTCCCCATCTTTAGTTGCATATCACGCCCCTGCTTACCACTTAAATGTATCGCTTCAACTCCAGTAAATATAGGTAAAGTTTAATTTAAACGATGAAGAATCCTTCCCATCATAAAAGGATATGTTTAACCAAAAACGGACACGACATCGTCGCGTCCATGAGTAATCTCACTTATTTGATTAGATAATTAACTACAGGATAAGAAATCACGTTCCGGTCTCTATAGGTTGAAATCACCGCTTCGGAATGCGTACTTAGAATCCCATTTTGCAACATGACCGGTCTAAATCCTCGCTCCATCGCGCCATTATAGGTAAACAAAACACATTCTTCGGCGGCAAATCCCGAAATGATCAACAGCTCAACACCGTGACTCTTCAGAATCTGCTCCAAGTCTGTTTGCCAGAATGCATTGGAACTCTCCTTCGTCACTGTCAGATCCTTCTCAGTCACATCAACCTCAGAAATAATACGATACGCCTCAGAATTTGAATTCTCCATCCCTTCCACGTCTTGTACATGAACGACCACATGACCGCTCGAACGAAGCACGTCTGCAACATGGTTGATATATTCACAAGCGCGGTCTATTGCTTTTTGATCTAACTTATCTCGTACAATACTCTCTTGCATATCCACGATCAGAAAACCTATTTTCATATCATCTCTCCTCTTACTTTCTTTCTCAGCATCATGATCTGTCCAATATGATACGCATTATGAATACACAGATTGGATATGACATTCCACCATGGGGCATTGAAGTACGATGGAATGGTCATCCCTAATTTTGCATCATCACTTTCCTCTACAGCCTGTATCCAGCGACTAAATGTTGCACCAACGTGTGCAATGCTTTTCTGCCAATCTTCTTCACTTACCTGGGATGGGTTAATAATGAACGTCTCATCATTATTTATGCTATTGTCCATAACCACTTCACCCTTAATGAACCGATCCAACCAAGTTTCATTCCAGAAAGTCAGATGATTCACCAACCTCCAGATGGATTGCCCCTCATCATTCAGCGATAAGGCCTGCGTAGCGGTTACATCACGTAACATCTCATCCAGCGGCACAAACCAGCTCTTGTCATGATGACAGGCAGCGAGTTGGTCCAACAGCACCAATTTGATACTCATGTTCGGCTCCTGTCTCCTTTCAAAATAAAAACAATTAGTCCTTGAACAACTCATTCAGCATCCGGTTGCGATTTTCCAGGAAACTGCGGGTGATCTGATAATGTTCTGTATCTTCATACTCTACGTCCTGAATACCACCATCGTCAAAACTCAAAATGCGTGCACCCGGATAACCCAATAGAATCGGCGAATGCGTCGCGATAATGAATTGGGAAGTGCCTGATAGATCATGAAGAATGCGCAATAAGGAGAGTTGACGGGCTGGCGATAAGGCGGCTTCGGGCTCATCGAGCAGATAAATGCCTTTGGAATTGAATCGGTTCACGAACAGATTGAGAAAAGACTCCCCGTGGGATTGTTCATGCAACGAACGCCCACCATAATACTTGAGCGACTCCGGCCCCAATTCATCTACATGCGATGCAAATTGATAAAAGGACTCCGAGCGCATGAAGAAACCATTCGTGATTTTGGGCAACCAGGATAGCCGCAAATAGTCACCTAATGATGATTCAGCAGCATCAATCTCAAATGCATTATTTTTCCCGCCCCCTGCTGTGTTAAATCCACATTGATGAGCGATACCTTCGAGCAGTGTGGACTTACCCGATCCATTCTCACCAACAAAGAAAGTAATGTTATTGTTGAATTCCAATCGCTCCAGAGACTGTATGGACGGTATGTGAAACGGATATTGATCCGGATTCTCGACTTTAGCAGACAGTAACTCCACACTTCGAAGATACATAGACACACTCCTATTTTATAAAGTTCGACTCCTGTGGTTTCAGTCCTGTTTATTGATCCACGGATGGATGATTTCTTTGCGGGTGATGATCTCAATGGTCCTGATAAAAAACCAGGTGAACCCGGCATAAAAACCGATATGCGGATATCGGAATGCCGCCGCTTTGTTGCCTTCGAAATAGAAGTGCCCAATCCAGGAAAGGGCGTAATGGATAAGTGCCAGAACCAGCATGACTTTAAAATTTATAAACAAGAAAATCCAAGCCGCAAACGCCGATAAAAATGCGAAATAATGCAAGATGAGGTTGTTCCGATCCTGATGTTCCTGAAGATAATAACGCAAATCTTTGCGAACACGATTCAACATCCGGTCACACTCATTTCACCCTAAAATGTGATCATGGCTCCTTTTTCATCAAATACGGCGGTTGGATTCCAAGTGACTTCCCAGCAGTTATTCTCCGGGTCCAGGAAATAAGCGATTCTCCCGCCCCAGGCAGCGTCATATGGCTCTCTGATTACATTGCCTCCGGCAGCGCGGATATTCACAATGGTATCGTCAACGTCTTCCGCTTGATCCACATTGATGGCCAGCAGCGTTCCTTTCAACCCATCAGATGCACTGAATATCATCCCCGTATCTTTCTCCAGCTCCTGAATGGGATATAACGATAGCAATACACCTGTTGTTTCAAAAACACTGTATTGATCTGAACTGATTGCGGTCTCACTCCACCCAAGCTTCTGATAGAACGAACGCAGCTCAGGCAGATGCATTGCACCAATGGTGACCAGACTCACTCGTTGTGGAACCATAAATTATTCCTCCCATATCTTTTTAACATGAATTCGGAATGTGGATGAGTTCTCCCGTTCCTGCCACACCTTATACGAAGGACGACCTTGATAGCGGGGATTGAGGCCGTTCGTCACGTGCTTTCGTCCGGGAATCGCTCGATTTCTTTGACCATCTGATAGCCTAGATCGGATTGCAAAGCGCCCATAAGCAAAAAGCGGGTGTGCCCGAGAAGCGCGCAATCCGTCAGATAATCCATGAGCATCGAAGCCGAATAGACGTAGTTGCTTCCCCGCATCAGTCTTTCATGGCGAAGGCAGCTTTTCATTTACACATTCCCTATATTAAACGACGAACAGACGGATGACAAAATTATGGTTGACGGCGGCAGATCAGCTTCTATATTATGTAGGAAGAACGTTCTGCATAAAAACATAAAATGAATTGGCGTGTTACCATTCCAGAGGGCATGAGCCAAGAAGCGAACATGAGACTATACTCGCTTCTTGGCTCTTTTTGCGTTCCGGAGACCTGGAAGCGTTAACTTTAGAAACGAGGAGGCGGTGAACCGTGAGTAAAGGAATGATGCTGCAGGTGGAGCGGGTCGTCGGCAGCAATATTGTTCTGGCCCGGTCGCACCAGAATACCAAGGAGTACGTACTGATCGGCAAAGGGTTGGGATTTGCGTTCAAGGTGGAAAGCACCATTCAGTCCGATGATCCGCGGATTGAGAAAAGGTTCCGGCTGGAGGACCGGGAGGAGTGGGGGCAGGCGCAGGAGTTGATGAAGGACTTGGACCCCAATGTCATCGACATCTCTGATCAGATTATCCGTCTCATCGCTGATCAGTTTCCTGGCAAGCTGAATGACAAGATCTACCTTGCTCTTCCAAGTCATATTCAGTTCACCTTATATCGTATCCGCAACGGGATGGAGATTCTGAATCCTTTCCTCACGGAGACAAAGCTCAGTTTTCCGAAAGAATTCGAAATCGCCTCGGAAGCGGCGGCCATGATCGGAGAGGCATTTGGCGTAGAGGTACCGGAGGATGAGGCCGGGTTCCTGACATACCATGTGTACTCCTCCGTGAATCACGTCCCTGTCGGACAGTTGGTTAAGGTATCCAATGTGATCAGCAAGCTTCAGTCCATTATTGAAGAGCAAGGTGGCGTTCGCTTTGAGCAGGGCAGCCTTAGCCAGGCAAGACTCCTGATACATCTGCGCTTCTCCATGGAACGCCTGTATCAGCAGCCGATGACGGCCCCCACCTTCGCACAATATGTGAAAAATGAATATCCGTCCGAATACCAGCTGGCCAGAAAGCTAAGTGCTGTAATGGCCGAGGATTTGGGTACAGAGGTACCCGAGGAAGAAACGGCTTTTCTCGCCATGCATTTATACCGGCTTTTTCAAACCCAAGCCAAAACCAACAACAGAGAGGATAACACACAATGATCTGGAAATGGAAAAACAATAAATCTGCCAAAACATCTGAGACAATATCCATCGTCTCCCCACTCACCGGAACCTGCGTCAGTTTGGAAGAAGTGCCTGACGAAGCGTTCGCGCAAGGACTAATGGGTCCAGGAGTTGCAGTGATTCCCCATGAGGGCAGGCTGGTCGCACCTATCGACGGCACTGTGGTGCACCTGATTAAATCGCATCATGCCGTAATGATTGAGCATGCTTCTGGGCTACAGCTGCTGCTGCATATCGGTATGAATACTGTCAGTCTGAAAGGACAGGGCTTCACACCCCAAGTGCAGACCGGGGATCAGGTCGCTGTCGGTCAAACCCTGATCGAATTTGACCTGAATGCTATCGTTTCGGCTGGTTATCCGGTCATCACCCCTGTCATTGTTGCGAATGCAGCAGAACAGCCGTGGGAGTCACACCCGGCGTATGGCAACGTAGAAGCGGGCTTGGGAACTATCATGAAAGTCAGCTTGCCCAAATAACATGAATCTAAAAAAGAAAGGAAGAACAATATGCTGAAAGCATTGCAAAAGCTAGGGAAATCCCTGATGCTTCCTGTGGCAACCCTGCCTGCAGCAGGTATTCTTCAAGGCTTGGGTCTTCTTAATTATGAAAAGGACATTCCGCTTGGACCCGTGATAGGAGGATTTCTCAATCAGTATGTCGTTCCATTCATGAATGAGGGAGCGGGGGCGATCTTCGGCAACCTTGCGCTCATCTTCGCCATCGGGGTGGCAATCGGACTTGCGGGGGATGCGGTCGCCGCTCTTTCCGCCCTGATCGCTTATATGGTGCTGATACGGATTCTGGGAGCGGTTCCAGGTGTATTCGGTTATATTCCTGACGATGTCAAGCTGGATACGGGCGTTTTGGGCGGGATATTTGCCGGACTGCTTGCAGCCTATATGTATAATAAATACCACAATATCAAGCTTCCTGACTGGCTCGGCTTCTTCTCCGGGAAACGCTTTGTGCCGATGGTCACCGCCGGCTCCATGCTGGTGTTGGCCATCCTGATCGGCATGATCTGGAGCCCGATTCAGGATGCCATCGGCGCTTTCGGCGCCTGGATTGTAGGCTTTGGCGGCTTTGGCTCCATGGTGTTCATGATCGCCAACCGCCTGCTCATCCCGCTCGGTCTGCATCATGTTCTCAACTCCATCGCCTGGTTCCAGATCGGGGATTATACCAATGCAGCCGGGGAAGTCGTGCACGGGGACCTAACCCGCTTCTTCAACGGAGACCCTACGGCAGGCATGTTCATGTCTGGATTCTTCCCGATTATGATGTTCGCTCTTCCGGCGGCGGCGCTTGCCTTGATTCATACAGCCAGGCCTGAAAAGCGCAAAATGGTCGCTTCGATCTTTATCGGCGCAGCGGTGGCTTCGTTCTTAACAGGTATTACCGAACCGCTCGAGTTCTCCTTCATGTTCGCAGCGCCTCTGCTGTATGTGATGCACGCTATTCTTACCGGTGCAGCGGCCCTAATCATGTATCTGCTGAATGTTAAGCTTGGCTTCGCCTTCTCGGCAGGTCTGATTGATTACCTCGTGAACATGAAGCTATCGACCAATCCGCTGCTCATGATTCCAGTCGGACTCGCATTTGCGGTCGTCTATTATTTCCTGTTCCGGTTCATGATTCTCAAGTTCAACCTGAAAACGCCGGGGCGCGAGGATGACGCTTATGATGCCGATGGCCCCACTCATGCTTCCGCCGTGGCAGCGGCGTCTGGCGACACCAAGGCTAGCAAAGTGCTCGCCGAGATCGGTGGAACAGATAATATCGAGAGCATCGATGCTTGCATCACTCGCCTCCGTCTTGTTGTTAAAGACGACAAAGCCGTCAACGACCAGGCGCTCAAACAGCTTGGCGCTTCCGGCATCATGAGGCTTGGTGGCGGAGCTGTGCAGGTCATCTTCGGCACCCAGTCCGAAATTCTGAAGGATGAGATTAAGAAACTGATGTAACGCTCGTCCTCCTTTGAGTTCAAAAGGTCGAGAACAGGGGTATGCTTTACCCTGTTCTCGACCTTTTTTATTACCAAGAAGCGCATGATATTCTTTTGAGTGGCCGTGTCTTCTTGTGGTCTATGAGTTTTAATATACAAAGTTAATATACAAATCTGCGCTGCGCCCAATAGCTGAACACAAAGATCGATACCTCTGTTAACAGCTTGGCTGCAATCAGCGGGATAATCAATTTTTCATTGTAGAAGTACAACAATCCGTAATTTAATAGCAGCACCAGAATGACCAGTGAGAAGTACTTCGGTAAAGACTGACGGACTCTGGACGTTTTTCCAGCTGAAAATACATATTTCCGATTGATCGTATAGTTGAAGATGGAGCTGCACAGTCTCGCTGCAACAACCGATAGGAACAGATTATGCGTGAAGTACTGGATCACGAACAGTAAGCCAAAATCGATCAAGGCCGATAACACCGAAGACGTACTGAACATCAGAATCGGCATATAAATGCGGAATGAATCTACCAATGGGCGAAAATGAGAAGATTTGTTATGATCCAGATAGACCGTATCAATAAACTCCTCTGTAATCTCATACCCTTCTTTATGTGCTGTTAGCAGCATGTTCATTTCATATTCAAATCTTTCCCCCGGTATCTGGCACAGCCAGTCCAGCATCGAGTACGAAAAACCTCGCAGGCCTGTCTGTGTATCGTATACTTTCGTACCTGTCGTGAGAGAAAAGACACCTCGTGTGACCGTGTTGCCAAAACGACTGCGCGCTGGAATGGTTCCACTGAACCGACGGCTACCCAGTACAATCCCCGGATTCGTTTGCTCCAATAGTACATCAAAGATACGTTTGATATCATGCGGCAGATGCTGTCCGTCACTGTCTGCGCACACAATACCGCCCTGTGGGCCATGTTCCTTAATATATTGAAATCCTGTCTTGAGTGCACGTCCCTTGCCCAGATTAATTGTATGTGTCAGGACTGTACACCCATAGGCTTCTGCCGTCTCGAAAATCCCCCTGTAACCTGGTCCGCTACCATCATCTACAATGACAATGGGTCCTAACTGAAACGTCTGCAACTGCAACACGAGATTCAATAAACGAACATCCGGTTCGTATGATGGAATTAATATAGTCATGATCATTGTCCCTCTTTCAGATAAAGGATGTCACTTACGCCGCGTTCCTGGTTTCTCCCCAGCGGATTATTAACAACCCGACCCATGAAATACATTGTGGATGAACCGCCGCCGTCCAGGTTGTAGGCTTCCGTTGCTCCAAGACCTTTCATGACATCGGCAAGCTCTGCCAGCGTCATGCCACGGCTGTCATCCTGCCGGCCGTCAACCACAACAAATACATAATGATTCGGGGCGATCATGCCGATTGCAGTTCTCGGATTGGCATCCTGGATCGACCGGTTACCAAAGTTGTTATCGATTTTCACACTGCTGAAGTCACTTACAATCTCACCGTCCTGAATCAGAATCGGTCCAAAAGATAGCGTATTGGTCGCACCTTCCGCCAGCAATTCCGATGAGGATTCTTCTGTCTCGTTATATGTCTTCATCGTGCCATCACTGAACAATGCCATCGCATCACGCACCGGATCATCCCGATATACCGTACCATTGCGGATAATTACGCCATCATCACGGAAGCCGTAATAGTCACCATTGATGGCAAAGATGGCATTGTTGGCCAATGCTATCTCTGAAGTGTTTTCGGTAATATTCGTGCCAAAGCTGTTATCTGCCAGAGCCGAGCGAAGGCTGCTCGCATCTTTCAGCTGTACATCTGCGACGTAATACGTAATCTGATCTGAGCCGGACCCCGTCTGCACCTTATCGATTTTGACCTGCATATCATCGCTGGAATAGTTCCAGTCATCTGACGTTGCATTCACTTCAGTCGTCGGGGTTGAAGTATCACTGGAGGTGTTGGGTGCTGATGTATTGTCATCCGCTACAACAACCTGTACATGCCGGATTAAGTAGCGATCTGCCAGGCTGTATATCACGGTACCAAGGCCCAGAACAATAACAAGGGTGATCATCAGCCATTTGCGCCTTGGTTTTGCATTTTTATATGGGTCGTTCTCGTTGGTTTTTGGATAGATCTTCATCATGTGAAGTTCACCTCTTCATCTAAGTTCTTAAGGCTCATCATAGGCGGGCTAGCTTAAATGAATCTGAAACAGGCTGAACGCAAAAAAAGAAGGTCATCCTTTCCCCCGAGAGGAAATCAGACAACCTTCCATATAAGTGATAATGATGGATCTCAATCTATATATGTACCCCAAATAGGGACAAGTACGATGCTAAACAACTTTCTATAAACGTGACTGTTCACCAGCAAAAAGAGCATCGTATGCAGGGCAGGGCTGCTTTTCTAGATAATCCATTAACGCTTGTGGTTGCTTGGTATAAATATCCTTCAAAGACGTACCCTCGTAGATATTGCCGATCACGACTGGGTGGCATAACTCACAGATGAGAATATCCCCATTACCGTGTAAATGCAGCTGCTTCGTCCCATCCACACAATTGGAGAAATACACACCCGGTTGTTCTCGTAACCCCAATTGCTCCGCGAAACGATCCATACAGGTAAAATATAATGTCGTATCTTCTTTCTTGTGCTTGATCAGATCATTTACGGACTGGAGGAGGGACTCCTTGGAGGCAATCTTGCTCCATCTACTGTGTTGCATCACGATGCTGTTCTGAATCTCATGGATGCGCACACCCAGTTCATAGACTTTATCGCTAATAGCTTGCATGTTCGCTTGGGTCCCTTCGAATAACAGCGTTTCAAGCACAGTTTCCAGCCCCGCTTCAGTACAAAGACGAATGTTATGCTCCAATCGCTCATACATGCGCGGATGTACACGGTAATAGTCTGCATAAGCCTCCCGGTCTGTATAGTTAAAAGATATATGAATATTGGACAAGCCTGCATCCCGCAAAGCATGAATTCGTTCTTCCGTTAGCAGGCTGGCATTGGTATTTAATTGCGTGTCGATGCCATGTTCCCCACAATACGTCACAATCTCCAGGCAATCTTGATATTTCAGAGTCACCTCTCCCCCGGACAAACGCACCCGCTTGAGCCGCGGAAGCTCACGGATGATTCGGATAACCTCCTGACCGCTGATGCATTGCCCATCGTCCCGATTGTAGGCGCAGCAATAGTCGCATTTGTAATTGCAATTGGAGGTCACGCCGACCTCCAGTCCTTCCAGTTCATATACGCCGGGTGTTTCAAGTTCAAGTGATTTATATTTGTTTTTCGCTGTCAATTCAATGTCCTCCCGATTCCTTATCCATGTTTTTTCAACTTGGAGATTATAGCGGATCCCGGTCGATGCTCGATATGACATTATGTACGTTGGGAATCATATCAACATTTGAATCATAATCTCCTCTGGTCATCGCATACAAATTCAAATCCTGCATTTCGTTTTTAATTTTCATATAACTCCGTAAAAGCCCTTCGAATTTCATGCCTGTCTTTTCCATGACCTTTGCGGTATCTTCCTCGCTCTGATGTGCGTCCCAAGTTGTGTACTCCGATACAGCAGGAACCGCACAATAACGGTACATCTCATCCAGATCAGCATAGGTAATGGGCCTAAGGAGCAATCGTTCTGTTTCCAATACCGGAAATGGATCAAAATAACTTTCAATGGACTTCATATGTATGCCTCCCCGGGTTATTCAAATTAGTTTAACAACCGTTATTGATAAGGAATCACACTATCCAGTTAATCTGTTTTGTTCTGGCTTCCCGCTTCTTGATCTACAGATTCATAACTCACAAAACGCTTGAGACTTTCTTTGGTTTTGGAGCTGGTTGCTTCATATTCCGCCCATACTAAATAGAACAAACCCAGGATTAAAGCAGCTATACTCCAACTTTGCGGAGCGGTTCCCACATAATTCAGCATCTCCTGAAACAATTCCGAATTCCACGAAGCCACACCAGAACCAAAAATGGCAGCACTCAAATATCGAACACCGTATAGAAATGCCGCTATGACCAGCAGCAGTGTCCCTGTAGTTCTACGACTCATCAATACTCCCCCTTTATCAAATCACGGCCATAATCGCCGTTGCTTCCATTGCCCATGTTGCAGAACATATTGGATTCGCACATGCTTTCGCTCCGGGTCTCCCTGCCAGAACTCAACTTCCTTTGCGTTCACGGCGTACAGTCTCCAATTCGGTGTAATGACATCAGGATCCCGGCTGATCCGCTCTTTCTGAGCGGCAATGGCGCGTTCCAATTCTTCCTCACTCTCCAGCTCCTGACTCTGTCGTCCTGTCATCGCAACTGCGCGCGCACCTGCCGATCTTTTCCGAAAATCCGCTGCACCTGCTTCCTCGCCCATATCCACGGCTTCTCCTCTTATGCGGATCTGTCTGCCCAATGTAGGCCAGTAAAAGGTCAGTGCCACATGCGGATTGTTCTCCAGCTGCTGTCCTTTTCGACTCTCCGAGCCAGATGCAAAATAAAAAGCTTCGTCAACTACGTCTTTCATTATCAATACTCGTGCATCTGGAAAACCATTCGAATCCACTGTCGAAATCGTCATCGCATGAGGTTCTTTCACCCCGTAATCTATAGCCAGTCTCAGCCATTCCAGAAAAAGATCCCCTGGTCGATCCGGTAAAAGCTCGGTATTCCAAGCTGGAAAAGGTCCAGACAAGGACTTCAACCCACGCAACAATTCACTTGGTTTATTAATCATATCTGCAACCTCCTTATACTTCCATTTCATTCCATTGTAGCGTAGTAGGCCATTTTCTCAACTATTTGTTTTGAAATGATTGATATGTTCAATCTATTTTCACTGATAAAAGAAGGATATATTAAACAAAATAGCAAATAACCTACATTAGAGTTTTTTCATTTCGAAAGGAGTGATGTGGTATGAAGAATATCCATGTTGCAATGGTTTTTAGGAAGGGTACGAAGTAAGTGCAGAGGGTAAATTCCTCTGCGAAGTAAAATTTGGGAGGAATTTTGTATGGTAGTTGTATTAAAGCCAGTGTCTAATGAAAATTGGTATGAATGTACCCAGCTTAAAGTTAAGCCAGAACAGCTTCATATCTTTCCTGCACCTGTCGTTTATTGGATTGCTGAATCTAAATATGTTAATGATTTTGAATTACGTGCTATTTACTCGGAAGAGGTTTTAGTCGGTTTTCTCGTATTCTGTGCGAACCCAGACAAGGATGATAACTACTGGATTCCTGCCATAATGATTGACGAGAAGCATCAAGGAAAAGGTTATGGCAAGGCAACAATGAAAACTTTGATTCAGCTTATGCGTATTTCAAATTACACAAGAATCATGATTGGACACCGACCAGACAATCTAATTGCGGGAAAGTTGTATGAATCTTTAGGGTTTATAAAAACTAGTGAAGAAGTAATAGATGGTGAAATAGTGCGTCTGCTTCAGACTCTAACCTAGATGACTCATCATATTCATGCTGCTAAACTCCCAACCATTTACTCCTTTTTCAAGCGTATGAACACTGGTATTCCCAATAGAATGAAACACCGATGTATTGGTCCAATTTTGGTTTCCTAAGAGATAATAAAGGATGTTGATTACTCCGCCGTGCGTGACCAGTAGAACATTCGATTTGATCTGTTGCTCCTCTATACTTCGGCATAAATCCCGAAAGGATGTACATATTCTGTTATAAAAATTCCGAGGACTTTCTCCTCCTGGAAACGGAGTGTCCATTCCAAGAGTGTTAAAATAAACTCCTGCATATTTCAATTCTGCTTCCTTATTTGGCATTCCAGCCAAATGTCCGTTGTTCATTTCTCTCCAGTCTTTCAGATAAACCCCCTTTATGTACAGTCTTTTTTCAAGCTCTTTGGCAGTCTGTACTGCACGCGGAAGATCACTGCTAATCACTGTGTTTATATTATATTGCTCTGAATGATGGTACAGGTAATCTCCAAGCCTTGCCGATTGAGTAACACCTTCTTCAATGAGCCCTCGCTGACTCCAACCACCTCTGTAACCCTCCTCATCCATCCCATGCCTTACCAAGAAAATCTTCAAGATATCTCCTCCTCTATTTGAAACCCTTATAACAAACCCCGGCCCTAGATCTTCCATCTTAGGTCGGGGCTTATGTTTTTATCTGACAAACGTATTGTGAACTCGAACTGATTTGATAAAATAAGGAATCCATATGGCACAGGTGAGCACCGACCTACCTATCCCTTTTAACGAACTTCCATCCTCAAGTTCTACCGCCATAGGAATCTGAAGTAATAATAGATAATCAATAATGCCCACGGCTAGACTGACACTGTAAAACATAATCATAAGACGAGGGAATATCAATTTCTTTCTATAAAACGTAATCAGCGTATATACGCTAAATACTAAAAATAGCACATTATATACCGTTTCAAAAATGAGAACCGGGCCCCACCATGCGTGATAATAGTCAGATTGTTTGGAAGTTAAGAGCTCCCAAGTCTCTCTCGTCATTGAAGGTCCAAGGTATTGAAATAATTGCACAACAAGCATAATGATGGTGAGATAAAGTCCAATATGGACGAGAATCAACCATCCCCCAAGTCCTGATATACCCAAAGGTCTATAATCAACCTTCTTTTCTTCAATTTGTGGTTTCACTAAATAACACCTCCTATTCTGTTTTGTTATTCTGAGATGACTCCTCTTTCTCGTGTAAACTTTTACACAACTGCATTATTATACAATGCGAGGAAGAGATACGATACCAATTTCTCCAATTAAAGCCATTGACCAACAAAAGAGGGTTACACTTTAAAAGATAATCCCTCTTCTTCAAGTGCTTGTCGAAGTTTTGGCATTGCAGAAGGCCCGATCCCGTGCAGCTTCAGAATCTCTTTTTCGGAGTATTGCGAGAGTAGCTGCAACGTTGTAATTCCCTGATTCTCCAGCGCACGTCTGGCGGGTGCAGACAACAAGGAAAGAAATCCCTCTTTCGGTTTCCGTTCCTTCTCACAGACTGGACAGGTCGGACAATCGCTACTTTTGTAATAGGAATGCCCTTGTTCGCATGTTCTTAAAGTTCCTTTTGCGTTTACCATGCAGTTCACACCTTTCCGTTTTATGGGATAACAATTATTTCGTATCTCGGATTTAGCTACTCAACCAGTTCTCAACATCTGAGATCATATCCCCGTATTGTTTTAAAGCCTCTATAGTCCTTGTAACTTGTGATGTTCCCAACTGTTGCTCTTCACCGTCTGTGCATTCAATCCATAAAGAGCGTTTCAGACTGTATTCGAGCCAATCCAATTTTCCGGAAAAACCATTTTCGAGAACCCTTCTCCAATTGGCGTTTAAATTCCCCACTCGAGACCGATATCCATTTATAAAAGCCAAGAACCTTTCTTTGCCCACGTTTCCGGTCTGATCCACAGACCAATACATCGCTGTTTCCACCAGATCATGCATCGGATTGATATAACCCGCTGATTCCCAATCAATAATGATGGGGGTGTCCTGCTGCCACATCACGTTCTTAGGTTCAAGATCTCTATGGCTAATAACTGTATTTGAAGCCAGCATTACTGATGCATTTTTTGCCTGAGCACTCCAGTCATAGAGCTTTTAAATGTTATCAGCTAATAAGATCGTCCAATCCGAATTTTCTGTCTGCCCTTTGTGTAAATAATCATTCCAATCGGCTTCTTTGGAATCATCCAACTGAAGGTCAGGAATATGAAGCTGTGAAAAATCAGTTTTATGAATCTCCGCAAGAATCATGCCCATATGCTCACAATGGGTTTCGGTTACTTCATGAAGCTCCAGACTTTTACCATCGATCCAGTCAAATATAAGATAACATTGATGATTTAAGATCTGCATTGAAGAACCGTTTATCACTTTGGCAGGTTGAGCATGGATAAAATTTGCTGCCACGTTTGCTATTTGTTCGGATTGGATATAATTCTGCATAGCTGTAGGTCTACTCATAATTTGAGGATTCAGTGCTTTCACAGCATATTTGGCATGTGTGGTTTCAATGGCATACATACGATGTAAAAGCCCACCCGAGATTGCCTTGGGCTTACTGTTCAACTCACCAAGTTCTAATTTAGCGACGAGTTTTTCGAATTTTAGATTATATTGAATATTATTCATACGTTATAACACCTTTTGGAAACTACCAATATCCAATCTGCGATCAAATTTATATCCCACGCCTTTAAACATCGCACATTGCTCATACCCATGCTTTTCGAACAGAGTAGCAGGGCATTTCCAGTTTCATACTGATAAATAACATGTCCTCGTCATGCACTTTGCTATAAAACTCCTTATCTCTTTTAAAGCCTGCCCGCTCATATACTTTAATTGCTCGTTCGTTGAATGTGGCAACCACCAGTCGAAAATGAGAACTATTAAATTGGTTTTGCAAGAATGCTAAACTTTGTTTAAGGAATACCGATCCTTTCTTTTGCCCTGTCAGATCTGGATCTAATCCAAGGCCTATATCCAGATATCCTTCTTCTTGATACAGTCCGATTAAGGTTCCTCCCGGTACACGTGCTGATTCCCCACAACAAATAAATCCCACTACCCTCTCCATTTCATCCATGACTGAAAAGTACTCCCCATTCATCAATTCTTGAATATCTTCATTGGATTCAGAGAAACTGTACATCGCATATTCATGTTCATACTTCCAGGTAGCGATTTTTTCTGCATCAACTATTTTCATTGGATGATAGGATAAAAGCATGAATAATCCCCCTTTTATACACTTACGAGCTTAACGAAGTCGTTAGAGATACCATCATTCTTTTTCATACAGACTGGCACTCCAGTTCCCTTGTTTCATTCTGCGGATGTATTGGAATCCATAATCCTTATAATATTGATTAAGTCTCAGGTTATCTGCCATGCAATCCAGCCTGATCAAGGTCTTGCCTTTATGCCTAATGTTCTCTTCTGCTGATTTTAGAAGGAGCAGGCCTATATTTTGCCCTTTAAAATCTCTATTCACTGCAAATCGGTGTATGTATCCGGAATTGGTGTTGTCGAGCTCTTCCCAAATCAGGGGATCTGACCACGTTAAGGTATACGTCCCTACGATTTCATGATTTATTTCAGCAAGATATACATCAGATCCATCCGTCATGAATTCATTTACTTGTTCCAAATTGAAATACTCAGGACGCCATTGAAATATCTCTTTGGAGTTCAGCCACCGGGCAGACTCCTGCCATAGGTTCAACACAATGGAAGCTTCCTCCGGTAATGCAAGTCTAGTTATGAGTTTAGTATTAATTTGCTCCATCAAGATCCCTCGCTTATTCAAAAGTTTAATACCCCCATCAACCACGCTGCAAATCGTTCTTTCTCCTCGAACTGTGGGTAATGAGCCGATTCTTCAAATACAACAAAATCTTTTTCGGGTGCTCCAAGCTCATCGAAATAATCCCTTGCCGCATCCACAGACGTCATATAATCATACTTTCCCATAACAAAATAAGTCGGTATCTCCAGCTGATCTACAATGTCTGGCAAATGGTTGGTGGACCCCTCCTTCAGGAGAATTTCTTGTGTAGCCTGCACTCCCATCGAATACCGAATCACATCCAGTGCATTATATTCGGTTCCTAGAAGGAAGCCGAGCATATAGTCCCTGTTGTCATCAATAAGCCTAGCCGCACCGCCGTATTTGCGAACCAACTTTCTTGGTGTGTATTTCTCGCCTCGCTCAATCGGACCGCGAAGACGTTCCAGACTTTCCGCATCAGCTGTACTGTCGGCTTGTTTCGCTTGTGTGATCGTATATTCCAAACTATCCAACTCGCTCTGCACAGTATCAGCCATTTGCCCAATACCTATATAAGCAATGAATTTTTCTGGTGCTTTGGCCGCCGCTTTTGTCCCTATGTATGTACCAAATGAATGACCGACTAGCGTAACCTTTCTTTGCCCCAGTTCGGCAGTGACGTAATCCGTTAATGCCAGCAAATCATCTACAAGCATATCTGAAGTCACATCCGAATAATCCTCCATGAAATGATATGACTTTCCACTTCCACGTTGATCATAATGCACAATGGTAAAATGTTGCTCAAGCTCCTGCTGATACTTTCTTACATAAGGAATCTCGGAGCAACCAGGGCCACCATGTACAAAAAGAAGGATAGGATTGTTCCGATCCGTCCCGCGAATCATAACCTCATGACCTGCACCATTGATCTCGATCTGTCCTAACGTGCTGATACTATTCTCTCCCTTGATCCCAGGGGTCCATGTGGGAAAGATCAGAGCGATTATTACGAGTAAAAGAATACTAAGCATGGCGCGTCTGAATATTTTAATCGACCTCTTACGCATCAGATGGCTCCTCCGGCAGATATTCGTGTGTTTATTAAGTGGACTCCAAACTCCTCACTTGTTACTCCTTACTGCTCCTTGTTACTTCACTTTATAAAAATACGGTCCGCACATGGATTCATGGGTATGTACATACGTCCACGTGAATTCTTGGTCAAAAATATAAATGTCCTGTTCCGAATCAAAATCTTCTGCGATGACCTTATTCGCATTTTAGGATTAGAATACACTAGCATTCCAGTTACTCAAAGTTTGCTTCTTCTCGAAGCAAATAGGCCAATCGGTACATTTCCGCGATGTCATATCTATTCTGTTCTTCAAATCTCTTAATCGCTTCACCAATCTCCACAACCTCTACAGCAATCACCTGTTCCCCATCCATCGGATTCAGCGGTTGGCCCACGAGTTCAACTTCTCCATAACCAATAAGTCTTACAAAATGAGGATGAGGAATATGCGGTCTATACGGCTCTGGTGCACTCGACATGCAATGAAATTGTCCAAACACTTGATACGTGACCAACTTGGCTCCGAGCTCCTCCATCACTTCACGTTGCAGTCCATCCATATACTTCTCTCCTACCTCCAACGTTCCTCCGGGCAGCTCCCATTTTCCGTTATCAATCTGAAAAACAACCACTCGTTCCCCCACAAACGGGATAATGCTCACATTGCTTACCAGCGTTTCATCCACAATGTCATTCAATCTAAACTCTGCTTTAACAATTCCCCAATGAATCGATGTGCTGAGCGCCGGGAACTGTTCCCGGTCCAATGTTTTCATTTTCTATCCGATCCTCTCTATGTAAAATAAATCTTCCATTATAAGTTCTATCTCTCATTATAGATCAAAAAAGAAAAAAGAAGGCCACTTTTCCCATCGGGAATCCATGGACCTTCTCATGTTATTTCAATTGAACTAAAGAATGTTTACACTTTCCACTCTGAGCGCTAATGGTGTACCAATTTCCCGTTTTCCAAAAAGAGAACCCGATCACATAGCGGCAAAATCCGCTCATCATGTGTAACCATGACTGCACTCTTGCCCTGCTCTTTCACGAGCCGTGCAATCATGCTCACAATATCTAGTCCGCGTTCCGCATCCAGACTGGCTGTCGGTTCGTCCGCGAGCAGGACGGCTGGATCATTCATCAAAGCTCTGGCAATGGCAACCCGCTGGCGTTCTCCGCCGGAAAGCTTCTCGGCATATGCCTTACGTCGATGCGATAAACCTACCGTATCCAGCAGCTCATCGACCCGCTTCTCTGCCTTGTTTTTGTCCGTTCCAGCGAGCTTGGCGACCACCATCAGTTGTTCTTCCACTTTCAGATACGGAATGAGGTTGGCACTTTGAAAAATAAACCCGAGCTGCTGGAGCCGTACATCGGATATGTCCTGTTTGTTTTTGCCCATAATCGATGCGCCATCCAGCATAACCTGTCCCTCCGTCGGTTCAAGCAGTGCACCTGCGATGGACAGAAATGTACTTTTGCCTGAGCCAGAAGGCCCCATGACCGCGACGAGCTCTCCTTCGGCCACCTTAAGATCCAATTTATCCAATATCGTCCGTTTGACCCCGCCATCTTCGAATGTCTGTGTAATTCCCTGCAATACCAGTCGGTTTCTCATGCTGCTGTCCTCCCAATCGCATCAAGCGCATCAATTTTGGTAACCTTCCACACCGAGAATAGCGAACCCGCCATAGACATCACCACGAATAACACACAGGTTAGTGCCAGGGTGGACAAGCTTAATTGAAACGGCATTGAAGCTGGCAAGATCGATTCAAACAGCTGAACCAGCAGCACACTGATCACCAGACTGCCGATGGACAGAAGTAATACTTGCAATGAAACACTGCCAGCCAGATACGAATTTCGTGTTCCAATAGCTTTCAAAATACCAAATTGACTCGTTTTCTGAATCGTGATGACGTAGAAGAATACCGCAAGCACAAACGCCGAGATGACAAATAAAAAGGCAATCATCATGAGCAGTGAGCCCTGCTCTTCCTTGTACCCAGGAATGGCCGATACCGCATCGGACTTCGTAATCACTTCCGTATTCGGCAAAGCAGTACTGAGGCTGTCTACCTTCTCGCCTGCATCCTTAACGGCAATCGCACTGTATAGCGGAGCATTAGCGTATGCTGTTCCTTGCGAAGTACGAGAACCTTCTTGAATAGCGAGCCATTCCTGCTCGTTCAGAAACACAACCGGTGAGTGACTGAAGGACTCATTTTCCACAAATCCACCTACGGTCCACTTCGTTCCCGAGGCTTGATCGACCAGTTCCGTCCCAATCGTCACGCCAGATTCAGACAGCTTTTGATCTACTACAACCTGCCCGTCTTTCAGATCCGTGATTGGAGAGCCCTCCGTTACGGTTGGAGCCAGCCAACCTTCCGGGTTCACCATGAATAGCGTTACATCAATCTTCTTTGTATCGCCAGCTGGACTGACTGTTGTCATTTTTACACCCAGCGGTTCAGCATTCTCTTGCCCCACAACGGAGCGTGTCTGTTCCAGCTGATCCTGATTCACCTGAGAGCGGGTAAAACGATGATTTGAATCCTGCTCCAGAACAAAATGGGTTGCTGCCATATTTTTGATGGATGCCGCGTTGTCATACGCAAGCCCCTGTGCCAGACCTGTGACAAACAAAACCAGAAATGATACAAGCACCATAATTGTAGCAATTAACGCATACCGCCCTTTGGCAAACCTCATCTCTCTAATAGCCAAATACATATTCTCTGACCTCCTCTTGATAACCCAAGTATAGGAGGCGAAAATGAACGGCAAATGAATAACAGATTACATCTGCGGGAGCGTCACGGTAAAGACCGTTCCTTCGGTCGAACTGGAGACCTCAATCGTGCCGTCATGAATGCGGATAATTTTCTGCACAATAGCAAGCCCCAGCCCAGTTCGGCCAGAAGAACGTTCTCTTGCACGGTCAACCCGGTAGAAACGATCAAACAGGAAAGGCAAATGCTCTGCCGCAATCCCGTCTCCTGTATCCCGAATATGGATTACGCACTGGGCATTGGTCTCTTCTGCACGAATCTCGATGCTTCTCCCCTGCGGAAGATGATTCACGGCATTCCCCAGCAGATTCATCCATACTTGCATGAGCAGCACTTCATTTCCATAGAGTTGAATGGATTCGGGTACCGAGATCCGGAGCAGCAGTTCTTTTTCTTCCAACTGCCATTGCAGCACCTGAACCGCTTGGCGGAATTGATCTCGTAGAGAAAATCTCACTTTCGTCAAATCCTCATGACCTTGTTCCAGAGAGGACAACAGCAGCAATTGTTTACTGAGCAACGAGAGATGGCGGCTCTCCTCTTCAATAATGGAGGCATAATGCTCCCGTTCCTGTTCAGGCAGATCTCGATCCGCTACTAGTTGGGCAAAACCCTGAATCGAGGTCAGCGGTGATTGAATCTCATGAGATACGTTCGATACAAACTGCTGACGGGCCTGATCCACTCGCTCCAATTCACGACTCATGGTCATGAAATGCTGGGCCAGCTGCCCAATCTCATCACGCCGCGTGGTGGACAATTTCAGATTATAGTTCCCTTGAGCAATGCGTTTAGTTGCCTCGGACAGACGTTCAATCGGATTCACCAGATAGCGGGTACTGATTATAAAGAGCAGGATACTAATGCCCACCGTAAACGCTCCAATCAACGCAAAAAAGATACGCAGCTCACCGAATTGCAAAATGACATCCGGGCGCATAAACAATGCATAACTTGCATTGCCCATCTGTAGATGAACACCAACGGTATTGCTCAATTGATTATCGAAGAAACCTGTAATGAAAGGTTTGCTGGGAAACTCAGCGACGCCGTGGTATATCTCACCACTTAGCACCTGATCTACAGCCTGCTTGTTCAGGTCCTTCTGGCGAAATTCACGGCCATAGAATTGGTCATTCCCTTTTCCATCCGTCACATATATTTCGTAACCGAGCGCTGCGGCATTGTTCAGATAATGCTCTACCGTAGCGGGTTCCTGCTCTACAAACTGCTTCATTTGCGTCGCGATGCCCACCAACTTCTCGTCATTGAAAGACTTCAGCTTTGCATGATAATAAATATTAGATAAAAGAAAACCCAGCATGGCGCTGACCAGAATCACCGCGATCGTAATCATAAACACCCGAAAGTACAGTGATCTCAATGCGCTTTCACCTCAATCTTATAACCAATCCCCCGTACCGTCTGAATGACAAAATCATCCCCATAATCGGCAAAACGATCACGCAGCCGCTTGATATGTACATCCACGGTGCGGTCATCGCCTTCGTAATCCGCTCCCCAGACTAACCGAATCAGTTCATCACGCGAGAATAAGCGACCCGGAAACTGAGCAAGTTGAGAAAGTAGCTCAAACTCCTTCATTGGTAAAAAGAGAATCGATTGTCCATCGGAGACCTCCACATTATTCCGGTCAATCACGATGCGATTCATGCGAATGATATCACTGGACGTGCGATGGTAACGGCGAAATAATGCCTTAACCCGGTAGACCAGTTCCTCAGGTTCAAACGGCTTCGTCACATATTCATCTGTACCTCTCAAGTACCCATCCCGCTTGTCGGATAGCTGATCCCGTGCTGTCAGCAGCATGATCGGAATGTCATAATGTTGGCGAATGAAATCACATAACTCCAGTCCGTCCATACCTGGCATCATCACATCCAGAATCGCCAGATCGATTGGTGTTGCTTGCATAACCTTGACCGCTTCCACTCCATCCTGTGCTTCATGTACCCGATACCCTTCCTTGGTCATGACATGCCGGAGGAGTGCTCTAATATTGGCGTCGTCGTCCGCCAGAAGCAGATTCTTCATATTGTTGTCCGCCCCTTTTCTGTTAAGTTGAAATGAATCATTTTTACACTAGCCACTACAAGGTCAGAACAATCTTCTGATCGCTGTTATCCCCAGATTTTTTTATTTCCTATTCAAAGGTTAAAATCCGGGGATAAAGGCGAACGCTCCGCTTCTCCAGATTTTTTCTGCCCTCTCCGTTACCGTGTAAATATTATTTTTAACTTATATTTACTTCATTTTATTATTTGTAGCGGGAACTTCCTCGACATTCATCCTGCACAGATGGTAGCACAAAAGTAACGTAAACCGCCAGCGCACATGCGATGAGCTTACAGGTCATGTTTATATTTTCTCGAATCTGGTTGACACTATTATTAGGCGCACCTATAATAAAACTATAACATATGAACAATTGCTCATATGTTCATTTATAAAAACTTTATCATTGCCCAGGATCACTTTAGTCACAAAAGAAATCAATTACATAACGGAGCACGGCTCCAAAGGAGAGGATCTCATATGTCCGGACATCATCACAACCACGACCATGGACACAATCATGGTAATACCAATAACAAGAAAGTACTGTTGTTTTCCTTCATTATTATTACCGTTTATATGATTGTTGAAGCCGTTGGCGGATTCATCACTAACAGCTTGGCCCTCATCTCCGATGCAGGTCATATGTTGTCTGATTCCATAGCTTTGGGGATCGCCTTGCTGGCGTTCACCTTTGGCGAAAAAGCGGTGAATACAGGCAAAACGTACGGGTACAGACGCTTTGAGATTTTGGCAGCCACGTTAAATGGGGTCACCTTAATCGCCATCTCACTTTACATCTTTTACGAAGCAATTGGTCGCTTCATCAACCCACCAGAAGTCGCAACAGTCGGTATGTTGATCATCAGTATCATCGGCTTGCTCATTAATATCCTGGTGGCATGGATCATGATGCGCGGTAGCGATACGGAGAAAAACTTGAATATGCGCGGAGCATACCTCCATGTCATTAGTGATATGTTGGGATCCGTTGGCGCCATTGCTGCTGCTTTGCTTATGATGTTCTTCGGTTGGGGCTGGGCCGATCCACTCGCGAGTGTCATTGTTGCTGTACTGGTTCTGCGCAGTGGTTTCTTTGTCACCAAATCATCCCTGCATATCTTGATGGAGGGAACGCCAGCGAATGTGGATGTAAATGACCTTGTTCAGACCATCAAACAAGTCGATGGCGTCAAAGGCGTGCACGACGTGCATGTCTGGTCCATCACCAGCAACCTGAATGCACTGACCGCTCATATTGTGGTGGACGGAACGATGGATGTGTATGCATCCGAGGTGCTTGTTCAGAAGATTGAGCATCTGTTGGAGCATAAAGAAATCAAACATGTGACACTGCAAGTCGAGTCTGAGAAGCATCTTCACGACACCTCGGTATTATGCACCGTCAAAGGCGAAGCACCGGATGCTCATGCGCATCATCATCATTGAGATTAATAGTTGCAAATAGAAACAGGACTTATTCCCGTTAGAGGAGTAGTCCTGTTTTTCATTTTGCATGTAACTTTAATTCCATTCAGGCGTTCTGTAATACAAATGGCGTTATCAAATTAATTTGTTGTACACCGTAATTTACTTAATATAACGAGGAGGTTAAATCTACCATGGGGAAATTCCAAAAGTTCATGTCAGTGATCCTTGTACTGATAACGCTGCTCCTATTTCTTAACTACCTGGAGCTAAGAGAAAACAATAGACTACAAAACATCATCATCAATGGTATATATAATTAGCTTATCCATTTAAGTGGATAGCCTGGATATGTTCTCGATCAAAATCAATAATTATAATGTGACCTTGTAACACATTGTCTCCGCAGGCTATCGTTGCTCCGTAGTCTTCTTTACTATTAAATGTGATATCTACTTGATAAACTTCAATTTCATTAAACCAATTCTTATGTACTTGTTCACGAAGTTCATTCTCATAGTAATTTCGAAATACGGCCTCACACTCCGTAAACCAATGAAGATATGAATCTATTACATCAGCAATTGCATCTAGCTGAATAGTCGTCGATATATAGATTCGGACATCCTTTAAATCCTCATCCTTAATGGATTGCTTAAATATTTGGACTGTATTTTTCAAAACATAACATTTGTATCTCTCATCACTCTCTTCCACGAGCTCAATCAAATCACCTCGCACCTTAAACCCTCCTTCCATAAAAAACGACCCGCATGATGCAAGGTATTGCTTCTTGAATAGGCACCTATACTATACTTTCTCGTCAATAATATATTTATTATCGCCTTTTTTATTGTTATTTTGTTTATTAATTTCAGTTCTCAAATAGTGTACTTCTTTTATTAGATCCTCAAGTCTTTTCGATGTTTTTGATGAATCTATAGCATAACGTATAACTGCAGCAACGATAAGAAACACAATAAAACATAGGATCAACGCTATAAGAGCTCCAAAGAATTCCATCCTGAATTACAACTCCTTACTTATATTAAACTGTACTTGATTAACTGTTATGTTTACATGCATATAACGTATTGTCAAACCAAGTGCGACGGAATTACGCTGGAGAATTTGTGAATACCACTATATAGAAAGAGGTAATCATCATGACAAATATAGCATTTTTCCCGATTCCTCTGCTCTTCCTTCTTCTCACAGCCTGTGCCTCAGAAGTTCCTGCTGAAAATCATGACACTGAAGTTATGCTAAGAAATGAAGCTCTGCCCATAATTACGAATGTTAAGACTAACTTTCCCGAAAAAGAAGGTTGGATTATAGTTCCTACAGATAGCACAGAGTTAAATGTCACAGTAGAGTCCACTAACGCGGAAACACTTCTGTTCTGGGCCGTCCCAACAGGAACTGAGACTTGGGGAGAACGAGAACTTATTGGGTATGATATTAACGAGGACGATGGTTGGAAGATAACGTGGGATATTGCGGGTAAGTCTTTGCATCACCACGTGATTGTTCAGGCATTGGGGAGTGACGGTAAGACCATTACTGATGAAACGATAAAGATTACGAATGAGTAAGGATGATTTAGATCATTTAATTAACGAAGATATTTATTAATAATGGAGGCCTCCCCCGATAACTATTATCTTAGGTAGGCCTCCATTATTTTTGTATGTAGTTGTTTTCTCAACTATTTGATCTTGGAAAGCAACTTCTCTTTCTTTTGATCAAATTCATATTCCGAGATGATATTCTTTTCTTTTAACTCACCTAGCTGCAAAAGTTGTTCATGGACATTCACAGGTGCCCTTTTTCTCTTGCTAGATATAATCAAGGCTAAAATTGAGAAAAGCAGACCATACTGGACAGCCATAATTCCCATTCCTGCTGCGGCACCCGAACTTTCTTGCGAACTATCTAGAAAAAGAACTCCTATTAATAAAAATTTAATACGAACCAAATGAGGCTGACGATCGATAATGCTTTCAATGAATATTCCTCCTAAATGTTATGTATATTACTATTCAAAATCAGGAAAGGCAGGTCAGAAGGCTAAACATCAACCTCGTCCCAGTTAATAATGACGTAACCAAGCTGAAACAGCAGGATGACAATATAACTGATGTTAATCGCCAAGCTGGTCTTAGCTTTCTTGATTTGATACAAGTACTCTTCTTTGTTCATTTTTCCGCGTTCCAGCTTGGACTTGATCTTTTGTTTTTCTTTCCATAACATATAGAACTCAAGTACTGCAAATACTCCCCACGCCAATGGGTATACCAGTAACACTGCATTAGCAACTGACAACAGCATAAGGGAACCTTCATCCAAACCTTTCTCAATTCCTACCTTAAAGCTTACATTCACGCTTAAGGTCAGAATGACTAAACCAAAACCTATGAAACTTAAATATGGTGTGAATTTGGAGCTTCGCATGTGCTCTTCCTTTCCGGCAATTTCCATTTGTCATAAAGTTCTTAGATAATCTGTGGTACTCGTTAATTCTGACCATCTGGCTGAGAGGAATATCGCATAATTTACCGGGCTGATTCCATAGGTTCCTAAAGAATGACCATCATTGATCTCTACCAGTTTCATATTTCCTTCTTGATCCACGCCAAAATCCATTCCATATGCAGCCGGTGCATCCTTAAAATCGCTAATTGCTTTCTCGATAACGCTAGCATTCAACGTTGAATCCCATGCCCCTTTATAGCGCCTGATATCCAGAATTTCTCCGTAACGTATAAAACAACGCCACTCTGTCTTAAAATCGACAATCTCGGAACACCATATGCCAGTATCCTCGTTCTCCTCCACAAGTCCAATAAAATCGCTGTATTCTTTCACCACTTTTCCTGCAAACTTTTTGGTAGTATCCTTCGGTTTGATGAACACATTCCAACTTTCTTTATCTTGAAAAAGTTCGTTAATCGTTGTACTCCACACTTTTCTTCCCAGGTAACCTGCTAAGGCATCTGGATAGTCTATTTCTCCTTGTGCTCTTTCCAATCCTAATTGTTCTAGACGCTTTCTTACATTGCCTATGCCTCCCACTAGTAAGCTTTCGGGGCTATTATCCTGGATCTCTCGTAAATCAAAAAATTTAATGGTTTCCCACCCCAATGAACTGAAGCCTTCATTAGCAATAAACGCATTAACATTATAGAAGTCTCCATTGTTATTAGTTTGTATATAGGCTCTCATCGGATTCTCCTCCTCACTAATTTTCATTGTTACATAAAATACAGCCATGCCTTCATATTGCGATGTCTCCCCAGATCCGCTGTATAAAATTCATCGTTGCCTTGTACTTTGCTTTCTCCTAAAATTTCAATAGATATGTTAATGGCTGACCGGCTTAACGTTTCCTCACCTAAACATCTGCATCAATTAAATTATAGTCATGATCAAATTTTGCATGAATCCGATGTCCACCGAATAAATCTCCATCTGAACATTCACAGTATATATAGTTCACTAGAAATGCGATATCCAGTAACGATATGACTCTTTCAAAGTCTTCTGTGGTTACGTCATATTTCCCAGCATCTACATCATCCCAATTTAAATTCTCATCATCTTCATCGTATTCAGGCCAAAAATCATTTTTATAATCAATTAAATGATGTGCGATCTGTGTCTTAGCCCTTTTTTCAAATTCCTCAGACTGACAGAATAGTTTTTCTGCTCTATTCATCAATTCATCTACATTAGCACTTTCATTCTCAAGCTTTAAACTGTAATATACTTTCCCTTCCGTATGTTCATATGTATTAAATTCCTCGTTATAGATAAACAGACCTATTATTTTACTACTAATTGTCTTTTCCATAGGTGATTACCTCTCTTCTTCATTTTATCTAGATCAATATTTCATTTCATATTCATGCCCCACCAATATCCTATTTCTATTATCAGATTTTTTCTTTCACTTTTGAATGTTGCCATAAAGAATTTGTACATGTTCACAGTTTACTGGTTCGGCATCAGGTACTTCCAGAAAGTGTTCCAGCTGCCATTGCTGCGTTTTTAGAGCCTGCTTACTTGTTGGCTTATCCCAAGGCGGATATACACGTATGGCACGCTTGCCACCTTTGCCTTGATCCGATACGATATCTCGCTGTAACAATACATGTTTCGGAAATACAAATTGGCCAAAGTGGCTGCCTGAGCGCGTACTAATGTCATACATATCTGCTGGATCTGATACATCATATGGCTATGTCGATCCATCCTCACTCCGCTGCCACAGGGTAACAAATTGTCCAATCCTGGTTGGCGTGGTTTTGGCGACGCGAAATCGAATGGAGAGAGAATTTAAGGTGAACACAAACGCCCCGTATTCAGCATTTTGTGCTTCTTCATGTGGTTGTGAGCAAACAAAGCCACACTTGTCATAGATAAGTTCTTTACTGGCAAGTAAGTCGCCATGAAGCATCTCGGAGGTCGTCCAAGTATTCGGACTATTCAAACTACTTTTGTTATCCAACTTGTGATATCTCCTGTCTTGTATAGTCTGAACTAAGGAATTTGCGATAGCTGTAAAAGTTTGTTAGTTCAAAGTTCCTGACATAATCGCTTCCATTCCTGCCATGCCTTCAAATACTCAGGCAGATCATTAGGGTGATGCTTGTTACTCAGCCCAATTCGGCAATATAGATGGACCAGAGCTTCCTCTATCAATCTGGATTTATCCATTTCCACTTGTTCAAGAAGTTCGAATGTAGCAAATAATGTTTCGGTATTGATATTATCTGGCGAGGAGCTAAAAGCATACAAGAAATCATAGAGGATAGGTCCAACCATTGGAGATGGGTCAATAACGCCGATGAGTTCATTTTGAGCATATACAAAATTATGAACCCCCGTATCGCCATGCAAAAGAAACTTCTCTTCTTCCTCATGAAACAGTCGATTCAATTTGGATTGAACCAGATTATAATCATCTGTCGTTAAAACACTTCCGATATTCATCTTTGCTTCATGAATGCTAATCTGATTGAATTCTTTCCAGGTTCTCTGTGGGAACTCTATTCTGCCCCATGATTTCGTATCTGAAGAACGCACATATGTATTGAACAGCTCTTTCACCAGACGAGATAACCAGTCTCTTTTTTGTCCCCTGTTAAAATGGGTCGTGCCTTCCATATACGTATAAATAAAATAAGTGTTATCCGGATCAGTCAACAAAACTTCAGGCAGTAACGAAGAATTCTTATACGTATTCAAAAACTGCTGGGCAATGTGAATCTGTTCGGGTTCATCTGATTTCAGAATATAGTGCTTATTCAGACTCGTAGTCAACCGATAAACACGTCCAGCTGTGGTACCTGACAAACTTTGAATTTTAGATATTTCTTCGTTGATATGATGCATCTTGAATAAGTTATTGATCTCATTAATCGTTGGATTGATTAGCATATGGTCCTCCTCATATAACTGGGATATTGATTCATTTGGTAAACATAAGGTGAGTTTAGACTCCAGTTGCACAGTGGGATATCTTTCCAAACGGGCTCGTTCTTCTTGCTTGGAACTAAAAATTATTTTCTGATTCCCTTCCATGAATGATCCATTGTACGGCATCCCAAATATCCTCTGCGATATAATCAGGTTCGGTCTCTGTCCATTTGTCTCTGAATTTGGTTAATGAAGATTCTCCCCAGCCGGTTCTCACCATGATCTTGGTCGCTCCTACGGTATGGGCAGCAAGCATGTCTGTATCTCCTACATCTCCAATAACTATGCATTTTGATAAATCCAGATCGTGTTGCTCTGAAGCACGTAACAACATACCAGGTTTCGGCTTTCTGCAGCTGCATTCTTGTTCATGTGGACATATATAGGACTGATCAAATCTATATTCACGAAATTGTTCTTCAAAATCTTGAACAGTTGCTTCTCCACGAGAAATTCTATATTGATTTGTAAAAGCAAAGACCTTAATTCCGCTTGTTTTTAAAAGCATGATTGCTTCCTTCGCATTCGGATATAATTCAAAATCTCTAGGATGGATAAAGTGACCTGTCCCACCGATTGTTCCATCTCTATCCATAAAAACAGCTTGTACTTCCAAATTTGATTTGGTCATGGTCTGTTCCTTTCCAAGAGAATTTTACATTGTTAAGCTACACTATGTTTTTCGTTCTCTTACTTATGGTTACTCCTTTTTCTTATTTTAGTTTCCTAAAGAAACCTCCTAAATTTTTCATTTTTACTGTAACATTATTTGACTTGACCCGTTGTCTAAAGAGAAGGAGGAGGAAACTTGAAATGAGGAGTGATCTATATGCCGAACTATTCAAGCAGTACCAATCCTCCCTGCATCTCTATCTATACCGTATGTGTGGATCTCAGGAGACAGCTGAGGAGTTAGTTCAAGAAACCTTTTACAGAGCCATGGTATCCATGAAAGCAGAGCATGCAAGTTACGCCAGAGCCTGGCTATACAAAGTAGCTCGGCATTTATTTATTGATTGGTATCGTAAATATCGTGGAGAAATTCAAATGAATCGAGAGATGGAGCAGCAAGCGACAGAAAATACATATCGTTCCCCTGAGGAAGTGCTCACAGCTCGTGAACGTACCCTTCGTATTCAACAAGTGATGAAGAAACTTCCCGAACAATATAGAACCATTTTGTTGCTACGAGAAATGAACGAGTTATCTTATAACGAACTTTGCGAGATTCTGGATATGAACATGAACAAGGTCAAGGTCACTCTTTTTCGCGCCAGAGAACGATTCAAAGCAGAGATGCTTCAAATGAAAGGAGACGTTTGAGAATGTCTAAAACACCACATGATGAGGAACGTGTATTTCGGGAAGAAGATTTTGAGTACCAGCGTCCTGAATGGGGCCATAAGCAGTTTAAACGAATGGTTTGGAAAACGAGATGGAAGTTTTTCCTAAATGCAGGAGGAGCTCTTTTTCTAGTATTTATGGTATATCACATCTATGTATCGTCACTCCATATCTATTTTGATCAGTCAAAGGTGCGTAATGACTTCATTCGTTCGATTGTATCTGTGGTTGAGATGCATGGTGACGGACTTCGGGTAGAGAAGACGAATTATGAACTCTTTGAAGTAACCCCACTCCTAACCCAGAAAGCTAATCTGAAAATATATCGACACGTGGGCTCATGGGAGGTAATCACAGGAGAGATCCAGGCTGAACTTAGTATATCTGGTAAATTCACTTACACGATCACAAACACAGGAGCTTACATGAATGGTAATAACCCTGGCCCGTTCTATCTCCCTTACTCCCTAGTAGACGGTATATCTACTAAAGATCAAGATGCCTCTGATGAAAGCAGTAGCTTGAATCGGCTTCGTAAAATTGATGACGGACATGTCGCTGAGATGTCATTATCCTTGAAAAACCTAGCGCATCCCGATCAACTGATGCAGCTTCTTACAGATTATGATGTTGCAGTAACCGCCATGCCGATCTATTCTGGCGAATTAAAAGATCAAGATATCTCTTACTCTCGGTCAGGCATGTTCAACTATAATATTCCTCATTTGAGTCTTAAACCTCTTTCTGAATTTAAAGAGGATGGGGCAAATTGGTATAACTATTTTGTCCCAGACGGTATAGGACAGATGCAAGAACAAGTTCAAGCGATGATGTCTGATCTAGAATGGATGTCAAACCATATTGAGTACAGTGGTGCTGAACTGGATAAACAACGTCTTGCCTATTTAAAAAAGAATGGCGTTCAAGTATATGGCGCGGTTGTTACTGGTCCCGTACGAGAGTTAGAGAAACTTACAAAGGTCCCGGAATTCCAACATTTCCATTTGAATCGAGTAGAGATATGGAATTGGGATTAAAATGACTTATCCAGTATCGACATTACGTTTCATATAAAAAAAGAGATGATACCTGTTTAATCAGTGGTATTGTCTCTTTTTTCTGATTTCTTTTTACCATAGAATCACCTTGTGTAACGTTATTGTTGCGAGAAGCTCAGTTTCTCTACCGTCGCCTCTGCCTCACTCTTCTTCTGCGAGAATATCTTCACAGCGAACAATAAGTTCAGGCATATCTTCTCCATAAAATAGAACATGAAGCTCATATCCGTTATCGATCCGATACAACTCCTGATACAGCCAGTAACTGCCTACAATCTCTCCCTCTCGCTTGATGATTTCGGGTGCAATCAGCGTAAGTTTATTCATATTAGTGAAGCCTCCACTGGTATCAAAACGAATGACAGCTTCCTCTCCCGTCAGTAGTTCCGTCACTGTACAATCATGAAACTGAACCCGGCTACGAATTTCATCCGGAATATCCTGCGCTAAAATGGCCTCCCTGTATTCTTTCGATACGCGGTCCATCTCTCTCGTATTTTCCGCACTCTGTTTCTTTAACTGAAGCAATATTTCTCTTGTGCAATACCCAAGCGTAAACAAACGGATATCCGCAATTTGCTCAACGATGTTTTGGGGTAAACGCTCTTTCTGGCTTTGGACACTCCATTCCATCATTTCTTTATACTCTTCTTTGCATTTTCCCTCGTCAAAAGGTGGGCGGACATCATACTCCGCTATAAGCTTCTCAATATGCGCTCTTTGTTCTGGCGGCATATGATAAATCATCTTATCCTCTTCAGCTACCGCTTCCTCACTAAAAAACTGGTCAGCACGTACAAGAACCGTACCATCATGCTTCAGCATAGAACGAGGATCGATGTTATATATCTCACGTTCCACATTTACATGCGCTTTTTCTTTTCTTTTGTACAGCCTCAGAAAAAGTGCTTCGTCCAATTCGTAAGCCCCTCTATGTACTCTTAAACCAAAATGAAGTCCAGTCCGTTCACACGTCTCATACCATTCTTTTGTTCGATATTTCATGAGTGATCTCTCCTATCTCGACGAATCCTTCTAGATGCTCTAACCAACGTAGAAGACTACATTAATGTTTGAAAGAATTTCTGTTTCACTTGTTTTTTATGGCGCGCTGCCCATTCATTTAATTCCCTTAAACCTTTGGTCTCCTGGCTTTGTTCAAAATAAAAACATAAATCCGTAGGAACTAGCCGTCTTCCATGGAGTTTAATTCCAATGCGGTCGTAATTCATATAGATGCACTCAGAGTTGCTTCATATTTCTGATTTTTCGTAGATATCACATAATCGCTTCCCAGAGTAATAGTCGGATTGGTGAAAAATAAACGTTTGATAAGGATGACAATATAAACGAAAATAAAGATCATCATAGCCATTGTAAAATAACTTAATATACCTACACGGCTAACGGAAAATTCATGAACAAAAAAATTTCAAGGATCAGCATTACTACTAAATTCAGCTTGGCCCGTGGATATGTAGTCATATATTTGATAAGCTATCCCTCCCAAATCACTTGTTGATATCTTAAATGCGTGGCGCTATGCCTTCTGATTGTAAAACTTCTAACTTGGCTGAAGGGATGCTTTCTTGCAAATCTCCATTCATCACATCCATTGCCTCCCATTCGACGAACACAACAAAGTTTTCCGTAAGTCCTGAGTAAGCAGACCAATTCATCTTTTCATTGAGGTCATACGCGACTTCCTTCCACAAGCTCATGCCTTCCTCCCACCAATCACCGATGCTACGCCAATACATAATAAGAGTTCTAAGCTTCTGAATTAAATCATGATCCATAAGTTCTTGTTGATCGTTCACAGGATGCTCACCTGAACTCCAGATCCTGTAATAATAATCTTCGCCCTCATCTTTTTCTTCTATTTGCTCTTCCCTTACCTCTTGCCAGCCTGGGTGAAAAATAGGTGAATAAACCGTATGAACTTCATCATGTAAGTAAATTGAGAGAAAACAATATGTTTTGTTTGATTGTTTCTCACAAAGAGCACCAACAATTTCTTTCAAGGCCAGAATGAGTCCATTTTTCACAGATTCCCGGAGCACGAAGACTTCTTCGGATGACATCAGCACGTAGATCACACCTTGGGTCCCATCTAACACACGCAGGAGAACACCTTGCTCATCATATTCGAAATACGTTCGAAGAAGGTGAACAAAATAATCATTATTTTCGTATTGAGGTTGGTATACTTCCACAAGTCTGTTGCCTTCATAGATATAGTCTTCATACTCTAATTTATTGAATCGAGTAAAATACTCCACTGACCGACAGACTAACCCGTCTTGTGTCAGATATTCCTTGACTGAGTCTAATTCGCCATCGACATACGTTCTTGTCGTTATTACACCATCTGCATATGTAACGTAGGTGTAGCCATCAATTAAATCGTCGCGGGCCAAAATTCGTATTCTGCCTTCTTCATCAAACTCATAATATGTATCCGTCTCTTCATCTGAGATATCTCCAGGAATTTCACCTTGGCGCGCATACCAATACGGCGAAATGTCATAACGTTTACTGGTCGTATATTCTCTTCTATCTACCAGTGCTTCTGCTTGTTGCTTGTAGAACTGATAATGTTCTTGTGCATCTTGATTAAGCTTTACATAATATTCATTGTTAATCATACTACTCACACCTCTCCATTAAAGAATCTACGAATTTCTAATTTTTTATATTACTTTTAATACATTCAACTTCTCACCCCCTTTTTTCTCCGGCTCATTTCAATCACAAATCACCAACATTTGCGATTACGCGATGATCCTTTATTTAACTGGACCAGGTTCGCCTCTTCAATACTCTGGAGAGTCAAACTCCTCCAATACCTTGAACTTATCCCCGTGAACCTTTTCAAGGTGCTCCTCTCCCCAATAGCACAAAAAGTCCAAAGCAGGTTTGAGTCCCCAACCGTAACTTGTTAACTCATATTCCACTTTTGGAGGAACCTCCGAATACACCTTTCGCTGCACGATCTCGTCCTTTTCTAAACCTCTGAGCTGCGTTGTCAGTACTTTCTGCGTGATGTCCGGTATCAACCGACGCAGCTCCGATGTACGTTTTCGCCCTGTCATCAAATGATAAATAATCAAAGGCTTCCACTTCCCGCCCATCACTTCCAAGGCCGCCTCCACGCCGACTTTATATTTCTTTGGAGTGCTCGTTTTTCCATGTTCCGTCAACTTTTATCCCTCCTTCATCAAGCTGTTGCCGAGGTAAAATCATAACCTTCTTATTTCTCTTCGTTTCGTTATTTGAACTCCATTTCGAGGTAGTGATTCAGGGTACTTTGATGTTCCTATGGCACTTCATTCTTCCTATAGAACATCAAAGTGCGTACTTCCAGATGTTTTCATACCTGTTTATAATAGCATCAGCCAGCGATTCATGGCTACAAGACAGCAATGCAGAAAGGTAGTGAAAGATAAGATGAATGTATTAGTCGTTGTGTCGCATTCGAGAAAAGATTCCCTGACCTTCCAGGTTACCGATCATTTCGTACAGGGCCTTGCCGAGGCTGGTCACGATTTTGAGATATTGGATTTGCATGGCATTGGCTTCAACCCTGTTCTCCAAGGCATAGATGAACCTGACTTTACCAAGGAACATCAGGTATTCTCCTCTGAGATAGAAGCGGAGATAGAGCGATTGAAGAAGCACGATGCTGTCGCTTTTGTGTTTCCTCTCTGGTGGTGGCATCTGCCAGCCATGCTGAAAGGGTATGTGGATCGTGTCATGAACAACGGGTTTGCCTACGGCTCGAACAAGCTTCATCATCAGCAGATGTTATGGATTGCTCTTGCGGGCGTAACGGAAGAACAGATGCAGAAGCGAAACTATGATGAATCACTCACGAATCTGCTCAATGTGGGTATTGCCAATTACTGCGGCGTGCCCCAGTCGAGCGTTGAATTTTTATATGAAACGTTGGATGCGCAGCCTGAGCATTATGAGGCACTTCTGAAACAGGCGTATCAGTTAGGGTTGAATTATGCCAATGATAATCCGACTCTATAACGATATTACGACCCTAATATGAAGTCTCAATCTGTTTTAAGTTCTGTGGCTTGAAGACTTCTTTGTGGAAAATAAAAAACGTTAACCATCACGCCAACCTCTCGCAATTACGGTAAGAAAACAAATACGATTTAACACGGCAAAAAGGTCGCTCCGAAGAGCGACCCAACCTTTGTGTCATTCATTATTTTACTGTCGAGAGAAGAAACTTCTTCAGCATGGTGATATGGGTAATACTATGGTTGCAAGCATTGTTATCCATACATACGTACTGGGCAATGGAAGAAAAGTTATCCAGCGAATGGCTCTTGCTCTTCACGTTGAAGAATCCGAGCTCCTGATGGCGACTACAGAAACTACAGAAACTACAGTACCCTTTCTTGTTCGTGGCTGTAATCCGTCCGTCAATACCGAGGAACTTGCTTTCCAATACGGAATTACAGCAGTATTGGGGTATATATGGGCATGGCGTTACGTCGCGATTCATTATACTTTACAGCATACAGGTGCAGGATCTTTCTCTACTTCGCTTAGATTTCATCAGACGGATCACGCATGATACCAATACATCGGATGTTCCCCGACCTTTTCAAATCCCAATTTCTGAGCCAGTTCATTTGATGCCAGATTATCCGCGTGACAGCTCCAGTTGGGAATGAAATTCTTGGCTAAGCATTCTTTTATAAAGAATACTCCCAATTGACTAGCCAATCCTTGTAGTTTGAATTCTTCAACGGTAATGATATCAATCTCCGCATACCCTCCACCAACATAAGGGGATGTACAAACACTAATCAATTGGTCGTTTTTCTTGATGAAATGCCCGATCCCATATTCACAGAACTGTTTGGTGGATGACCATACCAGTTGATAGTAGGGATAAAATTTGTCTCTATACTCCTGAGCTATGACTGCATTTAATGGCAAATATTCAAATGGCTTTTGAACTATTATTTCTTGCCCACTGTACGATTTCATAAATTTCTCTGGATTAAATGAATAATATGTGCGGGTAATCTTTTTGCCATGCCGTATGTGATATGAATCAATCTTGTTCGCCCAAGCTGTTGTAAAGACACCTAAAGCAAAAAAGCTATGATGGTTCGACTCTTCGTTCATAAACTGGACAACATCTGCGATAAACAACTCGTCTTCTTCATCTCCGGCCAAACAGTAAAAGCCACCGTTGCTGGTAATCAATACTGAGGTTAGTGTGCTCTCTTCATTGACAAACACTCGACCTTGTTGCGTTTGATCGATAACAGAAAGTGCGTACACTGCTTTATTCTGGATCGAATCCAATAAAGGTAACACCGTATGATATTGATCTATTGTAAGTTCTCTCATGCTCAACCTCCTCTTTTCCTTGATTTGCGCAGACAATACGTATACTATACAAAAAAATTATCCCAAGTAATTCTTTATAAGTACTATTTCGAATCCACCCCTGTTCCTCTATTTTGTTGCACTAATATAGCTCAATTTAAAAATATGATCATACATATATGTGTAAGAATCGTAATACTCAAGCGCCTTTTTTCTCTCTTCGTGGAAAGACTTTAATCTTTCCTTGTCCCCGGTATGAACATAGGCTATTAGCTCAATACTTGCTTTTTTATATGCCTCCAAACTATAAAACGCATCAGATAAATCAGAGGAATTATAGTCTTGTACTGGAGTAAATACCTCTGGACGGATCACGACATTGGATTCGGCTTCCTTTATTAACTGTTGTAATCTGGAGATGTCAACTTGTTCTTCTAATATCACTTTACTAAGAACATCAATCACTTCTTGCTCGATCTTGTTGAATTGGCTTGTAAATTCATAGTTGGATAGATGCATTTCTATTAAATTTTTGGTGTAATGAGAATAACTATTCACTAAATTAAGCTTGGAGTTCTTATACTCTACCGCAAATCTTGCATCACGAAGAACATTGGCCGGGATATAAGCATGATTGTCAATTATTTTGACTTCTGTCCCTGCTCTGGTCTTTAGTTCTTTTCCATTCAAAACTATACTTATCTTCTGTGGTGCACTTGTCGCTGCAAAAGCAAGAGAAGCGCTTAATAACAACAAAACCAAGGTAACGATTATCATCTTCTTCACTTCGTACACACCCTTCGATATGAATAATAAGAAGAACTTTTAATCAGCTCTCATCGTACCATTTTATTCAAATAAAGGTAATACACTACATACACGCAGCGTCTTTTTCCATACACAAAAAAGAAGCCACCTCCCTGGCCTTCCCCAGTTCAGTGACTCCTTTTTCACACCTATTCGTACCGCTACTCGACTCTACTCCTTCACAGCCCCAACCACGATCCCCGTTACAAAGTACCGTTGTAGGAACGGGTACACGAGCAGGATCGGCAGCGCACTAATAAAGATCTGCGAAGCACGAATGGTCCGTTGGGACAGATTCGCTACAGCTTCCGGATCGAGCTTCGACATGTCCGCCTGCACGATAATCGTCTGCATGAATGTCGCCAGTGGCAGCTTTTCTGCATCACGGATGTAGATGATCCCGTCAAAGTACGAGTTCCAATGTCCGACCATCATGAAGAGAGAAACGGTTGCAATGACAGGTACGGAGACGGGCAGATAGATTTTAATAAACGTTTGCAAGTGCCCTGCCCCATCGATAAATGCAGCTTCCTCCAGATCCTTGGGAACGGTACGGAAGAAATTCAGCAGCAGGATAATGTTGAACACTGCAACCAATCCCGGCAGGATCAAGGCCAGCAATGTATTCATCAGCCCCAGCTTCAGAATGAGGATATATCCCGGAATGAGACCACCGCTGAACAGCATCGTGATGACAAAATACCACAGATAGATGTTGCGTGCACGGAACACCCGCGTCTCCTTGGAAAGCGCATAGGCCGCAATCGTATTGACGATTAACGCAAGCCCCGTTCCCAGCACCGTCCGCTCTACGGACACCCACAGGGAGGAAAGGAAATTGCTGTTAGCAAACGTTTTGGCATACGCCTCCAGTGTAAAACCAATCGGCCAGAACGTCACCAGTCCAGCATTGGCAGGAGCAGATGCGCTCAGTGATACCATGAGTAAGTGATACAAAGGCAGCAAGCAGAGCAGCGAAAGGATGGTCAGTAACACATTGTTGATTATGCTGAATATGCGGTAAGGCATCGTTTTATGATACATGAGTTCGTCATCCTTTCTAGAAAATTCGATATCCGGCGAATCGGTAAGCCAGTCGGTAGGAGATCACAATCAGGATCAAACTAATGACCGATTTGAACAGATTCACGGCGGTAGCGAAACTGAACTGCCCACTAAGCAGACCTTCTCTATACACAAACGTATCGATAATATCTCCTTGCTGGTAAATCAATGGACTATATAAGTTAAAGATCTGGTCAAAGTTGGCGTTAAGCACATTACCCAGTGCCAGGGTTGCGATTACGATCCCAATCGGAATAAGTGCCGGGATGGTAATATACATCGTTTGCTTCCAGCGTCCTGCCCCATCCACTTCAGCCGCTTCATAGAGTGCAGGGTTAATGCCAGACAGTGCCGCGAGGAAGATGATCGTGTTGAAGCCAAACTCTTTCCAGACATCACTCGCAATAATCGTGAATCGGAACCAGCTGCCATCCCCCAGGAAGAATATTGGCTTAATGCCGAATACGGAGACCAGGAACTGATTGACAATACCCGTCTGCGCCAGAATGTCGATCAGAATGCCTGATAACGTAACCCAGGACAGAAAGTGAGGAAGATACACGAGTGTTTGAATCGTTCTCTTCAGTGCCATCTTCCGTACCTCATTGAGCAATAAGGCGAAGACAAACGGAATAATTAGGTTCATAATGATCTTGGAACAGGCAAAAAACAGCGTATTCCACGTGATTTGCAGGAAATAATCATTTTCCCACATGTATCTGAAATGCTTCAGTCCGACCCATTCGGAATCGAAAAAACCCAGTGCAGGTTTATAGTCTTGAAATGCCATCAAAATCCCGGACATCGGAATGTATGAAAAAATAAAGACCATAATGGCCGCCGGCAACACCATCAAGTGCAGAATCCATGGTTGTTTGTAGCGTTTTTTTGTTTTTTTGTTCGGCTTGCTCCCAATGTCCGCCTGAGGTACCCGGTTAGCTTCCATATTAGCCTCCATAGCGCGCTCCTGTTCCCAAAAAAAGTTTTTGTGTGTAATGGGGTTCTCTGTTATAAATAGTATCAGGCATTTCTCATGTCTGACTATATAACATTGTTAGGCTTGATAGTGTTTTGTTAGGAACATCATCTGAAGAGGTTGTTTACACAGAATTTGAAGGAGACTTTTTATGAATACATGGAAGCGCTTTATAACTTTAGGAAGAACGTCCAGATCCCGGTTTAGTCTGTTTGCCAAAATAAACTGTTTAATTGTGGTCCTGTTCATCCCCATTATTATCATGTATACCTACTCGAACAACGTCACTTATGATGTTGTAAGCAAAGAGCTACAGGTCTCCAATACGAAGCAGCTCACGTTTTTATCCAGTCAGATCGATTCACGAATCAATCAGATGATGGATTTTAGTCTTATTCTCTCTAGAGATCCCAATGTCAGAGCATTTAATGGCTTGAACATATGGAATGATCGTTATGACAAGATGCAGACCCGATATGTCATTCAGGAAAAGCTGATGCTTCAATCTGGGGTTACCGATATATGGCCCACTCGATACGCTGTGCATTCACAGCAGAATCAAGATGTCATTGCCAACTATAATAGAACAACCGGTTATGATGAGGATTATTTGAAAAGAAATATGAGCGGACAATGGACATACGGTGATGGTGCCGAGTCCAAAGAGGATATGAAATCCTTTTATTGGTTCTTTACGGATTCCTTGGCCCAGCCGGGCATGTTGACGGGAAGCAATCTGGTGATTGAAGCCAGCTTCAGTTATGAGAACATTCAGAACATGCTGGATACGTATAAAGCAGGTGGGCAAGGTGATCCCTTCTTTTATCACAAAGGAAATTCGCCCATTCTGAACCGCAGTGCTGACAAGCAGCTATCCGAGGAACTCATTCGTTATCTGGATGAGCACTCGCCAGAGGATACCACACAGGATGTCGTCAAGCTGAACGGGAAAAAGTATCTGGTTAGCTCGGTGAAATCCTCCTATCTGGATTGGCATTTGGTCGACGTCGTACCACTTTATCAGATTCTACAGCCGATCTCGCTCAGTCGGAACTTGTTCTATCTGTTTATGATTCTACTGTTTGTGGTGGGCATTTCCGCTTCGATCCTGTTATATCGAAACATTCAATATCCGATCAAAAAGCTGATCCAGGGCTTACGCCGCGTGCAGCGCGGAGATTATTCCGTACGTCTGCATAGCAAGGATCAGAATGAATTCTCGTTTTTGTTCCATCGATTCAATGATATGTCCCATCAGATTCAAGACCTGATTGAAAACGTGTTCCAGGAAAAGATCAGGGCCAAGGAAGCTACGCTGAAACAGCTACAGGCGCAGATCAATCCTCATTTTCTGTATAATTGTCTTGGCTATATCATCAACATGGCCCAGATGAAGGACGAGCAAGCCGTCGTCTCCATGGCGCATAACCTAAGTGCCTACTACCGTTATACGACACGTGTGGAGCGGGAGACATCTTCTCTGAAGGAAGAGATCAATCTGCTCGTCAACTATTTGGATATCCAGAAGCTGCGTAATGGCAGAATTGAATATCACATCGACATCCCTGAGGATATGCTAGCCCAGTCGGTACCACGATTAATGCTTCAACCCATTGTGGAGAATTCCGTCATTCATGGCGTGGCGAAGTCGTATTCATCTGGTGAAATCCGGATTACTGGCGAGAGCTCGAACGGGTTCTGCAAAATTTACATCGATGACGATGGACCCGGCTTAAGCCCGGAACAGTTGGAGGCGTTGAATCTGAAAATGCAGCAGCCGCTGCAGGAGGAAATGGGCTGTGGCCTATGGAACACAAATCAGCGAATCATGCACCTATTCGGCAATCAGTCCTACCTTCTATTCGGCCCCTCCCCTCTCGGCGGATTCCGAACCGAGATGATCTGGGAGATTCCCAAAGAGGATACTAATTCCGATAAAGGAAATACCGATACGAATTTAAGTTAAGCTACATTACACGTTAAACGGAACGGGCAGAACAAATCTCGAAAAGCGAAGCGCTCGCCTTTATCCCCGGATTTCCCCGTTGATTAGAGATTCAAAAAAATCTGGGGATAACAGCGATTGAGAGATGGTTCTGACCGTGTAGTGACCACGTGAAATAAAGAGATTCTACTTTTAAGGAGTAAACACCATGCAAATGATCATCGTAGACGATGAAGCACACTGGGTAGATAACCTGTCCATGACCAAACCGTGGCATACGCTGGGGATCGAACAGGTGCACAAAGCATACTCGGCACACGAAGCACTTCAACTGATCGATACGCACCCTATAGATATTGTGATCTCGGATATTCAGATGCCTGAAATGACAGGTATTGAACTGATCGAACGGATCAGAGTCCGTGACAAAAAAATAAAGTGTATTCTTTTATCCGGACATTCCGAATTTGATTACGCCAAAAAAGCCATCCAGTTCGAGGCCGTCGATTACTTGCTGAAGCCACCAACAGACGATGAATTAATGGGCGCCGTTCAGAAAGCCATCGATCAATTAAATACCGAATGGGAACTCGTCAGTTCACTAAAACGAACCCAGTTTACCCTGCGGGAGAATCTGCCGCATTTGCGGGGTCGACTGCTGCTTGAAGCTTTGCAGGGACATAGAATTGCCTCCAGTGAATGGGCACGGAAACTTGCCAATTACGATCTGCCCTTCCACGCCGGGGATTGTGCGTTAATGCTTGTACGTATGGAAGAAGAATTCGGGCAATATGACAACAACGATCAAACCTTGCTCGAATATGCGGTCATCAATATGGCGGAAGAGATTATGGGTGAGTTTATGGAAGTGTGGGGCGTGAAGGAGGAGCATGGATATCTGGTGTTTCTGCTTCAACTGAAAGCGAACGATACCGACATTGGCAAAGAAACCATACTGGAAAAGCTGTCCGTACAGCTTCAGTCCAAGGTGAAGCAATTTCTGAAGGGGTCCCTCTCCATCGTCATCACCGAGTGGTTCGCGTTTCCCGATCAGCTATATGATCGTTTTCGGCAAGCCACTGCTTATTTCCGGCAAATTGTCGGCGACGAGCGTGAATTCGTCATGCGGGTCAGCGACGTGGAGACTCCGTCGGCACAAGGTCCGCTGGATGTTCTGTATACCCCACCCACGTTCATTCATCTGTTAGAGAGTGGTCAATGGGATACGGCAGAAGAAAAAATACTAGCCGTCTGTGCGGAGCTGGATGAGAAATGGTCGGAATCGTGGGAGCATTGTATGGAGGCTGGATTTCTAATTACGGCTTCGTTCACCAATCTCGCACACCGTAACAAGCTGACTTTGGCCAATTTAATGGGTGACGATATCGAGTGGTTGCAGAGCGGAGAAGCTTTTACCACGATCAGTAAACTGCGCAAATGGTCGCTTAGTGTACTCAGCAAACTCAAGGAAGGCACGTCCAACGAGATCAAGGACATCCGTTCCGAGTATGTGAAGAAGATTCAGGATTTTACAGATAAAAACCTGCATCTGGATGTTTCTTTGCGTGTACTGGCCGATCATGTTAATCTGCATCCAACCCATTTGTCCAAGATCTATAAGATCGAAACGGGCGAAGGCATCAGTGATTATATCTCGCGCCTGCGCATGGATCGGGCTTGTCACAAGCTCGTTACAACCACCAAAAAAGTATATGAAATCAGCATGGAGATTGGATATATGGACCCTGCTTATTTTATCAAAGTGTTCAAGCGTCAATTCGGCGTCACGCCGCAGGAGTACCGAGACCAACATTAATTTGCATAAGAGAGTCCTATCGAAACTAACAAACTCATATAGATGCCCTCCCACCCAAATTGGTACAGTTACACTTGTAAAGATCATACATCGTAGGGGGATTGAACAATGATCAAATTTAAAACATGGTGGTCACTGCTCATGGTTATCGCGCTCATCACGATCACTGCGTGCGGCAGTGGCGATACAGCCAGTGACAATGGTACCAAAGATGATACACCGGCGACCGTCGGTTCAGCTGAAGCAGAAGCTGCTTTTGCCAAAGGTAAATACGACCCACCCATCGAATTCAGTTCGGTATTGATGCCGAAGAAATACGTGCAAGGGGACACCAAAGAAAATAACGTTCACGATCGCTGGATGTTGGAAACACTGGGTATGAAGCATAAAGATACCTGGTATCCGGCCAATGACGATCAATACAGACAAAAGCTGCAACTGGCTATCGCCTCTGGCGAGAAGCTGCCGGATTTCGTATCCGTACCGACCAATGCGGTATTGACCAATCAGTTGATCGACTCCGGTCAATTCATCGCCATTGATGAGTTGTTCGACAAGTACGCGAGTCAGACCCTGAAAGATCACGCAGCTGCACATCCTGAACTGTGGTATCCGTTCACCAAGGACGGCAAGAAATACAACATGCCGATCATGGAGTATACGGATAACGACGATACGCTGCTCTGGCTCCGCGAGGACTGGATGGAGAAGCTGAACCTGGAAGCTCCGAAAACCATTGCAGACCTTGAGAACATCATGGACAAATTCAAGAACGAGAACCCGGACGGTCTGTCTCCAGACAAAGTATTCCCGCTGGCGATCTCGCTGAAAAATAACACCAACACCTGGATGGGGCAGCTCGACTGGTTGTTCGGTGCATATGGCACAATCGAGGAGCAATGGAACAAAGACGCAAACGGCAATCTGGAGTACGGCTCCGTTAACCCGGGTGCGAAACAAGCCCTTGCCAAGCTGGCTGAATGGATGGATAAAGGTTATATCCATACCGATTCCGCCCTGTGGGACGAAGGCAAATCCGCCGAAAGCTGGACGGCTGGCAAAGCGGGCATTCTGCCTGGCGCAAACTGGGTACCCGACTGGCCGGCACCTGACCTGCTGAAGAACGTACCTGGCTCAAAATATAAAGCTTACCCTGTTCCGGCTGGCCCAGACGGCAAGATCGGTACGAAGTGGCAGAACTCTGGTGTCAACGCAAGTATCATGATTAACAAGGATGCGAAGCATCCAGAAGCCATCTTCCTGTACTACAACTACCTGCTCGATAACCTGGCTAACCCGACTGCGGGCAGTGAGTATGAATACGGCTTCGCCAAAGGTTACGACTGGGATATCATTGACGGACAACCGACCAGTGACAAAGAGAAGATCAAAGACTTCTCCAACGAGTTCCCGTTCCTGACTGGCCCGGCTCGTATTCCGGATCTGTACATGAAAACACTCGTGAAGCTGGCCAACGGCGAGAAGCCCGAAACGCCTTACGAGAAACAAATGGCCGAATTCCGTAAACCGGAAAACTGGTATGCAGGTAAAGTCGTTATGTCCCAGATCGACATCCGTAAACAAAACTATTTCACTGGCGCAGCCACACCAACCATGGTATCCAAATGGAACCTGCTCCGCCAGTCCGAGATGGAAACCTTCAACAAAATCATCTACGGCCAACTGCCGGTTGATGCCTTTGACCAATTCGTCGCCAACTGGAAATCCAACGGCGGAGATCAGATCACGCAAGAAGTGAATGATTGGTTTAAGTCTGTGAGTGCGAAGTAAGAATTGAAGAAGTAACAAGGTCCACAATAAAAGAATAAAAAAACAAGCCGAAGCGTGCATTGCCATCGCTTCGGCTTGTTTTTCTATATCTAGTTAACCCAGCACTTTAAAATACAGGAACTTCAACAGAATCCGTACCCATAATTCTTTTTCCATCTTTCTCTTCTGAGCCAACCTCAATACCAATCTTTAATGACTCAGAGGGGGACATCCCCTTTTGATCGGGACTTAATTCGATCACAATCGTTCCAGTACCTCCGCCATTTGCTGTGTAATTTCGTTCTCTCCCAATCTCAATCATCGTGCGCCATGAAGAGTCATCAGAAGAATTCATCCAGGTGGATACATACTCAGCAGGCTTTAACTTCGATTGATGTTCAGGATAACTGCTGGTGATGCTGGAGACACTCCATTGATCAGGGATATAGAATGCAACACCACCCCAGTCAGCGGGGTCAATCTCTATATGTGCTACTATTTTGATATGATCAATATGCTGCTTCTCACCCTCAACGAATATCGACCCTTCTGTCATAGTCTTTAAAATCGTTGATTTGGCATCCAGATCAAAGTTCTTAACTTGAATGATATTGCCATTAACCACTGGCTCATTGGCTTCATTTTTGTTGGTATTCAAAAAAAGCAGAATAAACACAATCGCAATAAACATAAAAAGCACGATTAAGTATTTAGATCTTTTTTTCATAATAACCATACCTCGCTTCTACCCTTGTTTCTTTAAGCTTAACACATACTCAAAGCCCTCCTTTCCTTAATTTAGAATTTGGAAAAGTAGAGCATTAACACTGGAGCGGAAGCGCTAGATTCACGCTTCCGCTCCGGTTTTTAAGTTAAGATCTAGGCAGCTTCCCCTTACTTATGGGTTCGCGTTAGTGGATCAAGCCTTCGTATCAATCTCCTCCGGCATCGACACACCTAGCAAGGATACTGTGAGTTGAATGCCGTCCCTCAGTCCTTGCATGTACAACCGCTCATTCTCTATCCCTTTGGTGACAATGTAACGATTTTCCCACTCGATATATTCAGGTGTCTGCTCGACATCCTCACCTGCAAACAAAGTTGCAAATGCTTCGTCTGTTTCCCCACGCACACGACTCAATTCAGGATCATGCTCGATTCGTGCAGATACCTCATCCAGTCTTGCCTTGATCGCTCGTTGCATCCATGGTGGAAAATCCAAAGCTTCTCCTCCCCTACGCATTATGTAATCTCACTCATCATCGTGCAACGCGGTTATGCTTCGCCCTCATTTCACTAACTCGTGCCACCAGTTCGTCCACCCTCCTGCTCTGTTCCTGAACCTCAGGGTTGTCCCACAACGGAATCGCTTGCTTCAAGGATGCCTCTCCAAGCTGATTAAGCTTGCGCCGTTCCTCTTCCAATAAGTCAAGCAACCGGCTCATACATCCACCTCTCTGATGGGTCTAAACTGCGCCATGTCTTGTTAAGACTAGACGTGAGCAGTCAATTTTAATGCGTTTATCGGGTTATTTCATTTTAATTCGATATCCGCATTAAAACAACCATTATTTCTCATACAATTTGGTTGAAATGAGAGGTGTACATAATGAAGTATAGACAAGAACCACCTGGCGATAAAAATATCATCGGCTCCCGGGTCGTAGCAATTCGTAAAAGTAAGGGCATCAAACAACGAGAATTTCTCGCCAGATTGCAAACATTGGGTTTGGATGTCAGTCAGACCAGCCTTTCCCGTCTTGAGGGCCAGTATCGTCTAGTTCAAGATTATGAAGTGGTGATGATAGCGAAAGCTTTGGAGATTTCTGTGGGGTATTTGCTTGGTGAAGAAAGTGAGTAAATTAGGTTTATGAAGATTACAATGTAAATGCTCATCAAGATAAATTCAGAAAAGCATAGAAATAAGACGGTTCGGGGACAGTATGTACTTAAAAACAAATAGGTTTCCATTTTCTTGAGGTGGTATTCCAAAAGCAATTCCAATCCTACCTTTTTGAACGTAAGTGCAATGCGTCCCCTTGGGAGATTTCTTCCTACACAAAAATCCAGTTACACAAGAGTCCTGTAACTGGATTTTTCAATGATTATCTTTAGATGGAGGCTGATTCACTGTATGACTTGGCAGACCAAGTAAAGTTTTTGCTCGCCACCAAGCTTTAGAGCAAAATTCATGAGTAAATATCTACTTTGACGATATATGAGTTCTAGTATCTCCAGTTTAACAAAAACATGAACTCCTTGCTCATTGGTTTGCTTTCTTTCTGAAAGTTCATGACTGCTAATGAACTAGAGCTGGGGCAAGACTAGTTCGGAATAATCACCTACCTAACAATGTTTGAGTAAGGTGGTAACGCAAACAATTTGATTCAGCAGAATGTTGCACTAAAATCCTTCTTTTATTGTGAAAATTCAATTTATTTATGATACCTCTGCTTGAGAAATCTCATTTCTAACCTCACTACCCATCATCATAGTGTAATGTGCATGATGATTTGTAACCTTGAATATTTTCTCAAAAATATTCAGGTACATAGCATTTGTATCTATTGGATGCTCAATATACAAATCATCACTTGCAAAATGAGACCCATCATTCGCCCAGGATAAAAGCGATTTACATATTATCTTTTCTTCTTCATCGAATTTATTCAGTATATCATCTTCACTAAAATTTCCAATTTGTGAATTCATAAGCATATGTAATCTGACTGAAAATTATTTTTTCCATCTTTATTCTCCTTTATGTCATCTAACGTTCCTTTATTAACGAATCAGCATGCGCTGAGTCGTTAATATTATGTTATACGACGGAATCACTTCTTGAATCGGCTTTCGGCAATTGACTTTGAAATTTCCCAATAATTCTTTCTAATCTTCTAATAAGATCATCATATGTAACAATGTCCATCACATTTTTATACTTTCGTTTAATAACTTCTAAATCTCGAAGTTGTTCAATCCCAAGATCTTCTTCTCTTCCAAGAATTAAAATAGCATTAGGATTTGTTATGTTAATCTTGAAACCATCCGGAAGCAAATCCTTATATTTATTTGTTAGCTTCATTTCACCTTGTCTACCCGACTTGTTTAAATGAAACAGATACTTTTCTACTTGCATGATAGTACCTGAGAGTTCTCTAACAGGGACATAATTGTCTCTATATGTTCTTGTCGAAATTAAAGCATTAGAATTAGGTTTTTTTATTTCAACCACATCAACATTTCCATTTGAGTCAACTAGCATATAATCTAATCTTCTTTCTTTCAAATCGTAATCGTCGTAGACGATTACTTCTTTAAATACTGTGATATATTTAGGGTAAATCAATATTAAAACGTCAATAATTTCGTTTTGCCAGTCTGATTCAGAATAGCCTTTTTCATTTTTCAACATATCTTTAAGACGATTCAGCACTATCTGATACTTCCTTATTTCATATTCAGCAAATGAAGCACTTAAGCTAGACCTAGCACTATTAGCAACTGACTTTTTAGACATGTAAGAATTATAGTCCGATACAAAATCTCGTTTCATATCTACATATTCCTTTAATATATGGCTAATCCTTGCATTCGAATATTTCTGTAGTTCAGTGGATTTGGGGAATATCTCTAATATTTTCTTAAATTCTTCTATAGGTAAATCCGACTCTTTTGGTCCAATTGACAAATCCCCTTCTATCACATCAAAAACCCTTTTAAAAATAGATATATTGTTCCATGTCTTAAATATATTTAGTTGGAATTTTATACTTTTATGGATCAATAACTCCTTCTCTATCCCAATTGCAGTTTTCTTGACTCTAAAATAGTCGCCTTCTAACTTTGCAAAAGAAAATTGTGCCTCTTCTATTATTGAAAATTCTTCTGAACCGATCTCCTTATATAAATCATTCTTTTCAAAGTAAAAGGTTTTATGTATAGCTATCTCCTTGTTATCTTCAAATTTCTTCGCTATCCAATATACCCCATCCCTTGGTGTGTATCGAATTATAATTTCATCCTCGATTTCTTCGAATCTAATCATAAAATCTCCTTAATAAACATTTTTTCACCTTAAGCTTAAATTAGTTCCCTATATTTAGCTCATAGTTTATATTTAATGGATTGTTAAACACGATTACATCTGTGTGTTATATATCTGTTATTATCTGTTATTTAGATTCTGTCGTATAACGTTCCTGTATTAACGACCCGACGTATGTCGGGTGTCCGGCAAATGCCGGACCAAGGACGAATGTCCGCAGCGTGAATATTATGTTATAGGATGTCAGCATCTTCTATGAGTACCCTAGCATCTATTCTTTCATTTGAAATACTTGAACAGGTCCATTCCAGCTTTCATTGTTTAATATAACTTCTTCGTACTTCCCACCTGTAAACTCGTTAATTACCTTGTTCCAAAATAGATTTGCTGGCCTATTTTGTGGAGTCTGTCGTACTTCCCATATCCCTTTATATGTATTAAAAATAGAATGGGCTACTTCTTTTCCATATCCCTTATTTCTGAATTTGCGCATTATAAAAAAATCACTAATTACATTTGTCTGAGTTGCTGTGCTTGCTTTTACATACTCTTTAGGAACATCTGTTAAAACAAGTACGAAGCCAGCCAGTTCTCCATTAATTTTTAAGTAAAACGGCTTACGATAGTTATCTGTCCATTGATGATCTAGATACTTGTAAAGATAAACTCCATGATTAGTCAATTCATGTCCATCAAATTCACTTGAGTCATATCTGTAGAACTGGATCAAACTGTTTAAGATCATTTTATCTTCATATGGAACTCTCAAAATCTCTAACATGTTATTTCTCCTCTATCTGAAATTTCTTATTTATTTTGTGTAAATGTTTTTCCATTCTGGTTTCATATGCACCTTTAGTTTTTTGCTGATTTCCTATAACGTTATTGTATTCACGAACACTCACTGCCTTAAACGACCGTAGGGAGTGGCCGCGTCGCGGTTAGGCAGTGCAGGGTTGTCCGGCTGATTTAGCTTCTCTGCAAATGAAATGCCTCTTTGATTCCACTACTTCTACCTCGCCGGACCAAGGGCGATAGTGACGCAGCGTGAATACCATGTTATTTGATGGATCGGCCTTCTTCGAATTATCTAAATTCACTTATCTCTTTTATTTGTTGAATAATTTCCAAAGTATCATTGGGGTCCTTGATGTCAAATAGATAATTAGCTTCATCTTTAGTAGGTTGAATTTCTATCTTATTTTCTTGTCTCTCCAATACTTCCAAAAAGTTCAAGGCACTTCTAAATATAGCTTTACTTCTTTGGGTTTGTGTAACACGTTCTTTCAATAAATCAATTGGTAAATTAAAGTGGACTATAATACTTTCAAATCCATTGTCATGAAAGGTCTGGAGTACATTTGTTCTTCCTGATTTATTTAAATTGGAATTACTTAAGATAATGTGAAAATCGCTTTGCTCCATAGCATAGTTAACAATAGCATTTGTTATAGAGAATTTTAAAGTATTAGGACCTTCTATAGGGCGAAGTTTCTTATAATGGCTATTAATAAATTCAGCATGATTATCCTGATCAATGACTATGGCTTGTTGTAGTACAGATTCTAATTCTTTAGCAAAAGTGGTTTTTCCACTATGAGTTTTTCCAACCGTCATGATTACCAGGCGGCTCATAAAATACTCTCCCATCAATGTTTTCTATTATGATTTTTGCCGATCTTTCAGATAACGTTCCCGTATTCACGACGTCCCACCGCCTAACTGCCGCTTGCGGCAGTTAGGCGGTGGGACGTGTTTGCCTGAATTGCCTCCCCTAAATACCTCGGGCAGACCAAGGGCTCTTGCAGCCCGCAGCGTTGAATACGATGTTATCGGATGTCAGCGACTTCTTCGAAAAGCTTACAAAAAGTTCTTCTGTTATCGTTTCATTGTTAGTTAGAAGACTAATAGAACAGTTTGCCAGCCTTAAAGCCACTGTTTTCAATCATTCGAATAAGATTGAGGTTTACAGGTTTAGTTTTGTACATATGAAATGCGACTTGGTTTCATCTTCTCTTCCATCAATAAATCCACCACATTTTACGCATCTTGGAATTTTAGAAATATTATCTTCATACTTTCTTAAAATGCTTTTCCCTTTAGTAGAAACATGTTTATTTTTTCTAAAATCAAGATAAGGAAATCTAGACTGAATATTTTCAAATTCTTTATTACTACAAGCTTCTAAAACAGCCTTATAATAATCTGCGACTTCATCATACGCTTTCTTTGCTTGTCTTTTCTTCCTAGCTATTTCTTGTATATGTCTTTCATTTTCTACTAAATAATCTTCAAATTCTCTTCGATTATTAACAAACTGGCTGATTAAATCCTGATTTTCGATTAACAAAATCATAAATCGTATAAAACCGTAGAATGAATTAGTTTTAAATTTTTGTGTGGCTCCATAAAAGTAAACTTGCTGATTAATATTAAGTTCATCTTGAACAAAGCGCAGTACCTTAAGTGCTTTTTCTTCCAAATCTTTTATTCCTAATTTCTCAACATTATCAACAATCTTTACAAAATTATATATTCTTGATATTACGAAGTCTTCATTCAATGAACCAGCAAGTGGAAAGTTCTTCATGTGGAAAGAAAAATAAGGAATAAAGAGCCTGTTAAAAAGTTCCTGACTTTTCTCACTCTGATCCCTGGATGTTTGTCCAAGTCCATGAGACAGAATTGCCCTACTTAATTTAGATGTATCTAAGTTATCATTTTCAATCAGCTCTTTTTCATCTTCTGAAATTACTACACCTTGCTCATTTATTCTTATAAATGATTCCTTAACCTTTTCATAATTCCCAGTTACCCATTGAACAGCTATAGATCTTTTAGCAATAATTTGTTTTACTTGCTTGTACTTTTCATCCTTTGAAGCTTTTATTTCATTGTAGCTTCCGATTTTATCATTAATATATTCTTCGATCACATTATGGTTACTATCAGATAATTGATTTTCTTTTCCATAATCAGAATTAACCCAAGCAATTAAAGAACTTATTCTATGTGAGCCATCAATAACGTATATCTCTCCATCTGAACTCTCCCATAATATTATTGCAGGTATTAAGCCATCATCTAAAAAAGTTATTATCAATTTTTCTAAACGTTCTACTGTCCATTGATTGGTATCTCGTTGAAATACAGGTTTTCTCAATTGATCGTAGAAAAACTGACCTTTTTCCAAGTCTGTTAAATTAAATCCACTTCGTCTATCAGACTGTAAAGCTATCTGATTATTATCACTCTCTTCTATGTTTCTTCTTGGAATTAAGTGCTCTAAATTACACTTTATTGTTGAAATAGACAATTTCACTTTCACCTCGTGGTATATTAGTATCAAAAACTCTTGTTTAGTAAGCCTTTTCTCTAGGTAAAGGATTTGAGCATCCTGAATCAACAATATATCTTTCAAATAAAATTTGGTTAATTTATTAGTTAAATCAATTAGTACATTTAATGCAGTTCGTTTATTACCATCTGCAAACCCATGGATATTATGATGTGATATAAATAATTCAATAATAAATTCTAGCTCAGAACTAAAATATACCTTCTTTGCAAATGAAGATTCATAGGAGTTCTTATCTACAAATAATCCAGGGTGAAAATCTGCGTGCCTTAAGTTTATTAATTGTGCATAATTTAAATAATCATCAATTTCATCTTGATTGGTTACCAGAACGCAATTTTGCAAAATAGGATATTTAAAATCCTTCGATAATATTTCTGTAATCCTATCTATACTTTCTACTTTATATTCTCCACCATCATAATCTTTTAAATTTTTATAAGCCAGCTTTTCGTCAGGTGTCATAATTCTGGTTACTAAGATATTATTTATACTTCCCATAAATGTCACCTCCATTATTCCATCATATTGTAACTATTCTGAAAGGGATATTTTAACAAAATCCAAAGAAACGCTGGAAAAACCTGCTCAATCGAAATAATGAGCCTATTCTTTATCATTGACGTTATTCGCGGAAATGTTAAACTATCCTGCCCGTTAGTTAAGGTAGTTCAACGCACTTGATAAGTTTATTTTTCCGCTGATTTCCGATAACGTTTCTGTATTCACGATCCCGAGAGGCTTAAAGGAGCGTCAGCGACTGGGTCGAAGACTTAGCCTCGCAGGAGTTGTCTGCTGGTTACTACTTCCTCGAAATCCCTCTGGCAGACCAAGGGGCGTAGCCCCGCAGCGTGAATATATTGTTATATGTTGTGGCCGCATCATTGAGTTACCAATAAATCTTTAAATTCTTCGTCAGTAATCTCTTTGTCTTCATATTCATAATCATCTATGACCTTAAACCAGTTCCCTTCATTTTCAAGTCTATGTTTATGACCAACTAAAGCACAGTTAGGCAAAATAATTTTCTTAACAAAAGGTAATTCCTCTGCTTCTTTGCTTATATAAAATGCTCCTGGTATCGAATTTATAAACCAAGGCCTTAAAACTGGTCCTCCTACACCAAATTGTAGTTCAATAATTGCTTTCAATATGTCGATAGCAGACTGTGCATATTCTTTGTCCTGCACATCTGTATCTGGATTAAAATGAATAGAATAGTTCCTTAATTTTTTTAGCTCATTAAACTTTTCTACTACTTCCGGAAGCAAAACTCCCCAGTCATTTAAAGGATTTATCATCTTATCCCAATTATCAAATGCTTTCTTTGAGTACACATTTTTATAATGTTCTGTATTCTTATACTCATCTCTTAATAAAAGAACCAAATGATTAAGTATGCGTTCGCCTAATGAACAAGCAGCAGTAAGTGCGGGATAGTAAGAACCAATTATGAAAGCGTCTCTTATTTGCTTAAAAAATTTATTGTGGAAAGCAATGATCGAGAATGGTAATAATCCAAAAGAAGAGAAATTATTTAATTTACTATCGTAATTCTCTACACCATAAGTATGTATAATGCCTTCATAAATAAATTGTTTATTCTTTTTCCAACGTAATTTAACTTCTTCTTCCCAATCCTCATTAATTTCTGTATTTAAAAGTGTTGATCGAGAATCGAAAGAAAAATTCAATACTCTATATCTTTTCATAAATTTTCTCCTTTCAGCATCATTCAAGATATATTTTTGGCCATTACATATAACGTTGTTGTATTCACGACGTCCCACCACCTTAAGACCGAAGGGCGGCCGCGATGCGGTTAGGTGGTGCGAATGTATTCGGCTGAATCTACTTCTTTGCTGCTGAAAATACTTCTCTGATCCTACTTCTAACTTCTGCCGGACGGAGGGGCGAATGCCCCGATGCGTGAATATTATGTTAGCAGATGTCCCCGACTTCCTCGGTATGCTCAACGAATCAGCTCTTCTATTTAATTTCTTGTTTGACCCATTCTTTCATTCTATTTATTTAGGTCCAATGATCGTCTTTATACGTTCTTGTTCTTCACTCTTATTCAAGTACTCAAAAAATCCAAGACGATTTCCCCAAGGATCTGAAAAGGTTCCCCATTTGACAGGAACTTCTGGTCTTGAGTATATTTCAAAATCATCTATTTTTAATAATTTCACAAGTATATCTCTTTGAACTTCAATATTCGTTGTTCCCAAACGTAATGGTCCATTACCTTCAGTAGGTGTTCCTTCAGCTACCTGTAACCAGCACCCAGGAATTAGTTCCCACTCTGCAAATCCCTCATGTGGTATAAAGTCAGGTTTTCTATTTAAGAGTGTTTCATACCACTTTTGTCCTTGTTCAATATTAGATACCCGAACTTGAGTAGTCATTTCAAAGATCATTTTAATTTCCTCCAAAAAGTATATGATAGTCTTTCTAACAATCCAAAATAATTCGAATATTTAAGTAAAGCTTTTCATATGTTCTTTAGCTCTCGGGGATTTCTGCTAACGTGCTCGTATTCGCGACGTCCATTCCCCTTAGATAGCTCTTATCTTAGGGGAATGGACGTGTCCGGCTGCTTCTCTTCCCGAAATTCCTCTGCCGGACCACGGGCCTACGGCCCGAAGCGCGAATATTGTGTTATGTGCTGATCCTGGCTTCTTCGATTCTACTTCCTAAGTTATTTCATCTCTTGTGTTTGATTTTCATGTCCCTTGAGTTCTATGGTTTTCAAGGTGTCTCGGGTCTTTCTGGTCTTTCCGGTCTTTAGGGACATCAAGTCCTTGAATCCTTTGTTCCTCTTGAGTCCTGTACATTGTCACTTCTTCACTTATTCCATATCGACTTTGAATTTCCTTTAATTTCCTAATAGGTCTACGACATATTTCTACATAAATAAGCCGCATTCTATGCGACTTAAAGTAACAAACATGATTTTTAATAGCGCTGCAGGAATTGCACATAACATCTAATTTATGTACTTCGTGAATACCACACATCCTGTCCATTAGCTGAACTACGTATATGATAACTCATATTGTGACATTTGCGAAGAAAAACTCGGTGAAAAAAGGGAGGAGTAGCCTAGTACTCAATCTCCCAAATCCATCCGATCCAGCGGGCTTTGAATACGCTGGATATTTTTCGTACTAACATGCGTATATCGCTGAGTTGTACGTGCACTCGTATGACCAAGTAACTCCTGAATGTAGCGCAGGTCTGTCCCGTTCTCTAACAAATGAGTGGCGAAGGAGTGTCTCAACGCATGGATACTTACCTTTTTCATAATTCCTGCGCGTTGTCTAGCTTCTTCAAAAACCTTCTGTACGCTCCGCTCAGTAAGATGTCGATCAGAAGATTGCCCCGGAAACAGCCAACGATTGGGTCTGTATTCATCTATGTATTTCTGCACCATATCCCAGGCAAGGCTTGAAAGAAGCGTTCTCCGATCCTTTTGACCCTTTCCCTGTCGGACAATGAGTGTCTGCCTTTCAATATCCAGATCGCTGCAACGCAGACGCACAACTTCACCTACACGAAGCCCGGAAGAATAGGTCAGAAACAATATGGCCTTATGTTTAGGGTTGGTTACGGATTTGAGTAATTGTGCAACTTCCTTTTCGGACATCACTTGTGGAAGCTTGGTCTGCTTCTTGGGACGAATATACTGGATATCCGTAGGATGATGGAGCACATGTTTGCAATAGAAGCGGAGCGCGCTAATGGTCTGATTCACGCTTGAATGGGAAATTCCTCGCTCCAGCAAACCTAAACAATACATCTGAACATTGGAAGTAGTGACATCCTTATTTTTAAGGCTAAGGCTGCTTAGAAAACGCTCGACCTGATTACAATACGCTTTGATCGTTTTGCGACTATATCCTCGTAACTTTAGTGCCTTCTGTAACGGTTCTTTGCTCAACTGGTTGTTTCCCCTATTAGCTTTCCATTGCTGCAGTTCTTCATTGTCAACCCACAACTCCGGGGTAATCTGAACTTCATCTGGATCAAACTGGCTCGTAAACTCCTGGATGGCCGCAATAGTGTAGGGTATGATCCACATTTTCTGTTTGGGTTCCCACTTTCTGCCCGTAATCTGGCGAATGCGCTGAATATATGCAGGGTTATAGGGACAACGAATATGCAATGAATGAGTAGAACCTTTAGTTATGGTAATCTTCTTTTCCGTTGTAGTATCATCGTTCATAGGAAACTCTCCTTTGTTTGAGTCTATGTCTTTCTCCGCAATTTTGAGAAATAAAAAGGAAGGCTATCCTCATCCCAAAAAGGGAATCAGATGACCTTCCGATGCTTTCGGAACATATATGATCTTTAAAAGTAAAGATGGGCACAGCCAGTGCAATAAAAAACTGCCACTCCATGTAGCTTCAACAAAGCATACCTACTGTCAATTTGTCCTCATGGATAATAGTAGACGATTGAACCCGCAGGTATTTCGTCTGGGGATATACTTTTACCCAAACATATACCGATATTCTTTTTACCCGCAATAGAATGATTAATTTGAGTAGAAACAACTCTAAACACTTGCTCTTCCCCATCAGTTTTTTTGATCATGATCTTCTCACCAATCATCTCTTTAATTGTCGAAGGCAGGAGCTCATCCAACTCTTCATTGGCCCCCATGACGATGGTTCTGAATTCCGGAGTATCGAAGACTAACCCCACGCCAAACAGCATTTTAGTTTCCATTGTATGGCCTCCTTATCTCTGATCTATCCTTTGACATCTCGCACCCTAAGATCGGAATTACGAAGTCTAACCATGGCACTATCAATATGCTTAAGATATCCATTTGGCTTCTGCCCTTCTAAACATACAAATGCCACCCCACAAAAAAAGCAGCCAAGATGAACGCCGAGATCTAACTCTTTCAATACAATTCCACATAACGTTCCTGTATTCACGAACCCTCTACTTCCAAAGTACTCCTCTGAAATCTCCTTCAATATTTTATCCTCTTAATCTATAATAATTTTCTGCCGTATATATTGACCATTCCCAAAACTTATCTCCCTGACTGATAATAAATCGTTCGAACCACAACTCGAAGTTCATATTCAAGGGCCTCGACTCATGAAAATGATCTATGTGCCCCTTAACCATTAAGTAATTATTTGAGCCTTGGCTATATGCTTTCAGATCAATTATTATATTATCTTGGTAAATATAGGCTATCTTTAAGTACCCATCATTTGGTTCCTCATACGTTGATTCTTCAATATCCTGCCACTTATATAAATATGCTTCTCCACCGTATTGCGGATGGTCAAATAATGATGAGCCATTGGTTATCTTCAAAAAGTTAATATAATCATTCGGAAGTTTATATCCTAACTTCCTTTGGAATTCCAATAAATCACTTTCATCTGCTGCTTCATTAAACTGACAGGTAGCTTGAGTTAAATAACCTTCTTGAAGTTGTAGTTCTAGTAATTTATTATTTTCTAATCTTTTCTTCAGAGAGTCTATTGTTTTATAAATTAATTCTCCTTGAATCAACTTCCATCAATCCTTTCGGCAATTTCGTATAATGTTTGGCATTTCTGACGCTCAAGCAGCTTAAGTGAACGTAGGGAGCGGGTCGTTAGACTTAGCTGGTTGAATGTATCGCCTGAAAAACCCGCTTGGAAATCCTTCTTAGCGATCAAGGGCGTATGTCCACAGTAGGAATGCTGTGTTATCAGATGTCATCGTCTTCTTTGTCGTACCTCACCTGTAGTTATCATTAATTATCGTATCACGGTAGCTGAATACTGGTTGTTGCGATGCTTCGTTCGTTGTTCGAAAGAATAAGCTATACGAAATAAAGTTGGTTCACTGAATGCTTTCCCAGCAAAAGTTATCCCAAATGGTCGACCGTTTTCTCTATACCCCGCTGGAATGGCAATAGACGGATAACCTGCTCTCGCGCATATATCCGCCCAAATATAACCAGGAAATTTTATCGCATCTAATTGATTACGGTCTAAAGTGTAATCAATCCCTTGATTCTATATAGTCCTAATATCATCTTTATTTCCTCCCCATCTTGTCGGTTTCAGATAACTAATCTGTATTCACGAATCCTTAATCACGACAACAACCCACTATGGTGGTCAACGTTAAGGTAGGGTGCTATATTGAAATTTTTTTTTAATTCTGTTAATCTTCTATCTTGAATAATTCACTATAGATTTTACGCAGCTCAGTGGAGTTATCGTGACACTTAATGGGTTTACCATTGATGATTTGCACCAATACATCCAGACACCTATGCCATCCTACGGCGGTATTCACTGCCCATGAATCATCGTTAAACGTATGGGTAAAGATCATTCGACATCCTTTATCCTCTTCCTGCAATGAAATGTTAACCAGATCATCAACTTCACGGAAACAAAATACATAGGGCTTTTCTAATTCTATAATGCTCCCCTCATATGTCGTTCCTTCACCATCATCAAAGGCAATCCTGCCACCAAGTCTGAGATCCATCTCTTCTGTTGCGAAAGGGGACCATTGGGCGAAGGAACTAGGATTCGTAATAACAAGGAAAACATCTTCTGGATTATGATGAAAAGATCGTACAAACCTCAAAGCATACCGACCGTTTGACTCATGTAATGTACCATATTCATTCATCATTACATCTTCCTTCATTCATCACATATATCCATCTTCAGGTTCACCAACTTCAAAGCCCAACACTTTTGACGCTTCCAGCTTAAATGTTTCTATCCAAGACACCCAATCATCAATATTCATCTGTGCATAGAATGATAATCCACTAGGCTCTACGGATGCCTCAATAAAAACATCATCCTCTTCAGACCCAAACCAATATGGAACTCCACTTTTATAACCAATCCACCCTTGCATACGCTCATACACTTTAGAAACTTTATCCCATACCTCATCAGGCAGATCATACCTTATATTTAGGTTGCAATTATGAGAATTTATGTTGTTCATTTACATTCACTCCCTCTACCTCAGACGGACATCAAGATATATCCTCTATTTTTATTTATAAGTATCACACATCTTCAATTACTTGATTAAGGATAGATCTCTTGGTCTTTATATACTATTTTCGTTATCATTTTTGAATATTTTAATCTCGTTATTTCAATGAGTTCATTTGGCTTCATCATATTCAGGATGTGACTATCATTTATTTTAATTTTGGTGTTACCTCGTCCCAATCCTTTGACTATTACGATGTTATTATTCACATTCACTATTTGTCCAATTGTGTTGAACTGCTCTTGTTTCTTGAGATCAAGGTATGTTATAAGGCCCAGTATACAAAATATAATAAAGCAAAAAATTGATAACGCAGTTGTCCATGCAGGAGGATGATATGCTAAGTTATTGGTAGTTACTTGAATTACGATTATAAAAATAAATAGAACGATGAATAGAAATTGCTTTTTTAATTTGCCTTTGCTTTTTCGTTCATAGCTTCTCCTTATTAGGTTTTCTGGTATTTCACATAACGTTCTTGTATCTACAAACCCTCACTACCTCAAAGAGTGCAGCGACTTGCCGCGACACAATTAGATAGTGCAGGGTTACCTGCTGACTCCACTTCTTCGAATACCCTCGGCAGACCAAGAAGCGAAAGCAACGGCGTAGATATGTTGTTATCTAGATGTCAATTAACTTCCAAAAACTACTTATAAGTTGTACTTCATTTTCATTCTTTCATATAACTTATAATCCGTATTTCTATTTACAATCTCTCCAATTAACTCTTTCCATTTATTTTCAATCCACTGAGGATTTTGTTCTTTCAGAATATCCTCGTTAAATTGACTATCAATATACTCCAAATCTTGTTTAAGCACACCTATATCCTTAATCAGTTGATTTCTCGATTCTTTTTCTAGCGATACCTTATTCGATAAAATGTCGTCTGTGATATCTGCTCTTATATACCAATACATATCTCTAAACACACTATAGATTAAATCGGTTGATGATTGATCTTCTTTGAAATCGGAATCCAGAAAGATGAATGATTCTTCACCCACTTTCAAAGATACTGCCAGATTCCCTAATGTGTATATGACTGTTTCCTTCGAAGAATTGTCTTCTAAGCTCTTTATCACATAATCTAAATTCTGGATTGATTCTTTTATACCCATTTGAGTTCCATGATTTAGTTTAATCGTGTAATCAACTTTTTGATTGTCTTTGTACGCTTTGAATTGATAGTTGAAGTACATGCTTATTATCAATCCAACCATTAGTATGATTATTGCTATGTTTTTTCTCATTTAATCACCTCGTAATTGTCAATTGAATTCATATAATATCTAATTTTTGTATTTCACAAATACAACATATCCCATCTACTAGTGCCTGAACTACGTATATGATAACCCATATTGTTACATTTAAGAAGGTGAATTGGCGAATAAGGGATAATCATTAGTTTTCTCAAACCCTTATCCATACGGATCAAAAGAAGAAAACGATAATTGTTCAAATTTAGTAAAGGCACGGGTTTTACTTGCAAATAACCAGTATATACACTGCAGTTTACTCGTTTACGACATAAACAAGAAAAGGTCAGTCCAAAAGAGGATGACCTTTCTTGTTTATAAATTAGCACAGAACTTATTACATAACCTTAATTCATTTAATAAGTTAATCAATAATTTTTTTAAGCTCAAAAATAGTTGCCTCTGATAACAAGATAAGCCTATCGTTATTAACAGCTAAAAAGCTTAAACTTACAGGTATGCTCATTTTTGTAGAAGAGTCACTTATATCTATTGCCTTTATTTCATCATTTATATGTAAGTCTGGGATATCTATTTTATAATATCTATAAAAAGAGTCAGAGTTATAGCATGTCGCCGTAATCTGATATAATGGATTTTTTAGTTCATATTGATATTTCTTATACTTTTTAAGTCCTTTTGATGAAAAAAAGTCTTTTTCGATTATAACTTTATCTCCAATAAATTTTTGCCCTGTTGGATATTCAGAAGCATCATTATATGAATTTGCAAATCCTAAAAGCTTCTCAACTTTCCAAGTTCCATAGAAATATTTTTCAGTTTCACTATCCAAGCTTATACGGTCTACCGTACAATAATCGGATGTGTTTTTTTGAATAATAGCCTCCTGAGTTTCAGGTTTAGGCTCACTAGAATTATTGGGATTTGATGTCTTTTCAACATTTCCACAAGCCGATGCTAGCATCAACATTATCATCATACAAGCCAATATTGTTTTTTTCATATCTCACACTCCTACTATGAAGTTATGATTTCTCATGTTTACTCGCTTGCTAACTGAATTAATCCCCGTATGGATTAAATTCTTCTGTTCCTTCTTTTTATATCACCATGTGCTAAAAGCTACTTCCATACAGCGAATAATTCTTAACTGCTGTATAACAAATGGGGCGATACTTTTTCTTTACTTTCCGATGACTTTATCAGTTTTCCCTCAGTGTTTTGTTCTGGTTGAGTTGTTACTTGTTTACTGGGAGGTTCGCTCTAGCAGAAATTATATCAGAGCAATTGAAGCAAGGAATGACATAAAATTTACATTATTTATGAACAAATTCAACTTTATGTTATCTAAATCACAAACAACAATTTCCAATCTAATCCATACGCTTGCACTTGGTGACAGTGACGCTGGTATTACCCCAACTTAAAAGATGATGAATATCTAACTTGCTTTAAGCTTGGGAGGTCTGACTTTGTGGAGCCATAAACAAAATCCCACTCCATGGCCGAGTGGGATTTTGAATAGAACTTCTCTTTTGTGGAACTATCGTTTCGCTAAATCAAGGGAGAGTAGTATTGCTAACATATTTCATTCCAACTCTGAAACTGATTCGCCACTAATTATCGTACCGTTATTCTTACCTTCACAAATTTCTTTCATCGAACCTGGTTTATCGAAGTTAAACACATGCATTGGCAGATTGTAGTCTCTTGCTAAAATGAAAGCTGATTGGTCCATTACCTTTAAGTTGTGTTTTAAAACGTCGTTGTAATGAAGCGAACGAAATTTCCTTGCATCTTTATCAAACTTAGGGTCTGCATTAAGAACACCATCAACACCTTGCTTTGCAACTAATAAAGCGTCACAATTAACCTCGATGGCTCTTTGTACTGAAGGATAGTCTGTTGTAACGTAAGGTTGACCGTTCCCCCCTGCAAAAATTACAATATAGCCTTTTTCTAGATGGTGGATTGCTCTTAGACGGATGTATGGTTCTGCAACTGAAGTAATAGGTATTGCGGTCATTACTCGTACTTCTTTTTTGGTCTTGGCTTTAAGAACTCCACGAAGCATTAAACTATTTACTACAGTCGCAAGCGTCCCAATGTTATCAGCTTCTGCCCTTTCTATCCCCCAGCTTTCCGCCATATTGCCTCTGAAAATGTTACCCCCACCTATAACTAACGATACTTCAACGCCTAAATTTACTACTGACATAATTTCATCCGCAATATGGTCTAACCTTTCTGGCTCAAAACCAAATTCAGAGTTTCCTGCTACTGCTCCACCACTTAGCTTAACGAGAACCCTTTTTTACCTTGACAATTATTACACCCCCATAAAATAAAAACACTAAAGCAATAAATGCTTTAGTGTCCTAATGGAATGAAAATATGAAATTACGCAAGTCGACTGAATGTAAGTCTTCCGTTTCCACCTCATACTCCCACTCCTTCATGTTTTTTCCATCAAGTAATTTTACATTACGTGAGGCTAAATTGCAATTACCGTCAATATTAAATCTGCAAGCAATTTCAATAAGTTATAATATGATTTACGATGAGCCGTATCAAAGAGCTACCTTGCCGTTTTACAAACAACAAAAAAATCATAACCCCTTAAACCAACAACGCCTGTTCAATCTGATCCACAATGCCATTAATGCCTGTCGGTCCATAACAGCCGATCCATGTCGCAGCATCTACAGAATGTATTTGCTGTCGCTCATCCGTATCGAGCATCCTCCAGACACGCTGCTCTGTCGCGGATATGCCCTCCTGCATGATCTCATTGCTAAGCAAAAAGTAGTGGCTGGCATGTACAGCCGGTAGTCTGTCAACTGAAATATGATAAGCCGTGTCGGAGGTATCTGCCACAAATAATGGAACAGGTAAACCTAGGTCACGGTACAGCACAGCACCTGTACGATGCGAGGCAGAATGTACGCGAACCAGAGAATCTAGTGGACGAATCAGCGCTACGCTCTTACCTGCGAGGACTGTTGCAAGTTCTTCGGACAGCAATGCGGTTCGTCGATGATAATCCGCAAGTATACGCTTTGCCTCTGCTCGCTTGCCTGTCAGTTCACCGAACAGGCTCAGAATGGTCTGCCAGCTCTCATTGCGTTTAAACATGAGAACTGGAGCGATCCGGCTTAACCGTTCAACGTGCTGATCATGCACCTCAGTACAAATAATCAGATCCGGCAACAATCGTTCCACACCAAGCAGATCGGGGTACTCATACGTTCCGAGCAATTCGGTTTGCTGAAGTCCTGCCCGGAGCGATTGAGGGAACGTTAACACTGCACTTCCCACTCCTACACTTCCTGCTGGATGCAACCCAAGCGCAAGCAGGTGATCGGCATATTGCACATCGAGTACGGCGATACGCTGTGGAGCACTGGTGACAGGATATTCACCTCGCAAATGGCATATCACCGGGCCTTGGGCTGACTCATACGAAGAAGCCAATCGATTCCGCAGCAAGGAATGAGCATAGTTTGCATCTGTTTCCGAAGCGGCAGCAAGCCGATAACGCAGCGGAGGAACGCCATAATATTTCTTAAACGCCCTACTGAAATAATACATGTCACGGTAGCCCATTTTGTCAGCAATTTCCCCAATGGGAGCATCCGTATGATGCAGCATCCGCGAAGCATTTTCCATGCGTAGCTGGATGACGTACTCCATCGGTCCGAGCTGCTTCTCTTGTTTGAATCGTCGCTGCAACTGTCTTACACTGCACCCAGCGAGGGCTGCCAGCTCTTTAAGCTCCAGATTCTGACGATAATGCGATGATATATATGACACGACAACATCCACCATGTCGGACTCTGCTCCGCCTTGACCACATTCATACTCCATGATCAGTTCGTAGATCATCATCTGGAGCAACGCATTGGCATGAAAACGTTCCAGACCTTCGCCACGACGCCATTTGGCAACGATTTTTTCCGCATTCTCGATCCATTCCGCTTGGGTCACCGGATTCTGAATAAACGAAGTTTGCAGTGGGTGTTTGCGATATGAGGGTATAACATGAGAGGCTCCTTCCATGGAAGAAGCCTTATAATTGATCACTATATAATAAAGTTCGTCTGATCTGGCGGTCAGCGTGAAGGATGTGCCCTCCACCACATGACAGGCAAAAGAAGCTCCAATGTGGCAAACCTCACCATTCATTGCAAGCTCCCCTTCCCCTCCGCATGCCAGCAGCAACACATTTGAAGTTAATTCTGTTTCGCTAAGAACACTGCCTGTCTGCAAAGTACCGCTATACCCATCAAGCATCTTGATCGTCGTATCACTCCAACCACTTGTCTGTTCTTGCAGCGGCATTTCTCTCATCTCCTGACAAATAGCAAAGGTAAAGTTGTTGCTGTTGTCATTTTAATTGAGATTTATTCTCATTGTCAATTTTCGGACATTTTCTGCAATATTCCCCTGACATCTGATAATAAAAACAACAGGTGATCCGCTCGCTTTTCGCAACGTGCACATTGTCCTTACAATCGGTGAAGCGGGTCAACGGATTCTTTCTCACACCAAACACTTGCCCCGACGCCACTTGCGTCAGATATGAAAAGTCCGCCTGAATGTGCTCACTTTCCTGCCCAACATCGTCTGCTTTAGGGGTATATAGCGGCCCAATGCGTATCATAATATTCTCCCAGAGAATACTCATTGAAAGTGGAGCAATGGCAGCAAGCATCTTTAACAGCGGTGTAAGCTGTACCGCAAACATCTCCTCTACCACCTTTTCCCGCGAGGATTCCCTGTCTTCCGATAGTGGTTCTGCCCGAAGTCCATTCACCGCTAGAAAAGGAAATCGTGTGCCGCCTTCATGATCTGAGAGCGCCGGATGATAGAGAAAGCTGTTCTCCAGCTGAAACGAAACATGCTGATGATGAAAAGTCATCGCGGTCACCAGCGGAGCCGTCCACAGATAGCCAATTCGCTTGGCTAACATCGAAGCGGCAACCTTCATGTCAGGCGCATCGATATACTCCTGAAACCAACTGATATACTTCCGGCATGCCGCTTCATCATGCAGCTCACTTAGAGCAATGGTACGGACACTATGTTCTGGCGGCTCACCCAGCAAAATCGAACGATCCTCCACTGTCTCTTTCCATAAGTCTGTAGAGAGATACTGGTTCATATTAATTCGATCCTAGTAGGGCTTCCGATGCCTGATCTACAATAAGATTAATCGCAAGAGGTCCGTAATATGCGATCCAAAGTGTTGAGTTTACGTCATACGTGCGGTTATTTTTCACTGCATCAAGGGACTTCCACACCGGATTACTTACCATAGCCTCAGCTTCTGCCGCAAACAGTTCATCTGACAGTACAAAATAACGATCTGCGCCAATCTCAGGCACCTTCTCCATTGAGATTTCAACAGAAGTATCATCCTTGATTCCCTCAACCAGTGCAGGCATATTCAAGCCCAGATCCTGATACAGAATAACACCTGTACGATGCTCAATCCCATGAACACGAATGCCTTCTTTACGCGGACGAATCAGCGCTACCGTCTCATCACCCAACTTCTCCGCAAGCTTGGTCTTCAATCCAGCAACTTTTTCCTCATACGCTTTACGCACCGTCTCTGCCTCGTCCTGCTTGTCTGTAATTTTAGCGACTGTGGCTAACGTATCACGCCAGTCTTCGTAAAAATCAAGTACCAGGGTAGGTGCAATTTTGCTTACACTCTCATACTGCTTCTCCTGGAAGTCCGTCATGATAATCAGATCCGGGTCCAAGGCTACAATTGCTTCCAGATTAGGCTCGTCCCGTGTACCCAGAACCTGTACATCACTCGGTTGATCGCCTAAGTATTCTGGAAAATCAGTGTTTCCTCCAGCGATAACACTGCCAGCCGGCTTCTCGCCAACCGCTAACATTTGATCGAGAAACTTAACATCAAGCACCGCAATTTTCTTAGGTTTTTCGTTTAGCGTCAGCTCACCCTTCATATGCGTGATCGTTACGGGAAAAGCTCCGTCCGTCTGAGTTCCTTCATTGGCAGGTGTCTCCGCTGGCGTTGCCGCAGACGGCTTGCCGCTATCTGTACTTGTTCCGGCACCGCAAGCCGTCAGGACAAAAATAAGGGCTAACATCAAGCCCATGAATAATCGTGATTTGCGAGCAGCATATGCCTTGCTTCCGGCAGCCTGCCCCTTAGTTCCTTGATTCATGATGAATCCCCCTTATGTATAATACTGATAATGATTTTCATTATCGAAACATAAAGAGAGTATAAACGATCTCCGCATCGCGTTACCATGTACTTTTGCGACATTTGAGTCGGACTAATGCGACATCACCAGCCGCTTATCCGCCCTTTAATTTCTCAGCGATATACGCTTGCAGTCGGTAGATGTCTGAAAGGAGCTCTTCTTCCTCCGGCGTATTTCCATACTCCCCTAGCCAGCGCGGTGTGCGGATATGCCATTCGTTAGACATGTATTGCTGTTTATCTCGATACACTAGAACATGTTCCAAGAAATACTCCAAAGAGCCGAAAGATTGTTTATGACTATCGATGATGATGGATTGTGTTTTCTCAATGATTACCTGTAACATGTGTTGGATATGATCTTCTGCATTCATAGAGTCGCCCTCCTTACCATCATTTCAAGATGTATATAGCTTCATCCAAGCAAACTAGCAATCAATTTCTCTGGATGGATAACAGTAGACGATTGAACCGACGGGTATTTTATTCGGGGAAATCTCTCTCCCCAAACAAATACCAATATTCTTTTTACCGGCTAATGAATATAATTCACTTTCACTCATTTAAAATCCATTATATGGTTTAATAATGATTATCATCAAAATACAAAACGGAACGGTCTAACAATTAAAGATGGTAGGGATGTTATGTGAAAAGAAATGTTATCATTTTACTTCTATCAGTCATCATTATTCTAGTAGGGATTTATTGGTATGCAGACAGAGAACTCATCTCTCTTAAAACAGGATCTACATTACCATTACAATGGGAAGATCCATATAATAACCATGAAGAGCCAATTCAACTTACAGATCAAAATCAGACTTTGTCTGATTCGAAAGTGCATCTTACTAAGCTCTACTACCTGCCTAATTCAAAAAAACTGCAATTTGGCTTATGGTACAGTAAAAGAGAGTATCAACCGAATCCATCTAAAAAGATTCCAGATCGAATTTTTCAAGTTACGATCCGAGATAAAAACGGACAATTGTATGATCAAGATACCATTTTTAAAGCTGAAGGCGTGTTTGATGAGTTTCAACGCAGGTCGATTTCTATTGATTTAGACAATCAAGAATCTATAGAATTAACGATTTCCTTGATTGAACAAAATGGAACAACCGTAACCCCGATGGAGTCAACAACTATTAACGTACCTTTAGACAAAATAAAACAGTGAAAAGCTTAACTTAGCAGTTTACTCAACGCTTTGTGTAGGGAGAATCTTTTCTTTATTGTGAGAGTTCGAAAAAAAGAAGCCGGATATTTAATTCACCGGCTTCTTTTTTCTCAAGTAAAACGAAGTGCAGTATCGCCTAAAGCATGAATATGATGTTATTTTAGGCATCGATGTTCTGTGAAACACTAACCTCTCTTCTACTTAATTTCTTAAATGCCGAGTATTCCTGCTCGGAATTTATATAACTTAATATCTTTTCCGCACATGCAGCTGAGCTAAGCTCTTCCGTGTTCACTTCCAGATCATATTCATCATAGGCGTATATGTAGTCGAACTGGGAATGGGCGAGTCCAATCGCGCGATCTCCTCTGCTCTGCTCTCTTCTGGTGAGTTCTTCTTTCGAGCAGTGCACACCTACAAACAATATCGGATAATCCGATAGTAAATCATAAAAACCGTTAAACCACTTGTCATTGCTGATGACCGTATCTACGATGACATTCAAACCCATTTCCGAAAACAGTTTAATAGTTGCACAGTACAACGAATTGATAGGGTCGAACAGGATATCTGTCATCACATGGTGTTCCACTTCTCTCGTTGGTTTCATATCTGGGTATGTATTGTCGATAAACTGATCATAATTTTGGGCAAATTGATCTACAGACAGATGATGAAACGGAACCTCTCCCTGATTTTTCAATTCCATCGCGATGCTCGTCTTCCCCGCACTTGACGTTCCGTTCAAAAATATAATGAGTCCTCGTTCCATATCAATCACCCTTATCATTAAAATTGGCAATACCTTTCAGAGTAAGCAATTGTGTCACTAAGGCGGAGCTGGTTTCTACTTGTTGTATATCATTCACTCCAAAATTCAATGATTTTCTTGTTCACGATATCCGCTTGTTCGTGGTTAATGGCATGACCGGCATCTCGAATGATCTCAAAATTCAGGTTGTTACGCTCCAGCTTATGTGTCGCTCTTGGATAGTTAGAGAGCATGTCATATTCTCCGATCAGAAACTTGACCTTCTCTCTCAAGATGCTGAGTTCCGAATCACCGACAATTTGAATCCTGTGCTTCATCATAGACTTGTTATTAAAATATTTTAGAAGATAATACCAGTGTCTCATTAATTCTTCATTCTTTGCAAAGACCGAATAGTTAGGTCCGCTCAATTTTCTAAGAAGCTTCTCACAATTTTTCTCCGACGGGAACAATGCTTCCGGCAGAAAGGCCTTCATCATTTTGGAGATGACTTCAAACGAATTTGTGGGAATTCTACCTGCCAAGCACATCGCTTTTCTTACTCTGTCAGGTCTTCTCAACGTGTAAAAATAAGACAGATAGGCGCCATAAGACACTCCACAGATATACGAATGGTGAAGGTAGAAGGCATCCATGATTTCATCGATCCATGTTACCTGGTCAAACCTTTTGAAATATTCCGCGTTGGGTTCGCTCTTCCCTGATCCACCGATAGAATCAACCGCTATGACGAAAAACTTTCTTGATAACTCGTTCATATTGTACACCCACATCATTGCTGCGTTATCTGCAGTGCCATGAAAAAGTAACAAAGGCGGATTTTGAGATTCTCCGGCAGTAATAACATGTGTCTCTCCAAAGCTGGTTTCGATACGCTTCTCTTCATAATGCACGCCATACAAATGTAACAACTTGTCATACGACTCGTATATGAGTTGTCTTCCTCGAAGAGTTTTATATCGCTGCATCATTATTTCCCCTTCTTATTTTGATGCTTCTCTTTCCTCTTAATATATTGTTTAAAATACTCCCTGAACACATCATAGATCGCCTGCATTTCAAGGATCTCATCCCGAAACTTATTCTGTATCTCTTCTCTCTGTTTATGTTCAAGCTCAATGTTGAATTCTTCAGCTTCATATTGACTTAACAGATCAAAAAAGTATTCACAAGGCTCTTTCACAGCTTCACAACTGTCAGCATACTGACCAGATTCCAGCAGAAAGCTGGCCCAGGATATTTCTCTTCTGTCGTACTTATGTACAAACAAGCAATGTATTGATCGAAATGTTTACTATTGTAATAAGTGATACAAGGTTCGAAGTGGATGTATTTGTTAACGATTTCAATAGCGCTGCCTTGATAACATACCGTAGCTAATTCGATGATCCAGTACGGCGGCTTCGTGTATTCAAGGATGATGTCATCACAAAAAGGCTGAAAATGCTTGTACCAGATTAATTTACTCCCCAGCATAATACCTAGCTTACAAGCAAACTCTTTATTAGGTTCTATCTTCATCGTGATAACTCCTTCTTTGCAGGCCTTCTCCTGGCCTCCCAGGAAATTACGCCAACAATTAAACACTCCTGAATGTCTCCTTAATTATATATTCACATTCCTTCCCTCTGACTTCTCTAGCTTTCACCTATTAATTTATATATCCCATTCAGTATTCTCTTCAAAATCTATTTCTTTAAAAATTGCGGCTATGATCTCGCGCTTACTTTTCAAACTTTCTTTAATCCATGCATTACCTTGTTTAGATGTGTAATAATAATTGGTGTTTATGTCACTTACATAAAATTGAACCCATTCGATAACAAAATCTGGATCTTCCATTCCAAGATAATACAAAGGTCTCAATGCAACCTTCATTAATGGAAATTCAAGATCAGGCCTATAATAACAAAGATGCGAAATAATAGAGAAATATCCTTTTGCAGCTCCCTCACCATTATAGCTTGGTAAAAATTTAGCTACACATTGTACGATTTCTACATCAGAATAATTTTCAGGCTCTATTTCTATTATTTTTAATATGTCTTGAAGTTTTTGGCTTCCTGAGAATTGGACAATCATACTCAAGCTCCTTTCTAAATAATTCTCGAATATTTCCTATACGTTCCTATATTCACGACCCAACGAATGCTGGGATGTCCGACTGCATCAACTTCTCCTGAATTTATTCTACCTTTTCTAGTTTCTAGGTTTTAATATGTATTTTTTGTCTCTTGCCCGCTCATTTATTTCTTTAAGCAAGTTCTCTTTATAAATTGAAGTACTATATGGAATTTCTCTATGATTTTCATCTGGATGGATATTCTCTACATAGATAATAAAGTTGTTTAAATCCATCTTCTTGATGATGAAATAATTCCCCTCGAACTCACCATTACGAATGTGAACGGAATCAATGAAATCAGATATAGCCTCATAAAGTTCTTGTGATGAAATCTCATCTTCTAAAAAACGTTTGATGACTTCCCGGCTATTAATCAAACTTTCTCACTTCCTTTATTGTTTTTCCAGGATTTCAAGAGTTTCAGATAACGTCTTTTCTACGAATTCGCTTAATGTTCCCATGTATATTATTAGACGAAGAGAGGACTAATCCTCCATCTTCCTCCATCTCCGACAGGTTGTCTTCAGGCTTGAGCGGCCGAGGAGCTCCTGAATCTCCTTATTCTGGTACGCAAAAAGGCAGCTTCTGCTTTACACATCGCTGCCTTTTTGCTTATTAACTTTTTTCAAACAGACCTATCCAGCGTTATGATATTCAACCTTTTATACCGCTAAATGTAATGCCGCTAATAAACGTCTTTTGAAGAAAAAAGAACAAAACAATAATAGGTAATGTCATTAAGGTGGATACGGCCATTAATAGACCCCATTCGGATCCTTTTTGACTCTGGAATTGCTGCAATCCGAGCGAAACCGTGTAAGATGGTTCATTGGTTAAATAGAGCAAGGGGCCCATAAAATCAGTCCAGCTCCCCATAAATTGAAACAATGCCACGGCTAAAACGGCGGATTTTGCTAGTGGAAACATGATCTGTAAATATATGCGGAACTCACTGGCGCCGTCTAAGCGGGCCGCTTCGCGCAGGGCATCAGGCAGTCCCATGAAAAATTGCCGCAACAGAAAAATGTAAATGGGCACTCCAAAAAATTGGGGTACAATCAGTGGAAGAGATGTTCCTACCCAACCTAATTTAGTAAACAACAGGAATAGAGGAATCATCGTCACCTGTCCGGGAATCATCATCACAGCAAGGGTCACAAAAAAAAGTATACCTCTCCCACGGTACTCTAACTTGGCAAAACTATAGGCAACCAAGGGACAGGATATGATCACACCCAGCGTACTAACGATTGTTATAATCGCCGTGTTTTTCAGATATGTCCAGAAAGGGATATACTCAACGGCACGGGAATAATTACTCCACAGAATTGGATGCGGAATCCACTCTGGTGGGAATGTAAATATTTGTGTGAGTGGTTTAAGAGATGTGGAAAGCAGCCAAATGAACGGAATAATGAAAAATGCAGAAGCAACAATTAGACATACATAGGCTAACGCACGATTGATTCTTTTGATAGCGGTAGGATTCATCCCTTACTTCCCCCTCCTTATTTCCCTTGATAATGAACCCAGCGTTTAGACGTAATAAAAATAATTCCGGTTAATGCCATAACGATAATAAATAAGATCCAGGCCATTGCGGAGGCATAACCCATTTTGAAATACCTGAATCCGTTCTCATATAAATACATGACGTAAAAAGTCATGGAATTTGCAGGAGTTCCTTGCCCTTTGGTCAACGTATAGGGAAGAGTAAACTGTTGGAATGCACCGATCATTCCCATGACAAGGTTGTAGAAAATAACGGGAGTGAGCAAAGGCAGGGTTACCTTTCTCGTTTTCTGAAACCAGTTAGCTCCATCGATCTGCGCTGCTTCATAGTACTCATCAGGGATGTCTCCTAATCCAGCAAGGTAGATGACGACGGCTTGCCCAATACCCCAGAGTGACATCAAGATGAGCGAAGGCTTGGACCACGACTCACCACCAAGCCAAGAAGGCCCATCGATACCGATATTCGCTAACATCCCGTTCACCAATCCGAAGTTTGGATGTAACAGCCACATCCACAGAACAGCCAAAGCCACTTGTGGAACAAGTGTAGGCAAGAAAAAGATCGTTCTGAATATAGCCATCCCCTTGACCTTCATATTCAACATCATAGCGAGTGCCACACCGAAAAATATACTTAATGGAACAAAAAATACGGTGAAATAAAGCGTGTTGTATATGGATTTCCAAAAAAGAGGATCATGGAAAAGATCTTTATAATTACTCATTCCGACAAATTCACCAGGCTGCAGAATGCTGTAAGTAGTGAAGCTGAAGTAGATGGACATTAGCATCGGAATTGCATAAAAGCATAGCAGCCCTATAGCCCAAGGTGAAGCAAACAGCCACCCAATCACGTTAGTTCTGTGGAGTGCTCGTTTCCTTGCCGATGGAATTGCGTTTACTTGAACTGAATCGGCCAGTTTCGCCATTTGCATTCTCCTTCCAATTGTCATTCATGAATAGGCAAGGAGAGAGAGTTCTCTCCCTGCCTACCAAGCACCCTATTTGTCATATTTTTCTAAAGCCTTATTAATAGTCTCTGTTACTCTATCCAGGTTCTCTTTCGGAGTACCGTTACCGCGGGTAGCTTTTTCCGTAGCGGAAGCTAACTCATTCCACAACAGCTGTCCTTCAGGAATAACCGGGCGGTTGTGTGAATTTGGCAAAATTTCAATAAATTCCTTCATAATCGGATCGTCCTTGTAACCGTACTTGTCGTTAACCGAATCGATGACGGAAATTTGAGAGTCAGCGTTTAATAACGTTTGCCCCTCTTCTTTCCCTAAGAATTCGAGGAATTTCCAAGCAGCAGCGACGTTCTTAGCGCCTTTAGGGATAATAGCGGACCCGCCTCCCGACCATGTCGTAAAATTAGTACCAGTTGGGGTCGGTATTGGTGCAACACCGTAATTTAAATCCGGCTTAAATTTTTCGATACCCTTCACCGTAAAGTTTCCACTTATCTTCATGCTGACTTGACCGGAAATGAACGGATCCATTTCCTCCGTACCAGCTGCGCTTGTGAATCCGGCAATATCCTCGACATTGTATTTTTTGCCGAAGTCGGTCATCCATTGCAGCGCTTCAACGACTTTAGGATCATTTGCGGTAATTTTGCCGGTGGCAGCGTCCTGGAATTCTCCTCCAAATGCCCATCCCCAAGTATACAGCCAGCCTTGCGAATACCATGGGATGAACCCGATCCGTTTGAAACGTTTACCTTCCTTAATGGTTAACTTTTCGGCGGCCGCTTCAAGCTCGGCGATCGTTTGTGGTGGTTTGTTGGGATCGAGCCCTACTTCTGTGAAATGATCCTTATTGTAAAATAGCAGGCGAGAGTCCGTATCCATCGGCATTGCATAAAGCTTTCCTTGATAACTGGACTCCTCCCAAGCAAATGGATAATACATTTCCTTAAGAATTCCAGATTCTGCTGCCATCGAGGATAAGTCAGTCAAAGAACCTTGCGCAGCCCAAGTACCGACCTTAAACCGGTCGAAAAGTGCAACGTCAGGAGGATTGCCGCCTGCGACTGCAGTCAGCAGCTTCTGATCGGATCCCTCGCTGGATTCTGTATAAACCAATTTCATTTTGATGGTAGGATTTTTCTCTTCAAATGCCTTCACGACTTTATTCAAATTATCTAAATCAATGGAGGTAAGACCATGCCACATCGTAACCGTTGTATTCCCCTCTCCGGCCTGATCACTTGAGTCTCCCTTCGTTGAGCAAGCGGTTACAAGTAGTGACATAGCCAGAAAGTAAACAAGAATTGGAAATGCTAATTTTTTGGATCTCCTCATTCAAAGTCCCCCTAAAGTTAAATTAATTAGTTTAACTTGAATTCCTATAGAATCCACTCCATTTTCTGATCAATCCACATTTTATGTAAGCGCTAACAAGACTGGTGATATGAACTATTCAAATCAGAAAATGACAAACAAAGTGAATTGGTTATAAGAACCCTGCTGGCTATACTAATTATACTAAGTATATTAATATGACATTACGAAGCATGTCAATTGCAATATTACGACATACTTCACAGAAGACAGACCGCGTCTAGAAGAAGTTTTTCTTGCGATATCAGGTCAGGAAAGTCCATGCTTCAAAGTTTTATTTCTGATATCAAAAAAGGTGCCGATAAGCCCCCGGGGACTTCTCTACACCTTGAACAATATGCTTGCTTTTGTTGAGCTGCGCTTGTATTAACCCTACCTGTTATTTTTCACGACCATACGATGTTCAATGATGTTCAGCTCGGGAACTGCTGTTCCATGCAACTGAGAGATTAGCATATCCACTGCCAATTCACCCATCTGATTCTCATCCTGCTTAATATGTGTGAAGATGGGTTGACCCAAGTGATCGTTCAGGGAGTCGAAACAAACAATCTCGAATTCCTCCAGAGATTTCCCCATCGAGTGGATGACTTGAGCCAGCATGGTAGCTATTAGAAATTCCGACGCGACGAACGCCTTTACATCAGGGTTTTGTTTCAAAAAATGCTTTACTGTTTCTTTATCACTTTCAATCGCTGTTCCGTTTATGTTCATGGGAAGGGTGCCCTTCAAGTTCGTCAATACATAATCTTTGTTCAAGTTCATTTCTTCTTGGGTGAAGGCAAACGTATATCCGAGCAGCCTTTCCTCCAATGTTGACGTGTTCTCTTCCGGCGGAGATAAAAAGGCAATTTTTTTATGACCTTTGCTAATCAGATGCCGCGTAAGATCCATGGCTGCTTTCTTATTGTCTGTGTATACCGAACAAACCGGAATTCCTTTTAGATATCTATCGGCCAAAACAATTGGAAACCGATCTAATACAAGTCGGAGCAGTTCCGAATTATAGTGTTGACCATGAATGGGGGTCACGATTAATCCTTTGATGCCCAAACCAATAAATAAGTCGATCGCACGTTTTTCCTCATCCCGATCCCCGCAAGTTCGCTTGATAATGAGTTGATAATTATGCTCAGCACTCCGCTTTTCCATCGATCTAAGGAGTTGTAGGCCAAACTCGTCAGAAAAATTCGGTATAATAAAACCGATCAACCGCTTATCATCCTCAGGCACCAAGGTCGATTTTACCTCTGAATAGTGTTTCGGTTCTTGTCCTCCAATTATACCATCGGACACATATGAGCCTTTTCCTTGTATTCGTTTAATAACCCCAGAATCTGCCAATTTCTCCAAAGCCTTTTTAGATGTAATACGACTGACGCCAAATTTTTCAGCCAACTCTTTTTCAGAAGAGACTCGGTCTCCTTCTTTTAATCGACCTTCTTTAATCTCTTGTACAATAGAGACATATATCTGCTCGTATAAATGCAATTCCACAAAACCACCCTGACATCATATTATTAATATACTAAGTATATTACACAAGAAGTAATTCGCAAAGTTACTCAGTGTGATGCTTCGGACTTGATTGAATAACTCTCGAACCCCCAAACGAACAAAAAAAAGCCGTCCCTCAAAATATATTCATACCTTGAGGGGCAGCTTATCGATACACTGCTGATTATTTAGATAGCTCTTCCTTCACCATAAGCTGACGGGCATATTCATTCAAATCGATAGACTCGCCCCCGTTCAGCCGCGACTTTTCAGCTGCGAATGCGATCAGATGGCTCCGGACGGAAGCTGCAGCCGATGTCAGGCTCTCCTGGCCGTTATAGTGACGCACCTCATTCAGAAAATTTCTAACAATGCCGCTGTCTCCCCCACCATGGCCACTGGTTTGAGAAGGGATTGCGATTTCTGTTTTTTGATGTGTCAAAAAGTCGTACACCGTAATTTGATCTTCCTCACCGCGAAGTTCTCCTTTCGTCCCCATGATCTGGATTCTACGTTCCTGCTCAAATGTAAAGCCGCACATACTGAACATGGCCGTAGCTCCACCTTCAAATTCCATATTCACAACCTGATGATCTACCACATTATTGTCACTCCGGTATACACACCGGCCGTAATCGGTATCACGCAAGCCCTGTATGATATTCGGTTTCGTCAGCTCCTGTGTAAAATGTCCTGCCCAACCCCTAAACTGGTCGCTCAAATAAAATCTTGGTGCAGAATACGCACAGGTTGGTTCTACAGCACAATCCAAGCATCGGTCAGCGGAACCTTCCGGTGCATTGCCTTCATGAAAATGCTTAAGAGATCCGAACGAACTGACCTTGAGGCAAGGCTGATCCACGAGCCAGGATAATATGTCCATATCATGGCATGACTTGGACAGGATCATCGGGCTGGATGTGTTGGAATTGTTCCAATTTCCCCGCACGAAGCTGTGGGCAATATGCCAGTAACCCACATTCTCATTCAACTGAATGGAGACAATTTCTCCGATACGTCCTTCTTGTATCACCTTCTTGATTGTATTCCAGAACGGTGTGTACCGCAGCACATGGCAGATCGTCAGCAGCCGGTCATTATCTCTGGCCGCTTGTTTCATCTCAAGACATTCCTTTGGATCAGGTGACATCGGCTTCTCCAGCATGACATGATACTTCTTATTTAAAGCCTGCATCGTTGGACCATAATGCATTCTGTCCTGTGTACAAATAACCGCTATATCAGCCAGCTTAGGTTCAGCCAACAGGGGCTCCCAAGACTCATAACAGTGTTCCGGCGGAATCCCGTGCTTCTCTGCAAATCTTACTCTCCTCACTGGATCAGCTTCCGCAACCGCAATGAAGGTAAGCTCATGTGGATAATCAAGTGCATAGGGTGCATAGCCACCTGCTCCTCTCGCACCTGCTCCAATCAGGACTGCTTTCATTTGACTCATATTCGTTCACTCCTTTATGATCTGAAATCTACGGATGAACCTTCTAATCCGCTTGGGTATAACGGTCTGCTGCTGATTGATAGATGGCCACATATCGTTCTACGCCCATCTTTTGGAGAGCTGCCACATACTGATCCCAATTGTCAAAGGATTCATTTCCAGTAATGAATTTGTCACGCATTTCATCTACATACGTTTCAATATCCGTCTGGAAAGTGGTCAGATCCCGTTGTTCTTCCTGTGTGAAATTAAACGGAGGCCAAATTTGATCTTGTGGTAAGATGTGAGACTCTGCTTTTTTTGCATTTTCAACCGAAGTTGGCAGACCTTCAGCTCCCTTGAAGTATTTCTGCTTCACAAAACCAGGGTAGTACCCACCCGGCCAAATCAGGTATTGACCTACTGCCTGGTCCAGATTAAGGCCATCCGGGTTGTTTTTGATATTGTCGACATAGTCTACGTTACCGTCTGCGTCTTCTTTATACGTCTCATCTTTCCATCCCATGAAGAACGTCTTGATGCCCTCATCGCTGTAGAAATAATCCATCCAGCGGATCATGGCCTCTGGGTTTTGGGCTTTATCTGTCAGTACGAACATCCCAATATTACCGAGTGGAGAACCATAGGCGTTGTATGTCTGATCGCCATGAGGCCCCTTCAGTACTGGCATGCCAATATAACCTTGCTGATTGTATATCGCAACCGGATCGACATTATCAACGACTCCGATCAGGCCTTCCATACCTTTAGCATCCACTTCGGTACTCTTAACAGATACAATGTCCTGCTCGAGCAATCCGTCCTTGTAGAGCTTATTCACGAACTGCAGCAGCTCCTTGTATTGGGGATCGGTTGGAATAAAGCGTACTTTATCCGTCTGAGGGTCTGTATCAAAGTTAATGTTGGAGGTTCCATGATTATTCAACCCAAATGAACCTCGCAGGTAGTTCACTACACCATTCGTTCCCACACCGCCCCAAGCAATCTCGTCCTTTTGCCCGTTGCCGTTCGGGTCCTTTTCTTTAAAAGCTTTCAACATAGTATAGAAGTCATCTAACGTCTGCGGTTCCTGCATACCCAATTTATCAAGCCACTCTTTCTTCAACCAAGGTGTTCCGTACAGAACCGACTTGAATTCCGGATCATACAAGGTTGGCAGCCCATATATGTTACCATCCGGCATCGTAATCCCTTTGCCAATAACCGGATACTTCTTCATTAGAGCCTTAAAGTTAGGCGCGTATTGGTCGATCAGATCATTCAGAGGAATGAATGCGCCCTGCTTGCCGTATTTCAGCAGATCCGATCTGGAAAACGCCGAGGCATAGAACAGCTCCGGGTAAGCGCCGCCTGCCAGCAGGAGATTGCGTTTTTCCTTCAAATTATCCTTCTGCACCGTATCCCACTGGATATGAACATTGGACATCTTCTCATACTCTTTCCAGAGTCTGAGATCGTTCCAGTCTGCATTGGCAAAAAACTTTCCGGCAAATCCGCTCACTGTAATGGTGTCATTTACGATTGGAAATCCGCTCGCATTGACTTTGCCATTGGCAGCTCCTTTATCCTTGCTACTTCCCGAATCAGCATCCTTAGAATTGCACCCGGCCAGCATCGAAACGGACATCATACAAACCAGAGCGATACTCCCCCACTTTTTGAGTGTCATTCTTATTCCTCCCTTTGTCCCATCGTTATCCATACAAGGAATCATCCCTTAATGGCACCAATCATTACGCCTTTAACAAAATATCTTTGCAGAAAAGGATAAAGCAGGAGCACCGGGATATTGGCAACGACGAGTACAGCATATTTGATGCCTTCCACTTCCCTTTGCTGCTTAATCGCAGACTCGGTTGACATTTTGACCATATCGTTCGTCTGGCCTTGAATCAGAATTTCCCGCAAAATGAGTTGAAGTGGAAACTTGTCCTTGTCTGACAGATACAACATTGCGTTAAAGAAGGCGTTCCAGTGCCCAACAGCATAGAACAGAATCGTCACCGCTATAATGGGCATGGATAATGGCAGGATAATCCGGGTTAACGTTTGAATATTGGAGCAACCATCAATCGTCGCCGCCTCATGCAACTCATTTGGAATCGATTGCTGGAAGAATGTCCGCATAATGATGATGTTCCAGATCGAAACGGCATTTGGAATGATCATGACCCAAAATGTGTTTAACATGCCAAGGTTTTTGATTAGCATATAGGTAGGAATTAGTCCGCCACTGAAGAACATCGTGAAAACAAACAGGGCCATGATGGCATTGCGGCCTATAAAATCCTTTCGGGATAGCGGATATGCCGCCAGAATCGTCATGACAAGATTAATCAGCGTCCCCACTGACGTATAAATCAGTGTATTGGTATAACCTCTGAGGATATCTTTGTTCTGAAAAATCTTCTCGTAAGAATGGAGATTGATGCCCTTGGGCCATAGGAACATTTCACCACGCAGGACAGCCTGCGGATCACTGAACGAAGCACTTAACACAAAAACAAGCGGGTAGATTACAATAAGCGTAATTATAATTAACAAAAAATGGTTAACTATATTAAAAATACGATCTCCTCTAGATTCAACAAGCATGCATCAGCAACTCCCTTACCATAGGCTCGTTTCACTCATACGTTTTGAGATCTGGTTAACCGTGATTAGTAAGATGAAATTGATTATGGAGTTAAACAGACCAATCGCCGCCGAGAAGCTGTATTCAGCATCTTGTATCCCGCTCCGGTAAACGTAGGTAGAGATAATGTCCGAGGTTTCTAAATTCAGTGTGTTCTGCATCAGCAGGACTTTCTCGAAACCAATACCCATGATGCTCCCGATATTTAAAATGAACAAAATGATAATTGTCGGCATAATACTCGGTATATTAATATGCCATATCCGTTGCAACCGGGTTGCCCCATCCACACGCGCTGCTTCATGAAGCTGAGAGTCCACGCCGGCTAATGCCGCCAAATAAATAATCGAGCTCCAGCCCATGGTCTGCCATACATCCGACATCACAAACAAGGTCTTGAACCAGGATGGCTCAGACAAGAAATTAATGGGATTACCGCCAAACATACCAATGAAATGATTAATGATTCCGTATCGCGGTGATAAAAACATCATCATCATGCCTACGACCACGACGGTTGATAGGAAGTGCGGCGCATAGGTTATGGTCTGAACAAATTTTTTAAACTTTTCCGCCCTTACCTCATTCATCAGAAGCGCCAAAATGATAGGGACTGGAAAACCTACCGCCAAGCTGTACAACCCAAGTCCAAGCGTATTTTTAATTAATCTCCAGAAGTAATAACTGTGAAAAAAACGTTCAAAATGTTCAACTCCGATCCAGGGGCTTCCCCAGATTCCCTTCGTTGCAATGAAATCCTTAAATGCGATTTGAATGCCATACATCGGCAAGTACTGAAAGACAAGGTAATACGCAACAACTGGTGAGATTAACAAATAAAGCTGCCAATTTCGTAAAATGGGGTTCCACTTTTGACGTCTTCTTCTCTTCTTTTCATGTACTGCATTCATTGCAGGTTGTACAGTTGTATTGGCCATGAACATCCCCCCTGGAATTGTCACTACAATTCTGCCTGGCAAAATGTCTTTGTGTTACCACCAGCGCTTACGCTGCTCGAAGCAGTTCCCACCTTTCTTTTTTGATTTCTAATCTTCTTTGATTTCTGAGATTTGATTTAAAGTACTTATATGTTAGAAGTTGTTACACAAAGTGAGTGAATAGCGTTAATAGATGACTTCATCATCTAACGCAAAAGGATTTTTTTGGATATATATTTGGATATATATTTGGTTTTAGTTTGGATTATATTATATGTAAATTGGTAGGTATCAGTTTGGATAATAGGTTATAAGAGTTTTAGAGGATTCTTGTTTATTTTATATAAACATTGATTTAAAGGGGGTGGAAGCGCAATCAATAATTTGGTTTAAGATAAAATCTTAGCTGCTGGTTAAATCCAAAAACTTAGAAAACAAATCCAAACGCTTAATTTCATACATCATAATATAGCCCACAGACAGTTGTCAAACATTTTTTGGCTTTATTTGGATTAAATTTGGCTAAATAAAACAAGAAAAACCCACGCGGATGCATTCCTCGTAGGTTTTATATTAAAGTTATCTGGATTCATATGTAACATAATATCACACAACTAACTAGTCATTTGTACGATTTGTACGATCATAAACAGATGATTCCCTCACAATAAGGGTGCTGGGCAACAACACTTTATGGAGAGATGAATAACGTCCTTCCAGATAATCGTTAATTAATTGTGCTGCTACTTTGCCGATTTCATATTTTGGAACTTGCACGGACGTCAGAGGTGGGGTTGTATACTGTGCCATAGAAATATTATCCATGCCCACGAATGCGATATCTTGAGGAATACGACCATTTTGTTCAACCACTGCCCGCATCGCAGGAATAGCGAGCATATCACTTGCACAAAAAATTGCCGTCGGCCAATCAGACTTGGGCGTCTCGGTCAGGAGATCCGTCAATCTGCTATAGCTGAGATTCACATTCCAGTTGGTGTTGATAATCCAATGTTCATTCAGATTCAGGTTTGCTTCCAGCATGGCAAATTTATAACCGACGTACCTTTCTTCGCTCTCAATTTGTTCCGAATATGCGGGGCCACCGATAAACCCAATCCGGGTATGGCCTTGCTCGATCAAATGACGGACTGCTGTGCGAGCAGAAAATATTCGGTCACAGTCAACGACCGGTACAGTAAGCCTTTCGTCATTGAGACTTACACCCAATACAGTGATATTCTCTTGTTCAAGCAGCTCAAACAATTTTTCATCGTACCAGCTAATTGCGACTATACCTTGAGTACCCGTTTCCTGAAGCATCATCTTTATCCGTTCGGTGTCACTAAGTTCTTCGCAAGTGCGGACAATTGCTGGAGGCAGTCCCAGTTCCGTCATTTTAACGTGAAAACCTGTCAGTACCTGTGAAAAGTACGGATGATCATCCATCAAAACTTGTGGCACGATACAAGCTATCCGTTTGGCTAAAGTACTCTCTTTGCCAATAGATTTGGAGGGTTCATCCAAAATGTATCCTAATTCAAGAGCAGCTTCCCTAATTTTTCGCTTTGTCCCTTCATTGACCGGTCGATTGGTATCATTGCTGATTGCACGCGAAACCGTTGATATGGATACGCCTACCCGTTCTGCGATATCTTTTAATTTTGGCATTACAGCACCTCCCCTTGCTCTCTTTATTTGGAGCCAAAATTCATATTTAGCAATGATCATATCATAATATTGTAATATTTTGGCGTCAATTAAACAAGCTGATCGAGTTCTGTTATACTATCAACACTTCCCCCGAAACTGCCCCTTTTCCCTTAATTCCTAGATGGCCGAGCGATTTGATGAATTCCTCGCCGTCCACTCAATGCCAATCGGACAGCAGAGATGGTTTAGGGGATGATCCATACATTCAATTTAGGTTCCCACTGTCTGACTGTAATCTGGTGAATACGATGAATATATACAAGGTTGAATGGGATGCGAATGATTGTAGAAACCTTCTTTCATGCTGCCATCCCTGTTTGCTTTAAGATCGGCCATATCTCAAAAAGAGCTTAATTCAACTGTTGAAAAGCGGACAGGCTCTAGAACAAAAAACCTAACAAAAATTGTTAGGTGAAATTCACTTGTATATGTATCTTTTTATCTGATGCTCATTATAAATAGGACTCGTTCATTGATGGAATTTTATTTTCAATTATGTAATTCTAATGTTTTCAGATCCATAATAAAATTTTGTCGTTTCCGAATGCTGTTTGTTCCTATTTCAATCCTGTCCATGAATACTCCGCACTATCCCAGAAATACGTTGTTAATACGTTCTCGATCATAATCTAGAATCCAATCGTTATATTCTTTATAGATATCCGTTAGCGCTTCTCTTGATGCTGAAATAACATCGCAACCTCTATCATCATAGATATGAAATATCGTTTTCTTACTTATATTAATGAAATACACCCTATGATAGATCGTTGGCTTAATTCCAACATCATGATTACATATAGCTTTGATTAACTGACGATATTTCAAGTCTTCCATTCTACATTTAGTCCAGTACCTATACATGTTGATCCTTGGATCTGGGAGCTCAGCCGGTTCACAATCCAAACCTGGAAGTATCTCAAGTCTCAAGGCTCTAATCGGCTCTTTCTTCTTGATATATTTCCTGTACAGGTTCAACTTCTTCACTTTGTGTTTAGGCTTATCTGCAAAATAAACTTGAGTTATTAATAGGACCTCATCTTCTTGATCATGAAGAGCCTTAAATAATCCAAGCGATCGATGATAAACTCGTTCCATGTAATGCTCCTTATTTATTCCAAACATCAGAGGAATGCCAAGTTCGAATCGTATTGCAACATCCCAATTATAGAAAAGAGGCGGTTCTAAGGTCAGGTTTGGGAAATGCTCTGCCAGGTACGTCTTTAGGTCCATTCTGTGGCCTCCATTTCAAACCTTGTTTGAATCATTTCATTGCACTCTACAAACTGTTATTTTTCTTTATAGTCATTTGCTGCCTCTTTAATTTCTTCATTTTTAGAATTAATCCCCAATTCAATTCCCCAATCTAATAATTTTGGAATTGCCTCTGAAAGTAGCTCTAACAACCTACGATACTCCCATTCATCGTCAAGACAAATTGCTGTTTTAGCTACATTAGGAAGATGTTCTATTAGCCAATCAGAAGGAATTGTTTTAATCTTTTTCCTCGCTATTTCAATTGGGTGGGTATTTTGTGGCTGGCAAGCCCATTCAATAAGGATAGTGAGTATTTTTATTCCAAGCCCCGTAGGGACACGTTCAATATCTTCTAGTCTAGTTGATATATTGGGAGATATTTTATTAATTTCATAATCTATTTTCAGTTCTTGCCATGATGCCATACCATTATTCATCATCCTTCCCTCCTAATACATTCATACTCAATTGGAACTAGATCTCCGGAATTTCACTTAACGTTTTGTATTGACGACGTCCAGGCCCCTTAGAGTCGCTGCTTATAGTTGTGAAGCTTGCCGAACACCTAATGCAGTGACGTCTCGACGGGCTTAGGGGGCTAGATGTGGTCATTCGCTTCTCAGAGTGATCCGGATCGTCAATATTTTGTTATTCGAAGGAAGTTCTGGAAGCAGCTATTGCATTTAAGGCATTCTCAAAATAGCTATATACTTCATCTGCAATTCCCAGAAACTCTTCAACAAGTACATTACTATCCAAGTAACAAGCATACAGATAATCAACTAAAGCGGAGTCAATCTCACAATAGTTTAATATGGCATTCTTCATCTTAATAAAGTCATCTTGCCATACGCCTGTATCTTCTAAAACCAAAGAGTATAATGCACGAATTAATCTCTTAGAGTAACCTTTAATATATCTAGTTTTCATTGTGTTATCACTAGCACTAGAAAGTAAACGATGTATACGATCTACTTCCTCCTTGGTCTCTGTATTTAAGTCTAAAATGAACTCTGGAGAAATAACGATCGGGGGTACTTTTTCACCAACGTCATCACCATATATACAAACACAAATGATCTTAACCCAAAACCCCCACTCATTTGGTTTACTTAATACATCGTCAATCGAACAAATGGTCGTATCAATCTTAGTTAACACTGGATATTCTTCCAAAAGCCTGTCTTTAATATTTGACAATCTTTCGTAATCAATATCTTTGGGATTTGCACATACAATAGTAAAGTCTGCATCTGACTTAAAAGGTGTAGCCGTTCCTTTGGGAATCGAGCCACACATATAAATGCTATGAATCTTACCTTTAAATTCGCTAAGCATAAGATCTACATACTTATCAACAAAATCCTTATATTCATTTTGTATTGTAATTCTATTTATAACTTTTTCTAATATCATATAGACTCCTCCTAAAATAAGAACTTCTTTCGACTAACGTTGTGTATTCATGACGCTTGGCGAATGCCAAGTGTGTCCGGCAACCTCTGCTTCCCTGAAATACTTCTGCAGGACCGAGGGCGTATGCTCGATCCGTGAATATATTGTTATCTGATTTCAGGGTAATCTATGAATAACTTTCAATAATGTTTCAACTATGATCTTCAATCAGTATTAACTTCTTATCTTTCATTTGAAATATTGATTTCCCTTGAAGTTTTAATGTTTCTCCTGCCTTCATTCCATTAGGGAGATCACTGGACAATATTCCCTCATAATCAATGTCAACCTCTGCTTTATCTCCTGCGAAAATAATGTTCTTTATTACTTGACGCCTTTGAGAAAATACCTGAATTGACTGCTCTGCTAATGTGCGAAATTCCTGAATCCCCTTTGTTTCCGAATTCACTTCACCTTTAGAAATGTTTCGAAAATGAATATTTTCATTCAAAAATCCTATCATTCCATCAATGTTAAACGTGTTATATGCGCTCAAGTATTTTTCAATAAGATCTTTTAAATTTGAGTTCTCCAAGTCGAATCACACTCCTAGATTTTGAGATTACATATTTGTCCTGATTTTAAATAACGTTGCTGTATTCACGAATCCGAGAGGCTCAAAGGAACGTAGCGACTGGGTCCGTTAGGACCTAGCCTCTCAGTGGTTGTCGCCTGAGTCCGCTTCCGTTCTACTGAATTTCGCTAAAACCTCATCAATGTTATCCCATTCATAAATTAATTCATTTAGAACTTTTCCTCCGATTATTATTTGAATTGATTTACATAATTTAGCTCCATAATGTTCATAGAAATATCGTGTATTATTATCTTCTAGAACTTCAACAAATATCTTTTGATAGCCTAAAAATTTAAATTGTAGAAATAGTTGTTTAAATAATTCTTTCCCTAAACCTATTCCGTGATATTCCTTAAGTATGTATATAGATGTTAAATCACTAGAATTGGCTACTATATTTGTTTCTCTCTTCCAAGAATCTGCAAATCCAATAATTTCTCCTTCTGGGTTTTCTGCTATAACTACAAAATTATCTTCTCTTTCAATATTTTCAATCCATAATTCAGTTCTTTTTTTATATGATAGATTATATAGGAATTCATCTGGAATAATACCTTTGTAAGTTGTTCTCCAACTATCCACATGAACTTTTGCAATGCCTTCTGCATCATTAATCGTTGCTTTTCTTATTTGCATAATAACCACCTCATAAGATTAGTTAAAACGAATATTTCTAGCACTTAGCCATAACTGTATATAATGAGTAGCATTATACAGTTCCTATCTTGTAATTTATTTACGATGATTTCTCATAACTTTCTTGTATTCACGAAACGCCCCGGCCTTAGATAGCTCTTATCTTAGGCTGGGGCGTTTGTTGACTGAGATTTCTTCCATGATTATACATCTTTCAATCAAGGGACGATAGCCCTACAGCTTGAATACTGTGTTAAACGTAGTTTCTGACTTCATTGAATTATCAAATATTTGCTTTCAGTTTGTTTTATATGATGCAGCATATGGTTTATATTAGTTTGAATAGATTCTCCCAATTATCTATCGAAATACTCCAATCATCAGGAATCCCATTGAAATAGATAACATTCATCCCGTGATGCATTTATGACCCGATATGGCCTTCTTTATCCATATCCATTCGCAACACGCTTTCCTCGAGACACAAAAAAAGACAAGGCTATCTAAATGGTATCGATCATAAAAAATTACTGGGTAAGGAGAGAACAATATTAGGAATAAGTAAATGGCATACAGGAAAACATAAATCCGGGAACTTCATTAACTAACGGATCTAGGAGGTCGGCAAATGGCAAAGTTTTTCGTTTTAATAATATTATTATTGGTGGCAGGCTGTTCGTCCCATAACAATATGATGCAAAAACAAGTGACTCCTGAGCAAAAACAAATTTCAATTCATGATCATGCTGCTGCACCAAACTCTGTCCTCACACAGGCATCATCAACAGCTACATCTTGGCAAGAGAGATCTATTACAACAAAAGAAGCCCAAAATGGAATTCCATTGGATTTGTTGGATCTGGTTCGAACACCGGATGGAAATCCAGTAAACCAGGCACCTGCAGGAAATCCTGAAAATAAGGAGCCAACAGGACAAGTACAGGAAGGTAAAAAAAATACTACGGATAAAACCGATTTTGAGCAGCAGGTTCTGGATCTAGTCAATCAAGAAAGGGCCAAAACAGGATTAACTTCCTTGAGTAGGAATGAAGAATTGTCAAATGTGGCTATGGTCAAGGCACAGGACATGTACAATAACAGTTACTTTGATCATAATTCGCCAACACATGGATCCCCCTTCGATATGATGAAGGAATTCGGGATCACATATAATACCGCTGGAGAAAATATCGCAAAAGGACAAACCACCCCTACCCAGGTTATGAAGGAGTGGATGAATAGCCCTGGCCACAAAGCAAATATACTGAATAATAGTTATACTCATATCGGTATTGCTTATTATAACAACACATGGGTCCAGGAATTTACTGGGTAGCGCCTTTCATCTCCCAACAATAAAGTATCAAAAACCTGCAATTTATGTCGGGTTTTTGATACTTACATATCTTGCATACGCCACCAGTTGTTTTGTTTCCTCGAACCGGATTGAATTGTAAATCTTATCCATCTTCATCTTATTTGCATTAATTTCACCCACCGTTTTTATGTGATAGATTGTCAAACCAAGTGCGACAGTTCCTCTGTGAAAGATTCTTGGGCGGTTTTCCAGCCCAGACATTTCCGAAGGCGATGGTTGATTAAATGAAGCGAACGATCCAATGCTGCATCTAATATTTGAGTAAAGTCTGTGCCCTTGGGAAAAAACTCACAAAGTAAGCCGTTTGCATTCTAATTTGAACCTCGTTACCAGGAAGAGTAAGGGTCGGCAAAATAGATCTGTACGTCGTGCGTTTCCTCCAAGTTCGCGTAGCAGGCAAATTCCCTGTCACGGTCTGTTGTAGCAGTTTGAAAGTATTTCCGATAACTTTCCTGTATTCACGACCCGACGCACGTCGAGTGTTCGGCGGATGCCGAATCCAGGGCGTATACCCGCAGCGTGAATATTATGTTATACGAAGATTCAGACGCCTTTGACTATACTTTAACTTCTTTATTGCCCTTCTCCTCTATTCTACGTACAATTAAAAGCAAAGAATCAAAGGAGGAAAGGATATGAAATGGTCTGAGGCTAGAGTTCAGTTTCCTAATCGTTGGGTTCTTGTTGAAGCAATTTCAGCCTACTCAGCTAATAATATGCGTAATATTGAAGAATTCTCTGTCATTAATGATTATGAAGATACTAAGCTTGCTTGGGATGCTTACAAAAAACATCATTCTTCTGAACCTTCACGTGAGTACTATATCTTTCATACTGCCAATGAGAACATCGAAGTTCAAGAACAAGAATTCATTGGAATTAGAGGTCTTCGATGAGAATAAGATTAGTTAATGGCCTTCCTATTATTGAAGTTTTATTCACTTATCAAAATCAATCTGTCTTGCTTCCCAATGTATTATTGGATACAGGATGTGCAACTACCATCTTTGATATTGATTTAATCGAGCCTACTGGCCTAACCATTGATCCTATACAAGGTCGTGCCGTTCGAATGTATGGAATTGGAGGTCAAAGTGAACTTTCATTTCAACAGCCCGTTCACTCGTTGACCTTAAACCACCATACATTAAATGATTTCGTCATTCAGCTTGGACAAACAAAAGAACCTTATGGTTTTGATGGAATCTTAGGTGTGGATTTTTTATCGACATTGCAATTGAATATCGATTTTAAAGATATGGTAGTTAGGAAACCCTAACTGCTTTTTTCTTTTCTGGATTTTCGTATAACATTCCTGTATTCACGACCCGACGCATGTCGGGTGTCCGGGGTATACCGGACCAAGGTCGTATGCCCGCAGCGTGAATATTATGTTAGATGATGTCATTGTCTTCACCGATTAACTTACAAAGATCTTCTATAAGTGCCTTACTAATTACAGTTCCAATCACTCTTTTATTATTCTGATGTATGATTTTGATCAATGATATTTCTTGTACTTCAGTTTGCATACTCTCTAATCTTTTTGTAGTGAAATGTAATGCTTCTAAAAGTTTTTGATCATCTAAGTGGTTAGCAACCGTACAATGAGGAATCCAGCTTTCAGGATGATACATATGATTGGAAAAAGCATCGTATTTTTTGAAGTGGTTATGATAATTAGAGTGAAATTTTATATGTTCCTCGGTCGGATTTGGGGATAAGAATAAGGCTCCGCTGTTCATAAAGGTTCCTAATGTGTTGTAGCTAAGGCGCATTTTGGGAGCCGATTTATAGTAACCATCAAACAATTCGCTATACTCCGATTCCTTTAGCTCTGAATAATCCGCTAGTGTTATATGTGGTTTTCTATTCTCAATCTCATATACATAGTTAGATATACCAATATCCCTTAATTCCTTCCAAATCCTGTAAAGAGCCAACGACTTGGTTTGTATTCAATGATGTATTTCTGTTCTCCGATCCTTTGTCCCTTCCCCTGTCTCACGATGAGTGCATGCCTTTCAATATCAAGATCGCTGCACCGCAAACGTACAACTTCAACTTACACGAAGTCCAGAAGAATAGGTTAGAAACAATATGGCCTTATGTTTAGGGTTTGGGAGATCCCTCGCTCATGCAAACCTAAACAATACGTCTGAATTTTGGATGTAGTCACATCTGTATCTTTAAGGGGAAAGTTACTCAGAAAACGTTCGACCTGATTACAATATGCTTTAATCGTTTTGCGGCTGTATCCTCGTAACTTTAATGCCTTCTGTAACGGATCTTTGCTCCATGGATAGTTTGCCTTACTAGCTTTCCACTGCTGTAAATTCTCATTTTCAACCCACAACTCTGGGGTACTCAGAACGTCATCAGGATCAAATTGATTCATGAACTCCTGAAGAGCAGCTATGCTGTAGGGGATAATCCACAGTTTTTGTTTGGGCTCCCACGTTCTGCCCTTAATCCGACGAATCCGCTCAATATATGCAGGGTTATATGGGATATGAATGCGCAGCAACTCAGCGGAACCTTTAGTTATGGTAATCGCCTTTTCAGTAGTAGCATATTTATTTATAGGAAACTCTCCTTCGTTTGGATAGGTTATGTTTTTGACCAAAATTTGGAAAAACAAAAAGGAAGGCCACTCTTCATCCCATAAGGAGTCAGACGACCTTCCGATGCTTTCGGAAACATATGATTTTGTAAAAAGTAAAGCGGAGCGCGGCTTGTGCAATAGCAAGCCGCGTAAGGGTGAGGTGTTGCGCCCAATGGGGCAGGCAGCACTTCACGGGATTGCACCGCGTCTATAACCGCGGTGCTCACCGTTGCAGCACCAGAACGGCAAAGCCATGGTGCTTCCCCCACTGCATGCAGCCATCGGCCATGGAGTTCCCCTATGCCGCTGCACCTACATGGCAGCGGCTTCTTCTCCCAGCGGCAGCGTGTAATACTGCGCCTGCTGCCCTTCATGCTGCTGGTACACCACGACCAGCAGCGTCCGGCCTTTCGCGGCAAGCGGGCTGGCGCCAGCTAGCACACGCTCAAGCCGGAACGGAAGCACATCCAATACGGTGTGCTTCTGCAGTTCCTTTTCGCCGAGACCAAGGTCGGCGAAAGCACGTGCACCCATGACCGTCTGTGCGGTCATGGCCGAGGTCATCGGCAACGCACGCGAAGCGTTGCCATCCACCCCGTCCGCCGCTCCATCCGCGGCGGACCCTGTTGCGTCGCCCGAAGCCAGCGACGCAGCACCATCGCTGCCGATCACACCCTCCGCATCTGCGGCAGAGTCTTCCCCGGCAGCAGCCGAACTTCCCGCAGCGGCAAGTGCACTCGTGCCGCTGCTTTCCAGCCACGCCGTGCCTGTGGCACCGGCAACGCGCGGCAGGCGAACGTCTTCCGGACGTTCAGCCAACGTTTTCATATAACCCGCCCACTGGTCTTTCTGGAGCGGATCTTCCCACCAGATTTTGCGTGGTTTGTATTTGTGACCGAGGAAATAATCAAGCTTCATCAAGCCAAGCACAACATCCATATGCGGCGTGTTGCGCGACTCCAGGAAGCTGTGCAGACGAGTGAACAGATCCTCCAGCTGGTGACCGATCTTCTGCCAGCCCTGACCCTCCCAGTAATCCCCGAACGCCTGGAAGAAATCAAATGGCGAATCGAACTCCTGCTCCATCAGATACTTCAACGTATGGTCCATCCGGTGTGCGTTCCAGTATTTCTCAAGTACATCCTCCAGCCGCTTCAGGCGCACGATATCGCTGAACGGCAGCACGTCACTGCCCAGAATCTCATATGGCGCGTGATCCATATACGTGTAGTTATACTTCTCCGCATCCAGACGCAGACCGGTACCACGAAGCATTTTGAGGAATCCAAGCTGAAGCTCTTCCGGCCCCAGGGCAAAAACATCGTTAAACGTCTTACGGAACGTATTGTAATCTTCCTCCGGCAGTCCAGCGATGAGATCCAGATGCTGATCGATTTTTCCGCTGGCTTTGACCTTGTTCACGGTACGACTCAGCTTCGAGAAGTTCTGGCGACGTTTCACCAGTTCATTGGTCGGATCATTGGTAGACTGAACCCCAATCTCGAACCGGAATGTGCCCGGCGGAGCATTCTCTGCCAAATAGTCCAGTACCTCGGGACGCATAATATCGGCTGTAATTTCAAACTGGAACACCGTCCCCTGATGATTCTCGATCAGGAATTTGAACATTTCGAGCGCATAATCCCGCTTGATGTTAAACGTCCGGTCCACGAACTTGATCAGCTTCGCGCCCTTCTCAATCAGGTACAGAATATCCGATTTCGTCCGCTCAATATCGTAATACCGCACGCCAACCTCAATACTGGACAGACAGAACTGACAACTGAACGGACAGCCACGGCTGGTCTCAAAATAAACAACCCGTTTCCCAAGCTCCGGGATATCCTCTTCAAAACGGTGCGGCGAAGGCAGATCATTCAGATCCGCCTTCGGTCGTCCTGGCATGAGAATGACTTCTTCCCCTTTGCGATACGCCAGTCCATATACGAAGTGGAACTTCTTGTCCCCCTCCAGCTCCGTCAAAAGCTGATGCAGCGTCTCTTCCCCTTCACCCATCACAATGAAATCGACATTGGGAATGCGGTTCATCCAATATTCCGTGTCGTAGGACACTTCCGGACCGCCCAGCAAAATTTTGACCTCAGGCATAACCTTTTTCAAAATATCAATGACCTTGATTGTCTCTTCAATGTTCCAGATGTAACACGAGAACCCGATAATGTCAGCACCGCGCTGGTACAGATCAGACACAATATTCATCACCGGGTCCTTAATCGTATATTCCGCCAGCTCAATATCAAAATCCTTCTCACTGTACGCCTTCAGACACCGCAAGGCCAAAGAGGTATGGATGTACTTTGCATTTAATGTAGAGAGAATAACTTTCATGGTTCACAACCTTTGCCTGGACACCCAGACCATATTTTTGGTAAAAGGAAAGCTGCGCAGCCATCCATCCGGCCCCGGATGCTGTTCATACAAACCTCTTTTGATAGCCATTCCATATCACATGGACATATCCAACTTTTGTCTTTCAAAGAGTGGACACTCCTTTCAAAAAGACATATCCACCCCGCCAAACCCAAAACACAACATACAGTATGAGATACACACAATCAAACTACATGCTGTATACGCTGCTGTCTGCCATTCCTATGACCAATGTCCACCTAATGAAAGACAATTCACTGTCTTTTGTCCACACCTCAGAGACGACACATCCAACTTCAACTTGTAAAAGTCCTCATTCGCGCTCCATCTGTGGTAAACCTCAATCACGTTGTATGCACTACGCACTATCCACTGCCCACTAACCACACCGGTAACGAACGATTCCCCATATCATAGACGAAGCATCACTAAATCTAAAAACATCTATTTCATCTATTTGAACACTTGAACTTGGACTTTGCACAATCGAAAGCACGAATCCAACAACTCACTCATACTCGTAAAAAGCGTCATCATCCGTATCCACTTCTTCGCCCGTTTGCTTCTGGAAAAACTCAAGGAAAGGCAGCCCGTACTTGCGATACTTAACCTCACCGACCCCTTTAATATCCAGCATGTCACGTTCTGTCTGTGGACATACCACACTCATCTCGCGCAAGGTCGCGTCATTGAAAATAATGTACGACGGCACATGTTCTTTCGCCGCCAGATCACGACGGATTAGACGCAGTTGCTCAAATACCGTCTCGTTAACCGCAGATGGCATTGCATCGCGTCCACGACGTCCGCCGTAGTTTGTACCCGAAGCCGTCGCCGCCGTTTTGCGGACCACCCGCTGCATCACTTCACGCTGACCTTTGAGCACTTCCACCGCGAGTGGCTGCAAACGAACAACCGGATATTGTCCCTCGGACAGCATCAGATAGCCTTCGGAAACCATGACGTTGATGATCTCCGCGATCTCACGTTCCGTACGATTACCCATCACGCCGTAGGTTGGCAGGGAGTTGAAGCCGTAATCGAGCACTTTTTTGGCACGGGAGCCTTTGAGCACCGAAGCAACCAGCGATACACCATATCGTTCACGCATGCGGTGAATGCAGCTGAATATTTTCTGCGCATCAATCGTCATATCCACCAGCTCACGGTCGTCCGTACATGAACTGCAAATGCCGCACGGCTTGTCCTCATGCACCTCACCGAAATAATCCAGCTGTGCACTGCGCAGACAACGCGTCGTGTAACAGTAGTCCACCATCTGTTGCAGCTTCCGGTAATCGTTCTGTTTGCGGTCACCCTCCATCGGGTTCTGCTCGATCAGGAACTTCTGGGTGATAATGTCCTGTGCCCCGAATAACAAAATGCACTGGCTCGGCTCTCCGTCCCGTCCCGCACGACCGGCCTCCTGCACATAGGCTTCCATGTTCTTCGGCATGCTGTTATGAATAACGTAACGTACGTTGGATTTATCAATCCCCATCCCAAACGCATTTGTCGCTACCATCACCCGGATATCATCGTACAAAAAAGCTTCCTGGCTCTGGGCCCGTTCATCGTCCGTCATCCCGGCATGGTAGCGTCCTGCGGGCAATCCCGCCTGCAGCAAACGCTGATGCAAATCGTCCACGTCCTTACGGGTCGCGGCGTACACAATACCCGGCTCGCTGGCGTGCTCGCGCGCGTAATTCAGGACAAAGTCCTTTTTGCTCTCGCCGCGCAGCACGCTAAACGCCAGATTATCCCGCCCTAGTCCGGTTACATACGTCTGCGGGTCCTGCAAACGCAGCAGCCGCAGAATATCGCCCATGACCTCGGGCGTCGCTGTAGCCGTAAAGGCCGCAACCACCGGCCGCTCCGGCAAACTGTCTACAAACGGCGCTACCGCCAGGTAGCTTGTCCGAAAATCATGCCCCCACTGCGACACACAGTGGGCCTCATCCACGGCAACGCAAGAGATCGGCAAATAGCCCATCTCCTCCCGGAACCAATCCAGCTCCAGTCGCTCAGGCGCGACGTAGAGCAGCTTCAGCTCACCGCGCTGCGCCGCGCGGATGCGATCATTCACTTCTTTGCCGCTGAGCGTACTATTAATATAAGCGGCTGCAATACCGGCGGTCGTCAACGCATCGACCTGGTCCTTCATAAGCGATATCAACGGGGAGACGACAAGTGTCAAACCCGAATATAACAAAGCGGGGATCTGATAACAGATCGATTTTCCGCCCCCGGTTGGCATAATACCCAGCGTATCTTCACGTTCGAGCAGGCTGGCTACGATCTTTTTCTGTCCCTCACGGAAGTCGGGGTAGCCATAATATTTTTGCAGGAGACCCTGCGCTTCTTCTAATGTAGGTGTTTGCACACTCATGTAAAGACTCCTTACTTATCACCGGTGTTCTTCCACCAGCTTGGTCCGATCCGATTCTGACATCCGAAAGCGGCATATACCGCATCCTTGACAACAAAATGGCGTTCTCATGACTTGTCCGTCAAGCAAACGCCGCTCCCTTTAGTTTAACGGCCCAGACCCGAATGAGCAACCGCGTTTTACTGTAAAACGATCTTTTGCAAATGTGTGACAGTGGTGTATAACCTGAATGATAGGAAAGATCGCAAGTAGATTGAACATTCGAGGAAAAACCAAAAAAAACAATCGCATGCCTTTCGGGGACAAAACGATTGTTTGTTTAAAGTGCATTTGCTAATCTTTTAGCGCCTCAACTTCTGACTCAGTTAGACCACTTGTTTTGGTAATAACTGAAACTTCAATCCCAAATGAGAGCATGTTTTTTGCAATTTCAATCGCCTTCCTTTTTTCCCCTTCTACTAATCCCTTTTCTATTCCTTGAGCTATTCCCTTTTCCGTAGCCCACTCAATCATGGAAGCTTCGTCATGCAAATACTTCTGACGCTCTTCATACAAACGACGTGCTTCCCGATCCTGACTCAAGAACTCCAGCGTATCCATCGCTTTCTTCAAAGTCGGTTCGTTCATTTGCAACACCTCCCAATTGGATTTATCAGGACCTTTCAGAAACAAAAGCCAGTTGATCAGCCCACCTTCCATCGGAATGGATTGATCGTCCAGCTTGGACAGCTCCATGAAATGCACTTCAAGATCATCACTCAGTTCAAGTCCGGTGTGGTCTTCCCTAAGATGAAACACATTATGATAACGCTCGTTCGCGATAAACGAGTAATTTAAAATATTAATGGTAACGCACTTTTTCAATTCCTTGTAAGTCTGACCTTCCTGGAGCTGCTCGAATAACGCTTGCTCCAGTAGTATAAGGTACGCTTTTCGATGTCATATTTATTAAATAACTGCATCTCAATGTTAATCAATTTACCTTCAGCTGTTTTCGCCCAAATATCAAATATGGACTGTTTATCGAGTGGAGCATCTTTATCTGTGTACGGGTTGAGAAGTACAATCTCTGTCAGCGGCTGCTCACCCGACTCTGCAAACGTCCGGTTCAAGAACACCAGCAGAACATCTTTATTTTCTTCACTGCCAAAAATACGCTTGAAAACAAAATCGTTCCGAGGATCGAGCAAATCAGACATCTGACCATCAACTCCGTATCTTTCTATTATACCATGCTTGGCATGCTTAATTGCAGCATCAACTACCTTTAGGCAAGTTAAACATTCCAAATTAAACTACGGTCTCTTACTGCTTCTTCAAGTCTTGAATTTGCTAAGAAGTCTCTCCTCCTCCATTTAACTTAACCCCCGCTTAATTAAGGATTATTTTAACTTATTTGTTATTAATTAATATCCAACAATGTGTTACCATCGATAATGATTAGCTCACAGAAAGACATTTGCACACCTTCATATCCATTACCGTATATCGTTTGATCCACTGCCATTAAAGGAGGGCCGTTTATTGATGTCGAAACAACATGCACATGCTAGTGACTCTTCAAACATCTCACCACGCAAACCATGGATACGCCGTCATCCAATATTCACTGCATTTTCGATACTGATTCTGGCTCTGTTCGCCGCCGTATTCCTGTACTTCACGCTTCGCCCTTACTTCTCCACGTTTGATCGTTCCGAACAAGGTGATCTGAGCTACTCCATGCCTTCACGGAACGGAGAATATACCGCCGAGATTTACGACGAACCTTATGGTGGAGCGGCAGGTGGAGTCACAATCTGGGTCGAGGTGAAGAAAACGAACGCCCTTGATGATTCCAATGTAAAGGCCATATACCGCGCTGGATACCACGGACATAACCATCTGGAATGGGAAAATGAAAATACGCTCCGGATCGAAAACTGGAATGAGTATGTAGATGAAAGTATTACGCTAAACATCGATGATGAAATCTATGACGGCCGGGGCTGGGCATGCCAAAGCCTGCGCATGAAGGACCAGTACGTTCGATGTCTAGTACCCGTAAAATAAAAACACAAATAAGCAGCCCCGCTCACCGACTCTCATGGCAAGTGGGGTTGCTCTTATTCCACCTCTCGAACAGATCAACACTACTCTTTCTCTTTCTCTTTCTCTTTCTCTTTCTCTTCCGGCCCACTGTTCCCCTTACTCACCATCGCTTCAATCTTCTGCCGATTGGCAATCAGACTGGGGTCATTCGGCAGATACTCCCTTGCTTTGCTGTTATGCAGAAGCGCGTGCTCCCAGTTTCCCATATGAGCGTAACAAAGGGAGAGCCGGGCGTGGGGCAGCCAAGTGCGGCATGCCGCAGGCACGGGACGCAGACCCGGATCGCGGCTGCTGACATCAAGCGCTTGCATATACCAGTAGATGGCGGACACAATCTCCTTCCTCTCCTGGAAGCAGGCAGCGATGGCGCAGCAGAAATCAGCATGCGGTAGGTCGAATTGAAATGATTGCAACAGCGCACCCAGCTTCCGACCCGGCTCACCCAGCCGTTCATAACATTCCGCCAGCCGCGCGCAGGCGATGAGCCGATCCTCACGATAGCCGCTCGGCTCCAGCAGCAGCTTCGTGTACGCTCGAGCCGCCGCCGCATAACGCTTGCGGTCATAACATTCGCCTGCATAATAGAACAGCAGGCGTCCCTGGGCTGCGCCCTCTTCGGCGATCCATTTGCGCAGAATGCGCACGTTTCGCGCCGAATGATGGCCCGCTTCGCGGCGGTGCGTGACGGCAATGTCTGCCGTAATGACACCGCTCTGCGGGAAGCCTAACTGCTCGTGCAGCCGGCCATGCCAGCGGCACCCCGCCTCTCGCTTAACGAGGCGCAACCGTCGGTCCGTCACGAGCGGACTTCCCTCAGGCCCCTCGGCCAGCGTGTAGCTCAAGATCACAGCTGCCGTCTCACCGCCTGACGGCAGCTGCTGCTTCAACCTTTCCAGTTTCGCCCGTTCCGCGGGCAGCAGCACATCATCTGCATCCAGCCACAGGATATATTCCTGTGTGGCCTGATCGAATGAATAATTCCGCGCTGCGGCGAAATCATCTTTCCATTCATACGTGTAGACCCGGTCGGTATATTGCGCAGCGATCTCCATGGTACGATCGGATGAACCGGTATCTACAATCACGATCTCGTCCGCGATGCCGGCGATCGAGTCGAGACAGCGCGCAAGCTTACGTTGTTCGTTCTTCACTATCATACACAGACTGATGGTGATCACGGTTTAAGCCCCTTCCTGTCTTACCCGTATTGCGGTCTTTTTTTCTTCTCGATCTTATCTGTTACCCTTCTCCGTTCTCCTGACGTCGCAGACGTTTAACCTGTTCCACAGCATTATCTAACGCTTTCTTGCGTTGATTCATCAGGCGAAGGTGATTCTTCTCCACAGCGGCAAAATGTACGTGATCCAGCTCCATCCATTCCGTCAGTTGGTTCAGGGTTGGTGACATATACAGCTGCGTTTTCCGTCTTTTGCGTGCCACACAACATAGATATTTATGATGAACTTCCAGCTTCAATACTTCAAAATACGGCAGCAAGCACATCGCCAGATTCCCGGCATAGAACGTCTGCTTGTGATCGTAAAAGGGATGGTAACCATACGGCACGGTCACAACCAGGGTTCCCTCCTCCTGCAGCAGTCGGTGAATTTGCAGCAATAACGTCTCCGGATGGGCAAAATGCTCCAGCACTTCGCCCAGCAGTACTGTATCAAAGGTGGTTCTGGCTTTCCATTGTGTAATGTCCAGCAGGCGAAAATCCACATTGTTCCGCACGGGTCTGGACTCCTTCGCCAGTTCCTCTCGGGCGTATTGTATACTCTCTTCTTCCAGATCAATCCCGGTCACCCGAAAGCCTTCCCGCGCCAGCAAAATGGAGGTGACTCCCTGGCTGCATCCAATATCCAGAATTCGCTTCCCTGTTGCTTCCCGGCACATCCAGTGCACACGTGTACGTGTGGCTTCATGCGATTCTTCCGAATTGATCTCGCCATAATAACGCTCGTTGACCCGGTCATGATTCGCCATGGCTGCCTCCTGACGTTTCCTGTGAGAATGTTGGGCGCGCGTCCGGTCGAATCGGCTGTCCAAGCACCACTATATTTCCACCCACACATCCAGCTGTCGCATTGCGTGTGTCGAAGATGAGCTTGGCATGATCGGCCATTTCCTGATAGTTGAAGCCCGTATGATCCGTCGTAATGATGACCAGATCCGCCCCTGCCCACAATGCTGGTGATGCTGGTTGAGCCTGGGCAACCGTCCCATCATCCTTGCGGAACACAGGCACCATCGGATCGGTGAAGACCACTTCTGCACCTGCTTCACGAAGCAGTCTATAGACATCCAGCGCTGGCGATTCACGCAGGTCGTCGATATCTTTTTTGTACGCCATACCCGCCAGCACAATTCGGGCCCCTTGCATCGATGAACCGTTCTGTTCGAGCAACTCGGCAGCACGTTTCACCACTCTTTCCGGCATTTGTCGATTGGTCGCATCCGCAAGCGAAATGAATTGCAGCTCTGATCCCTGACGGCCTGCGGCCCAGGACAGATAGATCGGGTCAATTGGAATGCAGTGTCCACCAATGCCCGGACCCGGATAGAACGGCATATAACCGAACGGCTTGGTTGCTGCAGCGTCCAGCACCTCCCAGATGTTTACGCCCATTTGCTCACAGGCAGGTGTCAGTTCATTCACGAGCGCGATGTTCACGCTGCGAAACGTGTTTTCGAACAACTTTGCCGTCTCCGCCACCGTCGTTGAACTAACGGGAACGATTTCGTTCAGGAACGAACCGTAGAATGCCTTTCCATAAGATAGACAGGACGGCGTGGAGCCGCCAATGATCTTCGGTGTATTTTTCACCCCGTAATGCACACTTCCGGGATCTACTCGTTCTGGTGAATAACAGACATGGAACTGCTGTCCTACTTTCCACCCTTTTGCAGCTTCGATCGGGTGCTTCACACGCTCCTCGGTGGTGCCGGGATACGTAGTACTTTCCAATATAACAAGGCAGCCCTCCTGAAGATAAGGCGTTATGCCATCCACTGCTGCAGCGATAAATGAAATGTCCGGCTGGTGCTCCGCAGTCAAAGGCGTAGGCACACAAATAACAATTACATCCGCCTGACCCACCGCTGCGAAATCAGTCCCCGCCATCAATAATCCAGCCTGCGCAAGGGATTGCACAACCTTATCCTCAATGCCGATTACGTACGATTTCCCGGCACGCAGTTTAGCCACCTTCGCCCCATCGATGTCAATTCCTTGCACCTGATACCCAGCCTGCGCCATCTCCACCGCCATCGGTAACCCGACATACCCAAGACCAATGACGGCGGCTTTGAGGGAGCGGTTGTTTAGGTTTTGAAGCGTGGTACGTTCCTGTGTTTCCTTATTTCCTTTATGCTTGCTGCTCTCTACCATTCCTTCCACCTCCAAACGGTCCGCCTCCCTTCTATTAATGAATAAAGCCGCCTGCACGTAAAAACTGGGCAATAGCGGAACGGTTCATCATTGCGCTGTCTGAACGATACTCGGAAAACGTTACGCGAGGCAGCCCACTATACGGATCTGTCAGGCGCTTGTCCGGTTCCTGTGGCAAAATCACATAATATTGTTCGTCAACCTTGTAGGTACGTGGTGCCTCGAATGGAGAAATGAGTACTTCATGTAATTTTTCGCCCGGTCGAATCCCGGTTACCTTATAGTCGTGAGCCGGACGACCTGCCTGTTCCAGCATGACCGAAGCCAGATCCGTCATTTTGCAGGCCTTCATTTTCATCACAAAAGTCTCGCCGCCCACCGCCGCCTCAGCCGCCTTCAGTAACAAATGAATGGCCTCCGTCCGCGTCAGGAAAAAGCGGGTCATGCCTTTGTCCGTAATGGTCAGGCTCTTGCCTTCATCAATCTGTCGACGGAACAATGGAACAACACTGCCGCTGGTCCCGAGTACATTGCCCCCGCGAATACATACAAAACGGGTGGACTCGCTCAGCCCATTAGCACGAATCATCATCTTTTCCCCCAAAGCCTTGGTCATGCCGTAAACGTTAATCGGATCTACCGCCTTGTCAGTGGAGACGTCAATGACTTTGGCAACCTGCATGCGAATCGCAGCGCGAATAATGTTCTGCGTGCCGATGACGTTGGTCTTGAACGCTTCATCCGGCTGATCCTCGCATACCGGAACATGCTTCAGTGCAGCCAGATGGAAGAGTACATCCACCCCGCGACAGGCTTCCTCCACTGCCCGATAGTCGCGAATATCTCCGATGACAAAACGCAAACGTGCATCATGACCGAAATCCCGCTGCATCGTTATCTGGGCGTACTCATTACGCGAGAGAATCCGAATCTCGGCTGGATTCTGTTCCAGCAGTACCTCGGTCAGCTTCTGCCCCCAGGAGCCCGTGCCTCCGGTGATCAAAATTGTTTGTCCTTTAATCATGATGAATCCCTCCTTGTTCAAATCATGAATTCGCGTAATACCGCAGCCATCTCTTCCCGGCTCAATCGGTCTTTCGGTGGTACTTTTTTGATGGATGTATTGTTGGAATGCACTATATTTACATAATTGCGCGGAGCCAGCAGTTCATGCGGCAGCTCAATGACATTGCCATGTGTTCCCCGGCCCGGCAGCTTCACCCGGTATCCCGCAGCGTACTCAGCCGTTTTATACAGGTAAACATAGAACTGCGGGGAACGGTGAAATGCTGGAGCCATCTCATGATTCACACTGTCCCACAAGTATCCATTCTGGTTGATGAGTGCTATCGTTCCGGGCTGCGGCTGCACGTCATAGAGCTGCTGAACAAAGGTCCTGTGATATAGATCATCCGAATCCAGACGCGCCATGTAGATCTCCTCCACCCCTTCTGCAAAAGCCAAGATGGCCCGCACACTTTCTATGGTTGTTCCAAAACGGATATTGGAAGGCAGCGGCTCCTGTTCAGCTAAAATGTCTTGCATCAATTCCCCTGATTCCTTGGAAATCTTCACCACCGTCAGAAAATCCTGATTCGTCTGCGCCTTAAGACAATGAAGAGTGAAAGTACGAAAAATGCTCATTCGTCGCTCCAGCCACTCTCTTGTCAAGCGCTGTGGGTCCATTCCGTAATTGTTGAAGTTAATCTCAATAACCACTTTTCTGGACATGCCCTTCCTCCTCATCTTTTGTTGAACTTCTTTCAATTCAGTCAGACTATTTTCATAGTTTTTACAGCCCTTTCCACGCAAAAAATGCCTCCGTCAGCCCGAAACTGCTATACAGAAGCTCTCTCCAATCCAGCCGACTCTATAACGTATGAAAAAATAATAGAACTGGTCCGGACACTTGCACGGTTTTTTGTATAAATCAGCTTTTACATAAGCCCATCAACACTTTTCCGGTCCCGAAAGTAGATTGATATATAACCGAAGATGCGCCCTGTGGGTCGAACGCACAAAACGTTGCCGAAGCCGCAACATAGAATAGAGCAATTGAATTTTCAAAGGAGGCCTTATACCACTATGAGTCCAATCTATCTTGAAATGGATGGTGTGCTGGATCAACTCGAAGCCGCCGTGAGGGATAAGCGTCCCTTCTCTCTGGTCCGTGTGGGCGATGGGGAAAATATCGTCATGTCTCAGGAAACGGTCTGGAGTACGGAACAGGTTTTGCAGGAACGATGGGCTATCAAAGCTAATCTGGGACAAAAAGGACTGCGTCTGCCCAATCTGCAGCTTCGGGACGAGGTTGCCGCTTCCTTGCAAAGGGCAGATATCGTAGGTATTCTTCCTCACGGGGACAGTACCATCAAAGCGCCGGAGCATCTCAAAAGACAGCTGACCGATACGGTGTTCGCACATTTCGGCATCGCTCCGGCACTAACTTGCCATGCCTGTGTCAATCGGGAACTCGCGCAGGTGCCCCGCTTCTGGAATATGCTTGCCGGCAAGCGTATTCTGCTCGTTACCCGCGAGATTGAGCAACTGCGAGCTATGCTCGTTCAAGAGCCATATCACCTGAATATTACAGCTGCGCTGGCGTTCGACAGCTGGGATCAGATGCAGAAAACACTACAATGGATTCAAACGAATAAGGATACCTTCGATGTAGCTCTTTTTTCCTGTGGCGTGAACGCGGTTGTTCTTGCGGAACGAACAGCGGCACTTGCAGGCAAAGTCGCCATCGACTTCGGCAAAGCCAACAACATTATTTTGAAAGGCCGCGCCAACTAGTCTGTAAAAGTAGATACTACAACAAAAATCCCGGACTCCTTGGAGCCGGGATTTTGTTCTGCTAATCATCAGATGCTTACGTAAACACTCTTCCTGCTGAACCTTTTGTTCATAGGAACCAATTGGTGGCTGCAATGCCATGGAACACCTCGGGGCCAGTCCGTACCGATGTGGACACGCCGGAAATAAACGAAGTATACACACTTTCCAGTGCAGGCGGTGCGGAAAGATCCTGTGCAGTGAATGAATGAAATTCAGCGCCACCGTTCTGACCTACCGTGCCTTCGGCGCGATAGATCACATAGAACGGATCGTAAACGCTGCCCCGTACAAGCTCAACAACAAACGTATCCCCCACTTCTCCGGTAACGCCAACCGTGCCATTCAAGGTGATAATGGGATTGGGGACACCAAGGGTCTGCAGACCAATGGAGCCAAACGCTTCTGGCGATGGGCCTAGAGACAAACCGGGCTGTCCTACGGTTCCCGAGTTCATCGAAGTTCTCATATCGAGAAACACACCCATGAGTAACACCTCCAATGCTATGGGATACGTTATTCTATGAATCTCGACTCTCTTTGGATTGGATGGATAACAGATTGTCTCCACCTATTTTTATTTGCCCCCGGTTAATGGTATATTGGACTGCATAACGAAATGAACGGATCGTATGCACACAAGCGGTACAGGCTGTTCAGAAGGAGATTACTATTTATGAATAAACGCAAACGCCCAACAGGCAATACATCGGCCAAGGGGAAAACATCCGCAGGTTCGTCCACAGCGCGGTCCGGTCGGTCCACTTTTACTTCCGCCAAATCGTCAGGACCATCCACATCACGTAATACAGGTGCGACGAAAAAGCCAGTAGCATCCAAATCCTCCGCGGCTCCCAAGAAAGCCGGAGCACCCAAACCCAAAGCAGCCAAACGTTCGGGCAATTCCTATTATCGCAAGCAAGAACCACCACGCCCGTACAAGGTTACTGAACCGGATGAGCTGCTCAGCTTCTTGCTGAAACATTTGAAGTCCGGCCGTAATGCGGTCAAATCCATTCTGGGTCGCGGACAGGTATCCGTTGATCAGAAAGTGGTGACCAAGTTTAATTTGGAGCTGACGCCGGGGCAGATCGTAACGATCAGCAAAGAAGGTGCTGTTGCCGCTCCTTCCCTGACGGGCATTAACATTTTGCATGAAGATGATGATATCATTGTCATTCGCAAGGAAGCTGGACTGTTATCCATTGCCGCTGACAAGAGTGATGATCTTACCGCTTATCGCCAGCTGACCGAGCATGTTCGCCGTACCGACGCGCTGAACCGGATATTTATTGTCCATCGTCTGGACCGCGACACTTCGGGTGTCATGATGTTTGCCAAGAGTGAAGAAGTGCAGCAGAAGCTGCAGGACAACTGGAAAGAAAATGTACAGGAACGTGTGTATGTTGCCCTTGTGGAAGGCGCTGTTGCAAAAGAAGAAGGCACCATTTCCTCATGGTTGAAAGAAACCAAGACGCTCAAAATGTATTCCAGTTCTCGCCCGAATGATGGACAACATGCCATTACTCACTACAAACGTCTACAATCGAACCGTGAATTCTCCTTGCTGGAAGTCCGTCTGGAAACGGGACGCAAAAACCAGATTCGTGTGCATATGGAAGATCTGGGCCATCCCATCGCAGGCGACAAAAAATACGGTGCTCACACCAAAACACTGGGTCGTCTGGGGCTGCATGCACGGGTACTCTCGTTCATCCACCCAACATCGGGTGAACTGATGAGATTTGAGACCGATATTCCAAAACAGTTCCTCTATCCATTCCGTACGGATGCTCCATCAGCGAACTAACGTAAAGATTCAAACAACAGGCATCGCTGACTCAGTGATTTCAGCCGATACTGGACAAGCCGCGGTGCCGGAACTGGCCGATGCCTGACCACGCCTGAAAGGAGGAAGCGATGCTGAAAAACTTGCTGATTACCGGTTATCGTGCACATGAACTACAGATTTTTGGACAGAAACATGAGGGAATTCCTTTCATCAAAAAGGCGATCTCCTCCCGTCTTACACCACTGGTCGAAGACGGGCTGGAATGGGTGCTGACACCAGGCCAATACGGTGTAGACCTGTGGGCCTGTGAAGTGGTGCTTGAGCTGAAGAAGACGTTCCCGGATCTGAAGCTGTCGATCATTACCGCTTTTCAGAATCCCGAGGAACAATGGAAGGAAGACAAACAGGAGTATTATCGCTCCATTCTTCAAGGTGTGGACTATTATGGTGCGATTAGTCGTCAGCCGTATATCGGCCCTTGGCAGTTTACTGCGCGAGACGACTTACTGCTGCGCAAAAGCGACGGTCTTCTGCTCGTGTATGATGAAGATGCCGGGGATGGCAGTCCCCGTTTTATAAAGGAAAAAGCGGTCAAAAAACAGCAGAATGAAGATTATACGATCATCAGCATTACCTCGGAGGATATTCAATCGGTCGCCGAAGATGAACGGATGAACGATGTCGGGGATTACGAAGATCCTTCATTCTGATCTGTGCACGACTGGAGTAGCAAAGAATGAAGTACATATGTTTTTTTTGGCGGCAGGTTGGGTATAAGTAGTAGTAAAACTGCGATTACCATGTCGTATGGGACAAAGGGGAACTGCAACCATGACATTAACGCCAGAGCAGCGCATTCAACTGCATGGATTCAACAACCTGACCAAGTCGCTGAGTTTCAATATGTACGATATTTGTTATACGAAAACCAAAGATGAACGCGAAGCTTACATTGAATATATTGATGAACAATATAATGCGGCCCGGCTGAGCAAAATCCTGAATAACGTGTCTGACATTATCGGTGCCCATGTGCTGAATGTCGCCCAACAGGACTATGTTCCCCAGGGTGCAAGTGTGACGATGCTTGTGTCGGAAGGCCCCATTGTGGAGATCCCCGAAGAATCCTTCGATGAATCTCCAGGCCCACTGCCCGATAATGTTGTCATGCAGCTCGACAAAAGCCATATTACCGTTCATACGTATCCCGAATTCCACCCGAGCGAAGGCATCAGTACGTTCCGGGCAGATATTGACGTCTCTACCTGTGGTGAAATCTCACCACTAAAGACACTGAACTATCTAATCCACTCGTTCGATACGGATATCATGACGATGGACTACCGGGTACGTGGCTTTACACGGGATACGAGTGGACGCAAGCTCTTCATTGATCACGAGATCGGCTCGATCCAGAATTACATTCCGGATGAGATCAAGAGCAGCTTCGACATGATTGACGTGAACGTCTATCAGGAGAACATTTTTCACACCAAGTGTAAACTAAAAGAATTCGATCTTGATAACTATCTCTTTGGTTATACCAAAGATAAACTGAGCAAGGCCGAGCAACAGGAAATTACGGAGTGGTTGAAGCTGGAGATGGATGAGATTTATTATGGCAAAAACATCAATCGTCCTTCTTCATAGCTGATTCGTGAGGACTGATTCATACGGGCTGGGACAAGGATAAGATGTCATGAAGCAGGATTTCGTAATGGAAGCCTCCGGCATGCGCTTGTCCTTTTCTTTTGCCTAACTTGACAGGCAGCAGCTCATTTTTTTATGATGAAAGCAATTGCATTTCCAATGAAGGAGACTGAGCCGTTGATTGAAACGAACACTTCCAGACGCAATGAATCTCTGTTACAAGCGCTGAACGCGCAGCACAAGGTTACCACTGAAAATATTGCCAATGCAGACACACCCAATTACAAAAAGAAATCGGTGGAGTTTGAGGAAGAGCTCAGACGTATCATTGAGAATGGCAAAACAGATCAGCTCGATATGAAGCGGACTCATGAAAAACACTTTCCGGTCAGTAATCCCAATGACTCTATCGTAAACTACCGGATTGTCGAGAACAACGAAACTTCCATGAATAATAACAACAATAACGTTGATATTGACAAGGAAATGGCGAATCTTTCGGAGAATCAGCTTATGTATAACTACATGGTTGATCGGGTCAGCGGGCACTACAAGAAAATGAAAAACCTGTTGCAGGATATGAAATAATGAATGGTAGAGCAGCCCTTTGGCTGCTTTTTGTTTTGTCTATATTCGAAAATATCCAGAGGATCTATGTTGAATTATATTGATCTATATTAACCGCATTTAGCGTCGCTTTTCTTTTCCCAAATCTGGAGGATATGCTCCCCTGCTTGTGCCCTTTTTCGGTATCCTCTCTGTTTCGTAGTATAATGAGATAAAGTGTATGATTTCATATCCAATAAAAGAGGTGCAACATGGCTCCACGTCATTTAAATGCTTTTCAAGGCTCCAAAGTCCGGCTAGCCGCTCCTTGCCCAGAAGACTGCATGCGGCTCTCCCGCTTTACTGACAGTTATGATTACTTGCGTAATCTGGATACCGATATTGCTGTTCCGCTAACGCCGGATGAGACGGGGTCATCCGCAGTTCGCAGAGACAACGGCTTTGAATTTGCACTGCGTACTCTCGAGGACAATCGGTTCATCGGATTCACGGCCCTCTACCGAATTGAGTGGAATAACCGCTCTGCACGCCTGGCCATTGGTATTGGTGATGACAAAGATCGGGGCAAAGGATACGGCAGTGATGCTCTCGCCCTGATTATTCGTTATGGATTCCATGAATTGAATTTGAACAGAATTGCGCTGGAAGTAATTGAATACAATGAGGCTGCCCGACGCGCCTATCTGAAAGCAGGATTTCGTGAGGAAGGCCGCCAGCGTTCTGCCGTTCTACGGGATGGCACGCATTATGATCTGATCTCGATGAGTATTCTTGCAGAAGAATGGTCATCTCAGACCAAACTTCCGCTCGCGTTTCAGTCCACTCATACCCAAGGAGCTAAACAGAACGAAGATCACTCAGACTCACGATTGGTCGCTGCCGAAGGATCTGCGTTATCCTTACTTAACGCCAAAGGTACAGAGAATTCTCCTGTCCAACCTCGGATTGGTGTCGGAGCGGTCATCCTCAACGAACGTAATGAAGTCCTTTTGGTTTGGCGGAATCGTCAGCCTGAACAGTACACCTGGAGTATCCCTGGGGGCAAAGTCGACCCGTACGAATCCATTGAAACGACGGTCATTCGGGAGATCAAGGAAGAAGTCGATCTGGATATTGCCATCAGCAAGCTGCTCTGCACGGCAGAGACGATCCAACCTGAACAACAGGAGCATTGGATTTCCGTCCTCTACTCAACTCGAGTTATTGGCGGTATTGCTCGTAACCGCGAAGAAGGCGGAGCGATTGGTGAGATCGGTTGGTTCCCGCTGGATGATCTGCCATCGCCGCTCGCTAGTTTCGCGGTACCTGGTCTGGAAGCTGCGAAGAAACTCCATCTTTATTCTGAAGATTGATTGAAATTGGGAGAAACGAATCTCATTACGGTCAGACAAGTCATTATGAAGCAAAACAGCCGCCGAACTCCTCTCTCTAACATAAGGGGGAGCTTGGCGGTTGTTTTCAGTTTATGCGCAAATTTCTTCTTTGTGGTAGATCCAGTACGTGAATACATAACTTTTTTTCCAAAATCAAGAACCGTTTGGCCCTTACCACGGTCTAATACGAAACAACATCCATGAAAGGAGTAGCCATGTGACCCCTGCTCAACTGACCATCGCCGCACAAAAAGGGGATGCCGAGGCTTTTGCAGCCTTAATGGAGATGCATCAGAGCCGACTGTATCGGATTGCCTATGCCTATCTGCACAACGAGGGCGATGCGCTGGAAGCGATACAGGAATCCACCTACAGAGCTTATCGAAAGCTCAAGAAATTAAAAGAACCCTCTTATTTCGCCACATGGCTGATCCGCATTCTGCTGAACTACTGTGCGGACGAACGCAAACGCAAGAGCCGATTCAGCCACGTTACCGAAATTCATGAACCTAGCAGCTGGGACCGGCCCGCAGACCCTGATCTGGCCGCAGCCGTCTCTGCGCTGGATCGGGATTGCAAACAGATAATTATTCTAAGTTATTTCGAAGGTTTCTCCTTAACAGAAGTCGCTGATATTCTCGAAATCCCGGCCGGAACCGTAAAATCCCGACTGCATCGGGCACTCGGACAGCTCCGGGACCAGCTTGAAACGAAAGGAGATGTAACTCATGAGCGATGAAATGAAGTCATTTGAAGCACTTGAAGATCGTCTGAGTGCTCGTAAAACGGAATACGACGCCATGCCAGTACCGGATGCCGCAGCATATCAGGCTGTACAGGCCGGAATCCGCCAGGCTGCGCGCAAGCGCAAGTCCCGGCTGCGCTGGGTTATGAGCTCCATATCGGCAGCCGCGATCATCCTCGTGTTTACGGGATGTATCCGCGTCTCCCCCGCCTTTGCATCCTTTGTGGAGCAACTTCCAGGCATGGAGGGCATCGTCAGTATGATTCGCCAGGATAAGGGGTTAATGATGGCCATCGATCAGTCCCTCTTGCAGAAGGTAGGCGTAACTGACGAGCATGATGGAGCTTCGGTGACCGTGGACAGCATCATTACAGATGAGTCACGCATGGTTATTTTTTACACGATGAAAGGCATGAAAGATCCAGACAAGGGTATGTATGACATCGATTTGCTTGATAGAGATGGAAAAAAGCTGCCTGTTGCGTTTAGCTATTCCTCTCCTAAGCCGGCTTCAGAAAGTGGCATTTATGAGGATAAAATCGATGTCTCATTTACACAATCTTTACCGCCACAAGAGCTGACCGTTGTATTTAAGGAACGAGATAAGGAAACGAATTATAATTGGAAGGTCACTTTCCCAGTGGACCGCAGTTTAACGAAAGGCATGAAAAAAATCATTCCCGTAAACCAAACAATGACCGTGGACGGGCAGCGTATTCATGTAAAACAGGCCGTTCTGTATCCCACTCGCCTTGTACTTGATATCGAATATGATCGGAACAACACCAAAAAAATCTTCGGAATTCGTGATTTGCAGTTGGTAGATGAGCAAGGCAGAGCATGGCGAACGGATTCCTCCTCCATCTCAGGCTCTGGAAGTTCTGTCTTTTTCGAAAGCATGTACTTCTCCGCTCCGAAAAAGCTGACGCTGCAAGGGTCTGGCCTTTCAGCGGTGGATAAGGATGAACTGGTTATCAGCATCGATCCATCTTCAGGTGAAATACAAGGTGGCCCATCGAGTTTGAAATTCCTGAAAAGCACGGTCCAGGGCAAAAATCTCATTCTCGAGTTTTCAATCGCAAATGCTCAAAATGCTACTTCAGGGCTATCATTTACCAATATCAAGGACAGTAAAGGGAACCCTTTCGAAATTAATGAAGTAGGCTGGAGTCCTTCCGTTTTTGAAGCAAGGGTTGTTATTAAAAATGGTGCCGCAGCCAAAGGAAATCTGACAATGGAAATATTCTCTTACCCTGATCAAAGTCGTGCACCGTTCTCTATTGAAATCCCTGTGAATCCCTAAAGGAAATGTGAGCAGCCATAATCATAAGCCACATAAAGTAAGTCATGCACTATAATGAAAATATCAACCATCTAGAATTAATTCAATATGTTCACAAGAAAGGGTGTTTCCTAAATGAATAACCATTCGATCCGTTACCCGCAACCACTCGCTCCGGGAAATACCATTGGCGTGGCTGCACCATCCAGCGGTGTTAGTGAATCCTTGCATCATTACCTTGAAGAGAGCAGGCATAACATGGAGCGCCTTGGTTTTGGTGTTCAAGAGAGCCCATTTCTAAGACATAACGCCAAATGTGTAAGTTCCTCCAAGGAAGATCGCGCTGCCGAGATCAATGCATTTTTCCGCGACCCTGAGATTCAGGCTATTATTCCTCCGTGGGGTGGAGAGTTCCTTATGGATATTCTACCCCTTCTCGATTGGGAAGCTTTGAAAACCTTGCCGCCCAAATGGGTTATGGGATATTCGGATATCAGCACCTTTTTATTCGCATACACCCTGATCACCGGAACGGCTTCGGCACATGGTACGAACTACGTGGATCTACGATCCAATGAACTCGATCCGGTGACCGCCCGCTGGATTGATGTATTGCAGACTAGCCAGGGAGGGCAGGTTACTCAATCTTCTTCCACTCACTATCAATCGGAATGGAAACCGGATTTGTCGACGTTCAATCTGGATACTCCTTCTCGCTGGAAACAGCTTGGGCAACCCGAAGGAGCAGACTCGCAGGTTACGTTCTCAGGTCGGCTGATCGGCGGCTGTATGGATACCATCACCTGTCTGATTGGCACGCCTTACGCACCTGTTGAAGCGTATCTTGATCAGTATTGTGCAGAAGAAGGAACAATCTGGTATCTGGAAAGCTGTGAGATGAATGCGGGTGATATTTACCGTCATCTGTGGCAGATGAGACAGGCAGGCTGGTTTGCTGGCGTAAAAGGCTTCATGTTCGGCCGACCTGCTGGTTATTCCGATACAGGAGATTTCAACTTCATCGATGCCCTGTCTTCGGCTCTCGGAGATATGGATGTTCCCGTACTGTATGATGTGGATCTTGGCCACATCCCGCCACAGTTAACTTTTGTGAATGGCGCACTGGGCAATGTGGCTTATGAAAATGGGCATGGAAGACTTGAGATGGCATTTGTGTGATCACCTTTTGTAGGCAGATGCATACCTTGAAGTAAGAAATTATTTTTAGGAAGGGTTGTGCATCATGTCTGAATCCACATCCACACCATCCGCACGGGTCGTATACCAAGCCAATCAACCAATGCTCCAATCCGTGCAAAGTGTACGGAATATGCTTCATCATACAGCCCGGCAGCATGTAGGCAAGAAGGTGCAAGTCCAGAATATCGATGGCCAGGTATGGGAAGGTGTCATTATCAGCGCAGATCGGGGAATATTGTATCTCCAGGTTACGCCGATGCATGGATATCCCGAGCCACGCGCCTTGTTTGGACCAACTATTTTGCCACTCGTGCTGTATGAGCTGTTGGTCATTACCCTGTTGATGTAGTTGTTTTTTGTTTCGATCGAGCCTAATCCAAGAAGCTTCTCTCTCTTTGACCATCCGGCCTTGGGAGCGAAGCCTTTTTGGGGTTTTAAGGGTGTTCGGTTATCAATTTGGTGTGATTGCATGCATTAATCTCTGCAACCTGGATGACTTCCTGTAGTTCGTGCGGTATGTTTCATTGTTAACGTGTGAAATATGATACAATGGTGTCGGCACCAAGCCTTATCTCATATGAACGGAGCTTGATCCGGTTGGAATATATCCCTCATGATCCTCCGCCCGTGCCTCAGTCTGAGACGGAGCTGGTTGGGACAAATCATACTGAACAATCCCGCGTGATTGCAATCTGTCTATTGGCAGGCAAAATCATGCTGCAAAGCGGCGGTGAAACCTATCGCGTGGAAGATACGATGAAACGCATGGCTGCCGCGCTGGGCCTTCCCCATTCGCACAGTTATGTTGTGCCCACAGGTATCTTCTTCTCGGTTGATGCAACCGAGCCTGCCAAGCTGATACGGATCTCTGAAAGAACCACGGATTTACATAAGGTATCCGAAGTGAATGCCGTTTCCCGGCGTATTGGACAAGGTGAATTGTCTGTTGAAGATGCCTATGCATTGTTACAACAAATTGAGGGACAGCCCTCCTCCTATTCTGCGGTTGTGCGGCTTACGGCGGCGGCGTTATCCAGTGGGTGCTTTACCATTATGTTTGGTGGAGGCTGGGTCGACTTTCTCCCTGCGGTACTCTGCGGTGGTATTGGCTATGCAGCTGTCATTGCTTTCCATCGATTAGTACTGGTGAAGTTTTTTGCTGAACTGACAGCTTCATTTGTCATCGGTCTGCTCGCCTTTTTGCTTGTTTATATGGGCGCGGGTCATGAACGAGACAAAATCATTATTGGTTCAGTCATGCCCCTGGTACCGGGACTGCTGATTACCAATGCGGTGCGTGACCTGATGGCCGGGCATCTCGTGTCCGGGTTATCCAAAGGAGCCGAGGCATTTCTGACGGCTTTTGCGATTGGTACCGGCATTGCTGTTGTTTTTTCACTTTTTACGTAAGATGGAGGGGTTGCAGGTTATGCTTCATTTTATCGAACAGGCCCTGACCAGCTTTGTCGCTTCGGCCGCATTCGGTATTATTTTCAACGCTCCTCGGCGCATGCTGCTTCACGGTGGATTTGTCGGTATGATCGGCTGGATCATCTATATTGTGCTCGAATATGCTGCGGATGCTGTTCCTGCTACCCTGGCAGCGACCATCGCGGTAGGTGTCATCAGCCAGCTGTTCTCCCGCATGTTTCGCGCGCCTGTCATTATCTTCAGCGTAGCAGGTATCATTCCGCTCGTTCCCGGTGGACTGGCCTATAATGCGATGCGTAATTTTGTGCAAAATGACTACGGTGCTGCCATGGAGATGGCTGCCAAAGCACTCATGTTATCCGGTGCCATCGCGATCGGACTTGTATTGTCCGAGGTGTTGAATCAGATGATTCGTCGTATACCCGAATCATTGCGTGCAAAATCCTAACACAGCACAGTAGATGAATATAATATCACTAAAACTAAAACGATAAAGACCCGTTAGAGACAGGGAAAACGCTGTCCTTCACGAGTCTTCCATATATCCAGCCAATGTTGATCTGTAATCATCTAATTTGCAGCGTTTTGTTTTCATCGTAGTATCCATTTGTTTGATAACTGTACGCGATCCATAAAACAGAGCTCCCCATGTCTTTTGGAAAATCCTTGCCCATTGGTGTACGGTAAACCATTCCCTTTTATGGCAAAGCACGCTTCATCACCGACGCAAATAAATCCGCCGCCACACCACTTCCGGATCTCATATAATGCTCTGCATCCGTACGATCAAATCCCATCCAGACTGCGGCCGTCCACTTGCTCGTATATCCTACAAACCACAGATCCCTGTTCGCCTCCTTGCTTACACCAGGTAATGCAGCCTGCGTTGTTCCTGTCTTCCCCGCTACCTTATGCTGACTCAGCAGTGCCCTGCTACCTGTTCCTTGACTTACCACATCTTGAAGCATGCCGGTCATGGCAGTTGCCGTGCTGGTGGAGATCACCTGCTTGTTCTCTGGCTTAAAAACATAGATTGTCCGACCGCGTGAATCCTTAATTTCACGAATTAGATGCGCCGTATTGAACTTGCCGTTATTGGCAAACACGGAATATGCCTGGGCCATTTTTAGTGGAGACACACCTTTATGCAAGCCACCTAGGGCAATCGACAGATTAAGATCCTCCTTGCCCAGTTCAATGCCCAATCGATCTGCAAATTGATGTGCGCTTCCCAGTCCTGTCTCATGCAGCAGCCATACAGCCGGAGCATTAATGGAGTTTTCAATGGCTTGCGACATCGTAACTGTACCTCTGTAACGCCCGCCCAAGTTGCTTGGTTGATAACTCCCATATTTCATGCGTTGATCAGGCAGCATGCTTTCTGGCTTAAACCGCCCAGATTCCAATGCAGGTCCGTATGCAATAATAGGCTTAAATGCAGAACCAGGTTGCCTTGCATCCGTCGTTGCCCGGTTAATGCCTCCTTTTACGGGGTCACGCCCGCCCATCATCGCTTTGACTTCACCGTTATGCTGGTCCAGTATGACCATACTCGCCTGCACTTGCTCATCCTTACGATCATCGTTGAACCGGGAGGATTCACGAAATGCTTGCTCCATCGCCAGCTGCGCTTGATCATCCAATCCCGTACGAATGGTCCAGCCTGCGGATTGAATCTCTGCTCCACTCTTGCCTGTGAGACGAGAAGCCTCCTCGATTACTGCATCCAAAGCAGACACGTAAGCAGGCGCTGTTGAGCCTGGAGTCGATTCAACTGTTGAATTGGGCGGTATATAGTCCACATTTCGCGCTTCCTCCATCTGTTTTTTAGTAATAATTCCTTGCTCATGCATGAGTCCAAGAACTACAGAACGCCTCTCTTTGGACAGGTCTTCCCGATCCACCGGATTATATATAGAAGGTCCCTTCGGAATGCCCGCCAGCGTAGCCATTTGCCAGATCTCCAGCTGATGTAGATCCTTAATCCCGAAGTAGCGCCAAGCCGCTGCTTTAACGCCATATTGCTGGCGACCCATATAAATATGATTCAAATACAGTTCTAATAGCTCATCCTTGCTAAATCTCTTTTCCATCGCCATGGCAATCGACATTTCATTCACCTTGCGAACCAGCGTTTTATCTCCGTTCAAATACAGATTTCTGGCCAGTTGCTGTGTAATCGAGCTGCCTCCCTGACTCAGGTTCATATGTAAAACATCCTGCACAACCGCCCTGCCAATTCCGATAAAATCCAGGCCATCGTGGTTATAGAAACGTCGATCTTCCGTAGCCAGGAACGCTTTCTTTAAAAGATCGGGCATATCCATCAAATATGCATGCTCCGCATATCCCTTAGTTTGTACTTGTAATCTCGAAATTTCTGTTCCATCCGCATTGGTAATGATGGTGGAAGTGGCCACCGAAATGGCCTCAGGATGATTGCGAAGTACACCTTGGCCGTAAGTAACCAGATAGATATAGCCGACAGCTACCAAAATAACGATTACTACCGAGGCATCAAATATATGATAAATTCCGCGCCTTATGCTGGATCTCAACATTCAGGCTCCCTAAATACATGTGGATTGGAGCCTGAATGTTCCTGTTGCTTCATTTCCATAGAATCCAGGGCAAGCTCCAGCCTTAACGTCTGTTCATACGCCAGCCTGACCCAGTGCTGAATCTCCGCTTCATCCCGGCAGCGTCCTTCTATGATCGTATCAAGCGAAGAACGAACACCGTAGAGAGTAAGTTTAATCGGTAGATCGGCACTTATGCGAACAGATTGTGATCCAACCAATTCTTCTTGAATACGTTGCTTATGGCTTCTCTCACTTTCTGACGCCATTGGTTGCCTGCTACTTTCATCGCCATACATATACATACTAGGACTCAACCAGTTTTCCTCACTCGGCTCTCTATTTACCCACTTCTGGTCTGAACTATTTAAGCGCTCCGCTTGCATATGTATCGCAATGTCATTCAGATCGGCGGCAATCTGCCGAAGTTCCCCACCATTCATCACTTCGATCTGTGCTGGAATTCGGCCATGGGCCAGTTCATGAGTTCCACGACCAATTACCTTGAGGTCATCTGCAATCTTCTGGGATCGAATCCAAAAAAACAATGCAAACATACCACCCCCGATGAATATAACCAATGGCGTTGTACCGATGTGGTTTATCACCCAGTACATAACTTGAGTTAAACCAGTTGTCTCTGACAGGATATGATTGTGGGCATAACGTAACATATGATAAACGACAAATAGGAGCGCTGCGCTAAGTAACGCGCTTGCTCCGCAAATATATATGTAGCTCAATCTGACTGTACGTAATAATAATCTCATATTCGGCATCCTCCTCAATTTTGCAGTTCATGCGTACGATTGAGGTTAAGAATACCGAATATTTCTTAATGAGAAAGTGGGTAACTTCTTATCATTTTCTTAATTCAGCAATTATATAAATTGAAAAGAATACTTACACTTTCCACTATGATGTGACAGAACAACCTTCCGATCGCTGTTAGCCCCAGATTTTTTTAATTTCCTTATTTGAAGGGGGAAATCCGGGGATAAAGGCGAAGCGTATGCTTCCGATGCAGCTTTCTTTCAGAAAGCTTTTAGCTCTGCTTCTTCAGGTTCATCTCTGTTTATCGGAGGAGCAGTCACAGGAAAACGCGTAACAAAATCGGTTCGGCCCTGTTCACTGTAGGCAGCAATACTCCCGTGATGTAATTCAATCATGGATTTGGCAATAGCCAGCCCCAGTCCGGTGCCGCCCGTATCACGAGAGCGGGACTTGTCCACACGGTAGAATCGATCGAATAAATGCGGCAAATCCTGCGCCGGAATCGGTTCACCATAATTGCTGATGCGCACCACGGCTTCTTCACCTTCAAGAGACAACGCGATCTCCATCACTTTACCTTGTGCTCCATAACGGATTGCGTTGCTGAACAAGTTCTCATACGCACGAACAAGCTCGCTAGGAGCGGCCTGAATCCATAAAGGTTCTTGTCCACCAATGATCTTGTATGTCATGCCCGCTTCTTCCAGCATCGGAGAGAACTCTTCAGCGAGCTGCATCAGAAACGGATTCAGGTTCAAAGAAGTCAATGACAAAGGAAGACTCCCACCACTGACACGGGTATATTCGAACAAATCGTCGATTAGCTTCCTTAATGTTAAGGACTTCTCGTACGCAATGCTCACGTAATACCGCATCTCAATTTCATCCTGATATCGATCCTTCTCTATGTACTCCAAAAATCCGAGAATGGAGGTCAGCGGAGTCCTCAAATCATGAGAAATACCCGTAATTAAGTCATTTTTGGCAGCAACTGCACTACGCTCCTCTTGCAATGACAGCTGCAATTGTTCAGCCATCTGATTAATACTGGCAGCCACAACGCCAAATTCATCCGATGTCTTCACATCGATCCGATGAGACAGCTCTCCTTTGGCAACTTCCTGAATTCCGGCAGTAATCTCGTCCAGAACCAGCATCACTCTGCGCGTGAATAGGAAAAAGAACAGCACAAAGCCAAGTATGCCAACCATGATCATTAATGGCACCGACCCAATATGGTTCACCAGCCACCTGATGCCCCTTGCAGGAATCGAATAATTAGGATAGGTCTGAGCCGCCAGAATGGAGTATACAACTTTGCTGCCCCCATACAAAATAGCCGCCGTCAAAATGCCACTCAGCAGAAATGCGTAAATAAATTTCCACCGGACTGTGTTAATTAATTTTGAATTCATCTCGGAACTCCCTGCTTACGTCCTTTATTCAATGAACCTTATAGACTCACGAGCTTATTGTGGTTTGATCATCTTATAACCAACACCCCATACCGTCTGTATGAACTTGGGATGTTTGCTGTCGAGTTCGATTTTCTCCCGAATCTTGCGGATATGCACCATGACGGTATTGTTGGACTCCATAAACTCTTCTTTCCAGACCTGCCTGTAGATCTGCTCCATACTCAGCACAGAACCTTGATGGCGCGCCAGCAGCTCCAAAACAGCAAATTCACGGGGAGTCAAACGAACTGGCTGCTCATCCACCCAAACTTCATGCGTATCCGTGTTGATGACCAGATCGTCAATCACCCATTCATGCTCCTTGTTCTCCCGGCCCTCATTGAAGGTATGGTACCTGCGAAGCTGTGACTTTGCCCGTGCCACAAGTTCAAGCGGGTTAAAAGGCTTGGTCACATAATCATCAGCGCCGATGCTCAGCCCTGTAATTTTATCCATATCCATGCTTTTGGCGGACAGCATAATGATCGGCATTTTCTGCTCTTCCCGAATTTTCATACATGCTTCAATTCCGTCCATATTCGGCATCATGACATCCAGAATGATCAGATCAATTGGCTCTTTCTTCAATTGCTCAAGCGCCTCGATCCCATCACTGGCTTTCAGAACCCGGTACCCTTCATTACCAAAATATATCTCCATCAGTTTGATAATATCCTGCTCATCATCCACAAGCAGAATGGTTGCTGGCTGTGCCACGGCATTATTCCTTTCCATTCCATGAATCATTACTTGATCAAAGTATACCACTAGGAAATGGATCTGCGAAAATCATCGCCCTAGGAAAGAAGCAAAAACGTTGGATTTCCGGTAAACTAAGTTACCCCCTCATAATGATTACAATTATGGTAACCCGATACTGCTTCTGAATGTTCATCTATCTCTCTCATCGTAAGTGGTATTTTTTCTTTCACTTGGCAATCTCTATTATTAACGTATAGTATCGTCGATCTAATCCTTGCTTAACCGTTGCTTGTTACAGATAACATGCTCTATGTATTCTATTAAATCTGCTCTATATTCAGGCAGAACCTAGCATTACGGAACTTGGTCTATCTATTCAAACAACGCTACTTTGGGCTCTATACCAGTCAGTGTCAGCATCGTATGCAGTTGACCCCTGTGGTGATACACATGTCCCATGATCTCAAGCAGCCACTCCAGACGACTATATGAAGCTCCCCAATAGGAGTCAGTTACCTGCAATAATTCCTCCGTATTAAACTGTCTGTATCGATGGTAGAGGTACATCTGGTTCGCAATCAACGCTTCCTTGATCTCACTCAGTGAATTCGGCTGATGTTCCTCGTAAAATAAAGCCATTTCTTCTTCGGAAGCGCCCTCCGAAATATGTACATCTGCACGACAAATGACAGATAGATGAGAAAGCAATTCTCCAACCGGCCGTTTGCCTTCAATCGGAGTCAAAGCCAAGTCCTGCTCCGACAGTTGGTCACATAAATGGATTAATGATGTCACTGCCACATCAATATGTTTAAATGCAGACTGAATCAACAGAAAAACTCCCTTTTTATTCCATTATACAGAACATATGATCGCAAATCAACTATAAATCCCCCCTTTATATATAAACCAGCTTTGCTCGAAAACCAACAATGATGAACAAAAAAAAGTCCCTCCTCCCTCATATAGACGGGAATTGGGACAATTTGTTGCTCCGATGATAACAAACACGAACTCAACTTGAATATAACGAACAATACGTTTGATCGAATCGTCCTGCGAGCAAGTCAGCCTTGCGAATGAAAAATTGCAGCTCCCCACAATCCCACCATTGAAAACCGATAGCGTCATGCGTATCAATTTTTAATAGAAGCAAGGTATCCGCAAGCTCTTGTTGTGTGCGTTTCTCATCCCCGCCATAATGAGCAGTCAGCTTCTTCTCACACGCCTGCTCGTCATAAGCGTACTCTTCATCTAGCACGATCTGTAACAGCGCCTGATGTTCTGCATCCGGATGCTGACCGTCCGGGTATCCAAACATGCCACCCCAGTTCTGCGTACTCGGATGATTCCAGCTGGACTCAAATTCCAGGTATCGGTCATATAGACCTTCCTCCCCTTCGACAGCTACCGTTCCACCAGACAGCGGGGCAGCAATTGCATTCAGAGCCAGAGAATCAATGTATGCATATGTAGGAAACTCGAGATTAGGCAGCACTGTTACCGAATGTGCTACAAAATCGTCCTCGCCCAATGCGGTTTCGCCATCAGGCTCTCGCCTTGTCAGGTTATGAGCGTCCGGTTCATAAATCACACGATGCTCAATATGATAAGCAGGTTCATCCACACCAATGAAAAAGTATAACATGCCCCGTTCCGGCAAACTCCCGCGCCCATCATTAGGTGTATATGGCGTCAAATCCACGAGATTTAACTGGGCAAGGAACGTCATGGGCACCCCATCCTGTGTCAAAGGCCATTTCATGTTACTCGGCAGATCCGGATTTCCACCTACACGTGAATTTCCTGTTCTGCGATACTCATCGATTGTCGATACATCAAGGCGAATTCCCCAACGGCTTGAAGATAACAGCAGATCGGCAGCATTACCCAACCCATATTCTTCAAGAGTTTTCCGGGCTTTTCTGGTCAGACGTTCACATTGTTCAGGTTTAATCATACAGATCCTCCCCTTCTGACAATACATCTATGGTGAGACATATTCAGGTTCACACCTGTATATTCTTCCGCTGACGCTTCTTTCCCTGCTTCTTGCAAAAAAAGAGACTGACATCCGTTGTCAGTCTCCTTCCCTATTATCCATTCGGTTCATTCTTAACGATCCCGATTCGGTGAATCATTCTTGAAAGCACGAATATGCTCCTCGCCATCCAGAAATTCATGCGACTGGTGTGCAGCCATTACACCATGATAACTAATATCCAGACCTAATTCTTCCTCTTCTTCCGTGGAACGGACAGGAACGATCTTGCCAATCAGTTTCAGACCAATCCAGGTCATGACAAATCCCCAGACGACCAAAGCCGTGAGGCCGAGCGCCTGAACACCCAGCAGCCTCCAGCCACCTCCCATGAACAAGCCACCATCGGTTGCAAACAAACCCACGGCAATCGTGCCCCACATCCCGGATACAGCATGAACAGGGAACGCACCCACAGGATCATCAATCTGTCTGCGGTCCAACCAATTCGTTGCAGCCATCATGAGCAATCCGGATACCGCTCCGATGAATATCGCAGCCACATCACCGACAAAGGCACACCCTGCCGTAATACCGACTAGACCGGCCAGCGAGCCATTAATGACCGATGGTGCATCTGAACGATTGAATCGGAACAAGGTGTAGAGCAGTGTAACCGCACCGCCTGAAGCAGCAGATAACATCGTAACGATGGCAATGTGACCGATCCTGACATCAGTTGCACTGAGCGTACTTCCTGCATTGAAGCCAAACCAGCCGAACCACAGCAGGAATGCGCCTACAGAGGCCAGCGGCAGATTACTTGGGAGCGCAATGGCACTTACGCCATGCGGCGTGTATTTGCCTTTACGCGGCCCAATAATAATCGCTGCGGCCAGTGCAGAGAACCCGCCCAACGCGTGAATGACTGCGGAACCGGCGAAATCCTGCATCCCCAGCTTGCTGAGCCAACCGCCGCCCCATGCCCAGTGTCCACCAATCGGATAAATAATGGCCGTCATCAATATGATGTACAGCAGATAGGCACGAAAATTAATCCGCTCAGCAACAGCACCCGATACGATGGAAATGACGGCAATCGTGAACGCGGCCTGGAACAGCCAGAATGTTTCCAATGATACGGGTACGTCCAGGTGAGACAAGTCTCCATTGAGGAAAAATCCGGTTATGCCTACAAAACCTCCAGCATCAGAACCATACATCAAGCCAAATCCGATGGCATAGAAAAGCAACGTTCCAATGGTAATGTCAGCGAATACCTTCATAATAATATTCACGCTATTTTTATAACGTACAAAGCCAGCCTCCAGGAGCGCGAATCCACCCTCCATCAACAAAATCATGGCTGCACTCAATACGACCCAGACCGTATCAATTCCGGAGCTTAACGTCTCCAAAGTCATGCTCATACATCCTCCGTTTCCCTAAGCTGTCTAATCTCCCGGATCGTTTCGGGCGCAAGCTCGATTTCGTCCCGTTCGATGCTATCCGGATGCTTGATTTGTTCAGCAATGCGGTCCAGTTCTCGTATCCGCCGCCGGATTTGTTCCATTTTTCGAAAACGTTCCTTCACCTGAACCATATATTCCACCGCCTGGTGATGGGAGGCGGGGCGGCCTGCGAACCATTTGCGTACAGTCGACAAGGATTGATAAGCCACTTCTTCCGCACGTTTTTTTTGTTCGAATTGTTCAATTTTATGTTTGAGCGTTTCAATCTCATTTTCTTTTTTGACCTTGAGCTGTTGGATAAGGTACAATAAATCGGACGATGATATTTGCAATGCTGTATGGTGATACACCTCGTCAATTACTAACATACCATGTCAGGACTCCTTACATATCAAGTTACTTGTTATCGATTATAGAGTCCAGCACTACTTAGCGTCAATCCTTTTTTGGCGATGGCATGATTTGATATGACCCGTTTATAAAAAACAGCATTAATCTCATGTACATAACTTCAACTAACAAAGTATATAAAACACATCTTCGCATTCACCTTTCAGATCCTCTATGATGTATATTAAGCATCCACATATTAGGCACTGCACGTACACAAGCTGACATCATAGAACTCATTTAAAGGAGAGGATCGCACGATGTTCACTCGTAATGACGACATTCGGAGCCAAATTTGGGAAGCCGTCTCTGGACTCAATGAAGAGCAATTGAACCTCCAACCCACACCTACTCACTGGAGTATTATGCAAGTTCTCCGTCACCTGAATTTGATGGAAAACATCATTGTGAAGCAAGCCCACGCCGCTCTAAAGAAAGAACAGACCGTTGCTGTGGACAAAAAACCATATGAGCTTACACTGGATCGTAGCCACTCTGTCAGCGCCCCGTCTCATCTCCAGCCTCCTGCGGAACCAGAAACGCTGGCGAATGTACGACATGACCTGGAAGACTCACATCAAGCATTGATGCACGTTGCACAAGATCATGAGTCTGAACTGCTGCGGAGCAAGTCCTTTCTTCACCCGGTTTTCGGTGAGATGGATCTGGCTCAATGGGTCGATTTTGCAAGCTATCATGAAGAGCGTCATCTAGCACAGATTCAAGATATTAAACAAAGGCTTGGCGTGTCGCACACCTAAGTCATCCCCTATTTACTCGATGTAAGCAAAAATAACCTCCAATCCACGCATGTGGATTTGGAGGTTTTCATTTATTGTGAAACATGTTTATATTTTTTTGCCCAAAATCGCCAAATCCCGGTTGACGCCATCCAGCACAGCCACTTCAGGGTAATAGCCCCACTGTTCAAAGCCATGCTTGCGTAATAACCCCAGACTCGGTTCATTATGTCCAAACACAAAGCCCAGAATCGTCTTGATTCCAAGCGCAGGACAAGCGTCAAAAATGGTGTTCAGCAAACGTCCGCCAGCCCCAATTCCCCGGCACTGCTGATCCACATACACACTGACTTCCACCGTCCCATTGTACGCAGGACGTCCATAAAACGAACTCAGGCTGGCCCAGGCTACAACCTGTCCCTCAATTCTCATCACCCATAGCGGGCGATGATCCGATGAATGCTCCTCAAACCACGGAATACGTTGTTCGACAGTCACCGGCTCCAAATCCGCCGTTACCATCCGGCTCTCAATCGTAGAATTATAGATCTCCACAATCCTTGGCAAGTCCTCACGACGCGCATACTCAATCTGCACACTATCCAGCTTCATGTCTACTCCTCCATCATCCAGATCGATTCTATCTTATGACGGTATTATAACGGAGGAGGGAAGTCGACGTCATCCCCCAACATTCGGGTCAACTCCACACTTACTCAGGCAATCCTTGAATTGTATTACCCCGAGTCATCTGCTGGCTCTGATCTGCCCAACGAATGTTAACAGAACGGGAAGTGAATAGATCCGGTCCGTCCGATACCTGAAAATGCAGATGAGCTTCACTGGAATTCCCTGAGTTACCTAACTCTCCAATGAGGTCTCCCTGCTTGACTTTATCCCCTTTTTTGACCGCTACACTGCCTTCCTTGATGTGCGCTGTGATGCTGTATTCTCCGTTTCCATGGTCTATGACCACATTGTTACCCGCCGGTTCTTCCGGGTTCATAACCCCTGGTGTGTTGTCTGGAATATCATTTTTGATATCGACTACGGTTCCGTCCGCAGCTGCATAGAGCGGCTCACCAAAAGCGTAGTAGTTTTCGTTCACCTTCGAATCTCCGTTGTAACTGAAAGCTTCTTTGGTACGAATGATATCTAGCGCATAGCGCTGTGTCTCATGCTCGTAATGATAGTTCGACATCACATCATTACCTCCCCAGAACACATACCATTCCCCCTTCATAGGGAATTGAAACTCGGTTTTGGTGAACGTTTGATCCGTATCTACATGGGGTTCCAGTGGTTGGATCAACAGACCTTCAATCTGATTGGCTTCGGTAAAATAGGCTTGAATTCCTTTCGTTCCTGTTTGATCCTTCCAGGCGAACTCGGTTAAATGGTTCACTTTGGCATCCACCACTAGATCAAAGGAAGTTACACCCTCAAGGAATTGATCCGCAGACGTTTTAAACTGTTCAAGCGTTAGTGCTTCCTTCAACTTGGGACTCATCTGACTGTAGATGGCATCCTTGGAACCGTTCATTAACGCATCAATGAAATTCTCAGGTGTAATGATGTCGCTCACCTCTTTACCCGAATTCTCTTCCTGATGGTTACTCTCACTCGCTTTATTGGTATTTGTCGTCTGTTCCTTGGACTGCTGCTCCGCCTGCTCGGATGTAATCGAGTTGCTGTTACCGCATGCAGACAACATCACGCAGGCGCCAAGGGTAATGGCAAGCAACTTCCAGCTCTTTTTGCTCTGTAATTTCTCATGTGCAGCATATCCTGATTTCGGAATACTTTCCCCGCCATTTAAGTGATCCGTACGAATTTTAGATCCTTCTTTTAACATCTTCATTCTCTATATCCCCTCTGGTGTTCGTTATACTTTCCAGTTAAGTGTACAGAATGAATCTTATCCTTCGTCTAACTCTTCCTTACATGTAGTTAAACTGTCGCGTCTTCTATGGCTTCATAATTAAGATTCCGTTAAGATAGCTCACACACTACATAGCCCTCTCGGATGGTATGATTAGCAATAAACAAACAGGAAGCCCTAGGAGGTCATTTCACATCATGGATCACGTCTCCATACTGCTAGTTGATGATGAACAAGCCATTTTACATATGCTCAAAACCGTCCTGCTCAAAGAACAATTTGTAGACATCGACACCGTTACCACTGGAGAAGAGGCGATCACCGCCTGCGAAAATAAAACCTATCACTGCATCGTGCTGGACATCATGCTGCCTGGCAAAAGTGGACTGGAAATCTGTCCCTTTCTGCGGCAAGTGACCGATGCACCGATTCTTTTTCTGACTGCCAAAACTACGGATTATGACAAGTTAACCGGATTCGCCGTTGGCGGCGATGATTATGTCGTTAAACCCTTTAATCCACTGGAAGTGGTCGCCCGCATCAAATCGCTGCTGAAACGTTATTTACCTACCAAAATGGCAACGGCTACATCGGCGACTCCACCCTTTTCTGACGTAACTTCGTCATCTCCTGCTGTGCAGGAAGGGGTATATGATTTTGGCCGTTTTCAAGTATTTGAACAAGCTGGTGAGCTTCAAGTTGAGGGGCAGCCCGTAACCTGTCCGGCCCTTGTCTATCAGCTGCTGCTCTTTTTCTGCAAGCATCCCAATCGTATTTTCACCAAATCGGAATTGTATGAGCGTGTATGGGGTTCGGAAGCGATCAGCGATGACAACACCGTTATGGTTCATATTCACCGTATTCGTGAGCGGATTGAAGCTGACCCCTCTAACCCTACGTTTCTCGTCAACGTCAGGGGGCTGGGATACAAACTCATTCAGCCTAACCAAGTGTCACGCGCATGAGTATTCGTCGCAGGTTAATGACCCGATTTATCGTTATGCTTGCTGGCGCAGTAGTCCTTATCATCCTATTGGGTTCTGCAGCCACCTATTGGGTCGTTCAAAAGGTAAATGAAGTAAGCCTGGTGGATGACTTCGCTACCAGTGGTCTTGACCAACTGATTAATACCGCGGAAATCATGCCCGATGGGACGGTCCGCTATGATCCCAGGCTGCTGAAGCAGGTCGAGAAAAATCAGGGATGGCTTCAGGTTGTGGACGAAAAAGGCTACGTTATTGATGATTTTGATACACCGGATGACGTCCCTAAGCAATACAAGCCTGGAGAATTGATCGCATACTGGGAGGCGAAAAAACCGTTCCCGTACCAGATTGTCATGCTGATTCGGGAGAAAAACGGCGAGATGTTCACCTTGCTATACGGCGAACGCAATCAGGCCAAATCCTTACTCGATCAAGCCCGTGTGGACAGTCATTACACCAATGGAGAGCTGATGCTGCAGCCCAAACAAGAGGATGCCATTCGTTCCAAAGGTGCCTATCTGCAAATTTTGGACGCTTATGGTCAAGAGCTGGCTTCCTATAATAAACCTGCTATGGACGTCCCTAGCAGTTACAACATACAGGAACTGGCTTTGCGTATTCGTTACCCCAATCGATATGGAATATCGATCGCAACCTTTTACGATGGTCAGAATGGCACGACCTGGATGCTCAGTATACCTGTCGATCCAACTGCTACAGGGGATAAAAATCCTTATAATTTTATTTTGACCCCAGTGGTCGTCGTGCTGCTCCTCTCCGTTGTCATTTTGCTTATCCTGCTGGCCCTATGGTACGCCAATCGTTTCGGTTCTCCCATGCTGCATATGCTCCAATGGCTCCAGCGTCTGGAACAGGGACATTATGAAGAGCCCACAGGCATTGGCGGCGTACCTCGCAGCCAGCGACGAAATGGCAAATGGAAGCGGAAGTACCACGTTTATGCCGAAGTGCTTCGCTCCATGCAGGCATTATCCGCTACACTGAAACAAGACGAAGAGCTCCGTAAACAGACCGAATCTCTGCGCGAGGATTGGATTGCCGGAATAACGCATGATCTCAAGACACCGTTGTCCTCCATCCAGGGATACGCCCATATGCTTGAAGCACAGAAATATAGCTGGTCCCCGGAAGAAGTGAGGGAATTTGCGAGCATTATGCTGGACAAATCCATGTATATGGACCGACTTGTGAATGACCTTGCCATGACGTACCGATTGCGCAGCGGCGGATACCAGCCACAAGTGGAAGAAACTGACGTAAATACGCTGCTTCATGATCTCGTCCAGCGTGCAGAACGAAACCCGGTATATGGAGAGGGGCGTATTGTATTCCGCCCTGCGAAAGTTCCGGTTTACGGCCATGTGCATATTCCTTCGTTTGAACGTATTGTAGATAATCTGACCGCTAATGCCCTTCTGCATAATCCAGCGGAGTCGACATTGACCGTTAGTGTGCATCCAGGTAAGCAGGCGGGTGAGTTCAGTGTTCATTTTGCCGATGATGGACAAGGAATGGACCCGGAACTGGTCTGGAGACTGTTTGAACGATATTATCGGGGGACGGATACAGGCACGTCCGATGTCGGATCAGGCCTTGGTATGGCCGTAACAAAAGGCTTAATTGAAGCGATGAAGGGTCGTATTGAAGTACAATCAACTTCTGGTGAAGGTACTGTCATTCGATTAATATGGGATGGACAATCAGAACATGGGTAAAAAAACATTCCGCTTGACCTTTTCATTTTCAATCTATATAATCGACACTCAATAACACCTGTTCCAAAATATTGATATGAACTTCAACGATATTAAGATCAACTCAATTGATATCGATTTTGCATATTTGGCGATGACCAGAGACAAGATTCCGTTTGCGTGCTGCCCAGAGAGAGAAGGGATTGGTGAAACCTTCTTCAGCGAACGGACCGGAATTACCCCTCTGCAGCCGTGACCTCGAACTTCAGCTTTTCGTTTTTCTTCACGAATTCCGGATAAAGCTGTCAGTAGAGTTCACCGCCTGATCCCCGATAACGGATTCCAATGAGGGTTATGATGTTCTTGTTTGCGGCGGCTGGTCGTGTTCAGGAGCATTCATAACCAAATTAGGGTGGAACCACGAGCTGAGCGCACTCGTCCCTTTTCCGGGACGGGTGTTTTTTGCGCTTCAAATTTGAATATTGGAGAGTGGTTCACATGAGTAATCCGAATAATAACAGCCAATCCAGCAACCAATCGAATGACCAACATCAACCTGGGCATCCAATTGAAATTCGCCTGCAAGGCGGAGCTGTACGTTCTTACAACGCAGGCATCACTGTAGGAGCGGTCGCCTCATCCATCAGCACAAGTCTGGGCAAACAAGCCATCGGCGGAATCGTAAATGGTAAAAATGTCGATCTCGACTGGGTGCTTGAGCAAGATTGTGAACTCGTCATCGTTACTTTGGACAGCGCGGAAGGTCTGTATCGTTACCGACACAGCACAGCTCATGTACTCGCGCAGGCTCTCAAACGCATCTACGGTGCGGAACAAGTGAAGCTGGGCATCGGGCCAGTTATTGAAGATGGATTCTATTACGATGTCGATTTGGAGCATGCTCTATCGATCAGTGATTTGGCTGCCATTGAGCAAGAAATGAACAACATCATAAAAGAAAATGAAAAGATTAGCCGCCGGGTAGTTAGCCGGGAGGAAGCACTTCGCATCTTTGGAGGGATTCAGGACCCATATAAGCTTGAACTCATTCAGGATTTACCGGAGGACGCTGAGCTTTCGATTTATGACCAAGGAGAGTTCTTCGATCTCTGTCGCGGCCCACATCTTCCTTCCACTGGTCGGATCAAAGCATTCAAACTGCTGAATGTGGCTGGTGCATACTGGCGCGGCAACTCGGACAATAAAATGCTGCAACGCATCTATGGCACTGCTTTCCCGAGCAAAGCCCAATTGGATGAACATCTGCACATGCTGGAAGAAGCGAAGAAACGGGATCACCGCAAACTGGGCAAGGAGCTTGAACTGTTCATGTTCTCGGAAGAAGCACCCGGTATGCCGTTCTATCTGCCCAAAGGCATGACTGTCCGTACAGAACTGGAGCAATTCTCCCGTGAATTGCAACTACAGGAAGGCTATCAGGAAGTTCGTACTCCCCTCATGATGAACAACCGTCTGTGGGAGCAATCGGGTCACTGGGAGCATTATAAGGACAATATGTATTTCTCGGAAGTGGACGATGCGACTTTTGCCCTGAAACCAATGAACTGCCCAGGACACATGCTGATTTTCAAAAATACACTCCATTCCTATCGTGAGCTGCCGATTCGTATGATGGAATTCGGTCAGGTCCACCGCCATGAATTCTCAGGCGCTCTGAACGGCATGATGCGGGTGCGGACTTTCTGTCAGGATGATGCCCATCTCTATGTGATGCCAGAGCAGATCGAGGAAGAGATTAACCAGGCGATTTCATTGATCGGACGTATGTACGACATCTTTGGATTTGAGTACAACATTGAGTTGTCCACTCGTCCGGAAGATTCCATGGGATCGGAAGAGCTGTGGGATCAAGCAGAAAGCGCATTGCAGAATGTACTTGATCGGCGCGGTGTGAAATACCGCATTAACGAGGGTGATGGTGCCTTTTACGGTCCGAAAATTGACTTCCACATTCTCGATGCACTGAAGCGCAGCTGGCAGTGCGGAACAATTCAACTCGATTTCCAAATGCCCGAGAAGTTCGATCTCACTTATATTGGCGAGGATAGCCTGAAACACCGTCCTGTCGTGATCCACCGTGCCATCTATGGTTCAATTGATCGTTTCATCGGTATCCTGACTGAACATTATGCAGGTGCGTTTCCGCTCTGGCTCGCGCCCGTGCAAGTGAAGCTGCTACCAGTGTCAGATCATTACGCAGATTATGCGCTTCAAGTTCAGAGCCAGCTGCGGGCTGCCGGTATTCGGGTAGAAACAGACTTGCGCAGTGAGAAGCTCGGCTACAAAATCCGTGAAGCTCAGATGGAAAAAGTGCCTTACTCGCTCGTGCTCGGGGAAAATGAGAAAAATGCCTCATCCGCCGCTGTCCGTGCATACGGTCAGGGCGATCAAGGCATTCAGCGCATTGAAGCATTTATTGAGCTGATTCAACAAGCTGTGAAGGCCAAAGCCTAAGCACTCAATCAGGAATTGACTGGAACTTAACTTTAGAGGCAGCCCGTTAGTATGGAAAACGGCTGCCTCTGATTATGTGGAAACAAGTAAGCCGCATCTGCCGCTTCGAACAGTCAGAAGTTACAATTTCTCTTCTGGTCTAAGTCCAACTTGCTCTTCACTCCATGTCCAGAAACGCTCAGCATTTGCCGCATCCAGCGCATGGGCTTTCAGTTCCTGGTCCTTTTGTTGATAAAAGTAACTCCCGGTTACAACGGCGACTTCAGGGCTTGTGGCGAGATAGATGGCCGTTTGTGCCCCTTCTTCTGGTGAAAGGAAAAACGGCAGTTTGCCCACCAAAGCCATAATGCGTGTGCCAAAACCGGTATTGCGGTCTACGCCAATACTTGTACCCACCGCACCGGGATGAAGACAATTCACGGTGATTCGGGTATCCGCCAATTTACGGGCCAGTACACGGGTGAACAACACGTTAGCCAGCTTGGATTGAGCGTAACTTTTGATTGGATTGTAACCTTTGTGCAGATGGGGATCTTCGAAATGGATTTTCCCAGCTTTGTAGGCACCAGACGAAACATTCACTATACGCCCCTGCTTCGCTGACTTCAAAGGTTCGATCAGGAGTAAGGTAAGCAGGAAATGTCCAAGATGGTTAATACCGATGGCTTGTTCGAAACCATCGGAGGTTTCCTGGCGCTTCAACATGACGACACCCGCATTATTAACGAGAACGTCAAGTGTATCGTAACGCTCACGGAAGGATTGGGCAAAATGACGGATGCTCCCCAGTGACCCCAGGTCACACAGCATCAGTTCAATCGCAGTTGAGCCGGACTGACGCAGCGCCTCCTCCAGTGCCTGCTGTCCGCGCTTCTCGCTGCGGCACGCCATAATCACGTGATACCCTTGCCTTGCAAGTTCAATGGTGGTTGCCAGACCCATGCCTGAGTTGGCTCCCGTAACAATGGCTGTTGGAATGGACATCAGGTACTTCCCTTCTGAACCAGAGGTTCTTCATATTTTGGGACACTCGTCTTCTTGTTTCTTAGCACTACTGACGTCAATATGAGATAATCAAAAGATCACATATTGGTCTTATAGGGAGGATACGTATGCTAACCAAAGAAGACTTCAAGAAACTGAAAAAAGAAGCGAAACTTGAGATTGCACTCATCGAACAGGAAGTTCAAAATCTCCAGCAAAAGATAGACTCATCCCTGTATGAAAAAGATAAACTGTGGAACGATGAAGAGATTGGTGAGCTTACCCAAAAACGAAAAGAGCGAAAATATAGTTCATGGACAATTGAATTATGCTCGATCATCGAAGACCTACTGAATCAACTATACCAGCAAACGTATCAAAAAAATTTTAATTCGATCCAGTTGATGAAAACTCCTGCATACCGATCATTATCCAATATCGAGATCCTTCAGGCTGAATTGAAAAATCAGCATCTGTTCCTAAAATCGGAAGAAGAGAAATTGGAAGAAGAAATAGCCAAAGTGTTTCAACTGAGAAATAAACTTATTCACTCCAACTTTTCTTATGCTTCCATTATTAGAGAAAATCACGATGCAAAGCAAGAGTTTGAATCCACCCTGGATACGGTGAAGAAGTATAGAAAACACTTGAAATATAATCAGCCAGAGAACTGACAAATACAATGCAAATGGTCATACACGACAAAGGAGGTGCTCCGGATTCGCTCCGGAAACAAATATGAATAAACAACCCAAGGAAATTACGGTTCTAAATCTTCATATTGTCACACCTGCGGGTAAAAACCCGATCTATCCTGTTATGTTGCGCGATGAAGATGGTATTACGCTTGTGGATACAGGCATGATTGGCCAATTTGCCGAACTTCAGTCCGCACTGGAGCATGAAGGCGTTCAGCTATCTGATATCAAGCGCATTATTGTAACCCATTCCGATATAGACCACATTGGTAACCTTGGTGCTCTAGTGAATGCTATTCCGGAAGTGGAAATCTGGGCGCATAGCGATGAAATTCCGTATGTCACGGGCAAAGAGCCCATGATCAAGTTCACACCAGAACGTAAAGCGTTGCTGCCTGAGCCTATAGCGGAGCTTGCGGAACAATTGATCTCACAGCGGACTGAGTTCAAAATATCCAAAGTGTTAGAGGACGGTGACATGCTGCCTCTACAAGGTGGTATCCAGGTCATTCATACACCAGGACACACCCCTGGACATATCTGCTTGTACTTCCGGGAGCAACAATTCCTGCTCGCTGCCGATGAATTGCGTGGGGTCGATGATGAATTGGTGGGTCCTGCTCCACCTGCAACACCGGACATGCCTGAAGCACTTCGCAGCTTGAAAAGGCTGCTTGGCCTGAAGCTGGAGAAGGTACTATGTTACCATGGTGGCGAGTACACCGATGAGCCGAGTCGGCGCATTGCCGAACTCGCGGAAAGTGCGGACTAATTGGTACCTGCAACTAACTTAAATTTACGTAAATATTGAAGCGAAGGGGCTGTCCCATACGTCATAAACATGGCGGGACAACCCCTTTTCTATTGTAAATGTTACGGTTTCGGCGTCAGAACGATCAGTTGGTCATCTCCATCACGTGGAGATCCCCTGCCATCCCGGTTGTTCGTGAGCACGTATAACTTCCCGTCTTCTCCAGAAGTCACATTGCGAATACGTCCCCACTCGTCTTTAAAAATCGTCTCTACCTGCGTTACTTGTGTACCATCTTCGGACAGAGTAATTTTCAGCAGTTGTTCACCCCGCAGATTGGCAGCAAGCAGTGATCCGGCCCACGGACCTTCCTCTATAAAGGCTACACCCGATGGAGCCCATGTTTCATCTCCACTATGGGCAAGCGGAGCCTGATATGTGCCATTCTTATCATCGTCTCCCTCCACCTCTGGCCAGCCATAATTCTCACCAGCTTCAATCCGGTTCATTTCATCAAAATTACGCTGACCATGCTCTGTGGCATAGAGATAACCATTGTCCGGGTTCCAAGCCAGGCCCTGTGCGTTCCGATGCCCCATGCTGTACACAGGTGAATTAGGCCAAGGGTTATCTTCTGGGATCGATCCGTCGAGACCAATCCGCAATATTTTGCCACCCAAGCTATCTTCGTTCTGGGCCAGCTCCGGTTCGTACCGTTCACCTGTCGTAATATAAAGCAGATTGTCCGGGCCAATCTTGATCCGTCCTCCATTGTGATTCACACCACCAGGAATGTCACTGAGCAGCTCCTTGTCTATGGTCGCCTTCCCATCCCTCACTTTCAAACGCAACACCCGATTGGCAATGTCACCACCACCTTCCAGATAGGAATGGTATGCATACAGATAGCCATTATTGTCAAAGTCCGGATCAGCAGCAAGTCCAAGCAGGCCACCTTCCCCTTCTTCATTAAACGGTGCAGAAAATTCAATCAGAGGTTCAGATGCCAGCTCTCCGTTCCCGATGACCCGAATGGTACCCGGTCGCTCTGTTACAAACATCCGTCCATCAGGCACGCTTACCAACTCCCAAGGTACATTGAGTCCGTCGACCAGCACGGAAGCCTCGTAAGGAATTACAGCATTTTCATCTGTTTCCTCTTCCCTACCACCAGCACTGTTATTACCACCTTCCGCTGTCTGTCCCTGACCTGTACCCTGACCTTGTGATGTCTGCTGCGATTCTGTCGCCGGTTCACCCGAAGCACAGGCTGTTAGCAAAGCCATACTGAGTAACGAAGCGTATAACGGAACGCTTAGTCGATTATTCATGAATACATCTCCCTTCTAATGTCGATGTTATATCGTGTAATCCCAGTTTCAAGGGACTTTCCATTTCTAAAGTAAGTAAGTAAGTAAGTAAGGCAACCCTACGCGGTTTCGCCCTGTATTACCCTCCCCACCTGCCACTCAAACGGATAGATAAAGCTAATTTTCGGTCATCATGTCTGCCTCCATTTGGATTTCCCCGACATTCTTCTATAATAGAAAGATAGAACGAATGAAAGGTGGACATATAACTAATGAATCAAACTCCTTTATCCCGGCTGGAAGCGGGTCTGTCTACGCAAGGATTGGACGCCATGCTGATTACAGATCCGAAACATATTTACTATTTAACAGGTTTTGCGAGTAATCCGCATGAACGTTTCCTTGGGCTTGTCCTTGCACGGGGCGAAGATCCGCTGTTGATCGTGCCTGCACTGGACGAGGAAGCTGCCGCAGCCGCTTCTTCGGTCTCGAATATTGCCACGCATACTGATACGGACAATCCTTACGCCTTATTTGAGCGTTATCAAGGACGTCTGGGCCGCGTAGGTCTCGAAAAAGAATACGTGACTGTCGCACGTTATGAACAGTTGACCGCCGCGCTGGGCGCTGCCAACTTTGAAGATGTCGGCCCTTTGCTTCGCACCTTGCGTGTGAAAAAAACACCGGATGAAGTCGCTCGCATTCGCCACGCCATTCATCTGATCGAGGAGACGCTTCGCCAAGGACTGTCCCACGTTCGTACAGGCGTAACCGAAATTGAACTGGTTGCCGAAATGGAATACCAGATGAAGAAACTGGGTGCAGACGGCCCTTCCTTTGATACCATGGTGCTCACAGGACCCAAAACAGGCTTGCCACACGGCACACCAGGTGAACGGAAATTGCAGCATGGCGATCTGTTGATGTTCGATATGGGTGTCTACGCTGGTGGGTATGCATCAGATATTACGCGCACGTTTGCCTTTGGTGACATTTCACCTGAACTTAAAACGATCTATAATACCGTGCTCGCAGCAAATGAAGCTGCCATTCGGGCAGTTAAGCCAGGTGTCACCTGTGCGGATATTGACCGTGCAGCACGCCAGGTTACGGAAGAAGCCGGATACGGCGAGCGCTTCCTGCACAGAGTTGGACATGGAATGGGCATTGACGTGCATGAATATCCTTCCCTGCATGGGCAGAACATGGACATTCTGGAGGAGGGTACGGTATTTACGATTGAGCCGGGCATTTATGTAACTGGTGCAGGCGGTGTACGTATCGAGGATGATGTGCTTGTGACAGAAACTGGTGTTGAGGTGCTGACGTCCTATCCGAAAGAGCTGCAAATTCTGACGGACTAATCCTTTTTGGCCATAACCAAAAGTCCCGCAAAACCATGAATGAATGGCTTTGCGGGACTTTTGTGTTGAATTCAACATTTTCCGGACGAATGAACTACGAATCTAGGCTTCGTCCTTGAATTTAAAGCTGCGTGCAGCATATAGAAACGGCGTTCCTACCGCGGTCAATACAAATTTGATGACGTACGTCGTCAAGAAAATTTCAAGCCAGACGTCCCACGGATAGATGAAGGCAAACGCAATCGTGCAGAATACCAGCGTATCCGCAAACGAACTTATGATCGAGCTGCCGTTGGTACGAATCCACAACTGATTACGCCCTGGCGCCACTTTGCGCAGCCAAGTGTACAGTCGCACGTCCAGGAACTGACTGATGAAATAGGCTGTCAGACTTCCGAGTGCCAGACGTGGAAGCAGACCGAATAGCGTCACCATTGACTCTTGTGCAAAGTCCGTCGATGCCGGTTCAAAGAACAATACCATCTGCATCAGCACTGTCGTCATGATCAATGTGAAGAACCCGAACCATACGGCTTTACGTGCCTCAGCTGGTCCATACTTCTCGTTGAGCAGATCACTGGTCAGGTACATGCTGACATACATCGTATTACCCAGCGTTAGAACGATACCCATAATATCTATCGTTTTGGTCACCTGTATATTGGCAATGACTGTTGCCACACCAATCCAGGCATAAAGACCCTTTTTACCGAACAGGCGGTAACACAAAAGAAAAAAGCCATACGTTACGAGAACAAAAAGCGCTCCCCATCCTAAATTAAACAATATAAATACACTGCCTTCCTAGTTTTGATTACGCGGGATGGTTACGAACCGCGGTTTGGCTCTGGGCCAAAACATGAATACTCTATCACATTTCCCCAAAGTTGAACAGCACTAAATAACTCCAACTGGCTTCGATTGATATTTACGGTATGCCGAGCGGATGCTAAAAACAAAAAGCCGCCCTCCGGATTAACCCGAAGAACGGCTGTTCTTGCATGGCTTGTGGCAGTAACTGCCATCCGCCTATTATGAATCTGAATTACACCTGAACGGCGGAATCCAGATCACGACTTTGATCATTGAATGTATCCTGATCGTTTTCTTTCAAAATTTTACTAGATACGAGACCTGCGGTCATCGAATCGTTCACGTTCAGCGCCGTACGGCCCATGTCGATGAGCGGTTCAACCGAGATCAGCAATCCTGCCAAAGCTACCGGCAGGTTCATCGTGGACAACACGATCAGGGATGCGAAGGTTGCCCCGCCGCCTACACCGGCTACGCCGAATGAACTGATCACGACTACCAGAATCAGAGTAATGATGAAATCCCAGCTCATCGGGTCGATTCCGACCGTAGGAGCAATCATGACCGCCAGCATGGCCGGATAGATCCCGGCACAGCCGTTTTGACCAATCGTAGCACCAAAGCTTGCCGACAAGTTCGCAATCCCGTCCGAAACACCCAATCGCTTCGTTTGTGTCTCCACGTTAAGCGGAATCGCTGCCGCACTTGAACGGGATGTGAAAGCAAAGATCAGTGTTGGCAGAACTTTTTTCACATACGTAATTGGATTGAAGCCAAACAGTGAAATGATAATCAGGTGGATGATGAACATAACGATCAACGCCACGTAGGAAGCAATGACGAATTTGATCAGTTTCAGAATCTCATCCGGGTTCGTTGTGGCGGTTACTTTCGTAATCAGCGCCAAAATCCCGTAAGGCGTTAGCCTCAGCACCAGCGTTACAATCCGCATAACCACCGCATATACCGCATTAACCATGCCGCGGAACGTTTCCGCCTGCTGTGGTTTTTTGCGATCCAATCCCAGTACTGCCACACCGATAAAGGCCGAGAAAATAACAACAGCCAGTGTGGATGTGCGACGTTCTCCGGTCATGTCCGCGAATGGATTCGACGGAATGAATTCCAGTACTTGCTGTGGAATCGTCTGGTCCTTCACGTCAACGAGACGTTCCTCCATCTTCTGCCCCTGTGCGAGCTCTCGGTCTCCACCTTCGATCTCAATGGAAGTCAGGTTGAAGCTCAAGCTAGTCACAATACTTACACTTGCGGCAATCGCTGTTGTGATGAGCAGGATTGCGATAATCGAAAGGCTCATTTTACCGAGATTCTGCTTGCCTTTCAGATTCATGATGGCCGAAATGATGGAAACCATGATCAATGGAATCACGACCATTTGTAACAAACGAACATATCCTGAACCGGCCAGATTAAACCAATCGACCGACTTGGTAATGATGTCAGAATCAGATGTGTAGATCAATTGCAGAATGACGCCGTACACGACCCCAATGCCCAAACCCGCAAATACACGCTTGGTGAACGAAACATGTTTCTTCTGCATCCAGAACAGGACACCCAGAAGAGCGAGCATAACCACGACGTTCAAAATGATTAAAAAGGTATTCATCTGTATAAATCCTCCTCAGTGTGAGTAACCGGATATTCCGGTTTTCTACTCGCTCAAAAGCGATATTCAACAATATATCACATAACAAACTATTCTGGTAGGTATTAATTGATATTATGTAATATGCGTGTAACAAATTCATCTATTTCTGAAAAAAATACACTGAATCGTGAAAATTATTGTATTCAACCTCCGGTTAATTTTGTAATATAGGTATATCCGCTTATTCCCAAGTTTTCTCAACGTGAAAATTAGGCCTTTCTTCGTTGGTATTTAGTCTTACGATAACGGAAAAGCGATAATGTTAATGAACATGACGTGAAAGGATGATTCTATGTTTAGAAATCGCACCGTTGCCGGTAAAATTAGAGGCACGTTGTTCCTCGTACTGCTGGTTGCTTCCCTGTTGTTTAGTATCAGTTTCTATGCTGTCTCCATGAATATTATGCAGAGCTACGTGCTTCCACAGTTCGACAAGGTCCTGAGCACGTCCATTCAGGATATATACAAGAACACATCCGCTTCTAAAATTTTGCAAGTACAGAGTGGCGGAGCCGGATCTGAGGGTGCTGCACTGACCGTGGAATCCTATTTGGCTGGCAAAGCCAAAGAGCATAATCTGGACGGGGCATACGTTGTGTCCATTCAGGATGGTAAAGCTACCGTGGTCATCGCAAATACCTCCTCGGGCATGAAAGCCGGAGATGAGATTAAAGTAGAAACAGCAATGAATGAGGCCATTGAGAAAAAAGAAATGGAAATCAGCCAGGTTTATGCCGATTCCTTCGGTGTACATAAAGCAGCCTTTATACCGATTGCAGGAAGTAACATGATCATGGCTGTTAGCATGGATGCCCAATTCATTCAGGACAAGATTGCACAGATCTTCTGGTTGTGCCTCGGTATCACAGCATTGGTCTTTGTGCTCGGGTGGCTCATCTCGACAAGCATGATCAAACGAGTAACCAAACCGATTATCAAGCTCGTTCAACATAGCAAACAGATATCACAGGGAGATCTGACTGCTGAACTTCAGATTAAAGGCAAGGATGAAATTGCACAACTCGCTGCTAGCTTCCAGACGATGACTCATAATCTGAAAGAAATGATTAGCCGGGCACTCTCCACATCCAATGAAGTTGTCGAAGGCTCCAATGATCTGCTCAAACGGGTAGAATCCATGTCCGGTATGGTGAAAAACTCCAGTCGTTCTGCAGAAAGTGCCGAGAAAGGCAGCGTAAGCATCGCTTCCAGCGCGGCCGAAAATGCCAGAGCCATGGAAGAAATCACGCAAGGCATTATGCATATTGCTTCCTCTTCTGCCGAAGTATCCGAGCAGATTGGAGATGCGGCGAACGAAGCTGTTAACGGTAACCGTCTGGCTCAGGACGCCATTCAGCAAATGGAACGTGTCGGTCAGACCGCGAGCGAATCTCTGCGTTATGTTGAAACAATGAACGAGCGTTCGATCGCGATAGGGACCATCGTACAATCCATTTTTGAAATTACGAAACAGATTAACATGCTGTCCCTCAACGCTTCCATTGAAGCAGCACGTGCGGGAGAGCATGGACGTGGGTTCGCCGTTGTTGCCGGAGAAGTACGCAAATTGGCAGAGCAATCCAAGACAGCTACAGAGGAAATCTCCGATTATCTGGGTACTATCCGTGAAGATGCTGAACGTTCCGTTGATGCCATGAACCGGGTAACCCAAGAGATTGGATCAGGTACTCACGTGGTTCAACAGGCAGGCTCTGCGTTCCAGCAGCTTAACGAGTTGATTCAGAACGTCAATCTGACCATTCAGACGGTATCGGCTTCTACCCAGCAAGTATCTGCTGGAGCTGAACAAGTCAGTGCTTCCGTGGAAGAAACAGCTCAAATCACGTCCAAGTCCCGTCAAAGCATGCAGGAGATTGCTTCTACAGCGGATCTCCAACTGAATGAGATGGACTCCCATTCCAGTACCGTACGGCATCTGCATGAACAAGCGGTAGAACTGCAATCCGCCATGAAGAACTTCAAAATAAACTAATCGGAATACCTTTAACCCATTGTTTCCATTTTCGAATCAAACTTAACATTAGATACTCAAATACCCCCATGCTCAGCATCGTTCCAGATTTCAGAGAACGTTGCCAAGCGTGGGGGTATTCTTTTGGACTGCATATTATATAAATTGAACTAATGTATATTTACACGCGCCACTCCGATGATCGAACAACCTTCCGATCGCTGTTACCCCAAGCATTTTTTTATTCAGGTGGCTGAATGCCCATAATCTCGTATACACGCTGCATATCCAATGAAGAACGTAATGATTCAGCTACACGGTCAAACTCCATTTCCTTACGTTCACGTGCGCTGTACGTCTCCCGTAGCGGAGCAAGTCCTTTTCCTTCACGTAGACCATTGAGCCATGAACGCCGGAACTGATCACTTTCAAACAAACCATGCAGGTATGTGCCCCACACTTTGCCGTCAGTCGTTCCCCACCCTTCATTAAAGGATTGCCCTCCCGGATGGGCGATCTCGAACAAGGCCGTTACACGTTCAGGCTCAAGACACTCGGTAACACCCATATGAATCTCGTATCCCTGGATCGGCAACGAGTTTGCTGCATCACTTTCCTTGGGCAAACGAATTGGATGATGACTGTGTGCGTTCCCAGAGGCTCTCACCGTTTGTTTGTTCTGTAGAAATGTTGTCGATAGGGGCAGCCATCCCAATCCATGGGCTTCCTGAATCTGATGCGCTTCTACCGCAAATGGATCTTTGAGATGCTGACCGAGCATCTGATATCCACCACATATCCCAACAAGCTGAACATGTTCACGCTCCGTCTGGCTGGCAATCGCTTGCTCCAGTCCCGACGCTCGCAGAAATGCCAGATCTCCGATCGTATCCTTCGTACCCGGAAGCAGAATGGCGTCAGGATGTCCCAATTCATCGGGAGTAGTCACGTATCGCACATTCACATCCGGCTCCCTAGAAAGGGCATCAAAGTCTGTAAAGTTGGAAATGCGCGGATAACGAATTACCGCCAGGTCCAGCTCCTGCTGTCCGGATTTGCCATGCCGCATGGAGTCCAGCACCACGGAGTCTTCCGCTTCAATCTGAATATCACTTATGTAAGGCAATACGCCCAATACAGGAATACCCGTCCGTTCTTCAAGCCAGTCCAACCCAGGCTGCAGCAAGGAAAGGTCTCCACGAAACTTGTTAATGATGAACCCTTTTACACGCTGAACCTCATGCGGCTCCAGCAGCTCCAGTGTACCTACAATGGAGGCAAAGACACCGCCACGATCAATATCCGAGATCAGAATAACCGGAGCATCCGCCCAGCCCGCCAGATTCATATTAACGATATCCCGATCTTTCAAATTAATCTCTGCAGGACTGCCCGCACCTTCCATCAGTACGATATCATACGTCGCGCGCAACCGATTCAGTGCATCCATGACCGTTTGTTTGGCTTCGGGTAGAAAATGCTGCCTGTAATCCCACGCACTCATCTGTGTAAGAGGCACACCGTGCACCACAATCTGGGAATGCATATCCCGAACCGGCTTGATCAGGATCGGATTCATATCCGTCGTCGCTTCAATGCCGCATGCCTCGGCTTGCGCTCCCTGGGCTCTTCCGATTTCCTTGCCGTCTTCCGTGACGTAAGAATTCAGTGCCATGTTCTGTGATTTGAACGGAGCCGGCCTGAAGCCATCCTGCTTGAATATTCGGCATAAAGCCGTCGTAATTACGCTTTTTCCCACATCTGACGCCGTCCCTTGCAGCATTAATACTGCCGCCGTTTGTTCGGACGTTTGTGCAGAAGTATCATTCACGTTCCCTCACCCCCCACTCTCAGCGTTATATCAAAAAGAATCCCTGTAATAGACTAAGAACCGTTAGCAGTGCGGCCTCAAGCAGCTCATTCATGGCTCCATATGTGTCTCCTGTAAGTCCACCCAGCCTTTCGCTGATACGCCCGGCAACGAATTTGCCAATTACATAACTAGCCAGTGGCACCACAATGATCGCTGCAACGGGATATAGCCACCATGGTAACGTCCCCAATCCATTCTCTGTCGCCAGTAATTGGAACATGGCTGTCTCCGGCTGGAAGATCCATACCGCTGCCCATGTGATCACACCTGCCAGAATGGTTAGCCCAACCGCTGAGCTGCGCGCACGCTGGACTTCCCTCCGTTCCCCCAATCCCTTGAACAGGACAGCGAGTCCATCGTCCTTGCGGGCATTCGGCCAGGCCGCCATGGCATACACCATGAACCAACGGCTCCAGATCATCGGCAGGATAAGCAAAGCTCCATAAGCCCAGTTGCCACGTGCGATAAAGTCAGCAATCAATGACGCTTTCATAATCAACAGCAGGACACAGGCGATCACGCCCATGGCTCCAACGCGGCTGTCTTTCATAATCTCCAGCATTCGCTCACGGGTGCGATAACTAAGCAGCCCATCTGCCGTATCCATCCAGCCATCCAGATGAAGGCCTCCGGTTAGCCATACCCATAACGTCAAGGTTAACACCGCTGCCGGAAACGATGGAAGCAGTTCACCCGTCAGGGCTCCGCCCAGCCAGACGCATAATCCGATGATCGCACCAACCAGCGGGTAATACACTACACTTTCCCGCAATAATGGCGGGGCGAAATCAAGCTGCATTTTTACCGGGAAACGGGATAGAAATTGAAAAGCGGCCGCAGCCGCATGTTTTTGTTCAAGATCACCTTTACTCATAAACGATACTCCCTGCTTTTCAGCTCAATGGCAATACCTACTGTCACCAGAAAAACTTCGCGGCAAATCGCTGCAATCCGCTGATTGAGAATGCCCGCCAGATCCCGATATCTTCTGCCCAGCGCATACTCCGGCACAATACCGTCCCCTACTTCATTGGTGACAAGCACGAGCAGACCCGGGTACGACTGGATGGCCACTACCAGCGCGTCCATATGATCGTACAGCACCTGCGCCGGTTCATGTTCATGCGCTAACAGCACATTGCTGAGCCATAGTGTCAGACAATCTACTAGAACGGTCGGTGCAGACGTACCTGTATGGGACTCTCCCATGCGTGTAATTAACTCAGGCAATGCCAGCGGTTCCTCCACCGTATGCCATAGATATCCTGCTTCATCCCGCTGGCTCTGATGCAGGCGTATACGCTCACGCATCTCGTCATCATAAGCTTGAGCCGTAGCGACATACCAAGCCTCAGAGGATCGCTGCATACAGAGACGCTCGGCAAACGAACTTTTGCCACTTCGCGCCCCGCCTGTCACGAGTACACTCATGAGGATACCTCTCCTTGTACAGATGAATCAGCAGAAGCTGATGAAGACTCCGTAGGTTGAGTCTCGTTCGTGCCACCAGATACACCCGCACTTGCAAATGTCGCCATCTCGTTCAGAATGCGGCATGACGCATCAATCAGATGAAGACTAAGAACGCCTCCGGTACCTTCACCCAGTCGCATGTCCAGATCCAGCATGGGCTTCAGGCCCAGTTCACGCAGCAACGCTGCATGTCCACTTTCATGCGATGTGTGGGAAGCAATCATGTATTCTGCGCTGAGCGGAGCAAGATGACTCGCAATCAACGCGGCAGCGGTGGAGATAAATCCATCCACGACAACCGGGCATCCGTTTGCAGCAGCAGCAAGAATCACGCCTGTCAGTCCGGCAATCTCCAGTCCGCCCACTTTGCACAGTACATCGAGTGCATCGTCTGCATTCGGAGCATTCACGCTGAGGGCTTGGCTGACTACTGCGGCTTTGCGCTGCAAACCGATATCATCTACGCCTGTTCCCCGGCCAACCGCTGAAGCAGGTGCTGTTCCGGTTAATGCACACATCACCGCAGCGCTAGCAGTTGTATTCCCGATCCCCATCTCTCCGGTCACAAACAACTGCGTTCCCTTCGCAACCTCGGTGGAGACCACTTCAGCTCCTGCAAGAATGGCCTCAATCGCTTCGCCCCGGGTCATTGCAGCACCCTTCGCCATGTTGGCTGTTCCTTTGCGGACTTTGCGGGAGACCAGTTCTGGATGATCCAGATCCGCATTTACGCCGATATCCACACAGATCACATGAGCTCCAGCGTGGCGCGCAAGCACATTGACAGCCGCTCCCCCTGCTAGGAAATTCAGGACCATCTGCGGCGTTACCTCAGCAGGAAAAGCGCTAATCCCTTCTTCAACCACCCCATGATCCGCAGCCATAACGATGACAGCTCTTCGATCAAAGCAAGGCCGAGCCTCACCGGTGATTCCTGCCAGACGAATAACCAGCTGTTCAAGCTTGCCCAGACTGCCGGGAGGCTTCGTCAATGCATCCACATGCGCGGAAGCTTCAGCCGCAACTGCCTCATGTGGACCTACAATCCGACCCATTAACTGTTCCAACACCTGTTCATTATTCATACAGCCAGCACTTCCTTTATCAAAATAGGGGGTCTCCCCCGCCTCATTCATTTCTTCTCTCGTCTTAGCAAAAGCTGTGGCAATCCATTGTCGGGATGATTCACCATGGCCGGGCTCACCCGGAAGATCTCCCGAATGTTCTCTTCCGTCATCAACGAATGGGATGTGCCACTGCCTACACAAGTCCCGTCACGCAGCGCCAGAATATGATCGCAAAATTGCGCGGCCAGATTCAGATCATGCAGCACCGCCACAATCGTAATATGATTTTTTTGACGCCACGCAGATAATAACTCCATGAATTGCAATTGATATTTGATATCGAGAAAGGTGGTTGGCTCGTCCAGCAATAATAGCCTCGGTTCCTGAGCCATGACTTTGGCAAGCGCAACCCGCTGCCGTTGCCCGCCACTCAGTGCATCCAAAGGTCGTTCGGCCATGTCACTCAGACCCAACTCCTCTAACACCTTATCAACTACCGCTGCTCCATCCGACGGTTCTTTGCCAAGCCAGTTCTGGTAAGGGTAACGTCCCATTTCGACAACATCCCTTACGGGATAAGAGATGGCCGGCAGACCATCCTGCTGCAAAACCGCAATCATACGCGACAGATCTTTACGGGTGTATGAGGAAATGTCGCGTCCATCAATCTGTATGCTGCCTGCGTTCGGCTGTTCGGTTCCGGCAAGTAGCTGAAGCAGGGTCGATTTTCCACTGCCGTTTGGACCAACAACGCCCCACCATTCCCCCTCTGTGACTTGCCAGTTCACCGCATGCAGAGCCCGATGGTTACCATACATTTTACCAGCTTCTTTGACTTCTATCATCGGCCGACTCTTGGTAAGGTCTGTTTTCATGAATGTACTCATGGCATCATCCCCTTCCGCAGCTTTTTGTTCCGGTGTAACAGATACGCAAAAAATGGCGCTCCAACAAAAGCCGTAACCACACCCAGCGGAATTTCGGTTGGGGCCAGCAATGAGCGTGCAATCGTATCTGCCCAGACCATGAAGATGGCTCCCCCAATCGCTGACAAAGGCACCAGCAAGCGATAATCAGGTCCGACAATGAGCCGAAGAATATGCGGAATGACCAAGCCGACGAAGCCAATCACGCCGGATACGGAGACAGCGCCTGCGGTAAGCAGCGTACCCACAGCTAACACCGACAGTTTCAATCCATCCACCTTAACCCCAATATGAGCAGCCTGTCGTTCACCCAAGGCAAGCACATTCAACGACCGCGCACGGCTCCAGAGGAAAATCAGCCCCAGTACAAAATACGGGAAAAGGATGGCCGTATACGACCACCCACGCAGTGCCAGACTTCCCATCGTCCAGTATATAATTTCATTGATTGTCTGTTTCGACATGGTCGACAGGAAGGAGACTACGGCTCCCAGGAAACTTTGCATGACCACGCCAGCCAGAATCAGGCTGTGTGTCGGTATTTTGCGTCCCTCACGAGCGAGGGCCAGCACAAACCACAATGTCACTACTCCCGTCAGAAACGCGACCAGTGGCAGAGTCCAGATCCCAATCAGTGCATACTGCAATCCGAAAAAAATCAGAAAAGCCGCACCTACCGATGCACCGGACGATACGCCCAGGGTAAACGGATCAGCCAGAGGGTTACGAAGAACCCCCTGGAATCCAGTTCCGGCAATCGCCAGCGATGCACCTACAAGCACGGCAAGCAGTACACGTGGGAATCTGACCTTCCATATAATCTGTTCTGCTGCTGTATTCCAGTCAGGAACAATCCAGTCGCCCAGCCAGGGAATGCGATGAAGCAAGATGCCCGCAATGTCCCGAACAGGCAGGGCAACCGAACCGATGCCCGTGCAGATGAGCACGGTTAACACAAGCAGCACAATTCCGGCCGTTCCGTACACTGCCAGCTTTTTACTCATTTGAACAGATCAGGGTAGATCGCTTTGGCTACTTCTTTCAGACCTTGGGTTACCCGTGGTCCCGGACGGCTCAACAGGTTGGCATCCAGACCGATGACTGCATCGTTCTTTACAGCCGTGATTTGATCCCATCCGCTGCGTGCTTTGATGATTTGATCCAATGTTTTGGAATTTTCATCAATAACATCGTTCGCATACAGAATGACGTCCGGGTTAGAAGCAATAATGTTCTCTTCATTAATCTGATTCCAGCCAGTCAAGTCGGAAGCTACGTTGTTTCCTCCGGCCAGTGTGATCAATTCATCCATGAATTCGCCTTTACCCACAGTCCAGCCTGGGGAGAATTCAACGTATACTTTTTTCTTTTCTTCTGGTTTAACTGCCTTCACAGCTTCAGTTACATCAGCCACATCTTGTTTCATCTGAGTGGTGATCTCCTGTGCTTTTTCCTGATGATCCGTGATTTTACCAAATGTTTCAATGTTATTCATCACATCATCCACTGATTTAGGATCTGTTTTGAAAATGGTAATGCCCAGATCGCGCAGTTTCTTAACCGACTCTTCGCTCATCGAGATACCTGTAAATACGATATCTGCTTCAGCCGCAATAATCGACTCTTCATTAGGCTTTGTTATGCCGCCCATTTTTGGTTTCTTTGTTGCTGCTTCCGGATAATCGTCATAGTCGGATACCCCTACGATCTGCTCGTCCAATCCGAGTGCGAACAGGGATTCCGTTTCAGCCGGAGATACGGATACGATTTTGGCAGGTGCTTTGTCAAAGGTAAATGATTCACCCGTAGCATCTGTAACCGTGAGTGGATATTGTGTTTTGAGATCTGTCTGCGCCTGTTCCTGGGATTGCTCCTGTGCAGGTTGCGAGGTTCCTGTACCCTCGTTCGTTGTTGTTGTACCACATCCGGCCAACGTCAGTGCCAGCATCGCTGCGCTCAGCAGTGACGCTACGCCTTTCCATGTCTTGTTGAAATTCATTGTGTTCATTCTCCCCTTCTCTATCCATTCTAGTGAGTAGTGCTCCTGTCCCAATTCCGCTTGAATTTGTGTTCCGAAAAAATAAAATCCCCAATCCTTGGGTCAGGATCAGGGATGACGTCTCGCATGTGGCGATCTGTGCATGGTCAGCTTGGCGCTGTATATGCACAGAGAACTGCCCGAAACGCTGTCCTTTCCTCGAAGGAACACCGGTTTGTACGTCCAGGGCAGGTAACCTGACTTACAGGAATTCATCCTGATTTACAGTGGCGGGACCGTGCCGGATTTACACCGGCTTCCCTATTTCACCCGTTTGCCGTTCATGGCCTCATATGAACCCATGAAACATTGCTGCGTGCACGCGGGACCCTTGGTCGCTAATATTGTTTAACCATTCAAGTGAGCATCTTGCATCCTTGATAAAGCTTGTTGAGCCTCCATCCGATGATGCACTTGCTAAGTCACACTTCTGTTGTGATTATAGGTTATATTGTACATCCTTACAACCCGATTTACGGAAAAGTCAATCTGGTTCCAACCCAGCTGTCCCCATCGCCATCCAGCCGGATCTTGATCGCTTGTCCTGGTACCACCTGCGTATCCCAAAATCCTTGATCTGGAATGAGACGTGATACCATATAACGAATAACACCGCCATGCGTAATTACGGCTATCTTTGGCACGTTCATGCTAGGAGTGTGCAGTATTGGTGAAAAGGACATCAGACTCTCTTTCAGAAATGAATCAATCCGCGCAGCAAATGCTGTCCAAGGCTCACCACTCGGTGGCGTTACCTCCTGCGGCGCATCAATCCAGTCTCGGTACTGCGGATTGTCCTTGAGCTGATCATAGGTCAACCCCTCCCACTGACCAAAGTCGATCTCCCTTAGTCGAGGATCAAGCTTGGCCTTTCCCGCTTGGGATGGTGCAATCTGTGTGAGTGTCTGCTGACAACGCAGCAGATCACTGCAATACAGGGCTTCGCATGTGATATTGCTGAATTGCTCACGCAGCGAAGATAGCTCCTGCTCTGCTCCGGGCAACAGTCCGATGTCGGAATGCCCTAGATATCTTTTTTCCAAATTCCACGCCGTTGTACCATGCCGTATCAAAATAATCTCACGACTTTGCATGCCACTAGGTCCAGCTTCTATCTCCATAACAGTGCACCTCCAGCAGACCATATCCCTAAGGTGACCAACCAACATACTAAAACAAAAGAAGCTGCCGACCAGAACATAAGCCGTGTTGTTCGTACAATATCTTCTGCTTCCATCTGCCTTGTAGGCTCGCCCATATATGCGCGAAATGAAGCCACGCCGTGATATACGTTATGCCCGCCAAGTCTTATACCCAGCGCTCCAGCCACCGCCGACTCGGGGAAACCGCTATTTGGGCTTGGGTGCAGTCGTGCATCCCGGGACACCATACGTGCAGCCCCTCTGGCATCCATCTTCATGAACCAGGCTCCTATAATTAACAGCAAAGCGGTAAGCCGCGCGGGAATCCAATTGGCCCAATCATCGAGACGGGCAGACGCCCAGCCGAGATGCAGATATTTTTCATTTTTATAACCTACCATGGAATCCAGTGTATTCACCGCCCGATAGGCCATGGCAAGGGGTGCACCACCAATCAGGGCATAGAACAGTGGAGAGACGATAGCATCCACGATATTCTCCGCCACAGTCTCCACCGTTCCCCGTACAATCTCCGGTTCATCCAGATGAGCCGTATCACGTCCTACAATCATACCCAGTGAACGTCTCGCCGCAGGCCAGTCCTGTTGACTCAGATGGCAGTAAACTTCCATGCCTGCATCCTTCAAACCTTTCGAGGCAATGGTGGTTGCGATCAGCAGCACTTCTGCCACAACAGCAACAGCGGGATGAATAAGACCGAGCACATAGATTAATCCCCAAGTCAGTGCAAAAGAACTGCCTGCAATCAAAAGGGGAAATAAAACGCCAACTCTTTTGAGTGCCCGGTTTGAGTCCACCCGCTTCCTTATCGCCTTCTCCAGTGCAGAGATAGCCTTTCCCATGCCAATCACTGGATGAGGAATCCAGCGTGGATCTCCGATGCAGCGATCCAGTATGTATGCTCCTACAATAATCCAGGCTCCAGCCATTCCCGCCCAGATCGGCCAGGAAGCCCATTGATACAGCAGAGATGTCATTGCTTGTTATTCCTCTCTTTCCACTCCTGCGCGGCTTGCAGGCTTTCCGTTATTGTGTCATACACCAGCCTGCCGATCGCTGCACCCATGACCGTGGCCGTTCCGGCGTAACTGATGAGCGGTTTATCTACTCCAGCCTGGCTTACCGCGAGTACGATGGCATCCGTTGTTGTTCCAGTTGCGGTCAGGCCATTTTCCGAATCCAACACACCGAAATCAGCTAACGCAGCGGCTTTCGCTTCTACCGCAGTCTGAATGGCATTCACCATCGCTCCAGCGGTCATACGCCCGTTCATCCACAACATGATATTGATCGTACCAGGGGTATAGGTTGAAGGATAATCCTTCCCGATTTTCTGGGACACCGTCCCATTGCTCATCTCATTCTCCGCAGCATCGAACACGGTTCTTGCAGAACCTGCCCGTGCAGCATTGGATACCCCTGCTGTAGTGCAGCAAAGTAATCCGAACTCATCACTTTCGTATTCCTGGATCGCTGTGTGCTCCAATCGAACCGCAGTCAGAAGACCGGCACATTGATCCTGTGGCTCCTGCCATTCACTCAACAGATCAGCAATATCACGTGGTGGATCGTCACAGCGATAATGTCTGTCCACATAGATGTTGAATATACGATCCAGTTCAATCATGCCACCTCCATACACAGCGCTGGAAAGGGCTGTTACAGCAGAAGGACTGGACGCTTTAATATGCCGCTCATGTGCGGAGACTTGTAATCCAGGCCACACAGAAGATCTGTATTCGTTCTGGTCCTTTATTACATGGGAGTAATAATTATAGAATGGCAGTGCCATCGCTTTGTCCCCCTGCCTCTAACCCGGTTGTCGGATTAGGCGTAATTACGCTTCCCATGGTTTCCAGCATACGTCCGTTAGCCTCCGCGTCCTTGACCGCAAAACGTACATGTCGTTCCCCAAGTCCGGGATACATCGCGCAGCTTCGGATCAGTATTCCCCGTTCACCGAGAGCAGCCTGCATGGATGTCGCTGTCCATGGTTTTGGAAGAGCTGCCAATATAAAGTTCGCTTCCCCTCGCGTTACCTTACATCCCAAAGCTTCCAGACCTTCCGTTAATCTCTTTCGCTCGTGTGACACCAGTGCCAATGTCTCCTGTTCAAAATTTTCCCCACTGCGCAGACAGGCTTCTCCAGCGATCAGTGCAAGCCCATTCACACTCCAGGTGACCTGCTTCTCTGTCATGGCACGAATCAGTTCGGGACGCCCCATCGCATAACCCAGACGCAGGCCTGGAATCGCATAAAACTTGGTCATGGAACGAATGATGATCACTTGCGGATACTCTTTCAAGTTGGATGCAAGCGATTGCCGCTGTGATTCAGGAATAAAATCAATAAATGCCTCATCGACAACCAATATTGTGCCTGTTGTCTCTGCATTACGAGCAAGCCTTTGTAGAACGTCCACCGGATACTGAACCCCATTGGGGTTGTTGGGCTGTCCAAGGAAAAGCAGGTCCACCCGCTCCATCAGCTTCTCAATATCTTCCGGTTCTGCTCGCCACTCCAGTTCTTCCCGTCCTTGAACACGGTGGACTTCTGCTCCAAATTGTCTGGATAATGCACTGTACTCTGAAAAGCCGGGCTCTACCGTACCTACTCTACGAGGCGCGAGTCCCAGTAAGATTAGAGCCATGCTTTCCGCCGCCCCGTTACCCACAGATATGTGATCCGGGGTTAAACCCAGTCGGTCACTAAGCAACATTTTGAACGCCCGATGACCCGGATCGGGGTAACGAAGTACCGTATGCATTCCTTGCCCCAGAGCCTTTAGCACTTCCCGTGGTGGACCCAGAGGATTAATGTTTGCGCTAAAATCGAGGAAATCCGCAGGATTCCCTCCAAAACATGCCGCGGCCGTCTCCACATCACCGCCATGTCCGAAAACTTCAATTAAACCGGTCATCCTGTCCGTCATCCTTTCTGCATGTCCTTTTTATTATGGATGTCGTGGCAGGCAGGGGTCAATCCTGATTTGACTATTCAAGCCCTTTGCGGCTTCAATTTCTTTGTGTCCTTTCGACAATTCGTTTACAATAGAGAAGGAATTTCGATTCCGTAAAGCATCACTACATAAGGGATATACATCCCTCACATACATTAATGGAGGAATGACCATGCTGTTTGTTGATAACCAGGGCATTACAGATCCTTCTGTAAACCTCGCCATCGAGGAATACATTCTGAAGCATCTGCCGATGGATGACAGTTACTTGCTGTTTTACATCAACCGCCCGTCCATTATTATCGGAAAACACCAGAATACCATTGAAGAGATCAACATTGAGTATGTTCAGGATAACGGTGTTCAAGTCGTACGTCGTCTTTCGGGAGGCGGAGCCGTTTATCACGATCTGGGCAACCTCAATTTCAGCTTTATTACCAAAGATGACGGACAATCCTTCCATAACTTCCGCAAATTCACGCAGCCTGTGGTGGAAGCCCTGCAAGAGCTCGGAGTTAATGCCGAACTGACGGGACGTAACGATCTGCAAGTCGGAGAGAAGAAAATTTCGGGCAACGCCCAATTCTCTACGCGTGGCCGTATGTTCAGTCACGGTACATTGATGTTTAACCTGAACCTCGACCACGTCCAGGCTTCACTCAACGTTAATCCGGAGAAGTTCAAGTCCAAGAGCACCAAATCCGTACGCAGTCGTGTTGCCAATATTCGTGATCTGATTGACAGCAATCTGACCATAGAACAATTCCGTGACGAGCTGCTCCGTCATATTTTCCGTATGGAGCCACAAGATGTTCCTCAATATGAACTCACAGAGAAAGACTGGGACAAGATCAATGAAATCTCTGCCGAGCGTTATAACAATTGGGACTGGAACTACGGGCTTTCCCCGGAAAGCAATGTGAAGCATACCCGTAAATTCCCTGTCGGCATCATCGATCTGCGCATGAATATCAAAGATGGACGGATTGAAGATATCAAAATCTTTGGTGATTTCTTCGGCGTAGGCGATGTTGCAGATATCGAAGATATGCTGCGTGGCAAGCGTTACGAGGAATCTGAGGTGCGTACTGCACTTGAGGGTCTGGATGTAAAACATTACTTCGGCAACCTGGAGCTGGAGGACTTTATTGGCCTCATTTTCCTTGAGGAGTAAGTAATTTATGTATATAGATGTTTTGAACTAACTATGATCACTGAAACGGAGAGGACAGAAAAAACCTGTAAAAGCGAAGCGTTCACCTTTATCACCGGATTTCCCCCTTATAAGAGGGATCAAAAAATCTGGGGATAACAGTGATTGGAAGGTTATTCTGTCATCGTAGTGCTTGTGTGAGTTTATTTAGTTCAATTAAATAGATACAGATAAAAAAGGAGAGAAACACAGATGACCTACAAATTAATCGCAATTGACATTGATGATACTCTGATCAACGATAACAAGGAAGTAACGCCTGCAACACAGACTGCCCTGGAACAAGCGGTAGCTCATGGTGTCGTTGTAACACTGGCAACTGGACGTGCTTATGCTTCTGCACAAGCACTCGCTCGCCAAACGAAGCTGAACGTGCCAATCATTACGTATCAAGGCGCTTTGGTGAAAAACTTGCTGGACGAAAAAGTCCTCTACGAGCGTTACGTTCCACAGGACGCTTCCCGCAAATTGTACGACTACTGCCTGGAGCATAATCTGCACCTGCAAACGTACATTGACGACAAGCTGTATGCCCGTGAAGAAAACGACAAGCTGCGTGACTACGCCAAACTGAATGGTACTCAGTACCATATCGAACCGGATTTCATCAAAGTAATTGAGCAAAAAACACCGAAACTGCTCATCATTGATGAGCCAGATTACCTGGATAAGGTTGCCGTTGACCTGCGTGAATTGCTCGGACCTGAAGTACACATCACCAAATCCAAACCGTACTTCCTGGAGATCATGCACAATGAAGGTACAAAAGGTCATGCCCTTACTTTCCTGGCAGAGCACTTTGGTCACCAACTGAGCGAGTGCATTGCTATTGGGGACTCGTGGAACGACCATGAGATGCTGGAAGTCGCTGGTCTTGGTGTAGCGATGGGAAATGCCATCCCTGCTCTGAAAGAGCTGGCAGATTACATTACCGCGAGCAATAACGAAGACGGCGTGAAGCAAGTGATTGAGAAGTTTGTACTGAACGCGGAGTAAGAATTTCAGCAATGAATTTTACTTTTATACATGTATTATGGAAAATACAAACAAACAGCCCTGACAGCGATAACTTGCTGTGCAGGGCTGTTCTTTTAGCTTTGACTATGTATGTTCCTTCGCTTACTACTTACTCCTTATTGGACATTTTCCCCAGTTATAACGATGCTAAATACAAAAATGAGATATACAAAAAACACAATGAATCCTAAAACAATTGAAATGACATGAAACTTCATCTTCCACACGAATGCAGTTCCCTATGCTAGTCTGCATTTGAACTAGATGAAGCTCTTTATTTGCATACTAAGCTATACACATTCTATAAGTACTTTCTCCCTTCTGCTTTATTAAATGCATTTAACACTATATCATAGTTCTTTTTTCCAATACCTTTTTATTTAGTTTAAATCTAGAGTGACAGAACACCCGAATCTGCTCGTCCTCACGAACAATTTGAAGAGCTGAATTTCCCTTCTAGAAAACAAGCAAAGCAAGAATTTATTTTCTTCAAGAGAGACTATTGTATCAAAAATACAAATGGTTTCTTCAGTGTTGGACAGATAACAAAACCAACTCAAATAATGCCATTTGCTTTTTATTTCTTATGTTTTGCAATCAATAATGCTGTTACCAAAGACAACTGCAATGAAATCGTAATTGCCATTGACAAAATTACACCATTCGTGTCTGAGACATGGATAAAAAATAAAATAATAAAAAACACAATGAAGGATACTATAATACTAGCTATGGAATTTAAAATTAGTTTTTTCATGTTCCGCCTCCGTAACTTTATTTTCAGGATCACCCGTCTATAAATTTACTGTCAAAATCTATTCATATACGACTAACTAGTCTAGTCACCTTTGCACATTTTTTGAAGATTTTTGTAGAAACTTTATTATTTATTCATGACTTGATAATGTAGCATAATAGTAACCTCTTGATTAGGATGTAATTATATAGAATTATTCAAAACATTCAAACGATAAAATATGAGGGGGAGGGGCTCCCCCCTTATATCATTATATTACCAAGATACTGTAATTGGATAATCTATGGTTTCTGTGTTACACAATATGTATATACTACCAAAAAAAACGGTAAATCTAATATCATTTTGAGATACGGTCATAGATATCTCACTGGCTCTGTAGGTGTTTCAGTTTATCCTAGTGGATTAGCTGTTACTCCTGCTACAACTTCATCTAATGTACCGTCGGATCATGATATTGGACAAGGTGTCGCTGCAAAGTATGATATATGGGCAAATTCAAATTTTAAGCAGGGTGATATTACAGGTCCACTGACCTCTGTAATTACAATTATTACTTTCATGCCCTAATAGTTTTATCATATGATATCCCTCTCACATACAATTTGAATTTTCCTTTAATTATATTTATCGCGACCTTCTCAAGAACAACTCAAGCTATAATCAATTTTCATCCGAACTGAAACTTTACTTTAAACAGTTACATGAACTTTCATCTGCATAAGACTCTTTTCTTTACGATGATGCAGACTTTTCTGTAATAGGTTCTTTAAATTGACTTTAGCTACTCCTATTCAATTTTATTTAATTCTATTCAAAAGAAATGTATAAGAACTTTCATGGATTTTGTAATGAATTCTTCACCCTCAAAATCTTTACCTAGCCTAAACGAAAAAATCCCCGAGTACGACATCTTGCGATGACGTAGCCCAGGAGATTTTAATTTCTTCCATTTATATATTTTCCATCCAACTCATGATCTTGTTCCCTTATGTCTTGCATCATCTCACTCTTAGAAAATTCAGTAACTAAAACAGTTAACGGCATTATCGCTCCACCTACAAATAAAAAATTTCCAGTACAAATCCAATCCAGCAATGAGTCTCCGACACAGCTTCAAAATAACGTCCCCAAGTTACGGATAAACGGCTATGAGTGGGATGTATATAACGATCGAAATATGGATTGCACCATACAGTTGAATGCCTGCAAACAGTAAAATTTCCCCAGGTCTCTGCCTGTTCAGTATGGTCTGCACCTATTCCTGCGCTGAATTACGCTTTACCTACTTTACCACAGGTTTGGAAGCCTGAACCATCCGATTAGAACGACTTCTTTTACCAAGCAAGCTCACCACTTTCTCATTCATCGCCAGCAAACCTGAAACGATCAGCGCAACGCCCAACCAGGTAATCCAGCTTACATGCTCATTGTAGAGAACCGCCCCAAGCCCAACTGCAATCGGAGGGGAAATGTATAACCAGGTCGCCGGGAATAACGGGTTGGTACGAGACATGATCCAGTAGAACAAGCTGTGCCCCACCATCGAACCGATGACCGTCAGATAGATCAGAGATGATATTGCGGGCATCCAATCCAGTCCAGTTGTGCTCCACGATTCCGTCACCGCCGAAAGCGCGGATAACAGCAAACCTCCGTACATCATTTGAACCGCATTGATTGCTACAGGACTAGCCTCCTTAAACTGGTTAATGACCTTTTTGGAGTACAACGCACCTGCCGAATAACAGACTTCACCCACCAATACGGCAATACAGCCCCATAACCATAGGGAATTACCACCAATCGATACACCCGGCAATACAACAAGGATAACCCCTGCAAAACCAATCAGGCAGCCCGCAATCATGCGTGCAGACGTTTTTTGACGCAACAACGCTGTCTGCATCACCATAATCATCAGTGGACCTGTTGCTGACAGAATCGCACCAACACCCGAGCTCACATATTGTTCAGCCCAATATAATGTCGCAAAGGTCCCGAATGTCAATCCGGCCCCCGTCAAGAGCATCTCTTTCCGCCATAATAAAGACAGGTTCACTTTCCCTTTCATCCACATCCATGCAAACATTAGAGCACCTGCAATGATAAAGCGCAGTCCGGCCGACAGAAAAGGTGGCATGCCTGCCTCCACGCCAATTTTAATCGCTAGAAACGTTGTTCCAAAAATAAGACACATTACGGTAAATGCTACTGCAACCATGCTAGCCCCTCCTTCATCTGTTCTCCATCATATAGCACTGTCTACAGAACAGAATGAATAAAACAGAACAGTTAGTTCCCGTTTGCTGTTACAATGGAATTCAAAAGGAGCGTGAGCCGGGTGGGCAAAACCATGTTGATGACAGATAACAGCCTGAAACTATATGAGCAAGTGGTACATTATCTGGTTGTACGGATCGAAGCCGGAGAGTGGAAAGAGCATGAGAAGCTGCCGTCCGTGCGGAGCCTGTCCGAGCTGCTCGGTGTACATCGTCTCACCGTTTTTAAAGCCTATCAGGAATTAAAGGAACGCGGGAACGTTTACGTCAAGGATAAGTCCGGTTATTATGTCAGTCCTGCTGACCCTTCTCCCGTGACCGATCAGGCCGATGACCCGGCCGTGTCTGCCTGGCTGCATTGGGATTCACTTGCCCGCGTGCAATCCCTTGAGGCGGAGTACCAATTTTCCAAATCATTGATTGACCCCGCCCTGCTGCCCAACCGATATTGGGGAGAATTAATGCGGGATTTGCTGGATTTATATCCCCGTCTGCTTGGCACATACTCCACGATTCAGGGGGATCTGGAGCTGCGCAGTGCCTTGGCAAGCCATCTGACGACGAGGGAACGTTTCTACATCTCGTCTGATGAAGTGCTGATCACTTCTGGTGCACAGCAGGCCATTGATGTGATCTCCCGCAGTCTCGTCAGACCCGGTGACCGTGTGCTCATGGAGAGGCCAACGTACGGCCCTGCGATGGAAATTTTTCGCAAACAGGGTGCCAAGTTGATTTTTACGGATATTCATCCTGATGGCTACGATCTGGAACAGATTGAACGCCTGATGAAGCAGGAAAAGCCGAGAGTATTTTATATGACGCCGACCTTCCAAAACCCTACGGGTATCAATATTCCGACCGAGCAGCGCAAACAGCTACCTGAGCTGGCGGAACAGTACGGATGTTTTCTGGTAGAAGACGACAGCACCTATGATATCTATTTCAAGGAAAAACCTCCTGCGCCGATCTTCACATACGATACGACAGGGCATACACTCTATATTCGCAGCTATAGCAAATATGTCGTGCCGGGGCTGCGAATTGCCGCCATTATGTGCCGGCCCCGATTCATGCTAGGATTACAGGCCGTAAAAGCACTGACAGATAACGGATCACCTCTGCTGAATCAGAAGCTGTTCCTTCGTTATTTCCAGTCGCCACGCATGCACCAGCACTTGTCCAAGCTGCGTACCGCCATTCAACTGCGGATGGAAGTAATGGAACAGTGCCTTCAACAAACCAATTGGACGTGGACTCGTCCTGAGGGTGGACTCAACATCTGGGCGGAGCTTCCGGAAGGTATAGATACGGGGCACTTGCTTCACCGATGCATGGAACATACCGTCGCTTTTGTGCCGGGAACGGTATTCGATCCATCGGATGCGAACGCCAGTCGCAAACTGCGTCTCTCCTTCTCCTATGCTCACGAGCAGCAAATCCGGGAAGGCATGAGCAGACTGATTGCGTTGGCTGAAAATACGTGATGGCACGTTGCAATAATATGCATTTGCAGATTAACGACAGCTTGTCTGGCAGTTCGCAAATTTTAAATCTTCTGTAACACAAAAAGTCGCCGTTTGGCGACTTTGCTTTTTGGGCTGCTATTCTGCTGTTCTCGACTGGCAAAGTAAGTTAGGAAGTTTTTTTATTGTAATCCTTCTTCATTCCTCCTATAGATCTTTCCTTGCAAATAGTCGGACCGTTACAAAATAGGAGGCAATGAACAACAGAAGAATGCAAACTGAAACAAAAACATAAACCGAAGCACGACCCATGCCGTTCTCGCCTGCCATATTCATGAGCGAGGCAACAGGCTGCGCTAAAATAATAAGAACGATCATGAAAACCGTATTAATTATTCCCGCTCCCTTTTTACTAAGGGCGTAAAAAAGAGGCATATAGATTGAAATTAAAACCAGCACCATTCCAACCGAAATCAAGATGTCCAGCACCGATAAGTCGGGCTTGTTCAGTTCAGGAAAAAGAAAGTTAACAAGCCAGTGAGCGCCTGACGAAGCGAAAACTCCAAAAAGCGTATAGAGAATGGCAGACAGATACTTCGCTTGCACAATGTTTCTGCGGCTAAGCGGGAGTGTGACAAGAAATTTATGATTATGGTTTTTGATATCAATCATGGTTGCAAGCATAATCGAACTGAAAGCGGTATAGATCCCTACAAAATACATCGACATTTCCACTGTCGGGATAAACGCGACACTGAATACAACAAAATAAAAAAGGATGGCCCATAACGAGCTTTTCAAAGCGATATAATCTTTGCGAAGCAAGTTAAGCATGATGCTTTTCCCCCTTGGCCGTAAAATAGATAAGGTCTTCGAGGGAGGGTCTATGTAAAAGAGCATAATTGCCAAATAATCGTTCTGCCTCCGCCCTGTTATCTGCCAAGCCTTCAAAACCAACCGCTGTCTCACGGATTCCGACGAATTGCCTTCTCGTGTCCGCATCAAGCAGCTTCATGTCCCCCTTTACTATCATGTACCTTTCAAGCACATCATCCTTTGCTTCATTAAAGACAAGCTTTCCTTTATGGATAAATGCAATATAGTCTGCTATACGCTCCAAATCAGTCGTAATATGAGTGGAAAAAATAATGGATCTGGTTTCGTCCTGTATCATATCTGCAAGCAGGTCAAGCAATTCTCTCCGAAACACAGGATCAAGCCCGGATGTAGGCTCATCCATGATGAGTAGCTCAGCATCGTGAGATAAAGCGATAGCCAGTGAAAATTTGATTTTCATGCCTTTGGACAGTTCTTCAATCTTCTTTTTGGGAGACAATTCGAATTGCTCCAGGTAGTTGTTAAATAGCTTCTCATCCCATTTCTTATAAAAAGGAGCAATCATGCTTTTCATTTCACGTATCGTAAGATGCTCATAATAGAAACATTCATCTGAAACAATGCCAATGCGTTCTTTAACGTTAATTTCCTGAGCAGGCACCTCTTTTCCCAATGTTTTGATACTCCCGGAGTCCGGACGAATCAAGCCGGTGATCAGACTGATCAGTGTGCTTTTCCCCGCCCCGTTCGGGCCGATAAGTCCGGTAATATAACCTTGTTTTATATCCAAAGTGATCTGATCCAGCTTGAATAAGGGGTACGTTTTGGATAGGTTGCGCAACTCAATTGCGTTCATCATGCTTCTTCCTCCTCAACTAGCAACGTAAAATGCTTAACTACATCTTGAACACTCATGCCCAGTTCCTTGCCCTCACGAAGGATATCGAGCATTTTCTCTTCGATTCGTTTCAGCCGCTGTTCCCGAATAAACTCCTGATTGGCCCCGGAAACAAAGGAGCCTTTGCCTACGACGGAATCAATCAGTTTCTCTTTTTCCAGTTCTTCATAGACACGTTTGGTTGTAATTACACTGACCTGCAAATCCTTCGCAAGTTGACGGATGGAGGGGAGACTCTCTCCTGCAACCAGTTCCCCGCTTAAAATGCTCTGTCTAATCTGGGTCAGAATCTGCATGTAGATCGGATCGCTTGATGCGTTTGATATTAGTATGTTAATGATCTCTCACCTCACTTGTTTGAATCCAGCCCATGTATAGTGTATATATATAATATACACACTATACATGGGCTGAGTCAATAATCATTCAATTTTTTCCCAATACAGACAAGACAGCAAAGTAGCCCGAAAAGTCGAATGACCTCCCGGGCTACTTTGTTGTTCATTTTTCTTGCTTTTTTTAGTCGTGTTTCTTGGCACGTATGGTACCTTTTTTCTTACGTACTGGATATCACCTTATCCACAAGACCATACTCGACGGCTTCCGCAGCGGTCAGGAAATAATCTCTGTCGGTATCCTTTTCAATCCGCTCCATCGGCTGTCCCGTATGATCGGCAAGCAGCTTATTGAGGCGATGACGGTGCTGGATAATCCGGTTGGCATGAATCAGCATATCCGAGGCCTGCCCCCGTGTTCCGCCAAGCGGCTGGTGAATCATGATTTCACTGTTTGGCAACGCCAGCCGTTTCCCTTTTGTCCCACCAACCAGCAGGATCGTACCAAAGCTAGCCGCCATGCCTGTGCAAATCGTAGAAATGTCAGGTTTCACGAATTGCATCGTGTCATAGATGGAGAATCCGGCAGTCACGGAACCACCAGGACTGTTGATATACATCTGAATATCCTTCTCCGGGTCCTCTGCGGTCAGAAACAACAATTGGGCTACGATGGCATTCGCCATCTGATCCTCAATTTCCCCGGATACCATAATGATCCGATCTTTCAGCAAACGGGAATAAATATCATAGCTCCGCTCTCCGCGGGCTGTCTGTTCAACAACATAAGGTACCACGTTCATGCATTTTGCCTCCCCGGTTTATGCAACCATGCTGACCGTATATCCTCCCCCATACGACATGGAATTCGTACCGGAGCTTGAATAACTGTACATCACTGGCTGCATCGATTGAGACGGCAGAGTCTGCTGCAAAATCGTTCCCGCCACAGCCATCGGATCATCGGTCTGATTCAGGCACAGATCAATTAAACGGGCAGTATCACCGCTGCGGAACGCCAGTAAATAACTGCGCAGTTCCTCCCGATTTTGCTGATACTCTTCCAATTGATTGGTCTGATCAGCATCCGTTTCGTTCAGGCTGTGCCTCACTTTCGCCAGAGCAGAGCGGGCACGACTCAGGGCAGCTTTGACCGCCCCTTCCGTCGTGTCCAACAGTTCAGCAGTCTCTACCGTCGTGTATCCCATCAGATCACGTAACATATATATCGCTCGCTGCCACGGTGGCAGTTCATCCACAAGGATTTGAACAGCGGACTCGACTTCCTCGAATCGCTCTTCTTCCTCAAATTCTTGCATAAATGGCTTCATGCTTTCCAATTTGCTTGCCAAGTTCTCACGCTTCCGTATTGCGTCAATCCAGGTGTTGCGTGCAACACGGATGAGATAGGCTTCCCAATTCATGTCCTCTGTCATTCCCGTTCTTCGGGCAGCTGAAAAGGATAATGCTTTAACACATGTATCCTGAACCAGATCCTCCGTCTCCCAGACTGAACCAGTTAATGACATACAGTAGGCGTACAACGAACCCAGCAGGTTCGGAAGCGCAGCTTCAATCGTTTGCTCTAACGTATATCCGGTTTGGACACCGGAATGGCTATATGGTTCAACCTGTTTATCATCATGTGGTCTGTTGATTCTGCAATCCACGGACTTCACAAAGGCCATGTTTGGGGCCCCCCTTTGTTGGTTCCTGATTGAACTTGCTTCAATTCACTTGCTGTAATTGCCTTACACTATGTAAACGAAGAACCTCCGGCAAAGGATACGCTCTTCTGAATTTATTTTTAACATTGTTGTCCTATTCTCCCAGCTCCACCTTCAGACCAGTAAGTGCCAGCGTAATTCCCTGATCCAGATCATAATTCTGGCGTATATCCACGTCGTGAGACATATGTGTAAAATAGGTCTGACCCGGCTTCAAATCCTTCAACAGCTCCTGCGCCTCAACCATATCGTACACCGAGCGTGAGGAGAATTCTGCAAGTTCATGAACAAAGCTCGTTCCAAGTACCAGCAGATCGAGCCCATACAACGGCTGCTTCTCCAAATCCTTCAGATCAATGGCATCCGAGCAATATGCCCAGGTATATCCTTCACGTTCCAATCGATACGCATACGAATAGCCATTATGACCGTGGCAAACTTTCCAGGAGTGCACCTTCCATCCACCGAGCTCGATATCCGCATCCGTTTCCAGGAAATTCATATGACGACCGAGCCATGGAAATTGACTTTGGATGGTCGCGATTACCTCCCGCGGTGCATACAACTGCCCTTTTACTCCCAACCAGCGACACGCATCTGCCCATTCAGGCAAGCCTCCAATATGATCAAAATGCGCATGTGTGATCAGCAATGTCTGCACCATCCGCATCCCCTGGTCTTCCATCTGTGATCTCCAGTCCGGTCCACAGTCAATCATGAAAGGTTCGTGCTCGCCATCACTATGGACCAATACAGCAGCACGTTTGCGGCGGTTGACCCCCGTAAGCCGGGCTTCTGTGCAGACGTCACAGTCACAATACACCCGCGGAACACCCATCGCATCCCCGGTTCCCAGAAATGTTAGCTGATTCATTATGAAAGTCCCCTCTCTATCCCGGAAGCAATGCATCCTAAATTTATGTTCCATCCGATTAATGATATGTAAATTGTAATCTTCCACCTCTATTTTTGCAAAAAAAGACCATCCCGCCGCAGTTATTCACTGCAAACGGGACAGTCTGTTGTTTCATTAAACCAAAGCCCGCAGCTTCAACGTCAGCTCTTGGCCCTCAGGTACATCTTTGGATTCGGTAATCACCCAGTTTGATGCAAGGCGTTTTGCCAGCACATCTGCCTGCTCCGGTTTTAATTTCAACCCGGTTACGATGCCTTCACCCACAGTAAAGTCTTTCTCTGGCTGTAATCCGAAGGACTTTTGCAAGTAGATGCCCAGACCACCACGAGTGTTAAAGGTAATCCGGTAGCCGTCTTTAACCGCACCTTCCAGATTCTCGCCATGCTCGTCCGCATAGGAGAAAAGATCATCATATCTGTAGTGCTCCTCAGACACAGCATCAAAAGCAGCCACATCTTTGGCTTGTATCGCTTCCAACAAAGCTGCATCCGACATGCCTTTGCTACGAGCCTGTTCCAGCCGAATGGCTGTATTTTGGGACAACTTAAACTCAACACTCATCCAACTCACACCTTCCTGTCACTATATATCGTTATTCCATGATATTCCTAATCCATTATATCCTGTCTCGATAGCCGGATACAAAGTGTCCTGGTGAAACTTCCATCCACTCCGGTTCTTCATCCCGTCCTCGAGCGGATGGGTCGGTATCCCCACTGTAGATCGGCGGCATCACGTTCCGCACCGTTGGATCAGGTACAGGAATTGCCGCCAGCAATGCCTGGGTATACGGATGAACCGGATTACGGTACAGTTCTTCTGTTGGCGCTACTTCCACCAGCTTACCGCGATACATCACACCGATTCGGTTCGAGATGTGACGTACCATAGACAGATCATGGGCAATGAACAAATAGGTCAGTCCCAGCTCTGCCTGCAAATCTTCAAGCATATTGACCACCTGTGCCTGTACGGACACATCCAGAGCGGACAACGGCTCATCACACAAAATGAACTCCGGGTTCACCGACAATGCACGGGCAATGCTAATCCGCTGGCGCTGGCCTCCACTGAATTCATGTGGATAACGCTCCGCGTGCTCTGGCTTCAGTCCTACACGGTTCATCAGGTCAAGCGCCCGCCCCTTCATCTCTGCCTTGGAAGCATAATTATGAATTTCCATGGGTTCACTAATAATCTGCAGGACATTCATACCCGGATTTAGTGAAGAATAGGGGTCCTGAAAAATCGTCTGCATCCGTTTGCGAAAAGGCTTCAACTGGCGTTCATTCATCTTCGCAACGTCCTGTCCGCCAAACATAATGCTTCCGTCCGTCACATCGTAGAGTCTTACGATGCTGCGTCCAGTCGTTGATTTGCCACAGCCGGATTCACCGACCAGTCCGAACGTTTCTCCCTTGTGAATATGAAAACTGACGTTATCCACGGCTTTCACGACGTCTTTGCCTTTGCCAGCACCACGTACCGGAAAATGTTTTTTCAGGCCACGCACGTCCAGCAGCACTTCACGCTGATCGATTCCTGTACTCATTTCTCCACCTCCTCTGACGATGCTCCTGTTTGTACTTGTTGTTGTTCCCGACCTTGATCGTCCAGCAACCAGCATAGCGCTCGATGACCAGGTGCAGTCTCGGTATACGCAGGCATCTGTTTGCATACTTCCATGGCATGTGGGCACCGTTCCATAAACGGACATCCGGTTGGTGGATGAAGCAGATTGGGCGGTGTACCTTCAATGGTTGCCAGCCGTTGGCGTCCACCTTCCTCGCCATGCTTCGGAATGGAGCGCAGCAATCCCTGAGTATACGGATGCTGCGGATGAGCGAAAATACGCTCCACTGGCCCCTCTTCCATAATGAGTCCACCGTACATCACAATCACTCGGGTACAGACCTGAGCAACGACACCCAGGTCATGCGTAATCATCAGAATGGATGTCTGCGTAGACTCTTTCAGCTCCTGCATCAGCTGTAAAATCTGTGCCTGAATGGTCACATCCAGCGCTGTCGTCGGTTCATCTGCGATCAATAACTCCGGCTTGCAGGACAGAGCCATGGCGATCATTACCCGCTGTCTCATACCTCCACTGAACTCATGTGGGTATTGGTCAATCCGTTCTTCCGGGGAAGGAATGCCCACTTGCCGCAGCAACTCAATCGCTTCCTTGCGTGCAGCCGACTTGTCCATTTTCCGGTGACGACGAATGACCTCTGTCATCTGTTTACCTACACGAACGACTGGATTAAGTGATGTCATCGGGTCCTGGAAAATCATCGAGATGCGGTTGCCCCGGATTTTGCGCAGTTCATTGTCCGACTTGGTCAGCAGATCCTCTCCACGGAACAGAATCTGACCATCCGTAATCCGGCCCGGCGACTGGATCAGCCGAATCAGCGAACGGGCGGTTACACTTTTGCCACTGCCGGACTCGCCGACCAGTCCAACCACTTCTCCTTCTTTTAACGTAAAACTCACACCCCGGACGGACTGTACCTCACCTTCACGGGTTGCAAAGGACGTTTTCAGTTGTTTGACCGATAATAAATCTGTCATTGTATTCACCCCGCTGTGTAAGTTCAACCAAAGCATATTTACACTAGTCACTCCAAAGACAGAACAACCTTCCGATCGCTGTTATCCCCAGATTTTTTTTGATTCCCTTTTCGTAAGGGAAAATCCGGTGATAGCGTATGCTTCCGATGTAGCTTTCTTTCAGAAAGCTTTTAGGCGAACGCTTCGCTTCTTCAGGTTATTTCTGTCTTCTAAGTTCTCGTGTAAAATGTTTAGTCGAACCTATATTTAGTCGAAAATCATCTATCGCTTGTTCGCTTTGGGCTCGAAGGCTACGCGGAACACATCCCCCAGGAAGTTAAACGACAGCACTGTCAGCAAAATAAACAATCCCGGGAAGATCGCCATATACGGCGCTTCACTAATAAAGCCCTGTGCATCATTCAACATGCTGCCCCAAGAAGAGTTCGGTTGTTTAACACCCAGTCCGAGGAAGCTTAGTGACGATTCCATCAGAATCGCACTCGCGATGTTAATGGTTGCTGCGACAATAATGGTTGGAATAATGTTGGGAATAATGTGCTTCATAATGATCCGGCCAGGCTTTTGGCCCGATACACGCGCATACAGAACGTATTCACGCTGCTTGACCGACATCGCCTCAGCCCTGACAATCCGAGCAATATTCATCCAGCTCAGCACCCCGATAATGACAATAATTGTGCCGATCCCCGGCTTCAGATATGCGTTCAGGATCAGCATCAGGAAGAAGGATGGAATCGACATGAGCACGTCAACAATACGCATCAACGTATTATCTACCCAGCCGCCAAAATAACCACTAACCGTACCTACCAGTGTTCCCATAATAACGGCGATTGCCATCGACAGGAAACCTACGGCGAGAGACACTCGTCCTCCGTATAACGCCCGAGCCAAATAATCCCGTCCGTAATCGTCCGTACCAAACCAATGATCTGCACTTGGCTGTTGAAGCCGCTCCATCACTACAATTTCATTAGGATCATGTGGGGACAGAAACGCAAACAGGGATGCGAGCACAAAGATGCCCAATATGATGACAGCCGCAAGGCCCAGTTTCTGCTGTCGGAACTGCGTCCGTAAATTACGCCAGCGCATTGAATTCATTTTTGTCTCACCCCGTTGTCTTGATTCGTGGATCTACCACGCCATATAAGATATCAGCTACCAGGTTTCCGACGACCAGCAGCACAGAGGACATCATCGTAATGCCCATAATAATCGGATAATCCAAACCGTGAACGGCCGAAATCCCGAGAGATCCCATTCCCGGCCATGAGAAAACGGACTCCGTAATAAACGCTCCCGCAATCAGCTCTGGCAAAGACATACCGAGAATGGTGATTACAGGCAGCAGTACATTTTTGAGCACATGACGAAGCAGTACCGTTCCTTTGGTTGCGCCGTAGGCATACTGGATTTGAACATAGTCCTCTTCCAGTTGACTGATTGTATTCGAGCGAATATACCGCATGTACACGGATACGTTCATGAAGGTCAATACGGTACATGGTAAAATGCCGTGTTTGATTATATCCCAAGCGGAGTCCATACCTACCGTTCGCATACCCATGCTTGGTAACCAGTGCAGCTCTACTGCAAAGAAATAGATCAGCATCATACCGAACCAGAAGCTAGGAATCGATATCCCGATATACGAGATTAAGCTGAGTCCACGGTCAAACAGACTGTTCTGACGCGAACCCGCAATCATGCTCAGCGGAATGGAGATCAACAAAGACAATAATAACGATGCCCCCATCAATCCAAACGTAGCGGGCAAACGTTCAATAATCATTTCGGCAACCGGGCGATGGTTAACCAATGAGTAACCAAGGTCACCAGACAGTACATTTTTGAGCCATACAACATATTGCACGTACATCGGTTGATCAAGACCGAGGTTTTGCCGAATACGCTCCACATCTTCTGCTCCCATATTCGGGGTAACAAAGGAAAGCACCGGATCGCCCGGCGCCAGCTTGATCAAGGTGAACGATACGATGGAGATTACAAAAAGAAGAGGGATCGCTTGTGCGATCCTTCGGACAATATAGTTGTTCACATGGGCACCTCCGAATCAACGCCGGCCTCGCGGCCGGCGTTATTGGCTTGTTATATAGAATTAACGCATGTAGATTGAACCAAGGATTCACATCGGCCACTCCGATGACAGAACAACCTTCCGATCGCTGTTACCCCCAGATTTCTTTGATTCCTTTATAAAAAGGGGAAATCTGGGGATAAAGGCGAACGCTTTGCTTCTTCAGGTTATTTCTGTTCTCTACGTTCTTTGTGAATCTCGAAGGTTCAAACAATACGTTCATTCTATATGATTATTTTTTAAAGATTTTGGACAGATCTTCAAGCATAACGACTGGTTTCGGATTTGCATCTTCAACGCCGCCGTATGTGTTATCCACAGCTACTACAGCTTTCGTGTAGGCAATTGGGTATACAGTCATTTCGTTTGCTACAGTTTGTTGGATTTGTTTGTACAAATCGCCACGTTTCGTTTCGTCAATTTGAACGGCTGCTTCATTCCACAGCTTGTCAAAATCGGCATTTTTATAATGGGAGTAGTTATATGCCGCATCGCTCAGGAAGAGAGATTTATAAGCATCTGGCTCATAACCCATGATGTATCCACCAAAGGACAATTCAAAGTCTGTATTGTTCATGTCCAATGTACGGTTACCATAAGCCGTTCCATCCATCGGCAGCAATTCCACTTCAATGCCCACGTCTTTCAGCTTTTGCTGAATGTACAGCGCTTGGCTTGTTTGTGGTTTGTTCGTATTTGTGTAAGCAAGACGCAATTTCAGGTTGCTCACGCCTGCATCAGCCAGCAATTGTTTTGCTTTTTCCACGTTGTAGTCGTATTTCTCAACATCATCCGTTTGGTACAGCGTGTCCGGTGTCAGAATCGACGGAGCCGGTTCAGCAAAATCAGCTGAGGAATACGAAGCAGTGATCAGTTCATTTTTATCCAAAGCATAAGCGATGGCTTGACGAACTTCTTTCTTTTGCATCGAAGGCACGTTAAGGTTGAACACCATGTATTGCAAGCGGCCTTCCGGGTATGTCAGCATGTTGAATTTGCCTGTGTCGTTCAATTTGTTGTAATCCTGTGTGTCGACCATACGCATTTGAATCTCGCCGTTTTGCAAAGCCAGGTTCGCTGCATTTGGATCTTTCGCTACACGATACGTCACGCTATCCAGATGAGCTTTGCCTGCAAAGTAGTCATCAAAACGTTCCAGTGTTACGTATTCGCCCGGACGATATTCCTTGAACTTGAAAGGTCCGGAACCGATAGGGTTGTTGTTTTTGTCGCTTTTCTCAATATCGGCTTCGCCTTCGAAAATGTGTTTAGGGATTGGAGAGAAAGAAACCAATGCTCCTTCAAAAGCAGCAGATACTTCCGGCAATTTGAATTCCACCGTCAGGTCATCGACCTTGGTTACTTTAACCGGTTTGCCATCAAAAACATACTGACTGCGGGAAGAACTGTGCTGTTTCTCATCCAGGATGCTATCCATTGTGAACACAATATCATCCGCTGTCAGAGGTTGTCCGTCATGCCATTTCAGGCCGTCTTTCAGCTTCAATGTATACGTCAGGTGATCATCAGAGAAGCTGTCGCTCTCTGCGAGCACATACGTTTTTTTGCCATCATTCACATTGAACAGTGGAGCATATAAAGATTGATCAATCGTCAACGTTACACGGTCACCTGCATAGATTGGATTCATTACTTTAGGATCATCCTGAACGGCAATAATGATGCTTCCGCCATCTTTCGGTTGGCCATCATCCGTTGTTGCTGTATTTTCTGCGGTATTAGACGAAGAACTTGTTCCGTCACCGCTGCTTCCGCATGCACTCATGATTGCCACAACCAGAACCAGCATCAATGACAGCCACATTTTTTTCGATTTCATTATGATATTTCCCCTCGCTGTAATTTAACGTTCTGTTAGATAGTATAGGCAAGGATTCGACAAATTGCAACGATTTTTTCCAACTTAACCTATCGGGTTTAAATGAAATAACATTATTGCCTAGGAATGCAAAAAACCTCCAGCTCACGTTGTATCGTGAAATGAAGGTTTGAATAACAATTAATCTTCTGAAATTCAAAAACAGGATGATGCTCGTACGGGTTTACAACCCGGCTAACACCTGGTACCACACGCCTCGTTTGGAATACAGTGTACTGCGTACTTTGTCCCATCCGCCGAGATAGTTAATATCGAACAGACCTTCAGGCGTTGGGAACGAGGACTTCGTCTCTGCAAACACATCCGGGTCTACCGAACGGAAACCGTGCTTGGCAAAAATGCGCTGTGCTTCCGGCGTACTTAGATAGGCTACAAAAGCCTCCGCTAATTCACGATTGCCGTGCTTATCCGCATATTTGTCTACAACAACTGCTGGATTCTCAATCAGGATTGTGTTTTTGGGAACCACGATGTCATAATTTACACCCTTGGCAATCCGGGCAAGCAATTCATTTTCATACGTGACGATAACGTCACCCACGCCATATTCAAAAGCCGCCATGGAGGATCGACCGCTCTTATCCAGTGACTCGACATTCTCATGTACTTTTTCCAGGAAAGCTTTCGCCACGGCAGGATCTTTCTTCCCTTGCTCCTCCTCAGATAACTTCAATCCTGCACCATAGATGGCATTGATGTCCCACTGTGCTCCGCCCGACGTCTTGGGATTAGGATACAGCACCTTAACCCCCGGCTTGGTCAAATCTTCAAAATCGCGAATCCCCAGCGGGTTGCCTGCTCTTGTACCCAGAACAACGATCGAGCGGGTGATCATGCCATCATTCGGTGCCTGTTTCCAGTTGGAGCTGACCAGATCAGCCTTGACCAGCTTATCGATATCACTTTCCATCGCCAGAAGCGCAACATCAGCTTCGAATCCACCAACAATGGCTCTCGCTTGTGTCCCTGAGGCTTCATAGGATTCTTGAAAGTGAACCGTCTGTCCAGTCTTGGCTTTCCATTCCGCCTGGAACTTGGGCAATAATTCTCCGACGGCATCTTTGGCTACACTGTAAGCACCGATAACTAATGTATTGGATTGGTCGTTTGTCGAGGTTCCGCTCTGTCCGCTTGCATCCTCCTGCTTGCTACATCCAACGGTCATGCAGACGAGCAGAAGCATGAGGACAACGTATAAAGGGTTGATTTTCTTCTTCATCGTCTGCATGGGCAGCACCTCTCTCCAAAATTCTAGAACAATTCTGAACCAAGTGATCTTTAATTAGATGATGACCGGCATTGGATCTTCCTTCAATCGGTTCTCAACAACCCAGCTATGGGTATCATTGAACAGATATGCCCGATGCACGAGCACACGAATCTGTTGGCCGACTTGCAGCGTTGTTTTCTCCAAGGAACGATACGTAATGAGTTTATGGCCTTCAACTTCCACTTCCACCATCCATTCACTTCCGCGGAAATGAAGGTGTTTGACGATACCTTTTTCCGTAGCGGACAGCATGCTAAACTCGTTCTTCAAACCGATCTCGATATACTCAGGGCGGATCAACGCACGGGTGCGCTCCCCTTCCACCGCATGTTCGAAGCCCTTAAGCTGTGAAGCGTCCTCCACGACGGTAGATTCCCCGATAAATGTAGCAACAAAAGGTGTCTCAGGATTTTTGTAAATATCCCATGGCGTGCCCTTCTGCTCCAACCGCCCTTGGCTGATAATCATAATTTCGTCGGCAACTTCAATCGCTTCATCCTGGTCATGGGTTACAAAAATCGAAGTGATACCCACCCGCTCAATCAGCTCTCTCAGCCACGAACGCAATTCCTGACGGATCTTGGCATCAATGGCGGCAAACGGTTCATCCAGCAGCAGCAGCTGTGGCTCAGGGGCCAATGCTCTGGCAAAAGCGACGCGCTGCCGCTGTCCACCAGACAACTGATGTGGATAACGCTGTTCGAAACCTTTCAGCCCCGTCAATTCCACCAGCTCCATGACCCGATCACGGATCTGGGATTTGGGTGTCTTTTTGACCTTGAGTCCAAAGGCGATATTATCAAATACCGTCATATGTTTGAACAAAGCATAGTTCTGAAATACAAATCCGATTCCCCGCTCCTGCGGAGGCAGATGATTTACGACCTTTCCGTGAAAACGAATCTCTCCGGAACCCGGATTCTCCAGACCCGCCAGCATACGCAGAATGGATGTTTTCCCACCTCCGCTGGGTCCCAGCAAACCGATCAGATGGCCTTTGGCAATATCGAACGAGACATCTTTTACCGCATGAAAATCACCGAAATGTTTGTTCAGATCACGGACTTCCACATGCATCTCAATGCACTTCCTTTCGCTTCTTGGCCCATTCCATCATAAGCAGCAGCCCGACAGAAAAAGTAACCAGTACCAATGCCACACCATTTGCGGCAGCTACGTTAAAATTCTCTACATCCTGATATACAAGCGTTGTTGCCGTCTGCGTTTTGTTCATAATGTTACCCGATACAACCAGCACTGCACCGAATTCCCCAAGCGAGCGGGCCACCGTCAACACAAGACCGTACACAACCGCCCAGCGGATGGAAGGCCAGGTAACACTCCAGAACGTTCTCCAGCCGTATGCACCAAGCGTTGACGCAGCTTCTTCCTGCTGAGATCCAAGCTCCTGCAAGACAGGCATCACCTCTCGGACCATCAGTGGAAAAGTGACAAACAACGTTGCAATGACCATACCCGGGAAGGCATACACTACATTAAATCCAATTCCTTCAAAAAAAGCGCCCATAATGCTGTTGGGACCCAGCAGTAATACAATCATCAATCCGCCAATGACTGGCGATACGGCATAGGGCAGATCCACAATGCTGTTCAGCAGCCCTTTCACCCGGTCACTCAGCCATCCGGCGCGAACCAGATAGATGGCCATCATAACGCCAAACAATGTATTTAACAGCGTGACGACAAGTACAACAAGTCCTGTCATCATCAAGGCATGCAGCGCCTCAGGGCGCAACAGCCCATCCAGGAATCCTCCTGCCCCGTCTTCAAATGCACCAATAACAATACGTCCAAGTGGGATGATCAGCAGAACAATGAACACCGCAAACGTTAGTCCGATTAATAGTCGCCTCATCGTCTTCTCCCCCGCATCTGCACCAGATTAATGAGCCAGAGGATCAGGAAGGAGAGTGTTAAGAGCAGTACGGACACGGCCGCGGCACCGGTTGGATTGTCACTTTCGATCTCGCCGTAAATAAATACGGAAGCCGTCAATGTTCTTCCCGGAATATTGCCTGCCACCAGCACAACAGCCCCGAATTCGGCCAGTGCTCTGGAGAATGCGAGCATTCCCCCACTAATCATGCCCGGAGCCATGGAAGGAAGAATGACCTGCCTGAATGTGCGCGCCTTCGATGCTCCCATCGTGTAGGATGCCTCTTCCTCCGAGGGATCGATCTCCTCGAGCAAAGGCTGCACCGCACGAATGACAAAGGGAAACGTCACAAAGGTCATCGCGATCACAATCGCAGGCTGGTGAAACACAATTTCAAACCCCATGGATTCCGCCAGTTTGCCAATGGCACTGATCGGACCCAGGAGCAGCATAATCATCAGGCCACCAACGGCTGTTGGAAGAGCAAAAGGAAGATCTACCAGACTGTTAAGGAACGACCTCCCAAAAAAGCGATAACGTGTCAGCACCCAGGCAATCATGGTTCCCAAAATGACGTTAATCACCGTAGCTATAACAGCCAGCCGGATCGTTAACAGTACGGCTTTCCAAGCAATTGGGTCCATAATGCTTTGGATAAAGTTGCTCCATCCTTCAGAGAAGGAATTGACGTACACACCGATGATTGGAAGTACAATGAGTACGATAAAATATAACAATACGGTACTGCGGAATCCCCAAGTCCATCCCTTGTGACGAAGAACGGTATTCATTGCTGCATTCCCTCCCAGCCTCCGGTTCTATGTCCGGTCGGCAGTCTCCCTGCTTTGGTACAACCATTTACCTAAGTTGGATTATATTACTTTAATATTATTCCCATTAGTCTACTTGGTTTTTGCTTATCTGATACTTTACCAGTTTGCAGTGCTAATCGTCAATGCTTTTATTGAATAATATCGTGACGTACATAAGATGATTTCATAAAAATTACACTCGCCACTACGCGGCCAGAACAACCTTCCGATCGCTGTTATCCCCAGATTTCTTTGATTCCCTTTTCTAAAGGGAGAAATCCGTCGATAAAGGCGAACGCTTCGCTTCTTCAGGTTATTTCTGCCCTCTCCGTTATCGTGTAATTGTTATAACATCGTAATACGAGATTTGTTTGGTATGTTGTGGTTAAGGTACAATCTAGAGGACAAAATGTGGAGCAAAGGAGTGGAGTAATATGTTATATACGAAGAATTTATCGACATCCCGACGAGATGAGATGAAGGATATTACGCGGGAGGTAGAGCAGGTTGTCCGTAACAGCGGTGTGCAGAATGGGACTGTATTGATTTATTGTCCACATACGACAGCAGGCATTGCAATTAATGAAAATGCAGACCCTGATGTCAAACACGACGTGCTGCTTCGTCTGAACGAAGTATACCCATGGGAACATCCCGAATATCGGCATGCTGAGGGAAATACGGCTTCTCACTTGAAATCGATAACAACTGGACCATCACAAACGGTGATTATACATGAGGGCAGATTACTGCTTGGCAGATGGCAGGGCATCTATTTTTGCGAATTTGATGGTCCTCGTCAGCGGGAATATTTCCTTAAAATCATGGAAGGTTAGCTCCATTTCAACCACATTTCTAATGATTCGCCAACTATGGAAATAAAAAAACAAACAGGCGGTCCACCCTATTTTAGGGATGTAACCCGCCTGTTATGGTCTTCTTCGCGTAAAAACTTTCGCGAGACAACGTTATAAAGAATTAATGTTATGACAATTCACCGCCCTGAAGTGTGGAGTGCGACAAAAGCGCCTTATTGGACGCCAGGCTGGTGTTGGAGATTACGGCAGAGTACTTTGACATGAGATAACGCAGCCGATTCAATCTCTGCAAAGGTTAAACGGTCCTGAATATAATACGATATAAATCCGTGCATGGACAAAAACAGCGTACGTGGTACACATTGAATATCCTCTTCCGTACAGCCCTCTTCATTCATGTATTGCCGAATAATGGAGGCGAACAATTCAAAGCATCTTCCTTGCTCCGTACGACAATACGATAGCAATTCCTCATCCCGAATCATGAACATAATCTCGTACTGATACGGATTCTCCAAACCAAAACGAATAAACTCCATCATGATATGTTCCACCTTGCTCACGCCGCCCATGACTGGCCTGACCATGGCTTGCAGCAGCAAATGCCCCAGATGATTGAAATCTTCAACCACGATGGCATAAAACAGCTCTGCCTTTTCCTTAAAATGATAATACAGCGACCCATGACTATAGCCCAGATGCTGGCCGATGCTTCGCATCGAAATGGCACGGTATCCTTTGGTAATAAAAAGATGCCTCGCCGCCTCCAGTATCCGCTCCCTCGACAACTCCTGTTCGACTGCTCTTCTAGCCATATATTTTATTCCCCTTCAATAAAATAAAGCCGCTGTCCCTCCGTGATCCGGGATTGCCCTTGCGTCAAATCTGTGATCCAAGCCACAAATGCCTCGGTTTCACTATCCGGCGGAAGACAAGTCAACGTAACCTTATCGGTGAACCCAGTCTCACCTGTACGGACTTCCCGGCTCCTTAATTCATTTTCCACTTTGCCCAGCCATGTATAATCCAGTTCAACAAACACTTCACGATGGAGCACTTTGGTAATCGCTTCCCCGGCTTCTATGGCTGCAACTGCTCCATCCGTATAAGCACGAATTAACCCACCTGCTCCAAGCATAATACCCCCAAAGTAACGTGTAACAACGATAGCCACATTTTTTAATTGCTGATTTTTGATAACTTCAAGAATCGGTTTGCCAGCGGTTCCGCTTGGTTCGCCATCATCGGATTGCTTCTGGATCTCATCCCGCTCACCAATCATGTACGCGGAGCAGTTATGAGTAGCATTCCAATGTTTTTTCTTGATTTCATCAATAAAAGCGTTGGCTTCTTCTTCCGTCGTGACCGGCATAATATGACCGATAAATCTCGACTTTTTGATTACAATTTCCAGATTGCCCGATCCTCGAACCGTGCGATAACGTTCAATCATCCCTATCCAACTTTCCACCAATTTGATCCATTTTACAAGAAAGCAGTTCCCCGCGCGCACGCGGACGAACTGCCTTGGTTTAACATCCGAGAAACCATTGCTTCACAATGACTCCCCGAATGTAATTACATTACCTTATTTAACTATATGAGCAGACCGATGAATTATTCGGAAAGTCTCGCTTCAAGCGCTGCTTTCTCTTCTTCAAAGCCTGGTTTGCCCAGCAAAGCGAACATATTTTTCTTGTAAGCTTCCACGCCTGGTTGGTCAAATGGATTGACTCCCAGTAGGTAACCACTAATGCCGCATGCTTTTTCAAAGAAGTATACCAGATATCCGAAAGAATATGGAGACATATCTGGAATGTTCACAATCAAGTTTGGTACTTGACCATCTGTGTGTGCAAGCAGTGTTCCTTGGAACGCTTTTTTGTTAACAAAGTCCATCGTTTTACCTTCAAGGAAATTCAGACCATCCAGATCATCCGGATCCGCTTCGATTGAAATATGCTCTGATACTTCAGCAACCTGAATCACAGTTTCGAAGATGTTCCGGCTTCCCTCTTGAATGAATTGACCCATGGAGTGCAAGTCAGTCGAGAAATCAACGGATGCAGGATAAATCCCTTTATAGTCTTTACCTTCACTCTCTCCGTAAAGCTGTTTCCACCATTCGGATACAAAGTGCAAGGATGGCTCGTAGTTCACGAGGATTTCTGTTCCTTTACCTTTGCGATACAATGCGTTACGAACAGCTGCATATTGATAAGCTTCGTTCTCAGCTACGTTCGGGTTGCTGTATTCTTTGGAAGCGTCAGCCGCACCTTGCATCATTTCTTCGATGCTGATGCCAGCTGCTGCGATTGGCAGCAAACCTACAGCCGTCAGAACGGAGTAACGTCCACCTACATCATCCGGGATAATGAAGGATTCATAACCTTCTTCATTCGCCAGTTTTTTCAGTGCGCCGCGCTCTTTATCTGTTGTAGCATAGATACGTTTGCGAGCTTCTTCTTTACCGTATTTTTTCTCCAGTGCTGCACGGAAGATACGGAAAGCAATCGCTGGCTCCGTTGTTGTACCGGATTTGGAGATCACGTTAACGGAGAAGTCTTTGCCTTCAACCAGATCCAGCAAATGAGTTACATACGTGGAGCTAATGTTGTTTCCTGCAAAGTAGATTTCAGGCGTTTTGCGTTTGTCTTTAGGCAGATTGTTGTAGAAAGAGTGCGTAAGCATCTCAATCGCTGCACGTGCACCAAGGTATGATCCACCAATACCGATAACGATCAGTACTTCAGAATCGCTTTGGATTTTAGCAGCCGCTTTTTGAATACGGGAGAACTCTTCTTTGTCATAAGCGGTAGGCAGGTCGATCCAGCCCAGATAATCCGATCCGGTTCCCGTTCCGTTGTGGAGCTGCTCGTGAGCCAAACGAATCGGTTCAGCGAAATAGTCCACTTCATGCTGATTGACGAATTGCAGGGCAGTGCTGTAGTCAAACTTCACTTTTTTTGCCATGATCTATAAAACCTCCTGATATCGGTAGCGTATTTTTTTCCGTTTTCCATTCTAAACAACTTAGCCTAAGGATACTTCAAATCCACAGGGCTGACAAGCTTGCAGCACGAACTTTGTCGTTAGAGTTTAAGAAGCAAAAAGGGTTAACCGAATCCGCTTGTCGCGATTCTGGTTACCCTTCTTGTATTATTCCGCCGGGTACGAACAGCAGTAGTCGGTAACGCTGCGTATCTCCAGTTTAAATTTGGATTCGGCAGGCACGTGGAACGTAGCTTGACCTTGAATCTCTTGCCAATCTTCTTCTCCGGGAAGTAATACTCTCAGATCACCGGACAGAATCTCCATAATTTCACGGGAATCTGTACCGAACTCATAACTGCCTGGAAGCATAATACCCAGAGTCACCTTGCTGCCATCCCCCAAAATAACTGTTCTGCTCGTTACCTGGCCCTCATAATAAATGTTGGCCTCTTTCACTACACTGACTTGATCAAACTGTGACATGCGTACCCGCTCCCCTTGAAGTTAATAAAAACAAAAGGCAAAACAGATCAGGGTGGTTGTCCACCCATTCTCTGCCGGAATTCACTTGCTGCTCGGTAGGACAGAAATTAACTGTCCCTCCTGCAGCATTTTTCAAGCAATTACAGCAATGCTTTTACGCGACTAACCACGTTTTCCACAGTGAAGCCATACTCTTGGATAACACGGTCGCCAGGCGCGGATGCACCAAATGTGTTGATTCCGAGAATGTCGCCTTGGTCGCCGACATATTTTTCCCAACCCATTGGGTGAGCCATTTCAATCGCCAGACGAGCTTTAACATCTGGAAGCAGGACGGATTCTTTGTACGCTTTGTCCTGTTTCTCGAACAGATCCCAGCTCGGCATGCTGATTACACGAACTTGGATGCCTTGTTCAGCAAGTGCTGCTTGGGCTTTGACAGCCAGTTGCACTTCGGAACCTGTAGCGATGATTTGGGCAACAGCTTTGCCTTCTTTTGCATCAGAGACAACATACGCACCACGTTTCACGTTTTCACGGGAACCTTCAACGGTACCTTCCAGAATCGGCAGGTTTTGACGAGTGAGTACGAGTGCAACCGGGTTGCTCTTGTTCTCAAGCGCATAAGCCCATGCTGCAGAAGTTTCATTACCATCAGCCGGACGAATAACTGTCAGGTTAGGAATGATGCGCAGGGATGCCAATTGCTCGATTGGTTCGTGAGTAGGACCGTCTTCACCAACAGCGATACTGTCGTGAGTCAGGACGTACGTTACAGGCAGACCCATCAGGGCAGCCAGACGAACAGCTGGACGCAAGTAGTCTGTAAATACGAAGAATGTACCTCCGAATACTTTCACACCACTGTGCAGTGCCATACCGTTCATTGCTCCAGCCATACCGAATTCACGGATACCGAAGTAGATGTTGCGACCGGAGTAATCTTCAGGTGAGAAGTTCTCCAGATTGTTCAGGTGAGTCATTGTGGAGCTCTCAAGGTCAGCAGATCCACCTGTCAGTTGCGGCACGTTATGAGCCAAACCGTTCAGTGCATTACCGGATGCTACACGAGTGGATACAGCTTTGTCTGTTGCTGCATATTTAGGCAGATCACGGTCCCAACCTTCTGGAAGGTCGCCATTGATTGCAGTTTCAAATTGAGCTGCCAGCTCAGGGAATGCTTTTTTGTACTCAGCAAACTTTTCGTCCCATGCTTTGTTTGCAGAGATACCACGATCTTTCACTTGTGCAAAGTGTTCGCGAACTTCAGTTGGAACGTGGAAATCTTCCTCGTAAACCCATTTGTAAAACTCTTTAGTCAATTTGGCTTCGTCTGCACCCAGTGGAGATCCGTGAGTACCGCCGTGGCCGCCTTTACCTTGTTTGTTCGGGCTACCGTAACCAATTACAGTTTTAACTTCAATCAGTGTAGGACGAAGCGTATCGGCTTGACCTTCCTCAATTGCTTTTTGGATTGCAGGCAGATCGTTACCATCTTCAACGCGCAGCACTTGCCAGCCGTAAGCTTCAAAACGCTTCGCAATGCTTTCAGAAGAAGACAGGTTCAATTTACCATCCAAAGTGATGTCATTGGAGTCGAACAACATGATCAATTTGCCCAGGTGCAAACGTCCAGCCAGGGAAGCTGATTCATGGGATACGCCTTCCATCAAGTCACCGTCACCACAGATTGCGTAAGTGTAGTGGTCGATCACGTTGAATTTGTCTTTATTGTATGTTGCGCCCAGTTGAGCTTCAGCCATAGCCATACCTACAGCCATTGCAATACCTTGGCCGAGTGGTCCAGTTGTTGCGTCAACGCCTGCAGTATGTCCAAATTCCGGGTGACCCGGCGTTTTGCTTCCCCATTGACGGAACTGTTTCAGTTCTTCCATAGGCAGGTCATACCCGCTCAGGTGAAGCAAGCTGTACAGCAACATGGAGCCATGTCCTGCGGACAGAACAAAACGGTCCCGGTTAACCCAAGTTGGGTGGTCCGGGTTATGTGTCATCGTTTTTGCAAAAAGTTGGTACCCCATTGGAGCGGAGCCCATAGGCATTCCCGGGTGTCCGGAATTTGCCTTCTCGATTGCATCAATCGCCAGTGTACGTACGGTAGTGATCGACAGGTTGTCGATAGTGTTGTTCTCTTCCTTTTGAATCGCTTCGTTCTTGTCAGTCATGGTTTGTCCTCCTCATGTCTTTAGATAAGTCGGGTTGCGCAAGCGAATCCCTCTCATCATACAAGCAAACCGAATTTCACAATAAGTGAATCCGCTTGAGTGTTTCATTTTGACTTATTCACTTTTGTATTGTATCACTTGGCGTGAAGGTTTTCCATAACCTTCTTTTAGAAGATCGGGAAAATTCGGCTGTTTATGACGAGGAATTTGTATCCAGTTGCGCAAAAAGAGTGTCATACTGAGCATTTCCGCATATCTTCTAGCTCAGCCAGCATCGCAAATCCATCGGATGAAGTATAACCTTTAAGCGGAAAACCATACTCTTTTTAGATATCGAAGTTGAATTTGCATATAATGGTCCTTGATCATGATTGGAAAAAATCGGACTTTTGTGCACATTAGGCTGTACTTCATATGGAAAGGAGGATTCACATATGCCGGAACATTTGGCTAAGTCAACAAATTCGCTAAAGCACATATTACCCTGGAAAGCCGGGATTTTAACAGGTCTTACGTCAGGACTGGTGCTCGGGTTCTTTTTAAAGGCTATTCAGACTTACACTGGTGAAAAAGTCTATACCTTGCTGCTGAACATTGATTTTGTTCCATGGCTTCCGCCTACACTACCTGAATACATTGAATTTGGGCTGCATCTTATCGTTTCCATAATCATTGGTATCTTCTACATATGGTGGATTCAGCGTGCAGGGCATCCGATAGCCAAGGGAGTCCTGATCGGAGTTCTCTCTTCCCTGCTATACATCCCGCTCTCTCAATTGTCGAGCCGTGTGCCTGATCTATATGATATCAAAGCGATACTTTACTGGCTGGCAGGGCATCTGTTATTTGGCGTAGTCGTTGGTTGGTGCGGTCATCTATGGAAGCACAGCCAAAAAGGCGATTCCCCATTCAGACATGAATAGGGAATCGCCTTTTCTTTTTTCGGAATAGTACTGAACTGTATCTTTCCGAATCAACCTTGCGCAGTATTAAAGCATTAGCTTAAAACACAACGGTTTTATTTTCATGAACCAGTACACGATCTTCAACATGCCATTTCACGGCACGAGCAAGAACTACACGCTCAATGGTACGTCCAATACGTTTCAACTCGGTTACATCATCCCCGTGGCTTACACGCTGAACGTCCTGTTCAATGATCGGTCCGCCATCCAGCTCTTCCGTAACATAGTGAGCCGTCGCACCGATAATTTTGACACCTCGGTTGTACGCTTGGGCATACGGTTTACCGCCAACAAAGGCAGGCAGAAACGAGTGATGAATGTTAATAATACGATTGCGGTAATGCTCAATGAACATCGGAGAAATGATCTGCATGTAGCGCGCAAGAATAATCACGTCAATATCATTACCGATGACGTCCAACTGACGTTGTTCCGCTTCCTTCTTCGTATCCGCTGTAACCGGAATATGATGATAAGGAATGCCAAATGATTCTACATAGTCCTTCATATCCAGATGATTGCTCACAACTAGTGCGATGTCTGCATCCAAATCGCCAGCCTGCCATTGCCACAACAGCTCAACCAGACAGTGATCCTCCTTGGATACAAAGATGGCAAGTTTCTTCTTGCGACTAACCGCAGAGAGACTCCAATCCATTTTGAAGCGGTTTGCTACTTCTTCGAAATCTGCTTCCAGCTTGGATAGGTTCACCGATAATTGTGGAAGATCGAACTCAATCCGCATAAAAAACATGCCGCCAGCCGGGTCCATTGTGTATTGGTCCGACTGTACAATGTTTGCACCATGCTGGTGCAAGAAATGGGATACTGCGGCAACAATTCCCGGTCCATCCGGACAGGAAATGAGCATCCGCGCCCGATCGGCGCGGTTTTTAACATCAGGTCGTACTTGTTTTGCGTGAATCTCCATCGGGTTAATTTTCCTCCTTCAACTAGGCCGTGACAAAAATTTCTTTGCCTGCAAGCCAGGCGATCAAACGTTGATTCAGTTGTTCTTCATTCAAGTGCGGGAACAATGCGGCTTCAGCCACGAGGTCATACAGACGTTCCAACGGCTCACGTGGATCGGCTTTCTTCGCTTTGGCATCATTCTTGAGCAATGTCCAGATATCCAGAACATATGAACGGGACTCAATCTCTTTTCCTTTGAAGAAATGATGCAGCTGTTCCACTTCAGTCAGGAACTCGGGACCAAATCGACCAGCAACATCCCCGCGAAGCAATGCAATCTCTGCTTCATACATAGGACGCTGAGTTTTGGCTTCTTTACCAATCCAAGGCGTTTCCAAAATAAACGGACGTCCTTGAAGAGCCTCGTGATGCACGACACGGTTAATTGCTTCAAAACCAATCCAGCCGGAGCCAATCGGTGTATGACGGTCCTTGTGCGCACCCACAGGGTTCTTACTATCATTAATATGCATTACGGCAATGCGGTCAAGCCCTACCGTACGATCAAATTGTTCAAGAACACCGTCCAGGTCATTCACGATATCATAACCCGCATCGTGAATGTGACATGTATCCATACATACAGTAAGGCGTTCATTGTGTGTAACCTTCTCCATGATCTGAGCAATTTCTTCGAAGCTGCGGCCCATTTCAGTTCCTTTGCCAGCCATCGTTTCCAGAGCGATATTCACATCCGTCTCCTTCACTCCGTCCAGCACTTCATTCAAGCCTTCAGCAATACGTCCGATGCCGTAGTGAGCATCCTTGTCCGTAAATGCGCCGGGATGCAGCACGATATTTTTGACACCAATCGCATGTGTGCGACGAATCTCTTCCTGAAGGAAACTTACGGCCAGCTCATACGTGTTTTCTTTGTATGATCCGAGGTTAATAATGTATGGCGCATGGACAACGATATCTTCCATTCCGCTCTCTTGCATCGCAAGCTTGCCTTCCTCAATAAACATGGACTCAATAGGCTTGCGACGGGTATTTTGTGGTGCACCCGTATATATCATAAACGAACTGGAACCGTACGAGGACGCTTCCTTCGTTGCACTCAATAATCCCTTGTCCGAAAAGGACACGTGGGAGCCGATTTTAAGCATCATTAATCCCCCTTTTTCTGAATTATCCCTTATTCTAACGCGATTATCGAAATAAATCTAGAAATGCGCTATAATTCGGGATATAGGCTATTTTTTACAGCTGTAATTTGGAACATGGGTGGGCGGAATCCGTCTTTCCGTGAAAATCAATAAACCGAGGTGACTCCGCAATGATTTTCGGCTCCTACGCTTGGACGTTGACTAGTAGTTCCCCCAGCAATTGGTTTATGAACACGATCGCATTCTGGACCGTTCTTTTGCTTGGAAGTATGTGTGTTGGCGGATTTTTTATGATGCGCAAGTTTTTGAAAGTGCTTCCGAAGGCAGACGGTAAATCGAAACTCGATTGGCAGAACCACTGGGTTGAAACCAGCCGTCATTTATGGACAGATGAAGCAAAAGCTTTTCTCGACCAGCTTGTAGAACCTGTTCCCGGCCCATTTCGAGATATCGCCAAACATTCCATCGCAGCAGAAATCGGGAAAATTGCGTACGAAAATAATGCACCTGAAGTGTCCAGAGATCATTGCATTAAAGGATACATTATAGCCACACCGAAGCGGGATAATAAGTTTCTGGTGAAATTTCTGGAGAAGAACCACATTGACTATTCGCCTTATAAACATTTGATGAATAAATAGATCAATGAATTCAGCCGAACCGAACATTAACATGTACTAGGCTTACATATTCAAACATGCTCCGTCAGGTAAGTTATTCCCAGCAAGGTAGTGCTTACCGCCCGGGGCTGTTTGTCGATCCAATATTACATGTCAGCATAGTCAAAATAACAAGGAGGTCGCCAAGATGAAGATTGCGATTTGCGGAGGTACCGGTTTTGTCGGAGGAGCGCTCGTTGATTACTGGCTTCAGGCAGGCCATCATGTGAAAGTTATTACACGTAAACTGCCGAATTTACATAATCCCAGCCAAAACCTTACTTATATCTCATGGGAACAGGTAGAGGAACAGCCTCATTTGCTGGAAGGAATGGATGCCTTGGTGAATCTCGCCGGAGAAACGTTGAATCAACGTTGGACAACCAAAGCGAAACTGGAGATCGTTGAATCCAGAGTGACTACAGTAGCGCGCGTAGCCAAATTGGTAGATTCGTTGGAACACAAACCGGAGGTTGTCGTACAGGCTTCTGCCATGGCGATCTATGGGACCTCTCCCACAGAAACATTTGATGAGAACAGTCCTCAAAAATCGGTGAATTTCCCATCCCGCGTTTCTCAACAATGGGAAGTTGCTGCGGATGCCATCAAACATGTGAGACTCGTGAAAATCCGCGTTAGCCTCGTGCTTGGTCATAAAAAAGGTGCTTTTCCATTAATGAAACTGCCTTATATGCTTGGTGTTGGGGGCAGGGTGGGAAGTGGCAAACAGTGGACCAGTTGGATTCATATTATGGATATTGTGCGTTTGATTGATTTCACGATCCAAAATAAAGAAATCTCCGGTCCGGTGAACGCCTCTTCGCCCAACCCAGTTACCAACGATGAATTCGGACGTACGGTAGGCAAAGTGTATCATCGTCCGCACTGGTTCCCCGTACCCGGAATTCTGATCAAAACACTGGTCGGTGAACTCTCTGTCGTGCTGCTTCAGGGACAGCGAGTTATTCCCCAAAAAGCGTTGAATCACGGATTTCAGTTCACCTTCCCTACATTAACCGAGGCACTGGAAGATCTAAAACACCGAGGTCTATCCGACTGATCGATATGTGTAAACAGACTCAGCCAACGTAAAGGTATCTCCATCTTCCAGTGGATATTCTTTGTACGGAGCAAGAACGTCGCCTTTGAGAAGGGTCCCATTCACAGAACCCAAGTCCTTAATAACATAGCCCGATTTGTTCCGGCTCAATTCCACATGAGCACGGGACACACCGGTTGCAGAATCTACCCACTGAACCATGTCCGCCGATCGGCCAATAACAAACGATGCTCCACGGATATCCATCCGTTCATTTTTGTCCCCTGTTGCTGATCTGCGTTCAAGATAAAAAGAAGGTGCAACCGGACCTGCTCCTGTAATGCTTCCGCCAGCAACACTTTGCAAGTTTACAGTTGCATCAGCCGCCGCATGATGACGGACAAGTTCCGATGTTGCAGCCATGGATTCGACAGTATGCTGAACAAAAGGTTCATCAGATACTTCAGATGGTACATGTAGATTTTGAAAGCGAGAATTCCCTGCTACAGATGACCTAGATTCAAAAGAATGCCCCCGTCCTGATTCAGAACTTTGCATATCACCAAAGCTCTGTTGACTCGTGTAACCTTGTCCATAGGTGTTACCTTCTGGTGACATTTCAGATGCATTCCAACGCCAGCTCTCCTGAAACATCTCTTCTTCGCTTTCTTTCTGCTTATCTTTGCCTCTTCCCAAGCCAAAAAAAGCAGATTTTTTATTGGTAGAGCCCTCTTGTAATTCGCCATCTGTATATTCTTCATTCGGCATCTTTTTGCTTAGCAAATTGGATTTCAAATTTTCGAATTTCCCTTTGGTCACCCATACCCAACCCGCGATCCCAAGCAACCCAGCACTTAATGCTGCAGATAGAATCATTTGTGTCTGCCCTGGCTGTTCCATATAGATGAATCTCCATACTAGCGCCATGGCAATCATACAGCCCAGAATGATATAGGTCGTTTTGGAAGATGCCTGCTTCTCCTGCTTCTCGTCCTTTTCCATATCATTATCCTTTAATGAATCAAACGTTTGACGCTGTGACGGATTCGTAACACCTTTCGCTTGCAATGAGGACTCTATGGGTGAACGTCTGCCGGAAAATCCAGAAAAGGTTTTGTTAAGTGGTTTTTCAACCTCCGTTGTAGATATCCTCGGTAGATGATTTGATTTCAACTGCTGCCCAGCTTCGCCATTTCGATCCAACTGACGATACTGATCTTGCTCATTTCTATTGGAAAATAGATCCTTTCCCTGCTCTGGAACTGCAGAAAGTGGCATCCCAAATTGACTGTCAATTGTGCCGGATGACCCGCGTGAAGACATAAACGATGCCTGGCCTGAACCACTCTGCTCATCTGCATATAATTCAAGCAAAAGTTCACGCAGTTGTCTGATATCCCATTGTTCACTGTCGCATAGTTGGAGAACACGTTGAATTCCTTCGCCCTGAAGTTCCTGAACATGGGCCATTAGCCTAATAACCAGTTCGCGGAATTGCTGAGGCGTCGGATCGACCTCAACTGCATCGACAATCGGGATGTAGACCAAACCAAGTTCCCCCAGTTCAAGTGAACCATTAATGAATATGTACTCTTCCTGAATCTGCAATTTACGTGAATCCAACATATACTGTCTACATTCCGTAAACGTATCTGCCAGCTGAAACAATAGACCATATAACACACGCAGCTTCATTTTTCCTGATTTCAACATTTGAGGTAACATCTTATATCCCGAAATATCATATTGTAACGTTACATTTCGGTCTACCTCTCGAATATGAACGGGAAGAAGACGGGGAATTTGATTGGAAGACAACATACCCATCTGCACACGGCTCAGTTCGTCCATTCGCAGCCCTTCCGCTTTCTCCAAAACCATAAATGATCCGCCGTTTCGAATGAAGTCTCTCGTTAATCCATACATGCCAATCCTCTCTTTCCATTGCTTAGTTAAGTCATGTAGATATAGGCGCTAATGAATCCCGGCAATACGGCCAGCATAAAAGGAAACTTCAGTGTCTTTTCCTGATTAACCAGTTTGAGCGAACCGAGCATGAAGAAACCGGCAAGATTTCCTGCCATGCCACGAATCCGCTTCGCTGAATCCCTGCGGAACAAGAGAATGACTAATCCAATTGCCCCTGCGTACAAAACGGAGTAAATAATAGCGTGAACACCAAAGGCCAGTCCTGTCCAAGCTCCAATTCCTCCAAACAATTTCACATCGCCCGCACCCACTGCCCCGATTAGATACATTAGAAATAAGACACCAAACCCCATCGCGAATCCGGCTGCGGAGAATAGAAACCCCTCCCATCCTCCCCAGATGATATGGGCCAACACTCCCGCGACAGTCACCGGTAAAGTTAAACGATTTGGAATTTTCATCGAACGAACATCTGTAACAAAAGCTGCAATCACATATAGACCACAGGCCAGGTAAAACCACTCCACCTCCATCATCTCCTTTCTTATTTTCTGGAAGCCACATTAAACTCGGTCACCGTCTTGGCACCATCCGCGGTCTCTACAACAAATGTCCATGTGCCCTCCGTTGTACGTGTACCAACAAACCAGTTCCACTCAATTACACCGTTTTCATCGGCAGTTGCCCACCCGATATGCTTGGCTGAACTTTCACCGGACTTATAAAATATCGTCAAGTTCGCTGTAGCTCCGGGCTCCACTTGGACCTTAATTGTCGCGTTGTTGCCTATGTATGCTGGCTCTGGCTTGGATAGTACGGTTGCTGCTCCAGCTGAATCCGCGTCTCCCCCACTACTATTGGAGCCTTCTCCGGTATCTCCAATCCATACCCGTTCTGCGGCAGCCGCTTGAATGCGTAAAGACTTCCCTAGAAAGGGAACTTTAACAGGCAATTCATAGCTCAATTCAAGTCTGAAGTAGGGATTCGTTTTATTTTTGAGATCAGGTATGGAAATACCATTAACATGTACACGCTCTACATCAAGTAGAGAAGTATTAATAAAAGGCTGAAGCAGCGGCTTAACGGTCGGATCAAGAACAGTCTCAAGAACTGATGTCTTGATCTCCTGTAACGGTTGTTCACCTCTGGCAGCAGCTGCGCGTACCCAATCACTTAGCGGTTCCGGCAGTGAAGAGGCATACTCTTCGGCCCACTCCGTCAGTGAAAGCTCCGGTATTTTCCATCCACCCTCCGAGCCTCCACTACCTGCGGAATCAGAGGGGCTGAATACAAGAGAAACCGGATATATTTTCGTGGATAACTGCTTTACTGCCTCTCCTGCCGTGCTCTGCAATGCTGTCGATACCAACGTCATCTGTACGATGTAAATGAGGAACATGACAAAGAACAGGAATACAGGCAAAACCAGCGAGGCTTCCAAAACGATGCTTCCCATTTCCTTTTCTGATGAACCCGTCTTTCTTGGAGAACATTCTTTTTTTGGAAAACGCACCTTTTGGATAGAATGTACCTGCTTAGTCAGAGATTTCAATCTTTCCAGTCTGTGTATTCGTGCTAGTCGATCGTGCAAAGATGCCATAACTTTTTCCTGCTGATGCTGCTGATGCTGCTTATCCATAATCCCTCCACCGAAACGATCCAGATTACTCAATAGGAATAATCGGCCTTTCGATCAATGAAAAATCGCCCATCTTCTACCTGATCTTCACTACCCATGACAGCGCCTATACTTCTTGTGACTCCTGGTAAAAACCACAATTTAATACTGCTGCGCATGTTTCCTGAAGCGTATGTCTGCTTCTCATCCGGATTCACGCCGGTATTCAATCGGATCAAAGCCAACATTCTGGACATTTTGCGTTCATTGTTGCTATGCATTAATAGGAACAAACGCAGATGGTCCCTGTATGTAAGCTTGACTTTGATATATTTGGACAATTCCACACTGCCGTCTTTAGCCAGTTTCACCATATCTGCTATAGCGTTTGTAATTCCGTATAAAATTGCAGCAGATAATACAAGTAGTGGGTTCCCCAGCTTGCTATTCTCAATTAATCCTTCTGCAGTTCGAATCGCCAGACGCATGCCAAAGATCTCCGCATATGCAGCAGCAATGTTCCCCGAAGGATTGTGAAAACCATATACGATGTACTCCAGTTCCTGATTCTCCAGTTTGAACACTTCACCAGCATCTCCACTACCTTCAGTCCAGTTTAGCAACTGCCCAAAATCCATTGAGTTGAAATACGCCAGTGCATACTCATTCTGAAACAATTCATCGCCAAGACTATCCAGCAAATTGGACATTCCTACGAACAAACTGTCCATTCCGTTCATGGCGTTACCACCGGAGTCATACGGATCGCTAGCAATCTCTGCCTTCTTGGCTTCCTCACGGCTCGCTTGGTTAAAAGCGATGTTGGCGTTGTAGTACTCCTCCAGCTGTTTGAAGGCTTCCATGGAGCCGGAGCTCCCCTTTTCGATTTGTGATAATATGCGTTTAACATCCTTCAACTTCCCTTTGGATTCTTTATCATTCGCTTTGCGCTGGGCATCGGATCCACGACCGCTTTCCAACAGCTGTTTACTTTGGAGAATGACATTGGAAGGTCCACTCCTTACATAAGTATCCATGTATCGTTCCGTGACCTGACTAGCCTGTCTAACCGCTGGTTTAATGGAGACACCACTCATTACTGTAACCGAACGAAGCTGCGTATTAAGCTCCATACTGTCATTTCTGACATTGGCAAAATCCGAATTTTGAGAGCGTACATGTGCATTTAACTGATCAAACAGTGTGTCGGCTCTTACAAGTTCCGAAGCAAGGGAGCGTGTACTCTTGGCTTCACTTCCTGAACCGGTAGATGGAGGACTCGTCCCAGGCAGTGTTGAGTTGCCTACTTTTTCATAACTGGCATTCTGTGAACGGTTCTCCCCCTCAGCGATTACACGCCTCATTTCCTCATTGATTTTGCGAGCTTCTTCAATCTTGACTTGGGCTTCCTCCAATTTAGCCTGGTGAGCCTGCAATGCTGGTTGTATGATCGTGCTTATGCCTGTCGCCACGTTCCCCACACCTGTCCGATAACGAGCCAGCTCTAGCATGTACTGTTGCTGGTTGAATGGCAGTCCCTCATCCATTTGTTTTTTGTTAAGATAATCCGCATAACGCGCCGCTGCTTCGGCAGCTGTCTCTGGCGTCTCTCTTAACATCTCATCGTAAATGGTAGAGGAAGGCGGATTCATAATCAGTGCAGGTAGACCCTTCAGCTTATCGGCGGATTCCGTCTGATTAGCTATTGCTTCGTCCAGCAATTCCTCACGTTTGTCATACAGTTTTTGCAATTTTTTGAGCAGATCCACGGTATGAGCAGCTTCTTTCATCTCTTCTGACATCGGCTTAAAACGGTTGACTACTTCCAGGGTAAAATCAACCGGCGCACGATATTTCATATCCTCCTGAATTTGGCGATTAAAAATATCGTATCTGCCCAGTTCACGCTCCATGCTTAGTGAAGTCGTATCCCATTGGATATCCAGAATTGGAAAGCCATCTTTCACAGCCGAGGGCTTCACACTATCATTCAGCACCTTGGCCATGATGGCCTCACCACTGCTGTCACCGTATCCAAATAGACCATACTCCCGCAAGGAAGTATCATAGGCTGACATCACAGATCTCATCGCCGCATGCGTCATTCGTTCTGCCTGTACTTTGAAGGCAGCGATACGTGCATAATCAATGAAAATGGAAACAAACATAAAGATTCCAGCCAAAATCAAGATCAAGAACACGGTTACTGCACCAGATTCACCGTCTTTTTTTCTGAACAGTGTTTCCTCCTCCTCTCCTCATTTTTTGGTTTTGCCAAAATGCTGTACAACCTGTCCCGCTTCAGCGGCAGTACTGGATGCGGCTCCGCCCTTGCCTTTAAACTTGGCTGCATAATAACGGACCAGATCCACCGTTCGAATGAATTCTGCAGGCTCTACAACTGCAGATGATCCTTGTGTTAATACACTGTTACCTGAATCAAATAAAAAAGAAGGCAGCGGTAAAGAAATTACCTGCTCCAGCTTGGTTGTAACTCTTCGCTGGATCAGCGAGTTCTGATATTCAATTGTCCCGTTCATGCCAGAGGGCATTCCTTGTGCGGCTTGGGACAGTTTCTTTTCCGATAGACTTCCGCCTTCTCCCGCGGGTACAGAAACAATAACCTCACTGTCCGCTCCCGCCCAACCAAACAGTGCTCCGAGCAATCGATCATCGGTCAGTCTCCAGTACAGGTTGTCATGTTCCCCAGTCACAACTTCACCTGTCATCGCCTGCTTGTAGCTGTTGTCCCAGCTGTATGCGGCACGTTCAGAAGCTGCATACGTATGTTGGTTCAGAAATGTCTTCTGATACATGTACATGGAGAAAAATAAAAGCAACACGAGAATAAACAACACAATAGGGAAGACCAGGGAGGCTTCAATGGTGAAGCTCCCTTCTTCCTTTTTCAATTTACTTACCCGGGAAAAATTCATTGCTTTTCGTGTCCACTTTACTAAGCAGGCTCGTAATTAATGCTGTTATTTGATCCTTGAATATCAATGCAATAATGATAATAACGCCGATGATCAGAATAAGCTCCAGCGTACCGAGCCCGTCCTCTTCCTTCCAAAATCCAGTTACTTTACTTTTCATCAATTCCAGCATCCCAATTCCTCCTACATATTCATCATCATAAAAGCAGGTGCCCCGATCATCACGACAATCGAAAAAAAGATCAGTACCATCGGAAACACCAGTTTGGAAGAAGCCTGTTCTCCCTTAGCCCGACTAACGGCCTTGCGTTTCTCCCACAGCACATGGGACAGATCCCGCAACGCCAGTACAAAGTCACCTCCCCCTCGCCGGAAATTCAGCAGCACTGTTGTTGTAAAAATCGTCACTTCCTGTACACCACAGCGACGACTGAACTGTTCAAAGGATTGTTGAAACGAATAACCGTTGTTCCAATCGCCAACCATCTTTCGCAGCTCATTATAGAGGGGATGATTCCGTTCTCCCTGACTGGCCACACAGTGAACAATTGCACGCTGCACCGTTTCTCCCGCACCAACTAGCAGAACAATTCGGTTCAATAACTCTGGCAGCTCCATGAGTATGTCCTGATCTCTTCGCTGTACTTTGGTGTTAAGATCTTTGTAGAGCGCAAAGGGCAGTGCAGCACCGAGTGCCAATCCACCTACCATACCCCCAAGCCCCATGTCCCCAAGCCCCATGTCCCCAACGAGCGCCAGAAGGCAGCCTACGAGCAACATCAGCCACGAATAAGTCAGCATCTCAGCACAGTAGAGCATCGTTTTCTCTCCACTATGCTGTATGCCATACATTTTCTGAATGGCATGCTGCATACGGAACATGAGCACAGGCAATCTGCGGCCCACCTCGAACTTGTCCAGTAAAAACAAAAAGGGGCCATGCAGCTTCTTCAGACGTATTCCTTCCATATCCAGTTTGCGCAAATGTCGGTAGGTCTGCCCTCGCGTTCGATCAAGCACCAGCCACCCTGCTCCGAGCACCCCTCCGAAAATAACGGGAAGCAGCATCGTGTCAGCTCCTTATACTTTGATATCCATAATGCGTGTAATCCACAAATAACAGCAGGCAAGTAATGCCAATGCCCCGCTGGAGATCATATATCCCATCCCGCTGTATAACGGCTCCATAAAATCCTTGGCCGTAAAGTTTAGAAAAATCAGAAAAATAAATGGAGCGGCAAACATCACTTTAGATTCAAACTTTTTCTGTGCCACCGCTACCATGATGTCCTGCTGAATATCCAGCTTCTCACCAATTACCGCCGAGGTTCGCCTTACCACTTCGACCAGATCTCCACCCGTTCGCTTACATGTGATGAACACATCGGCAAAGTTTGTGATATCCTCAATTTTGGCCCGATCCGAGAAGTCTTGCAGCGCCTCTTCAATGGGCTGACCATATTCCATCCGCGTCCTCAGAATGGTGAATTCACGAATGAGATCTGTATCCGCCTCAGGATTGAGCATGCGCAGATCCTCCACGGATTCCTTAAATCCATTCTCTACCGATTTTCCCGCAGCCAGCGCGGAGGACAACGCATATAATGCCTGCTTAAAATGCAAACTGAGAGTCATTCTTCTTCGTTCCAGCAGTACTTTTGTCCAATGTTTTGGTACCCATATACATCCCGCAGCCAATATCAATCCGGCCAACCAGTGATGATAGAATAGAATACCGACACCAAAGAACAACAAACCACTAATCAGCATGCAGACCATCCGCTGTCTCCGGGATAGCGCATATACGGTGTAGTCCGTTAACGCCTGTCTGGCCTCACCCAACTTCATCACCCACCCATAAAATCAACTAATTTACGTTGTTATCCGCTTCATTCAACTCATCACTATTGCGTTCTATGTACTCGTTCAGCCATTCCCCTAACCCAGCCATCTGAATTTTATCTACTTGTCTCAGCGTTCCAACTTGCAAGAGTCCACCAATAATCTTGCCTTCTTTTTCTTCGATTTCCTGGAAACGAAACAGTGGATTGAGCAGTACTTCTCCGTCCTGCATGCCAATCACTTCGCTAATCTCGGTCACCCGACGCGAACGATCGCGCAGCCGGGACAAATGTACAAAGATATCAATGGCCGAGCTGATCTGCTGCCGGACAACCGCGATGGGAAGATCCGCTCCGCTGAGCACCATGGTCTCCAATCTGCTGATCATATCGGAGATCGTATTTGCGTGACCCGTGGACAACGAGCCATCGTGTCCAGTGTTCATAGCCTGTAGTATGTACATATAAGTGGTTACGATAAGACAAAAGAAAAACAGCTACAATTAGCTGTCTAATTTGAATCCATCTATAAGCTTATTTACGGTATCTTCGATAACACTTTCTCTCGATTTCCCGAATACACGCCAATAAATTCTTAACTGTTCTTCCTTGAATTCATGTTGTGTGAATCTTGGCAAAGGCTCTGCTCCTTGAGGTGATGTTACTTCGAATCTGTCTATGATCTGTCTTAGAGTTGCATTAGTTAGGTTATCAACATCAACCTGAGCAAGAAAAGCCAAAAACTTTTTATGACGTAATTCAAGTTTTTCAATCTCAATGCTAATATTCTCAAGCCGTGATAAGTTGTTCTGTTTGTCAGTCAATTGAGCCTGAATTGAGGTGTTACGTTGCTCATATTCGCTGTCGTCAATGATACTTTTGGTAAGAAGCCTAAAGTTCACTTCTCTTTCCTGAGTTAATTCTCCAATCTCACTTTTGAGTGATTGTATATCTCGCTCCACATTTTTTAAATCAAACTGTGATTTGATATAGTAATTAAGATTCTCTTGGTGAACCTGTTCATTATTTCGATACTGTTTGATTTCCCTTTTTATATAATCCAGTAAGTCTTCTTCGTATTGGAGGTTTCTATACTGACAACCCTTTCTGCCATACTGATCATTGTTGCGACATATCCATTGAATAAATGTTCTGTTTTTATTACGCTGGACTTTTCTTCGTAAACTACCTCCACAGTTACCACACTTCAGTATGTTGGAAATAATGTGTTTTGATGAATGTCTAGATGAACCACGTTCTAAAACATGCACCTTTTGCTTCTCAATCTCTCCATTGTTTTCTACCGTTATTTCTTTAACAGTTAATGTACCAAAGTCATCTTTTCTCTTTTCTTTTTCTATCTGAACTAGCTTGAAATCATCAATGTCAATTAACGCTAAATCTTCATCATAGGTTACGACTTGTTTTTCCGGTGGTATTTTCTTAATTAGATTTTGATTCAAATCAATCTTACGTGTTCTATGTAACCTGATCTCGCCTGTATATATAACATTCTTCAACATCTTTGAAATCAAACTTTGATCCCATAGGCTAGCCCCGCGTTTAGTAGGAATTTCTTCAGCATTCAGCTGCTGTGCTATGCTCCTTAAACCCATACACTCATTTAGATACATGGAGAATACTCTTTTAACAATTGGTGCTTCATTGGGATTAACAGCTAACTTCCCTTGTCTAATATCATAACCATAGGGAGCACGACCACCCCATACACCCTTCTTATAGCCTTGAAGTTTACCAAACTGCACTGCTTCACTTTTTGCTCTGGATTCTTCCTCTGCTTGTGCTGCAAAGATAGTCAATTTAAAGTCATCGGCTCTGTTCATTGTGTTAATTTTTAAATCCTCAAAGTACACAGCAATGTCATAGCTTCTTAACTCAGCTACTGCTGCCAATAATTCCTTAACGTTACGCCCGAATCTACTTATGCTTTTAGTAAGTATTATGTTGAACTTTCTTGCTCGTGCATCATTCATCATTTCTTGAAAAGCTTTTCTGTATTTGTTTGATTTTGCACCAGAGAACCCCTCGTCAACGTAATATCCATCTGTTAAAGTAAATGTCCCATCTGTTTTATAGAACACGCCTGTTTTAGAATGCTGGTAATTGTTTTCATCAAGATATGTATTAAAATAGTCTACTTGGCTCACAATTGAGTTCTTTTGTTCATCACTATCTGTTGATACACGAGCATAGAAAGTTGCAATCATATCGATTTCTCCTTACTTATGTAATTCTATGTTCAGTCTATTTAAATTCTCGTTTAAATGAAGCTTTATCCCTAATTTTATAACTGCTAAAGCTGTAAATACATCATTGTTGTAGTCATTATTTTGCTGAATAAACCCTTTAATCGCTTCAGCATTCCTTTTAATAGTATCTGTTACGTCAGACAGGTTACATTTCTCTTGGACATCCTTCAATTTTTTATAGTAGTCACTGTATAGGGATTGCTCGTTAATGCTAAATTCTTGACATATGTAGGCTATAAATTCTTTTTGTTCAATTAGGGAAAACTCACCTTCATCATACTTGAGCGCTTCAATCAATTGTTAATCATCCTTCCTTATCTTATTCACTATTATCTTAGGTAACACTTACTGTCACCCTGCTATATCTTCTGGAATCGATTCTAAGCATCGTTTCATTTGTGTTTAGTGTAGTTTAAGATGAAATGGTTAGTAGGCTTATAATTGAATCTAGATAGCCCAACTTGTTCTTTCGTTATGTATCTATACTTTGATCATTCAATTTAATTTGCATTTGCTCAAAAGTAAATGGTTGATGAACATTGTACACTTGCCCATCAATCTCTATCTGTCCAATTGGTATGTACCCCGTATACAACTTCTGCTCAGTCTCATTACTCACACTTTCAACACTTTTCTGACCAACCGTTGCATCGCTTGACTGCAAAATAATCGTTCTGCCATCAGGTGTACTTGTAAACACTCCAGTATCGTTTTCTAGCTTTGGTAAACCCATGTCTTTCTTTGCATCTGTTATTGTGTCATACCTCTTGAAAGTCCCGAGAACATTGGATTGCTTGTTTCCCATCTCAAAAGCATATACTGGCTTAGCTTGTGCCTTATATGAGTTCTGACCGAACGGAAGCATGGTGATATTAGATAACCTGTATCCTATCTCTGGATTAGTATCTCTGCGGTCAATAGTTGGACGGTATGACTGACATTGGTCATTATCAAGAAAGCATTTTGTCTGTGCAATCCACTGATTCCACATCTCAGGCTTCATTTTAATAATGGAGTTGACTCCACTAATCGGATCACTCCACTCACAGTGAACCCCTTTATAAATCCCTTGCTCATAGCGACAACTATGGATGCGAGATTCTACTGATTTGTAGAGTAAATAAGCAGCGAGTTCATGTTCTTCCATAATAATTCCATTTTCAATTAAACCCTGTGTGCATAGAATCCCCCTAACTAAATATGTATTGTCGCCATATTCTTGTTTCCATCTTTCTATCACTGATGGATCTAACTTGTAAGGTCTACCCATCTTTTTATCTTCTGCCACTAAAAAACACCTTCTTTATTTATTTTATATATTCACTCTTAAAATACAATGAAAATCTTATTTCACATAGACTGCATGAGATTTGTCTATATGCTTGCTACAAGCCCTCCTTTCACAATTTAATGATATCACACTATTTTGATTAAGTACATATATTTATACTTAATTATCTCATTACGCCAATACTAACACTCAATGCTCTTGTTATCTCATCGTTATAATGTGTTGGTATATCAAATAACTTCCTTAATAAATTCTCTTCTTTATTGATCGTCATGATTTGCTCACAAAGTAGTATGCTGTCATCTGCCATTCCACACTCATTTGAGTCAAAGAAAACATGTGTTGGTTGTGTGGGATTTTTAATCTTGCTTGTTATAGGAACTACAATCACAATTGGAGCATATTTGTTTCCAATATTATTCGATATTACTAAAACAGGACGCTTACCGCCTTGAATTGAACGCTCTCTATAGCCCAAATCAGCTTCCCAAATCTCAAAACGCTTGACTGTCTTACTATCAACTCCTCTGCGCTCCATCACCATACTCATAGTGTATCTCTCCTTTATTTTTACAATACATCTCTTTATTGTATATATATTTATTCTTTAATGGTATTATATCACGTATGCTTATCATTTCAATAGTTTTCTTCAGTAATCCTCCCGAAGTCAATATGTAAATCGTGACACCGCAGAAAATATCCCCCCCTACTAAAAATTCTTGACATCTACAGTTAGATAAAAGAAAAAGGATCAGGCTTATTTGCCCAATCCTTTGGTCTTATTATTGGTTGCTATGTAGTTAATTAATCCATACAATATTTCTCAATCAAGCCTATAATCTCTCTAGCAGTAATATCTTCTTGCTCTTTCTTGTAGTACACAGTCAGCAGGAAAATTGTTAAATCGTCCTTAACAACGTAGTAAATAAGACGATATCCGTTAGATTTACCTACGTTAGTATTAGAGTTTGCGACCCGAACCTTAAACGAGTGTTCATTAGAGGGCAATTCTAACCCTTTGAGTTCATCACCGATTAGGTTGCCCTCTTCCAATTCTTCTATGATCTCATCGATATCATCATCAATGCTAGTAAATTTCTTCTTCTTCTTATAGAATTTGATGTCTTTTTCAAATTGTTCGGTTGCAATAATTTCGAACAAAATCAACTACCCCATTCTTTACTGGTCTCTTTTCAATTCTTCGCGAAGTTCTCTCCAAGACTTTCCTTTCGCTTTACCACTTCTTATTTGCTTCATTTCAATCAAAGATTGTTTAAGAGACTCGGCAGGACTAATCGGCCTTTTAATTGTTGCATTCATATCCTTGTCCTCCTCACACATATTACACATACCTCCATATCCTTAGTTGGTAAAAGTATTGCCTTCTCACTAACAGCTATATACCCACTTTACCCAACGTAGAACAGGAAGATCCTACCTTTAGGATACCACTTTTATATAACATATACAATGTATATGCGACATTTAGTTGGTAGAAGTGGTTTGTTTTCTACACATAGTTGGTAAAAGAAAAGCGCCTAGAATTAGTCTAGACACTTGTTAGGGTAGTTGTTACATATTGATTATTTGTTGAAGAGCATGTAAGCGTTTAAATCAACACGTAGCGATGGATTATTTTCAGCATAGTCCAAAGCCGTTTTACTACTATTGTCTTTCAATTTTGTATCTGGCTTCTTATTGATTACCTCTCCAAAATAAAACGAACTATTCTCAATTACAGTCAGCATTAACGCTGTTTTGCCGTCATCACGTTGAACATTAACATCAAGTGCGTTACGATTTATCGCTTTATATGCCTCGAAATTATCCTCTTCTATGACGTACATCAATAGCGTATTGTTGCCATTGGTCGAGTCGGTGGAGTTTACATCGAGTGTGCCATTGTTTAGCGCTGTACGAATCTTCTGGGCGTCCAATTTACCATCTGTACTGTACGTTTCCCGCAAATTTGCTACCTTCTTACTTGCTGTTGTATTAGCTAATCCACTATTTGAACTACTTGGAGTAGTAACAACCGTTCCAGATTGACCGCCCGTTGAACCACTGTTCGATGTGCTACTTGCTGTAATTCCCTCTTTTAATGAAACTAGAGAACTGGTCACAGATTCAACAGAGTATCCCATAGCATTTGCCGTGTCTCTAACAGGTAAATAGAGTCTTCCTCCAATATTCATTGGGCTTTCAGATAGTTTTGCTTGAGCGCCATCTACCACAATCTTTACCTTTGATTGAGTTGCTTTCAGATATGTGGCTGCACCTACCGCTGTTGCTCCTGTGAACGTAATGCCAACTATGGCTCCTAGTAGAAATGTTGGTAATTTTGATACTATTTTTTTCATTTTATGTACCTCCGATAAAATAGGTATAGCAAACTTAATTACAAACTATACCATACATATCGGTTCAGGCAGTTCTATTCGTTAGGAGACTATCCCATAATTTTAGAGAAATCTACGGGCTGTCCATTTACAAAAAAGAAGGGTTTCTGGTCGAATACTTGCTTACTAACATTCGGTTCTGGCTCATGTTCATTGGTGATAAGTCGCAAATATGCTTCCATTTCTTCCTCATTGTCACAATTTTTAACTTTAGCATAGAGGTATTGATCTAGTTTATCTTCAAGGTTGTTCTCCTGAACAAACCCCATCAAGGCATCGTACTCCAGTTCGCACTCATTAAGCATGACTTTTGTTTCTCGCAACTCTTCGATTATTTGTCGTTCCAATTGAAATCTATTCATATGTATATTCTCCTCTATATGTTTTTTGATTAGTTTAAATCTATACGTGCACCATTCATTTTAATGTTGCCAGTTGCCTTAATATTGATGTCACCTTGAATGTCGATACCAAGACCTGAAGTTTTCAATTCAAAAGTTGAGCCATTGGACAATCCTAACTGATATGAACCATTTTCTGTAGCAATGAATTTGAAATCTTTACTTTCTGCCGTAAAAGAGCCATTGTCAGAAATTAATGTGATTCCATTGTCTTTGAACCTCACACTTCTTTCACGTCCAAAGTTGCTTGCAGTATACACAACATCTAATGAACCATTCGGTTTAGAGATTTTTGCCTTTCCGAATCCATTTCCATCTCCCTCCCCCAAAGTAACCTCTGGAAAAGCGTCTGCTCCTGATCCAACAAACGTATGCTGTTTCTTTAATTGTATATCCGAAAATGATGCTTTCTTAATATCCTTTGGTTCGTTCAAAGGAATTTCAGATGACATTTCCCACTTTTCAGGTGTTAGATGATAAAAGATGATTGATCCACCAACGCCTTCATTAGCAACAGCTTCATAAATAGGTAGATAAAATGAAGGATTAGAAGGATCTCCACTCTTATACTTGTCAAGCTCATTCATTGCTTTTTGCATCTGAGCGCCATAGGTTATGTAACTAATTTTGGAGTTCCCATAATAAAATATATTTCTGCCTGAATGCCAATTACTGCTATCCATGCATTCAAAGGTAGCACGATGATCATCGTCAAACCCGTATTTAGCAAAGGCAAGCTTGTCTCCTTCGTCTGCTACTTTAGAGTAAACTTCCTTTGCAATAGACAGCAACTTTTTAAAACTTCGGTCAGTCTGATTCTTGAAATGAGTATATGTGTTCACACATAAAATCGAATCTCCTGAGAAGAAATAACCTTCTCCATCCAAAACGTGTAGTTTATCATATTCCCTTGGATCTGTATTTCTATAGTTGACCCCTTTACAATTAAAGGATACTGCCGTATCTACAGCTATATAATGTTCATTTTCATAGCTCGCACTAATTGCCAAACTCATTTACTCATCCTCCCCAACAAAGTTAATTGTGATAGAAGCCAAATCATCATAATTATATGGATGCTTATTGCCATCATTATCAACGTAATTAAATTTCCGATTGTCAATAAGCCCGTTCAAAAAACCTATGCATAACTGTTCTAGATAGGGTCTCACGTCTTTATTTGTTATAAACTCGCTGCCAATCTCTTCTGTAGTAAATCCGTATCCATCTTTAAAATTACAAACTACATTAAACTTGTTCATATTCACAGTTCCCCTATCACTATGTATTATTTTTGACTACAAATCTTCTCCTAAAAAATAACGGAACTCATTCCCCACTCTTCATCATCCCTGTTACCTTAATGCTCTCCTTGGATCACTTCCAGCCCGGCCATAACCAGCTCATCAACCTGTACCACGCATATCTGACCTTCCTCGTATCTCATCCCTCACTTTCTTGTGTATTCATAGGCTCCAAGGGTTTGTCTTGGAATTCGTTAACCTTGTAATCATAGTTTATGAAATAAACAATTTAATGTCAATACGTATTTTTACTCTTAATTATTTTTACATTTATCTTCTACTATAGTTTCATCTCAGAATCGATTCTCTTCCTCAGATCGTTGATTAATTAATAGGAATTTGGAACACAACTATCCTAGGAGGTATAAAGTGTCCTCCTTTGTGAATGCCCTTTTAATTCATTGTTATTTACAATCTACGAGTAGTGCGTTCTGATTCGCTAATTGATTCAGCAACATCCTTCATGGAGCGCCGGATCAATGGTCCAGCGCTTTGGTTCCCTTGTTTTTAACACCCCAATATTCCTTCAAGAATACTGCCTGTCTCCCTTTCTTAACCGGATCACTCTCAGCTTCTCCCCTATGCTCTGTGTTCTCAGCAATCAACATGTATTCAGCTTGCCATTCATCTACATCCATGGAGGATGAATTTTATCCTCTCTGTTTTTCAAAATACACTTGCAATCCCATCATTTTCATGTTAATTTAATTAAAAATACATATATTATCTCTTAAAAAGGGAGGCAACCAATATTGCTCGTAAAAAGAAGCTCACAGTAACAGACATCATAGGTAGTGATTATGAACAATGGCAGCAGGGTGAGATCATCACAATTGAAGCTGGTACAGGTGTAGGTAAATCATACTTTATCAAGAACACATTGTATGAGAAGGCTAAACGTGAGGGAACTAAGATACTGTTCCTACTTAACCGAACACGGCTCAGCGAACAGTTTCAAAGTGAGATTGAACAAGACAATAAGACAGATGTAATAACGATTCTTTTGTATCAGAATGTTGAGGATATGTTAAGAAAACGAAATGTAGTAGTTAGCAAAGATTATCAGTACATAGTGTCAGATGAGTTCCATTACTTTCTCACCGAATCAAAGTTTAACAATAACACAGAAGATTCATTTAATTTAATTATATCTGAATCAGAAAAGACTAGAATGTTCATGTCCGCTACAGCAGATGCAGCAATAGAATATTTTCGCTTCAAGCATATTGAGCATCGTAGTTATAACGTCCCTCATGATTACAGTTACATCAAAGAATTAATATTCTATCAAAATGATAAAGTGTTAGAGAAGTTTTTACACTCTATTCCTAAGAATCAAAAAGCTGTTTGTTTCAGCAAAAGTGCAAAGAAAGCTTCTACCCTACATACCATATTCAAGGATTCACTTTTTGTCTGTTCTGCATCTGGAACATCTAGAGAAAAGAAATATCTCGACAAAGAAAGAATTAGCCGTATGCTCATGGAAGAGAAATTTGAGGAAAAGTTCTTGTTCACAACTTCCACACTGGATAACGGTGTCAACCTCAAAGACAAACAAATCAAGTATGTAGTTGCCGACATTGAAGACATAGATACACTCATACAATGTTTGGGTAGAAAAAGAATTGCTGATAATAGTGATAAGGTAACCGTAATAATCAAGAATATTTCAGACAAGATGATCAAAAAAAAACTTGAAGACTGTGAACGCATAATTAATCCTGCGAAGTATTTGATGGATAATGGATCACTAGAATATGTTAAGAAATATAGGAAATATAGTAGTCCAGTAATTTATGACACTGTAACCGTGGAGAATGACAAGGTTGAAAAAGTCATTAACGAATTACGATATTTTAAGGAATGCTATGACAAGAAATTTTACGAAGATATGCTACAGGAGGAAAATGGTTACATGATCTATTTGCAGACTAAGCTTCAACAAGATAGTTACACTGTACTTGATGATACATATGAAAAGGCTACACTTTCAGATTACTTAGATAGTATTGTAGGCAAGCAACTTTATAAAGAAGAACAAGAAGAGTTAATTAAGAAGATCAATATTCGAGACAGTAGAAACAGGTTACAGCGTGGATGTCGAATTATTAACGAATACTTTATTGAAAATAACTTTCCATATAGTGTGAAAGACAAGATGAAGGATAACAAACGAAAACTTGAAAACAATGAGCCTAATCCAAACTACACTAAGACGTATTGGTCACTTGCGAAATACAATTGATAATCACAAATAGTACAAAAATGAAAACGACTTAAATTCAAGAAAATCAGTGTTTATATAGGTTTTTTGATAACTTTGCATATTTTTCATGGAATAAACCCTTATAATAAGGATTCATTTAGGTAAACAATAGCTCAAAACTCTTGATACGACTACGTTTATGCCTACTGATTGATTATATATTTTGGAATTAAATGTACCAAATTGAATCGGAAGGTGAATTGGCGTAGCCAAAAGGAACGCGATAGGTCGATGAATACCGATCACGAAGCGATAGCGAAGTGGTTTTTATCGAAATGGTATCGTTCCTAATTACTACCCTCTGTTACAAGATAACAATAATCAAATTATCACTTAACACAATAATAATAGGTGGCGAGATCCATTCCGTTTCACTCCATGGCTGTCGCTCACCTTCATCCACAACATAAACCGTTGTGTCTGTAGAATTGTTTTTCTGATTAGCAAAATTGTACAATAACTTTCTCTGCCAATCTTCTCAACACCTCAATCCAATACCCATCTTTAGATTCTGGATGGAATATCTCAATAATAGGTACATTAATTTTAAACTTTGTATCATACTTACTATGCACAATACTATTTCTGTACTCATAAAGTTTTGTCGAAAATGTTGACACGTCAAGACTATCAACAAGCCCCTTTTGTTTAGCATAGTCAATTTGATTTCCAATACCCTCAATGTTCCCAAGGAGATTTTTCAGTAGTTCTGATTCCTCTTTCCGATATAAAGCACTCATCTCGATGATGAACGCGTCTATGTTATCAGCATTGTTATAGCTTTCAATAGACTTTTTGATTTCGAGTTTCTTATTAATAATAAAGAAATACTCAAGAACTCTATAATATAGGATAGGATCTTCAAGTTTTTTTGCCTTATTGTATAGGGAAATTGGCTCTGAATATTTTACTGGACTATACAAAAATTTATCAAAGACACTATTATCTAACCTATCATCGGGGTCATTCCATTTAGTATCCTCACCATGATTCGTGTAAGGAACAATTGTAGGGTAGTCAGCAATAAACTCGTATTCAGGAGCATGATATTTAGCGATTAAAAACAAAATTTGTTGAAGAGTTTTTTCCTGATCTGCGAATTTACAACCTCTCAACTTGACTGTTTTATGACTTTCCCATTCATCACCAAATCCCTTATCTTTAGCAAACGAATTAAAAATCAGCCTGTATAAAGAACTTGGTTCAGACACTTCAACAATAATATCTCCGATCATATAGTGCTCAACAAAACTTGAGTCAAAATAAAATAATGAATCATAGGTTATGAGAAATTCTGAATAATTTTGTTTTTTATCATGGAAACCACAATCTCTGTATATAGCAAGAGCCTTGTTTTCACATTCGATAATTTCTTTCTTAAAGGAAGTTAGAACTCTACCAATAATTGAATGTAAATTGTGACCTGGAATAATATAAGAATAATTTACTGCTACTGTAACATTAGTTTCTTTATGTTCAACCACAAGTTTAGATTCATCTAACCGATGAAAGTTAAACTCTGTTAAGAAATTGGGAATTAGTCTTTTAAACTCCTCACTTAATTCGGTTAGCACTTTTTGATCGATCATAGAAGCCCCTCCACTCATACATCATCAACATCTTGAATCTTAGTAATCTCACTCAATTCCTTTATATCCAATCCATGCATCATCCTCAGTAGATAAAAACCATCAGATGTTGTTTCCCCATCTTCCGAATTACTTCACAATAAAAATATTCTAATCATTGGCCAGTGTAGGAATCATACCAGATATCTGATCCATCTTCATCTTGTCCATATACCAATCCCCATATCAAACTCGCATAGAGGTGTCCTCAAAGATAGTATCTATATAGTTAGAGTTTAGATTTTCTATTTTCAAGTATAAACACTCCAGTATTTTCAAGTGGATAGCTAAACACTTTTTCGTATATAGTAGTCGTCTGCTCTGCTCCCTCTTTCATGATTCAGAAATTTATGTTTTGGAAAGATTCCAACTCGTGGTACACAGCTTATGTACGTCATCAAAGCAAGTTGTATTTAATCTTATTAAGGTGGTCTTTATGAAATATAAGAAAAGAGAAGAATATAAGATTACTTCTCGTTATCCAAACGAAGACGATGCAGTCGCAGTAGAAATTATGGAAGTGCAAATCCTTAATTGGATGGAGCATGTTCTGCTGAATTATTCCTTTGAGAACAAACTAGAAAACAAACAAAATTCGGAGGATTGATTAAAATGATCGTCTTAAAAGACATGCAGAAGCTAAATACATCTCAAATTACGGCCTTGATCGGTAAGATCAGGGCTATTGTTTATACTCGTGTATCATCCGACATACAAATTGATAACTATTCATTAGAATCTCAAATTGATATATGTGTAAAAGATGCGAAAGATAAGTTTGATATTAGCGAAGATGAGATTATTGTTCTACGGGAAGAAGCAGAGTCTGGTGACAATCCTAATCGTCCAATGTTAAACTACATACTGTTTTTGTTGCAAAAAGGACTGGGAACAAAAGTCATCTTCCTACACCCAGATAGATTAAGTAGACATCTCCACCTACAACAACAAATTACACATCAAATATGGGAACTTGGTTGCGATTTACATTTTGTTGAGTTTGATTTGCAAAAAGGCAATGCGGAATCAATGCTGAACTACAATATCCAAGGCTCTATTGCTCAATACAATAAGGCAAAGATTCTCGCGAACACTAAGCGTGGAAGAAGTACTATGGTATTTAACAATAAGATCCCCGGAATGAATCGTATCTATGGGTATACCTATGATATAGACCTGAACACCCTTGTTGAGAACGAGTATGAAAAAGAGCGTTATTTGACTATGGTAAATATGGTACTAGAAGGTTCGACTGGTTCTAAAGTTGCCGCATACTTAGCTAAAAAGAAACATCCTGCACCAAAGGGAGACAAGTGGTATCAAGCGACCATCAGCAGAATACTCAGAAATGAGTCTTATATGGGAACGTATTATTACGGAAAAACTGAAGTAGTGCGAATCAACGGAAAGAAAAAACAAGTACCAAAGCCCAGAGAACAATGGCAAAAGATTACTATACCTGCTTATATCGATGAAATTACTTTCGGACGCTTACAGAAATGTTTAGATGGGAATATTAAAAATGGTGGTCGTCCCTCTGAAGACTATTTACTAAAAGGCATTGCTAGATGCGGAAGATGTGGAGCAGCAGTCTCATCGGGTATAACCACTAGAACGCAAAATGGATTGCTGAAATATTATAGTTGCACAAGAAAAACAAGAAAATCGTACAGTGTTAAAACAGGAGAAGCCAATAAACTTTGTTTGGGAGAAAATTGGCGAGTCGATATGGTAGACTCTCTCATTTGGAATGAAGTCGTGGGGCTGATAGACAATCCCAAGACATTAATCGATAAGATGCTTGATAAGATTTCTGATGTATCAAAAGTTAGAGAAATGAAAAGAAATAGAGACGACATTGTTAAATTGATCAAAGATAAGGAATCTTCTAAGGCAAGATACATTGACCTTTACGCTGAAGGGATCATTAAATCCAAAGAAGATCTTTCTATCAAATTGGAACCAGTAGATACTGAAATTAACGAACTAAACAAAGAGCTGAGTGCAATCACAGACAATTTAGAGCTAAACAAAAGACAAAATAAGAATACTTCACCAGGGGGGCCATTGCTAAAAAAATATCAAAATATCATTAATAACGAATTACAGATGAAAGACGCAAGAAAATTAATGAGCATCTTAGTCGATAAAATAGTCTTACATGATGATAAACATATTGAGATATTCTACAAATTCACCGCTGAAAGTGACTTAGTTAGGAGTTCTAACTACGTCTCTGATTCAGTCAACTTCGATAAGCTTAAGTGGGTAGTTGAATCCCCCCCTCCCAAATGGGAGAATATTGAGCACCTTTACCCTCAGATGTTGAAAATGTACAACGAAGACTTATTTAGCTTTGAACAAATAGCTGAATCTACTGAGACAGACTGGTGGACGATTAAACTGTTGTTCAAAGCTAAAGGTGCAGTATTACTTTCAACCAAAGAAAGAGGCATAAAAAGACGTGCTCGTGACTTTGAGAGGATATATGATCTGCATTATGTTGATGGACTAGCTTTCACTAAGATTTATAAAGAACATGGATTAAGTCCAACTTATTGCAAACAGGTGCTTCAAGAAAACATGCACAAGATAAAAAAATGAAAAAAATACCCCTCTTTAGTCCTCTTGAGAGCGATGGTTGATTCCCCCCTCCTACCTATGGAGGGTTATTTTGTGTAAATTGATGATAGCCTGGTGATAGTTTTATCCAAAAAAATTTCAATCGTCCATAGTTAAACTCTAGTGTCGAAGTGGAAGTGCTAAGCCGCTATTTTCCAATTATTCCTCTTTTCTGGATTTAAAATAGCCCCCGACCTCATTATCAGGCGATCAAGATATGTATTATCCAGCATTTGAAAAATACGAGTTATACACAATATGTTGTATGTATAATAACAAATAATATTATATGTTGTGTCAATAGGAAAATTATGATATTATATCTCCGGGTCACAAAATAGGAACATTCGTTCCAAACGGGGGTATGTGGAAATATGACAAGTAGCTTTAGTAGACGTAGAATTAGAAGACTTACGATTGAGCCAAACTTAGTACTAAGTGAGCCAAAAACAATGACAATTAATGCTGTTGTGGGAAAAAGTCAGTCAAGTGTCTATGATGAAGCTAAAGTAGAATGGGAATTAAAAGCAGTTCTTTCTGAAGACTCAGAAGGATTTTCAAATATATGTGAATTGTGTGGCAATCCACACCTAAAGACAAACTTTATTATATATAATCCTTTAACTGATGAAAATTTAAATGTGGGTTCGAGATGTATTGTTAGATTTGGTTTATTGAAAGGAAATATTGATGTTGAAACGGGAAGTTTGATTATAAATGGATTCATGGATCTTCAACACTATACTTTTCAGGTCAAGTCGTTGACTAGAAGCGTGATGTCATTTACAACTGATGCAAAGGACTATCAGATGTTCTATCAAGGACTTAAGAAAGTGTTGGAGCTTAAGAATATAAAAACACCAACAATAGATGATTTAGGCATTATCTGCTACGGAGAGGATTATTGGGAAAACTATAAAGATGATAATTACGTGAAGAGTAGGTTACACATGTTGTGGTACAAACCTTCATTGATAAACACAGTCAAAGCTAAAGTAAAAAAAGACAAAGTATATAAAGAAGGAAGCACTTTTGGACACAAAAGTCGTACAACTGTCTATATGCCGGGTGCTGCCAGATCAAAATAGATAAAGGTACAAGAAGTACCTCTTAGGGTACTACAAAAAAAGCCGATTAAGATGAGGACTAGGATTAATTCCTGTCCTCTTTCAGTTTCGAATAACGAATAACAAACATAATCAAGCCTAAGCGTTGCAACCTAGGCTAATGATTGCTCATACTCCTTAACTCTCCGATACCAGCTGTTAGGCTTCATCTCTGCCCTTCTCATAGCTTCAACGGCTGTGATACCGCCTTGTTTCCATTCTGTGTATGCTTGCTTAAACTCCTCGTTGATTGCTTGCTTAGGTCTACCAAACACTACATTGTTATTCTTAGCAGCCGCTATTCCCTCAGCTTGTCTACCGTTAATCCTCTCACGTTCAGACTCAGCCATATATGATAACAGTTCTAAAACAATACTGCTTATGACCTTCTCTAATCCATTCTTGTATTGCCGTGTATCTAACAATGGCATGTCAATTATAACAATGTGAGCACCTATATTCTGGACAATGTCCTGCCATTCATTCTTTATCTCTTCTGCATTCCGTCCCAAACGATCCAACTCTTTAACGAAGAGAATATCACCTTTACGAAGCACATTCTTCATAGCTTGATAATATGGTCTGTCAAAGCTCTTGCCACTCTGTTTGTCTATAAAGAAATCACGATCCATTATACCTAAGTCCTTCATTGCTTCTAACTGTCTCGCTTCATTCTGATCTTTAGATGAAACTCTTATGTATCCATATTTCCGAATCTCGCTCATACTGATCATCCTTTACTATGTCGTTAAGGATATTATATCAATTACATGTCAAAATGTATACTCAAACTTATGAAACATTCCATATATATTTAAGTACTATTTGAAACATACCATAACTACTTTTGACACATACTAAGAGAGTCTTTCAAAAAGTATACTTTTAGCCATACCTTTTCAATCGTAGGCACGTACCAATATGGTACTGGAACAACATCGGAAAATTACGAAGTCTCTTAGGACAGTGTGAGCCTGTCTTAGAAATTCGTCTCTGTAACCGGGTTCTGACAGAATCGACAAATTACAATCACATCGATCATGATTCCAATCGTGAACGATACAACAACTATCCATTTATACAGTTAAATCAACGTTTTAGCTTCTTTATCAGGTCAATTTATCCTATATCGTAAGCACAATCGTAGAATGACCAACAACACCCTAAAAAGCTAGTCGTAGCAACGATTTTAACACACTAGAAAATTTTGTAGGTTTACGATTGGAATATTAAAAAATGTAGGTAGGACAAGGGATTTCAGCGTATTTTAAAATATCAATCGTATAGTAACAGGCTTATTTAAAATGATGACTTATTTATGCAATATTTCAAGTTTGTTCACTATCAAATTTAGCAGGAGAGTTCCCTATACAGTGAACCATTAAGCATGTCTATAATTACAAAAATGTAATTTATTTGTTAAATAGATGTATTGACTTGTATAATTTCCAATGTTAACATTTTATTGTAAATATAATACATGGGAGGAATTACTAATGATTAGAAAGAAGATTTATGGAGTAGGGCTTGCATTATGTATGTTTTTCACAATGTCTGGGGGAGCAGCACTAGCATCTCCATCACAGACAAATATTCAGGATAGATATATTCTATCTGAATTTAATGGCAATGAGGCGGTCTTTGATACTGTGGAAGAAAGTTACTACATATCCCCAGTCGATGCAAGTGGTGTCAAAGTAGACATTGAGGATTATAAAGATTCATTGAATATTTCTGACAAGCTCTCCAAAGGCGCAGCTCCAGAAAGTTTAAGTAACATTGTTAACGAATCATTAGACCAACAAGATTTTACAGCAAAAGCCTCTACTAAACGTTATGTACAAGATTTGGGATGGTCAACGACATTAAATCCACTAGAAATAAGTGCGTGGCTTGATTGTCCCAAAGGTCAAACTCCATGTTCTATCGCTGCCGCTTCTACTATCACGAGAAGTGAAGAGTTTTCCACAGAAGTGACCGCGGGATTTAAAGAGATTATTACATCATCTGTTTCATTTACATGGGCCAAGTCAGCATCATCTTCTATAACTATGACTTTGCCAGTAGCTCCAGGAGTAAGAGCTAAAATGACTTTTGCACCAAAAAGAAATTATACAAGAGGCAAAATATGGGATGGCCTTCACTCAAGTGAAATGTTGTACGCAAATTGCCCAGCTATATTATCGAATGGTATACATGATGGAATTTATGCGTTAAAATATAATTAATGTATAATTATAGCGAGAGAACATCTCTCGCTATTTTTTTAATGGAGGTCACTTTATATATGAAATTGTCATTATCACTTATTTTATCTGGTTTCTTTTTAATCGGGATCTCATCTTTAAATTTCACATTGCTACAAATGCATTACCTTCAATTACAATCGCCAGTTAATTTAGATTTTGTTTTTGGAACAATGCCTCGTTTATTTAGTTATACAATAAGGGGAGTGCTATATTTAGGCATTCTTAGTGTTATAGCTGGTCTTACTTTATTTGCTTTTAATCGAAAACATGACTGATTGAAAATGACAAGTTTGAAAATTCACTCAATAATTAAGAGACGTCTTTCTAACCGAGGACGTTTTTTATATTTTCAAAAGAAATTAAACGATAAATATTTACATACAAAAGTCCTTTTGAAGTGACTGCCATAATGGTTCAGCGGTTGACACGCCTTTTGCTTTAGCTAAAGGACATGCAGCAAGTATTATTCCTGAACGTCTTGCTGGATCTCCTGCAACTGCCAATGGTTTGTCTTTATATTGTGGCATTTTAGCCTTTTCAACACTGGCATAAAACGACTGCATGTCAATTAACATAATTGTCCGCTCTTTTTTACCCATTAAAATCACTCCTATAAACAAAATAAGAACGTTTGTTTGTATTAGTATTACACACCGAACAGACGTTCTTTATGCAACAGGAAATTTTTGTAGTTCAATTAAACATTAAAGTTGTATAATACATTAGGTATTCTATCTCACATAACAAGGGAGTATTAAAATGAAGGACAAGTTAAAGGGGTTAGTGATTGGTATTCTGATCGGATCAACAATTACAGGGGCAACAGCATTTGCAGCTACTACTACACCAATTAAAGCAGCAATCCAGAAAGTCAGTCTTTATGTAGATGGAACTAAGAAATCCACAACTGATGCAATAACGTACAAGAACACTACATATATCCCAGTTAGAAGTATGAGTAATGCAATTGGTGAAAAGGTTTCATTAAAAGGGGATAATCTTTATATAGGCAAGCAGCCAACTGCAAAAGTTAGTTTAGATAAAGCCTTTGACTTAGTTTACAGCAAAATAAAGAAAGATGCGGATGAGTACAAACTTCATTTCATGGAGGATGGCACAAGTGAAGGGAGATATGTTATTCGCGCATATGAAGACTTCCCTGATCATATCGCTACATATGGATGGTATCACGTAGACATGCAAAATGGAGCTGTTTATTGGTATGATCTTGTCAATGATAAAATGATAAAACTATAGGGTGGATTTCTCCACCCTTTCTTCTAATAGATCTTGTCTTTCAAATGATGTTGTATAAGTGTTATAATTTGGAAGACAAGTTATGGGGGTGCAGTTCAAATGAACGAGGAAGAATTAATTAGTTATATGACAGGAAAAACATTCATAAAGGTATTCACCAAAAACGAAAGCGAGCTTCTGATTAAGTATTATTCTAACTTTAGTGAATATAAAGAACACAATCCTGAATCAAATGTAAGTGAATCTGATTATAATGACTTTTTTACCAAGGATACTATACAAAAAATAATGATTAGTAATAGCGCATTTGCCTTACGTTTTTTACCATCAACAAAATCAGTTTCAATTTCATTAAAGTTTAAAGATACTTTATATTCCGTTGAACTTGATGAGGAAAGATTATCTGAATTTCTGAGTTTCAGCCTAAGTTCACTATACACTAAAGAATTATGGTTTGAAAAATTTTCTAATGTTTATATTTATGACAAGAAAAATAGGGAATTGCTGTTCAATCAATTTGTCAAAGTAGAACAACAGACGGCGTAATGCCGTCTAATTTTCTAAGAAGATGTATATGAATTGTTCATTTTATTTTGATTCCACCCGATCTGTAAAAATGATAAGTTTTGAATAATTGACACAGATCGGGGGGAAACATTTTTAGTTTAGAGGTTTTGGATATCTAAAAAAATTGTCCTGATAACATCTTGGACAGATGGTTTTAACCTCATAAAACTCGCCATCATCACTTGATTTAATTGATGCCTGAGCTTTATTTTCATCAATTAGTTCTACTTCAAAAGATGACGATGACATATGTTGTCGGATTTGTGCCTCCCAGTTGTATTCGTGATTGCAATCATTGAAACTACTATTGCATACATGCTTACCAGTGATTTTCAATATAATCATCCCTTCTAAGTTTTATACTTTTTTAATATCGGTTATAATTACTGAATTGATAAAGTATGTATTTGATACCTCTTCTTAAAGTGTAGACTAGTAGCCTGTCTTTGCTCCTTACTGACTACACATTCTTTTTCAGATCTCAATAAATCCTGGTCGAACTTCAGATCTATTTCAAGGTGAACACATGCAATTTATTTGCGTGTTAATTATGAAAAATGAAAAAGGATTCTATGTGAATTGGACTACTCAACAGAAGAACGAGAACTCAGATGACGAATCAAAACTATGAGAAATCAAAGTTACATTCTATCCTCTGTCCGTATAAATTTAATTTAATTTGATAACTGCCGATATAAACTTTATAAATAAGAAAGCGGTGGTTGAATGATCGAAGGTCTAAAAGAAAACTGGTTACAATTTTTGATTCCTACTTTTTCACCCTTGGTTATTATTTCAGGTATACTTTTGCTATTAGCAAACAAACATGAGAGAATTTTGTTTACTCCCAGAAGAGCACTTTATCGACAACTAACCAAAGTACTTATCTTATCAATACTCGTAACTATAATAGGTTGTTTTCTTATAAACTTAACAACCTTATTTTTAAATAAAGAAGATATTATAGATAGTTATTTTGATCTATTCCTTCTCTTTATCGTTTACCTTTCATTAATGCCAATAAATCTCAGATTTGCTGAGAAGAACGACATAACATACCACTGGGTTTATCTTAAGAAATATCATTACGTTCCCTTACTGATACATAAAGTGACATTTAACAATAAATTGATGCTTAAATCTTTGACATCTTCTCAAGATAAATATGATCAAGGATTTATTATCATTGAAGAAACTGCAATCCTAAACAATGAAAAAATCCACTTTATTGGAACCAAAAAAAAGAATCCATTCTGCGTAAATCGTCCAAAAAAAGAGGATCTATTATCGGCGGCTGAACAAAACAAGCCAACAACTCTTGGAGATGGTTGCCACTAAGTCTTTCATCATTATTATGCTGATTTTTTTACTTCACATTGCATATCTCCTAACTGTTTATTCTTTTTCAAATTCTTTAATTAAGTTGACTTATCTTATCTACTTCATTATCCAAATACTATACGTAGACTCTTCTGAAAGAAAAATACTCTAATGAAGAATATACAAACACAACAAAAACCCGCCATTTAATTTGGTGGGTTTTGTTATTTAAACTATGTGAAATCAACATTTCATGTTATCCCTTAAAAGTCTGAATAACATCCTTGATCATTCTTTTCTTATCTTCGTTGCTTGATAGTTTTAATCCTCTCCCAGCCGCTGCATAGAAATGATGAAGCAGTACAACACGTCGATTTCCCCAATAGTAAAGAGAATAAGCCTTATCTGCTTTGTAATCCTTAACAAGTTCCAAGGACCCTAATTGCTGATTTCTTGATACCATCTCAAGCAGAATATCACAAGAGTTACTACCATTACACACAATCCAGCCATCTTTTGAAAGTGATTTATGTATTGTATCAAAGAGTAAAGTTAGATAATTTTTAAATTCAGGAATTGTATTAAAGAGCTTTTCAACATCTGAACTGTGTGGTTTAAACTTATGCGAGTGAAAAGGAATGAATTCTGCGGCACAAAAATTTTCAAGTGATTTAATAACTTTTGCGCTCGTTTCTTCCTTGGTCAAACCTTGTTTAAATTCCAACCAATTTATGTACTCTCCTTCAATTAGAGATGTTGCCAAAGGTGTCATTTCTCTATAAAACCTTCCAATTGGCACCGCAACATGTTTAAATATACCTTCTGAGTTGTAGAATCTTGAATATTCCTCCCATGTTGATAGGGCTGCTTGCTTCTCCTTGACAGTTTTGTTGGTATACTTAGTGTCTAAATGAGGGTTCAAACCCAATGTTACAAATTTAATCTCTTTTCCTCCAGAGGCGAAAGGTACTGGAGCAATCATTTGTCCCATATACTCACTAACCAATAATGTTTCATTTTTTAAGCGAAGCGCTGAGTTGAATCTGTTCACTATTTCACTGAAGTCAGAGCTCTGAATATTTATGTCACCAGTTAAATTGTCGTCTTTAGTAAAACAAGAAATTAGATTTAGAAATTGCTTTTCCACATGGTTACCCCCTATCAAAATAGATCGAACTTGCATTTAATGTGATTGTTTTATTGGCTATTTCTTATTTTGAATTTTATAGACCTCATACCCTTGTTCGACTAAGTCTTGTATCGGAATATTATAACTCCAATATGAGCTATATCCTGTACCTCTAAAATTACAACTCTTTATGAATTCAGAGGAGTTTAACGATTCTTTACCTCCATGACACCTATTTGAGGTTGAATTAGATACCCTCCTGTTAAAACTACTTGCTTTTTCTTCCAAATCGACAAACTCCACTGGATTTTTCAATATATACATGAGTTCATAGATTAGTTTGATTTGACTATAAGAGGCTAAGAAATCAGGGTCTGCAAACAGAGTAACTGAACGAATTTTATCATTATAAATGCCACCATACTCAAAATCATCATATGTAGAAATATACATTGTGACCCAGTTGTTTAATTGATATCTGTATTCTCCCTCAGAATTGTTTTCTTCTTCTGCACCATTAAAGTTAACGGCAGTTTGTAGGCGTTCGATAAACTCATCTTTATCAAAGAGTAATTTATCTAGTTCAGCTTTATCAAAATTTTTCACAGTATTGGAGTCTTGTATTTTTCTTGTTACATAGTTACATCCATGAATAACAGATCCAAATATCATTAGAACTACCACTAACAGAAATAATCCAGAAAGATTTGAAGATTTATTCATTAATTATGCTCACTCCCATGCGACCGCTAACAACCTTGTTATATCTCCAATTGTATCTCATTGTTTAACCAGAGTACCTATTCACCGTTATAGGATAGTGATAAATCTCAATATCCTCATTAATGAACCCTCTTCTTTGAGCTGCTAACAGAGTCTCATACATGTTCTGTCGTCCTACAGGATTGTCAGTATGTATGTGGATCTTATCTGCCTTCAGTCCATGTTCGCAGAAGTACTTCACCAATTCATATCCATTGGGTAACTCTTTACCATCTACATCCTCACCTAGATCGTGGTCTAATGTAAGAATAGCCACCTCTCTAGTCTCAAGTGTGTGTATGGCTTCATAATATGTACGAGCGACCACGAAGCCTTCCGGACAGTCTCTGAGGTCGTCTACGTAAAGGTTTATCTTATCTGTCATGGTCGAACATCCTATTTATCAAAAGTTTCATCATAATATTTTCTTAAATGTCATTAGGCGATTACTGCCCTTGCCAATAGAGTCAACATGAAAATGTTTATTTATGAAATCATCTTCATCAATAAAGCATTTAATTCTCTGATGTGTAGATATCTCCTGAAACCCACATACGTAATTCGTAGCTTTATAAATAAGCTGATTAAATTCCACAGCAGCAATACTTATCTTAACAGCATCAATGATAATTACTCCACCCATGTTTAATGACTTATGATACTCTTTAAAAATACGAATAATCCCCTCACCAGTAGGATCATCTTTGTCGGTCGAGTACCATATACATCCTCTAATGTCCATTATAATGTCTACAAACTTGATATCAATGTTAGCAAGATTCGCTTTCAGGTTGTTCCCATCAAAAGAACCATCTACATAAGTGAATTTCCCATTACTCTTTGTAATGGCTTTCCCATGAATATTACGTATATAATCCATTAATATAAAATCAATCTTTTTTGGAAATAAATCATAAAGCTTCTCCTCAATTCTACCTTTATTAGCACTTGGACTAACAAAGACTAAATTGGTTGATTTATTCAAGTGAGTAGTTACCTTGTTTGTATTTAATACAAAGTCATTGTACCAATTTTTCTTCTTCAGGTATCTGTATGTAGCATCTGGCCATTTGTACAGTTTCCCTCCTTTAACGTAGTCCCAATTATTCATGTCTAAGATTTTTTGATTTTTAAGAATTTTGAATCCACGGCTCATTATTAACTGATATGTTAACAAGGCAATAATAACAATCAGCACGTAAAATGCAAAGGTACATAGCGAATTTACAATCATCATAACCACTGGAAAATTCTTTACAGCAATAACCATTGCAAGAATAGATAGAATCGCAATTACAATTAACCAAAATACTAGTATATAGGATAACCTATCAATTACTGCATTCATTCGGTTTAATCCATTTGAGAATTGAATACGTTTATATCTTAATGAGAAAAATAACCCTAAAGAAAAAGAAAGCCCAATTAAGAGAGAGCTACACAATACAATTAAGTAGACAAGTCCCTCTTTCCCAAATAATGTTGATACTTCAATCACATATTTTATTCCCTTCTTGTAAAATAGCCATTTATAAAAATCATTCCATAATATCTAGAGAAGCTTGTCTAAGGAAAGGTTCTCCTGTACTTTGGTAATCCAACCTTAGTAACGTGACATTTATTGAGCAAAAGTTCTTTCTTTTTTGTAAGTGACCCATTCCAAGAAGTCCATCTATAATTTGAACGGTTTCTTCGTCTGGACACCCTAACGGTTGATCATAATGCAAAGATGCTGCAAAAGAACTGGCTGCAATATCTGCAACAGAAAGAAGTTCATTAAAAACTTCATTTATTTCTTGATTCTCTGAAGTTTTCTTAAAAGGGGGCCTAAATGAAATTGCCTTGATTTTCTCTTTCATCATTGAATCTCCAACTAAGTGACTGAGTGAATTCAACAATACATTTTTTCGTACTTCTGTATCAAAAATGGTGTCGTGATCACTAATCCAAGCAACCTTATGTTTCTTTTTGAGTAATTTAGATATTATTCTAAAAAAAGATAAATTTTTAGCCATACGTTCATAAACTAATATTTTATTATCATTGACTCCGAACTTTAAAAGATCCTTTTTGTTTTCTCTTCTAATATTCAGAACACTATTCTCATTATCAAATCTTTTATCATAGGCTACTACATGAATATGACCTGGAAAACCTTCAATTGTCTGTATCCACTCTTTCAAAGCTTCCTTCTTTAATTTATCTTTTCTGCCTTTATAATCAATCGTTCTATTTGCAATATTATGCTTTTTTTTAACTTCTTTTAGAGCTTTCACTAACTCTCCACACGCTTTCCAATCTACAATAAAATGAGCGTACACATCGTAGTCTGCGTTGTCCGCACCGTAGTCAGAGAAAATTGCAACTGATTCAGTATCTCTGAGAGTTATTTCATCTATAGACTTTACTCCTAAGTCAATACTATCGAGCTGCTCTAACAAGTATTTCGCTATGCTGATAGCACTATCCAAATTAACACACCTCCTAGATTCATAAAACAGTCATTTTATGAGAATCCGTTATACAACCTCATAGCTCTTTCAAGACTGATATCTGCAATTACCTCACCAGACAAAACGCCATCCATTGTTTTAGTTATTTCAAATTCTACTAACCCTATAACAGATAACAGTTTTAAAGGACTATCTAGACTAAATGGAATATGACCTTCCGAAATCGTATCCGTACTGAAGACCACTTTAAAATGATCTATGAGTAACGTATCATCACACCAATTATATGTAGTATTCTCCTTGAGCATATTCAAATACATTAATTTTAATCTTTTTAGAATTACTATACTGGACCTAAATTTATAGTACATTACCTCTCCCAAAAAAGGTCGCTGTTCTTCCAGTTTTCGCAACAATGGAACAGTATCCAGTCTAACTAAATCATCACTATTGTCTATTGATTTCAAACCAAGTGAATCATTTTCATGAATTTTGTTGATTTTATTTAAGTATTCATTTGGCAAATATATAGAAAAAAGATTTAAGATAGGCGAGATACTTATTCTAATATTAAGATATAAATTCCATACCGTTTCTAGGGCTTCAATTTTTCTGGATTGGACAGCCTGATTCAGAGATTGAAAATGCTCTATATTTTTCTGATTTAATATACTCACGTGACCTATTTCTGATTTGAGAAATTCTAGTTCTTTTTGCATTTGATGATTTATGTCTAATCGTTCTTTTTCAAATGTGAATTTCTGCGCATCAAGTTTTTTATCAAATTTATATTTGAATAGACTACTAATAGTTACAGTTATGATTCCATTAACAACTATACTTGTTAAAAGGCTGCTCCAATCAAACAAAATGTCACCTCATTTACTATGATATAGTTATTTCACTTCCCTCTTAATTATCCTCTTCAAGCATGAACTTAAGATAGCATTGAACGAATTCAATATTAGACATGCCCTCGGGATACTCAGGAATTTCTCCTTTTAGTGCAGCACCTAATGAATCAAGGATCTTTGTGAATGATTTGTCTGCATAATCATGCCCCACATGATCATGAGCGAATTTAAAATCAAGACTCTCCAGCATAGTTGTAATGGCAGTTATTTGAAGGTCGACACCTCCAAAGATTTCGGAATTCCCCTCAACGACAATCTCATTATCTCCACCTTGATTAAAAATTGATTTAGTTCGTTCTCTCACCCTACATCCTCCTATACTTTATGAAATAAACCTTTTAGACATCTATAACAGTAATCTACAATTTACTTTTTCCTATTCGAAGGTTTCATTTCAACTCACTGTCGTATGCATTTGCAAAAGTAATTCCCACAACCTGAACTTGATCATAACTCTGAAACTCTGCACGAGACTCAATTAATCCATGCACTACATTTGCTGTTCGTTGTGCCAGTTCCTCTTTATCCAGCTTCTCATCAGAATTAACTCTCACGTTCCTGTTTATGTATTCTTCCGCGTCATCCTGACTAGCATATAGATTAACCACAACTGTATATGAGTATCGAGAATTCTTGCTTTGTTCTTTAACATTTTCAGGCATCAAATAATATTTCAATTCTCTAACCACACTTTCTCATCAAATGTAAGTTTCACTTGATTTTTATATTTTCAGCCCACCTCTAATAGTACAGTCCGTTCGTTATTTTTTTCTCAAGCTATTTAATGATATTTCTATAGAGTATATATTTGCTTCTTCATTAACAAGATCATGAATTTTTTTGTATTTGTCTTTAGTCCCTTCATTGTATTTCATTATTCCCACCAATAATTTCCAAGACATAAGGTGCATTCTTTCAATAAATGGCTTCGATGTGATTCCTACTACAGTATGATCATAGCCCTTGTTTCGGATATGTATATATATCGTCTCATTGGTCTTTACACTGAGCTTAGCTCGCCAAAAAACAAACGGAACCATAATTTTCGGTATATTTTTTATACTTTTAATTCCAGCCAAAAACATTTTCGCTAAATATTCATCTCTTGGCAACTTTAATTCTTTCCTGTATTGATTCAGGTAATTGTTATTTATGTCAGATCTCATATTCAATGTTCCAGTCCATCTGTTCACTATAAGATAGTCATTTAACCTGCAATAAGTGAACTCCATTATAAGATTAACTGAAAGAATGGCTCCAAGGATTAACGTGAAACCAAACAAATAATCAAACATGAAGGAAGCATTCAATAACAACTGTACTGAAGATATAAAAGAGACAATAAATAGAGAAAATACAATTTTAATATTCCTCTCTGTCCACGCTAACATTCTTACGGAACAAAAGTGCATCATCATCTTAAATTTTGACATTTAGAATTAATTCACTCCTTATAAAGGACTCATTTCATCTTCTCAATTGCTTTATCAATTTGCCCTTCTTTTTCATGGTCTCTACCTTTAAGATTCCTATCAACTTGAATTCCAAACAGTTTTTCACCAGAAATCACAGGAAAACCTCCCCGAAAATGAATCGTTCTATTTAAAGTTGTATCAATTTTGAGAAGATAGTGTTATTCACTGTACTATCCTTTGTTGAGACGTACTCAATGGTATTTTTTTGGGCTTCAAGAACTACATCAATATTTGTACCATACATTCCCGATAATTTTAACTCGAGAAATTCAAAGGCATATGACTTATCTGTGCCCATTAGGGAAATGCATTGACTTTCAACAAGGTTCATAGACTCCAACTGTTTTTTTGGCGTTCGTAGTTGACAAATCTTTAACATTTCTTTATTTTTCCCGCCCCATATTAGGATAAAAGGATGATTTGCATAAATACTCTTATTAGCTGTTTCTAAGATTGCTTTAGTAGCCTCATCTACATAAGCAGCACCGTATAATTTATACTGGCTGTCAAGAATAGAAGATATGTCATCAAACACAGCCTTGCTTCCCCATGCAGAGAAAAATAAATTATCAGCATATGCTTTAATTTTATCGAAATTCTCATCTAATATCTGATTGTTTTGATCAACAATTCTACCATCAGTCATAACAGAGATAAAATCATTTGATGCGACTACAGATACAATACTCATATTTCAGGCCCCTTATTATATAATGATGAAAGTATTATTTCACAAAGATAACTTCGCAATTTCAGATTAATATCAGTATATAATACGCTGATCCATATCAATCCAGTTACTTTGCTACCACAATTATACAACAACAAGTGTCAGTCTACCTATGTTTTCTAAATCAAATCTAGCTATAGTGACCAATTTAACTACTACTCAGGCAACAATAAAAAAAGCACCCCGAAGGATGCAGAGTTTATACTATTTTGAAGCTTCATATATATACTTTGAAAATCCAGCGCCAGAAGATTTTATCCCCGTCTTAGCCAAGTTAGCCGATGATTCAGCAATTAGTGCATACTTTATAAGAGTACTATTCTCTGAGATAGGTGCACTATTGGCGAAAAGATCAAGTTCTTTGAGTTTGTCTATTGAATCGAAGTAGTTTGCTAGAATTTGATTAATGGTTGCATCGCTTGATGAATAGTTCAACACATCTTGTCTATTGATGAATTCGTTGTACTTATTAATAGAACTATTAAGTTTACCATAAGCAGTGTTTAACTGTGTACTAGGCCCAATCATTTTGCTCATCATTGCTATATCATAACTTTGTTTAGTCTCCATTAAGTCTTCGCCTAAATCTTCGAGGTATTTAAAAAGGTTTGCTTTCATTACTACATCACTATTTAATTCTCTACTGGGAGCACTAGACGTTACATCAACTGTTTGATTCTTACCATCCCACGTATAACCCACCCCTAGTTGCCCTAACATGCTGATCGGTATCATCGTCCGTCCATTGTAACTAATTGCTGGAACGTCAGGAGTCTTCAATGCTACCCCATTAGATGTGATTCTTATGATCTGATTTCCCTTATATGTCCCCCACACACTAGCAGCGCTTACCGCCCCTGCAAATAACATACTTACCATTACTACTGTTACAATCTTCTTCATTCTCGTATCCCCTTGTTTATATCCGTATCGGTTACGGTTCTCACTCAGTTATTTAGTCTGCATTATTATATCACCAGTACGCCATCTAAAGAGATTACAAAGTGGGATAATTATCCTAAATGACAAGACTGATTTATGATACACGTTTTCACAGTCATAATTACAGTCGAGTCGTGGTATTTGGTAACAGTAATCGGAGAACAGAAGTACACAGTGGTGGTCAATTTGACTACTACTCTATCTATCATTGAGATTTATATGTTGGCTATTGATATTGTTTAAATAAGAAAAGCACCCCGAAGGATGCTCAATGTTAGCCAAAGCTAAAGTTTGAATTTTCAACTGACTTAACTGCTGATGAACGATAAATAATACTACTATCTTCCCCAATGGAAAAACAATCAACTGAAAGTATGAATCCCATTATGCCTACCTTATTATCATCGGTTGATAATCTAGACGCTCCCTCTGTCTCATTTCCATTGATAGAATTGGAGTATACTTTTTTTAGGTAGAATTCCTTTTCGAGATCATCAGAAAAATTCCTAAATCCATTTAACACAGTCTCTTCAGTAATCGTAATATCAGTTCCATCTAAGAAACTAATTACTATCATATCATTCACCTCCTTCTTAAAATAAAATGCAATTGGAGAATTTCTCAATAAACCTCATAAGTCTTCTTTGTTGCTTACTTTCATTGATTCGTTGTATTTGTTTCTCTACCTCTTTCACAAGTGGTTTAGCCGCCGTAAAAACAGGTTCAAGCATTTTCAATTTAACTTTGTCTCTCTCTCTCATCATTTCATTTGTACTTAGTCTTAGCACTCTAGCTTGTACGGGCGCAAACATTACAGGAAATGAGTCAAGCGTTTCAGTAAATGTATGGTATTCCCTCAAATAATCCATCAACTTATGCATAAGTTCTTCATGATCTAGTGTGTTAAATACATTGCTTTCAATTACTTGATGTCCTGTTATTGACGATCTACTGTAATAATCATTATGTTCCTCATAGAACTTAGTAACCTGTTGGAGTTCATGCCTAAGCATATGTAACAACTTGATACGCTGATTCTTTTCATCCTTACGCTCTTTCCTATCCGCTCTCCAATTAGCAAGAAACCAACCTATAAATACTGCTCCTATAGGCATTATAACGCTTCCTATCACACCATTATCCCACAAAATTTTCATTGAAGCTAAAACCCCTGTTATCTCAATCACTCCTTATGTATGATAGGAATATTATACCACTAACTACAGTGTAAATAGGCAATGATATATTCTGATGAAACTTAGGTATTTCCCATGACTAAGCAAATCGAAAATCGATAATCGCCTTTAATGGGGAACATATTCGTTCAAAGAAAATCGTTCAATCCATGACCCTTACGAGGATGTACTCTATATAGTTTCACATAGTGTTAAACGGTTGTACATTGCGAACAACGCATGTTAGCTATGGACACTCGTATCTTACCAACCAGAGGGCGGTATGTTCAACATACCCCCTCGATCAGTTACCGTCAGTTTTGGGGCTACTGATATATAGACACCACAACAAAAAAAAGACAGCACACATTTGTGCCATCCTCATAAATCATATTCAATTTTCATAATCATTCGTTTCTGTTGCCTAATCAATGTTAACTCTTCACGTATTTCCATCCTACGTTCAATTGTTATGTCTAATCTCGATCCTTCAGTAACCAAATGGCTATACCTTGACTCAAGTGTTATAGGCTTAGGTGCACTCTGTTTCTTTGGCTTAATACGATTGGCTCTGCGTTTACTACTAGGTGACTGATACGGAATTTCCGTATGATTCAGGCTCATTATCATTTCGAACAATGTTACGTTAAAGTGCATTGGATCTCATTCCCCTCTATCAATTTTGATTTCATTTGGTAGTGGTCTTAGCACCTCACGAAATAAATCTGCAAACAATGATTCTAGCCCATTCAACTCTTGGCTAAGAGGTGGCAGTGTCTTAGCATCAATCAAGTCAATCATGGTCTGATAGCGAATGTCGGTTTCTTTAGCCCTCTCCATCATCCCTGTGACCATAGCTACATCCAAACCATACGAAACAAAGTATTTATCAATTGCTACGCGAGTACGCAAATAGTGATCATACTTCCAAGCTGCCCTTTCATCTGCTGGTAAGTTGCTATAGTCCTGCTTATATAGCTCGTTCATGCATGTCCTCCTATCCAACTCATCTATAACCATTTAAATCAAGTTGAAATTGTAATTTTATCAAGTCAATGACTCTATAACCTTAGTTGTTATATAAATTATTATGATGTGTTACAGTACAGTGTTGCATCTATAATATATAAAATCATCGGTGAACCAACCTCCGGTCAGGGAGCTAACTTTCACAGTTGGTTAAAGTTTTAATTAACATACAACTTTTCTAACACATCATTGAGATGAATGTTATTATCCAATTGCTTCAGTCTAGCTACATCTTTGATATTGATTCCCCACAGCTTGATACGTTCAAGATGAGTCGTTGATACGCTATGCTTAAAATATTGGATGAGTGCAGCAATCGGATTTAGTAGATACATGTCCAAAAATGATTCGACTGACATTGGATTGATGTAAAGTTGTTCTTCTCTCATCTCATCAAGTAAAGCATGAATATTTAAACCAGATGGTTTGTGAGGAATACGCATCACGAACTCATTACGCAACTCATCAGTTGTCAGGACAGCTTTCATATTGGCGATAAGAGCAATAGCCTTTTTACTGATTTCGCAATCAGTGATAACCTCGTCGATTGTCCAAATTGGTTTGATGTAACCTGTGGTCATTGTGGTTTGCTCCTTTGCAAGTGTAATGGATGGTTTGTTTGTCATGAGTGTCATATGTATTAGTCTCCTTTGAGTTTGGTTTTTTGTTGTGCTTTACTTGATAACCTTATCGTATATCGAATTTCGTTAAATGTAAATAGTTAAACTAAGTATATTTATCATTTTTAGATAAACTATATTTAATAAGTAACGTGTGTTACAATGGTAACTATAGTAACTACACAATGAGGTGTTAAATTGTCCAAGATCGACATTAACTTAGACTCTATCCTTGCAGAATTGAATATAAGCAAGAACAAACTTGCTGTTGAAGCCAAGTTAAGACCCAATCTAATTACTGAAATGTCAGAGGGTAAAACAAAAGCAATTAAGCTTGAAACACTTCAGAGGCTTCTTGATACTATAAACACCATTGCTGAAGATGTTTATGGTAAAGATAGTAAAGTGTACGGCGTGTCTGATCTGATCAAATACACCCCCAACATTATAAGAGTTCACATTGGCAAAGATTAATACTGAATCTCTCAGTATTAAATAACATACTCAACCATCAAACTAACTTTCAGGAGTTGGTTTTTTTAACTTCTGACGATAATACTACATTGGATAATCTTTCATGTCAACATTCTTATAACTCCTATCGTTATAATTTATAACTTCTGTATTGCCAATACCGTTTTTTCAAGTTATGATAAAGGCAATTAATAACCAAAAAGGAGATATGATAATGATATTTAGGCTTGATGAAGCATTGGAAGAACTTGATATTACACGCAACAAATTGGCTGTGTACGCTGAAGTAAGACCAAACACTGTCAACGATCTTGCAAATGGAGACACGAAAAGGATAGAGATTGAAACTTTAGAGAAAATACTTAAGTCACTAAATGAGATATCAATGACAAGAGGAATGCAACGAACTTATAACATTGAAGATGTCTTTGAATATGAGTTAAGTTCAGAGTTTATTAATGCAAATAAACGTAAGAGCATTATGTCAGATGCAGAATTCGAAACGATCAAAAACATTCTCTCTGCTAATACAATTCATACAAGCATCAAAACTTTAGAAGTGACAGATGTATGCACTTTTCTCTTAATCTTTGGTGACTACCTAATAAAAAATGGCGCACAATTTGGCATGAAAAGCGATACAGGTCATTTAAGTAATGTGAACGATATTCTTCTTAGATTGTGGCAACATTTAAACCTTTATGACTTAGTTGTATACAATCAAGCAGAAGTAAGATTCACTCAAAAAGGTATAGAGTTTATTCAAAGATTAAAAGATTTATAAGTTAACAACTCCAATCGTAAATCGTATAGTTTGATTATAGTCCCTTCTCTGCTGTTTAGAGTGGGGATTATGTCGTATAAAGGGACGAAATTTCGTCTTAATAGAGTTGCTTTATTGAAGCAAACAAAAAGGTGACACCAAGTGCCACCCAATGCAATCATATTATTCTAATCCATAAACTAATTCAAGGTTCTCCATATTCAAGAAATCCTTTTTCAATCTAGCGTAAACATAACCTCCATCGCGTGTACGTCCAACATTATAACGTTCACAAATAGCATAATATTCCTCTTTACCAAGTTTACCACTTTCATTATACAGTCTGTGTGCCATATATAACATTCCACTGTTTCTTATATTTGTAGGCGTTAAAGTTGGAACCTGATACAGCTCTGATATCTTCTTTATTCTTCTATTGATCAATGCGGAAGCTGCTGGTACGCTTCCCTCAACACCTGTACGTGCATCAGCCGCGCCACGAACTATGTAGTCCGTTTTAGTAAGATAGTTTTTGTTGTTTCTCATGCCTTCAAACTCTAATCCATTATTCTTGAAATTGACCTCTTCATTGTTGGCAATTCTCATAATATTATAAAGTTTGTTTGAGATGGGTATTACTCTTGATTCTTTACTGCCATCTGATGTTTCATTGAATAATTCAACTTCATAACTCAAGGTATCACTACTAACTTCTCTTACTCTGTCCATTTTAAGGGTCAAAAGTTCACTGTATTGTCTGCCATATATGCCTTCAAATATTCCGAGTATGGCAAGTTTATCTTGATGATTTATGCACTCATCCACCCAATCCATAATGTCATCGTGAGAGAATAATATAGGCTCACTTGTATCTAGAAATTTCCTATAAAATTCATCAGAACTAACAGCATCAAGTGGATTTATATTGTCTACACGCAAATCCTGTTCAATTGCCCATCTTATATAATTTTGAATTATGATTCCTGTAGCAGTGATTGTAGTCATCTTTGTGGACTTTAATAGAAGGAGTACCTGTTTAATCTCGCCCAAGTTAAAATCATATAGATCACGACCTAATTTAGCTTCAATACTCGAAGCTCTCTTCAGTACACGTCCATATGAGATTCTCGCTGCTTGACTCTGATTTTTCAAGTATCGTTCTTTCACGGCTGAATTGTAGAAGGACTCATCATAGATTTTATTCACACTGTACACCTCTAAATATGGAGTCAAAATACTTGATAATATCCTCACGTATACGCTTGTTTCCGGTTAATACCTTCTTCTTGTTAAGTAGATTTAATAGTTTTTCATCTTCTAGATTAATGCTATTAATGTAATGAGATAATTTCTGTAGAGGAATCTTGTTCTCATACATGTAATGGGATAAAACGATATATCCTATGAACATAAGGGGGTGACTCATCATGTGACTTCCTCGTAGTTTTACATTGATTGAAAAATCATCTGGATAGCTTCCTACTAAATAAGCAACGAATTCTATCAAGTAATCCGATACTTGAAGCACATCAAATTGCCTTTCCAATTTGAACACTTTATCTACAGCATAAGAAAGGATATCAAAAGTTGTAAGTTCTCCAACTAAATCACTTACTTTGTTAGATGATGCAATCTGTTTCCCGATTTCAGACTTACGTTGCAGATTTGCCACTACTTTATCAGACAATCTCTCTTGAGCTAATTCTTCTCTTCTTTCTTTCTTCAACACGTTAACTGTATTAATCTGACCAAAGTATCTTTGAGCTGTATCATGGTCATACGATCTTATTGATAGAATCAATTCCAAGTCCAAGTGTGGATTGACTTGTAGCGCAACCACGCCACCTTGTAAGCGATGGAAACCATCAAGGATGGATATAACAGCGCCCTCGTTTATTGTCAGTGTGTTGGACTCCTCGTTGTACGTGACAGGGTCTACTTCACTTGAGAATACATTGAGAGTGATCATATCTTCAAAATAACTGTTGGAAGCCATTTTATCAGCAATCCTTTTAACACTGGCCTTGTTTACAATAGGAGTCCTAACTATACCTCCTGACTTGTTTGTCTTATAATTGACTCCACGTTGTGTTTCATCGTCATAAATAATTAACTGGCTGTCGTACAACTTGACTAAGGTTTGAATTGAAATCTTAGTGATGTAGCTATCAAATTTAATCTTTGTACATTCCTCAAAATGGACAGGCAAAGTGACTCTTTCTTGAACTGATTGATTAAGAACATACTCCGCTTCTTTAATTTCTCGCTTACCGAAATACCTATCTGGATCGAATAGTTTATCCTCTGTTACTTCATATAAAGCTTTGGTTAGGCCATAAAGCATGGGAATATCTAAATTGGAAACAGACTCCACATTAGATATTATCGAATTAAACTCTTCAACTGGAACATTTAATTCGATTAGTTGAACCTGTAATTGGTGCCTTACTTTTTTAGTTTTAAGAACTACTTCAAGATGAGTTAAAAGGATATGTTCAACTTCTATTCTATCTATCTTCATATGTATCTTCACTCCTTAAAATACAGTATAGCACCCGCCAAAGTGATTTTAAACGTAAAGATACGTATAGGTTGTAAATCAAATGGTTGGTAGAAGTTGACGTGGTGTTAACAAACTATAGGGTGTCAACTGATGACAGCACGGTAGTAAACGTTGCATTTTCTAAATTCGGAACCACAGTGTCACCCGTGACACGATTGTATAGGGATAGATTTAGTTGTGCTGGAGTTTTAAAAGTAGGACATATAGTTTGAGGGCAAATAAAAAAACAGCCGTGTGAGGCTGTCTAGGCTGTTTCATATCGTTTTATGTAGTACATGCAATAAATTGAAAAGGCTAATACAATCAGTGCAATTACTATATTGGTTGGATCAATTACTACACGTTGCAATTTCTCAAGTGTCTCGAATCCCATCGTTTGAAATCCTAAGCTGGGATCAGAGTATTTAGTAGCTGGTTTAATTTTGAAAATGATTGTTGATGATAAAAAAATTAGCGATGCAAGAGTAATTCCAGACATAATTTTGAATAAAGTACGATATCCCAAATTCACATTTCTCCCTCTATGTTGTGATCAGGAATATTATACCATAAACGCGAACGTACTTTCTACTTTGACCAAAACTCACATGATTCCCTTCCAAAGTAATTACCGTTTACTTTGACTGTAAAATCATTGTGGGATGTGATCACTCCCTCTTCTTTTTCACTATTAAACAATACAACTATTGGTCGTTTAAAGTTCATATATCGTTCGAAATCTTCTGTTGTAGCAAGCATTTTTCTCATATTGTAGTCTCCTTTTTAATTCATATCCATTTATATAGCCGTGTTATGCAACATATCCAGTGCTTCTGCTCCCCGCACCTCACCAATGACAATTCGATTTGGACGCATCCGCAGGGATGACTTGATCAAATCCCGAATAGATATTTGCCCCTTGCCCTCGGTATTCGCATTGCGCGTCTCCAGCGATACCAGATTGGGTACGGTGACAATCTGCAATTCAGCAGAGTCCTCAATCGTGATGATCCGTTCATCCGCCGGGATAAACTGAGATAATGCGTTTAGGAAAGTGGTTTTCCCCGACCCGGTTCCGCCGCCGATAAAAATATTGTATTTGCTGCGCACCAACTGTTGCAGCAACTCTGCCGCTTCTTCATGCAAGGCACCTTTACCAATCAGATTGGACATTTTCATCGGTTCACTCGGGAATTTCCGAATCGTCATGGTTGGACCCTTCAACGCAATCGGAGGCAGCACGATATTAACCCGCGAGCCGTCTTTCAACCGCGCATCCACGATTGGAGAAGACTCATTCACAATCCGGTTCACCCCGGATACAATCATCTGGATAATGTCTTCCAATCGTTCCCTGGACTCGAACTCCAGCGTGATCTGTCTGACTTCTCCTTCCTGCTCAACGAAAATTTCCCGGTGGCTGTTGATCATAATCTCCGTAATTTCGGGATGATCCACCAAGGGTTGCAGAATATCCAGCCCTCGAAAGGAGTCGAATAACCGCTGTACCAGCGTATGACGCTCCCCGGAGGTCAGATCATTCAGTTTCGGGTCAGAAAGTACTTTACGCTCGATTCCTTGCCACAGTTCTTCGTCTCCCGCAGAAGAAGTTAAATCCAGGCCTTCCCTGACCTCACGACGCATGATCTGAAACTGCTCTTCACGGTCCGGTGTCATCTTGGATGAATCCATCATAGTGACCACCCATCACCCTTCTGGATTCGTCCTGTCTGCTTCAGTTCTTCTTCCCCATCCTGTACGATCATGGCGCATAGCCTCTTCACTTCGCGTTGAAAGATCGGTGAGCTGAGCATCACTTCCTCCTGACTAAGCTGCTTCCAAGAAGGGATATACGGCAGCACTGCATCCAAATGCAGATCAGGTCTTGGCAAAGCATTGATGACGCTGTCCCGATACTTGTTGACAATAAAGCGGGCACGGTCCAGTACACTTTCATGCAGATCCGGCCACGTACGCTCCATATGCTGCATCCATTGACCCCAGCGGTGCATGGAAGAGATATCATCCTCAACCAGCCACACGAATGCATCGGCAGCATCGAAAATCCCCTCACTGCGTCCATCCCAACCTGAGTCCCCGTCCAGAATGAGTACATCATATTGCCCGCAGTCCGCCAAATACCGAATAAGGCTCTTCGTATCCTCACGAGACATTTGCAGCAATTCCTTCCGATTCGATAACGGCCAGAATACATCCGACTTCAGCGCTTCGTGACGAATTACAAATCCATCCACCCCTTTGGAAGAAGACTGTGCTTGTCCCTGTTTGCCCGATTCCTTCCTGCCCGCCTTCAAATCGTAAAGCAGACGTGACAGCCCTGTTTCTGCATCGAGTATACGCTGCCCACTTCTAGACAGACCTTTCTCCAGAAACGGCATCGAGCTATCTAACGTCTCCAGATTGAGATACAGAACAGCATATCCTGCAAGCCCCAGCTGCTTCGCCATATGCATCGCCACTGCAGTTTTGCCACTCCCGCCGGAAGCTGATACAACTCCAATAGAAAGCGTCTCCTGTCCTGGACGATGAGCCTTCTTCCGACGCGGCTGCCGACAAGCATTAAGAACAGCGTCCATCAGCGTAGGCAATGGTTGATATTTCATCAGCCGTTTATCCTCATCCACCTCATCTAATCCTTCACTAAGCATCAACCATGGAATACCCGAGGTTTCGCCACCGTGACTCAGCCAGTTGTTCAGAAATTCCGGTTCCGCAATCACCAGGTCCGGCAGTTCCCTGCCTTCCTGTTCGTTCATGTGATCCCTGAACGCTTCCCATTGTGAAAAAGCGGTAAATCGTATACTGGAGCCGGACGGGCTGCCTTGTACAAAATCAAGCCAGGCGCTGATATACTCTCTGTCTTTAGAAGCCAGCACTGCCTTAAGAACAATCACTTCTTCTCCCCTCCCTGCAAAAAAAAGCACAAAAAAGCACCGTCCAATAACCGCAAAAATATGCAGTGTATGGACGGTGCTTCCGTCACGTGCTATGAATGTATGGATAATATAGCATACAATTTCTGGAGGAGCAAGGGATTTATTCAAACGCAAATCACTCAAGAATGATAAGGTGCATCAAACTCAATAATATTGCGGTCAGGATCAAGTACAAAAATCTGTGAAAACCCGGCAACACTATCTGGTCTTGCCTCATACTCAATTCCCTGCTGCTCCAGCCAAGCCAAAGTCTCTTTATAACTCTTCACCCAGATCGCAAAATGTCCATCTGTGGTATCGATGCCAGCCTCACGAAGCGTATGACCCTGCGGGTGCTGTAACAGATGAAGCTGTTGACTACCAAGGGCATACCAGGTGCCTGTGGAGTTGAAAGGCGGACGTTCAATCTCCTGCATACGGAGTAAACCCGAATAGAACTTCTTCGCAACCTCCAGATCACGTACAGCCAGACTCACATGGTGTATATGTGCATATTCAATCATTTCTTTGACCTCCTGCCTGAAATAGCCTTCCATCAATTTTCCATCAACTCTAAATTCAATCGCTTACACGACTATACTATAACACCTTGGACTCTGACCACAACGCATACAAAAAAGAAAAACACCCCTGATTGAATCAGCGAACCTGTCGGTTCACACCAATTCATTCAGAAGTGCTTACTCCAAATTATCTACCTCATACATCCATTATTATGGTATATTTACCAGATTAACTTCTCATTAGAGAGAATCACACCCGCTTATCCTTGCGCTTCTTATTTAGCACTATCCAATGCTTCTTGCGGGATCTTGATCTCTTTCACGCCATTATGGTTGGAGAACGTGCTGGTCATTTTCATGTCCATCGAGATTTTCTGTCCTTCCTGCTCCATATCCATCACCATGTTGACATCCGTACTGGCAGGCAGATAGGTTTCTTTGTTGATCATATATTTCATTGTCATGCTGGTAATATTCATTTGATCAAGCATCGCTTGAGTTTGGGCATCCGACCCATTTTGCTCCATGACCGCTTTGGCCAGTTCCTTCACGTTATCACCGGATACGTCCGCGTTAATGACGTAGTTGTCGCCTTCTTCCGTAATTTTGGTATCTTCGGCAATCTTTTTGAATTGCTCCAGCTCACCTTCCGGATTCATGCTTGCCTGCATCTGCTCAATCAGTGGTTTTGTTTGTTCGTCAGGAATTTTAACCCACTGTTCTCCCACCTGTGAATAAATCTTATCCGAAGTGATGTATTGCTTCACATTCTGTGCTTCCTGTCCGGACATTTCCATCTTCATCTCCTGATAGATCATCATCGGATCTTTGATGATATCCATCTTCAGCGATGTTTTCACCTGTTGATCCTGGGACTGCTCGCCAGCCACCATTTTCAAATTTTGATCGATATTGGCTTCCGTAGTGAAGCTTTTCATGTCTTTAGTCGCTGCATTTGTTTTCTCAATTAACTCGTCCAATGTAGGGATCTTTGTCTCCTGCTCCGCAGTTGTGTTCCCCTCATTAGACGTTTCGTTGCCAGCTGGCGGCGTTGCTGTACTGTTATCTGCATCGCTACTGCAAGCTGTCATGCTTACTGCTAATAATGCCCCAATAATTAATGTAGTCCACTTCTTCAAGTTATTTGCCTCCCAAAATAGAATTGATCCGTACTCATTACCCAATTATTTCCGTTATTAATCAATCGGCATCGATACAATCTATCACACTTAGCCTTTTAAAGGAATCGATCCTTGATTTCGGGTGTAGGCAGCATACACGCTTCATCTTTACCGAACCAGCGATATCGGTTGCGAGCTACCATGTTATATATGGCATTTCGAATAAATTTCGGTACAATAATCAACACGTACAATAATGGATAAGGGAATTTTAAGCCTTTGGCCAGACGCAGCGCTGCGGTTGAACGTGTATAATATTTTCCATCCTCAATGAGTACAAAAGTATCCATACTGTCCGTGGACAGATTTCCCTTTTTCAGCAATTTTTTAGCTACATCCGATTGAAGTGATGCAAAATGATATTTCCCCTCAGGGTCACGCTTGATAATCCACTTCGTTAATCCTTGACAGAAATGACAAACTCCGTCTACAAGCACAATCGGGTGTCCCTGATGCTGATCCATTTGATTTAATGTCATAGTCGTGGCCTCCTTATTATTGTGCTCCTAGAGTAACTTACCCTTTTTGAGCCGTATCGGACGCTTTATTTCACCTATTATTAATGGACATATGAAAATAGAAAAAGAGCGCAGGCACCATGCCCACGCTCGTATCTGTCTTGGCAATTACTCAGCAATTGCCTTTTCCATCCATTGGTCGTCAATCATCTGTTGATGCAGATCATTTGCCCACTGGTCCATGCATTTACAAATAAAGTCTTTGCGGCATACCGGACAAGGCGTTTTCTGCAGACGGCTGATATTGGTCATCTTCCATTCCGGAGAATGGGAGTAGAATACACGGCATTGTGTTCCGTCTACCAATTTCATTGTAAATTCATACAATCCGTCTTTTTCGTTTTTACTAGCTACTTGCAATTGTGCAATACGCGGTCTATAAGACATGGATATCACCTGTCAATTCAAATTTGGTTCATGCAATGACACTTCTCAGTACTAAGTCATATTAAAGAAATTTTACTTCGATGTCAACTCATGCACATTTACCCGCCAAATAGAATATCAAGAATGGTACCCACCTGACCCTGTTTTTTCCCTTTCAAGACGTCCGGATCGAATACTTCAACATATCCACAAGAAGAACAGGCGACGAAGAGATAGTGATTATGCTGAATATCAAACATTTTGCTAAGTCCCGCTCCTGACATGGACACTTCCTTAATGTTACAATCCGTACCCCTGCATTTGGTACATACAAATCGTCGTTCTATCATCTCTTCAATACTCATTATCGTTCCCCCTTATTCGAATGTATGACTTCAAGCAAGAGTAGATTATGTAAAATAGTACGCTGTTCAACCCGCAATCTCCTGCATCGTATCTGTATTATAAAATACAAAACCCTGCCGAAAGCCAGCAGGGCCTTGTACTCGAACATCAGGTATCCAAAGATACCCTGCTCTATATGTTCCCCTCACTCCTTAGAGTCAGGTCTTAAACTACATTAAGTACCACATCAATATTGCCGCGTGTTGCTTTGGAGTAAGGACAGAAATCATGTGCCTTGCGAGCTAGATCCTCTGCTTGAGAGTGATCCACGCCAGGCATGCTCACATCCAAACGTACTGACAGTTGGAAACCATCATCCGCCGGATCTTTACCGATGGATACATTACTTGTGACCACCACATTCTCCAATTTCACGCCCGCTTTACGCGCCACATTGGCAAGAGCACTTTCATAACATGCACCGTATCCCGCTGCAAAGAGCTGCTCAGGATTAGTTCCTTCACCACCAGAGCCTCCAAGTTCTTTTGGCATTTTCAGATCATGCTTGAGCACGCCATCCGAAGAAGCTACCGAACCTGTACGTCCACCTTTAACTGTCGCTGTTGCTGTATATAAAGCTTCCATTAAGAATCTCTCCTTTACCTTTAAGTTTTTTACTGCCTACAATTCAATTTAAACTTCTGGCTCATTTTGAAACGGTGTTGATCCTTATTCAGCTTTTACATCTTTATCTTTTTCATGCATTTGGGATGAACGAAGGTAATTTATCCAAGGTTGGGTAATATACTAAGGCACAATTCACTCTCCACTAAATCTTGTCCTTATACACAAAAGTTGCACTAGACAAAAATATTTGAAGGAGTACAATGTAAGTATCAACATAAACGTTTAGACATATCGGAAGTCGTTTAATTACGTTTTTGATTTTGGTTTCCATATTCACATGTCATCAAAGGAATGACACCGTTCCTCTTCATATAGAATATCAATACTTCAAAGTCGGGTGATTATATTATGAGTAAAAAAAATCCGTTCAACACTCCTTCAAATGAACCATTGGCTGCGGGCATGGCCCCATCTCTCGGGGAAGCCCACAGCTCCATGAAGGTGCCTCAGAACGCTGCTTGGTGGAAAAAGTTCCTTGCTTTTGTTGGACCGGGTTACCTCGTTGCCGTCGGATATATGGATCCCGGGAACTGGGCAACGGATATTGCCGGTGGTTCACAATTCGGTTATACGTTATTGTCCGTTATTCTGATTTCAAACCTGATGGCTGTTGTATTACAGTCTCTCGCTGGTAAGCTCGGGATTGTCACAGGACGGGATTTGGCGCAAGCCTGCCGCGAACGGTTCAGCATGCCTGTGGTCATGGTGTTGTGGATCTTGTGCGAGCTTGCGATTGCAGCCACCGACCTTGCGGAGGTTATTGGTTCAGCTATCGCGCTCAAGCTGTTGTTCAACATTCCCATGTTATACGGCGTCATCATTACTGCTGTCGATGTACTCGTCATTCTTTTGCTGCAAAATAAAGGCTTCCGCGCATTGGAATCGCTCGTTATTGTGCTGATGGCTACCATCGCCCTCTGCTTCGGGATCGACTTGTTTCTCGCTAAACCGGATATGGGCGGCGTCATGCATGGTTTTGTACCTAGTGCCGAGATTTTGCAAAATCCAGCGATGCTCTACATCGCCATCGGGATTATCGGTGCAACCGTGATGCCCCATAATCTGTATCTGCACTCTTCCATCGTGCAGACACGTCAGATCGAACAGACACCTCAGGGTAAAAAAGAAGCGATCCGGTATTCCACCATGGATTCAACCATCGCTTTAACGCTGGCCCTTTTCATCAATGCTGCTATCCTGATTGTGTCTGCTGCCGTATTCCATAGTGCAGGTATGACCCAAGTCGCGGAGATTACAGATGCTTACCACCTGTTGACACCTCTGCTGGGTACTACCATCGCCAGCATCCTGTTCGGTGTAGCCTTGCTGGCTTCCGGTCAGAACTCAACACTCACCGGCACGTTGTCCGGACAGATTGTAATGGAAGGCTTCCTGAACATTCGTATCCCAGCATGGCTTCGTCGACTGGTCACACGTCTGATTGCAATCATTCCGGCCGTCATCGTAACAGCCATTGCCGGAGAGCACGGAACAGAGGAACTGCTGATTCTGAGCCAGGTTGTGCTGTCGCTACAGCTACCTTTTGCCGTCATTCCACTGGTGATGTTTACGAGTGACAAAAAAAGCATGGGGGCCTTTGCCAACAAGCCGTGGCTCAAAGTCATCTCCTGGATCATTGCTGGAGTTATCGTTGTCCTGAATGTGTATCTGATTATCCAGACCATTCTGTTATTCTAGGTTAAACGGAACTACGCAATATTTTGTCTAACTCAAAAAGGCTGATCAACTCAAGTCATGTATCCCTTGAGACGATCAGCCTTTTATATGTTTGAGCAGCCACCTAATCCATACCGATTAGATCGTAAATACTGACTGCTCTTTATTTAATTGTCTGAACTTTGAGTTACCATTAACAATGGAAGAAGCTCCTCCAGTGATTCAACAGTCCAGTCTGGACGCTCTGCATCCGCAAGCTCCGGCTGGAACCTGCCATAACCCTGCAAAATCCGGATCGTATGCATACCCAGCTTCTTAGCTGGAATAATATCATTATCAATCCTGTCGCCGATCATGACCGCTTCCTCGGGTTTACATCCCGCCTGTTTCAACGCTACAGCATACAATTCAGGATCAGGCTTGGACACCCCTTCTTCAGCGGAACAGGCCAGCACGTCCACATACTTGCGCAAGCCGTAGCTATTTAGCCGATTTTCCGTCCCCGGGCTCTGATTGGCTATGATACCAATCTTATAGTGTTGCGACAACGCCTGAAGAACAGCGTCGGCTGACGCGAAGGGGCGCTCAAGCTCTTTGCGGAACTTCAGCTTCTCCTGTATCTGTTCCCGGTGCCCCTCATCGCTGATAAGAGTACGAATAGCCAATTTCATCGGCCATTGCTCGTAATTTCGGTAGGAGGCAGCAAATATATCTCGCACTGTCTGTATCTCCACCTGATAACCAAGCGCACAAGCTTCACGAACGAACTGACCGATAATATCATCTACCGGCTCCCATTCGTCCACGAGCGTATCCCCCACATCAAAGAACAACCATTGTATTCCACGTACATCCGGCACGCCTATTCCTCCTCGTTAGCCACAGGAAATTATCCCTATTTCCCAAACCATAAAAAAGAAGACCCACCATCATGCATGAGTCTCCTCAAGATTCCGTTTATTTATGATTTCAATTATAGCAGGCAGCTGACACTGGATCAATCGCAGGAATAGTACTAGCCACTAGCCATTAAGCAGGAACCCAACTTCCCCATTTAAGGAATATACAATACGATCTGCTCCCATTCCCCGATAGATCCCTTTGGGGTGGCTCTGTTCCGTAATGACACACAGGGACTTGGATGTCCAGGAGCGGCAGATCTGCAAATATCGACAGGTCAGGTTTAAGCTATTTTCAAAAATAAAAACATTGCCGACACTGCCTTGCGGCAAAAACCATTTCTGAGCTGCAGCCGTGTTCATGCGAATGACATGCTCCACACCGATTCTCCGGAGCCTGCGCTCTTCTCCTGCACTGTTGGTCAGAACGGCAAACGGCATTTTTTTGTACATCAGCAATTTGATAAATTTACGTCCTGCTTCATTTGGAGCAGTCACTAAGATCATCTCTTTATCCATCATTCGTTCCTCCCTTGGCGTGAAAAGACAACAAAAAAGAAGCGTGGGGGACCAAGGCCTCCCGGACGCTTCTTCAATAATCCATAGCAAAAAGACACTATGAACCAGCGTACGGCTTGTTGCCTCTCCCTTTAACGCTTACGAGGTTAGCTGACGGATTCGGGCGTGAGAGTCGCCCTATTTCCGGCTGTCACCGGAAAATTCACCCCATGGATGCCTACTGTCCTGGACAGTTCATCCTGTTGGTTCCCCCGTTTCCCACCCATGAATGAATGGAAACTCAGCGATTAAAACATCGTTCCTTTAGTATCATTAATCAGAGCGATATTATCGTTTGTTTCGTTTTTCATGTAAAATTTAATTTAAATTGGAATTACGATATGAATCATACACCCGTGCCATATTGGTGTAAAGTCTGTGCAGATCACCGAATCGACGGATTTTTGCCATTTCCCATCAATAATAGCGCTTACAACGCATCCATTCTCTACCCATCTCATCAAAGCTCTCTAATTCTCTCTTTAGCGAAAATCAGGTGTTAAATCAGTCACAGATCATACACGACAGCTTGAAATTGAGCTAAAAAAGCAATATAAATTTTGCAATATTTAATTGTAATCAATATAATAGAAGAAAGAAGAATATGAATTGGAGGCGATTTTCATGTCAGTATACGACTACAAAGTAAACACCCTTCGCGGTCAGGAAGTTGAAATGTCTAACTATCGTGACAAAGTACTGCTTATCGTGAATACAGCAAGCCAATGCGGCCTCACACCTCAATTCAAAGGTCTGCAAGAGCTTCAGGATAAGTTTAAAGATTCCCCATTTGAAGTTCTTGGTTTTCCAAGCAACCAGTTTGCACAAGAAAAGGGATCTTCTGATGATATTGCCGAGTTCTGTCAAATGAACTACGGTGTCAGCTTCCCGATGTTCGAGAAAATCGATGTAAATGGTTCAAGCGCTCACCCTCTATTTCAACACCTTACCAAAGAAGCACCGGGCGTACTCGGCTCCAAAGCCATCAAATGGAACTTCACCAAATTCCTTGTGGATCAGAACGGACGTGTTCTGAAACGGTATGCTCCCAAAACAACACCTGATAAAATTGAAGCGGACATCAAAGAATTGCTTAAATAACAAGTGAAGGCCATCCGACCCCTGAAGACAGAATGAGCATACGTTCAGGGAAACGGGTGACCTTTTTTTTGTCTGGAAGCATCTATATTGTAAAAAAAATAAAAAAAAGAAGCTCCCCATATGGGAAGCTCCTTCTTAATCGTTCTTATGATGCGGTCGAGAGGACTCGAACCTCCACGGGTATACACCCACTACCCCCTCAAGATAGCGTGTCTGCCATTCCACCACGACCGCATGTCGTAAATTATCGGCAACAGAATTGATTATACCCGGTTCATGTTTAAAAGTAAAGCTTTTTTATTAATATCATTTTAACTGCACCTTTCCTTCCATAAATCGTATAATCTCGTCATTTTCTCCTACGAATTGCATATGATTAAATTTGACCTCGTTTATATATCCGATTAGGCTGATCACTCTACTTTATTTGTATTAACAGCCTTCATATCCTATCAGTATAATATAACTTATAAAGTTATATAAAATAACATCGTACAAATTAAATATTTAAAAACCAAGAATCTATTGACAAAAAGCGGACATTTGTGTGAATATATATATCATATAATTCGGATTTACGAACATAAAACGAACCAAAAAGGAGTATAAATGTTATTTAACATAACATTTAACGAACATAGGAGGCGAAAGATTGTGAACCGTGGGAATAAGCTGCTCGATTACGTCAAACTGCTTGATTCCTCTATTCAGGTTGGAGGCTTCACCCATTCCTTCGGAATGGATGCCCATATCGCTGAAGGTACCATTCGTAACGCCGAAGATCTCGAATCATTCATGCGCTGCCAATTACACCCCAGCATCGTACGTCTGGAAGGTATGGCGATTAAAGGCATTTACACCGCCGCAGATCACAATGACGCGTGGCGTACAGCCCTCATTGACAAACTCGTTCATGTCCAGCGCACCCCAGTCAATCTCAGAGAACATGCCTCCACAATGGGCAAACGTCTGATTAAGCTGGCTCATGCACTCCACCCCTGGATTGATTTTAGCCACCTCGAACAAACCCTGGCTAAGTATGAATCCGTCGGCTGCCTCTCCACTGTTCACGCCTGGATTAACCACCACCTCGAAATCCCTGTCGAGGAGGCGGTCCTTGGTTATCTGCATTCAGCCATGAGTGCCTGCATAACTGAAGCCTCCAAAGCGATTCCTCTTCATACCGATACAATCCAGGACCTGCTGGTTCGCCTGGCCGCAGATCTGGAGCATGAATGGCATACCGTCAGCGCCTCCGCTGCGGATGGACTGGTACAACCAACCTCAACGTCCATGAAAACGTCGTTCCCAAGCTTTCATATGCTTGGAGCAGGGCTTCACGCCTACAGAGCCTAATCTATCCCCTTCCCTTCATAACCGCCTCCTCAGACTGTAAAATATAAAAAACACGCCGCAACCTCATTGCTGGCGTGTTTTTTATGTCAATTATTTTGTCTATTTAACGTATTTACGCCATTTAACATCTTAAAATACACTTATTTCCGTCTTTTTTAATTGTTAGATGACGCAAATACGTATATAATAAAACATACAGCTCGCATATCTATATATTTTACACCAAGAATAACCAGCTGAACACTACATTCCAACGAGGGGTGAACCCTTTTGAACAAAAAGAAACCTGTGACTCCTTTCGGATGGGCCATTAAACGACGACTAACTGAGCTCCAGGTCGATCAAAAGACATTTTGTGAACAGTATGGCATTCCGCCATACCGTCTGTCCAATCTCATTCACGGCACACGCAAAGCAACCCGGTTCAGGAACCAGGTCGCTGACATTTTGGAAATTCCAGATGATTTAAGATAAGATTTCTGCCAAGGAGGAGCTCATTTCATGAGATACTTAATATCCGATCTGGAGAGATTGTCGTTCCAGTCCATGAAACACCAGCTTATCATCGTCGACCACAATTGGATCATTCGAAGCTGCAACACCGCTTGGCAACACGGACTCGGGCAACTGTTCCCCAAACCGAACGCATCAAACCCTTCCAGAACAGCATCTGAACCGCCCCATTACCTCCATCTTGTAGAAGGGTGGACATTACGCGAGGAGAAAGCAAAGAATACAAAGATCGTTCAGGAGTTAAAAAGTATCACTGCACCTTTTAAAGACAGTTATACATACGACATCTCCGTCCAAACTGTCCACAACGAACAGCGGTGGTTCCGTCTGGAACTCACCCCATTAATTCAGGCCGACCCATCCCTGCAGTCTGATCTCGCATTGATTGCACACACGGATGTTACCGAACAGAAACAGACAGAACGCCAATTGAAGAAGGCCCTGTCTGAAGTTCGTACTTTGCGTGGACTACTTCCCATCTGCGCTGTCTGCAAACAAATCAAGGATGAACAGGACAGTTGGAACTCTGTTGAGAGTTATTTGGAGAAACACACTCATGCCGAATTTACCCATGATATCTGCCCGGACTGCATCCGAAGACTATATCCAAAGTACTCCAACATTCTGGACAAGCGCCCCTGAACTCCCCCTACACCAAGAGCTTAGCTATACAGACAGATGGTGCTCAAACTGCGACATATCCAGCTCTCGCGGTGTTCCTTGCAGTGCAATCGCCCCTTTGTCCATTACATAGATATAATCTGCAGCACCGCGTACAAAATCAATACTTTGCTCCACCAGCAAGATAGAGATTTCACCCTTTGCCTTAATTTGCAAAATGACCTGCCGGATATCCTCTACGATGGAAGGCTGAATGCCTTCTGTCGGCTCATCCAGAAGCAATAATCCAGGCCGGGAAGCCAGCGCGCGGGCAAATGCCAACTGCTGTTGCTGCCCACCACTTAGATCACCACCCTGTCGACCATACATTGTGGCAAGCACCGGAAACATCGCCAGCACGTCCTCCGGGAACGCCTTTACCCCTGCAGTGGTCTCCAGACCCAGCAGCAGATTTTCCTTTACTGTAAGTTGCGGGAAGATCTCCCGCCCCTGCGGCACATATCCAATCCCCGACCTGGCCCGCTTGGCCGGATCGTGGGTGGATAATTCCTGACCTTTCCACTGAATACTTCCTTTGCGCGTTTTAAGAAGCCCCATCAATGTCTTCATCAAGGTAGTTTTCCCTACACCATTACGTCCCATCAGGCACACCACCTGACCTGGCTCGACATCCAGACTCACACCGCGCAGCACATTGCTTTCTCCATAACCGGACTCAATTCGTTGCAGCGACAGCATGGTCATCCCTCCTTTTGCCCAGATACACTTCAGCCACTCTCGGATCTTCCTGCACTTCCGCCATCGTACCTTCCTTTAGAAGCTTGCCTTCATGCATCACCGTCACTTTGGCTGCATACTCTCGAACGAACTCCATATCATGCTCCACTACCACAACAGACCTTTCTCGCGCAATCTCCTGCAGCAATCGGCCCGTCTTATGTGTTTCTTCGTCTGTCATCCCCGCTGCCGGTTCATCCAGCAGTAACACACGGGGCTCCTGCAGCAGCAGCATACCGATCTCAAGCCACTGCTTTTCCCCATGTGATAGCGCCCCTGCACGTGCGTCCACACGGTCCTGCAGACCAATCTGGAGCGTAATCCGCTCCATATCTGGACTTATTTTTGAATACCGTTGAATACCCAGAGCCTGTAAAGGAGAACGTCGAGTCTCCGCAGCCAGCAGCAGGTTCTCCTGCACGGTCAGACCAGCAAAGATGGACGGAGCCTGGAACTTGCGCCCTACCCCTTTTCGAACAATCTGGTGCTCCTTCAGACGTGTCAGATCCGTACCATCCGCCATCTTCACTGTACCGGACAAAGGCTTGGTTTTGCCGCAAATCACATCCAGCATCGTTGTTTTCCCCGCACCATTGGGACCGATCAGAAAATGTAGATCATGTTCATGCAGCTTCAGATTCATGCCTTTGACCGCAACAAAACCGCCAAATGCCACCGTTATTTCCTCAGCGACCAGGACTACCGGAACGTCAGTAGACTTTTGGTTTTTCCTGACTGACTGGAACATGTACAACCTCTCCTCTCCGTTTCAGCAAGCGCACCACATGACGGTATACACCAACAAGCCCATTCGGCATGAACAAGACCACGGTTACAAAGAGCCCACCAATGACAAACAACCAACCTTCCGGGTAAGCTTCACTGATGCCCGTTTTGGCTGCATTCAGCACCACAGCCCCGATTACCGCACCAATCAGCGTTCCACGACCGCCCAAGGCAACCCATAACACCATTTCAATTGAAGGCACAATCCCCATCATGGAAGGTGAGATGATCCCTACCTGGAGCACAAATAACATACCAGCGATTCCCGCAAGCGCTCCGGAAAGGGCGAAGGCCAGCGTTTTGAACCCTGCCGGGTCATATCCAAGAAAGCGAACCCGATTCTCCCCATCTCGCGCAGCTTCAAGCACCTGACCAAACCTGCTGTTCACAACCCGGCGACAAAGCAGATAGGCGAGCACCAGAACGGCAAGCGTTATATAGTAAAGAGCAATCGTTGTCTCTGCCGAATGAAGGGTAAAACCAAAGATCGCGTTATATCCCGTTATACCGTTGGTCCCTCCCGTCCATTCCTGTTTGCCCACAAATAACGTTACAGTAATGAGGACTAATGCTTGGGTCAGGATTGTAAAATACACACCCGTGATGCGGTTACGGAACGTGAACCATCCCAGGGCAAAGGCCAGCAATGCCGGAAGGGCAATGCCCAGCAATAGCGCCAATGGGAATGACTTGAATGGTTCCCAGAACCACGGCAGACCGCTAAGACCACTCCATCCCATAAAGTCAGGAAGTGTTGAACCGCTCGCCTGCAGCTTCAGATACATCGCCATGGCGTATCCGCCAAGTCCGAAGAATACGCCATGCCCCAGACTAAGCACCCCTCCATATCCCCAGATCAAATCCAGACCGATCGCCAGAATGGCCAAGGCCAGGAATTTCGCCAACAGACTAAGTCGGAATTCCGTGGAAATGAGTGGAGCCAGACACATCATGATCAGGACAACTGCCCAGATGATCTTCATTTTCAGACTACCCGTCTTAAGAAGTGCCGACATCATATAACCCCCTTCTTCGCATTAATCCAAACTTCGAGTCCGTATGGCAACGAGCCCGCGCGGCTTCCATTGCAGAAAAGCAACAATACAGACAAATACCAGCACCTTGCCGATAGAAGCTGAGGTATACGTTTCGAATAATGTATTGAACATGCCAATTCCAAGCGCACCACACACGGTTCCCACCAGTTTCCCCACACCGCCCAATACAACCACCATGAACGCATCCACGATATAATACGTGCCCAGCGAGGGGCCAATCGGACCAATCAGTGTCAACGCACACCCGGCGATGCCGGCAATGCCTGAACCAATCGCAAAGGTCATGCCATCCACTCGTCTGGTGGAAATCCCGAGACAGCCCGCCATGCTTCGATTCTGCATCACGGCCCTCATCCGTCTCCCGGAAGAAGTCCGATAGATGTACAGATACATGCACAGCAGTACAACCGCAACCAGCGTGATAATGAAAAGACGTTTATATGGAAACACAATGCCGTCCGCGATAGTCAGTCCTCCGTTGAGCCAAGCCGGACTGGATACCCCTACATTTGGTGCCCCAAATATTGTTCGGGCCAATTGTTGCAGCATCATGCCTACGCCCCATGTTGCAAGCAGACTGTCGAGCGGCCTCCCATACAGATGCCTGATCAGCACCACTTCCAGCAACCAGCCTATAAGAGCCGCCACACCAAAGGCGATAGGCAGAGCCACAATAAAGTAGACATCGAACCACGCTTGCGGAGCATACGAAATGAACAGGTTTTGCGTCACATACGTAGCGTAAGCGCCGATCATGATCAATTCACCATGCGCCATGTTAATGACATTCATCAATCCAAACGTAACTGCGAGTCCCAACGCAATCAGCAGCAGGATGGAACTGATGCTTAACCCATTGAACATTTGCAGGACAAACATATCCATCGCTTTTCCCTCCCCATGCTGTGAACATCAATTTTATACAAGACATCATTAACGTTTCGCATCAACGCTTTACCGCAATGTTGTACGAGGGTGTGTTGTCTCACCCTCGTCTGTTATTCAGCAGTTCTGAAGTGAGATACCCATACTATTTGGTACTGAGGGAAGCGCCCCACTCGTACGTTTTCAGATACGGATCAGGTTTGACTGGTGCGCCGGAGTTCCACAATTCCTTGAACTGTCCATCTTCCTGCACTTCGCCAATCCGCACCGTTTTGTAAATATGCTGGTTCTCTCCGTCCACCGTCACTTTTCCTTCCGGTGCATCGAATTCCAGACCTTTGGCGGCCTCCTTCACCTTTTCAACATCGGTTGATCCGGCTTTTTCCACGGCTGCTTTCCACAGATAAACTGCAACATATCCCGCTTCAATCGGATCGGCCGTCACCCGATCAGCTCCATATTTTTCTTTATATTTCTCTACAAATGTTTTATTTTCAGGTGTATCTGTAGTCTGATAATAGTTCCAGGAGGCCAAATGCCCTTTCAGTACATCCGCACCAATCCCCCGAATTTCTTCCTCCGCCACACTCACTGACAGAGTTGTCAACTGTTCGGAAGAGATCCCGGCATCCTTTAATTGTTTGAAAAAGGCGACATTGCTGTCTCCGTTCAGCGTGTTGTATACAATATCCGGCTTGGCAGCCTTGATTTTGCTGATAATTGTACTGTAATCCGTATGTCCCAGCGGTGTATATTCTTCCCCTACAACTTCGCCACCCTCAGCTGCAAGCTGAGCTTTGATGACCTGGTTGGCCGTTTTTGGGAAAACATAATCGGAACCCAGCAGATAAAACTTCTTGCCCCTGTTCTCCAGCAACCAAGTTACGGATGGAACGATCTGTTGATTTGTCGTGGCTCCTGTATAAAAAATGTTGGGAGATGATTCCAATCCTTCATATTGAACCGGGTAAAACAACAGACCTTTGTTCTGCTCAAACACTGGCAGCATCGCTTTCCTACTCGCAGAGGTCCATCCGCCAAACACAGCGGCTACTTTATCCTGCTGCAGCAATTTTCCTGCTTTCTCAGCAAATGTAGGCCAATCAGAAGCTCCGTCTTCAACCACTGGCTCGATCTGTTTACCCAGAACTCCGCCCGCTGCATTGATCTCTTCAATGGCAAGCATCTCCGCATCTTTAACGGACACTTCACTGATTGCCATCGTTCCACTCAGGGAGTGAAGCACACCTACTTTAATCGTATCTCCGGATGAAGCTGGCTCTCCCGCCCCACCGGAACTCGACGCCTCAGGCGGCGTGCCACCTTCCACACATCCTGTCAACGCAATGACTGCACCGAGCAAAAAACTCCATAACTTGACCGACCTCTTCTTCAATAGCCTACACTCCCTTTTTTTAGTCTATTGACGAACATTAAGGTCATATATGTCCGAAATGTTCGTTGATCCAAATTATGGAGTCTTACACTCACCGTGTCAATAATGCTTACACAATTTTATTTTATGCATACTCGTTTCATGCATGATGCTAATAAATTGGAACCATATTGACAAAGGGTTCACCCTGTGTGAGTATATTTAACATATAATATGATCCATGACGACATAGACTATCTAAGGGAAAGGTCGGATTACCTTGCACTGGACTGAGCAGGAAAAAGAAAAACTCCTGATTACCGTGGCTGCTAACCTCGCCCGCGAACGCAGAGGACGCGGACTTAAGCTGAATGTTCCCGAAGCTATCGCATTGTTGACCTCCGAGCTCATGGAACGTGCACGCGATGGCATGAGTGTTGCAGAGTTGATGAGATATGGCGGCACGATCCTGACACGCGAAGACTGCATGGAAGGTGTACCCGATATGATTCCTGAGGTACAGGTGGAAGCCACTTTTCCTGACGGAACAAAACTGGTTACTGTCCATGAACCTATACGCTGAGAAAGGCAGGAGAACTCCATGATCCCTGGTGAATATCGCTTAAAACAGGATGATGAAATCGTCTGTCATCCCGATCGCTCAACCGCGCGTCTGATTGTACTGAACCGCGGCGACCGTCCGGTTCAGGTCGGTTCACACGTTCACTTCTATGAAGTTAATGCTGCGCTGGACTTTGATCGCGCTTCCGCTTTTGGGCATCGCCTGCATATTCCGGCAGGCACCGCTGTTCGTTTTGAACCTGGTGAAGAAAAACCGGTCGAGCTCACCACATTTGGCGGCAAACGTCAGATTTATGGATTTAACGGATTAACCGAAGGATCGGCAGATCAGCCACCAGATCCACAGAAACTGGAAGCATTTCTGAAGGCATTTGCACCCCCTGTACAGGACGGAGGGGAACCTCTATGAAACGAATGAGCCGCGAACAATACGCGTCCATGTTCGGACCAACAACCGGGGATGCTGTCAGACTGGCGGATACGGAACTATGGGCAGAGATTGAGCATGATTATGCAGTTTACGGGGATGAAAGCAAATTCGGCGGCGGCAAGGTTATTCGTGACGGGATGGGTCAGTCCACATCAGCCCTTCGCAGTGATGGCACACCTGATACCGTCATTACCAACGCGGTCATCATTGATCATTGGGGGATTGTAAAAGCAGATATCGGTATTCGCGATGGCCTCATCTGCGCAATCGGCAAATCCGGCAACCCGGATACGATGGACGGAGTTGATCCGGCGTTAGTTATTGGGGCTTCGACCGAAATCATTGCCGGGGAAGGCATGATTGTGACCGCAGGAGGCATTGATACCCATATTCATTTTATTTGTCCACAACAGATTCAAACGGCATTATCTTCAGGCGTAACAACCATGATCGGCGGCGGCACAGGACCTGCAACCGGAACCAAAGCCACCACCTGTACACCTGGAGCCTGGCATATCCACCGTATGCTGGAGTCCGCAGAGGCATTTCCCATGAATATCGGTTATCTCGGCAAAGGAAACAGTTCCAGCACCGCTCCATTAATTGAACAGATTGAAGCTGGTGTCATTGGACTGAAGCTGCATGAAGATTGGGGCACAACGCCAAGCGCTATCGATGCCTGTCTGACCGCAGCCGGAGAGCATGATGTTCAGGTAGCCATTCATACCGATACGCTGAACGAGACCGGATTTCTCGAAAATACACTGGCGGCCATTAACGGACGCACAATCCACACCTATCATACGGAAGGTGCTGGCGGTGGACACGCGCCGGATATTATCCGCGCTGCCGGAGAGTCTTACGTCATCCCCTCTTCAACCAACCCAACACGTCCTTACACACGCAATACCGTAGAAGAACATCTCGATATGCTGATGGTTTGTCACCATCTGGACCCGTCGATCCCTGAAGACGTTGCCTTTGCTGATTCGCGTATTCGTCCCGAAACGATCGCGGCCGAAGACATTTTGCATGATCTCGGTGTATTCAGCATCATCAGTTCTGATTCACAGGCGATGGGCCGGGTTGGCGAAGTCATTATTCGCACTTGGCAAACCGCCGACAAGATGAAAAAGCAGCGAGGCAAGCTTGAACTGACCTCTGGCTCCCCTTCCGATAACGATCGGATCAAAAGGTATGTCGCCAAATATACGATCAATCCGGCTATCGCTCATGGCATAGGCCATCTCGTCGGTTCCGTGGAAGTTGGCAAGCTCGCAGACCTGATCGTCTGGAAACCGGCCTATTTCGGGGTAAAGCCCGAGATGGTCATTAAGGGCGGCATGATCACCTTTGCTCAGATGGGTGACCCCAACGCATCGATCCCTACGCCGCAGCCCGTATTCGGCAGACCGATGTTTGGCGCTTACGGCAGTGCACTTGCCAAAGGATCGATCACCTTTGTCTCCCAAGCCGCAGCAGATGCCGGAATTAAGGAGATGCTAGGCTTGAACAAGCGCGTGGAACCCGTCAAAGGCTGCCGATCGGTGAGCAAAAAAGACATGATTCACAACGACGTGACACCCCTCATTGAAGTCGATCCCGAAACCTATGAGGTACGGGCTGATGGCGAACTTCTCACCTGTGAGCCCGCGGATGAATTACCGATGGCACAACGCTATTTCATGTTTTGACAAAGGGGGCCCACGCATGATGATGCACAGCGGCACGAAATTACTCCGTTATGTTCAACTGCTGGATTCGGCCTTGCCCATTGGCGGGTTCTCCCACTCGTTCGGTCTGGAGGCATACACTCATGATGGCAGGATACGGACCATCACCCAGCTCGAACAATTCATTCGTGGCCAGCTTCATTCCAGCCTCGTGCGGCTCGATGGTCTTGCCATCAAAGGTGTCTATCAAGCCATTGAGCAACAGGATGCCGCCCTTCTAGCCCTTTACGACAAACGGGTACACGCTCAGCGAACCCCCAGGGAACTGCGGGAAAGTGGGCACAAGATGGGGAAGCGATTACTCAAACTCGCGAGATCTCTTTACCCGTGGATGGACTTTTCTCTAATCGATGAAGCCGTACAGGAACATGGTGCTTTTTGCGGCATTACAACCATTCATGGATACATCAATTATCAGCTAGAGATTGGACTGGATGAAGCCGTCACCGGACATTTGTACACCTCAGTTAACGCTTATGTAAATAGCGCTCTGCGTCTTCTGCCTATCGGGCAAACTGAAGCGCAGATGCTTATCCAAAAACTTTTGAATGATATTGATTCTGCATGGTCTCAAATTCGGGATGACGACCCGGAAGATATGCACAGCTTCGGTATTGCCCAGGAAATCTATGCTATGCGGCACGAGAGCCTGCCAGCCCGTCTGTTTATGTCCTAACTTCATTAATTCAAAACCAAGGAGGAATTTGTTATGTGTGGAGGAGCTAATCATACGCATCATGCGGAGTGGGAACGTAAGGTATTTGATCGGAGTCGCCCAATGCGAATCGGAATCGGTGGGCCGGTAGGTTCAGGAAAAACGGCCTTAGTAGAGAAGCTGTCCAAGGCATTGCGTACACGCTACAGCCTGGCCGTTATTACTAATGATATATACACAAAGGAAGATGCCGAGATTTTACTGCGTCAGAATGCGCTCGCACCGGAACGTATTATCGGTGTAGAGACAGGGGGATGCCCACATACCGCTATTCGAGAGGATGCTTCAATGAATTTCGAAGCTGTAGATGAGTTGATTGAACGCTTCCCGGACTTGCAGTTGATCTTTATCGAAAGCGGCGGCGACAATCTCTCTGCTGCGTTCAGCCCGGAACTGGCCGACGTATTCATTTACATTATTGATGTGGCCCAGGGGGAAAAACTGCCTCGCAAAGGTGGTCCCGGTATTACACGTTCAGACCTGTTGCTCATTAACAAAACTGACCTTGCCCCTTATGTTGGCGCAAGTCTGCAAGTAATGAAGGACGATACTGAACGGGTACGCGAAGGACGGCCTTATGTGATGTCGAACCTGATGAGTGGTGAAGGGGTATCCGAAATCGTCCATTGGCTTGAACATCAATATATGGATGACGATGCTTCCGCTGCGCATCTGCATACACACACCCATGAGCACGGAACAACTCACAGCCACTAATTCATCCTCCTATTTACATGGAGTTGAACATAGACTGAACCGCAGTACCGGAGAGGCCGTGATACGCCGCAGCGAGCTCCAGGCCAGTTTCGCCCTTCAAGGCGGGCGCACCGTCATGACCGATCGGTATTACAGCGCCCCTCTCCGGTTCAGTCGATCCTTTCGACCTCCAGGTGGCGGAGATGAATTATGTGTATACACCTCAGACGTCTCTCCAGGCGTGCTGAACGGTGATCACTATCGATCCAAATGGCAATTGGGCCAGAACACTCACTTAATGCTAAGCAGCACATCAGCCACGAGGCTTCATCCAACACCTACTGTTCCGTCATCTGTGAACCATCACTTTCGGCTGGAGCAAGGAGCGGTGCTGGAGTACTTCCCTGAATGCGTTATCCCGTTTAAAGGCAGCTCATCATCACTCACCACGACCTTTGAGCTGGGTGAACAAGCAATACTTGCGTATGCTGATATCTGGTCCGCTGGACGGATTCATCGGGGAGAAGTCTTTCAGTTCAAGCGATATCGCAGTCTGACAGAAATCTGGCAAGGGAAGCAATTGGCCGTATGGGATCGCTTCGGGCTCGAACCAGAGCCGGACGATCCAAAATCATCCGCAGCGTTGTTAAACTACACCCATACTGCAGCTTTATGGATGATTGCCCCCGGATTGGGCGCAGCACAGTTGGAGTCCGTACGGTCCATTTTGCCCCCAGATGGTCGCATGCTTGCCGGGGCCAGCTTGCTCACCACAGGCGGGATTGGTGTTCGTTTGCTCGGAATGGCAGCATGGGAACTTCAGGAGAAATGCCTTCAAATCTGGAACACCCTTCGCTCCGATCTTTTGGGTAAACCCAACCTTATATTCCGCAAGTAAAGGCTATACATCTATCAGACTCACTTTCGAAATCACTTATTCATATTGCAATGAGTCCCAAATAAAAAAACTCTGAACAACTTTCCGACGGGTTTCGGATGTGTTCAGAGGTTTTTATATACCCAGATAATTCAGTCAAGTTGCCGCTTTCACTAACTTGCACTACAACAACTCGTCTCCTTTGGGCTTATCTTCTCCCTTGTAACGAAAATCGCCTGAATCTCTGCTTTCCTTGGATTTGCGATAACGGGTAAATTCAATATATTCACTGATAAAAGACTGTTCTACAGTCGATAATTCGCTTTCTTGGCAATTCAATTGCCGCAACACGTCAAAAAAATAATCCTCCCGTTTTTCCCGCACCATCGCCTCCTTGGATGGACGCCCAATCATGAGCCAGTCAAGGCTCACATCAAAAAACGAAGCAATCTCAATTAGTTTATTCGTACTCGGAATAGATTTACCGCGTTTCCAATCACCCAGATTGCCCGTGCTGATCTTCAGCTGTTGGCAGAAAGCCTTCTTGGTCATTCCTTTTTCGGCAATCAGGTGTTCAATTCGCTCATAGATCGACTGCATACAGAACCGCCTTCCAACCGTAATAATCAATACATGTACCTAAATTATACCACAACCTTCCTGAATCCTCAGCCTTTTAATCCCAGGAATGCGTTCTGGTATTTCTCATAACACAAAGATAGACTCCCATGAATAACCATGAGAGTCTATCTTATAACGTTTGTTGCTGTGATGCGGTCGAGAGGACTCGAACCTCCACGGGTATACACCCACTACCCCCTCAAGATAGCGTGTCTGCCATTCCACCACGACCGCATATTCAATTGTAAAAATGGTGAGCCATGAAGGGCTCGAACCTTCGACACCCTGATTAAAAGTCAGGTGCTCTACCAACTGAGCTAATGGCTCTTGCTGTAACTTCACCGGATGTGCCATGCGTAACTCTTTTGTATAGGAGCTATGACTTTTTGAGGATTCCTCATCAGAATTGTATATCCCTGAGGTGGTGAAGATAATGACCCGTAGGGGATTCGAACCCCTGTTACCTCCGTGAAAGGGAGGTGTCTTAACCCCTTGACCAACGGGCCTTGTAAACAAGTTGTCTTTCTTGGCGACAAGAATGAGTATATCATAGGCCAACTTAAATGTGCAACACTTTTTTTCAAACTTTTTTAAGTACTCCTCTTCCCCCTTCTTCATGAGGTCAAAGACGTACTCTCGTTCCTGAAATATCTTTCACAAATTTATCATCATAGTCATTGTAATTTGTAAATTCAGTGTCAAAAAACTTAAATACACTTACATTCACTTATAATATTGCAAATATCATTATTAGTACTTATAATTAACCTATCAGTTATATACACGGTCAGCTACGTATAAGGAGGCGGCACGTTTGTTTCAGGAAGAACGAATGCAGCTGATTATTGAACATTTGCGTAAACACAATCGCATCTCGGCAGATGATATTGTATCCCTCTTTGACGTTTCCCGGGACACAGCACGAAGGGACCTGATCAAGCTCGAAGAACAGGATGCCATTATCCGAACGCGCGGCGGTGCAATTCTCCCCATTCCACCAGATGAGCGCCGATCTTATAAAGATCGTTTGCTCCACATTTCCGATGAAAAAAGAGCTATTGGCAAGCTAGCGGCTGCTATCGTCCGCCAAGGTGAACACATTATTCTGGATTCTTCCACTACAGTGCAAACTTGTGCCGAAAATCTAAATGGCAAGTCCTGTACTGTCATCACCAACTCCATTTATTCAGCTGATCTTCTCTCCAATCATACCGCTGTCGAGATTCGTTTGTTGGGCGGCAAAGTCGATAAGGAGCAACGTTATGTCTACGGTACTTCAGTAATAGAAACTCTTTCCCATTATTATGTAGACAAAGCCTTTATCGGCATTGGCGGAATTACGATGGACGGCTTCAGTGCCTCTGAAGAAGAAGGAAAGATTAAGCACAAAATGATGCAGGCTGCAAAACAGGTTATTGTACTCGCTGACCATTCCAAGTTTGATAAGCGTTATGGTTATCGTTTTGCGGACTGGTCACTCGTTGACATGTTAATTACAGATCAATGGCCTTCCCAAGATTGGCGAACCTTTTTGGCCGAACAACAAGTCGAGATTCTCATTCCTGAACCTACAATTGAAAAGGAGTTGTAACATATGAAATTATTTGCTACCGATTTAGATGGAACCCTGTTGAACAGAGACAGTCAGATCAGCCCGGAAAACGCAGCTGCAATCCATAAGGCGCAACAAGAAGGATTGAAGATTACGATTGCTACAGGACGGGTCTATTCCGACGTATTAACTATAAGCAGCGAAGGTGGAATTAACACGCCAGTTATCGGCTCCAACGGAGCTACAATCCATGATGCCAACGGCGAACGCCTATTCCATCTTCCACTCGAGCGTGAAACGGCCGCATCCGTCATGCAGTGGTTGGAAGATCATCATTGCTACTACGAGGCCTCCACACAACAGGGTATATATGCCCCTATAAGCAGCCATGAGGCGATGCTCGCTGAAATGGACCGCATCCTGGGTTCGAGTCCCGGGGAGGATATTGAACGCCTTATTCGAGCTGTTAAGAAGCACTATGACAAGAAAGACTATCACCGCGTAAACTCCCATCAGGCAATCCCTTCCGAAGCTTACATTTACAATATTATGGCCTTTTCATTGGATCCGGCTCAATTGCAACAGGGACGCGAATACTTTGCTTCTCGGTCCGATGTAGCCATGGTGGTATCCTCTGAACACAACTTCGAAATGCAGCATCCTGATGTATCCAAAGGTAACGCCTTAAGCAAACTGGCAGCTCATCTGAACATCTCCATGGAAGATACAGCAGCCATTGGTGATAACTTCAACGATGTATCCATGCTGAAAATGGCAGGACTCGGTATTGCCATGGGCAATGCTGAACCGGAGATTAAGGCGCTTGCCAAGGCTATCTCTTTGACCAATGTGGAGCATGGTGTCGCACATGCCATTCAGTGTGTTCTTGAAGGAAAGCCCGTTTCCCGGCCGGAGACCGTCGTTGAAGGCGGTCAGTAATGGATTGTCGTGATGATTCGGCATAGCGACCTAACAATAGCCAAGACTCACCTCATATCAACGGATCGAACATGAGGCACATCCTGCAATAAAATAATCAACTGCTCGCCCCGGTATGAACCCGGCAGCTGCAATGTGAATTCAAGCACGGTCTCCTCCCCGGAGTCTGTGCTTATTTGCTGTTCTGTCTTGAATCCAACCACCGATATTTTTTCCTGTCCGAGCAAAGCCAAAACGGTTTTGAGGGTGTCCCCTTCCTTTAGCAGTCGAATGGTCAGCGTCTCTGTTCTCGCGGACACCAACCAGCGTGTCGGCCGATGCAGCAGCATCTGGGCCACTACAATAAGCAGCGTTACCCCAGCCCCAGTCCAATACAATCCCGAACCCACAGCCAGTCCCATTCCTGCAGTCGCCCAGATTCCCGCCGCTGTCGTCAATCCCCGGACCGTGTGGCGCTGTGTGAAGATCATTCCAGCTCCAATGAAGCCAACCCCACTGACCACCTGTGCGGCAATCCTGGATGGGTCAAGTGAGAGATTCGCCCAGCCTGCCTGATCCTGAAAGCCATACTTGGAAACAATCATCATCAATGCTGCACCTACCGCAACAACAAAGTGAGTACGTATCCCCGCTTCCTTCATTCGGTTCTTGCGCTCATATCCGATCAACACGCCGCATATGCCAGCTATGAGTACACGCATTAAGTATTCCATTTCCATGTTCATCACCTCTCTTATGTATATGCTTACATGTATCTTTCTTTACTATTTACCCAATCCCTGCCTAATAAAATAACCGAATTATTTGGTCACCCGCATGAAATCTCAATGGAGCCTCAATATAATAGAAAGAAGCGGCACCCCAACCAGCACCACTTCATATATTCTGGATTACTTATTGGTTTCTATCCTATACAGACCATTTACATCACTTCTCTGCCCGAAAACTCTCCCCATGCCTTTCTCCAAGTCCATAATAATGTCGGAAATTATAAATTAATGGATTCCACTTCTCCGGGTTAATCTTGTTCAAACCTGATATCAGGCGGGTATGTACATGTACCTTCAACGCCTTTACTTCCACAATCGCCATGAAAGGTGTATGTTCGGGGATACGAATGTGTTGCACCGCTGCTTCAATGTGGAGCGGACACTCTGCTATTTTATCCGGCTCAACCTGAATTGAACTTTGGGGTGTCAGTCCAGAGACGGCAAACTTATCATCGCAAAACTCAAACCCCATCTTCCTTTTCTCTTCAGGAACGGGATATATTCCGGTATAACGCCCGAGTCCCTCAACCTGCTCCCACATGGATGCATCCGGCAGATTAATCACACATTCGGGATGGCGGCTTAGGTTCTCAAAGGCTTTGCCCTGAATACCAACTCCAAGTACCAGGCAGTCACCCAGTGCCCAGGATGAGGAAAGCGGAGACAGGTTCGTCGTTCCATCTTCATTTAACGTGCTCAGCAGCAATACAGGTGTCCCATAGTACAAAATACTTGGATTTATCACCTCGTGCTGCATCAGCTCTCTGTTCATGTCCCTATGGTTCATTGGTTCAAATTCTTTTTGCGTTCTATCATTGGTATACAATGCTTCTTCCTCCATTCTTCAATCCGTCCCTTCCATCTCTTGGGTTCTAATTCATGCATGATTAATTGTAATACACCAATAGTTAAGGTATCATCGAAGTATGAATACTTATCCGAATATTTCCGCAATTGCATCGTTAATTGCTGACCCCAGTCGTGCTGTTTTTTTGGAAGCTTTGTTGGATGGTCGTGCACTTCCTGCCGGCGAATTGGCTTACATGGCGGGTGTTACTCCTCAAACAGCAAGCAGTCATCTCGCCAAGCTAGTCGAAGGCGGGCTGCTCGTCGTTGAACAGCAAGGACGACATCGATACTATCGTCTCGCAGGCAAAGAAGTTGCTTTTCTGATTGAGACGATGGGTAGTATCGCCGCACCAGTACAAGTGAGATCCCTCAAACAGTCCAACCAGCTTCAGCATCTTAGCTTTGCTCGAACCTGTTATGGGCATCTGGCTGGAAAATTGGGGATATCATTGTGCGAAGCTTTATTGCGGGAAGGTTATCTCGAAGAACCTGAGGATGAGCAGACCAAGGATTACCACATTACAGAGAAAGGCGTACAATGGTTCACTTCTTTTGGCATCCTACTTGAAGGGAAAGCTGGATCACGCCGCGCTGTGGCTCGCAAGTGTTTGGATTGGAGTGAGCGTCGTCACCATATCTCCGGAGTACTAGGAGACGAATTGGGACGCCGTTTGTCTGAACTGGACTGGACCCGCCAGAAGGCAGGCAGCCGTTCAGTGGAAGTCACGGAAGCTGGCAAGAAGGGTTTGTATGAGGTATTGGGTATTTCATTATAGGGCGGCAATCGCTCTTTCGTGTGCATTGGCAAAATGAGATACATCAAAAATCCCCATCCTCAGTATCCGTTAAAGGTTACTGAGGATGGGGATTATGTTTGGTTTATTCAGAACGGAGAGAGAGGCATACTCTCACTTCATTCGAGACTGCGATGTATTGCTTACGAAGCATATGCTTCGACGAACCTTTAGGGTTCTCATCCTTTATACAGAGAAGTAAATCAGAACGGAGAGAGAGGGATTCGAACCCTCGCACCGCTTACGCAGTCTAACCCCTTAGCAGAGGGTCCCCTTATAGCCACTTGGGTATCTCTCCAAGAATGGCTCCCCGAACAGGGCTCGAACCTGTGACAACTCGATTAACAGTCGAGTGCTCTACCAACTGAGCTATCAGGGAATAATAATCTTGAATAACCTAAATTTATCATGATTAATATTCCAAGTCAACATGCCTCCGGTGACTTTCTTTATAAGCTTCAGATACTCCCATAAATGCTCATCAGAGAGCATATTGCATATAGCTCTTGTGGTCTTGTGGTAAGAAGTGTTATTTCCAAAAAACGTTCACCTCAGATGGTATGAATCCCCAACTTGCCCGCACATCGACCACAGCGGTACCTCTTCGGGTCAACTTTGCGCTTACGCAAATATTCCGTACCACAGCTCTTGCATACCAGCTTATAGCGGTACGGTAATGGCTTTCTGCCCTTTCCATCCGGAAGGGACTGGCAGAACCGCGAACCGCCCACCTTCTGCAATAAGGCCTTGAATTCAGGATCACGGTGTTGGTAGCCGCGTCCACGAATGTGCAGATGATAGTGACACAGTTCATGTTTGATGATTTTCTCAACCTCTTCCCGCCCATAGGCTTCGAGCTGATGAGGATTAATCTCTATCCGATGACTCTTGAGCATATAGCGCCCACCTGTCGTGGTCAGACGACGATTAAACAGCGCCTCGTGAGTAAACGGAACCCCGAAATGATCCAGTGACACCTGCTCAATCCATTGCTGCAATTCCCTATTTTCCATCGGTTTGCCCTCCTTTCACAACCCTTGGGCCATTTGTTTTCCGCCATAATACTTGAATTTTAACCGTTTCGTGAGCTACACTGTCAAGTAGAATGTATGAGGGGAGATTATTACTCGTTATGCCTACAATGCGCTATGTCATCCTGCAGCAGGAACAGCAATTGCAGTTTGTGGAAATGCCTGCCGATTACGCTTATCAACTCAGTGCGCTCAACCTGCGCCTGCACAAAGAGATTGACAAACTTACCGCAGCAGATGTACCTGTTCTGCCTTGGGCAATCGCCGAATGTGACAATCTTGATCTTCTGGACGAGCAACTCTCCATCATCGGAGGCCTTGATTATATCAATGCGCTTGAACAAAGCTTTGCAGCACTAAGAGAGAGCGAATATCCTTTGATTTCCCTGCTCACTGAAATCCGGGCGCTTCAGGCGCAATTAGAGCAATGGTATGAAGAAGAGATGGAATCACTCTAATCTACGTATGGACTTATTAATAATGCAGGATGGAACCAAAAAGCGCATCTCCTAAAAGCGGGGGTGCGCTTTTTTCATTTCTTCATCCCTACATTCACAAGCCCCGCCCTTCAGTAAATATCCGATAGATATTGAATTTCCCGAGTTCATCACAGGTTAATCCGCACAGTCCAGGCTATTGCCACATATGCTAACGTACAGATGAATTATGCAAGAGGAGGAGATACCCTTGCCTCAATGGCTTTGCAATCAACTGATGCGTGCATTTCACAAAAAGGACAGCAGACAGATCAAGCTGCTGAACGAATGCTGGTTCTTTTACCGAAACAAACCGACAAGTGGCACCCCGCGCAGCGCGGACAGCGAACTCTAAAAATCTGACGCCACTCTCTCCGTCCACTTGAAGCTCTCACTTCTTTTATAAAATCCCTTCGAAGAATACAGTACGGGCAACAGTACTATTATAACTGACAACAAACAGCCTTCCCATTACAGGGAAGGCTGTTCTCCGATCATTGTGCCTGGATTAGGAAGACTGCTTAGAAGAAGCAGGCTTTTTCATCGTGAGGCCGACACGGCCTTTTTTGGTATCCACGTTCATCACCCAAACCGTTACATTATCCCCGACAGATACAACATCCATCGGATGTTTGACATAACCGTTACTCAGCTGTGAGATGTGGACAAGTCCGTCACTCTTGATGCCGATGTCAACAAAGGCGCCAAAGTCGATCACGTTACGAACCGTACCTTGCAGCTCCATGCCTTCCACCAAATCCTCAATTTTGAGCACATCCGTGCGGAAGATCGGTAGCGGCATTTCCTCACGCGGGTCACGGCCCGGACGCTGCAAGCTGTCCAGAATGTCACGCAGTGTAGGCACACCCACATCCAGCTTCACAGCCAGCTGTTCCGGTTGTTGCTCAGACAGGAGAACAGACAGTTCCTTGCTGCCAAGCTTGTCCAACGCAACCTGAAGCTCCTTAAAGAGCTGGTCTACGACCTTATACGATTCAGGGTGAATCGGCGTGCGATCCAGCGGGTTCTCGCCTTCACCAATCCGCATAAAGCCTACGCATTGCTCATAGGTTTTAGCACCCAGACGCGGCACTTTTTGCAACTGGCGACGATTCGTGAACCGGCCGTTCTCTTCACGGTACTTCACAATATTTTTGGCAATTGTGGCATTCACACCTGCAACATAGGACAGCAGTGAAGGCGAAGCCGTATTCACATCCACGCCCACATGGTTAACTGCGGATTCCACAACAGCCTTCAAGCTTTCTTCCAATATTTTTTGAGATACGTCGTGCTGGTATTGGCCTACACCAATGGCTTTTGGATCGATTTTAACCAGCTCAGCCAGCGGGTCTTGCACCCGTCGGGCAATCGAAGCAGCACTCCGTTCAGCAACGTCAAGATCCGGGAATTCTTCCTGGGCCAGCTTGGATGCTGAATATACACTCGCTCCAGCTTCATTGACGATCAGATACACGAGACTTTCGTCTCCGTTCTCCTGAATAATCTCGGCAACAAACTGTTCTGTTTCACGGGATCCGGTACCATTACCGATGACAATCAACCCGATATCATATTGCTTGATCATCCGATGGAAAACCTCGGCAGCTTCACGTTTCTTGTTGTGTGGTGGCGTTGGGTACGTAACTGCCACTTCCAGCAGCTTGCCCGTATCATCGACCACAGCCAGTTTACAACCCGTACGATAGGCAGGATCGACACCAAGCACACGTTTGCCATGAATCGGCGGCTGAAGCAGCAGATTACGAAGATTAGCCGAGAATACGGATATTGCTTGGTTCTCACCTTTTTCCGTCAATTCTGCACGAACCTCACGCTCAATTGAAGGGGCAATCAAACGTTTATACGCATCTTCAATCACATCACGCAAAACGTCCTGTACCGCAGATGCACCCTTAATGATTTGTCCTTCCATGTGGCGGTGAGCCGGCTCAGGCTGCACGTCCAGACCTACCTTCAAAATATTCTCACGTTCACCGCGGTTAATTGCGAGAATACGGTGAGGAGGCATTTTTTTGGCTAATTCACGATAATCATAGTAGTTCTCATATACAGACTCCTGCTCAGCATCCTTCGCTTCCGAAGTCAGCATGCCATGATCGAGCGTATAACGACGAATCCATGCACGAATAGCAGCATCATCTGCAATATTCTCAGCCAAAATGTCTTTGGCTCCCTGAAGTGCGACCTCTGCATCTTCTACCCCAAGTTCAGCATTGATATAACGCGCAGCTTCCTCCAGGACATTGCCTTGCTTCGGTTGACCCCAGATCCAGACAGCGAGTGGTTCAAGCCCTTTTTCCTTCGCTACACTGGCACGGGTTTTCCGCTTCTGTCGAAACGGACGGTACAAGTCCTCCACTTCCTGCAGCTTAACTGCCTGAGTGATAGACTGTTTCAGTTCTCCGGTCAGCTTGCCTTGTTCCTCTATAATACGGATGACTTCCAATTTGCGGTCTTCCAGATTGCGCAAGTAAACGATGCGCTCTTCAATGAGCCGCAGCTCGTTCTCATCCAGCTCTCCAGTCATTTCTTTACGGTAGCGGGCGATAAATGGAATCGTATTGCCTTCGTCCAGAAGCTCCGACGTAGTGCGGACCTGCTTCAAGGACAGTGACAGTTCCTTGGCTACCTGTTTGATGATTCGTTCATGGCGTTCTGCCTTTATTGTTTCTTCATTGGGTTCCAGAACCGTTTCCTGTTCAGACAAATAAATCCCTCTTTCCTTCCTGAATCGTTCAGTTGAAGCTTGTTCAGGGCAGCTTTGCTGCTGTAATCACAGTATCGAACCTGCATTCATGCAGATTCCTCTCCCCTATATTATCACAAAATCCCGTTCAGATTTCCAGCATTCGTCCAGGTTACAAGTTCTTACAATTGAGATTACGTATCAAACCTTCCTCTCAGCCATTAGAAAAAACCGAAAAACGTCTCCCCGACGTCTTCCGGTCTCCCCTGACAAACACTGCAATCACGCCAGTTTATTATACTCGTTCGAAGCGGAACATTTCACTCCAATAGTCTCCCGATGCACGGCCTACGGAGATCCCACCATACATCAGTGCATCCCCGGTAAACGTCTCGGAGCCACCTTTCAGACGGTAATCCGCATCAGGGTCCAGACCCTTCAGCTTCAGACGTTGGAGCGGTGCATTTGGTTCAGACAGCACGCGGAAGTAGAATACAACGGCTTCGCTGCCATCTGGTGCAATAAACATCCAAGCCGTTTCATTTCCTTCAAACGGGCTTAGCAAGCGCCGGAACGTTCCATATTGAATCGTTCCCCGAATTTCTTTGTACAGCTCAACCTGCGCCTTTACAATGGCATTCTCTTCCTCTGTAAAACGAGTCAAATCCAACTCGTATCCAAAGTTACCAGACATCGCGACATGTCCACGAATCTCTAGAGAAGTAATTCGGTTGACCTGGTGATTAGGTACAGCTGAGATATGTGAACCCATTGAACTTACCGGATATACCAGGCTTGTACCATACTGAATACGCAAACGGGATATCGCGTCCGTATTATCGCTGGTCCACGTTTGCGGCATGTAGTACAGCATACCTGGATCAAAACGGCCGCCACCACCTGAACAGCTCTCGAACAGTATATTCGGGAACGCTGAAGTAATCCGTTCCATGACTTCGTACAATCCAAGCATATAACGATGCGCAGTCTCGCGCTGTCTGTCTGCTGGCAGCAATGCAGAACCTATCTCCGTCATATTCCGGTTCATGTCCCATTTCACATAAGTGATCGGCGCAGATCCAAGCACATCGCTTAGCATGCGTACAATCTCATCACGCACATCCTGACGGGAGAAATCGAGTACCAATTGTTGGCGCCCTTCCGTCCGGCGGCGATCCGGAACATGCAGACACCAGTCCGGATGAGCACGGTACAATTCGCTGTCTGGCGAAATCATCTCAGGCTCGAACCATAATCCGAACTGCATGTCCAGACTGGTTACCCGGTTGGCCAAATCATCCAGGCCTTGTGGCAGTTTGTTCTTGTCCACAATCCAGTCACCGAGTGAGGAGTTATCGCTGTCCCGGTGTCCAAACCATCCGTCATCCAGTACGAACAGTTCAATGCCAAGCTTCTTCCCTGCCTGGGCGATCTGCTCAATCTTATCTGCGTTGAAGCCGAAATAAGTCGCTTCCCAGTTGTTGACCAGAACCGGGCGCTCTGCATTGCGGAATTGTCCGCGTGCCAGTCGCTCCCGGTACAATTCATGATACGACTGGGACATCCCATCGAGACCTGCATCCGAATAGACCATAACCGTCTCAGGTGTCTGGAATGACTCCTGCGAATCCAGCTTCCAGCTGAACTCAAACGGATTGATTCCCAGTGATACACGAGTGGTATGGAACTGGTCCACTTCTGCCTGTGCAGTAAAGCTGCCGCTATATACAAGACTGAACCCGTAGACTTCACCCTGATCTTCGTCTGTACCCGGTGTCATCAGTGCAATGAATGGGTTCTGCTGGTGACTGCTTGAGCCGCGACGGCTCTCGATGCCTTGCAAGCCGGAAGCAAGCGGTCTGCGAACGATGTCCCGTTCACGCGTCCATGCTCCTGATAGTTGCAGCAATTCGTAATCAGCATGCGGGAAATCAACGGAAGAACTGAGCGCACGTGCAATATTCACCAAGGTAGCGCTCTCATTAATGATGCGCATGGAACGCGTAATCGCATTAAATGCCGTAAAGGCCGTGTAGCTAAGTTCAATCTTGATCCCTGCAACACGATCTTCCAGTTCAACGATGAGTGTCTCAGCTTCATCGTCAGATTCAACATAAGTCGCAGGCAGTCCGGTAAGCGCTGCCTTTCCTTTGATCAGTCGATGGCCTGTATACGTGAACTCCGAAACAGTTGAACCATTCTCAAGCTCCAATTGGATTGCCGGATTACGGAAATCGCTTGTACCATACACCGGCAGTTCTACTGCCAACGTGTCGAAAGAGATCGTCCGATCTTCCGGCACCGGATTCGGGCTGAACGAAGCACGCTCTGTACGCACATGAAGCCAGCTCAGATCGGTATCACGCAGTTTTTTGCCATAATATAAATGTACCAAATATCCCGAAGGCAGGACCTGAAATACATAGCTTGCCTTTTGAGTCTGTAGATGAAATTGAAGCTTCTCCTGATCAATATAAATGCTCATATGTCTCCTCCACCTCTATATATGTCGATTAACGTAAACGGTTTCTCAGGTATCATTATAACGAAAAGCTTCAAAATGTTCTACGCTTTCATGAAGCTTTAATCAAAAGAGCGTACCCCGGCCGTTAGGCTGTTGTACGCTCTTCTGATTGCTGTCTGAAATTGTGTGTTCCTGTAAGGAACATCCATTGTCTACGGATGGCACTGCAGAACTAAGAGACAACTGCCTGCTGCCTTAAAAATCGATTAAACCTAGGCTGATCTGTAAGGCTTCGTTGACCAGTTTCATGGTCTCCTCGTCCAGATGGGTAATCTTGTCGGTCAGCCTCTGCTTATCAATCGTCCGTATTTGTTCGAGCAAAATAACCGAGTCCCGGTCAAAGCCGTGTGCCGCCGCATCAATCTCCACATGCGTCGGCAGCTTTGCCTTTTGGATCTGGGCGGTGATCGCCGCCACAATACAAGTAGGACTAAACCGGTTGCCGATGTCATTCTGGATGACCAGAACCGGCCTGACTCCACCTTGCTCGGAACCGACAACGGGAGAAAGATCCGCAAAAAAAACGTCACCGCGTTTTACGATCAATGTCTACACCCCGCTAACTAAGCGGTCCAGAGTGCTGTCCGCATCTTCCTCCGCGTGAAAGGCCTCGGATGCCATGGTGAGGTTAATCTTCGCCATCTCCATGTACCCTCGCTGCATCGATTCACGGATGTAACGTTTCTTACGCTCCGTCAAATACAGCTTCATGGCCTGCCTAATCAATTCGCTGCGGTTGGAATTCTCCAGCGCTACGATGCCATCCACTTCTTGCAAAAGATAATCAGGCAAACTGATCATGATCCGCTTGGTGTTCTGCAAGTTGGCCACCTTTCTTCCACCCCCACAAACCTTTCGCCATTGTGAACCAGTATTACGTTTTTCCAGAACTTTTATACAAAGGAATATATATGCCCCGAGTATATCAAGTATGCTGTACTCCATTATAAACACGGGGAACAATATTCGTACAGACCAAACATCTCTTTTCAGGATTTTTCATCCCAGTCATCATTCATAAATTCGAGATGCTCCGACAGTTTTCCTTCTGTTCTGAAAAAAAGTTTATTGGAAATAGCGTCCAGTCGAGCTATCAGGATGTCAAAAGAGGGTTGATTCTGGCGACTACTGCTCCATTACGGGTATAAACCCGCGGGATTCGGTGCGCCATCATGCAGACCACTTCGTAGGGAATCGTACCGAGCTGAGATGCCACCTCGTCTGCAGTTATGACTGCACCCGATTGGTGGCCGATGAGAACAACCTCTTCGCCGGCTTGAATTTCTTCTGCTTCTGCTGCAAAAGATTGTAGCGACACCATACACTGATCCATGCAGATCGTACCGACGACGGGAACGCGGCGGCCGCGCACAAGTACTTGTGCTTTACCTGACAGCATTCTTGAAAATCCGTCTGCATAGCCGATAGGCAGGGTCGCTATTCGTTCGTTCCCTTGTGTTACATAACGGGTTCCGTAGCTGACACCCCAGTGAGGTGGCAGCGTTTTGACCAGAACCGCCTTCGTCTTCAGTGTCAATACCGGGGACAGCTTCACTACCTGATGATTCACCTCTCCCGAAGGATACAATCCGTACAGACTAATGCCCACACGTACCATATTGTAGGACAACTCCGGCGTATCAATGGTAGCGGCGCTGTTCGCCGTATGTATAATCGGGATGACACATCCCTGATCCCGCAGCGCATCAACCACGCCTTGGAACCGTCGATACTGCTCCAGTGTATAGGTCTTGTCTTTTTCATCCGCCTTGGCAAAATGGGTAAACATGCCTTCAAGCATAACCTGCTTCAGATTGGCTACTTCCTGAATGAATGCAAGCGCCTCATCGCCAGGCAGCAGCCCAAGTCTGCCCATGCCGCTGTCGATTTTGATGTGAACCTTGAGCTTACGAGAGGATGTGCCCGTCTCCAGATGTTGAATGGCTTCGAGTACTTCCTTACTGAACAGCGTAATGGTTACATCATGTTTCCAGGCTTCAGCGATGCCTTCTGGCGGCGTGTAGCCCAATACCAGAATCGGAAGGGTAATCCCGTGTTGTCGCAATTCAAGCGCTTCGTCAAGAAAAGCTACACTTAAGTAATCCACTCCAACTCGTTCCAGTTCTCTGGCCATCTCCACTGCTCCATGTCCATAGGCGTTTGCCTTCACACAAGCGAGCAGTTTCTTGCCTTGCGGCAATGTTTCACGGAAAGCGTCTACGTTGTTGCACAAATGATCCAAATTGATTTCCGCTTGGGTCGGCCGATATTGTTCTTGCACGTTAAGTCACCTTCTCTAATCATCTTAATCCGGCTCACGTCAGACTCCATCGTAATGCTCAAGCATGTGACTGTCAAATGAACGGAAGATCTGCAGTCCAAAACACATACAGGAGCACTATCTGAAGTCGGGAGCAAAAGCGGAATAAGACCCATAAGCCAGACCAGGATCGAGATATTCATCTCTCCATAACGTAACTTATCTGCTTATATCGTATTATTTACCCGGTTCCTCCCGCGTAGAAGCGTGTTTTGCATTATTGAGTGCACCGGACCTAATCCTTACTTATCTTACGCAGGGACATAGGCTGTTGATACACACAGGCTCAACCAAAATCAAATCCTGTGAATCACGGCTATAAAACAGGAAAGATGACCTCTATATACAACAAAGCACCGGAGAATTCATCTCCGATGCTTCTTAGCATTCCTTATGTCAGGACGACTATACTTTGCAAATCATTTCCCTGACTCTTCCTGCATTGAAGTCGCAATCTGTATCATCTCGTTATCTGGCAAATCAGCGCTTGTAATCCTGTACTCCACTCCGTCTGACATCCATGTGAGTGTCTTCAACGCATCTCCGCTAATCATTCCGAGGGTAAATCCAAGATCCAGAACACGTGATGGTGCAAGCGATACGGCTCTGTCCTGCGGCCGCGCCTCAAAGATCGTGTAATTATATGTTCCTTCGTAGCGAAGCATAACCGAATAGTCTCCTGATCCTTCCACGATCTGATCGTCTTTCAGCTTAACTCCTTCCGGAGCATATGTCGGCTGAATAACTCCGAAGCTATCCGAACCTTCCGGCTCGGCCGATGTAGGTTCTTCGGTTCCTTGCCCGCTGGCTGGATCTTCTGAACCTTGCTGCTCGGCGTTATCACTCACACCCGTCTGTCCGTCACTAACGGTCCCGCTCGGATTCGATGCAGAACCTTCCTCTGTTGCAGCTTGAGGATTGGTCGTTTCTTTACCATCCCCAGCAGGAGTTGCGCCTGAGTCAGTACCGGCCTTGCCACCATTTTCAGTCGCAGCAGTCATATTACGCTGCATGTCAAACGCGTCTTTCTCAAATTCAGTGCCAAATTTGAAGCTATCAAACTTCACATCGACCACCACATTGGCATTCGAGTCGGATACTTCTACCTGTTTTGGAGCGTAATCACTTTTGTTTAACCATATTTTCTGTCTGACCAATGCATGCGTATTGTAGTTGGCAGCAACATCGAATACATAGCTTTCCTTCTCATCGGCAAACTGGCGGGTCGAATCACCTGTTATGCTGCGGATCAGCGTCTCGTAGAGGTAAACCTGGCCTTGGTTATCGGGCCAGTTACTCTGGAAACGGAAGCTTTTGTTCTGACTCGGTGTCAGGACAAATACGCCCTCATCATTGCGCAGTACAATTTGTGTTACATCCTTTTTGGCATTCGTTAATGCGATACGATAATACGAAGGCTTTTGATGCCATACCTCGACCTTATACTGCTGCGGCGTATCTCCGGTATGCAGCGTCATAACGCCTGCCCCCTGATAACTTTCCATTTCTCCTACGACTTCGTTCAGATCTTTGACCACGGCTGCCGCATCCTTCTTCCCGCAGGCGGCAAGTAAGGTCGATAAGACCAATACCATGGCAAGCATCCATGATATTCGGCGCATGACATCATCCCCTTTAGCACATGTTTTCACTTCAGGATTGTGCGTACAGCAGAACCCCTACTTGATTAGTACATGTTATGAGGGACTTGTTCGATATATGCGGACTAGTTTGACAAGCATTGCATCATCCAATGCTGTAATACCCTATCCGGTAACAAAATCAGTCTCGGGTAGGATGTAAAATCCAACCAGATTCTTCATAGTAAATACAGATAACAACCCAACCCATGTAATTACATAACACTAATATGTAGCTAATTTGATGTACAACTCTATTTTAAATTGGAGGAAAATAATGAACACAACCTACCTTCACTCATTGCTGAATGGATTGGATGATTTTGTGGAAGCGCAGCTTCAACGTTGGAAAGGAGTTGGTGTCGCGGTAGCGGTTATTCACAAGGATGAAGTCATTTTGCAAAAAGGATACGGTTATCGCAATTTGGAGTCCAAGCTTGAAGTTACACCCCGTACCCTATTCGCGATCGGTTCAAGCACCAAGGCCTTCACAGCATCAACCGCCGCCCTTCTCGTCGATCAGAACATTCTGAAGTGGGACACGCCTGTCAGAACGTATTTGAAAGACTTCAAAATGTTCGATCCGGTAGCTACAGAACGACTCACCATCCGAGATATGCTCTGTCATCGCTCCGGACTTCCAAGGCACGAGATGGTGTGGTACAACTCATCACGGAGCAGAGAAGAACTTGTAAACGCGCTTCAGTATCTGGAGCCTAATGAAGACTTTCGGAACAAATGGCAATATCAGAATCTGATGTATATGACTGCTGGTTATCTGGTAGGTCAACTCAAAGGAACTTCATGGGAGAATGTTGTCCAGGAATCCCTGTTTAACCCACTCGGGATGAATTCAAGTGTTTTCTCTGTCGATGAGATGCAGAATCAACCTGACTTCGCCTTCCCTTATATGGATCAAAACGGTGAGAATACGCGGATACCTTTTCGGAAAATAGATGCTGTAGGCCCTGCTGGCTCCATTAACAGCAATCTGGTTGATATGATCGCCTGGGTGCAATTTCAATTGAATCAAGGGCAACTGGATGGAAATCAACTGATTTCCAAAGAACAGTTAGCTGTTACACACAGCCCGCAAATGGCTAGTGATTCACCATTCCACAGTAAAGAGCTGCCCATTAGCACGTACGGCCTGGGCTGGATGATTGATTCTTATCGCGGACACGCCATGATTCATCACGGCGGGGCAATCGATGGATTCGCTTCACAGGTCGCCTTTTTACCGGAGGAACAGATCGGTGTTGTAGTCCTTTGCAATACCAATGGGAGCATTCTTCCCTACACGATTTCTTTTAACGTTATTGATCGTTTGCTTGAATTGGAACCTGTAGATTGGAGCGGGAGATTAGCCAAATTAATGACTGGGGATTCAACTGATTCCGAAGCAGCAACAGACACCATCGAAACACCAACGACTCCAGAAGCCACTGTTGAGGAAAAACCGGAGGAAACTCAGGTTCATCCCCATGATCGTCCTATCCATGCGTATGCGGGAAGTTATACCCATCCAGGTTACGGCGAAATCGTTATTCAGCAGTCGAATGATGGGTTACAGGCCACATTGAATGCTATTGAAATGCCTATGGAATACACTGGAAAAGATACGTTTTCCGTAGAGCTTGTCCTGTTTGGCTTGAAAATTACTTTTACGTTTAAGACGGATGAGGATACCATAAGCTCTCTTTCCATTCCGCTGCTGCTCGAACCGGGCACGAATCCAATTGAATTTATAAAGACATCTTCAGTATAAAAACATCCCCACCGGCCTATCCCATTGTAGTAATTACACTCTTTACCACAATGGGATATACGCCGGATAACTCGCAGTATCATCTTCTGTATTTGGACTTCTCTTCACCCACAATCGACGCAGATCAGGCATACCGAATGCTAGTACACGATAATCCTGAAGCGATGCGTGGTGTGCATGTTCTTCCCTGAAGCTGTATGTAGGCAGGAGCAAGGCCTCTTGAATGAGTCGCTCCTCCAACCTCATTAGCGTGCGCAATCGTACAGCACTATCCTGAATCATAACGACGTGTCTGCATTCACGTTCCAGCTCAATTTTACGCTCGTCATCCAGTGCCATGAGGAACAGCGTATTATGGAACGTATACATCGTTAGTAGACTCAGCGTCACATGCTCATCGAACACTTCACCTGTATAAATCACATCATAAGAGGCGAATTCACCATGGTATACGGCATCTACCGGATTACCTGGCGTAACACTCACTTTCAGTCCAATAAGCGCACAACGCTGTGCGAACCAGGCCATGTCCGTCTCCATTTTCTCGCCTTCCTCTACCCACACATTCACGATCTGGCCTGCGTAACAGCTGCGTTGTAACAACTCTGAAGCTCTTACGAGAGAAGAGTCAGCTGAGAGCGCTGTTGGTTTCGATCCTATCCGTTCAAGCATCTGCTTTTCCTTGGACTTGTCCCGAACCAAGCTATATGCAGCCTGTACACCTGTGTGTGCCAATGCCCCCATCATCTCCTGTGGATCCATTAGTTGCTGAACAGCCTGACGAAAGTATAAATCCTGCTGTGGGCCTTCTTTTCGCATATTAAAAGTCATATACACTCCGCCCTGAACCTCATGCTGGATCGATCGAGCCTGTCCGTCTGGAAACAAGTCCTGTTTGATCGCCGACTCCACTCGACCCGTCTGGGGAAGCTGCCATATTTCAACCCGATCAATAAACGCCCGCCCCCTGAAATAGGAAGGGAACACCTCCAGCACAAGCAGCTTGGGATGATTGCGTGTCAATCGGTAAGGCCCGGTACCAATCGGATACATCGGGTCAAGTTCCACATCACGGGGCAAGATGGATGCATTCATACTGCTCATCAGATCCAGGAACATAAAGTTGGGAAACCGCAATATAAAACGCACCGTTAGCTCGTCGAACGTTTCTATGTGATGAATGGAACCAAACAGTGACTTGCAAGGGTTCTCCTGATCGGAAATAATTCGTTCAAATGTATATCTTACGTCCTCTGCATCAAGCATCCTGCCATGGTGAAAGAGTATGCGTTTGTGCAAATAAAAGGTCCACACTGTTCCCTCAGGGTTGCTCTCCCATGCAACGGCAAGGCTTGGTTCACAGACTTGGCGTTCAGCGTTGTACTGCACCAAGCGATCAAATACCTGCGCAACAATTCCAACTTCTCCCCACATGTAAGCCCGGGTCGGGTCCAATGTCTCAAAAGCCGTCTCCTGTGGAATTCGCAGTGTATCAACTCTTCCTTGAGCGCCGTGAACAGAACGCAGACCGAACTGGCCTTGTAATCCTTGCATCAATATTTCTCTCATCGAGAACGGCATTGCTGAAACCAGCGCATAGGCCTCTTCCAGCTTGTTGCCTTGCAACAGTTGGTCGAATCGTTCCTGAACAGCCTGCAACAGAGGATGGCAAAAAACGAGCACCGATGTCTTCCCTCTGCCGCGCTGCGGGCTCCATCTGATCCAGCCATGATCCAAAAATTTGTTCATAATCAGATTCATATTGCGCATCGTACAACATAAATGATTCGCCAGTTCACCAATCGTTGTATGTATTTCTTCCTCTTCGTCTACATTCGAAAAGGCCATGCGAAGCTGAATATAATGATCCATGACCTCCACAACTATCCCTGCCTTTCCTTCCACTGAGTAAAATACGAAATTGACCTGTACGCTTCTACAGTTTTTCTTCAGGTTTTCCTCCATTATACTCAGGTACATCGACAACACCAGCGGGAAGGAAGAGAACTGCACATGAAATATACTGATTTGCATCGCAACATTAAGATTCGTATCATTACTGATTTTTTTACGGATCTAACTCAGAAATCCATTATTCCTTTTATGGCGATTTATCTGAGTGTCCAGATTGGTGCAGGCTGGGCAGGTATGCTGTTAACCGTTAATATTGTGGCCTCCATGATCGTTGGCTTGGGAGCAGGATACTGGTCTGACCGAGTCGGACGCAAGAAACTGATGGTCATCGCCCAAATGTTACAGGTATTCGCTCTGTTCTGGCTGGCTGCCGCCAACTCCCCATGGATGGACTCCGTTCCTTTAACTTGTGTCATGTTTCTGCTTAGCAGCATCAGTTCTGGCATTACTGGGCCCATTGCCAATGCTATGATTGTAGACGTGAGTAGTGAGCATGAACGTCAGTATGTGTATGGGCTGCAATATTGGACCACCAACGTTGCCATTACGATTGGGGCGCTCATGGGCGGGTTATTGTTCGAGTCCTTCCGCTTCATTTTGTTCAGTCTGGTATGCATGGAGAGCCTGGTTACACTATTTATTTTGTTGTTATATATTCATGAAACAATGGATAGTAGACACTCCAATCAGCTTGATGTCCCGATTAATAGGAATATACTGAAAACGTATGGCGGTGTATTTAGGGACAAACGATTTATGGTGTTTTTCACCGCAACAGTGCTGGCTGTCTCGTTGGAATTCCAAATGGATAAATACATCGCCGTTCGTCTGAAAAGTGAATTCAACGCCCAACTGTTCCATTGGGATATCTCAGGTCTGCAGATGTTCAGTCTGATCATGGCGATTAACACCGTACTCGTCGTAATCATGGCCATTCCATTCTCCAAATGGCTGGGGCGCTTTCAATCCAGATATATCATGACTGTCGGCATGTGCCTGTACACTACTGGTTTTGCCGTGCTCGCTTTCAGCAATTGGGCCTGGCTGCTTATTACATCCGCTGTACTGCTAACCATCGGTGAGCTCATGTATGCGCCTGTCCGTCAGGTCATGCTTGCTGGCATGATTCCTGACTCCGACCGTGCTGCCTATATGGCTGCCGACGGCATGAGTTATAATGCAGCCGCTCTGCTGGGTAGTCTTGGGCTGACGATTGGGGCCTTCCTGCCTTCTTATGCAATGGCTGGTCTATATGTATTGATGGGTATCGGTGCTCTCGTATTTTTCCGGCAGTCGCTTCGCCCGTCAACAGGTCAAAGTGAACCACAACCATGCCGAAACGCCTCCTAAATTTTCGGTTCCTCTATGCTGCATTATACCCCTGATTGTTGTGAGTCCTATTGAGGAATGGATATCACTATCTACTATCTTGAAACCTATTGGTCCAGTAATCAGTACTAAACAGGAGAGTTCCTTTTACAAAATTTTCTTTTGAAGGAGTGTTTACATGCATTTATCCAATCGAAGCACCCGCTTCAGGCTCACCTCCATAACGGGGGCGTTCATGGCGTTGGTTCTGTCCCTCAGTCTATGGGCACCCGCCGTGCAGGCGGAGACCGCACCTGTTGCGGTCAATGAAAAAGGAAAAGTGACAGCGCTGACAACAGAGTCCGCGACAGCCTTTCTGGATACATTTTTTGATTCCGCCGAAGCGAAAGCCCAATATGTTGGTGCTTCCGTAGTCGTTGTCAAAGATGGAAAAGTCGTGGCAGAGAAAGGGTATGGATATTCCGATCTGGAGAGCAAAGAGCCCGTTGATTCGAAAAATACCACCTTTCGTATCGCTTCGGTCTCCAAAACATTCACATCAGCCGCTGTCATGCAGCTCGTAGAGCAAGGCAAGGTGGATCTGAAGGCTGATTTCCAGACCTATGTGAAAGGACTGGAATTCGATAATCCTTTTGACAAGCCTGTAACGGTAGAGAATCTGCTCACACACACCACCGGATTCGAGATTCGCGACCCGCAGCAGGAAGACATCCATGATGACTTTGACAAAAGTGTATCAATGGAGGATTATGCCAAGTTACATATGCCACCTGTCGTTAGAGAACCTGGTAGCGCCTACATGTACGACAACTTCTCCTTCCTGCTGCTTGGCATGATTGTGGAGAATGTGAGCGGGGAGCCGTTTGAATCGTATATGCAGCAGCATATCTTCAAACCTCTGGGTATGGATAACAGCAGTTTCTTGCTGAACGGCAAGTTCAAAAATCAACTTGCAACAGCCTATGATGCGGGCCATAATCCACTGGACCTGTACACCCTTTCCCCAACACCTATGCCTCAAGGCGGCATGCTCTCAACGGCAGAGGATATTGGGAATTTCATGATCGCTTTCCTGAATGATGGCATAAAGGATAACGAACGTATTTGGAAAGAATCTACGGTAAAAAGCATGGAACAATACCGTTCTTCCATTCATCCGCTGCTACCCAATACCACTTATGGATTTGAAGCTGCTTTTCAGCTTCCGGGTGCAGGCAGCAGTTCAAAAATTATCACCAAGGCTGGCGACCTAATCGGATTCAGCTCTTATCTCTTCCTTATTCCTGAGCAAAACACAGGTGTCTTCCTTACTTACAACCAAACGGGAGCACTTCGTAATCTCTTCTATCCTGCCTTTATCCAAACGTTCTTCCCGCAATATGCGGAGCCCGTCAAGTTCAAGGACTATACACCTCAAACTGCGGATGAGCTGCAACGCTTCGCTGGGCTATACGCGGACCTGCGACTGAGCACCATTGTCAGTTCCCTGAAAGATGGCGGCAAAGAACCTGGACAATTGAGCATTTCCGACGTCTTCCTTGGCCCACGTACCCTGATTCAGGTTGAAGATCATCTCTTCAAGGACGAATTAACAGGCCAGTTCACAGCGTTCAAGGAAAATGCTGATGGAACCATCTATATGAAAGAACCTTATCTCAACCCAATGGGTTATGAGAAAAAAGGGCAGAAACCCCAAGGCTTCCGGGATGTCCAGGCGAATAGTCCTTATGCTGAAGCCATCTATGGTTTGCAATCCCTTGGATACTATACCAATGATGCAAATGAAGCTTTTCAACCCAAAAATGCCGTTACACGGGCTGAATTCATTGAGGATGTCCTTAAAATGAGCGGGCTGAAAGCCAGCAAAACGACGCCACCTACGGATACCGACTGGGCAACTCACCCTGCTGCCGGTTACATTCAGCTAGGTTATGAATCCGGCATGATCGCGGGTGCCGATGAGAAACAGTTCAAACCAGATCAGGTCATCACACGTCAGGAAGCCATGGTGATGATCTGGAGAACTCTCCAGCTGCAATATCCAAATGAACTGTTCGAGGATGTGAAGCTGGCCGGGCAGACAGATGCCTGGGCTGTGCCTGCGATCCAGATGATGGTTAAGCTAGGCATCCATGGTCCTGAAGTGAAGGTGCTGGAGGATGGATCAGTCGATTTCCTCTCCCGCAAACCACTGATTCGCCAGGAAGAAGCAGCAATTATGTACCAGCTGTTTACACAGCCAACCGACAAGATCGTAGCTGACCTGATGACAAAGCAGCCGCAATCGGAAACTTCCTCAGATGAGGAACCTGCCGAAGATACAACCGCGCCTGCAACCGTAACTCCTGAATAACCGGAGTACCAACCTTATATTCACGGTATAAAAAACGATAAACAGGCTTGTTCAAAGGAGGATAACCCTCCTTCTGAACAAGCCTGTTTTGCTTAGCGCGGTGAAATTTAGGAGTATCATCCCATACTCCCTTATAAGATTTGCTGAATTCGTTAGCAGCGCTTTAGGAATTATACCGACTATACCTCGCTTAACATAGAAGAGACATGCTGATTGCCATTCCGCTGGTCATATTTATCTGCAGCCGCTTTGGCATAAGCCGCAAAATAGTCGGCCAGTTTAGGTAAATCTCCTGGATCTCCTTCATAGGGGAATGAAGCAGGAAGCCGCAATCGGTATCCTGGAGATTCGTCAGCCCAGCGACGCAGCAGTTGTGCTGCTCTGGCGTAGAACATCATTTTGGCAAACGGATCTTCATGATCCATCGCGAGCACTATATTTTCTTCCAGTACATCGATGCCCTTCGCCGGGTTTGTGCGTGCAAGATAATCCATCTGCTCGGCAAAGCTCTGCACGAAATCATTATGTCCTTTGATCATGCGATAGCCTTTGGCCTGATGTTTGTCAGCTTCATTAATTTTGCCAAGCCGATATAGTGGCATCAAAATCTCCGATAAGGTCAGGTGCGGAATTTCGGCACAACTCATTCGCCCTTTCAATATAGGCTTCGCCGCTTCCAGCACCTTCTCATCCTCACCTACCAGTATCCAGTAGCGCATAATCTCGTCCTGCTCACAGGCTTCACAATCACTCATAAAGTCACGGTCCATACTTCTGAACTTCGTGTAGCTGGTACCGGCCTCCTCCAGATCGCCAAGGTCCATGGATATGCGGAACCGATAATACCAATACGAACGCTCACTATACCCGAATGATTTGAAGCGACGTCCAAAGTCCTCCAGCAACTCCATCATTTTATCGCGAGACACTTCCGGGAAGCTGGATAACTCACCTAAAATCCATTTATACGACCACATTAACGTTTCTTCGTCATAGCGCTCAGGCTGTTGGTCGAACTTGCCCAGCTGCCAGGAAAAAGCAATCAGTGCTTTCATCGGATAACCGCAGAATGTCGCGGTCTCCACGATCTCTGAACGTGCTTCGTACGCTTCCTCCTCCATGCCATTCACATCGGCGACTCTTGCCGCTTCCTCCAGCATGCCCAGCTTCGCTGTTCCATTAGGCAGGCCATAGGCCTCATCCATCAAATCCTCAAAATCCATTTCGGTCTTCATCAGGCATCCCCCTTACGATCTGTATTCGCACGCAAACCCCAATCAATAAAACGAATGATGCCCTGATTCAACACCTCAAGCTCCTGCCGATTCATCGCATAATGCCCCATCATTAGTGCATTGACATACAACATCTCGATGGCAATCGGAGTCATTTGGACATCCGGTGAAGTCAGGACCCGCTGAATAATTGGATTGTTGATGTTCAGGTACAGGGCCGAATAACCTGCGGAACTAATGCCGGATGACAATGATCCAAGGACAGAAGAGAATAATTCTGTACTCTCCTCACTTGCTTTTTCCAATGCACGCAGCGTGGAAGACTCCTGCGAGAGTGTGAACAGCACCGGCAAATCAGCTGGCTTGAAGCCCTTGACCTCTGCACGGCAGCGGAAACGTTGCAAAGCAGAATCCGCAAGGCGCAAGGCATCATAATACTGATTCCGTTCAGCTGGTGGCACATCGGTGAAACTCATGGATACCTCATCCGGCTGCAACCGCTGCGTCTGTACATGCTGCACCACTTGTGGCAGCATTGCCATCAAATCGCTGTCGTAGATGTATCCACCGTTAATGACCAACATCGATTGGGCTGATGCGACATGATGAATTTGACGATACTCATCCACCGTGGTAGTGAAGTACAACGTCTCTCCCTCGCTCATCAACTCGCCCAGTTCCCGATGACCACGTGTACTTTCAAATGGAAGCCAGCGGTGAATCATCGCGTAGAACTCCTGATCCTGCACAGCCAGTGCTTTCATCGACAACGCATGCAGACGAATCAGCTTTTGCAGCCGTTCCGTCTGGCTCTCAGCCATGTCGGCCAACCCTTTACGAAGGGCATCGCCAAGTTCGGAGCGAACCTCTTCCAGCTTTTCATTTTCATAAAAATGTTCCCGTGAAGCCGTTGGTTGAAGCTCGTCTGTCCAGATTAGGCATTTCACGAAGAAGGCCCATTCCGGCAAAATATTCTCCGCCTTCTCCGAGATCAGCATTCGCTTCAGGTACACCCGGTGAGAACGCTTGGCATTCAGATTGACAGCATGGGGCAGTACAAAAGCTATACCTCCTGTACGGCCTGAAGCCGTCGTCAGTGGAATGAAATCTTGAAACTTCTCCCCAAGCAATCGTTCACCAAAAGCCAGCACTTCCGCCCTGCGTCCACGTGCAAGCTCAGGCTCCATCAACCAGAACGGTGACTCGCTATTGACGTTATGTTGAACACCGTCACTATGCAGGATGACTGGATAAGGCAGCAACGCTCCATAATAGAACAAGGCTTCTTTCACATATTCCGGTTCAAAATAATGTGCTGCGTCCGGTGTACAACGCAGATATACTTTCGTTCCCGGAGACAACTGCGTCTCCAATTGCCGAATCGTATACGTTCCATCGGGCTTACCCCGCCACTCCATCGAAGGTCCACCCTTCGCGGATTGCGTCAGCATGACGATTTCATGACTCACCATGAAACAGGACAATAATCCGATCCCGAATCGCCCGATAAACGAAGTCTCTCCATCCAGCAAGGCCTGCTGCCCTCGCTTCGACGATTGACCGATCATCGCGAGAAACTCATGGATATCGGCTTCTGTCAAACCAATGCCGTTATCCTCCACCATCATGGTCAACTGCTCGCCTGTTCCGGTCAGTTCCACACGTACTTCACCCTGGAATCCCGGTTCCGCTTCTGTTCGAGCTGTAATGGCATCGGTCGCATTCTGCATTAATTCACGTAAAAATACTTTAGGGCTGCTGTAGAGATGGTTCGATAAAATCTGGATCATACCGCTTAGATTCACCTGGAAGCGATACTCATTGGATGCTGTCATTTCGCTCACCTTCCTCTGGTCCAAACACATCTGATGTTTCCTACTTGGAAGTGTTCGTATGATGTGTTAGACGAAATAGTTATGTACTCTCAAGACATGAGACGCTCCATAGATGGATACGCCAAGTGACGACATCAAACCGGCCCTGGTTAACCAAGACCGGCGTTAGATGAATATTCAGGCATTCATGATATGTAAGAGGCCTTAAGTCTAATTACCACGTTATAGATGGCAATGAAACGGGATATTGCATCCTTTTAACCAGAATACATGGTATAAACCACAGTGAAAACAAACCTTAGACCCGATTTCGCCGGACTTTAGGGTGAAGTTGATGCCTGTGTTTGGGACTAAAGGCGGAGAATTTTTATTTTATGGCCCCCATTTGAACGATATTGCTCATCTGAACGTATAATCTCCAAACTCAGATCGGACGGTGAATGTACATGATTGAAGTTCGCAACATTTCCAAACAATTTAAAGTGCATCAGGCACTGAACGATGTCAGCTTCACGGTTGAACAAGGCAGCGTTACCGGGCTGATTGGTCCCAACGGTTCGGGCAAAACCACCCTGATCCGCATCATGAACGGTGTTCTCGGCGCTTCGGGTGGGCAAGTGAGCATTAACGGCCTTGATCCCTTCCGTGAGACGGAGAACGTACTCGCCTTCTGCGGCACATTAACCGAGCAGAGCGGTTTGTATGAAAATATGAGCGGGCGTGACAACCTGATCTTTTTCGCTGAAGCTTTCGGTGTACAACGCGCCAAAGCACGGATTGATGAGCTTGTGGATCTGTTCGAATTGCAGGAATATCAACATCGCAAAGTAGGCACCTACAGCACAGGCATGAAAAAACGCGCAGGTCTAGCGCGGGTGCTGCTGCACCGCCCTTCCATTCTTTTTCTGGATGAGCCAACCAACGGACTTGACCCGGACGGGATTCAGATGGTCCTCCGTATCATCCGTCGGCTAAATCAGGAGGAACATATGACGATTCTCGTCTCGTCTCACGTATTATCCCAGCTATCTGCCGTGTGTGATCGGTATATTTTCATGGAGAAGGGGCGTAAGGTTGAGGAAGGTACAGAGCAAGAGATCGTAAATCGATACCTAACCTCACCCCGAATTGAAATTGAAGCGACCATACCGGATGGCTGGCAAACGGTGATAGGGTATACACCGGAGATCGTTTCCGCGAACAAAGCCATTTTCCAGCTTCAAAGTCGTGAAGATATTCCCTTGCTGCTGAGACAATTGACTGAGCGTGGACAAGTCTATCAGGCCCGAATTACGGGCAGCGATCTGGAAAGTATTTATTTTGCCATCAGGGAGGCACACCATCATGAATAACAGACAAGCCATACGTGCACTTGTTCGTAAAGATATTCGAGCCATCACAGCCAGCGTGCAGCTCTGGCTACCTATGTTGATCGTTCCGCTAGTTATCGGGATCATCATGCCTGGGATACTCATTTGGACAGCCTCAAGGTTGGAACTTGCTTCCCTCGGCAATATGAGCTTCCTAATTGATACGCTGGATAACTTAACCCATGCCGGGCAGATTCCACAGCTCGCTTCGATGCCTACGGATAACCACCGCGTTGTCTATTACCTGGCCTTATACATGTTTGCGCCCCTGTTTCTCATCATTCCAGTGATGGCATCCAGCATTCTGACAGCCAATAGTTTTGCAGGCGAGAAGGAACGCAAGACTCTAGAAGGACTTCTATTCACTCCGATGAGTATGGATACGTTGTTTAAAGGCAAGGTGTTAGCTGCCCTTATTCCTTCCCTGCTGTTATCCTGGATTACCTTCATTATCTACGGCATCATTGCCAATATCCTCATGTACCCCATGTTTGGGGCATGGATGTTTCCCAATCTGAACTGGATCATTCTCGTTCTGTGGGTTGTTCCGACGTGCAGTCTTGTGGTCATTTTGTTAAATGTACTGATCTCGGCGAAGGTGCGTGGATTTCAGGAGGCTTATCAACTCGGAGGACTGGTCGTTCTTCCATTGCTTGCCCTGATCGCCGGTCAAGCCAGCGGTATGCTGCTTATCAGCCCACTCATGTTAATCCTGGTCGGAGCAGTACTTCTGCTCATCAGTTTCATTTTGCTTCGTCTGGTTACTTTGTGGAACAGTCGTCAACAGCTGGCTGAAAGTCAGATTTAGGCGAAATATGATTGACGTATAACGGCAGAAGATCTGATCTTCTGTCGTTTTTATCCGACTGAGATGTATAACATATTTTCCATAGTTTACCGATATAACTTAAGGTGTTATTGTGTTTATTACATACATAAAGAAGGGTGACGATTGATTTATGAACAAATGGTCCACACGCTTTCAACGCATGGTTTGCACCTTGCTGCTGTTCACACTGATCGCGGCAGCAGTGCTTGGAGGCGGAGCCAATGCTCATGCAGCTTCCTTGAGCCAAACTACGGTATATTATAATTCCGATGGTGTACTGTACAAAGTATCCGGCGACGGAAGCGGAACCACAGAGGTATTGCTTGATTTTGAAGGAGATGGTCTGTCTGCGGCAGGATCCTATCTCTATTACACCCGTTCCGAGTCTTCCACAACGCTGCTTCGTGTTCCCAATGACGGTTCCAGCGATTCTGCTGAAACGTATGCGACAGATGTGTTGAGCTACTTTACGGATAATGGGTTCATCTATTATATGGATTCCAAAGGAACGATCTATCGTGCAAATGGCAATAGCGAAGCTTCCGCTGCCACCAAAATTGCAGACAAAGCAGACACGGATTTCCCGCTGCTCGCCGTAACGAAAGGCCGTGTATATTATAATGGGCTCGTTAATGGGAACCCATGGATCGTGTCCAAAGCATCCAATGGCAGCGGAGCCGTGCAACGGATTGCTGCTGGCGCAGTAGAGAGTCGTTATTTTATAAACGAGGCCAAAAACGAACTGCAATTAATGGTAAACACTGACCCGTACGAGCAGTACTACTCGACCAACGCCATTATGATGTACAAGGTAAACTACACTACAGGCAAAGGTACAGCTGTTAATCCAAAAGCAAAGCTGGACGTGAACGCTGTTTATGCCGGCGGCTGGGGCAACAATCTGTATGTGTATAACAAAGGCATCAAGCTGGACAGCAACAAGGATTATGATTATTCAACAGGCAAAGCCTTTGCATTGACCACTTCTGGCAAAACTCTTCAGATTCATAGTAAGAGCATCAGGGAGGTAAGTCCGCTAGGTACAGATAAGGTTGTCGTTGTGGATGCAGACAAAAAGGCGTATGCCAAAACCATCGCCGGGAACAAGGTATCCAAATCTGCCAACCTGAATCTGAACAGTGTCACTTTCGTAACTGCTCAGCTGACCAACGGAACACCAACTATTGCATATCTATCCGGTACAAATGGTCTTTATTCCGTGAGCACAGCCCTCAAAGTAACCAAGCTTGCTGGAGAGGAATGGGCAACGTTCCAGCTTCATGACGATGTTCCGGGCATGTTCTACATCAACGCAAATGATCTCTATCGTCTGTATCATGTGCAAGCCAATGGCACAGGCAAAAAGGTGCTAAGCGACGTTTTCCTGGATGATATCCTGTTGGTCGTGCCAAACTAATCCACACATGTGGGAATAGTCTTATAGAGTCTTATAGCTAACTCAACATTGTTGTTTCAAATAAAGAGGATAACCCTAAAGCCATCCCGGCTCTGGGTATCCTCTTTTTTCATGTCCAAAACTATTTTTGAAAAACATCTTCCATATGAGAATGATAATTGTTATCATTAAGAAAATAAGACAAAAGGATGGTCCGTATGACTGAACAGCTTCCCTTCATTTCTGAAACCTCATCTCTACCGCTCCTCTCTTCCATGTGCCATGTACGGCGCGGGGAGCATTTCCGTGTGCAAGGCAAGACGGTGTCTCGGCCCATGCTCTGTCTTATTTTACAAGGAGACGGTGTCCTGGTCCTGAACGATACGGTCTATACCGCCGAAGCCCATCAACTCTATGTTCTGAAGCCAGGAACAACGATTGAGGCGGCTGCACGCTCGGCTGTTACGGAGTTTATACTACTTAGCATGGATACGGTATGTTTGCAGCAAGTGCGTGGCCAATGGAAAATGTCCTCCTCCTCTGGTTTCCCTTTGGATTGGGAGACTGGCAGAATGATGGTTCGTCACAACCAACAAGCCAGAGCAAGATTTGAACAATTGTATGAAACCTATCGCGGCGTTCACCCTGATCACTTTATCAGTATACATAGCCAGCTGCACGAGCTTTTGCAGTATCTCTCCGAGAATCGGCTTGAAGAAAATTATGAAAAGGTCGATCCAGCGCTTGAACGCAGCATTATGTATATGAGAAGGTTCATGAGTGAAGGTATCAGCATGGATCAACTGGCCAAAATTGCCGGATTGACGCCAAGCTCCTATTCTCGCAGCTTCAAGAAAGCGAAAGGCATGTCACCTACCGATTATTTGAATCGCTTACGGATCGACGAAGCCAAAAAACAGCTCAAGCAGGAGTCATGTGTACTTAAAGACGTTGCGGTCTCTGTTGGCTATGGCAATGAATATTATTTTAGCCGCAAATTCAAACAAACCATGGGGATCGCACCCAGCCTATATATGAAAAAGGATCACATTCGTGTGGCCACAGCGTCCAGAATGGGACTTCATGAGAATCTTTCCTCACTCGAATTACAACCCGTAGCTGCAATGGACGGTTTTCATGATCGGGAGCTTGATGACGTCGAGCAGCAGCAGCGGCTAGCCACACAATTGGAGAAATTACGTGAGGCCAGGCCGGACCTGATTATCGGTGACTTTTATCATCAACCCTTTTACGATAAGCTCAAAAGTATTGCACCTACGGTTATCATGGACCAGGTCGATGACTGGAAAGAAAATCATTTACGCTTGGCTGAACTGGTCGGTCGGGAGCAACAGGCCTTGCAGAATTTCAAACAGCTGGAGCTCCGCAACCTTGATATTGGACTGCGTTTGAAGCATCATTTCGGGCAAGAACGTATTATGCATATGCAGGTTACGAATCAGTCTATCCGGCTTCAGGAAAATACCGAGCATCCATTAAATCGCCTTATCTACGGTGAACTTGGACTGAACCCTGCACAGATCATATCTACAGACTTAATGAAAGATGAGTATGCGGCAGATAGCATCCCCATGCTGGACACGGATCACCTGTTCATATACCGCGTCTCTAATTCGCCTGCAAGTGAGAAACTGCTTCGGCGCATGAAACAAACTACAGCCTGGAATCGCTCTCCAGCTGTGTTGAAAGGTAACGTACACGATATATCCGATTGGTCTGTACTATCCTGGACCCCAAGCGGACGCCATCAGATCATGGATGAACTGGAACAGATTGTTCAGCAGCTTGTGACTTTATCACACGTGGGATTAATCGGACAATTGTAAAGCATGTCTTTTTTTTTCATTATAAATGTACAAGTGCATACCAACCAATACAAAAGAGCCCTCTCCAATTCGGAAAGGGCTCTTTGCTTTTGCTGTTATTAATGTTCCTTGATCCCTTCCTTCGGAACCAGTTTGTATATTTCTTCATCTTCCATGGTATCAATCAAGCGATCCAGCCACTTGTAGTAGGCCTCTGCCTGAAGCACCTTATGCTTGTCTTCCTTAAGAATGTGAAGAAGCTCAGCATCTGCTTGTTCATCCAAGTCAGCAATCAAACGATTCAGTTCATCAACGGATTTGCGCAGTACCTGAAGGTTACTCTCCACGGCTTTTCTCCATTTAATCACAAAATAATCCGTAAACGTCTGATGCCAGTCATACTCCACTTCATATAGGTCTTTCCGGGAGCCTTTGCTCCATACTTTATTCACCATTTTTAGATCCAGCAGTGTACGTACGCCGGTACTCATGCTCGTTTTGCTCATTTCCATTTCCCGGCCCATATCGTCAAGGGTCATAGGTTTGTCTGCAAAAAAAAGCAATCCATATAAGTGTCCCGTGGACAGCGTAACGCCGTAGAGATCCATATTACGCCCAATGGCTTCAATGACGCGTTTACGGATTCTAAGAACGGTTGCCTGCTGTTCCTCTTGTAAATGGTCCAAGCTCATGCTTGCAACCTCCATTCTGAACATTCCCAGTCTCGGCAAAATAATTGCAACGGTTTAAGATCCTGCTTACATGGGAAAGCATCCGGCAGGACATCCTATATGCCAACAGGCTTTAGGTTACCCATGTATATCATGGGAGCATTACCAAGTTGCAAACGCCTACGACTATTTTTTAACCAAAAGAAACTGCTTAGATTCAGCACATTTTCTATTGTAGGAAAAGCGATATCAAATGTAAAGGTGTCTTAATAGCCAGAATAAGGAGAATAACGGAGCATATGGACGAAAAACTTTGTACAGTTTTTACTGTACAAACATTATGTACTGTTTATTCGGTTGCTATACGGGTTAAGTATTGTTAGAATACAAAACGTTACCCAGAAAGACGGGAAGCGAAGCAACAATTACCGGATTTCGTGGCTGGGCGCACAAGTGTATGGGCTTGTGGATGCTGAAAGCCGTTCGAAGTGCACAACACATCAGAAGGGGTGAAAACATGACCATACTTGAAGTAAAGAATGTAAGTAAACTGTTTGGCCCCCAAACCGAGCAAGGTCTACAATTACTGGAGCAAGGTTGGGGCAAAGAAAAGTTGGCCAAAGAAAAACAGATAACGGTTGGTGTCAACCGGGTCAACATGGAAATACAGGAAGGTGAAATTTTCGTCATCATGGGACTGTCCGGAAGTGGTAAGTCTACACTTGTTCGAATGTTCAATCGTCTGATTGAACCGACATCGGGAGAAATTCTCGTCCATGGTAAAGATCTACGTAAGATGAACAAAGAACAATTGCGCGAAGTGCGTCGGAAAACGATCAGCATGGTATTCCAGAAGTTTGCGTTATTCCCGCACCGTACCGTTCTTGATAATGTGGAGTATGGACTCGAAGTTCAAAAGGTAGATAAAGATGAACGTCGGGAAAAAGCAAAAACGTCGCTTGAACTGGTTGGTCTTAAAGGCTGGGAAGATAAAATGCCAGATGAGCTGAGTGGCGGTATGCAGCAACGTGTAGGTTTGGCCCGTGCGCTGGCGAATGACCCGGAAGTACTATTAATGGATGAAGCGTTCAGTGCACTTGATCCACTGATCCGTCGTGATATGCAGGATGAGCTAATTGAGCTTCAGGATAAAATGAAAAAAACCATTATTTTCATTACCCATGACTTGGACGAAGCGCTGCGCATCGGCGATCGTATTGCCCTCATGAAAGACGGCGCAGTCGTGCAGATCGGTACTCCGGAAGAAATCATGATTCAACCGGCCAACTCATATGTGGCCCGCTTCGTCGAAGACGTGGACTTGTCCAAGGTCCTTACCGCATCTCATGTTATGAGACGTCCTGAAACGATTACACTTGATCGTGGCCCTCGTGTTGCCCTCGAATTAATGCGCGAACGCGGTATTTCCAACCTGTTTGTCATTGACCGTTCGAAGAAGCTGCTTGGTGTTATTACAGCAGAAGATGCAACCCGCGCAATGCGCGAAAACAAAGTATTGAACGACATTCTGATTACGGATGGGCCGACTGTAGCGCCTGAAACCCTAATTCATGAATTGTTTGAGATTGTAAGTTCCGCCCATGTGCCGCTCGCTGTTGTTGGCGAAACTGGCCGTCTGCAAGGTGTTATCGTCCGCGGTGCCCTGCTTGGAGCACTAAGCGGTGAAGTTGCAGTAAAGGAGGAACTTGCGAATGATTCCCAAAATACCACTAGCATCGTGGATTGAATCGATTGTTGACTGGATGAGCTCCTCGCTCTCCGGATTATTTAAAGTCATTTCTGTTGTTATTCAGGAGGTTGTCGGATTTTTCTCCGGGCTGTTCATGCTCCCTCATCCGCTCCTGTTTATTGTAATACTTGGTGTATTGGCATATCTTGTTGGCCGAATACCACTAACTCTGTTTACAGTTATCGGTTTCTTGCTCGTAGATAACCTCGGATATTGGTCCCAATCGATGGATACTTTGGGGCTCGTTATTACATCAGGATTAATCTCCATTCTGCTTGGTGTTCCCATCGGTATCTGGCTTGCATACAGCAAAACTGCCGCTCGGATTATTACACCATTGCTTGACTTTATGCAGACCATGCCTGCATTTGTCTACTTGCTACCAGCGGTAACCTTCTTCAGCCTTGGTGTGGTTCCCGGTGTTATTGCGTCTGTTATTTTCGCGATTCCACCTACAATTCGCCTGACTCACCTCGGCATTAAGCAGGTATCTGGCGAACTGGTCGAAGCAGCGGATGCTTTTGGTTCCACGTCCATGCAAAAGTTGTTCAAAGTACAGCTTCCACTCGCATTGCCTACCGTAATGTCAGGGATTAACCAAACCATCATGCTGTCGCTGTCCATGGTTGTTATTGCTTCCATGATCGGTGCACAGGGTATTGGTGCGGAAGTCTATCGTGCGGTAACGCAGTTGCAGATTGGTAAAGGTTTTGAAGCAGGTCTCGCTGTCGTGGTTCTCGCGATCGTACTTGACCGTTTCACTCAAAATCTGTTTATGCCAGGCCGTAAGAAAAGCTCACGCTTCTCAGCGAAGCAAAAAGCCTGGATTACTGCTGCCGCAACATTCGTTGTGCTCGTAGCTGGTTTCTCACAATACTTTGTTGGCGGCAACAGTTCTTCTGCGGGCGGTAACAACACTCCAGCTAATGCTGTAGGTGAAGAAGTCAATTATCAGATCATTGGTATTGATCCGGGTGCAGGCATTATGAAGTCCACTGCCAAAGCCATTGAAGATTATCATCTGACGGATTGGACCCTGATTGAAGGATCTGGTGCAGCGATGACCGCCACACTGGACAAAGCCATTAAAGCGGAAGAACCGATCATTATTACAGGCTGGACTCCACACTGGATGTTCAACAAATATGATCTAAAATATCTGGATGATCCCGAAAAATCTTTCGGTGATGCAGAAGAAATTCACACCATCGCACGTAAAGGATTAAAAGGAGATCACCCGGTTGCTTATGAATTCCTATCCCGTTTCCAATGGACATCCGATGAAATGGGCGAAATGATGAGTGCCATCCAGAATGGTACATCTCCAGAAGAAGCCGCAAAAGACTACGCTGAGAAACATGCAGACCAGATTGACGAATGGACCAAAGGTCTGACGCCAGTTAACGGTGATGCATTTAAACTTAGCTACGTAGCCTGGGATTCTGAGATTGCGAGTACTAACCTGTTGAAATATGTCATGGAAAGCAAACTTGGCTATAAAGTTAACGCCCTGCAAGTTGAAGCTGGACCGATGTGGACGGGTGTCGCCTCAGGCGACGTAGATGCCTCTCCAGCAGCTTGGTTGCCATTAACTCACGCTGACTACTGGGAACGTTACAAAGACCAGGTGGATGATCTGGGAGCCAACATGACAGGGGTACGCACAGGGCTCGTTGTTCCTGCATACATGACAGACGTTAATTCGATTGCAGATTTGGAAACAGGTGCTTCTTCCTCCACTCCATCGGCAAATGCCAATGTGGGAAATGAAGTAAATCACCAAATTATCGGTATCGATCCAGGTGCCGGAATTATGAAATCCACAGCGAGTGCTATTGAGAAATATGGTTTGTCTGACTGGAAACTGGTTGAAGGTTCAGGAGCCGCAATGACGGCTACGCTGGATAAAGCGGTTAAGAATAAGGAACCGGTTATCGTTACCGGTTGGACACCGCATTGGATGTTCAACGCATACGACCTGAAATACCTTGACGATCCGGAGGGCGTCTACGGTGAAGCAGAACAAATTCATACCATTGCCCGTAAAGGGTTAAAGGAAGACAAACCTGTCGCTTATGAATTCCTGGATCGCTTCTCCTGGACACCTGAGGATATGGGTGAAATCATGGTCGCTATTCAAAATGGTGAAGATCCCCAAAAAGCCGCAGCAGCTTTCGCCGAGAAGCATAGTGACAAAGTGGCTGAATGGACCAAAGGTCTGACTCCGGTGAATGGAGATTCCATTAAACTGAGTTACGTAGCCTGGGACTCCGAAATTGCAAGTACCAACTTGCTGGAGTACATCCTGAAAGAAAAACTCGGTTACAAAGTAACCTCACTTCAAGTCGAAATCGGTCCAATGTGGACCGGCATTGCCAATGGTGATGTAGATGCAACCCCAGCTGCATGGTTGCCGCTCACCTCTGCAGATTATTTCAACAAATACAAGGATCAGATCGATGATCTCGGTCCAAATATGGACGGTGCCAAAACAGGTCTGGTTGTACCAACCTATATGGACATCAATTCCATTGAAGATTTAAAAGATAATTAAACCAGATTGAGATGGATAAACCTGAATTTGGCAAAAAGACCACCGAAATTTTTTCGGTGGTCTTTTTGAGTTTGAGTGTAACTTTTACTTCGGAATGTCTTCAAACCTAATGAAAGCCTGAATGTACCTGAAGTGCCGTTAAAGTTGACTTTCTCCCTTTCAATGAAAAGGGGGCGCTCCGGATCAAATCCGGGGTAAGCTTCTCACTGGCGGTTGGAGCAGAGCAAGTGCAAGTGCTAACGAATCGGAGACGTCTTATTCAATTTCTTTTCTTTTTCCCGCTCATCCAATCAGCAACAATAATACGCCAATAGTAATCAGCACAATACCAAAAATCCCATACACCACTCTTGCACCCTGACGTCCAATGGTCTTCACAAAGAGACCTGCTCTAAAACTCTTCATAAAACAATCCCAATTGTTGATTCCACCCAACAAACTGAAAATCCCTGCAGCAATAGCCAATAGTGCGATTAAAACCGGTTGATCTTGCATGTCAACACTCCTTCAAGATAATCCTGTCTACTATACCTTCCTCTGGTAAAAATGAACTGTCATTAATTAGTAAAAAACAGCTTGCAGATTTAGGTCTGCAAGCTGTTTTCCCTTAGAGTAAAAGAGGTTAGCATTCAGGTTAAACTGGTTTTGGCTTCCTTTCATAGGAAGATTGACTCGTCTTATTACTTCGCCTGAAACTCACTCGCTGACATCAACAGCGTTACAACTTCAGCACGAGTTGCTTCAGCGAGTGGGTTAAACATGTTCTTGCCTGTGCCTTTGACAAGTCCTGCATCATATGCAGCTGCGATATAAGATACGGCCCATGCAGGTACTTTATTTGCATCTGCAAAGGTTAATGTAGCATTCGATTCAACTGGAAGTCCGAGTGCTCTTACGAGCATAACCGTCATCTCTACACGGGATACTTTGCCGGATGCACGGAACGTCTTATCCGTATAGCCACTAATGATCCCTTGTTCTACAGCTTGAGCAATAAAGGATTGTGCCCATGCTGGAATTTTGGAGGCATCCTTAAACGTCAACGCCTTGCTGCTCGCTGGAAGTTCAAATGCTCTTGCCAGCATTACAATGAACTCGGCGCGTGTTGCCGGTGCATTTGGACGGAAATTACCGTCCTGATATCCATTCACAATTCCCCGGGAAATGGCCTGCTCAATGGCAGCTGCTGCCCAGTGATTGCCGATATCTTTCAAAATCACACCCGGATTGATTGGTGTCGTACCTCCTCCATTCCCATTACCAGGGACGGAAGGTGTTGTAGGCGTGGTCGGAGTGGTTGGATCCGTTGGTGTTACAGGTGTGGTTGGTGTCGTTGTACCTCCACCACTATTACCACTGCCCGGATTACTTCCATTATTTCCACCGCCATTACCAGGGTTGCCTCCATTCCCATCACCCGGAAGTGGAGCTCCCTTCAGATCGGTACTACGTCCTTCCGTTGTCTGGTTTACCGTACCTACACGGTCCAGATGTTCATGGAAGATTTCATAATCGACCAAATTCAGTTCATAGTACCGGTTGTCATCCTTCGCTGCTCTCATGGACCGATAGAAGTCTCCACCGTTAGCCATAAACGAGTTCGTCGCTACGATGTAGTATCCGCTTGGATCGATATCCATGTACGTGCCATTAGCATTCTTAATCTGTACTTTGAGTACGCGTTGACCGACTTGGGTCACCGTATTAGATATGGCATCGATTTTCTCTCCCGGCTTCGTGGAATCGTAGTAGAAACGCATGCCTGAAACTTGCGGGAAGCGCCCTTCTCCTGTTTCCACGCCGCTCACGCCATTTTCCAGCGCAGCCGTAATTTCCTTGCCTGTCATTTTCAATGCAGACAGGTTGTTGCCGAATGGCATTACGGTTAACAAATCACCCAACGTAATATCTCCTTTTTGGAATGACGCCCGAATGCCACCACCGTTTTGGATTGCAACGTATCCTTTGACATCGTTTTCCTTCACAATGGATTTCACTTTCTCCAGCATGCCGTCTGTCATCAGGTTACCGAGGTTGGTTTCCTGCTTACGCACATTGCCACGTTCTCCATCAAGGAGTACATTCGTTTTACCGATAACTTCTTTTTTGAACTCAGCCAGAGGTTTCGCATAGCTTTCTAATTTCTTGGCTGCTTCCTTATCATCTGCGTAAACATACTTACCGGTGGCATCCTTCGCATCCAGGTTCAGCAATTTGCCGTTCCATGTTTTCAGTACGCCTGCTTCGTTGAACGTTACATCCAGTTGACCCAGAGAAACGTCATATTCACCTGTCTGTACGACCAGCGTAGGATCAGTGTGAGTGTCTACAACTACTGGTTTGTTCAAAATGGTGTGCGAATGACCACCTACTACGATGTCGATGCCTTCTACCGCTTCTGCCAGTTTCAGGTCTTCCGAGTAACCAAGATGCGTCAACGCGATAATTTTGTTAATACCTTCATCTTGCAGCATGTTCACTGTCGCTTGAGCACTTGCTTTGTAATCCTTAAACTTCAGATCATCTCCCGGTGATGAAAGGGATACGGTATCCGGTGTCGTCAAGCCAAAGATTCCGACTTTCTCGCCGTTTACTTCCGTAATAATGGCCGGATAGATTTGAGAATTCTCGCCTGGATTTCCGATAGTACTGTTGTACAAGCCACCCAAACTCGCATCCTTGGTATAGTCAATATTGGCACTCACAAATGGGAATTCCGCTTTTTTAATAAATTCCTTGAGTACGCTTGGACCTTTATCAAACTCGTGATTTCCGAAGGTCATGGCATCGTATCCAATCATGTTCATGAACTCCAGATCCGCTAGACCGTTAAAGAGATTGAAATACAATGTACCAGAGAATACGTCCCCTGCATCCAGCACCAGGGTGTTATCATTACGTGTTTCCTTAATCGCTGTTACGCGGCGCGGGATGTTATCCAAATGCGCGTGCGTATCATTGGTGTGCAATACACGCAGGTTGAAGTCGCCCTCTTCTGCGGTGCTTCCAATGCTTAGCTGTGCAAGCAGCGGATCATGGTCACTGACACGCCCATGTGAATCTTCAAAATCAGCATTCACATGAACCGCTTCAATAGCCGCTGTTTCAGACAGATTTTTGCTCACCAGAATATGATCCAGTGTCTGAGAGTTTCCATCATAGATGTAGGAATAACGCTTGTTCTCTGGCAGTTTATTTACCAGATTGTCCAGTTCATTACCTTCAACAATATTCAATGTTTTGGAGAACTGGAAGTCATTGAAGTCGCCAAGAACAGCGACATTCACCTCAGGGTCTTTGTGGATTAATTCAGTTACAAATTCATTGACAATCGTTGCTTGCTGCGCACGTTGCACTTCGCTGCTGCGGGTTGCAGGCTGGACATTTCCAAATGGGGCTAAATCCCCACCTTTGGAGTTGAAATGGTTAGCGATAACAATTACACGTTCACCATTAAATTCAAACTCTGCCGTGAGCGGTTTTCTTGAAGTTTTGAAAGCGACATTATCTGGTTGAATGCGCCCTGGATTCAGCGAAAAGTTTCCACTTGCATCGAGGGCAAGCGCTGTTATTGCATCACCTTTGGCACCTGTTTTTAAGGATACCCGATCCGGATTGTACAGGAACCCTACACGAATGTTGCCTCCGGTTGCTCCACCATCCATATTATTTAGCGGTGCAATATCGGTATACTGATAACTTGGTCCATTATTGCTTTTAATTGCATCCAGAAGCGTTTTGAAGCTTTCACTCGCGTCTGTGTTTCCGCTATCTGTTGCGCCGTCGTTATCCTGAACTTCCATGATCCCTATGATATCAGGGCTTTTTAGATTGTTAACGATAATCTTGCCGATTTTATTTCCACGTGTTGCATCCTTTTTACTGAAGTTCTCTACGTTGAACGTAGCAATTGTCAACTTGTCTTGTTGTGGTTCAATTGAGGTTGTTGCCTGTTTCAAACCAATGGATGTAATAGGAGGTAGATCGCCTTCCAAGGTGACCTTATAATTACCACTCGAATAAGAAATCACCCCATTAATTGGACCTGCAAATTTATCACCCGTGGTCACAGCTTGAGAAGGTTTTTTGTTAATGAACAAGCGTTGAGGATTTAGAGAACTTTCAAACTCTCCAACTCCGTCTCTCCGTAAGATCAATCCTCCTGCCGGAGTCTGCAATGGATTATTAGGCTCGTTGTCTACCGTCACTGCTAATCCAGGATTGTAGGAATAAGGTCCAAGAATAGTCGCACCATTTAACTGAATACGCATGCCTTCCAGACTTTCATAGAAATCAATGGCATCCACGTCCGGGTTGAATTCGCTCAATCCATCCGAATCAATGACATTCGGTATTACGCGACCACCTTTTCCAATGATTACGGGTTGTGGCAATTCAGCATTGGGTTGTTCCAACGTAATCTCAGAAGCTACAATTTCAGTGGTTGGCAGGTCTGTTGCGCTTGCTGTATACTCTTTGACTTGACCTGAAACCTTAACTCGATGCTGGATTTTCATTCCATGATCTTTCTTATAGATTAAAATCCCCTCAGAAGTTGCCGGATCTCCATCTTCCTGACCAGGAATGGATTGCATATAGAATGAATCTGCGTTAACTACAGATGTAACTACACCTTCTACATTCTGGACTTTCAGTCCGTCATAAATGGAATAATGGCCTGCCCCCTGAATTTCGTGAATACGTACACCATCCAATCGATCCACCGCAGTATACTCAAAAGAAAAAATGGCGCTTACTCTGCTATCAGCAGTAGCAACAGCTTTAATGATTTGATCTTGATTGATCGTAATAGGCTGTGTGTATTCCGTCGAATTCACAGTTGGCTCAGAACCGTCCAGTGTATAGAAAATTTGGGCACCTACATAAGGAGAAGACAACGTAACTTCCGTTCCTTTTACAATGCCACCGGAAGGTGTACTCGCTGTTACGGAGAGCAAATCCTCCAGAATATCCGACGCCGTTCGAGGAATCAACTCCAGGCCGTAAGTGGAATGGTACGTCAAGACTCCTGTCACTTTATGATACGATTTGCCAACGGAGAGAGCAGACGGGCTATTTTTGGCATAAATCAGCATTTCCCCACCTTGTTCATCTGTCGCCGTGTAAGTGGGCGTGTTGCTTTTTGTCACTTGAATATTGTTTACTTCGACAAGCATCCCTTCATACTGCCCTCCAGAACCCTTGCTGCCCCCCGCTCCTGGAGCAAAATGGGAAGAATTGAGCGGTACAGGTGAAGGTAGATCCTGCGACTTTTCGACAGTTCGAATATATCCACCCTGAAATCCAGATTTGCTTGCTTCAACCTGGACAAGGCCGTTGTAGATTGTAATTGGGCCGTAGGCTTCAATCCGGTCACCAACTTCCACACCAGAAGCATTACCGCGCACAACGATCCCGGCATCGTTATCCTGAATATATAGATTGGATACACTTCCGGATAATTCACTGTAAGTTACAATGCCTTGAACGGTAACAGTCGTATTTTCAGTCGCTTTTCTTGCATCAGAGATGGAAATAGGGCTGTTGTCGACGATGGTGTAGTCAAAACGGGTAACATCGCTATTGTCGATCCCTTCTTTGGCTCCGTAAGTCTCAATGTGAGTTGCATCATTTACCGTGATGGGCACGGTGTAGGGAAGATAATCAGTGTCCGTATTCTGCTTGTAATATACCGTTGCACCGACTGTGGCTGTTTCTAAGGCCACCTTGGTCCCGGTTGGAACAGCGCCGGAAGTAGGATTAGCTGTGACGTTTGCCACTTTAGTTACAGGAGTCTCATCGATTAGTTGGAAGGTTGTTGAAGTATTGTAGTGTATACCTTTGGAGCTGAAGTACTCAGCTATATTACCATTGCTAATACGAACTTTGGCTTTATACAAGGAAGGATTACTTTTCAGTCCGAAAATACTTCGAGGTGCAGAGGTGGGTACCTGAACAGGCATCATTTTACTGATATTTGTTTCATCAGGAGTATCGGCTATTGCAAAATTGGTATCCAAGGTGAAATCCGGGTTCAACCTTACATTTGGGCCACTACTGTAGGTTCCTACAACATATCCCTCAATTGAAATGTTCGAATCTCCAAAATTAAGATTAAGCGCCTGAGCAACCGTTAACGGCTCAGCCGCCGCGGCTGCCTTACTGCTGAACAATCCGGCTGGAATGGCACCCGTGATGAGCAGGACCATGGCCAAGAACAACCTGAGCCACCTCTTCAATTGCAGAACATGCATCTTTTACCTACCTCCATGTTTTAAATTTATAATCATTTGTTCATGAAGCTTGTACATTAGTTCAAATATAAGATAACTGAACTTCTATTACGTGTAAACAATATTCTTTTGAAATGATATAAAATAGAACATGCACATTACAAAAATGTTAATAAAAAATAGAAATAAGTAAAAAATCACTACTATAGAGCTTTTATATGTCATATTCAATGCTTTCACAGTGGATTTCTGTGTATTACGGCCTATTTTGAGTAACTTAAACTAACATTAAAAAGGTGTGTATTCACTGTATTCGACATATATTGATGGATATCCCCATAGCCCATTCGCCTTAAAGCGATTTGGTTCAAAATCTTTTCACAGCAAAACGATGCGACAGTCAGGGGTGACCATCGCATACGTCTCACTCGTTATGACATCCTAAGTTAAGCCATACATTTCAACTTTGCTATATCCAGCCTCAAGTTTCCTATTTCAAGAAATAAGTTACTTCTTCACCGTGCTGTTATACTGCCCAATCTTGTCTGTAATTTGTTTCGCTGCTGCATCCAATACGTCTTGCGGTGTACCTTGTCCATTCAGAACGGTTTCGATCGCTCCTTCGACAATTTGGCGGGCTTCGGGGAATACACCCATTACGGCCCCGGATGTTGCTGTCGAATCAGCGGAAGCGTGCAATTGGTCGACTGCTGTCTGGAATTGCGGGTACTTCGCCATATTATCCTTTAATACTTGCTCATCGTAGGCTGCTGTCGTAATAGGGAAGTATCCTGTCGCAACACTCCAGTTGGCTTGTACCTCAGGTGTAGCCAGGTACTTGATAAACTCCCAAGCGGCTTGCTGTTGAGCTTCGGATTTGTTATTCATGATATACAAGCTTGCACCACCAACAACAACGCCGCCTTCTTTGGCATCTGCTGGACGTGGCAGGAAGCCTGTTCCCAGCTCAAACTTCCCACCAGCACCCTCCACAATTTTACGCAATCCAGCGGTGGAATCCAGCGTCATACCGATTTGCTGTGCGGTAAACGCAGCGGTCGTATCGTCCGTGCTGCGTCCCAGATTGGAGACGGTTTTCTCGTCCATCATCTTTTTCCACCATGTCAAAGTCTTCACGCCAGCTTCGGAGTTCAGCATGGATTCGGTCGCTGCACCGCTTCTTCCGTTACCATTGTTTACATAATCTGCATTCTGGTTCGCGAAGAACTGTTCCATAAACCAGCCATAGATGGCCATGGATGCGCCTGGTTTGCCGTCTTTCGCCAATGCTTTGGCTGCTTGCTCAAACTCTTCATATGTCTTAGGCGGGTTCTCCGGGTCCAAACCAGCAGCTTTGAACATATCTTTGTTGTAATACAGAATTGGGTTCGATGTGTTGAACGGCATCGCGTTCAATTTGCCATCGATGGTGTAATAACGGATGATATTCGGCTCCAGTTGGGACAGGTCGAACTTGTCTTTATCAATGAATTGCTGTACCGGCGTAATCATGCCTGAATCGATCATGAACTTACTACCGATCTCGTACACCTGGATAATATCCGGGCCACTGTCCGATCCCATGGAAGCTTTAAGTTTGTTCAGGCTCTCATCATATTTCCCCTGATAAATTGCCTTCACCTGAATGTCCGGGTGACTTGCGTTGAAATCGGAAGCGAGTTGATTAATGGCTTTCTCCCCTGCACCCGACATCGAATGCCACCATGTCAGTTGTACCGGTTCAGCAGCTGCAGCATCTGCCTGCGCTCCGCCCGTTGTGCTTGTTGTTTCGGTTTTTCCGCCACAAGCGGACAATACCAGCATAAGTGCAGCCAACATCAATGCAAATGTACCTCTTTTTTTCAAACGAAACCCGATCATAATCGCTCTCCTTTTTTTGAGGCTCACTTCAAAATAAAACCTTGGAGATGACACAGAGTGGCCATTACGGGTCCGAATCGTTCTTTCGATCGCTGTTATCCCCGGATTTCATTCAATTCCCTTCAAAGGGGAAAATCCGGGGATAAAGGCGAACGCTTCGCTTCTACAGAATCGATTTCGTCCCCTCCACTACTACGTGGTTTATCTTCTCAACATTTCATTTCAAGAGTGAGGCCTTGTTTATTCGCTCCTGGGTATCCAAACCACAAACCCGTTAAATCCATACACTTTTAACTGAATCAACCCTTCAGGGCGCCTGCGGCCATACCGCGGACAAGCTGTTTTAAGCCAAAGACCAGAAGCAGCAGCGACGGTAAAATAACAAGCGCTGTGCCGGCAAACACCAGATTCCATGCTGTGGATTCCTGGAACTCTAGCATCGAGATTCCGATCTGTACCGTTCTCATCTCTGGCGTATTTGTAACGAGAAGCGGCCACAGATAAGAGTTGTACATGCTCAGGAACGAATAGATTGCCAATGTTCCAAGTGCCGGGCGGGACAATGGCAGGACATGGGACACAAAATACCGGATGTGCCCACAGCCATCAATCTTCGCCGCTTCAAACAGTTCCTTGGGCAGCTGCATGAAGAATTGTCTCAACAGGAATGTACCGAACGCTGTTGCCAGAAACGGAACGGTCAGCCCCTGATACGTATCGAGCCAGCCCCAGCTGCGTACTGTCAGATAGTTCGGGATCATGGTAACTTCCCAAGGAATCATCATCGTCGCCACAAACATGCTAAAGATGACGTTCTTGCCCTTAAACTCCATTTTCGCGAATGCATAGGCTGCCATGCTCGCTGTGACAAGCTGACCAAGCATCGTCAGCCCCGCCACCAGGAATGTATTACCAATAAACGAACCAATCGGAACGATATCGAATACTTCCGTGAAATTGGACAGGTCTATGGATTGCGGAATGATATGAGGTGGATACGCACTGGCATCCTCCGGCGTCATCACCGCCATGAAAAAGGTGTACAGCACCGGATATAGTACGAGTGCCGCACAGATTGTAAGCAACACATACAGCAATGTTTTGGTCCATGGCGTCCTCATTGGTAATGCACTTTCCTTTCCACCCATTTGAACTGAATCAGGGTCAGCAGCATAATGACCGCGAACAGGATAAGCGCCTGCGCACTACCCGTCCCGAAGCGGAAATTAACAAAGGCTTCCTGATAGATGGAGTATACGAATACATTGGTACTGTCCATCGGGCCACCCCGGGTTAGAATGTTGATCTGTCCAAATGATTGGAATGCACCAATGATCGATACAACGGTGACGAAAAACAGGGTTGGCGACAACAGCGGCATCGAGATTTTGCGAAAAGTAAGCAAAGGACCTGCGCCATCAATCTTCGCGCTCTCGTAAATTTCATCCGGGATGCCCTGTAATCCGCTGGATAGAATAATGTAATTGAATCCGAGATTCATCCAAATCGTCATAATGGAGATCGATATTAAGGCCCAATCCGGGCTGGTCAGCCAAGGAATTGGATCGATTCCAACTTTACCTAATAAATAATTCAGCATGCCCAAGGTCGGATGGAACAAAAACTTCCAGATGACCGCTGACGAACCGACAGACAGTACCACGGGCAGAGAGAATACAAACTGGAATATACGCATTCCCTTGAAACGGTTGTGTGTTAATGCCGCTAGAATCAGAGCTGCGAGCATGCCAGTTGGTACGGTAAACAGGACAAATAACAACGTCACTTTCATGCCTTGCAGAAACAGCCCAGACTGGAATACCGCCTTGAAATTGTCTAGTCCCACATAAGCTGCAATCTGTCCGGTAGGGTCAGTGGAATGCAGACTCAGGTACACCGACTTAAACATCGGATAAAACAGAAACACTGCAAATAAAAGCAGCGATGGTGCCAGGAAACCATAGGCCAGCATATTCTCCCGCATCCGCTGTACACGCAGCGAAGCTGTTCGGCGCTGACTCGTACCCCATACGCGCCGTCTGGCAGCAGGCAAGCCGATCCGGTTGTCAAGCTCACTCATCGGATTTTCTTCCCCCTTGATCTACGCATTCGGTGTGTGAACTTCAACACCCACATTAACTAGTGTAAAAGCCAACTGTTACAGCAGCATCTGTTCTGAATCAACGCAGCGTTAATCGTGGACAAGCGACTTTACCAAACAAGAGACATTAAATAGACTTCAAAACAAGATCAGCAAACAGCAAAAAAACCGCAAGAACTCCCTTGATTCGGGATTGTTCGTGCGGTTTTGTGTGTTAAGGGAAGGTGAACAACGATGGATATCATCTTAATAAATTTAACAGAAAACTGGATATTTAATGTTAACGCAAAATATTCGGTTGAGAATTCCTATGAAAATGGATGCCATGTAAACAAAACACATACTCTTCTCATTCCATTGCCCATTGTAAAAAAACTTACTAACGATTGAGATGGTACGGCACAGTCGTGACAATAACGTCCTTGTAATTGATCAGATAAGCTCGGATCATGAAGCTGGTCTGATTGTGCAGTACATTTTGCCACCAATGCTTGGTAATGAACTGTGGAATTAGAATCGTGATATGGTCCGTCTCGGCCGTCTTCCATTCTACGGTATCAATGAACTTTTTGAGCGGTCCCATAATACTGCGGTATCTCGATTTAATGACAACCAGGCGAACGCCAGGGTTCCACTCTTCCCACTTCTGCTCCATCTTGCGGATGGCTTCATCATCGAACCCGATATACAAGGCAACCACGTGATCTGACATCGTCTGGGCGTAAGAGATTGTATTCATCACTACCCTCGTAATGCCAGCCACCGGAATGACGATCGTATTACCCTTCCTCACCGGTTTCTCCAGCTTGATATCAATCCGCAATTCATCCGCGATGTTGCAGTAATGACGGTGAATGCGCATGAACACGTAAACGACGAGTGGCAGGAAAATAAAGATAACCCAGGTTTGCGTGAACTTGGTGAATATAAAAATCAATGTAATCGACAGCGTGGTCAGCATGCCAATTGTATTGACGAGCAGCTTCACACCCCAGCCGATTGGTTTGACTTTGATCCAGCGAATCATCATGCCCAGCTGCGACAGGGTGAATGGAATGAACACGCCCACCGCGTAGAGCGGAATCAAGCTTTCCGTATTTCCTTTGAATCCAACAACCAGCAAGGCAGACATCACACTGAGAAAAATAATACCATTCGAGAAGCCAAGGCGGTCTCCTCTAACCATAAACATATGCGGCATATATTTATCCTTCGCCATCATGAAAGACAGCAGCGGGAATGCAGAATACGCCGTATTCGCTGCTAGGAACAAAATCAGTGCCGTCACACCTTGAATAATAAAATACATCGTGCCCCTGCCAAACGTGGCTTCGGCAATCTGGGAAATGACTGTGGCTTTCGGATCAGGCTTCACCCCGTAACCATAAGCAAGTAACGTGATCCCGATAAACATGGCTCCCAGAATACATCCCATAAGCATCAAGGTTCCCGCTGCATTTTTCTCGGCAGGCTGCTTAAAGTTTGGGATCGCATTACTCACCGCCTCAACCCCGGTCAAAGCTGAACACCCCGAGCTGAATGCCTTCAGCAGCAGAAACAAACTCACATGGGACATACTCGTTCCAAATTCAGGGGCAGCAGCTTCCATGCCACCAGCGAGAAATTTGATACCCCCGGATATAATCAGAATCGCAATCGAAAAGATAAACAGATATATGGGGATCGCCAATACGGAAGCAGATTCCGTCACCCCCCGCAAATTCATAATGGTCAGAAATACAATCATGATCAGTGCAATAACTATGCTGTAATCATGAAGCATTGGAAAGGCAGATGTAATCGCATCGGTCCCTGCGGACGAACTTACCGCAACAGTCAAAATATAATCGACCAGCAAAGACCCTCCGGCAATCAAGCTCGGAGCCGTACCGAGATTATCCTTGGCTACGATGTACGCGCCGCCTCCTGTTGGATAAGCAAAAATCGTCTGGCGGTAGGAAAAAATTAAAATGACGAGTAATCCCAACACGGCGATGGAAATTGGAAAAGAGTACCACAAGGCGGCAAATCCAGCCGCAACGAGCACCAGTAAGATTTGCTCCGTACCGTAGGCAACGGACGATAGTGCATCGGAAGACAGGATGGCGAGTGCCTTCCATTTCCCCAATTTTTCTGCATCCAATTCAGCCGATTTCATAGGCTTGCCTATTAAGATTCTCTTCATTTTGCCAAGCATGATCATAACTTCCTTCCGTCTTTCATCTGTGAAGCATTGTTATTATGCAAAATCGCCGAGCCATTGACAATACGTCATTTCACCCGAAATTCGCCAGCGTGTGATAATGCATTCTACGATTCAATAATCGATAACAAAGCCGCGCTTTATCCACTTTTTGAACTTTTTTGAACCAAAACGGCGTTTGTTTGCCGAAAAAAAGGAAATGGCCTTCGGTTTAATAAACCAAAGACCATTCATATTAGGCTGTGTTGGAGCTCTTTCTTTTATACGATTACGATCCGTCAAACTTCCTTACTCAAAATGCCAGGACGTGGAGTGACACCAAAAGCCTGAGCCAATGTAGCTAACTGCTGATCCGTAATTCTCTGTTGGATCTCATGACCTGCAACCAGCATATACACCTGGGCCGCCTTCTCAATGGTCTCTATAAGGCCAAAAGCTTCATCAATCGTTGTACCTGTTCCAAAAATTCCGTGCTGCGGCCAAATGACCGCGTGGTATTCCTTCATTTTCTCAGCCGTTTCCCGTCCAATTTCATTCGATCCAGGCACCATCCACGGAATAATACCAACGCCGTCAGGAAATACAACAACGCATTCCGTACACATCTGCCACAAGGTCTTTGTAAACTTCATTTCATCCAACTCATGGATAAATGTCATCGCCAAAACGTTGGTCGCATGGTTGTGCATCACCACACGGTGTTTCGGGTCGACTTTCAGTCGTTCGATATGGCTCATAAAATGCGTAGGCAATTCACTCGTTGGGTTCGCTCCCGACTTTAGCCCCCACAGCACTTCCAGCTCCTGTCCATCATTCGATACACGCAACAACCCCAGATTGCTCTCTGGATCAGCCAATACATTTTTGAAATATTTGCCCGAAGCAGTCACAATAAAATACTTGCCTGCCAGCTCATGCATCGAAAATGCTGGTTTGATCTTCCGGATCACATGGTTGATATCGATATATTTGGCGACTTCCTCTTCTTCCAGCAAATAGCTGACATTGCCACCATTGCGTTCATCCCATCCATTCTTCCACATATGTTGAGTAATCTCCGCCATTTCACGAACAAACGGGATATGGAAGCCCGCAGCCTGCCTTGTTTCATTGGTAAGGGTCACGTTCATCATCATTCTCTCCTCATGATAAAAAATAGAATGTCCGTCACGCACAAAGTAAGTTCCTTTTTTCACATTCATTATACCTTTGTTTGCTTTTATAAGTCAATGAAACACAGCGTTATTTGCTTTACATATTTTTGTTTATGTTTGTTTTATGTATTTCTAATAAAAAAAAGCAAAAAAATACCTCACCGGCGTCCGGCGAGGTCAGTCACACATCTATCTAACACGAGAAGGGGTTTACAAGAATTATCTTACCTCTGCTACCTTAATAGAAGCTGAAAACGAAATAAAAAAACGATGAAAACCCATTTACCAAAAAAATACAGTCACCGCTACTATCCATACATTTAAGCTATATATTTAAAAACGTTTCGTTGTGCTGCCCTGAATGTGGAACATATTTATTCCTTTTTCAGCAAATAAGACGGGTGCATCAGTCCTGTCGGTTCATACCGCTCATCCCGTACATACTCAAAGCCCAGCTTGGATAGCATATGACGTGACACTTCATTGTCTGGATGATGCCCAGCAAACAACGCTTTCACCTCCAGTTCTCCAAATGCATAGTCAATCCCCGCTCGTGCCGCCTCCATGGCGTAGCCCTTGCCCCAATGATCCCGGGTAAGATGAAATCCCAATTCATATATCTCTTCTTCCGGAGAATACGGGCGCAAACCACAGCAACCAGCAAATACTTCCGAATCTTTCTCAAAGAGTGGCCAGTATTGCACTCCCACCTCTTCTTGCCTTTTTATTTCCTGCGTCAGTCTCGCTTCCACTTCATCCTCGCTTAGAAATCCTTTGCTGCTAATCCACTTTGATACCTCATGATCTCCCCATAGAGCGGAAGCCAGAGCACGATCTTCTTCATTCCAGTTCGAGAAAACAAGCCGCTCAGTTTCAAGAAACGTTGGTCTTTTCATCGTCCAATAACCTCCTGTTTCACAACATTAGTCTTCAATCTGTTCCTAAATATAAATTACTCGAATAGCTACCTTAGTAAACAAAAAATTTGATTGTACCCGTTATATTTCTAAGAATAATTGCTATAATTTCTGAGCTAGTTTCTCAAACTGATTAATATGAGGCTTAATCTCTTTTTCTACACTTTTGATAAAAGAACTAAATTGCTTCTGACTGAATTCATCTCCAACACCGACATCTTTGTATACTTTTCCTTTTTGATATGTAAATGAAAAGAAATAACCGTCCTTCAATCCATCTAAAATATTTTCTGCACCGCCCAGTATTTTAAGACTTAAATTTGAATCCTTGTATGCAAAGTAATAAGGCGGGTCGTATTCTCCATGTCGTACATCATATCCTGAAATCCATTGGTCCTTTGCAAAGGTCCCAATCTGAATACGATTTTCAAGCATAGTTGCTTCGTAGGATATTTCTCTAATCTCCAGTTCACCCTTTCCATCCTTTTTGTCATTCTTCCAAAAGCCATCATACTTGAGGTCTGTAACACGGCCCTTATCACTTGTCACTGCTTTGTAGACACCATATCCTGAACGTTTGCCCGCTACCCAGTTTCCTTTATAAGTCTTGCTCTTTCCCCAGGTCATCGTCCCATAGCCATGGGGCTTGCCATTCTTAGTTTCACCATAATAAGTTACTCCATTTCCAAGCTCCAAGGTGCTCATTGAAGAGGCTGCATCTGAAGTGTGTGGAGACATGAACAATGATACACACAAGGTTAATCCCAAAACGTACAACAACATCTTTTTCAAAATTTCAATCTCCCTTTCGTTTTGATATAAGAATATCAATCATTCCTATAACAACTATTTAAATTTATAAATACCCTAGTATAATATCATTTTCACCCCAGATGCATCCATAAAAAAAGAAAAACCTCTGCCGACAACATGTCCGACAGAGGTTTCACAAAGCAAGCTACATTCATTAGAAATCAGCTGTTGCGATTTGAATTGTACCTGTTGAAGCACCAGCGGGAGTAGTCAACAAAGCAGCTACGAGCAGCAAATCAACAGACAACGTAAGGCTGTTGCCAGCAGGGATCAAATACGTGATTACTGGAGCGTTAACACGAGTCACAACCAGGTCTACCGGGAAAGGACCAAAGTTGTTAACCGTAATGCTAGCATTGGTTCCACCAGCCAGGTTTTCGTAGTACGATTTACCTACGCTTGCAGCCAAATTGTAAAATTGTTGCGGTAAAAGGATGGCCATGGAAATCACCTCCTTTTGCTTTGATACGGTATTCTATGCTTGGAATCTATTAATGTAACGGTAAAATGACCGTGTGATAACGTCCATTTTGATAGAGATGCTAGAATAACTAATTCAAAAGGCCCCGCCAGATCTTCCCGGCGGAGCCACTAACACGAAATTCATATTCTAAGATAATTAAGCATACAGCATGAAAAAGTTCAACTCATGCCCCTGTTGTTTGAGATAGTTATACAACTGTGAACGGTGATGGAATACATGCGTTAGCGTTTCAATCTGCCATTGAGCCTGCAAATGACCATGCTCCATATAAAAAGCTTTGGTTGAGCGGTTCAACAGATCTTCTTCGCTCAGCGATACAATATAAGCTTTGTAGGCTTCCAAATTGCCCCATAGTGTTGCCTCCAGTTTTTCAACATCCTCAATCCCTGACAGGCTATTCTCTACCATACCAACCTCGGCTTCGCTCTTCTCCTGCATAATGGCAAGGTCCGATGCCGTGATCTGAATAAAATGGTGGACCAGTTCCACCAGTGAACGCATATTGTCCTGCGGACGGTATGCCCAATCCTCTGGACGGATCAGGCGGATCAGGCTCGCTCCCGTACGTACTCCTGTCTCCAATTCATTAAGCAGATGATCTCGCATTTGCAAAGTTCCATTCATATATGATATCTCCTTTACTATTATTCTCACGATCTAAGTATATCTAAAGAGGCAACCGAGTTATTGTACAAATCGGACAACCTTTGTAGATGTTCTTTCGCAGCGGTCATCGGAGTTTCTCCATAAAACTTGCGGAATTGACGAATCAGGTGAGCTTGGTCAAAAAAACCATGATTCAGGGCCAGTGCTGCCCCATCCGCCGTATGCCCCTGATGGATACTGCTCAGGACACGGTGAAAACGAACCACCTCACTGAATCGCTTCGGACTGATTCCAATCCATTCTGCAAACTTCCGATTCAGCTGGCGTTCGCTAACAACTTCACGCATGGCCAGCTCACTGACGCTCATACGTCCCCCATCGATAAAGATGCGATGCAGCGCATTTTTCATCAGATTATTCTCATATGTACTGGTTTGCACGGATAATGGAAGCAGATAGGCATTCATTACCTGCACCCGTTCTGCAAAGGTTTTCGTTCCAGCTATCCGCTCCTGAAGCTCATTCAATCTGAGCGGCCAACATTCCTCAAGCGGAATTCGCATGTCCGTGAATCCTTCCAATGGCAAACCATGAAAGACGTATGCTCCACCGGGAAAAAAACGTACGCCAAATGTGTAATCTGCGGAAGGACTGACATCGGATGGCTCGGGCAGAGCGAACGGATGCGAATAATTGCCACAATACGCATAGGAATGAACCGAACGGACCGAGTCGTATGTAATCAGCATGTCCGTACAGCCATCTGGCAATACCCGCGCGGGCACTGAGATCCTTTCCTGATCTCGCTCTCCCTCATGCGGAATAGAACCCGATTCCCAATAACAGGCTACATGAGCCATCAGGGAAACAGAGGGTATTTGCTCAATATAATACGCGTTCCGATCTGACCCATTCATCTGAATGGGTCTGAACAGCTGATGCAGGCTGGGGTCCACGAGCCATCCCTCCGTAACTAGCATTTATATATTATCAATCATACCATTAACGGATAAAAATGAAGAAAAAAGTGCCCCGCCGGACGATCCGATGGGGCTAGTCACACATCTATTTAACACGAGAAGGGGTTTACAAGACTTATCTTACCCCAGCTACCTTAACGGAATCTGAAATAAAGATGAAAAGAACATCAATTTTTATGAATAACGCCGGAGACATTTATTTCTCCCATGAAGGATTAAGTGCTCTAGCCATGGCACGAATATAATCCTGACTAGCTCGCTGGCTAACTTCCGCATCAGGCACAAACACTTCGAAGCAATGATAAGCACCAGAATATAGGTGCATTTCGACATCCACTCCAGCTGCCGCAAGGCGTGTCACATATTCGATTGTCTCGTCTCGAAATAGATCGAGCTGGCCAACACACGTATACATTGGAGGTAACTCTGCCAGATTTTCAGTTCTTGCCGGGACAGCGTAGGAAGGCATGTTGTGTCCTTCGTTTTCTCCCAATCCCTCCATCTCTCCTCCAAGGTACATACTCCATGCCTCCAGGTTATTTGTCCGATTCCATGTAGCATTTTGATCCGTAATTTCATGGCTCGAAGCTGAAATATTGCGATCGTCAAGCATCGGGTACAAAGGCATTTGGAAGATTAGACTCGGTCCACCTTTATCACGGACCATTTGTGCAAGCGCTGCAGTCAGTCCTCCCCCTCCGCTTGCTCCGGCAATTGCGACCCTGCTAAGATCAATACCGAGCGACTCTGTTTCGTCTGTCATCCATACCAGACCTGCATAGCAGTCATCAAGGCCAGCAGGATAAGGATGCTCAGGGGCCAGACGGTAATCAACCGATACGACTACACAATGAGCCGCTTGTACAAAGCGCTCACATAACGCATCATCCATATCCGGATGTCCCAGCACATAACCTCCTCCATGAATCCACAGCATCGCCGGCAGCTTATCTCCAGTACGCTCAGCCGGTTCATATAGTTTGACCAACATGTCTCCTGCTGCCCCAGCAATAATTCGATTTGTGGTGCGTACGTCGTTCGATTTCACAATTGGTGGGTTGACGAGCATCGCCCGGCTAACCTGCAGTCCCCCCTTTAAATTAAAGCCCGGAAACTGGGCTAATGCATCTCTTAATTCAGGTACCACCCGATCTACAAAACTCATATACAATTCCTCCTTCAGTGTATGTTTTCTATGCTTTTTGTCCATGCTCATCTTCCCACTTAGCCAACTCTGCCCGTACTCGAGGAGCGACCTCTGTTCCGAGCAATTCGATCGCTCTCATCACCTGATCATGCGGCATCGTAGCAATGGGAACGTACATCATGAAACGTGTAATGCCCACATTCTTGCGTAGATGAACAATCTTCCGGGCAACCGTCTCCGGATCACCTACATACAGAGCACCGTCGTGACTACGTGCAGCATCAAAGCTGGCACGACTGTAATGTCCCCATCCCCGTTCCTTGCCGATTTTGTTCATGCCCGCCTGAGTAGAAGGAAAGAACAGATCAGCAGCCAGCTCTGTATCTTCAGCCACAAATCCGAGCGAATGCGACCCTACGGTAAGCTTCGAAGCGTCATGTCCGGCATGTGCCGCTGCTTGCTTGTACAGCTGTACAAGGGGGCCAAAATTCCGTTCCGGGCTCCCGCCAATAATAGCCAACGTCAACGGAAGTCCCAGCAACCCTGCACGAACAACCGATTCCTGATTGCCCCCGCTGCCAATCCATATGGGTAAAGGACTCTGCACAGGCCGCGGATATACGCCCAGATTATGTATTGCAGGTCTGTGCCCACCTCGCCAATTGACTATTTCGGACTTCTGCAGGTTGAGCAGCAGTTCCAGATGTTCATCGAACAGCTCATCATACTCACCAAGCTCATATCCAAACAAAGGGAATGATTCGGTAAAGGAGCCCCGCCCTGCCATAATCTCTGCACGTCCATTCGAAATGCCATCCAGTGTGGCAAAATCCTGAAACACACGTACCGGATCAGCCGACGAAAGTACTGTTACTGCACTAGTGAGCCTAATACGCTTGGTCAGGGATGCAGCTGCGGACAACACCATCGCAGGAGAAGAAGCGGCATAATCTTTACGATGATGTTCTCCTACGCCAAATACATCCAACCCCACCTGATCGGCAAGCACGATTTCTTCCACCACTTCACGCAATCGCTGTGCGTGACTTATGACCTCACCTGTCCGAAGATCGGGTGTTGTCTCCACAAAAGAAGTAATTCCTATTTCCATAACGTATTTCTCCTTATTCAATATTGGACTGTCACTCACAAAATAAGTTACCGATCGGTATGTTATTTAGGTAGTTAATATATCTCAGTGTTTCTCTGACTGTCAATCTATTTATTTTCTTTATATAAGGATCCTATTTCTTAAATACATCATCAAAAAGACGTTTGTTTGACAAATAATTGAGAGTTATATAGTATATATCATACTGATAAGTAAGAAATATAATTAGCAAAACAAGATCTACATGATCCAATACAAAATATCTATACTTTAGAAAATATAAGTAACAAGGAGCATTTATTATGGCGAGAACTCGCGAATTTGACGAAGAGAAAGTACTGGATGCAGCGATGCAGCTTTTTTGGGAAAAAGGATATGAGGCCACTTCATTAAGCGATTTGACTTCAAGAATGGGCATCCAAAGGCCCAGTATATACTCCACTTTTGGAGATAAAAGAGAATTATTCGAAACGTCGCTACGGAAGTACACGATGGCTCGTGCCGCAGAGATGCGAACCAGACTGGCAGGTATTTCATCGGTAAAAGAGGCTTTTCGTACTTTTTTTGCAGAAATCGTGGATGAAGAATACAACGCAGAGCGACTCAGTCGTGGATGCTTTTGCATCAATACGATGGTTGAGCTTGCGCCCCATGATGAGAAATTTGAAATTCTCACTCGGGAACATCAAATGTACTTGTCAGTCATCTTTCAGGAAAATATTGAGCGGGGAATGCGATCAGGTGAACTTAACCCTTCCCTGGACGCCAAGGCTGTCGCCCAAGCACTTATTGTATCGCTAATTGGACTGACCGTTTTCATGAAATCCCGTCCCACTCGTTCATTTATAGATAACTCGATTCGAGTCACACTTTCCTTGCTGGATTAACTCCAAGCGATGATCAGAAAAAAAACAGCACTGCTGGCTTAGAATGCTGGCAGTGCTTTTTGGAGGTGACAAGTGCAGGTTTAAAGTTTCACGAAGGAACATTATAATGAAAGTACGAAATAACGATGCATTACGAGGTGAGAAATTGCAGTATCTGTTTACAATACTATTCATCCTAGGCTTTATGGCTTTCTTCGTATTTCTGGTTTTGATGATATTATCCATGAGGAAACATAACCGGATACCGATAAAGTATGTAGCGCTAACAGCGGCATGTTTTGCAATTGCTTCGATAGGAATGTATGGCATGTTGCCTTTACCTTCAACTCCTCCGCAATCATCTGGAACAGATCAGACGGAGAAACACAAATCTGGCACTGCTGCAACAGAGGAGTTTAAAAACAAGTTTAATGCCGCCGTGGGCAAATACCGACTGAATAGTTTGAGTATTACCCGCTTGAATATGAAAGACTCTTCAGACCAGGATACTGGCGCTTTCGAGTATGTATTTAATGATAAATTACGATTGGTTGGTACATTAAATTTGGATCAAAAAATGCAGGGAGTCAGGTTGTACGGGACTGGTGAAGTCAGCAAACCAACGGGTGGAATCCTGTTGACTGCTATCGCTGCACTTATCCTGACAACGAATAATGAATACACCTATAATGATGCGCAAGACGTGATTCAGGATATTGGCTTATTGGATCGTGATGTAAGTCAGAGTGAATTTGATGGAGCGACTGTTCGAAACGGATATGAATATCGCTTCAGCATTCAAGACGATGTTTCTATTTTTGAAATAACAACTGTTGAGTGAGTTGCAAATGTGCAAACAAGTCGTTCAGATAGGAACGACTCAATACCCCTTCTGCAAACTTCATTAGCTTTTCCTTCGTATCCACTCCCGTATCTGAATAAAGAAAGGCTCCCAAGTGGGAGCCTTTAAACTATTGATGGACCAAAGTTGTTAACATGTCCGTTAACAACAAAGCTATGTATGGCAGGTTCATTGATTACTACCTCGTGTATCGATCGATGTCATCGATCGCAGACTGGTGCTCTCTTCTATGATGATCTTCATGTTGTCGAACGTCGTTCTTTAACTTGGCTAAGAATCCCCACCCCATAAATACAAGTAAAAGCACGGTAATCAGTGCATAAGCGAAGCTATATAGATTCATATAGAAGTTGATGAAAATTGCAGCGAGCATCAAGCCTAGAATCCATAATGTCCACTTTGTACTCTTTCTCAAATGATTTCCTCCCCCCAGTTATTAAAACATAAATTCAAAGCACCCTATCTAATTAATGAAAAAAGGCTCCCTTTCGGGAGCCTTTCATCTATCGGCATTAAAAGGTTTTTACACCTTTATTACATCATGCCGCCCATTCCACCCATACCGCCCATGTCAGGAACGCCAGCAGCGCCTGCAGGTTCTGGTTTGTCAGCGATAACCGCTTCAGTAGTCAGGAACATTGCCGCTACGGAAGCAGCGTTTTGCAATGCATAACGTGTTACTTTCGCAGGGTCAACGATACCCGCTTCGATCATGTTAACCCACTCGCCAGTCGCAGCGTTGAAGCCTACGCCAGTTTGTTCTTTTTTCAGACGTTCCACGATTACGGAACCTTCTTCGCCAGCGTTAGCTGCGATAGTACGGATTGGTGCTTCCAAAGCGCGCAGGACGATGTTTACGCCTGTTTGCTCGTCACCGGACAGGGCTACGCCTGCAACCGCGTTGTATACGTTCATGAGCGCTGTACCACCACCGGATACGATACCTTCTTCAACCGCAGCGCGAGTTGCGTTCAGGGCATCTTCGATGCGCAGTTTGCGTTCTTTCAATTCTGTTTCAGTAGCCGCACCGACTTTGATTACTGCTACACCGCCGGACAATTTAGCCAGACGCTCTTGCAGTTTCTCTTTGTCGAACTCGGAAGTTGTTTCTTCCAGTTGTGTACGGATTTGGCTTACACGTGCATCGATATCGGATTTGTTACCAGCACCGTCAACGATGATTGTGTTTTCTTTCGTTACACGGATTTGACGAGCTGTACCCAGTTGTTCCACAACAGCGGATTTCAGGTCCAGACCCAGTTCTTCCGTGATCAATTGGCCACCAGTGAGGGCAGCGATATCTTGCAGCATTGCTTTACGACGGTCACCAAAGCCAGGAGCTTTAACAGCTACAGCGTTGAATGTACCACGCAATTTGTTCACAACCAGCATCGCCAGTGCTTCGCCTTCGATATCTTCAGCGATCAATACAAGCGGTTTGCCTTGTTGAACGATTTTTTCAAGCAATGGCAGGATTTCTTGCGTGTTGGAGATTTTTTTGTCTGTGATCAGGATGTACGGGTTGTCCAAAACTGCTTCCATTTTGTCCGTATCCGTGATCATGTATGGAGAGATGTAACCGCGGTCGAATTGCATACCTTCAACCACTTCCAACTCTGTAGCGAATCCACGGGATTCTTCAACCGTGATAACGCCGTCTTTACCCACTTTTTCCATAGCTTCAGCGATCAGTTCGCCTACTTCTTCGTCAGCTGCAGAGATCGCTGCAACTTGTGCGATGGATTGTTTGGTTTCAACTGGTTTGGAGATGGATTGCAGTTCAGCTACAGCAGCTTTAACCGCTTTGTCGATCCCTTTACGGATACCGATTGGGCTAGCGCCTGCAGTTACGTTTTTCAAACCTTCTGTGATCAGCGCTTGAGCCAATACAGTTGCAGTTGTTGTACCGTCACCGGCAACATCATTGGTTTTGGTTGCTACTTCTTTAACCAGTTGTGCACCCATGTTCTCGAATGCATCTTCCAGTTCGATTTCTTTAGCAATCGTTACACCGTCATTCGTGATGAGCGGGCTTCCGAATTTTTTCTCCAGAACCACGTTACGGCCTTTAGGACCGAGTGTTACTTTAACTGCATTAGCCAATGCGTCCACACCACGAAGCATGGAACGACGAGCGTCTTCACTGAATTTAATGTCTTTAGCCATGGTAAGAAAACCTCCCTAGTATATTGTGTAAAATGGTGTTGCTATATGGTTCGGTTAACCGATTAAATTTGAATTAGTCGAGAATCGCGTGAATATCGCTTTCTTTCATAATCAAATATTCTTTACCTTCGAACTTGATTTCTGTACCGGCATATTTGGAGAAAATAACGCGATCTCCTTCTTTCACTTCCAGAGCTACACGTACTCCGTCTTTCAATACTCCAGCGCCAACAGCAATAATTTTACCCTCTTGCGGTTTTTCTTTAGCGGAGTCCGGCAGTACGATCCCGAAAGAAGTAGTTTGCTCTTGCTCCAGTGGTTCTACCAATACGCGTTCACCTAAAGGTCTGATCATGAAAAATAGCCTCCTTTTGAAATTATATAACGTTACATTGTAGGTTGTAGCCATATGTATTAGCACTCGACAGTGTTCAGTGCTAACAACCAACTTTATGATACTTCAACTTGAAGGATGATTTCAAGTCCTTTTCATGAATTCCTGCGAGATTTTACGTTGTATTTACATGAACCCGGCCAAAAAACTCCCGATTGGCCTGCGTAAATGCCATAATACCTTATTAACTTATTCCACAGAATCCGTAAATCCTCCTGCATCATTCTCAGGCAGCCCTTTTCCATTGTATCCATTGTTGAACATAATATGCCTGCTTGTCCCATGCATCAGAATATATAACCGTAAAAGTTTATCACCCTTCATATCCCGGGCAAGAACTGACCGCCTTATCCCGGGACGGGCGCCATACAAGATTATCACAGTTACAAAAATCGTATGGAATCTCTCTTGTTATACTGCGCTCTGCTTATCCTCGGCACGGATGTAACGGGACTCAGCCTCTGCATCAGCTGCAAGCTGTTTGCGATACACAAAGCCAGACAGAAACACACTAATCTCATACAACAATAACAAGGGAATCATCACAAGAAAATCGGAAATAAAGTCAGGTGGTGTGACCACAACTGCAATGAAAATCAGGACAAAATAAGCGACTCTGCGCATTTTGCGAAGCCGGATCGGATTCAATATCCGCAGCCCTGTCAGGAACATAATAATTAACGGAAGTTCGAACAACAGGGATACCGGCAGTACAATGCCAAACAAAAAACTGAAATACTGCTTCATTCCGTAAGTCTCGACAAGCCCCATTTTTTCCGTAATCGATGAAGTAAAAGAAAGTGCCATCGGGAAAACAACGTAGTACGAGAAAGCTAACCCGATCAGAAATAACAGAAATACATAAGGTACATACTTCAACGTGGCTTTTCGCTCACGCGGGCGCAGACCTGGACTGACAAACTTCCAGAGCTGAAACACCGTAAACGGCAGCGTAATGACCAGCGAGAACAGTCCGGCAATCTTCATGTAGATGCCAATCCCGTCCCAGAACGAGAATGCATGCAGCACAAACCCCTGAGCGGTCTCTGCCTTCGTCAGATATTGATACACCGGGTCCGCCACCAGAAAACCTGCCACCAGCCCCAAAATAAAAATACTCAACACATAAATCAGCCGCTTGCGCAGCTCACTCAAATGTTCTGTAAGCGTCATTTCTTCCTTCTGCTGCGTCATGCCTGCCCCCCATTGTTGCCAGCTTAAAATACAAAACCCTTCCGGCAGGAAGGGATTTCTCTTTCATTGCCGTCAAAGTTATTCCGGCAGGCGTTTATCCTCAGGCTTGTCTGCAGATGCAGTCTCAGATGCCAGCGGCTTCGCCTTTTCCTGCTCCTTGCGACTGGATGAATCATCATCCGAAATAATCTCACGTGCGCCTTCTTTGAATTCACGGAAAGTGCGTCCGACTGCCCGCCCCAATTCCGGAAGCTTGTTAGGTCCAAACAAAAGCAACGCGATAACGGCCAGCAAAATAAAACCTGTTGGTCCAATGGAACTAAACATTGATATTATTCCTCCTCGTTTCAAGCTTCAAAGATGCACACGCTTGGCCATAGGCTCATAGATGTCTTTGCTTCATTTTGAATTATGTCAATCATACCATAGATGTAACCACTTACATAACCCACATTATTCACAAAAGAGACCTCGACATCCAATCATTTTTCCCTGCTTGATTTCACACCCGCTACTATATGTTTCACTCTTATTGCTTGAACTGACCGGTAACCATCAGCAGCGCTTCCGGAAGCTGATCCATAATGGCTGCCAAATGCTCATGCACACCCTTCGGTGTACCTGGCAGGTTGACAATCAATGTACGTCCTCGAATGCCGCATACGCCGCGGAACAGCATGGCAGAACGATTCTTGCCCATGACACTGTATCTCATGGCTTCAGCCATGCCTGGAACTTCCCGTTCAATAACCCGCCTTGTCGCTTCTGGAGTAATATCACGAATCGCAAGCTCCGTGCCCCCAGTGGTCAATACCAAATCAGCGTGAAAATAATCTGTCATCTCAATCAAAGCTGCGATAATCTCATCGGGTTCATCTGGAACGATGCGGTACTCCACGATTTCCCCACCCAGTTCTTCTTCCACAAGTTCCCGGATCACTTGGGCACTCGTATCCTCACGTTCCCCGCGGGCCCCTTTGTCGCTGGCTGTCAGGATTGCTGTTCTCCACACCATAAAGATCACCCTTCTCCTCTATGAAAATAAATGTCCCTTATCGGCTGAAATCGCCGTTTTTGCCACCACTTTTGGAATTAAGCATGGTTGGACCGATAATCATATCTTTTTGCATGGCTTTACACATGTCATAGATCGTCAGTGCCGCAGCCGACGCAGCCGTGAGCGCCTCCATCTCGACACCTGTCTTTCCTTCGGTTTTGACCGTAACTTCAATCTGCAATTCATCGACACCGTTATCATGAAAACGAATATCCACACCCGTCAATGCCAATGGATGGCACATCGGAATCCAGTCCGACGTCTTCTTGGCGCCCTGAATACCCGCAATTTGGGCCACAGCCAGAACGTCACCTTTGCCGATGCGGCCCTCCCGAATCGCTTCAAGCGTAGCCGGATTCATCGTCACTTTGGATACCGCAACAGCTGTACGCACGGTACTTTCCTTACCCGAAATATCAACCATCCGAGCTCGTCCCTGTTCATTAAAATGAGTCAGTTTACTGCCGGAAGTCTGGTCGTTATTCGTTTCTGAATTCAATCACATCACAACCCTTTATTCGATATGTAATATACCTTCGGTTGTTATCAACAGATCAAGCCGCAGATCAAGCGGGTCCATCGGAATTTCATCTTGAAGCTGGCCTGGCAATATCAATGCAGCCATCCGTGGTCTTTTGTCCGTCATCGCACATTTCGCTGCAAGTGTCTCGGCAAAACGATCATAATAGCCGCCGCCATAACCAATGCGCCCTCCATGAAGGTCATATCCCAGCCCCGGTACGATGACAAGATCGAGATCCGGCCAGCTATCAGGTTGCAGTACTTCACAGGAATCCTTGGGTTCAGGTATCCCCCATATTCCCGGCTGAATATCCTGTTCATCCCGGACACGCCGCAATTCCATGCGAGCCGGGTTCGCCAGCACTTTCGGTGCGAGCATCCGATCTCCATGCTTCCAGCCCTCTTCAAATAAAAAGGCCGTAGATGCTTCGCTTCCATAAGACAAATAACTGAAAATCATAAGCCGCTTGTTCCCCAGCTTCCATTTGTCCCGTCTAAGGCGCTCCAGCTCCCGCTTCGTCACATCATTGATCTCAGTCATCGCCTGCTGACGCATGCTTTCATCCATCAGATCCCGGCTCTGTCTCAGCTTGGAACGAAGACGGATTTTCTGTTCCGTATGATCCTGCATGTCCTTGAATAACCTCCTGTTGATCGGGAAGGTAAACTAGCTCTCCATTAAAACCATTTATATGTTATGCACCAGTTGTCATCGTGTTGGAATCGTTAAAATGATTCATTTTCTGCAAAATCCTCATGTATTAACATGCCTTCTTTCAGTTTATCATTGATTGACCAAAAAGACTACACGCCCCAGGCACTCCTAATCGGTGCATTTGCTCTGTATTTCATGTAAACTGGAATATAGTTGTTATATCAAGAACTGGAACTATGGAGGAACTTAATTTTATGCTGCTGCAAGTATCCGGAATTATCAAACGTTTTGGTGTCGATCCAATCCTGGACGGCGTGAACTTACAAATATTAGAACGCGAGCGCATCGGCCTCGTTGGTGTTAACGGTGCAGGGAAATCCACTTTGCTCAAAATCGTTGCTGGGGAAATGTCCTATGATGGCGGACAGATTTTCAAATCCAAGGAAACAACGCTTGGTTACCTCGCCCAGAACAGCGGACTGCAGTCCGATCGCTCCATATGGGAAGAAATGATGAACGTATTCGCTCATCTGACCCAGGCTGAAGCGGATTTGCGCCAGATGGAACAGGATATTGCCGACCCCGCACAGATGGAAGATGAAAAAAAATACGCAGATCTGCTTGAACGTTATGCCAAACGCTCAGACTGGTTCAAGGATCATGGCGGTTATGAGATGGAAACCCGTATTCGCAGTGTACTTCACGGGATGGGCTTCGGTGAATTTTCACCAGATACCCAGATTGCAACACTGAGCGGCGGACAAAAGACACGTCTTGCGCTTGCTCGCATTTTGCTTCAGGCCCCTGACCTGCTGATGCTCGACGAGCCTACCAACTATCTCGACATCGCCACCCTCACGTGGCTGGAAGATTACCTCAGAGGTTATTCCGGCGCGCTGCTAGTTGTATCCCATGACCGGTATTTCCTTGACCGGCTTGTAACAACCATTGTGGAGATCGAACGACACCGCTCCAAAAAATATACGGGCAATTACAGCCGGTACATGGAACTGAAAGCTGCCGAGTACGAAAGCCAGATGAAACAATACGAGAAACAACAGGATGAAATCTCCAAAATGGAGGACTTTGTTCAGAAGAATATCGTGCGTGCTTCAACGACCAAACGGGCACAGAGCCGCCGCAAAGCACTCGATAAGATGGAACGGCTCGACAAACCGATGGGAGATCTGAAGAAAGCTCATTTCTCTTTTGAAACGGCTGTCATGTCTGGTAAAGAAGTGCTCCGTGTGGATCAGCTTTCCGTGGCCTACGATGAGGCTTCGCCGTTGTTCCGCAATGTATCTTTTGATCTAAGACGCGGGGAAACGGTTGCTTTAATCGGTCCAAACGGTATAGGTAAATCCACCTTGCTGAAATGCCTTACCGGAAGTTTGCGTCCTGTAAGCGGTGAGATCCAGTGGGGAACCAAGGTGCAGATTGGCTATTATGATCAGGAGCAGACGGGACTTAATCCTTCCAATACGGTATTGGAAGAGCTGTGGAGTGCCTATCCAGGCATGGAGGAAGCACGGATTCGTACGGTGCTGGGCAACTTCCTGTTCAGTGGAGATGATGTACTCAAAAAAATCTCATCGCTCAGCGGTGGTGAAAAAGCACGTGTCTCCCTCTCCAAGCTCATGCTCAAGGAAGCCAATATGCTCATTCTGGATGAACCTACGAACCATCTCGACCTGTTCGCCAAAGAAGTGCTTGAAGCAGCACTGATGGACTATGAAGGCACGTTGCTGTTCATCTCGCATGACCGGTATTTCCTCAATAAAATGGCTGAACGCATTGTTGAACTGCATCCGGGTGGAACAGAACATTACCTGGGCAATTATGATGACTATGTGGAGAAGAAACAGGAGCTTGAAGATATCGCTCGCGAAGCGGCTGAAGCACGCCTTGCCTCTTCCAAAAACTCGGCTAAGTCTGATCCAGCCCTATCCGCAACCGAAAAATCCGGAGCCGCCTCATTCGAAGCGGACAAGCAGGCCAAACGCGAAGAACGTAACCGCCAGCGCAAGCAGGAAGCTCTGGAACAACAGATTGCGAAGCTGGAAACGGAAATTACGGAGCTTGAGGCTCAGATGGCCCTGCCTGAAATATATCAGGATTACATGAAGCTGCAAGAACTTCAGGAGAAGGCAGAGGATCACAAGCTTCAACTTGCCAAAGCTTATGAAGAGTGGGAAGAACTAGCTTTGGAATAAAACGGGACCATTCCAGTTACATTTCCTGCTACCCTGCGGCGTGGAACATTTAACAATACTTAAAAGCTGATTCCTTGACGGAATCAGCTTTTTTGTTAATGATAAGCGTAGAGTTTTGACAAGGGTGTTTTCATAATTGTCAAATTCACTCGAATCATGGAAATTATTTTTCTGTTGATTACCCTTCACTTTATCAACAGGAAAGCAATATAGCAAGCAACTTAATCAACTTAATTATACGGCGGTAGAATAGCTTTTTCTGCACAAAAACCATATTTATCCACCAAGTTATCCACGTTATCCACAACTTTGTGGATATAAGAGGTGCCTTCTATCCCCTAAAGACTTTTATTTCCGAAAACATCACTGGTTTGGGTTTGATTGAGTTACCCACAAATTATCCTGAATATGTGGATAACTATAATCACACCTTGACAAACCTATCCTTGCTCTAACATTTTATCTCCTATAAAAGGACAAAAGCAGACCTCTGTATTTAAGGTCTGCCTCTGGTTTGTTTTGATCACCAAGTTATGTGATGTGATGTGATATGCGGAAGTAATATTAAGCGTGCACGGATTCATCACTTTCAGTAGACTCCGCCTTCAGTCCGGCCGCATTGCATGCTGCTACATAAGCCAGACCGGCTGCCATGACAATATCATTGTGCGTGGCAGTTCCTCTGAATTCACGTCCAGCACGCTCCACGGTAACCGCAGCTTCTGCACTCGCAGCCTCTCCTCCGCTCAGTGCGTGCATTTCCATATCGACAAACGTAATGTCGTCCGAGATACTTTGACCAATCGCACGAATCGTTGCATCTACCGGACCACCGCCAACCGCAGAATAGGATTGCTCCCCTGCGCTCGTGCGAATACGAACTGCTGCCATTCGATCCGTCATGCTGCCCGCCGTAACCTGCAATTCAACCAGTTCATAATCCTGCGCAGGAATATTCATGGTCTGGCTCACCATCTGCAATAACTGGTCATCACTGACCACTTTCTGTTGATCGGCAGTTTCTTTAAAGATCTCATACAGCTGTTCCATTTGCTGCTCATCCGGTTCAAAGCCATATTTGCGAACCCGATCTTTCAAAGCGTGACGCCCGGAATGTTTGCCCAGAATAATCATACTGCGTGGAATACCCAGCGCTTCCGGGTCCATAATCTCATACGTACTCCGATTCTTAAGCAGACCATCCTGGTGAATACCAGACTCATGCTGGAAGGCATTGCGCCCTACCACCGGTTTGTTGTAGGCAATTGGGAAATGCATCGCACGACTAATCTGACGGGATGTCTCATACATCTGGTTCAGTTTGATATTTGTCGTTGCGCCAATAACGTCGCCACGCGTCTCCAGAGCCATAATCAGCTCCTCCAGGGCACAGTTGCCCGTCCGTTCTCCCACACCGTTGATGGTTACTTCAATCTGGGAGGCACCGTTAGCAATCGCAGCCAGACTGTTGGCAACTGCAAGCCCCAGATCGTTATGACAGTGTGCGCTGTAACGAACCTTATCTCCGCCTCTTGCACCCTCACGTACCTGACGGAACATCTCTCCATATTCATGCGGCAGTGCGTACCCAACCGTATCTGGCAAATTGATAATACTTGCTCCCGCTTCAATGGCTACTTCAACCATCTCGATCAGATCGTCCATCTTCGTACGAGCCGCATCCATGGCGGTGAACTCCACGATATCCGTAAACTGACGCGCATAGGAGACCATCTCCCGGGCGGTAGCTACAACTTCACTACGCGGACGGCGCAGTTGATGCTCAATATGAATGTCCGAAGAGGAAATAAACAAGTGAATTCGGCGGCGCGCTGCGTCAGCCGTTGCTCGAACAGCTGCATCAATATCCCCTTTGACCGCACGCGCGAATCCGCAAATCTCCACGTTTTGCAATTGTCTGGAAATCGCCTGAACCGCCGCGAACTCACCTGGGCTTGAGATCGGGAATCCAGGCTCGATGACGTCAATGCCCAGAGAAGCCAATTGGTGTGCCAGTTCAATTTTTTGCTCAGGCTGCAGACTCGCTCCCGGTGCTTGTTCTCCATCGCGCAGTGTTGTATCAAAAATCTCAATCATACGTTTGTTATTGTTCGTTGTCATATTCATCAACCTCCGTCAAATTTGAATGTATATTGGTTATTTTGGGGATGTGAACGAGATGTTCATTTCCCGTTTTCTATGTTTATTCATTTTGCATTCCATGCCGATGTGCACGTCGACTTGCACGCCGGATTTATTTCTTAATCTAAACCATGATTATGGATCTCCATCGCCCACCCAGCTGCCGGCAGCAAACACAAATAACCCGCCATCTCATCTAAGAGACGGCGGGTTATTATCCCTCCGCGGTACCACTCTTGCTTGATGGTCCAGGCTTGCGCCAGGCACCATCCACCTCGTCGTCTCCGACCAAGATCCATTGCAGCTGCGTACACGCAACAATAACAACCGATTCAGCCGGAGAAACACCCTATAACGGAGGTTAGCCGTTGCTGTGTACCACAATGCCCTTTACTTACAAAGACAAGGGATGAGACAAGGTCTCACCTGTTTCCACAGCTCCGTTCCCGGGCGAGATTCGAACGATTCCAGCCACTGCGTCGCACCACCCCGCAGCTCTCTGAGCGCTTTATCGTTTTACTGCTCCCGTTCATTACATTTATGATATGTGACCATGAATTTCATCACCATTTTGAAAATCAAAAAAGCCTGCCATCTCCTGCAATAATGCAAGAGACGACAGGCTGTTCACCTTCGCGGTACCACTCTTGTTGACTTTCATTTCCTTCGAGCTGATCCTGTATGCGTCCATACCGTTATCATTGCCCAAAGTGACAAAAGCCCCCTCAGTTATTGTTGATCTTCTACCGATATGTCATCCGGATTTCATCAACAACGGCCCATTCACGGAGGCAACCCGTAACCATGTACTTTGGGCCATCATCGGCCTTCGGCTTCTCCCAGGGAGTTACCGTGTTCCATCGTTCCGCTTCCAGGTGAGTTTCAGGTTTCCTTCGACTGCGTTGCACCACCCCGCAGCTCTCTAAGACCGGGAATTACCCTACTGTTCCTGTTCATTGCGTTTTCAGTTCAGGAATATGGATTCCTGTTTTAATTTGTAATTAATATACAGTCTTCACTTGAGGCTGTCAAGTCTTCATATACTTGAATCATTCTACAGCGATTGAACAGACCATGCCTCAAGTGAAAGTCCAGGATCAGCTTTGGCATCGAATTCCGAGATTTCTCCCCGCTGCCATTTCAAATACGCCGCAGCTCCAATCATCGCAGCATTGTCGGTGCAATACTCCATCGGCGGGATCAGCAATTCGAGCCCTTCCTTCGCACAACGCTCCTGCAAAGCTGAACGTAATCCCCGGTTTGCCGCAACGCCACCACATAACAGTAATTGACGTGATCCGTACTCACGGACAGCCCTTACAGCTTTTTCTACCAGCACTTCGACGACAGCTTCCTGGAATCCCCGTGCAACAGCAGATGGTTCAAGGGTTTCTCCGCGCATTTTGGCTTGATTCAAAACATTCAGTACAGCAGACTTCAGACCGCTAAGGCTGAAATCATAGGAATCGGCTTCCAGCCAGACGCGTGGCAAAGGTACCGCCTGCTCTGCTTCAGCAGCCATCCGGTCCACATGCGGTCCTCCCGGATAGGGACAACCCAGTGCACGCGCCACTTTGTCATAAGCCTCACCTACAGCATCGTCACGCGTACGTCCGATCAGTTTGAAATTGCCTTCGGATTCCATATGCACAAGCTCGGTATGACCACCTGAAACCACCAGTGCCATTGCTGGATACTGCAGCTCATGGGTAAGTCTGTTGGCATAGATATGTCCCGCAATATGATGTGTGCCAATGAGCGGTTTGCCAAGTGCCATGGCCATGGTTTTCGCTGCCACGATGCCAACCAGCAATGCACCAACCAGTCCAGGCCCTTGTGTCACGGCGATCGCACTCAGATCACGCGGACGAATGCCGGATTGCTCAATAGCCTGCTCCAACATCAATGTAATGACTTCCACGTGTTTACGCGAAGCTACTTCAGGCACAACCCCGCCAAATGCCTTATGAGTCTCGATCTGACTGGAGATCAGATTGGACAGCACTTCCCGTCCATCCTTGACTACTGCTACAGATGTTTCATCACAGCTTGTCTCCACGGCCAATATATAAGATGGTGCTGAACTTACCTTTTCATTGAAATCCTTCATGAATCCGTTACGCTTCCTTCCTCTTCGCCGCTCCGGCTCGCAGGCGGCAAATTCGCCCACATAATCATCGCATCTTCCCCATTGTCGGAGTAATACCCTTTACGAAGACCAGCCGATTCAAACCCTTTTTTCTGATACAAGCTCTGGGCAATTCGATTCGAAACCCTGACTTCCAGCGTAATGCGCTCCATCCCAAGATATGCCGCTGTTCTCATCAGTTCGTCCAGCAGCTTCTCGCCGAGCTTTCGCCCACGATAAGCTTCTCTGACTGCAATATTGGTAATGTGGGCTTCATCCATAATTGTCCACATACCGGCATAGCCGATCGCTGTACCTTCCAATTCCATGACCATATATTTAGCAAAATGATTGTGTGTCAATTCATTCTGAAATGCTTCTTCCGTCCAGGGCAGGGTGAAGGCTTCATGTTCAATAATCATTACATCGGGAATATCATCCAGAGTCATGAACCTGAACTGAAGCGCTGCTTCCTGCTCGTCATTTCCCACGTTGTCCATCTGCTTCCCCTCCCTTTTAGTACGTGTTCAAAAAGACCGGTTTTCAGTACCGAGAAGATGGGATGAAGCTAGAAATGGCGTAGCGGAGCGTAGGGAAAACTACGTGAGCAACTACAATGTTTCCGAAGGAAACATACTTCGTAAGCATCCGCTTATTTCGGCTGAATTCCATATTCGATGCTGATGATGCCGCTTGGCATGCTTCGTAATCAAAAGCGGACTTTTTGAACAACCTCTTTTAGCCTTTGCGCAGCAGGTTGGCTTCCGCTTCAGCCAGCTGGGTGTAGTTGGGCACGAGTGCATGCACATCATCTCGCTGACCTGCAAGCAGTGCCTCGGCGCCTAAGCGCCCAATCCAGCGGCCCTCCAGCTCATAGGGTACGAGCTGGAGCGCCGTTCCTGCGGGGCAGCGAAGCTCAGCCGCTACCGCCGCATGCGGGCCCGTCTCGCCGACAATCCAGACGGCAGCGGGCCGCTCCTCCGGCGCCGCTTCCGCCATGCGGGCGGCGAGGGCTTCCAGCCATCCGTCCACCAGACGGATGGCATCGGGCGCCAGCCGCCGGGGCGCAGCGCTCCCGGCGGAGGCAAACAGCGCGGTATAGGCTTGGCCGCGCCTTGCATCCACAAGCGGAACGATCCAGTGGACAGGGGCGGCACCAGTGCCGCCCTGGTCCGCGGATGGCGTTCCGCCAGCCCCTGCTGCGGCATCCTCTGCCGCAGCTTCGGCCTTGGCGGCGAGGCCGCTGTGCCAGCCGCCCCAGGCCAAGGCCTGAAGGCTGGACACCCCGACAACGGGGATGTCCCACGCCCAGGCTAGCGTCTTCGCCGCGGTCACCGCAATGCGGATGCCCGTGTACGAGCCCGGGCCAATGCCGACGGCAATGCCGTCCAACTGTCCCGGCTGCGTGCTGCTGGCTTCCAGCAGCTGCTCCATTACAGGCACAACGTGCACCGAATGGTTGCGTTCTGCCCGTTCATTGCGTTCTTCCAGAAGGGCGTGACCTTCCATCACTGAGGCTGCCATCACCGCAGTCGAGGTATCCAACGCCAAAAACCGCTGGTGCGGCTGTTTTTGTAAATCTTCCATCATCATTTGACTCCATTCTGTCTGAACTGTCGGCACATAGCAGCATAAGTCTCGCCATACCCATCCAGCGTAATCGTTCGATCCTCCGGGCCCGTCGTTTCAATCTGCACATGCAAGTGTTCCTGAGGCAGTAGCTCGGGAATGATGCTGGACCATTCCACCAGACTGACTCCGGTTCCATAGAAATACTCATCCAGTCCAAGCTCGTCCGCTTCTTCCAGCGATATGCGATACACATCCATGTGATATAAGGGCAGACGCCCTTCGTATTCCTTAATCAGTGTAAACGTGGGGCTGTTGACCACATCACGTACACCCAAATGCCAGGCAAACTTTTGTGAAAATGCCGTTTTGCCCGCGCCCAGATCACCGTCTAGTGCAATCACCATGCCGGCGGTTGCCTGTTCAGCGAGTGCGGACGCGAGTACTTCTGTATCTGCAATGCCATGGGAGTGATACACCCACTGCTCATGCGTCTGATTCAATATACGCCCCACCTTTGGCGGTCAAGCCGCCTGAGTTCACTTTGAACTTTATTATATCGGTCCCATTCTCCCCCCGCAACATCGAAGGATCAGAAGCAGAACGGAAGATAGGCCACCATTCACACGAATGACAAATAAACCGGCACCTGACGGCACCGGCCTTCCTTAGACATCCTTTACCAGACGTTCTTTTTTACTCTTCCAAACGGTCTACACGTACGGTCTGGGTATTCCCCGGTCTGCTGCCTACCTGCACCGTTGCCATGCCATTAGCTTCATCCACATTTTCGATCCAGACCGGATCTCCTTCCAATGTAACTGCAATCGTATCTTTGGAATCATAAATGGCTTTCGCACGTTTAACATCCATCATTATTATTCATACTCCCCTTCCGGATCTTCGTGTGATTCACGCACCATGCTATCTGTCGTACTGTCACCGATATAACCATTATCTTCCGTGACTTGTCCACCGCCCAGACCCTCATTCACCATCCGGTCAATGTCCAACATGAACGATTCCCTGTCAAGCGGCAGCTCTTCCGAGGTAATAGCCTCCCAGTTAACCGCTGTCGCAGGTGTATGAAAACCTTCAGACCCTTCCGACTCGGCACGAGGATACGGAGAGAACGTATGGGCGTGAGCTTCAACTTCGTCTCGTTTGTTCTTCATAGGGGTACCTCCTGACGTGATAGTTAACAACTAATATCATCCTCTTTCAAAACCAACGCTATGCAGCGCAGATCTTCAAGGATGTTTCTGTTATCATCCCCCACTCTTTCTGAAGCATACTGCTTCCAGGGAAATACGGTTATCCCGCCCGTGAAATGCCCATACTATACATAAAATGTTCTCGGAAAGGAGCCGTTCATGCATACAGTCTGGAAAGGTGCCATTAGCTTTGGCTTGGTTCATGTTCCTGTCAAAATGTTTTCGGCTACCGAAGACAAAGACATCTCCATGCGTTACATCCACAAAGTCTGCGGCAGTCCACTTGCTTATGTACGTAAATGTCCTTCCTGTGAAGTTGAGGTTCAATGGGAAGAGATCACCAAAGGATATGAATATGAGAAAGGCAAATTCGTCTTGTTCGAAAAAGACGAGCTTGAAGCGTTGAATGATTCAAGCAGCAAAACCATTACCATTCTGGATTTCGTGGATTTAACGGAGATCGATCCGATTTATTTTCAAAAAACGTATTACCTCTCCCCCGATCAAGCGGGAGGAAACGCATACCAGCTTTTAATGACTGCAATGCGGGATACGGGCAAGATTGGCATCGCCAAAATATCCATTCGTTCCAAAAGCAGTTTGGCTGCGATCCGTGTGCTGGACGATTGCCTCTCCATGGAAACCATTTTCTATCCAGACGAGATCCGTCCCGTCTCTCAGGTTCCCAACCTGCCCGAGGTTCTCAACGTAAACGAGAAGGAATTGACGATGGCCAAATTGCTGATCGATCAGTTATCTACTCCGTTTGAACCTGGAAAATATACAGACGACTACCGCGCCAATCTGCTGGATCTGATCAATCACAAAGTAGCCGGTGAAGAAATCAAAATTGCCCCTGCCAAGCCGGAAGCGAATGTCATGGATCTCATGGCAGCACTGCAAGCAAGTATTGAAGCTGTGAAGCCCATTCCAACCGATCCCGGAACCACCACAGCTAAACCTAAGAAACGTGCTCCAAAGAAAACTTCGGTTCAAGCAGCGGCTGGAGGAGAAACAGAGACTCCTGCTCCTGCCAAAAGAAAGAAGGCTGCACCTAAGCCCAAGGCGTAAACAGCACAGGATTCGCTTGTCACTAACATCAACATTGGAGATCCGGCCATGAAGCCGGATTTTTGTTTTGTATTCCATAATTGAAGTAATACTCAACAAAGATTGAATGTCACCAAAATCTAAAATACAATTGACGAAAGTTGATTTATATTTTATATTAACTTATGAAAAGTAACTTATTTATAAATGTACAGTTAAGCTTCATAACTACATGAACTATGACATTACAATAACGCTATTCCATTGCCAATGAGTGAACCGTAACAATTCAACTCTATTTTTTACAGGAGGAAATCCTTATGACTTCTACTTATCAGATTCCTGCAGCAACCCATCTGGGTGAAGTAAGTCTACGAATCAGCAATTTGGATCGATCTATTCAATTTTATACCGAGGTGGTCGGACTGAAACTGCTTGAACACAGCGACAAAGTCGCTACCCTGACAGCCGATGGAAAGCAGTCTCTTCTGCGCCTTGAACAGCTGACTGATGCAGTAACGATGCCTGTTCGCTCCACTTCAGGTCTGTATCACTTCGCCATCCTGCTGCCTGACCGCAAATCGCTGGGCCTTGCTCTTCGTAATCTGGCTGAATCCGGCATCGAAATTGGTCAAGGTGACCATCTGGTTAGTGAAGCATTCTACATTTCCGATCCGGATCAGAATGGTATTGAAATCTATGCAGACCGTGCCCGCGACACCTGGAAGCGAGATGCAGATAATAACTACATTATGTCAAGTGACCCTGTTGATGTAGACAGCCTGTTCGCTCTGGCCGCGAACGAACCTTGGCAGGGATTGCCTGCCGGAACGGTCATTGGTCATGTTCACTTTCATGTACGCAGTCTGGAAGAGTCGCGCCGTTTCTACACAGGAGTACTTGGATTCGATATCGTTGGTAACTTCGCCAACATGTCCGCCCTCTTTGTATCCGCAGGCGGTTATCACCATCACATCGGACTGAACATTTGGGCTGGTACAGGCGCACCTGTAAATCCGTCCAATGCGACAGGCATTGACTACTTCACCATCATTTATGAAGGAAAAGAACAATTGGAACAAGCTGTAGAACAACTGCGTCAAACGAACACATCTATTGAACAGCAAGGTAAGGACTGGTTTACTGTAGACCCACAGAATATTCGCATCCGCCTGACCACAACGAGTTAATACGGAGAATCCGTGATGCGAATGTTGTGCATTAAGTTGAGTACTCTGAATAGCCCGGACACAAATTTCCTCGTTTCTTATAGGAAATTAGTCGTCCGGGCTTTTCGGCTTTCCTTTTTTTCCATGTTGATCTATTCCTTTACCCATTTTCTAATAAAATTGGTGCAATTGGCGTATCCTAACCAAATATCTAGATCGACATGCGAAGGAGAACCCACATGATTGAAAAGGGGCGTTTAACTGTAAGGCAACTGGGGTCACTGATGTTTTTATGCACCATTGGTGAACAGATTATCGTCTTCCCTTCGATGATCACCTCATATGCACATCAAGATGCATGGTTGTCTGCATTATTGGGTGTTGCTGGTGGTGCAGGCGTACTGTCCATCATGCTCGTTGTGTACAAACTGCAGCCCCGGATGAATCTGATTCAACATGCATTGTATACGCTTGGACCCTGGATCGGGGCATTCATCAGCTGTTTTTATCTATTCTATTTTCTAATGGGTACGTCTGCATTCATAAGAGAAATTGGGGATTTCATGACGACCCAGATCCTGCCTGAATCTCCCCTCTTCATTGTGAGTTTGCTCTTTGTTTGTACTCTTGCCTGGGGACTCCTTTCTGGTCTTGAACCTATAGGCAGGAGTGCCGAGGTATTTCTTCCCCTAATCGTTTTGTTCCTGCTCATTCTGACCGTCTGTCTGTTCCCGCATTCACATCTGGACAACATCAAGCCCGTTCTTGCAGAAGGCTTTCTGAATCCCTTCAAAGGCTTTGTTGCTGTGCTTACCTATCCTTATTGTGAATTGTGCATCTTTCTTATGCTTTTTCCTTATGCCAAAAAGGAAGCTCATTGGGAAAAGGATATCCTTCTGGCGGCCATCATAGGGGGATTGATGCTTACCCTCACGCTAACCATCTGTCTGCTGGTTATGGGGCCATTTATGACGCAGCACCATTGGTTTGCAGCATTTAATCTGTCGCTGAAGATCAATATAGGCAATTTTCTACAGCGCATCGAGGCCTTTATGGCTTCCGTCTGGATTATTGCCGTCTTTTTCAAGAGCATCCTGTTTTTCTATAGCTTTGTACTCGGGATCACCCATCTCTTCAAATTATCCAGCTATCGTCCGCTCATTTTGCCTGGCGCCATGTTGATTCTGTCCATGTCCATTGTTCTAGCACCCAACGAAAATTTCTATCTCAAAGTTGTTATTCCGTATTGGATTGATTGGGATTTGACTTGTGGTATCGGGATTCCTTTACTGCTTATTATGGTACATAAACTGAAAGCACGGCTGCGGAAGAGCTAAACTTACCCTACTCAACTTAGAGAATCAACCCTCAGGCAGATTTGAAAGAGGAAAGGAGTTTTAAGCACATGTTTAATCCCTTGGTTCCTTTTGAACCTATATCCCGAGATGTGATCCCTAACGGGCAAAATTGGATTGCCCAAATTAAATGGGATGGGGTCCGCATGCTTGCTTACGAGGACGGACAGGGAATTCAGTTAATTAATCGCAGATTACACAACCGAACTGCACAATATCCTGAGCTGGTTCAACCGCGCAATCTGTGCTCCGTCCCTTCTTATATTTTGGATGGAGAGATTATTGCCCTTGATCCGGAAACGGGAAAACCGTCCTTCTATCACGTGCTGCGGCGAGATCGCATGAGCAGACCGGATGGCATTGCCCAAGCTGTAAACCAGATTCCGGTGACTTATATGGTATTTGATATTCTTTACTGCGATGGAGAATGGGTCACAGATCAGCCACTTGCAGATCGTCAGCGTCTGCTGCATCAAGTTCTGAATCCTGCTCCACATGTTCAAGAGGTGACTAACACGTCAGATCCCGACGCCCTGCTCTCTGTGATGAGACAGCACCAGATGGAGGGAATTGTATGTAAGGACCTTTCCAGTACCTATGGAATCAACGGCAAGGATCAACGCTGGCAGAAGGTTAAGATTTTCCACGACCTCTATGCCATGATTGGTGGGGTTACCTACCGCAGCGGTATCGTCAATGCAATCGCAGTTGGTGTATATGATGGGCCTAACTTTGTCTATATTGGTCATGTCGGCACCGGTAAGCTGAACTCGGACTCCTGGCGTAAACTAACCAAAGAAGTACAACCTCTTATTCGTAAAGATAGACCTTTTCATAACATACCCGAGAGAAGCGCGGAGACGACATGGATAGAGCCACAGATCGGTGTCAAAGTGCAATTCATGGAACTTACCCACCATCTTACCCTACGTCACCCAAGCATCCAGGCTTTTGCTTCGGTAAAGCGAGATGAGTGTGCGATCAGCCAGATCAGTCATCTTATCCCTGAACGATAAACTACTTTCACCATACACCCGATACATCAAAAAGGCTTTCCATTTAAAATTATACTTGCTCACCAGAGGAGGTGATATTCATGGCCCATACAATAAAGGGCACCATAACAATTAATGGAATGGAGCTTACCGTGACCAATCCGGACAAGCTGTTATGGCCCGAAGCAGGTGTAACCAAAGCTATCTATTTGCAAAAGTTGGCGGCACTGGCTCCGTATCTACTGACGTACACCCGAAATCGGCTGCTCACCACGATACGTTATCCACATGGTGCAGGCGGCGAGTTCTTCTATCAGAAAAATGCCCCAGAGCCCGTTCCGGAGTTTGTACGAACTGAGATGCATGATGGGATACGATATGTAGTGATGAATGACCTTCCTGATCTGTTATGGCTTGGCAATCTGGCTGCTCTTGAGTTCCACCCTTCCTTACATGCTGTAGGCAGCCATCTGCCTTGCGAGTGGATGATTGATCTTGATCCTTCACAGGAAGAAGAACCTCGCATCATGCAAGCTGCCCTGATTGTGGGGGAAACGCTAACTTCGCTTGGTCTTAGATCGGTACCGAAAACCTCTGGTGCCACAGGCGTACAGATAATTGTTCCGATCCGCGAAGGCGTAACTTTCGATGAATTAAGAGACATCGGATATTTTGTAGGCAAATACGTCACTCAAAAACATCCGGATTTATTTACACTGGAACGACTTAAAAAAGACCGGGGAGATCGCATTTATTTTGATTACCTCCAGCATTATGGTGGCAAAACGCTCGCAGCTCCCTACACTCCCCGCGCCAAACCAGGCGGTACAGTGTCTACTCCTCTCACATGGGATGAAGTTCGAAACAACGTTTCGGTTAAGGATTACCACTTGATGAACATCGTGGAACGCCTGACGAAGACCGGGGATCTGATCGCAGCTGTCGATCCCCAGCCTGTTGAACTGATCATCCAGCATTTAAAACAGAAAAAATAGCCGGTTACCCTCAAACCAAGGGTGCCGGCTATTTTTTCGTTTACTCGCAATGAGATTCGCTAATGTATACCTTTTTTCTTGAAACGTCCGCCCTTCACATCGTGAATGTTACCTATTGCCACAAAGGCATGTGGGTCCCAATCTTCAACAATGGACTTCAGCTTAGCTTCTTCCAAACGGGTAATAACCACAAAGATAATTTTCTTCTCGTCTCCACTGAAGCCGCCCTCTCCATCCAGAAAAGTGACGCCACGACCCAGACGATCGGTTAAGGCTGAACCAATATCACGGTACTTCTCACTGATAATCCATACCGATTTGGATTGATCCAATCCTTCATTCACAATATCAATCATCTTCATTGCAATATAATAAGCAATCATGGAATACAGGGCGTTTGGCCAGCCAAACACAAAACCTGCACCTGCAAAAATAAATACGTTAATGAACAATACGATCTGACCTACAGACAATGGTGATTTCTCACTCAACAGTATGGCTACAATCTCCGTACCATCCAGTGAACCACCAGAACGAATGACGAGACCAACTCCAACCCCCAAGATCAATCCACCAAATACAGCTCCAAGCAATGGTTCACCTGGCGTCAGTGCAGGAACGCGGTGTAACAATGACGTTCCAATGGACATTACGACGATCCCGAGCAGTGTGGATAACGCAAACGTTTTACCAATTTGTTTATACCCCAGAATCAGGAAAGGCAAGTTAAGCAAGGTCAGGAAAATTCCAAGTGGCAGATGTGTAAGCTCTGACACCATAATCGAGATCCCTGTTATTCCCCCATCAATAACGCCATTCGGCACGAGAAATACTTCGAGTGACACAGCCATCAGTGCAGCACCGACCAGAATCATCACGATGCGCTGCAGAAGCTTCAGTGAAAACACCGAGCTCTTCACATTGCGGTCCGGCTTGGATGTTAGTTCTTTAACCGATACATTGGACATGGTATCCCCCCCGTTTTGATCAATATGTGAATCCATTTCATAAATCATTTAAGTACCCAGAGGAACCCTACATACAGAGGAACAACACCGTTCCAACGCTATATGCACCCCGTTATAAAAGCACCTAAAGGCTATATGAAATGTATTCAAGTATGTCTTAATTCCGGTTGACAATTCCAAAAGAGAGCAAAAGGGAGCCTGTTTTCCCGCAGACTCCCCTCCTTCGCCAAGACATAATTTATATAAACATTATATCATAAAAGATCAAATTTGAGCAAAATAGTTAGCAAAAAGAAGATAAATTCACAAAAAGTGAACTTATCTTGAGAAATCCGCCTTATAACGGCTAAAGCAGCGGAGAAAGCATGCGAGAAAGCATTTCTGCCCCTTTTTCCCACCGTGAACGCTGCTGAAACACCTTCACGTCAATCTGGCTGCATTCATTCAGATCACGCTCAAAATCCTTAGTCAGCCGGTCCATGGATGATGTCTCGAACAACACGGCGGTTAACTCAAAATTGCAGAAAAAGCTGCGCATATCCATGTTCGCTGTACCTACCGTCGCAAGCAAATCATCTACAATTAAGACCTTGGCATGCACAAAACCTTTGCGATATTGATAGAACTTCACTCCAGCACGCAACAATTCCTCCACATAGGACATAGAAGCCAAATGCACAAGACGGGAATCCGATTGATAGGGAATAATGATTTTCACATCCACCCCACTGACGGCAGCCGTCTTAATCGCTTCGTACAATGCGGGATCCGGTATGAAATAGGGTGTCGTGATATATATGCGTTCGCTTGCCACGGAAATCGCCCCAAAGCACATTTCCTGAATGGCATCCCAGTCCTGATCCGGCCCGCTGGCCAGAATCTGAATTCTCTCTTCCCCGCTGCAAATATGTGGCGGGAACAGCTCTGTCAGCTGAGGCTCTGTAATCTGCTCGCCAGAAGCGAGCTTCCAGTCATTCAAGAACGTATTTTGCAGGAAATATACGGCATCTCCTTCGATCTGTACATGGGTATCGCGCCAGAATCCAACCTCTGGATATTGTCCGAGATAATCGTCACCTACATTAATTCCACCCACAAATCCAATCCTTCCATCCACCACAACAATTTTACGGTGGTTTCGGTAGTTCACCCTTCGGTCAATCGTTGCAATGAGCGGCGGCAGAAAATAATGAAACTCCACGCCTGCATCCTGAAATTTGTGGATAAAGCTCCAGCTCATCTTGTGACTGCCGAGTCCATCGCAGATCAAGCGTACTTTGACACCTTCTTTCGCCTTGCGAATCATCACGTCCTGAAATTTCGTACTGATGACATCGTCTCGAAAAATATAAAATTCAACATGCAGATGATGCTCTGCCTGCTCCATTGCCCTTAACATGGCTTCGAATGTCTCTTCACCATTCGTCAGTACTTGACTCCGATTGCAGCCTGTAATGGGGCTCTCAGACAAGTGTGACAGCAGGTTAAACAAACGATGCTGATGGTTGTATCGACTGCCCGACATCTGATCGGCATGCTCTACAATATGAGCCTGCTCCCAGATCGTTTCCTTTATTTCCCGAAATATTCGTGAACCGCCTTTACGGACCTTCTTGCGTTTGCTGTAGTCCTGGGCGACAAAATAATACACAACAAAGCCGATCAAGGGTACACAGAATAAAATAAATAGCCATGCCACGGCTTTCGCTGGATTGCGGAATTCCAGCAACAAGATGGTGGCTGCCTGAAAGGTAAATACGAGCAATATAATGACCAGCCAAAACATTCGGCTTCCTCCTCATGGCAAGGTGTAATCTTGCCGTTCTCTCTCACTGTACAAGTTTTGACGATAAAGCCTTTAGCTAATCATTAGATACCCAATGTATGCACCATTCGTAACGTTTGCTTAGATAAAATCTTACATACTCAGCGAATCTGTAATGCCACGGAGCCAGTTCATTCCAAGCTTAGGCGTTGTATATTCTGACTGTGTTCCCCTCTACATATGATTCATTCCAGTATGCGGATCAGCATTCCATCGCCATTTCGAGCACACGACCTTCCAGACTCTTCCTCTTTTCTTGATCGGAAGGTGGTCTTCTTACGTAAAATTAGATATAATACTCGTTAAAAACTTATTACTTAAAGGAGAAGACTAGTTAATGGAAAGTGAGAGGTATGCGTTAAATTTAGTATTGGTTGCATTTTTGATAGGACTTTCGGCGTTTTTTGTTGCAGTGGAGTTCGCTCTGGTACGGATTCGTCCGAGCCGGATTGACCAAATGATTGCGGAGGGAAACAAGCGTGCCTTGGCTGTTAAACAAGCCGTTGCCAACCTGGATGGATATTTGTCCGCCTGTCAGTTGGGTATCACGATTACATCTCTGGGACTGGGCTGGCTGGGAGAACCTACGGTTGAGAAAATTCTCCACCCTGTGTTCGAAAGCATGAGCATGCCTGAGGCAGTTTCTTCATTCTTATCGTTTGTTATTGCGTTTGTTGCCATCACTTACTTGCATGTGGTAGTTGGTGAACTTGCACCTAAAACGATTGCAATCCGTAAAGCCGAAGCCGTTGCTCTGCTGACGTCTACACCTATCATCTGGTTTAACCGAATTATGTATCCTTTTATCTGGCTGTTAAACAGCTCAGCGAATCAACTGGTCAAATTGTTCGGAATCAAACCTGCATCAGAACATGAAGATGCGCACTCTGAAGAAGAATTACAGATTATCATCAATGAAAGCTTTGAGAGCGGCAAAATCAACCAAGCCGAGTTCGGATATGTAAGCCGTATCTTTGCTTTTGATGAGATGCTTGCCAAAGAAATCATGGTACCCCGGACTGATATGGTCTGCCTTTATGTCAATAGATCGAACGAGGAAAACCTGGATATTATCCGGCAAGAACAATACACCCGTTTTCCAGTAGTAAATGAGAGCAAAGACGATATTATCGGTATTATTAATACCAAACAATTTTTCCTGGAGTTGTACGGAAACGACGAACCTGTCGATCTGTCTTCCCTGATTCAGCCGGTATCCGCTGTTCACGAAACGACCCCTGTCAAGGATCTGCTCAAGAAAATGCAGAAGGATGGCGTGCATATTGCCGTGCTGGTCGATGAGTATGGAGGTACTTCTGGGATTGTAACGATTGAGGATGTGCTTGAACAGATTGTCGGTGAAATCCGGGATGAGTTTGACGCAGACGAAGTCGAGGATATTCAGGTCATCAATGAAAACTATGTCATTATGGACGGCAAGGTGTCCTTGTCCAAGGTTAACGACATGTTCATGTCCCACCTTGATGCTGACGAATGGGATACCATTGGCGGCTGGCTTTATAGCCATCGTCCAGAGATGAATGAACAGGAAGAGTATGAGTTCGAGAACCTCACCTTTGTTTTGCTGGAAAAAGACAAGAATCGCTTCTACAAAGTCGCCATTGTTCCTAAGGAACCACTGACCATGTCCGACTACACTGATGAAGACGAGAAAAAGGTCTAGTTGGGCTAAATAAAGCAACAACTTTATATATAATAAGAAGAGCACTTGCCTACTTTGGTAAGTGCTCTTCTTATTATTTCTGGCTGAATGCGTTGCTTCCCCATGTTATCACTCAACCAAGAATGGAATTTACCGTCGCGTTTTTTAATTTGCTTTTAATACCCACTTCGCAATATCATCGATAATGGCTTTGGAGACATTAGATGGCTCAGCGTACTCTTGACCAATCGAAAGTCCATCATAGCTGGATAAAAGATGATTTACTTTTGGATAACTATTGTATGTTACATTGGAATGATCTTGAAGAGCCGATTTCCAGTTTTGGAATTGATTCATAGACACTTGCACATCATTTTCGCCTTGGATAATAAGCATAGGGGTATTTTGTGTTTTAGCCAGTTCCGCAGGCACATAATCTCTCTGTTCAAACCACCAATAAGCAGGCTGAAGTGGAAACGCCTCAGGAAGATGATCTACAGAATATTTAGGATCTTTAACGATCGCAGCAACATTTTTATAAAAATCAGCTTGTTCTTTAATGATCCCCGTATCTAAACCTAGCCGCTCCATCCGATCTACTAATTCGTCTTGCTGCTCGGTAAGCACATCCACAAAGCTACTACTTGGTGCAGCAAGTAGAATACTCCCTGCAATATCATGTTGATTATCCTCAGCAATGATTAACGGTAATGCAAACCCGCCTTGACTATGTCCAGCCACAAAAATCGCTGTAGAATCAATATGTGCAGTCCTTTTAAGTAATTCTACTGCATCGGTTACCTGATCTACGCTTTCTTGTTTTAATGTGAATTTAGGCTGTGAAGCCACCTTATAGGTATGCTCATACGTGACCTTATCGTATCTTAATACAGCAACGCCTTGTGAAGCTAAACCTACCGCAAGATCGCGAAACGGCTTTGCTCCACCAATGGCAGCATCCTGATTGCTGGCCCCTGATCCGTGTACCAGAATGACAACTGGGAAAGGTCCCTCTCCCTTGGGTAAAGTTAATGTCCCTGGTAAAGCTAAATCACCCTGACCGACCGTAATGTCTTGTTCTGTGTAGGCAGATGGGTCGTCGTAGCTTGGTTTTTGATACACATTTGGAGTAGCGGCCGCAATGTACAAGTCATCCACAAGTCCGTTATGATTCATTCTGACCGTAATATTTAAACGAGTGAGCTCAGTTTTAAAAGTATAAGTAACATTGCGATGCACTGTGTTATTTTCTACGTGCTTAGCTATGGCTTCACTTGAAATTTTTCCATTTTGACCTTCTAATGCTGCCCATAGCTGACTCAACAACGTGGGTGACAACACTCCGCTAACAGAGGTATGAACATACTTCGCAGCTTCCTTGCCATTGCCCTCACTAATAAGTGAAATGAATATATCCTCAGGTGCTGCCTTCAGTGTCTCGGTAAGAAATCTCCCATCCATAAAGGTAACTCCTTTCGTTAACTGAACAGGATTGTCTAAGGGGACGACTTGCTCATTCACCATCGCCTGTTTCTCTCCAACCTTAGCTACAATCGTAAGCTCATTTTTTCGTATTGTGATTTGTCCTGTTTGTTGTTGCCAAGATACCTCTGCCCCATTCTTTTCTGCAATCTCACGTATAGGAACTAGATTTTCACTACCCGCGGGTTTTTCAGCTGCTGCTGAGATGGATGTCACCGGCAGGATAAGACATACGAAAGTAAGAGAAAGTAATAGCTTTTTCCAATTGTTCATCGTCATAACTCCTCCTAATCATTTTTTTATGATATGCATAGATCTATGAGCATTTATTGACTCAGGACTATACTTATAACAACAATAGCAATGATGAATAACAACAGGACCCAAGATAGTGGACTAGCGAAGTTAATCGTCCAGCCTATTCCATAACGTTTCTCTACGGTAAAAGAAGGATCATTGGCATTGAAGTAAATAAAACCAAGCTTCCAATAAGCATCGTCATTCACAGGCTGCTCCTTGGATCGTTCGCTATCCTCTTGATGATTACGAATTTTCCCACCGCCCTGTCTGCCTGTGAGAGACAGCAATACAGCACCTAACACGATCGTCACAGGGATGATGAAGCTAATACTTGTTAACAAGACCATATTCGGGACGAACATATTGATCTGAATGAAGGCAAATAAAATGGTAAGAAGCAACCCTGTTATGATCGTAAATAGGGACCATTTACGGCGGAATTGAATATTTTTAGCAGCAAATTTGGCAGGATTAGACGTAGTAAGCTGTTGTTTGCTTGCTTTAATACTCCAGTTCACCAGCATCAGGAGTGCAATTACTCCTAGCTGTACCAGATTAACAGCCAATACTGAAAGGTAGGTTTTAGGCACACTGGAAGTGACATTGCCCTGAAGATCATATTTCATTGGAATGACGTTAGGTAGTGCCTTATAATTCAGGATTGAAATGATGGCAATGACTACAATAATAACAATGTGAATGAGAAACCAATAGTTGGAATAGGTGAGTTTATTTTGGCGGAAGGTGGTATCGATTTTAACCCTTTGAGGTGCTTCTAAAGTTGTAAGTGTTCCTTTTATCTTTTTCATCTTGAAATGAAATAATATTTGTAGCGCTGCCCAGTACACCATAAATATCATTGTACAAACACCGGTGATTATTGCGGTAGACGCTTCATTAGCAGATCGGAGTAAATACAAACTGACAAGAACAACCATCCCGTTTCCGATCAGACTTACTGTAGCAAACGTTCTCCGTAGCTTACGTAAGACGGGTGTGTAGTAATTATATTGACTTACCGTGACCCCAAAGCTGATTGTTTCCCTTGTCACATAAGGTGCAAAGGATAGAAGTAAGGCTATTGGAGCAAAAATTAAAATGATAGGTAATATACTAAATAGTTGCATACATAACACACTCCCTCGATTCTTTATTGTTTGTTGTCACCCATCTTTACATCATCATACATTTGGTCTAATACCACAGATAGTTCCTCTTTGGTCATTCCGCGACATATCGCTTCGGCAATAATCGGTCTTAATTCTCTTTGCTGCTTTTTCAAATAATGATCCGTTAAATCAGGCATTCCATCAGGGTTTACTACGACTCCCTTTTGCCTATGAATTAGAATGTATCCATCTTGCTTGAGTAGTGTATAAGCCTTATTGACCGTATGAAGGTTAACACCAATATCTGCGGCCAAATTCCGAACCGAAGGTAACGCCTCACCTAGCTGTAACTCGCCACTAGCAATGCCTTCAATAATTTGATAAACAAGTTGCGAATAGATGGGAAGTTCGGATTGCATATCCAGTTGAATAATCAAGGGTCCACCTTCTTTTTTGTTATCTGTTATATATCAAGTATAACAGCTATAACATAAGTGAGCAATAAAAATGAAAATAAAAAATAAAGCCGCATATCCATCGCGAGGGCAAGTTTCCTGACCCTTCACCATTGATATGCGGCATATCCTGTTGAGCTTATCCATATGTTTCAAGAGCAAACATTAGTGGTGACACATGACACAGTTGTATTTCAAATTCCATTTCAAAGTTCAGTCTTATCTTCGACAATCCGATAATGGATTTTGCGAACTATAATTTTCAGAATCATGTACAGCGGAATAACGATAATCATCCCAAGAATGTTCCCCAAGTCTGCACCTACAAGCAGTAAGATAACGGTAGTCAGCGGATGAATATCCAACTGTTTGCCATAGACATAAGGAGAGATCAGATTGTCCTGAATTTGCTGGGCGATGACAATGATGACAAGCGACCAGATCGCCATTGAGGGTGATTCAATGAACCCCACAATAACAACAGGAATGGCTGCCAGCAAGGCCCCTACATAAGGAATGAAATTCAGAACAATGGATACAGCCGTCAGGAGTAATGCATATGGCAAACCGAGAAAGAGAAAACCAATATACATCAGGATGCCCAAGGCTACATTGACAATGACACGACCTACAATGTAGCTGCTTAAGGCTTCATCGATTTCATGGACGGTCTCCTCTCCATCTTTACGGTAACGTCTCGGGAGCAACAGTGTAAGATTGGTCCCAAATTTGCTGCCCTCCTTGAGCATGTAATACAGCATAATCGGGAACGTCGCCAGAATGATAACCAGATTGGATACAACCGAGAACAATCCGGACACGTAATCCGTTACCTGGGCAATTCCTTGACTTAGAAAATCAGAGAAGCGTGAGAACAGATCGGAATCCTCAGGTATATATTTTGAAAGGAAACCGCTCTTTTCGAATTCAGCCAACTGATCACTGAGCGAGGTAACCAGTACCGGGGCATTCTCCACAAAATTCAACAGTTGTTCACGCAGTGAAGGCCATACAAGCACACTGAATCCTGCCATAATCAGCGCAATCACCACGTAAATAATAATGACTGACAGTGCACGCTTCATTTTGTGCCGTTCCATATAGTCGACGAGCGGACGCAGCAGATAATAGAAGAAACCAGCAATCAGCAGCGGAATGATGATGATGTGAATCAGCGAGGTCAGGGGGCTGAAAATAAAGTTGACTTTATCCCCCAAATACACGATGAGCAGCAGCAAAATAATCGCTGTGCATATACGGTAAAACTTGTTGTTTATCAAGAAACGTGATCCCTCCATACGCTGCTCTGCCAAATACGACTGCGGCGATAATATGTATGTATTGCAACTTAATACAGCTTGGGCAGCGTGTTTCATTCCAAGCCGCATTCTCATGTATTATTATATGTACCCTTAAATGCTAGTCATGCCACAGCGGATGCTGAATATACTCTCTTTTTCCACCTTGAAGGAGAAATTAGGCAAAAAAAGAAGCAGGCGATTAGCCTGCCACATCTCTTTTGTTAAATACAACCCATGAGATCAACATGAAAATGACATAATATACAGCTAGAACAGCAATAGAAAACCCAAGTGTCATACCTGCATTGGCTTCGGTAATTAGTCCCGATCCTGTTGCAGAGTCCATGTATTTTCCAAGATCCATATTAGTAAACAGGACATACTTCGTCCATTCATAACGGTTCGGATTGAAAATCAAAGACAACGGATTCCTGGTAATTATAATAAATAGAGATATTCCGATGGACAATCCTCCTGATCGAAACACAATCGCGAGCATAAAGGCAATTGCGATAGTAATAAAAAGATCAACGTAGGAAAATCCCCATGATGCAATAACGTGCCCAGCAGTATTAACACTATCACCCTGGTCGTACGGCACTGATTGTGAAAACAGGATGTACGACATTCCCGTCGCCAGAATGATAATGAGCAGTGTGCTTAAGAGACTGAAACCAATCACTGCCACATATTTGGAGGCCAGAATTTTGCTTCGTGACCACGGCCGGATGAGCAGCAGCTTAATTGTTCCCCAAGTGAACTCTCCTGCTACCACTTCAGTTGTAATTACAACACAGAAAATACTATTAAGAAATACAAAAACAATACCCACTGTTGTTGAGGCTGACTCCCAGATTGAAATCCCAGTCGATCCCATACCCTGTCTAAACAAAACTGGTAATAATAATGAGAAAATCGCAAGAATGGAGAGAAATGTCCAAGTGAGCGATCTACGGTAAATTTTCATATTCTCATTCAGAACCAAGTTCCAAAAGCTACTCAATGCTTCCGCCCCCAGTCACCTGCAAAAATTGATCTTCCAGCGTATGGGTTACGTTACGGATACCATATACCTGGAACCCTTCACTGACCAGCCTCGCATTCAAGTCCGGAATCTGTTCACGAGATAAACGAACCACAATGGCATTGCCCTGAACTGCAGCCTCGCTAAAGAGTTCGGCTGCACGCGGGGCATCATTTACCTCAAAAGCAACCTCAGTAAGTACGTCCACTCCCGCCTCAGCTCTGAGATTTCTTACATCAATCAATTTGCCATTTTGGATAATCGCAACGGTATCACACATCAACTCCATCTCCGACAACAAGTGGCTGGATACAAAGACTGTGATCCCTTCCTCCTGACAGAGCTGGCGCAAATAATCCCTAAGTTCCCGTATTCCCTGCGGATCAAGTCCGTTGGTGGGTTCATCCAATACCAGTAACTTTGGTTTATGTAATATGGCTTGGGCCACGCCCAGACGCTGGCGCATACCCAGAGAATAGGTCTTTACCTTGTCATGAATGCGAGCTGTAAGCCCAACTCGTTCAATCGTCTCGGCAATGCGTTCCTTCGTAATACCAGGTGACATCCGGGCAAAGTGGACGAGATTCTGATATCCAGTCAGAAACTTGTACATTTCTGGATTCTCGACAATAGCCCCAACCTGAGCTATGGCTTGCTCAAATTCATTCTTTACACTGTGTCCCGAGATGATGATATCTCCTTGACTGATGGACATGAGTCCTACCATCATTCGAATCGTTGTTGTTTTTCCCGCCCCATTGGGTCCTAAAAAACCAAAAACCTGCCCCGGAGAAATATCCAGAGTCAGGTCACTGACCAATGATCGGGAGGAGATGATTTTACTGACGCCCTGAAGACGGACGACCGGCTCCTGCTGCATTCCATTTCCTCCTTCATCAACGGACATTCACATCATGCCCGTTTCTCATATGAAGATAGTGTATCATAATCTTTAGTATATTGTCCCGCAAACTGGGATTTCCCCTGACGTTTCATATGAACTACACACGCTTCACAGCATCCAAGCGGCATCTCACTCCGATAAAATCCGGTGCGAAATACGTGATTGCCTCCACAGTCCTCTTCCTTTAGTTCGACAGAGCCCCTAGCGACCGACACAATCATCCCACAACTGACACAGTAAAAGCGGTCCGTTTCAATCAATGATATTCCTTCCCCTCACAAGGAGCTTTGAAGTCCTTGTTATTTGTCGTTAGACGCTGAATTTTGATACATTTTGTATCTAACTCGTAATTTACTTGACACTGGGACTAATGTCAACCCCCTACAGGTTTAAAAAGAAATGAAATGCAAAAAAAGCTCTATAAATGCGACTAAAGTCTCGCATTTATAGAGCCATTTTAAGTACAAATGATACAATTTGGTTCATCATATGGGTTGATACTATCATTCGGTTTTGTCATGCTCGGTCTCACTGTCTCCATTCTTCGGATAATACCAAAGCAGTGTCCAATCGTCCCCATCCTTTACGATATAACAATCCTGCACGATTTTAAATTGACCAAAGGTTCCTGTAAACTTCTGGGTAACCCCAATGCGGTACGCCTCTGCAAATGGCTTAACGCCATCCATTATCGTAACGTCAAACTCACGCTCTGGTTTTTCCATCTCCAGATCAAAGGTTTCCACCCCAAAGTGCTGCATGAAAATATGCGCTCTGGACTGTAAATAGACGCTTTTGGGAAAGCGCTCTTTCATCAATGGATGAAACAACTCCCATGAACTGCCGAAATCACCCGTCTGCTCATATTCGTAAAACTCTTGGGCAATGGCAGCAGCTTCATCTGGTGCATCTGCACGAAACAGATATGGGATGGTTCTGCCTATGAGCCATAACAGCAGCAGCACAAGTGCTATGAATCCGATCTTTTTAAGTAACGCATTCCGGTTCCTTCTTCGCAGCATGCCCCGTCCCCCCTTGTCCTACTTCCATACTTATGATGGATAGCAAGCAAGTAGAAGCGGGAACTAACGAGCAGCATTTCCTGGGAAATCACTTTCTTTTGACTGAAGAACGCCTTGGGGACCTGAATCTTCTGTAAACGATATTAACACCCATATATAAGGCAATTCCTCCACATCCGCCAAGCAGATCCACGCCGACATCACGGATTGAACTCGTCCGGTTTGGGCTGAACTGCTGAATATATTCATCAATGGAGGCGATAACCGCTACTACGGTCAACGCAGCAGCGATACAAGCCCACATTCGCAGTTTCCTATATCTCAGCCCACCATAGATAAGCACCGCCAGCACAGCATATACAAATAAATGTGCACTTTTCCGAAATATGAACTCAACAAAATCATACGGTCGTTGTCTTAAGGAATAATCAAGCTCACCGTATGTGAATTGCACATCGGGTAGTGCAATTCCGATCTTCACCTTTTCAGACCATTTATGCAGCCAAGGCTGAATGGTCTGCTGCTGATATGATTGGGTCGAAAAGTGCCAGATTACCAAAACCCAGGCCGCAATCAGCAGCAGTGACAAGATATAAACATAAGGTCGTTGTTTACGTCTATGCTTATGCCTTCGTTTCCCGTAATCCTCCTCCATAAGCAAGGTTCTCACCACTTTCATAAGCCTTTCATTATTTCTGTTTATTTCTCCAAGTGTTCTTCAATTATTCCGTGAATGCGATCTCTTTCCTGCTGATCCACGATGTAATAATAAATCCCATTGATTTTCTCGCCTTTACCCTTGATCTCCACCGTATCTACGTTCTCCAGATCATTGCGATAACCAAGGAGCAGTTCCTTCATCTCATCAAAAGTAACATCCGTTCTGACATGAGTACCTAGCTCATCCAGCATATTTTGGATATGAAGTACACTGGAGAATTGCATCGTATTCTTAAGCATCTGCTTCAGAACCTCACGCTGTCGATCATTACGCCCCAAATCCCCTTTCGGGTCATCATAGCGCATTCTTGAAAAACCGAGCGCAGCAACACCATCTAAATGAATATTCCCTTGATCGTAACGCTGGCCCTCATAATCAAATGCAAAAGGATTGTTTACGTCCACGCCACCGACCAGGTCAATGATTTTGGCAAAACCCTCCATATCCACTTTCATATAATAATGAATGGGGACTCCCAAAAATTGCTCGACGGTACTTACGGACATGTCCACACCTCCGAAGGCATAAGCATGATTGATCTTATCTACAGTGTTGTGTCCCACAATGTCTGTCCGTGTATCCCTCGGAATATTAAACATGAGCACTTGTTTTTTCCCGGGGTTCACACTCAGTACGATCATCGTATCCGAGCGCCCTCGGTCATTCGGACGCTCATCCACGCCAAGAATAAGCGCATTAAAGGGCTCTTTGCTGTTGATATCGACCGGTAGCCCACCTCTGCTATCTGTGACCGAGACGGGCTTTACAGGATTTCGGGGCTCATAAATTTGGTCAGCGGTTGATTTAACGGATTGGTAGAGATATATGGCATAACCAAACACAACAACTACAAAAAAGGAAACAATCCAGATGGTAACTTTCATCCACTTTTTCATGGGTTCTTCCTCACTCACATTCAAGATGATGAATAGCGGTTAAATGATTGCTGCCGTTTTCCCTTCCAGCTTCGTCAAACCCGGACGACCAACAGAATAATATTGAAGATTAGATGCCTGAACCTGTTCAGCACTATACAAATTACGACCATCAATCATAATTGGATCCTTCATGATTTCGGCCAGTTCTTTCAAATCGATATGAGCGAATTCCTTCCATTCAGTTAAGACGCACAAGGCGTCTGCTCCTTCAGCAGCATGAAGTGGATTCTCTTCCCACGAGATGGAAGCTACATCTACCTCTTTACGAAAATTTGCAGTTGCGATGGGATCATAGGCCTTAATTATTGCTCCAGCATCACTTAAATGCTGAATGATATCGATCGCTGGAGCATCCCGCACGTCATCTGTCTCCGGTTTAAACGCTAATCCCCAGACAGCAATTGTTTTTCCTTTTAAAGGTCCAAGCGCCTCTTCCAGTTTGTGAATGACATGAAAACGCTGATCCTGGTTAACTTGGACAACGGATTTTAACAGTCTGAAATCATAATCGACCATGCCTGCGATCTGAATTAAAGCCTGTGTATCTTTTGGAAAACATGAGCCTCCATAACCAATACCTGCCTTCAAAAAGGAAGCCCCAATACGCTTATCGTAACCCATGCCTTCGGCTACTCGTGTAACGTCAGCGCCTACTTTTTCGCATATATTCGAGATTTCATTAATGAATGAGATTTTGGTTGCGAGAAATGCATTGGAAGCATATTTAATCATTTCGGCTGATCGAATATCCGTAATGATCAAGTTCTCGGTCAATGGCCGATGAAGTTTTTTTAGTGTTTTAATCGCGCGATCACTGTTTGTTCCAATGACAATCCGGTCAGGATTCAGCGTATCATTAACCGCAGATCCTTCGCGGAGGAACTCAGGAACAGAAGCCACATCGAAAGGCTGAGATGAAATACTGCTAATCAGCTCGCGAACACGATCATTGGTGCCAACAGGAACTGTGCTTTTGGTCACAATAATTTTGTAGCTCTCAATGTGACTTCCAATCTCTATAGCTACCTGCTCCACATAGCTCAGGTTGGCTTCGCCGCTAGGAAGAGAAGGCGTGCCTACAGCGATAAAGATAATATCCGACTGGCTAATCGCTTCAGCAATATTGGAGGTGAACGACAGTTTGCCTGCTTTCATGTTGGAAGCCATCAACTCTTTGAGGCCTGGCTCATAGATAGGAACGTTGCCCTCGTTGAGCATCTCCACTTTGGCCTCATTGTTGTCCACACAGATGACTTGGTTGCCGATCTCCGAAAAGCATACTCCTGATACAAGACCTACATACCCTGTTCCAATCACCGCGATATTCATCTTGTTTTCCCCCAATTCACGCAATTTTGGATAATATCTGCCCATTCCATCTCGATTCGCACGATATCCTCTTCCACCAGCTCACTGCCCATCTGAACTTCTATAATTTCAAGTTCGGTTACGGCTTTTACACTATGTTTACTACCTGCCACAATCGAAATGACATCCCCTTGATTAAGCAATCTCAGTTCACCATCCAGAATTAATTCGCCTTGACCTGAAACAACTGTCCATACTTCATTTCGTTTGAGATGGTATTGATAAGAAAAGTTCTTATCCGCCCCAACGATAATGCGTTTGGTTAATACCTCTTCTCCTCTGGCATTACGTGTGTAATCAAGCACTTTGTAACAACCCCAGCGGCGTTCCTCATACATAGGACGTTGGTTATCATCCTTAAGAATCTCTTTAATCTGTGGACTTGCCTCTTTCTCACTGACCAGAATTCCATCCGGACTGGTCGCAACGATAAGATTGGAAACCCCCAACACACACACCGGAATATTCAACTCATTGATCAGATGTGTATTTACCGAGCTGTTCGTCATTACACCTTTGCCCACAATATGGGTACTCATCTCGTCCGTCAGCGTATTCCATGTGCCGAGATCTTTCCAATATCCCTCATAAGGTGTAACCACAATGTGACTGGCTTTTTCGACTACCTGATAATCAAAGCTAATTTTCTGTAATCTTCCGTATTGTTTCAGCATCTCTTCATATTGAATTGGCAGTTCAAGTGAGATCAACAGATTAATCAGATAGTTCAGCTTGAATGCAAAAACCCCGCAATTCCAAAGGGCAGATTGTTCTATCATCTCTGCCGCTTCAGTCTCACAGGGTTTTTCTTGAAAACGTGATACTTTGGCGTAATGGTTATGTTTTTCGGTTTCATGGGGATCAGGAATAATATAACCGTATTTCTCTGAAGGATACGTGGGTTTTACCCCGATTAATGCGAGCTCCGCACCAGACTCAGCCAACACTCCTTCAAGCTCCGTAACTTTATAGAAAAAGGATTCCTCTACATAGGGATCAACGGGAAGTACAGCAACCGTTTCGTTCAGACTGACACCCTGTACCGAGTACAGATAAGCAGCTGCCAAGGCAATTGCGGGAAAGGTATCTCTGCGTTCCGGCTCTACGACAAGATCAACCTCATCGCCCAGTTGACTCCGTAAAATCTCCACCTGCGGCTTACTCGTTGCAATCGTGGCCTGTTCGCTTAGCCCCGTATGCTGCAGTTGCCTCCACACCCGTTGAACCATGGATTCAGTTTGCCCTTCTGGGCCCTCCAGTACTTTAAGAAACTGCTTCGATCTCGTATCGTTGGATAAGGGCCATAATCTCTTGCCTGATCCACCGGAGAGAAGTACGATTCTCATGGTTATCACTCCACTCTCTATAGTTTACACACATTGAGCCCGGTTTTTTATACTGTTGCAGTTGTTTCCATATACTTAGGTGTAGGTGGAGAGATCGTTTTTGTGGAGGTATCCATGTTTGCCGTGTTAACTTCATGAGTCCATATCCGATAATATCCAGAGTTTTTCCCGTAGGAGTTATCAATAAGCACATTGGGTTTTGCCATAAGGCAGGACAAGATGTGTCCGTGTAATCTGGAAGAATGAATCATGCGATAATCAGCGAAACAGCGGATAGCCTTGTTGACCAGATAATCACTATATTTCATCCATAAAAACTGTGAAATGGCTCGTGACGCCCGTTTTTTCAGTCCTTTACTGATGTAGTAAATAAGTTTCTTTTCATATCTGTTATATAATGTTGGCCAATCTAAGTAGTCACCTTGCTGCTCTGTTGAAATCGAAGATTGTTGAGAGACTTGTTCAATATCTGTTCTTAAGAAATTCAACTTTTCTTTACGCGGGGAATGCTTCACTTCAATTGGCCATAATTGATGTGCCATATCAGGAATTAAAGCTACCTCACAGTTGGTGAAATTATGGGAAGCAACTCGAAACGACGTCTCATCCCGCACATATATATGGAGATCTGGATGTTGATTAAAAATAGTAGCGGTTCTTTGGAGAGCAGATTGATCCTTATAAAATATCGTCTGAGGAAGAATCACAATCTTATGATTCGGATATTGTTGAACAATATTTTCTCTCAGTTTTTGATGTGCTTCGTATAAATCGCCAAAATTCCCGCCACCATGGAGTACAATGATTTGATCTCGTGGTATTTCAACCTGATAATCAAAATCATAAACACTATATCTACGGGTGACGTGAATACGGTGGTCTTTAAAAAAAGTCTCTGTTCCTTTCATAATAAGAAGATCACCACAATTGCTATGGACAGGGTAATCAATATAATAAATTTTGGAATTAGAAGGTATAACCTCCAGTATGGATTCAAGCTGCTTTTTCAACTCATCCATGGGATGAATCGTTTGCACGTTTGACATCTTTTCCGGCTCCTTTGAGTATATTTTTCTCTCTCAATCTTTCCTTTAGAAACGCAATATCTTCCTTGTTGTACAGCATCTTATGCATAGGCATTTTGAAAATAATGGATACAGATGCTAATGACATTAACATGCGAACAAAGGAACCGAGCAATAATGCTAACCCTATTCCGTATAGACCCAGTAGTGGAGTGAGCACAAAAAATAAAGTAATGGTCACTGCCAAGGCTACAATCTGCCGGAGTACGATTACACCAGGTCTGCCCAATGCATTGAATGCCGAAGCCAGAATCCAGGATCCTCCGCCAACAATGCATTCCAAAGATAACAAATAAAACACACCGCTAGCTTCAAGAAATTCCGGTCCGAATAGTATTCCAATAAAAAAACGACCAATCAGCATACTAGGTATGATGATGATCGTCATAAGAACCATACTAATACGGAAGGCTCTGCCTACTAGAGTCAATACCTTCTGCTGCTCCATGCCTGCGACCTTCGGAAAGATCACATTCGTTATCGCAGTCTGAACCACGTTAAACATTCGGGAGAGGGCAAAAACAACTGAATATAACCCAAAATCTTTGGGTGTAAGTAAAGCCAAAATAATTATTTTATCAAACTGGTTATACAAAGTACCAAGCAGCTCCACACCGTATACTCGAATACCATAACTGAATAGGTGAATACAGGTTCTAAATTGCCCCGCCAGCTTGCTTGCTGAACTGAATATTTGCTGCCTCATGGTATACATGTAACAGATTAATACAAGTACATTGGCTGCAAAACTAACAATGATTGCTCTTTCCACCGTCAATATGCCTGTTATCCACAGCAACACCAGACCAACAAGATTAAATAAGGGGGCAAACAGCCTCGATAGATTATAAATATGGAATTTATCCGTTCCTTGGGCTGCTGCTGCAAGCACTCCCATAAGCAGCATCACAGGAACCATAGATACGGTATACCAACGCGCAATGGAAATGACCGTTTCCGAGTACCCTGAGAGCCAAAAAGAGATGCCAAACCAACTTACAATCCCAGCGATCAAGCTGATAGGAATTTGAACCGCAAAACTCATGCTGATATATGTTGGTAATTGATTGATGTTCTTTTTCACATTGTAGATTAACGAGGTTGGCAGACCAAATGCAGCTAGACCAGATATAAAGGCGGGCCAGAACAATACAGCAGCAAGTTCACCTTTACCGGTTGCCCCGAACATTCGGGCTGTAATAATAGAAGTGAGAGTTGTCACAGCCATAATAAGAATATTGGCAATACTGGTCATAAAAATAGTCTGAACCATACTACGCTGCCTTGGCTTTTTGCCAATTGCCATGTTCATCAGGTGTTCAGTCCTCTGCTGTTCCGGAAAGAACCTACGATCGTTCCGTTACGATAAGATATCTTTGCCATTTCACTCATTACCTTTTGGACATTATTAAATGAGATTAATATTAATAACGCCGCCTGAACAATCCTTACAGTATGCTTGAATATTCCCCATCCACTCTTCTTATAACGTGTTGCATCACTAATGCCTTGCCAATAAACTCTTCGCAGTAACCAACGTTTAGTTAGCCTACTTTTTGCTATTTTGTGCTCTACAATAGCGTATGGACTGTAAAAAACTTTATACTCTAAACGAACGCGACCAATTAGCTCGCTTTCTTCACTTGACATTAAATTGCTACCTACACGTCCCAAATCTTCTCTAAACGGTTTAATCTGCTGAAAAATACTCATCCTGAAAGCTACATTAGCTCCGAAAGGAATAGAGGGTGCCTGCATTTCCACAATTTCGTTAGAAAAATCCATCAGCGTGTACAGACTAACGATATCATGTGGTATCCACTCAGGCTTCCCCCCCTCCCAAATAGGTACTATTTTCCCACCAACACAACCAATTTGGGAATCCATATCAAATATTCTAACGACTTCTTTAATCCAGGTAGAACACGCTAGTGCGTCGTCATCCAGGAATAAAATAAACTCCCCTTTCGCTTCCTGTATCGCTCTATTTCTTGCATAGGATAATCCTAATTGAGGCTCGAAAATATAGCGAACATGCGCTGGCATGTTAAGAGAGTCGAATAATTCTTTTGTGTTATCCGTTGAATTATTATCAATAACCAGAATCTCGTAATCATCATTACCCGTGTCCCCATTCAAAACACTTTCAACAGCCTGCATCGTGTCTATTGCTCTGTTGTGTGTACAAATGGATACTGAAGCCCTCATTATCTCACCCCACATATACATTTTTATTGGTTCAGGCTAATTGCTTCAACAGCTGTCCGCGATGCGACCATAAGCAATGATTAATAACCCAGTCATAACCGTTATTTCCCATTGTTCTGGCCAGTCCTTCATCTGTAATCAATTCTTCGATACGATTGGCGATTTCCTTTTCATCCAGAGGATTTACAAGATAACCCGTTATCTCGTCCTTTACTGCGTCAGGAATTCCACCGCTGTTGCCCGCAATCACAGGCAATCTGTAGTAATTGGCTTCAAGGAATACGATTCCGAAACCTTCTACATCACCTTTTTCCTTAATATCACGGCTAGGCATGACAAAAAGATCAGAACATTCATATATCTGATGCAGCTCATGGTCAGTGATGCCGCCTGTGAAAACGACTACAGTTTCTAACCCATACAGCTTCACCAGGCGCTCCAATTCCCCTCTGTGTGGACCATCTCCACATATTAGATATTTCAGACTAGGAATCCGCTCGATCACATGACTAATAGCTTTAAGAGTGACATCATGTCCTTTGCGCTCAACCAAACGAGAGACGGTTATCATCACTTTTTTTCCATGAAGATCATATTTATCCCTGATATCTTCATTGAATTCAGAACCACCAATTAGTTTGTTTACGTTTAATCCCGGTGGAATAATGACTATCTGCATCTCGGGAATGCCGAGCTCCACCAACTTTGACTTGGTATACTGACTATTGGCAATCACCTTTTCAGACCGCCTCAAAATGAACAACAAGAGTGGAAACAACTTGCTATTCACCATCCCCATTACATCCAGGCCATGAACATAAGGGAAATATTTAACCCCGAAAAAAGTCTTCATAAACGGGCCAGCGATGCCCACTGGAAATATGTTAACAAAATGTATTTCGTCGGCTTTTTTGCGCCATTTCAAAATAATAAGCTGGAAGACTAGGATAAGCTGCGATACGATGAGCAGGAGCTTATTGGAATTCCAAAAGATTCGTTTCCGGATAATCTCGAAATCGGTCTTCTGGTCAAATTGTTCGGAGGCTGCAGCATCCTTTATTTTATTCGTTAGAACCGTGGTCTCTTCTGCGGGAATCTGAGATATAAGTCCATAGGCATAATCATGAATCCCTCCTTTTTCCGGCGGGAAATCAATAGCAACAAAAACCTTATTCATACATTTTTATCTCCCTTGAGAGGTCTTATGGAAAAAGTATCTACATCGTGTTCATAATGATGTTCACCGTGTCTTTAGCACATTTGTTCCAGGAAAACAGACCCGAGTGATCTTTTCCTTTATAAGACATTTGCTTGCTCAATTCCGGATTTGATGTAATTTCAATCAATTGTGAAGCTGCTTCTTTCGGACGATCTGGATTAAAATACAAAACAGCATCCCCACATACTTCTGGAATGGATGCACGAGAAGATACAATAACCGGGCAACCTGACGCCATTGCTTCCAAAGGCGGCAAGCCAAAGCCTTCATACAAGGAAGGAAATATAAACCCAGCCGCATCCTCGTAAAGCGCCTTTAATTCCTCATCTGTAACATAGCCCACCCAATTAACAGCATCCGATTTGGACCATGTCTGCTCACCAAAAACTTTACTGTTTTTAGAACCAACAATAACAACGTTCAGATTGTGAGCTTCGATCTCAGGCAAAACTTCAAAAATTAAGTTGAAGTTTTTATAGGGATTCATCGTACTCACGGCCAAGACATAAGGTGATTGAATACCATATTTTTCGATCGTTCCTGCAGCCGCCTTTTTTCGATGAATGTGATCAATACCCAGATGAGTGACCACGAGCTTGTGCTCTGCTATTTTACAGTGCTGCATCAGTTCTCCTTTGGAGAAGTGAGATACAGTAATAATTTTCTTCGATGTTTTTCCCAATCGAACCATCAAAAATTTGTACCAGGCACGGAAAGCAAAAGAAAAAGCCTTCGGGTAATTGAAGACAGCAGCATCATGGATGGTTACAATCTGATTTTTGTTAAAAGCTGGACCCGTGTTACACAGATTGATTAACAATCCTCCCTTGGCATAAAAGGGAAGTTCAAGTTGCTCCCAAAGATGTCCTTTCAACTTCCCAACTGCTTTGTGTCGTATATGCTTGAATGATGGTTCATTAATTATATTGGAGGGAGATAATAAGCAAAATTCATAACGGTTTCCGTCAATTTCACCCCGATCTATCAATTGATCCATTTCTTTCACAAGCTCCAGTGCATATCGCTGAACTCCGGTTATGGTCTGGGTCAAAAAACGAGCATTAATATATATTTTAATCATGTGCATCTCCAGCTCTCTTCGAAAATTCTAAGCGACTCGTCACGGGTATTTCGTGAACAGAAGTTCCTGTAAATGCCTCATAATAGAGTCCCACAATCTCTTCGTTCATACGAGAAGCGTTAAATTTATCCTTATAGATGGCATAACCTGCTTCACCCATTGTTACCAATTCAGCCTTGTCTAGGTTCTTCAGGATGTTCAATAGTTCATAAGAATGTTCAATATCAAAAATATATCCACTTTCACCATGCTGAATGAGTTCCGGTAAAGCTCCACGACTACTTCCAATAACGGGTTTCCGGTTCTTCATTGCCTCGATAGCAACAAGTCCGAAACCTTCCCATCTGGATGGCATGATGACCGCATCACATTGCTGATAATATCGATCGATTTCCGCATTGTTTACCCAGCCAAGACGAATAATGTTTTCGGGAAATTCCCATACCTTGTCTTCAAGTACGGTGTCTCCGATAACATACAAGCGAATGTGCTGCTGCAATTCCGGATGTTTTTTAAACATATCCAGTACAATATCAAGCCCTTTTTGTCGGTCATACCTGCCCACGAATAACAACTGAATGATATCCGTCTCCTCTGAAGATTTGCTTACGGGAATAAAGTTACTAGCTTCGCGTTCACGTATACCGTTATAAACAAGTTTGGACTTAGGAGCGGATAAACCCAAACATAAAGATTGTTCCAGTTCATACTTGGAAATATTAACAATGACATCCGTTTTATATTCCATAAGCTTTTCTATTAGAAAATAACCTTTTCTGTACAACGGTTTGGTGTCCATTAGAAAAGCCCAGCCATGAGAGCAATAAAAAACGCTGGCTTTTTGTGGAAAAATAAAAAATAAGCCCCTTGCGAGTATACCCGCAAATGAGCTGTGAATATGAATAATATCTGGTTGAATAGATTTAATGGCTTGGTGAATTTGTCTCATAGCCGTGAAAAAGTATTTGGGGTGACGTTTATACTCATAACGCAGAATGTGATCCGGGTCCAAATCAAAATCAGAAGCAGAATTATAGTCACTCATCAGCAGATAAACATCGAAAAATTCGCGTTGGTATCCAACAACTTCATTTAGATAGGTCGCCATTCCACCAACGACGTATTCGCCGATGTGTAAAATCCTCAATCTTCTCACCCCACTTTCTGTGATATTTCCCCTGAATTACGAGTCTGAACAAAAGCCATGCCAATGAGCATCCAGAAAAAAACGTTGGCAGGAAACAACTCAAGTACATTCGTTGTAAGACTTGCAGCTGCCACTCCCGCGCCAAGTGCAAGTGCCATCTGAGGCAGACGCAAAGGACTTGAGTCAGTTGACGTATTCATTTTCTTGACAAGAGAGACAACAATCCACATAAATAAAATGATAAAATAAATAATTCCGATCCAACCTGTCTGCTCGTATAAGGAAAAATACTGATTGTCTACCGCAAAATTACTAGAGTTCACACCGATCATATACGTTCTCCGGCTTGCCGCCCCTACCGAACCAATCCCATTGCCAATTACTCCATTCATCGTCAACGGAGAAGTAAGACTGTTCCCCCATGTCTGTAACCGATCCAATAAGGAAGAACTGGAAAGCAAATTTTTAGATTCCAGCATTCTGCTCCCGAAGAACACAGCTGCTGGGAGCAACATGAAAGTAACGCCAATTAGCAGTGTGTTTTTTTTGCTATATTTTCGAATCTGGAGAAAAAACATAATGATTTGATATACAAACCACAGTAACAGGGCTGATCGAATGGTCGACAATAGCAAGAAGCTGATTGTCAGCAATTGAATGATTACTCGAAAAAAACGATGTTTCAATGCCATTTTAGTTCGTTCTGCAATCAAGCCTGTTATAAGCAAAGCATACGCATATCCGTCAGGTGAATAGGTTATAGATGACAGGCGAGGTACACCTTCTAAATAGTTTTTAATGTTCACTCCATAGATAAAACCAAGCGAAATCAACTTTTCAATCCCAAGCGAGTACTGAACCAGCCAACCGACAATTAACAAAATGAATATAATCAGGTTTGTTCTGGCAAACGCATAGATGCCTTGACATTGTGAGATGAGCATCCCGGTAAACATCATAATTACCGGTAAAAATGTGATTTTAAGCCCATATATAAGTGTTACAACACTTGCACCCAGCAACAGATTTAACGCACCTAGTGCAATAACAGACCCCAATATGAATAGAAAAGGCCTAATGAATAAAGTCTGGCTTCGGTATACTTTCCCTAAAGCAAAAATCGCGACCAACACCATGCCTACGTCCTTTAGTGAACGAATGATGATGTTATCGACATAAATAGAGACCAAACCATAGATGGATAAATAGATCAGCAATATATGGACGGTAGTATTGAATAGTGAATACTGTGATTCTGGCTTCACATAAACATACGAATGGGGTCTGGCATCCAAGGAAGTAATTTGCATTTCACCCTCCACGCCTGATTAACTTATCGTATATATTGATGTGTTCTTTAAGAAGATAGGCTTCATTAAAAGTCTGGCTATGCGTATAACAGTGTTGTTTCAATTGAACCTTACTCTGTTCGGATAAATGATAATATTGAAGAATTCCTTGAGCAATAGCCTCTGAATTGTAGGCAGGAAATGAAAATTTCCCCGGGTCAACCAGAATCTCTGGCATGCCTCCCACACGTGATGCGTATACAGGTGTGCCTACCTGATAGGATTCGATCACTACTCTTCCAAAAGGCTCAGCCCACGTGGAGGGAACAACGGTAAGATCCATCTCTTTCATCTGTGGGGCGATTTGAGATTTATCCAGTTTCCCTCTAAAAATAATACGTGATTCTGACTCTGCTAACTGTTTCAAATGGTGTAACAGTGGACCATCCCCAAAAATGTGCAGGTTGCCCACAATATCCTGTCCAAGACTTTTTACCGCATCAATTAGATATTGAACACCCTTTACTTCCGTTAATTGCCCAAAATAACCGATATTCAATGGCTTATGATGGTGAATCTCTTTCTGTGCATACAACTGCTGAACATTGTTGTTCTCCTCTACAATGTTATGAATGACATGTTTGGAGGATTGTTCGAAGAAACCAAGCGTTGTATGACTCCCAAGGATATGATTGGATATACCAATTACCGAAGATATCATTCGGCTGTATCTTCTTGATATTTGCCTATATAACCTGGAGTAGGCAGAAATTTTGATCGGGTCAATTAATGAAAAGTCTCGTAGTGTATGCACAACCGGAATATTCAACTCATGTGCAGCCTTCCAGATCGCGAGGCTCAGACCAGGGATATTCTGGGTATGAATAATGGCGGGTTGTAATCTGGTTAAATACGCCTTGATATATCGATATTGCTTAAAATTAAAGATATCCTGGACTCTCCACATCATCTTATTGGCTGCGGACGTTTCTTGTACGGAATCTCCGATCCAGTACCGATTGTTATAAGGCAGCCGCGAGATTTCAATTCCGTTAATCATCTCTGTACGTATTTCCCTTTTCTCGTGCCCACCTACAGTAATGACTTTGACCTCATAATGACGATTCATCGTCTGCGCCAAAATTTGTGTTGATATCTCTGCGCCTCCAATGATATGGGGTGGATACAAGCTGTGAGCAATTAATACTTTTTCCATTCTTCTCAACTCACTTTATCAGCTTCATGAGGTTTCCTGCAGCATCGCCCGGTAATGGTCGATCGTAAGTTTTAATCCTTCTTCCAAGCCAATCTCCGGTTCCCAATTTAAAATTTCCCGAGCCTTGTCAATGACTGGACGTCTAACCTTAGGGTCATCTTCTGGCAATGGTAAAAAAACGAGATTGCTGTCTGATTGCGTAAGCTCTTTAACCAAACGAGCAACTTCAAGTACGCTATATTCTGTGGGATTACCAATGTTGATGATTTCCCCATTCGCTCTATCTACAGCCATCAGCTGCTGCAGTCCTCGAATGTTATCATCCACATAACAGAATGAGCGAGTCTGTGATCCGTCCCCGTATACCGTAATATCCTGTCCTGTCAGTGCCTGTGTTACAAAGTTGGAAATGACACGACCGTCATCGTTTCGGAGTCCTGAGGAATACGTATTGAAAATACGTGCTACCTTCACGGGAACACTGTGTTTCGTGTAGTATTCATAACAAAAAACTTCGCCCAAACGCTTGGCCTCATCATAACAGGCTCTTGGTCCCCAAGTGTTCACGTTACCGCGATAACTCTCAGGCTGTGGATGAACCTCGGGATCTCCATAAGCTTCGCTCGTACTCGAATACAGGAACTTGGCTCCTTTGGTACGGGCGAGCTCCAGCAAATGATAGGTTCCTCGAGTGTTCACCCAGATCGTTCCGATCGAATCCGCCTGATAGAATTTGGGTGAGGCGGGTGAAGCCAGATGATAGACTTCATCTACTGGCTGATCTACCAGAAAATCCAGTGAGTCGGGCAGCGTAACATCAGCTTCAACGAAAAAAAAGAGGGGGCTGTTAGCCACCTCTTGCAGATTTTTAGAAACGCCTGTTGAAAGGTTATCTATTCCGGTAACCTGATGTCCCTGATCAATTAATGATTTGACTAGATGTGAGCCTAGGAAACCGGCCGCTCCCGTCACTACAACATGTTTCAATGCGATCACACTCCATATTATCTAATGAGTAGGTTAAAATGTATTACTTTTGATCATAACGCCAATGGTTTTAAAAATGATAATGATATCCATCTTTAAGGAAACGTTAGAGATGTAGTGAAAATCATATTGCAGATTGTGGTGAATCGGTTCCTTGCGAACATCACTCACTTGCCATAAACCAGTAATTCCAGGTTTCACCAGAAACCGTCTGCGCTCCAGATCCGTGTAGCTTTCTTCTACGATTCGCTTCATTTCAGGTCTGGGACCTATGAAGCTCATGTCACCCTTGATAATATTCAGCAGTTGTGGCAGCTCATCCAGGCTCGTTTTACGAAGTAATCTACCCAGCCGAGTAATTCTCGGATCATCGCTTGTCGTTGGAGATACGCCATATTTGGGCGCATCCGTACGCATCGTTCTGAATTTATAAATACTAAATTTAACTCCGTTTTTCCCGTAACGTTCTTGTCTGAATATTACAGGTCCTTTGGAATCAAGCTTAATCATAAGCGCTGCAACAAGCATGACCGGTGATGTAATCAGCAACAGTACAGCCGCAATAATAAAATCAATAAACGGTTTTATTACGTCAGCATATCCGCCCACACGCTGGGAGTAAGGCTGTTCCAATACTGCCGAAGTGCCATCCTTGGCCAGGGCTTCTCCACTCCCAAAGTATTCCGGTCTTGAAAGTTTCACAGACTATCCCCTCCTGCTACAAGCATTTGGTTCAATTGTTCCTTCATCAGAATCTCTTCGATCGCCATTAGAACCGGCGCACGCAATTCTTGATTTTTGAGGGCAAAATCTAGTGTGGTCAGGATATAGCCCAGCTTCTCACCCACGTCAAACCGCGATCCTTCAAAGTCATAAGCACTGATTCCTTCATCTCGATTCAGCATTTGCAGCGCATCCGTGAGCTGAATCTCACCACCTGCACCCACATTTTGTTCTTCCAAATACTCAAATACTTTAGGTGTCAAAATGTAACGGCCCATAATAGCCAAATTGGAAGGTGCTGTACCCAACGGGGGTTTCTCAATCATGCTGTTCACAGAAGATAAACGTCCCTCTGTGTGCAATGGATCAATAATTCCGTAGCGGTATGTTTCACTTGGACTTACTGTTTTCACACCGAGGACAGATTGGTTGACCTTCTCATATTGCTGAATTAGCTGCTTCGTGCACGGTACATCCGAAACCACAATATCATCGCCAAGTAATACGGCAAACGGTTCATTGCCAATAAAGTTTCGAGCACACCATACTGCATGCCCAAGTCCCAATGCTTCCTTCTGCCTTATGTAATGAATATCAACGTTGGAGGACTTTCGGACTTCTTCCAGTAAGCTGAGCTTTCCTTTTTCGAGCAGATTTTGCTCCAGTTCAAACGCGCTGTCAAAATGATCTTCAATTGCACGTTTTCCCTTGCCCGTTACAATAATAATATCCTCAATCCCGGAAGCTACAGCTTCTTCAACGATGTATTGAATGGTCGGTTTATCCACAATAGGGAGCATTTCTTTAGGCATTGCCTTTGTAGCGGGTAAAAATCGGGTTCCCAATCCGGCTGCGGGAATGATTGCTTTCCTCACTCTAGTCATAAATACCACCCTATCCATTAATATTTTTTATGTTTAAAAGCATGAGTTGGATCACTTATTAAAACCCATGAAATCATGAAATAAATTGATGCAATTCTTACTTTTAATTTCATAAAAGGGCATTAAACCCATCCTCACATCACACCCTTGACGATATACGTCTAAGGTACACTACCCACAGTGTGACCGAGTGCCTACCTTGATAAAGGTATAGTAGACATCACCTTGGCGATATTATTTGTAGATCAAATGTGTTGCATTTGTTAAGCATTTTCCCCATAGTAAGCATTTCGACTCTTTGGCACCTGAACATTGTTCAAAACAGCTCCAAGGATACGTGCATTCACATGTTCAAGATGGGCTTTTGCCTTTTTAACCACATCCTTCTTCACCTTGCCCGCACTCACGACAAGAATGACGCCATCACACAATGAACTAATAATTAAAGCATCTGTAACTGCCAGAACAGGAGGTGTATCAAATAAAATCACATCGTATTCTTCCTTCAAATCCTGGAGCAAAGCCGTCATTTTACGAGATCCAATCATCTCTGAAGGATTAGGAGGTATAGGGCCGGAAGACAAGACATGCAGCCCTTCCACTCCGGTTTCCCGAAGTACTTCCGTAACTTTATATTGGCTGGACAATACACTAGTCAAACCCACATGGTTAGGAACATTAAACATACGATGCACCGCAGGTTTTCGCAGGTCTGTATCCATTAGCAGAACCTTTTTCCCTTCTTGGGCATAGGTAACTGCCAGATTGCCAATCGTTGTCGTTTTCCCTTCACCGGATAATGCTGAGGCAATCATAATCGTTTGAATCTGACTATCAATCGATGAGAATTGGATATTGGTTCTTAACTTCCGATATGCTTCAGATGATGTAGACTTGGGATTAGCCATAGTAACGAGGCTCCCTTTATCATTGGTTAACCGTGGCATACTGGCCATCACCTACCTGTTTTTGAGATGTTGTTGTTTGCTTGGAAAAACGGGTGTCTTCTTTTCGGATTTTTGAAATGACAGCTAGTGCAGGTATACCCAGTTCTTTTTCCAATTCATCCTCTGTTTTCAAAGTATCGTCTAAGTATTCCAACAGGAATATAAATCCGATAGATAATAGAAGTCCAACAAAGAAACTGATCAAAATGTTCATAACGGGATTTACATTGATGGGTCCAGAGGAATCCGTAGGCTTGGCTTCACTCAGAATCGTTACATTATCCACTTTCATAATTAAGGGGATTTGGGATTTAAATACTTTGGCAACGGCATTTACTGTTTTAGCCGCTTTTTCAGAAGATAAACCGGTGGCGGTCAAACTCATAACTTGGGATTCATTCGCGGTGGTTACCCGTAGGCTCTGCCCCAATTCATTACCGTTCATGCCAAGATCGGGGTATGTAGCTGCTACTTTATCGAGGATTGCCGAAGATTTGATTATTTCAATATACGAATTAATCACTTTAATGTTGGTTTGAATTGAACTAATATCAAGGCTCGGAATACCTTGAGCGTTATAAGCCTGGTTCACGATTAATTTGGCATTCGCTTCGTAAATAGGTACAGTCAAAAAATAATTTTTAACACCTGCCCCAATACAAGCAACCGCAACGAAGGCAATGATGATCCATATTCGTTTTCGTAAAATTTGCATATACTCTTTTAGCTCCATCTCGTATTCCTCCCATTTAAATCAGCAATTATGATGAAGAACGTGTCTCGCTACATATGTTTAGCTGGTTACCAGAACAACAATCTACGCTTCATCATTACAGGTTCTTCCGACTCTATGATTTGATTGTTCCATACCAACCAAGCATTATTTTGCAATTTTTGAATCAAGTGACTTCCAAATCGGCGTTCAAGCAAATGATAAGCAGCTTCCATCGAGAACGTTCTTTCTTCCATATTATGGGCATCTGATGAAATGAAATGAAATCCGTTTTCTTTGCAAAAATGAAAACACCATTTCTGAACTTTTCGCCCGAAAAGTCCCATGACCGATTGAGCCGTAATTTGACATAGAGCACCTTGCCCAAGATATTCAACCAATAAATCGGGATTGTTCTGGATTGGACGATTTCGTTCGGGATGAGCAATAATAGGAATGATACCCGCCAACTTAAGTTCATGGAGTATCCCGGGGAACTGCGAGGGAATATGACCAAAGGGCAATTCCAGCAACATGTATCGGCTCCCAGCAAGTGTGCAGCACTTTCCTGCGTATAAGTCTGCAATCAGGTGGTCATGCACCCTGATCTCCTGTCCGGGACGGATCTCCAAGCGAATGTTGCGTTTGCGAAGTTCTGCATGTAGCAGGTCCACTGCCTGATTGACCACGTTGGGTTGATTGTTGTACTGCCCGTTCAGGTGATGCGGAGTAGCAATGATCGAGGTAATTCCTGAGGCTGCCGCTTTCTCAGCCATCGCAATGGACTGTTCCATATGAACAGGGCCATCATCCAGACCGGACAAAATGTGGCAGTGCATTTCAACCATATCCAAACTTCCTCAATGTATGATCCCCCTCGCCCCTTTATTCATTGCGTAAATGCTTTTGGTGTTAAAGAACTAATGCATAACGCTATGAAATATAGTAAAATGGCGTTAAGTACATGCTTGTTCAGAATATGTTTAGAATGTGTTCAAATCATATGGTAAAATCAATGTAATGATAGGGTTCCTTTAAGGCACGTTGTTCGCTCGCTTTCTCATATTGAAAGCGGGAAACCGTGGGAAACTGAACGTCACGAATCATCGCATTTAACTGTCCAGTTATATATAGTGTCTGCTCTTGCTGAATATGCAAGCTTGAATGATACAATGTGAGCTCTCCGAAGGGCTGTTTCCATTGCAACCTTGCGTGAAGTCGTACACATACATGGCTATCTTCTACATCCAAACCAATTAACATCTCTGATGAGATTGGCAAGTTCAGATCGCTCAGGAAGGTAATCGCTCGTGTGTCCATTCCAAGTAACAGAACGGGGCGTCTTTTGAGGTCTACCAATTTGCCATGAAACTCCTGAATGTACATATGGACATTTAATTTCAGATCAGCCCATTCCTGAATCATTGAAGAATTCATGGCTTCATTCCTTTAGAATGGATTAACTTGCAAGAGTTGCCTCTATTCCTTCTCACAGGTATATTGGTTAGGCAACTTGTTCATACTTAAAATATCCCAAATGATACATTTTGTAACTCCATACGTCCAATTTACGATACAATACGTATCATGTCAAGCGGTATTTGGACATGGTTCTTTTGATTTACGACAATATGAGATGTCCTTAGACAGACCTATATACAACTAGGATGACTAAGGCTTTACGATGATGCAGGAAAGCTGCCCTGATCAAACATTTGGCTCAGGATTGTTTCAATATATATTTGATGGTGTTCAGGGGGAAATAGCATATGAGCTACGGAAATCGCATTGCTGAATTAAGGGAACAGCGGGGACTTACTCAAGAAGAACTTGCGAGCTCCATTCATATTACAAGAGCTGCTCTCTCCCACTACGAGAAGAACCGACGTAAACCGGATTTCGAAGTGTTAACGAGACTTGCTGACATCTTTGGCGTATCCATTGATTATCTCATTGGACGGACGAAACAAAGTGATGTGGTGATGGATGAGGACGTAAGGGAATTTGTGGACTCCCTTGAATTATCGGATAAGGAAGTGTTGGAACGCTTCGGCTTGATGATTGATGGAAAACCCTTAACAGAAGAAGAGGCACGTCGTTTTATTGCTTTTGTCCGTATGGAACGTAGTATGGATTAAATCCGCAAAGAAGACCCAGCACCGAGGAATATCACTCTCCGGTTTCTGGGCTTTTTTATGTCTTGATTTAATTCCCCTCCATCTATTCGATGCTTGTCGATGTGTTGTCAAGCGTGCTTGTTGTTGTCGGAGGATACGAAATGGTTCCAACGCTCCGGGTCGATTCCGCATTGTAGTAAAACTTTCATGATGTCCATCTGGGTTGTTTCGACTGGTTTACCTTTCGGCTTACGGTCGCCCCTGCTTGGTTGCTTCATATTCATTCCGCTAACCTCTCTTATCTTTATACTTTCCCTGCACTCCAAAACTAGCCTTATTATACTTGAGAAAGTTCCTCAATGTTGTCGTCTCATGGCGATAGCGTTTTTTGTCTAGGTTCTAATTTTGTCGAAAACCAAATAGGAGCTCTACGGCGCCGGTTTGGCAGCCATAAAGCTCCTATAATTCTTAAGACAACCTGTTCATGCATTCAAACAGGGATGGTGAATCAACCTCCTGCACGTGCGAGTTCACGCATGTTGGCTTCAAATGCAGCCAGCAAAGCAGCCTCTCCGGTCAGACCTGTTGCCTGAATCCGCTCAATTTGCTCTGTCATCCGTTTAAAGTCCTTCGGTATAACACGGACAAATTGATCTAAAGATTGCTGCCAGTTATCCAGAATGCGTTGACCCGCCGCACTGCCTGTATTCGCAACGTGACGTTGAATCATTCCTCGCAGATCAGCACTCTCAGAAACATCTTCGATACGCTCCAAAAGTACCATTTCCAGATTACAACGTTTCAGGAATGTGCCTTTCGGATCATATACATAAGCAATACCTCCGGACATCCCGGCTGCAAAGTTACGACCGGTATCCCCCAGAACGACGACACGCCCACCCGTCATGTACTCACAACCATGGTCGCCTACACCTTCAACAACCACTTTGGCACCGGAGTTCCGTACAGCAAACCGCTCTCCGGCGATACCACGAATATAAGCTTCACCACTGGTTGCCCCATATAGAGCTGTGTTACCGATGATAATATTATCTTCGGCATCAAATGTGGCTTTTGGTGAAGGCATAACGATCAGTTTCCCCCCGGACAACCCTTTACCTACATAGTCATTGGAATCCCCTTCAACGGTCAAGGTCATGCCTTTAGGTACAAAGGCCCCAAAGCTTTGTCCAGCGGAGCCGACAAATTTGAATTGAACCGTATCTTCCGGCAATCCTGCAATTCCATATTTGCGCGTGATTTCACTACCCAAAATGGTTCCTACTGCACGGTTTACGTTGGTAATTGGAAGCACCGCTTCAACCGGTTGACCGGATTCAAGCGCAGGTTGCGCCAATGGCAGCAGCTGCTGCATATCCAGCGTCTCTTCCAATTGATGGTTTTGATGTTGTGTACGGTAACGTGCAGAGCCTTCCGGCATTTCAGGCACATGCAACAATACGGATAGATCTACACCTTTTTTCTTCCAGTGGTCTACAGCCTCTACCGTTTCGAGGCAATCGGTACGACCTACCATTTCCTGAATCGTACGGAATCCAAGATCAGCCATGATTTCGCGAACATCTTCAGCGACAAAACGCATGAAGTTAACGACATGAGCAGGATCTCCTGTGTAATTTTTACGCAATTCTGGGTTTTGTGTCGCTACACCTACCGGACATGTATCCATCTGGCAGACACGCATCATGATACAGCCGAGTGCAACGAGTGGTGCTGTAGAGAATCCATACTCCTCAGCTCCGAGCAGTGCTGCGATAGCCAAGTCACGACCATTCAGCATTTTGCCGTCTGTTTCCAACACAACACGGTCACGCAGATTGTTCAACATCAACGTTTGATGTGTCTCTGCAAGACCCAGCTCCCAAGGCATTCCCGCGTGGCGAATCGAGCCTTGCGGGGATGCACCTGTACCGCCGTCATAACCGCTGACGAGGATAATATCGGCACGACCTTTGGCTACACCCGCCGCAATCGTTCCAACGCCGACTTCGGATACCAATTTAACGTTAATCTCTGCACGTGGATTGGCATTTTTCAAGTCATAGATCAACTCAGCCAGATCCTCAATCGAGTAGATATCATGATGCGGTGGCGGAGAGATTAGACCTACACCTGGTGTTGATCCACGAACCTCAGCAACCCAAGGGTATACCTTACGTCCAGGCAGCTGTCCACCTTCACCCGGTTTTGCTCCCTGTGCCATCTTGATCTGAATCTCATCGGCATTAACCAAATAGTTGGATGTTACACCAAACCGTCCGGAAGCCACCTGTTTAATCGCACTGCGACGAGAATCACCGTTGCTATCTTTAATGAAGCGAGCCGGATCTTCGCCGCCTTCACCTGTATTGGATTTACCACCAACACGGTTCATCGCAATAGCGAGATCTTCGTGTGCCTCTTTGCTGATTGAACCGAAAGACATTGCACCTGTTTTGAAACGGCGCATAATGTCTTCGACGGATTCTACTTCTTCCAAAGGAATCGCAGGACCGACTGGTTTCAGTTTCAGCATGGAGCGAATGGTCAGCAACTGATCATTTTCGCCTTGCACAAGTTTGGAATACTTTTTATACAGTTTATAATCGCCGGTACGCACTGCATGCTGCAGCGTATGGATCGTTTGCGGATTGAACAGATGCTCTTCTCCGTCGTTACGCCATTGGTATTCCCCACCGGAATCCAGTACTTTGTCATTGCCATCTTTGTCCGTAAAAGCACGGTTGTGATGAGTCAATGCTTCGGCTGCCACTTCTTCCAGACCAATTCCGCCAATTCGCGAAGGCGTCCAGGTAAAGTAACGATCAACGAAGTCCGATTTCAGACCCACCGCTTCGAAAATTTGAGCTCCACGATACGACTGAATCGTCGAGATTCCCATTTTGGACAATATTTTAATAACGCCCTTGGTAGCGGCTTTAATATAGTTCTTCACGGCTTTTTCATGTGAGATACCACGGAGCAGCCCTTGCTGAATCATGTCATCCAGCGTTTCAAACGCCAGATAAGGGTTCACCGCACTTACGCCATAACCAAGCAGCAAGGCATAGTGATGAATATCACGCGGCTCTGCCGATTCCAGCAAAATGCTGACTTTGGTTCTGGTTCCTTTGCGGATCAGATGGTGATGCAAACCTGCTACGGCCAGCAATGCTGGAATAGCCGCATTCTCCGCGTCAACACCACGGTCAGACAGAATCAAAATGTTGTGCCCTTTGTCAATGACACGGTCCGCAGCTTCGAAGAGCAGTTCCATCGCTTTGCGAAGTCCTTCTGCGCCCTCTTTTGCTGTAAAGAAGATCGGAATCGTCATCGAACGGAAGCCCGGACGACGAACGTGGCGAATCTTGGCAAAATCCTCATTAGACAGTACCGGTGTATCCAAACGAATCTGACGACAGCTCTCCGGTTCAGGATTCAGCAGGTTACGCTCAGGTCCAATCGTTGTTGCCGTAGACGTTACAATCTCTTCACGAATTGCGTCGATCGGTGGATTGGTAACTTGTGCAAACATTTGTTTAAAATAGTTATACAGACGCTGCGGACGATCCGATAGAACCGCAAGCGGCGCATCATAACCCATGGATCCTGTAGCTTCCATACCTGTTGATGCCATTGGCTCCAGCACTTTGCGCAATTCTTCAAATGTATATCCATACGCCAGCTGAAGCTGGGTCACATTATCATGTTTTGGATCAGGCAGTTCCGGTGCATCCGGCAGCTCATTCAGATCCATCAGATGTTCATCGAGCCAATCCTGATACGGATTCTCGGCCGCAATGAGAGCTTTCACTTCTTCATCTGCGATGATACGGCCTTGCTCTGTATCAACAAGCAGCATCCGTCCAGGACGCAGACGATCTTTGTAAAGAATTTCCTCAGGAGCGATATCAAGTACCCCAACCTCAGAGGACAAAATAATGCGGTCGTCTTTCGTTACATAGTAACGTGCAGGACGCAGACCATTACGGTCAAGAGTTGCACCAATCTGCAAACCGTCGGTAAAGGCCATTGCTGCCGGTCCGTCCCACGGCTCCATCATCGTGCTGTGATATTCATAGAATGCCTTTTTGGCAGGGTCCATTCCCTCATCTGTACTCCAAGGCTCAGGAACCATCATCATGGCGACGTGTGGCAAAGAACGGCCGCTCAAATACAGGAACTCCAGTGTGTTATCAAACATGGCTGTATCCGAACCATCCGGATTGATAACCGGTTTTACTTTCGAGATGTCGTTACCGAACAATTCGCTCTCAAACAGCGACTGCCGGGCATGCATCCAGTTCACGTTACCACGCATCGTATTGATCTCACCGTTGTGGATCATGAAGCGATACGGGTGGGCACGTTCCCAGCTCGGGAATGTATTCGTACTGAAACGGGAGTGAACAAGCGCAATCGCTGATTCCACAAGATCTTCCTGTAGATCCAGATAGAACTGTCCCACCTGTTCCGTTGTCAGCATGCCTTTGTAGACAATTTTGCGACAGGACAAGCTTGGCAGGTAGAATGAACCACCTTCTGCTTCATCCGCCGAATAACGAATAGCCAGCTCCGCACGTCTACGAATGACGTACAGCTTCCGTTCAAATCCCAATTCATCCTTGACATCTGCCGATCTTCCAATGAACACCTGACGTACATAAGGCTTCGCTGCAAGCGCAGAACGTCCCAGCATCTCATCAAACGTAGGCACATCCCGGAAACCCAGGAACGTCTGGCCTTCTTCTTCAATGATCTTCTTTAAGCTCTCTTCATGCGCGCTCCGAATGATAGGGTCCTGTGAAAGGAACAGCATCCCTACGCCGTAGAAACCCTGTTCAGGTAATGCAAAACCAAGACGGTCCGCTTCCTGTGCAAAATAGCGATGTGGAATCTGGATCAAGATACCGGCTCCGTCACCGGAATTCGGCTCACTGCCCTGTCCTCCGCGGTGTTCCATGTTACTTAGCATGGTCAGTGCCTGACTAACGATGTCGTGTGAAGGTACTCCTTTGATGTTGGCAACAAAACCCATTCCGCACGCGTCTTTTTCGAACTGCGGGTCGTACAGACCCTGTTTAGGAGGTAATCCGATGTGTCTCATGGAACGCAACCTTTCTATAATGAAGTATTTCGGAAAGATCAAGAACATAGGCAACAAGCAACAATGAAGCGGGAGGAACGGGCGTTTTCAATATGAATAATCGCCTGCTAAATGAACGAGGGCGACAGCAATAAAGGCTGTCAATCTTATAAGTGCTGCTATTGCGGCAGAGGCCATCCATGAGATGAGCTGGTCCGGATCACCCGGTAAACAGCTTGGTATAACAACACGCAACCGCTGGCACGGCCGCTGATATGGAGCGACGTTTTTTGATATAGTTCTATTATTTTAACACCGACCTAACATCAGCGCAATTTAAACTTTTTAATACCTCTGATAAGAAATGTTTTGCAGTACAGCTTTAGTGTACTGACGCTAAAGTTCATCTCTTTTTCGAATAATTATACACATTTTATGTCAGAGTACAACTAATTTTAATTGCTGACAAAAGAAAATCATTCCATATGTGGCCTGCGTTTAACCATAGTTGGGCCAATTTCTCTTGCCATGATCCAGCGAATATCTTCATCCTTATGCATTTGTATACAAAAAGAGTCTGCAGCCCATTTTCGGGCCGCAGACTCTTTGCACTATTTGACTACTATATTGCATAATTTTGATACTTGAGTTCAAAGTTTATTTTCACTATTCTGTCCTATTCCGGATCAATTCGGCTTATGCCGTCACCACTTGACCGGATTCAGCCACTTCGGCTTCTTTTTTGCGACGTCTGCCGCTCCAAAGGAAGAAAGCCAAGGTCAGCAGCACAGATATACCTGCATAGATTGCCAAAATGCCGACCTGATGCCACATCACATCGAAATTGCCACTGGATACAACTGCTTTGAAGCCCATGATGCTGTGCGTCATCGGCAGCCAAGGGCTAAATGACTGTAGCCATGACGGAATCAGCTCTACCGGGAAGGTTCCCGCACTTGCTGCAAGCTGGAAGACCAATAACAGGATAACAACATAACGTCCTGGCAAGTCAAGCCAAGTTACGAGGGCTTGAACAATAAACATAAAGGTCAGTCCCGTAAAGATCGTGAACAGATAGAACAGCGGTACGCTGTGCGTTTCCAGTCCAAGACCGTACAGCATGAAGCTTGCCACGATCACGGATTGGATAATGCTCACAAAGCCGAATACAAGCGTACGGCTAACAAAACGATTCCAACCCGTTGCACCCGGCACGGAAGTTTCCCGCATTTTCAAAACAATCGTCGAAATCAGCGATCCAACAAACAAACCGATGGACAGGAAGAACGGCGTCAACCCTGTACCGTAATTGCTCACGTTCTCTGTTGTGTTCTCGGACGTATTCACAGGTTCAGCGAACATATTCACCACATCGTCCGTTTTCTTGACTTCTGATGTTTTCTGAGCCGCATCATTCAGCTTGGTAGCCAGTTCGCCTGAACCGTCTTTCAGTTCGGTTAAACCGTCAGCCAGCTTGCCTGCACCTTCACCGAGTTGTTTGGAGCCGTCCGTGAGTGAATTTACGCCACCGCTCAGTTTACCCACACCCGTTTGCAGAGCTGTAGTTCCGGATCCCAGTTGCTTGGCTCCATCTGCCAGCAATGTACCACCACTTGCAGCCTCGCCCAGCTTGCCGCTAAACTGCTTCAGACCATCGGAGAGCTTCGCTCCGCCTTGGCTAAGCTGTCCAGCGCCCGCCAGCAATTGCTGCTGACCATCCACCAACTGGTTCGCACCGGTCAGAAGCTGCTCTTGGCCTCCATGCAGCTCGGACGCACCTGCAGCCAGTTGCTGATTGCCCTGGTGTAATTGATCTGCACCCTGCGCAAGCTTCTGTTCGCTCTCATGCAGTTGCTTACTGCCTTCAGCGACTGCTGCACTGGCTGCCAGCAGCTTCTGTACGTCTTCACTTGCTGCCAGTTCCGGGTTGGATGCAGCTAGCTGCTTCAACCCGTCAGCAACGCCCTGAGCACCGTCAGCAACCTTGCTGCTGCCATCTACTGCAGATTGTAGGCCAGTGGCCAAGGTGCCACTGCCTTGGACTGCACTTTGCAGACCCTCAGACAGCTTCGCACTGCCTTGCTCTGACGATTGCAGACCCGCTTGCAGCTTGCCTGCTCCGTCCACAGAAGATTTCAGTCCAGTTTCCAGCTTGGCACTTCCGTCCTTCAACTGGTCTGCACCACTCTGGAGCTGGCTTGTCGCCGCGGCTTGAAGCTGCTGCAAACCGGATACCAGATTCGATGTACCACTTTCAAGTTTGGTTGCCCCCGTGTGCAGTGCATTGACACCATCACTTAATGGAGACAAGCCATCTTGAAGTTCCAATGTACCGGAGGCCAGCTTCTCCAAATTATCCTTGAGCTTCACAGCCCCATCATCCAGCTTGCCTGCGCCGGTGTTCAAGTCTCCTGCACCGTCGCCAGCTTCAGCCAATCCGTCCGATACTTCGGAAAACTTGTCGAGCAGGGTCTCCGCATAAGATTCCGTTACTTTGGCCGAAACCTTAGCTTTGAGATCCTTAATGGCCGTCTTGCCTATCTGCGCACCTACGAAGCTGTAGTTGCCATTCGGCTCGTAAATCAGGTCAGCCGGCTCTGGCTTGTCATCAAGCAGCGTGGTTGCCTGGGAAGAGAAGTTTTCCGGGATTGTGATTTGCATATAATACTTATCATTTTCCATACCTTCTTTGGCCTGGCTTGCACTGACAAAATCCCATTTAAAATCTGCATTCTTCTTCAGTTCATCAACGAGGTCACTACCGACATGCAATGTTTTGCCTTCCAGTTCTGCACCTTTATCAAGGTTTACAACCGCAACCGGCATTTCGTCGACATGACCATATGGGTCCCAGTAGGCAGCCAAATAAATACCACTATATAGAATCGGTATAAACAAAATTGCAATAACGGGGATCAACACCTTCGGGTTTCTCACGGCCGATCCCACATCCTTGAAAAACACGGATAAAGATTTCATGTCATTTTCTCCCCTTGTTCTCTCTGCTCTCTGAGCAGAATAACCATAATGAAATTAATTTGATGCATTTCGGAAATTTACCGAAACACGAAGTGACTATTTTCCTCAAACGGTCACTTTAGAGCAAAAAAACAAACCTGTCTCTCGACAAGCCTCACTGCCTTCAATCGTATGACTAACCCACCCATATTATAGTAAGAATAAATTCGGGTTACGTTGCTGCAGCAATTCCTTCCATTAAGAAAAGGCGAAAGTAATTCTTTATCTCCTCTTTGCTCAGCGGCTCGTGTTGCTTGCTCCAGTCTGAGGTGAGGGCAATGTACAAACGAATCATCATAAAAGCTACTACCTGTGGATCACAATCACGAATCTCTCCGCTGTCTCTTGCTTTCTCAAGCTCCCGAGCCAGAAAATCGGAGATAACTTTCTCCACTTTCTCCAAACCTTCCTTGGCCTGAAGAGTTCCAAAATCCTTAAGCTCCTGGGACAATTTAACCAGCAAATCGTGATCACGGCGAAACTCCAGCAATGAATCAAGCACACGAAACAGATTATCAAAAAAAGCACTTTCCTGATGAACTTCACGATGAGCAATGTTTTTCATTTCCTGGATTACTTCCACCAAAATCTGATCAAACAATTGTTCCTTATTCGTAAAGAACGTGTAGATCGTTCCCTTGCCAACATTCGCAATCTTCGCTACCTGATCCATCGTGGTTGCCTTGTATCCAAACATGGCAAAAGACTGCGCGGCTGCATGAATGACCTGCTGTCTCCTGTCAATTGGAGCCATCATATCCCTCCTCATTATCGTTCTCGTCCTTTTTAAATGACCAAAAATACAATTCAGTCATTCGGTCAAAAACAAGATTACCACTCTCCTCATCAGATTGCAACCCTAACATTAAAAAATTGTGTTAATTTTTTTTAACCGAAATGCAGTGGAAACTGCTTCTATGGTCGTCTATAGTGTATGATGACTCCAACAACACGGATAAAGACGAAGTTTCGATGTATCAGAACATCAACTATAGTGTAAATATGTAACGAATGAACATGATTTTCCGCTTCGCTGTATATTCTTGTAGTAATGCAACGTGCGGTATGACTGTGAATGTTAAATTTAAATTGATGAATAAAGGTGAACTCATGCGAAAACCAAGAGTGCTCTTGTTATCCGAAGGTTTCGGCACCGGTCACACCCAGGCCGCCCATGCGCTCGCAAGCGGCATTAAGAAAGTCAGTCCACATGTGCATAGTCGGGTCATTGAGCTCGGCAAATTTTTAAATCCAACCATGGCTCCGCTTATTCTGTCCGCATACCGTAAGACACTAACCGTTCAACCCAAGCTGGTTAGCCTGCTGTATCGGACGCAATATAACAAATCACTAAATGGATTTACCAAACTGGCTTTGCACCGGATTTTTTATACACAGACAGCTCAAGTGGTATCCCAATTGAAACCCGATGCCGTGATCTGTACCCATCCTTTTCCGAATGCGGTCATCTCACGGCTGAAACGTCAGGGACTAAATATTCCACTATATACGCTCGTAACAGACTACGACGTACATGCAACATGGATAAATCCCGAGGTTAACAAATACTTGGTATCCACACCACAAGTAAAGGCTCTGCTTGAAATCAGGGGTGTTGAGCCCTCTCGCATCCAAATTACTGGCATCCCTGTACACCCTGACTTCTGGGTAGCAGGCGACAAGGTAAGCCTCCGACAGGAAATGGGGCTTCAGAACATGCCTACTGCTCTGCTAATGGGTGGCGGATGGGGACTTTCCTTTGATGAAGAACATATGAAGGAACTCGCATCATGGGCGGATCGGGTGCAGCTGCTGTTCTGTCTAGGAAGCAACGAGAAAATGATTGCGAAGTTGAAGGAAATGTCCTGCTTCCAGCATCCGAATATACGCATTCTGGGGTATACCAGAGAGGTCAGTAAACTGATGGACGTATCCGATGTGCTCATTACGAAGCCAGGTGGCATGACTTGTACGGAAGCTTTGGCTAAAGGCTTGCCGATGTTATTCGTGCCACCATTGCCAGGTCAGGAAGAGGAAAACTGTGAATATTTTGTACAAGCCGGATACGGCCAGGTTATTCATTCTGCTGACGTCATAGCTAACCGTTTCAAAGAATTGTGTGAACGGACCTATTCACCACGTCAAGCTGAAAGTCAGCTGAAATTCGTCCCCAAACCAGGGAGCAGACCCGTCTATGATCCAACGTGTTGTGCCCAGGCTGTCCATGATTTATTGTTCCCAGCTACAGCGGAAGTCACATCCCCACCCAAGGAGCGCTTCACAGCCGGAATTGGTGCAACTTCGCTGTCAGGTACCCGAATCCCATTCTAGCAGCTCTACGACCCCTCCAAGTCGTTCTACGAGGGCGTTTCATCTCTGAAGTACATGCACAAAGAAGGTTCCCCTCCATTATTCCGGAAGGGAACCTTCTTTTATTTCATTCATATCTCTGTATGATTTGCTGCAAAAAAGGGTAATTTAAATAACAAACCCATCCACCAATTAAATTAAAAACGACGAAATAAACTGCATTACAGGGCTTTTCAAGGTCTATGTAGCGAATACATAGTTAACTACCCTGCCTGTTTGCAGAATTTACAGGTCAATTACTTGTAAAAAGTATGATGCCCGATCGTTTTTACTTTTTTCTGGGAGCGAGCCACTGTCAGATCATCCGCAAGCGTCAATGACAAGAAATAATACGTATCATCGGCGACTTCCTTTTTCCCATTCAACGCTGCATTAACTGCCTTGATACTGTCCTCATTAGGAGTAACACGTTTCAAGCGCCCGTTCGCAACAGGACTGAATTGAGATTTCTGGTAGATTACTTTGTAAATGGTATCGGGAAAATTGGCTGACCGCAGCCGGTTTAAGACAACATTGGCAACTGCCACTTTGCCTTCGTACGGTTCACCTTCCGCCTCTGCCATGACGATTTTTTGCAGCAGAAGCAGCTCTTTATCGGACACACTGTAAGACCAGGTTGCAAGTTTTGAGTCTTCCTGGTTCAGGAGTTTGGTCCGTGTAAAGTAAAGTTTTTGGGGGGGAGTCGTAATTGCAGCTACCTCTTTGGCACGCTTTACTTTAGCCAATTTCAGCGCAGCCTCTTTCTTCGCTTTAGCCGCTGCTGCAGCTCGGGCCGCATGTTTAGCCTTGGCCTCTTTCTGTTCCTGCTCTTCCTGAGCAGCCGTCAGCCAGTTCTTGGCCGGGAGCGAATTGGTCCAGTTATCAGTCTGGATAGACGCATCAGAAGATAGACTTGTCCCGTCTTCCATCATTCGCCTGTCTCCGCTAAAAGAATTTTCACTATTTTCTGCCGAAGCTGCGAGCTCGCTCATCTGTTTGCTATCACTTGCCTCATTCCACTTTCCAGTCGCCTGAACGACGTTAGCCCCCACTATACATACAAGCAGCACAGATAACATCGGTGCCACCCAACGATTTTTGCTTATAATATCCATTCGAAGATTCCTCCTGTCGAAACAATTCCCTAATCTAAGTAACCACAAAAAAAGAATTTGAATAACGATGGCTAATATTACATAGGGAATAACGTAATGTCAATGTGATTTTATGTCATATCATTGAGTTTCAGGAAAAAGAAAACGCATCCACGACCTCATACATCGGCGCCTGACCTGGCTGTGTCACATAAAGCACAAATTCTTGAACCATCCAAGAATTAACACCTAAAAATTGTGAGGGGAGCACTTCCAATATTCCTTTATCCTCATTTCCTGGGTCCCGACCCAAAAATTTACGCGCGATCGTAATATGAGGCGAATAAGGTCTTAATTCAGGCTCGAACCCAAGGGAAGAAGTTGCGTCCACGATCCGTTTTTGCAAAAGATGTAGTTGGTCCGTTTCCCCTTCAACGCCTTTCCACAGCACCTTTGGCGCCTCTTCCAAACCGAACGTTCCCCATCCGGATAATTGCAGCTCAAAAGGTTTGAGTCCTAATGTTGCTGAACGCAGCGCTTTTCGAAGTTGTCCAATGTCACTAACAAGGGTATCTCCCAGAAATTGCAATGTAATATGATAATCCCGGTAGTCTGTCCATTTGCGAAAATCAAGCTTTCCTTGCACCTGTTCCGCAGACATCCGAAGTGAATTCTGAATATGTGACGGCACTCGAAGTGCAGTAAATAATCGTTCCCGTCTTGATGGAAGATCCGTATGTGAATGTGAATAGTTATTCATGGTATACACCTCTTCTAAAGTTGGTTTTATTATTTCACAGTCGTCTCTATCGTTTCAAGCTGGTTAAGTATAGAGTGACACAATTTTTGGGATTTGCAATGAGGCTGTATTCCTGCCTTTTACGCACATCACCTTCTTTTCTGCTAAACTAATACCACAACTTAATCAATTCAGGAGGCCACTAACTATGGGTAAAATTGTATGTTTTCCATCCTTGTCGACGAAGCAGCAGCAACGCATTCTGGATGCAGCACCAGGTTATACACTTACGGTTGGCAAAGCCAAAGAGATTGACGCATCGGAGTTAAAAGAAGCCGAAATTATCCTAGGCTGGTCTCCTCTGGTAACCGAACATGTACTGAAAGAAAACAGTCCTTTGAAGTGGGTACAGGTCTGGTCCGCAGGTGTGGATAACCTTCCTTTCACAGATTTGGAACAAAAAAGCATATTGGTAACCAGTGCTAATGGCGTACATGCCATTCCCATTACCGAAATTATTCTGGGTATGATGTTGTCCCACAGCCGCTGGCTCAGACAAGCGATGCTGCACCAGCAGCAGGCGGAGTGGAAATCACCAGGCAAACCACTTCCGGAATTGCATGGCAAAACAGCAGTTATTGTCGGAGTGGGAGAGATTGGATCAGAAACCGCGCGCATTCTCAAAGCGTTAGGCATGAACGTCATTGGGGTTCGCCGCTCCGGAAAAGACGTTCCAAATGTAGACCAAATGTACACTATGTCCGGCCTACACGAAGCACTGGGGCAAGGCGATTACGTCATCAATATTTTGCCACTCACAGATGAAACGCATCATATCTATGATCAGTCTGCATTTGAGCATTTCAAATCCGGTTCCTGTTTCGTCAACGTGGGACGTGGCCCAAGTGTGGATACGGAAGCTCTGCTGAGTGCACTGGACAGTGGACAGGTTGCCTTTGCTGCACTTGACGTATTTGAGGAGGAACCGCTCCCCGCCGATCATCCGTTGTGGGGTAAGGATAACGTCTTGATTACTCCGCATATTGCAGGCAGTACAGAGCAATACACCGAACGAGCACTTGATATTTTTGTTCAAAATTTGGAAGCATATATCGCCGGAAATACCCTCCCGCTCAATCTGGTGAATTATAGTCATAAATACTAAAAATTCTAGATATCTCTATGTGAAATTGTACAAATTTATGTAAGGTAGTTTTCCCACAAAAATCAAAAACCTCCATACCGGAAAATGGATTTTTTCCGGTATGGAGGTTTTTTCTGTTATGTTCAGTGCAGTCGTTCTAAGTGCATAGCCAAATGTGACGTATAAACGTGCCTTTGCTCACCGTTCGATACTGATCGATGTTCCATCCGGCATCCAGAATGTGCCCCTCCACCCATTCGGTGGAAACGATCACTGCCCGTCCTGCAAGTCTCTTCAAACTCGTCAACATGGCAAGTTGTTCCTCATCCGGAAGAACAGAACAGAGATTATATGGCATGTCCAGAATAGCTGCATCGTAGAAACCTTCCAGATCATTCATATCCCCGAGGGTAATTCTGGCTGGATCATAACCATAATGAGGAAGATTAATGCGCGCACCCTGTACTGCCAAAGGGTTCAAATCATTTCCTTTGACCTCAATTCCCATCGACAACGCCTCAATTACAACAGTTCCCATTCCGCAGCATGGATCGAGCAACTGATGTCCCTCCACTTGCGGAATAGCAATATTGACTAACGCTCTGGCTAACGTTACACCAAGGCCAGTGGAGTAATTTTGCGGCTTGTGATGATGGGTTTGCCACGAGCGATCGGCTTCTGTCCATTGACCGAAGAGCCATTTTCCATTCACATGCATTAGTCCAAAAGTCACGTCAGGCTGCTTCATCATAGCTTTGCCTTTAATGCACATGCCCAGCTCTTTTTCCAGCAAACGAGAATGCGCATAATCCGGCATGTCATCGCCCTCTTTCAAGCAGACAACCTTGAACGTTTCACCAGATGACAGAACGATTTGTGAAGCGGCCCCTTTAAGATCTGCCACTGTATCCGCTTCAGCCATCACATCCAGTCTGCCCCGGACAAACGGACTTCTACCTGGAGGAATGCAAATATTGGAGCAAACATAGGCATGATCGCGTGAATCCATTTCTGTGCCAGGAACGAGCATGGTTCCCAACTCCAATTCACATAAGGCGCGTTCATTCTCATGGCAAGCGAAGGTGTATACGTATCTTCCGACAACTGAATCTTTGGTGTTTATAGAGCTCAATATGGTAGCCGTCCTTCATGTTTCTTCTATTATAAGAAGAGGTTTTATATTTTTAATTTTTCAATGGAAGTAAGCAGATCTTCGGACAGGTCTTTCAAGGTTTGAATATTGCCGCTAATCGTTTCCATTGAACTCACCTGTTCTTCTGCGGACGCTGACACTTCCTCTACACTGGCCGCGGATTCCTCCGATACTGCCGAAATTTGTTGACTGAAATCTTTCATGCGTCCGCTCGCTTCCTGCATGCCTTCCAGACCATCCGTCATTGTACCAATAACTTGAACCATGCCCTCTACCGACTCACTAATGGTACGGAACAGATTGCCGGAATTACGTACTTGCTGCTGCCCTCGTTCTGTTTCCAGCACACCTGTTCGCAATTCCTCAACAACCCCCTGGGAATCCTTCTGGATATCCTCCGTGATGACGGTAATTTCTTCCACAGATGTTCGAACAGCTTCGGACAACTTCCTCACTTCTGCTGCAACAACTGCAAATCCGCGTCCACTCTCTCCTGCACGGGCAGCCTCTATGGAAGCATTCAATGCGAGCAGGTTGGTCTGGCGCGCAATGTCATGAATGACTTGAACCAACTGCGATATATCTTCGTTTTTGCGGTCCAACTGCTCCATCTTGTTCATGGATGACGAAACTGCGCCAGCAATCTGCTGCATCTGGTTCACAGATAGCTCCATGGACTCGCGGCCAGCCCTTCCTTGTTTCAAAATAAGGTCTGACATCAATCGAAGCTGGTTTCCCTGCTCCGAATGTTGCTGAATATGTGTATTCAGTCCTTCGACAGTACGCGCGGATTCAACAGCGGTTTCCGCCTGACTCTCTGCCGCTTTTGCGGACTCTTCCATCGTTATGGCAATTTGGCGACTGCCGATCTTAACCTCTTCAGAGGAAATGGCCAATTCACTACTTTGGCGGTTGACGGCTTCAGCGATTCGTCTAACATTCAATACCATGGACGTCAGATTACCTTTCATGTCATTCACGGCTTTGGCAAGAACACCAACTTCGTCTTCATGTTTGGTATGTATGTCCTGGACATTCAATTGACCTTCTGCAATCAGTTTAACGGCACTGATCACCCGAAGCAGTGGTTTAACGACTTGTGAACGGATAATTGGGATCGCAATTGCGGTAATGATAATCATCACAAGAACACCAATGACGATAATGATTCGGCCATCTTGGACGGATCTGATCGTCTGAGCCGCAGAGAGATCGGACTGCTGCTGATTGTAATCCACCAGATAGTCCAGATGGACTTGCATGGCATCGAAGGAGGCAGCCCCTTTTTCGGATACTTCCTTAGCCAGTTGTTCCTGACCTTCATCACTCAGCTTGATGGATTGCGTGTTAATCTTGAGGTAAGCTTCCCATTTGCTCTTTAATGCTTCCCATTGCTCTTTTTCTTCAGCTGTCTTCTCCTGCTGATCATATATTTTAATAGCCTGAGCCGTTTCGCGAATGTATTTGGTGCGCTCTTCAGCAAGGCCCGCTTTGCCCCCTGCCTGTGCATTAAAGTGACGATAGCTCAATGACAAAATATGTTCTGTTGTATAATTCAATCGGTTAATCTGCTGGATGGAGGGCATCCAGTTATTGGTGATCATATTCGTGTTTTTTTCCATCGAGTTCATTTGTGTAACAATCGTGACACTAAGAAGAATTAAACAGAGGATTAATAGATAGAACGCGATGCTGATACGCAGACCGATACTCTTGATCTTGAATCTGCTAAACATATGATTTCCCCCTTGTGCCCATCTTCGGCCACTTCCGTATTTTAGGTGCTTTTGTCGTTGTTTTACCCTTCTTTTGGCATCTTGCAAAATACTCTTTTCTATATTATATCTATAGGAAAAGAGACGTAAAGTATTATAACATTCTTTTGTTTTAGTCACGCTTCATTTTGTAAAATCTTGTGATTATTTCACATGAACTGTTGAGCGGAATCGAATGATGTAAAATTCAAGACTAAAATGAAGCAAAAAAGAGCTGCAGCATACGGCAAATATCCGATCTGCAGCTCTTTCGACATGACTCCATCCAGATGGCGGGTATGGAACCAGCCATTCTTTGTATCATAACAGCTAACAGCCGCCCCTTACGTGTTCATCAGTAACTTATAGGAGGCCAACCTTTTCTCGTAATCCGGTCCAGTTGTCACTACAAGCAGCCGATCTGTATTCAGCCTTTGGCACACCTGCTGCAACTGATCCCAGACCTGTTCAGGTGTACCGGCATAATGCCGTTGTACCTCATTCTCATTGACATCGGTCCCGGCGTTGGTGTTGGTACTTGTGCTGACATGGTCAGACTCCGCTGAAATTTCTTTTCCAACGGCTCTGCGTCTTTCCGCCATTTCGCGGCTCCAGGACAACGCCTCTTCCTGTGTCTCCGCACACAGGACATTGACAGCGACCATAACCTCCGGCTCTTTCCTATTGGCGCTGGGGATAAAGCCCTCCCGATAACGCCGCACAGCTTCCGTACCATCCGCATCACTCATGAATTGTCCGAATACATACCCCATACCGAAGCGAGCGGCAAACTCAGCACTCTTCACGTTGGTACCCAACATCCACAAGGATAAGGGAAGCTCCGGAATCGGGCGGGCCGTCACCGGATGTTCTTCATAAGTGTATCGATCTTCCAGTAGTTCGGTCAGTGCCGCGAGCGATTCAGGCAACTTGGACACATGCTGCAAGTAATTGCCACTCAAGGCCATCGTTGCATGGGGACCGCCCCCAGGAGCACGTCCCAAGCCTAACTCAATGCGCCCCGGGTAGAGCGCCGCCAACAGTCGGAACGACTCCGCTACTTTAAGCGGGCTATAATGTGGTAACAGTACGGCACCGGAGCCAAGCTGGATCGTGTTCGTTCGCGCGCCAATATGGGCAAGCAACACTTCAGGTGATGCTGATGCAAGTTCGTCCATGTCATGGTGCTCCGACGTCCAGTACCTTGAATAGCCCCAGGCTTCAGCATGCTGCGCAAGTGTAACGGATTGTTGCAGCGCCTGTTCTGCTGTGGCGCCGTTCAACCTTGGAACAAGGTCAAGTACGCCCAGATTGTATTTTCCACTGATGTTCGCACCCAAGCGTCTCATCTCCCTTCGTCATTCTTATCCCTAATCCAGATCGTAGATGGAACCGACCTTGAGACCGTATAGTTCATTGTATATTTTCTCGGCAAAAGCATCCGTCATCCCGGCAATATAATCGATCACCATGTGCTCCCAAGTCCAGATCGGATTCGCCTTCGCCTGATCCTTCTCATAGCGTTGCAGCCAATCGGACGGAATAATGGATTTGGATGTTTCCGGGTCAAGAAAAGCATCCCACAGACGCTTAATCATCCATTCACTGCGCTTTTGCAGCCTCTGCACACGCAGGTCACGAATCATGGTCACCCAGGCAAAGCTCTTAAGCACACTCACCGTACGCAGCATGTCGAGGTCCTCGGCACCTTCACGGACAAACGTCACCTTTTTCCAATCTCCGTTATCAATAACCCCAAGGCTAGCGACAAAAAGGCTGACCCAGTAAGCCTTGACCTCACGGCGGGTACGTGAGTAATCATGCTCGCAGAACGGCATCTTTTCATTCCAGATGCGCAGGAACGAAGCGAGGACTTCTTCAACCTTTTTGCCAATCGCTTCCCTTGTCCATCCGTTCCAGAACAGATCCTCCAGTGTCGTAATCTTATCCACGATCAGTCGATTGATATGCGGATCTTGCAGAAAATGCTCGTGTACTTCGATTTTGCCTGCCTTGATGCCGTCTTCCAGATCATGTGCGGAATACGCAATATCGTCGCAGAGGTCCATCAGCTGCGCTTCAAGCGTCTTTTTGCCAGCAGGAATGTTCCAACGATTGCGAATCTCGCGGATATACTGCCATTCATGGTGATACATGCCTTTCTTGCTCTCCGTGCCAGGATACGGGTACTTATTAATGCCAAGCAGCACCGCATCCGACAGGTTAAGCCCATCGATATCTTCCCGTTTTTCCAAATACATAATGAGACGGAAGTTATGCGCGTTGCCTTCAAAATGCTCATATTTCCGCTTCAGCTCTGCACGAATCTCCGGTTCCGTTTGGGGCGATTTGGCCCCGCGATTTTTCTTCATGATTTTCTTGACCTCTGTGTTGATGAGATCATCGAGGATGCCATCCAGCACTTCTTCCCCTTTATGCCCAAAAGGCGGGTGGCCGAAGTCATGCGCAATCGCGGCACACTCCACCACTTCCGAATCAATAATCAGTCCGGGGCTGTCCGCCTGGTTCAACTCCACCTCCGGGTAGCGACGCAGCAAGCTTCTTGCCGCTTCTCGTGCAATCTGCGCCACTTCCAGGGAGTGGGTCAATCGTGTGCGATAATAATCGCCCGTTCCTGCGCCAAATACCTGCGATTTGCCTTGCAGCCGACGAAAGGTCGGTGAATGTATCAGTCTGGAATAGTCGCGCTCATAGGCTGCACGAGCCCCATCCAGTTTCGTTAGTTCAGGGTATTGTCTATGTTCTCTCAGATCGTTCCATTGCATGTTGATCACTCCTAGCCGACTGTCTCTATTTTGAGTGATTATACACATATTCTGCAGTTTCGAAAAGCAAAACCTGTCTGCGATTGTCATCTCTTCTCACATCAACTTGTGATGCACAGTCGTCTTCTCTTATTATACCCTGCCAGACTATCATCCGTGCACCTAAATGGGCATGATATAAAACGAAACTATAATTCACTCAAATTTCCCCAGCTCTAAATCGCTAAAATCGAAAGGTCAAACAATTTGGCAATGCCTGAAGGTTTTTCCGATGTGAAGCGTAGGAAAGAGTCTAGAAAACAGGGAATGTTGTTAACATAGGGTTATGCACCTTTCTTTTTCGTGGTTGCTCAACACTTCCATGAACCAAACAAGCGAGGTGTTTTTTTGTGAATTCTTATTTATGCCTTTAAGGGTTTAAATAATCAAATCTAGGTGCGAAAGTTGAGTTAAAAAGTAGAACGTATTCCATTGATTAAATTCTCTAAAAAAAAGTTCGGTAAAGTATCCCTCAAAGAATGAGAAATCTACTTTACCGAACATTTAATTCTAAGTCCCGAAACAATCACATTAATTTTGATGATTGAAATTTTGTGAGATTCAAGTTATGAAGAATGGTTGGTTTTTTTTCTCTCGCTAGCTGATTGTAACCTATCCCTAAAAATAACCATGTAGTCAAGTAGGAAAATTCCGGGACGGATAACATTAAAGATACATAAATTATTAGCAAAGAAATTTTAAGACCATCATTAAAATAGTTTCTCTTTAATTTAAACATTGGATATAAGAAAAATATACTAAAGATAATAAAACCAATAACTCCGCTATTAACCAATAATGTAGAGAAAAAATCGGTTGAGCGAACATATCCAAATCCAACCCCGAACAACTTATTGAACAATGGCATATGTGAAAAATATTCTAGATGTTTGAACATAGAAGAGGATCTTTGAATTCCAGAGTGAGAATCAAACTTATTAAATAGTAAGAATTCAAGAACAGATGCAACTCTTTTATAATTTAGGATAACTAAAATTGTGGAGAAATATATGAGTATTTGACAATACCTATCTCTTAAATGATAACGCAAAACTCTAAATATGAAATAAATTAATATTCCTAAAAATGCGGTTGAAGAGGTAGATAAAATCAATGCGATCAGCATGGGAATGTGGAATAAAGGTTTGCGTAAATGTACTGCGAATATCCAGAGAGGTAATACAGTTAGCGCGAAAGCGCTTGGCTCTCCTGTTAGACTCTTCATTCTGAGTGTATCTATCCCAAAAGCATCAGTTCTCTGACTCATGCTCCCCAATCTAGGATTACCGTTAATATCTAAAGCAAAAACTCTGTTACTTAAAAAGTCTCCAGTTGTTCCAAACAGTAAATAATAAATCCATTCGTAAAACCCATAAATAAGAAATATAGAAGTACCTATGAATATGTACTTATTCCACTCTTTCTTGTAAAAATACTTAGTGTAAAAGCAAATTATTGAAGCAGCAATAAGATAAATGGATTGAGTAAATAGGCTAGATCTTAAAAAAACATGGCCATTTTCGTTAACTAATATAACATTGTGCACGAAATTGTAGTCATATCCTCCACTCATTTTAAATAAGACAGTTAATTGTGCTAAGCCGTTAAATAACGTTAACACGTAAACGAAAATAATTAAGTCTCTATAAAAATAATTGGTTACCTGTTTAACTTCCATATTGTTTTTGAGTTTTAGACTAATAGCAAATAAAAGCACAAAAACAACTGATAACAACGATAAAAGCAACCCCGGCGTTGTTCCTGGATTTGAAGGCATTAAAACCCAAGAATTTATAGGTAAAACAATGGCCCATATTTTAAAATAATTATCAAAAGGTTTAGGTGCGGATAATGCTTTAATATACTTTCACCTCTCAATATCGCTTTTTGATACAAATTGTATCATGGTGAATAGTATGTATCAATACCAAAAGGATTTTTCAGTGAATATAGTTTCATTCATTTTTTGGTAGTTCCTCCATAAGATTTTCGCCAGCGGATTTTCCAACCTCTAATTTCGTGATTACTCACTCTTATTCCTATCACTGTTGTCTCCAGAATCAATCCCACCTCCTACACTATCCCGCTGTTTCTTATTAACAAATCCTGATGACATTTATTATTTCAATAATCCAATGTCTCCCCCATCCCCTCTTCGATATTGGGTAAGGCAGTAAAAATAAAAAAACGACAGGGCGTTATGCCCTGTCGGAGTAGAGATGGTGGGTATAGGACGTTGCAGATTTCAGAAGAAATCAATCGTACCCTGAACCCTTACGTTGTATAAAATGTTATAACCTGTCTTCTTATTACACCGGTTGTATTACTGCAGTATTGCAGATTTTAGACCATGACTTTACAGATATCGTTGGTAAACTCTACCGGGTCTTGAATTGGTAGTCCTTCGATCAGCAATGCTTGATGATACAGCAAGCTTGTGTAAAGGCTTAGTTTTTCTTTATCCTGTGCGAATGCGTCTTTCAGGGATTTGAAGACATCGTGATTTACGTTGATCTCCAGCACTTTATCTGCCTGTACATTTTCACTGTTAGGCATAGCTTTCAGGATTTTCTCCATCTCAATCGTCAGTTCACCTTCGGTGGACAAACATACCGGATGGCTTCTGAGGCGTTTGGAAGCTTTAACAGCTTTTACTTTGCCGCCGAGCTGCGTTTGCATCGCTTCGAACAACTCTTTGTTGTCGTTGTCCTGTGCGTCTGTTTCTTCTTTGTCAGCACTGTCCTCGATGCCCAGGTCACCGCTGGAGATGGATTTGAATTCTTTCTCTTTGTAGTTCGTGATCATCTTGATTGCAAACTCATCAATGTCGTCGGTGAAGTACAATACTTCATAACCTTTGTCGAGTACACCCTCGATTTGTGGCAACTTCTCAATCCGTTCAATGGATTCACCCGATGCGTAGTAGATGTACTTCTGATCTTCCGGCATTCTGGAAACGTACTCGTCCAGGCTAACCAGCTTCTTCTCTTTGGAAGAAGAGAACAAGAGCAGATCCTGTAGGGTATCCTTGTTCACGCCATAGTCGCTGTATACGCCATACTTCAACTGACGGCCAAAGGCTTGATAGAATTTCTCGTAATTCTCACGCTCGTCCTTGAGCAGGCTTTGCAGTTGGCTCTTGATCTTGTTCTTGATGTTCTTCGCAATCAGGCTGAGTTGACGGTCATGTTGCAGCATTTCACGGGAAATGTTCAGGGACAGATCTTCGGAATCGACCATACCTTTTACAAATCCGAAGTAATCTGGCAGCAGATCACCGCATTTGTCCATGATCAATACACCGTTAGAGTACAGTTCCAAGCCTTTTTCATACTCTTTTGTATAATAATCAAACGGTGTGTTCTCCGGAATAAACAGGATTGCATTATACACCACTGCGCCATCAGCGCTGATGTGCAGATGTTTGAGCGGTTTATCAAAACCGTAGCGTTTTTCCATATAGAAGTTGTTGTAATCTTCTTCGGTCAATTCGCTTTTATTTTTACGCCAGATCGGCACCATGCTGTTCACAGTTTGCTCTTCTTTGTATTCCTCGAACTCGTTCTCTGTACCCTCTTTTGCACGCTGACCTGTCACATCCATCTTGATTGGGTAGCGAATGAAATCAGAGTATTTCTTGATGATGGATCTCAGGCGGTACTCTTCCAAAAATTCGTCATATGAATCTTCTTCGGTATTTTGTTTGATCGTCAGGACGATTTCCGTACCCACGGATTCTTTCTCGGCTGGCGAGATCGTGTATCCGTCCGCACCTTCGGATTCCCATTTCCATGCTTCGTCGCTGCCCAGTGTTTTACTCGTTACCGTCAGCTTGTCCGCCACCATAAATGCGGAGTAGAAACCAACCCCGAATTGTCCGATGATGTTGTGTCCGTCTTTGGCTTCATTCTCTTTCTTGAACGCCAATGAGCCACTCTTCGCGATAACCCCCAGATTGTTCTCCAGCTCTTCCTGGGTCATCCCGATTCCTGTATCGGTCAGTGTGAGCGTACGGTTCTCTTTGTCGATGGTGAGCTTGATGTAGTAGTCCTCTTTGTTAAAGACGAGTGTGTCGTCAGTGAGTGCTTTGTAATATATTTTGTCAATGGCGTCACTGGAGTTGGAGATCAGTTCTCTCAAAAAGATTTCTCTTTGGGTGTAAATGGAGTTGATCATCATATCCAGCAAGCGTTTGGATTCAGCCTGGAATTCTTTTTTAGCCATGAATGGGTGTCTCCTTTCAAATTGGGGATAGAATGATTTGGTTGAATATAGAAAGTAACCTTTGAATACTCCCATGCAGAATGTTACGTCGCTAGACAAGCCTTCAATCGCTTTGATCAGATTTTTTTGATTCACTCTATTCCTCATTTAAAATAAGTGCATGATTTTGTGCGGTCTAGCCGCTCCGGTTACGAATCGTTCTTTCGATCGCTGTTATCCCCTAATTTCCTTGATCTCCTTTTAACAAGGGAGAAATTAGGGGATAGCGTATGCTTCCGTAGCAGCTTTCCTTCAGAAAGCTTTTAGGCGAACGCTTCGCTTCTACAGAATCGATTTCGTCCCCTTCACTATTGCCGCACCATTCACCAACTGATTTTAAACATTGAGATTTTAATCAATTGAAAATCTATTGATCATTCTTTCGCGTGCCAGGCTTTTTCTAGCTAATTCCACTCTCATGTCCTATTCAAGGTTAACTTAATCCATATTCAAAAGCACAATCATTCCATATGTAGTCGTGTAGTAAAAACATCATTTGTTAGCACTCTGGTGATCGGAGTGCTAAACCCTTCCTTTTATATAACATATGGGAAAATTGGGTGTCAATACGATGGCGGTTATTTTAACAAAATCATCGAGTAACACTTTAAGTTTTGCACATCTCTAACCATTTTAGCTCAATACATCATGCAACACAAAAGCCGCCTCGAACCAAAGTTCGAACCGGCTTGGAGACAGATTGTAATGAGTATGTCGGAATAGCAACTTGTATCACATCATCCCTATCTAATGTATTTCGAAGGATCATTCACCTTGCTGTATAGCAACTTGTGCACTGGTTGACTGTCTAGGGCGAGCGACAGTGGAAATTCACACACTAACGAACCTTATAGACGTTAATTGGTCCCTTTAGGATGATTTCATTATCTAACGAATCGTAGACACGCTATATCTCACCTTTAGCCCACATTCCGAGACTTTCCGCAGTTTTTCCCACAAATAGCGTGTGTGAAATTCGTTAGACTGGGAAAGTGGCAGGAAATCGCAGAATAAGGCTTCCTAGGTTCGTTAAATTGGAGCAGAAGTTAGCGTTACAGCTACAAGTTACACTTACTGTGAGCGCTGGCGTTCAAGAGGCGTTACCGTAAAAGTTAGAGTTACAGAGAAAGGGTTACAGTTACGGTTACGGTTACGGTTACGGTTACGGTTACGGTTACGGTTATGGCTATGGTTATGGCTATGGTTATGGTTGGAGACGCAAGCCTCTATTTTTTGGCCATCTTTGGATCAAGGGTGTCGCGCAGGCCGTCCCCGAGCAAGTTGAAACCGAGCACGGTGAACATGATGGAAAGTCCAGGGAAAATAAGCGTCCACGGCGCTTTTTGCAGAAACTGGCGGGAATCCGACAGCATTTTGCCCCACTCCGGGTCAGGTGGTTGGGCCCCCATGCCGAGAAATCCAAGTGCAGCTGCTTCAATAATTGCTGTTCCAATCCCCAGTGTGCCTTGTACGATGAGCGGGGTGAGACTATTGGGCAAGATGTGCCGGAACAGAATTCGCATATTGCCAGCCCCCAGCGTACGCGCTGACGTAATAAATTCCTCCTGTCTCAAGCTAAGTACCCTTGAACGCACCAGTCGTCCGTAGGTCGGGATGTTCACGATTGCTATCGCGAGCAGTGCATTTTGCAAAGACGGACCGAGAATCGCAACAATGGCGATTGCCAGCAGGATAGCGGGGAAAGCAAGCAAGATATCGAACAAACGCGAGATGAGCATGTCTGCCCATTTTCCATAATATCCAGCGATCAGACCGAGCAATGCTCCCGCAATAATAGAGCCAATAACAGAAAAGAAACCAACCCACAATGAAATGCGCGCCCCATGCAGCACTCTGGAGAATACGTCACGCCCGAGATCATCCGTACCAAACCAATGCTCTGCCGAAGGGGCTTGCAAACGATCTGAGAGTACCTGCTCTTTGTAATCATACGGGGCAATATACGGGGCAGCAAAGGCCAGCAGGATGAAAAAAACGATAATGATCAAGCCTGCCAACGCAAGCCGATTTTTCCGAAACGTTCTCCAGGCTTCCCGCCATGGACCTGATGCAGGTGCCGACGCGGCGTCAATAGGTGCTCCCGTATTGGTCGATAATTTGGCCATGCGGCGTCTCCCTTCTTGGATATGAATGAAATACAAGATCAACGAGTTCTATTACACCCAATCACTACGATTGCAGCACCATCTTCCGATCGCTGTTATCCCCAGATTTTATTGATCCACCTATTTAAAGGTGAAAATCCGGTGATAAATGCGAACACTTCGCTTCTACAGATTGGTTCTGCACTCTTCGTGTCGTGTAATTTTTTAAAGATCTTATATTAAGTTCCATTCATCAACCCAAATGATGAATTTCCTATTTATAACTAATCCGCGGATCGAATACGGCGTACAGCAAGTCCACAATCAGGTTGATTACTACGAAAAAAAAGGCCACAATTAGAATGCCGCTCTGGATCACCGGATAGTCCCGCGAACTAATTGCTTCATATATATAGCGACCGACACCGGGCCAAGCAAAGATCGTTTCCGTCAGTACGGCTCCGCCCAGCAAAGATCCGGTCTGTATGCCGATGACGGTGAGCACGGGTATAAACGCATTTTTCAACGCATGTCCATATACGACGAAAAACGGGCCGAGTCCCTTCGCCTTCGCGGTTCGGATATAATCCGAACTCATTACTTCGAGCATGCTGGAACGCGTCATCCGTGCAATAACGGCCATCGGAATTGTTCCAAGCGCGATACTTGGCAGCAGCAAATGTTTCGTAACCGTCCACAGCTGATCCCAGCGTCCGGCAATCATCGTATCCAGCACATACAAGCCCGTAATGGCTTCAATGGGATCGCGTGCATTCATCCTGCCGATGGAAGGCAGCCAGTGCAGTTTGTTAGCAAACAGCCACTGCTCCATCAACCCAAGCCAGAAGATCGGCATCGATACACCCACCAATGCAATGACCATGCAGCAGTAATCGAACCACGAGTTATGTTTCCACGCACTGACAATCCCGGCATTCACGCCAATAATGATCGCAAATAGCATACTCGCCATCGTTAATTCGAGGGTCGCTGTCAGATAGGGCACAATTTCCTGGGCAATGGGAACCTTGGTGCGAATGGATGTGCCCAGATCTCCCTTAAACAGATCGCCCAGATAAGCAAAATATTGTTGGAACCAGGGTTTGTCCAGTCCGAGCTGGTCACGCAAAGCTTGCTTGGATTGTTCGGTTGCCTTTTGCCCGAGTATGGTCTCGGCCGGATCACCCGGAATGGCGTGGATAATGGAAAAGACGATCAGGGTCATGCCCAGCAGTACGGGCAGTAACACGAGTATACGTTTGACGATGTAACTGTTCACTCCTCATTCACCTGCCTTTAACGTATAAAAAGCGCTGGCAGACATGCATGCTTTAGATCGTTACATCCTGATGTGGGTTCTGCCAAGCATTACGTGTACGCCAGCGCTTTGTAATTAATGAATCCTGATAATACTAAGTCAGCTCTTATATAAGTTATTCAAAGTAGGCTTTGGCATAGGATTCCGTGCCCAACGGGGACGGTACGAAATCCTTCAGGTTCGCTTTACCTGCCAGAATAGGCGTGGTGTGCACAAGTGGAATCCATGGAGCATCTTCCTTAATAATCACTTGCGCTTGCTTGTACAGTTCTGTGCGCTTGTCCTGATCCGTTTCTTTCTGCGCACTCGTCAGCAACGTATGCAATTCTTCGTTTACGTAGAAGCTGCGGTTGTTGCCCGGGATTGCATCCTTATCGAGCAGCGTGTACAGGAAGTTATCCGGGTCACCGTTATCACCGGTCCACCCAAGCATGTAAATGTCGTCTTTCTCCCCGGCTTTGGCATCATCCAGATACGTTGCCCACTCTGGTGATTCAATGTTGACGGTCACTCCGATTTTCTCAAAATCGGCCTGGATCGCTTCGGCAACCTTCTTGCCGTCAGGCATATACGGCCTGGATACCGGCATGGCGTAGAATGTTACAGGGTCAGGCAATCCGTCAGGGTAGCCGGCTTCGGCAAGTAATGCTTTTGCTTTTTCCAGATCGTAAGCATAGTCCTCAATACTATCGTTATACCCCCAAAGCGTTGGCGGCATCGGGTTTACCGCTGGCTGCGCTTGTCCGGCAAAGAAAGCATCGATAATACCTTGTTTGTTCACCGCATGGTTGAGTGCTTGTCTTACTTTCACGTTATCAAATGGTTTTTTCTTAAAGTTAAAGCCAATGTATGACACGTTAAATGGTGGACGCTCGATTTTTTGCAGCTCGGTATTTCCCTCAAGAATGGACAGATCATCCGGGTTCAGATCCTCCATGATATCAATCTCGCCGTTTTGCAGCGCATTGAAGCGAGCCGTGTTATCCGGAATGGAACGCACGATCACTTTGTTCAGCTTCGGCAATCCCTCTTTCCAATAAGTCGGATTCTTCTCCAGGGTGATGGAGTCGTTTCGCTTCCACTCTTTGAATACAAATGGACCTGTGCCTACTGGCTCGCTCTTGAAATTTTCTTTTTTCTCCTGAATCGCAGTTGGACTTGCAATGCCAAATGGCGTCATCGCAATGTTTTGCAGGAAAGGAGCTTGTGGCTGGTTCAGGGTGAACTCGACCGTTGTCTCGTCAATCGCCTTCACTTCCTTGATCACGCGTCCATCTTCCGGACCAAACATGGAGTCATAATAGTCGAAGGAATCTCCCTCGAATTTATATTCACTGGCCGGATCACTCCATCGGTTGAAGTTGAACACCACAGCCTCTGCGTTGAAGTCAGTACCATCGTGGAATTTCACGCCGGACTTCAGCTTGAAGTCATACTTGAGTCCATCCGCCGAAATCTCCCAGCTCTCAGCCAGTCCAGGAACAACCTCGGTTCCACCTTCTTTGTAGTCCAGTAATGAGTCAAATACCTGATGTCCAATCTTCAGCGACTCCCCATCTGTAACAATTGCCGGGTCCAGCGCCACCGAATCTCCGCCGCGTCCCATAATCATCGTATCCTGTGCTGCCACTTCTGCCGGAGGCTCGCTACCTTCTGCCGGAGCGGGGGAATTGCCTGTACCCTCGTTACTGGTGCTAGAGCAGCCTGACAGAATCAACACTGTGCTCATGGCCATTGCCATGACCCCGGATAACCATTTTTTTCTCATTCGCATTCGTACAACACCCTTCCCTGTCTCATAATGTGTGTGATACTGGCGTGAAAAAACTCCAATGATTACAATCGATCGGTTTGGTGCTTTGTATCATATGAAAGGCTTTAGATGCCTTTGATACCTGTAATGTAAATCCGGATATGTTAAATCATATATATGAAGTGTAAAACGGGATGTAACCGTACACATTTTGTTAGTTATTTTCGGATGATGTGGCGAGTTATGAATTTCCTGTGCTCGTTGCGTGATAATTGAACTTAGGTCAATAAGCAACAGCAGAATGGTATCGACTTGGTGGCGGCTTAATAAGGCTGATTTAGAGAGAACGGTGGTGTTGTTTGGTATGGAGTTTGGCTAAAGGCTTGGCTTAGGGTTTGACTACGAGTTAAACGTCATGGCTAAAGTGTAATTGGCAACGTCTAATGATGGCGATTATCCGAAACAGAAAGTTGGTAAACAGAACATTTTAGTGGTTTCTCAAACAGGTTGGATTGGATTGTTTCAAAACGTTGTGAGATTGATCTAGAGATGCTGGATTTTACAACAGGGAGACATTACAATAACTTTTGATGTTAAAGTCTTGTCATGATGAGGAGGATTGCGTAAATAAACAGTGGTGAAAATCGATTTCGTGTAACTTACTTTACATCACATTCATCAATTAGACAAGAGATTTACGGACATAAGTCTTCAACTTTATTATATATGTTAATATCATTTACATAAAACACAAAAAAGGAACACCGTTCGACAAAATGCGTCGTGTGTCCCTTGTTGTGTTCCCTCTTTTAAAACCGGGTCCAACTTGTATTTTAAGTTAGGTCAGCTTATTTTTTGAATAAACCTCTGCGGTACATGACCGTTATAAAACGGTAAAAATCATAACTCGCTCCACTATCGATGCTGAACAGCGGATTTTTGGTGTCATATGCCAGCGCTGCGTCCACGGCAGCTTTTGCCCAGACTGGAACTTCCATCTGCTGGCGCGCCTGCAGTTTATCGACCTGGGATTTCAACGCATCAAACGCTGCTTTCTCTTCGGCTGTCATCGGTTCGCCCCCTTTCGGTGGTTCGGTTGGATTTGTGGGATTGGTTGGTTCGGAGGGCTCTGGCGGCTTTGGTGTTGCAGTTGCATATCTTGCTCTCAATTCCGCTGCCGATCCTTCGAACTCGTTCATATCCACGTTGCCGCTTATCCCGTTCACCTTGCCCGAATCTGTATACTGCCAGAACGTCCAACGTTTCCAGGCCGTCTGGTCGTCCGGTACACGTGTGTTGCTGTAACGGGCAATCCATAGATCGTATGAGCTGAGTGATGTGTCAAAATTCCCGGCAAATGAATTGCCCGTGTATATAATCGGTTTCACACCCGTGAGACGTTGCAATTCCGTTAAAAAAGCCTTAGCTACCGTGTTGATCTGAGCTTTGCTCAGGTTGCCAGGGTTGTTCTCGTAGTCCATGACAGGTGGAAGTTGTAGCGCCTTCGCGCCACCAACTTTGTTAAGTGTATTGGCATAATGCGCCGCTTCAGCCTTGGCACCATCGGTAGTCGTTGCGCGAAAAAAGTGGTACGTTCCGACCAGCATGCCTGCCGCCAGTACGCCAGTCACATTGTTCTGGAAATTCGGATCGGTATACGTCTGCCCTTCGGTGGCCTTGATGAACACAAATGTCATACCACTTGCCTTCACTTTGGCCCAGTCAATATTACCCTGGTATCGGGAGACGTCAATGCCCTGTGTGTTGCCCGAGCTTCTCGTTTGCATGTTTCTCACACCCTTTATGCGGCAAATTGCCGTTTGTATATATTTAATGCTTGGGGATCAGGGGTTGCTTGTGTGCGTGTCCTTATTGTTGGTAAAAGGTAAGTTTGGATGGCTGTGGTGAGCTACTTCGTTCCATCTCTTGTTTGTGAATCTGTATCATCTGGTTCTGCATGTGAAAAAGAGTCTTTGGTACTCGGGGAGAAGTTACCGGGCAGTTCACCGTTTCCTCCTTTGCCCTTTAGCACTTCAATAGCCTGACGAATCGCAGGCGGGATCGGTGCACCCAATCTGCCCCCATTTTCAATTATGGACAATAACTCATTTGCGATATAAAAAAAGGCGACCGCATCCCTGAACAAATGTCCGTCTCCCAGAACACCGTCCACCAGATGAGCCACCGATACCATTGCAAATATAAATACCTTTCGCGCGATGCCGAACATACCGACATTACTCTCCAGCTTGCCAGTCATTCCTGCCGCCGCGATGCCAGTTAGGTAATCGAGGATGACGAATACGAGCAATACGCCGAGTACTCCTGACCAGCCACCGAAGAAGTAGGTTGCTGAGCTGGTTATTAGAGCGAGGAGCCATTTCCATAGGGTGTCCCATCGTTCCATGGTTTCACCTCCTTTGTGTGTTAGTGTTAAAATAAGTATTCTGTTTTCGTATTTCATTCAAATCAATTACCAAGAAATGAACCAAATTAATTAACAGAATTTTATTACCGTGTATTTCCTTTCAATATTTAATAAATATAAACCCATGATTATTTAAATTCTAATTGAAAACGATGTTTTATTTTATCGTGCCTCCGGTACGGATAACTTCAGAAGTAGTACCAGATGGCTGTCCATTACTTTTAATGATACTCGACCCAAGAGATGCTTCAAATACAACATTATTAGAAGTACCTGAATTATTATCTGACATAACGTGTGCAAAAGAAATTGCTTTTATAGCTACATCCTTGTTTGATATATTACAGGAAAACACATCCACAAATGATCGAGATGCTTCCACACCATGTATCGTCTTGACAGAGTTATTTATAGCTAGATTTAGTTGTACATGTTGACAGTTATAAACACTTATAGCTGAAGTATATCTAGTAGAACCATCATAATTTACATTAACTCCACCAATCATAATGCGGCTTGAACATGCATAAAAACTTATGCGTCCATCAATAATACTAGTACTGCTACTATCCCCAGTGATTAAAAGAAATCCCCCTCCTAAAAAACCATTAAATGAAAGACTTTCTTTATAGACTCCAGCCGAGACTCTGATATTGATGTCATGATTTATAATTTTAGGTAGCATTGTTATAGCTTTATTGATAGTTTTGAAGGCGTTATTACTCTGTAATCCTGTATTACTATCACTGCCTGAATTAACATTCACGAAGTAAGTTATATCAGCTGTAGATGCACTTATTAATTTAATCCAGGAATTTCCTTCTACATATTCCAAACTCCCTGTATTGACTCGTAAGCCATGGATCCCCACATTAGTTACCATTTTTTCAGAGTGTACATCTATATTAGATTGTGTTTGTGCTATCAAAGAATTAGATTTTGTTGTGGCATCCCTAACTGCTTTCTCCGTCGCCGCCACTGTCTCAGACGTGCCGTCCGTCTTGCTCGACAACTGCACCTTCCCTTTTTGCGTCAAAGACGCATCGGGAATATCCATCTTGCTCACCGCTTCACGAAGCGTATCCAAATCCGACCTCGTCGCCACACCTGCATCAATCTTTTCAAAAATTCCATTAATACTCTCCCGGGTTACATTCTCATTCCCCAAGGGCAGAGGCAATTTCAATCGATCTGTTTCTTTTGGCATTACGCCCACACCTCCAGTTCATTCCACGTCAAAGACGCAGCGTCCAGTTCATCCCAGGTCATTTGTTTGCTGTCCAGATCGTTCCAGATCATATAGCGATACTCATATTCCACGGCCACATGGGCCGGTTTTAGTTCATCAATCGCGCGTTTGAGATCGTCAATATTGGGCGGGATGCCCATCGTATCCACAAAGCTCACCGTAAAACTCCACGATTCCGGCTGAAACGTGACATCCACCTTGCCTCCGGCATACGCCTCAGCTACATTTGCAACCAGTCTGCCCGAAAATTTCCCGGCACCCCGCAGCTTGGACTCCACCACGGCACGCCGCTGTTCCACTGGTTTGAGACGATCCGTCTCAATACCAAGCTCCTGCTCCCAGAAATCCAGGCCCCACGTCGCCGTGCGGACAAAAAACTGATCCAATGTTTCATCCAACGCCTGATACAGCAGATCCATCTCGGTTCCTTTGGACTGCATATCGGCCTGCATCACGCGGGAAGTCTCATAGTAGCTCGGCAAATATGAGAACAGCTCCCGCCCTTTTTCACTCGTCAGTCCAACATGTACAGCAGAAGGTGCACTCATGACCCGCATCCTCCTTTCCTTTCACATCAACGTAAACAGCTTCGCTCAAATGCTGCTGCGTTCCCAAACGGCGTTCTGCACGATACAAAAGCCCTTTTTGCCCGCCTTTTTCTTCACTTCCACCTAAGTCGGGAGCAGCACAACTAGAACATCCACCTTGTCCTACACCGCCTCTATCCCCACATCCGCACTTCGCTTTCACCATCTTCACTGTGCTACTCATGCACATCCACCGTCCCCAGTACCGCCACCTGACTCGCGGTCATCTCAATATTCTGGTCGCTAACACCGTTCACGGTAAGCTCCGAATAGTCGATAATGGGCGGAATGTCGAGCAGGATCGCCGCAATACGGGTGTATCGTACAAGTGGATCGGCAAAAGCCAACTGCTTTAGATAAGCAGTCACACCGCTCTCGATCAACGCCCTTACATCGGCCAACGTCGCATCACTTGCCAGCGTCAGCTTCACCTGAATGTTCATCGGCACTTCCTCTGCCGGCATGACAGTCACCACCGGGCCAGCTGGTGCAACGCCTTCACCCTGTCCATCCTGCGTTGGGTCCACGTATTTCTGCACAGCCGCCACCAGATCGCTACCCGCCGCACGTTTGTCCGTATCCAGCAAATACAATCCCACCGAGCCCGGCCCTTTCCATAATGGAATAACCCGCGTTGCACCAACACCTGCCACCTCACTGGCCCATTGCACATATTGCGATTTGTTGCCGCTTGTCCCTTGATTGCGGACTTTGGCATAAAAGCGTTCCAGAAGTGCCATATCGGCCTCAACATCTGCACCGCCTTTAATCACCTCAACATTTGTGACAGAAGTCACGCCACCTACAGGTGTAGACAGCACAGTTACCGTGCCCGCAGGTACATTACTTTCTTTTCCGGCAACAAGCGCTCGCACGCCTACCACCCCGGAGCCTTCTGCATCCAGTTCCACACGACCAACGGTTTCATATTCGAGTGAAGCCTCACCGGAGATTTCATCTGCCAAAGTAGCCACAACCGTCCCCGCAGGAATCACCTTGCCCGACGTACCCGTGAATTTAACCGAACCTTGTGCCGCTACCGCAGCCCGTCTCGTAAGACCATGCTCTCCCGCCCGCAGATCCAGCTCTTCTGAACGAAAATTCGGATCACTGCTCGCCGCAGTGCTCGCAAAGCCGCGCCGCAGCAGTTCCTGCGCCCACAAAGCCGCTTCAGACAGCATAAACGCAACCGGAGCCTCCGCATCCCACAGAAACGATCCTTCCGACTTATCCAGATCCGCGGGCAGACGATCCAGCATGCGCTGCATAATCCGTTCCTCCGTCTGGTCCTCCAAATAACGTGGAATCTCAGCCATCCCGTCAGATCACCTCACTTTCCAGAATAAACATCTCTTCCTGCACACTCGCCACACGACACGAGAACATGCACTGCTCCCGATTCCAATCGAACGTAAACTGGTCTACCGAATCCGTGCGAGGATCAGCCAGCAGCGTCTCCGTTACCATCCGGGTGATCTCACTTTCCATCACGCCCCGGCTGTCCCCCTGACCCACCAACTCATCCAGCTCCGAGCCATAGTTTCGGGAGTAGATCACATGTCTGTACCTTGGCGTTTTTACCGCCTTGATGCACCATTGCACCCAGGCTTCATGCCCACTCGCCGCAGCGACTTTGCCACTTGGAGTCAGCACAAAATCCCCCGCATCGTAATCGAATCGCCAGCTCCGTCCAAACCTCACCTCTTCCGAAGCCGCCCCCGACAGATCTTCCTCATCTCCCCATACCAAACCCGTTTCCGGGAACAAACTAGGCATTCGCACTCACCACCTTACACAGCACCACAATGTCGTTACCGCCATTCACTCGCATCGCCAGCACACGGTCACCGGCTTTCAATCCTTTACCAAGAGACCACACCGCTTCTTCCACTTCCTCTTCTTGCAAAAGAAACCTTCCCGTTCCCGTCGTTCCGCCATTTGCCACGTCAGGTATACCGGAAATCGCGCCAGCAGCCTCGCGCTCCGGCAGTCCAAGCGTGCCCGGTAACTCGGCCACGAGATAGTCCTGCACTTCGTGCTTGAAATCATCTAGCTTTACGCCGGATGAAGTCATCGTACCCAGCACCGCGCCCATGCCGTTCACGGCCTGACGAGTATGCGTACTCATCGCACCCCGCATGACCTCGGCAAAATGCCCGTACGGATCTTCTTTATTCAAGGTACACCCTCCTTTTCACCATCTCGACCGTACCCAGCTCCAACGTCATCGTTCCAGGTCCAGCGGACAGATCACGGCTAACCGACATGACGATCAGTTTCAACCCTTTGAGCAGCACCGCGTCTCCGGCACGAATCGTATTCACATCTGGTGCAGATACGGTAAAGGTCTCCTGAATACCCGTCAGCTTGCTTTTCGCCAGCTTCTTGGCGGCAGTCGCCGTTTTCACCTGATCGTCTTCGATCAGCTTTTGCAGCGTGCCCAGCTCGACTACACCAGCCTGCTCAATCGCGAGCACTTTGGAAGGAACCTCTTTGCCGCTGCTGGACTCCGAGGCCGCCATCACTTTAACTTTGGTAACCGCACCTTCGAGCGTACGCATCTGGGTCAGATCGATCAGCCGATCCAGCTCGTGCACCTTCGCATTACTGCCCACCTTGAACAACTGCAACCCACCCGGCGTCATCCGCGGATGATACATATCACCACCGGACTTCACCGTTTCCTTCAGATCGGCAAACATCATCGAAAAAATCGTCTGCGACCGATATACCGCTTTGCTCAGCTTCGTTTTGGTATCCGGCAGCGCAGCGTATGGGATTTTCCATTCCTTGGCGTACGTTTTGAGTCGCTGCGTGGCCGTCTGATCCTTTGGCAATAGGAACTCGTCCTCCGATTTTTCCAGATAGATCATCCGGTCGTAGACAGTCAGGGACAGTCGCTTGGTACCGCTGTTGGAGCTTTCCACTTCCCAGATGACCGCAGGATGCAGCAAGTGGACCATTGATTTTTCGCCAAAAGGAATCCCGCTGATCCGCACCGCCATACCCGGTGAAATCGCAGGCAGACCCGAAGACGCAGACACCGCCAGCCGGATGTTGGCCTGATAGGCAATCTGGTCGAGCGAGTCCTTTAGCGTAATCGTCTCTACTTGCTTCGTGATGTCATATTTGTCGTCGACAATGACCTTGTAGGTCATGGCATCACCAGCTTTTGTCCGGGCTTGATCCGGTTTGGATCACTGCCGATGGTCTTCACATTGAGCTTATAAATCTCGTTCCATTTGGAACTGCTGCCCAGCTCAAGCTTTGCTATTTTGGACAGGGAATCGCCAGATTTGACGGTGTAGGTCTTGCTGTTCGTTTTCAGATCCGTACGAGAACCCGACTTGCTTGCAGATGTTGCACCGCCAACCTTCTCCACTTTGGAATCCCGCCACGTACGCAGCGTAATGTCATAGTAAATATCCCCGCTCTCACCGCCTCGGAAGGTCGTGTTGTGCGAGATCAGATATACCGGCACGTTCACCCCGGTGTTGGTAATGATGAAGCGCAGCGGCTTCTTCGATACCAGAAACGTATTCAGCATATTCATCGCTACACGCGGATCAGGCAAAGGCTCGTACATGCAATAGGATGCATCATATTCTTTGGGAAAAAAAGAAGAGAAGGTGATCTCCTTCACCTTCTCCCCCTGAGCAAAATCAAATTCGCCATACTCCAGCATATTAATCGTTTCGTATCCCTTGGATCGGGAGATCGTCAGTTCTTCCGGTTTCACCGGAAATTGAAACTTCGTTTTCCCATCGATCAGGGTAAATTCCAATTTGACACCTTCCACGTTATCCTTAAATACAGTCATGACAGGCCTCCTTTCTGTTTAGGCCATAATGGTTTTGCGGTTTTCCATCGCACGGCGCACTTCGCCTGCAAATCTCATTCCAACCTGATGTGAGATAGCATCGTAGTCGATGGCGTTCTCCCGGACAGTCACCTGCACAGCTCCTTGTGGTACGTTGACGGAGATCTGATTGGTCGTCTCGGTTTTAAAATCCTTCAGGTAACCGGACAGACTGCTCATCTGGTCTTCGGATATTTGTACCGTCATCGTGGACGATTTGCCATTGGCATTACCAGCAGTTTGCGCTCCGTTACCTAGACCCATAGCTTGGGATTGCATCACACTTGTTCCCATGAAACCAGCAGATGTAGACTGGCCGACCTTACTGTTCATATAAGCTGCTGGACCCGTCACTGTCAGTGCCGATGGAATATAGGCAGGTGGCATCTGCGGACCTGTTGCTACTTGCGACGTTGAAGCGACCGTTGCCGCCTGGGATACAGGGACAGTGGATACGGATGCGGCAGGCTTCTCTTCCTCTTTCTTGGAGCCAAAGCCAAAGAAACTGGATATGCCATTGAACATATCCTTTGATTTCTCCATAACAATATTCGTTCCCTCCACAGCAAGATTCGCCATTTTCGAAATACCCTCTGCATGGTTATTGATAAATCCACCTACCTTATCGCCAACCCAGTCACCGGCTTTCTCACCTAGCCAGCCCCCTATTGCACCGCCTGCCAGTGTTCCACCCACCGGAATTACACTACCAATGATGCTGCCAAGAGTTGTTCCTAATGCACTACCAGCAACAGAACCTAATGCACGCACTCGTTCATCTGGAGGGGCACTCGCAAGATCTTTAATATTGCTAAGCATACGAATCGGTGCAAATAACTTCCCAGCACCCTTGGCTAACCCTCCACCCAGTTTACTCATTATTCCAGAGGCTCCACTACCTCCTGCTCCTCCGCCACTAAATAATCCTTTGACATCTCCCCACATTCCATCTATACCACCGATTAAATCAGACCCTGCTGTCGAGAAATCATTAACAAAAGTGGCTCCTCGTTTCGTAACTTTTAATGCCTTCTTCCATCCATTCCCTGGAGTAGAAGGCCTTTTTATTTCTCTCCATAGCTTTTTACCACTACTTCTGGCGTCAAATCCTTTTTTTACTCCAGAAGAAATCGATTTTCCTCGATCAAACATGCCCTTCATCTTTTGCAAAAAGGATTTAGGTTTTTCTTCGGTTGCTGAGGCTCCCCCTATATTGATGGAATCCAGCTTGGTGCTCAGCATATTAATTGACTGCGTATTTAAACTCAAAGCATCTATTAATGGCTGTGAATTTACATTAACGGACACACCTGAAATTTGGTGACTCACTTTCAGCTGCACATTAGCTGTAGCATTCAACATCTTAGATCGGATTTGCTTCATTTTTTTCAACAAACCATTTAATGCTGGAGTAGCACGGTCAGCCAAATCAACCGTGGGTGTAATCCGCAGTCTGCTCAATCGCACAGCCGTGCTATAAATACTTTCCAGCCTGCGCCCGGTTGTTCTCAGCTCATTGTTCACTTTAATCAGACTCTGATAGCGAACTCTGCCCAAACGTTCAGTAGAACGCTGGATCTGATCCAGATAACGGAGGGTCGTTCGCATTTCTACATTGGATTTGGACAAACCCACAATCATTTCTGCCATTTCTTTCACCCCCTGTCCGATCTAGTTATCGATTCATTTGCGAGGTGATCGCTGCCATTTCCTCTTCCGAGAACGCAATCAACAGCGAGCGCTCCCCCCGTGGCAAAGACCAGAATTCTCCAGGCCGTAGATGATGACGAACCCACATGTGATAAAGGAACGTAGTCATCCCGCCGGAGTGAATCAGTTTTTTAGGTCTTCAATCTCCACACCGAAGCCGGATAGCTCCAGCACCTTGTCGCCTACGGCGTCCAGTTCACCCGCGAGCAGCATTCGGCGAACCGCTTGTTCCCCACCGGACAGCTTCATGCGTCCGGTAATACGGTTGTCTCCCCAGCCGGACAGTTCGAGTCCGCGTACATTCATTTTCACCGTCGCTTCGGAAATCAGTAGCGCGTTAAACGTTTCGGTATCCACCTTTTCCTCGGTGCGGCCTTTGACCGTTTTGCGAATGGTACAGCGTTCGCGGATCTGATCCACTTTGGAGGACGTCAATCCACGCAGGGTCAGCAACAGATCCAAACGTTGAATGCGTACATTCTCTTCCGGCAAACGTTCTGCTGCTTCAAACAACTGATCCAAAATTTGTTCTTCAGACATATTCTCATTCATACTCATGGGGTGCGATCTCCTTCTTATTTCACAATTGGGTTAATACATCTCCATATGCTGGGACAACAAAGAGACCGAGAATTTCTCGGCCTACATGTGTTCCCATTTCTGTAATTCTCGTTGCACATACGCCTGATCAGACAAGCTTCATTACGATGTCTTTTAGAAGTTCGAAGTCATTCCATCCTTAGTTCGCAACAATCGGATTCAACAATTCAAATCCTTCAAACGTAAAGCCTGTTTCCTCCGGCACTTCCTCACCCGCTGTCCAGTTGGCAAGCTGGATTTTGTCCACCATGCAGCCTTTCAGCAGGACACTTTCATGTCCGTAGGACTCTGGATCGTCGAGCTTGGAAATAATCTGGAACTTGGTGAAACCTCGCTGAATCATGTCCGAAGTGACTTTGTAACCTGTCATCGTACCTGTTCCTTTTTTCGCACCATTTTTGTGTACTTTCCAATCGTTGCCGACCAGATTCAGCTCACGCTTCTCAATTTCGACGCTGGCCTCCAGCTTATTAATATTCGTCTGCCACACACCATCGATATGCAGCTGACCATGGGTACCGAGAATTACTCTTGACGCATCCAACATGACAATTCCTCCTTGAGATTAGAAAATATCGTATATACCATCCGTTCAACGAACAGTAGTTTCTTTTAAAACACCATTCTCTTCTACACAACCTTATTGCACGTAAAACGTTCCAAACAACTGCTCCATGACATCCGTCAGCTTGACATTCCATTGCAGGAATACCTGGTCCGCCTCCGGCTTGAGAATTGGCGCAGTACCATAATACGCCGGGTCGAGAACGACATCGTATCCCTCAGCTTCAATGACATTGCTCTGTGCGAGCAGCGCCAGATAGGCTTTCATCGCACCGATCAGCGCCTGACGGCCCTCTTCCGTATTGTTCACTTTACCGATATACGTATCTTCAGCAGAGCGCTGCAAATCCGTATTAATTGCATCCATCACACGAATGGAACGAATTTTTTTCCAGGCATTATTCTGTCCTGCGGCAGGGGTCACGAGTGTATTCACTCCGCGAAGCGCCTTCACCTGACGTCCATCATGGAAGAAAATAAATACGCCATTCTGTACCGCCTGCTCCTGTTCTGCACGAGTCCAGCGACGCGTCACATCATCGAACGGAGAAGGTGCGTATGTGGTGGATTCATTCAGGCGTTGCCCAGCAATCAGACCCGCAACATATGCTGACGTTTCCGCCGAGCTGTAGAACGCATCACCCAGACGCACACCCGTACCCACATTGATTACACCCTCATGGTTCAACGTGAGTGAACGTGCCGCCGCCTTCTGTGCTGCTGTAGCAGAGGTGTCATCCGCCGTAGAACCGCCGAATACAGCCATCACGGGTTTACCCTCACTGCGCACACGTTTCACCCATGCTGCAAAGCTCGCCAGCAAAGGTGCATCCGCTGCATGATCCAGTGCCAAAACGTCAAATTGCTCACCTTCCAGCGCGCCCTGCACGGCAATATACTCCGCATTGGTCAATCCATCGTTGCCACTTGCACCACCTTTGAACGCTGCTCCCGCAACTGTTGCAACGACACCTGTACCATCGCCAATCGCCTGAGCGTTAATCCAAATGTTGCTTTCATCCGCGTTGATCTCTTTCGCCAGCGACGCTGCCGAAATATCCGCAGTCAGCAGTGCATACAGCATCCGGTTGCCTTCAAACAAGCGCACTTCATGCTTTGTATTATCAATTACACCCGGTTGAATGGTGACGTAGAATCCGTTACCCCGGTCACCCGGATACTTGGCGTCCAGCTGCAGCACGGCTGCATCACTGCTGTCTTTCAGCGTAAGTGTTGCTGCTTTTGCGGTTGCTCCGGCCACCCGATAAGCCAGCAGCTTTTTCGGTCCACCCAGCAGAGCGAGCTTCAAGGATGTATAGGCTGTCCCGTTATCCAGGGCATGTGCCGAGAAAATACGCTCAATCGCCGCTTCACTGCCGACTTCAACAAAAGTTCCTACCGGACCCCAGTTCGCCTTGATCGGCACAACAACCGTTCCACGATTACCAGCCTGAATAGCCGAAGACGCCGCCGCCTGAAAATTCATATATAAGCCCGGAAGTACCGGACGATTCGTTTGCTCCCAAGTTCCGCCTGCCATTATCCCTTCACCTTCGCTTTCATAAATTGGTTGATGCGTTCCTTCGCTTCCTCAATGGAAAACGTCTCTTGCGCTGCTTCGTACAGCGCACCATACAGCACCTCTGCCTTAACGGCAAAGAGGGCTTCGGCATGATTCATCAGCTCGGCCCGCGTGTATTGCGGGGCAGCCTGTTTATTTTTTTTCACTGAGCTTGCCATGGCCATCTCACCTCATTGTTTGACTACTGAATTCGTTGAACCTGATTTTTGCACCATAATTTTGACCTATGAATTTTTGTCCCTATGAACCTACGAAACTATGAACCTATGAATTTGAAGCTAAAGTATGATATTGAATTTCTCATCTGGAACCCCATCTAGAGTCCCTCTCGACTAGCACTTACTCCATCCCTTTGCTATGGTGAATCTCGCGGATCAATGGCACATCCGTACCCGGACGGAGAATACGCTGCTGCAACGTCAGACGAATCTGTCCGTTCAAATAGGCGTCTGCCTGTAAGTCGGCAGAAACTTCATCCACCGTCACATATCGCGTACCATCTGTATCCGTCAAAGCAATACGGGTCTGCACGGCCAGTTGTTCAAGCAGATGTGTGACCGTATGGCGGACATCTCCCACATTCGCAGCCAGCACATGCCCAATCCATTGCTTACGAATCTCCAGCGCAGAAGTCCCAGCAGTGGTTGTACTGCATCCCGTCAATCGCCACAGTATGGACTTGGTCGTATAACCTCCAGGCCAGACATCCCCATATACGGACCATTCCTGCCCGAGCTGGGTTCGTGTCCAGCCCTGAAGTGCAGCCATCCACGAATCTGTTGCTCCAGCCTGAGCATATTCCACCGTTTCCGGAACATACACCCCAAATCGCAGGCTGCGCGTAACCAGTCCAGAATTGGCATCCACACGATCGCAATCCGAGGAACCTAGGTAAATACAGGTAAATGCCCCGCCTTCTTCATCCTCCAGTCTGATCTGGTGCAGTCCTTCCATCAGCGCTGCTGACCATGCCTCCACTTGTTCAGCACCTCCATCTTCGGGGCGTGCATATGGAGATATTTTGATGATCCTCCTATACCCCGCCCAAGCAGACTTCGGTACTTCTTCTGCAAAAGCAATCACGGCACAAGGTCCGGCTAACACCTCTCCCGGTGCAGGGATGTCCTTTACTCGGCCATTCCATGCCGGAACAAGAGCCTCCAGCTTCTGCTTCAGCGTATGCCTGATGACATTGCTCACTTGCCTTGTGTTGGCCGTGTTGTTTAACCCACTACTCATAGACACATTCATTTCGCCTCCTTCAGCTGCAAGTGTGCGATCTGCCCGTATTGTGCAGCGACAATGCTGCAGCAGCGAATTCCCCCTTTAGTTCAACCTCTGCGTATCTACCGGCGCCAAAGCTGGACACCATTCACCGCAACAAAAAGACCGGCCCCTTGTGGCCGATCTGTACATTAGCGTATGTGCTTTCGGTGTGTGTCCTTGCTATTGATCCGATAATACAATCTTACACCCTTTCATCCCTAGCGCGGATGGTGATTCGTACGACTTAGGTGCAATTAAGGGTGCATCCGGGGTGGAAAAAAGACGACTCAGCGTGGCTCATGCCATTAACACCCTATTTCAGCATAACCTTCGGATTCAATGTAATCTCAAACGCACGTCCCCAGATGAAATCGGGGTTCGTATAATCCAGCAGTGCACTGCAATACTCCGCATAAGCTGCTTCGCCATTACAAATTTGTTTGATCGCTACGTTCCCTTGAGCAAATGCTGTTTTGTTCGCTAGTGCCGTGGTGTGGGTCTGCATCAGATCCCTGAGTAAAGTCTGCAAATGAGCATAATCTTCTTCTGAGTTAAACAACACCATATTCTGATCCGCTAGAGTTGCCACATTGGTATAGAGCGCATGTGCTCTGGAATACGTACGGATATCTGCAATTGCTACTGCTTTGTAGTAGTAATCTTTCAGGAAACGTTTGAACAACAATGACCCCTGTGCATTCATGGCATCTCGCAACGCATGGGTATGGGTTTCTGTTGTAATCAGAGCATAACGGGATTGTCCCATACCCACAGCCATACCAATTTTGTTCCCCGGCGTATTCCATGCACTGTAACCCAGAACCCGGCCCGTATACGGACTGTTCAGAAGTGCTTCGGCTACATCGACGTTGGCTGGACCTTTTCCTACAAAATCAATCAACACCGAAGGTAGACCCTTATCACTATTGCTCGTCAATTGCGCCACTGCCGCCTGCACCTGATCCAGCGCCGTGATGGCAATAATCTCAATGTGCACCGGTGTTTTACCCGGTTTGCCTGGATGACGATTCGTCATGCGATCCAGCTCAGACGCCATGTCAAACGAAGAAGCTTCATTCACAGATGGAGCATTCGTCAATTCATTTCCATTTTCCACATCGGAAGTTGGATCCGTTGCCACATCAGGCTCTGGATAAGCGGAATCCGCTACAACCACACCACCTACAATATCCACATGCCGTACCACATTCTCGTGCACATTCATATATTCGTAGGCATTGATAATCGTGGAACCATGAGGGCCAAAATATTTCACTTCATAACGCGTCTTCTTCCCACCACGAAGAAGTTGGTTAGCCATACGTGCCACCAGAGCGTGACCCAGGCCATCCGCATCTGGAAGGATAATCGCCCGATCGGGATTTTGTCCATCCGTCCCACCGAGCCATTCATTGATTCGTGCTTCCACATAATTGATCTCGTTAATCTGAACGCCTTGCGTATTCGCATCGTCGACGCCTACGGCGAGGAAGTCAATATATCCTTTGCGAGCAAGCTTATCCAGAATGTATAGATTCGTTTTGAATTTATGTTGTCTGGTGTTGTAGTACTGTTCTTTATTAAAATACGTCGTTTCCCCATATTCCGTAGACTCTGGAGATAGGTTGTACCCGTTCACAATATCCTCGAATGCCGTAAAGGACTGACGCGGCTGCTGCATTAGTGCACGTGACTCGTTATACGCGTCCAATGCGAGACCATCTGCAAATGAGGTGGTGGCGAGTCGCATAATGGTATCCATCACAAACACCGGTTTGCGTGGATATTTCCCTTTAATGGCTTTGATCACATCGAGCAAACGGGTGGTGTCCTGATCATAATCAGGATATGTGCCCCCTCCATCTTCACGAAGCTGACGACTGCCAATCAGACCACCATAAGCCAGCATATCCGAAGAGATGATGAATCCATCCACTTTGGCGGCATTTTTCAAAATGAAATCATGAATGTTGGACGGTTTACCGTACGTAGGCGTAGACGTTCCAAGCAATGTTGTGCCTTCTACCGTTTTTTCGGAATCCAGACGATTTTGAATGTCACCCAGGTGTGGTGTAATGATATGGATACCGGCTGCTTTTCCTTGTACAACGACGTCATCCAGATTCGCTGGACGATCATCCAGTGGAACATACAATACTGTTTTCATATCCTAAAACCTCCTGTTAGATAAGTTGAACTAGAGATGTTACACCTTGTCACTGCGATTGCAGTACCATCTTCCGATCGCTCTTATCCCCAGATTTTTTTGATCCCTTAGTTCAAGGGTAAAATCCGGTGCTAAAGGCGAGAGTATGCTTACGAAGTAGCTTTCTTGCAGAAAACTTTTAACTTCGCTTCTTCAGATTGGTTCTGCATTCTCCGTTTTGGTGTAAAAATTAAATTCAACTTATAATGATATATTCAGTCTTTCTTTAGTACCCGATCAGAGCAAGGGTGCAATCACCGCATCAAAAAACCGGCCCCTGGCCGGTCTGTACATTAGCGTATGTGCTTATCGGGATATGTCTCTTGCTACTGATCCGATAATACAATCTTACATGTTTAAATCGGTCGCGCTGACGGTTATCCGTATGGATTACGTCTATTTGTTGTCGCCTTCATGGAGGTTAAATGTCGGTTTCTTGCAGAGACTTCTGCCGGATAACCCAACAAATCCATTCCAGATGCTGTTTATATGATATAAGTAGCCTTTCTAACCCTATTTACAATAAAGGATGGATACGATCATGAAAAAAAAGCTCTGGTTCTATCTGTGGATTGCTGTTACCAGTTATATGGCTGGCCCCGTTATGTATGCATTGACAATGTACACCTTTTATCAGGAAACAGATGTTCTAACTACTTCACTCATTGGATGGACCGCTGCAACATTCTCATCCGTTGGTATCCTGTTTATCCTGGTCACAGTCATTCTGCTTCGAGTGCTGCACATCTATTATTTCTGGCTGCAAACGCTGCTTTTTGAGTTACTTTTCCTTGTGCTCGTCTATATGACCACGGTTCTGCTTGGGACTGGAAACACAAGGCTGCCCTCGCTCTCCTTTCCATTTACGCCCGAAGGCATTCCCTTGTGGGTGTTCTGGGGCAGTATCGCGCTTATGAGTTCCTGGGGAATATGGTCAGCGCGTCAGCCCATGCGAAAATCACCATACATGCTGGTATCCAGAGTCATTTTGATCCTGTTTATCCTTGAAATTTGGTCCCGTTAAAAAGATAAAAAAAGAGCACGGCCTTCTCGGGCTGTGCTCTCTTAAACGTATTTTGCTCACGCGATAATATAGCGGAAGTTTTCCCAGCTTTCCGGAACCGAATTTCCGTTTCTGGCATGATGGTAGAAGCTGAATGGAAATTTGAACAGATGACCTCCATGCCAATCGCGGGAACGTCTGTCGGTGAGCCAGTATTCCAGTTCATGTGGAAGTGCAACAGAGCGTTCTGCACGAATCAATGGCAGACGGTCGACCGGAGATTGCAGCGTCGGCATCTCCTGCTCAACATCCACATCCCGGCTCAGTCGCAGCGCCTTGACCATCCTGAGAAAAGGCGGTATGCCTTTATGGAACAAAGCAGGATAATCCAGTTCAAATAATATATTAAGCGCGTGCCCGTACGTTAGCATGTGGCCGATCAGATCATGATGTGCTTCTGCCTGATAGATGGTACGAAATGCGCCAAGCTCATCCAGAATCAGCCGGGACAATTGTTCCGGTCGTTCTATATCAGGGAATCCGTCTGCCTCATTTAACTTCAAGCTGCGAATTTCTTTCACCGTTGTGTTTACCCAGGATCTACCTGGAATGGTTCGTTCAAAAGAATCTATAAGCTCAACCATCTGATTCATGTCATGCTCCGTGCCCCAACCATCCAGTTCACGAATGGCTTTCAGACTAAGGGCACCATAGATGGCCTGATGGCCAACCCAGTGCAGCTCTCCGATGGTTCGATCCAGCGCTGCTGTAATACGCTCTTCGGCCTCTTCTCTTGGCAAAACCTCTCCATTCCGGGAGGTCAAGCCATCGTTCAATCCGTGATGGCGAAGCATGGCTTTCGCTTCAGCCGTAACACTGCCCGCCGCAAGGGCAGTAAGACGATTTTCCCGCACCCAAAAATAAGCCGCAATAGCTCCCGCCCCATAATGGGCGTGCCACAAATCTCCTGTACGCTCCCGACTGGAGACAATAACAGCCAGCCCTTCTTCCAACAAACGTCGATCCAACATGCCACCACCCTTCATCGATGCGAACCCTGATACACACACGACCAGCAACAGTTTTTTAGCAAAACACTCTTTATAAAGCGTTTACTTCTATAAGATGATTCAAATGGTGCACATATGACCGTTTTGCCTGCTGTTCCGCGTCATTTTAGCCGATGCGAAGTCTCCCAACATCACGAATGGACACTTCCAGCGGATATATGTTAGCTTTTTGCTCGGAAAAGAACCAGACTCGCTCCTTCTTCACCACAATAAACAGACCGTTCACATCCCCTATAGGGGCAAATGTATCGCTAATTGCTCTCCATCGTTTCAACCCCATCTGCTCAAGTTCATCTACCGTAGAAAGCACATCTTCCGTGACAAGTCCCACCTCACACACCTGCAGCAGATCCTTCTCCGAAAAGGTGCGGTCACTCTCGTTATGAACGGTATGATGAGCAATCAGCTCCAGAATGTTACCGACAGGATCTTCGAAATAGAGCGAAGTCGAGTTCCAATTGGTTGAATAAGTCTCATCCTCACCTTCATACCTACTTAAACGGACACGTGCCGCTGCCCACGCTTTGGCCTCCTGAAAACGATTTGCTGGAATCATCCAGGCGAAGTGATAAAAGGGTTCCTGTTCTGTTCTACTCTCAGCGAATATCATCTTCGTTAATCCAACTCGTATCGTAAATGAATGCCGAGACTCCTCAAGCAACTCCAATCCCAAAGTATCCACATAAAATGGTTTGATGTCTTCCAATCGTGCTGTATAACATTTGACCTCTTCAAAAATCATCCTGAGTCCCCCTTCATCCGACCGTGTATCTTCTCCCACTCACTCCATGGCACCATGCCGAGTTCCGGCTTCGCTTCATCCGGGAGCATCGATATGAATTCCAGGGAATGACCATCCGGATCGGTAAAATATACGGACACAGCCGGCATCCATCCAAATACATACAACTCGCCAATATCATCATCCAGAAAATTACGCGTCCTGATCCCTTTATCCTCCAAGTAAGTGACAGCTTGCTTCATGTCCTCCAACGATACCTGAAAAGCAAAATGCTGTCGCTGCACCTCGGAAGGGTCCTTTTGCCACAGTCCGAGCATCGCGTTGCCTTCACCGCCAATCCAGTAAAAGGAGTTCCCACGTTCCTTCTGCCCATAAGCGTGCTGTAATCCAATGATCTGTTCATAGAAATGATGGGATCTCTCCAGATCCGTTACGTTCAGATGAGTCTCAAATATGCCCTTAATCATGATAAAACCCCCTTTTCTCTTAACTCTCGGACGGCTTCCGTACTGCAGTTAACGTCTCGGCAAGGTGCAGAAATGAACCAATCACGCGTTTGATCCGGTCCTCAATGTCCTGACTGCCTTCAAATTCTTCGTATCCGTCAAACGTTGCTTCAAACCTTCTGCGCTGTGCACCACCAATGGAAATCCACTCCTGCGCGTTAATACCATGCAAATTGCGAATAATCGCCTGCAGCTGCAAAAGCGAACTTACGCCCACCGCACCGCCTGCTGAGCTGATGGACAATACCGGTTTACCACTGAAATGAGCCTGGCTCAGGTGATCCAATGCATTTTTGAGTACACCGCTGATGCTGCCGTGATACTCTGGCGTAGACAGAATAATGGCATCTGCGGCGAGCATACGTGTGTTCAGGTCAGACAGATGCTGATCTTCATTCTGTTTTTCATCCGGTGCATAGAATGGGAGCGGTGTCTGATATAAATCGAACAAGCTGGCTTCATGCCCCTGGCCGCTGATTACCTCCGCAGCATATTCCCCTAAACGTGTACTGGTTGCATTTTTCCGATTACTGCCTGCCAAAATGATAATATTCATCTATGTCACTCTCCTTCGATTTTATAAAAACATTCTTTCTCTTCGATTCAACTTTCTCTACTCTCATCTTACCTTGCTTCTACCTCGGAATCGTCGGCAGATAGACTTAACTTGCAGCACAAAAAAACTCAACCTTTGGGTTGAGTTTCTACGACTTTAGTCTGAGAATATTGAAGCTGGATCAGACGACCCAACCATTTCTTACGGCATGAAGCGCAGCTTGCGTGCGGTCTGCCAGTCCCAATTTGTCCAACAGATGACTGACATGGGTTTTCACCGTTTTCTCGGTAATGATTAGTTTGATAGCGATCTCTTTATTACTCAATCCTTGTGCGATTAGTGCCAGAACCTCTCGTTCTCGTCGGGTGAGCATGTCCGGTCCATGAGAAGTTTCTTTTCCCAGCCCAACCCGCTCTTGCTCCGGAAGCCGAGTAGACGTATGCGGATTTGCATGCCCATGCGCTTCATTCATCGACAGTTCAGACGATGCCATCACATGCATTAGTTGTCCTGCTGCCGCTGGATGAAGTTCTACCTGACCTGCATGCACATTACGAATGGCAACGGCAAGATCCTCTGGCTCAATATCTTTCAGCAGATATCCCTTCACCCCAGCGCGTACTGCGGGAACGACATGATCCTGATCCGAGAAGGACGTAAGTACGATGATACGGATTCCAGGCAAGATCGCACGAAGCCTTCTAGCCGTCTCAATCCCATCAAGCACTGGCATATGCAGATCCATTAATACCACATCCGGATGCAGCTGTTCTGCTTGTTCAAGTGCTTCCTGTCCGTTTGAGGCTTCTCCGACGACTTCCATATCTGGCTGAGTGGACAAAAAAACGTGCAACCCGCGCCTCACCATTGCATGATCGTCCGCGAGTAAAATCGTAATCGGCATGTCTTCTTCCCCCTGATTTTATACAGATTCGGACGGAAGTGGAATGACGACCGTTACCGATGTTCCCTTACGGGATGAACTCACAAGTTCAAGTCTGCCGCCCAGCGATTGGGCTCGTTCTCTCATGATGGACAGACCAAGTGAACTGGCAGGCAAGGCCTCACGCCTTTTGGCTCCACCTTTACCACGATCAGTAACGATTAATATCGCTTCCTGATCGCTTAGCTGGAGGGATATCTCAGCCGAAGGAACTCCCGCATGTTTACGTACATTATTTAGCGCTTCCTGTCCAATACGCCATAAGCCTTCCTCAATACTTTGAGGCAAGGAGCGCATACCCGTCCGATGTACAACGACCTGTAATCCCTGTCCTGTACCATATTCCTGCAAGGCACTGAGCAGTCCAGACTCCAACCCCGCCGGACGAAGCTGCATAATCAAGGCACGCATTTCCTTCAATGCTTCCTGTGACAAGGAACGTATATCCTTCATCGCTTCCGCAGCGGGATGCAGCTGTTGTGATCCGGATAACATGCTCTCCGCCCCTTTGGCTGTCAGGGACAGGGAGAACAAAATCTGGTTCACCGAATCATGCAAATCTCGAGCTAGTCGGTTTCGTTCCTCCAGTCGGGTTAATTCCCGGCGTTTGTATACCAGTCTCAGACTCTCCCACGAGGCTGTAATATGTTCAGCGAGTGCATCGAAAACCTCACGATCTGCCTGAAGGAAGTCATTGGCCGAACCCAATCCAACCACCAGTACTGCCGTTTCGCCAGGAGAACTTAATGGGATGGGAGCGGCCAAGCCCGAAGCCAAAAAGGACATAGGAAGTCGGGTATTGCAAATGGCAGAAATATCTCGAATTTCTGTTGCGGACAATACCATAGCCCGATGAGAATCAATCACACGATGCATACGAGTCTCCACCTCTGTAGAGAGCCCCGATAGTGTCATCAGTTCGGACTTGCCATGAGCATGAGCGGCCTGTACCATAAAGCTTCCGTTCTTCTGGGATAACAGTGCGGCAAATGGCCAGTCGTAATGATGCCCGAGCAGTTTTACAACCATCTTGGCCATATCGTCTCCACTGTTGCAATCGTTGACCGTCACGCCCAGCGATCGGCTGAACTCCCCCAGTCTGACATACAGATCCGCTCGCCTTTGCTCTGCGCTATATAATCGCATCCGCTCCATTGTACTACCAATCTGATAAGCTACAGCCTGCAAAAGCGCCAGCTCGCTATCACTGAAATGCTCTTTTCCTGGTGCAGCAACATTTAGCAGTCCCAGCCTCTTCTCCCCCGAGCGAAGTGGAACCGTTGCATGATGGGTGATGTCATGGGTATCTCCCCATTGATGATCGACGGCATCCTCCAGGCGTTTGCAATTAATGATATTGACGGCATTATCCAATCTCCCGTCCCGGAAGCGATTCACGCACCAGCAAGACCCACAGCGCATCGGCTCCTTATGATGATGCAGCAGAGCAGGAGGCAGACTGTAATCAGCAATACAGGAGTACTCTCCCTGAGCATCGATCAGAAACACCCAGCCCGTAGTCAATCCCGTCAGTTCCAACAATTTACCGAGTACCGTATCCAGCATCAGATTCAGGTCGTTGGATGTATTGAGCGTTTCCGCGATCGTCTTCAGTGTGTACATCTCCTGCATTCCGGCTTGTTCCGTCATGCGGATTCCTCTCCTTTGACTGATCCTTAGTGTTGTTTTCAATTATTGTATACAATCAGCGAAGGATATAAAAGGATGAACTTCTTGCTTCACCTCTAGCCCAGCTTCTTTCGTTCTTTTCGAGATGCAGATAAAGGCTCCATATTAATCAGACCCCGATCTGAGAGAGCCAGCGCCATTTTATAGAAAGCACGTGTTCGAATCTTCGTATACGTATCCTTGCTGACAGGCGGATCAAACACATGGTTATACACTTTATAGTCAAATACATCATCATCCTTCAGATAACGTTCTCTGACAAGTACACGTTCCTTCTCGCTCAGTCGAGATACCACAAAATCAATTGTATCGCAGTACGCCTGACGTGCGCGCTGTACATCCACATTATAGATTGCCGTCCTGGCAGTGGAATCCCCAGTCACATTCGTTGCACCATGGAAACGCTCTGCGTAACTCGCCGTCACCATTACCTCTCGTTCTTCAAAAGCAATCGTCTTATAAATCCGGTATTTTTCCAGCGCGGCTTCAACAGCAGTCTGTGTTTTGCGTCGGTCCAATTCGGGCAGCATCAGTTCCATATTCATTCTCCTCCTTAAAGGGTCAGTTAAACTCGCATTCATCTCATCTTTATTAGAGTTATCCAGTTCTCTGAAATAGTAACGACATTTTTCAACTTTTTTCTGTTGCCTTTTGGAATCAACCAAGATCAGCTATGAAGTAGGAATAATTCATTTTCCTCATTATCCAACTTGTCTCAACTTTACATTTTGTTCTCATTTTGTTCGTATTTCTATTTGAGGATACCACTTTCTGGGGATTGGCGTAAACCTTCATTTTGGGTCGTTTTAACTATAAAATAAAACCCGCGCTCTCATTTCCTTTACCTTTTGGCATAATTGTTTCATATCCCTTTACCTAATGGTATATATACGATATAGTACAGATAATTAAAGATCCTCGTATAAGTCATTTGATTTTTACAAAGAAGAAACTTCACTTTGGACGATGGGCTAGAAGTATGCTCACGCGCATACGCAGTGAAGGAGACGGAATCGATTCTGAAGAAGCGAAGCGTTCGCCTTTATCCCCGGATTTCTCCCTTTTAGAAAGGGAAACAGGAAATCTGGGGATAACAGCGATCAAAAGAACGATCCGAATCCGGAACGGGCATAGAACGCACACCTCCCCCATCCAACTGTCTTCTTTATAATTCAAGCACTTGTACGAATCAAAGGAGTGGCATGAATGGTGGAGCACGCTTTTGGTCCTTATCTGAAACAACTGCGCGAGCAACAGGGATACAGTATCAATCAGCTCGCCGAAGCAGCAGGAATCAGCAACTCGCAGATTTCACGCATTGAGAATGGGGTTCGCGGAGTTCCAAAGCCTGCTACCATCCGCAAAATCTCCGAGGCACTCTCGGTTCCTTATGCGGATATGATGAAACAGGCCGGATATCTGGAAAACGCAAAACCAGCAAGTGAGCTCCATGACGCTCCAGAATGGGCAACTTACAAGGACCGTCGAGACTTCAAAAAGATGCTCGAGGACGAGGATGACTTAATGTTTGACGGCATCCCGCTGGATGATGAGGACAAGAAACGAATCAAGGATGTCCTAACAGGTCTGTTCTGGGAAGCCAAACAGATGAACAAACGCAAAAAAACGAACGATCCGGACGAGCGCCCATGAAGCATTTCAAGCTGAACAAACTAAAGCAGCAGGTGAGATGATATGGATGACATTGTAACAAAGCTGATTCGAAAACACCGGACCAACTGCCCTTTCAGCATTGCCAGAGCCATTGGAATACAGATCCGGTTCACCAATCTGGGCAAGTCTACCAAAGGACTGTATTTCCGAAAGCTCCGTCGCAGATTTATCGTCATTCACAATGATTTACCGCCGGAATGGCAGCGTTTCGTGTGTGCCCATGAACTTGGACATGACCGATTGCACAAAGGCATAAACCGCTTCTTTCTGGAGGAACACTCCTATTTTGCCCCAGGCAAGCTGGAAAGACAGGCCAATCGTTTTGCCATACAGCTTCTAACTTCAGGGGTGATGCCAGAGCCGGATGAATCACTGGAGAAATTTTGTTTGCGTACTGGACTGCCACGTGAAGTGCAGCATTTTTTTTAGTCTTTTTAAGAACATATGTTCCTTTCGAATGGAATTCTCTTTTAAACTTCCACTATGAAAATCAGATGTCACTTTCAGGTTACCTATTTTTACGTGAATAGCGAGATTTCCTAATAATAGTCTGGTAAAATACAACATGAGTTGTGCAAACGCTCACGTAGATTATTATTTTGGGGAGGTTACTGATTCATATGAAAATCTGGAAGACTTACGTTTCGCTTGTGCTAACGCTCTGTTTGCTGTTTGGCAGTGTTGGCATTGCCGCTGCTGCAACGGATACCACTCCGGGCACTGGTAAGCACATTACTATTCTACATACGAATGACACGCACGCACGCGCAGTTGAGTCCTCACCTGCGATGGGTTTCGCCAAAGTTGCTGGAATTGCGGACAAATACCGTAGCGATAACCCTAACACCCTTCTGCTAGATGCCGGAGATGCAGTGCATGGTACAACCTTTGCTACACTCGTTAACGGTGAGAGCATTGTCAAAGTAATGAACGAAATTGGTTATCAGGCGATTGTACCGGGTAACCACGAATTCAACTACGGTTCCGAGCGCCTCATCGAACTTGCGGATATGATGAACTTCCCCATGCTCAGTGCCAATGTGAAAAAGAAAGACGGAACTCGTCTCTTCGAGCCTTACCTCATTAAAGAAGTAGACGGCGTGAAGATCGGTATCATTGCACTGACTACACCGGAAACGATGTACAAAACAAATCCGAAAAATGTGGAAGGTCTTGATATTACAGACCCAACTGCGGAAGCCAAAATTCTTGTGAACGAAATTCGCAGCAAAGTAGATGTTGTTGTTGTATTGGGACACCTTGGACAAGACGCGTCCAGCACCGATACTAGCTTCAAAGTAGTAAAAGAAGTGCCAGGCATTGATGTATTCATCGACGGTCATAGCCATACGGTTCTGCAAGATGGACTTGTATCCGATAACGGAACATTGATCGCCAGCGCTGGAGAATATACAAACTTTGTAGGCGTGATCGACCTGTGGGTTGACGGCGGCAAAGTAACGAAAAAACAAGCTACACTGATTGATGAAACGGAAGCAAAAGACATCAAACCGAATGAGAAAGTTGCCGCATTGGTAAACTCCATTCTGAAAGAACAAGAACCCATTCTGAAAGAGGAAGTAGCCAATACAGCGATTCTGCTGGACGGCAAACGTGAACAAGTACGTGCAGGTGAAACGAACCTGGGTGACCTGCTTGCAGATGCCATCCGTGACGTCAGCAAAGCTGATATCGCACTAACAAATGGTGGCGGTATTCGTTCTTCCATTGAAAAAGGTATCGTGACTAAAGGTGATATCATTACTGTACTTCCTTTTGGTAATCAGGTTGTAACGCTTGAAGTAAAAGGCTCCGATGTACTCGCAGCCCTTGAAAACGGTGTAGGATCTTATCCAGAACCAAGTGGCGGATTCCCACAAGTATCCGGCATGACATTCAGCATTGATTCTTCCGCTGCAAAAGGCAGCCGTGTACACTCCGTCATGATCGGAGATAAAGCCCTTGATCCAAAAGCAACGTACACCATGGCTACGAATGATTTCACTGCTGTTGGCGGTGACGAGTACACGATGTTTGCAAAATACACAACGTCCGGGATGTACGGTGCTATGGATGAAGCGTTGATCGAATACATGCAAAAACTGGGCGCTGTAGATATCAAAACAGACGGTCGAATCAAGGAAGCAAAAGCTCCTGTGGTTGAACCGGAAGCTCCAGTAACGGAAACACCAGCTCCAACTACACCGAAACCAGAGACACCAAAACCAGAAACACCGTCGAAACCGACGCCAAGCAAACCAGCTCCAGCCAAAGTGCATATTGTTAAATCGGGAGATTCCCTGTATTCCATCTCTAAACAATACGGTACCACTTGGCAAGCTCTGCAAAAACTGAATAAGATCAAAAATCCACACTGGATTTATCCAGGTCAACAATTGAAACTGCCTGCAGCCTCTTAAGTTCAGAAAAGAGCAAGTAGGATCGACTAGCTCCACGGTAAGGCTGTACCAAAAATAGTTGTATCCATCTGCTCCAAAGAAAGGGTGTCCCTCAAGCCATAACCGGCTGATGGACACCCTCTTATATTTTTCCAAATTACATCTTTCAGTAGTTAGCTTACCCAGATGTACACGTCACGTTTACATGAAGATAGCTTTGCTGCAAAAATAAATCCCCAAAGTCACATTAAGAAATCCCTTCATCCCATGCCCTTTACCATGGACTATAGAAGATTTCCCCAAAATTGCCACTCTCATGCGGTTATTTCACATTCAATACGCTATATTTCTCGTTCCATGATTTGCGTATTTGCACATGCATAGATTCCTGACATGGTTCGCCAGAAGCTCTTATGGACAAACCGACTGTATACAGAATACAATTTTTCGAATTCTAGTTATTTGGTATGACAATACGCAAATAGTGTTGCATCCTTATATGACTATAGCCCTCTTTTTAACGCTTTAATCCGTTACATAACCACAAACATCTCTTACCGCATAATATCCGGACCTATTATACATCGTTCTATTATATAGAGGCACGTAGCACGGTTTCATAAGGATATATGTTTTTAATTCCGGACTATAATAGCTGTTCCTTCACCTGACTTACAGCCTCTTGTGCCGACAGACTGATTCGTTTGGATTCACCTTGTGCTGAAAGAACATGCGATCCAAATTCCACCTGTCCCTCTGCCGCACCTCGGCCAATAACAATCTGGACAGGCAACCCGATTAATTCCGAATCCTTGAACTTCACCCCTGGCCGTTCATCACGATCATCTACCAGTACACTGTATCCGGCATCTAATAGTTGTTGTTCCAGTTCCAGTGTGAGCTCGCGTTGCTGTTCATCCTTCCAGCTCATTGGAATCAGATGTACATGATAAGGTGCGATGGCTGATGGCCAACGGATACCATCTTCTCCGGCATATTGTTCAGCAATAGCGGCCATCAGACGAGACACACCGATACCGTAACAACCCATTACAGGTGCGCACTGCCGTCCATTGCGATCCAGGAAGGATGCTCCCATAGCGTCACTGTACTTGGTTCCCAGTTTGAAGATATGCCCGACTTCTATTCCTTTTGTGAACACAAGCGATTCTCCACAGGTTGGGCAACCGTCACCTTCAGCGGCGAAACGGATTCGATCTACTTTGTCCAAAGCAAAATCTTTACCCGGAACTACATTGGAATAGTGCATATCAACTTCATTCGCTCCAGTAATGGCACGTTCCATTGTAGCTACATCCGCATCTACTACAATCGGCAGCTCCAGTCCAATGGGGCCCAGGAAACCTATAGTTAATTTCGGATGACTTGCAAGGGCAGTTTCTTCAGCCAGAATCAGCTCCTCTACACCCAATACCTGCTTCAGCGCAATATCATTCACATCATGATCCCCACGAACCAGCGCAGCGACCAGTTGACCATCGGCCTGATAAAGCAACGTTTTGATCATGTGCTTGGCATCCTCACCCACAAAGGCGCTTAACTCATTGATTGTGCGTACACCTGGCGTTTGGATACGAACCAACGTGTCCTCTTCCACATTCCCATCAGCTTTATCAACCGTTTTTAACTCAGCAGGAGCTTCCGCTTGTCCTTTATTCACGGAAGATCCAGAAGTCTGATATCCTGCCTTCTCCAGGTTTGCGGCATATCCACAATGTTTGCAGGTTACGATTGTATCTTCACCCACATCAGCAAGTGCCATGAATTCGTGGGTCTCCCCCTGACCACCAATGGTGCCTGCATCGGCTTCCACTCGAATATATTCCAGTCCACAACGTTCCAGAATACGCGAATACGCCATATTCATGGCCTGATAGGTGCGATCCAGCTCTTCCCAATCGGAAGCAAAAGAGTACGCATCCTTCATGATGAACTCCCGTCCCCGCAGCAATCCAAATCTTGGACGACGTTCATCTCTGAATTTGGTTCCAATCTGATAAAGTGTAAACGGCAGCTTCCGATAGGAATTAACCTCATCACGAGCCAGTGCAGTCACAACCTCTTCATGGGTCGGACCTAGGGCAAATTCCCGTGCATGGCGATCCTTCAAACGCATCAGCTCAGGGCCATACTGTGTATATCTTCCGGATTCTTCCCATAACTCAGCAGGCTGCATGATTGGCAACAATACTTCCTGACATCCTGCACGGTCCATTTCTTCTCGAACGATTCGTTCGACATTCAGCAAGATACGACGTCCCAAGGGTAGGTAACTGTATATCCCTGCTGCAAGTTGGCGAATCATTCCCGAGCGCAATAACCAGCGATGCCCTGCTGCATCTGCCTCTGCTGGTGCTTCACGTAATGTTGGAACAAGCATTTCACTTTGACGCATCTTGTCACACCCCTTATTCTTCTATTCATTATTGTTAATCAGGTTATAAACAGCAAAAAAACACATCCGTCAAGGGACGAATGTGTCGTGGTACCACCCTTATTTAACTGCACTTTGCCGGTCGACCCTGCCATCAAATCATCAAGGCATTCGCTATAAACCGATTCTCCGTTTGCAACCTATGCAAACGTGAACATGCAGTCCTTCAGGGCATAACGGGCCCATCCGGCGAAGGTTACAGGTCGTTCGGGCCTTCTCCTCCGCAGCTCGCGAGGTAGGAATAACGAAACAGCAACAGAAACCTTGCACTAAATGGTTTCCTCCCTGAAGAAGCTGGCTAACGTAATTGTGTCCTCGTTGATCGCTGTTATCATTTTGATCACCATAGTGTATTTACAATAAATTGTCAACCATTTACTCGAATACTACCCCCGAATAATATTCCACCACATCACGGATGAGCATGTACGCCTCTCCATTCGTAAGTTCGTTTTGGTTTACTATACCATCAAGCGTGTCCTTGCTTACGAAGTTCTGCATTTGCAATTGAGTGAGTGCCAATTCAGGTGTAGTTTCAGCTTCAGTAGCTCCCATTGCCAAACATAGCATATACGCGGCTTGATCCAGAGTTAAAGGTAAAGCGGAAGCATTCTTCATACTCACAACAACTTTATCTGCACTGCCTGTATAAAAAGTTGGAAACATGGCTTGCAGTCTTTTCAATTTACTCAAGTAGCGTTCCGGATTCATAGCGGTATCCAGATCCCAACCATCATTATTATAATTACCTGAGGCCATGTACATACTCGCGGCAGCAAGTAACCCCCTATAATCCTTATGCTTCATGTACTCGGGCTTCTCAAAATTATGCATCGACAGATCCATGCCTTGTTTCTCCAGCATTTTACGTAATTCGGTTGCACGCTCCTCGGAAGCTGAGAGTTCCCGGAAGGACTCTTTGTGTACATATGCCAGTTTGACCGCTGCTCCAGCAGCTTCTCCAGTAGCCATCCCCAGAGGAACTACTCTTGCGCTTCCATGCGGAATCGTGTCAAAACTTGCTGCTCGTCCTACTACTAACAGACCATCAACTTTCAATGGGACAAGCGAACGGAAAGGTACACCATATTGAACTGGACTCAGCATAATTGTACCAGGATTGCCTACACTCGTGCTCTGAATATCGATATCGTATGAACCATAACCAATTGCATCCCAGTGATCTCGATTCTCCATAACATCAGCAAGTGTCAGACGATACTCACCATAGATGTGACGTGATTCTCTCACGTAGAGCTCATCCGCCGTTCCGGCATATTCAAGCCCTGCAAATTCCTCGTAATTTTTCTTCAAAAAATCAACGATCAGAGGAGCTTCCTTCCGCCCTATTTCCAGTCCTTCTTTCACTGATGCCGGATTCAGCGGATCTACTCCAAAGATCTGCATCGTATTGATCAGGATGGTATCATCGTTTTGTCTGCCAATGTTCAGACTGCGAATTTTGATGCGCTGCGGATCAGTCGATTCATATTTTCGCGCATCACCGTATCCCCAGGCACTCATTTTATCAACACCCGTACCTTCTCTTTCCCTGAACTTCTGCCATACTTCATCTGTAACACCACTTAACTTAAATACGAGCGTAGAGACCATCTTGGACTTGCCATCTCCAATGTCCTGTCTGCCTATGGAATATGGAACCCCAGCAGCCGCTGCAATATCTGCATCCTGAGTAGCGTCAATGATTGAACGTGTTGCAATTTTTATAATGGTTCCGTCTTTTTTAGTTATGTTCATCCCCATAATTGTGGTTCGCCCTTCCGAGGCAGGCTCAGTAATGGGCTCCAAATGTTTGACATTCATCAGAAGATCAATATTAGGTTCGGAATGAATCATTCGATAGAAAACATTAGCCGCTGTATGGGTATCAAATGAACTTCCCTCAATCTGGTCAAACCATTCCTGGAAAATCCCTTTATTCAGGAAATCAGGCTGTCGAAGACTGCTCAACCATTGTGGCTGATCAGGGGAATAATTCAAATCTAATGTATTAAGTCCCCCTTCGGTCATCAACCCTCCCAGCATGTTGCGATCTCTTGCTTCAACCAACAATACCCTCATCCCATTGCGGGCAGCAGATAGCGCAGCCGTAATTCCCTCCGGATCAGTTCCAGCAACAATAACGTTATAAGAATCGGACAGCGTTGTACTCGATTGTACAGTCTCCAATGGCTGCCATACATAATTATTATTGAATTTATAGTTCTTGTTCCAGATATAAAAGGCAGCATAAGCTGCACTAAATAAAATAATAAATACAGCTGCTATAATTGCTGTTGCTTTCATTTTTTTGCTAACCAAAATAATTAATCCTCCACTATGTAATATAAATTCATAAAAACGATTAATGTATCACTAACTCCGATATTGCTTCCAACAAAATATGCTATTATTCCCTCCTCTCAAACCATAAAAATGTCCATAAAAAAAACACTCCCCAACGGTTTGCACCCTGTCAGGAAATGTTGATTATATCGGCCTCATGTCATGATTAAGATCCTACGATTTTGCATAACAATGACAACAAAAACTTGGACTGCATCCTAACTTTATCCATTATAAAGACCCCTTTTTGCAATGTAAAGGCATATCAAACCTATACACTTCATATAAAAAGAAACTTCGACACTCCCCAACTGTTATTACTCACTCTCCATGAATTGCTGGGCGATGGCTGACATGGCCGTGCGTTCCCTGTAATATAGAGAAATAGAAACCATGTATTAATTGATAAAGGAGTTTGTCCTATGCCATATATTATTTATGATCTTGAATTCACGGTAAGTCGCAATACACGTTATTCTTCTGAAATTATAGATATCGGTGCCGTCAAAGTAACGGAAGGTGAGAACGGCCTGTTCGTATCGGACACGTTCCACACTTATGTTCGTCCATCCAATAAATCGGTGCTGTCCGCCGATACGATTCAGTTTACGGGTATTACGCAGAAAGACATTGACGCAGCCCCCCTTTTTCCGGAAGCGCTGAATCAATTTATCGCCTGGATGGGAAATGAATCCTATTACATGTGCTCCTGGGGACCGGATGACCGCACCAAACTGATCTCTCATTGTCGCACTCATCAGCTTGATGTAGCCTGGATTTCCAACCACAATGATCTTCAGCAGCAATGGTCACGCACGGTGCGTAAAGAAGGGAAGTTCCGTCAGCTTGGGCTAGCTCAAGCTCTTGAACTGTGCGGCATTGAATTCGATGGTACCCAGCACCGCGCTTTGGACGATGCTATTAATACAGCCAAAGTATTCATGCACCAATTTGATCAATTCAAACTGGAAACCAATTGCGCAGCCGATGATGAGGGTATCACATCCAAAGTGGTCTATTCCAGCAGCACAGAAGATGACGACAAGGATTCCCCTTTCGGTAACCTTGCACACCTGTTCAAGACCAATGAATAATGTCATTCAACGCATATTGAACAAGACGGAGCAGCAATGAATCTGTACTGCAGTTCAATTGTAAATCTCCCGCCAACGTTCCAGACGTTCTTTCATCATAAGACGGCATTTCTCGGGTTCCAGAATTTCGGCATCGGGTCCATATTGAGACAACCAGGTTAGAAACCCTTCTTCATCACTCAATATGGCCTCAAACAACAACGTGCCTTCCGGTTCAATCGTCAAGATGGGGCGTGCAAAAAACTGCTCCTGCATGACACGCTCCACAGCGTGCGGTGAGAATCTGATTTTGAATGCAGTCCACTCCGTACTACCGCTAAGTTCCTGTGGCGTACGGAAGTGAGATTGTAAAAGGTAATCATCTTTGCGGAATGTGCGTGGCAAAATCCGAACCCCTTGCAAACGGTTCACTTGAAATATTCTCAGTTTCTCTGACAGGTGACAATACGCCAACAAATCAAATCGAAATTCACGAGGAATAAGACAGTAGGGATCCATTCGCGCAATCCCCTTTTTACCTTGAAACAGATATTCTCCTTCAATAGTGTTCTGGGAAATTCCAGCCTGAAGCAGCGTCACCAATGAATGATTCAGAGGTTCGGTACTTTCATTTTGCCAAGCAGAAGTACCCACCTTGAACAACCCGCTAATTTGCTCAGACCATTCCACTCGCTCTGTTTTGTTTTTCTGACTTGAAGCAACCACTTTCTCATACGCGCTCTCAAAAGCAGGCTTCAGCAACGGACGAATATTCTCCATGACTTCTGCCAGGTGCATAAAGGCTTGAGCTTCTTCATCAGACCAATTCAGCGGATACATGGCAAAATGGCTGATAAACATGTATCCTCTCCCGTGTCCCATATTGGCGATGGGGATATGCATTGCACTGAGGGCCTCCATGTCGCGGTATATCGTCCTTTCCGTTGTTTCGCACCGCTCGGCAAGTTCACGGGCCAGAATACCCGGCTTGGCCTGCACAAGAGTTATAATGCGCATTAATCGGATCAGTCGGTCTGTCATTTTGCCGGACCCTCCACGATGTTGTTTCAATAAATTCGATACAACTCCATCCATTTTTTTATTATTATGTTGTTTAGTACATTCGACTTATTCCCTGACTTCACCTTCAAAAAAATATGTAGAAACATTCCTTTCAATACCAACATCCCTAGTTCTTTATCCCTATTCACCTAACATCGTTTTTCCGCGATTATGAACTATGGAATTAAAAGTAATCCCGTAATGGTGCCGAAGTTTCTCCACAATTTCGGCTTCCTCATAATAATCCAGATCCTGTTTGCGAGCCGCTTCAATTAACAAAGCATCTGCGTGACGACGAAGCATGTCACTGCCCTCTTGTGTACGACCTCTTTCATAAGCGCGCAAAGCTTGTTTAATCAGAGGAACTGTCTCGTTTAATTTGATCGTCTTCTCTACCTTGGGATCTTCCGGTTGGCGCAGCACGCCCAGATGACTGGTGTACTGAATATACAACTGTTCTCTGCGCAGCAGTACTCTCTGGCTTTGTTTCAACTTCCGTGTACTCCAATAAGCTGAACATACAGCGCTTTTCCCTGATGCACGAGGTCCCATGGCGAATTCAAGTAAGATTTGTTTACTCTCCCCTTTATACACATCGCCAAGTCTTAGAACCCAACCGATATCCGTTTCTTTGGAACGGCAGCCGTAGATACCCTTGAGCTGAATTCCGAATTCCGGTTTGAGCAAAAGTTCCAAGTCTCTCGACACAATTTTGGGTGCTATTTTCCTGAGTCTTTTGGCAGGGGCACCGTTACGCCACTCTACCATCATATATACGGGGTCGGCTCCCCCTGTCGGTATGGCCTCTCTATTCCACGAATAAGATACTTCAAAGACTGAGTTCACTGGTAGTCTCTCCCCCGATTTATATGTATTATCTTCTAAGTTATCAGGGTGAATGGACACTATATTGTCACGGAACATATGTTCGCAGGAAATTTTTCCATAATATTAGTTTTTCATCCCTAAATCCGTGTAATTACGACAATAAACGACGAAAAAGCTTGGCTGTATGCCAAGCTTTTAGACCACTTTTATATGACAAGTCCTAACTTAAAGCGTAGAAGTATTCATTCCCATTTTGTGTGAATTTTGTATAGAATCAGGATTCGTTATTGGAGCATAAGTAATACTGTCGATAATCAATTCACGCCCGATTGGCTCACCATTTACAGTAATCATAATCGTTTTGGTTGTTGCAGCTTGTTTAGTTGTGTACATATGTTTCTACCCCTTCGTATTCACGATCTTCATAAAAATCGGATATATTGTTTTCACTCATTAAATTACAAATTTCGTTAATATGAATAGCAGGCACCCGGATCTGAAGTAAAAGAATGATGCCACGACCGTCCGCAGTGCTGCCCTGTCCTTCTATTACCCCTGCTCCTTTAAAACTAAACACTTGTCCACATGTATTGATTTGTTCTCATAAAGGGTAATAAAACTACATCATCTTGAACCCATTGTCCCGGTTTTGACGTATAATGTAAGAGCCGTATTTCAACAAATGACGACGAAATCGGCAAACGATTATGTAACCGAAAGAAGGTGCCATATATGCCAAAATCCATTCAGGGTTATTTCATTCGGGTGTTATTCACCACATGTGTATTGTTTACTGTTTCTTTGACTTCTACAGTCAGTGCAGCAAATGCCAATATATTCTCCGATATCTATAGTGGATGGGAACGAGTCTCCGAGCTTCCTGGAGAAGTGAACGCCTTGCAGGAAAGCTATAAACAGACGCTGGAGCAGTTGAATCAGACTTCTGCCCAATTGGGACAAGCTCAGGCAAATGTCGAAGCATTCAAGGCCCAGAACGAATTGCTGGTGGCGCAAAACGAAAAACTGACCGACATGGTGAGCAAGCTGCAAAATGATCAGGATGCCAAAACGGCAACGGCCAAACGCATTCAAACGATGATTATTACAGTCGTTTCACTCATATTAGGATACTTTATTCTGATTCGGGTGATGCGCTGGGGCATGCGTCGCCGTTCAGGCCGAGTATAAAAGAACAGGAGCAACCGCATGCACATACACCTGAATAATGCCGAAGCTGGCGGAGCCGGACAAGTGGTCACGTTCTCGCTGATCCAGGACGACCGCCTGCATATTCTCCACCCCCAGCAAATTGTCGCTTTTCGCGGCCCAAGCAGCAGTCGCCATGATAAATTCATGAATATTTCAGGTATCTATCGCAAAAAAAAGCTGATCAAATCCGAAATTACCGGTCCTTGTCAATTTGTGGCCGCCCTGCCTCCCGGATTCACCATGAAGGAAGTTGAACTGAGCGAGAACAGTGATCTGCTGTACGACTTCCGCCACCTTTTCTTCTACTCTGACGGCGTCACGATGCACACCAAAATTCAGAAAATCAAAAACATGCTGATCACTCGGGATGCCGTGAAAATGAAGTTTTCGGGCAAAGGCAAAATTGGATTGCTGACACAAGGTCAGGTCTGCCAGCAGGAACTGCACCCTACCGCACCACTGTATGTGGATGCAGGCAGTATTATCGCCTATCCCGAGAACGCGCAGCTTGAACTTACCGTATATGGGAACAACCTTGCCAGCCAGCATATGAACTATCATTGGAAGATGACAGGACATGGCTCTGTACTCTTTCAGGCTGGCCGCGAAAATCATAGATTGGAACAGGATATGAATGATGAAGGCTTATTTAAGCGTATTCTGAAGGAAGTCATTCCTTTTGGAAATGTAATAATCAAATGAGTCCAGATGACGTTAGGCTCGGTTATAAATGGGTTCCCATGGAAAGCATGCTCACCGTATTGAAAATGTGATATACTGTACCGGACAATTGAAGAAGAAAATCCATGCCTATGGCATGGGAGAGGTTCGCGAACTCCCTCTATAAGACTCGACCTTTAATAAGGTCATAAGTCTTGCGTACATTTTAGGTAACAACGTACGTAAAAAACTAAGGACACTAGATCGTGCCTGCTTTTTTTGAAGCAGCTTACGAGAAGGTGTGTTTTTTGATGGATGCCAGTTCATGAACTTCTCTGTTCTTCCGACACTCTGTGCCTATGCGCATGGATTGATCTTAAGAAGATGGAGAGGTTTTTTTATGTTGAACGAAGACAAAGCAGTCGTTGTATTCAGCGGCGGTCAGGACAGTACAACTTGTTTGTTCTGGGCCAAACAGCAATTTGCCGAGGTTGAGGTAGTTACCTTCGATTACGGCCAGCGTCACAAGCTGGAGATTGAATGCGCCGCAGAGATCGCTCGCGATCTGGGTGTAAAGCAAACGGTACTGGACATGAGTTTGTTAAACCAACTCGCGCCCAATGCACTCACCCGTACGGATGTGGAGATTACGCATGAAGAAGGCGAACTACCGAGTACGTTCGTCGATGGACGGAATTTGCTGTTCCTCAGTTTTGCAGCTATTATGGCGAAGCAAAAAGGGGCTCGTCACCTTGTCACAGGTGTATGTGAAACGGATTTCAGCGGTTACCCGGATTGTCGGGATTCGTTTGTGAAATCGATGAATGTAACGCTGAATCTGTCCATGGACTACCCATTTGTCATTCACACCCCACTGATGTGGCTGGACAAAGCCCAAACATGGAAAATGGCGGATAAGCTTGGTGCCTTCGATTATGTACGTGAGCGTACACTGACCTGTTATAACGGGATCATCGGCGATGGCTGCGGAGAATGTCCTGCCTGCAAACTGCGTAAAGCCGGACTGGATCGCTATCTGGAGCAGCGCACTGATTCTGCTACTGTTGGAACTGCGGGAGCGGACGTGCGATGAGAGAGCCAGGAACATTTCGTATTGTGGAACGATTGCAGCGGATTGGAGAAGATATCCTGCCTGCACAGCTTCGCTATCATCGTAAACGTGTACTTGTCAGCAAGGAGTTTACGTTTGACGCTGCGCATCATCTGCATTGTTATGAAGGCAAGTGCAAGAATTTGCACGGGCATACGTATAAAGTTGTTTTTGGCATTAGCGGTTACCCGGGTGAGACCGGACTGACGGTTGATTTTGGACATATCAAGGAGATATGGAAAACACAAATTGAAGGGTATCTGGATCATCAGTATTTGAATGAAACCCTTCCCCTCATGAACACGACAGCTGAAAATATGGTCGTCTGGTTGTTCGAGCAGATGGAGCATGCCTTGCAAACCGAACCGTATGCTGCACTAACCGAGGGTGGTCGAACAGAGTTTGTCCGCTTATACGAGACGCCAACCAGTTACGCCGAGGCCAGACGGGAGTGGATGATCGATGAGTAGTGTGGAACAGAGCAAAGAGGCTCGTATTCCTGTGATGGAGATCTTTGGCCCGACGGTTCAAGGTGAAGGCATGGTTATTGGGCAGAAAACAATGTTCGTTCGAACCGCGGGCTGCGATTATCGCTGCTCCTGGTGCGACTCGGCCTTTACCTGGGATGGCAGCGGCAAGGATCTGATCCGGATGATTACGCCGGAGGACGTGTGGAACGAGCTGCGCCGCGTTGGCGGCTCGCGCTTCTCCCATGTGACCATCTCAGGCGGCAACCCTGCCCTGCTCGCTTCGCTGGGCGGATTGGTTAAGCTGCTTCGGGAGAACGGCATCCGCACCGCGGTAGAAACGCAGGGCTCCCGTTGGCAATCTTGGCTGGCGGACATTGACGAAGTCACCGTCTCGCCCAAGCCTCCCAGCTCAGGCATGGACACCGACTGGGCTGTGCTGGATGATCTGATCCACCGACTGGCTGCTCGCCCGGTGGAACGAAGCCACAGTCTGAAAATCGTGATTTTCGATGAGACAGACTTGGACTATGCCCGCCGTGTGCATGCGCGGTATCCGGGCACGGATTTATTTTTGCAGACGGGGAACCCGGATGTCACTTCTGCCGATACGCCAGATCTGGCGTCTTCGTTGCTTGCCCGTTATGAGTGGCTGATTGATCAAGTCAGTGCATCCGATGATCTGAACGACGTTCGTGTGCTGCCACAGCTGCATACCCTTGTGTGGGGCAACAAGCGCGGCGTCTGATGGGCATATGGGTGGAATGGGCGGCATGATGTAATTTTGGGAACAACCAGAGGCTAAAATGGCCTATCATATATACCGGTAAGCTTCGTGCGTCGCCGGAAATAAGGAGCGTTTACGAATTCATGAGACAACCTGATGAAATGCAAGATCTAACGTTGCTGGGCAACCAGGGCGTAAAATATACGTTTGAATATGATCCGGGAATTCTGGAGAACTTCGATAACAAACACCCGTACCGAGATTATTTTGTCAAATTCAACTGCCCGGAGTTCACCAGCCTGTGCCCGATCACGGGTCAGCCGGACTTTGCAACGATCTATATCAGCTACATCCCTGATGTGAAAATGGTGGAGAGCAAGTCACTTAAGCTGTACCTGTTCAGCTTCCGCAACCATGGTGATTTCCACGAGGATTGTGTGAACATCATTATGAACGACCTGATCAAGCTGATGGACCCACGCTTCATCGAAGTGTGGGGTAAATTCACGCCGCGCGGCGGCATTTCCATCGACCCGTACACCAACTACGGCAAACCAGGTACGAAATATGAGCAAATGGCTGAACACCGCATGATGAATCATGATATGTACCCGGAGACGATTGATAATCGTTAATTTGGCAGATACATCAATTATGCTTTGTGCAAAATAAAATTATAGAACAAACAAAAGCCGAACTCTTCTATCCGAAGAAGTTCGGCTTTTGTTTTTTTGTATGCTATGGAACGTGAGCGTTAGCAATCAATCGTATGATTGGACTAGCATTCAAGTACTATGATCTTCCTTCAGTTCTTTCACTTTTTTGATGTAATGTCTCAGCATAAGTACACCAATAGACTGAACAACCACAAAAAATCCGATAGCAAAGTACAGAGACGTAGAGGCAACATAGATAGTCAGAAAAGTCATGACTGCCATAAATAGAATGGTCATCGCCAAATTACGTTTGGCAAGAACATATGGTGATAGAGATTTCATATGGATCAGTCCTTTATCATTTCTGATTTAGTAGAAATTTAAATAGTAGATTCTTTAAAGTATATCAATAGTTTACATTAAAATCAGAACGTTTATTTCACCTGTTCCCCTTGTCGACCTTTCAAATCTGTCCTATTATGTAACAATATGCTTAGGCATATCACATCATCAGGCGCTGATCCCTCGTGACCGCGACCAAAGGAGAACTGTTCATGTCCATGCAAAATTCATTATCCAAAGACGCCGCTGCGCGTTCGAAAGCTCCACCCGGATTGGATGCTCAAGGTACCGTTTATCGGATCTTAATTGCCATCAGTCTGGTCCATTTGTTCAACGATTCAATCCAATCTGTCATTCCAGCTATTTTTCCAATTCTGAAAGACTCCATGCATCTCACGTATACGCAGATCGGATGGATTTCGTTTGCTATTAACTTTACTGCATCCATCATGCAGCCTGTTGTAGGCTGGTTTGCTGATAAAAAACCGACACCATCCATTCTGCCCATCGGCATGGGCTTTACGTTTACCGGTATGTTATTGCTTGCCTTCGCCGACAGTTATATGGCTGTCCTGATCTCTGTCATCTTTGTTGGGCTCGGTTCGGCGGCTTTCCATCCAGAGGGTTCACGGGTATCCCATATGGCCGCAGGGCCTCGTCGGGGTCTCGCCCAATCGATCTTCCAGGTGGGTGGTAACGCCGGCCAATCTCTGGCTCCATTGCTCACCAGATGGATTTTCATCCCGTTTGGGTTGTTCGGTGCCATCGGCTTCACGGGCATTGCTGCTGCGGGGATCGCGGTGCAAATCTATATCGCTCGCTGGTATGGACGCATGCTGCAATCGGGAGGATATTTGCGCAGACAAGCTGCAGCTCGCCGTGCTCCCAATCCAGCATTACGCAAAAAGATTGCTGCTGCCATAACCATTTTGATTCTTCTCGTCTTTGTCCGTTCGTGGTATGTCGCTTCGATCGGCAGCTTCTATGCGTTTAACCTGAAGGATACATTCAACTTGTCCACAGAGGACGCACAGATCTATATCTTCCTGTTCCTGGCGGCTGGGGCTCTTGGTACGTTCTTTGGTGGTCCATTGGCGGATCGCTTCGGTAAACGTAACATGATCTTCCTGTCGATGGCCGGAGCCGCTCCCCTGGCGCTGCTGCTGCCTTACGCCAATTTGTTCTGGACAGCCGTGCTGCTGACCATTATTGGTTTCATCATGTTATCCAGCTTCTCGGTGACCGTTGTGTATGCGCAGATGCTGATTCCGGGCAAAATCGGGACCGTCTCCGGCCTGATTACTGGCCTGGCATTTGGTATGGGCGGTCTGGGCGCTCTCGTGCTGGGGAACTGGATCGACGTGTTCGGCGTATCTCCAGTTATGCAAATGTGCAGCTTCCTGCCACTGATCGGTATCTTTACCTTCCTGCTTCCATCGGATAAGTTGCTGAACCGTTGGGCCGAAGAGAACGGTAGCGAAAAATAACAGATCCTATATCATCTAAGCTCCTTTATAAAATGAAATAAAAGTACGCGGTTAAGACAGCCTAATGAAAAGTAACGTCAGATGGTTAACCAAGCTGGAATTAACGCCAGCATATGCAAATGGGATGAAGCCTGTACCTTTAGGGCTTCATCCCGTTTTTGCTTTGTTAGCGTAGGATCAGAGCCAAGTATCTGTCATCCCATTGCCAATTTTGGTGATGGACATCATTGTGAAAGGCGCTGAAGTATTAGCCGTTTTTTGTACAACATTTTTCCTGCTTCGGCAACATCACGAATCGTGTTTTTGTTACTCACCGAACCGAATACCATACCGGCAATCGGAATGAGCTGGAACAGCTTTTTCCACCCAAAAGATTCGCTGTAAGAATTAAAAACCTCCCGCCAGCCCTGCATTTGAGAGATAACCTCCACCTGCTTGTCCGGATTATCGTAATCGGCGAGTTCATCAATAATTGCTTTCTTGCCCACAATATCGGCTGAGGAGAATTGCAGACATTTGACGATAAATATGCGCTCTTGGGGTTCGTCAGGATCGTATCCGTAGCATAGCGCCATCTCCTGCAGCACCTTCAGGGAAAGCCCCATCACCATCGGAATATCCGCCGCAATCGTTACAATGCCACCGATACCTGTTGCAGCCCCTTGTGCAGCAGCAAACCTCGTTCGACTGTCCGTAATGTTATCAGCAGTGCGATCCAGTACTTCAAGCGGTAAACCTTCCACGCTGTGGATTTTCGTCGTATCCCTTGCCTCTCCATCCTGTTCATCGTAAGAGGTATCGGCCTTCATGGAATAACCGGATTTGATTGCTTCCTCTTGCAGTAGCTCCGCCACCTTCTTTTTCTGAACGAGAAATTTCCCGCCATTCTGCACATACTGGCCGACTTCGTTCAGCGAGTCGCCAATCTTCTGTTTCAGCGCTTTGGGCATCACCTTATCCAGCATGGCAAATGGCAAACGACCAATTTTGTCCCAAATAAACAAGTCCTTCTGCCCTTTTTCCCATTTTAAAATCTGTTCCAGCTCCCGGTCCAATGTCTCGCGCGAATCCATATATGGCCTCCTAATGTTATGTGTATAGTGAATTTGTATACTCCTCATACGCAGAGGTTAGGGGATGGTTGCTTCTATGCTGCCTTTCGTAATCGTCTCCAAGCCTCCCTTTTCAATGTGTACATAAGTAAAAGCCCCTAATCAGCATGGCTCGCTGACTAAGGGCTTACTATATTAAAACTCTAGAAGTATTATTATTTCGCTTCAGCCGCAGCCTTCCCATCTGGAACAGGGACTCCAAAGTCAGGCGTACCATCTTCGTTCCAGTGAATGACCTGCGCGCGGGCGTGACGATTTGGATCGTAGAGAGGGTCTCCCTCGATGTCCTTGTAGTTTCGTGCGTGATAGATCAGAATATCCGTTTTGCCGTCCGGTGATACCGTAAAGCTGTTATGACCCGGACCATATTGACCATTCGCTTCACACGTTTGGAATACTGGTTTTGGCGATTTCACCCAACTCGCTGGATCAAGCAAGTCGGCGTCTTCATCCGCAGTAAGCAAACCCATACAATAATTATAGTCCGTGGCACTCGCGGAGTAACCAATGAAGATCCGCCCTTTGCGATGCAACACTGCCGCCCCTTCATTTACCTTGAAGCCGATAATCTCCCAGTCGTACTCTGGTGTAGCGATCATGACCTGTTCACCACGCAGTGTCCACGGATTTTCCATTTCGGAAATGTACAGGTTCGAGTTACCCACGATGTCCGGATCTTTCTGTGCCCAGACCAGATAACGAATTCCCTTATGCTCAAAAGTCGTTGCATCTAATGCAAATGTCTCCCAGCACGTGTGAATCTGTCCTTTCTCCACCCAATCACCTTCCAGTGGATTAGGACAATCATTCTCCAACACATACATCCTGTGGTCGAAAAGGCCTTCATTCGTCTCGCTGGTGTGAGCTGCTGCGTAATATATGTACCATTTTCCATCGATATAATGAATTTCTGGTGCCCATATGTTGGCACTCATCGGTCCTGTATCACGTTTGTGCCATGCCGTTACCGGCTCGGCATCTCTTAACTCTTCCAGCGTTTGTGCACGCCGAATCTCAATCCGGTCAAAGGCTGGCACCGAAGCTGAGAAATAATAGTACCCGTCTGTGTGACGGTACACCCACGGATCAGCACGCTGCTCCAGGATGGGATTGGTAAATGTAATGGAATCAGTCATGGGAATGCTCCCCTTTCAAATGTATGTGTACGGCCCGGAGTGAGGATTTGGAAACCTTCTAGCGAAAAACGTAAAACCTATTGGTAGTGCACCGCGGACGCTTCGGGGGTGGTAGGGCCTTGTCGCTCTCTTGTCCTCCGATTTCTTTTTCCCACCGCTCTTTGCGGTTGAAATCGGATGCCAAAGTCGCTCCTTCGGCTCCTTCCTCCCCCTTCGCTGCTTGTGCACCTCAAAAGCAACAGCTTCGCTCTTTCCGCGCTCGCTGAACCAAATCCAAACTCCGAGCCATCGGTGTGGCTCTGTCTCTATGGGGTCGACCGCTTCGCTCAGTCGAATCTCCCCACTAAATGCTTGGCTGACCGTATTTTCTTGGTCAGCCCTTGGTGCACCCCGAACGCTTCGGGGGTGGTAGGGCCTTGTCGCTCTCTTGTCCTCCGATTTCTTTTTCCCACCGCTCTTTGCGGTTGAAATCGGATGCCAAAGTCGCTCCCTCGGCTCCTTCCTCCCCCTTCGCTACTTGTGCACCTCAAAAGCAACAGCTTCGCTCTTTCCGTGCTCGCTGAACCAAATCCAAACTCCGAGCCATCGGTGTGGCTCTGTATCTATGGGGTCGACCGCTTCGCTCGATCGACTCTCCCCACTAAATGCTTGGCTGGCCGTATTTTCTTGGCCAGCTCTTGGTGCACCGCGGACGCTTCGGGGGTGGTAGGGCCTTGTCGCTCTCTTGTCCTCCGATTTCTTTTTTCCACCGCTCTTGGCGGTTGAAATCGGATGCCAAAGTCGCTCCTTCGGCTCCTTCCTCTCCCTTTGCTGCTTGTGCACCTCAAAAGCAACAGCTTCGCTCTTCCGCGCTCGCTGACACAATTCCAAACTTCGAGCCATATCTGCGGCTTTCTACTTCTCTGCTGCGCTAATCTGTTTGCCCCAGACGGCAATGCCGCGATCGCTCAGGCCAGTAACCACAAGTGCAGGCTGGCTTCGCTCCCAGTCCCAGGATGGGAGCAGCTTGAGCTCTTCTGTGGAAGCTCCGCCCCACGGGCTTTCTTTCCACTCCAGCGTCAGTGTTTGTTTGCCGTCAAACGTCCATTTGCCTGAACCGTTTTCGCTTTTCAATTTGCCGTTGGCTTGCAAAGTGTAAGGTACTGCCTGCACCTGTCCGTCCACCGACGGGTCAATAGCCAGACCTTCCCACTCCCCGGCGATCATCGACTTCGGAATGTCCTGTGCGTACTCACCTGCATAACGTTCCGGTGACACAACAGGCCAGCCGTCCTTGGTCCAAAGCATTTTACGTACATGCAGATACGGCCAGTTTTTATCGGTCTCGCCTCTCGCATGATGCACGATATAATAATCGTCGCCATCTTTAAGGACGGAGTTATGTCCAGGTGCAACCCAGCCCTCACCTTCGGTGAAACGGTAACCACCCAGAATTTTGGTCCCCACTTCATATTGCGGTAGATGCTCCGTATCCAGCATGTTCATGCCATTTACGTCTGTGTAAGGGCCTGTAATGGAATCAGCGCGGGCTACACGCACGTTATAGTCTTCGAATAAAGAATCATATGAGACGAATAAATAATACTTTTTGAACTCCGGGTTATACACAATATATGGCCCCTCCACCGCACCTTCTTCCGTAGCACGATCACGGGCGGCAATGCGGGTGCCATATCCCTCTTCCTTGAACTTTCCGGTTTCCGGATCGAGAGGTGCAATGTATATCCCGTCAAAAAAGGAACCGTAAACCATCCATGAATTGCCTTCGGCATCCAAGACTGGATTGGCATCAATGGCATTCAGCTTATCCTTTTCATTCTCGGATGTTTTAACAACTAACCCTTCATCAGTCCAAGGCCCCTCCGGGGACGAGGATGTCTGCAAACCAATAGCCGAACGCGTACTACCAAAGGTCGATGCCGAATAATACATTCGGTAGGTCTCACCAACCTGAATCACATCCGGTGCCCACAGGTTAACTGCACCTGTCCAATCGAGGGCTTCCTTGGGGATGCCTGGCAACGCTTGACCTACCCATGACCAGTTGATCAGATCATCCGATTTGCGTACCATGACACCAGGTTTCGCTTCCCCTGCTACACGAACGTCTGTGGAATAAACGTAATATCCCTGATCTGTTTTGATAATGGCCGGATCATGCGCATTGTTCACCGTCCAACGGGATTCGTCGTCCAGAATGGAGGTGTCATACAATTGAGTATCTTGGGGAGCATCCGGAAAGACTGGCGGGGAAGCTGATTCCCCTGCTCCATCTCCAGAACAGCCTGTAGCCCCAACCAGCAGCATAAGCAACATGGAAGCAACAACTCCTTTTCCTGAATTCGTCCACCCGCGGAATGTTCTCCGCTGATTCATCCTTTCACTCCAGAGATCGCTACCGATTCAATAATCTGTTTCTGGAAGATCAGGAAGATGATCAATACCGGTAACAGTGCAACAATGGACGCTGCCATAATCAGCGGGTAATCCGTCTGGATCGCATACGTGGCATTGAAGTTTGCTATAACGAGCTGCAAGGTCTGTTTTTCAGGTGAATTCAGATAAATAATTGGTGCCAGATAATCGTTCCAGATGCCCATGAACCAGAGAATCAGCTGAGCTGCAATCGCCGGTTTAATGAGTGGGAACGTAATGCTCGAGTACAGTCGGAAATAGGAGCTTCCATCAATTTTCGCTGCTTCAATAATGGCATCAGGTACACTAAGCAGGTATTGACGAAGGAAGAAGATCATGACGACGTTACCAAATAATCCTGGAACGATAAGCGGCAACAGTGTGTCCACCCAGCCCAGCTTCGAGAACATGATGAATTGCGGAATCATGACTGTCGGATACGGAATCATCATCGAAGCGAGCAATGCAAGAAACAGTTTGTTTTTATGTGGAAATCTCAATTTGGCAAAAGCAAAGGCAGCGATACTCGACGTAAACGTCCCGACAACGGTAACACTGATCGCCACGATCAAGCTGTTTTTGATCCCGCTGAGTAAAGGACCTGCTTCCCAGATTTCCTTATACTTTCCGAATTGGAACACTTCAGGTATCCACACAGGCGGAAGCGCGAACACATCCTGCTTCTCCTTCACAGAAGTGGACAACATCCAGATCAGTGGTGCAATCATTGCAATCGCACCAAGCGCCAACACGATAAAAATGATAGAGTTCGTTAATTTCCTCTTTTGACTGTAAGACATCTCCGGTTCACTCCTTTCCTAGACCATTAATCCCCATCATAGGCTGATTTTTCGTTCATTTTGAATTGCACCAAGGTAATGACAAAAATGAAAATTCCAAGAATCATGGCCATCGCAGAGGCATAACCCATTTGCAGGTTGCTGAATGCTTTCTGCCAGATGTAGAAGACAATAGATGCGGAAGAATATTCAGGACCACCCGTAGGCGTCATAATGTTCATTTCGGTGAAGATTTGGGAACCACCAATAATATTCGTAACGACGAGGAAAAAGGTAACCGGCTTCACCATTGGCCAGGTGATGTTGCGGAAGATCTGAAACCCGTTCGCTCCATCGAGCTCTGCCGCTTCGTAATATGTACGTGATACACTTTGCAATGCAGCCAGATACAATAACATCGTGTAACCAAGGCCTTTCCACACCGTCATAATAATCAGGGCTGGTTTAACTGTGTCTTTGTTAGCGAGCCAGTTAGGGCCTTCAATACCGAATAGATCAAGGAATTGGTTCACTAATCCGTAATCCCCGTTGTACGCCCAGTTCCACATGATGGACACCGCTGCGAGGGAAGAAATGACCGGAATATAATAGATCACACGAAACGTTGTTGTGCCGGGAATTTTACGATTCAGACCCATCGCCAGCAGTAATGCGAGCAACAAACCAATCGGGATACCCAGCATCAGATAAAAGGTGTTGAACATCGCTTTATAAAACAAATCATCTGTGAGCAAATCCTTAAAATTGGCTAAACCGATAAAGTTCATTTGTCCCAATCCATCCCAATCCGTAAACGAACCGTACAAGGAATAAAGGAAAGGGAACAAAACAAAGATCAGCAAACCAAGAACCGGAGGCAAAATAAACAAATATCCGTACAGCCTCTCTTTGCGATACAAACTAGATTTTGTAATCACTGCGCTCACCCCTGTTTCTAATATCAGCATGTTGCATGAATCGATTCACGCCTGCCTGCCTGCTCGATCAATTCATGCAACATACCCGTATGGAATCCAAAATGATGCCAGCAGCGTTAATAGCAGGCTGCTGGCACCGCTTTTTTTTAACACGGAATCTATTACTCTATCCATTTGGCGTAGGCTGCTTCTCTCTAGAACCTACCCTTCAATCTTTTCAGTCCCATTATTTCTGAGATTTCTTCTCTTGTTCTACTGCTTTGTCTAACAGCTTTTGCATTTTCGGCTGCTGCTGCTTCACATATTCTGCGGCTGTAATTTTGCCATCCAATACCGGCTGAATGTCGGTGAAGAACAGGTCATACCATTCCGCATTGTACGTGTAGTTACCTGGAAGTGCGCGGCCGTAATCTTCTACGATATCAATGAATTCTTGTTTGTTGGCCGGTTTCGTTGAAGTATCCTTGGCCCATTCGTCTGCCATATCAAGCAGATTCGGAATTTGCACTTTGGCATCAACCAACTGCTGCATGCCTTCTTTGGAAGCTGTGAGGTAATTAACCAATGCAGCTGCTTCTTCCGGATGTTTCGTTTTGGCCGATACACCGATACCCAGGGAACCGATCCACGTTGCGGATTTTCCGGTAGAGCCGGCTGGGAAAGGTAGCAAATCATATTCGAAAGGCAGTTTCTCAAATGTACTCATATCCCACGGACCTACTGGGAAGAAAGCCATTTCCCCTTTCATCCAGCGTTGGTACGTATCCAATGTTTGCGCTTCCTCAATGGAAGGCGTGATTTTGTATTTGTTTTGCATGTCCGCAAAGAATTGCAGTGCTTCCGCGAATTTCGGATCATCAATGGTTACCTTTGTTTTGCTATCATCCAACCAGTCTGCACCATTGCTCCATACAAAGGACTGCAGCGCCCATTGTACGTTGAAGCCTGTACCAAATACGTCCGGTTTACCGTCTCCATTCGTATCCTTGGTTGCTTGTTGGTTGACCTGGATGAATTCTTCCCATGTGTAAGGCTTGTCCTTATCAGGGAATGGGATGCCCTCTTTTTCAAATAATGTCTTGTTATAACCGAGTGCAAACGGACCCAGATCTTTCGGCATGCCGTAGAGATCGCCCTGACCTGCCATTTTGCCATCATAGCGGTACAAGTCCACACCATATTTCCAGATGTTATCCAGATCTACGTCCGCATTATTTTCAATGTAAGGTGTCAGGTTCATTAGCACATTGCTGTTCACATAGGCTTTCACATCACCAGGGTTAAAATAAAATACATCCGGCAAGCTGTTGCCTGTAATGGCAGCTCTCAATTTAGTCGCATATTGATCCGCAGCTGTTACGATAATTTTGACTTTGACACCTGGATGCTCTTCTTCAAACTTTTTAACAACGGCTTGATATGCCTTCTGTTCATCCGTGCCACCCCGGAACATGAATGTCAATTCCTTGTCCCCGCTTGATCCGCTGCTTCCTCCGCAGCCCGCAAACACGAGTGCACTTACCAGCATTAGAAGCATAAGTGTGACCAATCTTTTTTTCTTTACCATCTGAACCCCTCCTGATCTGGATTTGTAACCGTATTCAATTCAGCAAAATAAGATTTCTGTTGTTAAATTTATCAAACCCAGATCACTTTAGTCAATACTTTATTAAAACATTTTATATTTATTTAAAACAAATTAGTACATTGGCCACCCGCTGGAATCCCACAGCAAGTCGTTGATTAACAATTTCGGATTGCCATTATCATCAGCATCATAGGCGTGGCGCGCAATCACATTACCGTTATACACATCCTGACCGCCAGGTCCCTTCCACTTGACATTCCCCGAGTCCAATATAGTTCCTCCGCCATTCAACATGCTCACACCGTTTTTGTCCACATACGGACCTGTGATACTGGTTGAACGTCCATAGACCATTTTGTACGTGCTATTTACGCCCTGGCAGCAAGAATCAATGGAGGCAAACAAGTAATAATAGCCATTTCGATACACAATACTTGGAGCTTCAATGGCACCACCATTATTCGGACGCGCCGCAATGGAGGATATGCTTCCGGTCGGTTTCATTGTGTTTTTGTCGAGTTTCACAATCTTCAGACCGCTCCAGAAAGAACCGAAAGCTAGCCATGGGTTGCCTGAAGCATCGATGACCAGATTCGGATCAATAGCGTTATAATTGTTGGCGGTTGTGGTTTGAAGCACTAACCCCTCATCCTTCCACTGACCTGCCCCAATGCTGGTTGCAGACGCAAGCCCGATCGCAGATCTGTTGGAGCCAAAGGTAGAGATGGAATAATACAGCCACACTTTTCCGTTATACTGCTCAACGTCAGGTGCCCATACATCCAGACCGCTCTGTCCCGGAACGGCAGAGGCCCACCAGGATGGCTTGCTCAGAAAAATCTGCGGAACCCGATACCAAGAGGACCCGTTATCCGATTTCAGTACCTGAATGCCAGGACCAGTTGAGAAGGTATACCATGAGTTCCCTTCTTTGATGATGGATGGATCGTGGACGGCAATATCTCCGGTCAGATTCCAGAATGCCGCGAATGCACGAGACTGACCCGCCAGCAGCAAAACAAGTACAAGCAGTGCGGGCAATGCCCAACGTTTCTTACTGAATCCTGTCATTCCTTTGAACTTTTCCAAATCGAATCCACCTCTCCTGAGCAAATAGTTAATTTGGTTCATGAAGTATTAAATCAATTTAGGTATACTAGGATTATAAAAGCGGTTACATCACATTTCAATGGTATATTTCAAATATATATGAAATGGTTCAAGTTATTATCTAAAGTAAATATTCATCAATTTATGAATAATACGCTCAATTATGCTATGTATATAAGGGATTTGGCTTCCTGTACTCCGCCCTTCCCTTCCATCGGGTAATCATTTATAATTATCTAAAACAAACCATATAAATGTGCAGAAGCCTGGATCAGAAGGGCTTTGTTCAGAACGTGGAAAGGAAAACCACCTATGATTTATATTAAAGATCTGATGTCTGGCGTTAATATTTTCAAGGCACTCAGTTCAGAAATCCGGATCCAGATTATTGAACTGCTTGCCAAGAACCAGAGCCTTAACCTCAATGATCTCGCAACCAAACTGGGGCTCAGCAATGGCGCCATTACAATGCATATTAAGAAATTGGAAGAAAGCGGCCTGATTGAGATCAATACTGCAGTTGGCAAACATGGAATTCAGAAGATATGTTATCTTAATGAGGAAAAACTAATGGTGGACCTGCGTTCACAGGAAATTTATAACCGATACGAGGTTGAAATTCAGGTAGGTCATTATAGCGATTATCAGGCAGCCCCTACATGTGGTCTCGCTACCCGAGACAGCATTGTCGGTGAGTTTGATGATCCGCGCTACTTTGCTGACCCGCTCCGTATTGATGCGGAGATGATTTGGCTGGCCGAAGGTTATCTGGAATATCGAATTCCCAACTACCTTAAGCCTAACCAGACGTTTAGCGAAATCCAGTTGTCCATGGAATTGGGTTCGGAGGCACCAGGTTTTTGCGATAACTACCCTTCGGATATTTATTTCTACGTTAACGGCATTGAGATTGGTTGTTGGACGAGCCCAGGCGATTTTGGCAATACCCGGGGTACGTTCAATCCGGACTGGTGGCCGCCGCATCTGAATCAATACGGGATGCTGAAACTGATCCGTATCACCCAAGAGGGCAGCTACATTGATGGATGCCGTATCTCCGATGTAACTCTGGACGAGATTGGCCTGGATTACAAAAGCGATATCCACTTTCGAATCGCTGTAACGGACGGACCAGTGAACAAACGCGGATTGACGATCTTTGGCAAAAATTTCGGCAATTACGGCCAGAACTTGCTTGCCCGTGTGCTCTATAATGTGCAAGAAGAATAATGACGCCATTACGAACACACCGTGTTATTACTTAAACATCAAAAACTGCCGCCAAGCATAAGCCTGGCGGCTATTTTTATTTCGATTACTAAACCTGCCTAGACGCTCTGCGAGACGGACCCATGTTTCCGCAATTCTTTGCAAAATCCCATATCCATGACTGTTTGGAGGCCTCTATGGAACATATAAAACGACGGATGGTGCTTACCTTTAGGTAAGTACCTGAACTAAAAGTGCATACTTACATCTTTGGAAATCTCCCTTTATACTCAAGAAACATTATAGCTTAGAGAGGAAGAATTCATTTTGAAAACACTTGTCATCGTAGCACATCCCAACCTGGAAACGTCGGTCATCAACAAACAATGGATAGAAGAACTCCAACAATATCCGGAAAAATATACGGTACATGAACTATATAAAGTTTACCCCGATGGACATATTGATGTGCAGCAAGAACAGCAGCTCATTGAAAGTCATGACCGTCTTGTGTTGCAATTTCCATTCTATTGGTTCAGCAGCCCGCCTCTTCTTAAACAATGGCTGGATGAAGTTTTTACGTATGGCTGGGCTTACGGCTCCGAGGGAGACAAATTGCAGCAACGTAAAGTCGCCTTGGCCGTATCTGCCGGTATCAAAGAAGCAGATTACACAGAAGAGGGCAAATATCGCTATACCCTTGAACAACTGTTAACTCCTTTTGAGACGACCTTCTATTACTGCAATGCCGATTATCGACCATTCTTTTCCTTCTATGGGGCAGAACATGAGCCTACGGCAAATGAATTGGAACAAAGCGCACAAAACTATTTACGTTTCATGGATAACCTCTAATACTCACTTCAAGCAAATCAAAAAAAAAGCAGTATCTCCGATTCAGGAAGATACTGCTTTTTTGCTTTTCAATCTCACAATCTGACCGTTAGCGTTGCATGAACCCTGGGGCAGACACCATATTGGCTTCTCCCCAATCACACATCATATCTAACAGTGGCATTATTGATTTTCCTCGTTTCGACAATGAATATTCAACTTTGGGCGGAATTTGGGGATATTCTTTGCGCAGAATCAGATCATGTTCCTCTAACTCCTTAAGCATGACACTCAATGTTTTGTAGGAAATGGTACCAATACTTCGCTTCAGCTCATTGTGTCGCATCACCTTATTTTCAGACAGCCAATACAGAATGACCATTTTATATTTACCGTTTACCAGGGACAGCGTATAACCAAAGCCGGTATCTTTTAACGCAATGCCCGTAGGAACACAGGTTTCTCTCACACTCACCCCTCCTTCTTTAGTTCATCACACCACAGCGGCATGTTATACAGATTGCCTGTAGGTTTTGGGAGACATGCCATACACCTTTGTGAACTGCCGGGTAAAATAATTGCTATCGTTAAACCCGCATTTATAAGAAATTTGGCTTTAAATAATTTCATTTAGGTGTGGCTCAACAATTCGCCCTCCATGGTTCATGTTGGGACGAATGTCTATATCATGCTACTCCATGGCCGAAAAATCAAGGTTTGCTGATCCTTGGATCGATATAATTCCTCATGTACTGAAGCAAATGAACCTATCATAAAAAAAGCCCTTCCATAGCTTTACACCTGTTATTCTCACCGAGTTCCTCTTCTTTCATGTGAGTTTCTTCCTGTTTGCTCTGAAACTCAGAAAAGATTCATTGATTTATTAGAGAAGTTCTCCTAATATTTTTAGTAGGAACACCCAGCAGCTCGGCATCATGGTAATACTTCACTGTCTTTATGAGAGCGCTATCGCTGCAGCTCTAAAGAAAAACGGGAGGTTGCAGATATGAAATGGAATCACTTCAAGTCCAAGCTTCTGTTTAAGTACACACTATCCTATATCTCCATTTTCCTTATCCCTCTTGTTATATTAACTATTATTATTTATCACAATGCTGTGGACACGCTCCGTTCAGAGATTGAACAGACTAATGTCAATCAGTTGACCCAAGCAAAAACGGTCATTGATGACCGCATGAAGGAATTGCAGGACATCGCATTTCGTATCGCCTACGATGAGCAGCTGACCCGCTATTGGACTCACCATCCGTACTATAGCCGGGAATCAATTGCTGCCTTGGTCAAATACAAAGCCACCAGTTCCATTATCGATGAGCTATTTCTGTTCTTCCGCGGAGATGATAGCATCTACTCGTCTCAGGGCTCCGAGAACCTGGATGTATTCACGGGGCGCTACAAATTTAATACATGGAACAAAACGGATATGATCCGGGATTTGAATAACGTTCAGTTTCCAACGATACGACCAGCCGAGCAAGTCGTTCAAGGAACCAAAGTACCCAATTCAATGCTGGCCTACCTTGTACCGATTGCACCTAACAATACGCCTGCCCACGGCACTGTCATGTACCTGATTCACGAGTCCAATCTGACTGGATTGATTGATTCCATTCTCAGCGACTACCATGGGATGACTTATATTTTCGATAATTATGGGCAGGTGCTGGCCGCTAATTATAAAGGAGAAACCATTACCGAACAGGAAGTCAAATCTCTGTTTGAACTTGAGCCGGGAACACACAGCCTCTCCTTAAATCAAGAACCGCATTCGGTTGTATCCGTCAAATCAGACGCGGGCTGGACTTATGTAACCGCTATGCCAAGCAATCAATTTTTCAGCCGAATCGTCCATATTCGTACCTTTGTTGTTCTTGTTTTCTCCTTCATGGTGGTAATGGGCACGTTCCTCGCCATTATGTTGGCCCGAAGACAATACCATCCGATTTCAGACTTGATGGAGTTTATTCGTTTAAAAAATAATCCTGAACCTTCCACATCCAGCAACGAGCTGGAATGGATCAAGAAAACGCTGCATGATTACAGCCAGCGTGTGGACCTTCAAGAGCCCTATGCTCGTAATCATATTCTACTCATGTTACTGAAGCATGGTCATACCGGAGAACTCCCCTCTGAGTTTACGGATAATCTCGGCATACGCTTTAACCGATCCCATTATTTTGTTATGACCTTGGGATTGGAAATGAATGATCTTCCCAGCGGAGATCATCCCGAACAGCGTACTGTTATGCAGCTAATCAACGATATGGAACTACCGGAGTTGTCTGCTTTTGCTTACGGCGTGGAGCTTCCACAGCCAGACCAAGTAGCCCTCATCGTCGGATTTGATGCCGAAGTCGGGCATGAATCCAGCTTGAATGCCCATATGGAGTCTATTGTTGAATCACTACAATCGATGGTGGCAGATCACGTTGGAGTTGCTCCCGCGATCGGGATCGGCAACAGCTATAGTTCTCCATTACAGCTGAACCAATCCTATATCGAGGCATCAACCGCGCTGGAAGCGTCTATGCTGCACGGACAAGGCAGCAGTACCTTCTTCAACGCTCTTTCCGGCTCTAGTGAAGAGGATTCTTCCTTCTGGGTCCCTAAGGATGTGCTGCTAAAACTAGTTCAGAGCTTGAAACAGGGCAGTTACGATGTGGCGGTTCAAATGGTATCGACCGCGTTAAATACCCTGAAATCCGAAATGCCATCTGTACCGCTGCTGCGCTGCATCTGCTTCGATATTCTGAATACGATGCTCAAAACGGCCTCGGAGCTTGGCATACATCACGTGGTTAATCAACTTCCAAGAATCACTTCCTACGATTCATTGGAGGATTTGGAGAAAAAACTGACAGGACTTGCCGCTGAGATCTGTGCTCATGTCGAGGCGAAGAGCGAGACGGAAGAAAGCTCCCTGATGGATGAAATCGTTGCTTATATTGATGCCAATTTCTCCGATTATGACCTCAGCCTAGGTACGATTTCATCGAAATTCACGATCTCTTCATCGTATTTCAGCCGTTCCTTCAAAGAGAAGATCGGTATGAACTTCACCCAATATATTTGGCAGAAACGGATGGATGAGGTCATAAGGCTGCTGCTGCATACGACCGACCCATTAAAAGATATCATCACTCGCGTCGGTTATCTGGACACACCGAACTTCATCCGTAAATTCAAGAAAGAGACGGGTTATACCCCAGGGCAGTACCGCAAAATGCACCGTCCCAACGACTCCTCCGATTCCCCGGATGACGATGACGAGGAATGCCTTGGTTAATGAATGGATTCGTAAAATAAATATAAACCTCCCCCAACCTTTTGGTTAGGGGAGGTTTTGTATGTTTTTGGCTCATATAGGCAAGCCGATCCTTCGCAACTGACGCTCTTCTTCTATTTCTTTACCGGAACATCTTGAAGCCCTTGATGTATTGCACCCAGCAGACGATGGGTCGGATCACAGCCGTATTCCCAGAACATAATGCCGGCCAGTCCCTGATCCTTCACGTAATCACATTTGCACTGAATCGATTCTTCATCATCATAAGATATGAGGCTCGACCCATTAAACAGAAACGGTGCACAGGCTTCCTCATCCCAATAACGGATATAACCATTCTTGTTGATGTATTTCGCTTCCAGTTCGGCAAATGCCGGACCGTAGCCGCCTGTGCTACCGGCCATTTGGTGAAGGCCGTGGTTTCGGTCAGGAACCTCAGTCCAGATCCGGGAGTAGAACGCAGCGCCGATAACGATCTTCTCTTTAGGAACACCGGCGCGGATGAACAGATTGACGGAAGCATCTGTACTAATTCGGAACAGATCACCGGTTGGTGTATACAGATTCGTATGATGTCCGGTTAGAACCTGAAAACCGCCACGCATATCATAGGTCATCAACTGCACAAAGTCCAGGTGCTGCTGCACCTCAGCCATCTCTGTACCGTCTACGTAGTATTGATCAGCCCCCGCCGCAATGGTGAGCAGATAATGACGGCCATCCTCGGAGCCCTTGGAATCCAGCGTTTCCCGTATCGTTTTGAGAAGTAAGGTGAAATTCCGTTTATCATCAGGACTGGATACGATACCAGCTTCACCGTAACAAGGATACTCCCAGTCCAGATCGATTCCGTCAAAAGGGTATTCCTCCAGCACCCTAACCGCTGATGTGGCCATACTGTCCCTGCCCGCCTGGGTTGAGGCGGCTTCAGAGAAACCACCAGCGCTCCATCCACCCACGGACAGCAGCACCGTTATATTCGGATGCTCCCGCTTAATATTTCGGATAACCTCTCCGTTTTTTAAATGCTCGGTGGTGATTTCATCATTCTTGACATGTCCAAAGGCTACATTCAGATGTGTTAATTTCAACAGATCCTCATCCGTCATATCAGGAAGAACAGAATCGACGACATAACCAGCAGCAATATATTTCGTCATCCGCTTTCACTCCGATCCATTCAATGATTGAGATATCGCAGCAGCAATCTGCAGAGCTTCCTTGCCTGTACCAATCTTGTACCCTGAGGCCGAGTATCGGATTTGATCCTGATTATCCAGCACGAACAGATGCGGATAGCCCGCTTCGTGAGCGGTAGGTTTCGAAATGAAACCGGACAAGGCCGCATAACTTGAATCCCGTACAAAAATCGTACGTACCGGCAGCTTCGGATAAGCCCCAGAGTCAAAGGAGGCGTTCCATTCTGTATCTCCGATCACCAGCACAATTGGCACGCCCAGCTTATCCAACGGCTCAGCCAGCTCACACAGCTCACGAATCAGATGTTTGGTCGGTTCCCGTTCTGGTTCAATCCACGCGGCAATGGCCCCCTCTGATCCCAGAAGGTCCTTCAGCACCACCTCTGAACCATCCAAACGAGTCAGTTCATTGCCGGTTGCCAGTTTACCAAGCACAGGGATGTCTACCACCGTCTCGCGATAAGTCAGTACTACCTCCGTGGTGGCTCTAGCCCGAACGATGCAGTAAATGAAGCGGACTCTTACCGTTCCATCTTTCAGACGGATGCCGGTCGTTAAGCGATAAGCTCCCGGTTCAACCTCAAATGGATCGCTATAGATATCAGTGTGACCATATGGATAAATCAGCGTTTTGTACACGCCATCCTCCAGACGGGCCAACGAGAAATTCTCCGCATAGGATGCTGACGGCGCATCCTCCCGAGCCTCTGAATCCTTGAGAAGTTGCAGCATTCCCCAGCTTGAGCTCTCCTGATTTCGCGAAGAGGTGAGACTGAACACCGCATCCTCCCAGCCTTTGTCACTAAGATACTGCGGTTTCTGCTCGCTCGGATGCAATCGGGCCGGAATGCCCAAACTGCGGCACACAGCGACAAATAGTATATCGAGCGACTGTGGATCTCCCTTCATCAGGCTGTACGTACCTACAGGGTTTCCCTTGCCTTTCAGGTTAGGGAGATCCTCATAATACGAATAGCTCTGTTCCAGATTGCATGCAAGCATCGAAGGATCTTCCCTGAACGCCGCTGCTTCTTCCTCGGAATAAGCATTCTGGAATACGGATCGATAAGGCACCACCATTTCATAAGAGACCCTCGGGCACAGGATGTACTTCACAAACGTCTCTTCTGCCCATCGTCCACGCTGCGAAAGTGCACCTATAAGATGATCGTCCAGTGTCGGCCGAAAAGTATCAATCAAGTCTTTTTCGTTCATCGACTCCAGCAACTGTAGTGGCCACTCTCCAAATTCACCGGAACGTTCCTCTAGGAAAGCAGCGATTTCGCGGCTGTTACCCCGTGCCTTCTGTAGAATATCCCATACGCGCTCCGGAGGCAGTCCAGTTGTATGAGCCAATGCAAATGCATCTTCCTCACTCAGGAATGTATCCTCATATCCACTCCGAATCTTCGTACCTTCCTCCAGGCGGCGGTTGTGATCCCGGATCTTCTCTTCTGGTAACGAAGCCACTACTTCTCCCTCCCCTTCCGGAGGAGGAACCATATCAAAATCCACGATCCCTGATGGCTGCTCTAACGATTTCAACACAAGCTCAACATGAGCACCGTCCTGAGCTTTGAATAGAATTTCACCCCACTTGCTACCACTAACCGCACGAATCACTAGGTCGCCATGGCCTGTCTTAAAGGAAGCTTCTCCTTGCTCATCAGTCTTGATTTCGGCGATCGGATAAAATTCAGCACTATTGTATAGCTCAAAGCGGACACTCGCTTCAGGCACGGGCGCACCCTGCTCATTTATCACCTTCACGCAGATGGTATGCGCAGGCGCATAGTTCTCCAGCAAATTGATCTCCGTATATCCCTTCTCGGAGAGTGTTATATCCTCCGGTCCCGGATAGTCGGCAAATATCCTCGTATTAATCAGCATGGCCCTGCGGGCTGGAGGACTGAACCACCCTTGATTCAATCCGGCTTCCGGCTCGCATGCCCCAATGTAATACCACTGGCCATCCGCCCAAGCTTCTACCCAAGCATGATTGCTGTCACAGTGAGCCCAGCGTGGTGTGTAGACCTGACGGGCAGGTATGCCGATGCTGCGAAGAGCGGCTACCGCCAGCGTGGATTCTTCTCCACAACGGCCGCGGGCATTCCGAATCATCGTCAGTGGCGATATCGTTCGCAGATCGCTGCCAATATAAGTCGCTTTTTCATGACACCAGTAATTGGTCTCCAGAATGGCATCCGCCATGGATAACTTCGCCGTCCGGTCAGCCAACTCATCAAAGATAATGCCACGGAAGTCTTCAATATTCTCAGTATTGATTCGATAGGGGAGCACAAAATGCAGAAACAGATGATCTGGTACGCGTTCCCCCCAAGGCACACGCTTGCGAATGTCCAGTGCCCGACGAACATGACTGAGGAACAGTTCCCCATCATAATCAGCCAGGTCGTTCACCGGCATGTAGGCATACACATATTTCAAAGCCCATGCCTCTTCTTCCGTTAATGGCTGCTGAAACACATGAAACAGTTTATCTTTGCGGGTATCCGCAAAGTTTAACTTCTCCTGGAATTTCTGCTCGATCCGCTCCAAGGACTGTGCATCCATCGAGAACACTAAGGTTTGGCTGGTCATCGCTAGCTCACTCCTTCCACAGCTTTCCGTCTTCCCGAATACAGATTAAGGTGGTGCCGTCCGAGGAAGGCGTACTAATCTGGAATAGGCTACGGGTCGTTTCAATTACAGGCTGGCAAATGAATGTTTCTTCACCCATTAGTAACTTCACATCCTGTGTAAATTCACCATGGGCTTCAAAATAATTGCGTTCACGGTAATAGAGTCTGCGAAGCTCCCATTTGATTCGTTCGTCTTCCGGCAGCTCAAAGGACTGATCTATTCCGTCTTCCGAGAACACGACATACCCCCATAGCTCCGGATAATGCATATTGATAATACCCATGGGCGACCAGACCCAGTTGTCCTCCGGATAAGGTTTGCCTGTATCCGGATTCAGCACCTTACGGTACTCACCATCCTGCACCTCGGTCTGCCATTCCACCCGCGAGAAGTTGACACGCCAGAACTCACCCGGCGCAGGCAGACGGTTGCCTTCGGCACATTCCTTTAGGCTGGTCCAGGGAATTGCCACCTCGACACTCCATTTCCGGTTATCGGCGCCAGGTTTGTTCAGCTCCCCATCGATATGTACGGCCGTCTTGAGACCGCTGATATCCCAACCGTTGACCGGAGGTCCACCATCCCGATATGGCTTCACCAATAACAGGTCCCATACCGTATTCAGCGCATTGATCTCGAACTCATAATATTGATGGGTATCCCCATCGGGATCGATAAAAATCTCAAAATCATTGTCATAGAAAATTACAGAATCCCGCTCGGTCAACGTAGCCCATATCTGATCTTCAATCAACTCGGCAGCAAAGTAGAAATAATCATCATCCCACAGCATTTTTACCCGCGTCTGCTTTCCGGGCTTTGGACGAAGATCGCCTTCGATATCAACGAAATCATCCGTCCAATCGGCCGCATCCCAGAATGCCTTATCTACGCGACCGTCGAGCACCAGCGGTTCCAACGCACGCTTGCATATATAATGTTTGGGAGCATACTCAATCTTCGGCTCAGGTACTCCACTTCGGTTCATATCGCTCTCTCTCCCCTTCATGAGGGAGGGCATGCATCTATCGGTGCATGCCCTCCCGTAATGTTAGTTATGGGTAACAACGGCTCCTGAACCGCCGTACATTTCCAGTTCCTCGTCGAATTCAAGCTTAAGAACCGTCACCTGCTCATGTGTGTCCTCCGGGGTCATTTGGATCCACGTTGTCCCCGGGATATTGAACCAAGGCACGCCCCCATGAATCTCATGGTGAAGCTCTTTGCCCGAATGCAGCACAGTAATTTTCTTGATTTTATTGCATAATCCCTTGATGCATACATTCTCTTTTGGATCGTCATAAACAAACAGATACAATGTCTTTCTGTCCTCGGATACGGTGCTCCCCCCCAGATAATATCGAGGCATAATACCTTCACCCGTTCCAAAGACGGCCTCTTCATGGGTTCGGATCCAAGCTCCCAGTCCAAGCAGAATATCCTCCTGCCTCTTATCAATGGTGCCATCCTCGCGCGGACCGATATCCAGCAGCATATTGCCCCCCATTGAAATACAATCACAGAACATCCGAATGATCTGATTTAACGATTTGTATTTATGGTCTGTCGGTACATAGCCCCAGGATGTGTTGATCGTGGTGCAGAACTCCCATGGTCCCTCTGGTCTTGTAATCGGAATGCCTTGCTCTGGCGTTTTATAATCCCCATAACCTTGAAGACGGGAGTTGATGATGACATCCGGGTTCAAAGATTGCAGGTAATGCTTGAACTCCGGCAGATTCCACTGCTTGGCGCTTCGCTCCCAGTCCCCATCGAACCACAGCAGATCCACCTTTCCGTAATTCGTCATGATCTCCCGCAACTGGTGGTTATTGAACTCAAGAAATTTCTTCCATTTCTCCTGATCCTGAACACCATCCACAGGGCTTGAATGCCGATTGACACTGCTGAGATCCTCCGGTACCTTTCCACCTTCAAACACGCTAGGATAATCCGGGTGCGACCAATCAATCAGCGAAAAGTACATCCCCAGATGTATGCCCTTCTCCCGAATTGCTTCCGCATATTCCCTCACGAGATCCCGATTCGCTGGTGTCTGCTTGACGACATTGAGGTCACTATACTGCGTATCCCACAGAGCAACACCGTCATGATGCTTCGTTGTCAGCACAGCATATCGGGCTCCCGATTTCTCAATCAAGTCCGCCCACTTCTCTGCATTAAACTTCGACGCCGTAAATCCGTCCAGCTGCTTCATGTACTCTTCGTAAGAGATCCTTCCATTATAGAAGGACCACGATTCCGAAACCCCGTCCACAGCATAGATGCCATAGTGGATGAATATTCCCAGCTTGGCCTCTTCAAACCATTTCTGCATCCTTGTTCACACCTCTTTCTGGAGCCCTTGTTCTTATTGGCCTGTGTTCCAGCGATCGTATGCCCCTTGATACAGTTCAACGATACGGTCGCTGCCCATTTTTTTGATCTGTGCAATATACTTATCCCAGTTCTCAAGCGGCTCTTGGCCTGTTACGAACTTCGCTTCCATCTGCTTGACGTACGTATCCAGATCAGATAATAAAGCGGTCGCTTCGCTTTGCTCTTCATTTGTTAAATAAACGTTAGGGAATGGTGATTTTCCGATAGGCACCAACTTCTCTTGATTCTGCTGGTCAAGCCATTCATCAAATTCGGTGCGAAGACCTTTCGCGATATCCGGATCATTAATACCCGGTGTCAAAATGCCATAGTTCGGCGTGATTTTACCACGATATTCCTCACGATCCCCGCCACCAGGAACAGGCAGCCACTCTTTTACGAGATTTTCCTTGTCTTTGAATTTCCACAGCAGACCTTCAGGACCTTGATTGAACAGGGTCGCCCCATCATAGCTGTACATATAATCGATCCAACGCATCGTTGCCTCAGGGGACGGGTTGCTGCTCGTAATAGCAAAGGTTCCACGTGCCGATATGCCCGGGTGTTTACCGTATACAGGCGAGTCTGCGATCTCACTCTTCACAGGTGTCATCAGCGGATGCTTCGTGCTAGGCTCGCCGCCGAGTGTGAAGTATGGATGGTAGTCATTAAACAGCGCAAGCTTGTTGCTTTCGCCTTTTGCTTTTTTCTGATCGCCTGTTTGAGAGAAGGTCTCATGATCCAGCAAATCTTCTTTCCACAAGCGGTTCATGAACGTCAGATAACCTTTGTAACCTTCTTCTTGATAAGGATAGTGAACTTTTCCGTCCTTATCCGCATAGATTCCTTCGTTGTACATTCCCCAGAATCCGAAGAAGTACATCCGAAGATCATCCAGTTTTACAGAAGTAAGCGGAATTTCATCTTGTTGTCCGTTGCCGTTAGGGTCTTCTTCCTTAACACGCTTCAGGTACGTATATAATTCTTCCGTCGTCTTAGGCTCCTCTACATTAAGTGCTTTTAGGAATTCCCCGTTATACCACATCGGGCCTCTGTACCACACGGCAGCCGTATCGATAAATGGCAGTGCATACATATGTCCGTCAGGCGTTGTAAATGATTTGCGAACATCCGGGTTTTCGTCGAGAATCTTCTTAATATTCGGGGCATAGCCCTCATCAATGTATTTTTCCAGTGGGATCAGAATGCCTTGAGTTCCATAAGTAACCTGCTCAGCTGGCTTGAGATCCGCAGCATAGAACATATCCGGTAAATCGCCACTTGCGAATACCAGGTTCTTCTTGGTTTCAAAGCTGTCGATCGGCGAAAGCTGATACTCCAGCTTGATGCCTGACAATTTCTCCATCTCTTGCAGGACTGGCATCGTGTTCCAGTCGGCTACGCCCGCATCCTGGGACATGACCTTTAACGTAAGTGGTTTGTCCACAATCGGGAATCCTTCTTTTTTGACCCCTTCGACATTTGAAGTCGCAGAACCTCCATCTTCATTGGAACCACAAGCTGCAAGCAATGCTGCGGATAGGGTAAGGCAGAGTACAATGGATGAAGCCTTGCGAAGCTTTTTCATGACGACAACTCCCCTTTTTTAGTGTGGAATATGGTTTAAGATCATCCCTTGACGGAACCGATCATAACACCCTGCACAAAGTAACGCTGAAGGAATGGATAAATCGCAATTACAGGTAAGGTTGAAACAATAATGACCGCATATTTGACCAGCGCAGCAATTTCCGCTTTGGAATTCATCGCCGTTGCTGAAGAGGTATCGATCGCTCCCCCGCCCTGCGCTGCCATCTCCTGAAGTACCAGGATTTGGCGAAGAAATAGCTGCAGCGGATACTTCGAGGAATCATTTAAATAGATCATGGCACTGAAATAGCTGTTCCAGTGTCCGACCCCGTAGAAGAGCGCCATTACAGCAATGATCGGCATGGAGAGAGGAAGCACAATTCGGATGAACAACCGGGTGTTAGTACATCCGTCGATATGAGCCGCTTCCTGCAGTTCCTTCGGAATGGTCGATTGGAAGAACGTACGGCATACGATAATATTCCAGATGGATGCAGCTCCCGGCAGAATAAGTGCCCAAATGCTGTTCACCATACCTAGATCCTTAACCAGCAAGTAGCTCGGGACAAGCCCTCCGCTGAAGAACATCGTTACCATAAACATCGCCATGAAGAATCCTCGTCCCGCAAAATCAGAGCGGCTGAGCGCGTAGGCTGCCGGAAGAGTGACCATCAGGTTGACGAGTGTACCTAAGACGGTATAGATGATCGTATTTTTGTACCCAATCCAGATGTTGGTGTTCTCAAATACGCGGGCATAACCTTCAAACGTAATTCCTTTAGGTAGCAACCACATCTCACCGGAGCTTACAAATTTGGGATCACTGATTGAGGCGCTAATGATGTATAACAGCGGGTAAAGCACAATGACGAGCGCTATCGTCAGATAGATGTAGTTGCACCATAAGAACACTTTATCGCTTCTGCTTTCCTTAACCGCGGTTGACATGTGTTTCCCCTCCTTTTACCACAAACTGTTTTCACTGGTACGACGTGCAATTTGGTTCACCGTAATCAGCAAAATCGCATTAACTACCGAGTTGAACAATCCTACAGCTGTGGAGAAACTGTACTGCGCATCGACCAGACCGGACCGATAGACAAATGTCGAGATGACATCGGATGAACCCATGTTCAACGGATTTTGCAGCAGCAGGATTTTCTCGAATCCAACACCTAGAATACTGCCCATATTCAGAATTAACAAAATGGTGATCGTAGGGATGATCGCTGGAATGTTAATATGCAGAATCCGTTTAAACCGGCTCGCACCGTCCACCACAGCTGCTTCATGCAGTTGCGGGTCCACACCCGAGAGAGCTGCGAGGTATATAATGGTACCCCAGCCTGCACTCTGCCAGACACCTGAGAGTACGTACACCGTCTTGAACCACGCAGGGTCCGTCAGAAATTGAGGGGCTTGAAATCCAAGAGCCTCCACCAAATTGACAATCATGCCTGACGAAGGCGATAAGAAGGTAATGATCATACCCGACATGACAACGACCGAAATAAAATGTGGTGCATACGTGACCGTCTGTACGGTACGTTTGAAGAAGGAGTCCTTTACTTCATTGAAGGCTAACGCCAGAATGATCGGCAGTGGAAAACCTATAGCCAGCTCATACAAGCTGATACTGAGGGTATTCCATAACAAATCCCAGAAATAATACGAATTAAAGAAGCGGATAAAATGATCGAACCCAACCCAAGGGCTTCCCGTAACACCAAGCGTCGGGATAAAGTTTTTGAATGCGATTTGTATGCCGTACATCGGCCCGTAATGAAAAATCAGAAAGTATAGAAATGCTGGCGCGATAAACAGATACAACTCCCAGTTTCGAATCATCCTTCTCCATAATTTATTTTTCTTGCGGTTCGGAATCGTGTATACCGATAGGTTTTGCGACAAGGCGGACTTCCCTTCTGGCTGCATCAGTTGTTTCCTCCTTTTCTAAATGAAAATCCGTCCGTTTTGTAAGAAGAGCGAAACACTCCTGTTCAAATGTAAGGAATGAGTCCCGGACCACATTTCTATCATGCGAGGCCTTGTTTCCCTCGCAATTTGGTAACGCTTACATACTGAGTTTATGGATCATTTCCGAATCCGTAAATATGCTATTTCGATCTTCCCTGTTAAAAACACGGAAAGTACTGTTAAAACAAGGGTTTACGCTTTTGGTTTAAACTTGTCATTGTCATTTTGGAGGCATAAAACATGTGGAATTTGACTCATTTCCCTCTTGAAGTTGTCGTTTGGAGTAGCTTCGCATGAACTTGAGAGATGTCCGATCTGAATGAAAGTTGAGAAACAGACCTTAAAGTCAAAACCCACATATGTTTAGGAAAGAGGTATTCCATGTGTGTAGGTCGCATTCTGGATTCACATCGGTCACACAGGTCGCAAGGTCTTAGCATACACTGCGCATCGCCATCTTTGAAAGTAATAGAAGTTCCTCTTCATTGCTGCTGCGTTTCGACCTCCTTCTCATGCATTGGTCCTTACAATGTCTTTCCGGTTTGCTCTCGTAATGGGCGAGGCGTGCCTTCTTTCTCTTGATGCTTAGAAAAAGTAATAAGGATAGATTTAATTCAATCACATAAATGTAATATTATCTATCATATATTTACCACCTGCATCAAGCTCCCTTATGGCTTGGCTTTATTCTATGAGTTTCTTCCCGGCTCGGTAAATATGTCGTTTTTATCCTTGACTACAATGTGCATAAACGCAGATAAACACTGGGTATATCCAGTCATATATGTTAATTTTGCACATGACATGGGGAACTGGAATGAATGATAATTTCCGAATCAGGCCAGGAAAAAAGCCGCTCCGTTAACACGAAGCGGCTTTATCACCTAGATAGATATTGACTTACATCTTATAAACAACAATTTTAATGTCATTTAACATTACATATTTTAACTTAATTTCACTTTTCCAATCACCTACGAGTCACAAAATATAACATAAATAAATAGAATTATTATATTTTAGTCGGACTACTCAAGATTAGGACTGAAAGACAGCCGCTCTCCCTACGCAAATTCTTCATATCGATCGTCGGTTTCAGAAAGAAATCAAAAAAAAGCGCGCTCCGATCAAGGATCGAAGCACGCTGGCAAGGCTTGATTATTTTCCAGAAGGCTGTGCTTCTGCAGTGTATCCTGTTGGAATGTCGGTCTCTGCGGTTACATCGGTAATCACCATTGGATACATCATGTCCGGGTCAGGTTGGATAATCGTATACAGCACAATGGCACGTCCATCCTTCTCCAGTTTCACATCTTCAATCTTCAATCCATAACCAGGATGAGGCATTTGCGCGGTCAGTTTGACTTTTACCGTCTTGTCATCCACTTTGGTTGATGTCACAGTAGGCACAATCCCTTGTTGGCCTTCGCCTGGATTCGTTGGAGTTGGTTCTGTCGAACCGCCATTGCCGTGCTTATCTACAAATTCAAGTGCATTGAAGATCATGCTTGCAGCCTCCATACGGGTAAGCGACTGATCTGGACGGAAGTTACCGTCCTTATCCAGTTCAATGATGTCCATGTTCAGCAGGTTCTGGACCGCAGATTTGGCGTCCTTACCGATTTTATTTTCGTCTTTAATATCATTATACAGCATGATCACCGGATATTCTCCAGTTGTGTTAATCCCTTCAAGGAGCAAAATGGCAAACTGCTCACGCGTCATTTTGGCCTGTGGATTCAGCTCCACCGGAATGGACAGACCATTCTGTGTTGCAGCCTGAACGGCATCGGCGTACCAGGTCGTTGGACTAATTTTATTTTGTGCTGAAGCGGCAGCGTATTCATTTTTCAAACCAAAAGCGTTCACGATCAGTTGAACACCCTGTGGCTCAGACAATGCGAGATCCGGACGGAATAGATCCGCCGTTACTCCATTAACAACACCCTTGGCATGTAACGAGTCCACAATCGTTTTTTGTCCTTCATCTTTTACATCCGAAAAAGCAAGTACCGATGCACCTCCTGCCGTCAAAGACACGCAGAGCGCAAGCGTTGCAGCCAATCCTTTTTTATGTTTCATTTCTTGGCACCTCCATATTTAGTAAACCCAATTTTTGACCTCTTCAATCCTACAGACGGGAGACTCTCCTGAAATGTTTCAGTAAAATCGACATCTGGTGAATAAATGACGGAAATACTGCATATATCCTTTACCCTGCGGGCGCTGATTGCTTTCTTTCCATTATGCTAGCTTGCTTCGTTGACATCCTTACCGATTAGCGCAAAAATAAGAATAGAAATTGTATGGAATGACGGATAAACAGCAAACCGGATCGCATAAAGTAAGAGGGCACGACGCGCTATCATCAGGTGTCGGCCCTTTTCTTGACTCCGCTTCCGAACCAACTTTCACCCTGAACAAAGGAGAACAAATCTTATGTCCAAGAAAGGATTACTACGAGGCTATGTCATTGCCAACTGGCCCGTATATCTGTTCGCTGTACTACTGATTATTGCCTCCAATGTGGGTCAGGCGTCCTTGCCCCGAATTCTGGGCAGCTTCACAGATCAGCTCATGCAGAACACACTTCAGATGAATACGGTCATCCGGTACAGTCTTTCCCTTTTGGCTATTGCCATCGCTTATAATCTGCTGTTCGGTACCGGGCAATTCATGATCATGAAGCTTGGACGCCGCTTCGAATTCATGACACGTGAGCGCATTTTCGGCAAGTTTTCCGAACTTAGCGAGCACTATTTTTCCAAACAGGGAAATGGGAAACTGCTCAGTTACGTCATGAATGATGTCACCTCTGTACGTGAAGCCATCTCCAACGGCGTCACCATGATGACCAATGCAACATTTCTATTATTATCTTGCATCGTGATGATGCTGCTTAGCGGAATCCCGATGAAACTTATTCTGATCAGTATTGTGCCTTTGCTGGCCATTCCCTTTCTGGTCGTTTTTTTCGGTCCGCGAATTCGCAAGCGCTCTCGTGATGTGCAGGATGCTCTTGCAACGATGACGGAATCCGCAGAGGAACAGCTGGGTGGTATTCGTGTAACCAAAACCTTTGCCATTGAAGACAGCGCCCGTGAACGTTTTGGATTCACAGTAGATGCAATCAAAAGCAAACAGCTGCGGCTTGTTCGTCTGTCCTCTCTATTTCAGGCCTTGCTACCGCTACTGGGTGCCATTTCATTGGTTGTCTCCCTGCTTGTTGGCGGAATTTTGACGATGCAGAACTCCATTACACTCGGAAGTTTTGTTGCATTGACGCTGTACTTGCGGATCATCATGGGACCACTTCAACAAATCGGTAATGTGATCAATACCATGCAGCGTTCTGGAGCATCACTGGAGCGGGTAAATGATCTGTTGACGGAAGTGCCTGACGTGCGCGAGCTTCCCAATGCGACAAGTCTCAAAGCCGTGAACGACATTACGATAGAGAATCTGTCCTTTTCCTATCCCGGCAGTTTATCCCCTGCGCTCAAAAACATCAGTCTGAATATCCAGGCAGGACGAACCGTAGGCATTGTGGGCAAAACAGGATCTGGTAAAAGTACCTTTGTGAAGCTATTGCTGCGTACATATGAGCCGCCTGAAGGCACGATCCGTATTAACGGAACCGACATCCGGCAGCTGTCGCTGGAAAGTCTGCGATCCCGTATTGCCTATGTACCGCAGGATGGATTCCTGTTCAGTACAACCATTCGGGACAACATCGCTTTTAGCGACCGCGAGGTTCCGCTGGACACCGTAGAGCACAGTGCACGACAAGCGATGATATACGAGAACATTATCCGGTTCCCTGATCGGTTCGATACCCTGCTGGGTGAACGCGGACTCACATTATCTGGCGGGCAGCGTCAGCGCACCAGTCTGGCACGGGGGTTGATCAAAAAAGCGCAGGTACTCATTCTAGATGACAGCATGAGTGCTGTGGATGCCGTCACCGAAAGTGGCATTCTACGCAGCCTTCGTGAGATCGGCAAAGGAAAAACAACGCTGATTATCTCCCACCGGATTAGTGCGGTCCGTCATGCCGACGAAATTATCGTTCTGGATGAAGGCCGAATCGCTGAACAGGGAACACATGCAGGTCTGATGGCCGCAAAAGGGTTATATGCTGCAACCTATCGTTTGCAGGAGGAGGGATTACATCATGACTGACCGTAACGCTGAAGTTCGTTCAGATGCCAGAGCACAAGCACCGTCAGGGCATGGGTCCGGTTCCGATGCAGGCGCAGACCAGAGTAAGCGCACTTCCTTCAAAGCGATGATGTCCTACGCCAAACCCCATAAATGGGCCTTTGCAGGTATTTTTCTCTGTTCGCTGCTCGGCATCTCCGCCGATTTGCTTCAGCCTTATCTGGTAAAGATCGCGATCGATGATCATCTGGCAATTGGTCAGACTAGTGTAGGCTTTCTTGTCCAGTTGGCAGCGATCTTTCTGGGGCTGGCTGTAATCAGCTTTATTTTTACCTATGTACAAAACAATCTGCTGCAACATGTCGGTCAGAACATCGTCTCTCGCATTCGCAAAGACCTGTTCAAGCATATCTCCAAAATGTCGATGTCTTTCTTCGATCGTTTCCATATCGGCAGTCTGGTGACGAATGTATCCAGTGATACGGAAACGATCAGCAGTTTCTTCACTCAAGTACTGCTTAGTCTCATCCGGGATGGCATGATGCTGGTGCTCATTATCGTCTTTATGTTCCAGCTCGATCCGGTACTCGCAGGGTACTCCCTCATCGTGTTGCCTGTGATCGCCATCGTTGCGGTATTATTTCGGAGCCAGCTACGCAGGGCTTATCAGAATGCCCGAACTCGTCTCTCCCGTTTGATTGCATTTACGGCAGAGAACCTGTCCGGCATGTTTTTGATCCAGGCCTTCCATCAGGAAGAAGAACAGAAGAAAAGATTCACGGAACAGAACCAACTTCACCTGAAGGCCAATATCACACAAGCTCGTTCGAATGTTATATTCAACCGGACGTTTGATATCCTTGGCAATGCGGCGCTTGTTATGATGGTATGGCTTGGAGGACGTGCCGTGCTGGGTGAATCATTGCAGGTGGGTGTGCTCTATGCGTTTATCAGTTACATCCGTCAGTTCTTCCAGCCGATTAACCAGATCACCATGCAGTGGAACACATTCCAGTCGACAACCGTATCCATGGATCGAATCTGGAACATTCTGAGTACTCGTCCAGAAGTCGATGACCCCAAACCCGGGACTGCCTCCACACTTGAACCACGGAACGTGATGGGACAGATTGATTTTAATGATGTTTCATTCGGCTATCGGGCAGATCGCCCCCTGATTCAGCATATGAATCTGCATCTTTATCCAGGTGAAATGGTGGGTATTGTAGGCACAACAGGCGCTGGCAAAAGTACGTTGATCTCCCTGCTCAATCGCTTTTACGATGTGAATCAGGGCAGCATCGAGATCGATGGCGTAGATATTCGCCATTTCCCGCAGGCCAATCTTCATCGGATCGTTGGTCTGATCCAGCAGGAACCATTCCTATTCTCAGGCTCCATCATTGACAATGTACGCATGTTCCGCGAGGATATTACAAGAGAGCAGGCTATTCAGGCCTGCCGTTTCGTCGGAGCACATGCCATGATTTCACGTTTACCGCAAGGGTATGATACTCGTCTTTCCGAACGTGGAAGTGGTCTGTCGGCCGGAGAACGTCAACTGATATCGTTTGCCCGAATCGTGGTCTTTCAGCCCCGAGTGCTTATACTGGATGAAGCAACCGCGAATCTGGATTCGCATACCGAACAATTGGTACAACAGGCGCTGGAATCCGTCTCTCAGGGAAGAACAACGATTGTTATTGCACATCGATTATCTACAGTCATGCATGCAGATCGGATTCTCGTTATGGAGAATGGTGAGATTGTCGAGGAAGGCTCACATCAGAAGTTAATCGATGCTGAAGGGGTATATGCTGATCTTTACACCCATGCGCGTGAAGCCGGTAACGATTCAGCTATTTCTGGCTAGCTCCTCCAACCAAATGGGTTTAATAACGTTGGACGTGCCGCTCTGCGATGCAGGCGGCATGTTTGGTATATTTTCTGGGAAATGATGTTAAGGAGGCGTATTTATGAAACCTGAATTATCTAAATCATCAGAGTCGAAGCTTGAGCATCGACAGATTGGCTATCGCCGTTTCACGGCTACATGGAAAGGAGCAATATGTCTTCTGTTCTTTCTGTTATGTGTAACCCTGTTATGGATCATCTATGACGATCATGCCGGACAACTGGAGACATTGTATTATTCCATCGCAGCCATTCTTGGCATGTGGTTTATCGGGCCTTTATTTTTTATGTTTCTATCCCGCGCAATCGCGAGTTCTCCTGTGTTATTATCCTGGAATGATGAAGGTCTTCATACCCTTAAACGGACCATTCCCTGGAATGAGATTCGTAAAATTGAGCTTGGCTCTCCCGCCTTCAGCAAATGGATATTGTCTGCTTCCCCCATGATTGCCCTGTATTTGAAAGACGGCACCCGGCGTCATATCCAGACCGATCATTTGCTAACCAAAAAAGAGCTCGTTCGAGCAGTCGTCCTTTTACAGGAGACGCTGCGTGAGAAACAGCAACAGGACATCTGAAATCCAGCTCACATCATTCCGACTTTTCGATACCAACAGACAGGTTCATTCTATAATTTCCATACGGCAAAATGGCTTCCAGCAAACTGCCAAGCTGCTCCATGGTTCCTGTGCGTACGATCATCAGATAACAGCCCTCTCCGCTGACACGGTGAACCTCCACGATGTCTTCACGTGCAGCCATAAATTCACGGAAGGCGGCATGTCGGTCGCCGGAATTCAGAAAAATCGTTACAAATGCCTGCAGGCCCAAGCCGAGGCGTTCCGGTTTCCATTTTACCGTATAGCCTTCAATCACACCCAGATCATGCAGCTTACGCACTCTCGCACCTACAGCCTGTCCGGTCAGATGCACCTCTTCGCCGATCTCTTTGTGAGAACGTTTGGCGTCCCGGATCAGGCTTTTCAGTATGCGTATATCTGTATCATCAATCGTCTCATTCATCTATTTTGCAATCCTTTCAACTTGAAATTAAAGTGGTCTGTTTACTTTCAGTGTGTTATTTACGCCCATAAACGGGTTGTATAACATATAGGATAATAACATTAATTCCCGAAGGAGTGCAGGTTCGATGAAAATTCAATTGATTCGTAATGCTACATTATGGTTGGAATATGGGGGTCTGAATATACTGGTTGATCCCATGTTGATGGATAAAGAAGTGATGCCTGCTTTCCCGAACACGCCCAATGAATTACGCAATCCTAGAGTCTCCTTACCCGAGACGGAAACAGATTATATGAATCCAGATCTGGTGATCGTTACGCATACCCACCCCGATCACTGGGATGAAGCAGCAGCGAAACAGCTCCGCAAGGATGTACCTCTGCTGTGCCAGCCAGGAGATGAGGCCGTGTTCACTGGAGCCGGATTTACCAACGTTACCGCCGTGGATGAGAAACACGAGTATCATTCTGTCCGTTTGGCCCGCACTTCAGGACAACACGGAACCGGGGAAATTGGCGAACGTATGGGCAAGGTGTCTGGTTTTGTATTGGAAGCTGACGAAGAACCTGTCGCCTATATCGCCGGGGATACCATCTGGTGCGAAGAGCCCGCCGAAGCCATTGGTCAATTCCAACCTGAGGTGATTGTTGTGAATGCTGGCGGTGCCCGCTTCCTGCAAGGAGATCCGATTACGATGGACGGGCCTGACGTCGCTGCCGTGAAACGCCATGCACCGGATGCACATGTGATTGCTGTGCATATGGATGCCATTAACCATTGCATGATGTCCCGCGTGGATCTCGCCAGTTATCTGGCATCCGAACAATTGGACGGACAGGTGCTCATTCCACGCGATGGGGAGAGCTTTGTGTTCGGACCGGATACGGAGTTGAAATAAAGTTCATTGATGCGATGAGTGACTTTTAACAAATGGAGTCTTCTCTAGTAGTTCTCTCCAAGAAACACGAAAAAGCTGGATGTGATTTGTTCGCATCCAGCTTTTATTCACGTTTATAGTTGAGGAACACAACGATCCCAAGGTAGTTCTACCATCGGAGTGCTCAGTGTAACTAACCCTGAATGATTCCTCGACTCATTTCACCTATTATTGAACTTTCAATCGAATTACGTTCCACGAAGCTTTGGCCAGGCTTGCCGTGATCAGTGTATCTGATACTTCTGCATCACCACGATTATGCGGAGCAACGCGATTCGGCTGTGCTGCGGTATTGGCTGCTTTTAGATCATCACTTTCCAGCACAATATGCTCAATCAAGCGGCACTTCCCAAAACTGCGCAGATCCACTTCAAGTGGAAGTGATTCTTCCAGATGACGGTTTACAGCGAAAACAGTTACTTCACCCTGCTCTTCGTTATGCACCGCAATGCCCTCCAGATAAGGAACATCCGTAATTTGTTTGGTGTCATATTTCGGGGACTGGATCAACGGTACAAGTGCTGTTCCACGTCCAAACACGGAAGCATGCATGAACGGATAGAAGATCGTCTGTCTCCATGCAGCACCACCATTATCGGTCATGATTGGAGCGATCACGTTGACGAGCTGCGCCAGACACGCCATCTTAACTCGGTCCGCATGTTTCAGCATACTGATCAGCATACATCCCACAAGCAGTGCATCTTCATGGTTGTATACGTCCTCCAACTGTGGCGGAGCAATCTGCCATGGGTCCAGCTTCTTGTCACTTTCATTAGAGTGGTACCAGACATTCCATTCATCAAAGGACAGGAACATCGTCTTCTTGCTGCGCTTCTTCGCTTTGATATAATCGCAGGTTGCTTTTACAGTCTCAATAAAACGATCCATCTCAAGGGAACGCGCAAGGAATGTCGGCGTATCCTGCTCAGCATTACCATAATACTGATGGAGCGACAGATATTCAACATGATCATACGTATGATCCAGTACCGTTGCTTCCCATTCCGGGAAGGATGGCATACCCAGGGATGAACTTCCGCAAGCGACCAGCTCAATCGTTGGATCTGTCCACTTCATCACTTTTGCCGCTTCAAGTGCAATCCGTCCATACTCTTCTGCTGTTTTGTGACCAATCTGCCACGGACCGTCCATTTCGTTGCCTAGACACCAGGTTTTGATGGCATGAGGCTCTTTGTATCCATGTTTAATACGCAAATCACTATAGTAGGAACCTTCAGGATGATTGCTGTACTCCACGATGTTGCGGGCTGCGTCTACACCCCGTGTTCCCAGATTGACGGCCATCATGACTTCCGAATTCGCCTGTTTGGACCAATCCACAAATTCGTTAAACCCGAATTCATTGGTCTCGATTGTTCTCCAGGCGAGTTCCAGTCTGCGTTTGCGTTCAGACACAGGACCAACAGAATCCTCCCAATTGTAACCAGATACAAAGTTACCGCCAGGATACCGCACAATCGGGACCTGCAGCTCCTTAACCATCTCCAGCACATCTCCACGGAATCCCGCTTCATTCGCTGTAGGATGACCCGGCTCATATATTCCACCGTATACGGCACGTCCCAGATGTTCAATAAATGAACCGTATAAACGTTTATCAACTACGCCAATTGTGAAATCCTTGTCTACCGTCATTTTTGCTTTTTCCATCGTGAAGTTCAGCTCCCTAAGATTAATATAAAAATTAATTGATAATCTATGGATCAACGTTCATATTTATATTAAAATCGATTATGGCACCAATTTCAACCTGAATTTTGCAAAATGTTATTCTTTTGACTGGATTTATGTTTAACTTAATTCTATAAATCAAAAATGGAGGAACAGATGTGATTAGAGCAAATACCGATGCAGAATGGTTGCCCCTATACGAAGCACTCGCGAGTGAAGTGCGTCTGCAGATTATCAGACTTGTCGCGGAGACCCCTATGAACGTGAAGGACATTGCCGCATCACTCGGCCTGAGCAGCGCAATTGTAACCATGCATGTTCGCAAGCTTCAGGATGTGGGCATTATTCAGTCCAAAATGATTCGCAAGGATGGCGGCACGCACAAAATGAACAGCCTGGCAGTCGACTGGATTGGCATCTCTATGCCACAGGAAACGGGAGCTTCCCGCAAGCTTCATGAAGTGGCAATCCCTGTCGGGCATTATACCCATTTTGATGTGTATCCAACTTGTGGTCTGGCTACATCCAATCAGGTCATTGGACAATATGATGATCCACGCTATTTTTTGGATCCCGAACGCATGCATGCCCATATTCTCTGGTTTGGACGCGGATTCGTAGAATACAAAATCCCAAACTATATCTTGTCAGGTCAACAGATCAGTGCCATTGAATTGTCACTTGAAATAGGTTCAGAGGCCCCTTCGGTCAACCCAAATTGGCCCTCGGATATTACCTTCATGCTCAACGGAATTCGACTAGGTGAATGGACAAGTCCTGGAGATTCCGGAAATGGACGAGGCATGTTCACCCCAGAATGGTGGAGTGACAGTGTCAATCAATACGGCATGCTCAAAGTGCTGCGTATTACCCATGAGGGCACATTTATTGATGGACAGCTTATGTCCGAAGTTACGCTTGCTGATATTCCCGTGGAACGCAATCAGTGGACATTACGCCTCTCCGTGGAGGAAGATGCGCAGCATGTGGGCGGGTTGACGTTGTATGGTCAAGGATTCGGCAACTATGATCAGGATATTCTGTTCCGTCTGTACTACCAGGACTAATAAACAACAAAAAGAACCTTCCATCCCCCGTATAAGCAGAGATGGAAGGTTCTATATATGTTCATTATTTAATAAGCGTGCTGGAACTTAAAGTGCACTCCCACCAAACAGGAAACGGTACTCCCAATGTTTGCCGGAGATATCACTAATCGTTACACCGCCGCCAGCATTGGAATAAGTGTGCAGAATTTTGCCGTCACCCAGATAAATTCCCGTGTGGGTAATCGTAGCAGTGGATTTGTTCACACTAGAATACGATGAAGCCGAGCTGCCTTTGTAGGACATAAAGTACATCAGGTCACCACGCTTCAGATTTTTCCAATTGGTCTGAACGGTACCATTAGCTTTCACATAAGCACCTTGTTTACGCGAATCGGATGGAAGCTTGATTCCAAGTGCATCAATAAATGCCTGGCGGACAAAGCTTGAACAATCGAACGTAGCCGTACTATTACGACTTGCCCCAAATTCATAAGGCGTTCCCCAATATTTCATACCAGCAGCTATGACTTTCTCCACCGAAGCACTGCCTGTAACTGAACTTCCTGTTGTCGTGTTGCCTTTCACGGCTTGTGTATATTTTGAAGAAGATGATATGTATCCTGTCCGGTTACCGGAGTCCGTAACTTTATACCAGCCTGATCCGGATTTTTGTACTACCGTGACAGTCTCTCCTTTTGGCACCAAACGAACAATGCTTGCGGAAGAAGATGGCGATGTACGCAGATTAACGCCCCAGATGACTTTAACTTTTGAATTTTCAACTGCCGCTGCTGATGCAGGTGTCGTTAATGCTCCTGTTGTCAGACTTCCCATCAGCATCGTTGCTGTCACACTTGCAGTAATGATCTTGCTTTTCCAGTTCATGATGTCGTGTTCCCCCTGATGTTACAGAATTTTAACCTGGCCTCATTCGCCGGGCTTGCCCCATTGTAAAACGGGCTGTCCATAACGATCATCAGTCCAAAGTCCTGTATTCGATCAGGCAGGCTTGAGCACTAAGAATCAGGGATACCTCTCACATCAGTTGGCTAAAACTGCCGCAAATCTCTTCTTTTACAAAGGTTAAATTATTGTAACTATTTGCTGTGCTTCACTTTACGTAGAAAAGTGGCCTAAGCCAGATATCACTTAGGACATGAGTCATACGACCTATATTTTAATATTTAAATTCTATATTTGGTAAACATTACTATGGTTCATTTCGCGATAATGAGTATCTGAATCCCAAAATCATCACAAAAAAGCCGGAGATCTCTCCCCGGCTGTACTATGTCTCAATATAAATCGATTATGGCTCAATCCCCCAAGCATTGACTCCGCCAATATAAGCGGTCACTTTGTTCCAGGCGCTAAAGGCCGTTTTGGAAGCATCGAAAGAATAGTCATTGGTCTGATCAAAATTCGTCCAGTTGTTCTTCGAGAAGCGACCCTGGATAATTCCCGTCTCTGCTCCGGCAGCTAGACTGCCTGCCCCGGATTTGAAACCAATCTCCAGATACGTATCCGCTGTCCCTTTAGCCGGATCTACTGTCACAAAGTGAGCTTCAACGTTGGCGCTGCCAATCTGAGCGTAATCACACCAGAAACTCAGATCGGATGCACTATCCTTCGTAAAGTAATACCGCACCTTCACCTGGCTCAGATCGACTGCTGTCGTGCCAGTGTTCTTGATATTGAACTGCGGGGTCACCGCATTGCCAGACGTCCCTGAACCACCATTGCGGTATTGCACTTCAAGTGTACCTGTTGTTACAGGAGGCGCTGTGGGTGTCACCGTCACTACATTGGACAAGGTCTGCCCGCTTGCATTTATAGCTACCACTCGGTAATTATATGCGGTACCGTTCACTGCCGTGGCATCCGTGTAAGTCAATGCCGTCTGACCTGTAGTCAGATCGGCGTAGGTTCCACCTACAACCGAGCGTTGTACCTTGTAACTTGCAGCCCCGGTCGATGCGGTCCATGTTAGCACAGCCTGATTATTGCCTGCCGTTCCTGTAAGGGTTAACACTCCCGGTATGGATGTTCCCGCTTGCGGTGTTGCAGAGGCCTGAGCAGAAGGTGCAGATTCACCTGCCGTATTCACTGCGGTCACCACATAATAGTACGTTTTGCCATTGGTCACTCCTGTATCTGTGAAGGTCGAGCCAGTAACCCCCGTAGCTACGGAAGTATACGGGCCACCGTTTACCTCTGAACGTTTTACTGTGTAAGAAGCGGTACCAGTGGATGCGGTCCAGTTCAGAACAACCTGTTCACTGCCTGCTGCAGCTGTCAGACCAGCCGGAGCTGCTGGCACTTGGACCCCTGGGCCTCCTGCGTCACCTAGGAGACGATCAAATTCGCCATACGCGGTAGCCATATCCACCTGTGACCAGAAACGGTGATACGTAAAGGTTGGTGCACCATTTTCCCATTTTTTCGTTGTTGGATTATAAGACGTTTTGTACAGATTATCCAGATAAGCCCATGCCGGATCTTGCTTGATGGCTGGACGCAGGTCAGAGTAACCAATGTATACGCCATTACCACCTTTGGCCGGGTCAGAAGGTACGCCGGCTGTACCCGGTATCGTGTTCCCTTGCCCGAAGGTTCCCGTCCAGTTCGCCGGAATGTAGATCTCTTTGGCAAAGAAGCGGAAGTAGTCTTTACGGACTTCTTCGGTGACAATTCCCACACCATCATTGTAATCCCAGGCTGTATTCAGCAGTTTCTCAGCCATATCTTTGGCTTCCTGTCCTTTGGCACTAAGTACGCCGCCTTCGGCTTGAGTCCCTGCAGCAAAGAACGTCAGGGCTTTGATATAACTCCCCAGTACGCCCGTATCCTGAGCAGGATCTTTGGTCACCACATGGAAATTAGGATTGTTCGTAAAGGAACTGAACCCATTCCATTTATCCGGTTGCCCCTGCCATTCCTGGCTGCCTGGTATCCAAAATTCGCCCGGTGCAGGTTTAGTTGCAACCTGTGCATTGGTACCACCAAGAATACGCTGACCTGCCGCATTCAAATAATATCCTTCAGCATCTGTAACTGGACGTTCATCCACAAACACATAATCCTTGGACCAGTCAATCCACTTGGTTATGACTTTTTTGGCCATCTGGAAGTTCTCGGAGCTGAGGTCCCCGCTCTCGGCAAGAATGTAATACATCTCGGCTACACGCTCCAGCGACCAAGCCTGGAAACCAAACCACGTGTTGGAGTCCGGGTCCCGATATACTGGAGCTTCCTGATAAGCCATGTCGTAGAACGTACTGGTTCCGGCAGGGTAAGCATTGTAGGAGCCATCATAACTGTTCGTCGCTCCCCCGCCAATCGCTCCTTCGTGAGACTGTAGCCAAGTGTAGAACTCCAGTTGGCGCTTCAACGATGCATTCCAATCTGCCTTGGCTGTTGTCGATTTTGGAATCAGGCCACCTTCCGGATCAGATAAGGCATACGCCGCCACCGGATTCTGGTAAGCCTGATGCGTATGACTGGCTCCAATCCGCCATGCCCAGTTCCCACCCTCGCCAAGGCCGCCGCCCCATGAGGTATACCATGCCATCAGATACATATTAGAGTCTTTGCCTGTTCCAGCAGTTGGTGTACCGTTCTTGGCACTTCCGATCTTCTGGAAGTACTTGTCGTGCATCCCATAGCGCAGATAGTCACCCATCTTCTTCGCTTTGTCCAAATACGCTGTATTGGTATAGCCCATCTCCTTCGCCCAATACAGTACCTGTACTGCACGCGCGTCAGCATCCGTTGCGTTGGTATAACGCCACTGGGCTGCCGGTGCCTGGGTTTCCTTGGTAAACAGGCTCATGAAACCTTCGCCCGTTTTGCCAAACGTTTTATTGTCCTGGGATGGATGAGGGATGGCCTCCCACACAGACTCCTGCTCTCCACGCTGGAACGTATTCACGTAAGCCGCCGTATGATTCGGATTCAGCAGATTACCATACCCGTACCAGTTATCCACATCGAGCAGCCAATGCATCAGGTATGTCTGATTGTTGCCGTAGGACGCTTTAAGCTCAGCATCAAGTGGGTCTTTTCCGGCAGCATATTGACCATTAATGGCAGAAGGATATTGATCCGGATAAGGTTTTTCTGCTGCATAAGTGGCCGGGCTGTTTGGATTATAATAACTCATCGTCGGCTGCTCTTCCTTGCCGTCACCTTCGTTGACCGGGATAATGTATTTTTCCATACTGTCCCAAGCCGCTTCCAGTTGAGACCAATCTCCCGTGTAGTGACCATACATAGTTTCCAGCCAGAGCCAGTAGCTATATGCCTCGGATGTTGTCATGTGCCCGTAATCCGGCGCCTCGCTCATCAGCGTTTCAATGGAATGGTAGGGAAGGCCTTCTGAAGAGAAATAACCGTTCGCCGGATCTTTCAACTGATCATACAATTGCAAAAATCGAGCTTCGTTTATCCCATCAGCCTGAGCATCAATGGTCTGCTCTTCAGCATAAGCCGTTTGGGGGCCCGCCCATAACCCGGAGTATCCGGTCAACATTACAGTCCCTGCAAGCATGGCCGTCAAACTTTTTTTCGCAGCTGATTTCAACATGTACTTACCTCCCTGGAATGGTGAAATTCAATTTGAATTACTTTGGGTCTGCGCATGCTGTTAAACTCCCTTTTAGGTTACGGCTCCATGCCCCAGACTTTAGTCCCTCCCTGAAACCCAGTTACGTGATCCCAGGCGGCAAAGGCCGTCTTGGTTGCATCATAGGAATAGTCGTTGCTCTGATCAAAATTACTCCAATTATTCTTGGAAAAGCGCCCCTGGATCACGCCCGTCTCCGCTCCGGCAGCCAGGCTCCCAGCCCCGAATTTGAAGCTGATCTCCAGATACGTATCCGCTGTACCCGTTGCCGTAGTCACCGTGACAAATTTGCCTTCAACATTGGCTGTGCCGATCTGGGCATAATCACACCAGAAGGTCAGATCCCCTGCACCATCCTTGGTAAAATAGTAGCGGAGCTTCACGGTACTCAGATCAATCGCCTGAGTGCCTGTGTTTTTTAGATTAAACTGCGGAGTCACCGCATTGCCGGAAGCACCTGACCCTCCGTTACGATATTGCACCTCAAGCGTGCCCGTCGTCGCCGGAGGCGCACTCGGTGTCACCGTCACGATGTTGGACAACGTCTGTCCGCTCGCATTCACAGCGGCGATTCGATAACTGTACGCCGTTCCATTTACCACTGTTGCATCGATATAATTCAAACCTGCCAACCCAGTTGCCAAATCGGTATAAGCACCACCTACAACTGAGCGCTGTACCTTATAAGTCACAGCTCCCGTTGCTGCCGTCCAGGTCAGAATCGACTGGGCATTGCCTGCCGTACCGCTTAATGTCAGTGCACCAGGCAGCGATGTTCCAGCCTGTGGCGTGGCAGAGGCTTGTGCAGAAGCGGGCGATTCCCCGGCTGAATTAACAGCTGTCACCACATAATAATAGGTCTTCCCGTTCGTGAGCCCCGTGTTCGTGTATGTCAATCCATGCACAGCTGTCGCTATAGAAGTATATGGACCGCCATTCGCCTCGGCACGCTTCACGGTGTATGATTCTGCCCCAGGGGATGCTACCCAGTTCAGGATGACCTGAGCATTCCCTGACACAACCTGCACTCCCGAAGGTGCAACAGGAGTGACGACCGATGTAACACCTGGTTCCTGACCGTATATCCGTATTCCCGCATCGTAGACTGGGAGATATACACTCTTGGCCACATTGCCTGTGCCCAAGCCCTGGAATGAATGATCATTATTCGCATTCCAGGCGCCTTGCGGGCCGGTAACGCGGAACTGTACCTCTTTGCGATAATGTCCTTCCCCGCCTGGATATATCTTGGTTCCAGTAAAGTCCGCTGTAACAGCGTAGATTCGTTTCGCTGCATCAAACACAACCGGTTGGGATACGGTAGCCCCCTCGGCGTATGCGGTTGTAACATGGACATCGGAAACGGTGTATCCTGCACCATAAACTTCACTCAGATCCAGGAAATAACGAAAAGACAACTTATCCCCCATCCGTGCAGGCCAGGCTGAACGATTGTTCAGTTGAGCCTTGATTTCCGTGTAATTGGAACCGGATGCCTTCACAGCAGCTTCGACAAAGAACTCATCTGTCTTCACTTCCGGAGCCGGAAAATTCGCGATGGGCTGATCATTCTGGCCGAATAACAGATTCATTTTGGCTAACGCGCCTGTAAAGCCTGCATTGTAATCGGTTGCCACCTCATTGCTGACATAGTCCCCAACGGAATCGGTATAGGCATCCGTTGCATCCGGTCCCCCAACCATCGCGCCGTACAACGTGTGACGGTGCTCTGAAGGTACATTTTCATTGTTCGTCCATGAACTGTGGGAGGTACGGTGATGAGGGTGCTTAGGCGGATTCTGACCATAACCGACCACATAACTACTTTGGCGAGGATTATCTCCCAGAATGTAGTTCATTTGAGAGACGGCAAAGTCCTGATACCTCGCTTTCTTCACCGGATCACTGACCCAGTCGGAGTACACAAAAGCAATAAACGATGCATTCGCTGCATACCGGAGTGATCCCCATGTATCAAGCCAGGCAAGCCCGCCCGGTGTATAATTGATTCGTTGTCCATTCGTGCCTACAGACCAATAATCCAGATTGCGCTCCGTGGATTGAATGAACCGCGTCGCTTCCGGCATGTTCAGACTCGAAGTAATGCGGGCCAGCAGAATCTGTGCTCCGTAATGTTTGTCATCCCAGCCTTGGGTCCAAGTATAGGCCCAGTTCCCGTTCTGTCCATCCGCTTGCCACAGATTCGCCGTAGCAATCGCTTTGGACAAGTAAGCGCTATCATTTGTCGCCATATATAACCATGTTGCCGCCCAGGCGAGTTCATCATAGTAACCTGTCCATGAATTGTAGAACGATTGAGCATCTGTAATACAATCTGAATATTTGCCTCGATACGTATCCGCGAAGTTGTAAAGCTCCTTGGCATGTTTCAGCAGTTTATCCGCATAAGCCGGATCACTGTCTCGGAACACAATGGATGAAGAAGCGAGTGCCGCTGCAGTTTCTCCAGCAAGTTCGCTTCCCGGACAGGATGCATCGATCTTGTAAGCAGGACGGTTCATCTGCATCACTTCAGCCGGTCCCCACCAGGCATGGTCTGTATTGCCTGCTCCAACCTGTCCCCATAATTCATTGGGTTTCGTATGCGCTTTCACAAAATAGTCTGTAGCCCATTTCAGGTTATCCTTAATCTGCTCCAGTTGCCCTGCCTGCTCGTATCCCTCGCGGTATTCCACAACAGACCAAGCTAACATCGTAGCCGAATAGGCCATGGGCAGACCAAATTTCACATGATCTCCAGCATCGTACCACCCTCCGGTCAAATCAACCCCAATATCCGCTCCGTCATATAATCCTGAATCACCACGCCATTCCACCCGGTTGTCTTCCGGCAAATTCCCCGAACGTTGTGTTTCATAGAAATAAACCGCCTTCTGTAATGCCTCCGCATAGTTATGATTCCCGGCAGCCGCATCTGCCTTGCCATTCCATGCCTGTATGGATGTACTTCCTGCCAGTAGCCCTGCCGATAACGCGAGAATCGCGATTCGTCTCCACCAGCTTCCCTTCATCTTCAACCAATCATCTCCTTTTGCAATAGTCGTCTCGTAATTTTCCAATTACACTGATGTATGACCCGCTCCTTTCTATGGTGTGACTCCATGTAATTCCACCATTAATTACCATTATATCCTTTTGCTCTAGTTGCAATATCAGCGCTGGTGACTTCTGAAATAACATTGTTGTGACATGTTTGGGTAGTGATATGACAAAAAAGACTGTTTCTCATATCGATGAACGCAATATGAGAAACAGTCTTGATATTTTGAACACACCGTACACCGTACTACAGGCTGCAGGCTGCAGGCTGCATTACGAGCCATCGTACTATCCAGTCTGAACACCTGTCTTTTGGATCGTTTACACTCTGAACTTGTTGATTTGCTCCTGCAACTCTTCAGCCATTTTGGACAAAGAACCTGCGGACGAAGCAATCTCTTCCATCGAAGCTAGCTGCTGCTGGGTTGCTGCGGATACATTATGCACCCCGCCTGCTGCTTCTCCAGCGATGTTAGAGATCTGATCCACATATCCTACAACTTCATTCGTACTTGCTGACATTTCCTCCGAACCTGCAGATACTTCCTGGATTTCACCAGCGACCTTGTTCACTGCATCCGAAATCTGCTCAAATGCTTGTCCAGCCGCTGTAACAATCTCAATGCCGGCTTCCGTTTCATTGCTGTTCACTTTCACAGCCTGCACGGCATGATCTGTATCCTTCTGAATCAATTGGACAAGATCCGTAATCCGCTGTGCGGATGTAGAAGACTCCTCTGCGAGCTTCCGTACTTCTCCGGCTACGACTGCGAAACCACGTCCGTGCTCACCTGCACGTGCCGCTTCAATTGCTGCATTCAATGCAAGCAGGTTGGTCTGACGGGCAATATTGTTGATAACCTCGGTAATGGTACCAATCTCTGCGGAGCGTTCTCCCAGTCCTGTAACCAGTTCTGTCAGTGATGCAATGGAGTTGCGAACAGATCCCATCTGTTCAACAGCCTGCTGAATAATCATATTTCCTTCGGCTGACTGATTCGCTGCATCAACAGCAGATACGGATACACTTTGAGCAAGCTCAGCAATTTGTTCCGAACCAAGAGCCATCTCACTCATCGCCTGTGAAGAACGTTTCACCATATCTACTTGATCCGATGTACCTACAGCCAATTCCTCAACCGTCTCGGAGATTTGTTCCGACGCCCTTGTATTCTGCTCAGCACTCGCGAGGAGTTCTTCCGAGGAAGCGGCTACCTGTTCGGATGTCATCGATACGGATTGAATCATCTCCCGCAGGTTGCCAGTCATCACATTGAAGGAGTCGGCCAGCGTTCCCAGCTCATCCTTGTTCTTAAGAACAATCTTCTCACTGGTCAGATCCCCATCTGCAATCAACATCGCTGCTGCATTCATCTTCTGAATTGGACGTGAGATGATGCTTGCAATGAAGAAGGCAATAAACATGGCGACCAGGAAAGCAACAATAGTGACTCCCAATATAACATTAAATGCTTGTTCAGCAGACTCAACGGATGTATTCGTTGCTGCATCCGACAGTGAGTTCCCCATCGTGATTAATTGGGCAATGGTATCATTCGCTGTATACCATAACGGATAGGCCTCTGAATGCAATCTGCTGGCTTCTTCGTAATTGTTAGCCATGCCCAATTTCATGAATTCCGGCATTTTCGCCAAATACGCATCATAGTTCGTGCTAAATGTATTATACATTCCCACAGCTTCGGTATTGCCTGCGATAAGTGAAACCAGTTCCTTACGCTCAATCGCAATCTTGGCTTGCAGCTGTCCCAACGCTTCATTCATCTTGGTGATTTCAGTTGGATTTGTTTCGACAATTACGGCAAGAGCAAGCCGTTCAACGTCGGAAACATCACCATTCATCATCCCGAGCAGGCTCACACTGGGCATCCACATCTTGTCGATCTCATCGGCCTTTTTGGACATATCATGAATTTGGGTTAACGCATAAATGCTTACAAAAGCCAGTAAAGCCACTACCATTAGAAATCCAGTCAGTAATTTCATTCGAATTGTTAATCTTAATTTCCCCTTCGCGTTTCCCCGCGCATCTTTCATGTTCCCCACTCCTCAACTAGTACATATTTATAGTATATCGACACGTATCGTCATGAATTGTAGATATCTGAATTCGATTTTTGTAAATTTCAGTTAACTTCGAAATAAACACAAAAAAAACCTTAAGTCTTTGGCACTCCAAAGACTTAAGGCTTCCATATCCGAAACTTCTCTCCCAATCCCTACTATATTCAACCTTTTCTAACGGAAAATCCGCCGATGAATGTTAATGAAGAAATCGGGAATTGACTTGGTATAATTACGCGTAGCAATCAAGATTACACTGATCAAGCTACCCAGAATAAATCCACCCAGGATATCCCCAGGATAATGTACACCTACATAGACACGTGACACTCCTGTCAGCACAGCAAGCAACAGCATCCACATACCGAAGCGACGTCCAATAAAAAACGAAGCTGCAGCTAGCGCAAATACAAAGGAAGCATGTTTACTTGGAAAAGACGGATCTGGCACATGCGGAACCAATTGATTCACCGTGCCTTCCATGAACGGTCTTGGGTGACCTACCACAGGTGAAATTCCCCATTTTGCCAGAACAAGGGCTACGATCGAAGCTACACACGCATAAAACACAATTCGTTGCTTCGACGGGTTGCCAAGAAACCACACAATTACAAGAAGCCCTATCATTACCCAAACGGCATATTCAGCCGATGTAATCATAAACCAGTCCAGAAACGGAATACGGTCAGCAAACTGGTTGATCCAATTAAATACAGATTGATTCATAACAGTCGTTTAATACCTCCATTACACAAAACGCGATTATTTTTTACATAATAAATATACACTAACTATTTGTCAAACATGTCGCCTAGTAACCGAACTTTCGAAATCAAAGAGGACATTTCTCTTACTTTTTGTTAAACTAGTTTGGGTTACATAATAGTTCATTCATAGAAAGGTGAAGATTATGCTTAAGAAATGGTTATGGGGAACATCCCTAACCCTGGCACTTGCCATAGCCGGTGTCATTGTATATTACGGATACTCGATCGTTCATTTTGCCAATAGCATCTCAACCGCTTCCGAGACTTCCACTTCTGACACAAACCAAAATACGGACACTCCAACCACCCCTGTTCCTAAATGGGAAGGGAAGGAACGAGTTAACATTTTGCTGCTTGGAGGTGACACCAGAGGGGATGATGCCGGCCGTTCAGATTCAGTCATGGTCGCTTCCATCGATCCGGTATCCAAGAAAGCCCATCTCTTCTCTGTTCTGCGTGATACATATGTTGATATTCCTGGGCACGGAAAGAGCAGACTCAACGCGGCCTTCTCCTACGGCGGAGCGGAATTAACCAAACAAACGGTCGGTGACTTGCTCGGCATTCCTATACAGCACTACGTGTATACCGACTTTATCGGATTCATGGCGCTGGTTGATGCTGTAGACGGAATCGATATTGATGTAGAGAAAGACATGTATTATACCAGCAAAGCAGATAAACATATGTACGATATTGATCTCAAAAAAGGGCTTCAGCATATGGACGGCAAGACCGCTCTCCAATATGTCCGATTCCGGCATGATGCCACATCAGACTTTACGCGTACCGAACGGCAGCGAATTTTCATGACTGAGCTCGCCAAGAAGATGCAAAGCACGACTTCACTCTTCAAGATTCCTGAAATATTGGAAGCTGTCGCTCCATATATCGAGACAGACCTCAGTCCAACACAGATGTTAAAATTGGCTTCGCTCGGATTCGATATAAACGTAAATGAAATCGATAAACAGCAGATCCCTCCTAACAAGCTGCTTACCAATGAGCTTGCAGGTTCTGCCCAGGTACTCGGTGTTAATAAACCGAAACTTCAAGCATACATTCAGAATTTGTTTGAGGAAGATGCAAAATCTTCAGATGATGAATCAACGAATGGACAAGATCTAAACTAGATTGATGGGAACAAAAAGAAGCAGGTATCACAATGATACTCCAATTAAAAAGATGGCTGCAGCCATCTTTTTTTGTACCTATTTCCCCCATTTAATGCAGTCTTAATGTTCAACAGGTACCCTTAAATGATGAATTCCGGTTACACGAAGGAGGAATACACGTGAATAAACCGCGAATCGTGGAATGGACTCAACTGCGCGCCCTTGCATTTCTCGCTATTGTGATGCAGCATAACATCGCAGAATATATATATCGCGCTGATATTGAACAACCTGATTCCATCATGCTGACCATGATTTATCATCTGACTCGTTTTGGTACACCGACATTCGTCTTTCTTTCCGGTGTAATGCTGTTCTATCATCATAGTCATACCAAACCGGATTACCCCAAGTTTATCCGTAAGCGGTTTGGAGATATCTATGTGCCCTTTGTGGTATGGACATTCATCTACTGGTTGTTTGTCCGAATATTCACGCCAAAGTTCTGGAATTCGGGTATGCCAGACTTCCGTAATCTTGTTCGTGAACTCTTCCTTCCCCAGACGGGATATCATCTGTGGTTTGTGATTATGGTGTTTCAGTTCTATATTCTGTTTCCCCTGTTTCTTGCGGGAGCCAAGTTCATTCAGAGACGTATTGAAAAAGTTACACGCTTCACCCCGATGCAATCCGTCGTCACGCTGATTCTCATTGGGATGTCATTATACACTTTACTTATGAAATGGTCCTACTACGATATGGGCGGGTGGACAACTTCCTTACCCCAACCTTGGTCGGGTTTGCTGCAATATCGCTCTTATTCATGGGTTATGTACTGGTTTTACTTTTTACTGGGGGCAGTCTGTGCCTGGTCAGTGGATCGTTGGAGAAGTTGGACCTCAAAAGTATTGCCCTGGATGGTCTGTCTGTTTATCGGCATGTACATCTGGCTTGGATATGATGTGCTGCGGGGATCGGGCGATGTCGTTAATCTGAATATATCAACCTATCTGAAACCGACAACATTTATCATCATCATGGCCCAGATGTTCATGTTCTATGGATTCCTTGTACTGATGGGAGGCAAAGATACACCATTTCAGCGTCTCCTGACATGGATTGGGCGATATTCCTTTGGTGGCTATCTGGTTCATGCACTGGTGATCTACTGCATCGCGTATATTACCCGGCCTCTTGCACTACCTGGTTGGCATCTACCGATTACATTGCTTTCGTTTCTGGTCACCGTGGCAACATCTCTTGCAATCAGTTGGGGACTTTCCCAAGTTCCTGGTTCCCGCTTTACCATAGGATTACAACGGAAGAAACGCCCAAGTTCCCGTTTGCATGATACTGTTTCAGCAATCAGAACAAGTTCACCCGAGCGTAATTCGTCAACTAGCGCAAATCGCAGTCCGGAAACCAGCTAATCCTGGTTGAATATAGAAGAAGCGTCTCCCTTTGTGGAAGACGCTTTTTTCTTACTTCACTTCTGTGGAAGCGGATCGACCGGGTACAGCTTCGTGAGAACCAGAACCATGATGAGCATTGCCCTTCTGATTAACGAACCTTTTCAGGTCACCCGTCAACTGTTCCTTGAGCTTGTCAACCAGTTGTGTTTCACTGATGCCTTTTGCCTGAGCAATCTCAGCTAGTGATTTCCCGCTTTGAAGCTGCTGATGGAGCTGCTCCGGGGTGATGCCGAGAAAGCGTGCAATGGCCCCCTTGTCCATCATTGGACGTCTGTTGCCATGGTGAGCGAACTCACGTCTTAACTCCCGCAGCGGTGTGTTGATGACCTTCTTCAGCTTCGTATCCATACCTGCTTTGGCTGCTGCTGCCTGCTCTTTCGTGAGGCAACCTTCTTCGGCTGCTTTATCCAATCGCTGAGAGAGCGAAGGCTTTAGCTTCTCTAACAATTGATCTTCACTAAGTCCCTTGCGTTCCTTGGCAATCTGAGTCAACGTTTTGCCAAGCTCCATCTGTTCCTTTAAATCTCGGAGCCCAATACCGAGCAGGTCTGCGGTTTCTCCAATCATAAACAGGCCATGACCTGCTTGCATGCATGGCTTCGTTTGGTTTGTGGAGGCGGATGGTGTCGCCACTTGATCTTCAACAAATTCATTTGGATCCGCGGATGCCGTATAGCCGGTTGATGCTGTTATAAATACGGCTGCCAGTCCGGCTGCCATCCATTTTTTCCATTTGTATTTCATTTCTCTTCTTCCTTTCATATGTCAAAATCCTTATGCTCTCTTAGTTTGAGCCTAACTTCCACTTTTTTATGCCATAAAAATACAAAATGTCATTATATTTTTCACAATTCATCACAAAATCTCCTATTTTTTTCAATTCATTTCCGGTATACTGGAAGTAACTTCATGATCTAGTCGAATAGTCCTTAATTACTTTATTACGGGAAGGGCGTAACCAGACGATGCGGAGAGAATGGTTTGATCCGTTTAGATCCGATGTGGAGGTGGTGTTCGCTGCAGCAGAGCAGCTGGTACAGAAATACCCTGAACCAATGTCAGAACATGCACTAGAACAACTTCATTTGGTAAATCCGTTGTTACGAGATTCGGGTCACAGCTACATCGGCTACATTATTCCATTGTGGATGCAACTCTCGGATGGTCTACCTCCAGAGAAGGCACACAAACTAAGTACTGCATGTCTCCTGCATATGCTATATTTTCTGAATCAGGATGAAGTTATGGACGAACAGCCAGAAGATGTGACACTGAAATTATCACTGGGTAATCTCTACTACGTGGATGCGATCTGTGCCTATTCAGAGCTATTCAGCCTTTCTTCCCCGTTCTGGACATATTTTAGACAGTATGTGGAGGATTGGGCCATGAGCGTCACCGGTGAGAACTCCATCGATTATTTCAAGAGAAACCCGCTATTCATCGCCCAAAAAGCCGCCCCACTTCAACTTGGAGCTGCTGGCTCACTCCTTCTTTTGGAACAGGAGCATCGCATTACTCCGGTATGTTCTGCCGTCAACATTGCATTGATGACTCTCCAGATGACAGATGACTTCACAGACACGAAACAAGATGCTGTGCATGGAAATTACAACAGCTACCTCTCCCACATATCCGCAGCACTGGAACATAACTACCCGGCACATACTGTAAGCGAATGTGTACTTGATAATGTATACAATACCCAATTGATGAACTCCTATGTAGACATTGCTCAGCAATATAACATCAGACTAACATCTTCTAACTCGGGAATTCCGCATCTCGAAGCCTTTAATTCCTACTTATGCGGCATTCTGGGACAAACTGTTCAAGACATTGAACAACACAAAAAAATGCTTTTTCAAGGCGGGTTTCATTACTGGATCAGCGAGAAACAACATTTGTCCTAATCACCCAGAAGAGCTGGTACAGTTGAATTTTAAATATGAAGGGAATGTTGACGATGATGGTATCAGAGAAAACGTTGCACGAGGATATTATTGAAAAGGCTTGGACTGATGAGCACTTCAGACAACAACTGCATTCCAACCCGAAGCAAGCGCTTCGCGAAGCATTTGGCATTGATATTCCAGAACACATTCAAGTCCGTACCGTTGAAGAACAACAGAACGACTACGTTCTCGTGATTCCTCCCAATCCATCCAAAGTGGATTATGACGTAAATTGCGGACCGTGGAGAAGCTAAAACAGATTAGATTGAATAAGTGATTGAACGACATCAGGGGTAGCGAACAAAAAAGCCATTGTACACTTCTGCCGCTCGTCATTCGACGAACGCAGCAAAAGATACAACGGCTTCTGTTCCTACCCCTTTTGTGCTTGTAAAGCTGATCTGCCCATGCATGGCTTCAACGATTCGAAAGGTCACCATCATGCCAAGGCCTGTCCCCTTAATTTTATTCGAGAAATAAGGCTCCCCAAGGCGGACCAGCGCTTCCTCATCCATGCCCTCTCCATTATCTCTAACATGTACCTTGATGATCCCGTCCTGGGCATAAGCCCAAATATCAATCTGACCCTCTCCTTGCAGAGCTTCTATACTATTCTTAATAATATTAATAAAAGCCTGCTTGAACTTGGAGGAGTTCCCTCTAATCCATAGATTTGGTGGAATATCAGTTGTTATTTTGCCACCTTCCAGATTAGCCATCGGTACAAGAATGCCTTCAATATGATCAAATTCATCCGCGATATTTAGAGAGACAATATGATCGAACTCCGGTTTGGCAAACGTTAGGAAGTCGGTAATAATGCCGGATGCCCGATCAAGCTCCTCCAGAGCTATCCGCACATACCCTTTGTTTTTGTTGTCTTCCTGCTCTGTCATAAGCTGAAGGAATCCTCGTGTCACCTGCAGTGGATTACGAACCTCATGAGCAACCGACGCCGCCAGTTCGCTAATGATCTCCATTTTCTCGGATCGCTGCAATTCATTATTAAACAATTCCAACTCTTTCGAGTATTCAAGCACTTTGGTATGTTTTTCAGCAAATCGGCTTCCCAGTATGGCAATAAGCGAGATAATAAAAGCAACCATGGACCATTTCCACCATATCAGATGATATGTTCCATTACGCTGGTAATACCAGAGTAATTCAGCAACACTGATTAAAGCAAATGTGCCGAATCCCGTAGCCAGCAAAAGAGCTTCCCGGCTTCGTTGAAGTGCTTTGGAGATGGTACCGATCATTAAGATGCTCAACAGGATTACGAGAACAAATCCAATTACATTCTGAACCAACAAACTATAGAGCATGTCCCATTGACCGCCTGAAATAAAATCAATCATCAGGGCAGCCACAGCTACTATAGAATAGATGAATTGGAATTTTCTTAGTTTGGTAAAGATGCCATAACGACCTGGTCCGATAATTTGTTCAAAAAAATAACAGAGTGCAGGCATGCCCATCAGCATAGCCAGGTCAAACAATACGGAATAGAGATTACCGTAAACCTGGTAGAACGTATATAAAAACTGTGAATAAGTGATAATCATCGTTCCAATTGAACCCATCACGATACATAACGAAATCCACAACCCTTTATGGAATTTGCCCAGGAAAAAAGTGCAACTCAGCATCGTTAGAGCCGTGAACACAAAGGTCGCTCCCAATATTACATCAAGCAGTCCATTGTGAATGTACTTTTCCTGTAATGTAGCATAAGGCCCAACCTGAACTGTTCCATAGATGCCAAGTCTGCCTTTTTCATTCTCGGACCATACATACAGTTTGCTACCTGAATTCTCACTCGATAAGGGTAACAACACAGCGTTATTATCATAATTATAATGATAATTCTCATACACCTTACGATCGTCCAGATAGATCACAATGTGATTTCCTTTAATATTTTCAAAACGGATTGCCGAGCTATCTTCATTTATTTCAGGAATGGTCACACGAGTCCACATAGAACCCGAAGGAGCCTCTTCGCTGCTAAATTCCAGCTTTTCTGCACCTTGCTTCTCCCAAATCTCCTCCGAACCTTGAACCTCACTGATGAATCCCTGATCGTGTACGTTCCCCCATTTTACTTCCCATCCCGTGATGGATACAGGTTTGTCAACTTCTCCTGCAGTCGCTGAGACGAAATCATGCGGCAAGCAAAGAATATTCAACATACTTATCCATAAGATGATGATAGCTTTGGGCACATTTTTCATTCACAGCACCTCAAAGTTTCTTATTTTCTCTATTCCTCAAGTTCTCTCATTTATCATTCGCCACAGTTTGACGTGTCACCTTCTTGTAGGGAAATGAAAATTCACATTTTAGTAGATTTATAGTTTTATTTCCATTTTATTGATAGATTTCGAGTGTTTTCTCCATTATCCGCGCAGATCTTCGAACTGGTTCTCAATCATTTCGCGCTCTTTCTGTTCAATCTTCATGCGATATTCCAACCACTGCTCTGTTTCCTCATCTTCATAGATGGTCCATATATCCGAGAAAAGATAATCCCGCAACTGGACAATTTGCCCTGACCATATCCCGCCTACCCAGAACAGCCCGTCCGGACGACGTATAACGGTACGGGAAAATCCGGGCGTAGACGCTTTTTGCCCGATTCGGATTTGAGTGATCATATTCCCAAGCGTATACCAATCCAAGTGGAATCCCTCCCTCATATATCCATGTTTCATCATATCATAGGCCAAAGATGAAAAGCTGTAAAAGTGACCTGAGCGATTCAATCCTGTCTTCCGGGTGTAATGGTTCCTCAAAGCAAACAATTACCCTTGAGGAGATGATTCGAATGAATGAGCCACACAGAACGGTAGAGGTAGAACATAAGGATGTCCAACACAAATCGGATTCAAGTATGGTCGCTTCCACGTTTATCAAGTATGCGGCTTATATCATTATTTTCTTTGGATTTCTGTACTTTCTGGTCAAATATGTATTTCCCAAATTTTAAAGAATACACGTTGAATCTGTAATCCGTGCATCGTTTAATTTCATCTTCTATTCATATTTTTGGAACACAAGGGAACGATAATGGGTGCGAGATTACAATGTTAGCCCTTTGGGTAACTACGGAATAAGAACCTTTTCAACATAACTGCCCGTCAAAAAACCATTAAATATAATCCACTCAAAGGGAGTGTTATTGATGTCAGACAGACCGATTAGCAACGAAGAGAGCGAACGCTACTACGACCGGTATCAGAGGTCACGTGATATTCCACTGGAAACCGAAGTGCCTGAAGGTGACATAGACACTTTTGATGAAGTTACGGGAAGACGCATCGAAACTGAGGATACAGTCGATACAGTGAATCCTCCTCTGGTAGCGACTACACAAGAACCGGCATTGGAGTCACGGACAGCAGAGCCTGCACTCGAATCCGTACCTGATGCTGATCTTATCCAACCAAATAGTCCGGTTGATCCCGCCGCACCAGACCCCAATGCCCTTCATGGGACGGACCTGCTAAACGGCGCAGGGGCGGATGCCAGACCGGAGAATGATATTCCACCTCGGCGTTAATCCTCTTGTCACAGCCTGAATTAGGAGGTGCAGACACGATGAAGAATGATCACAAGCGACAAGTACATGAGCCCGACAATCTGGTAACCGAACGGGATATTGATCCGAATTTTGGATTGTTCACGGAAGATTCCTTTCCGGAGGCCCTGGCGGATGAGGATCAGCTTGATGCTGTTGAACATGCCATTCCAAAGGAAAACAATGAAGGAGTTGCAGGTCCACGAAAAGATTCATCCCTGGATGAATAGGAACGCATTACAGATGCATTAAGACTATAGGAAACCTCTTGCCCAAGAGGTTTCTTTTTGCTGCTATCTTCCTGATAACATAGACTTTTCCTAAAAAAGAGATGGCTACCGTATCCGTACGGTGCCATCCCCTCTCTCATATCCGATAAGCCATTTAGCGTTTTACGTTTTAATTACTTCGCCAAAGGTTTGCCCGAGCCGGGCAACTTCTCCTCCAGTCGGGACCATTTCGCCACAATGGCGGTAATTAGCAGCGCCACTCCATTGATGATAAAAATCCATCGAATCGGCAGCCAGCCACCCAGTACACCACCGATTATCGGCCCCGCCATCGTACCGATCTGGGAAGCCGACTGATTCAGGCTGAATGCTCTTCCCCGGAAGCCAGGTTCGGTCACTTGCACAATCATTGCATTAATCGCCGGGAACACCGCAGCAAAGAACAATCCATACACAAAACGTAATATACCGAATCCAATATAACCTGTTGTGAAAAACTGCAGCAGGTTACCAATCGCCCCGCCAACGAGGCCAATGATCAGTACTTTGCCATATCCGATTCGTGAACCGATCTTACCCCAGCGCGGCGCCATAATGACCGTAGCTACACCAACCGCAGAGAAAATAATGCCAGAGCTAAGAGAAGCACGATCGGGCTGAATGCCCATTTCCATCACGTATACGGTCAATAATGGCTCCAGAATCATCACGGAGAAGGTACATATACCCATCATGCCAAGCACCGTAATAAACAATCGATTGGCCCTGGCTTCACGGATGTCATCCATCACATGAGAACGTGCCTTGTTCCGGTTGAAGTTCTCTTCTTTGACCCAGAAGGTTGCGATCAACGCCGAGACCAATACTACGATGCTGGAAAATAAGAACGCATTCCGGTTGCCATAATAGTGGCTTACGACCCCGCCAATTAGCGGGCCGATTATTCCTCCTGTTGCCCCAGCTGTTGACATGATACCAAGTGCATACCCCGTTTTCTCTTCAGGTGTATTGGTACCGACCAGCGCAATCGCCGCCGGAACGAACCCTGCGAGCAATCCCTGAAACAAACGAACCACGATTAGCGAATACGGGTCCTGCACAAAATAATTGATCAAATACAAAACCGCAAGGCTGTATCCCGACCGGATCAGCATTGGCTTGCGCCCGTATTTGTCAGCCAGTGACCCCCAGAAGGGAGACACCAGCGCACTTGCCAGAAATGTGATGCCAAAGGCAAGCCCTGACCAGAACTCCAGGTGATCACGAACGCCCAGATCGCCACTCAGAAACAAAGGCAGAAATGGGATGGAGATTGAATAAGCGGTGCTGCAAAAAAACACACCAATCCACAAAATCACCAGATTACGCTTCCACGAGAAGTCCATATACCCGCACGCCCTTTCCGTTAATGACGTCGGGACTGCCGTGTATTGGAGCGGACGGAACAGACCCGTACGTCCCTGACTGCGGAAGCATTTTCCTTATTTTACACCTCTGTAAGCATTTACACCATCCCTGATCGCCCATAATATCCTGCCTTGCATTGCCATCTTGTCCGCAAAAACGGTATGATAGTTGAGGGATTATCCGAAAATAATTCTGACTAAATATATTATGCAGAGATGCAAGGGGGAACGTTCTGATGTCTTTTCGGTGGAAAAAAACAACAGCTGTGTCGCTGGTTCTAGCGATGCTGCTTATCGTCATTAGTGGTTGTGGGCGCCCTGCAAACAGCGCGACGGAAACACCTGCTCCAGTAGAGCCTACTGGTCCAAACCCTGTAGCCACAATTGAAATGTCAGATGGGGAGAAAATTGTCATCGAGCTCTATCCTGAGATTGCACCAAACACGGTGAACAATTTCATCTCACTGGCCAACAAAGGTTTCTATGACGGCCTGATCTTTCACCGCGTCATTCCAGGGTTCATGATTCAGGGTGGTGATCCAAATGGCGACGGTTCAGGAGGTCCTGGTTATGCGATCAAAGGAGAATTTACATCTAATGGTCACAAAAACCATTTGAATCACACGCGTGGGGTTATCTCCATGGCGCGGACAAATGATTTGGACTCCGCAGGCTCCCAGTTTTTCATCATGTTAGCGGATGCCGATTATCTGGATAATGCATATGCCACATTCGGTAAAGTTACAGAAGGTATGGAAGTCGTTGATGGAATAGCTGCTCAACAAATAGGCGAAAAAGACAAACCGGTTACCGATCAGGTGATGAAAAAAGTCACTGTCGACACCCACGGTCTGGAATATCCAGAACCGGTAAAAATGCCTTAACCTTTGGAACGGATTTTAGTTATCCAACTTAATTCAGATCCTGTAAGACAAACAAAAGCTCTGTCCTGCGTATTCACGCAAGGCAGAGCTTTATTCAATGTTAGCGTTTACATAAATGACTTTATAAAAAATGCCCTCTTCTGGCACAACTCTATATGCAGCAGCTCTGCAACCCGCTGATAACTCAATACATCCATCCCATCAAACGCAACCAACCGATGATCGCAATCCATAGCGGACAGCTGAAAGCAACACCCCATGCAAGCCCTTTCAGTAAACTACGGTTTACTTCCACGAACAACGACTCCTTTCTCCAGGGAATAGTCGCAGTATCGGTAATAATATATGATTTTATACCCGTTTTCATTCGTCACGTAACCTCCTATTTCCTGCTTTTGTCCGGCAGTTTCATGGTATGGGTTTGGTGAACCTGATATAATAAGTTTACTGAACGATAATGGAAGCTGATTCATGTTTTTGAGAGGAGATTATTCTATGGCAAAATCAAAAAAACACACCCCTGCTCCCAAAGCAGCACAGGATAAACCGACCACCCTAAAGGATCTGCTGAGCAGTGATGTGTTAGAGAAACTGAAAGCTCAGGCGGATGAAGCCAAGGCTGCCGAGGCAGACCGCAAAGAGCAGGAACGGCTGCAGGCGGAAGAAGCGCGTAAAGCTGAACAGAAGCGAAAAGATAATGATTTTGAGTACCTGTTAAATAACAGTTCGATGGACTGGAAGAAACATAAGTAATTTTGCAACAATTAGATTATCGTGATATCTAAATTATAGAAACAGGGCCGTTGAACGGTCCTGTTTTTTTGTATCGTACATTTGATTCATCACTCTTTAGTCGGGTATGTAGAAGTAGAAAGAGTTATTAATAATTGATACGATACGGAGGGATCAGGATGACTGAACAACGTTTGCAAGGGAAAGTCGCGATTGTAACCGGAGGTGGCTCAGGAATTGGTCAGGCAACAGCTATTCGTTTTGCTGAGCATGGGGCCAAAGTGTTCATGCTGGATCGTACCCCGGAGAATGCAGAGAAAACCAAACAGACGATTGAAAACGCAGGCGGAGAAGCCCACGTCATTGAATGTGATATATCCAAACCTGACAACGTACAAAAGGCAATCAATCAGGTAGCAGAGCAAGCCGGTCAGCTCGATATTGTGTTTGCTAATGCGGGCATTAACGGCACGATGGCTCCTATTGAAACGATGGAACCTGAGGACTGGGATCAGACGATGGGCATCAATATGCGCGGCACGTTCGCAACTGTGAAGTACGCCATCCCCCATTTGAAAGACCGCGGAGGTAGCATTATTATTACGAGTTCCATTAACGGTAACCGCGTATTCTCTGGCATCGGCTTTTCTGCATACGCTTCCAGTAAAGCAGGTCAGACGGCATTTACGAAGATGGCTGCATTGGAACTGGCCCGTTACAAGATCCGTGTCAACGCGGTCTGTCCGGGGGCCATTGATACCAACATCGATGACAACACCTATCCTTCGGACGATCTGAAAGAAGTACAGATTCCTGTTGAGTTTCCGGAAGGTCATGAACATCCACTCAAAGGTGAACCTGGAACGTCGAAGCAAGTCGCCAATCTGGTGCTCTTCCTCGCTTCCGATGAATCTTCCCATGTGACCGGTACCCGGATCTATGTGGATGGAGCGGAATCTTTGCTTCGTGGATAAAATTAGAAACATATCGCTGTGAAGTTAACATTCAAACATCCCGCAAACGATCTGGATATCCAGACATCTGCGGGATGTTTAGTTTGAAATATTACTTTATAGAAGAACGAAGAAAAGCTCCCGCTGCCTACCCTACCGTCGGTATCCAATGACCTTTAACCTTTAACCTTTAACTAGAGCGCTGAACTCTTCCCTCTCTTCACTCGATTATTCAGCCGTCCCGGAATCGCAAAGAGCAGGACGTACATCAGAGAGAACATGACTAACGCCAGTACCTCTTCCCCAAGAATGTACAAGGGATAGGGGCCCAGGATATCGAGAACTGAAGGTGTATCCGGTTTGTGTCTCAGGAACATATAATTAGCGTCAAGCAGGACGTCCACACCATATACAACTAACGCAGCCACATTCACAAATATCATCGAACCCAACACAGTTCTCCAGCTTGGACGAAGCTGTTCCACCCAAGTCATATAGAGCAACGCCAGAATAATACAAGCGTGAGCCGTAAAAAATTGAATGAAACGAAAATGTGCATAAGCATAACCAAGATTAGGCGTTACAATGGCCATCAAAGCTCCTGCTATTCCTGCGAACAGCAATGCAGAATGCAGCAGTCTGCTGCGTGTCAATAATAGCAGCGCCGATAATAGAAGAGACAGACTGCATAGTTCCAGTGGCAATGAAGTTTGCAAGCTCCACACATCCCCATATATGTACCATATCTGAAGCACAATCTCACAGCCGAACATGACACAGGCCATCGTAATTCGAATGGTACGGCGTGTGTTCGGTGCCCAGGACCGCAGCCAATTCCGAAACAGGAACATCAATATAATTAATGCAGCAATAAGGTTAATCGCCCATAGGTGCGAAGTGGAAAACAGTATAAACGGTTCTGCGTCATAAGGGTCCAGCCACGGTGGATAAGCCATGCTCCTCTTCTCTCCTTCTCTGTACATAAACACAATATATCTCTTTAATGTTAACTTTTTCATTTTGGCATTGAATGAGCAGACTGTCCAGATGGAATTCTAAATTAGGATTGTATTTTAAATATCTTTATGTTAAGATAAATTTAACAACAAAACAAACTAAAAGTTAGTAACTTTCTTAACGGAATATTATAAAAATAAATTAACCACCAGGAGGAATTTATAATGCAAATCAAAGGACTTCACCATGTATCTGCACTGACTGCACACGCCACTGAGAATTATCGGTTCTACACCAACGTCATGGGATTGCGATTGATCAAAAAAACAGTCAATCAGGATGATGTTTCGGTCTATCACCTCTTCTATGGAGATGAAAAAGGGAATCCGGGTACTGAACTCACCTTCTTTGAGATTCCAATGGCCGGACAGACACGCGAAGGTGTAAACAGTATCTCAGCAACATCACTTCGTGTTCCTAACGATGCAGCTCTTACGTACTGGCAAAAGCGTTTTGACGAATTCGAGGTTCCTCATGGAGAAATCACCGAACGTGGGGGGCGCGCCACTCTCTCGTTCACGGACTTTGAAGGACAACGTCTGATCCTTGTTTCTGATGAACACAATACAGGTGTTGCCGGGGGCAAACCTTGGGATCAAAGCCCTGTGCCTGTTGAGTATGGCATTGTCGGCTTAGGCCCAGTCCATCTTACCGTTAAAGATGCGTCCCTTACCGCTCCAGTTCTTACCGAACTTCTCGGCTTCCGTCAAAAAGGGACCTATCCTGCTTTTGTCGCAGGCCAACCCGATGTACTCGTCTTCGAATCTGGTGAAGGTGGTAGTGGCTCTGAGGTGCATGTCGAAGAACGAAATGACCTTACCCAAGAACGCCCTGGACGAGGCAGTGTGCACCATGTTGCCTTCCGCGTCGATAATGAAGAAGAACTGAAACAATGGGTAGAACGGGTTCACAATTTCCGATTCCCGAACTCCGGTTTCGTAGACCGTTTCTACTTCCGTTCCCTGTACTTCCGTGAAGCTAATGGCATTCTGTTCGAGCTGGCAACCGATGGTCCCGGCTTTGACACGGATGAAGAACTGGCTTATCTTGGAGAGTCCCTGGCATTGCCTCCATTCCTTGAAGGTCGCCGTGCAGAGATTGAAGCGAATCTCAAACCACTCGATACCGTAATTCGCTAACCTAATCTTACGTCCCAAAAGAACAAAAAAACGATTATCACTATGCCTGTCCGGAACAACTGTCCGGCTGATGCAAAGGTGATAATCGTTTTTATTATCTTGTTTATTATTTGGTTAAATATGAGGTCGTCAACGGAACAAACAGCGAGGAGCCCGGGGCTTCATCAACGATTTCAACAAAGATGAAATCCGTGTCTGCAACATCCACGTCTACCCCAACCAAACCGTCTTCAGGGGCAAGTGATACTGTCTTGAGCGTTGTATTGTTTTCGTCCATAATCTCAAGCTTCTGAGAACCGCCAAGAACAGCCAAATCGAGATGCAGCTTGGCATACTTTTTCTGGGTCATGACTTGGAAGCTCTTGCCTTGCTTGGCAGTGTCGGTATGCAGGTATACATCTTTGTAATCTTTGCCTTTATACGCCGTTTCGGCCGGATCCTTGGTATGCCAATCCGAGGTGCCCAAGGCTGCAGTTCCGAGCGAGCTTAATGTCAGCTTGCCGGTTTCGGATGGTGGTACAGATCCATTATTGCTGCCAATGTTAACGGATGAGGTTGCGTTATCATACGTAATTTCTGTACCCAGTAGCGTGCCGACTGCACGCACTGGCAAATAGGTCGTTCCGTTATACGTAATTGGTAATACCGTTTTGCCATTGGCATCTTTGGCTGTTACCGTTGTCCCATTTAATTTCAAAGATATTTTGCTGTTCAAATACGCTTTGATCGGTTCCAGACCCGTTGCTGCAAGTGCCCCAGTGCCGATGCCGAGTGTTAGTGTACCCACCATTAAACCCAATACGACCTTCTTCTTCATGAATAATCCCTCCTAAAAGTATGAAATAGATGAGTTCCATCCTTTATACATTTAAACGACTAAAGTGCTTGTGTCAACCATTTCATGGTAAATTCCTGGAACAAAAATTCGATTTTGGATAGCACAAAGTGAGGCTAAAAGTACATCATTTTTTTTCAGCCTCACCCGTTTCCCTCTGTCATTTCAGACCGTGGGGACATATTTTTTTATCATTGTTCTCAGCAATCCCGCTCTTCTCTAAACAATCGATTCAATCAAAAGATTCATAGTACTCATCTTCATACTCTTCCGTGCTGTATTCCAAGTCCACAGCCTGCCACTCGCCATCTCTATAGTCATAGGCAAAGTTCAGATCACCGTCATACAACCCCATACCATATGCACCGGATGCCGACACAACCAACTTGCCATTGTCCACACTGTAATAAACAACACCGCCGAACTTGAGCTGCTCGTTATACACTCCCTCGCTCGTGTCTTCCTCCATCAGGGAAGGTTCTGAATGAACACCATCAACGGTAACGTTGATCGTCACCTGACCTGGTGCAACACTGACTTTCGAATTTACATGCTTCTTCACAATCTCATCCAGTGATTGCATCTTCATCTCTTCCAGCGTTTCTGGATCGATAATATGCGCTTCACCCAGATAGATGCCTGTTCCATGACCGGCTGTAAACAACACAACAATCTCCTTCTTGCCATCTCCATTCAGATCCAGTTCGTGCACTTCGGGTTTGTAGGATCCGCCTTCTCCTTGCCATTTAGTGAATTCACGTTTCTTGCCGTTCACTTCCAACACCATTCCGTTATATATATATCCTGAACCTTCAACTTTCATGGGGTATAGTCTTACATTCTCATTTTCCGGAGCAACCGAAACGTACTCTCCTTTAACAGGAATTGATTCCTTCGTTGTAAACGCTGCTTCATTCATTGTTTCTATATTGGAAGCCACGACCGCTGAGGTCTGGCTGGATTGATCATCTATGTTAAGCTGTTTTTGCGATTCATTCATGGTTCGGGCAGACGAAGTTGTACTAATCGTCGCTACCGCCAAAATAATCATCAGCAGGATACCTGTCCAAGTTTTCAATATGCTGGGCTCCTTAATCTGTAGTGGAATACTACCATTATATCTTCATTTATCGCCCAAGCGTTGCGAATTTGTTAATGTTTCATAAAAAAATCTTTACATATTTCAGTTTCTACGAAAGAACGTTCGGCTTTAACCATAATAAGCAAAAAAACACCCCGGAAACAGCTCAAGGCTGCATCCGAAATGCTTTCGTTTTGTCCATTAACCGATCTGTTAACTGTCTCAGCTCTTCTGCCGAGGATGAAATCTCCTGCATAATTGCTGTCTCTTCATGTGCCGCATCCATGATCCGTCTCGCCTCATCCGAGAACGATCCAGCTTTACCTTGAATCTTTTTCACATGACCGTGCGTTTGTTCCACGCGGCTGGTCTGTTCCCCGATTTTGGACCCGATTTCATGAGCGCCCTTCATAAATACTTCTACCGTACCTGTAAGCTCCTGCAAGGTCTGATCAACAGAGATCGTACGCTCGGATTCATTCACGACGAGGCCATGCTGTTCATGAATCAGTTGCGCTGTATCTTTAATTCGCTGCTGTACGCGGCTGATCAGCTCATTAATCTGATGCACCGATTGTTTGCTCTCATCTGCCAGCTTACGAATCTGCTGAGCCACGACAGCAAATCCTGCACCCTCTTCTCCCGCACGCGCAGCCTCAATGGAAGCATTCAGGGCAAGCAGCCCTGTTTCCTCTGCAATGTTTTTGACGGACTGAGTAATGGCTTCAATATCCGAGGCTTCCTTCTCGAGCAGCACCATGATGTCCCGGGAACGGTTGTGAGATTCCGACAGCTCGTCCATTCCTTTCATCAGAGAAGAGAAGGTCTGCTTCGTATGATCTACCGAACGTTCCATCTGGCCGGACATCTCTGTCATCCCGATCGATTGACTGTGCATACGCTGAAAATCGTTCAACATCTCATCCGCTGTAATTAATGACTGATGTGATGTCGTCTTCTGCTCTTCCACACCCACAGCAATATGATCCACCGCATCAGACATCATCTCGATCTGCTCCGCCGCCTGGGCGATCGCTTCGCTAAGTGACTGGGCATTCTGTGAGGTTGTACGTGTACTGTCTGTAATATCGTTTACAATACTTCTCAAATTGAAAACCATTACGCGAAAAGCATCATATAATACAGTAATTTCATCCTGTGTACGCCGCTCTGGAATCTCGGCCGTCAAATCCCCCGATGAGACTTGTTGTGCCGCACGGGACAAATGCACAATTGGACGAGTCAGCCAACGAGAGGCAAACCAGCCCAGAATCGCGTTCCAGCATACGCCCATGATAAGTACGATAGAGATATATAACCAGCTTGGCATGGAGAACGAGAGCCAGTCCTGAAGGAAAAATATAAAAAAGCCGCTAGTTCCGTACGTAATCAGTGAAATCAGTACCAAACCTGCGACAGTTTTTGCGCCTAAAGTCCATTTCATATTCACACCTCATAGTCCTTTTTTCCTATTTTACCAGTAGATAACCAAATAACATGTGATTTAGATCACTGAAAACGACAAATCCAACACCCACTTAATTCTTCATGCATGACTTCTCCTCTAAGTGGAGCATAATTGATAAGACGAGTTTGGACTGACTGAACCTTTGTAGTCTGCCAAGGTGATATCCTTAATTTAAATTATTTATCGGCAAGAAGGGTGAAATGATTTAGCTTGGCATCCATTTTGCTTAAATGATATACTGAGTGCGCTTCGGCATTGCCGGAGCTGACCTATTTTTGGATGCCACTGGAGGCGAACGAAATGTCTACATTGTCCACACGGACGGAGAAAGATTTTATTGGAGAAAAAGAAATTCCTGCTTATGCTTATTACGGAATACAGACGGTTCGGGCTGTAGAGAACTTCCCGATTACCGGCGTTCCTGTACACCGGGAGCTGATTACAGCTCTGGCTGCGGTGAAAAAGGCTGCAGCAATCACGAATATGGAGCTGAAGATGCTGCCACGCAAAATTGGCGATGTCATCGTCATGGCTGCTGAAGAAATGATGAAAGGCCATCATCTAGATCATTTTATTGTTGACTCCATTCAGGGCGGTGCAGGCACCTCCATGAATATGAATATGAATGAAATTCTTGCCAATCGCGGACTGGAACTGTTATTGCAGAACAAGGGTGACTATTTCCACTGTAACCCGAATAACCATGTGAACATGTCCCAATCCACCAATGACGTGATCCCAACTGCATTGCGTATTGCTGCATATCGGTTGTCTGAAACGTTGCTGGATACGATGAAACGTCTGCAGGATGCGTTCCGCAAAAAAGAACAGGAATTCAACGATGTAGTTAAGGTAGGTCGGACACATCTTCAGGATGCAGTACCTATTCGCCTTGGACAAGAGTTCGGTGCCTATGCGCGCGTTATCGGCCGTGATATTGAGCGTCTTGAGTTCGCAAATCGTCGCCTGCTCACCATTAACTTGGGTGCAACGGCTGTAGGTACAGGCCTCAACGCAAAACCAGAATACATCGTCAAAGTCACGGAGCATCTGTCCGATGTGACAGGATTGAATTTGCAAACAGCCGAGGATCTTGTGGATGCCACACAGAATACGGATGCCTATTTGGAATTGTCGGCTGCACTGAAAGTATGTGCTGTCAGTCTGTCCAAAATCTGTAACGATATTCGCATGATGGCTTCTGGCCCACGTGCAGGATTCAATGAGCTCCGTCTTCCACCGCGTCAGCCAGGTTCGTCCATTATGCCAGGCAAAGTGAATCCGGTTATGGCCGAAGTGATCAATCAGGTGTCCTTCCAGGTTATGGGGAACGACCATACGATCTGCATGGCCTGTGAAGCGGGTCAATTCGAATTGAACGTTATGGGTCCCGTTATTGCGTTCAACTTGCTGCAATCGCTTAAAATCATGAATAATGGCATCGACGTCTTCACTCGTTATGCCGTTGAAGAAATGGAAGCGAACCGTGAGCGTTGTGCATTGATCATGAAGCAGAGCTTTAGTGTAATTACAGCGCTCAATCCACATCTAGGCTATGATGTGGCAGCCTCCATTGTTAAGGAAGCATTGAAGACTGGAAACACCTTGCAAGAGATTATTCTGGAACGGGGTCTACTGACTCCAGAAGAACTGGAAGAAATTTTGCATCCGGAGCAGATGACTACTCCTGGTATTGCAGGTGAGCACTTCCTGCACAATATGGAACGGTAGTACGCTGTTTAAGTTCAACTAATGAATATTTACACTGACATTCCGGTAATAGAACAACCTCCCGATCGCTGTTAAATCGGAACAAGTAACCCCCGCAGACCGTTACCACGGCTCGCGGGGGTTACTTGTTTAGAATATATAATGAAGGCATACGTCATTCATGCCCAGCGCTTCCGTTCAAGTGAAGGCAAAATCTGAAGCTCTTCCCTGTATTTCGCAACCGTTCTGCGGGAGATAACGATGCCTTCATTCGCGAGCAATGCCGTGAGTTGGCTATCCGAGTATGGGCGTTCCGCCCGTTCAGAACGAATCAGCTCTCTCAATCTGAGCTTCACCGCCGGCGCAGAGGCCATTTCTCCGTTCATTGTTTCCAGACCTGAGGCAAAAAAAGCTTTAAGTTCAAAGACACCATGGGGTGTCTGAACATATTTGCCATTGACCGCACGGCTCACCGTCGACTCATGCATGCCGATGACCTCGGCAATAATCGCCAGATTGAGCGGCTTCAAACCGGCAGGTCCTTCACGCAGAAAAGATTCCTGTTCACTCATGATCGCCGCCAGCACACGCATCAGAGTTCGGCGACGCATACGCACGCTGCGAATGATCGCTCTTGCCTCTGCGGCCCGGCCTGACCAGACCTCATCTGCATCAATCTCCCTGATCCATCGGCAACAAGCTTCATTCAGGGATACCCGCGGCACACCGGCTGAATTTAACCCTAGCGAAAGCTCACCATTTCTTATCTGCACAACGGCATCTGGAATAATATAATGTGCACGTTCCGTACACCCGATGGATCGGCAAGGTTTCGGGTCAAGACAAGCAATATAGTCATAGGCTGCCTGAGCCTGTTGTGACGTAATCCCCAGTCTTGTTCCCGCTCTGCCTGGATGGAAACGAACCAACTCCTCCAGACCTTCCTCCACCATGTGCTTCGCGTGCTGGTTAGCTAATGGATCACGTCTAATCTGAATCAGCAAGCATTCCGATAAATTGCGAGCTCCTACACCTGCCGGGTCCAGTGACTGGAGAATGTTCAGGGCTGCTTCAGCTTCAGCCATCGATATGCCTCTTACCGTTACAACCTCGTTCAATTTCATCGTCAGATAGCCATCTTCATTGACACAACCAGCCAAATATGCAGCTGTTTTCTCCATTGCAGGCGGAAGATTCTGCAACCGAAGCTGAGATATTAACAGATGTTCAAGTGTAGGTTCGGCCCCTTTCATCTGTAACAGCGGATCATATGAGGAGAACCTCTCCTGATTCAATCGTCGGGGAAGACGGGTGCGCAGAGTAGAGGGCTCTTCTAGCTCAAGCACCGGATTTTCATCCGCGGCTTCCTGCAAATATCTAGCCAATTCCTGACCCGATAAGGTCAGCAGATGAATGGATTGCTTCATCTCCGGCGTAATGGATAATCGAATACGCCCCTCCTGCACCAACTGAAATCCTAACATCCGTCTCCCCCCTTAAGCGCTGCTCAAGCTACTACCGTATACTGACGAACAAAGACTATTTTCAGGAAATGATAGCATACAAACCAAGCGATTGTCAGCGGGCCCAAACCCAATTTCTCAACTTAATATTTCTCCGATACCAACTTCGCTTGAGTGAAAAGCAGCAAATAGTCTCTTCCCCCTGCCTTGGAATCCGTTCCCGACATGTTGAATCCGCCAAATGGATGTGTACCCACCAGTGCACCGGTGCATTTGCGGTTAAAGTATAGATTACCCGCAAAAAATTCACGTCTGGCATGTTCCAGATGTTCGCGATTGCGAGAGATCACCGCACCTGTCAGTCCATAATCGGTATTATTGGCAATATCCAGTGCATCCCCGAAGGATTCTGCCTTGATAAAGGCCAACACCGGTCCAAAAATCTCTTCCTGTGAAATCCGTGCTTGCGGGTCCACATCGGCAATAATGGTCGGCTCAATAAAATAACCTGCCTCGTTCCCTGTACTTCCACCGAGTACAAGGCGTCCCTCACCCTTGCCTATTTCAATATATTCTGTAATCTTGGCATACGCCTTATCATCGATAACCGGACCTACCTGATTCCCAACTTCAAGCGGACTGCCCATGCTCAGCAGCTTGGTTCGTTCAATCACTTTTTGCAATACCTCGTCATATACATCTTTATGAATAATCGCGCGGGAACACGCAGAGCACTTCTGTCCCGAGAAACCAAACGCGGAAGCTGTGATGGATTCGGCAGCCAATTCCAGATCACTGTCGTTATCTACAACAATTGAATCCTTGCCGCCCATCTCAGCAATCACTCGTTTAATCCATTTCTGCCCCGGCGCAGTGCGTGCTGCACGTTCATTGATCCGCAGACCGACATCTCTGGAGCCTGTGAAGCTGATAAAGCGGGTGAGCGCATGGTCCACCAGATAATCACCAACCTCACTGCCCGGTCCTGGCAAATAGTTCACTACGCCATCCGGCAGGCCCACTTCTGCAAGCAGCTCCATGAATTTGGCGGCAATAACCGGTGTTGTGCTGGCTGGCTTCAATACAACCGTGTTGCCCGATACCAATGCAGCAGAAGTCATGCCTGCCATAATCGCGAGTGGGAAGTTCCATGGGGGAATGACAACACCCACACCAAGCGGAATATAACTTAATTCATTATCTTCACCTGCAATTCGTGTGAGCGGCTGTGGTTCACTCAGACGCTGCATCTCACGGGCATAAAACTCCATAAAATCAATAGCTTCCGCAGTATCCGCATCTGCTTCTGGCCATGTTTTACCTGCTTCGTATACCATCCAAGCAGAGAACTCATGCTTACGACGCCGCATGAGCGCCGCTGCTTTGTACAAATAACGGGCACGTTCATTCGGGTCCGTATGTTTCCAGGTGTGAAATGTTTCCGCAGCCGTTTGAATGGCCTGCTCGGCAAGCTCTTGATCTGCCTGATAGATCTTTCCGACGATCTGATTTTTGTACGCAGGATTCACGGAGGATAACGTGCGGGCGCTTGTTATTTTTTGTCCACCAATAATAATGGAGTACTCCTGGCCAAGTTCAGCCTCCACCTTACGAAGTGCGTTCTCAAAAGCTTCCCGGTTGGCCGGGACTGCAAAGGATGTGAATGGTTCGTTAACAAAAGGGATATTCATGAATGATTTCCTCCTTCAGATGTGGGGGTTCGCTGGCTGTTTGCCTGAGTTGCCATGCATTTTACTCATCACCCAATATATGTAGCAAGATCCGTGCCAACTCCGATTGATGAAGGAATATTTTTATAAATAAATGTTTTTCTTCTAAATCACCGCCCGTTTTTATGCTATGCAGAATAACCTTGGCATGATTATTGCTTGATCACTTTGTTATAAAGAAACATGATCCATAAGGAGGAACCCCGATGAGTATCGGAACCGAAATGTACCGTAAAACGCTGCTGACCGTCGCAGGGAATAAAGCTGTGGAGAATCTCTCCATCAAATACGGCAAAAAGCTGGCTGGCAAATTTATTGCAGGCAACACACTGGAAGAAGCTCTCGAAGAGATTCGGGTACTCAACAACAAAGGCATTATGGCTACACTGGATCATCTGGGCGAGGGCATTACCCATTTAAGAGAAGCTGCGCTGTATCGGGATGAGTATATACGTCTGGTGGAAGGCATTGCCCGTCAGGGTGCAGACTCCAATGTCTCGTTAAAACCAACCCAAATGGGACTCGCGCTGGACCCTGAGGAAGGTTATCGAAATATACGTGCGGTTGCCACCCAAGCGAAGCTGCATAATCTGTTTGTGCGGATCGATATGGAGGACAGCCCGTTTACCCAAGCGACTTTGGATATTGTGCGCCGTTTACACTCGGAAGGACTGGATAATACAGGTACGGTACTACAAGCCTACTTGCATCGTACCGTGGAAGATACACGTGATATGATTCGGGAAGGAATCCGGCTGCGTCTGGTTAAAGGTGCTTACAAGGAACCTGCATCCGTAGCTTATCAGAACACTTCAGAAGTGATTGATCAATTCAAAACGATGATTCGCAACCATCTCGATCAAGGCGTATACACAGCGGTTGCTTCACATGATGACCACATTATTTCCTGGACCAAGCAATATGCGAAGGATCGTGGAATTTCCCCAGAGGCATTTGAATTTCAAATGTTGTACGGCTTGCGTATGGGCGAACAGGAACGCCTGGCCAGAGAAGGATACCGCATTCGTTGTTACGTGCCCTATGGAACGATGTGGTACCCGTACTACACCCGCCGTCTGGCCGAGAAACCCGCAAACCTCTGGATGGTGGTCAAAAACATGTTCAGATAAATTGCTCGCTGGATTCAGTTATATAAAATACAACGAGAAAAACAAAAACCATGCTGCCAATTTCTTTCAGGGCACATGGTTTTTTCTGTACAACACAGCATTCCAGAACAGCATTCCAGAGCATCCAGCTTTTCTGTTCTCCGGTTTATCTCTCAATGTCTAAAAAATGAACATCCCCAATTTAAAATGTCTAATTTTCTGGACACTGCTTGATTAGCTGCTCAATTGTGGAATGAGAATGGAAGCATCTGCATTGATCTGCCATCCGCCTGCTAGTGTTTGCAGATCAACAGCCGATGCATTGGAATGATTTCGTAAAGTTATCACATCACCAGGAGCAGCGGTAATAATAATCATTCCTGGCTTCGGTTGAGTTCAGTTTTTCTTCTTCTTCATAGGGATTGAGCGTTCTTATAGCATTATTCAGAAGTTTCTTAATGGTGTGGACAATTTATGTTCTATATGAATAATCACTTAAACAGCCCGGTACTAGGTGAAAGATAACAATGAAGTTCACTATTTCAAATGTCAGTTTTAATAACTCGTACCTGACCTTAAACTTTGATCCGCCCACTTGAATTAACAATTATCCCTAAACCATAAAATTGTAAGCGCATAACAAAAATAAAAAACCGATACTTCTCTCTTCTATGCTGATGACATGTATGCTTCATGTCAAAAAATATATACACACTACCTTTGGAAAGCTATAATATGGGTAAGTATCATCCCCACAATCATTTCATCTGGGGGCCACTTGTAAACAGCTCGTGCAACAGGTATAGTTTCCGAAAGTTATGCCCTAACTGAGGTGATATCGATGAAACATTTACTTCCTGAATTAATGACCTTATTACGCACAAATATGAGTGTCCTGGACTCGGACCTTTCCATGCCCGTCATTCCTTCAACCGCTGGACTGGCAGATGCCATTCCACTATTCGATACCAGTCCCTATCTGTTAGTTCAGGATGATGGACCTCTATTGGGCTATATCGCTGTATCCGATGTTCTACAAGAAATGATGCATGCCCATCGGCTTATGGAAGCTTATTTCGAGACAACACTGGAAACGGCAGGCTCAGCTCTCACATTGATTAATGAAGAAGCAAAGGTGACCTACTGGACAGCGGGTGCAGAGCATGTTTTTTCCATTAACAAAAAAGATATCATCGGAAAACCGGCAGCGGATTTCTTTCCCCCTGATCGCCTTCAATCGCTCAAAACGTTATATACAGGGGAAACCGTGTATCGAAAGCAGCACCAGCCAAGGCCCGATCTATTCGCCCTGATTAATGCGCGTCCAGTGAAACTCGATGGACGTATTGTAGGCGCGGTTGCCGCCGAAGTGGATATAACAACCGAAATCCGTCTGCATCAAGAGTTATTACATATGACATCCAAAGTCCAGCATCTGGAGAAAGCCGTTGCCCGTCTGCGCCCGGATTCCGATCCATTCGCCAGAATCAAGGGCAGCAGTCAGGTAATCAACCAGTGTCTGGAGACTATTCGCAAGATCAGTACCACCTCAGCTACTGTGCTCATTCTTGGAGAAAGCGGAACGGGCAAGGAGCTATTTGCCAAAGCCATTCACGACCTGCGTGAACCGCAGACAGCACCGTTTATTGCCATTAACTGCGGAGCTATACCCGGTTCATTATTTGAGAGTGAGTTATTCGGTTACGAGAAGGGTGCATTTTCAGGAGCTGATCCCAAAGGAAAAAAAGGGAAGATTGAACTGGCCGAAGGCGGCACGCTCTTTTTGGATGAGATAGGTGAGATGCCACTGGAGCTTCAGGTGAAGCTCTTGCGTGTACTGCAGGAGAAAAGTTACTTCCCTGTCGGTGGAACACGCATGAAACAGGCCAGCTGCCGGATTATCGCCGCAACCAATCAGAATCTGCTGGGCATGATCGCCCGCAATCAGTTCCGGGAGGATCTCTACTATCGACTGAATGTCATTAACCTCGTCATCCCTCCCCTGCGTAAGCGCAAGGAAGATATTTACGAGTTGACACAGACCTTCCTGCAAGAGTTTTCCTTGCTCTATAATCGGCATATTGAACTGGTTCCTCCGGAGGTGTTCAAGCTATTATTCCAGTATGACTGGCCGGGTAACGTACGGGAATTAAGAAATGTGATTGAGCGGATTACCATTCTTACCACGGATGGCGAGGTCAAACCCGATTATCTCCCTGACACCTTTATCTCATCCGTGGATCAGGAACAATCCATTTTGCACGAGTCGGTACAGCTTCATCCACAGCGTGGCCTGGAATCGGGCCCATCTCGTTTTCACGGAAGCACGGACGCATCTGTTTCAACACATAAAGGGGGACAAAACGACTCGCAGGCGGCTTCTACCTTATCCTATCAGGAGCAGTTGGACACCTATGAGTCAGAACTCCTGCTGCAATATCTTAAAGCCGCCGGAGGCAACAAACGAACGCTCGCACGTCAGCTAGGCATCTCCAGAGCAACACTCTATAACCGCATGAAGAGGCTCGGTCTATAACTAGTCTCTTCATGCCGTTAGGCTAGGAGAGTCTCTCCAGAGAAGTTTTGCCTAAATGAGATGGACTCCATCAAAAAAACACGCAGGACTGGCTCGATAGGCCGGTTACTGTGTGTTTTTTGGTTCATTGCAATGATATGAATTTATGATTGCTGCTAATTTTCGATGACTCCATACTATATTTTTCAGTCACACTACAACACTCTTGTTAATCGAACCAAAGCAGCTCGCAGATGCCGGTAAAATGTCGCCCGACTCATCGAGCAGGCCTGTGCTGCTGCAGTTGGGTTACCAGCATGTGTCCAATAGGCCGTGTATAACATCATCTGATCCTGCTGGGAGATACCATGAACCCGCCCCTCCAGCAAATCCAGAATATGCTTCTGTAAATGAAATCCATCCATCATACCATTTATTCTCGCTGCGTATTCACGCAATTCACCTGGAGAATGCAGATAAGTCAGCATTTTGCGTACATCCTGCTCGGACCAAGGAATCCCATCTACATCAGACGTCCCCTGTTGATTCCTGCTGCCCTTTGTATCCGGATCCAATAAGGACATTACCCAGTCACCAAATTGTCCACTACGCAAATCCAGATCCAGCACATCCGCCTGATCTGAATACACGTCACATAAACGTGTACGTGTTCTTCTGATCTGAAAACCAATGCTTTGTAAAAATAGCTTGAGATGCGGATTGGTTGCGACCAATATGACTCTGGCTCCTTCTCCTAGTAGCGACAATCGATCCAGCGACATGTACCCCACAAGTTCTTCACGTTTGTAGCCTGGCACATCATCCCTTGCTGCAGCGAGTACCGCAAAGTGAGTATCCGTCTGGTCTGGATCGCAATTCAACTCCTCCGGTGTAAAACACTCCTGCATTTCGGTCGGAAAATAGTTGGAAAGCATCCCGCTGCTCTCCCGGTGCACGAGCACCGTAATGAACATCGCGATCGGATCGCCCTCCTTGTCACGCATCAATACAATTCCTTCAGGATAGCGCTGTGCAAGTTCGTCCAAAAAAGCAGGATAAGATGGCGCCTGCCATGGCTCTACACTATATTCACACCACTGTTGGAGCAATTGGTGCAGCGCCGGCAAGTCTTCCGTTCGCATCACTTCCATGGGAGAAAATAGTGAATCTGCCGACACATCAGCGTACTTTCGATGCTGGAGCATGGATTCCTGACACAAAAGTAGCATTTTCCTCGTAATCTGGCGCCTCTCATGCGGACCCGCTTGTTCATGAAGCGGCTTTAGCAGCCCCGCAATTCTCACACGCATGGTTTGAAGACGCTGTGGTTCACGTTGGCGAAAATCACGAAGCAGATGCACTCTGGCCATATCATGCAGCGCCAGACCATTGGGACCGGAACGAATGAACGACATTCGCCTCAGAACGTTGTATTCTTCAAGCGTCACCTCGGTCTGCAGTACGGATGCCAACAATTCCTGATTTGCTGTTTCCAGCAGTGTTAGTACCTCTACCATCGGGTGCAGGCGGGGAAGCGTCAATTCAAGCAGCAGTCTGGCACTAATCATTTGCGACAATTCGGTCCAATCGGAAAGAGGAATATTTCTGCGCTGATCTGCAGCTTCCACGGCAAGCGCCAGTCCCAGCGGATGTCCATCCGTCATACGCGCAATCGTACCCGCCATGCTCTTGTTCAATGAACCTGCCACCGCAATGTATTCGGACACTTCTTCACCGGTAAAATGTTGAAGAGGCATCTGCACGAGGCGCTGCCGTAACCTTGGATGTGTCCGCCACGCTGAGGCGGGTTCGGGTCGTGACGCTAAAATGATAAGCACACCATATAACGGGAGCTTGGATACGAAGACTTCCATAAACCAACTCTCCAGAAGAGCCAATTCTTCATAATTATCCACAGCAAGGACCAATCGCCTCTTTAGTGAAGTCTCACTCAGTAAGCTCAATGGCCGCGGGCTACCGGCACTCCCCATTGTCTCCAGCCCAAATGTAGAGGAGAGATATTCCAAAAAGACCGAGGGTGTCGAGCCGCAGGATCTGCCATCCATCCATATGGCGGTCGCTCCCTGGTCTCGAGCAATGGACAACATCTCGGACAACAAGGATGATTTACCGATCCCCCCCATGCCCGTAACTGAAAAAATGGTTAAAGGTGCTTCGGTATTGCTGAACCAATGGTCCAACATCATCAGTTCCTTGGCTCGACCTATGAAACGTTTCCCATGACCATAATACCTGTCGTATTGAACCTCACTACTGTTTCCCATCTGTGTCCTCCGTACTAGATACTTGTACTTCCATATACTTTGTTTTCTCATAAATTGAGACTATATTGAGACGCGTAGTTGCATATGAAGTGATAAAATCTAGTTAAAAGCCAAATTATAGAAAAACTCACAATACAGCGGTATACAAACATTTAACCGGTTTACATACAACCTTTCACACACCGCTATTCAACATGATCAATTATTCCGCCGATCGGGCACACCAATTAATTGGGCAATTTGCATGATGCAAATTGCTGAAGTCCATGAGTAGCTATCCATTTCGAACTTCATGCTTCCCTTTCAAAAACCTATACAGCCCGATATTCCAGGAAAGGCGGATTTGTGTGAGAAAAAACCTCGATATCTGTAATCTGAGCGGACAACTAGGAATCAACCGTGAGCGACTTGATGAATGGTTGCGTCAAACCGGTGTTTCAACCAAACAAATGGAGACGGAGCCTCTTCCGGAGCGCAGCTCTTCGCCATATCGCTTGGCTGCTCCCACCTCGTTATCCCTTGCACCTTCCTCCGGCCAACCCAATCTGTTCCGTGGCCGCCGTCCGGCTTCTGGCAACCCTGTATTACCGCGTGTATTACGACAAGCGCGTCGCATCAGTAAAAATTGCTAGACTGTGCATACTTTCAATACTGCACAGTCTGGACTGTCACCAGCCTGATCCATCAAGACGGAAAATCTTGTTCCTCCTCGATCATGGCATGAGCAAGCAATGCCATCTCCAGGCAGATTCTTCTTTCCTGATCCATAAAATCAGGTCCCATTAATTCTTCTAACTTCTCCAATCTATTGTACAAGGTTTGCCGATGTATGAACAATTGAGCAGCCGCATCCCGCTTGGAACCGAAGTTTTGCAGGAAGGCATCCAATGTCTCCACCAGCCTAAGATGATGTGTCCGATCATAGTCAATCAGAACGCCCAGATGATCATTGACAAAAGGCTGCAAAAACGATTGGGGCAATGCTTTAAGCATTTGATATATACCCATACGTTCGTAAAAATGAATATGTTCCAGCCGATCCACGGATCTTGATACTTCGATGACCTGATACGCCTCTCGCAGACTGTCCGGCAATCCTGTTAAACGGTTGCGTACCTTGCCAAATCCGGCATGGATCGCAACCTGTTTCAGGTTGCGACTCGCAAATCTCTTTACATCACCAATAATGCCTTCAAGTGATTTTACCAGTTGATTTCGTGTGGATGTCTTGCTCTCTTCCTTGGCACAGCATACATATACCTGATTATTTTTCAGCATGATGAGACTGGCGAGATTATTCTTTTTGAGCAAGGAACGCAGCAGGACCAGAATATCCTGATGATTGGTTTCCATTCGCTCACGGCCGATGCCTTTCAGACGGTGCTCCATCTCAATAACTCCACCAGCAAACCAATACTGTCCCTTCACCAACAGACGGAGCCCCATTCGGGTCTGCGCCTGCTCCTCATGAAGAATGTTGCCATTCATCAGATCCTGGATCAGCTCATTCTGGTTGCGCACCATCTTCTCCTCCAGAAACTGAGAGCGCAGAGTCAGTGCGGCCGCAGCCTTCGCTGTATAATCGAGCAACAGTTTAAGATACTCGACGGGTGCTGAAGGATGTACAACCATGCCTACCGCGGAAAAGACCTGCCCGAAACATACGACCGGATGACACAGTAACACCTGTTCCTCATCCAGATGGAACCATAACTCCGTGTCTGAATCATTGAGATCCAGATGCTCAACCTCCTGTTCGTACCATGTGTAGATCGCTTGCTGTGTCTCCGAGGGAAGCTCCGGCACAAAACTACCTGGTTCCATAGACGAGATATACACAACCGGTTTGGCCGCATATTCATGCAGAAGGTTAAGCACAGCCGACATGTCTGTACTCTGTAATGTTCGCTGCTGAAGCTGACGGGAATAGGTTTCCAGGCTCTTCAGCAGCTGGTGCTGATGATTAATAAGCAAAGCGTGAATATCTTGCGTGATCTCAACAAAACGGACCGGTTGTTCAAACACGATAAGCGGGAATTGATGCCTGTCGGCCAGTTCAATCAATTCTTCGGGAATGCCATGAATGCTCGTGCCAAACTCCACGCAAAGCCCCGCCGCTTCGCTCCGGATTAACTGGAGCAGATACTCTTCGCGCCCTTCTTCCGATTGAAGCCATAGTCCAGTGGATAAAATAAGATCATGGGGACTTACAAAGGGAGAAACATTGGTGATCTCCAACACATGAACCCATCCAACTTGACGTGATGTTCCTTCTTTCCCCGCAGCAAGCCGGGCTTTGGCAAAGACAGGGCGAGCCAGAATATCCTTTATCGTAAACACGCGGTCATTTCTCAATATCGATCCCTCATAGTGTCATTTTTTCTTACATTATAAGCGATGGGCAAATGTCCTGAATAGTCTTTTCTCGACATTATGTTGATTCAATTCTTCAAAACATAGACATGAGGTAAGGTGCAAAACGATGATCTAGGTCATAAACTTGTAGTATAAGCTAACAACCATTAAATGGACGAGGTGCATGGCGATGAGAATCGGAATTCCGAAAGAAATCAAAAACAATGAAAATCGTGTAGCAATGACTCCAGCTGGAGCTGCTGATTTTGTCAGAGCCGGACATCAGGTCATGATCGAACGTGGTGCAGGATTGGGCAGTGGATTCACAGACAGCGAATATCAATCGGCCGGAGCGGAGCTTCAGGATACAGCTTCAACTGTGTGGGCAGAGGCAGATATGATCATCAAAGTCAAAGAACCCCTTGCCAGCGAATACGCCTATTTTCGCCCTGGCTTGATTCTCTTCACCTACCTGCATCTCGCAGCGGAACCTGCACTAGCAAAGGCACTGATTGAAAGCCGGGTGACCGCCATTGCGTACGAGACATTGGAAGTTAACGGGACGCTGCCTCTGCTCACCCCGATGAGTGAAGTCGCCGGAAGGATGTCGGCTCAGATTGGAGCGCAGCTGCTGGAGAAAACGGAAGGCGGCAAAGGCATTCTGTTGTCCGGCGTACCCGGCGTAAGCCGTGGCAAGGTCGTCGTTATTGGTGGCGGCACGGTGGGCACGAACGCCGCCAAAATCGCGATTGGTCTGGGTGCGGATGTGACCATCCTCGATTTGAATCTGAATCGTCTGCGCCAGCTGGATGATATTTTTGGCAATCAGATTCATACGCTGGTATCGAGTCCATCCAATATTGCGTCGGCTGTTGCCACTGCCGACCTGTTGATCTGTGCGGTGCTGATTCCAGGCGCCAAAGCGCCAACCCTTGTCAGCGAGCAAATGGTCACCACCATGGCACCCGGTTCGGTCATTGTGGATGTGGCGATTGATCAGGGCGGGATTGTGGAGACCATTGATCATATCACGACCCACGACGAACCGACCTATGTGAAGCATGGTGTGGTGCATTACGCGGTAGCGAACATGCCAGGCGCGGTGCCGCGCACGTCTACGGTGGCGCTGACTAACGCCACCATGCCTTATGCGCTGCAGCTGGCAAACCACGGCGCAGCCGCCGCGATTCGCGGCAGTTCGTCCATTCGCAGCGCGGTGAACGTGCTGAATGGACATATCACGTATGAGGCGGTTGCCCGGGATCTCGGGCATGCCTATGTTCCCGCAGGACAGGCGCTGGAGAATACCGCGGCGGTCCAGTAATCTTGATATGACCGTTCCACCTGGCGCCTTGTCGCCGGCCTGTGGAACGTAATAGAAGCGCCAGTCCGGGCAGATTCTGTCCAGGCTGGCGCTTCTTGTTTTATTTTTACATGAATTAGGAATGAGTTCTGAAGATGCTTCGGGTGGCGCTCTATACTACACGTTCGCTGCACACCTCACGGAAATTACAGTCGCGGCAAGCGCGGCGTGAAGGCATTGGCGTGAAATACGAGACGTCCTTGGGACGGTTGTAATACTCATCATCTACACAGGAGCGCATCTCCGCAATATACCGCCCCACGTTCTCCTCCACCTTCAGGATATCCTCTTCCGTTGCCGTAAACTCTCGGTGTGTTCCGGTTAACAGGTACTCCACCCGCAGCTCAATCTGCTCCAGCGGAACCCGGTAATGCTCCCTCACATAGGATGCGTACAGCATCAGCTGATCCGAGAAGTCATCTTCCTTGCCCGTCTTCCAGTCCACAATAACGATGTTGCCGTTACTGCGGCGATATAACAAGTCCATCTTCACATACACACGCGTATCGTGCAGCATCATCGTATCCCATTTCTCAATCTCTAAAATATCCGTACTCGCACGGGACAGGTCCTCCCACGTAAGTGTCTGATACAGATTGCCGACACAGGCCGAGGCTCGTTCTTTGATCGTGGCAATCCGGTCATTCAACGTGTCATCCCCGTAATACATCTCGGACAACATCACCCGGTTCTTGGGGTCGAGCCGCCACTGATCCTGATCCATCGATTCCACATATGCCTGATTCAGCAGCTTGCGCATCGTCAGTTCCAGAAAGTGCTCACGAGGTTTATCCTTGCCTTCTTCCCTGCTGCGAACCGCTGATTCACACATCCGATGTGCGAGGTCACCGAATACGAGGTATAGATTACTGAGCTGCTTCAATCGATACAAACGTACCTGCATCTCATCAGCCGAATCTGCCTTCCAGCCGTTATGGGCTCCATAATAATGATAATAATATTTGCGCAGGCACTCATCGAACATACTCGCCCGCGACTGCGAATAAGACCACTGCGGGTATTGTGCCATAAGATATTCTGCCTTTCTGTATGCCGGATCTGCATGAGATCCCTTGATGCTCACAGTATATAGGAAAGGGCAAAAACGCCGCAAGCACCCTTCCGTAATTTTCTTCTATCCGCAACCGTTTCCGATTCAATGCGTAACGTTTATATAGTAACATCACCAAAAGATGAAATTACAGAGCAGAACGCATACTATACTAAAAGAGTACAGGATTTTGCAGTTAGACAGATGAATTGTACAGGCATATCCTAAAAGGAGGCACCACCCATGAATCGACCGGATTGGTTCCAGGCGGAAGAGGCATTACAACAAATCCAAGTCATCGGAAGCGACCGGAATGAGCTCGTGAACATCATTGGCCATGTAGAAGGACTAAATTGTATTGGCACAGGAACGGATGCGGCGGTATTTACGTATGACGGATTGCCGCAGTATGCCTTCAAGATGTACTCAGATCATGCCCTGGACAAACTTGAAAATGAAAAACAGGTATATGAGCAGCTCAAAGGCCTGCCCTATTTCCCTACCTATTACGGCAGCGGCCGAAATATTCTTGTGATCAGTTTTGAAGCGGGAGATACCTTGCTCGAATGTCTGGAAAAAGGAATCCCGGTCCCCGAGCAGGTCATGCTCGATGTGGACGCAGCGCGAGAAGCCGTTCGCAGCCGCGGACTGAACCCTCGCGACATTCATCTGAAAAATGTAATTCTCCAGAATGGACGCGGGAAAGTCATCGACGTCTCGGAGTATATTCAGGACGGCAACGATAATCGCTGGGAGCATCTCGTCTGGGCCTATCACAACATTTATCCACGGATCAAAGGTACACCCATCTCCCCACGCATGCTGCAAACGATCAAATGGGGATATAATCAACTGGATCAGGCCAATATCAAATTGGACGACCTCTCCAAAAAAGCTAATCGATTATTCTCTAAATTCATGAAATAAGCATCTTCATAAACAGATCAAATGTTCGTTCTGGTATCTGATATTCATAAAATAATCCGGATTACTCGCGCATCACTGGCGGTGATCCGGATTTTTGTTTGTACCCTGTTGATGCAAGGCCTTCTTATTTTAACCGCCCCTGCGAGGGTGTCATTCCTTTGTATTGTTTATACAGCTTCGTAAAATAGTTGGCGTTATCACAGCCAACCTGCGCAGCGATCTCGGTAATGGTAAGGCTGCTCTCCTGCAGCAGATGTTCGGCTTTCGTCATTCGGCACCCATTCACATATTCCACAAAGGTGCGTCCAGTCAGTTTTTTGAACATTTTGCAAAAATGATATGTGTTCAGCCCTACCTGCCCGGCTGCCTCGGTAACGGACATTTTCCCTGTTGGCTCCGCTTCAATCTGCTCAATCAAAAGCTTAAATCGTTCCCGATTGGGAAAATACGATCCCGTTGTTTTATCAGGGAGTTGGTGTGGCATAAATGTGCGGGCAAGCAGAGTGAACAAGGCATGCAGCTTGGATTTCACAACCAGTTGGTAGGCCAGCGGCTGCGAGGCCATCTCCTCAATGGCTTCATCCAACAGGGAGTAATAGCCTTGGCAAGCTATGTCGTGCTCCGCCGGTTTTACCGGGAACCTTACCTTACCTTCCAGATAGGGAGCAACATATTTCAAGTGAACGGGGTCATGGGTAAAATCATGAAATAATGCACTGTTGAGCACAACCGAATCATAGTGGATATCCCCTTCCTCCAGGGCATACCCGACATGCAGCGCCCCTCCTGGAATGATAATGACCTCACCTGCTTGAGCTACGTAGGGTCTGCTGTCGATATGAAACAGGGCACTGCCCTGCCGCATAAAAATCAGTTCAAAGTGTTCATGCCAGTGCAAGTACAGAATGCATTCTTCCGTTTTCATCCCCCAACAACGATTCTGGAACAGCTGAAATGGATGTGATTTATGGTCAATGCGGGTATTTTCGTGAAGCGCTTTCAGATCCAGCACGCTGTCTCCTCCTTTCCCCACAAGATCAGACTAATATTGCACAAGATTGTATAGAGCCATGCGGCAGATGCCCGGCTATAATGAGTGTGTCACGAAGTACTATAAGCCAATATTGGAGTGAAATACAACCATGAATAATCCGTTACTCATAGGCACCCTTGTAGGTGGACACGACGCAGTCCGCGTCATTCCACAGATTATGAAGCATGGCTTTGAATCATTCAATCTGACCTTCTGGCAAACAACTGGTGATCTGGACCTCGCCGAAACTGCCAAACGTGTCCGTGAAATCGTGGACGAACAAGGAATTATCATCTCTGCCGTAAGTGTGTTTGGCAATCCGCTCACCGGAGCCGGGGATAACGCTGATACACTGGCCAGTTGGGAACGGGTGATTGACCATGCCCAGCTCTTTGGAGCGGATATCGTCTCCGGGTTCACCGGATGACTGACCGATCAACCGATTGACCAGTCGATTCCGCGGTTCAAGGAAGTGTTTGGAGAACTGGCACGCCGGGCTGCAGACCGGGGTGTACGCATTGCTTTTGAAAACTGTGATATGGGCGGTACATGGCAGACGGGCGATTGGAACATTGCGCATAATCCAACGGCCTGGGAGATGATGTTCGATGCCGTTCCTGATGAAAACATCGGATTGGAATGGGAGCCATGCCATCAAATGTCCAGCCTGATCGACCCTATTCCGCAGCTGCGCAAGTGGGCGCCTAAAGTGTTCCATGTGCACGGCAAAGATGCCACCATTGCCTGGGACATCGTCAAAGAATATGGCGTGCACGGCCCACGTGAATTCGTCTGGCACCGTACACCCGGCTTCGGGGATACCAACTGGTCCGACATCATTACAATTCTGCGCCAAAACGGGTATCAGGGAACGATTGATATTGAAGGCTGGCATGATCCTGTCTACAAAGATGAACTCGAAATGACCGGACAGGTGCACGCACTAAACTATTTAAAACAATGTCGCGGTGGAGATTTTGTTCCCAATCCGGTATAGAAACGAGATTAACATGAAGTGGCATGATGTCCATTGCACAAACATAGAAAATAAAAACTATAAGGAGATGATAGGATGAGTCATCCTTATCGGGTAGTTGTGGCAGGCTGTGGGGCCATGTCCAATACCTGGGTTGATTACGCCATGCAAAGGCCGGACACGCAAATTGTAGGGCTAGTTGATCTGTATGAACAGACTGCCGTTGCACTCGCTGCACGGCACGGCCTCTCCTGTCCCACGTTTACGGATATCGGTGAGGCCATTCGAGTAACAGATGCCAATATCGTATTTGATGTCACCATTCCAGCGAGCCATCACGGCATTGCGATGACGGCTTTACAGCAAGGATGTCATGTATTTGGCGAAAAACCTCTGGCGGAATCCTTCTCTGACTGTGAAGATATTGTTCAGACTGCACGCCGTACAGGCAATATTCAGGCTGTGATGCAAAATCGTCGTTTCGATCCACGTATTCGCGCCTATCGGCAGTTGATTTCCGACGGAACGATTGGTCAGGTCGGTTTTGCAGGGGCAGATTTCTTCCTGGGACCTCATTTTGGAGGATTCCGTGACCTGATGGATAGTCCACTGCTGCTGGATATGGCGATTCACACCTTCGACCAGGCACGTTATATTCTCGGTGCCAATCCGGTCTCGGTGTACTGCCACGAATTCAATCCTCCGGGGTCCTGGTATCAAGGTAATGCGATGGCACTATGCATCTTCGAAATGTCCGATGGCTCCGTGTTTAACTACCGCGGGTCCTGGTGCACAGAAGGTGTGCCTACTTCATGGGAAGCATCCTGGCGTGTAACCGGCGAAAAAGGAACCGCGATCTGGGATGGACATGATGACATTTATGCTGAAGTTGTCTCGGCGCAGCATCTGGATGCAGAAGGCAAACCGTCCTTTTTCCAACCGTGTGAACGGATCGAGGGACAACAGCCCCTCATGGAGAAAACCGGACATCACGGCTGCCTCGAAGACATGTTCGTAGCGCTGGAATCCGGACGACTGCCTGAGACCGATTGCAGTGATAACCAGTTCAGTATGGCCATGGTCCTTGCATCCCTCGAAAGTGCCCGCACAGGTCAAAAGGTGCTCATTGCGGATCTGCTGAAAACCACATAGCGAAGCCGTGAGTCACATATCCTTCCTCATAAACCAAGCCCAAACTGCGAATCTTTAGCAGTTTGGGCTTTTTGTCTACTCACTCTTCTATTCTAGAAATGATGTAGCCGAAAAAATGTCATGCCAAATAGCAAACGCAGTGCAGGGAACGAAATCGATTCTGGAGAAACGAAGTGCTCGCCTTTATCACCGGATTTCCCCTTACAAAAAGGGAATCAAAAAATCCGGGGATAACAGCGATCGAAAGAACGATTCGTAACCGGAACGACTGCTTTGCAGGCAGTTATTTTTTTGAACTTACATCATTTTATAGAATTCCTTTTTTCATTGCCTTGTACACAAGCTGCGAGAACAGGCTGTTCGACCAGGCAAACCACGGCCTTGTGAACGTGTTTGGATCATCCGAATGAAAACCTTCATGCATGTATCCGGTACCTGCATCCGTATTTTCAAGCAGATCTATCATCTCCAGCATTTCCTTATCATTGTCTGCGGTCAGACCCTGCATGGACAGCGCCATATGCCAGACGTATCCGGGAGGAGTATGAGGGCTGCCGATGCCTTTGGCTGCTTGTCCTTCATAATAAAACGGATTTTCCTTGCTCAAAATAAAACGCCGTGTATTCTGGTACACGATGTCCTCGGTGGAAGCATACTCCAAGTACGGAATGGACATCAATCCCGGGGTACCTGCATCATCCATTAGGCAAAAGTTGCCGTATCCATCCGTCTCATAGGCATAGATCTGCCCATACTCGGGGTGACGGTAAGTACCGTATAAGGAGATACCATGGCGTATTTCTTCTTCCAGATGAGCCATTTCGCTGACAAGCTTCTCATCTCGAAATACCCACCTTGCAATCTCCCCCATTTGACGCAAAGTCACCGCTGCAAACATATTTGCCGGGATATTATAATGAAAATCACATGCATCATCACTGGGGCGGAAACCGGACCAGATCATCCCGGTATAGTTTACCGGCATCCCCAATCCTTCGTTGCGGAGCGTATCATGGGCTGGACAGTTCCGGCGCATGAATCGATATGGGGACTGTTCACCATGACGCTGCTCCGTTTTCCACAGACGTACTACGCTCTCCATCACCCTCTTGAAGCGCTCGTCAAATATATCCGTCAATTCCGTCTCACGCCAATACGCATAGGCGAGCCGCATAGAGAAACAAAGTGAATCCAGCTCAAACTTGCGTTCCCACACCCAAGGCGACATCTCTGTCTCATCATTCGCATCCCAATGCCATCCATTAGCCGTTTCGTTAAACGCATTGGCATAGATATCGATGTCCGCATAGAACGTATGCCGTTTGATCAGCCCGCCAATGATCCGCTGCAGCCGTTCGTCTTCCTTTGCCAGCGGAACGTAGTGCATCACCTGCTCCACTGAATCACGCAGCCACATTGCCGGGATATCCCCTGTAATAACAAAGGTTGTCCCATCATCCAATAGCTTTGTCGTCGTTTCCAGCGTGTTGGGAAAACAGTTACGGAACTGTGCCAGCAATCTGGGTCTATGTTGCAGTCTTTCCTCGGCCTCGGTAAGAATGTTCTGCACAGCTTGCGGTAATTCCAGATGCGGCATAGGGATTTTCGGTAATCTGAACTGTTCCATAGATGTCGTCTCCTTTGAGTTGAAAGTTTTCCGTATTTGTTTTGCTTCGTTTCATCCAATGATTTGTATTATGTTGTTATTTTTGTTATGATAAATCATAATAACATTATTATTTGTAAGTGTACTGTGCCGGAAGGTCATCGTCAATTGAAAAGGACTGCTTGAACTCAAATATTCATTTTAACTGAGTATTTACACGATAACGGAGAATCAGAAAAAATCTGGAGAAGCAACGCGCTCGCCTTTATCCCTTGATTTTCCCTTTACATAAGGGATTAGAAAAAAAATCTGGGGATAACAGCGATCAGAAGATTGTTCTGCCGCGCCGTGATCTAGTGTAAAATCATTCGTTTCAACTTGTATAGTTACATATGAAGGAGTAATGAAATGTCACGTAAAGTATCCATCCAGTCGCTGGCTGACCAGCTTGGATTATCCAAATATGCCGTCTCCCGTGCACTCAGCGGCAAGACAGGCGTTAGCGAAGCGACTCGCGCCCGTGTGCTGGAATTAGCTCGTGCCTTGGGATATCGCCAGAGCACCCCAGGCAGCAGTACTGTTCCAACTGCAATCCAGACAGAACAATCCGATCCCCCATTTGCTCTCATCTGCATGAATCAGCTCAACCGGGGTGAGCCCCACTACTGGCAGCGCGTCCTCTCCGGCATGATCTCTGCCTGTACTGAAAGAGGATGGCATCATGCCATTGTATCTCCCTCTCTGGGAGTTGCTGATGAACACACGCCGCCAGAACGGGCAATCGCTCCCCACTTGGACTGGGAAAGGTGTGCCGGAGTCATCGTCATGGGTGCTTTCCCCCATTCGGTCTTGCAACGACTCGCACAGACAGGTCGTCCCATTGTGCTCGTGGATCATCAGGAGCCACTGTTGAACTGTGATACGATCAGCCATGATAACCTGGAAGCAGGCATAACTGTGGCGAGATATTTAATGTCGATGCAGTGCCGCCGCATCGGTCTGATTACGGATGATGGCCGAGCTGCCAGCTTTGCACAGCGGAAAATCGGCATTGAACTGGCCTTAAACCATTTTCACGCAGACAGCAGTCGGTTGACCACGTTCAGAGAATGGAATATTCCTTATGAGAACGGCGAATGGATCGACCAATTGGCAGCCACAATCAAAAACATGCCCGCCGACGAACGGCCCGATGCCTGGATTGGCGTCAATGACGATATCGCCTTGCAGTGGATGAATAAGTTGCAGGAGATAGGATTCTCCACACCTGGGGATTGCCTTGTCATCGGTATCGATAATGTGCATGCCGCCGCTACATCGTCCCCACCCCTGACCACAGTCAACCTGTGCAAAGAAGAACTCGGTCAGCGTGCGATCGAAGCTTTACAGCGCAGAATTGAACGCCCGGGAACACCAAAGGAAACGGTGATGTTATCCACGTCCCTTATTCCAAGGGAATCGGCGTAACTTAATGCGCAAAACTTCTTTAGCATCAGCACAACTTAACTTTATTGAATATCAAAAAGGCCCAGCATTTTATTATGCTGGGCCCTTCTATCTCTATCTTGTTATTCTTCCAAGCTTATTCCGTTCCGTTTCTTTATTTCTGCCAAGGCAGACTGGTATACGATGGAAGATCTACTTCCCAATTCACGTCTCGATACTCACGATTAACTACGGTTCGTTTTAAGGTTAATTTTGTTCCATCTTCTTTGTAAAAACCACGGATGACCAATTTCAGATTGTCTGCAACGTATTCTCCGTCATTATTAGGCTGGTCTGGATAACCGATGACTTGAACAGGATACTCTTTTCCTTCCGAATCTACGGCCACCCAGCGATCGCCATTAAAAGCATTTCGGAACGTCCCTGTTCCCTCCAGGACTAGTGAATAGTTTTTGTCATAGGATTCCCACACCGGTTTGAAATTGAAATCAGAAAATAAAATTTCATCTCCATATTGTTCAAATTGCAGTACGTAGGTGTAAATTTCAGCATCCTTACGCATCTTTTCCAGATCCACTTCCACCGACTTCTCTCCCCACACTGGTATGGTGTATCCTTCCAGGACAAAGCGAATCTTCTTCGCATCCACCGTAACAAAAGCAGGGTCCCATGTCTCCGATAACTTCAATGGACCACCATCCATTAATCCACTCAAATCTCGGAACCGGAACTTGGCTTGACGGGCATCTGGTCTGCTCCCGTTGAATATTCGATACTCATTCGTTTCAGGAATTTCGATGTGATACATGATGTCCATATCTTCCGCCCAATCTTCCCCGACTTTGGCACGAAGTTGATCATCCAGACTGATGTTCATGTCAAGGCGGGTCCCGTTTGGCGTACGTACTAGCTGTGTCATGTCCAGTTTCAAACCCTCAGGAGTGGTGTAGGTATTGTTTATAGGAGCCTCAACAGCCAGTGATTTGGCTTTGGTCATATCGATGTTGAATTGAAAGCTCCAATCTATCACAGCATTTTTATCTTCGTATGATTTTGTCTCAAAATTATAATAGCTTCCTACTTTTAGATGCCCAAGTTCTCCACGCACGATCACCTGATCCGGGATATCATCATGCAACTGGAATACCAATCGTTCAGCTGGCGAACTGCTTGTTCTGGTATCCTGCGCGAGAGTTGCAACCTGTCGCCCCTGATCGTCCGTAATATGAATTCTCCCCGCCTCTGGAGATATTGCAAAAAGCCCTAGCCCATCAGGTGTTGTTTGTTTCAGTGTGATCACGATTTGAGAGCGATCTACCAACACATCTTTGATCTTAAGCGTGTAGCCCTGGTCCTCAATGTTGATATTCGGATTAACCACTAGACCGAGTGGCTTCAAACGTTTGTAATCATCGGCAAAATAGGAATACTTGAGTTCTTCTGGAACAGGGATGTTAGGTAAAGGCGGGTTATTTACGGCATTCACCGTGGGTTGAGTCAATTTTGCTGTGTGATCAAAAGCAAACCAGGCCCCTCCCACAAGGATCATAACTGCCGCCGCTGCAATCCCAGTACGACGCATCCAATGGGACTTGGAAGCCTTTTTCGTAAATGGATCCCCGTCTTCTGCGCCCTCCATGGACACCCCTTCCAGTTTTCGCATCACCTCAAGTGTAAAGTCCGCATCCGGCTCCTCACGAAAGAAATGCTGTTCCCACAATTGATCCTCATCATTTGGAATAGGCTTCATACGTCGATAAACCTCCTTTGCGCTCCATTTGTTTTTTCAGCGTTTTCTTCCCTCGATAAAGTGCATTACGCACTTGCGTCGGACTCATGTCCGTAATATCTGCAATCTCTTCGTAGCTCAGCTCATTCGTATATTTAAGCAGCAGCACAAGCCGATACGATTCTGGCAGTTGGTCCATCTGGCGATAGATTTCACGCTGCATCTCCTTATGCAGTACATGTTTCTCTGGCGTTTCACCACTGGTTTGTTCCAAACCCGTATGAACAGCGGTCATCACAGGTTTCTGTTGCCGCATAAAATCCCGCATCCGATTCACAGCGATGGTGTATACCCAAGATGAGAAACTGCTTCCTTCCCTTCGTGTCGGAAGATAGCGGTACATCCGGAGAAACGTATCCTGAGCGAGATCCTGTGCATCCTGATGACTCGCACCCATTCCGCGTAAAATGCCGAATACTTTATTTTTATATCGATCCACCAGCACAGCAAATAACTGTTTGTCCCCCGCGATAATACGCTGAATGAGCTCCTCCTCTGGTATCTGTTGAGTCATGTAATCCCCCTTCTCTACAGCTTCCATGCATGGTTCTGTACTATATAGACGGAAGCACTTCCTGAAACCTCTCACTTTATCCAAAAAAAAGAATTCGCGCCACCCGGTGCTAACCGGACGGGCGAACTCTGCAACCATTGAAGGTTCATTGTTACTGCTGCGCTTGCTGCCATGTGGAGTTTTCTTTTTTGCTTCGTTGTTTAGTCCTCTCTGCTTTTCTCGGAGACAAAATCACTAAGCTGGGAATAGATCGCTACGATCTCATCCATCGACATACGCACGAGTCCACTGGATGACGGGGCAACAAATTCATGAATTTCCTTGACGACCGGGTCGTCCTGAAATCCCCATTCCACTTTGGCACGCTGACTGTACTGGGTGTATACCCCTTTCCCAACAAAACAGGCGATGTCTGGACGGTATTCCTCCAGCTTTTGCCGTAAAATCTGCCGTCCCTCTGCATATTCTTCCTTTGTAATATCGTCCATACCTTTTGTTGGCCGGGCAACAATATTCGTAAATCCGTACCCCAGCTTCAGCAACTCTCCATCCTCTTGTGCATCATATAAACGAGGCGTCAATCCGGAACGTTCAAGAATGCGCCAGAAACGGTTTCCTTTATAAGCATAATGATGACCCGTCTCTCCAGACGTGATGCTGGGATTGAATCCAATAAATAAGATTGATAAACCATAATCCAGATGATCTGGAATCATAATGAAAAGCCCCCTTATCTTTTTTAGTCATTTACATCTTTCATCTGTGTATAAAATGATATAATGGTTGAAGTATTTTCGAAATCGGACTGAAATTTTCATGAAAAAGGAAGCTGAACTGATGATTGCAGACATCATGCTTGAAGTCGTCCTGCCCGTCTTTCTCCTGATTGCCGTCGGGTCCTGGATGCAAAAGGTGTTCAAGTTGGACTTGTACACCCTCGCCAAAATCAATTTCTATTGTATTACCCCCGCAGCCGTCTTTATGAGCATGTACCACTCCGATATGTCGGGGGAATTGCTCGGAACTGTCACGCTGTTTTACGCCTTATATGTACTTATTCTCTATATTGTGGGGTCTGTGTTCGCACGCTCGCTTCGCATGAATAAAGGCATGAAGGCTGCTTTCAACAATAGCATCATGCTGGACAACGCAGGCAATTATGGTCTACCCATCAACTCCCTGGTATTTCGTGGTGATCCGCTGGCCTCTTCCATCCAGGCACTGGTCATGTCTTTACAGGCATTGCTGACATTTACCTATGGTGTGCTGTCCATTCAGGGTGCCAAGCTCAAAGGCAATTACCGTGCGGTGATCATTGGATTTCTAAAAATGCCCGTTCCTTATGCGCTGTTGCTCGGCATTTTGTTTCATATGGGAAATATTCCACTGCCCACTTTCCTGTCCATGCCGCTGACTTACGCGCAGCAAAGTATGGTCGCTGTAGCACTCTTGACACTCGGTGCCCAAATTGTAAAATATCCAATTCGCCTGTATCGTCTTGATGTGTATATTAGCACATTTCTGCGTTTGCTGATTGGCCCGGCCATCGGGATTTCGATTGTACTGCTGCTCGGTTTGCAAGGTATCGCTGCTCAGGCCCTTATTATCGCATCCGGTATGCCTACCGGAGTCAATGCGTCCATTCTGGCCGAGGAGTACGATAACGAGCCAGACTTTGCTGCCCAGACGGTTCTGATCTCGACGCTGCTTAACATCATTACGATTACTGCACTGATTTCGTTTGCGAAGACGTTCTGACCTCATACGCAAAAATAACTAGTCCACTCTCCTCAACGGAGCTGTGGACTTTATTTGGTCTGAGGAGAAGTCAGCAGAAAGCTGGCACAACCAAAAAAAGTCCAAACACAGCCGTCTCCGGATGCGCTTGAACTTCTTTTATTGCCTGCATATTCGATCTGATCAAGTCCATTATATGATTGACCAGAAAAACTAAGTTTCACATGTCGTCCGTTCAGGGAACTTGCCACCTTCTCTGAACAAACATCGAACCAGTCGCTGCGCGGCCCGATTAAAATAAAAACTCGGACTGACACCCTCCACCTGAACAGGCTCCAGTTCCTTCACACTTTCCTTGACCTTATTCATTTCAATGAGTCCCATCTTCCGCTCATTCGGTCCGAATCGATAAATAACCTTTTCATCGTCTTCCGTCTGTTTCACCAACAGAATCATTGACGCCATACAGGTTACCCCCTATCGTTACGTTGTGAGATTCCAATGACCACTTGCTTACTATTAATTATTACCCAGAATGGAGTGGAAACATATAGGGCTTTAGTTATTTATATTAACGTTAAAACTCCTAATTTTAATTATCTTGAATGAAATATTTTGACGAAAAATAAACAAAAACAGTCTTGGATATACCAAACCTGCCCTATTACCTTGCATCTAAAGGAATCTGAAGTCTCATGCTTCACCAATCCTGTTTTATAAACGTGGGTCCACCGGTTCAGACTCCAAAGCCAATGTCGCGAGCACACATTCATGCACCCTTTCCACAGGCTCCATGCGCACAAAACGCTCGATTCCCTCCATGCCCAAGGCACTTTCCATCAGAGCGTGGCGCTCTTTTTTGGACGTTTTGCGTTTGCTGAGCCGGGACAAATTGTCTGGTGCGAGGTAATCCATACCATAAATGATGTGCAAATACGCACGACCTCGTACTTTAATCGCAGGTTGCCGTCCACACCTCTTGCAGTGCAAAACGGAAAATCCGGTCCAGTTCTTCATATTTAATAATCTGTTCATTCTCCAGCTGGGCGGCCAGTTGTTCAAAATGCGCGATCTGCTCTGCCAAAAAAGCCTGTATCGCAGGTAGCTGCGGTTCCAGGTCGAGTTCCTCACCCGCCTTTTTCCGGCGCAGCAGTTCATGGATTTCCGTATAGAGCGGCGCGCTCTGAGGAACAAGCTCCTGCACCAGCTCTTCAAATGCCATCGGCGGCATCGCATCATAACGTTCGATCCAGCCACAGGCCAGCAGTGGGCGCAGCACATAGAAATACTTTTTGATCTTCACCTGTTCACCCTGCAAATAATCCCGAAAGTTTCCCTTCGCCATATTCAGATAATGGTACATACAGGACTTTGGCGAGAAGGTCAAAGGCGACAGTGCACGAATATGCTCTGCCACGCTGTATGATTCGTCATACTGAATTGGGGATTGCAGCCACTCCAGCAGTGGTGGATTCGACTTGCGAAACAGCTTCAAGGCTTTGCGTAAATCCCAACCATTAATATCAAGCTGATCACTGATCGGGCGTTCGATAACATCCCTTTTATCTTCAATGGACAAGTACCATTCCAGCGGTCTTACATACAAGAAACGAACATCGTAATCGCTGTCCTGTGAAGGAAATCCCCATGCCCGGCTGCCCGATTCACAGGCATAGATGATCCGCACCTGCTCCTCCTGTTCGATCTGCTTCAGCTGCTGTCTAATCGTATCTCTCATTTCTTCATGAACATGAGTCATCTCTGTGGCCTCCACCTTTTCCAATTTAAATCTCTATCTCTCTCACCCGGTTCGCAAGTGTTTCATATCCCGCTACAGTCTCAGCAATATACGTCAGTACCGTTTCACTCCACCCATAGATATAAAAGGTTTTGCCATCCCGTGGAGGCACCATTGCCTGCTGATAAGGTGCAATATCCACGATAAATGCTTTCAGGTCCGGATTCATCATCCGGCGATAACGTTCAAGCTCAGCATATAACGGACTGCCTTCATTCTGCTGTTCATCGGTGATCATAATGATCTGATCCACTTTTTCTCCAATATCCCGCAACTCTCGGACAGGCCGTCCCGTGTCAGTTCCACCTTGTGCTCGAATCCGATGAGCTTGGGAAAGGATGCTTTCATCCATCTTGGGACGAGCATCCTCAACCATGTGGTCGAATAACCAGAACAGCGAGTTACCTCGTGTTTGTTTATATAGCGCCAGTGCCAGCACCGATCCAATTCGCAAATAATCCCCTTGCATGGAACCGGAGCGGTCCAGGAAAATGGCGGTTCTTCCCGGCAACGATGGCAGGTTGCCAATCGATAGCTCCACCGCTTCCCGCAAAGCAGATCGCAGCTCTTCTCTTGCGATCATTTCATATGCACTGGCGAAGCGGAAAGGTAAGATGCGCGACTTGCGCAGGGCTTCTCCATCCGTTAGACGACCCGTTACGTAATCGATGTTTTTCGATTTCTCAAACACTCCCGCCCGATCCATCGCATTCAGATGACGTAACAATGCAAAGGTCGGCATCTGAGACATCAACGCCTCCCATACCGTACGTGTCGGCTGCATGATCGATGTGACCACCGAATACGGCAGTTTTCCTTTTTCGATCAGATGCATCCGACTTGCAGGGTTTGGGGTAGCCTTCAGCTTTTCCAGCGCCTGCAACTGCGGCAGGTCTGTAAGATCCACTTCATGTCCTCGCAAATAACGGAACAAGGCTTGCTGCTTCATATCTGTCGGCTTGGGGTGTGCTGTAGCGATCATATCGCCCAGACTGTATCCACGTCCGCGCCCGTTGTATTTGATTGCCCAATATTCAGTGATGCCGTTCAAAAATTGACTCACCTGGCGCTTCACCGCTCGACCACCCTGTCCTCGCCCCGTTCCTCTTAGAATCGTCAGAAAATCGGCCAAGTCAGCCGGTGTCTGTACCACCTTGGAGAATACTTTCGCAAACTGATCCGGGTCCACCTTGGACAAGAGTGCCAGCCCGTATAGAGGCTGTAACCGCATCAAGCCTTCATTACGAGCATAGACCAGCGCCCGCGCCATAAACCCTGCATCAACTTCAGCCATCTCCTGATGACTGACCATCGCATCATCCATCAGTTGCTGTGTATCTGCATAGAACGTATTGTTCAATGTATTGGTCATCAACATCTGTATATATTGTTCCTCCACCAAACGCTCATAGGCTCCGTAGCCCCCATGATTACGCGTCGTTGGCTGAGGTTGATTAAATAATTGTTTTGCTCTGCTCATCACTCATGACCTCCCGGTGTGAGTCTATTTACTGATATTCCATAATAAAATGTTCCGAGGAAAAAGGTGGGAAGGTATAATACCCGCTCTACCGCTGAGCTACACCGCCATGAACGGCGGCGATTGGATTCGAACCAACGACCTGGTCGATTAACAGTCGAAGTAACCCTCCCTGGCGCCTCGGAACCTTGATCCGCAGAGTTTGTTGCCGCCCCGCTTCACAACCTTATTATGCCTCACCCATTTGCACGCGAACATGGCGAAAGTATGGCGACGAATCAATTTCATAACTCATTAAATTATCGTTTTGTAACGATTGAAGCAGCTAAAGGTATTATGAAATTGATTCAACCTCCATAAGTTTAAAATGAAACCAACCACTCATCCTGATACAATGTAGGGATATAGTAAATGGGAAGATCACCAATGTTTCTATATAACGAAGAATTGTTCTGCCAACATAGTCATCCATACATTCGCCTGACTCCAGGCCACCAAGGAGTGAATATTCATGGCTAAAGAGAGCTTTGATAAAGAAATCCAATTTCTGCGCATGCTGTCCCTGACAAGTGGTGCCTACAACCGTAAACAATATGCCGAACGGCTTGGTATATCCGTACATACTTTTGATAAAACCCAGCGTAGATTAAAAGAAATCATGCAGACCGTCGCTGACCAACGCTCAGGTTCGGTACCAAACAAAGAAATGGCGGACCTTGTTCGCTTCCAGTACGGAGAATCTGCTGAGCCTATGCTGCTCTTCCTCTTTCGCGCCAAGTCGATGAAAGAGACCGAAATTCAGCGTCTTTCTGTCCTTTTGCATACCTTGCAGGATCAAGCTTTAACCGCTATGGAATTACTGGATGCCTGCTGCGCGGATCTGCCAGAGGAACTGGCGCTGCCTGACGAGAAGACCATTCGCTCCGATCTGAAGTATTTGGAAGAAGTGGGGGTGATCCGCAAGGAACCTGGCGGCAGGCCATATCGTTACCTTTTGCAGCAGGACGTACTTACGGGTCTATCCGTGGAAGAACAGTTGGAGTTGTATGATTTTGTAGATATTATGGCAAACACTCAGGTTCCGTCCGTACAAGGCTATATATTGCGGGACAGTCTCAAAAAGGCCATTGCCGCAAGTTATCCGCAGGAAGAAGCCACCGAGCCATTCATATATAAATACCACTATTATTCACGCATTCTGGACGAAGCACATCTGTACACTCTGCTTAGTGCGATCCGCCAACGAAAACATGTGCAGTTTCTGTATTATTCACCGAAAAAACCGTCCAGCTACAGTTCGCAGAATACGAATCCACGCTTTGAACGGGAAGCAGGCGGACGATCCAACCGGATCGTACCGCTTGAAGTGGTCTATGACCATCAGTATGGTCGCTGGTATGTCATTGGATATCAGGGACGCCGTGGCTTTGTGAAATTCCGGATGGAAGGCATTACACAGCTGGAGGAACAGGATTCGATTGAAGAACAATATATGCTCGAATTGAAGCAACAGTGGGCCGAGATTAGCAATTACAGCTGGCTGGTGGATACAGGGAATACCGTGACGGTTCAAGCAAGATTCTTCCATCCTCAGGACGGCCAGCGTAACTTCATTCTGGATCGGGTTCGTTTGCAAGGCCAATGGGGAACGATTACGCCCGAAACGGAACATACCTTTCTGTATGAAATCCAGGTCAACGGGATCACCGAGATTAAGCCATGGCTTCGGAGTTTTGGCTCAAGCTGTGAGGTGATCGCTCCACAGAGGCTGCGTCAGGAGATGATTAAGGAATGGAAGGAGATTGCGCAATATTATGAATCTGTTCGAGAAGATGTTCAACTACCAGATGATGACGAGATTGAATGAAACCGGACTATTCACCTGGACTTCCCAGGAACGAGCCTGGCTGCGCATGATGCTGAATCACCCTGCCGCACCAGAAGCGCTGCACCCTGATACGTTGCACAAAATGCATGACATGCTGGATGCAGAGCAGGATCTGGACCTTCAGGATTACCTGACCGAAAAAGCCAAAAGTGAAGAGAACAGTGTCTTTCATCCGCTGCTCAAACCATTACGGCAGATGATTTTGCATCATCAGGGGTTTCGCTTGACAGGGCGTGTACGCAATGGACGAATCAGTCAGGATCAGTTTGGATACCCCTACAAGCTCGAATATTCCATGGTCAAAAAAGAATGGTACGTACTCTGGTATGCTCCACTCTACAACAAACTGATGTCCACCAAGCTGCACAGCATCATTACTGCGGAAGCCCAGCCGCTGCAACCGGAAACAGCTTCTCAGTATGCTGCCAAAATCGCAATTTTAACGGAGAACCGGAAAACGACCGTAATGATCGAAGTGCTGCCGGAGTTCAATCAGGAGTTGTCCCGAATTCTGTATGCCTTTTCCTGCTTCGAGAAGCAGGTGGAATTTGTGGAAGCCCAACAGACGTACCGCATTGAACTGACCATCCCGCGGAATGAGATGGATTATGTGCTGTCCAAAATGCGTTTTCTGGGCAAAAGGGTACGGATTGCAGACAATGCGGCGCTTCGAGAGCGAATGTCCGAGACAGCCGCCAAAGTATTGGCACGCTATGCGGAAACCGAGCCTGAAGCACTACCTGAACGAACTTCTGGAGGAGGGCGGAGCCGCCACGAAGAGGAACCTATTGTAAAGACAGAAGGCAGTGATTCTGCATAGCTCATGTTAGTTGTGATTCGTTAAACGTCCAACTTGTGCAAACGGGGACAAATAGCGTGTGTTCGTTTCATTAGAATAATATAATACAAAAAGGGCTGTCCCCCGTTATACTAACGACCTGAGGGACAGCCTCTTTGTTCATATGTTCTGTCTACGCGCCACTACCGGCAGCCGAATTCCTTCTTTTATTAATCGCATGTACACCCATCACAACCGCAATCAATTCATACGTATCCAGATGTACTGATTGGTTGTCTAACACAAATGCGCCTGAACCGAACCAGCCACTTGTACGCCTGAAGCTTGCCACAACTTTACCGCCCATCCCGGTGATATCATATTCATGTGAAAACGCCGGCGCGGAGACATCATACACACCACGCGGTCCTGCATCGTACTCATACTTTTTACTGAAGAAGCTGATTCTCGCCCGTAAGACACCCCACTCCCTTCCATCGGCTGAGGTCACATCCCAACGGTTACTAAACATGCGGAATTTACCACTGCAAATGAGTCCCGAGTTATCGAATACATCAAGCGATGAACCAAAGGCACTTTTCAAATCGAGATGACCTGCTTGTTCCTGTTCATGATTCATAATTTCGGTATACCCTGCATTAAAGAAATTATCTCTGAAATAGAGTTCCATGGAATTCCTCCTTTACAAGAAATAAAGCTTCTCCCTTATTGTAAAACGACATATATCCCTATTTACGTATAAGAACTGGGAAATGCTCAAAATAAAAAAATCTGCCAGCTAAATTGCAGCTGACAGAATCTTAACTTAAACTTCAACTTTTTTATTATTCAGATACACAGCAACACCAACCAAAATCACAGCCACGATGATTTCAAAAATAATACTGGCCCATGTTCCATCTGACCATGTAATCCGATTGGACGTAGTGGAGAGCGCTGTGCTTTCTTCAGTGAAATGAAATAATTCGTTCGAATTAAAACGACCCGAGAAGATGATATTCTCCAGCCAGCTGATGACATTAATTAGTACGAAAAATGCGACAATACTAATCCATGGTCCTGTTTTAAAGCGGAAGCTGCCTCCGATAGAAATGGAGAGAAAGATGATTATGATACAGAATATAGCCACCCACCAGAGAAACAGCAACACATTGAGAATCTCCGAAACATGAATACCCGAATCGTTAATGTAGCTGGTAAAGTTAATCCCTGTATGCGTTGTACTGTAAATAAAGTAGTGAATGGCAGCAACAACCATTAAGCCCAGCCAGCAGAGTGTTCCAAATATGATCGGAGACAAGACGTGAGACAGCCCTGTTACCGGTACAAGACGGCGGTTGAACGAACGGATATTGGATCGGTATGTCTTGATCATTTTCACATAAATGGCCACACCTGCTCCGACATATGCAATGACACCTACAACACTCCCTGTTACTTCAGAAAAAAACAATGCCAGCCCAATCTGAACGATAATCAATACGGCTAGCCCAGCCAACAATGTATTCCAATTCCTTCTAAAGTCATACTTCAGCAGTGTCATCATTCCGCATAGACCTCCTTGAACATTTCATCCACACTTTTACCGTACTTGAGACGCAGTGTCTCTACTTCTTCCCGCATCACCAATTCACCTTCACGAATGAAGATCACTTCATCAAAAATCCGTTCAATATCCGTTACGAGATGTGTAGAGATGATCAGACTGCTGTCTTCGTCATAGAACTTCACAATCGCATCCAGAATTTTGCCACGGGCAACCGGGTCTACCCCGCCAATCGGTTCATCAAGCAAATAAAGACGAGCTTTACGGGAAAGAGCCAGTGTTAATTGCAGTCGTTCATTCATGCCTTTCGACAGATGTCTTACCTTTTCTCCCTCTCCAAGCTTCATGAAATCAAGCATCTCTTTCGCTTTCTCTTGATCAAAATCAGCGTAGAAATCACGGTAATACGCAATCGCGTCCCGTACCTTCATCCAACTCTCTGTTAATGGGCGATCCGGCATAAAGGATACCAGCGACTTCGTTTCCAAGCCTACCGCTTTTCCCGTAACACGAACATCTCCACTGCTGGGGTGCAGAAGCCCTGCAACCAGCTTCATCAACGTACTTTTACCGCTGCCGTTACTGCCCAGCAGACCTACAATTCGGCCTGGTGCAATATCAAGCGTGATGTCATGAAGGGCTTTCTTGCCGCCATACGTTTTGCTCACATGGTTCAACTCAAGAATATTACTCATTCACTGTACCTCCTCTTCCATCACGATGCGATGATTGCTTTCCTTCTGCAACGGCATCCGCCACGATATTTACGATATCCTGTTCTTCGATGCCCAGCTCCTGCATTCCTGTCAGAAAACGCTCCAGCAATTCACCAGCCATCTCTTTTTTAATCGTCATAATTTTCGACTCCTCACTTGTCACGTATCGGCCCAGACCTCGCTTGGTTTCAACCACTTCTTCCCGCTCCAACTCCTGAAATGTTCGCTGTACTGTATTGGGATTGATCTGTAATTCGGCCGCGAGCTCACGAACCGAAGGAATTTTATCGCCTGCCTTAAGTGTTCCGGTCACAATCTGTCTTTTGATGTACTGCATAATCTGCAAGTAGATTGGCAAGTTGTTGTCAAATTCGATGCTCACAATGTCCTCGCTCCTCTCTGTATCTGTGTGTTAGTTACATAGTACACTAGTGATTTGTTGTTGTAAAGCCCATTTATTTAAAATGGCTTCAAATGCAAAAAAAGAACAGATCCTCAGATCTGCTCTTATCACTCTTGATTCTTCCAACTACATTCATTTTCATTGTATGATGTTATTGGTCTGACAAGAAGTTTTCTATACGATATCCAAAGGCACTTTGCCCTTAGGTGCAGGGAATGCCTCATTCAACCGAACAATTTCATCTTGGGTCAAAATAACATCCATCGCCGCAGCATTTTCTGCAACATGATTCAGCTGTACAGCTTTCGGGATCGCCATTATGTCTCCATCCCTAATAACCCAGGATAACGCAATTTGCGAAGGACTGACTTCTCGATCCTTGGCAATCTCACGGATGACTGAATGCTCCAGTAACTCTTTACGAAGCCTGCCTCCCTGGGCCAGTGGACAATATGCCATCACAGGAATACGGCGTTCCCTCAACCAGGGAAGAAGCTCGTATTCTATACCACGAGAAGCTGCATGATACAGCACCTGATTCACTGCACAATGCTGACCACTTGGAACGTTCCAGAGCTCCTGCATGTCCTCTGTATCCAGATTCGAGACACCCCAGCGCAGAATTTTGCCTGATTGTTTCAACTGTTCCAGAGCTTCAACCGTCTCTTCCAACGGCACACCTCCACGCCAGTGCAGCAAGTACAGATCCAAGCGATCTGTACCCAAACGCGAAAGGCTGCGCTCACAAGCGGTAATCATCTGCTTCCGATCAGCATGGTGAGGATACACCTTGGATACCAGAAATACATCATCGCGACAGTCTTTTATAGCCTCACCAGTGACCTCTTCCGCCCCACCTTCAGCATACATCTCAGCCGTATCTATTACTGTCATTCCACGTTCAATACCGTGACGCAGTGCCTGAACTTCTTCTCTCCGACTGGATTGTTTCTCACCCATGTACCATGTTCCCTGTCCGATTGCAGGCAGTGTTGTCCCATCGGGCAGCTGGATCGTACGCGTTTGATTTCCTTGTTGCATCTGTACTCCTCCAATCTGAGAATACTCTTCTTCCTATCTATTGATTATTAAACAGATCAAATCTACTCCCTTCACTCGCCCTTTCATTCGATCGCTTCCAACGCTCCACCATCATGATATACAACTGATCCAGTGGTAACGTGAGGCTGTTCTGGGCAATGCTTACCGTAGCATCGACCATGCTGCTATTTACCGTCATTAATTTGCGCTTCATCCCATTCTGACGATCCAGAAACGCTTTCTCGTCCCACAATTTAACCCCAATCATCTTCTGTCCCATGAATTCATACATAAAAATATTCTCAACATCTTTCCAGGCAATTAACCCTCCTGATGTGTAAGAAGATGAATCCACAAACCCATGCTCATCGACAACAAAGGAAGGTTCCTTCTTAATCATCTTCACCAGGCTGTAGCAGAGACAAAGCCCAAAAAATAAAATGGAGAACAAGCCAATAACGGAAGAAATGGCAGATCCCTTGGCTGAAGAATCATCAAACATCAAAAAAAATCCGGCTGCTACAAAAAGTGCCGCCCCTACTGTAAGCCATGCCATTCGTTTCCGGCTCGGGTATTCCACGTGCTGTTGATCATAGGATGTGGACAAAGTGATGCTCCTCCTTCATGGTGACTGAGACAAGAATGATCTATATAAAAGGGGTACAGCTCATTAAATGAGCTGGATTACCAAATATACTTAAATAGCATTGTTCATTAAACAGATTCAACTGACATTAAACATCATTTTCAGACAGCTTTTCGTCTATTTCATGACTATTCAACATTAGGATTCGTCATGCTTCCAATAATTCCTTTCGGGCACAGGCGATATTGTTAAGAAATAGGAGTACGTTCGTTAGAATCGTGTTGTCCTGCCTCATGCTTTCCGTTAATATAAATGGAAAGGTTAGGAAATTAAAACAATCTGAATCGTGGTGGGAGGACAAACAATGAAGAGTCTGCGCGGCATAACATCGGAAGATCTTTTTCAGATTACATGGGTTAATGATCCAACTCCGTCTCCTCAGGGCGGACAATTGGTATATGTAAGTCGGAAAACAAATGAAGCACGAGACGGTTATTCTTCTCACCTGAGACTCATTAACCTGGAGAACCAGAAGGAAAGACCTTTCACATCTGGGGATAAGGATCACGCTCCTGCTTGGTCGCCGGATGGTTCACAGCTTGCTTTTTTACGAGAGCATGAAGGCAAAACACAAGTGTGGCTTATCGCCTCAGATGGTGGAGAAGCACAGCAAATCAGTCATTTGAAGCATGGCGTCAGTTCCCTGCTCTGGTCACCAGATGGGCTCAATTTGCTTGTTAAGTCATCTGTGGACATGAGTGAAAAAGACGAAAATGAAACTGAAGACATAGATAAAAAACTGCCGCAAGAACTTGTCGTGGATCGAATTCGAATGAAATCTGACAGCGGCGGACTGTGGAACGGTCGACGAACCCATCTCTTCCGTGTTCCAATCGAAGGCGGAGAGGCGATCCCTGTAACTACAGGCCATTATGACGTTGGGGATTATGCGTGGTCGACGGATGGAGAGTCCATCGCCTGGATCGCTCAGTTTCCGGAAGAGGGCGAGGAGCATAACGATTACACCCTGACGAACCATGTGTATCGCGCTAAGGCTGACGGATCTGACGTGCAGCAGTTAACCCCGGAAGGATACTCTTTCGGCCGGCTGACGTACGCACCTGATGGACAATCCCTTGCACTGCTTGCTAGCGACCGCTCCTATGGAAATGCTACGTTGGTCAAGCTCTATACCCTTCCGATCTCGGGCGGCCAACCCGTATGTCTGAGCAAGGATTGGGATGTACAGATCAATCACAGCCTCGTTGGTGATATGCGTTCACACCTGACTAATACGGGCCCGGTATTCAGTCGTGATGGTTCATCCATTCTCTGTCTTGCTACTATTGAAGGTAGCGTTCGGATTGCCCGATTTGCAAGGGACGGCAGTCATGCCGGATACATCTTGCCGGACGAGAAATATCAATTTGCTGAGCTGGAAAATGGACAGATTGTGGCAGGCGTAGCAGACGTACTTCATCCTGGTGATCTCTTTCTGTATACTCAACCTGATGAAGTTGGGGCCGAGCCCATACAATTGACCCATAGCAATCCTCAACTGGATGAAGAAATCCAACTTAGCACACCCGAGACCTTCTGGTTCGATTCCTCTGATGGCCTGCGATTGCAAGGCTGGATGCTCAAACCGGCTGGCATGGTGGAAGGGGTCAAAGTCCCAACCATCCTTGTGATTCATGGCGGTCCACATATGATGTATGGCTTTACATTTATGCATGAGTTCCAGATCCTCGCAGCACAGGGCTATGCTGTTGTATATATCAATCCAAGAGGTGGGCTCGGATACGGGCAGCAATTCGTGAATGCCTGCCGGGGTGACTATGGTGGCGGGGATTATCGTGATCTGATGGAAGCCATGGATTATGCGTTGTCCCGATATTCGTTTATCGACGAGTCTCGTCTTGGCGTCACTGGCGGCAGCTATGGTGGCTTTATGACTAACTGGATTGTTGGACATACTGACCGTTTCAAGGCAGCCGTCACTCAGCGCTCCATCTCTAACTGGCTCTCGTTCTACGGAGTCAGTGATATTGGATTCTTTTTCACGGAAGACCAGATTGGCGGTAATGCATGGGATGACACCGAAAAGTTATGGAAACACTCCCCGCTTGCATATGTGGGTAATGTCAGCACGCCGCTGCTGATTTTGCATGGTGAGCAGGATCTGCGTTGTCCGATTGAACAGGCTGAACAACTGTATGTTGCCTTGAAGCGGCGCAGACAGACCACTCGGTTCGTTCGTTTCCCGGGAGCCAATCACGAGCTGTCCCGTGGAGGTCACCCGCACTTAAGGGTACGTCGTCTGGAGCATATTGCCGGATGGTTTAACGAGCACTTGTAACGCCATCATAAGATCACATTTATGAAATAAAAAAAATATTCTTCCTCCTGCTCTTCATGTCTGCCTGAGCGAGAAGAATTGAGGATCAGCAAAAAAACCACCAGTAGAATCGGTCATATCCTGACCTTCCCTGGTGGTTTTTACTGTTTGGACGTTTGGAAACAGGGTAGGATACTGCGTTCTACCTTCCTATCCCATGTTTATTTTTATCAAAGCATGGCTACGAGTACTTGTTGTCACGCTTTCTTATTCATCTTCCCATACAACAGTTATTTCGTTAATATCCTTGTCGGTTGTGGAAATGGAACCAGTAATGGATACGGCAAATTTTCCTTTTTTACGGGCAATAATGCTGAATCCTTCACCCTGTACTTCTTTGCTGTATTGAGTCAGGTCTTTGTTCTGGTAATAACTTTTGTAAGATGCCCCTACCGCGAGCAGCGTTTCTTTTGTTGTATATGTAAAGATGATTTTGTTCTTGCCGCCGTCTACACTAGACTCTATCAGGCTAATTATCTTGGCATCCGTTGGTAAAGGTAAATCAGCTGGTAAATACTTGGCCTTCACAATTTTAGCCTGATTGTTTTTATCTGTTGATGCTGTTGAAGTCGAACCACTGTTGCTTGTGGAACTGGACCCACTGGAGGAGCTTGTGGAACCAATGCTTACTTTATTGGTTTTCGAATCATACGTTATTTCCGTGTTCAACGCATCTGCAATGGAACGAACCGGCAGATAAGTACTGCCTTGATACGTAATGGAGGCGAGATTCTTGCCCTTGTCACCTGTCGGTGTGAACTTCTGTCCATTCACTTCAATGCCTAACCCATGGTTTAAATAAGCCTTGATGGTTTCCAATTGTGTTCCTGCATATACCCCCGCTGATCCCGTTAGTACCATGCCGAAGACACCAGCGGTTAAAATCCACTTTTTATTTTTCATCCGAAATACCTCCTGATTGTTTTATTACCGAAAATATATGTACGGTTGCTGCTTCGTTGTTAAACCAAAGGTTGGAATCATAATACCATCTGGCGAGAGCTTGTAGATGATTTAAGAGGAAAACAGGACCAGCGGCGCACATTAGTCGTTTCATTATTTTGCTTTACGCACGCTCGATTCATTGTTATTACATGAATATATTCCTGGAAGCAGCCCTATACAAAATGGAATCCATCTGGCGGTTACAAGTTGCGAAATCACCAAATTTATTAGATAATAATCTGTCGATTGTAGTCGAAGGAACGGATTTCAAGGGGGATTTAAGCAATGAGCAAGAACAATAATCATACATTTGACGAGCCGATTAATCGGCTCTCCACGGGATCAGAGAAATGGGATGCGCTTGAGGAGATCTTTGGTGTTGCAGATGCACTCCCCATGTGGGTTGCTGATATGGATTTCGCCGCTCCGCCGTCGGTCATTCAAGCGTTGAAGACTCGAATGGAACATGGTATTTTTGGCTATACGGTGCGAACAGATGCGTATCACGCAGCGCTATCGGGATGGATGGAGCGACGTCACAACTGGAGCATTAACGATGAATGGGTTGTATTCACCCCAGGTATTGTGCCTGCACTCAGTATTGCTGTACAACGGTTCACCGAACCGGGAGATGCAGTAGTAATTCAGACTCCGGTATATGCACCCTTCTATGATGTGGTACGTGGTCAAGGCAGAGAACTGATGACCAATCCGTTGGTGGAGAACGATGGACATTACTCCATGGATTTGGAACATCTGGAATCCTGCCTCAAGACGGGTCGGGTCAAAATGTTAATTCTGTGCAGTCCTCACAACCCGGTTGGACGGGTATGGACTCATGAAGAACTTCAAAACCTTGCTGCACTCTGCGTGCAATATAATGTAATTATCGTTTCCGATGAGATTCATGCCGATCTGGTACACCAACGCGGCGCGCATAATCCGTTGGCCCTTATTTCTGAAGCTGTCGCTGAACTCAGCATCATCTGTACAGCACCAAGCAAAACGTTCAACATTCCAGGTCTCTGCACCTCCAATATCATCATTCCAAATGCCAAGCTGCGGGAATCATTCATGCAGGGCGTGAAAACAATGGGACTTGCCAACATCAGCACGTTGGGAGCAGTTGCATCCGAAGCGGCCTACAACGGTGCTGAAGAATGGCTGGATGACTGTCTTGCCTATATCCGCGGAAATATGGAATACGTGCAGGAGTATGTCGCAGAGCATATGCCGCAAATCGGAATCCGGCTTCCAGAAGCGACTTACCTGCTGTGGATGGATTTCCGGAAGCTGAATATTCCGCATGCACAGCTGTGTACGATGCTGCTTAAGGAAGCGGGACTCGCCTTTAATGATGGAAGTATCTTCGGAGCAGAAGGCACAGGATTCATGCGCATAAATGTAGCCTGCCCACGTTCAACAGTGGAAGAAGCCATGCGCAGATTGTCTGTGTTAATGGGCAGGCTGTCGACCAAGTAAGAAATACGTTAAAGTAAATTAAAGACGCTAACGAATCGGGCATAAGGAGTCTACGATTCGTTCCAACAACGAAACTAGAATTTCGTCTAATAACTCGCGCTCGTTTCATTAAAGCGCTGAGTTCGGTAAAATTGCAAAAGGGGCTGTCCCTGTAGTCAAATCCATGATTCATGTTCATAGTGGACTACTCGGACACCCCTTTTATATTGTAAAACGGTTTATACCCCATAAGCTATGAAGTTGGCATCTGCACAATCCGATCGCATAACCTGTCCAGCAACTCCCGATCATGGCTGATGATCAACAGTCCCAGGTTGCGCTGACGCGCGATATTCATCACGGTATGCCAGATCTGTGCTTGTGTGATCGCATCCAGCATGGTGGTCATCTCATCAGCGATCACGTAACGAGTTGCTGTGCCGAGTGCACGTGCAACGCAGAATCGTTGCAATTCTCCGCCTGACAACTCACCGGGCCTTCGATCCAGCCAATTCATCTGGATACCCAAGTCATCGAGCAGCTCCTGATCCTCGATCATAGCTTCCTTCAAGACACGGCGCATCCGCCAGCGTGGATTCACCGCTTTCTCCGGATGCTGGAATACAAGCTGAACCGGACAGACTCCGACTTTGGGAAGCGGCTTCCCATCCAGCAACACTTGACCTGCCAACGGTTCCACATACCCTGCAAGGATACGCCCAAGACTTGTTTTTCCACAGCCACTGGGCCCCCACAAGCCAACGACCTCCCCCTGCTGTACTTTTATACTTATATCCTGAAATACCCAAGCGTCTTTACCATAACGATACCCTGTCTTTCTAGCTTCAAGTGGCATGAACGCACCTCACTTCCCCACCACGAACTTTGCGCAGCTCAGGACGTTCGTTCGTGCAAGCCATGGTCGCTCCAATGCAGCGTGGTGCAAATGAGCATCCTTCTATCTGCTGCCGACCTGCTGCAGGTTGGGCACCAGACAGAGGTTGAAATTCATTTTGCGGCAATGCATTCCAGAGCGCCTTTGTGTATGGATGTCGTAACCGTTCGCCTTTGCCCGTAAAATCACAAACCTGCGCCGTCTCCACATTGGAGCCTGCGTAAAATACGGTAATGCGGTCTGCTGCCGTCAAGGCAGTCGTAATATCATGGGTAATCCAAAGGATGCCGACCCCTTTATTGGCCAGTTGACGAAAGTGCTTCATCGTTTCAGCCAGCACTTCGGGATGGATGCCAGGTGTGGGCTCATCTGCAATAATGAGTTTCGGAGCACCAGAGGTGGCCGTTGCCATCAACACCCGCCGAGCCATGCCACCTGACAGCTCAAACGGATATTTGCCCGACGTTCCCTGAGGCAATCCATAACGTCCCGTCAGCTCCTGCTCTGCCTTTTGCATCGTGGATCGGAGCGTCGATCCGTGCTTGCGCCCTGTCTTTTGGCTTACAGGTTGAACCTGCCTGCCCACCTTCAACAACGGATCCAAATAACTGACCGATTGGGGAATGTACACCATTTTATCTCCACGCAGATGAAGCTTCCGGTCCATGGTCAAGGGTTCGCCTGCATAGCTAATCCGGCCTTCTATCGTCGCATTGGCAGGAAGAATGCCCATGATCGCCTGCGCCAGCACACTTTTGCCAGATCCACTTGCTCCTACGACGGCGACAATCTCCCCTTCACTCACAGACAGATTCAGGTCCTGAATAACTTGGGTCTCCTCGTGCCCAAACCATCCCCGAGCACGCCGGAATGAAACCGATACTTCCTCCACTTCAAGAAGCGCCATGTCTACACCACCTCCCTTGAACTGCCGGTTCCCGTTAATGTCTTCAGACTACCGCCCAACACATCAAACGCACGAACAACCAACAACAATGCGAGACCTGGGAAAAAGGCCAACCACCACATCCCTGCGGACAAATATCTCATCGACTCTGATAAAATAATACCGATCGCTGGCTGCTGCGGTGACAGCCCCAGCCCCAGAAACGTAATCGCTGCCTCATGCAGAATGGCATGAGGGAAGATCAGCAGCACTCCCACGAATAGCTGCGGGATCAGATGAGGCAGCATGTGCTGCACCGCAATACGAATTCGCGAATGACCCAATCTGCGTGAGATGTGAATATACTCTGCTGATCTCAGCTGAATCATCTCTGCCCTTACAATCCGGGCCAGATTCGGCCAATGAGTCAGGGCAATGGCTAACGTCACCCCAGGCAACCCTCCACCGAACACAAATGCTAGCATTACCAGCGACACCAAGTGGGGAACACTCAGAAAGAGGTCTATGATCCATGAAATGACCCGGTCCACAGCTTTCCCTGAAGCAGCAGCAAGACCCAGCAAAAGCGCAATAAGTCCGCCACCACAAGCCGCCAGTAATCCCACCTGAATGCTCGTTGCCAATCCTTTCAATGTGCGCAAGAACATATCTCGTCCTAGCCAATCCGTACCGAAAGGATGTGCCCAGGCTGGAGCCAGATTCCTATCCATTAATGAGGTCAGCGTCGATTCTGCGGGAAGCAGTCTGCCTGTCAGCCACACGGTGGCAATCCAGATCACACCTAGGCCACCCCAGATTATCGCCCATTTGCGCGGATTACGAAAACGAGGAATACCGCCACCTGAATAACCTTTCCCACCATGAATACGTGGATGTACTGGCCTCCAATTTCTCTTGTTCCCCGCCTCACTTTTGGGAGAGTTAACTTTCAGATGCTGTGCAGTCTGAGCCGCAGGCCGGGAGGGACGTTCTAATGTCTGTTTCATCCTATAGCCTCCTCCTTCATGCGCGGATCAATGATACGGTACAGAATATCGGCCAGCATATTGCCTGTAAACACAAATATCGCACTGCACAGCACAAGTCCCAGCAGCAGCGGCACATCACCGCGTAATCCAGCCTGGACTGTTGCTTGCCCCAATCCGGGATAGGAAAACACTTGCTCCGCAAGCACAGCTCCACCGAACAATTCACTAAATGAAGCAAATTGCAGCGTCAAAGCTGGCAGTACCACATGTCTGAACCCATGACGACGAAACAGTTGAACATCTCTCTCACCTCGTGCCCTCGCAAAAAGAATATAATCGGAGTCCAGCACATCCACGAGCTTCTGCCGGGTATGTAAGGCAATAGCGGCTACGCCCGTCAGACTCAACGTCAGCGCAGGCAGAATCATGTGCATGGCCCGATCTCCCCATGTCACTTGATCTGCTGCCATGCCCGCAGGTACACCAAGTCCGATTGGCAGCCAACCAAGCCATACACCGAATACCATGAGCAGTAACAGCGCAATCCAGAATACCGGTGTGGAAGCCAGTGTGTAACAGTACCAACAGATCAGACGATCCAGCCGCGAATCCCGCCTCATAGCAGCAGCGACACCCAGACCGAATCCAATCAGACCGGATAACACCCATGCCACCGCCATAAGAGCGACAGAATTCATGAATCGTTCCTGGATGATGTCCGCAACCGGCTGTCTATAGATCATCGATGTTCCCAGATCCCCCTGAACTAGTGCCTGCCCCCAAGTAAACAGCCGTTCTACGGGTGAATCATTGAGTCCCCAACGTTCTTCAATAAGACTGCGTTGTTCTGCGCTCACCCTGATCATATCTCCACCAATGTAAGCCTCCACCGGGTCCACTGGAGAGAACTGCATTAATATAAAAGACACCACGCTGACTCCTGCCAGCAAAGATAAAAGCCGCAGCATTTTAAATCCGACAAATCTGGCCCATCCCATCCTGTCCTCCATCCAATCTCTCCCCAATTCAGGATAAAGCTACCGCAGCGTCTCTATTTCAATTCTTCCTCCCAGGACCATTCTTCCAGGTTGGATGTCACAGGCCACCCATGACCATGTGGATGGATCTGCTGTTCACCGATATTTAAACCATTCTTCACCAAATACAGATGATCAATGTTCACCAGCCATGCCCATGGCGCATCGCCTTGGTAACTAAATCCTGTCGATCCATCCCACTCCGCTTTCTGCCAGAAGGGCAGTGCTTCTTCTTCCGTTGTCGCTTGGAGAGCTTGCTGCATCCAGTTGTTCACAGTTGGGTTACTGTACAATCCAGTGTTGTAGTAACCTTCCCCTTTATGGGTACTACTGTAGAGGTTGTATGTCTCAAGCGGATCATGACTGCCCCACCCAAATAATACGGCATTAGTATAGGCTAGCTTTTTCGTCTCTTCCCTGCTCTTTCCCTCTACATTGACCTTAATCCCTGCCTGGGCCACCATATCCGCAGCAGCCAGCGCTAAAGATTGTCTCGTTAGATCCCCTGCAAAATAAATCAGATTGAACTCGGCCTTTATGCCGTTCTTTTCTACAATTCCATCACCATCTGTATCCACCCAGCCGCCATCAGCCAGAATCTGCTTCGCTTCATCGGGATTCCCATCTGCAAAAACAGAATCCGGATTGCTCCACGGCAGGTCGTCGCTGACCGAGTAAGCCGGACGACCATGGCCCTCCAGTACCCCTTCCACCAATGCAGTCCGATCAATCGCGACATTTACCGCTTTTCGAATGGAGATATCGGATGTAACATCATTGCCTGCCGGCAGGCCGTCACTAGACTTCGCACCTGTGGGCTGCATCGGGAACATGATGCCCCGGTTATCGACTGTTTTCACTGATTCCAGCTTCATGCCGCTTACCTGCTGCTTACTGAATGCCGCCGGGATAGCCGCAATATCGACTGTTCCGGCTTGCGCCGCTGCAAAGGCTGCATCCTCATCCAGATAGAGGAACGTCAGTTTATGGAATGTGGACTTTTTCCCGTAATATTGTTCGTTAGCCTCGACGATCGCCTGCTGACCCTTATCCCATTGCACCAGCTTGTATGGACCAGACCCAACCGGATGCTCGGCATAATCAGGACCATAGGCGTGCTCAGGCACAATTCCGAGTGTCGTCAGCAGACTGATAAACGTGGACTGCGGCGACTTTAATGTAAAAACGACAGTGGTTGTATCCGGGGCTTCCACATGAGCCATATTGGTCAAATCGATGACCGAACCGCTCTTGGCAGCCGTTTCAAATGTAAACCTGACATCTTCAGCCGTCAGCGGCTCACCATCAGAGAACTTTACATCATCCCGAAGTCTGACGGTCCAAGTCAGTCCATCTTCACTGACGGAATGCTCTGTCGCCAGATCATTGACCAGTTGGAGCTTGGCATCCCTTTTCAGCAAAGTGCTCTGAAAGAGCGGCGAGCCGTACTGTCCCCAACCTGTAGTGGGATCAAATCCGCCTTCCGGTTCCGTGCCAACAGCCAGCACCAATTCGTCTTTGGGAAGAGAAGCCGCCGCCTGTTGAACGCTCTCTATTGTTGAGGATGTCCCCTGTGCACATCCCGATAGTCCAACTGTGCATATCAGTAAAATGCCTAATCCTGCTCTAACTGATCGTTTCCTCCATGAAAATCCGCTCATTCACGTTGTTCCCCCTTTAATTTTTACGTCCAATTCCGTGTTACTTTTTTTGAAAATTGTAGCACAAAACAGTTTTGTTGTGTCAACAAACTTAACTTCGAAATCCATTTATTTTCATTTACAGGAAATTTAAAAGAGATTAATAGGGGGTTCTGTAGATGATACAGCACTTCAAGTTAGGTATTATAACAAAACAAAAAGAACAACAGATTATCGGTAATGGACCAATCATCTGTTGTTCTAAATATGTGCTATGGAAAAAGTCGGCTAAAGCCAATGAATCGGTAATTAAAATTTTGAAATTTAATCCATTGAAGAATCAGGAGAATGGTGAGGACGGTGATGACTTTGTTGATTCTAGCTGTGATCATGATTGTGATGACTGTGGTGGCTTGCCATTTTGTTGAGCTCATCCACATACGTTACGGACAACTCTGCATACAGTACTCCTTTTTGAACCTGGATCTGCTGATGCAGATGACGCAATCGTCCTAGGTTGCCCCGTACCGCAATGACCTCCAGACACTGATCATGATTCAAGTGCACATGCATATTGGAGATAATATCGTGGTGTGCTTCGTGCTGCAGCTCCATTAACCGAATAGGAAGATCACTGATATGGTGGTCATACACCATCACAATGGTTCCAGCTACATCCTGCTCGGAATGCAATGCAGAAGGCTCAAGCAATGTTTTACGGACCAAATCACGGAAAGCTTCCGAACGGTTCTTGTATCCCTGCTCTTCGATATAGCTGTCAAACTGTTCGATCAGAGGCGTGGGAAATGCCACACCGAACCGGGTCAAATCTTCTTTGTCTGCCATTCATATCCTCCTGCCGCCTCATTTGCTTCGAGTGTACCACAGTCCTGTCTTCTCATCGACTATACTGTTGTTTCTCGGTAGTGGCAAAAAAGATAATGTAGCTCGCTTTTATTTAGGTCTCTTGGTCAGTTCCTGTCTGACTTTGGCATAGGTAGCACTTACCTTCTGTTCCAGTGTATAGATATGTTGTTTGGAGCCTGCCCATTTCTCTGCTGCTGCGGATAAGGAGTTCAATGAGCTTAATACGCGTGATGACTGGCCTAGTTTTGCACTCTGTTTGAATTGCTGTAACGCGTTTGAATATCGCTCTCTCAACAGGCTCGCCTGTTTTTTGCCCGTTTGAATCTGCTTCTTCACCGGATCAGCTCCAGCCAGTAAAGAACGCAGCCGTTTCACTTCTGTACTCTTTCGTTTGCGGGCTTCGGCAAGCTCCTTTTTCTTGAAACGAATGTCTTCCCGGGCAAGCTGAACAACTGGTTTCAACGTATCCGCTTGGGTGCGAATAGCCGCACTCCATTCCTTGTTTTTGATCGCTTTGGCAGCATCGAGCTGCCTATTCACTGAACTGTACAAAGCAAACAAAGACTCATACCGTGCCTCGGTTTGTTTTACCTTTTCGATTAAACCAGCGATCTTTGCATCATCGATTTGCCTTATACTCACACGTAATTGTTCCAGCTCCTTGGTATTGGCGGCATGAATGGTTTTTGTCTTTTGTTCCCAAGCTTGTTCCTGCGTCGTCCAGTTGCCAACGTTCTCGTACGCTCGTTGCAGGGACAACTTGGTTTGCGAATCAGCCTTGCTCAGCACGGTTTCCCACGCCTTCTGGGCTGTTACGCCGAGCTCAGGGCCTGCCGCTTCAGCAGCGGAGGAATAATACATCACACTCATACTGAATATGATGATGAGTCCCAGGCTCATCCGCGTCCATACGTTAGCGCGAAGGTTTGGGCGTGACCCGTATCGGTTGCTCAGGTTGCTCATGAAACTATGATTCTTCATGCTCCTCATATGATATTGGTTCATAATTTGTTGCTTGCCTTCATTTCCCTCAATTATGCGGCTTTGCCTGGCTTGCACTGAACATGAACAATGACCCACCTGATGACTTGCATTGTCCTCCAAAATTCCAGTTTGCATTCTCTTCTGCTCCCTTCCATATGAATTGATAGTTAGAACCTGCTGGCGTATCTGTGCGGTGATTCAATTACGATCCCTGATATACAAACTGGCAAAAAACAAAAAAAGCACCCGCAAGTCAGGCGTATTGCCTGCTCTTACGGGTGCTTCCCTCATAAGCCGTTCCATATGGGATTCGCCGAAATGGTCATCATCTCGAATCGAACCACTACCTTTTTCTAATATATTCCATGTGTTGTATCTGGTCAAGTCAGATAGAGAAATCAGCATATTTACCGGGAGAACCCTTCCCGCTTGCAGATTATCTTACTGTCCGGCCAGGATGGCCTTCATTTCTTCCGTCAGGTCCTCTTCCTTCAGTATCATATAGATGTTCTCCCCGCGGGTGACATTCAATTTGATCTGATAGAGCGTATCTCTCTCTGTTTGATAACCGGACCTTTGACGTTGAAGCAATTCGCTGATAATTTTTTTATTTTTGGTAGCGATCTGTTTGTTGCCACTTAAATTCCCGTCCACATATTCTGACTGAGGGTACACCATCTGAGGATTTCCGGGACTGTTGATCTCCTGCTTTACAAATTGTGCGGAAGCCACCTCATCTACTGGAAATTCCAGTTGCTCGTATAATTTGTTCTCTTTGAGCCAGTGCAGTACCCTGTCATAGCTCGGTTTGATCTCAAAGTTCCACATCTCCTTGGGTTGAGAAGGGTCATTCGATGAGGAATCCTGATTCATTTCAGCGTATGCAAAAGACTGCCACGGAGAACGTTGTTCCTCGTAAGTCTGGTCCATAATGTCCTGTTTCAGCAATTCCTTGAATTCACGAACTTGATTCGGATTGCTAATATATACTTTTCGGTATGAACTAACCGTTGAGCGAATACCAATACTTAGCGCGTCCTCATCCAGCTTATACGTATCAAATGCAAATTTTTTGTAAGCCTGAGACTGCTTCAGCGCCATCAATTCCTGACGGAACTCAGCTTCGGGAATGTAATATTTGCGTTTCATCACCTTGCCGTTATCCAGCTTGTAATTAATAAACACATACTCGTCATTACGCATACCAGGATTGATGGGATCATCCAGCAATGACAGATCAGAATCCACAATCTTCTGATGAAGAGCAATAACGGCTTTCATATATTCAGAATCACTTGAATAGAAAAGGCCATCATCCAACTTCGATGAAACACCGTTAGTATAAGTGTATCTCTCTCCACCAAGCTTGATACTGTTGACCTTGTTCAACTCAGGCACTCGTGCAGCATATCCATTCCAACTGGCAACAGGCACGTACAGAATCAATCCGGCCACAATACCATATAAAGCCATCTTGGGCAGCAGCTTGCTGCTCCAGATCAACCATGTCTTGCGAATAATCATCTCGGCAACAATATAACCGACAATTCCACCGAGGATATATCCGAAGATTCCCCACCCCGATGATCCTCTTGGAGCAATAATGGTGAAGTAGGCTCCACTAATTAAAACCAGCGTAAACATTAAACCAAATCGGAATATGGGTTTAACAAGCGTAAACGTCACCGCTTGGGTAGCAGATTCCACCTGTCTCTTCGCATAGAATACGTAAGACAACGGGATGAATAACAGTGTCAATATCGAATAAATAATGAGTTCCCAACCGATCACAGGAGCTCCACTAATCGAAGCCATGCGAAGAACTAAAGATATTTTTTCTGCATTTCGCCCAACCTCATCGTACGGATATCCAAGCAGGTAATGTTGAAGATGCAAGGAAAAAATGAACCATACAACAACAGGCAACAATAGAAGCGCATAGACGGTGAGTCCCTGCAACACGGACTGTCCAATGCACATACCAACCACCACGGTCAGCATGAACATAAACAACGAGTAGATGCTCATACTGAGGCCCCACATCCAGATTGAACTAGCTTCGAATATAAATGCGGGCTGATCCAGTGCTGCCCATACCCAGCCTGTAATGGCAGTCGTTATCCAGATCGGAAGCAGGATCATCATAAATCCTGTCAACAAATTAACGGTTAACAGATGCTTTCGGCGCAGCGGCAAACTGTGGAACAGATCTGAAGGTGCACCGGATTGCACATACCGGAACAGAAAAATGCCCGCAGCTACCGGGAACGTAATGGCAAACAGAATTTGTACTTCTCCATTCGCCTGAAACAAACTCGTAATTTGCTGTGGTAAATCCCGATACTCTGTACCGATATGGAGCGGTAGCGAAAACAACAACGTGATCAGGTACAAGATGCCGATCCATCCATGCTGCCTGAAATTTTGGAACAGGATGCCCCGGTTACAGAACAATCGGTTGAATATCATATCCTGCATCCTCCATTTCATAGATAAATATTTCTTCCAGCGTCAGCGGCAGCACATCCAGCAGATAGGGATCAAATGCACGGAACCGTTCCGTCACGACCTCGCGATTACCTTTCACAATAAACAGGGATACACTTCCACGCTGCTCTTCATGCAAAATATTCACCTGTTCGTCCATAGCCTTGGCATGATCAGGATGGCGGAAAGCGACCTGAATTTTATGTGTATCGGCCTTTAGATCATCCAGATCTTTCTCTACGATAATCCGGCCTTTGTGCATGATGGCAACATGGTCGCATAGGTCTTCAATCTCGCGCAAATTGTGAGACGAGATCAGAATTGTCACCTGACGCTCCGCTGCTTCCTGAAACAGCAGATTTTTGATCTGCTGCCGCATGACCGGATCAAGCCCATCAATTGGTTCATCCATGAGCAGCACTTCTGGCATACAGCTAAGTCCAAGCCATACGGCTGCCTGACGGCGCATGCCTTTGGACATGCGATGCAGTTTACGTTTCACGTCAAGTTTAAATACACTGCCGAGCTGTACAAAACGCTCCTCATTCCAGCGCGGATAAACTGAACGATAGAAGGCAGCCATCTGATGGATGGACGATTGTGGGAAAAAGTATGGCGCGTCTGCCATAAAAATGGTACGTCCCTTGAGGTCCATATTTTCATATATTTCTTGTCCATCAATGCGAACCGTGCCGCTATCCTGACGATAGATGCCTGCCAGTATTTTGAGCAGCGACGTTTTGCCTGCCCCGTTGGAACCCAGCAAACCGTAGATCGACCCCTTATGTACTTGCATCGTGACGCCATCAACGGCTTTTTCCTGTTCAAATGCCTTAATGACCTGATTCAGCTCAATCATGTGGCTCCCCCTTCTCTATACGGGCCATCGCTTCCTCAAATAAAAGCGTCATATCGGCTTTGCTCAAACCGGAATATGAAGCTTCCGCAATCAGCTTCACCAGAGCGGCTCTGATTTCATCTCTCATGGCTGCATTCGGATGTTCCACGGACGATGATACGAAGCTCCCTTTTCCCTGCAATGAATAGATATAACCTTCACGTTCAAGTTCCCGGTACGCCTTCTGAATCGTATTCGGATTAACCGTAAGCTGCCCGGACAGTGTGCGAACGGAAGGCAACTGCTCATCGGGTTGGAGAACACCGTACACGATCATTTCTTTGATTTTGTCTACTAGTTGCTCATAGATCGCCTTACGGCTGCGTACATCCAATTCGAACATCCCGCACCTCCTCTCTATAAAAGTTGTAATACCCTATTGATGAACGATGACTGTATTTTGAAGTGTATGTATCCAACACTAAGGTGTATTAACTGTACTACTATTATTAATACAGTTAATACAGATTGTCAACCATTTACTTTGACTTCTTATATGATTCGCGTTAGGTTTATATATATGATTAAAGTGACATATAGCCAGGTGAAAATAGATTATTCTGTTATATGAAACGCGTAATTTCAGGGTTCAGACTGGTTCGGGCGGATTGCTGCTGTTCGTTAAATCACTTATTCGGCTAAATACGTTCAAAGCTTGTTCTGATCTTTCCCCTTCCGTTATGATGGAGAAGAACGTTGTGCTCGTTCGCTGGTTCACGTGCTCGCTTCGCTCGTTGTCAGTACAGTTGTCACTCCGTCTGGCCTATGCGTACATATTTTATAGATGGCTTTATAAAAACCTCATGAGGGAGAATTCGGGATGAATGAACAGAAAAAGAATGATTCTATAGATCGTAATCGCCCAGAAACTACAACCTTGTCAAGTAGCTTTGAAACAAACGCGACATCCACAGCTTCGACACAACGTGTATTAATCGTAACCGCCGTTGCTGCGGAAAAAGAGGCTGTACTGCGCGGCCTGGGTGACCAAGCTGCGCACTTTGATGTGATTGCTGCGGGCGTAGGCCCTGCCTCGGCCGCAGCAGGAACCGCTGCCGCGCTGGCCATTGCCTCAGCAGCGGCTGGTGCAAGTGCGCTGGCACAGGGCTCCGCCGCGCCAAGCGAACCCGATGCGGCACAAGCATCTGCCGCATCCTCAAGGCCGGGGCCCCTGGCCGGAACCGGACTGACCCCAGCGTACACGCTGGTGGTCAGTGCCGGCATCGGCGGCGGGTTCCCCGGCCGGGCGGACGTCGGCTCCCTCGTGGTAGCCGACGCTATGGTTGCCGCCGATCTGGGCTCGCAGACGCCAGACGGCTTCCTCAGCGTGGACGAGCTCGGTTTCGGCTCGTCCCGTGTGGCGGCGGACGCGGTGCTTGCCGCGCGCCTGCGCCATGAGCTGCAGCGGGCAGGGCTCGCAGTCAGCGGAGGCACGGCGGTCACCGTATCCACGGCGACCGGAACTGCCGAGACGGCCACGGAGCTGCTGCACCGCGTGCCGGATGCCGCCGCCGAAGGCATGGAAGGCTTCGGCGTGGCAACGGCAGCCCAGCAGTTCGGCGTGCCTGCACTCGAACTGCGGGCTATATCCAACGCGGTCGGTCCACGCGACCGCGACGCCTGGCGCATCAAAGATGCTCTGGATGCGCTCCAGGCTGCAAGTTCCATTTTACGGGAGGTACTTACATCATGAAAATTGCATTTTCCCCTTGTCCCAACGATACATTTATCTTTCACGCCTGGGTGCATGGACTGATTCCTGGTGCACCTGAGCTTGATGTCCGTTATGCGGATATCGATATTACCAACGGCCTTGCGGCAAATCCGGATGGACCAGATACACCTGAAGTTATGAAAATATCCTATGCAGCACTGCCTTATGTGCTGAATGATTATGCGCTCTTGCCTGCGGGTGGCGCACTTGGCAGAGGATGTGGTCCGCTGGTTCTGACCGCTAACGGCACAACCGATCCGGCCTATCTTTCGGGACGCCGAGTTGCCGTGCCGAGCGAACGTTCAACAGCCTACCTTTTATTCCGTCTGTGGGCAGCACAAAATGTTCCCGGCGGTGTAGGCGAGATTGTCGTTATGCCATTCGACCAGATTATGCCTGCTGTACGGGACGGCAAGATCGATGCAGGTTTGGTTATCCATGAAGCACGCTTCACGTACCAGAATTATGATCTCAAACTGATGACAGATCTCGGTAACTGGTGGGAAAGCGACACGGGCCTGCCAATCCCGCTGGGTGCAATCATCGCCCGTCGTAACCTGGATGCTCACGCTCTTGCAGGTTGGGCACGTGCTTCAGTGGAATACGCTTGGGCGCATCCGGATGAGTCCAAAGCATACGTTATGGAACATGCACAAGAGATGGACCCTGATGTAACTGCGCAGCATATCGGCTTGTACGTTAACGAGTTCAGCGCCAACCTGGGCGATGACGGTTACGGTGCAATTACAGCGCTGCTTGGACGAGCGATGAAAGAAGGACTTGTTCCCGAGTTCGATCTGGATTTGCTGCGGATCTAATTCGCCAGGCATTCATATAAAACATACATCACTGAGGCTATGCCAATCTCGTTTTTGTATTCTCTGTTGGGTACGGTCTCAGTGATGTACTATTGACCTGCGTGTCCAAGGCACTAACGAATCGGTAACACCTTATTGAGCAGAATCGAGCCGAATCCCAATACTAACGAATCTCAGTCAACTTATTTCCGATAAATCTCAGCGAAAAGACAGAAAAATCGGGTATATCGCGCAAATAACGCTTCTATGATTCGTTAGATTTCAGTAGTTGTGAATTTTCGCCCATTAGCGTTTCCCTAGTTCGTTAGACGTGACGAGGCTGCGCACTCTCACTGCTACAATACCAATAACTAAAAGGCTGTCCTGTAAAGTCATGTTTATTGACTACAGGACAGCCTTTTTGATTCACTTTAACAAAAACCGAAATCTGTACACCATGTTGATCCCTCAAACTCCACATATCAACAAACTCTCACCAGTCCAATATGTATACGCAGGTCGGAATACAAAACTGGTAATCAGGGATGCGTATCATTCATTACACCGCACACTCGGAGGTGTACATGGTGCCATCATGTCACTATCCGTCACTCAGCTAAGACCGTATGAATCATAACCCGCAGAGCATCCAGCATCGTAGAAATGGTCAGTGACGGCACCGAAGGCTGAAGCACAGCCATCTCCGTTGAAGCCGGAAAATGTACAAATCCGGCACGAATCGGAAGATGCTTCAACCGAATATGATCCAGCACCCGGTACATCGTATTGTTGCAAATATACGTGCCTGCCGTATTGGACACCGCAGCCGGGATGCCTGCTGCCCCCATGTTATTCACCATCGTACGAATGGGTAATGTGGAGAACAGACCGTCTGGGCTGCCTTCCACTATGAGCTCGTCCACTGGATGCTGGCCTTGGTTGTCCGCATAGGAGCCAGGAGGAATATCTTTGACGTTAACAGCAATCCGTTCAGGTGTAATGGCCGTCCTGCCTTTGGCCAAACCACAGGCGATGACAACATCCGGTTGATAGGATTCCACCTCTGCGATCAGCAGATCCGCACATTCATCGAAGTGTACAGGCAGCAGTACTGTTTTCAGCTCCGCTCCCTCTATTACTTCCTGCGCAAGTGCATCCATCAGCCCTCCCGTTGGATTCACCGCATCCCCGCCAAAAGGTTCAAATCCGGAGATCAGTATTTTGACCATCGCTTTTCCACTCCTGTCTATTTTACTCGGATTTGTAACGCAGACCCCACTGCCCACGAATCGTGTCCATCAACTTCATGATTTCCAGGGATTCGTCCAGTTGGATCGTTCTGCTCTCCGTACGTCCTTCCAGAATGCAGCGCCCTGCTTCCTCCGCTTCAAATGCATATCCAATACACGTCCGGTCATCGATAAATGTCTCCGGTTCGTCCTGACCGTTCACATGCAGATAAGCTTCTTTGCCTGCCAGGAAAAGTGGTAAACGAATGTACCCTTCCGTGCCATATATGATCGCTTCGTTACTCAAGTTAAGACGAATGGCCCCATTCAGCGATGCTGAACGACCTTCCGAATAAGACAATAGTACGGAGAACTGTTCGTCCACACCCGTCTGTCCAATGTTCGCCGTACTCCACACATGCTGAGGCTGCTCGCCAAAAATCATGGACGCGAAGGAGATCGGATATACACCTGCATCAAGCAAAGCGCCTCCACCCAGATCCGGGTTAAGCAACCTGCCTTCCGGCTCCCAACCTATTCGGAAACCAAAGTCTGCTTTGACCAAACGTACCTCGCCGATTCTTCCTTCCGCAATCCATGCTCTCGCTTGGGTGATTGGTGGCAGAAAGCGTGTCCACATGCCTTCCATAAGAAAAAGATTGCGCTCACGCGCCTTCTCCACCAGTTGCTCCAGCTGACGGGCATTCATCGTAAACGGTTTCTCGCAGAGTACTGCTTTGCCCGCTTCCAGACAAGCAAGTACATTTTCCTTATGTAGCGGATGCGGTGTTGCCACATAAATAATATCCACTTCAGGGTCCTGAAGCATCTCTTCATATGAACCGTAAGCGCGTGCAAAACCATATTCAGCTGCAAACTTCTCTGCGCTTCCGGATGTTCGTGAACCCACCGCCGCTTTTACAGCGTTTCCGGCATGCTCCAGATCTCGTGCGAACTGGGATGCAATCCATCCTGTACCCATAATGCCCCAATTCACTTTATCCCGTCCAACAACTTTCGTCATCGTAAAGCCTCCCCTGATATCAACATATTTTAAAAAAGATCACGATCTCGATTAGGCCAACACGGAGTCTTCTTTATTTTACCAAAAAGAACCGCTTGCGTCAGACCCGTTTCATCTCTTACACTCCATGCTCTAAGTTCAATGATCTAATTGAGATTCACTCTCATTTCAATTTTTCTATATTTTTGCTAAGATGATTGCAGATCACGGATGAAAGGACGACCCGACTTTGTCCACACTTTTAACCATTGATAAACTAGTAAAACGTATCGGTTTAACCGAGCAGCGTATTTTATTTGAACATGTGAACGCAGAAGTGGATCAGGGAGAACGTATTGCCATACTCGGTGCATCCGGCCAAGGGAAGAGCACATTGCTCCGCATTCTCGCCCTGCTGGATATTCCTGATGAAGGAGACCTGATCTGGAAAGGAATTTCTTATCGGGATTCGGACCCTCGTATCTGGCGCACACGCATGACTTATGTCGCACAGCAGGCTGTCATGCTGGCAGGCAGTGTGGAAGATAACCTGAAAACAGTGCATCTGCTTCACAGGCAGCCATACGATCAGGATCTCGCCCGCCGCCTGCTTGCAGGGATGGGACTGGAGAATCTTGATATTCATAAGCGGGCCATCGACCTCTCCGGTGGAGAGAAACAGCGCATAGCTCTTATTCGTTCCATGATGCTGCGTCCTGAGGTCCTGCTGCTGGATGAAGTGACTGCTTCCCTGGATCGGACCAACGCACGCCTGGTGGAAGAACAATTGACCCGCTGGAGCCAGCAGGAAGGTACTTCGCTCGTCTGGGTTACCCATGATCAGGAACAGGCACAATCATTCAGTACAACCACCTGGTTTATGGGCAATCAGACACTGCTGGAGCGCCAGCCGACAGCTCATTTTTTTGACAATCCGGCCACGGACCTGGCCAGACAATTCATTATGCACCCTGCCCCCGCGGCAGAATAAGGAGAAATCATGTCACTCATCGCTCTGAGTTTTACCATTATATTTGTGATGGTCACCATGCTCATCTCTGTCTGGCAGAAGCTTGATCTGGAAAAGGATATTGCTATAGGCACCGTTCGTTCCGCTGTACAGCTGTTGCTTGTCGGATATGTACTTCAATTTATATTCAACTCGGACCACCCCGTTCTTATCATTGCCATTGTCGGATTCATGATAATAGTAGCCTCCATTAATGCTGGCAAACGCGGCAAAGGACTTCGCTGGATTTCCTTGTATATTGCGGCTGCAATTACGGTTACGGAGCTGCTCATGATGGGACTGTTGTTGGGACTTGGGATTGTAGAGCCTACTCCCCAATACATTATTCCATTGAGCGGGATGACCATCGGTAATGCCATGGTAGTGTCCGGGCTGTTCCTGAATCAGATGAAACGCGAGGTCGAGTCCTCCAAAGGAGAGATTGAATCCCTGCTTGCACTGGGCGCAACGCCAAGACGTGCTTTTCAGGACGTATTGAAACGTTCTGTAAAATCCAGCATGATCCCCACGATCGATGGCATGAAAACGGTAGGACTTGTACAGCTTCCTGGCATGATGACAGGCATGATTATTGCGGGTGCTGATCCGGTTGAGGCCGTGCGTTACCAGATTCTGATCGTGTTTGCTTTTACAAGCTCAGCCGCCATTACCAGCATTCTGCTCAGCATGATGACGTACCGACAGTGGTTTACATCGGATATGCGGCTGCGCTCACTATGATATATCAACCTCGCGAGGAAAGGAGGTCAAACCATGTTATCCCATCCAAGCACCAATAATAACCGCAATACCTCCAACACGTTGACCCAACCGGATCAGCCAAAACGCACTGATGAATCCATGACACGAACGGAAATGGATGCTTTTCTGAACGATGCGCTGCTTGAACTGCGTCAGGCAGAGCTCGTTACCATGAATACGCATTGGCAATGGAGTCAGACTGAGCTTCCTCACCATACCTTTGTCTACATGCATAAATTCACGGGCAAGCTGGTAGCGAACGGCATCGAATCCCTTGTCACTCGTAAATCCGCCTTCTTGTCTATACCGGGAACTTCTCTGGAGCTTTTCTCTGATGCGGACCATGAGATTGAATTGTATATCATTCATTTCGATCTGTTTCGGGTTGCTGAGAAAACGGAAGAACGACGAATATATGAGCGAGAGCTTGGTTCACCTGTAACAGGGTGGATTCAGGGCCCTTACTATGGGATACAGCGAATAGCCGCACAATTAACAACCGAAGCTTCACAGACCAGCCTGAAAGTGCAGCTGCTTCTGACCGATCTTCTTCATACCCTCTGGCCACAGGAAGGTCCGGTGCATGCGGAAGCACAGGACGAGCCTGAACAATGGCTCAGATCCACCTTGCAGTACATGCGGGAAAACTATATGAACGAAATCAAGCTGGAAAAGCTGGCCGAACTGGCAGGTATGCATCCGTCGTATTATTCACAGCTATTCAAGGGCCGGATGCAGAAAAATCCAATCGAATATATCACTCATTTACGAATGAATCGGGCCAAGGAATTGCTCATGACTTCAGAACTGCGAATTCGTGATGTAGCTCGCCAAGTAGGCTATCGGGACGAATTCTATTTCAGCCGCCGGTTCAGAAATCACGCCGGTTATGCACCAACTTCCTATGCCAAGCAGGTACATCGAAATATCGTCTCACTCTCCTATCCTTACACCGATCACCTGATGACTCTTGGCATCACACCATGCGCAGCGCAGATCCAGGGCCATCTGCCCCATGTTCCGAAATCGTTGACTCTGCCGTTCCATGCCTATGAACCATGGGAACAAGGACGTCAGGCATTCCTGGATGTGAATCCCGATTTAATTTTAACCAAGGACAACGCAGCTGCTAAAGCGATGGAACATATCGGAGATGTCGCTCCAATCATCACCATCCCTTGGAATCAGACAGACATGTTTGGTCATTTGCAGAAAATAGCCTCTATCGTGGATCGTACTCAAGCGGCTAAGGAGTGGCTGGATCGGCATGAGCGTAAGGCGGAGCGGGCTCGCAAAAAGATCAGAGAGAAAGCAGGTCAGGTCACCGTCGCGATCTGTACCTTAACTGCAAAAGGACCGCGGATGTACAGCAATCGCAACTTCGGTCATGTATTTTACCGCAGCCTGCAGCTGTCACCTCCAGATCGAATTCAGAAAGAACTGACAGGCAAACCTGACGGTGTGGGATTCAACTGGATGTCTTTCACGCCTGGAGAATGGGATGGCCTCGAAGCGGATGTGCTGCTGATTGCGGTTACGTCCATGCACGAACGTACTACTCTGTTACAGCAGATTACTGTTGATCCGTTGTGGGAAAACTATCCTGCGGTAAAAGCTGGGCGTGTGCATGTCATAGACTGGAATTCATGGGTGGTATATGCTCCGTATTCCATCAACATCCAGCTGGATGAAGCGCTCTCAATGTTGACGAACAAACCAGCATTTCTGTAATCTAAAAAAAGTCCATCTCTATAATCTTAATTTATGCCATGTACGGGCCTGAATTAAGATTTTATAATGTTCACTAATTGATAATGATAATCAATAACAACAGCAATGCGTTGTTGGTACCAAAGGAGTGACCCGCATTCAACATCCGGGACTATCACAACGTCCGTCTAAACCAAGAAAATCCGCAGTCACGGTTGGCCTAATGTTTTTGGCGGCCATTGCCGCACTGCTGCTTAGTATGTTTGTCGCCATTTCTCTTGGTGCCAAAGGGCTCACACTGGAGACCGTATGGACTGCCATATTTCAGTACAACCCGGCTTTAACGCCGCATCAGATTATTCACGAGCTACGGCTGCCACAAGTCATTGCTGCTGCTGTCATTGGCGCCGCCTTTGCTGTGGCCGGAGCGCTCATGCAGGGAATCACACGAAATCCGCTGGCAGACACCGGCATTCTTGGGATCAATGCAGGCGCTACCTTTGTCGTGGCGCTCAGCTTCGCCTTCTGGCCGGGATTGCCTTATGGCTGGATTATGTTCCTGTCATTTGCAGGGGCTGTGCTTGGCACGCTGCTCATTTTCCTGCTGGGTATGGCGGCCCCCGGAGGTCTGACCTCCATCAGGCTTACTGTTGCGGGTGCCGTTATTGCAGCCATGCTGAGTTCGCTCAGCACCGGTGTCGCCATCTATTTTGACTTGAGCCAGGATTTGGCCTTCTGGTATGCGGGTGGCTTCGGGGGAATTGAATGGCGGCATCTGAAGCTGATTCTGCCTGTTCTGCTCGTTACTCTGGTGCTCACTTTGCCTATGGCCCGTCGGATATCTCTCATGTCGCTTGGAGAAGAAGTTGCGATTAATCTCGGAATCAACCTCCGCTGGACCAGGCTGTTTGCCTTGACGGCGGTAGTTGTACTGGCTGGCGTATCCGTTTCTGCTGTAGGCTCGATCGGCTTTGTTGGACTGGTCATTCCACATATTTCTCGCAAATTGGTTGGCGTGGATTATCGACTCATCATTCCGATGTCCTCCCTGCTCGGAGCCGTCTTGCTGGTGCTCGCCGATCTGGGATCACGCATTGTGAACCCGCCTCAGGAACTGGCAGTAGGCATTATGGTCGCCTTTGTCGGTGTACCCTTCTTCCTCTATCTGGCCCGTAAAGAAAGGAGGGCCCTATAGCGATGAACACCAATGCACCTTCACGAGGTAAACGTTCCATAGCGGTCAGCGTTGCGCTGCTCTGTATCGCCTGTGCCGTTATCGTTATCAGCCTCAACTCGGGAACAATTCGCCTGTCACCAATAGCCGTGCTTCACACCCTGCTTGGCTATGGAACGCCGGATGATCAGATTGTATTGTTCGACTATCGACTGCCACGCATTCTGGTTACTGTGCTCGCCGGAGCGGGACTCGGTGTGGCTGGTGCAGCGTTGCAAGGCATTACACGCAATCCATTGGCCGATCCGGGCATCCTCGGCTTGCATGCAGGAGCGGCTTTTGGATTGATGGTATTCGTAAGCTTCTCCCATTCCATGAATGGTTCGGTTGCCTTGCTGATTCCGTTGTTTGCTTTTGCAGGCAGTGTCGCCGCGGCATTAATTATCATGCTGCTATCCTATGACCAACATAACGGAGTATCCCCCATTAAGCTTATTCTGGTGGGCATTGCCGTAGCAGCCGGTTTCCATGCCCTGACGCTCTATCTGTCCCTGCGTTTGGATGAAGACACCTATTCCTTCGCCGCCCGCTGGCTGGCAGGCAGCGTCTGGGGCAGAGATTGGGTACATGTTCAGGCGCTGCTTCCATGGGTTGTGCTGTGCATCTCGTACATATGGAGCCGCTCCAAAACGCTGGATGCCTTCAATCTGGGAGATGCTGCCGCGACCAGTATTGGTACACCCGTCAGATCCCAACGCGTTATTTTACTATTGTGCACGGTAGCATTGTCTGCCGTCAGTGTGTCCATGGCTGGCGGGATCGGATTCATTGGTCTGGCGGCGCCGCATCTGGCCCGCAGACTGGTTGGCCCGATGCATCGCCATCTGATCCCAGCCGCAGGACTCATCGGCATGGTGATCCTGGTTGCCGCCGATACGGTTGGGCGAACGATCTTTCAGCCCAATTCTATTCCGGCAGGTGTTGTGGTCGCGGCGATAGGCGCACCTTACTTTTTATACCTGCTGGTACGAACCAAGTAATGGCTTTATCGGAACAATCCGAAAATTTCACCCGTACACCCAACATAAAAACGACATCCATGAGATGTTCAAGGAGATTGAGATTACCCATGTTAAAGAAAAACCTTATGCTCTTCATGAGCATCTGTCTTGTGCTTGTACTCGCAGCCTGCGGGAACGCCAATAATTCATCTTCTGCGTCGGAAGGTTCTACTACGGACACTTCGAACGCTACACAGGATAGCAATTCCGCTTCCGGGGATCAACGCATCGCATCCATGTCGATCCATCTGACCAATGACCTGCTGTCTCTCGGCATTACACCGGTTGGTTCGGTGATTGGCGGGGAAGCCAAAGCCTTCCTGTCCCATGTGGCTGACCGTCTTCAAAATACAACGCCGCTCGGTCCCGTTAAGGACCCGGACATGGAAGCTTTGCTTGCCCTGAAACCAGATGTCATCTACCTGGACGAAGAATTCTCCGGTGATGATATTGCCAAATTCGAGAAAATTGCTCCTGTACACGTCTTCAATCTGGATGATGGCACTTGGCGCGACCACCTGAAAGACATTGGTAAACTGGTCAACCGCGAGAAAGAAGCAGAGCAATACATTCAGGATTATGCAGCTGAAACGGAAGAAGTGAAATCCCTGATTCACGATACAATTGGTGACGGCACCGTAATGGCTATCCGTGTTACCGCCAAAGAACTGCGTGTATTCAGTACACGCCGCCCAATGGGCCCGATTTTGTATGAAGATCTGGGGTTAACTCCGGCTAAAGGCATTGAGGAATTCGATTCGTCCAAACCGTATCAAGTTGTTTCACGTGAAATACTGCCGGACTTTGATGCAGATGCGATCTTCGTTGTCGTGAACTCGGATGATGAAGCTCAGAACATGTTCAAAGAACTGCAAAACAATCCGATCTGGCAAGGACTGAAGGCTGTCAAAGCAGGTCATGTCTACCCAATCGGTGCTCAACCTTGGTTGGACTATTCTTCAATCGGCAATAAAATGGCCATGGATGAAGCCAAAGAAATGTTTTCTAAGAAATAGAATGATCCTTACGCACGACATATAAAAAAACACCAAAAAACCTCTCTTTGTAGATCGGAACAGAGTCAGCTGACATGCTCTCTTCATCCACTCAAAGCAGAGGTTTTTTTGTATCCAACTTGGTATCCCTGTAAGTAAAAGTCCGTCGGCATGGCCTAATCACAAGGTACAAACAACGATCTCAACATCCGTTTCGGCAAAAGCATCCTGAATAATGCCCTTCACCTTATCCCACTTCAACCTGTCCAGCCCGCAGCCGATTTGCGGCATCGCCAATTTGTTGAGCCCCTCTCTAACGCATATGTCACGCATGGATTCAACGGCTCGGGTAAACGACTGATAGGTGGGTTTGTTCGAAAACTTGGCTTTGGTGACCAAATTCAGGGTACGCCCTACCCGATAACATTGTCCGATCTCAAGCGGCTCCTGCTGCGCCTGCTCCTGGAGAACCTCCAATCCAAATCGCTGACGAAACTGCACAGCAATGCCTGCACCCATCCGGGCATCTGCGGAAATGCAGTGTGCTAGCGTGTAGGTATCATCCATGGCAAACAAATCCTGCTGTATTTCGCGAAACTCCATATTTATCCTCTTCCCCCTTACAACTTATATTTTTCGCCCTTCTCCAATTCATTCTCCCGTCAAATGATTCTCAAATGCTTTGAGCGTTTTTTGTCCTGCTGACCGGTCCAATACGGCAAATACGATTCGTTCAAAGGAATACCTGAAGTTCTCTTCCACCAATACATCATGGAAATACTTTGCTACGTCCGCCGGGTCATTCCTGAATACTCCGCAGCCATATGCACCTAGTACAACGGTTTGATGTCCATGCAGCGCAGCCACGTCCAGAATATAACGAATGCGCTCTTTCATGACGGACTCAATCTGCTGATCACCGGCCTCTTCCCGCTCTCTCACTACTCCCGCATTTACAGCAGGCGCTGTGATGAATGACGTCAGATAATATTTGTCGAGCAGCCGATCCTCGTCATCACGTATCACCGGGACAGCAGGCGAATAGATCATGTAGTCGGAGTACAAACAGGATCTCAGCTTGCGATTGTAATCATACATTTCGCTCATTTGGGCGATACATGGGTACAGGCCTGTAGCACGAGCCAAGCTTTCCTCCTGTGCCTGGCTGCCTCCCAGGAAGCCGCCGCCCGGGTTTTTCGCTGATGCAAAGTTCAGGCAAACGACATCTTCCCTTCCTTCATCCACAGAAAGACGTGAAGCGGCTGCGAGTGTGGTCTCGCCCGTAACCTCGATGCGAACGGCCGAAGCTTCTGCGGCAGGTTGCAGCTGAACCATTTCTTTACTTCGCTTTTCTCGAAGAGCGATAAGTTCTGTCGGACGATATAAGACCGAATCTCGGATCGCTCGCTGTATATCCGTACCGATCTGAACCCTGCGATCATATCCGTTCACGTATTCTCCTTCTTCCAGAATAGCCAGCGTCTGATGGGCGATTTGGGATCGTCTGGAACGTTGATTCGTACCATTGAAGCCAGTTGTTTTACTGCGATTGTTGTTCTGAATATTGTTCTTATGTTGTTGATCGTTCATCTTCATCACTTCCTATATTTTCTCTAAGACGGGTGAGGATCTCACCCAGCCAGTTGGTTCCCCGCCACATCCTTCTATTACGAATACGCGAGTCTTCTTCCGCCAGTCCAACACCCCAAATGCGGTCATCTGGGCTTGCCTCCACAAGGGTCGTTCCGCGGGTGGCGAGCAGCGTGGTCAGCAGTTGTTCGTTTTGGGTGAATTTGGCTTCGTTGCCCTCATAGACAATACGTTTGCACTCCGCTTCCCATACAGTCTGGTCAAATCCTGCGACCTGTCTGCCCAGCTTTTTTTGTACAGATGCGGAGCTTGCTTTCAGGATCTTATCTGCAATAATCTGATCGCCGAACAGCAGTGCTTTCTGATGCATCATGTATTGCTCTGCACTCGTGTAGTGAACGCCACTCACGGTAAAATCCGCCGGGTGCCATTGTGAGAACGGAGATGCTGTACGCCAGAAAAATGTAAACTTCTCCATCGATATTTCCTCCTAACTTTATGGGGCCAATCTTTCCGGGTTCAGTCTGTATAAACGGGATGGGCGATGTCCAGCATTCCCTGTATACTCCCCCGTTTCGATGACCCAATCGGCGATTTTGCGCCGGAAAGCGGCAGCCAGCAGTTTTTTGCCACTGATGGTCTCATATACTTTCTGAAGAGCGGTGAGCGTGAACGTCTCCGGCATCAGATTGAATGCAATATCCGTATACTCCACCTTTGCCCGCAGACGTTCCAGCGCGTAGTAAATGATCTTCGCATGATCAAAAGCAATTCCTTGAACCTCATTCATGGTAATATGGCTGCTGCGCACTCTGCCTTCCAACGTTTCCTTCGTCTCAATGACAGCCGACAATTCCTCTGTTCCATTGGTCAAAATCAACTGCACCCTGCGCTCCGTCACACGTCCACGCTCATGGATATGGCGTTTCTCCTCCAGAAGCCGCTGCTCCATTCGGAACCAGTCTGCTTCGCTGGCATCGTCACCAGCCTGAAGTTGCAGTTCGCTGCTGTCAACCAGCGCCATGTAGGAACAGCTGATTACACGCGTACGCGGATCACGATGCACATCTCCCCAGGTATACAGCTGCTCCAGATAAATATCATCCAGTCCGGTTTCGGTGAACAGTTCCCGCCTAGCGGCATCTTCCAACGATTCCTGCATGGAGACAAACCCACCCGGAAGCGCCCACTGCCCCATATAGGGATGACCGCCACGACGGATCAGCAGCAACTGGAGCTCAGGTTCCGCAAGCTTGCGATAGTTCTCCTGCGTTTCACTTCGTATTGTAAATACCAACATATCCACCGTAACGGAGGGACGTTCGTAATCGCCCGCGTCATAGGTTTCAAGAAACTGTTGTTCACTTATATTCACGTGATTCTGATGCTCTAATGGATTTTGATCAGAATTACCTGCATGTGTCATTTCAAAAGACCCCATTCTGTTATTAACATTTTGTTATTAACAATTAGATAATAACAATCTAACATATCTTTTTGCCCTAGGTCAATATTTCCAATTAGGAATAAATTAGTTGTTTTATTTAATACAAATGTGTTATTTTATTTTAAAACACTTGTGTTAGAAAAGGTGGGGCAATGAAACGAATCGCATTATTGGATATTCTCAGAGGTTTTGCCATTATCGGAACATTGGGGACGAACATCTGGCTGTTTGCATACTTAGGTGATCTGAACAAAATGTTTAGTGATCCGCTTGAGCCATGGTGGAGTTCATGGGACAAACTGTTGCAAACGATGATACTGTTGCTGGTCAATGGTAAATTTCTCGGACTGCTCACGCTACTCTTCGGCGCTGGCATGGAGCTGAAGCGGCAAAAAGCCCAGCGTGAAGGCTATACTTGGCCTGGTGTCTACATCTGGACATGCGTACTTTTGCTGATTGATGGTCTGCTGCATTACACGTTGGTCATGGAATATGATGTTCTGATGAGTTATGCCATTACAGGCATGATCGTCTCCTTCATCATTAATCGCTCCCGTCGTTTCATTCTGATCATGATGGGCATTACAGGTGGCGTGCATCTGATTGGGATTACCGGAATTACGGCATTATTGGCGCTGGAATCCGGTTCAGCCTTCAATGGCATGGACATGATCACCGATCTATACGCCTCGGGCACATGGTGGGAGCAAGTAATGTTCCGTCTTAGCAACTTTGGTTTCTTCCGCACGGAATCCATTGCCATCATTCCACTCAATGTGTTCCTCTTCCTGCTGGGAGCGCTGCTTATGCGGGCCCAAATATTCTCAGATCATGATTCCGGGCGCCTCAAACGTCGTAAATTAATGATTGTGGGACTTGCCGCAGGCATTCCTCTTAACCTACTTCTACTGGTACCTGGTGGTATTATGGACCTGTTCGTTCGTTATATTAGCGCTCCCGTGCTTACTCTTGGTTACTTGGGACTGATCGCTTATATGATGAACAAAAATATATTCCCTCGCCTCTTTAACCGTTTTGGCGAAATCGGCAAGATGGCTCTGAGCTGCTATATTTTGCAGAATATAATCGCCTCCGCCCTCTTCTATGGATGGGGCCTTGGACTCGGTGGACAGCTTTCCTCCCTGTTCATTTTGCTAATGTGGGCCAGCATCTGTGTAGTGTTGATGATCTTCTCCCACCTCTGGCTGGGCAGATTTCGTCAAGGTCCGGTCGAGTGGGTATGGCGTAAGTTGTCCATCTCACCTGCAGCTAAAGACACTTCACGTTACACCCCCATGTAACCTTTATTCCATATGTAAAATGCTCACAAAAAGGATAGGTTTGCGGATTATCGCTCCGTTGCCCTATCCTTTTAAGTTGGTTTTGATGTTAAACATATGGAAGTCACCAATCATCCTTGTAATCAAAAATAAAATAACAACTTCACTTGACGATATGTCAAATGAAACTTATCATTTAGTTAGTCGACTAATTAAAAGGATGGAAGCGCTTATGAAATCAGCTCGAAATGAACGGTTAATGGGCCAATTATCAGAACTCGTCAAGCTACAGCGTTACAAGGTTCATGAGAAGCTTGTCAACCACCCTGAGCTATATCCCGGACAACCGCCGCTGCTGTTCCAGCTTGAACGGGAAGATGGTCAGACTCAGAAACAACTGGCCGAACAGCTTCGCCGTGCCCCTGCAACGGTAGCGGTAATGCTGAAACGTATGGAAAGCTCAGGGTTTATACGGCGTGAAGCCGACCCAAAAGATCTGCGCAGTCTGCGTGTCTATCTGACCGATCAAGGGCGTGCTGCGCTTAAGGAACTGAGAGAAGTATTCCAAGAGCTTGATCGCCAAGCCCAGAAGGATTTTACACCTGAAGAATCGCAACTCATGTCAGCTCTCGCCCAGCGTATGGTTCAGAATCTGCGAGAATATTAATTGAGATTCATCTGTCTGCATCAATATTTGCAACATGATTTTTTCATATCGAATGAGGTGATTTTTCCCATTGTGGACGTTAAAACGATTTCTTACCCCGTATAAGTCAGCGGCCATTCTGGCTCCGCTGCTCATGGTCCTTGAGGTTGCCATGGATTTGCTTCAACCCAAGCTAATGTCCAGCATTGTGGATGATGGTGTTCTTGCAGGGAACCTGTCCCACATCGTGACTACAGGTTTATTTATGCTTCTTTTTGCATTAATCGGATGGGTTGGCGGTGCAGGATGTACGCTGTTTTCAAGCAAAGCTGCCGTTGGATACGGAACCGATCTGCGCCAGGAATTGTTTGATCATATCCAGAAGTTCTCATTCCGTAATCTGGATACCTTTCAGCAGGGCTCGCTTATCACTCGCCTGACGAGTGATATCACCCAGATGCAGACCTTTGTACAGATGCTTCTGCGTATGTTTATCCGTTCGCCGATGCTGATTATCGGCAGTATTATTATGGCGTTTACGATCAGTGTCAAACTGGCGCTCATTCTCATTTTGTCCGTGCCGATTCTGTTTATCATCTTATATATCCTGATATCTGCCTCCTATCCGCTGTTCGCCAGCGTTCAGAACAAACTCGACAAGGTGAACGCAGTTCTTCAGGAGAATCTGGCCGGCATTCGTGTCGTCAAAGCTTTTGCACGCGCACGTCAGGAGAAGAAGCGGTTTAAGCAAGCCAATGAAGACTATACCCATACCGCAGTGAAAGCTTGGCGCATTGTATCGCTAAATGCACCGGTGTTAAGCCTGATGCTGAATGCGACCATTGTAGCGGTACTATGGTTTGGAGGCTTTCAGGTGGTAGGAGGCGATATTGCCGCCGGGGATTTGATTGCTTTTATTAACTACGTAACGGTTGTACTCTCGTCTCTCACTTCAATCGGTATGATGATGATGAGCTTCTCCCGCGCCAAAGTATCTGCAACACGCATCAATGAGGTGCTTCACACCCAGCCTGATATTCAATCGGGAGATGATATGTCTCGTAAAGGAGCAGGTCAGGTGGAATTCAGGGATGTCTATTTCCGCTATGATGGAGAACATACCCTCTCCGGAATTACACTGACGGCTCGGCCGGGAGAAAAAGTGGCCCTACTCGGCTCTACAGGATCAGGTAAAACCTCGCTTGTACAGCTGATCCCCCGCTTGTATGATGCCTCACAGGGTGAAGTGCTCGTGAATGGAGTGAACGTGCGTAACTGGGATCTCCAGGATCTTCGCAGCCGCGTGTCCATCGTATTACAGGAATCCATCCTGTTCAGTGGCAGCATCCGGGATAATATCTGCTTCGGCAGACCTGATGCAACGGAAGATGAACTGCATGCCGCAGCTCAAGCAGCGGCGGCTGATGATTTTATTATGAATCTGAAAGATGGGTATGACACGGAGTTGGGACAGCGCGGGGTCAATCTCTCGGGTGGGCAGAAACAACGGATTTCTATCGCCCGTGCCCTGCTCATGCAACCGGAGGTTCTGATTCTGGACGACAGCACCAGTGCCGTCGATCTGCGTACCGAAGCAAGCATTCAGAAGGCGCTGCATTCACTAATGAAAAATAGTACCACCTTCTTGATTGCACAACGGATCTCTTCTGTAAAAGATGCAGACTGTATTTACGTGCTTGATGAAGGAGAGATCGTGGCAAGTGGTACACATGAACATCTCATGGCCCATTCGTCACATTACCAATCCATCTATTATTCACAGCAACGGAAGGAGGATGTTCAATTTGGCTAAAAATACTTCTTCCTCCATCCACCAGACCGTTGTCCCACCGATAATTGGAAGACCTGGGCCACCCGGCCGAGGTCCGGTTCCCAAAGTAAGAGCCAAGAACGCCCGGCACGCCATCATCCGAGTGTGGTCATACATGGGACGTCATCGCAAAGGAGTTATCGCTGCCCTGGTACTGACGGCTCTTGGAACATTACTTAATCTGGCAGGACCTTATCTGCTCGGTCGTGCGGTCAATGAACATATCGTTCCCAAAATTACAGACGGTCTGCTGAAAGACTGCATGTTATTACTGACTGTATACGTTCTCGGCTCATTCATGATGTGGGCTCAATCCTATGTCATGATCGGTGTATCCCAACTGACTGTGAAGGATTTGCGCCATGCTCTGTTTTCACGGCTGCAACAGCTGCCGATCAGCTTTTTTGACAAAAATCAGAGCGGTGATCTGATGAGCCGGGCTACCAATGATATCGATAACGTGTCCACGACGCTGAATCAAAGTGTAACCCAATTGATGTCCAGCGCCATCTTGCTGGTTGGCTCCCTGTCGATTATGTTAGCCCTGGATGTCCGTCTGACACTGCTCAGTCTGGTCACGGTTCCCCTGATTACGATCGCCACTCGGCTGATCGCTTCAAGAACCCGCAAACATTTTACCGCCCAGCAAAAGTTGCTAGGTGAGCTTAATGGCTACGCCCAGGAAACCATTGCTGGACAAAAGGTGGTTGCAGCCTATAATCGCCAGGAGCAGGCCCAAAAACATTTTCAGAATCTGAATGAGAAGCTTCGCACTTCCAGTACCCAGGCTCAAAGCGTATCGGGTCTGGTCGGGCCAACGATGAATGTCATGAACAATATCGGCTTTGCCATACTGGCAGCCGTAGGTGGATGGATGGCTTATCATGATCTGACGTCCATCGGGCTGATTGTAAGTTTCCTTGCATACTCCCGCCAAATTGAGCGGCCCATCAATGATTTGGCGAACCAGTACAACCTGATTCAGGCAGCTATTGCAGGTGCTGAACGTGTATTCCACATTATTGATACACCAAGTGAATACGTGGAAGAACAGAAGAAACAACTGCAGCAGATTCAAGGCAAAGTTGTATTTGAAGATGTATCCTTTGGGTATAACTCCGAGAGGGAAATCCTGAAAAAGGTCAGCTTTACCGCCAAGCCAGGCGAGATGATTGCACTTGTCGGCCCGACTGGGGCGGGTAAAACAACGATCATCAACCTGCTGCCCCGTTTTTACGAGATTACGGGCGGACGGATTACGATTGATGGCTGTGACATCTCCGAACTGGAGAAAGACCAGCTAAGGCGCGAACTTGGCATTGTGTTACAGGATGCCTATCTGTTCTCCGGCACCATTCGTGACAATATTGCCTACGGCAAACCCGATGCAACGGACGAACAGATCCAGCAAGCAGCGAAGTTGGCAAATGCCCACTCCTTCATCCGCAAATTATCGCAGGGTTATGATACCCCGATCATTTCCGGTGGCAGCAATCTGAGTCAGGGACAGCGACAACTGTTAACCATCGCTCGTGCCATTCTCGCTGATCCTGCGATTCTTATTCTGGATGAAGCGACCAGCAGCATCGATACACGCACCGAAATGCAGATTCAGGAAGCGATGCGCACCTTGATGAAGGATCGCACCAGCTTCGTCATTGCCCATAGGTTAAGCACAATTCGTGAGGCCGATCAGATTCTCGTTATTGATGACGGTAAGATTGCCGAACGAGGCAGCCATGATGAGCTGATGCAACAGCAAGGTTTCTATTATCAGTTGCATCAGGGACAGCTTACCTGATTGGGGTCCGTGTTCATTGATTGGTTAAAAACACAGAACCACAAACTAAAACGCCGCATTAGGTTCCGTTTCATTTCGGACCTTTGTGGCGTTTTAGTTTGTTGGAATTATACCCCCAAAGGTAAATGAAGGGTGAATGTAGAGCCAATCCCCATTTTGCTATGAACGGTAATTTTCCCATGATGATCCTGAGCGATTTTCTGACAGAGCGCCAGTCCAAGTCCTGTACCTTCCTCCTTGGTCGTATAAAATGGATTAAAGATCGTCGCCAGAGAGTTCTCCGGGATACCGCTGCCCGTATCGGTAATCGAGATAAGCGCTTTATCTCCATCTTGTAACAGATCAATATGTACTTCACCTGGCTCTTCCATCGCTTCAAAAGCATTACGAATCAGATTAATCAGAACCTGTACAATCTTGTCCCGATCCATATTGACCACGACCGGCTCGCCTGTCATCTCCAGTGTAATTCGATGCCCCCGTGACGCTGCATCCGATTCGGTTAACGACATGACCCGTTCAAGACAGAGCTCCACTCGTTCAGGTTTCATGTGATTGGCATGCGGCTTGGAGAACTGTAAAAACTCTGCCGTCAGCTCTGTTACTCGTGTGATCTCACCCATAATGACCTCATACCATGGTGCGATATTGAAGGCCTGTCCCCGAGAAAGCTGCAGGAAACCTCGAATGGCAGTCAGGGGGTTGCGAATTTCATGAGCCATGCCCGCGGCCAGCTCACCAACAGCCCGGAGTCTTTCGGAACGGAAGACTTCCTCTCCATTTTTTAACCATTTGCTTCGCTGCTGCTGTAACAGCCTGTCCTCCGCCACCGTGATAAAGTGCTGCAACGTCTCGGACATTCCAGGATATAGGGAAATGCTGTAGTTTACTTGTAAACCCCTTAACTCCCCGGACAGCAGTAACGCCATGCGTTCTTCGATATTTTGTATTTCAGGCAAAACGACAGCATACCGATCCCCCGCATACCGAGATACGCCATATGCATCTGCAAATTGTCTCGAAACACTTTCACCTGTCGCTTTGATTACATGATTCCAATTGTCTTCGATCTCTTTATCAAACCCGTTGAAATTCTGAATATTCATAATAATCAGCAAAAATGATCGTTGCTCGTCCACCGTTTCCTTCAGTACGTTCATATATCCCTCGTAGTTTAGCAATCCGGTGAGTGGATCATGGAGGGTTAGAAAATGAGTTTTCTCCCGAAGTCTGCGCTTCTCTGCTTCGCTGTTAATCAAGGTATGATACAAAAAGATGATGACGATTGCAGTTAACATGTCAAACATGGACACTAACAAATTATATGTATCTATCGTCACATACGAAAGCCGAATCAGGGTATATTCAAACACAATCAACATGGAAATGGGTAACGTCTGCGTAACACGCTGTTTATCCTGAATCATCGACATGATGAGCAGGTAATACAACATATTACACCAGTTAAGTTCACTGAAATAATGGAATATGCCAAGAAAGATCCATTGGGTGTTGCGCAGTACAGGATACTGTTTTTCCCCGTATATACTTGCTACAAATAACACACCAGCACATATCATTAACGCGAGATGGGGAGTAAGCCCTAGAAAATAAGAGGACAGGATAACAAGCAGACATCCCAACGGGAAAATAACCATTTTCATCGTGTAACTCAGCAAACAGCCTCGCCCCCTATGACATATTACGCACATCCAGATCCTATTCACATGTATTATATCGATAATGATTAGCTGATGTTGTCGATTATTGGAGGTTCGTCAAATTCACATGAATGTATAAATTTATAATTAAAATAGGACAAACGGTTTATAGGAAAGTGCATATTGCGAAATAATCATCCAATCACAATGGTCATTACTGTGTTACAATACATTTAATGGGTTTATTTAGAATATCACCTTGGTTATGGAGGGTTAAACATGATACAACAAAGAAAACCTTTGGGCATCGGGACACTTTCTTTGCTGGTACTTATTCTGGGATTTGCTTTTAATTATGGTTGGGGAGCAGAGAATTTCAGGTTTGGTTATTATCTGTTTGAGATACTGAAATTGCCTATTTTTAGTAATAGTAACCAGGGACTCCATCTACCCTTTGTGGCGACGGCAATCTTCTGGATACCTGCTGTAATTATCGCTAGCAAGTATCGGTCGCACTATGGTACGAGGGTAGCCTTTAACGTAGCCGGGTTTATGCTGCTCCTCTGCATCGTTGGTCCTGTGATTGATATTGTGGACAGGTTTGTAAATTCATAAAATAAAGAAGCCAGCACTCTTGTCATTCCAGAGTGCTGGCTTCTTTGTGCTTCATTACGACACCTCTATTTTTTCGCCATATACTTGCGGATATCAAATGCCACCGCAGCCACAATAATCAACCCTTTAATAATTAGCTGCCAGTAAGGACTTACACCGATAAAGGTCAGACCATAGTTGATGACTCCAAAGATCAGCACCCCTGCCATTACACCGGGGACCGTACCGATACCACCCGCTGTGGAGACGCCCCCCACGACACAGGCCGCAATAGCATCCAACTCATACATGTTACCGTAATTGTTCGTTGCCCCGCCCGTACGTGCGGCTTCCAGCACACCGCCCAGTCCATACAGTGCACCTGCAATGGCATACAACGCAATCAGGTTGCGTGCCACATGAATGCCGGACACATGCGCAGCCTGAATGTTGCCACCGATGGCATACATATTCTTCCCGAGGCGGGTTTTGTTGAAGACGACCCAGCAGATTAGCGCAACCGCTATAGCAATCAATACGATATACGGAATGGAATAACCACCGCCAAGATCAATGTAACCAGACCCAATAACGGTAAAATCGGGTCTCAGTCCACCAATGGGTTGTGACTGATTGGGCTCTGTATCAAAATAAATCGAGTTCAGACCATATACGGCAACCATCGTACCCAGTGTGGCGATAAAAGGTGGCACATGTAATTTGGCTACAATGATGCCGTTGACGAGGCCAACCGCCAGGCCAGCAATGATCCCGAAGACCATGGGCGCCCACACCCATAAATGTGGCAGATCGGGAAAGAACCGATTGGCATATTCGTCGATTTGCAGCATGGATGCGGATACAACAGCCGTTAGACCAACGACCCGTCCTGCCGACAAATCGACCCCGCCCGTTACCAGGATAAACGCCGCTCCCAGCGCAATGATGGCCCTTGTGGAGGACTGTTGTAATATATCCCGAAGTGTAGAGAAAGCAAGAAAGTGCGGATCGGCAATGGCAATGCCAATGACGAGCAGGATCAGTACAATAAAGATCGCGCGCTGCGCCACATACTGCTTCACCTGATTGATAACTTGTGTATTCATATGTTCCCTCCTGACTAAGCCATCCGCTGCTGTGCGGCCAGCCTCATGATATCCTGCTCTGTTGCCTCAGCTCCGTCCACGATTCCGGTGAGCCGTCCTTCGCTCATGACCATAATTCGATCTGACATGCCCAGCAGTTCGGGCATCTCCGAGCTGATCATAATAATGCTTTTTCCCTGACGGGCCAGTTCCGTAATAATGGTGTAGATTTCAAATTTGGCGCCCACATCAATCCCACGTGTCGGTTCATCGAGCAGGAGAATTTCAGGGTCAGTCAACAACCATCTGGCCAGAAGTACCTTCTGTTGATTACCACCAGAAAGGTTTCGAATCAGCGTGTTAACCGAAGGCGTTTTAGTTCTAAACTTCTGAGTTTGCTCGCGTGCCTCATCTCGGCCTTTCTTCTCATCTAATAGACCAATCCGATTTTGGTAACGTCCGAGACTTGCAATAATCGTATTTTCATACACAGATAGCACCGGGAAAATCCCCGTGACTCTTCGTTCTTCGGTCAGCAAGGCAATGTTATGACGCTTTGCTGCGGCAGGTGACTTGATCTTCACCTTTCGTCCATGAATGGAGATCGTCCCTGAAGCAAGTCCGCGCAAGCCGAACAATGACTCGATCAATTCCGTCCGCTGTGCCCCAACAAGGCCGCCGATGCCAAGCACTTCACCTTTCCTCAATTCAAACGTTACATCACGGAACGAATTCGGCTGGCTGGAGGTTAAGCCTTCTGCCTTCAAAATCACTTCTCCAGGTACATTCGTCCGTTCTGGGAACCGTTCATCCAGATCACGTCCAACCATGCGGGTAATGATCAGATCGGTCGTTAAATCGGCAGCATCCCAGGTACCGACCACAAAACCGTCCCGCATAATCGTGACCTCATCCGAGATCGTCAGAATTTCCTCCATCTTGTGCGAGATGTAGATAATAGATACCCCGCGACTGCGCAACTGGTTAATAATGGCGAAGAGCTGGTCCACTTCCTTGCCCGTGAGCGAGGATGTTGGCTCATCCATCACAATAACTTTAGATTGAAAAGAGACCGCTTTGGCGATTTCCATCGACTGTATTTTGGAAACGGATAAAGTCCCCGCCTGAGCCTTCGGATCAATGTCCAGATTCAAGTCCTTGAACAGAGCCAGTGTATCGGCATACATTCGTTTCTCATCCACCAACAACCCCCTCATCGGAAACCGTCCCAGCCAGATGTTCTCCATCACCGGACGGTGTGGCACCGGGTTAAGCTCCTGATGAATCATCGATATGCCATGCTGAAGCGCCGCTTTCGAACTTGGAATGTCCACCTCATTGCCGTCCATTCGAATCGTTCCTTCATCCGGGCGATACATACCGAATAGGCATTTCATCAGCGTGGATTTGCCCGCTCCGTTCTCTCCCATCAGCGCATGAACCGTACCCGGCTTTACCTTCAATGTAACCTGACTTAGTGCCTGCACACCCGGAAATGCTTTGGATATTCCGTCCATCTCCAGCAGGTAAGGTGATTCCATCTTTCATCCTCCCCTTCCGTAAACCCGGCAAAAAGGACGCCATCTCATGACGGACGTCCCTGTTTGCTGCTGTTATTGGGCGTCGGCAATGTTGTCTTTCGTAATTTTTTTGTAGGCAATCCAGACGTATTTGCCATCCGTAATGTCATAACCCGTATTTTCCTTCGTTGGTGTCTCACCCTTCGCGAGTACGGAAGCGAGTGCAACCGTTGCTGCGCCCTGGTTCTTGGCATCATTCAGCACCGTGCCCAGCATCGTACCGTCCTGTAGGGCCTGAATGGCCGGAGCCGTTGCATCCACGCCCACAACAGGCATCGTTTTGCCGTCTTTGAAGTATCCGGCTGCTTTCAACGCTTCAATGGCTCCAAGTGCCATGTCATCATTGTTAGCCAATACTGCTTCAATCTTGTCTCCGTGAGAGGCAAGGAACGCCTGCATTTTCTCCTGGCCTTTGACCCGATCCCACATCGCCGTGTCTTCCGCCAGCGCTTCCACTTCAATTCCGGCATCCTGGATGGCCTGAACAGAATATTTGGTCCGCAGCTCAGCATCCTGATGGCCCGGCTCGCCTTTCAGCATGACGTATTGCAGTTTGCCGTCCCCGTTCTTATCTGCTTCCGGATGAGCCTTCCAGTAGTCCACAATGAGCTGACCGGAGATCGTGCCGGACTCCTCCGCTTTGGCTCCAACGTAATACACTTTATCCCACTTGTTCATGTCTTCAGCAACCGGCTCACGGTTCAGAAAGACAACTGGAATGTTGGCCGCTTTGGCTTTGTCGATAATGACTCCTGCTGCGGTCCGGTCAACCGGATTCACGGCCATTGCGTTGTATTTCTTGGATACAAACAGATCGACTTTCTCATTCTGGGTCGGCTGTGCGTTCTGGCTATCCACGATATCAAGTGTGGCTTTGCCTTCCGCTGCTGCGGTCATTGCATTCCGTACACCCGTCATGAACGTATCATCGAACTTATAGATCGCCACGCCAATCTTCGGCGTTTCCGTTCCTGCGGCCGTCTGACCTCCTGTATCTGTTCCTGTACTTCCGCCCGCGCTGTCTCCGCCACTGCTGCACCCCGCCGCCGCAACCATACACGCTGTAAGCAACAATGTCATCCACGTTTTCTTCATATCCTAATGACCTCCCCCAAGTTCATTCGGCTTTACCGATGTCTTTATTATGAAAGGGTTTACAATAAATTCGAATACAATATCTTCCTCTGTTTTATCGAAATCTTCCTCAATTGAACCTTTACTGTACAAAAGGAAACAACAACTTCTGATTATCCATCCAGAACATATTGTCCGTACTGACCAGCTTCGTTTCCAGTGTTACCCTGGCTTGCACCTGTTGATTGTTCAATCGTGCAACGGCCTGATTCACACCAAGATAACCTGCACTGAATCCATTTTGCACAATCAAATGTTGAATTCTGCCTTCCTGTAACTGCTCTAACTGCTGCTGTTCACTGCCAAATCCCACAATCTTCACCTTGTTCCCATAGTTCTCGGACGTACGTCGATTGAGTTCATCCGCTGCCCCCAGAGAAGCAGGTTCCTGAAGGGCAATCAACCCGTCCACCTGCTGTTGGTCAAGCAGTTGCTTCGCCGCCTGCCAGCAAGCATCCCGGGTGCTGCATACGGATTGAGCCTCCACATGAATGTCCGGGTATTGAGCCAGTGATTCCTCTACCCCTAGCTCCCGGTTAATCAGAACAGGATTTACAGGATCAGGACCAAGCAGGGCTATACGTCCTCGTCCTCCCAGAAGCACAGCCATGGCCTGACCTGCCTGCCGTCCTGCCTCAACGTTATCTATCGAGATCACACTTGTTATGCCTTTTACAGGAAACTCGTCATTCAACAAAATGACGGGGATAATCACTCCGTTGGCATCTTTAGTCTGTGCCTTCTGAATGATGTCGCTGAGTGCCTTCTCACTCAAGGGATCGATCAACAGGGCCGATGCTCCCTGCTCCAGTGCCAGCGATACCGCATCCACCTGGGCTTGTTCACGCTCACTCAGTGGATAAGTCCCATTTTGCGAATGCTCTTGCTTCACCTTTCCCTGTCCTGCTGTGAAGTCAGGGTTAGATGGCGCGTAAGTTAACCCTTCCGAGGGGAAAGCCTCCACCGTAATAAGCTCCGCTCCCGCTTCTTTGGCAGCCGCTTCGGCCCCAAGACGTATCGCTTCTGCAAGTTCTCCGGTTCCCGCTGGCGTAATCAGTGCAATACGCGGCGGTGATCCCGCCGGATCAGCATTCGACATACCGCATGCCATACATAACAACAGGCAGCAGATTGCAATTGTCATGGCCATATAACGGAGCAGGATCACTCTCGGCCGTATGAATTCCACGTGAGTGCTGATTTTCATTTTCATAACCAGATGCCCCATCCAGTCCGTTCTATTGATCTTATTCGCTTTCATGAGCATCGTCCTCCTCTCGTTCCGATTGGATCGGAATCCGAATCCAGACGGTTGTTCCTTCCTCCAGCTCACTCTCGAATTCAAGACCATAAGCTTCGCCATAAAAAAGCTGAATCCGATCCTGCACATTGCGTACAGCTACACCTGATCCTGCACCACTTTTCACGATAGGACTGCCCATTAAAAGTTTCGACATCTGATCTTCTGTCATGCCGACCCCATTATCCGTAACACGAAATACCAGCTTGTCGTCCTCCCGGTATACACGAATCTCAATACATCCCTCGTCCATATGATATTCAATGCCATGCACGATCGCATTTTCAATGAGTGGCTGAAGCACCAGCTTAAGTGTCAGACAGTCCAACGTATCCTCATCCGCCGTCATGCTAAAATTGAATTTGCGCTTGAACCGCATTTGCTGAATCGTCAGGTAATGGTGGGCGTGCTCCAGTTCTTCCCTGACCGTAATAATCGTTTTGCCTTGACTGAGACTGATGCGAAACAATCGGGATAACGAAGTGATCATCGTAATGACTTCCTCATTCCGGCTCATGCCCACCATACGCACAACTGAATTCAACGTGTTGTAGAGGAAATGTGGATTGATCTGAGCCTGCAAAGCTTCCAGCTCGAGCCGACGCTTCTGTTCCTGTTCATGAATGATTTCATTCATCAAGGTACGGATTTTATAGACCATCAGGTTAAAACGACGGGATAAACGTTCCACTTCCAGCGGCCCTTCGATAGGTAGCTCCACGTTAAAATCCCCTCGCTCCACAGCCTTCATCTTTCGTTCCATCAGCCGGATCGGACGTGTCAGACTGGAAGAGAGGAACAGCGATACGAGAATGACCAGTACCAGAACAACCAGTAGTACCCGAATTAGATATCCATTGACCTCCTGGCGGGATGTCATGATCTCATCCAGATAGGCTACACCCACGATTTTCCATCCAATATTGGCGACAGACTTGACCGCATTCAACCTTTTCTGCCCATCCGCCTCATCTTCATAACTGCCGGTTGCAACCAATGCCTGTTCGATATTTTCACTTTTGAGCCCCATGTACATTAATTGCTGCTGCGGATGGTAGACGATATTGCCCGCACTTTCGTCGATAATGTAGACGTATCCCCGCTGCCCCAGACTGACCCGGCGGCTCAGTTCGTCCATTTGTTTGAAGTTGATATCCACCAGCAGAATGACCTGACGATCCTGACCATTTTGGCGTACAGTAATGCCTTTGCTCATGGAAACGACCCATTTGTATGGGCCTGTGTACATGTTCTGGATATGAGGCAGCGAGAAACTAAGGTGATCCGGTACTCGGAGTGCAGATTGAAACCACCCTTGCTGTGTCACATGCGCACTCGGTTTTAATTCAGCTGAAGGTCTGTTCTTGAGCAGATGCCCTGTTGAATCCAGCAAAGTAATGGAGATGATATCTTCGCGGCTGCTGAGCAGCGTATCAAGCTGTTTATCTACCTGATCCCCTTCCCACGTGCCGTCCCGCAGCATATGTTCTTCGATGGCTCGATACAGATGCGACATGCTGCGGACATAATCCTCCAGATTGTAACTGACCTGATCCACGATCTGCCTCGTCGTCAGCTCTGCACTTCGCTCCGCGGCCTGCGTGAATTTGTCATGAAGCAGCATCGCCATGATGGTCAGCACCAATACAATGAAGACAGAGAAGGACCATGTAATAATAAAGCGGATACTGCTGACTCTTGATGAACGAAGCCTGGACCGAAGCTTGAGCCAAAGGGATCTTATCCATCCGGCAAACATTCTCATCGACTTGTGCCTTCACTAGCTGTTAGTGCAGTCTGTTTGCGATATTCTTTGGGCGAGACGCCGATATGTTTTTTGAAGCAAAAACTGAAATAATTCGGTTCCGCGAAGCCTACCTGACCTGCAATCTCAAACGACTTCATCTCTGTGGATCGAAGTAATTCCTTCGCCGCCTCCATCCGGATCTGCATCAGATATTGCAGGAAGGTAAGCTGTACTTCTTTCTTGAAAATGCCACAAAAATAACCCGAACTGATATGCAGATGCCCACATACTTTCTGAATGGACAAATCTGGATCGTCGTAGTGTTCTTTGGTAAACGACAATGCCTGTTCCACAATATCCTTGTATACATGCTGCCTTCCGCTGGCAATGCGATGTTGAACGAGCAGACAAACCTCGCTCACCTTACCTTGCGCCTCAGACAACCCAGGCAAACGGAACAAATCGGCATACAACTGGAACCCTGCCCCAAAAATGTCCTCCATGGCCTCGCCCGATGCCTGAGCTGCCTTCCAAACGTTTGTTAAAACTTCAATCAGATACAGTTGAATGTCACTTCGCCCATGCTCCACCGTAATTTCCCGGAAAATGATCTCTAGCGCGTCCTCCAGCTCCGCCTGCGTACCCGCTTTCAGACAACGTGTCAGCGTTTGCTGCTTCAACTCGTCAAAACGCAATTTGCCCGCCGTCTGCCGTTCCACATCTGCAATATAGATAAGTGGATCAGTCCCCGGTACAAGCCGATAATCCAGCGCCAGTAGTGCATCCTCATAGGCATGCTTCACACCTGCCAATGTGTTCACGATCGAGCCCGATCCAACAGTGGCAGGAATACGCAGATAGTGATTGATGCTGCGCATTACATTTTCCAGCGCCTGCTGCTGTCGTTTCTCCCCATCTTCTCCACCCCACCGATCTACATAGAGCAGCACAATCGTCTCCTGATGCATAAAAGCATGACCGGCCGCGTGTTCCGTCCATACCTCTTCGGCAATGTTCAGCGCAGCGAACTGCTTTAGCTCCGCATCCGCGGATTGTTCTCCGTCCATATGCAGAGTTAATACGGATACACCATAACGTTCACCGTGCAGATCCAGTCCACATTGCTTTGCTTTGCCATGGATATATTCCGGCGATTTTTGCCGATGCAGCAAAGTGGCCATCAGGTCCGCCTGTAACAAGGGCAGGCTTGTATAATAATGGTCGCGCAGCTGCTGTACATCCTCTCGTTCGGCCACTTCAGCCGCCATCTGCGCACGCAATCTTGTAAGCAGTTCTGTCAGATGTCCCGCCGAGAAAGGCTTCAATAAATATTCATCCACACTCAGCGAGACCGCTTGCCGGGCGTAGTCGAATTCATCATATCCAGTCAAAATCACCACTTTCACAAGCGGATTTCGTTCCCGCAGCCTTTTGGCAAGTTCAAGTCCATCCATAAATGGCATGCTGATATCCGTTACCACAATATCCGGCTCCACTCGTTCCGCCATCTCCAGTGCTTCTCGTCCATTCTCCGCCAGACCCACTATGCGCAGATCGAGTGCTTCCCAATCTACCTCTACAACCAACCCTTCGCGTACATCCTCTTCATCATCCACCAGCAATACCCGGTACACGTCAGATTCCTCCTTTATTTAAGGGGCCATAAGCCCAAGCAATAATGTATATGTCGATATGATCCAAGGCTGCCATCATAATATACAATATAAATTTAATTATGTAATCGCTTACTTTTAAGATGATAAGATTGATATATTGTGTGCTCACAAACAAACATATGGTAAATTATTGAAAGTAGTTAACTATGAAATAGAAAACCAACCTCAAGAACTTCAGGAGAAGTTAACAAAATCATGGAGCGGAGGAATAGAGGAGATACGTAACACGCTGAATGAGAATAGTGAGGAGAGTATAACTGAATGGAAACTGTTTTACAGCTTGGAGGATTCATTAAACACCCTTCCCCATCAAGAGCACTCTTCCTTCATCACCGCCTTTTATAGTAACGAACGAAGAACCATGCTGGAAACCGGGGATATCATGCCTGCCTTGCTTTTACATCCAGATCATACAAAGGCAATACTTTATTGGGAAAAGCATGATGGAACCTATGCCATGATCACATTAGAATCGCAAATCAATGCAAACAACAAACCTGAATGGGATGTAAGTCATTCTTGGATAACCAAACAGCCCTCATCCACTTGAAGTGGGTCAGGGCATCATTGATCCTTTATCCATTTGTAATCCCTCACAATGAGTTCTGCATGTCCTTTAATGCGGTTCCGTCTCCCCATCCTCTTCTGCTGATAAAGATAGGTTGGCATTTAACCCCTTCACATAAATCATCGTGGTATCCGGATTGATATGTCCCATCATTTCTGCCAATTGATGCAGTGGTGTATGCTCGGCCATAGCGTATCCGAACCGATGACGCAGATCATGGGAACTTAGCCCTTCCAGACCGGCTGTAGTCATCACCTTTTTGATCAAATGGCGCAGCGCCCTCTCTGTTAAACGATCACTGGTTTTCTCGGAAGGAAACAGGTAAGGACTATCCGGTGCGAGGCCAGCCATGTACATCTTCAACAAAGCAATACATGCCGTGTTCAGCGGAATTTTCCGTTGACCGTTTCGTTTATCGGCCCGCACGGTAAGTTGCCCGCTTCTTTTGCCTAATTCAATATCATCGGGAGCGAGATTGCATATCTCCATCGTTCGCATACCGGTATGAAACATGAGCGTAAGGATGGTCTGATCCCGAAGCGAGTTGCCATTTTCGACCGCTGATAGGAATGATCGTTCTTCCTCAGTGGTCATTCGGCGGGGGCTGACCTTGTCTTCCGGAATGAATTTCAAAGGTTTGGAAGGGTCACTGTTGATTTTGGATTCCGATGCAGCCCACTTGAAAAAACGCTTCAATGTAATCAGTCTGCGATTAATGGTAGATGGCTTCAGCTGCATCACCTGTTGTGAATCTTCACGGTAACGGACCAAAGTCGAGGTATGTACGTCTTCGATTCGAAATGAAACTTCTTCACTCCGAGAATCGTTCGCCTTATACCATTCGGTAAAATGCTTCAAATCACTCGCATATTCTTTCAAGGTTTTGGGAGTCAATTCTCCCTGGATCGTAAGCATATGTATGAATTCCTGAACAACCATTTCCCCTTGTACTGAAGTACCATAACCCTTATCCATTAGAAAAAACCTCCAAATCTTGACTTATATTAGCGGACATGGTATTATCATATTAATCGATACATTAGCGGACATCAAGTCTGTGGGTTTGAATATACCTGATTAGCGTTGATTTTTAAATTAGCCTTTTCAAAATGGTCGTTTAAAAACTTATTTTTTGGAGGAACTACATGCAAACAGGTACAGTGAAATGGTTTAACGCGGACAAAGGATTTGGCTTTATCGAAACTGAAGAAGGAACAGACGTATTCGTTCATTTCAGTGCAATTCAAGGCGACGGTTTCAAAACATTGGATGAAGGACAACGCGTCCAATTCGAAGTAACTCAAGGTAACCGTGGTCCACAGGCTGAGAACGTTACTAAAGTTTAATTATATTAAAGCTGCCTTGTACAAGGCAGCTTTTTGTTTTATTACACCCAAAAACGAAAAGTGAGGTATGACAAATGGATAAAGAACAATTGATCACAGAAGTAGCCAAAAACGGCGGATTCTCCAAAAAGAACGCTGAAAAGGCCGTAACGGTTGTACTGGATTCGATTTTGGAAGCATTAAAAGAAGGCAAAGAGGTTCAACTGGTCGGATTCGGCAAATTCGAAGTGCGTGATCGTGAAGCACGTATGGGTAAAAGCCGTCGAACTGGTAAGGAAATTCAACTTCCAGCAGGTAAGGTTCCCGTATTCACAGCAGGATTAACCATGAAAGAAGCTTTAAACTAAACAGCAACAACAGGATTGGAAAAGAGGTTTTTATTCAAACACACAATGAACATTTTGATGTAAATGTCGTGTTTTCTACGGTTGATGATATCATTAACTTTTATTCCGGCAAGCAGACAATCCAGAATAACGCGGAAGATCACACCCATTCAACACCCCCATCAACAGAGTCTGCACAGACACCACAACCACCCACTCGCTAAAACGAACCTTTCATCTTGGACAATAAGAAGCCCTGTTCCGCTCAAAACGGTCCAGGGCTTGATTTGTGTATTTGTGTCAATCGAGCACCCAGGGAGAATGAATTTTGGGTACGTCATTGATTAATTGTTTGGTATAAGGATGCTCCGCATGGTGAATAACTTCCTCCGCTCTCCCCGCCTCCACCATTCGTCCATGCTCCATAATACAGATCGTGTCGCTCACATAATAAGCCAGACCCACGTCGTGCGTAATAAACACAATGGTCATGCGGTTCTCGTCGCGCAGCTTGAGCAGCATATCCAGAATCGTTGAACGCGAGCATGCGTCCACCATGGACGTCGGTTCATCGGCGATCAACACCTTAGGATGCAGCATGAAAATGCGGGCAATCATGAGCCGTTGCATCTGTCCACCGGACAGTTCAAACGGATATTTGTTGTATAACTCTTCAAACTTCAGGTTGACGAAAGAACAGGCTTCCTTCATTTTGGCATATTCCTCGTCCTTGTTCAGCTTCAATCCCTGAAGTTTGATACAGTCCACCAGCAGCTTTTCCACCCGGTGAAATACGTTGAATGAAGAGAACGGGTCCTGGAAAATGGCCTGGATATCCTTCCAATAGGCTTTACGCTCACGATACCGCTTCAGTTGTCTGGGCTTGCCATTGTATTCGATCGCTCCACCCGTTTCCTTGAGCAAGCCCATGATCATTTTCGCGAGTGTCGTCTTGCCACTGCCGCTCTCTCCAACAATGGAAATAATCTCCCCTTCATGAAAATCAAAGCTCACATCGTCCACCGCTGCCTTTTTGCGATTGCCTGTACCGTACACCTTGGTCAGATGGCGGCCGCTGATCAGCACCTTGCCCATCGCCATACTACCTCACTCCTTTCGGGGAGCCTTGATCCGAGCCCATTACGCCCAGAAAGAATCATTCTCATTGGTCTGCAATATCATCTGTGGCAGTTCGAACATCCCGGACATCTTCTTTGTTTGAGCCGTTCTCCTCCTGGTTTTGTTCACTCTCCTGGGACTCTTCGTTCACAGCCTCCTGCTCTACGTGACCGTCCTGCTCCTGCTCCTGCTCCCTGATCTGCTCCAAAATCTCCGGTGTCAGAAGACAGCGATATATGCGCCCATCAACATGAATGTTCTCGATTTTGCCCTGGCGGCACTCGTCGGTCACCAGTGTACAGCGCTCTGCAAAGCGGCAGCCTTCCGGCACATGCTTCAGATTTGGTGGTGCACCGGGAATGGCAGCCAGTTTGTGCTCCTTCATGCCCTCTTCAGGCACAATGATGGAGCCCATCAGCTTGCGAGTGTACGGGTGCAGCGGATTGAAAATCATCTGTTCTGCCGTGCCTCGTTCCACAATCTCCCCGGCATACATCACCATAATTTCATCCGTGACATGGTACAGCAGCGGCAGCTCATGCGTGATGAACACCAGTGATTTGATTACTTTGCGCTTCAACAAATCCTTCAACAGACGAATGACCGCCTTCTGGGAGGTTACATCCAGTGCCGAAGTAGGTTCATCCGCAATAAGCACATTGGGATTCAGAATCGTTGAGATGGCGATAACCGTTCGTTGCTTCATGCCGCCGGACAATTCATTTGGATACATATCCAGTACATCCGGCGACAGATTCAGTGATTGGAAGCGCTCAGTAGCCATCTTCCGTACATCCGACCGTTTCATCTCCGGACGATGCTCCTTCATGATATCTTCAATAAACCTGATAATACGCAGCGTTGGGTTCAGTGCATTCATAGCGGCCTGCGGAATATAAGCAATTTCCTTGCCCAGAACGCGCGAACGAAGCTGCTCTTTGTTCAGCTGCATAATATCGGTACCATTAATGCGGATCGAACCACTGCCATAATGAAGCGGCGGGAAATAAAAGCCCATCAGGCTGAGCGCCAGCGTTGATTTGCCACAGCCCGATTCACCTGCAATGCCCAGCGTCTGCCCCTCTTTCAGTCCGAACTCCACCCCGTCGACGGCAAAGACGTTCTCCTTGAGCCGGGTACGGTAATAGGTTTTCAGACCGCTGACCTGAAGTATAGGTTGGTTCATGGTCTTAGCTCCTTATTTTCGGATTGAAAATTTCGTCCATGCCCGTATTCATCAGATAAAGCGAGAAGGTAATGACGGCAATCGCCAGCGCTGCAGGAATGAAAGCCCACCACGCCCCTGCTACTGGCGCTTCAAACACGAGTGCCCAGTTCATCAAGATGCCGAGGGAAATTGTATTATACGGCCCCAGTCCCAGCATGGAGATGGATGCTTCGGACAGAATGCCCGATGCCGTCTGGAGCACAAAAGCCATCACCACATAAGACGCGATATACGGCAAAATCTCATGGATAATGATACGCGGCGTACTATGTCCCGAAATTTTCGCAATATGCACATGATCCCGGCTGCGCAGAGATGTTGTCTGGGCTCGCACAGCCCGGGCCGTCCAAGGCCAGCTGGTTATACCGATAATGATCGCTGTCACCAGGGAACTTCGTGAATCAATGCTGACGGAGATCAAGATCAGAATAATAAACGAAGGAATAACGATAAAAATATTGGTAATTGCCGTCAGAAAGTTATCCAACATTCCCCCGATATATCCCGACACCAGACCCATAACCAGACCAATAACGGTCGCAAACACACCTGCAATCAGCCCCACACGTATGGATGTCTGGATGCCATACATCAATTCAAGGAAGATGTCCCGTCCAAAATTGTCCGATCCTAATAACAGGCCATCGCCAGGTGGCTGGAACGCCATCGCAATCATCTCGAGCGGATCACTGCGATTGATGAGCGGATAGATCGTAACCAAGAGCAGCATGCCGACAAAAGTCACCGCACCGATCATGAATTTGGGTGACTTCAGCAAAATAGAGATCGAATGCTTCATATCACTGTTCCTCCATTTGTGCGGCCTTGATGCGCGGGTCAATGAAACCATAGATGACATCAATAGTGAAATTCGCAAGCAATACAGCAATGGCAATGAGCAGCGTACAACCCGAGATTAGTGGATAATCCAGCTGCCTTATGGCCGTGAACAACCATGTTCCTATACCCGGATAACTGAAGACAATCTCACAGATGAGTGATCCGCCGACCATCGTACCGATGGAGAGCGCAAGTCCCGTAATTTGCGGCAGCATGGCGTTGCGAAACACATAACGCGCAATTCGGCCGTCGCGAATACCCAGCAGTTTGCTGTATAATACATAGTCTGAATTCAGCTCATAGATGGACATCTCCCGCATGCCAATGGCCTGACCACCAATGGTCACAAGCACGATGGAGAGGAACGGCAAGGTATGGTGGCGAACAACCGACATGATGAAGTCAAAGCTCAGCTGCGGCACCATCTGGAAGTCATATCCGCCTGATAAAGGGAACCATTTCAGTGATAACGCAAAGACATACAGCATAATAATAGCCAGAGTAAAAAAAGGAATGGAATTGATAAACAATGCTACCGGAAACAGTACTTTATCAAAAACACCCTTCCGGTAAGCTGCTATCGCACCGAGCAAGTTACCAATGATCCAGCCGACCAGGATGGCCGGAAGTTGAAGCCCCACCGTCCAAGGGACGGCGGAGGCCAGAATGTCCGTCACAGGCTTCGGGTACAGTCCAAAGGACGTGCCCAAATTGCCTGTGAACAGATTTTTCAAATAGATGCCGAATTGGGTCCATAGTGGCTGATCAATGCCGAATTCAACCGTAAATGTCTCATACACCCGCTTGATGGAATCCGAGTCGGTCATCCCTGAAGTCATTTTGGAAGCGATCATGCTCACCGGGTTACCTTCAATCAGTCTTGGCAAAATAAAATTCAGTCCGATGGCGATGACCAGGGTCAGGCCGTACCAGAATACTTTTTTGGCGACATATCTGGAATAGGCATTCATAGGATTTAGCACCCCCGAGTTTAGCGGATAAGGGCCTTATGTCTGAAGTGGCGTGTCACTTCATCATGTCCTGATTCAATATGAGTTCCTTAATTGTGGATCTGATACAATGCCTTAATACCTGCACCGTCCATCGAGATTTGCGGCGGAATGTTGGTTCCATCTCCTTCGGACGGGAAACCTTTCCAGACCGATTCGTTCACGGTGTCAAACACCCATGGTCTGTACATCAGCGGAATGGAAGGGATATCTTTCAGCCAGATCGTATTCAGTTCGGTATACAGTGACTTCAGCTTCGCCTCGTCAGACACAGATGGAATCTCTTCAATAATGGCGTCTGCGCGGTCATTCTGGTAACGCCCCCAGTTCCAGAAAGCCATCTCACCCATTGGGGCAACCCCTTTGGAGTACATGATCGTCATCGCGCGGTTCCATGGCTGGCTTGGGCTGACCCCGCCTGCAGGTGTGTTCATGATGATATCGAATTTGCCGGTTTGCAGATCATTGGTCCATACCGGGGATTCCGGGAATTTGGTACGAATTTCAATCCCTATGGCCTTGGCGCTCTGCGCTACGATCTCCAGGGCAGCGTTCCAGTCAGACCAGCCGTAAGGACATTCAACCTCGAAAGGTCCGAGGCGTGTGCCGTTAAGAACACGGATGCCATCTTTGCCTTTCTTCGCTCCAATCTTGTCGAGCAGGGCGTTGGCTCCTTCAATATCCGTCGTCCATTGCAACGACTTGATGGCATCTTGGTCAATATATTTGGACTCGGCGTCCGAGTTCAAAGTCAGGGAAGGCTGCATTGGTGCGGAATATCCGCTCATGGCCAGCTCCGAAATTTTTTCATAGTTGATGCTCATGGCTATTGCACGGCGAACGTCAGCGTTATCAAGTCCGGCTTTGGACAGATTGAAGAAAATGCTTGGCATGGAACCGGGCAGATAATACGGCGCATCCTTCAGATACGTTTTGACAGCAGCCCCGCCTTCCCACATCTTCCACACTTGAGGGATAAACTGCTGGGAGACGTCCACTTGCCCACTCTTGAACGCCAGATCACCTGCGGCATTATCCTTGTAGATCACGTGAGTGATGTACTTCGGTGCAGGCAGCTTGCCGAACAATTTCTGTCCCCAGTAGTTGTCGTCACGGACAATCGTAATTTTCTGGTCGTTGTAAAAGTGAAGCTTATAGGCTCCGGTTCCCACCGGATTATCATTAACCTCTTTGCGAATCGCGGTCAGATCATTATTGTTCTTCTTCTCGATCTCTTCCCAGATATGCTTCGGCAGCATCGGAATCAGTTCAATGCTGTCCAGTACGGTCAGCTTGTTGGGGTTATCAGGATTCAGTTTAATTTCCACAGCTTGCGCTCCATCCGCTTTCACTTCACTGATGTAGGTCCAGAAGCTGCTCCAGTTGATATCGTATTTTTTGCCCAGTTCATAGGTATATACAACATCATCTGCTGTAAAAGCCGTTCCATCGCTCCACTTCGCATCCGCATTCAACTCAATGCGCAGCGTGGTTTCATCCGTCCATTCATACGAATTGCCCAAGAGAGGTTCAAGGCCACCGTCCAACTGGTTCACCATAAACAGTGTCTCGTACACCAGTTCCCTGGAGTTGCCGTAATTCACTGGAAATGCGGGATTTCCGCTCAACAGATTGAAGTTGGTTGGTGGTCCCCATTGCAATCCATTGATATACAAGGTCTCATTACGTGGAGTCTCCTTGTTGGTCTGTGGTGCAGGTTCGTTCTGGGTTGTCGTGGTCGGTGTATCCACCGTCCCTTGTGGTTCGCTTACTGATGGTGGCTGAACACTTTGGCATCCGGCAAACAATGTGACCGACATGAACAGAGCGACGAGCGGTGTGGCAGCTCTTTTAAATCGCATTCTGAACCCCTCCGTGAATTCATATTGATGTTATTGGAAGCGCTTACTTAAAGTTATTCTATGACTTATCTCATACCAAACATTCCATCTCTTTTCTCAATTTTGAGACATTATTTATACGGACACACGAAATAACCAGCTCCGCAAGAAGCAGCTGGTTATTTGCTGAATTATAATTGATTATTACTCCCCATTAGATCAAGAACGGTTTACTTGACGAATCCATTACGAATGGCAAAGACGACCGCCTGTGTGCGGTCTTCCACCTGAATTTTTTGCAAAATACGATGCACATGCGTCTTGACCGTACTCTCTCCAATAAAAAGCTTGCGAGCAATCTCCTCATTTCGTAATCCATAGGCCATCTGCTGCAAAACCTCCAATTCCCGTCCGGTAAACGGTTCCGGCAATGGTTCGTTTGCTACCGTCTCCTTCACTGAATCCGAATGACTCGGGGTTGAACGAATGGCAAGACTGATTACCTTGGCTGCCACCGCCGTGCGGTAAATGGCTTCCCCTCGGTATGCAGCACGAACCGCATCAACGAGTTCATCCGGCGCCGCATCCTTGAGCAGATAACCAACAGCTCCGGCACGTATTCCTTTGTACACATAGTCCTCATGATCGAAAGTGGTCAAGATCACCACTTTGCAGTCAGGCAGTATCTTCATTAGCTCCGCTGTCGCTTCCAGTCCGTCTCCTGCATCCATCTGTACATCCATCAATACGACATGTGGACGAACCTCTGCTGCCAGACGGACTGCTTCATGTCCCCCGCCCGCTTCGCCTACCACTTCCATATCCTGCTGTGCATTAATAATAAAACGTAAGCCATGCCGGACCAGATGCTGGTCATCCACGAGGAGTACACGTATTTCCTGTATGTCCTGCTCCATTACTTTTCATCACCTCCCATAATCTCCTTCACATCTTGAGGAATGGTAAGGGTTAACCTCATTCCATGTGGATCGACTGCATCAATCGATAAGGAACCGCCTGCCCTTTCACATCTTGCTCTCATACTTGATAGTCCGAAACCGGGAAAGATCGAATTTTCTTTGCGATACATTCCGTTATCTTCCACAATCATATGCAGCTGGTGCTCCTTCTCCAAGATGTCCACCTTCACTTGCGAAGCCTGGGCATGACGAATGATATTCGTTAACGCTTCCTGGAGTACACGATACAATAATTCAGACGTTTCTGGCGTCCAATGACTCGTCTGCTCTTGGGGGGTGAGTTTGATCGTGAAACCTGCCATCTCCCGTATCTCATTCACCAGACTCGTCAAGGCGACCAGCCCGAGGCCTGCTTCATTGCTGCCCATCTGATGAGCAACAGTTCGAACCTCCTGGAGACATTGTCGGACTACTTCAAGCACCGTACCCATCGCTTTGTCGGCTTCCGCTGCATCCATCTTCATCATATATGGCAATGCCTGAAGCTGAACAATAATGGAGGTCAATCGGTTGCCAACACTGTCGTGCAAATCCATCGAGATTCGACTTCGTTCTTCAAGTACGGCATACTGCATCAATCGCACGGTAGCCTGCTCCAACTCCTGATGTGTATCCTGAAGCTCCTGATGGGCCTGTGTCAGTTCAGCGTGCACCTTCTGCAATTCCTCATAATGTCGTTTGCTGTCCTGTCTGCTTTCCCGCCTGATTCTCGCAGCCCAGCACAGAATATAGGTTACAGCGTGAGCCATCGAATATACCAGAATCTGATTGGGTTCGTATTCATCCAAATAGAGCAGTGCCGCATTCCCAATGATGATAACGAAGCCAAGCAACGAAGAACGTTGTACGGGCAATTTTAGCGCCGTATATCCGATGAGATAAAAGGTTAATTCAAATATGCGATACTCGGCCTCGAAGAACTGGGCATAGAGCAGCGTTATTATCCAAATCACCAATATTCCTAACGTTCGCATTCGCTCATTTCGAAGTGACTGTGGAACCCAAACCAACATAAGGTATGGCAGCCTAACGATCAATCCTGCAACCAACTCGGCCCACGCCAATTCTTTGAAGGGCTCGATCAGACTGTAAAGCAGCAGCAACGTTAAAATAATATCTGCGGTATGATCCAGTACCACTTTTTGAATCTGCATCCATTTTGAATCGTTCTGCATAGCCATCCTTTCCAATCCTAAAGTTTGAAACGATTATACACCTCTGCCTTGAAAACGCTGGACTTTGGCATACAGAAAATAACGCCGGGCAGCGATACTTCCCAGAGGTAGAAACAACAAAGCATTGCTCAGTGAAACCACCGTATGATGCACATCCCATTGGCTGGCAAGCTGTCTTAACACCATAACTGCGATTAGAAGCACGCTGCTGGCAAGTGATCCCTTGGACATCATTTTACCTGTAGCTGGATGGATTCGAAGCTGCTCCAGATGTACCCGCCACGCACCAATCCCGCAACCGATGAGGAGAAAAACAATATATAACAGAATATTGCCCATTGTTAATGGTGTATTTACTACGCTCGACAGCACCCAGTACGCAATGATCGCTGGCAAGACCCATAAACGGGATGTCTTCACTTCCTTCTCCCTTAGCGATAACAATAGAACAATGACGGCTATAATCACAATATTCATCATGTTTGTTTCCTCACCTTCTCCACGTGTTCTCTGATCTACATTCAGTGTAGCCGAATTCAACGGGAGTTAAGTCCACCTATAGATGGGTTGGCTCTCTTAACTTCTTCCATCCAGGGGCTTAATGTGGATATGCAAGGTTCCATGAAATGTCAATAATGATGAGCAAATGGAGTTCAAAATAAAAAAACTGGCTCCATAAGGAACCAGCGATAGTCTCGTTTTTTTACATATCAATTCACGTACACCAACCTACCTGCTCTTCAGAAGCTCACGCAATGTCTGCGGATCGTATGTAGAGACCAGTCGTTCCAAATGTGTGTCCAACCACGCCTCATCCTGATCCCACCATTTCAGTTCCAGCAATAAAGTAATGATCTCGTCGTCGAAGCGCTTTTTGATTGGTTTGGCTGGATTGCCACCCACAATGGTGTAAGGCTCGATGTCCTTGGTGACTGTCGCATTGGAAGCGACGATGGCACCGTCTCCAATCGTGACACCCGGCATGATGGTTACATTTTGTCCAATCCAGACGTCATTGCCCAATACTGTGTCTCCCTTAAAAGGCAGCTGATCCAGCGTAGGAGTTACTCTCTCCCAACCACCACCAAAAATATTGAAGGGATACGTCGTCATGCCCTCCATCCGATGATTGGCACCATTCATAATGAATGTCACACCTTCGGCAATTGCACAGAATTTACCGATCACCAGACGATCACCCAGGAAATCATAATGATGCTGAATGCGGTCATAAAATTGCTCGGGTGGACGACTATTGTCACTATAATACGTATAATCACCGATCAACACATTAGCGCGCGGAGGCAAATTTTGAATGTAACAAACGGTGCGAATATTATCGTTAGGGAAGAGTTTCGTTTTATCGGGAGCCATATGTGTTCCCTCCTTTTCCCTCATTGTACCAGAAAGGGATTCGATCTGATCATCGAATCCCTTTTCTCATTCTCCATAGAACAACGTTACTCTACCGGAGAAATTTCTTATTTAGATGTAAGTGTGACTTGTGCAGCCGTTTGATCCCAATCCACGGTCAGTCCCAGTCCTTCAGAGATGAAGCGTACCGGCACAAGGGTGCGACTATTCTTGATAATCGCTGGTGCATCGATTTCGAGCGTTTCACCATTCACCGTTGCCGTGCTGCTTCCGATCTGGAGCACAAGCGTCTGGTCATTCAGAACTGCTGTTACCGTTTTCGCTGTTTTGTCCCATGTTACTTCTGCACCCAAAGCTTCAAGGATGGCGTTCACAGGTACCATAACTCGTTCGCTTTGTTGCAATGGGTCCTGATCCGGGAACGTAATCGCTTGGCCATCCAGGGTTACCGTAATCGCTTTGTCTGTTGTTCCAGTTTCGTTATCCGTGCCTGTATCTTCTGAAGTCTCAGGCAAAGGTGTCACTTCGCGTCCAAGCTGCTCTTGCAGATTGGAAAGTCGGTTCAGGGCAAACGTTGTCAGCGATCCCGCTGCCATGGAGCCCATGCCTCCACCTCCGCCAAAGTTACCGCCAGGACGTGTCTGGGTATTGCCTGTGCTGGCTGTTGTTCCTGTTCCCGTTGTGCCATCCGGCGGTGTCGTACCATCGGGAGGTGTCATACCTTCAAAACCTTCCGGAGGCGTCATACCTTCCATACCCTCTGGCGGTGTCATACCTTCAAATCCTTCTGGTGGTGTACCACCCATGTCACCCATACCGCCTGCTGCATCAGCGTTGGCTGAATATGCGATGTTGGATTCAAACTGCTCTGTTGTGTAGAACTTCGTTGGATCTGCTTCTACATATGGACGAATGATGTCAGCCAGATCTGTGATACGATCTTGGATACCTTCCAGATAGTCCGTTAACTCATTGACGTAGCTCAAGTATTTTTCCTTATACTCAGGCACGGCCAGCAGGTTGTTGATCATCGGTACATTTTCCATGCTAATGCCCAGTACTGGCTCGTCCACAGATACGTTCGTTGCGTTGGTGTTGGTCGTCGTTGATCCTGTTTTTCCACGTCCGCCTCCACCGGAGTATCCATTAAAGGACATGTTAAAGTCCCAAGGGACAACGGTGAATTTGCCATCTGCATCGCCGTAGAGCATGTAGTTATGCCCTTTGTCGCCGCTATAGCTGTCATAGTTGCCAAAGACCATGTTGCCCGCAATATATTTCAGTGCCGAATCCACGTCCAGCACACTCTCGATATCGCCTTTTTCACCCTCAGGCATGTCATTCAGCGTTTTGATGAAATTTTTGAGTTTGGTTTTATTCTCGTCCGTACCCAAATCTTCGGTGATGGTGCTGTAGTCACTGCCTTCTGAATACTGCAGATAACTCTTCTCCTCCGTATCGTAGAGGACACCGTCCTCATAATCTTCACCGTAATTGCGTTCCAGGTAGCTGTCATCTACTGCTTCGACCCCGGTATAGAAACCAACCAGTTCGCCGTTGATATACAGATTAACGTAGTTCGTCATCGGTACATCCATGCCAATGCTGCGCAGCGCTTCATAATGAAGAACTTCACGCATGTACGATGGATCGGCGTAGTTGTTGTTCAGGACCATTTTATCCAGACCGAGCAGGGTTTGTGTTTTGTCGTATTTATCGAACTTCAGTCTGAAGCTGTAACGGTCGGAATCTTGCATCGAGGCTACGGATTTCAAAGTCAGATTACCCTTGGTGGAGAAACCAACGTTATCCAGCTTGTTACCGTCCACTTCCACACTTACCTTCTTATAGTCCTTATCCAGCGGGCTTTCGAGCATGCTCTTCCAGTCTGCATCATCAATCGTAACATTCACATCAATGACGTTGTCCGTTTGGAACAACGATTCATAGGCTTGCGTGACGCCTGTGCTAGTACTTGTATCCTCTGCGGCAAACGCAGCGTTTGGGCTTCCTAGCAAAACAAAAGAAGATGATGTTACCATCGTCACGGACAAGGCCGTTACTGCAACTTTACGTAGTAAACTATTCAAATGATGAATCCTCCTTCTTGGTTTCTGTTAAGCAACGTAGGCTTATGAAACCATGGTAGAGGACAAACCTTTAATGAATCTTAAATCAATGATCCACAACAAAAAGTAGCCCAACAGGCTACATAAGTTGAACTATAAATGTTACACCTTATACCTCCGATTGCAGTACCATTTTCCGATCGCTCTTATCCCCAGATTTTCATCATTCCCTTTGTCCAAGGGAAAAAATCCGGTGATAAAGGCGAACGCTTCGCTTCTTCAAATTGGTTCTGCACTCTCCGTTTAAGTGTACAATTGAGCTTCAACTTATATAGACGCCTGCCAGGCTACTTGTTCTAATCCTTTATAGCTCGGTAACGGTAACACCTGCTGCTTTGTAATAGTCCTCATCTACATTGTTTAGAATGTTGGCCTTCAGCAGAATGCCTACTCCGGCAAAGAGTCCTATTCCATTTGCATTACCTTCAATTCGGTTATTTTCAATCAACACATTCTCCGGGTTTCCTTCGCCAATATTGCCCGCTCCAGCATCGCCTTTGTCGCGCTCAAGCCGCACGCCCCAGTAGCCGCTGGCAGTATTGTTACGGATCACATTGCCGCGTATTACTGTGCCCGGTCCGTTCAGCACTTTGATTCCTGCCGCATCTGCAATCGTGGTTGTACTCTCGATGAGATTATTCTCGATTAATGTATCTGGGGTGCCCATGGTTACCGAAATGCCGATTTGGCTGTTTGTGATCGTGTTGTCATGAATGTAGTTCCCTTTGCCCGACTTGCTGTGGTTGCTGGGTGCTGAACCCCCTGTATTGCCAAGTCCGATCCCTGCGCCTGTCAGCACATCGGTAATGACATTGCCTGAGATTTCATTCAAATATTCCAGTTCACCATGAAGATCAATAGCATCCAGCTTTGTTCCGTTAAATGTATTGCCACGCAGCACGTTGTTATGGGCAACAAACTGGATCAACGCTCCATGTCTGAGATAAGGTCCCTCAAACGTACTATTCTCCACCACATTCCATATCGTATCATTGTCAAAGCCGAGCCGATCGGTCTTGGCCGTTCCCTGAATGGAAATTCCGTAGCCTGAGCCCCCAGGGCCCAGATCTGTTGCATTACGGAATGTTGCATGCTTCACAACGACATCTCGGCTGTGTTCGATGCGGATAGCCATTCGTTTGAATTTCTCCACAATTACGCCGTCGATCGTAATGTCATACGATGGAGCCTCACCATAGTTGGCGATGTGAATTAGGCTATCCGGCCCCCCTGCGGAGGGATTGTTGGATTTGTGATCGGTTGTGTAGCTGCCAGACCAAGATGATGTTATGGTCATATTGGATACGAGAATGCTGTGCTGAGCCGATGCTTTCAGGACGGCGCTGCCCGTCACCTGATCCAGCGATGTCTTGAGCACGGTTCCTCCACTGCTCTCTCCTCTCAGGTTCACCCCGGATTTGAGCATCAGGTTGGTGGTTCCATCCGGCCCGGACAACAAATTGTACACTCCATCAGGCAAAAATACTTCATCACCAACGCTGGCCTCATCAATGGCAGCCTGTATTGCAGGTCGGTCATCGCTCGTATGATCAGCCAGATCTGCTCCGTAATCCCGTACATCAATCGTACGTCCGGTTACAGTATGAGGAGGATGGACTGCATGTGGTGTTCCATCTGTCTCCGTCAGACCTGGAGCGATAAAGGGCTCTGTTCCCTCCGGTGGTTGAGGCTCAATGTATGGAATCAGGGCAACAGGCGTCCCTCCCCCTGCAAAAGGAGCATACAAATGCACATCGGTCAGACTTGTATAAATACTTGAATCAGAATTGCCATGTCCGGTGATCCGTACATAACGTGCAGAAGTATCCGGGATATCAAATGCCTGCATTTCTGTTGTATCCCCGCTGCTTTCGCCGCCATATACCTGGGTCCAATGATCACCGTCAACAGACGTTTCTATTTCAAAAAAGGTCTTCCTGACATCCCCTTTGTAAAAACCAATCCCAACATAGCCCACTTGCTGTGCCTGCCCCAGATCAAATGTGATCCATTGCCCCTCTCCGGCAACAGACCAGCGTGTATAACTGTTATTGTCGATGGTATTGGTCGCCAGGTTGCCGTCGCTACCACTTGCCGAGACGGAAGCAACAGGAAGGGACGATACCGGAACGGTAAGGGTGGTCAAATCGGATGATAGGGCACTGCTGACGTTGCCAGCTTCATCAATCGCCCTCACTTGAAACGTGTACGATGTTCCGGCTGCAAGTCCGCTGTCACGAAATGACTGTTTGCCTTGTTCAGCCAGCAAAACTCCATCCCGATAAATCCGGTAGGCAGATACAGCTGTATCATCGCTGGCAGCGGGCCATCTCAGTTCCGCAAAATCCGTTCCCCAGTTGCGAATCTCAAGTATAGCTCCCTGCTCCCATTCTGGTGACTGCGTGTCACTGCCTTCTTCGATTAAAGCAATGACCGATAACTGTGGACGGGGATTGCTTGTTCCGTTGGCTTCCTTGGTGTATACGTTCACGGAAACACCTGTAGATTCCGCATCCGCGAGCAAAAATGCAACCTGCCCCGCATCTGGACGACTCTTCACAACATCGGTTACATCCACTTCATAGACGGCCGGGCTTCCATTACGATCTGCCGTTACCTGGAATTTGCCAAGCAGCGAACTTTGACTGAGACTTTGAACCGGAGCATTCGACCAGGTTAACGATGATTCGCTCCAGTCCGTTGCATTCAATCCATACAACGACAACTCTGTATCGATATTCGATGTGCCTTTTTTGGCGGCAATCCGTAGTTGATACCGATCTCCTTCGGGCTCATTTCCGGTCATGTCAAATTTGAAGTACACATATTTCTTGGTCGATGGCGTGGAAGAAATGCTTAGTAATCCGGTGCTGGAGCCCGTGGCCTGATTGAAATTCAAGTCAGGCTTGCTGCTGTCAATCGCCGCATCGTCGCTTGGCAGCTTGCTGGCGATGACCTTTTCAATCAACGGTTTCTCTTCTTCATCTCCAGGCGTAGTGTGTTCGGGATTGTTTTTGAACATAATGGGCTCCGTAACGAGCCGGTTCTTCACATGTTCATCAAGAAAGGCCCACGCCTCCGCATTGGCAACCTCGGAAGCCGTCCCTGTAAATCCATGGCCCTGACCGGGTACGACTTTCATATCCACAATCGGGACACCCGCCGATTGAAGCTGTCCCGCGAAAGTAACACTGTCGGTATAGGGAATGGTGGCATCAGCATCACCGTGCCGAATCCAGAACGGTGGATCATCCGGTGAAGCATACGTGCCCGGCATGGCAAGTCTGGCCTGCTCCGGAACATCAAACGCACGTTGCCCACCAAGCAGAGCCGTGACCGAGCTATAGTTATTGGCAAATGTCGTTGTAAAATCAGCGGGTCCGTACCAGTCGGCAACGGCCTGCACTTTGTCGGAATACTCAGGCCATCCGCCAGAACCTTCAAGATCAGGTGCATCTACCGTCACTCCTGTATCGAGCATTACAGTGTCACCAGCCACAATGTCCCCTGTTGTACCGAGCAATGCAGCCAGATGGCCGCCCGCAGATGATCCCCAGACGCCTATACGACTCGGGTCCAGGTTGTACTGCGCCGCATTTGCCCGCAAATATCGGATAGCAAGCTTTACATCCTGAATCTGGGCAGGGAAAGGCGCCTCAGGTGTCAGCCGGTAGTCCAGAGATACACCGATATAGCCGCGTTTGAGTACATAATTGCATATGGAGTTTAATGCCTGCTTCCTGTCCCCGTGATTCCATCCACCTCCATGGATATAGACCATGACCGGCATCGGTTCAGCTGCCGCGGTCTCGGGAACAGCAATGGATGAATAGATTGCTCGCCCACCAGCCGTGCCAATCTCCACATCCTCGTATAACGTTACTCCTTGTGGTGGCGTAAACTCCGTATTCTCCTCTCCAGGCGGAACTGGGGATGGGGCAGGCGTTATACCGGGAATAGCCTGACCGTAAATGGCAACATTGTCGATATACATGTTGGCCTGCATGGCATCTCCTGTTCGAAAACGAATTTTCACTGTGCTGTTATTGTTCGCTTCCGAACCCAGCGTCCAGCTTTTTAGCGTATTCCCTTCCTTGTTCTTCACGTCAGGAGTGCCTGGGGGAAGTTCAAATGTCTCCAGCGTTGCCCAGGAACTGCCTCCATCCTTCGACCATTCGATAATAATGCTTCCACTGATATAGGACGAGGCGCGTGTGTAGTAGCTCAGCCGGATATTTCCGTATCCAGTCAGATCAAGCGGCAGTGCAAGTGCATCGGTTCCGTCAATTTTGATTATGTTGGGCAGCGAGGGGGCGGTTGTGGAAGATGACGTTTTGGCCTTGCTCCCTCCTTCTCCTTCCTGGAGCCAGGGGGCTCTCAGTGCAATTCCGCCTGTAGAGCCAAAATTGTCCGGATCATCAAAGTTTTCCGCGTAAATCTCCAGCTCCGGACCCTCCGGATCTGGGATATTTTCTTCCTGCGTAGTATTTAAAATAGAATGAGGAACAGCGTCTTCCATCGCCCGGACTTCATGCACGGGAACGGCAATACCGCTAATGAGTATGACAGACATGGCAACAAGTACAACCCGCTTCTTCCACGTTTTGAACACGTCATTCACTTGCATCCCCTCCGTATTCAGCTGACTTGCCACTCCGATGACAGAACAACCTTCCGATCGCTTCAACTTAAATCGTTAGCGACGCGGTGCGGACACGCCTTCACCCTTATTGAATTTCTCGGTGGCTTCTTTGATTGCCTGATCGCCGCCTTTGGATTTCCATTCCTCTACCACTTTCGGCCAATCGGAAATCGGCTCCTTACCATAAACCATCTTGATCATGTGTGTGAGCAATACTTGAGGAGGTGTATCCGAATTGGGAGCAATATCGGGATTCTGTACAAAAGCTTCCAAACGCGGATCAAAGTTGATGCCATCCCGACCTTCTTTGGCTAAGATGGTATCGTAAATATTCATCAGCTTTCTGCCTTCTTCTGTCAGCGATAACGAACCTTTATTGTACGTCGTGTCCTGTACGAACCATAAGAACGACTGACGGTAACGCTCTTCGTCCACGCCAGCAGAGTCTGTTGGAGCTGTATATGAAATCACGCCATTATCCTCTGTGTAGGTCTCTCCTTCTGTGCCGTATGTGAAAAACTTCTCGGCTTCGTCTGACACCATCCAGTTGAAGAAACGGATAATGGAAGCTGGATCAGCCGCATCCTTATTGATAAAGTAGGCACGTGTCACGGGACCGTACAAATAATAACCGCCCTTTCCGTCCGGGCCGACAGGGGAAGGGATAATCTCGATTTTCGCATCGGGAACCGACGCTTTAATCTGCTTCTCCCATTGGATCAGTTCGTTGGCATTCATGGACCACATGCCCGCCTTGCCCGAGAGAATCGTATTTTTGAATACGGTGGAATTGATGGTCGCGAACTCTTTGTTGATGAGCCCTTCCTCGTACATCGTCTTATAGACAGTAAGGGCTTTCTGCATATTCTCGTTATCCATGAACTTCGGTACAACCTGGTCGCCCTGCTGCTCCATCATGGACAGGAATTGCTGTACGTCATAGGCACCGAAAAAGGTATCCGCATATTTGAAATCCTCACGCCCCATATATGGGTTCTCCACGCCGAGTTTCTTAAAGGCCCGCAAAACATCCATTGTCTCCTCAACCGTAGTAGGCACCGGCAGTCCCGTTTGATCCAGCAGATCCTTGCGAATCCAGGTTGCCCGGCGGGATGGATTGGATAAATATTCAGGGATAGCATAGATATGGCCGTCATGCGTTACCTGGTCCCAGGCTTCCTTCGGCACGGCTTTGAGCAAGTCTTGCCCGTACTGCTGCAGCAGTTCATCCAGCGGCTGAAATACCCCGGCTTCGACTGAGCCTGCCATCTCTTTGCCGTTGACGCCGCCGTCACCCTGCACCACGTCAGGAATATCATTGGTGGCAAACATCTGAACCATTTTCTGTTCATATTCCTTATGGGGCACCAGGACAATTTTCAGATCGGTATTGGTCAGATCCTCCAGTTTCTTCACCCATTGATCCTTGTTAATGTCCGGCGACTTCTCGACATAGGTATATGCCAGCGTACGGAGTGAAATGGAGAATTTCGTTTTGCCGTCTCCCCCGCCCTCACCGGATGCCGCTCCGCTGCCTTTGTTGCACCCCGTCATAACAGCTGCCGCCAGCAATAGCGCCATGCCTGAGACCATCCACTTTTTCATGCTACCCCTCTTTTCATCCTGATTTAGATTTAGGTACCACTCGTTAATGAAGCGCTTTCAAATAGATGTTAAAACATCCCCACCGCCTGCAACAATGGGGATGTTTTAGATGAGATTGCGTTTTCTTTAGGTCTGCACTCCCTAGTACGTCTTGGATACCTCGATCTTCTTCGTTACACCGTTGTCGGTAAAATAGAGATGGATCCCGTGATCCTGGTCATCGATGAAATAGGGGACATACTTCGGCTCCTCGATCTTATATGGTACAAGCAGTGTTACAATTCTATGGCTTGTGGCAGGCCGCGTTTCTGCGCTTAGATGATAATGCCTATCCAGCCCTTCATACTCTGCCGGGTCCACCTCTGCGAATTGATCCGTCTGGCTGAGCGACAACTCACCGGAGGATGCATATACAAACGTGCCCTCAAGCCCCGCCTTATTACCGTCCAGACAGAAGTTCTGCCCTTTCAGCTGCAGCGGGTGCAGTGCATGGAACAGCCATTGAACGCTGTCCGGCTTCTCCAGGTCAATGTGGTCCACAATTACGAAATAGGATGATTGGAGAAAATGAATCTCCCGTACAACACGCTTCACATGAGGTACGGTGCTGGCATAGGCATCGGTCGCTACCGCGCGCACATAGCCATCGCCGTCCCGCCAATAGGCCTCTTCGATCTGCCCAGTTGCGGCCATATTCAGCACCTTGTTGTTCTCAGCATACTGACCTGTTCCACCAATCAGCAGGTTGTTTTTGGAGCGTGTCTGCCTGCGCCATTCCCGGTGAAAGGAGCTGCCGTGCGCGATATAATAGCCTGTATCCGCCGCGAGCGGCTCACCGAATGCATGTAGGGTGAAACTGTTTTGATCCGCATGACTGTGGCTGATGGAGCCATAACGGCTCGACTTGAGCAGCAGCATAACATGCTCATTCGGATCATCCATCCGGTGATGCATGGCTACCCACCCCACATCACGGAACCACTTAAGCGGCTCGATGTCCACAGGCGACTCTTCCTCCACCTGCGGATAATCGTGGCGGTATACCAGATCGTCAAAGTTAAAGTCCCACCAACCGTAGTTATAAAAAGCTCCCTCTGTCCCCGGATCGGATTGGCGTACACGCTCAAAGTACCACTGGTACCAGTGGTTGCCTGTAACACCTGCCAGTTGGCGGACAAGATAGCCTGTTTTCAAGTTTACCGGGTCACCTAGCGTAGACTGATCTCCGAAGCTGGCGCGCCGAGCGTCGGGCGGGTACACGTAGAGTGGAAAATCTCCGGTACGCTGGAAGAACGGCCGACGAAAGAAATCGATGCCCGCATAGTTTCGCAACAAATTCATCGCTTCGGTCACATAGGCCATGCCTGTTGTCCAATACATTGGACCTTCAGCCCAGCCTCCATCACTTCCTCCCCAAGGGGAGTACAGACAGGCATAATAATCGACCGCATAATCCAGCCACTCTGCAGCCTGCTGCTCCTCATGCAACAAGGCCATACAGCAGGGCACAAGCACGGAAGACAATGACCGCACAGCATGGCTGTCATAAGGCACATGATGGATCTTCGAGCGAACCATCACATGCTGAGCCACCTGTTCTGTCCGCCGCAGCAAGCTGCGTCTTACCACCTCTTGCTCATCACTGGTCAACTCATCATGCAGCCAGTCATAGCCCCAAGCGAGCGCGGCGGCGACCCGAAAAGCCGCCTCATCGTTATAATCACGGGAGGTCGTTCCCTCCGTATCCCAAGCCGCCACATGCAACAGCCAGGTTTTGGCTGCTTCAAGCAACCGTTCGTCACGTAGGACCCGCCCCGCGATGCTGAGATGACGAATCGCATATAACGTTTCCTGACAGTCAATGTACATTTGCCTCCAGAGCGGGGCGACACGTTTGTTCTCCGGGTATGGCAGCGGTTCACAGATCAGTTTGCGATTGGCCCACGGCTCCACGGAATTTGCCATAAACACATCCCAGCCGCAATATGTAGCATCTGATGCAATGCCATCCGCAAGTGCCCTTAGCCCACTCTCTCCGAGCCATAGCCGAGGGTGAGACGTTTCCGTGGCAACATATCGCTGTGCCCGAGAAGGTATCGGTGTCTCGGGTAATCCCGCTGGCACAGTGAACTGCCGTACCTCACTCCAAGCCGACATTTCCCCGTGCTTCCTTTGCGAGGCATGCCCTTCGGCTTCACTCCCTTGCTTCCCCTGAGAGACATATGCTTCGGCTTCGCCCACTTGCTGCACTGGTTGATCTACAAGCAGCGCATATCGCCAATAATAATCCCCAGGTTCAAACACCCGGTCTGGCGTGAAAAAGTTGTACGGGAGCGGCGCAAAGGTCATTGTCCCTTCTTCCTGAAAAGAAGACCCCACTGAAATCTGCAGCAGATAGGCATTCCCATCCTCTTGCTGCGCCGCCATCCAGGTAAATCTCGGCGGATTTTCTGCCAGAACGGTATGTTCATCAGGTGCATAGTCCACATGGAATGGCCCGCTGATTGGTTGGTACAACGGTCTTTCTGCAAGCTTCCGCTTCACTTCCATCGTATCGTTCCCCCCCTTATCACAATGGTGTAGCATCAACGCATGTACATTCCGCCATTGATTTCAATCGTTTCTCCGGTTATAAAAGAACCCAGCTCGGAACACAGGTACAGCGCCGCTCCTGCGACATCATCGGGAGTCCCTTCCCGTCCAAGCGGAATGCTGCTTACCGCAGAAGATCGGCCTTCCGCCGAGGTGAACGTAGCATGGAATGCCGTTTGCCCGATGAAGCCCGGTGAAAGGGCATTGACCGTAATCCCGCCAGGCGCCAGTTCTTTGGCAAGTCCTTTGGTTAACGCAATGACAGCTGCCTTGGAGGCTGCATAAATAGCTGCACCCGGGCCGCCCCCGTTATGAGCCGCTACCGAGGTCAGATTGATAATTCGGCCGCCTCCAGCCGCCCTCATGCCAGGAATGACCGCTTTGGAGACAAATACGGCGCTCTTCAGATTGACATCCATAATCCGGCTGTAAAGCTCCTCGCTCATCGTTTCAATAGGGCTCCGTTCCACCAGATGCCCTGCATTATTAATCAACAGATCAATCGGACCGCCGAAGCGGAGTGTGATATCCCCAACCATCGATTCTATGGCATTCGTATCGGTCACATCTGCCTGAAATGCAGCTGCTTCACCGCCAGCATTCCGGATGGCGGCAACGACCTCCTCCGCCCGATCCATATTATGTAGGCCATTCACAGCCACCTTTGCTCCGCAACGTGCCAATGCCCCAGCAATGGCAGCACCAATTCCTCCGCTGGAGCCGGTAACCAGCGCAATTTTGTTCTGCAAGTTGATATTCATGTTCTATCTTCCTCCCTGTTATAGATTCAATTAAATCCGCTTGCTATGCTGATCTGCGGGAAGCGCCATCGTAATGGTCGTTCCCAAGCCTTGCTCACTCTCAATCATTAAGCCATATGTTTCTCCAAATACCAGCTGAATCCGGCGATGAACATTCATGAGTCCGATGCCTCCGCGATGGTATACATCATCGGAATCTTCGCCTGCCAGACGATTCAATTCCAGACGGTCACGCAGCTTCTCCAGACGTTCCTCGCTCATACCCATACCGTTATCCTGGACGATGACAAGAAAGCGATCTTCCAGGCGCCGAGCATCGATGCGGATAAAGTGACCGGGCTCCATGCCTCGTGGAAATGCGTGTTGTAGCACATTTTCGACCAGTGGCTGAAGAGTGAGTCGAACCATTTTTTCCAACAACAGATCCGGTGCAATGATGACCTCAACTTCAAGCTCCCGATCCATGCGATGTTTCATGATGGAAAGGTAGGCCAGCACATGCTTCAACTCATTGGCAACCGTAATTTCCTCCAGATTGGTCTGAATGGAATAACGGAGCATATGAGCCATGGATTCCACCATCTGTGCAATTTCTTCGGAGTCCTGTACGACGGCATAACATTTGATCGTTTCCAGGGTGTTGTAGAGAAAATGCGGATTGATCTGCAACTGAAGCGCCTGAAATTCCGCACGGTGCCGTTCCAGCGCCTCCTGCTGAAGCTCAATTTCCGACTTCTGGCGGCGCAGCTCCGATTCGTATACACTCTCAATCATGTCCGACAAGCGGCTGACCATCAGATTATAGCTGCGGATCAGCACACCAATTTCATCGCGCCTTTCCTTCATCTCCACCTTGTTCCAGATTCCCTTCTCGGTCTGTCTCATTCCGTTCATCAGCACACGAATGGGTTCCACTTGAGATGCTCCGATCCGGTAGGCTACGACAAGCGCAGCGAGCAAGGTTCCTGCACCAACCCATAAGGTGGCTGAACGAATCGTTGCAATCGGTCTTTGCAGCTCCGACAGCGGCACGGAAGCGACAAAACGCCATCCCGAATATGCCGAAAGCTCCGATATGAGCAGCCGTTTGGTACCATCCGTGTTCTGTTCCAGTGATCCTGCCTCCATGTGCATAAGCCTGTTCACCGTGCTGGACGGCATCGCTGTCTGCGCCTCTTCATCCCCGGGTGTGTAGATTACAGTTCCGTTCTGATCCATCACATACTGATACCCACCTTGACCGAGGTCGAGTTCTCCCCATATTTTGTCAAGCTCCAGCACATTTACTTCCATCGCCAGTACTCCGTTGGGCGTATAGGAGGATACCCCTCTGATCCGGCGCGCAATCGTAATCACATTGGCGCTCTGTCCACTGCGAATACTGCGGGTAAGCAGCGTCGATTCGCCATTTGCAGGGGTTGCAGCCAGCAGCTCCTTATATTGCTGTGCCGCGTCGATATCCGGTATGCCGGCTGAATTCTGATTGTCATCAATTACAACACGCCCGTTATCCCCGATAACATATAGAAACTTGATCTGTGGGTATAACATAAAAACAGGCGGGAACACGTTCGTCTTAATCTGACGGCTGTACTCGTAATAGGCATAACTGTCCTCCGAATTCATATCGAGAAAATGCTTCACACTTCCGTTCGAGAGAATGGAGTAGGTTGCACGATCATAATTTTGCAAATACAGATCGGTCTGGTACGCCGTATTGCGCATCGTTTGGGCGATGTTGTCCGCGAGCTGGTCGTTCATTTCAGTCGAGGCATAGGTATAGGTGAACAAGCCAATGGCGGACAGGGACAACGTAATCACGACGGCAAAATGAAAGAACAGGCGGATGGACAGGCTGCGCTTCATCATTCAATGCCCAACTTGCTGCGGTATTCGGACGGTGTCAGTCCGGTAATTTTCTTGAATGTCTTGGTAAAATGGGGATGATCCGCATACCCCACTTCGTAGGATATATCCGTAATCCGGTTGCCCGGCTGTTCCAGCATGCGTTTGGCCAGTTCCATTTTGCTGCGTATCCGGTATTGGATAAACGTCTGGCCTGTCGTCTGCTTGAACAGCTGGCTGAAGTAGGACGGGTTAAGGCCCAGCTTGGCAGCAATCTCGTCCAGCGAGACTTCGCGGCGCAAGTGCTTCTCTAGATAGGCTTTTGCTTCTTCCACCGGATGCTTGCGCTTGCCGCTGCGCCGCTCCTTGATCGTCTTCATTAATGTGTGGATCTCCTTGCCCAAAGCCTCGAAGCACTCTTTTGAGGAAGCGCTTTCATTTATCTTGCAGGATGTACTCATTGTTCCGTTGCCACGTGCGTTCATGCGGGCCACAATCAATTCCAGCAATTCCTGAAAAAGCTCCGCTGTCTGCTCAGGCATTAACGAATATGCCGGATAGCGACCAGACCATGCTGCGAGCAGCTCCGTGACATCGGACTGTCTCAGCTCCCATATAGCCTCTTCCAGACGCATCGCCCAATCATTCAGCTCCCTCACGGGTACAAGGGACACCGTAGGTTTATCCTCTTCGGATGCCAGCAATTTGAGCAGCAGTTCATGTAGCTCCTGTCGTCCCACAGGCTTCAGCAGATATCGCTTTACCCCATAATCCATACAGGCTCTTGCATATTCAAAGTCCGAATAACCGGAAACCACAATAATGCGCATGGTACTGCCTTGCTCGGATAAACGTCGACACAGCTCAATACCATCCATCGTCGGCATGCGGATATCCGTAAACAGGATGTGTGGCCGAAAGGCCTCTACCACCTGAAGGGCCTCTTCCCCATGCGCTGCCTGTCTTATCTCACAGTCGAACAGCCCCGCTTGCTTGATCATTTTTGCCAGACCCATCCGAATCATCGGTTCATCGTCCGTAATCAAGATTCTGAACATCGCCATTCCCCCGTTTCCGTCAGATCTGTATGCTTCTTGTACTTAAGATTTGACGGAGCCGACCATGATTCCTTTTACAAAATGCTTTTGCAGGAAAGGGTAAATGATAATAATCGGCAAGGTGGCGATGATGATGGTTGCCATTTTGATGCCTTCCGGTGATGTATGTGCAAGAGTGCTGTAGACGGCAGAACCTGGATCGACGGAAATATCGTCACTCTCAAACAGCTTCTTGAGTGTTACCTGGATCGGCCACCAGGCCGGATCATTCAGATAATACAGCGCAGTGGAATAGGCATTCCAGTGGCCTACCGCATAGAAAATGCCAAGTGATGCCATGGCTGGTTTGGACAATGGAATAACGATACGCCAGATGATGCCGAATTCCCCACAGCCATCGATGCGAGCAGCGTCGATCAGTTCACCCGGCAGCTGTGCGAAGAACGAGCGCATGACGAAAAAGTTAAAGGCATTGATCGCTCCTGGCACAATCAGTACCAGCGGATTGTTGACCAGATGCAGTTCCTTCATCAAGATGAAGTTCGGAATGAGCGGCGCCGAGAACACAACGGTCACCAGGACAAACATGACAACCAGGGAGCGCCCCTTGTACTCTGGACGGGAAACGGGATACGCCAGCGATGCCGTTGCAGCGAGATTGACCAGCGTCCCGAACAACGTCACCCCAACCGATACCGCAAATGCCCGCCAGAACGAAGCATCGCCGAATACATATTCATAATTGATCCAGGTAAAAGCAACAGGCCAGAAGCTGACCTTTCCGCCCATGATCGCTTCCGAGCTGCTAAGAGATTGAGCCAGCACATTAATGAAAGGCAGAATCATCGTCAACGAAAGCAGCGTAAGAAAAACGAGATTTCCAATGCGGAATATACGGTAACGGACACTGGGGGTACGCATCTATCTCGCCTCCTAATACAGGCTTTCGCCGGTTGTTTTTTTGCTGAAGAAATTACCGAGTAGAACAAGCATCAAACCCACGACCGACTTGAACAATCCGATGGCCGTTGTATAGCTGTATTGCTGTGAGAGAAGCCCGGCTTTGTAAATATACGTATCGAGAATTTCACCCGATTCCAGATTGAGCGGATTCAGGAATACGAACACACGCTCAAAGCCCAGATCCAGGAACTTCCCGATGTGCAGCAGCAGCAGGATCATAATCGTCGGCAGTAAGGATGGCAGGGTAATCGACCATATTTGCTTCAAACGTCCGGCTCCATCCACCTCTGCCGCCTCATACAGATCGGGATTAATTCCCGCAATGGCAGCCAGAAAAATAATCGTTCCGTAACCGGAGTCACGCCAGATCCCGGAACCGATCAGAATGGAACGAATGTACGAGTCTTCTCCAAGAAAGTAGATCGGCTGCATGCCCAGAAATCCAAGTGCCTTGTTCACCACCCCGGCATCCATCGAGAAAATACCCATGAAGATACCACTAATGACGACCCAGGAGAGAAAGTGAGGCATGTAAACAATCGTTTGCAACAAACGCTTAAACACAATCATGCGTACTTCATTCAACAGAATGGCCAGTAAGATCGGAACCGGGAATGCAATCACCAGATCATATAGTCCGAGCAGAAGTGTGTTGTTGAGAATTCGTAAAAAGTCATAATGGCTGAACATCTTCTGGAAATGCTCCAGGCCTACCCAATCACTTCCGGTAATGCCTTTGAAAATGTTGTAGTTCTGAAAAGCAATGATCGAGCCGAACAGAGGCACATATTTGAAAAGGAAAAAATACAGAATGCCCGGTACGGAGAGCAGATATAGGATCCGGTATCGCCACAGATAACGTCCCGCATCTCCGAGCCGAGTGCCCAGACCAGACGAGTGAAGTCTGGCTGTTCCCCGGCTTGGCGGCGCAATATCCGCCGGCTTCACGTCTTCTCCCCTCCTTGCTTCTGTGATTGCATGGCTTTCAAATTATCAGGAACGTTCTCATCCCATGGGATTTCATTGAATTCAACGGAAATATAATCTGGCTCCCGGTCGATAATACGCGAGAGCTCGCGTGTGAACACCTCCACTATCTCCTGCTTTTGCTCATCCGTCCTGCCTTCATACAGCTTGATCGTAATTTCTGGCATCCGAGTTAAGCTCCCTTCACTATATAATGTAAACGCTTCAACAACTTCATCTTAGCGTTCCTGTGAGAGAGCAACAATGGACTGTCTTTTCGTTCACTTGTGTTTTCTTTAGGTAGTGTCCATCGTTGGAGACTCAATGATCATGCAAAAACAAACCGAAAGAGCCCCCATAAGATTGGGGGCTCTTGGGTGAAAATAGGTTTAAGGGATATTCATTATGAATCCCTGAATAAAGTTACCAGAGCATCCCGCCGCATACTTTACCGCGAACAGAAAGCTCGGTTTTGGCTCCTATTTTGGTGGAACTTCCATTCCACAGGTCTGAAAGACTGGAGCCCAGTTCATCAAAATCCCCACCTACAGAGCTGCCACGAATAGGATCGGACAGATCAAAGGATGCTGGCCCTATAGCAAGGTTGGCAATTGGATTGATCAGGTCCCCGCACTCACTATTCAAATTGGATATTTCCAATCCCAGTTCCAGTCCTACTGGCCCAACCTTCCCCGTGCCCGAGGCAGTGACAGAAGCATGATCAGGCGCCAGGTCACCAAATGGGCTGATCTCCAGACCGCCTCCTGCACCGAAGCCCAGCTCCCCGCATATGGACATACCTTCGGAATTCACACAGATCTGTGCGCCCCCACCCGCTACGGCATATGCACTTGCACCAACGCAGAACAATCCGCATGGATCACGCATTAATATCGGACTGTTGTTCACATAGTTATACAGGTTCCCCTGACCACCCTGGAATAAAATAGGGTCCATTGCTGTCCAGCGACCTGCTGCTGCATCATAGTCCCGCTGTCCAAAACGAACAAGTCCGGTGGTCTCGTCTTCCAGTCCCCCTGCGTAACCCAGCGCCAGTTTCCATTCCGGGTTGCTGTCACTTAAAAGAATGCCATAACTGTCATATGTCCGTTCCTTGACCGGCACTCCATGGTTATCCAGCACAATGACGGGTGTCCCGACCGCATCTGTAACCACATGGTACCGCTCATCTTCCCGTTCAATAGCAAGCAGCATTCCCTGCTCGTCATACTCATAAGCTGTAACTTTACCCTGGGCATCCACCGAAGCAGTCAATAATAACGGATTCGTCGGATTACTGTACATAAACTGGGTCTGACCCTCTTCAGCCTTCCGTAATATCCGTCTGCCTGTGTAATCGTAAGCATAAGACACACTAGATCCATCAACGGTTGCGCTCAGGAGCTCACCACGTGTTCCATACTCGAAGGTGTCCTGACCACGCTCTGCCAGGTATCCCTCCGCATTATATTTATACGTCACATCTCCCGCTTCAACCAACTGATCCCGCTCATTATACGTTGCCTGAACCTCGCTCGCATCCGACTTGCTGAAAATCCGGTTACGATTGACATCATATTCATATTGTTCCACATGCTCTACGCCATCCGCATCGGTATGAATGACTTGAGTTAATTGGCCATTGGCATCATGGATATATTCGTACGACTCAACCTGCCCCGTGGCTCCAGTGAGAACTGTTTTTCTTGTTACCCATCCACGATGATCATACTCATAACCAATGGTGTACAAGGTCTTCGGTCCTGAATACACTTCGTCCGTCCCGGATGAACGCTCCACCTCACTTATATAACGAAGCTCTTGTAGCGCTCCCAGCGAATTATAGTCCTTCTCAACACGAAGCTGTCCATCTGTAAGGCTGCTGACTTGTGTGCTGTCCTGATTTCTTCCCAGACGGAAGCTGCCCAAGCGTTCAAGAAGACCGGTATTCCCCCATGACATCGGGGTACTTAACCGCTTCCCTCCGACAACAGCCATCATCTCCGTAAGCCGGGAAGACGTGTCATAGGTATAGTTATACGTGGCATTAACAGCTCCCGATAGCTCCTCACGAGTCACGTTGGAACCGTCATAACTATATTTGCTGTTCTGATTCCAGTCCCCGGAAGTGGTAGAGGCAACGGTGACCCGATCTGTTGGATCGGCATAGGTGAAGCTCCGCTGGATATCCGAATCATGTATGGATTCAATCCGTCCTCCTGCGTCATACCCATAGTTGACCTCTCGCCCACCTGGCTGTATGGTTTGGGTTAATTCGCCACCCGCATTATACGACCGTTGAATTCCGAGTGTTTCACCGGCAGGCACAAAGCTCTCCAGCTCATCCAGTTCGTTGTAAGCCATCATGTATGTGGCGCCGTTTGGCAGGACAAGGCCCGTTTTATTCCCGCCTTCATCATAGGTTTGGATGTACTCGTTTCCTCCTGGCTGCTTGACACCCATCAGTCGATTGGCATGATCGTAGCGGAATGTTTTACGGTTGCCAGAGGCATCTTCTGTTGCCACCAACCGGTTATACTCGTCATACGATTGGGTAATCCGCTGATCCCCTTGTGTTATACCCGAGACATTACCTCGCTCGTCGTACGTATACTTTACCGGATCCACATTTCCGTCCAAACGAATGATGCTCTCCACATAATCCCGGTCATTCATAATCGTCTGTACCCGCGGAGTATCTTGATCACTTTCGGTATATGTTCTCGTGTTGCTGTTATAACTGCGTTTCTTGATCACTCCGTTGATGTTATGGCTCTCGGTCCATTCCAACAAACTGAACGGATCCGATGGGTCTTCCAATACAACTGTCCGGCTCTGACGATATGTGGTCTTCTTACCGGAAGGAAGTTCTATCTCCATCTCTCCAATATATGCAGCCTGCATCTCCCACACAGGGTCCGGATGACTCCATGTCCTGACGATCGTTCCATCTGCATGTTCAGTCACCACCCGGCCATCTGTATACCGTTTGCTGACCGTAGAAGCTCCTGAAGGGGTTATAGACTCACGGCGAATATGGTCCCTCAGATTTTGTACCCGAAGCGTGGTCACACGGTCCATTGCGTCCCTGATTTCCACGGCATAACCTGACTCTATCGGGTTTCGCGCAAGTGTCTTCACGCCTTCGTTCGCTTGTTCGGCCTGAATCAGATACCCTGTATCCTGATCATAACTGTAATTCTTTGCCCGTTTGCCAGGCTCAGTGAAAGAAGTCATTAGTCCGCCAGCATCATAATCAATGACGTAACGCTCTCCTGCCGGATTGGTTAACGCAGTGATTCTTCCTTCCTCGTTCACACTCAACTCGGTTCGTTGACCAAAAGGAGATATGATGGCTGACGGCGCTCCATCTGCTCGCCTTTCAATCCGCACCTGATTGTCATTCCGGTCAACAATCCCCGTCAAGCGCCCTATGTCATCATAGTTGAATTGATAAAGCAAGGTACCGCTAAGCGCATCAAGTGTCTTGATATGTTGAAACGTATCGGGTGCCATCTCATACACGACTCGCCCTCCGGCATCCACAGTCGTAATTCCTTCTGTGCGACTCGTCCGTTTGGTGTAACTCCGATAGCTGTTCTCCGCCTTGCCTCTCTCCACATGGACGTAGTAGAGCTCTCCATCGGGTGAAACGCCTGCAAGTGGAAAATAGATATAATCAATCATTGCCTTCTTCACCAGTTCAAATCTCCCGGAAGGCGTCAAACGATACAGGTCATAGGATGAACCTCCATTAATCCTGTTGAGCAGATACATATTTCCGTCTGCATCCAACTTAAAATTTTGCTCAAAGAAAAATGTCGGATTTTCAATAATGTAAGTCCCGTTATACAACGGTTTATCAGGTTGATCATAAGGTCTGGAGTGCACAATAACTTCAACTTGTCCCTGAGGGGTTACCTTGCGGATTCGGGAACGGTAGTGTGAAAAATCATCCGATCGATCCATGATATAAATGGTTCCGTCCGATCCCAGTTGAAAATAGGCTATTCGACCGATACGGCTTGGGCTGGCTGGACCTGGAAACTCCGGTGTATCCTCCCCGTTGCTGGGTGCGCTCAGTATCTCCACCGTACCGTCCGGGCTGCTTTTATACAAAAATTCTCTCTGCAGAAAAAAGATATTTCCCTCGCGATCGACTTCAAAGTTCGTCAAATGTTCGATCGGAAATTGTTCAAAAGAATCGCCGTTGCCAAAGTCTCTCTTCGGCTGATCAAAGGTAAACAGGCGCTGCCACTTGCCATCGAGCCCCCGTTTCCACATCACACTGTCATTATAGTTGCTTGAAATAAAATATAGTTCTCCCGTTGGCGAGCTGCGCAACATCGTTGGATTCTGATGAGGAAGCTCCGACTTGGTTTGCCGCCCGTTTCTATCCATGGAGATGAGTGAAAAATGATATACTGTTCCATTCACGGTAGGATCAAGGATAATCATGTGAGTCATGCCATCCGGAGTAACCGTGAGCTCATCCGATTTACTTTGCGCATAATCATAGTCATTAAACGTGTGTGCAAGTTTGTTCCGGTAAGGATTCATGATGACCTGATCTCCCCCAGCACCCAGGAAAAGATTCTCCCCGTCCGAACCGTGGTGAATATTCAAGCTCCACCCGCCAAGCCCGGCACTCTCATACTCGTTCAGTGGACTGTCTATCATGCCCTCATGAACCCTTGACAGCGATGTTGTCATGTTTGTGCGATCTGTAGCAAAGGTCCCCCCCTGATTACTGATACGTCCGAAACTCCGCGGAAAGTCTGTTGAAGGCTCCAAATATACCATCGGATAGTGATTGGTTACCGTAAATTTATAATCCGCTTTTCCGTACCAGGAACGTCCATAGACATCCTTCCCATCCCATTCATATCTGTAAATCAGATTAGGTTTAGGGTCCAGTTTCTCCACAATGCGGCGGCCTGCAATCTCCAGTTCCACTTCGATATATCGGATGCTTGGAGAGACAACATCATCCGTTAGTTTAAGCTCCAGTTGTTTGCCGCTTGTATACCCGGGCTCCCTTTGACTGTCATAGACCAGATTTAATCCCGTACCAGTAACAGGAATGACTTGGGACAGGGTCTGTGTCTGACAACCGATAATGGAACCATTCGCCTTGCAGGAATCATCAATATCAGGCTTGTCTTCGTTCGGTTTGCGATCCGGCGGAGATTCCGCATCCAGCGGTGGGCCGTAAGGCCAGTTGCAGTCCCACGGTGTAAAGTGCTCTATGGGCGATCTCCAGAAGCTCTCTCCTGCCTTATATAATGCCGCGAGTTCTCTACGTTCTTCCTTCGTCAAGCCAATCGCTGCCATCGCACTGTCACTGTCGGCTGCACCATCTCCGTCAATGTCCACCGATGCGATCCCATTGTTGACGGACAGCACCTCAATAATTCTTCCGTTATCGGAAGGAATCCAGGCCCCGGCCATCCGGTCATAATAACCAATCGGTACTGTTCCACCAACCGGGAAATTCAGAAAGTTGTCAACGTACAGATATAAGGGCTGATCAAAGCGAACCTCTGTTGCCCCAGCTGATACCGCCTCGTCAGCGGACAGCTCAACGGCATAGGTATAGCCTACCAATGATGGTAACTCCCCCGGCATAGCTTCTGGTCCCCGCTCGCCAACCGTGTATTCTGTCGCTCGGATATTCAGTTCGGCCATCGGCTGTTCCGTGCCATCCGGCAGCACAATCGATCCAGAGGTTCCACCAGGAATAATTAATGTGGCTTGGCGACTTCCGTCCTCATCGGTTACGGGGCTGCCTTGAGCGACTTGAGTGTCGGAGACATCCTCGCCCAGTTTGACCTTGGTTACTTGGTCATCGTAAGGCAATAACACAACGTCATCCAAAGTGGTATAGTGGCCGCCTGAGGGCTGGGCATTACGTTGAACCGGCATATACCCTTCCTTTTCATAGTCAATGACAATGTCGCCATAACCGTTAACTGCCAAATCGAATTGCCCATCTCCCCTGCTCATGGTATGACCATATTGCGATTGATTCGATACGGATATGTTGACTCCCGGCAATGGGTTTCCTTCCGAATCCAGCACATTGCCTCGAACCACTGCAACTCGTTCGGCATCAATCACGCCTTCCTCGACGCCGATCTGAACAGGACGTTCACCAGTGTACAAGAACTCAATGGATTCCGAGAATGAAATGGAATGGGTAGCCGGAAGTGGAGTAGACGTCTCCCGTGGATCAGGTGGAAGGGACGGATCGCTTGCCGTTCGAGGTACCGCATATACCTCGGATGATTGCTTCGTCTCTACCCCGGAAGCATCATAAGCACTTACGGCAAAACGATAGGTTTTTCCATTCGTTAGTCCTGTAACGGTGTGACTTTTGCTTTTTCCCACATCCTGAGGACTACCGGTCCAATCTGAATTCCCCTCCGCGTAATAAACCTTGTATCCTGCAGGGGCAACGGTACCGGACTGCTCCCAGCGAAGCGCTACCTGCGCGTTACCTGCTGTCGCAAGCAATCCGACAGGCACAGCAATCTTTCCTGGCGGTTCAGGATTGGGTGGATTCACAGGCGGAGTGACAGGTCCTCCCGGAGGTGTAATCCCCCCATTTCCTGGATTGCCAGGAGAACTGTTTTCATTATTTCCCTCACCGGGCGTTTCTTCACCTGGCGTACTGCCCTCGTTTCCTTTTTCTTCATTGCCAGTATCGCTTCCCCCTGCTTCTGACAGCCAGGCTCGATGCAGCAGCACAGCACCCTCCGCACGGGTAAGTGTCCGAATCCCACCAAATGTGCCATCCGGGTACCCCTTCATCCAACCCGCAGCAGATATAGCGGATATGGGTTCCTCGGCCCAATTGGGGAACTGTTTTTGATCAGAGTAATTTATCATGTCATGGCCGCTTGGTGTAGCAGGTGCAAAAGCTAATTGTAATATCTTCGCAACTTCATACCGATTGACGGGTTGGTCAGGTCTGAACGTCCCATCCGGATATCCATTGACCAATCCTTCCGTCGCTGCCCTCGTAACATCCGCGGCATACCATTGTTTCGTGATATCCTTGAATGCAGCAGATGAAGATGTATTCGGATTCGAAGAAGTACGTATTTTGTATATGAGTGTCACCAGTTCAGCTCGTGTAATGGATTGATGTGGACGAACTGTACCATCGGGATATCCCTTCATGACTCCCGCTTCCTTTAACGATTCCATTTCCTTTTTCGCCCATGTGGGAATTACCTCCCGCGATGCAGCCTCTTGGCTATTCAAAGAGCTTGCTGCCTGAGCCATAAGAAGGCCTGAGCCTGTCCAGGTTTCCAGCAACAACAATACGGACAGCAGCCAAAGGCAGCTCCTTCGCAACGTACTTCTTTTCAAGGGTAATCCTCTCCTTACCTTATTTGGTTACACACCCACCTCGCGAAGACACAATATTACAATTTAATCCTAAATTATCCATATTACGAAATGTACGGTCAAAAGTCTTATTTTAAAATTCTATTTACCTAAAACATAAGTAATACGACCTATATTCCAGTCGATTTATCGAGGGAATTTGTCGATACCCGTCTTCATTGGTTTGCTCAGTGTGTCCAATGACATATGTTCCTTTGGAGTTATGGATATTCTCCTTATGTCTCTAGGATCTGGATGACTATGATAAACATCACTTCCTCCCGCCCAGTGCAAGTGCTACAGTTGTAAGCGACCAATTGACTATTTTGGTAATACAGTCAAAAAACTTTTACATCTTTATATGCTAAGGAGGTGCATATGCCATGAGAACCATTAATCGAAGGCAGCAGGTCATGGACTCAGCAGAGAAATCGTTCGCGCTGTTTGGTTACAAGGCCACAACCATGGAACAGGTAGCTAGGCTTGCCAATGTGGGCAAGGGAACCATCTATACTTTTTTTGAAAACAAGGAAGAACTGTTCGGAGAAATTCTCCACTCGATCATTACGGATATGAAGCAAATTACGGAGCAAACGGTAAAGGAAGATCATTCGTTTTTGGATAATGTGCATGAGAGTATGGACGCCTTGCTGGAGTATAGAGAGGAACACGAGCTGCTAATCAAGCTGTTTCAGGAGGTGAACGAGTTCGGCACGCCTCAGGCGAAGGAGGGTTTGCAGAAAGTAGAGACAGCCATTCTCGAATATTTAGAACGTCAAATTCAGCGCGCCATGGAACTAGAGCAGATTCGCGAGGACGATCCCAGACTGGTCTCTTTTGTCCTGCTGAAGCTGTATGTCACTTTAACTTCCGATTGGAATAAAGCGCATCCTTCGCTGCACAAGGATCAGATCAAGGATTTCGTGGGCCTCTTTCTCAAAAGTGGATTATCCCCTACATAAAGAAAGATGCGCGGCTGAATCCTTTATCGATTAGAGATAGATATAGCATCGTAATGATGGGGAGAGAACATGATGAAATCATTCACTGTATTTGGGCAGGATTTGAAATCTGCCTTCAAGAAACCAAAAGTATTTATTCCGATTCTCGTGGTGCTGTTCATTCCGGTACTGTATAGCGGTCTGTTCCTCAATGCGTTCTGGGACCCTTATGGCAAAATGAATGAACTGCCTGTCGCCGTGGTCAACACGGATCAGGGGGCAACCTACAATGACAAATCGCTGGAAGTTGGACAGAATCTGGTCGATGAATTGAAAAAAAGTGATGACTTCAACTGGCAATTTGTGACCCGAGAAGAAGCCGAAAAAGGCATGGAAGACAACACATATTACATGACGATTGTTATTCCAGAGGATTTTTCCGAGAAAGCAACCACTCTGATGGATGACCATCCACAACCGGCAGAGCTGATCTATGAACCCAATGAGGGATACAACTTCCTGGCGGGGCAGATTGGCGGGACAGCGGTCAAACAGATCAAATCCAAAGTCTCTGCGAAAGTAACGGAATCATATACGGAAACCCTGCTGGATCAGGTAGAGAAAATCTCTAGCGGTTTGGCAGATGCCGGAGATGGTGCAGGTCAGATCAACGAGGGTGCGGTTAAGCTGGATGAAGGTGCCTCCAAGCTGAAAGAGAACCTATCCAAACTGGCCGACGGAACCAACCAACTCGAAACAGGCATTACCCCGTTAAAAGAAGGCACGAACACCTTAACTCAGGGTATTGATGAGCTTCATACAGGAGCCAGCTCCCTTTCCAAGGGTTTGTCCCAATTGGCGGTAGCAGGTACGAAGCTTGGTGACGGAGCAGCACAGGCTGAAGCTGGTGGCAAAAAGTTACAGGCTGGGATTCAATCTGCTCAGGAAGGAGTCGCAAAATTGGATGCTGGACTGGCAGCAACCGAGGAAGGCAGTGCCAAGCTGACCGCTGGATTGCAGACTTCAGTCGGCGGCAGTGGCAAAGTAAGTGAAGGTGCCAAGGCCGTTGCGCAAGGTCTTGCCCAATTAGCTGAAGCTAGTCCAGAGTTAGCTGCTAACCCGGCTGTACAACAGTTGCTGGCAGCAAGCCAGGCTGTTGCCGCTGGTAGCGAACAGGTATATCAAGGTGGACAGCAATTGCTCGAAGGCAGCCAAAACCTGCAAGCTGCTCAACAGCAGCTGCACCAAGGCAGCAGCCAGTTAGTGCAGGGTGAGCAGCAGCTTCTGGAAGGAGCAACGCAATTGTCCTCTGGGCAGGTACAGCTTGCGACTGGCCTGCAGCAGTTCAACGCCAAGTTGTCTGAGGCTGCCGCTGGGGGAGCCAAACTTTCAGAGGGTTCGAGTCAATTAAACGCAGGTGCAGGAAAACTGGTTGATGGGTTGAACCAACTTTCAGATGGGATCACCACCATTGCCGATGGTTCCCGCAAGCTGGATAACGGCGCAGGAGATTTAAAAGAAGGTACTGCCAAGTTGAGCGACGGCTCTGGTGAGCTAGCCACCAAACTGAATGATGCCGCCGATCAAACAGGTAGTGTGAAAAAGACGGATGAGCTCGTATCGATGTATGCAGAGCCGGTTCAGGTGGATGAACATAAACACAATGAAGTGCCCAACTATGGTACAGGATTCTCGCCATACTTCCTATCATTGGGACTGTTTGTCGGGGCATTGATTGCAACGCTGGTTGTACCAACACGTAGCAGCTCGGTTACCGATGCGAGTGGCTGGAATCGTTTTGTGAGCAAAACGCTGGCTTTCACGATCATGAGTGCCGTGCAGTCCCTGCTCGCTTCCTGGCTTGTCTTGTCCGGCTTGGGCCTGGAAGTTCAAAGCGTGCCTTTGTTCCTTTTATTCAGTTTCGTTACCAGCCTGACCTTCATGTACATCATTCAGGCTCTCGTTACTTGGTTGGAGAATCCCGGCCGCTTCCTGGCGATCCTCATGTTAATCTTTCAATTGACCACCAGTGCGGGTACTTTCCCGTTGGAGCTCATTCCGAATTGGCTGAAAGGTTTCAACCCATGGCTGCCGATGACTTATTCGGTAACCGGGTATAAAGCTGTTATTTCGAGTGGACAGTTCGGTGTGGCGTGGGATCAGATCGGAATTCTGTGCATCTTTGCGGTGATTGGTCTGGCAGCTACCTTTGCCTATTTCATGATGCATCGCACGAATGAGGTAGAAGAAGTTAATAGTGAGGCAGTGCTTCACGTGTAGGATGGAAAATAAAAAGCAAGGCGTGTTGTAAGCAACGTCCTCGCCACAACAACAGCGGGTGTTTGCTTATACATGGCCTTGCTTTTTTTGATCATGAAGAAAAAGAGGGTAGTAAACTGCTCAAACACTTAGTATGTAGAAGTAACATTAGTACTTACCACAACTGTAAATAGCAGGACAAGTATAATGAGAATAGCATAGAGAGCCGTCCCAATAATTCCACAGACGAGACCCGCAATGGCCAAACCTTTCCCCTGTTCCATACGAATTCTGAGTTCTTTCAGTGCAAGCGACGCAAATATGATAGCTACGATACCAATAAAAAATCCCAAGTATGGTATGGTGAGCGACAAAATCCCCAAGACAAGAGCTGCAATAGATTTGCTATTGGTTTTTGGTACTACATAAGGTGGTGGCGGTACCGGATCGCTATAATAACGATCCACATCATTGTGACGTTGATCCAAAGGTAAATCCTCCCTGTTTATTAAGTAATCTTATTATACTTGATTAACTGGGAAAATATGTCCCATTTATCTGTCAATATTCCGATTTTATTAAATATATTTACTTTATCGACCCACATATGAAGTATGCATATACAAAATGTTTCAGGATGAGGAGTTCAAGCATAGCAAACAGATCTGAAATAACCTGATAGAACCTTGTCTTTAATTCCTTCTTCACTTTTCGGTTACAATCCACTCGCTCCATACGGAGTGCGACGTAACGGGATCTAACCGGTCTGGAGAAGTCTGTATTCAATGAATCTGATCAAATCGTTTAAAAAGCAAATCAAGAAATACACGAACCGTAAAGAACAATTTCCCCATGAAGAAGCATTAGAAAAATTCTTGGCTTCCCAGTTTGAAAAGCTACAACCAACGTTTTACTACCCGTTGTCATAATGGCTTCGATCAAACACGAGCAGAACTGCTGGCTCTATTCACCGCCACAGACTAACACTGTTCTAAACAAGAAAAGGTTATTTCATTTACACAAAAATTTTGACGCTGCCATCATCATCTCAATCACTCTAATTTCTATATTCTCAATACCCACCTATGTATCCTTACTTTTACATCCATAATATAGTCTATTTCTTCTCTCTTATTACAGAAATGATTAAACAAGCTATACCTATTATTAAGAAAGCGCCACCCAACATGTACCCGTTACTTGTAGTGAACTCCTTTTGAGCTCTCCATAGCAACTCATAATCATTTATTCCAGACATAATAATAGCGTTAGAAATCATATTTGCTGAAAACAGAATCACAGATAAACAAACTAACATATGTCCTGTTCTTTTAAACATTGGATCACCTCTTCATGTTATGTAGAGCCTAGAACTTAAACTTAACAATAATGCCGCTTAAGTTCTAGGCAGAATATCTGGTTATACTATGAATTGTAGTGGTACTGTCTAAGAATGTATCCTATTGGCTTCCACGCAGAACCTTGATAAGTTTCTTTCATATTTGGTATCTCAAGACCACCCATATATAAACGTCTTACTTCATCAAACTCTTTTACCAAGTAGTTTGTGTAAATCTTTACATTAAGTCTTTTTCCGCTCGCTACAGGATCTGTAGTAGCATTTCTTGAGATTGCATGTCCTTTCGCTACGTCAAAGCCAACCTTAATGGAGATGTCACTAGCACTCATTCCAAGTTCTGACTTGTAACCAGCGTTCACAGTGTCACTTAGTGTATAAGTAAATCCTTTTGGGAGAGGCCCATCTAACCAATCACTGTAAAGAGGAGTATCTGCATAAAATCTCTCACCCAATGTTCTTACATTCTCAATTGATTTTACCCAATAAGTTGTCATAGGCGTTACAATATCGTCGCCCGGGTTTTTCTGAACTGACGATTGCTCTTCTTTGAATGATTTAATAGCTGCATCATCGTAAACTACCGTTGTCGTTACAGAAGATAATTCATATCCTTCTGGGACTTCTATATTCTCACTTTCAATTATTTGCTCCAGTGATTCTCTATCATTAACGATATACTCGTCTTGTAGCGGAGTTGAAGAATCTAAGGTTCCAAATTCATAGGATACAGGACCAGTAAAATTAAGTTGATCACTAGGCGCATCTTGGCTATTCGCCATTGCGGGACTAACTACGCCGAACAACAATATTAAACTTAAAACGAAAGGTAATACTTTAAAATTTTTCATTTAGAACCTCCAGAATTTTTTATATGAAAGTTGGCCAACTTATCATAATAGTTATTCTAAGTGGATATCTAATGATGTATTACCAAATTTTATAACATAAAAAATAAAATGTAAATGATAAAATTGGAAATCATTATATAAAAATAATTAAATCTGCAATCTATAAAGTCAATCTTTCATAGTTTTCAAACTTCTCTACATAATAATCTGTCTTTCACTAATCCATTTTTATCGTTAAAACGTGTTAAGTTTTCTTTTTTTATTTTTGCTTTGGGGTGAATACAATCCTCTAAACGATTATTTTTTCCTATATGACCAAGATCCATTCTTAAACTTTTCATATATGAAATCCACTTTAAGCTATTTGTATAAATTCGCATTATATTGTTCAGTTCTGGAACTATTTCTAAAAGGGCTTGTAGCATAACTGATCTGTGGTTCCTTCTTTCTTTGAAAGAAATGAAATCCTGAATGGTTAACGAACCATCACCACCTTCATAGTAATATATTCTATAAATGTTAATTGGCAGTATGTCGATAAGGTAGATTGCTGGGGTATGATAGGTTGGCTCGAACCCTTCCACAAATTCTGAAGTGAGAATCTCCCAGTTTTTTCATGGGAGCTTGGCATTCGCACCTGCTCATGCTCCTGTTCAGCCCTCTACCCTTCCACTTCCACCCGCTGCAAAAACGTACGCGTACGCGAAAGCTTGGCATTGCCAAAGATCTGCTCCGGCGTTCCCGCTTCGGCGATTTCACCGTTATCCATGAAGAAGACGCGATCCGCAACATCGCGGGCAAAGCTCATCTCATGGGTGACGATCATCATCGTCATATTCTCCTGTGCCAGCTGCTTGATGACGCGCAGTACTTCCCCCGTCAGTTCGGGATCGAGTGCCGAGGTCGGCTCGTCGAACAGCAGAATTTCGGGCTGCATCATCAGTGCGCGTGCAATCGCTACGCGCTGTTTCTGTCCACCGGACAGGTTAGCGGGATAAGCATCCGCCTTGTCAGATAGCCCTACTTTACCGAGCAATTCCAAACTGCGCTGCCGGATGATCGCTGAGCTTTCTTTTTTCAACGTCTTCGGTGCCAGTTCCAGATTCGCCTGTACCGTCAAATGCGGAAACAGGTTGAAATGCTGAAAGACCATGCCCATGCGATCCGTAATCTTCCGAATATCCGCGGCACCTGCATACGATCCGTTCTCAGCCAGCGCCTGGCCTTGGATACGAATGGTGCCACCCGAAATATCCTCAAGATGAATCAGGCTGCGCAGCATCGTACTTTTACCCGAACCCGAAGGCCCGATTACGGCAATAACCTCACCTGGCTCCACGTTGAACGATACTTGCTTCAGCACATCAAGTGTACCGAATGATTTTCTTAATTGATTTACTTCTATAATATGTGTCATATGCAGACAGTCCTTTAATTGATGAGATTAGATAACTTTATATACTTCTGTTCCGTGCGCGTTTACTCAAATGTATAACGTTTCTCCAGTGCCTTGAAGAAGAAGGTAAGTACCATGGTCATCAGCAAATACATAATAGCTGCAATCAGGAATGGTGTCAGACGGAAATCCCGGTTTACTGCGGCCTGTGCGTAATGGAGCAGCTCAGGTACAGCAACAGCGTACAACAATGCCGTATCTTTGATAAGGCTTATGGATTCATTTGCAGTGGCAGGTAATGCTACCCGAAACATCTGCGGGATGATGACTTTCGTCATCGTTTGCCATTTGCTTAGGCCCAGTACCTGTGCGGCTTCATGTTGTCCTTTATCAATCGAGAGCAATCCACCTCTGAAAATCTCGGCAAAATAGGCACCATAATTCAAAATAAAAGCTAGTGCTGCCGCCGTGAAACGGTCAAATACAAGATACTCCCCTACGCCTGGAAGCAGCGGCAGACCGAAGCAGAAGAACAACAGCTGAAGCATCAGCGGCGTTCCCCGCATCACATATACGTACGTATGAGCGATCCAGGCCAACGGATTGAATCGGCTTTTCATCAATAAGGTTACTCCAAATCCAAGTGGTACAGACACTATAATGGCCAGCAAAAATAAAAAGATCGTGGTCTGTGCACCTTCAAGCATGGGCTTCATGACGCCCAATAAATACTCCCAGCTCATCGCAATCGGCTCCTCTAATCTGTTAACCCCGCATTCCGCAGGAGACTTGCTCCTTTTTGGAATCCGGGGTCATGTTGTTTACTACATATGTCAGGCAAGTAGCCTGATCCTATTTCAAAACTTCATCTTCACCAAACCATTTGGTGGAAATCTCTGCTGCTGTGCCATCGGCATTCAGCTCATCCAACGCTTTTTGCAGCTGATTCAGCAGTTCTTCATTGCCTTTTTTCACACCAATGCCGTATTGTTCCGGAGCAAGGGATTCATCCAGCAGTTTGAACGTTCCCTCTTCCTTGGACATGTAATATCTCGCGACCACTTCGTCGATGATGACAGCATCTAAACGTTTCGTCTTGAGATCGGTAAGGGCCAGTACGTTGTCCGGGAATTCGGAAGCATTCACTTTATCCTTCAGAGGACTTGCCGCGAGTGCATCTGCCGCAGAGGACAAGGCCTGCAATCCTACATTTTTGCCATCCAGTTCATCCAGCTTCGTAATCGGTGAGTCCGCGAGTGTGACTGCAACCTGGCTGTTTTCCAGATATGGCTTCGTGAACAGCACTTTATCTTTCCGCTCATCCGTAATTGTGTACCCGTTCCAGATCAGGTCGATGCGGCCGCTGTTCAGCTCCGATTCTTTGGAAGACCAATCAATGGGCTGGAACGTAATTTCTTTACCCATTTTCTCCGCTGCCGCTCTGGCATAATCAATATCAAAACCAACAATTTCATTCTTGTCATCCCGGAAGCCCATTGGAGCAAATTTATCATCTATCCCCACAATAATGGCATTATCATCTTTGCTTCCCGAGCTGGAACATCCCGCAACAACAATCATGCATATGCTGATCAATAATAGAAATATCGCTTGTTTTCTCATCTCTCTAACCCCTCCATGTCTATAACCAAAACCCAAACGCTTTAGTTCGTTACCACGTTATCAGAGTCTTATAATAACATAGCATAGGAGAAGAGTCGAGCCTCTTACCTTTTCCTTATCTTAGAACCAGCTTAATTGTCAACAATTTGTGAAAAAGCTGCTTTCACTTGCATGGGCTCTACCAGCTTCTTACGCACCGATATATCCCACTCCCCCGGTTCCTGAAGCGTCTTCAGTTCTGTACCGGCCCATTGCTGAGCAGCCTCACGGCTCAAAGTATATTGAACATCCTCAAATGAATAAAGCACATGCTCCAAATTCTCAATCCATACAAAATTGGCAGCAGCGTTATATACAAGTATTCGTTCCAACTCTTCGGACTTCATCTCGCTGGTATTTATCCTGTAATTGATCTGAGCCGTAAATGTCTCTGGAACCAACTGATACCCATTCAATTGGCCGTTTAGAGGCAAGGCTTGATTCAAATGGCTGAGATTAGAGAAGTCGCCCATATAAGGACTGCGATATTTTGCCAATGCCGCAAAATCATGGGTCAATGGATCTTGCTGCTCTGCTTCATACTGCGATTGCTTCGCCTCTATTCTGGGATTAACGACGCCCTCAACCACAATAACACCAAAGATACCGAGCATGACCAATGCAATAATCCATTTATTCTTTCCCGTCATATGACATCACCTGCCTCATACTTGCCCACGATCCGATACGCCCTTTGCACAATCAAAGGAATAATAATACTTAATAAAGGTATGGCAAAGGCAATCGCGATTACCGTAAATTGATAGGGCCCCTCTACCTGAATCGGTCGACTATACCAGATGTTGCTTCCAAATCGCAGCGCCGCTTGTGTACCCCATAACACAACGATGAGCCCTGCCCATAACCACCACACTCTGCGCGTCCATTGTAAGAACACAGGTGTACGAATAACGGCAGTGTCCTCTGGATCAGTCGAAGTATTTTTATTTTTCATCATGTAAAATACATACGCTCCACCAACAATCACACTCATGATCATAAGCAAATTGTTAATGGTTGCGCCCTGAACCATGACTCTCATTGGAATGGTAATGATCCAGGCCATAAGACTATAGATCAAGGCAGACTGCAACACTGCAGTCCAATAAGGAACGCGATGCACCCTGCGATGATCACTCATGATCTGCTCCATGCCAGCCACATGTTGAATGGCTGTCTGAAAAGCCTGCTCCTCGTCCATACCCTGCTCCATATAATCTTCAATTCGTGCAGCGAGATTACTGTGAATCTCTTCTTTTAACTCCTGATTGGCCAATGTATCCTGTGCATGAATGAATAGATGATCCACATGGCGGTTAATACGAGCTTCCAATGTCATATCCCTTCAACTCCCTTTTCCCCGGAAATAATCATGCAATCAATTAATGTTTTGGCTGCATGCCAAGCTTGAACTTGCTGTGTATAAGCTTCCTGCCCCTGGGTTGTAATTCGGTAATATTTGCGTCGTCCTCCCTGGGTCTCTTCCCCCCAGTAGGATTCCACATATCCACTCTTCTCCAGCCTTTTCAGACTGGAATAGAGTGTCGGTTCCTTTAATTCAAACCGATCTCCACTCTTGCGATAAATTTCCTTAATAATGCTATAGCCGTAGTTATCCTTCGGTATAAGTACACTCAGAATAATGGGGTCAATGTTGCCTCGAATGAGGTCACTGTTAATCGCTTGTTCATCCATCTGCCAGATTCACCGACTTTCTTCAATCCTGGGTATACTATAAGACATATTACTATGTCTGTAAAGGTAATATGTATCGCATGGTAAATATACATTCTAATGAGCAACATTCTTCTCTTGTTCTTCGTCTGGAAGATATTAGGGAGGTGGATGAAATAAAAATCTTCATTACTGTGAGAACGTTGGTTTCACTCGTGTTCCTTACAACTTTGCTCATATTATCCGGCTGTAATCCTACTCCAAGTAACGGCACAAACGAACCTCCCTCTCTCCCATCGCCAAATATAAAGGAAACCGAAGTGGGTTCACTAGAGGAGAACGCTCAGGAACCGGAGTCCAACTTACCTCAGGAACTGCCTACGCCAACTATCCAGAGCGAAAGCGGCATCTCTATTCCTGCTATACAGGGCAGTTATTGCTGGGGAGGTATGTGTGCTGACTATGCAGGTGATGTGGAATTGCTGGAAGGTAAAGTACCTGTCTCGGTTTTGGTGGGCGAGAACATATCTATTAACTTGAATACGGTTGTACCACCTAACGAGTTCACTCTGGTTGAATATGTGAACGGGGAGGCACGTCCCATCTCTTTGCGAGAAGGATCATTCCAGTTTGCACAGGAAAAAGGTACTCATTATTATGGAGCCTTTGTCGGCTGGTCTTCCCCAAAAAATTCGCAGGTTTCCTTGGGTGATACCTCTTTTGCCTTCGTAATCTGTGGTGTCGAAAAAAAATAGAACCAAACAAGGCCCCTCCAATTTTGGAGAGGCCCTACTCATTTTGTTCTATTGCTGCACTTTCTCGCGATCTTTCCCTTTATCCGATTCGCCCGCATTTTTGTTGGCGGCATCGCGATCCTGCTGCATCTCCTCAACGGTTTTCACTTTGAGACGTGCAGCACCTTCATATTCCTTCGTTGGAATCAGGTTGCCCGCAGCAAGTCTTGCTTCTGCCGCGGCAATCGCATCACCATATTGTGGCAACCATTCGGCTTGGGCGACCAGCATCTCGTCGACCATTTGCCAGATTTCTTTTGGATTACATACGGCACCCACGAGTGGGTCCATCATGAACGCCTGACGCAATAGTTTGTCGTCACCATGTACCGCAGCTTCCACCGCAAGTCGTTGTACGGAAATGCTCACATTACACACGGCAGCCGGGCCGAGTGGCAGGTCGCCTACATGTGGCATCGAAATACCATTACGGTCCACATATCCCGGTGCTTCAATGATCGCATCATCAGGCAGGTTGGAGATCACACCGTTATTGACGGTATTGAAGTGTCCGCGGTATACGCGTCCCGTTTCCAGCCCTTCTATAATGTAGGAACCATGTTCTCCGCCTCGTTTTTCCGGGACAAATTGCATCGGTTCATCCTTCATCCAGTTCGGGAAATCTGTCTCAAACCAATTTCTGCCCTCAGTACACACACGCAAATATCCACCTGTCTCGCCATTAATCCAGCTGTCCAGATCAATCCAGTCCTTGATCTCTTCCGGACGTTTGCGATACCAAGGCACATATTCGCTAAGGTGACCATTCGATTCCGTACTGTAATAACCAAATCGGCGCAGCATATCAATCCGCACTTTCTCGGTACGGCTATACTCTGGATGTTTCTCGAAGGCTTCGAGCAAATCACCCGTAAGGTCTTTACCTTCATGGGATGCCTTGATGTACCAGGTCTGATGATTAATTCCGGCACATACGATATCCACTTCATTCATTTTCAGTCCAAACGCTTCGGCAATCTGGTGATGCCCATGCTGTACCCCGTGACATAATCCAATCGTGCGAACACCGCCATACTTGTTGCAGGCCCATGTCAGCATAGCCATCGGGTTGGAATAATTGAGGAGCAGCACATCCGGTGTGCTTTGTTCACGAATATCTTTACAGATGTCGAGCATTTCGGCAATTCCACGCTGTCCGTACATAATCCCACCTGCACACAATGTATCGCCGACACATTGATCTACCCCATATTTGAGCGGAATATCTACATCGGTTGCAAAAGCTTCCAACCCGCCCACACGGATTGTACACAGCACATACTTCGCATCCTTGAGCGCTTCTCTCCGGTCTGTTGTCGGCTGAATCTGAATATTCAGTCCATTCTCGCGAATATCGCGCTGACACAGCTCGGTAACCATGTCCAGATTGTGCTGATTGATATCACAGAACGCTATCTCAATATTGTTGAATTCCGGTACCGCGAGCAAATCCCGCAGCAACCCCCGTGTAAATCCGATACTGCCCGCCCCGATAAATGCCACTTTAAACGACATGCACAGTTCCTCCCGTAATCCGAGTATATTCGCCCCGGTTAATGATCTCACTTCATGAAATCATTGTAGCAACGGGTTGTAAGGAAGCGTTATCAAAATCATGACCTCTTCGCAGCGAGGTTGTCAAAAATCCTCACTTTTGTGTCTTAAGATCATCAAGCCTATCCTGCTCAGATAAAAACAGAGTATCTATCCCCCTATTATTCCAGTGGATAATGACTGACATGTCGCTCCATCGCAGAACGGAATTCAACCGGAGTTCGGTCTGTATATTTCTTGAATAACATATGAAAATACTGTCTGCTCCCCACGCCCACGTAATCGGAAATTTCGGAGATTGGAATATTGGTCTGTTGCAGCAGCATCTTTGCCTTTTCCATCCGCAGCATCGTGAGATAATCGGTAGGCGTGCGCTGCGTGTGCTGGCGAAAAATACGGTGCAAATAGCCTGGATGCAGATTCACCGCTGCTGCGATATCCTTCATTTGAATATTGCGATCCATATTGTGATGCATGAATTCAATCGTCCGTTTTACGTACAGCTCCGTCTGATCCAGCGCACTTCGGTTCATTTCCCCGCGAAGTCGTGCGACCCGAACCAGCAGTTGGATAAACAACGTGCGTACCAGTGTACCTTGCTCAGGTGACTTCAGATCACGGGCTTCGCGATGATGCGAGCGTTCCTCCGACGGTATAACTCGCATGGGTGCAGAAGATCGTCCCTGCTCCATCAGTCCACGCTGATCCAGCTCCAGCACCAGGCTTTTCATAATATGGTACACCTCTTCGGGGTCAGGCAAAACCAGATAAGGCGAGGCATGGGATAGAAAAGCATGGACTTCTTCCTCTTCCAGTGCGAGCTGGCGAATGGAAGGCTGGCCTGGCTCCGAGCTGGCAACTCCAAACTCCACATTCAGCATGCGGCACGGAACGCCATCCTTCACCAGCAGACGGTGCGGAACCCCCGCGTCCAGCAGAATGAACTGCCCTTTTTTCAATACTGCCTGTTCCGAGCTGCCATCCGGCATCAGTACATCGACCCGGCACATTCCCGAAATAATGTACATGATCTCCGTGGAGTCATGATCGTGATAGGACATCTGGTAGTTGTCCCATTGCTTGTAATAATACGCGTAGAAACGCGGTCCATAATCCTCTGTGCGCAGTTTCTCCTGAAACAGACTGCCTGTCCAATGTTTTGCTTCCAATGCCTGCACCTCCGTTGCTGCAACGATCCTCACTTTTCTCCATTGTAGCAAGTCTCGGCGATGTATTTCACCCGTGAAGAAGAAAAATCATTCCATATCAAAAAAACTCCGGGTAACCTCCCGTACGCTAAACGCACTGAGGTTACTCCAGAGCTTCATTTTAATACAACAGCAAACACTTCCTATAACGAAATAATACTTTTGGAAACCTATCGCTTATTACTTCTCACTTTTCACCTTTACCCGACTTGGGCGTGTGGAACTTCGGCAGCGTAACCTTCGACCAGTCGATATCCGATGCCATATAGAAGGATGGGTAGGACGGCTGATTGTATCCACTGTTCTGTCCAGCAATGCCGACACGATACATCGCATCGTGCATCAGCGTGTACAGTTTACGGTCAGTTTTCTCGGTGCTCAGGTAGATGCGGATCGCCGAGCTGTCCTCAGTTCTCACCAGCATCTCTTCCCGCCAATCCCCAAAGATATCCGCAACGAGAGATGGCGTACCTTTGGTATAATTGTTAGTCAACGTTCCGGTTGCGGTCAGCAGCGTGCCTCGATTCCAATCTTTAATCGTAGGTGTAACATCGATGGCACCGTCCACGATCTGAGTTGTCATATCGGCGGCCCATCGTATATTCATATTCGTGCCCGGGGCTTTATCGCTTATTTTCTCACCGCTGGCCGTCCACAGTCCCACAGCCCATGTCTCCAAGCCGCGGCGAGTCGGGTCCACATCACCAATCATACCGCGTCCGGTATCTTTGCCCGTGTACCCGCCATAGATCACTTCCCCAGTCTTCGCATCCCGCAGGGAATATCCGTATGGCGCCCAAGGACCACCCTCATGCACCATAAAGATCTCCAGCCCCGGACGGTCCGGGTCGATATCCGCTACATGAAGCGCATCCCCATGGCCCAGACGTGCAATCGTTCCCGGAGCAGCACTCTCCGCAGGCATCAGGTCCTTGGAGCTGTACAGCACACTGCCATCATGATCAATCGTGGCCGAGCCGTACACAATCTCCTGTTTACCGTCTCCATCCACATCAGCGACACTGAAATAGTGCGCGCCTTGCGTTGTAATTGAGCCATACACCGGATCTGTACCGTCCACCCCATGCGGACCATCATTGAACGGGTTCTTCATTGGTGTCCATCCACTGTCCACTTTCCATTCACGCTTGAGCTTTTTGCCATCCCAGTTATAGGCGACCATGGTGGAACGTGTGTAGTACCCGCGTGCAAAGATCGCAGACGGTTTCTTTCCATCCAGATATGCCACGCCTGCCAGGAAACGATCTACCCGGTTCGCCGGTTCAATACGCGCCATTGCGTAATCGCCCCACATCAACCCATCATCCTTCCGTCCCGGTTCATAAGGAATGGTCTCCAGCTCTTTGCCTGACTCTCCCTCGAACACCGTTACATACTCAGGTCCATCGACGATAAAACCTTCGAACTTGCGTAGCTCATTCTTGTCACTGCGGCTTGGTGCATACACATCGATGAAGTAATCGGCCAAGCTCTCAGCATCCTTCTGAGACAATGGATAACTATACTTTTTCTCAATCCCAAAAGCTTCCTCCAACGTAGCAGGCCAGTTGCCCTTCACGACTTCTTCATGTTTATGCCAGTTTTTGAACATATCCACGACATGATCATAGTAGCCATCTGCACTTAATCGGTAATCATCTTCGTTGGAGTATCCTGCCTTGCGATCCTGCTTCGGAAGGGTGATATATTTCTCGGAAGTGACCTTTCCTTTTTTGTTATATTTGATAATCTTGGTTCCCGGTGCGGTCTTGAACATCAGCTCAGCCTTACCATCCCCGTCAAAATCATAAACGAGCATTTGTGTATAATGAGCACCCGAACGGATGTTGACCCCGAGATCGATCCGGTACAACAATTGTCCGTCCAGCGTGTAACAATCCACGTAAGTTTTACCAGTGTAGCCTTTTTGCGAGACATCCTTGGAGTTAGAAGGGTCCCATTTTACAAAAAACTCATACTGACCGTCCCCGTCCACATCGCCCACACTCATGTCATTTGCAGAATACGAGTAGGCTTCTCCAACTGGCGTCACACCATCGGCCGGTTTTTGCAAAGGAATATCGACGTAGCCGTTCGCCCAAGGTTTGACAGCTGCACTGCGTTTGCTCTCCTTGCCCTTCTTGCTTACCGCTGCCACTTCATAACGAGACGACGATTTGCCTGAGGCATCAACATAGTTGGTGCTGTCGGTGACCGTAGCAATCTTCTTGCCATCACGATATACGTTGAAATCCGTGCCTGTCAGACCTTTATCGCTATACCCTGTAGCCTCGTCACCAAGCAATCTCCAACTGAGAAAAACACCCTCGGAAGTAGACGCCGCAATCAGACCGCGATCAAGATACTCAAGCTGAATGTCTTTCAAAGAACTACCTCCCTTATGTGACTGCACGCTGGCCTCAGCCGCGCTGTTCTCACTGGAAGCTGCTGCTCCGCTCGCACCAGCTGTTCCCGCAACGAGCAAAGCAACGCTTAGTGCCGAAGATAACATTTTGGCTGCAAGTGGCATACGCACCTTCCTGCGATTGGAGTGCATACCTGAAACCGATCCTTTATGTATCGGCGCTATTGTTTTGGATTTCATCGACCTTCACTCTCCTTGAGACAGAATGGGTGATGCTTATGGCTGTGCTTGGATCGTGGCAACATCCGTCAATCCATACAGACGTTCATATCCTTCAAATTTCACTGAATGCGCTTACAAAAACATAAAAGAAAGATCTTCCGCCTCAACTGAATTCCTTGACTCTGTCCCCCTTCCATTCCCTCTCCATCAAAGCAGCTTCATCCTGCCTATCGGGTATTATTATAGACATCCTGCCTGCCGCGACATAGGCAAATATCCGTCCAAAACGATCAATATTCAGTGTTGTTCAGGGCTCTAACGAAACGAGCACACCTTATTCAGAAGTTAACGGGCTATAGAAAATCTAACGAACTCCAGTATCGTTAACTGGTAAAAACCATCGAAACAGCGTGACCACAGGGCGAAAACCTGGTAATAACGTGTATACGATTCGTTAAAACACTGCACCAGCTCCATTACACGAAATAAGACGCACTCCATTCGTTAAAATTGAAAACAGGGACGTTCCCCAGTCATGTTCATGACTGGGAAACGCCCCTGTTTTGTATTCGCTCCTTTTAAGGCTCAATGCCCCAGACCAGGGTACCGCCTTTGTAGAGGGTCACCTTGTTCCAGTCCTGATAGGATGTTTTGGTTGGATCGTAGGAATAATCATTGGTTTCATCTAAGTTGCTCCAGTCCGTTTTGTACATGCGGAGCTGGATATCCCCCGACTGTCCACCTGCCTGGATCGCGCCTGCTCCAGAAGTGAAGCTCAGCTCTACATAGGAATCGGTAAATGTGCGTTGGATGTTATCTCCACTGACCTGAGCCCAGTCAATTGCAGAGTCCATCGCTGCGGTACCTTCTTTGGAAAAGTAATAACGGATTTTCAGATCACTCAGATTTACAGCCGTGTTACCTACGTTTTTGATGTTGAAATACGGTTTAATTTGGTTATCTGCCGCGTTGGTATCTCCCGCACGATATTGCAGAACCAGGTCACTGGTCGGAACAACTACACTTTGCGGTGTTGCAGAAGCTGCGGCAGAATTGACACTTTCCCCGGCAGCGTTCACGGCACTAACCACATAATGATAGGTCGTTCCATTGGTCAGACCCGTATTGGTGTAGGATGTGCCGCTCACATTGGCAGCAACCGTAGTGAATGGACCCGATGCACTCAACGCCCGTTTCACGTTATAACCTGTCGCTCCTGCCGAAGCCGCCCAGGTCAAGCTGATTTGAGTATTGCCTGCCGTAGCTGTCAGCGCTGTTGGTGCAGCAGGGGCAGTCACACCTGCTACTGGTACCGCACTTTTTACAGCCGAATTCACACTCTCACCCGCAGCATTCACGGCACTAACCACATAATAGTAGGTTGTACCATTGATCAGACCTGTGTTGGCATACGATGTGCCTGTCACGCCCGCAGCAACCGTAGTGAATGGACCCGACGCACTCAACGCCCGTTTCACGTTATAACTGGTCGCACCTGTGGAGGCTGTCCAGCTCAGGGAAACCTGTGCGTTGCCTGCTGTCGCAGACAGTGTTGCCGGAGCTGCTGGAGCTGTCGTTCCACCCCCTCCACCATTGCTGGCTGGAAGAACAGGGAATGAGTTTTGCACCAGCATGACGAATTGGTCATGGAACCAGTGACCCGACACTGGTGCGTTAGGCAGTGCACCCGTCAATACACCATCACGAGTTGTAAAGGTTGGATCACACATCCGGTCGAAGCCTTTTCCTTCGTTGTTCGTAATTTCCGAGCTGGAGCCATCAGACTCCCCTGGAGGTTTGACCCATACATAGGCATCCAGATGGGCTGGTCCTGGTGCAGCTTTAGGTGCTTCACCTATGCCTGCTCCACTGTTATTACACCAGTTCCCCCGGTGATCGCGCTTATCCACACGCCCGGAGTTCACGTACGTGTTAATATCACTGCCTGTGGCAGACGTTGGACGATTCACCCCGCCCCATCCATTACGGCTGGTATCAATGAGGAAGCCCGTGCTGGCCGGCCAGCCAGCTTGTACAAATCCGCTATACAGTGCCGCAGTGAAATCGGTTTCGTCAAAGTAAGGGTTCCACTCATAAAACTTGGAAGACTTGATCGGTTGTCCGCCGATGTTCAGATCGGGATTAGGCAGATTCGGTTCATTCAGCGGTGTGCTGTTCGCCGTGTTCGTAATGAAGCCATCGGCGCTGTTCAGGCCTGCTGCTGTTCCTTGGACAACACTGGTATACAGCGAAATTGCACCTGTACGGTTGTTATCCCAACCAAGCCAGCCGGAGTGACCAATATCCAGGTAGTTATACACATTCGGAATGGCATGCAGCTTTTCCAAGGCGTATTTCACACCAGCTTCATAGATTCCTGTTGAACTCGCCTGGGCACAAGCTGGTGTACTGAGATTGGTTACCAAATTGGGCAGACTGTCCGGCTCAATGATAGCGATGATGCGAATGTCCTGATACTTGGGCTTTGCAAAAATATCAGCGATTACATTGATATAATCATTTTTATACGTCTGTAGGGCCGCCTGTGTTAGTGGAAGTTCACCATTGGATGCAAGGGCATGACAATCCCGCCCAGGCAAGTTGTAAATAACGAATGAAGCGGTAATTGGAGAACCTGCCTTCTTTTGTGCCAAGGCGGCATCCAGATGCTGCTCCACACTTTTGCGTCCGGCATTGTCTGTTCCACCATTAATGGCGGCAATACGGTCGATCCAGACTGCCGTTGGATAGGATTTGACCGTTTCCATTTTGGCTTTTAACGACGCATCACTGGTGAGAGCAATAGACGTATCCACGAGAGCGGAATAATCCTGGTTTAAATACGCTGTAGCTCCGACAAACGGATTATCCACATGCGCTTCTGCCGCCTGACTCACTCCTGGAGCCATGCCCGGGAAGATTCCCGCCGCGAGCAGCGTTGCTGCCAGCATTTGTTTTACACTTCTGCGAAGCACCTTTCCGCCTTTCGATAAGGTTTTCGATCTTGTCATTAGGGTTCCACCTTTCCTGTACTTGGATTGGGTTTATACTCATGTCTGATCCTCTGTGTCGGCAAGATGCTATGCACGGTAGAGAACATATGGATGAGCTGTAGGGACTTCACCTCCATGAATGTAGTTCAGTTGGGTCAAGCTAGGTCAACAACAATAAGGTGTGAAACAAGAAACAGAAATGTGTCTTACACTGAGGTTAAGTGACAAAGCAAGGGGAATAACATCTGAAGGTGTGTGCGGGTGATCTCTGGTGAACGGCTTTCAAGGCATTGCTCAGACTTAAATAAAGTAAGCGCTTACTTTTAGAGGTTTTAAAAAAAGGCTTACCCTCGATACAAACCTCACATCGCGTGTCCACCTCCTTATGAATCGATTATACTCCATGTAAATATTACTGTAAATTGAATTTATTAAAATTTATTATATTTAATTCCATAAATCAGGCAGGAATTCCGAGATGTGCCTCCCCAAGCCATAAAAAAAGGCCCATCACGGGTTATCTCACGTAATCAGCTAATAGACATAGCATATTCTCATGCTCTTTTTTTTATGGAAGCACTACACTTCTCCCGGTTTCAAGACGTTCGATACTTCAGCATTTCTGCTCAGGATTGAACAGAGGTTCACCGGAAATGTTACAACTTGGATACAAGTCTGGCGTCTTTGGAAACATCATCCCGATATACTATGGAACATAGAGAACAAACCAGACCGGAAAAGGCCAGATCGGTATCCAAAGGGGAAAACATCACGTGAACAAAACAACCATTCATGATGCTTATGTAAACTATAAATCAGAAGTGACAAGGTATCTATCTCAGATCGTCAAAAATCAACAGGATGCAGAGGATCTCACGCAGGAGTGCTTCATTCGAATGATGAATGTATCGGCAGACATTCCGGAAGACCGTCTACTCTACTACCTCAAAAGAATTGCCCGTAACCTCGCCATGGATACATTACGCAAGCGAACCCGTACATTAAGGCGCGACAGTAGATTGGAGATGCAGACGTGTCACTGTGATACGTCCGAGTTGGAGATTTCCGAAGGTGTTAACGATCTTGTGTCGATCATTAATAATACAGAGCATCGCAAAATTCTTGAATTACGCGTGATTCACGGGTACAGCATCAAGGAAACCGCCCAGCTCGTCAACCGCAGTGAAGGCATGATCAAATCCTCGGTATTCCATGCTGTCAAACGGATTCGGGCCAAAGCCATCTCATAGGAGATGGCTTTTTTCATTGCAGAAATGACGTGAAATCAACATCTGATGTTAGAAAGTATAAAATTTGCTCTATGGAGCATGACAATGGACTCATTTTTACAAAAGTCGAGTTCGTTTTTACAAATTGTTATGACTATGTGAGATTTTGGTGTGTTAGAATATGGACGAACTCATGTTTTAACTAATATTTGGGAGGGATTTGGTTGGGTAAATTGACACGTATGCGAGGAGTATGGGTAAAATCACTCCTGGCATTGTCCATGGCATTGCCGCTTCAGATCGGATTGTGGAATGGAGATGCAACGGTTCAAGCCGAATGGGCAACAGACCCTGCACCGTTCATTCAGGCAAAGGTTGTTAATGGAAATGCAGGCAAGAAAGTATTGTTCGACAATACTCATGCACAGACAGCCGGAGCGGCTGACTGGGTCATTGACGGAGGATTCTCTGACTTCGGCAATGCACTTGCGAACGATGGATATTATGTAAAGGAACTGCGCAAGACGACTCCTTTTACCTATGACGATCTGAAAGAATATAACGTGTTTGTCATTGCTGAACCCAATGTTCCCTTCAAAACGACAGAACAGGCAGCCATGAAAGAGTATGTAGAAAAAGGCGGCAGCATCTTCTTCATTGGAGATCACTACAATGCTGACCGTAACAAAAACCGCTGGGACGGTTCTGAAGCGATCAACGGCTATCGTCGTGGCGCATTCGAAGATCCAGCCAAAGGCATGAGCACAGAGGAACGTAACTCTGAGGCTATGCAAAACGTAACTAGCAGCGACTGGCTGTCCGATAATTTCGGCGTACGCTTCCGTTACAACGCATTAGGCGATATTAACGCTACTAACATTGTGCCTGCTGGACAGGCATTTGGCATTACGGAAGGTGTATCTGCTGTAGCCATGCATGCAGGGTCCACACTTGCGATCACCGATCCAACAAAAGCTAAAGGTATTGTATACCTGCCGAAAACGAATGCGGCTTGGCCAAACGCTGTTGACCAAGGCGTATACAACGGCGGCGGAGTTGAAGAAGGTCCTTACGTAGCCGTATCCAAATTGGGTGCAGGTAAAGCAGCGTTTATCGGGGACTCTTCTCCGGTTGAGGATGCTTCACCGAAATATCTGCGTGAAGAGACTGGCGCTCGCAAAACAACATATGACGGCTTCAAAGAAGTGGATGATGGCAAATTGCTGGTCAATACCGTTAACTGGCTTGCTAATCAAGAAAATTACACTAGCTTGACTCAAGTGAGCGGACTTCAACTGGATAATGCAACAGCATTGCTTCCGTTTGAACAACCTGCTGCATCCACAGAACCACAGGCTGAACCTTGGGCCGCACCAGCTGCAGGATACAAATGGTATGATCGTTCCACGTTCAAAGCAGGTTCTTATGGTGGACCAGCTTCAAGCGCGAACGCTTCCTACAGCTTCGTGAAGCAGGACACCCTGCCTAATGCGGAGGATTTCCAGATCCGTGTAGTTGTAGAGAACATGCCTGCTAACACAACCGTTTCCGGTTACAGTGCAGGGATTTACCTGACTGGCGGAACACAGGTCGCCATGATTCAGAATGAAAGTGGTACATGGCCAACTTCGTACGGTTACAGCTCCAACTTTAGCGTAACTTCCGACAGCAAAGGTCGCGCAATCAAAGACCTGAATGTTCGGATCAAACCAGGCACAACCGGTGCTGCCAGCTTGCGTCTGCGTTTGAACGGCAGCAACCTGATCACGAATGCAGTTACCATCGGCAATGTTCCGGCTGAGCAGCTTCCGGAAGAAGAAGGACCAATTCCGGCAACAATCAGCATTGCTGATGCACGCACCAAAGCAGCTGGTTCAACGGTTACGGTTGAGGGTGTAGTTACTACAGAGCCAGGCGCTTTTGGTGGACAATCCTTCTATCTTCAAGACACCACCGGCGGCCTTTATGTTTTCCAAAGCACTGGCGGCTTCCACGCTGGAGATGTGGTTAAAGTAACCGCAGCAACGGCGCTGTACAACAGTGAATTTGAGCTTACGGATATCGTAGCAATCGAGAAAACAGGTACAGCCTCCATCCCTGCTGCCATTGAAGTGCCAGCAATTACGGCTGCAAACCAAGGTCAACTCGTTCAATTGAAAGAAGTAACTGTTGAGAACATCATCAGTGCAACACCGGTAGGTTCGTTTGAATTCGATGCGGTTGCAGCGGACGGAACAAGCACGCATGTACGTGTGGATACACGCACAGGTGTAACGCAAACGACCTTCCCTTATGCAGCAGGCGATAAAATCAGCGTGACAGGTGTTGCCGCTATTTTCAAAGATGTATTTCAACTGAAGCCTAGAAGCTTGAACGATTTCGTAAAAGTTGAAGAAGGCGGCGAAGAAGGACCTTCTACGCCAGCTGTTGGCGCACCAGGTAAACCGGCGCTGACATCCAACAATGGTTATAGCAACGGTCTGTCTGAAGGATCTTATACTGTAACGATGAACCTCTGGTGGGGTGACAATGGCACAAGCTATAAGCTGTATGAAGATGGCGTGCTGATTGACACACAAAAGCTGACAGACGCTACACCAGCGGCGCAATCGGCCCAAACAACGATTAGTGGCAAAGCCAATGGTACGTATACTTATGTGGCTGAGCTGACGAACTCCAAGGGCACAACTCGCAGTGAAGTACTCACAGTACAAGTTGCGAATGCTGCACCTGGCAAAGCAGTTCTCTCCCAAGACAATTGGGATGGGGACGGCAACTACAAAGTGACGATGAATCTGTGGTGGGGAACAAACGCAACAGAATACCGTCTTTATGAGAACGGTCAACTGATCGATACCAAAGCACTGAATGCGGTAACACCTAATGCCCAAAGCGCTGTGACAGATGTATCCGGTCACGCGAATGGAACGTACACGTATCGTGCCGAGCTGATCAATGCAGCGGGTGTGACAAGCACGGAAACGATTACGGTACAAGTAACGAAATCCGCTGTATCTTTGCCAGCAGCAAGCTAAATCTCAATAAGGAATGACTAACGTTTTAACCAAGCATTGAAAAACCGAAGCAAGTTTGCCGGGACTCCAGGCACTCGCTTCGGTTTTTTCCTGTTTTTTTTCTCTTAAGATGAAATTCTCTTCAAAGTTGTTACCATTCATATCTGTCCACTCAATGACAATAGTTTGGTCTTCATTCTTACTAACCATTGAACCTTTTGTTCGCGTTATAGGGAACTTTATAGAATTTGAAGCTAAACCTCCGTCTTCCTTTCTAATTATCATTCCTTCATTAATGTTAATTTTATAATCTTTAATATCTTCTAAATTATCTTTTTTATAAAATATAGTATACTCTCCATTATCCGCTCTTTTATTAGTTACTGTCGTATCTAGCTCGCCTCTCCAATGTTCACTCTCTCCCATCAGATTAATTCTTGTTTGCATTTTTGAACAACCAGTGAGAGACATGGCGACTATTAAAATAATTATAGATATAGACACCCTATAAAATACAAAAAGCAGCACCTGCTATTGCATGGGCTGCTCTTCCGATAGATCAATAATGGATTGAAACATATCCATCATGTTCTTTATTTTATTCGTCTTTATTAGCAAACAATCTTACCTTCACTTCTCTACACCAGCTTCTTGCGAATGTATCCCGAGATCAAATCAATGATCGTGATCATCACGATGATCCCCAGCAGGATAATCCCTACTCGTGGCCAGTTCCGCGTGCTGAGTGCAAAGATCAGCGGTGTACCAATCCCCCCTGCCCCGATAACCCCCAGAATGGTTGCGGAACGCACATTAATCTCGAACCGATACAACGTGTAGTTAAGGAATCCAGGTAAAACCTGTGGCAGTACAGCAAACCACAGCTGCTGCATACGAGTCGCCCCGGAAGCGAGCAACGCTTCAGAAGGACCATAATCAATATTTTCCACTTCATCAGCAAACAGTTTACCAAGCATCCCGATGGAATGCAGTCCAAGGGCGAGTACACCTGCGAAGGAACCCGGACCCACCGCCTTGATAAACAGCAAAGCCATAATAATCTCCGGGAACGTACGGATAAAGCTGAGCACCATTTTGCCCGTACCCGATACAGGACGGAAGCTGCTCATATTTCGGGCAGACCAGAATGCAAACGGGATACACAGTACAGCGGAAATGACGGTACCCAGCACCGAGATCGCCAGCGTATCCAGCAATCCTCGCAGCAAATCTTCACCCTCAGGCAGATAAACAAAGTCCCAATCCGGGGAGAAAATCCCGGCGACAATCGCCTTCATGATCTGACCAGCGGTTTCTTTCAAACCGGTGAACGGTACACCGGCAAGTGCCCAAGCGTACACAAGTATAAGCAAGATTACAATGACCCAGCGAAGCGGGTTCTTCCGTGGTTTGCGCCGGATTACGCTTGTTTCATTTTTCATCATAACAATTTCTCCCGCAGCTTAGTACTTACATAATCAATGATCAGAACAATGACAAGGGTAAACAGAATGATTACACTCGTTTTGTCATATTCCAGGAATCCAAGTGTTGCTTCATAATACAGTCCGATGCCCCCCGCTCCAACCAATCCGAGAATCGCAGCGGCACGTACATTAATCTCAAAGGCATACAGTACATAGGAAGTAAACTGAGCGGCCAGTTGTGGCACCACGCCATAAACAATCAGTTGAATCCGGTTCATGCCGACAGCCGTCATCGCTTCGAGCGGTCCCTGATCAATCGTTTCCAGCGTTTCGTAGGTCAGCTTGGCAATCAGTCCCACCGAGAAGACGGCGAGTGCCAATATACCAGGAATCGGTCCCAGTCCAAACACAGCAACGAACAGCGCCGCAAGCAGCAGGTCAGGCACGGTACGGATCAGGTTCAGCACAAAGCGGGCCGGATAGTAGATCCAACGGCTAGGCATTAAGTTGCCTGCACAGATGATCGAGACCGGAATTGCGATAATCGCACCAATCGTTGTACCGATCAGAGCCATACGGATCGTCTCCAACATGCCTTGAACGATGTTGTCAAAGTAACTCCACCGCGGCGGGAACATCTCACGCAGCAAATCCATCATGTTGGGCAAACCTTCAAACAGCTCACTGAAGCTGGCATCGGTCTGTCTCGCACTTGCCCACAAAAGCAGCAGAATGATAACTAGCGTGAGCAGATGTTTGATACGCCCCGGTGGTTTGGGACGGTGGACAGCCGAGCCTGAACCTGTGCCAGGACGCTTTCCCTTTCCTGTTTCATTCTGCAATGATCCATCTATCGATACGTTTACGGGTTGCTTCATACCAGAACTTCTCCCCGCTGTTCCTGTACAGCCTGTTTATCCAGCAGCTCGTCTGCCAGAATAGGTCTGCCATAAATTTCTGCAAAACGCTCATCCGTTGCTTCGGATACCGGACCATCAAACACCACTTCGCCGGCACGCAATCCAACAATACGGGTCGCATACTCTCTGGCTAGGTCAATAAAGTGAAGGTTAACGATCGTTGTAATACCGAGATCCTGGTTAATGCGTTTCAGATCATCCATTACCTGCTTCGTTGTGAGTGGATCAAGTGAAGCGACAGGCTCGTCTGCCAGAATGATTTTGGCTTCCTGTGCAAGTACTCGGGCTATAGCCACACGTTGCTGCTGCCCACCGGACAGCTGATCTGCACGGGAATAGGCTTTTTCTGCGATATTTACCCGTTCCAGTGCTCCAAATGCGAGTTCTGTATCTTCTTTTGGGAAACGACCCAGAATGGTACGCATCGTGGAATGATATCCCACACGTCCAGCAAGCACGTTACGAAGCACACTGGAACGTTTCACGAGATTGAAGCTCTGAAAGATCATGCCGATATCCCGGCGGATCATGCGCAGTGACTTGCCATGAGCTTTGGTGATCGACTTGCCATTAATCAAAATCTCACCGTCACTGATATCATGAAGTCGGTTAATGGAACGCAGAAGCGTCGATTTTCCCGCACCAGACAAACCAACGACGGCAATGAATTCTCCTTGTTTAAATTTCAGATTAATATTATTCAGGCCCTTGGTGCCGTTAGCGTATGTTTTCGTTACGTTGTGAAGCTCAATCATGGCAGTAATCCTTCTTTCATTAATATGGTATTTCGCAGGGTCACGCTGTAATGGGACAAGCCAGCGCAGCGTATGTCACGCTGAACTGGCCTGCCCGCTGAACCGATGAAGTTATCCAATGAAAAGATAATCAATGCAATGCGATCATTAACGATCTTTCTTTTGATAGAAAACTACTCGGTTTTTACTTTTTCATTGTATTGACGAACGATATCAAACTTGCTGTCATCAGACTCTACATAACCTTCGTGTGTGTAGATTTCTTTGATAATTTCGTGACCTTGTGGATCTTTACCGATGTCGATGAACGCTTGTTTGATCTTCGCTGTCCAATCTGCATTCATGTCTGTACGTACTGCGATTGTATCGTTAGGAATTGGCTCAGTGAACGCCAGTACACGAGTATCTTCAAATACAGTCGGGTAGTCTTTCGCTACAGTGTTACGAGCATCTTGGAAAATTGCTGCAGCATCAACGTCACCGTTCAGTACTGCCAATACGCCTTGGTCATGGCCTTTAACCGTGATTGGCTGTACATCTTTCAAAGGATCAAGGCCTCTGTCGAGCAACAGGGCTGCCGGCCATACATAACCTGCGGAAGAAGTTACGTTCTGGTAAGCGATTTTTTTGCCTTTCAAATCCTCAACGGATTGGATCGGCGAGTCTTTTTTCACAATAATCATGGATTTATACGAATCTGCCAGTTCCTCAGTTGGAGCGCCAGTCTCATCATTTACACCAAAACGTTGTGCCTGAAGGATAACTTCAGCTGCGCCTTTTTCTTTGGCAAGTACATAAGCCGTCGGAGGCAGGAAACCTACGTCCACTTTATTGGAAGCCATTGCTTCAATAATTGTGTTGTAGTCTGTGGATACGCTGACCTTCACCGGGATACCCAATTTGTCACCCAGCAGCTTCTCGAGCGGTTTTGCTTTGGCTTCGAGTGTATCTGCATTTTGTGATGGAACGAATTGTACAGTCAGCTCAGTCGGCACATAACCTTCAGCGGCTTTGTCTGTCTCTGCCGTGTCAGTACTGGATGAATTCGAGCTCGTATCAGCCCCGTTAGCCGAACCTGTTGTACTACTGTTAGACCCACAAGCACTTAGAAACAGAACCAAAATCAACAATGGTAAAAATAAAGCAGACTTCTTCAAGCGAACACCCTCCAAAGAGTTTCTATTTTTCATTACTTGTCTACTATAGTCGTCAATTATTTGCGCGATGTGAAACGAAATTTGGAGTTTTGTAAAGTTTCCTGTCAGGCTGTCAGAGCGGCTTTGATCTGTTAGAATAGCCTCATTACGGTTGATAATCCAAGTAGAAATGGTGAATTCCCTTGTACTCTACCGTCAGAATGACCTGTGATTTGATATGTTTAAACTTATATATATAGAGGAGATTGTAAAATGACATCCATAACAACTACGGCAAACTTCGACATCATTGTAACCAGTGACCTTCATGGGGCCATTCGTCCCATACATTACAACACCAATGCCTATCGCCCAGCCGGACTTGCTTTGCTTGCTTCGCTGATCCGGCGTGAACAAGAGCGTTCACCCGAACTGCTGCTCGTGGATAACGGTGATCTGTTGCAGGGCTCCCCTTTGGCCTCGTATGCTGCGTCCTTTGTTTCAGATCACGAAGTGCATCCCTTCATTAATGTTCTGAATGAACTTGGATATGATGCAGCCGTGATGGGCAATCATGAATTCAACTACGGTCAGGACTTGCTGCGTAAAGCCGTTGAAGATTCCCATTTCCCTTGGCTATCTGCAAATATTGTTAATGAAGGAAAGCCTGACGAAGAGGTACCACACACTGCACCTCCTGTAGCAGGCATACCCGCCTTTGGTCCTCCCTATCTGATCAAAACTTTGTCTTCGGGTGTTAAAATTGCTTTGCTGGGTGCAACGACACACTATATTCCGAATTGGGAGCATCCGAAAAATATAGAAGGTTTACAGTTCCTTGACGCTTTGGAGACTATTCGTGCGTGGGTTGGCTATATTCGTGAACATGAACAGCCGGATGTGCTCGTGGTCAGTTATCATGGTGGTTTTGAAAGTGATCTGGAGACAGGCGAACCTGCTGAGCGGTTAACCGGAGAAAATCAGGCGTACGCCATCTGCCGTGACATTGATGGGATTGACGTTCTTCTTACCGGACATCAACACCGTCAGCTTACCGCTGAAATACATGGTGTGACCGTGGTTCAGCCTGGATTTAGCGGGAACGGTGCGGGTCATGTATCCATTGAGTTGGACCGGTTATCGAATGGGAAGTGGCAGATTGCAGGAAAACAGGCTAGCTTGCTGCTCTTGGACGAGAATAGTGATGTTCAGCCCGATGCGGCTGTCATGAGACTGACGGACGAGCTGGAAGCAAAAGCACAGGCATGGCTGGACCAGCCGATTGGCGAGGTGGCCGGAGATTTATCCATCACCGATCCTGCCGCCTTGCGGCTCGCGGCGCATCCCTTCATTGCTTTTGTACATCAGGTGCAGATGGAAGCAACGGGAGCTCAAATCTCAAATACCGCATTACTCAGCGAAGAAGCCCGCGGTTTCGGTTCCCTCATTACCGTTCGGGATGTGTTGTCTAACTTTATCTATCCCAACACACTAACGGTGCTGGAGCTTCGGGGTCAGGACATTCGAGATGCATTAGAGCAAACGGCGCGTTACTTTGAAGTGGAGACATCAGGCAAAGTTGTCGTCAATCCTGCTTACATGCAGCCGAAGCCACAGCATTATAATTATGACATGTGGGCGGGCGTCGAATATGAGCTGGATATCTCCAAACCTGTGGGAAGTCGTGTGGTAAAGTTGGAACGCGAGGGCATACCTGTTTCGATGGACGCGACGTATTCTGTCGTGATGAACAGTTATCGCGCGGCAGGTGGCGGTGATTATGCGATGTATCCAGGCAAAAAGGTACTTCACGAAGGCGCCACGGATATGGCGGCACTGGTGGAGGATTATATTCGCAGACATCAACCACTAACAGTGGAGCAGGCGAATAACTGGCGAGTTGTTGGATAATGCGGAGTAATTACTGTAATTGAAAGAGTATAATCGTTACCACAAAATAATAAAATTAATTTTCTCATCGTACGCCTCCCAAATTATGTATAATTATAGTTAATCAACAGAAATCCGGGAGGTGTACGAATGAGCTTTATATGGTCTGCGACTATAATTCAATTCGTTTTTATTACAGGCATTATATCTCTAGTTTACTTTTTGATTACTATGAATAATAAGATCAAGAGAATTAATAGTAGACTTGCAGAAATTGAAAGCACAATGAATAACGAAAGTTTAAAAGAATATAAATAAATTCATGTATCCTCTCTTATTCAAAGACCCATACTACTTCAGAAATGCAAAGAGCAGAACCTACATCACAGGTTCTGCTCTTTCTATTATAATGAAATCAATGCCCCACGCTCATCCGCCGAGCGCATCTCCGCTTCAATTAACTCAAGCGTGCCTGTTGCACTTTCCGGTGTACATACAGATACAGGCGTACCTGCTTGAACAGACTGGATAAAATATTTGAGTTGGTGATAATATCCCGAGTCGGGTGACAGCTCAGCGACGAAACCGGAAGCATCGTTCGGATTTACTTTCAGCTCGCCATTCTCAAAGACCAGATTTCCCTGCTCCAAATTAACGCGATAGGTCATCGAGAAACCGTAGTCTCCCCCCAGCGTCCAGTCCGCTTGGGCATTCAGTACTTTTCCGTCAGGGTATACATAATTGGTCGACACGGTATCATAGCCACTTCCCGGAATGACGTTGCGAGCCAGCGTGGATACTTGATCCGGTTTGCCAAACACCCAGTGAATAATATCCGCATCATGGATGTGCATATCTAATATGCAGCCACCGCTTTTCTCCCCATCCAAAAACCACTCTTGAGGCAAACCTGAACCCCTGAAGAAATAACCTGCGTTGACCGCTCCATAACGACCGTCTTCTACTACGGATTTCAGATAGGCATAGGCTGGCCAGAAGCGTAAACATTGACCAATCATCAGGGTTTTCCCGGTCTCTTTGGCCGTCTGTGCCATCTTCCAGCCTTCCGCCGAATGACGCGCAACCGGTTTCTCACACAACACATGGTAACCTTTCTCCAGCAACGAACACGTTAATTCAGCATGAAGTGGCGTAGGCAGCGTAATATCAATGATATCCAGTTCTTCTTGTTCCAGCATCGCGTCGATGTTGTCGTACAAACGATAAGGTGTGAGATCATATACCTCTTGCTCTGTCGCCATATTGCCGGCTGCTTTACCGTTCTTCAGTTCCTCTATTCTCAGATCGCAGATGGCTACCAATTCCACGGGTTCCCCTTCTGAGGCAAGGCGTACATAGTTATCAAAATGCATACGTCCCATAAACCCAAAACCGATCAATCCCACTTTTAACATGTTTTTACCTCCCATAAAAATAGATTTTATATCGTATAAACGTTGTTATCTGTACCTACTCCTGAGAACGTCCAAGAATAGCATTCATCGCTTTGGATGTATTGAATATGATCTGCTTCGAATGATGGGTGTATGGCGGAATCATCTCGGCAGTCACGTAGTTGTCATAACCAATATCCTGTAATGCCTGCATCACCGCCGGATAATTCACATCTCCAGCCAGCAGATCCACAAATCCATGAATTCCTCCCGCTTGACGACGGTAATCTTTGAAGTGTACCTTTTTGATCCGATGACCAAGAATGCGAACCCACTGCTCCGGGTAACCGTTCTGTACGACATTGCCCACATCAAAATACGAACCTATATACTCTGAGCCAAAAGAATCAATAAAAGTACGCAGCTCTAGCGGTGACACCAAGAATTTGTTCCATACGTTCTCAATACCAATCGATACTCCGGCACTTTTCGCATACGGCAGCAGATGCGCAAGGGCTTCTTGTGCCCGTTCATAGGCAACTTCATAATCCGTAACTTCGCTGTCTGGAATAAAATCGACACCGACCGCACCAGGAATGACCAGAATAGTATCCACACCAAATGCCGCGGCAAGCTCCAACTGTTTTTTACACACATCCAGTGCTTTCGTGCGAATCTCCGGGCGGGCGCTCGTCATCGGGTAATCCCAGTACAAGCCGGTTGCAAGTCCCGCGATTTCGAGTTCAGCTTCCTCCAGACGTCCCTGAATGTCACGAACCTCCTGATCTGTGGCAGACAGACTCAGTTCACCTTCTCCATTAAGCGATAGTTCAATCCCCTCAAAGCCAGCTGACTTCGCTGTCTGAATACAATCCGTAATAGAGGCATCTCCTGGAAATGACCATATGTTAATCCCTTTTTTCATCCGAATACCCTCCTCCAAAATATACAAACCTGTTCTTCAGTGATGCACAGCTATCCCAATTGAAAATAACCAAACCGGGCAGGCAAATGAAAGTTTACAGCCCCCGTGGGCTGCCATGCCTGATACTCCCGATCTCCCTGCACATTCTCATCAATACGGTACACGTTGACCCTCCAGCACACCCCTTTAGTCAGGGGAAACTTGAAGTTACTCGCTGGAATATGGATCAGATACACCCGATGGCCCAGATGATCCACTTCTACAGACGTTTGTAACCCCTCCAGCTGCCAGGTTACATCTGCCTGGAATGCTGAACCTTCGTCGTTATTGTGAATGAGTGCATCAAATATCACGTTGTGCGGACTGATCTCAAGTTCCATGTAGTTCCTACCATCACCCTGTTCATCAATGAACAGTTCAACCACATCCTGCTCATACAATGGCTGATTCCTTTCCGTGAAATCAGATACGACGTGATCATCCTGGCATACAAAGCGAATATGCAAGTATTCGGGACTCCAGCCAAATCGAACTTCTGTAGATTGATGAGGTGGTCTGCCTGTTACCGTGTCCACCAGTTCCACTGGAACACATCGCTCCCAATCGGCAGCCGTGGGAAATCCATTCTGTGCAACGGACCTGAGTCGTTCGCAGCGATAACTCGTGCTCCGTTCCACCGGGAGAGAGTTCATGTCCATCCTCTCCTTTTTTAGCTTAATCCGTGATGTTGTCTCTCTCTTAAGAACATGTGATAATACATATATTATAAATAAATTACGTGATTATTTATTTAGGAGATAAAGAGATTATTTGCACAATTCCGTTCAGTTTTCATTAGATCTATTTGGCCCAATCTCATTGAAAAAGGAGATGGAACTTATGTCTCTGCAACAAGCGATATATCCTCTGCAACGAACCGTCACTTACAAGGAATGGTCCCCCAACGTGCATTATGCTCAATTCCAGAGCCTTCCTCCCGGAAAGCTGGCAAAGCGGCGTTTGTATGATTTTGAACTTCTGTACGTCTCTCAAGGCGAAGCTGCAACTTATATGAACGATAAACACCATATTTTGAAAGCTGGTCAGCTAATCTTGCTGCCTGCCGGGGTTTATCATCAGAATGAGGTGGTTTCGAGCCCGGAAGCACGTTTCATTGGCATTCATTTTGATTTCTTCAACGAATTGACCATTCAGACCGAGGCCGATATGGTTGTTAACGAAGAGACTGTTCTGCACCATAAATTCGCAGTGGAAGCTTGCGCAGAGGGCATGACGCCGCTATCTATTAACCCCGTGTACACCCCTTCTCCAGCTGCCGTGCAGCTTATGGAGCAATTGGTACATGAATTTACGATGCGCCCACCGGGATATGAACTGGTATGCAAAGCCCTGATGCTGCAAATATTGACCCATCTGCTGCGTTCATCCTGGCGAAGTTCATCACGCCATGATTCGGTACACGGAGAGAAGCTGCTTGAACTCATGAAACGTATAGAGGCCGCCCCTTCCGACCCGTGGACCAATTCGGGCATCGCCAAACAATTGAACCTGAGTGTGGATCACATGGCCAAATTGTTCAAACAGACTGCGGGCATGCCGCCCAACGAATATATTCAATCCATCCGCCTAAGCGAGGCACGCAAACTATTGCGGGAAACCGATCATTCCATTGAGGCGGTCGGTGTACAAAGCGGTTACCCGGACATTCATTATTTCAGCCGCATGTTCCGCAAATATGAAGGCATTTCCCCTCGGGAATACCGGAAGTTGTCCAGAATGCTATAAAAAAAGGAGCAGACTGCCGAGTGCAGTCTACTCCTTGCTTTTTAAAATATCGCTAACAACATAAATAGTTCATTTTCCCGTGCCAAACTATCCCCTTTAATTCAGCCTATATAGGTAATTTCCGCTCAATATCATTCTCTCTACTTATATTGTAACGTTTTTTTTATGTTTTTTATAGACTGTTTTTTTGGCGATTCCTACACTATACTGCTAAATACAAATCAAAAAAAAAGAGGTGCATCAGTATGGATGACCAAAAAAATCTCTTAGATCATGGACCCTTTTTTCATGGTACTAAAGCAGAACTGAACATTGGAGATTTATTAGAACCGCAATACTTATCCAACTACCAAGATAAAAAATCTAACCACATTTACTTTACGGGAACATTAAATGCTGCCAAGTGGGGTGCTGAATTAGCAAAAACGAATGCCAAAGAAAGAATCTACATTGTAGAACCATTAGGAGATTTTGAAAATGATCCTAACTTAACGGATAAAAAATTTCCCGGCAACCCAACACGCTCGTACAGATCTAAATCACCTCTAAAAATAGTAGCTGAATTAGCTTCCTGGGAAAGACACTCCGATGAAGAGATCAATCATATGCTTACATCTTTAAAAAAATTAAGTGAAGAAGGGAAAAATGTGATCTACGATTAATTCTTAACCAAAAAAATTCCCTTCGTCCAAATCAGGACAAGGGAACTCTTTGGTTGATAGCTATTCTATTTTGCCATTGGAAGATTGGCGGAATACGCAGCGGTACGGAACGATCATTTTGACAGCCACTTCATACTGATGATCCAGATAATCGAGCAGCTGTTTAACCGCGAACATGCCCATCTCCAGCTTGGGTACATGAATCGTCGACAACGGCGGAGAAGTGAATTCGGATATTTCAATATTATCTACCCCAAAAAAGGCGATATCCTCCGGAATACGGAGCCCCTGTTCGGTTGCAGCACGCATGGCCGCAATCGCCATCATATCACTGGCTGCAAAAATGGCTGTAGGTCTGTTTGCATTATTGGTAAATGCCTGCTTGGTCAATTCATAACTCAGCGAAACATCCCATTTCACATCGATTACCCAATCATTATCAATAGGTAATCCCGCATCAGTCATGGCACGCCGATAACCAAGAAACCGTTTTTCCTCCAGAAAGTCATTCTTGAATTCTGCTCCACCAATGTAGGCAATGATCCGATGACCTTGGGCAATCAGATGATTCGTTGCCTCCCTTGCAGCCTCTTCACGATCATAACCGACGACCGGAATATCCGGGTCCGTAATATCCACACCCACAACAGTTCGGACATTAGCCTTGAGCCAGCGATAGGCTTCCGGATCAATCCGTTCCACCACAATCATGCCATCAATCTGATGTTCCTTCACCAGAGACTGCAGCTGCACGATATCCCCATCGTTTTCGATGCTGTACACAAATTCCAGACGCATGCCTGCTTCAGCAAGCTGCTTCTCAATCCCTTCCATAATGACTGAAAAATAAGGACTGTTGTATTTATTTTGGGGAATAGCCACCACACAGCCGATCGCATATGCCGTCTTGGGCTGGACCTTTTTCTTTTTGGCCGGACGCTGTGAACGGTAGCCAAGCTCCTCAGCGGTGTCCCATATTTTTTTGCGGGTTTCATCGCTGACTGATCGATTGACATCGTTCTTCATCACACGTGAAACGGTAGAGATCGATACACCGACGCGGTCTGCAATATCCTTCAATTTTGCCATGTGAAGTCCCCACCTTTCCTCTACCTATGTATTTAAACCCCATTCGTATTGGGGCAATTTCATCTCTGCAAACACAAATTTGCGGCAAATATAATTCTATATTTCTACCGGCCAGAAGTCAATGAAATGGTGCACGGACGCAGTCTTTTATAAAATAATAGCGGCAGTCAGGGAGCTTGCTTTCCCCCATAACTGCCGCAATTTTAATCCTTTTTAAGAAAACGTATGAGGCTCTTCCCTCTTCCCACTCTTGATCGGCTTCATTCACTTATTGCATCTTGGAGGCCAAATCCTTAAGCGCTGCGTTCAGATCACCATCTCCGGCAAGTGGAAGTTTGAGTGATTGCTCACCATACGTCCAGACCAGATCGGTTTTCTTGGTTGTAAAGGGAGATACAATGCCATACTGCTGCGCATCCAGGAAGATTTTATTATCTTCGCCTACAGTGGCAATATAAGCATCCGCTGCAGCCTTGTTCGCGGGAATCGAGTACCCCTGCTTCGCCAGTTCTGTCTGTCCTTCCGGACCTGCTAGCCAAGCCAGCAGCTTGTAAGCCGCCTCTTCATGCTTTGTATTGGAACTGATGGCAAGACCTGCTGGCTGAACAACGGTTTGGTTCGTTTTGAATTTTGGCAAATAGGAAATACCGTAATCCACACCAGCCTCCTGATAGTTTGTTGTATTCCAGCTGCCACCCGGATTCATCGCTACTTTGGATGTCGTAATCGCAAGGTTCACCTGTCCACCCAAACCTTCAATTTGTGCAGGTGTGGTGTTGATCTTTTTATTTTTGGTCAAGTCGATAAAATAGTTCAGCACTTCCATCGCTTCAGGTGTCTCAAGCGCAAGGGAGCCATCGTCATTCACCAGCTTCGCGCCGTTGGACCACAATTCCGGCTCCAGGAACCAATCCATCGTTGATCCTGGTGAAATGGACAAGCCCCACTGCACAATGTTTCCGGCGTCAAAACCCGCTTCGTCTGCGCTTTTCCCGTTCTTATCCAGCGTCAGCTTGGTTGCAATGTCGGTAATTTCATCCCACGTTGGCTCAAGCGATGGAACGGGTGCTTTATGAGGGTTCGTGGCTTCATTCTCAAAGATCGCTTTGTTGTAATACCATACGATGACGTTGGCATCGATAGGCAAGGATACTTGTTTGCCCTGATATTGGTGAAGACCGAGCAGACTTTTGTCCACATTGTTCAGATCAAACTGATTTTCCGCGAGCAAGCCGTCCAGTTCCTTGAAAATGCCCAGCTCGGCATATTTCTCCACGTATGCATAACTCGTTTTGAACACGTCCGGAAGTGTGCCCCCCGCTGCATTCGCTGTTAGTCCGTCCCAGTAGCTGCCCCAATCCTTGCCTTCAAGTTTGACCTTTATATCGGTATTAGACTTCATGAACTGATCCAGCAGTTCCTGTGTACGATGAAGCTCTTCTGCCGTCCCCCACTGGGAGTATGTGATCGTTACAGGTTCACTTTGACTGCTGCCGGAACCAGAAGAGTCGGCGTTTTCGGACGATCCCCCATTTCCACATCCACTGATCACCACCATTGTAGCAAGTACAAGTGCCCATACATTGAATAGCCGTTTACTCTTCGCTCTCATATACACAGCTCCCCTTTAAGTCATATCAATAAGTCCTGTTCACCTGAAAACAGGAAAGCAGGCAGCCACTCTACCCTTTGGTGCCCGTAAGCACCACCCCCTCGACGATATAACGTTGTGCAAACAGATACAGCAGACCGATAGGTACAATACTGATAAATGCACCCGCAGCAAGTGCCGGCAAATCCTGGCTCGTCTGACCAATTAACAGCTGTAGACCCACGCTCAGCGTAAACATTTCTGCGTTTTTGATATACAGGAACGGCCCCAGAAAATCGAGCCAGGAGTTCACAAAGGCAAAAATAATGGTCGTCATAATAATGGGTTTGGACAGCGGCATAATGACTCGTGCATATACCGTCCAGCGATTGCCGCCATCGAGATATGTAGCCTCGTCCAGCTCCTGGGGAATAGTCATGAAAAACTGTCGGAACAGGAAGATATAATAGGCACCTCCAAGCCAGGCTGGCACAATGAGCGGCAACCAGGTGTCAATCCAGTTCAGCTTGGAAAAAAGAACGTACGAGGGAATCATCATAATGGATGGAGGAATCATTAAGGTAACAAGTACCACCGGAAACAGAATATTCCGATACTTGGTTGCAAAACGGGAGAAGCCGTAAGCGACAAGTGAACTGGACACCACCGCTCCCGCTGCCACAAAAAAGGAAATGATAAATGAGTTCTGAATCCACTGCCACATCATCGGCTGCACAGCGAACAACCGTTCAAAGGCTTCCAGGCTGAATGTGTCTGGCAGGATGGTTGGAGGTACCTTGTAGGTTTCCGCTTTGGTTTTCAGCATGGTCGAGAGCATCCATACCAGAGGCCCTGCGAACAGCATTAATGCTACAATCAGCATGGTATATTGGGACGCTTTTACCGCTATTTTTCGGCTGTTCATGTAACTCTCCTCCTATCGTTCTCCCTCGTAATACACAAAGCGGTTCGATACTTTCATCAGGATCAGGGTGACAAGCGAGATCACGGCGAACAGGAAAATCGACTGCGTCATCGCCATGCTGAATTTCAGATCGGTAAAGGCCGACTTGTAAATATTGTAGACAAACGTGTAAGCAGAGTAGTTCGGGCCACCCTTGGATAGCAGCAGCGCTTCCGTAAACATCTGAAAGTTATACATCGTCTGAATAATGATGACAAACAGGATGGAAGGACTGATCATCGGCAGTGTAATTTGGAAAAATCGGCGAATCCCGCTTGCACCGTCAATTGCAGCAGCTTCATACAAATGTCTGGGTACATTTTTCAGGGCAGCCAGGAAGATCAGTACTCCACTGCCCGAAATCCAGACTTGAAGCATGATGATAACAGGCTTGATCGTATGCTCCCCGCCAATCCAGTCCACTTTGCCTATACCCAGCGCGCCAAGTCCGGCGTTCAGGATGCCGAATTCGGAGTTGAACACTAGCCGCCAGATAATAACCGTTGCCACAATGGGCACCAGTGTCGGTAAATAGAAGAAGGTGCGGAACAAGGCAATACCTTTGACATTAAAATTAAGCAGCATCGCCAGACCCAGCATACCCGCCGTTACGATCGGAACACCGAATACAACGAAAAACATCGTGTTCATCAAGCTTTTCAAGAAGATGGGATCATCCATCATGTGCGTAAAATTATCGATCCCGACAAAATTAAAGTTGGTCGCTCCCGGAAGTCTCGCATCCGTAAAGGCGTAGAAAACCGAAGTCCCGAAAGGAAATAGGAAAAAGGTGATAAATCCGATAATCCAAGGCAAAATGAAGAGAAAGAACAGCAGTGTGTCATATTTTCTCAACCTGTTCATGATGACACCCCTCAGCCTGAAATTTCTTCTAAATAGACGTACCGTTCTTCCAAAATAGATTTCTCTGCCGCCAGGGCAATAAGCAGCGCGTTACGACCAACCTGCGCACTAGCAAAGGGCTGTCTGCCTTCCTGTACACATTTCAAAAAATCAATGCGCTGGGTCTGTCCACCCGTGTGTCCACCCATAATGGAATCCGACGTCACATCTATCTCGAGATGGTCCTTCGTCCAGTCCTGCCCGCCAACAATATCAATCGTTTTGTCATTACGGGCAACCATCTGGCCGCCGTTCTCTCCGATCAGGCCAATCTCAAGCCCTTCTCCCATCAGATTGCGCGGTTTCAGATACATACACAGGCCCAGATTGGCCTTGCTGCCGTTGTCATAATCAATGGTGATAAAGGCATGGTCAACGATGGAGGTATCCGAAATTTCTTTCGTCGGATAGTGACTGTATGAATTCTGAATCCGATTAGGCTCTCCCTGCTTCATGACATGCTGGCCTCCAGAGGCAAACACGCGGACAGGCTTCGCCTGGATCATCCAGTTGAAAATATCGAAGTGATGACAATCCTTCTCTACAATCGCTCCCCCAGACTTGGTCTTGTCATAGAACCAATCCGCAGGCGGGAACGGATCACGGAATTCCTTGCACCACATCAATTTCACGTCACCAAGACGTCCGCTCTCCAGTTCCTTCTCCATTCGGCGATACAGATTCGAATAACGATATACCAATCCGATCTGCAATACCCGTCCCGAGGCTTCCGCCGCTTCTATAATGGCATCACAGTCCTCAATGGTATGGGCGACCGGTTTCTCCAGAAATACATGCTTGCCCGCTTCCAGAAAAGCGACTGCCACTTCACGATGCAAATAGTTCGGTACACTGATGACCACCGCATCCAAATCTTCCTTGGCAAGCAGCTCACGATAATCGCTAACGATGGTGGGATTACTGTTCTTAAGTTCAGCCAGTGTACGTGCCACATTGGCTTCATTCATATCACAGATATAACGAACCTCACTCTCCTCGAGCAAATCAAAACCAATGCAATGATGTGACCCCATGTCTCCTACACCGATAAAAGCCATTTTTATCTTCCCCATGCTTACACTCTCCGTTGCTCGTTAATTTGCGGCAAATGCCATGAAGCCAATTTGATGTTAAGAAATCTAACAGGATTGTGACTATGTAACGATAGTAAAATAGTTTTAATCCCCTGTCAATTGATTTTGGCTAAATTTTTAATTATTTTGCGGCAATATATTTGCAGTGCATTTTACATACTACTAAACAGTATAACTCTTTACTCATCACAAATTAAGCGTTTACATTTTTGTTGTATTATCATATACTTTAATTTGTATTCATTTTTATTTGCGGCAAATATTATATTCAAGTTATGAATATTTATGTTCAAAATTCAATAAAACACGCCTATTTTCAATAGAAAACATAATAAATTCTGGAAAAATATCTGTTGTATCTCCTGTACCCATCCCCTATAATGCAATTTAGACACGGAATCCAAGAACTAAAAACACATTTTGTATTTGCCGCAAACCAAAATCTCATCTTCCAGTTGTTTATTCCCCGATTACTACCATGACTCTTACATAAAACGTCACTATTCTGCTACTTCATGCGGATCAGAAAGGAGTTGAGCTCTCCTAACTCTCCCCTCATAACGAAATTCGGGGTGGGCAGAACGAGGTATCATTCAAAATCCATTATTCAGGAGGTATACCATGACAAGATTGTTTGATAAAAGCAAGCGGAGCCTTGGATTGTTTTTGGCTTTTGTCCTCATGATTACCCTGCTATTGCCTGCGGGAGCCTTACCCAAAGCCTCTGCTGCAACCATCACCATTGATGGCAATGTCAGCGACTGGAGCAGCGTTAGTGCTCTCACCACCAATAGCGGCACTGCCCAGACGCTCAAGGTGACCAATGATGGAACCAATCTCTATCTGCTTATTCAAGGCTCTGGTCTGAGTACAACGATGGGCAACTTCTGGATCAATACCGATAACAATACTTCTACCGGTTACCAGGCTGCGGGCTGGGGAGTTACAGGTGTGGAGTGGCTGCTTGAAAATACGGGGTTATACCGCTATGGCGGTAGCGGAACCGACTGGGTCTGGAACTTCAACAGCACGTTGACCAGCTCCCAATTCTACCGCAGCTCCACCGTCATTGAGGTCGCTATTCCTCTCTCTACACTGCAAATCAGTGCTGGCAGCACCGTGCGAGTCGGGTATATCGACAACAGCTCGGATACGTCGAGATTGCCCGCGTCTGGACAAACACTGCCCGCTTACCTTTTGACCTCGGCTGGATCGGGTGGTGGTACGGGGAACAATACCGTGGTGAATCCCGTAGAGCTGGACAGCCCACTCAACAATCCATTCAAAGGCTGGGCGACTTCGGCCAAGAGCACCACATATGCACAGCCACACAGGCTCGTATATGCCGGAGTGACTTGGAAGGAACTTGAATCTACCAAAGGCACATATGATTTTAGTGCAATTGAAGCCGCCAACAATTTTCCCTACTGGAAAAGTAAAGGCGTCAAAGTGGTGTTTCGCTTCATTCTGGATAGCCCGACAGGACAGGCTCACCGGGATATTCCCGACTGGCTCTACAATGACATGATTGCCCGTGGAGAATCACCTGGAACCATTTATAACGATACAACCGGAGGCATGGGTACCGGCAATAACATGGGCTTCTCTCCCAACTACAACTCCACCTATCTGCAAGAACGGCACAAATTAGCCATCGATGCCATTGCGGCAAGATACAACACCAATGATCGTCCGGTCGCCTTTGTCCAGATCGGTTCACTCGGACACTGGGGCGAGTTCCATACATGGCCTTATGTCGGACCCAATGGTGAAACCAATTACACAGGCGCTTTCCCTACCAATGACATCTCGAACAAGTATGTTCAGCATTATATTGATGCCTTTGCTGGCAAAGAGGACAAAATGCAGGTTCTGATCCGGCGCAGTATCGCCCTCGCCAAAACCAATAATAAAGGCATGGTCATGGGCATGTTCAACGATGTGTTTGGACATAAAGACAGCTTTGATGCGGATTGGGGCTGGTACACAGGCACCCAGAATGGTTATTGGGATGATATCGGCCAGCAGCAGCCAGGACATCCGAACTTCTGGGAGACACGTATCTCAGGCGGCGAATTTTACGGGGGGGCTTCCGGCATGCTTGCAGCATTAACTACCGGTAGCGGATTTACGGAAACGTTGCGTCAGATGGAGCTTAGCAAACCAAGCTGGCTGGGACCAAATTCCCCTGCATCACTTCCGCTGAATCATGCCTTACAGGCCAATATTGATGCACTCAAGAAACGAATGGGTTACCACTTTGTCGTGAAGGAAATTTCGCATCCATCCAGCATTAGCGGAAGCACATTTACAACAACGATTAAAGTGGAGAATAAAGGTGTACAGCACTTCCCATTTGCGTGGCCAGTTGAAATCCAACTGCGCAGCGGCAATACCGTGGTCGCCAAGAAAACAACAACCGTTAATCTGACCACGTGGAAAACAGGTACCTACACCCTGTCCGATTCCATTCCGGTCTCCGGTCTTGCTGCCGGAACCTATGATATCGCGATTGCGATCATTGACCCGGAAACGAATAAACCCGGCGTAGACTTTGCCAATACAAATAAATTGACCGACGGCTCGTTCAAACTGAGCAGTGTAACGAAGTAATCTCAAATTACTTCGACTAGTGAAAATGCAAAGAGCAGGAATGGGGGCCTATGCTCTCATTCCTGCTCTTTTTCGAGTGAATCATCATTGCCAACTTACCGAACAACCGTCATTATGATTGTCTCCAATAACTACTGCGCCTTGTTCCGCAGCTGACTGTAATACAGTTCGCTGTAGAAGCCACCTTGTTCCAGCAATGCGTCATGCGAACCCTGCTCCAGGAGCTGACCATCCTTCAGGACAAGAATACGATCGGCTTGGCGGATCGTGTTCAGTCTGTGAGCGATAACAAAGCTGGTGCGGCCTTGCATCAGGCGCTGCAGCCCTTCCTGGATTTTGATCTCCGTGACGGTATCGATGCTGCTGGTTGCCTCGTCCAGTACAAGAATGGACGGATCGGCCAGAATTGCCCGGGCAATCGCAAGCAGCTGCTTCTGTCCCTGACTGATGCCACTTCCGTCGGCCTGAAGCACTTTGTCGTACCCGTCCTTCATCCGCATGATGAACGAATGAGCATTCGCCAGCCTCGAAGCGGCTTCTACCTCTTCGTCGGTCGCATCCAGGCGGCCGAATCGGATATTTTCACGAATCGTGCCCTGGAACAGGAATGAATCTTGAAGAACAAATGCCATATGTGAGCGCAAATTCTCGCGCCGAATGGTCGTAATGTCACGTCCATCCACCGTTAGCGTACCGGCTGTAGGATCATAGAAGCGGGATAACAGCTGAATCAGTGTTGTTTTCCCAGCCCCGGTCGGACCTACCAGTGCAATCATCTCGCCCGGCATGGCATCAAAGTTAATTTCATGCAAAATATTGCGTCCTTCATCGTATCCAAAGGATACCTTGTCGAAGCGAACGGCTCCCTCCACCTTTTCGAGAGATACTGCTGCGCCTTCATCCTTCGCTTCCTCATCCTCATCCAATACCTCGAACACGCGCTCCGCACCAGCAATCGCAGACAACAACGTGTTCCACTGGTTGGCCAGATCGTTGAGCGGCCGGGTAAACTGACGGGCATATTCTACGAAAATGATAATCACGCCGACGGTAACCGAACCCTGAATCGCCAGAATTCCACCGATGCCTGCAACAATTGCAAAGCTCAGGTTGTTCAGACCATTCATCAACTTGGGAATAAAGCCGGAGATTGTCTGCGCCCAGAAACCGGACAACCGGATGTTCGTATTTCGTTCCTCAAACCCGCGAATGACCCGCTCTTCCTGGGAGAATGCCTTGATAATCTTCTGCCCGGACAATGTTTCCTCAATGTACCCATTAAGTTCGCCCAGATTGCGCTGACGTTGCTTGAACAACGGCCCGGTTCTACGTGTAATCCAGCGCATGCCAATAGCCATCAGCGGTACTACGATAAATGTAAGCAAGGTCAGCAGCGGACTTAACCAGAGCATCACGCCAAACGTGCCAAGCAAGGTTAATATGCTGGAGAAAATCTGGATAGCCGAGCTGTTCAGCGTACCACTGACATTCTCAATGTCGTTGGTAACCCGGCTCATGATCTCCCCCTGCTGACGCTTGCCAAAGAATGGAATCGGCAGTTTGTGCAGATGGGAGAACAGATCATACCGCATGCGGAACACGGTCTCCTGTGCAATTTCAATCATCCATATATTTTGCAGCCATGACGTCAGGGAGAAGAAGACGTAGACTGCCACCAGACCCAATAAAAATGTCGTCCAACTGGAGCTTGTTGCTTCTCCATCAATAAATTTATCCACAGCTACACCAACCATATAAGGTCCAAGCAAAGCGAGTGCGGAACTGGCAAATACCATCAACAGCACCATCGTCAGCTTGACCTTGCGACGGGCCAGATACGTCCAGATTCGGCCTAACGTACCAGACCAGTTCTTCGCCCTTGCCTTCGGCTTGCGACCTCCACCTGCCTTCAGCGCATCGGGATCAATCGGCGGCGGGGGCTGACGGAAAGGTTCAATGAATGCTTTGAACATGTGGTGTACCCTCCCCGTATTGTGATTCATAGATTCGGCGATACAGTTCAGATGAATCCATCAGATCCTCATGTTTCCCCTGTCCAATCAGACGTCCGTCGTCCAACAACAGAATCAGATCCGCAGAGGTGGTTGAGCTGATCTTCTGCGTGATGATAAACGTTGTACACGACAGCTCTTCCAGTGCGCCCAGCAGCCTTGCTTCCGTAGCTACATCGAGCGCACTTGTACTGTCATCCAGAATCAAGATGCTTGGACGACGAATCAATGCACGGGCAATCGAGAGCCGCTGCTTCTGTCCACCCGACAGATTGACTCCTCGCTGACCCAGCTGTGTATCATAGCCATTCGGCAGCTTCTCAATGGTCTCGTGAATCTGGGCACGCCGCGCTGCTTCCTTGATCTCTTCGAGCGTTGCGTCCTCCCGGCCCCAGGCGATGTTATCCCGTACCGATCCGGTAAAGAGGACCACTTCCTGCGGCACATAACCGATAGCTCCGCGCAATGTGGCAATGTCCAACCGTTCTGCGTCAGTACCATCTATACGAACCTCGCCTTGATCTTCGGTATAGAGCCTTGGAATGAGCTGTACCAGTGAGGATTTACCTGAACCTGTCGCTCCCATGATGGCGATACGCTCGCCTCGTTTGGCTGAGAACGTAATGTCTTCCAGCACGGTAATTTCACTGCCCGGATAGCTGAATCCTACACCCTGAAAATCAACTGTACCCTGGATAACAGGACTCCCTTTACCCGTTTTTACAGAACGATCTGTGTCCATGGATTGACCTAATTCCGAAACTTCCTCCGTGTCAAAAACTTCGTTAAGCCGCTGTGCCGAAGCACTCGCTCTGGAGAAGGTCACCAGAATCCAGGACAGCGCAGACATGGCGCCAATGGTGCGGAGCAGATAGTTAATAACTGCGACGACTTCACCCACGGTAGCACTTCCGGTAGTGATATCACGTCGTCCAAACCATAGCACGGCGATGATACAACCATTCATCATGAGCAGCATGAATGGCATTGTCGTCTCCGTCAAGCGCAGCGCGGAAATCGTGCCCTTCATTAGCTTGCCGCTATATCCGGCAAAGCGTTCAATCTCGTGGCCCATCCGGACGAAGACACGGATCAGCCGAATGCCTGTCAGATTTTCCTGGATGACTCCGTTGACGGCATCCAGTCTGCGCTGCACATTGCGGAACAACAGCGCTGCCTTTTTGATCATCCAAATGACAAACACGAGTAGCACGGGCACCATTACAACGAGCAGCAGACCCAGCTTCGGATTCACCACAACCGCCATGATCATGCTGCCAATCACCACCAGCGGTACACGTGTCATGAAACGCAGACTCATAAACACCGTATCCTGCACCTGTGTAACGTCCCCGGTCAAGCGGGTAATCAGGGATGATGTGGCAAAACGGTTAAACACCGCATAAGAGAACGCTTGCACTTTGTCATACAGCTTCTCCCGCAGATCATAACCGAAGCCGAGACTCGCATGTGACGCAAAAAAAGAACTCGCAATACCCGCGGCAAACGCCACGACGGCACTGCCCACAAGCACCCCACCCCATAGCCAAACCACTGACAGATCTCCTTGCTGGATACCGTTATCAATGATCTTCGAGATTAAATAGGGTTGAGCCAGTTCGACCGTCAATTCAATCAGCATCATGACCAGTGCTGCGATGGCGGCGACTCGATACTTCTTCAAGTAGTACAACAGCTTGATCATAACCATTCCTCCGGCCCAGAGCGTTTCATCTTCGTGACGATTTGGTATGTTCACGCAGCCAGCTCCGTTAGTCTCTTTCCATAACTCTATGTAAAATTTCACGTATCCAATACGCTTATTATATCGCATTTTGAACCTTCAAATCGCTAATATCTTCTTTCCTTCATATTATTAACCTGAAATAGACTTGGAGTGAACATGCATCTGCAACAAAAAAACCTGGGCAGATTGCCCAGGTTCCAATTCGAATCCGTTTGTTGACACTCAACTCATTCCAGCTGTTTTACTCAGACTTCTTGAAATCGGCCTGCTGCTGTTCATAGATTTCATAGAAATCATCCCAGACAAGTACATTGTCCTTTTCCTTGCTCCACCATTCTTTGTACCATGTTTCAATCTCCAGGCCACCACCTTGTTCCCACTTTTGCTGCGCTTCTGCAGCAGCCTGCTCAACCGTATACTTACTGCCGCTAATAATGGAACGGGTGAAAATATCATTAATGGCTGTTGTCACATTGGTAAGCTTCACCTGAAGCTCTTTGGGCAGCTGCGGCATATGTTCTGAGTGGGTAACGCCTTCTCCCACCGGAAGATCGTTCATGTATACTTCCCGTGCTTCCTTGAAAAGACGAAGTCCTTCCTTCTGGGATGGGATTTCCTCACTGAACAGCATTTCGGTGTAACCACATTTGCCTTCCTCCAGGCGGCTGTACAGCATCGCGTAATCTCCAGCCCAGCTTATTTCCTGTTTGTACTTTTCCTGGTCAGATATACGTGGGCAGCCCTGCTCGTTCAACGTATAATGAGTGCCTTCGAACCCGTTCTTGACCGTTCGGCCTGTCTCGGTTTTGGTCAGAAAATCGATATATTGAATGACGGCTTCCGGATTTTTGGCACGGGCATTCACGACCGCTGTCATCTGTACCGGGTTATTCCATACCATCGTATATTGACCCACCGATGTGGAAGGTAGGGCAATGACATTCAGCTTAGCATCAGGCACATTCTGCATGAGCGTATCCAGTTCCTTGGCCGCAAATCCGGTGTAATCAGCCGTCATTGCGGCATACATGCCTATTTTCCCGTTCAGGAAATCCTGTTTGGACTTAGCTCCATCCTTGTCGGTAAGAAAATCCTTGTCTACTACCCCCGCCTCAAACAATGCCCGCTTAAACGCTGTCATTTCCTTCATGTGATTGGGGCCGACCACGATCTCCCCGTCCTCCACGTTCACCCAATTGGCATTGTACATGTAGCGGAATAATCCCGCGGTGTCCCCAAATTGCAAACCTCCGATTCCATACGTATCATCTGCACCGTTCCCATCCGGGTCATTCTCTGTGAACGCCTTGGCGACCGCCAGCATCTCTGCTTCGTTCGTTGGCACCTCCAGGTTCAGCTTTTCCAGCCAATCTTCACGAATGAAGAAACTGGTCAGCGGAAATACCTCATTCATTCGGCCCACTTCATATAATTTGCCATCGCTCTTGATCCCAGCCTTCTTTAACTGTGGATACTTCTCCATCAGCGCTTTATATTCCACACTGGAGTTCTCAATCAGTTCATCCAGCGGCATCAGTTGTTTTTGATTAAATAATGTATTCCGAATAGGCGTTCCGAATTCAAAAATAACATCTGGTGCACTGCCCGAAGCGAACAGCACGTTTAATTTGGACTGCGATTCCCAGCGGGGCACCGCCGTATATTTGACATTGGCCGGGCCGTTCTCATTGATCCACTTGGACCACATGTTATCCTCAATCGTCCCCATACCGCTTGGTACGGCGCCCCGATCATAGATCGTCGACGTTATATTGCCGCGCGCACCTTCCCCTTCAGCCTGCTCACTTCCGCTTCCTCCTGAACACCCTGCCAGTATTCCGCCGATCAAGCCCAGAACAAGACCAGACTTCATCCATGCCTTGATGGATATCACCATAAGATCAGACCCTCTTTCTTATATAATGTGAAATGAAATAAGCGAATGGCGTGCAGCCTGCACTACCCTTTGATGGAGCCCAGCATGACCCCTTTAACAAAGTACTTTTGCAAAAACGGATACACTGCCAAAATGGGAATAACCATCACGATTACGGCCGCTGCCCGAATGCCTTCTGGCGTTAGATTCGAAATCATCGTCGGATCGGTAAAATCCTGCACGTTCAGATTGGACATAATCATATTTTGGACCAATACAGTCATGTTGTACTTGGAGGTATCATTGATGTAAATCATCACACTCATGAATGAATTCCAGTACCCTACACCATAGAACAGAGCAATGGTCGCCAGCAACGGTTTGGACAGAGGCAGCACGATCCGAAATAACAAACCGAGTTCTCCGCATCCATCGATGCGTGCAGCTTCGTCCACTTCCCCTGGCAGATTTTCAAAATACGATCTCATAATCAGCATGTTATACGTACTTACCAGACCTGGCAGCCAAAGTGCACCATAACTGTTCACCAGCCCAAGGTTCTGCACCACCAGATAAGTCGGAATCAATCCGCCGTTAAAAATCATCGTGAATACCATCGCCATTGTAAAAAACCTACGGTGGTAAAAATGCCTGCGCGACAGCGGATACGCCGCCATAATTGTAACAGCCATACTCAGCCCCGTACCGATTAACGTAATCTCGACACTGTTCCAGAACGCATTCAGGATCGGCGTCCCGGTCAATAGACTGTGATAGGAAAACCAGGTGAAGTCGACTGGCCATAGCCCTACTTTACCGGATACTACGGCTCTCGCATCACTCAACGACAAAGCCACAATATTCAGAAGGGGCAGGATACAGCTGATAGCGACCAATGTTAACAACACATAATTGATCATATAAAAGACTTGTTCTCCTCGTGTTTTTCTCACTCTGCTCCGCCTCCCTTACCACAAACCTTCGTTAAATCGACGTGCAATATAGTTGGCACAATAGATGAGAATAAATGCGACCAGCGATTCGAATAATCCCATCGCCGTCGTCAGGCTGAACTGCGCTCCCTGAAGACCTGTGCGATAAATATACGTACTGATGACATCAGCAACCTCGTTCACGTTAGAGTTCTGAAGCATATACACTTGGTCAAATCCAACTTCCATGACGCGCCCCATCGACAGAATAAGCAGCAAAATAATGGTGGAGCGAATGCCGGGAAGGGTTACATGCCAGATCTGTCGCATCTTGCTCGCCCCATCCATCTGTGCAGCTTCGTACTGGCTTGGATCGATCGTCGTTAGTGCCGCCAGAAAAATAATCGCGTTAAAGCCCATGTCCTTCCAGATACCTGACCCGACAAAAACGGCGATCCAAGAGCCTTTGTTGTACATGAACGGATACGGCTCTCCCGTCCAGGCTTCCACCCATCGGTTCACGATTCCGTTCTCCAGTGAAAATACGGTCATGATCATCATTGCAATGATGACCCATGAGAAAAAGTGCGGCATGTACACCACGGTCTGCACGGTCCGCTTAAACGCCATGTTTCTCACTTCATTCAGCATGATCGCCAGAATAATCGGGATGGGAAAACCCACGATAATGCTAAGCAGACTGAGAAATAAAGTATTACGGATGATCTCCACTGTGCGCGGATCGCTGAACAAGGTCTGAAAATGTTGAAAGCCCACCCATGGACTGTTCCAGAGCCCGTCATAGAAGTTATAATCCTTGAAGGCGATGACCAGCCCCCCAATCGGCGCATAACGAAAGATAAGATAAAACAGGATCACCGGAAGAAACATCAATAGTAGCGGAATATTCATCTTGAAACGGCGAAGCCGCTGCTGCCGGATTCTCTGCCTCACTTCGCTGTCAGGCGGTTCCAACCTTGGCGGCCCTGCGGCCAGCTCTCCCTTCATGTTCATCACTCCTCTCTGCTGTGGATGTCTATAGTTGTATTTTAGATAAAAATGTAAGCGTAAACATTCGATATTTAACGATCCTTTTTTAACTTTCTACGCAAAATAACCCCACATCGTGGGGCTGTGTTCAGCAACGGCTTCTACTCGCTGCTCTCATGGCTCGGCTGCTTGCGAAATTCGCGGGGCGATAACCCTGTCATCTGTTTGAACACAGTTGTAAAATAACTGGAGTTATCGAACCCGGTCTGTTCGGCAATGTCTGCCATGCTCTGCCGGGTGCTGTGCAGCAATAACTTCGCCTTATCCACTCTTCGCTTGCTGACGTACTGGCTGAAGCCATGTCCGGTTTCTTTTTTGAACAGGTGACTGAGATAATTGGGGGTCACGTGAACATGCGCGGCTGCCGCCTGAAGATTGCAATTGCTCGAATAGTTCATCTCGATGTACTGAAGGACCCGTGTGACCACGTGATCCTGCTGTTCCTGCGTAAGCCGGACCAGCATACCAAGCCATTCTTCACTTTTGCAGCGTGCCCATGCCATCACTTCCGCTACCGTATGAATCCAGAGCAACGGATCTGGGCCGAACTTGTCGACACTCGCAGACTGCTGAACACGGAACTGCTGCACTAACAGATCGGTCATCACTTTTATGAGCAGCTGAATCTCGGCTTTGCATTCAGGGAGAGGCATCCGGGATGCATCGCTGAATAGTTCATCTATCCGTGCAGCCATTTGCGGCATCTGCTGGTTCAACAAGAGTGCTGCCAACTCATCACGCAATCGATCCGATCTCTCTACCAGACTGTACTGTTCCCTTATTCGGTTATCGGATTGTCGCTGGCAATATCGCTCATGCGCTTTGCGCAGAACACGACAGGCCTCATCCAGAGAGAAGGGCTTGAGCAGGAACTCCATAGCACCATAACGGATGGCGCGCTGTGCATATTCAAACTCCCGATAGCCTGTCAAAATAATGATCATAATATCCTGACCACGATCATGGATCTGTTCTGCCAAGTCCAAGCCATCCATCACCGGCATATTGATATCCGTAATAATTAGATCCGGTGTACAGCTGTTTACGGCTTGCAGCGCTTCTTCTCCGTCGGCAGCTTCACCAACCACTTCCCAGCCAAGCGGATTGTTGGACACCAGATGTATCAATCCTTGCCGAAACATCGCTTCATCATCGACTACGAGCATTCGTCCATTCAATGGATGTATTCTCCTCTCAGCATGTTATCTGTTCACGTCCAGCAACCTATTCTACCTGATAGGGCAAACAAAGCCGCACCAGCGTTCCCACTTCAACAGTGGATTCGATCTGCACACCATAAGGCTCACCATGAATCAGTTCGATTCGTCTGAGTACACTTCGCATGCCAATGTGTTGACGCTCCTCATCAGCGTGCACCAAAGGTGCCAAAATACGATCCATCTTGGATGGGTCCATCCCGCATCCGTTATCGGCTATCTCCAGAATAAGCATGTCCGATTCTGCATCATTTCCCGCGTATCGGAACCCGCGAATCTCCAGACGACGATTGTCCCTTTTGTCCGCAAAGGCATGAACAAACACATTCTCCACAATGGGCTGCAGCAGCAGTCGAATCACCTGGCACCGGAGCAGTTCAGGAGGAACAGAAATCTCGATTGATAAGGCCTCCTGATATCGGGCCTGCTGAATCTGCAGATAATGGTCAATCTGGGTCATCTCATCCTGTAGGGTAGTCAACCGCTGGACTGGCTCCAGTGTATATTGCAGCATCTCGGACAAGGCCGTAACCAGACGCGCCGACTTCTCATCTCCAAGCATATAGAACTTCCAGAAAAACATGCTTAATGTGTTATACAGAAAATGTGGATTCAACTGGGCCTGTATAGCCTTGAGCTCAGCTTGCTTTTCACTTAACTCGCGCTCATAGACTTCATGAATCAACGTATCTATCCGTGATGCCATCGCATTGAATCGTTCTCCAATGAAGCCCAGCTCATCCTGTGTCTGAATCTGAACGCGTGTATCAAATTGTCCGTCGCGCACTCTTTTCATCGCGTTAACCAGGCTGGCCAGTGGACGCAGCAGCCTGCGGCTGATGATGGTAATAATGATCCACGAACACAGAACCGTGGCTGCCGCGGAAAATACAGCGACTTTGACGATAATCTTGCCCTTATGCTGAATCTGAGCCAAGGATACTTTGCTGATCAACGTGAACTTGGCTTTGTCCGACGTTTGTTTTGTATACAAATGAGCGGCCCCCTGCTCGTCCCTAATCTCGGTTGCCCCCATGCTTAGTTGTGTAAGCGGTGGTGGGTCCGCATCTTGATTATGAAACGCATATACCAGTTTCCCATCTGCATCCAACAAATACGCGGCAATATCTTCATTAAGACGCAGGTCCTTGAGATAGGATTCAAACAGAGAGGTATTAAAGAGGATTAACATGACTCCATACGTCTCCAGATCAACAGAACGCATTAAGCGCCCTGCCAGAATCCAGTTGGATTTCTCCTCTTGAAGAAAAGCATCTGCGTCCAGACGGTTCCATATATATTCTCCTCCCGTCCCTTCCAGCTTATGGACCATCTTAGCCAAATATGAAGGGTCCATCTGTTGAAACGAGCCGGCAAACGTACCGAGATTAAATATGTTTCCCTTCAGATCATAGATTCGAATTCCCATGATCTCCGGTGCATCGAGACGAACCTGATACAACTGGTCATCCAGTTCATCTTCCAGCTTCATCTGATCATAGGAGGAAATGCCCGTAGCCTGCGCCTTAATTGCATTTTTCACGGAGGGATTCAGTGTAATGTAGTCCGTCACTTTATACATGTCGTGCACCCTGGAATCGAGTCTTGCAAGCACCTGTTCTGCGGTAAGACTATACTGGCGACTCACTTCTTCATTAAACAGCGAAATATGTATGCGATAAGTAATTAACCCCGTGATGCCTGATATCAATACAGTCGCCGCCGACAGAAACAAAATCAGTTTTGTTCTGAATTTAAAGCGTTTACATAATTGAATCCATCTCATCACTCTTCGCACCTCACCCTTGTCCCGTACCACTTTATTCTTAAAAAAGATATCATACCCCTATGTAAAACAACAGAAAAAAACCTTGCCCGTATCTATGGTGGCCAAAGTTTCTCCTCTTCTCCGAGCATAGCATTTACAATCGATGTAATTCCTTCCTCAAATGTTCCCGGCGCTCTACTACGTAAGTTCGAATTCTCTCGGGCTCACCGTAAAAAATGTTCATGTCCCATTGTATATAAGGGTCTTTCTCTACTTCTTTACGGATCTTGTTATGCAAGCTATAAACTTTTGGCATAATCTTCTTCTCCGTAAATGCGAACATCAAGTGCTGTTGCATCAATTTCTTGTATTGTTGGCGGAAACTGCGGAATGCCAGCAATCGTCCGGTAAGTTTGTTATAGCCCTGAATTCGAACAAGATTGGGATCAACTCTCGTTCCGTAACAGTTTCTTCCCCAGGTACCTTCATAATCCCATGGCAAAATGCCGTATTTACGACTTTTATTTTTCTCATACCAGGTGTAATTCTGATGGAATCCATCGAAGTTCCCTGTAAGTACAGCCCCGCTAAGCCAGCGCAAATAATTGTTCGTATCGATCCGTGACTGCAAAAAGCGAAACAATTCCTGTCTGGACTTCGTGTTTAGCTGCTGTATAAAGTTACGAAGTTTCGTACGATCCACATCCTTGCCGTGAATCAGAGTATACCCGTACAGTAGATCTCTCCCTGATTCAGAAGAGTCCGCATCAACTGCAAAATCCGCATGGTCATTCACCGCATAGAAAATGCTGCAAACAGGTATCCTTCGTTGGCGAAAAAAGAAGGTTTTAATACCTTCAATCCGCAAGTATACGCCCAACAGTTGCCCGTTAAAATACAGTACACAGTGCCGAGTAGACGGCGCAGGTACACGGATGGATTCAAAAAATTGAAAAGAGAGCGCATTGCGCAGTAGCGAAGGGTCATCGTATTCGGCATTAAAATGATATGTCCTACTAGATGTACGAATCTCAAATGATTTTTTGATATAGCTGCGTGTATGTCCTCCCCGGTATCGAATCCGGATGGGAAGCTGTTTGCCGTCCATCTGCATCGTGCCTTTCACAAATGTATCTGACCATATATTCGATGTTAACTGTTGATATTCGTTAGCAGACACCGTGATGTGGTAGACAGGTAGGGCCATTTTCATCCGCCTTTCGAAGACCAGTGAGATTTGCCCGTAGGCTGTTACACCATTCTATGCAGGAGCACAGCAGGCCGTAAGGGCGAATGTACAGTCCTATACATAGCACATACAACTTCACATGTCAGAATGCGGAGTAACCATGTTATTAATCTATAAATATACATTCAATTTCATAGATTATAGCCAAAATGATATAGAAATGGTTTTATGGCTAGTCCCCCTTCAAAGCATGTCACATATGCTTAAACTACAGACAGACATGAATGACGAATGGAAGGGATTACGATCACATCCACCATTTCTGTCCATCTGAACTTATATTATGGAAGGGGTAAATACAATGTCTACGAATGGTCAAGGCATGAGAGGTTTGTTGGGAAGAGAAATCAAGGTTAACCGGGGTGGGCCTGATTCAGTACACGGTACTCTGTTGGACGTCCGTTGGGACTATCTGGCGATGAACTGCAAGGAGGGAATCGTCTATATTAATGAATCCCATGTCAAAAGCATAACAGACACAGGTCGTTCCGGTGGTAACAGAAGTGCAGCCATGGGGAACCCTATTCCATCTAACACGTTTCTAGGCGTTATGCAAGCTCTCCGCTTCCGTCGTGTTCAGATCAACCGGGGAGGACCAGAAAAAGTCGAGGGCATCCTGGCCGATGCCAACCAGAACCAATTGATCATGACCTTGAAAAATCAGGAGATTGTTCGTATTCCGATCCAACATGTGAAGTCTGTCTCCCTTGTGCGTGGTGGCAATAACAATAACAGCAACAGTGGTAACAATACGAGCCAAGGCAACCAAGCTACTCAGGGCAATCAGTCTCGTGGCAATCGGTCCCAAGGTAATCAGGCTGCTCAAGGCAACCGTTCCCAAGGTGCACAAGGTAACCAATCGCGTGGCAATCGGTCTCAAGGGGCCCAAGGCAATCAATCCCGTGGCAATAAGTCACGCGGTAATCAAGGGAATAAGTCCAAAGGTAATAAATCTTGTGGAAACAAGTCCGGCAGCAAAAAATAAATAACGGAAAAAGAAACTGACATCTTAGGTTATCTACCAGTTAAAGGGGGGAATTATCATGTTGATCTTCGTTGCAATAGTCTTACTCAGTGTACCTTTGTATTGGATCGTTATACCTGGAAGGCCCACTCCGACCCATGAACATCTGATTCAGACTTCACAAGGACTTCTTCCCCTGGGAGGTGAATCACAGTAAATGCCTGATTATCAGTTATGGTTAACCTTCGGGGTATTTATCACCACTGTCATTTTTCTAATGTGGCGGCCTGGCGGATTAAATGAATCCATTCCTACCTCGCTCGGCGCCCTTCTTCTCGTTTTGACTGGAGTGAGCAGCTTCGCTCATATTGTTGGTATCTTCGGGATTGTATCCGGTGCAGCCGTAACCATTCTCTCTACCATCGTGATGTCGGTTATCCTTGATAGCATCGGTTTTTTTCGCTGGATTGCCCTAAATATGATTGAAAAAGCGAGAGGTTCTGGCTTTCGATTGTATTGGCTAATTCTCCTACTTTGTTTTCTCATGACCATCTTTTTCAATAACGACGGCAGCATTCTGATCACAACTCCGATTATTATTCGAATCTGTTCCTTGCTTCATCTGAAAAGGCATCAACAGTTACCCTATCTAATCTCCGGTGCGCTCATTGCTACGGCCTCAAGTGCGCCAATTGGACTCAGTAATCTTGCCAATCTAATTGCCTTGCAAATGGTCGGTTTGAATCTTAACACCTATACCCAAATGATGTTTGTACCTTCTATGTTAGGCATCATTGTGATGACAGTGCTTTTATTCTATTATTTTCGCAAAAGTATTCCCAGGGTCATTCATTATTTCCCTATTCCCCTGCAAACCCCATCAGGTTCGAGATACCATCCGCTGAAAGAGGCTGATCATGAGTCACGAACAACGGATAGCGAAAAAAACGTAGACTGGTGGCTGTTCCGAGTCTGTATTGGGATTGTCGTATTTATCCGTGCAGGATATTTTCTCGCAGAGCAATTCGGTATCCGGATGGAAATTGTCGCGATCACAGGTGTTGTTCTCATGCTCGCTGTGCGTTGGTATCGCACACGGACTGGACTTAAAGATGTGGTAACACAGACTCCCTGGCATATTCTGATCTTTGCCTTCAGCATTTATATTATTGTGGATAGTCTTCACCGGGCAGGAATGACCGCATGGATCATTCAATGGATGAAACCTATGGTAGAAGGGGGAAACGCTAGCCTGATTGCTATTTCGGGGTTAATGCTTACCCTACTATCCAATCTATTCAACAACCTGCCATCTGTCATGATTGGGACATTTGCTGTAACAGATCTTCAACTAAGTGATTCTCAACTGCATCTTGCGTATCTTGCAAACATCCTAGGTAGCGATATTGGAGCCTTACTGACACCTATCGGAACACTGGCGACCCTAATTTGGATGTATATATTAAAAACTCACCATATTCGAGTCTCCTGGAATCAGTATATGAAAGTAACCTTCCTAGTGATACCAATCAGTCTAATTGTCAGCCTAGTTTCACTATATATTTGGGCATTAATGATATACTGAGAGGAGGTTTACTGTGAAATCACCAACAATATGGCTCGGAAAATCCATTGAATTGGAACTGTCCGGGTGTAAACTACCGATTCAGGGGGAAACCATTGATATGGGTCAGGATTTGATTGTGGTTTACGGAAATCACCGGTTCATCTATATCCCCCTCCATCATCTTCAGTCCATGCATATGACCAAAGCGGATGATCCCAATTCCACGACCATCTTACCTGCGCCTGATCCAGAGATGGATCATAACAATATATCGTACCGCAAAATTCTAATGAATGCCCGTGGAAGATTCAGTGAAATTTCGATAGGCGGCCGAACGTTGCATGGTTATATTACCAACATTATGAACGATTACTTCATATTCTTCTCACCACTACATCATTCGGTCTACGTCTCGATTAATCACCTCAAATATATTATTCCTTCTCCCACTAATAGCACGCCATACTCTCTAAGTCAGCAGCATTTCCCTATGCAACCAGCGTCCATGCCGCTCTCCCGTACACTTGATCAACAGCTTCAGAAAATGGTTGGCGAACTCGTCATCTTGAATCTGGGTGATAAGCCTTACCGCGCTGGATTGCTGAAGAGCGCAGACAACAATTTGCTTGAACTGGTGGAGGCAGAAGGGAATACCTTAATTATGCATACCGATCATGTTCAAACCATTCATCTACCTTGAAATAATGAAAATTCACTGAGACCATCTGCTTATCACAGATGGTCCTTTCTTCATGTTGGAAGACTGCTCATGCAAGTCTAACCACGTCAACGTTTTCCTATTTGCCGTATGTCTGCTCCAAACGTTCTTCTTCATTGGTGGACAGCAGAATATTCAGCAGCCCCATCACGTTATTCGCTTCTGTTCTGGCTTCCGTATACTTCTCGGCAAATGCAGCTTCGTCCTGTTCTGGATCAATTGCAGCCAGTTTGGCCCACGACTCGCGGGCTTTATCGTAAAGTTTCGTTAAAGTGATGTCATACATATGCTGCGCGACAGGTGCCATGGAGTCGAACTCCGCTGCATTCTTGAAAAATTCCATCGAGTCCGTAAAGGACTGACTGGTGTAATCCTTGTTCTTCATGGCATCCTCCGTGAGTAGCAGTGCCTGACGAGAGATAAACAACGTCTTCACCATGGCACGCTCCAGATTGGTTGCTTCTTCCCATGATACATAGGAGACTTCCGGTGCCTGAACGGTAGTGAAAAAAGGAAAGGCATCATCGATCAAACGCTGTGAATCGGAATGGATTGGAATACCTGTGTTCATATTCACTACCGCATCACTATAGTTGGCGATATTAATATTTTTGGAGCCTTCTTCACTTACCCTGCGTACCGGATGATCGTTAAGCGGGACACGGATATAGCCAAGCTTGTCTGCATACTTCTCCTTCAATTCCTCCAGTGTAGAGTCCACTCCGATTTTGCCTTCTTCAGGCGAAGACCCCGCTGTATCGGAAGTTGAGGAGGTGCCCGCAGAGTCTTCAGCATTCGTATCTGCTGCCGACGAGTCAGTTGTTGACGTGGCCGAGCCATTGGTTGCTGTAGCCACCGTGCCAGCATCCTGAGCAGACTCCTTCGTCGTTGCTTCCTTCGCCCCACCGCCACATGCAGTCAATATGGCAGCCAAGCTGAAAATGACCGTGAACATCTTGATTCTATGATTCCATCTCATTGTATAATCTTCCCCTTATCTCATGTATGTACCTGAGTTCAATTAACCTCTGCTTCAATCGTTGAATAGTTCATTCCATAAATATCCTTTCGGATAACATAGATATATCACTGTGTAATCTGGTCTTTATTTTATCATAAGTTAAATACTGGGTGTATACGACAATGTGCCTGCATGCTCACCTGCACTTCTGGCTGTCCCATTCTCACTTATGGAGAGAACAAAAAACACGGTCATCCATGAAATGAAGGACAACCGTGTTGATATGTATGCTAGTGGTCTGCATTAATCGTTTCAATTCATCGCGCATGGATGTTGCCACAGGTTCAGGTTCCTCTTATTTAATGCCTTTGGCCTTCTCCATATGATCAGCCCGAATCTGGGGATCCGTGGAATTGACTGCGGACAGCATGTTGTAGATCGCCTGAATATCCTGTTCCTTATACAACGTTTCGGGGACTTCGGTCTCAAGCCTTTCCGTTTTGCGCAGAATGGTCTCCACCAATTCATGATCATAGATAATCAGTTCATCCGAATTGACATACCGTACAGCTGGATCGACACTGATCCGGCAGCGATTGGTGAAGGTCACCATGGAGACGAGACGAACTCTTTTATAATCGCCCAGGTGTGCCTGAATGGCCTCCACATGCCCCCGGTGCTGCATCAATGGGTTATACATCTTGATTCGGCTGCTGCTGACTGTCCAGTTGGCCTCTCTTCGGCCTCCACGAATCTCACCCGTCGTCAGGTTTCGTGTCTCAATCACGAAGATTCCCCGTGGACCGATGACAACATGATCAATCGATGAATAACCCGAGCGGGACTTGGTATTGGCAACAAGCAAATCGTTCAGAACTTTGTATTCACCCGGAAGAGCATGCAGCTGCTGGGCAGTGCTTGGTTCCTCTGGCTGACGTGTCCAATCTCCATCTGATTTCGTTTTTTTGCGTCTACTGCGGACCATACGTGTGGGAATAGGGGCCGTTGACGGTAAAGATGAAGCGGAAGCTGATATCTGGTTCGCGAGCTCTGGCTGTGACTTGAACAGAGACAAGATTTTTTTGAACATGGGCAAGCTCCGTTCTATTGTAGTGTGGGTTTCGCACATCCATTATGTATACTTCTATTACTTATGTCGGATAAAGAGGGGCAAAAATAAAGGGAAGAGGGCCAAAAATCCATTGTTCAACTAAAGTATATACGATTCTTTAACCAATACTGTGACTTTAGACGCATACGAGAAGGAAAATTTTATAAAAACAGCGTATTCCTTTCTATTGAAGAAAAAGAACACGCTGTTGTCTTGGTGGTGAGGATTAAGCCTGTAAATAATATGTGTAAAGTACCTGTGTACCCTTCTCATCCAGACCGTTGCTGGATATTTCCTGATACAAAGATTCAGCCAAGGCCAGCCCTGGCGTCTTCATGCCCATGGCTTTGGCAGATTCGAGAGCGATACCCATGTCTTTGATAAAATGTTTCACATAGAATCCAGGCTCATAATCGCCTGCGATCATGCGCGGACCTAGATTGCTAAGTGACCAGCTTCCGGCTGCACCGGTAGCGATGCTCTTCAGCACATTCTCCGCGTCCAGACCGGATGTCTTGGCATAAGCGAGTGCCTCGCACACACCCATCATGCCTGAAGCAATGGCGATCTGGTTGCACATTTTGGTATGCTGTCCTGCTCCCGCCTTGCCTTGCAGCACAATATTGGTGCCCATTTGCTCGAACAACGGACGAACCGCTTCAAAGGCCTCCGTGCTGCCGCCAACCATAATGGACAGCTTGGCATCCCGTGCTCCGATATCCCCACCGGAAACTGGTGCATCCAACGCATGCAGTCCTTTGGCTTCTGCGGCTTCATAGATCCGTGCAGCCAGCAGCGGACTGGATGTGGTCATATCAATCAGGTAAGAGCCCGGTTTCGCGTTCGCCACGAGACCATCTTCACCAAGATAAATCTCCTCAACATCCTTCGGATACCCCACCATCGTGATGATGACATCACACTCGGCTGCCAGTTTGCCTGGTGTGTCATGCCATACGGCACCTTCCTTCACCAACGCTTCCGCTTTGGCGGCCGTGCGCGTATAGACATGCAGCCTATAGCCTGCCTGCTGGATGTGCCCTGCCATGCTTTTGCCCATTACGCCTGTACCGATAAAGCCAACTTTCGTCTCTCCAGGTGCCTTCGTTGTATTTGTCATCGTAGGTTTCCTCCTATTTCTCTATACTACGTTTGGAGCTTGTCTTCTAAACTTGCTATATCTGTATGTTAATGCTTTCTGTCTCTTCCGTCTATCTTGTTTCTTCTTCTATTGTTCAAAAAAATAAAATAGGAATCGAAAATCCATTTCCTGTACAACCTAACGGAAACTTCCTTGAACGGAAAGGAGAATTCCCATGAGCCGTGAAAAGGGAGAAATCACAATATGGCTGTCCTTTTCCATCATTTTGTTAAGTGCAGGCCTCGTGTGCCATGTTCTGTCCATTCCGGCGATTCTGGATTATGCAGGCAGAGATGGCTGGCTATCAGTAGTCGCTGCTGCTCCCTTCTTTTTGTTATTTCTATGTATGATGTTCGTTATTATCCGGCGGGTACGCGGACAGCGTTTGACAGACTGGATCACGCGGGAATTTGGCGTAATTCCTTCATGGATTTTCCGTATCACTGCCTCACTCATGCTGCTTGCACTCGGATCACATACCTTATATGAAACAACAAACTGGACGGTATCCACCTATCTTCAATTCACCCCACCCTATGTGCTCGCAGGTGTGGGTGCACTGGTTGCTGCCTGGGCGGCTGCCAAAGGTATCCGTTCCATAGCCATGACTTCAAGTCTTCTGCTTCCATTTGTGATCCTGCTTGGATATTTCGTGATGTCAGCCAACATAAAATACAAGGACTATAGTCAGTTGTTTCCCATCATGGAATACGGTGCCGGTCCTGTCCTGAGGGGCATGATCTATTCGCTTGCCGGACTGATGGAAATCTGGATATTAATGCTGTTCCAACACGATATCAAAAGTAAAATTCGCTGGTGGCATCTTCTGCTGCTCGGGTTATTCATGCTCAGTATGGCAATTGGCCCAACGCTGGGAGCCATCGTTGAGTTCGGCCCGGAGGAAGCAGCCAAACAGCGAAATAGCCCCTATGAACAATGGAAGCTGGTGAATATAGGAAAATTGCTCCAGCACGTGGACTTCCTGTCCATCTATCAATGGCTAAGCGGTTCATTTGCCAGAGTGGCAATCTCCATCTATCTTATCGTCGATCTGCTCGATTTTCGCAGACCCAAGAAAAGGTACGTTGCCGTTCTAATCGTCACCTTCATCATGTGCGCCATAGCTGTACAGTGGTGGAGAATTGATTACGTTGACTATTATGTAAACCATATTCAATTCCCCGTGATGCTGGCCTATGTATCCACGGTAACAATCCTGTTGACCCTCGCCGCATTTATACACAAAAAAGACAAGGAGGCTCCCGCCCATGCCGCTCACAACCACAGGAAAGAAGAACCCCCATCTGGCTGAACCATTCCGAATCAATGAGCATAATCTGACGACGTTTTTTGCAGGTTCAGACGATGTGATCATCAGCAGCCATATGATTGGGGAGTCTCCGCAGCAGATTGTCATCGTGTATTGCAGCGGCATGGTCGATAGCAAATCGATATATGATATTATTCTTCCCGAACTGACGCGAACGTACGAGAGTACTCACTTTGTTCGTGCATCGGAAATCGAGAAGTCCATTACCCTGCAATGGACAAGTATAGATATACAGAACAATCCACTGGGAAAGGAACTCATGTCCCTGCGGGTGTTTGAGGGGCATATGCTCATCTGCATTCCTTCCATCCAGAAGATGTGGAGCATGGATATATCCAACATTCCTACACGGTCGCCGGATGAATCCACTACGGAAGTATCGATCCGCGGGGCACGAGATGGCTTTATCGAACGACTATCAGTCAATATTGCGTTAATTCGTACACGCCTGCGTACGGCTGAATTAGCCTGTAATATTGAATTAATTGGTTCTCGCTCCGTGACCAAAGTCGCCCTGATGTATATTAAGGACATTGCCAATCCCGAGCTGATTGAGGATGTGAAGAATAGGCTGCGCAAAATCGACATTGAACGCATTATGACCGCTAATGAACTAGAGGAATTATTGTCCCCTTCCAAAATCACATTGTTTCCGGTAACCCATTACACGGGCAGACCTGATTTTGCGGCGGAATGTCTCCTGAACGGACGTTTCGTCATTATCGTGGATGGCAATCCCAGCGTCATCATTGGACCCGTCAATTTGTTTCTGCTTCTCAAATCACCCGAAGATGCCAGCTTCCCGTTTCTTCCGGTGAATGTGGGCCGTATGCTGCGTTTTATCGGGCTATTAATAACCGTATTCTTGCCTGGTTTCTATATTGCGTTGACTTCTTTTCACATGGACCAGCTCCCCTTTCCACTAGTAGCTACGATCTCGGTTGGGCGTATGGGTCTCCCTATGGAGTCTGGTGTGGAAATGTTTCTCATTATGCTTCTGATGGAGCTATTCCGGGAAGCAGGGGTGAGGCTTCCCAGCGCCATTGGTCAGACGCTAACCGTTGTTGGCGGATTGATTATTGGGGATTCGGCCATCCGTGCAGGCATGGTTTCTCCGCTCATGATTGTCGTTATAGCCGTAACTGTAGTGGCCGGAGCAACGATTGTGAATCAGGTCATGACCAGTTCTGTTCTGATTCTGCGTTTTTTTTGTTTTGTATTGGGGGCATCCCTTGGCATATATGGGTTCATTCTGTCCATTATCCTGTTCCTGATCTATCTGACCGATCTGAAATCGTTCGGTATTCCTTATCTGACCCCGCTCAGTCCGCTTAATTTCAGACAGGCGCTGGCCTCCTTGTTCAAACTTCCGAAAGGATGGATGAAACGCAGACCTGTCTATTTGGAAACGCAGGAGCCGCGCAAAGAAGGGAATGAGCGATGAAGCGTCTTGTACAACGATGGTTGCTAGGGCTGCTAAGTCTCTCTCTTTGTATCGTGACCAGCGGGTGCTGGAGTGCCTATGAAATCCAACAGGTTGACTATGCCAAAGCGATCGGGATCGATTACAAGGACGGGATGTATCACATGTATGTTCAAAGCATGGACTTTGCCAGTGTGGCCAAGAGCGATAATTCAACCAAAACCGCGGAAGCTCCACCCGTATGGGTTGGACATGCATCGGGGAGAACATTGAATCTGGCGGTAAACGAACTGTTCCGAAGTTCCCAGCTCCATATCGCCTGGGGCCATGTGACGGCCATTGTCATGGCTGAAAATGTCCTGACAAGCAAGCATATTACGGAAGTGTTCGACATGCTTGGACGTTTCCCTGAATCACGTTATACAACCTGGGTATACGGCACTCGTGATCCATTGGAAAATATTCTGAGCGCCACGTCCATATACAATATGTCGCCGCTGGACAGTATTCTGCATAACCCTCTTCCCTCATTCCTGGAAGAATCGCTGTTTCCTCCAGTGCTTAGTTTCAAACTCATTGCCACCCATAACGATGCGTCCACGACAACTTACCTGCCTTGCATCACCTTGAACAAGGAGCACTGGTCTCAGAACAAAAAAAATTATGAATTGTTTATGATTGACGGTGCTTTTTTTGAAAGAACCGGGGATAAATTTGAATATTTGCCCCATGACACAATTCCTGGATTTCACTGGTTACTTAAGGATATGCGGCGTGCGCCATTGATTATTGAAAACGAAGGAACCATCTATGGTGCGCTCAGCGTGGGTTTGCCCAACGTCAAAATTGTGCCTGTCATTCGTGGGAATGAGGTTTATTTCAACATCGATGCCAAGTACCTGACCGCTTTGTATGAATATCTCACTCCTGTTTCCTATGACGAGATGGTCCGATTCAGCGAGAAGACATTGCGGGAGCAAATCTTGCAAACGTATCGCGAAGGTCTGAAACGTGGGGTCGATATCTATGGACTTCAGGAGAAGGTTTATCGCAAAAATCCAAGCCTATGGCGCAAGCTGTCCAACAACGGCTCAAAGATGATCCTGACGGAAGATTCCATTCAGAAGCTGGACATTCATATTACCATTCCATATACGGGGAAATTCCGTAGGAAAGTGTAACCATAACAAATCCCCTGCCGTATGAAACGGACTAGGGGATTGTTTGGTTGATGCTGCTATTATTTTGTGTAGGGAGATGAGATTTTACATAACATTCATGTGATCTTCTAATCTTCGTTATCCAGGGATGAGTAGATCGTATTGCCAGCGTTATCGAGCCCTCGGATGTCCATCTGCATTTCCGTTATTGGCTGCTGAATAACGGCAAACCATAATCTCCCTTGATCAGAGGGATCAAGGATACCTGCCTCCACTTCCGCAACCGAAGAATTCGGATCATAGCGGACAAGTAACCTGATTATGTCCGGATTGTGGATATATCCGTATATAATATAGCATGTGTTGTCATTAGAATACTGATATCCCGTCAGACGATAAGATATTGACCCATCTTTATTGTCATCAAGGACACTTCCTGATTTTGCAACCTCTGAAGACCACTTCCTATCCTGGATCAAGGCAGAAGAAATACCCTCATTTTGGGTGTCCTGATATAAAACCAAGTGATTTTTTGAATCGACTGGCGCTACCACCATTACCTGTTCAAGTTGAATGTTGTTTCTGGCTAGCAGGGGGGCGAACTCTTCTGTCTTGCATGATCGGATCAAGAGGAGAAGCCCTACAAGTACTATAATAAATAACACATATGCTCCCCGTTTTCGATTACGTGTCATATGCATTGCTCTTTTCTTTAAAAGCTAAATTTCAATCCTAAGTATTCGACTATGATCCATGAAACAGGCCAAAGTAATGGAACATGGACAACCCAATAAGGGGCTTTATATCGCCCGTTCTCGTAACTAATCCCACAATAAAAAATCGCAAATAATACACCTAAAGGATAGGTAAAGAGAATTTTAACCAATAGATCACGGGAAGTATCATATGTGTGTGGATACGGTGCCGCTAAGGACATACCAAGTCCAAAAAGAGCCATAGGCCAAATGAACAAAGTAACCCCATACAAAATCAAAAATAATAATAAATAATTGTATAACTTCTCATTTTTCCTCTTGCTCATATGCCCTCCTGATTGCATGAATTTATTCGCCCAACGTGAATAACATTATCAGAAGATTTTACAGGATAGATATGGAAATATAAATAGTTTATTCCTTAATGAGTAATAAAAAAGACCTCCAACCATACAGGTTAGGAAGTCATTAATGATGTTAAATTATCGTATTTACCCTATGCAGCGACCGTCTATCAGACTATTTTCCATTCTGCCTATAGTACTCCATTATTCGCATGCGTGTGGTCAGTATCAGGGTCTGCGGCAGGAGCACCACAAATATAAAAATCAGCACGATCAGCCACAGATGAGCGGCAAAATTCTCTGCGCCAAACGATGGTTTGGGAAGCTCAATGAAGTACCACCAGCACGGGATGGCAACCAACCAGGTCAGTCCGGTAGAGATGAATAACTCCTTCACCCCACTCCATAGAAAACAAAACACAATGGCAATGGTTAACGCGAACCATGGATGGGGCTGCCCCGTCCAACTCCTATCTAAAAAAATTAGCAGTGGATACAACAGTGTCGTGCTCCATCGCCAGATGCTGTTGGTGTACAGTTTCATGAGATTCCCCCTTTGTAACAAGCAACCCTTTTACTTTATAAACAATACCTATGCTAAAAAGTTGGACCTTCTGATCCATTGGTTTGCATGCATAATTACCAAATTACGGCTCATACTACCATAAGGAAATTATATAAGGAGTGACAACATGAGGTTAAAAAGCATCATCGCCGTTGGAACAGTGTTAACTTGCTCGACTCTGTTATGGGGCTGTGGCAATGCCAATATGAACCATGCTTCACAGCAGAAGGATACTGTTCAAACCGAGAGCTGGAGCGATCCCAAACGACTGGAGGCTTCCCATCTGGAAGCGCTGGAACGGATGGAAAAGGATCATATTCATCGCATGGTTTCGCTGAACGCGAGCATGGATGAAGACAAAGTAATGACCACACTTGAACGGTCCACCCAGAAGCTGGAGGAAATGAGACCTCTCGCTGAAATGCTGCAATATGAGGGCCATCCAACGCTGTTACAACGACTTCAGGAGATGGCTGGAGATATTCAAGGCTCGAAAGAAGTGGTTGCTGAGATGAAAAAACTGCCTCAGGACGGTAAAATTAAGATCCAGTCTGAAAACTCCGATTCCTTGCACCACATCAGCAGTTTTCGCGATTACCACCAGTACATGCAAGAGAAGATTCAGTCTCTAAACAAGGCGAAGTCAGCTACACATTAATCTGTAATGGTTGACTTGAATGATGTCCACTATACAAATGCGAAACAAAAGTTAGATGGGAGTTCTAATTCCTATCTAACTTTTGTCTTGTGAACAGGTATGATGATCATGTTAACAAGTTATTTCCTAGCTTGGTGATACTGTTTATTTTCCAAATCCAAGAGTTAAAGTATATTATAGAGAGTTAGATTCAAATATATAAACTCAAGTTGGTCATAAGTATTTTATAAATGAATACAGTACAGAAGTGGAGTTTACTGACCATAAGTTCATGCCGGAAGATCTTAGCCACAATATAAGTTTAAGCGGATGTATGTCAAAGCGAATAAAGATACTGAAATTACAATTCTTATCGATTACTTCATCATTCAACCCATAACGATACCCATATGAAAATGGTAAACACCACCACTGGTGTCAATGCCCCTGTCGCCAGCATCATCCATAGCTTAGCAGGTTTTATGTTTTGCGAAGACGCGTCACTTCTGACCAGGCGTTCTTTCCACCATTTTGTAAACTTGAGTTGTCTGATCATACGATTCAATTCCCTTTTCCGCCGATCCGTCTCTTCCACTTCTTCAAGCATACGTCGCAATTCATCATACAATTGCTCCTCTTCCGTATCCAGCACAGCGGCTCTACTCATCGCTTTCTCTCCTTCCCATGTAAACATATACGTACTTGATATAACTCCAAACAACACATCATCTTATCCTGTAGATACCTTTTATCTACTAACCAATAAACACGTAAACGACATGAAGAGTTTTACTTTTTATTGGTGTTTATTTTAGATCCTACTGGCTCCCTATACATGTTTTCTTAACAGATCGACTCGGACGCAACAAAAATCCCGGGCAAGCATGATGCAATTCATATATTGTTATAATCATTAGGCTTTCCTTCTTTCGTTAACTCTATAGTAATGAATAAATTGGGCGTGAAAATTAAAAAAAGAAGAGATCGGAATCCCTTCTTTATCAATCTTTAACTCAACCTCTCATCAAAATATCATAAAATTCATAACTTCACCATCTTTTACCATTGTAATCGCCCATATTGGTATCATTGATATTCCCTAGTCTATCGAACGTATCCTTGTAAATCCGAATAATAGTTTGAACCTTGCTGAAATCAGCATCTTCTGGTCCAATACCTTCCATAAACATTCTCTGAATAATTTGCTGAAAAAACTCCACTCTTGCATGGATCTGCTGCTGCTCCAGCTGAAGGATCTCTTCAAAACTATGATTTTCTATGTAACTCATCAGACCATCATCTTCCTGGTATGACCGATCATCAATTCGATGATTTATTTCAAACTCTTCTGGATCTTCCGGCTGAAGATTTACGGTCGTGCGCAAATGGGAAAGCATAATCTTTTCCTTTGCAAGCATGACGTGAAAATCCTTGTTCTTCAAAAGATCCCCCACAATTAAACTGCACATCTCCCGGTTTTCAATAAGAATGCCATCGAATGGATGCAATGTCCAATTTCCATTGGACCAAAACAGATTAAAATTAAAAAACTGACTGCCGTATTTGTACTGAATGTTAATCTTAGTCTCATCAATAATCTCGAATGAAAATTCCAGCATGTTGAGTAAGCTCCTTCACACACTTCCAAAGTTTACCTTCATTCTATCAAACGCTCTTGAAAAAATACAGAAGATTAACGGTCATTCAACTCCGCAATTGACTCAGCTTTCTCGCTACTGGCGACAATGATTAACACACTAGCAATACCGATAATAACGAACGTAAGCATAAATCTACCCCTTTTCTATTAAAAATGCATCCTTCTGTACTTACCAGATTGTATGCAGGAGAGTTCAATGTATGCTTATTATTCCCGGGTTAATATCCTTATAAACCAAATTTCCATAGTAGCGTGAGGCTTTACTATAAATCTATGCTATGAATGCAAAAAGAGACGCCGCGGCGTCTCTGCTTCACAAAAATTAATTAATCCAAATAAGAGCTCAATGAATTGGCATCAGGTTGACTTTTACCCTGAATGGCTGCAGCCTTCGGAGCATCCAGTCCCAATCTCTCACTCATACCTGCATTAAGCGCAGTCATCTTAGTTGTATAATCATTACAACTCTCAATAATACGACGATTAGACTGCTCAGACAGATCAAGCGCTGACATCAAGTCCCCGATTGCCTGATTGACGGATTCAATAGACATGGAAGGTTTGGATAATAAGTCATTTGTTTTCTCCGTTGTGGTTCGCAACAATCTCGCATTTTCCTTAAACTGGTCTTCAATTGTTTTGTTTGTGGCTTCCACAGCCGAAATAACCTTCTCCTGATCATTTAGAGCCATAGCAATCATTGCGGATACCGTAATCAAATTAGCCGTTTTGTCTATAGCGTTATTCACGGAATCAATAAGTTTGTCATTGTTGTCATTGATGATATCTGTCGCCGCAATCGCCTGATTATACAACATGATCATCTCGGTCATAGATTGTGTACGTGTAACAACTTTGCGCAATCCGCGTTCCAAATGTGCTTTGCGGTTCTCATTTTCTGGCTTGGCAATCTCTACTTCAAACAACTCTTTAAGCTGATTACCGAAAGCAATCTTCGTTTGCAGGTTGTAAATCTCTTGGATAGAGGACCGTTTCAGCTGACGCATATTAACGATACTCTCTTCCAGATTGTCCTTCCCGTCACGTAACCCGTTGATGATACTGTCAATGTTGGTTCGAACAGATTGATAACGATATACATAGTTCTTCAAAGGACTTTTTCGGAGTAAACGCCCAACAAAGCTGACGTTTTTGCTCTGTTGCAGACTTTCACACTCATCACGCAATTTCAATATCATGCTCGATACTTCAGCCCGGTTGCCGGACATTAGATCATTTACAGGACGATCGAGCATTTTTAGCGTTTGACCGGCCTTTTCCTGAGTTCTTACCCCCAGCTTTCCTATATCATCCATTAGAGTATCCAGATGAACCACATCACTCTGCGATACCTTCTGAATCAACTGAGTTGCCTCCTGGTTAATCCGCTGCTGGTCATCCTGTTTTAATTGAACATATTCCGTTGCCATACTCAACCATGCCTCCTATAATTCGGAGCTATTATACCTTTGATGGATAAGCTCTGCTTTGTTCTGGAGCTCCAATAAATCTTTATGCTCGATCGTGGATACAATTTCTGAAATCTTGGTATCTACATCCTTGAGGCCATTTAGCAACATTCGACGATTTGTGCGCTTTGCTTCTCCACTCAAACGGAGAAAGGGATTAATAAAACCATTCAGATCTTTCAAAATCAATCTGCGCATCGTATGGTTAATATCACCGTTGTTTAACTCTTTTAGTGCCGGAATGACTCGCTGTAATCTGGCAAATAGAGCTAACGACTTCTCTACAATTTCATTATCCAGTTCATTTTTTTGTCCCTCAGAGATCACCATATCTTCCAATACTTCGAGATATTCAATGAGAGGGCCAAAAACGGGGTCCTGCTCGAGCTGATCCTGCTGATGTCCCGGTACCATTGACTGTACTATCTTATCGGATCTTTCATCCGTACGTGGAACGATAGACTGCTCATGGGTAGTTCTCTCCAATTCTCCACGATGACCTTGACCTTTAACGGACCGTTGGGTAGCACTTGATGTTTCAATTTGTTGCTGTCGTTGCTGTGATGGAATCAAAGCGCCCACCATTGTAGCGAGAGCAGGAATCGCCCATGATACAAATTCAGGAACAAAGGGACTGCTTACGGCTGCTAAAACATAACCAATCAGAGCTCCCAGTCCAACTTTTGTTTTGCGTAACATCCTTTATCCTCCTGCCTTTAACAACACATGGTATACAATGAACAAATGAAAACTACACATGATCACTTCGTTTCTGTGTAACTCTCAAGGTCATCTATATAATCGTATTGTAAAAAAACTAGTCAGAAGGTGTCAATGTTTGGAAACTAATCTTTAATGGTTCCTAACCTTCTGCGCATCCATAATCAGTGGCTGTTCTACATGACTTCCCAATATACCGTATTGAGGATAAAGAGACTCTACCTCATATCCCAGAGCCAGCTTCACAGCCAAATAAGGGAAATTGATTCCCGATAGACAGGATACGTGTAATCCTCCGGACATTCGTGGATTGATCTCCAGAAGTTTCGGGGTCTCCTTGCGATACTTCATCTGGATGTTGAAGTTATATGGAATACGATAAGCAGCAGCGACATCACTGGCAACTTTCAATAGTTCAGTATGCTCTTCAAGCCTTCTTAAACGCCCACCTGCTTTGCAGCGAGGGACAGCCGCCAGTAGTTTCCCCTCGCTGTCGGCTAGACAATCAATACTGTATTCATAACCTTCGAGGCGTTCCATGACCATAATATTTGGAAAGGATTCCACGGAAGAAAATGCACGGAATGCATCCTCAAAAGAGATACGGTTCTGGGTATGCCCGAACAACTCCTCTAGCGGATTGCGACTGTTATCGATCACCCTGAATCCCATCCCACCTTCTCCGTTACATGGTTTGAAACACACCTCATGCCCAGAGTCGGAGAGTGTGTCATAAGCCTGTTTGAACTGTGATGCGTTGCTAACGGTGAAATAATCCGGGATGCTCAGAATTCCCAATTGACGCACGGATTCATAGAAACGGTCCTTCTCCATCAATTGCTCCAGTAATTCTGTATCCGTGCAAACCAAGACTTTGGTTCCGATCTCTTCAAAGAGGTCAACATGCTTGCTAATGTCCAGCATATGGAGACGTGGAATAAACACATCGATCTGATGTCTACTGCAAAAATCTAGACAGAAATCAACATACTCTCTTCCCGTAACTTTCGGCTCCACCTCAGCATGGTCACAACCCTGAAGCGCCATGTTGTTAGGATCGGAATGCGTGCCGTAGATCTCGAATTCTAAACCATCTTCGTTGTTTCGAATCAGATTCATATAATGATACGCCACCGAAAACCAACGATTAAAATAAATACGGGTCTTTTTCATGAGACAGCATCTCCTATCGCAACTTGATGTGTAGAACAGACATATTCCAATATCTCGTCGGCGGCAAATATACCGGATTTTTCGGTGAATCGGTAAGGGATCAACTCGGGATTCCGCTGTTTTTCCCGGTAAAGTTCACCATGACGTGGAGCAATAGCATAATCTGCAAAGTCGAGTAGACAACGGTCCAGTAGAGAATCTCCTGAAGCAATAACAGGCATATTTCCGATCTGATGTCGAACGTATTCTACTGCAGCTCTCTTGTTCACTCCAGAAGGAACAAGGTAGAGCTTGCGACCTTGAATTGAGGCCTCCCATCCTAGCGACTCCAAAGCCTGAATCTTCTCTGTGACTTGCTCTATTGGCATACGATCACGGTGAATCACAAAGGCAAAAAACAACTCATCACAGAGTCGCTCCCCCGCGACCCAGTCGCTATTTAGCACATCGCCAAACATCTGTCTCACCTCAACTGCTTCAGCCGAATGCTGTTGAAGTTGAGAACGGACATAATCATTCCAGGATTGGTCCACTTCCCCCGCAATCAGAATATTCCCCCCATTACTAGTTACCGCATATGCCGGAATTACGTCTTGTTGAAAAATCTGAATGCGCTGGTACTGCTCTACTGTTCGTGTAGTAACAGGCATAAAAATGATATCTTCGGGAAGGACTTTGAGCCGATTTAATGCTTCGTCTGACATAAAGGATGATAATTCTCCACGGATCCATTCGGCTGGAGCTATTCCTGAGGCATCATCGGAAACACCCATTGAACGGCGGGAATAGATCAGTGTCTGATCCAGATCACTTGCATAGATCATTCGCTGCCCCCCTTTACAGATTGAATAATGCCGCAGCATGAATAGCTCAATCCGGGGAACACTTCAACGGGAACCCCTCGGTCTTCCGCGAGCAGCATAATATGTTTCAAATTAGGGTTGTTTGGGCGATCTATTAGAATCCTCCAAGGTACACGCCGCAATAGTACGCGTGTAGTCTCTCCAATCCCCGGCTTGATCAGATTTACGTCTTGTATATCAAATGCATGTTGGATGGATTTGATATCCTCCATTCCCTGCCAAGTCACTTCTGGGGGATGAGACAACGCTTCATCTGCTTGGAGTGATGCCTCTTGTTCTACCTTGGAGAAATAACCTGCCACCTTGTCCACAAAAACAGTCGATAGATCTGAAGAAGCCCATTCCTTATACCACTTGGCCCCATGGAAGTCATCTGGCCCAATAAGATCATCACGTAGTACGGTACGGCTCATTAGACCGGACACTGTTGAGTTCAGACAAGCGCTTGGAATCAAATAATCCTCTCGGGTGCCATAGGTTTCAGAACATTGGCCTGGGTCAGCTAGCACGGCCAGATCATCATTCATTCGAATCCCATAACGCTTCTCTATCTTCTCGCAGGCTTCAACCAGCACTTTACGAATCGCTCCCTTACCCGTCCAGCCATCAATAAATTGAATAGATGCTTCCAATCCATGCTGTTGCCAAATGTATAGAATTGCGTTCTCATCGATTCCTTTTCCTCGAATAATGGAAATACTGTAATGAGGTATATCCACGTTATATTTCATTGAAATGTAACGTTTGACCAAAATGCCAATTGGCGTTCCTGCACGAGCAAGCGAGACCAGAACGGTGTCCAATCCCCTTTTGCGAACGATCATCTCTGCTACCATGGCAGCAGCCATTGCTACTTTCTCTGCTGAATGCGCTAAAGTAGCGTGAAATAACTCAATATATTCATCCGTAGGGCGATACTCCACGGGCAGCATTTCCGAATAATGCACGCCCGACTGAATGGCGTGTTCACGCTCTCCGGTCTCTTTTTCCAATTGGATATAGCTTAAATCCTTTAACAAAAATACAACATCGGATGGGTCATAACTGCCTAGTGGCTCAGGGGATTTAATCTTGCGCTTCATCATACTTTCAATTGTAGATAAATTCATAGCTTGTCTTCTCAACCCTCCTGTGGAACACCGCAGTACACCACGTATATTTGCTTGCATCCGAGTCGTGACAATACCTGCAGCATTGGCTGCATGCGGTCTTCGGACATATGTCGTTCCATCAGTACAAAAATCTCATCGTATTGCCCAGGTGATACATTGTAGATGTAATTCTGAACAGCCGGATCTTCTGGCGAAGCATATCCCTCACCTGCAATAACAGCATACCCTGGGCGATTCACAGTATAAATTGGACTTCGAGTCGTGGACTGGTACCAAACCCCGCTACCCATTTCAGCTGCAATCCTCATCGGAATATGCATAAACTCGCCTGTGCCCATAACAAGGGTACGTTCACCTTTCCTTTTTTCTCGCAAACGAGCTGCAATCCTTGAAATGCCTGAACTAAGAATGGAATTGTGACCCGAATGAACTCCGAATCGTCCTGTATACCGAAGATAAGGAGCCGACCAGCGATTCCCCTCCGAATCCTCAGATACAGCGGCCCATGGCTCCAGTTCATCTGCTACAGACATAACACGTATCAACGATGTGGATTCATTTACTAGTTTCTCTGTAGAAGCATTGATGGATGGTTCACCCATTACCTTAATTTTTCCTTTTAACAAACTTAATGGAGTGATTGATATTCCAAGTTCATTTTCCAGTGCAGAGAATCTCTGCTCATCAGCATCTGTGCGCCAATCTAGTAAAGAAGCGATGTAGTATTGTTTACGTGGATAAGTGCGCTGGATATCCCGAATAATGTTCAATGTGGTATTGCCCGTTGTAATCTCGTCATCCACAAGAACAAGAGGCCCACCCTCTGCGAGTGATTTGGAATCCAGAGCATAACAGCGATGAGACATCGCATGAGAATGCTCCTCCTCGAATTGAATATCCGGTTCTATTTCAGGCAGGTACTCTCTTGTGGAATGAATATACGTTGCACGAGCAGCGAACAGCTCGTACATGCTGTGCCCAAGAGCGGTGGCTGTCTCAGCGAAACCGACGAATTTCACCTCTTCAGGCAAGGTCATCTCAACATTCATTAAATACTCATAGACTTCACGGGCTTGATCCGGATCTATCAATCCGCTAACCATTCGTTGTTTCCATTCCGAAATACGCTTGTCTTCTCCGTGACTTAGATCTTCAAACAGAAGAATAGCTAAGGCAGCCCCGCTTAACAGCGAGGTATAGGGATTGACGGCAATATGCTTGCCAAGCAACTTACTAACAAAGAGAAATGATCTTTTTTTATTCAAACGGGCCGCCATGGAGAACAGATTCTCCAATGGGATCTCCAGAGGATTGTGCGTAGCCTCAATAGTGACATTGAACTGATCAAGAATAGGAAATGTAAGTTTGTTCGTGTTTGGGCAGGAGCCCGACAAAATGCTGCTGTTCATGTAACACCCCATATATTTGTGATCGGATTAAAATTCGTTTAGCCCAACTCAAGTGCGGCTTGATTTCGTTCATTTTGTTGGTATATGTGCTCTTGAAAACGCCTAGACTTCCGTCGTTACGGGCTAAAATACCCTGTGCATCCATGAATTCTTCATGCGTGACGACATACATCGCCTGAACCGGCTTGATATGTGTCGGATGAATGATCGTTTTTCCCACAATGCCGTTCTCCTTGTCCATCATGACTTCACGCATTAATCCATCCATAGAGTTCGTAATATATTTCATTCTGAGATTCCGACCTGTCTTACCCAGTGATTCCTCGAATGGCGTCTGTCTTAATTGCGGCTTGAATACTCGTTCACGCTGGCTAAAATATTCCCAGACCGGACCGGATATCACATATCCATTGTCTATGCGTCCATACAAATTGATGATGTCGGAAATACAATCACGTATGGTTGCAATATCATAAATGGTTATTTCTGGACTTCTTCTCAGTCCAAAGAGGCTTGAGAAATCCGTCGCTCCGATTCGAATGTTTAACACATACTGAGCGTACTCATCTACGATCTGCTTCAACAAGAGCAATGTATCCCAGCGTGTCTCTCGATAAATTACTTCTGCCGTCTCCAAAATTGGCATGGCGTATAGGATCGGATGTGCGCTATCTTTCTGCTGATTATATTTGTGAACAAGTTGCAAATAAGCACGTCCATTTTCACAGTCGAACTTTGGCAAAGCAACACCTGTCAACAAGGACATTCGCTCACCTAATATTTCAAAAAGATGTTCCAACTGCTTTGGGGATCTCACCCGGACAAAAAGCAAGGGCAATCTGTTCGATGACAACATTCCCGTGCCCATGTACTCTGCTACAAGTGTAAGTTGCTGGGCCAGACATTGTTCCGCAAATTCGACTTGCTCATCTCCTACAGCATCTTCCAAATCAATAATGATGGTTGTGAGTCCTTCATGTTTACCGTTCATAATATCGTCTGCAATATGCGGACGGGTGGCTGGCATGTACAAAGCAGCCCCAACAGCGTATGCCAGTATTTCTTTGGAGGTTCGGTGACTAAACGATACGGGCGAAGAAAAAAACAGTGCTTCTTCCTCCTCTGAATTTAAAAAACTAAAATATTTCAGGTTATTCTCCTCCTTGCACTTCTGACTTAATGTCAGTCTGCATCATGAAATGATTGCTGTCGGGGTATAAAAACCAATCCCTCCGAGATGCGGAGGGATTGGTGGCAAATGTGACAAAATGGTTAGGCTTGACCTTTGTTTTCTTTTTTTCTTCTTGCTGAGCTGAGAAGCATGGCTCCAGCAAATACAGCAATCAGTAATGAGAAGAAGATAACGTTTGAGATATGGAATCCAAAAGCACTCAGCATCATTTTCACTGAAATAATAGCAATAAGGATAAACGCTGCTTTTTCTAGTTCAGGGAACTTATCAATGAGTTTAAGGAAAATCTGCGCAACACCACGCATCATGAGCACCCCGATGATGCCTCCGAGGAAAAGTACCCAAATCTGCTCACTGATACCAAATGCGGCAATAACACTGTCAATACTGAAAGCAATATCCATCAATTCGACCATAAGAACGGTTTTCCAGAAGGAATATTGCTTGCCCTCCTGATTCTCCTCTGCCTGGGACTTGAATAGTCCTTTGTAGGCAATGTACAAGAGGTATAGCGCTCCGAGCACTTTAATCAAGGTGATCTTGACTAGGAATGTCCCCAGGCCGATTGCAATAAACCTGAAAATATAAGCTCCTAAAATACCATAAAATAAGGCCCGCTTCTGTTGTTCTTTAGGCAAATGTTTAACCATAACGGCCAGTACCAAAGCGTTATCTGCAGATAGAAGCCCTTCCAGCAAGATCAAGCTACCAATAATCCCCCAACTTACTGGGTCAGAGAGTGTAGCCACAATCTCGGTCCAAGAGAAAAAATGACCATAGTTCTCACTAATGCTTTTGAAAAAATCGCTTAACATGAAATGGCAGCCTCCGCTAACTCAAATTGTTATTTACTGCCGGCAGTCCAGCGCATACCCCACCCATGGGCTTCATCCAGAGCTCGATGTCCTTTGTAGAACTGGACAATTCTCTCGATACTGAACGTCTCATCATTCACATTTTGGAACATAGCAATCCCACACATCCCCAAGGAACTGCCGTATTCATTCATGCGGACGATAATGTCAGGGCCGTCTTTCTGGTTAATCGTTACGACTCCATCGGCCTGTGACCAGTTCGTAACGCCTTCATAAATGTAAGTGAACACAAGAATGCGCTTGATATCAGAAATGCGCGCACCATTAATGCGCAGATTTTCTCCAGTTCTCACTGAACCTGTACGGTCATCTCCGTCCAAAGCAATGTATGGATACCGATTCAAAGATCCAAAAGATTCTCCTAAGGCTTGTATGACCCCTTTACTGCCATCCTTCATTTCAAACAGGCAGCCCAGATCCAGATCCACACTCTTGTTTCGTCCGAACAATCCCCGGTTAGTCTGTTGATTCCAGTTAAGATTAATTAAAATCTCCCCAAGTCCACCAGAATTTTTCTTCAGGTTGATCGTGTCGCCCTTTTTCTTCAGCTCAATCTTGTTAAGGTTCAGTTCTATCTTGGGTTGAGGTGGCTGAGCAGGTGGAACTGGAGGCTTCGGTGCGGGCGGCTGAGGTACTGGGGGAGAAGCCTGTGAAGATGACGTATCACTCTCTACACTTACTCCAAAATTGCCACATAGCGCATTCAGTCCGCCAGCAAAACCAGAGCCCACCGCATTAAATTTCCACTCTCCATTATGTCGGTATAGCTCGCCAATAACGATTGCCGTTTCCACTGTAAATCCACTAGCCAGGTCATATCTCAATGCTTCCTGTCCACTAGTGGCATTCCCAAAGCGAATATAGGTATGCTGAACCTGTCCAAAGCTTTGGTTTCTAGACTCCCCTTCATAAATCGTCAGACTGAACGCAATCTTCTCAATACGAGCAGGGATTTTGCTCAGATCAATATCGAATTGCTTTTTATCGGCCTGCTGCGGTGTGTCCTTGTAAGTAATAAATGTTGTTGTCGGCTGGTTATAAAAGATAAAATCTTCATCACCTGACACTTTGCCGCCAGAACCAAGGAGAAATGCAGATGTATCAAGTTCAAGAGCTGAGGAAGAGTCCCAGCCAATACCAACCGTAAGACGAGAAATCCCGGGATTGGTTTTGGTCAAATCTGTCTTTTGCCCTTTGACGACAGTTACAGCCATATCAGATTCACCTTTCTTCTTCTGTTATTGGGCATCCAATCCGTAATTTTGACACAAAGCTGCAAGTCCGCCTGCAAAACCGCTGCCAATCGCCTGGAACTTCCAATCCGCACCCGCGCGGTAGAATTCACAGAAAACAACAGCTGTCTCTGTGGAGAAGTCTTCTCCCAAGTCATAACGTAAAACCTCTCGCTCATTGGACGCATCTACGACGCGAACAAAAGCATTTGACACCTGACCGAAATTCTGTGCGCGCGCTTCATAATCATAGATGGTTACCGTTATGCCAATCCGAGTAATATTTGCAGGGACTTTGCTGAAATCAACGATAATCTGCTCATCATCGCCTTCTCCCTCGCCTGTACGGTTATCACCAGTGTGAGTTAATGAACCTGCACCACCTGTTGGGTTGTTGTAAAAGACAAAATCGTCTGTACCTTTGGCTTTACCATCTTCATGGAGCAAAAATGCTGAAGCATCCAAGTCAAAATCGACTCCACCACTATATTTATTGGTATCCCATCCAAGCCCCACCACAACTCGTGTCAAGCCAGGGTTCGTTTTGGTTAGATCAATACGCTGTCCTTTAGCTAAGCTAATTGTCATATATTCGTCCACCTTTCTTTATGTTGAAATTCCTTGCTCTAATGAAAAGGAAAACCGCCAGATCGACGGCTTCCCTATCTTTTATATAGACACAGATTAATACATAAATCCTATTGCAAACCGTAGTCGCGGGTGAGGCCAACCAGTCCATCCTGATAACCGCTACCAATCGCGCTGAATTTCCATTCACCGCTATGACGGTACAATTCTCCAACTACAACACCTGTTTCGATGGAGAAATCTTCGCCCAGATCGAAACGGATCAATTCTTCGGAATTAGCTTCATTCACAATACGTACATATGCGCGGGACACTTGTCCAAAATTCTGGCTGCGTTCCTGAGCTTCATAAATTGTGATTGTGAAAGCGATTTTCTCGATATTTGTCGGGACATTAGGCAGATCGATTTTTACTTGCTCATCATCGCCATCCCCTTCGCCAGTACGGTTGTCACCTGTATGCACTACAGAACCATTTTCATTTTGCGGGTTATTGAAGAAAATAAAATTCTTTTCTCCATCAACTTTACCGTCCGCATTAGCACAGAATACGGATACATCCAGGTCAAAGTCCTTACCGCCATCATATTTGTTAGTATCCCAGCCCAAACCTACAGTGATTTTGGTCAACCCTGGATTTGTTTTAGTTAAGTCGATTTTTTGACCTTTGGATAGATTGATAGCCATTCTATTCATCCCCGCTTCGCTATAAAATTAGATACAAAACCATAAAACTGGAATCCATAAAATTCTACGTATAGCGACGTGCAAGCTCATCGATATGTACCGCATGAGCGCCTTCACCGATTGCAGAGAACTTCCATTCTCCACCATGTCGATACAATTCGCCACAGATGAGGGCTGTCATACCTGCATAATTATCAGATAGATTAAACTTTACTAATTCCTGTGAACTGCTTCCATCCAAAATACGGATATAAGCTCGTTCAATCATGCCAAAATCCTGTTTGCGATTCACACAATCATAAATGTTAACGACGATAAGAATTTTATGAACATCTGCAGGTACAGAGGAGAGGTTGATTTTGATTTGTTCATCGTCTCCTTCACCTTCGCCAGTTAGATTATCTCCTGAATGAACTACGGATCTGCAAAGACTTTGCTTGTTGTGGAAGCAGACCAGATTGGTTTCCTTTGTTAACACGCCATTCTCATTCAACAGCAACGCGGAAGCATCACAATCAATATTCGCCTGTTTTTTTCTTCCGAAAAATCCTTTGGAGGCTAAAGGATCCCAACCCAAACCGGCTATGACTTGAGTTAAACCTGCTTTACCCTTGGTTAGATCAATTTTTTGTCCCTTGACTAAATTAATACCAGCCACTGATATTCACCTCCTTTCAGCTTCAGATGTTTACACTAGTTACAGACTGAATTCACCCGGGTTTAACCCTAGAACCGTACAGATTTCAGCTACGATCCTACGCTCTTGATCATCGAAGTTGCCATCAGCAGAACCAATGGCACTACATACGCCCACAATGACACGACCGACTTCCGGTTTGGACTTGAACTTGGCGATAGCTTTCAAGGCTTCCTGCTTCCCGATTTCGGGGGAAAACTCAAAATTATTCACATAATGATTGAAACGCTCAATTACAATAGTCATATCAAATACTTTCAATTCCTGACTAAGATTTATGTATCCCGCCATCTTATTTTTCTCTGAAGCATCGATAGTACCATCTGCAAAAGCAACTAGGGCACAACCTGCCACTACAGCATCCATAAAATCCTTGTTCTTGAATCGTTTAACTTGGTCCTCAAGACCCTGTTTCGTTGAGTTAAGCCAATTTCTGAATGAGCTCATTCTTATCCTCCATTACTAGATTCATTTCATTTCAACTTCCCTTAAAAACTAGCAAATCCAATAATCGTCTTTACATCCTAATTAATAGAAAAAAATAGTTAAATTATCCCTTTACTATACTCTATATTTTGTCATTTTTCTACATATAAAAACAAAAACAACTTATATACCATGAAGTATTTTATAAAGGGATATAATCTATTATTTAAATTTTCTACATTTAATTACAATTTTCGACACGCAAAAAAAAGAACAACCTCCATGTCAATGATGTTTCAGGAGGTTGTTCTTCACTTTTTATCCATATTATAGATTTTACATATCGAGAGCAATGCGCATTTATGCATTTGTAAACAAACATTTCATTCGTTTAAAAACCATAAATCCAGCTTATCTATCCAGCGATTCATTTAAACATACCGCACCCTGCGCACGCACATTAACCACAATAATTGGCGTATCCAGCATACCATGCATCCATGACATATACTCCTCAACCTTTTCGTTGGGAAGAATCGTCAGAATGACCCCTGCAAATCCACCGCCGTGTATACGGCAAGCGCCATCACCAAGCTTTTGCAAGTAATTTTCAGTTAACGCCAGTGCGATACCAATCTCCTGTTCTTTCACCGAGCCGCTCTGGTATACATTCTGGAGCCACTTCCAGGAAGAATTCCCGGATGCCGTAATCAGATTCAGGAAATCAGCAAAACGCCCTTCACGCAAGGCCTGTACCTGACCGTCCACCCGATTGTTTTCCTCCAAGAAATGCAGCGCACGCAGTACCGCACGATCCCCCGCTGCTTCACGTACCTGCTTGAGATTGGCGTAGATCGCCTCGACGGTTATTTGGCGGACATACTCGCTGCCCAGCGCTTTAGCAACCGCTCTCATCTCATATGGTACAGCAGCGTAGTCCTCCGTCAGATCCGCGTGATTCCCACCTGTGTTTACAATGACCAATGAGTAGCCGTTTTGTTGGAAATCCCATTGTACAGGCTCAATTACAGGCTCGGCCGGATTCTCAAAATCAATCGCAATTAGCCCTCCATAGGCACAAGCCATCTGATCCAGCAGACCGGAAGGTTTGTTCCAATATTGATTCTCCGCATACTGACCAATCTTGGACATGACCACCACATCCAGTGATCCATCGTTGTAGAAATGATTCAAAATCGTACAAATCAGCATCTCGAACGATGCCGACGAGCTCAGCCCTGACGCCGAGAACACGTTACTGGAGATGTACGCCTGGAAGCCGCCCACTTTGTATCCAAACTTCCCAAATCCCGCAGCCATACCACGAATCAACGCCGTAGTGCCGTCGTCCTCAGCCTTCGGTGCCAAATCCGTGAGATCGATTACATACTTCTGGTCATAGCCTTCTGAATAAAAGGTAATTACCGAATCCGTCGTTGGCGCAGCCACAGCAATCGTATCCAGCGTAATACTTCCCGCCAGCACCTTACCATGGTTATGATCCGTGTGGTTGCCGCCAATTTCGCTACGTCCAGCCGCGCTGAACAATTTGCTGCCCTCTTGTACGCCAAAATACTGTTCGAATGATTCATTGAGCTTGGTGTAACGTGCTGTCTGTTCTTCTAGTTGTTGCTGACCGTACATTTGGGCAAGCAACGCTTGGCCTGAAGTGGATTGGATCAGTTCCAGTGGTTGAGTAGTCATTAATAATCCTCCTATGGATATGCAGCATTTATTTTTTTTGACGTAAATGATGAACAATACGGGGAACAATTTATGCCCCTTTACTCTCCCATTATCTCAGCTTCGTTTCGTAAAAGGTAGGGTAGAATTGAAAGTTTGTAAGCGTTTTTTAAATTAATTATATTTCACAATCATAGGCTTAACTTTGCTCCAATTTACGTTCGCTTATTTCAGAAAGGGTGCGATGCTATCCTTCAACGAAGTTACCGGATGACCCATCAATTGTTCAAGGTCCTTCGATGTAGATACCGTATCTATACTGCTTAAAAAAGGGTAGATCCAGTGCTGCACCGACACATCCTCTCTGTGAATAATGGTCTTTCCTGCAAACGCTGTAAGCACCTCAGCCAGATCAGCAAAGGTCCAAGTTTTTGGCGCGGCCAGCTCATAGATTTGCTGCTCATATCCTTTGCCTGCGAGTACGTTCGCAATTGCCTGTGCAAGATCGCTACGTGTTACAGCATTGAATCGCCAATTTCCTGGACGAGTTGTCAGTACACCACTTTGTATCGCCTCATTTAATCCAAGTACATCCACAAAATCAATGTACAGCCCGTTGCGCAAAATCGTATACTTCATATCTGAATCAAATATGACCTGCTCGGTAAGTCTATGAACGCTTACTGGAATTTTAAGACCCGTCTGCGGAAAAGCAAAGCTGGTATAGAGAATATGCTCAACTCCTGCTTTCTTCGCTGCATTAATTACACGAGTATGTTGAGTTAGCCGTACTGTATCATCGGTATGTGAGCTAGAGATCAACAGCAATTTATTCACACCGGTAAAAGCTTTCTGGCATGTTTCCGGAATATCATAGTCCATGTAGCGAACCTCTCCACCCTGATCCTTCAGAGCTTCTAAGGTTGAGGACATCCCCAAATTACGGACACCTGCAATAATTTGGGTAGCCGGGATCTTGGCTAGCAGATTTGCGATAATCAGATTGCCTAGTTGTCCATTCGCTCCAGTAATCATAATAGACATCCTGTTTCCCCCCTCCTATAAATGAATCACCATTAAGTAGTTAAGCTATTAACTAAATGGACAAAATGATCAGCTGGACATCAACATATTCCTCGCTGAACTAATCATATTCCTTTCCATATATCCGGCCCCAGAATCTTCTGAGCTTAACATCGTTTTAAAATGTATTAAGACCTGTTCAGCTTCTGTAATAAAACAATCAACTGATGCTGCTCCTGTTCATCCAACTTGCCCATCTGTCTGGCCACAGCTTCACGGTTTCCCGGCAGATGCCCACTCAATAATGTCCGCCCAGCATCGGTAATGGAAATGACTGTCTTGCGACCATCTCGTGCATGTTCAGCTCTTGCGATATAACCATCACGCTCCAGTGGAGTTAGCAGTAAGCTGATGTTGGCCTTGGTAACACCAATTTTTTCGGCCAGCACTGAAGGTAGCATCGTTCCCCCATCTTTGGCAATCTCCACAAGCACACGGATTCTTGCTCCATTCAGTCCTTGAGATTGCCAGTATTTTTCCGATACGGCTACCAGGTTGGCAGTCGCCTCAACCATCGTGAAAAAAGCTGTATTCGGCAGCGGCAGATGAAGTAAATATTCCTGCAGCGCATCTTGTTTAGAGTCAATTAATGGCAAGTTTTCTTCTTGTAAATGATCCATACGTTCTGTTCCTCTCCATTTAGTTAATAACTTAACTATTTAGACTAAGATAACTTTCCCCATTAAAAATGTCAATTCATTAAATTATGACCATGAAATTAATTCATTCAAATTGCCCAAAAAGCTTGCCCCATAATTGGAACAAGCTTTTTATCTATTTTTCAACAGGTTCAACTTCAATCTGATCAACAATAAATTCATTGTCGGCTTTATCGAAGGTATACGTGATATTGAAGTCACACACATATGTAGGAGATATGCCAATAGAGCCTGGAAGACTTAATTTTATTTTGTGATTATCCAATGTATAAATAACCACACCGCCGAAAGCAAGCTCACCTTGATGGTAGTCTGGTGCTGGATCGAAATCATAATTGAAATTATCTACTTGTCCTTTTGAATTCACTGTAATCGCTAATGTACCATCACCATTTTTAGAAACACGCGATTCAATATGCTCAGCAACAATATCCTCATAACGCTGTACTTTAATTTCAGATAAGTTATCGGAGTTAACGACATGAATTTCATAGTTATCCAAGCCTGTCCCTCGGCCAGTCTGAAAGATTATTATAGCCTCTTCCTTACCATCACCGGTAAAATCGGTATAAAATAACTGCGGCTCCGTTCCCGAATAATGAGAGATGCTCCAATCAAAATCTTTTGTGCGCCCATTTATATCTAGAGTTACGCTTTCAATTGCATCTTCCGTTTCTTTAATTGCATAAAGTTTTACTTGTTCATCCTCAGAAGATCCGATTAATTTCAATTTTGAATTTGTCTCTTGTTCCGGTTTCGTTGTTACCTGCTTGGTGGGAGACACAACCTGTTCCAGATGGACAGCGCCTAACGATTCGGTTTGGCATCCTCCAAAAAGAACTACACTCAACAACATCAATGAAGCTATTTCTTTTATCAAATCACTGTCCCCTCTCACTAAATAGCTAAAATTAATCCAATGAATTTAACCGAATGGTTACCTTCCTCGTTTCACGATCATTGGAATCAAACCAATCCTTAATTACGTTATATTCACTTGTTTCTAATGCTGCTGTTTCAATCGTGAAATGGTTATTGTCTATCCATTCATAAGAGATGATGGGCCAGGTTGGTTTCAACATGAAAGCTTCTTCCAAATCAGTTGATGTATATGGGATGATTTCTAATTTTTTGAGATCCACGGCAACAAGGATTTGTCTCTTAACCAGACCGCCTTCATCATAAGCATATCGAATTAACACCTGCTGATAGTCAGAGGAAAGTTTATAATCTTGTAAAATGCCCTCAGGCATCGGCAAGTTATGCGTCCCTCTATCATCAGTTTTCACCAAAAGGGTATAGCAAGCTTTGTTTCCACAGCCATACTTCAGCATTGAATATGTTTCCGAAGAAGGCACCTCCAATACTTCCACATGTGTACGATCTATTTCAGTTTGGAAGTCCTGTTCGTTCATCAGGTAGCGCCTATACTCTGGGACGTCGTTAAGAGGTAATTGCAGGGTTGCTTCTTCATTCGTGATTTCAATGATATGGGGTAATGAAGATGCCTTGTTATACAAGCCTGAAGAGTTGGTATCGTTATCATTTTCCACCTGATATGCGGGAGGTTCTAACCTAGAAAACCATATCATAATTACCGCTGAAGTAACGAGTACTATAACTAGTAGCAAAAAGAACATTTTCTTTTTCATAGCACTCCTCCTTCGTGTATGGTTTCGATCCAGAACCAAATGGATTATACTACAAAGATATCCATTTTTGGTGTCAGATCGGTTTCAATGTTATTTTCATGAGATAACCCACTATTCAGGTTAAGAGGTGAATCTATGAACGTTATTTTAAACAAAGAACCAGATAAACGTCGTATAAACGTAGCGATGCTTATGTATCTCGTACTAATGATTTTATTTTATGGCATTTATGTTTCCTTGGAATCGGATCGGATAGCTCAATCACAACAGTGGATTTCCGGTGGTTCCATAAGCGACCAAGCGATCGAGTCAATGAGTCAGCTGGGAAGATGGACGTCAATTACTGAATTACTGTTTCTAGTTCTTTTCATACTGGTGATGATTATCATGATTACGCGGTACCGAAGAAATGTAGGAAGATTACTCCCTTTTGCCTTATGGAATGTCGCTTTGTTTGTTGGGGTTGGCGCGGTCAGTTTGGTTGGTTCACAGGTCACGTCAATGTCCGTTGGCAACCTGGCACAACCAATCTTCGTACCTGCGTTTCTATTGGTAGCGTTGTTCATATATGTGGTTTGGGGATTAATGAAACGTGGATAACGTGTGTGAGGCGATTATAAACGTTCAAAAACTTTGGTTGTGTTCTCCATAGATATCTGGATTGCAGCCAAATTTTTTTACAACTTATCTTAGAATCGGATCGATTTAATGCACTTAAACGTATCGCAAATTCCTCCTTGACTGTTACGTAAGGTCATACTTGATAATGGGCTCAAGTTCACCTAAAGGAGAGAATAATGATGAAGATTACCGCGTTACGCTCAGATAAAATCTATAAAGAGATCATCAAGGCTGCACCTGATGACAAATTGGAGTTATACCGCGAGCACATGATGAGTCCATTCATGAACAAATGGAACATTCAACAGATCCCGTTTCGATCTCAAGAGCCTTACGGCTTCGACGTGATCATGATGAATAACTTTATGAATATCGCTCCCGCAGATATCACGACCGAGATTAACGAATCGTTAGCAGCGATCTCGTCTGAAGCATTTTGGCAACAGTGTCATGAAGCTGTTCGTACAAGTCTATCCACCTTTACAGATCAAGGGATTGAACTGTCGGTCTCCGAATATCTATACACGATTTTATTAGGCGATAAGAACAGTCCTTCACTCACCATGAACGAAGGCATCAGTGGAGATGGTGGAATCCCGGGTTATATTATTGCGAACCTGATTCCGAGTAGATATACTCTACCTCGTATGCAATCCGTGTTAGCCCATGAATGCAATCATAATGTGAGATATCAATTTATCCAGTGGAATCCACAGATTACGCTTGGAGAAATGGTTGTTAGTGAGGGGCTGGCCGAGAGCTTTGCGACATCCCTGTATGGAGAAGAGTTGCTAGGCCCCTGGGTAGCCAAAACGGATATGGAGACTTTGAACACCTTAATTAAACCAAAAATGAAAGACCAGCTGCATGTCACCGGTTTTGACCAGATTAATCCGTATCTATTCGGCGATGAACTTGCAAGATTGCAAAACTTCACGCCCGTAGGTATGCCCTATGCGGCTGGCTATGCCTGCGGTTATCACTTAATCCAATATTATCTGCACAAAACAGGTACACCGATTACCGAAGCAACCATTACTCCGGCAAGTGTTATTCTTGCTGAAACAAAGGACTTTTGGAATGAAGACACCCTATTTCACTGTTAAAGATATCATTCAGATTACAGGTATCACCAAACGCGCATTACATTATTACGATAAAACGGATCTCTTAAAACCGAGCAAAGTCGAGGACAATGGCTATCGATATTACGATCAAGAGACACTGGGGAATCTGCAGATAATTCTCTTGTTCAAAGAAATGAATTTCTCATTAAAAGACATTGCAGCCATGATGCAACTTTCCAAAGAAGAACAAAAAGATATCCTAAGAGAGCATCGCAGTACACTCGTTCAACGCAAACAAAAGCTCGAAACCATCATCGACCAGTTACCTGTAATTTATGATTGTATCGAAAAGACCCGCCACCTGCACGCAGGCAACGGGTAACTTATGTTGATATCGAGTACAGTTGAAAATACCTTAACATGCATATCCACCGCTATGTCCTGATGCTGTCGATCTCCTTGAGCATATCATATGCAGGTTCAATCGACTATCTATCCGATCTAAACCAAGGACATCACAAACAGCGGTTCTCTACCGACCATAGAATGGTCAAAGAACCGTTGCCTGCATAATTATTGCTGTTTAATCGTTCATTTATACATGATTTAATTCTAATTATAGATTTTGGAGATATACATTGTAGGCTCCTATAATACATAAATCATCCCAACTTCTTCCGTCCCCTTCAGTTCGTAAATACACCCACGAAGATCCACCTGTTCGATAATTATTAACCTTTGCATTAACAATCGTTTGTTTAGATACTAAGCCTACTTTACCCTGGGAACGAACCTCGAGGTTATAATCTTTAAACTGAGCAAACACATCCCCACTAATAAGCGATGTAATAGCATTTGCTACAACTGTAGAGCCGAGTGCCGTTATTATAGCCACAACTATTCCAGTACCGGTTACGATACTAGCCAGTGCTCCTACGATAATAGATACAGAAGTACCCACGCCAAAATTTAACGTATAAGTATCACCATATCTAGTAGTGAAGTCACCATACAAATATCCATACTGCCCAATGCCAGAATTATATGCAGATCTTAAGAGATTTTGAGATTGAGCAGACTGAATGGATTGTTCATTTTCATTTATACTATTACTCTCAGTTGATTTAATCGTTACATGATCTTCAATTTTGTATTCCTCTACAACTACTCCATTTTTTAATTGCTTAATCGTTCCAGTTCTTTTATCAGTTATGGCTCTGTCTAGCTCAACTCCATTTTGTGTAGCGATTACAGTTACTATATCTTTATCCTCTGTTACGTCATAAATTACCGGAGACTCTCCATTTTCTGGATTTAATTGAAATGTACTTACTTCTGATCCGTCACTTAATAAAGTTTGATTTTCTAAAGTGAAATTTTGTATATCATTTACTTCAGTACCAGAATCTTTTGCGCTACTTGTACCGACAAAAATCAAATTAAAAACAAGAACAAGGGGAAGTGCTGCTGTAATAAACTTTACTATTCTTTTCATGAGTCCTCCTACTTATAACTAGATAGTTTTGCGTAATTTCAAGTTACAAACCATAGACAAACTAGCGGTCCAATTGTTAAACATGCTGTGATAAAGCAAATTTGCAGTCCTACGATACGTTCTTCAAGTTTTTGTTTGGAGAAAAACATCCATATAGAAAGAAAACAAGCTGCTAACGGAAGAGATATAATTCCTGTGAACGTATTTGGCTGAATGATATTATTGATAATGGACTTACCAACAATAATCAATACGATTAATTCAAGAAAGGATAATAGAACAAATACAGTTGCAATTTTTTTTTTCATCATGAGGGCCTTCTTTCTAGATGTGATTGCTGACATGAATCTTTTGTAATTACACTCAACTCCTCAATTGGGATTTGTTTACTATTAAAGCCTAACACACAAAATTTAGTATGATAACACGTTATTCAAAAATCATTATAATTAAGCCATATGTCTTAGGTATTATTTCATATTTCGACAAATTACTTACTTTTATCACCTATGTATTCCAACCTACTTCCTTGACTGTAACGTAAGGTCATCCTTGATAATGAGTCCTAGCTTATCAATAAGGAGAGATGATTAATAAAGATTACCGCTTTGCGTTCAGATCAGATCTATGAAACGAAAATTGAAGCCGCACCTGATGCAAAATTAGAGCTGTATCGGCATCTCATGATGAGTCCTTTCATGAACAAATGGAACATTCAACAGATTCCATTTCGATCAAGCAAGCCTCACGGCTTCGACGTGATCATGATGAATAACTTTATGAACATCGCTCCGGCAGATATCACACCTGAGATTAACGAATCGTTAGAAGCGATTTCGTCTGAAGCATTTTGGCAACAGTGTCATGAAGCTGTCCATACGAGTCTATCCACCTTTACAGATCAAGGAATTGAACTGTCGGTCTCCGAATATCTATACACGATTTTATTAGGCGATAAGAACAGTCCTTCACTGAACATGAACGAAGGCATCAGCGGAGATGGTGGAATTCCGGGTTATATTATTGCGAACCTGATTCCGAGTAGATATACTCTACCTCGTATGCAATCCGTGTTAGCCCATGAATACAATCATAATGTGAGATATCAATTTATCCAGTGGAATCCACAGATTACGCTTGGGGAGATGGTTGTTAGTGAGGGGCTGGCCGAGAGCTTTGCGACATCCCTGTATGGTGAAGAGTTGCTAGGCCCCTGGGTAGCCAAAACGGATATGGAGACTTTGAACACCTTAATTAAACCAAAAATGAAAGACCAGCTGCATGTCACCGGTTTTGACTAGATTAATCCCTATCTATACGGCGATGAACTTGCAAGATTGCAAAACTTCACGGCCGTAGGTATGCCCTATGCGGCCGGCTATGCCTGCGGTTATCACTTAATCCAATATTATTTGAACAAGACAGGTACACCGATTACCGAAGCAACCATCACTCCGGCAAGTGTTATCCTTGCTGAAACAAAGGACTTTTGGAATGAAGACACTCTATTTAACCGTTAAAGATATCATTCAAATCACTGGAATCACCAAACGCGCATTACATTATTACGATAAAACAGATCTATTAAAACCGAGCAAAGTCGAAGACAATGGCTATCGGTATTATGATCAAGAAGCACTGGGGAATCTGCAAATGATTCTGTTGTTCAAAGAAATGAATTTCTCCTTGAAAGACATTGCAGCCATGATGCAACTTTCCAAAGAAGAACAAAAAGATATCCTAAGAGAGCACCGCAGTACACTCGTTCAACGCAAACAAAAGCTCGAAACCATCATCGACCAGTTGGATGAGTATGTGGATGGGACGGATATCTCTCATCTTCATCTGTTTGACGACTCTTCCATTCTGTCCATTCAAGAGCAATATGAATCCGAGGCAAAGTTCATCTACGGAGATACTGAGAAATATCGGGAATTCGAAGCGAATGTGAGCCAGCTATCTGCGGAAGAGCAAGAACAAGCTTACCAGCAGTTCTCGGTCAACATGGAGCAGGTATTTCGGGAATTAGCGAAGCATCAGGATCTGTCCCCTGCTTCTGGTGAGGTACAAGTGTTAGTGCATGAATGGAAAAGTTGCCTAGAGCAGTTCATGGTCTGTGATGCTGAGATTTTGAGATGTATTGCGGAGGCCTATACGACGGATCGTCGCTATGCGGGTTATTTTGATCAGTTTGGTGATGAGGGATTTTTGAGGTTTTTGTATCAAGCCATTATGGTTTATGTGGAGGGTGGGGAAAAGTGACTTTGTGTGAATTGGATATCCTCTACCTACAAGGTAACAAAGTAAAAAAACGTATCTCCATTGCATATGTATAGAAGATACGTTTTTTCAATATTGTTCATTTTACGTGTAATATTACATAGCTCTTTGTGTTAATTAATTGAATCATGAGTTCATTCAGCACTAAGTAACAAAGTAATTTAAGATAGCTCAATCAACCTTGGGTCTTTATAACACCAGTCCGAGTCGTACGGTAAAGATTTTAATTTTTTCATGTCCCCCCAGCCATAAACCCAATCATATTCTGTAACCCAGAAGTAATCATTAGGATTCAATCTAAGGTATTCATAAATAAAATCAAAAAGTAATTTTTGCACACCATAAATATCTTCAACATGACCAACTTGACATAATGATAGATTAGCATCCAGTTCCAAATCTTCGTGATAGTAAAAATCAATACTTGGACTGTTGATAGCGTGAACAGAAAAAATAAAAGATTGCTCACTTTTCTCTGCAAAGGAAGTGTTATTAATATTTAGTGTAGTATACGAAAACTCCCCATTATCCGAATAGTTCTTATTATTATGAAAATAAAGAGTTGCATCAGCATGAAATACTGAGACTATTGTGTCTGCTAACAATTTCTCAGGTGAATATTTTCTTTTTTGTGTCAAAATAACTGCCGAAGTACCCATATTATTTTAATGCCTCCTTAAGTTCATCCAGAGAATTAACAATAGTAACACCCTTAGATTCAATCACCTGTAATTTTTTTAGATCATTATCATGTAAGTTTATCAATGGTTTATCAATATATAAAATAACTTTTTTCTGATCGGGATTGAAATAGTTCCCGCTACTCGGGTTAATATATTTATCAAATTGTTCTACATCAGTGATCGCCTTTATTGATCTTTTAACCTCAATAATCTCATCTTTAGTAACAATATCTAAATCACCAGCTAAGCTATTATCTGCCTTTCTAATTTGCTGCCCAAACCCTGTGACTTCCTTATTTTCTCGTACGAAAGCACCTGCTTTAGCTTCAGTAGCCTTACCCGGGTCTGCGCTGTTTAACTTAGTATCAATGTCATTATTTATACTTTTAGGATGCTGATCAATCCACCATAGTTCATTACCAGCACGATTTGAATAATTTGTTTTATTCCCGTCCTTAACTACTTTACCAATAGTATTAGAGTTTCCTGTTCCCCCATTCCATGACTCCGACTTGCCTCCACCCGATCCTCCCAGATCGCTATGCTTATTCTCCACCGAACGAAGCGCTCTGCCAACAAAGGCGTAGGCCAATACCTGACCCATCACAGAACCACTGTAGTATCCAGCCCCACTTTCATCCACTTGTTTCTTCTGCTCATCCACAAATTGACCTACATCAGACCTGGCTGTTCCGTTTCCCCAGGCTGCATCCCAAGCAAACTTAATGCCTCGCCCAACATCGACCACCTTACCCAAAGTCAGCCCATAGGCCACACTAGCGACCGTGCCGAATGGATCATAAAAGAGCGCCTCCGCCGTCTGTCCCATTCC